>Ga0209514_10000005_pt1 | contig 1023025 bp, 1026 predicted proteins | sample Subgrocontami58m_FD_187452 | JGI IMG/M metagenome (GOLD analysis project Ga0209514, IMG submission 187452) | Subsurface groundwater microbial communities from S. Glens Falls, New York, USA - GMW37 contaminated, 5.8 m (SPAdes) (version 3) | ecosystem: Environmental > Aquatic > Deep...
ATTCTAAAACTCGCCAGATATTTATTGATCACTCCGGCATTATCGTATTCTCCTAATCGAAGCCAATAATCATAATCCATAACATAATGCTGGCTGGTATCAAATTCCCCTACCTTTTTGGCTGCTTCCCTCCTCCAAAAACAGGCCATTTGAGATATATAGTTTAACACCAGCAGACTATTATATGAATAATTCCTTAACCAGAAATTCTTGTAGAGAGTAATCCACCTTCTGGTTAATCTGTCATCTCCATCAATAATATCAGCTTTCCCGTAAGCCCACATAATTTCAGGATGATTGACAAAATATTCTGCAATAGTATTCAGAGCACCCGGTTTATAAATATCATCTGCATTTAAATAAGTTAAGATATCTCCATTTACTTTCTTCATACCAATATTTATAGCGTCAGTTTGACCTCGATCCTTAGTTGATTCCCATTTTATTATATGAGGAAATCTTTGAACATAATGTTTAATAATATTGATAGTACCATCTTCTGAACCTCCGTCTTTGACATAGAGTTCAATATTAGGATATTCCTGTTCAACAATCGATCTGATAGATCTTTCTATGTAATCTACCGAATTAAAACAAGGCATTACTATAGAAATTTTAGGTAAATCGTCTTTCATGCATTAAAATTCCTCATAAATTTTAAAATGGAATAAATAATAATTATTATGTTTATGTGTAAAAGATGCAACAAAAGAATTAATTTATTATCGGTAAATCTTTTGGCAACATCAAATTCATCTCTGAATTGTTTTACAAAACCAACAGTACTTTTATTTGAATGGGTTATCCTGAAACTGGAAAGATAATGATTAATAACCCCTGCCTTATACTCTTTGCCAAGTCTTAACCAATAATCATAATCTATAACATAATGCTGGCTGGTATCAAATTCCCCTACCTTTTTGGCTGCTTCCCTCCTCCAAAAACAGGCCATTTGAGATATATAGTTTAACACCAGCAGACTATTATATGAATAATTCCTTAACCAGAAATTCTTGTAGAGAGTAATCCACTTCCTGATTTCTTTATCGTTAGCGTTTATAATATCAGCTTTCCCGTAAGCCCACATAACATTGGGATTTTCCATAAAATATTCGGCAACTTTTCTTAATGCACCCCTTTTATAAACATCATCTGCATTTAATTGAGCTAAAATATCTCCGCTTACATTCCTCATGCATATATTGATTGCCTCGGCTTGTCCTTTATCTTTCTCAGAAATCCATCTTATAAATTGCGGATACTTTTTGGCATAGTGCTTTATGATATCTAGGGTACCATCGCTAGAACCACCGTCTTTTATAAAAAGTTCCAACTCTTCGTAATCCTGCTCAATAATTGATCTTATTGACCTCTCAATATAATCTACCGAATTAAAACAAGGCATTACTATAGAAATTTTAGGTAAACGGCTCATTTTATTTTAAAATCTACCATAGTATACAATCTTGGTAGAGTTCCCACAATAGAAACAAATCTGTTGCTTCGGAGTGAAAAATTAAGTAGAATGATCCCATGTATGAAGACTTTACAGGAATTTATTCACCAATATTACCCTACAATCACAGTTTTTAATACTTCCCAATTAAAAAATAAAACCATCTTGATTACCGGAGCAAGCGGGCTTATAGGATCAAACCTTGTGGCTTTCTTGGATTATCTAAATAAGAAGGAGAACCTGGATCTTAAAATTATAGCTTTTCATCGATCTAAATTGGAAAAGTGGATGTCTAAATCAACTGCAATTGAGTACACACAACAAGACCTGACAAAAACTAAACTGTCTAAAAACCTTAAATTCCAATATTTGATTCACTGTGCAACTTATGCCCAACCTAAAAAATTTCTGGAACATCCAAAAGAAACCGTCAGCTTGAATATAGATGTTTTATACAGTCTTCTCGAACAAGCTGAGAAAAACCAGGCCGTATTTTTATATTTAAGTTCAGCAGAAATATACGGAGAGGTAGATAAGGCTCATATTCCGACAAATGAGACATACTTTGGCAATGTGAATACCTTAGCAGACCGGGCAATTTACGCCGAATCAAAACGTCTTGCCGAAACTATTTGCTGGCTATTTAATAAAAAAATTAAGATTAAGATCGCCAGGGCATTAATTGCCTATGGCCCGGGAGTCAAATATGATGATAAAAGAGTAATTTCAGAATTTATCAGAAAGGCCCAGGAGAAAAAGGAAATTATCATGATGGATAAGGGTCTGGCTCAGCGGACCTTTTGCTTTATAACTGATATGACTGAGATGCTTTTAAATGTAATACTGAACGGAAAAGAAACCGTTTATAATGTAAATGGTAAGGACATTACTACCATCAAGGATCTGGCTGGATCTATTGCTCAGATTAATAAGGCAAAGTTTAATTACAAATTTAAGGAAGAAGCTGTGGGAGGTACACCGCCGGTATTAACATTGGATAATAACCGTTATCTTTCTGAATTCAAAAAAAGGACCTTTGTCTCGTTAGATAAAGGCTTAGCAATCACTTCAGAATGGTTCAGAAACTTAAAACAATGGAATTAAAAAAACTCAAAGATCTTTCAAAAGAAATCCGAAGAGAAATACTAACATTGGTATATCAGTCAAAAAGCGGCCATCTCGGCTGCAGTCTTGGTATAGTCGATATTTTAATAGCGCTTTATTTTAAAATCCTCCATATTGATCCCAAAAACCCATCCCTTGAAACACGTGATCGGTTCTTATTGAGTAAAGGTCACGCTGCCGCGGCCTTATACGCTGTTTTAGCCAAACGCGGTTTCTTCCCTAACACACTTCTTAAGACTTATTTACAGGACGGATCTAAGCTTGCAGGCCATGTTACGTTAGGTTCGCTACCGGGAATTGAGGCTACCGCCGGATCTTTAGGACACGGACTTTCTATCGGAATAGGCATGGCACTTGCCATAAAACATCAGAATTTGTCTTCCAGAGTCTATTGTTTGATCGGTGACGGGGAATGCCAGGAAGGCTCCATTTGGGAAGGAATTAATTTTGCAGGACAACACAAAATAAATAATCTTATATTATTGCTTGATCATAATAATCTGCAGATTATGGGAAAAGGCAGTGATATTTTAAATGCCTTGCCTTTTGAAGATAAATTTAAAGGCTTCGGTTGGGATATTCAGTCGGTCGACGGCCATGATATTTCTACATTATTAAAAATCCTGCAGCCACCAAGACTTAACAAACCCTTAATAATTATCACTAAAACAATAAAAGGAAAAGGCATCTCATTTATGGAAAATAGGGTCGAATGGCACGGTAAGACCCCTAATGAAGAAGAATATAAATTAGCACTTAAGGAATTATCCTAAATTTATGAGATTTACAGTTGTAAAACTTATTTATGAAGCTGCCCTCAAAAATAAAAGGATCTTTTTCCTAACGGGAGATTTAGGCCACGCCTGTGAAGAAGAGTTTCGAAAAAACCTCCCTAATCAATACATGAATACCGGTATAGCCGAACAAAATATGATCGGCATAGCAGCTGGTTTGGCTCTTTCCGGTATGAAAGTTTTTGTTTATTCAATCGCACCCTTTGTAACAATGCGCTGTTTTGAGCAGGTAAAAAATGATGTTTGTTATCAAAATTTAGACGTCAATATTATCGGGGTTGGAGGAGGCTTTATTTATGGACCATACGGCAATACACACTGCTCCATTGAGGATATTGCAGTTATGCGGGTCTTGCCCAATATGAAAATTATTTGTCCGGCAAATCCATTGGAAACAGAACAGCTGACCAAACAACTTCTGACTATATCCGGTCCTAGTTATATGCGAATCGGCCGAGGCAAAGAACCCATGCCTCAAGAAGAATATCCAGTTATATTAGGAAAAGGCTATCAGGTAAAGCCTGGAAAAGACGGCGCAATTATTACAACCGGTACGACACTGACTGAATGCGAAAGATCGATTGAATTATTGGCAGAAAAAGGGCTTAATCTTTCTCTCATTAATATGCATACTGTCAAGCCACTTGATAAGGAATTAGTTATTAAAATCATAAATGAAGTTGATGCAGTTTTTACTGTTGAGGAGCATAATATCATTGGCGGATTAGGAAGTGCCATTTCCGAAGTTATCAGTGAAGAAGCCAGGAAAAAGATTAGATTTAAAAGATTCGGAGTAAATGATTTATATCTTCACGAAATTGGCAGTCAGGAATATTTAAGAGACAGGCATGGCTTTTCAGCTCAAAAAATTGCCGAATCCATTATTCGCTTATTACAAGATTAATAACATGAAAAAAAATATCTGGAAACTGCAGGAAAATATAATCGATCACCCACAAATCGATATCTTGATAAATTTCATTAAAACAACCGAAAGATATACTCAATTTACGGAGGTAAAAAAATTCGAAGATGCCTGGTCAAAGTGGCAAGGATGTAAATATAGCATATTTGTAAACTCAGGAAGTTCAGCTAATCTGATAATCTTAGATTTACTGAAAGAAGTTCATCAATGGCAAAACGGAGACGAAATCATTGTACCCGTAGTAACCTGGCCAACTGATATATCCTCAATCCTACAATTTGGCTTAAAACCTGTTTTTGTGGATATTAATCTGCAGGATCTAGCCTTTGATTATACTAATCTAGAGAAAAAAATCACATCAAAAACGCGGGCTATATTTCTCACTCATCTTTTAGGATTTCCTGCAGATATAAAAAAAATAAAAAAAATTATTGGCAAAAAAAATATTCAACTCATTGAAGACTGCTGCGAATCACACGGAGCAACAATAAACGGCGAAAAAATAGGCAACTTTGGAATCTGCAGTTCGTTTTCATTTTATTGGGGACATCATATCTCTACTGTTGAAGGCGGAATGATTTGCACTAATGAAGAGAAAATATACAAACTTGCTCTTTTAAAAAGATCCCATGGTCTGGCACGCGAATTACCCAAGAAATATCACCCCTATTACAAAAGAAGATACAAGGACATTAATTTCAGATTTTTATTTTTGACTACCGGATTCAATGTCAGAAATACGGAGTTTAGCGCAGTCTTAGGACTAAGCCAGCTGAAACATCTTGACCGATATATTACTATCCGCAATAAAAATTATAAAAGATTTGTAGATATCTTATCTTCATATCCTAAATTTTTACTAATTCCTTATAAAAACGGTCTTTCTTCTTTTGTCCTGCCCTTTCTTCTTAACCACAAAAAGGATAAAGAAAATCTCCAAAAATATCTGACCATAAAAGGAATTGAGTCAAGACCAATCATAGCAGGTAATTTACTTAAACAGCCTTTTCTTGAATTTTTTTCTGTGCCGGATAAATTTACAAATGCGGATTTCATTCATACAAATGGATTTTATATCGGTAATAACCAATTTGTTGATAAGAAAAGATTAGATTATTTAAAGAGTGTTTTAGATGAATTTTTTCGAAAATAATTATTGTTTTTTTCCTGCTTTTTCTTTTAATGTTCTTTTTGCTTCTCCCCTTATTAGTTCTTCTAATTTCCTTTCTAATCTCTTTGTACGAACATAGGCCATATAAACAAGCGGGATAACCAAAATAAATGCTCCAACCATAGCTAAGTCAAAGGCGCGGGAAATTGCAATCCTTGCAGAAAACGCCCTGAATATTTCAGGAAAAATTGCCATAAACATTGCACCTATCCAAGCGATAAACCAAAATAGTATCTCCAAACCATTAATTTCGTTTCTTCTAAAGTGTAGATAAGCAAAATAAATCATTATTAAGGAAAATATGACAGCGATAAGTTGTAATCCTAAAATCATCTAATAATCCTCCACTTAAGAACATTTAGTAATATACCGAATGCGTCCAGAATGGTTACACCTTTGAACTTATCATAGTATATTGTTTCCACAGGGATCTCGCAATATCGTAATTTATATTTTGCTGCTTTAACTACCATCTCTGTTTCAATTCCGTAGTCAGACGATTTTAATTTCATTACATCATAAGCTTTTTTTGTTAATGCTCTGTATCCGCAGATTAAATCCGATATATAAACTCCAAAAAGAAATGAAATTAAAACAGAAGCCATTTTATTTCCCATAAACCTCACCAGAGGAACACCCATGTTCATATTTCGTGAACCGAATACTATATCTACCTTACCGCCTTCTATCTTCTCTAAAAACTTAGGCAGGTCTTCTGCCTTATGCTGGCCGTCTGAATCCATCATGATGATTGCTTCAGCTCCTAAGGAAAAAGCAGCCTCACATCCTGTTTTTATAGCTGCGCCTTTTCCCAAATTCACTCTGTGTCTTAGAGCAATAACGCGATGTTTCTTTATCTGTTCAAAAGTAGAATCATTTGATCCGTCATCAACAACAATTACCGGCAAACTTATACTTTTTACGTCTTCTAAAACTTTTCCTATTCGTTTCGCTTCATTAAAAGCTGGAATTACAATGAATACACTCTTTTCGCGAACAACAGAACCATTCATATCATAAGATTATATGCTAAAATAAACAAAAATTCTTGCTATGCTTAAAGATTCCATAAAAAATACTAGTTACTATTATAGGGATCTCTTAAAATTTTATAAGTACAATATTCCGGAAAAATCCAAATTACTCGTAATTGGTTGCAAGACTGGCCAACTTGTAAATGATCTCCACCCTAAAATAGGAGTTGGCATTGATGCATCAAAAGAGATGATAAAAACTGCAAAAAAAATGTTTGGTAAAAACACCAAGCTTCATTTTTATCACATGGATATAGAAAAAATAACACTGAAAGGAAGATTTGACTATATAATAATTTCCGATATTATCGGCAACCTAAAAGATGTAGAAAAATTTTTTTGGAATTTAAAAAAAATTTCTGATTCTAAAACAAGAATAATAATTAATTACCAAAACTTCCTTTGGCTACCCTTCTTTAGTATTAGAGAAAAAATAGGATTAAAAATGCCCTCTAAGAGATTGAACTGGTTAAATTATAACGATATATCAAATCTTCTATACTTAAACGGGATTACAGTTGTAAAACACGGTAAGAGATTCCTTTTCCCAAAATATATTCCTTTTATCTCTTCTTTTATAAACAAATACCTTGCTAATATACCGTTACTCGACAAATTATGCTTAACAAATTACATCGTAGCCAAACAAGAATTATTAATAGAATCCACTAATAAATCCCACAGCGTTAGTATTATTATCCCGGCAAGAAACGAGAAAGGAAACATTGAAAATACCGTTTCAAGAACTCCATCCATGGGAAAATTCACCGAAATAATTTTCGTTGAGGGCCATTCAACAGACGGCACACTAGAGGAGATCAAAAGAGTTTGTAATAAATATTCTAAAAAATTTAATATGAAATACATGGTCCAAAACGGAAAAGGCAAAAATGATGCTGTAAAAAAAGGATTCGCTGTGGCTAAAGGAGATATACTAATGATTCTAGACGCCGATTTAAGCACCTCTCCGGAGGAGCTTCCCAAATTTTACAGTGCTATATCTGCCGGCAAAGGGGATTTTATAAACGGATGCAGATTAGTTTATCCTTTGGAGAAAGAATCCATGAGATTTTTAAATATTTTGGGGAACAAATTTTTTTCTATTATATTTACCTGGCTAATTGGACAGAAAATTAAAGATACTCTATGTGGAACAAAAGTAATATCTAAAGAGAATTATCGTAAGCTAATAAAGAATAGAGAATACTTTGGAGATTTTGATCCTTTCGGAGATTTTGATTTATTATTTGGAGCAGCTAAATTAAATCTTAAAATAATTGAAATCCCAATCCGCTATAAAGCCAGGGTGTATGGTGTTACTAATATCTCCAGATTTAAACACGGATTCTTGCTTCTAAAAATGACTATATTCGCCATGAACAAAATTAAATTTATATAATGACAATTCCTAACGCTTCTAAACAACGGCGTAAAATATGGAAAAACAAGAGGATTCTACGGGAAATTTACCAAGATTGGTATAAACAAATAATTGCAGATTTAAAGCCATCAGGTAATAAAACTCTTGAAATAGGCGCAGGCAGTGGAAATTTTAAGGATTTTAAACCGGATATCATAGCTTGCGATATAGAACCTAATAAATGGATCGACAGAACCTTTGATGCACATAAGATTCCATTCAAAAATGGAAGTATCGGAAATATAGTGCTAATAGATACTCTACACCACCTTTCAGATCCTATTACTTTTTTATATGAGGCTGCAAGGGTGCTTGAAGAAAATGGCCGCTTAATTATGCTAGAACCATTTCCCTCACCTTTATCTTTGCTAGTTTACAAAATATTTCATCCGGAACCATTCATAATGGATGTCGACTATTTCAATAGTAAAAGAATAAAGAAGTATAAAAATAGTTTATACTCTCCAAATCAAGCTATACCGTTTCTGCTTTTCTTTAAAAATTATCAAAAAACAAAACAAGTATTTGATAAAACATTTTGCCTTACAAAAAGAAAAAAAATATGTTTTATTCTTTACCCAGCCTCAGGAGGATTCAAAAATGTATCATTAATTTCAGATTCTATGACCTTCTTTATGAAATACCTTGAGATTCTATTAATTCCATTTAAAGATTTACTTGCTTTTCGCTGCTATATTGTATTGGAAAGAAAAGAGTTCATTTAATCTCAAAGGCAACAACGTCGCTCATTTGCCATATTTTTTGAACTCCTTTGCATTGACAAATATCAAGAGGTTCTACCTTTAAATCAAGGATTAAGTAATCATAATGCTTTCCCATCAATGGTTCTAGTGTATGAATCCTTGTTTCAATATAATTAAAACCCTCTCTCGTCCATTTCGTATAGATCTGACCCTTATCCTTTATAGCCAGCATTATTGTTGTCCAGAAATAAAAATTAAGACTTGGTGGGGAATCCATATAAATATCACTGCCGTTTCGTATGAGTTCTGACAGCTCAGAAATAGTACCATTCGCATTTCTGCCATTAGTGAAATACATTTCCCGAATTTTATATAAAACTCCCAAATCATCACTGTAGGTTTTGATAAAATAGTGAGGGTTATTAAGATCATCTTGGCGTTCTTTAGAAATAAATTCCTGTTGATTATATGTAATAAAGATATATTCAATTTTTAGTTGGCTAAGTGGCAAGGGATTTAAGGTATTCACAGCATCCACTGCTTCCGGTCCCCAATTTGGTGTGTGAACTCTAACAAATGCCGGACTCAGAGGTACCATAAGTCCATAATTCTGTATGCTATACACACTTAGATAATTATGAGACTCACCTCTTAAAAAGCCATCAATAAATAGAATCCTTTTATCAGGAATATTTTTTTTAACCCACTTCAATATTTGGAAACCCGGTAACTCACCATCTAAATTAGGATATATACTACTCTTAGCTTTAGATCCAAGATAAATTAAAGAAAAAATCAGTGCAGGAATAAAGAGTAATACACCAATCAATAGTATTCCTTTCCCAAATACAAATTTTTTTTGTAAGGCGGCTAGTTTAATTATAAAAAAACTGTTTATTAAGCCGAATAAAGGATACATAAAATCTAAGAATCTTCCTTCATTTCCTGGATAGAATGTGTGCTCGCTTGTTAAATACGCTATCATAATTCCAAATCCTGTGGCTAAAATAAGAGCTGCCCAAAGATCCCGCATGATAGCTACAGCTAGTATTCCAAATACTATAATCAATCTCAAGTCGGGCAAAATTAACATCCAGTTTGTATCCGCTATTGAAAAGGTTACACTTTTTAATCCATCCAACCGGTCGAAAATTGTGTTAGTTGAAAGCAGAAACTGGAAACGGGGAGCTTCTTTAGAAGGAGTTAATAAGGAATCTCGTAAAGCACTCCCAACCACAAAAAACATCAGGACAAAAATAAACAAGGCAATAACTAAATTTTTTAACAATTTTTGTTTTTGAGTCTGCTTTTGGATAAAAGTATAAATTGACCAGACAATTGCAGAAGATCCTATCGCGGGTAAAGTTATTTCGTCTGCCGATAGAATTAGAACTGATAAAATTGCTATTACTATTGGTTTCCAGTGATTGCCAATTCTAAACTCAATAATTAATAAAATAAGTAATAATACTAGGCCTCCAATGGCTGTTGCCCTATGATTAAGATAAAATAAATCATTTAAACTAGCCGCACCTCCTAACCGGGGTTTTGCATCTGCTAAAGTAGGTAAGTTGGATATTATAAGGTTTGCATCGGAATGAAAATATTGAGTCATATTCTCAGGAAGGACAATGAATATTGCGCCAAACGAGAAATACATTACAAGTGCCGGCAAAATGGACATAAATCTCAGATTTGTCAGTTTTTTTACCCAACCCCAGACTAAAAAAAAGCCCGCACCTATTACTAAAGCCGCAAATAGCGAATGTATCAACCTCATATCTACTCCTGTCAAAGCTTGAACTGCTCCTTGATACAAATAGGCGCCTTGATGATGATTGGCTAAAAGATCAGGCTGCCAGGGTGAATGAACGGGGTAGTTGCCATTTGCAAAAGAGGTAGCAAATCCCCAATAAGCTACAGTATCTCCCCCATAAATATTGTTTCCTGCAGTGATAAGGAAAAATAAAGTCAATAAAAAATAAATTGCTTTTACTAAAATACCCTGTTTATTCCAAATTAATTTAAAACGCGGTAATATTTTTCTGGTTTTTTTTACTAGAGGGAAGCATATAAATAAAAAAAGTACGAAAATAATACTTATACCTATTCTACCCTTAAACAAATAACTAAGTACTGAGAGAAATAGAATAAAACCGAAGACACCTGTTAAAACCCCTGCGGGTATTAAAATCTTGTAGTCATCTTCTTTTATTAAATATATTAAAACTAAAACACCTGTTAACGAAGTTAATGAAAAGATTAATAATACTAAAAATATATAGGTTAAATTAGACAAAAAAGTGTTCAGGAAAATGAATAAAAAATTCATAATTATCGAAAGTTATCGATATAGCCTTTTAGAATCATCCTCGGTAAATATGCAATTAGAGAAATAAGCAAAATCGAAAAACCAAAGGAACCAATTTGATTTGACACAACAATCTGCTTGAAAATAAATAATATGGCCATTAATCCTATTAGTAGTAATGCAATAACTAGACTTATAAACCTGATTCTTTTACTTATAGTCACAAGAAATATTACAATCATTAAGACGAAAGCATAGATAATTTTCATGGATGTATCATAAATAAAGCCAAACTCTAAAAAATTTATGATAAAAGAAACAAATAAAAATAGTACTATTTTTGTTGCATCCATAATTTCTTCTTTAATAAATGAAAAAGCAAAACCCATCCTAATAATATAAAGGTTGTCACCGAAATAATTCTTGCGGAATTAACCATGTCCTGAGGTTTAAAAGATATAATAAATTTGTAAGTCCCGGGATTTTCAATATACCAGGCATTGCCATACCCATCACCAATAAGATGAGTGGGATAAACTATTTCATTATTACTCGCAATTAACTTCAATTCCCATCCTAAATTAAAAGCTTCTTTAAAGAAAATAAATTGAGGTTTCTCTGTCAAAAAGGAACCCTTGATTAATGTTGGACTTTTTTTTGTTATATCAGTTACCCCAAGCTCTTCATCTAAAATATTATACTTATTTCCTGCCTGAGATAAAAATGGCGTATCTGTGTTTTGCTCTACTTTTAAATCATCAATCGTGGCTATTGTTGCACCAGTCACTTGTTGAGGGGTTACAGATATTTTAATCATTGCTTCTTTTGTATTTGATCTTAATCGAGGCAGAAAAAAATCAACTTTCAGAAAATTTTCACTTGGATTAACTAAAACTGGTTGGAAAAAAGCTGGTGTACGCATATCATCGTCTTTATCTAGATCAGTATCTTGTAATTGCTCAATATTAAGAATATTCGGACTTTTAGAAAAAAAGTTAAACATTAGATGATAATAATTTCCATGGTCTTTATTTTCTATAGGAACAGCTAAAAAATATTCTGTTTGACCCAGTGCAAAATTAAAATCGATAGATTCATTATTTTTATGTGCATTTCTTTTAATTAAGTTATTAAAATCTGCGGCATAATTATATTTAGAAATATCTGAAAACCCGGTTTTGTTTTCAGAAAAAGCTGTTTTGGGGGATAAAAAAATACTTGCGGCATTTCTTTGTATCAGGTCCCTTTTTGGATCTTCTCTTAGAACAATAACACTGTGATCTTCTTCGGATATCTTTAACAAGGAAGGTATTGTTTCTGATTTATCATAGATGATCATACTTGCCGATTCAGTTAAAAAAATATCTTCTTTTTTGTATTGATCAGCAACTCTATAGACACCAATTTCATCAAAGTCTTTCATCTGATCAAAAAATATAAGTGTATTAAGTTTATTTGCCAGCTTTTTGGCATCATAGGCTCCTCCTTCAACACCATGTATATCGTTATGAAGAACAACAAAACTGATATTAAACTTCTGTAGTAAAGCTAATATATTTTCGTCTGATGATTCATAGTTATTAATGTGCGAAGGAATAGTATCTATTACCCTATCAATAAAATCTATACCTATCGGACGGGATAAAGACGGTAAAGAGATAAAAAGATTTGGAGTAGGATCAATCCCATGATATCCCAAAGACCATTTATACGTTACGGTATCAATACCTGTAAATGGAACATGTAGGATTCTTCCTTTGCCATTTGAATTCTCTTTTATCCATTTATCAGCTTCAGTATAGCTATCAGGAATCTTTACTAAAGCTGGTATATGAGAAATTGTAAAAATATTGCCAAAGAACATAGGATAACTGTAAACAAAAGGTATTAGGAGAAGAGAAAATGCTAGGACTAATGCAAAGTTTCTTTGTTTATTCTTCATCCAATTATATATAACAAATATGCCACAGGCAAAAAGTAATGCCGCAAAAAGTGGTAGCAAAATTCCTATCTTTTCAAAAGGATTCCTTATGACTCCAAATATTCTGAATTTCTCAAATAAAAAAATGAGTAAATAATTAAAAGGCGAGGATAATCCTTTAGCAAAAAAAAGACTTATCAAAAAAAGAATACTTAAATAGATAAGATTTTTTCTTCTAAAGCAAAAAAGTAATCCGCAAAAAAATATTCCGACTATAATCCACGGCAAAAGTAAAAAAATAGAAGACATATAAATATCCCCGAAATCATTTTGATTATAAATATAAAAGGGGTTAAGCATTGGTAAAGAAAACGGCAGTATACTTTGCTTGCTTATTTCAGTTAAACTATAAATATTATCTGAACTACTATATCCCTGTTGAAGAACACCGTTTTGAGAGACAAATATCGGCAGTAACCACCACACATTTGTTATGAGCCAGCAAAAAAAACCTACAGAAAAACTAATTATTATTGCTTTTAAGCGATTCATTCCTACCCAAGGAATAAAAGAAAACAAAAATGTATAAGAAAATAGAAGCATCCACAGTGTAATCACAAATCCCGGAGTCCCGAAGGAATAAGAAAAAATAAAATTACTCAAAATAAATAAAAACAACCAGATAACATTTCTGTTTTCAATCCATTTCTTCCAAAAAAATAATAAGAACGGTAGAGCAGCGGCAAAAACCATTGTTGTAAAAACAAATCTATGCCAAACCATTACCATCATATAAGGATTAACCATATAAAATAGACCTGCTATTATCGCCAAAGCTTTCTTATCCCTACCAAAAAACTCCAAAAATAAAATATATACTCCTATTCCCATTAAAAAAAGAATACTGCCAAAAAGAAATATCTGTATATAAAAAGGAGAAAATCCCAATAATTCCAATATTGACAGAAACGCTAAAAGTGATATCCCGCTTTGTAGATAATTAATAAAAAAACCAGGAGCAATACGATCCCACCATATAGATTTAGATATATCAAAACTGGCAGAAACGTTTACAGTGGGCACACCAATTTCCCCTCCCCCGTAAATCGTTCCGTATCTGAACCAATTCACCAGTATAATCAGTGTTATTAATAGAAAGATTAGAAGAGGAATATTTTTTTTAAAAAAATTCATTTATCCTTTACGCAAATCATATAGGTTCCCAATTCCGGTCTAATTGAAAGTAATGGATAAAAAAGATCAGATATTATGAATAGAAAATAACTAAAAATTTTGTATTTTTGTACAACATTATTATTACCCCATAATAACTTTAATCCGTGAGCTTTTATCTCATAACCCCTCTCTTTCATTTCATTAATTTTCCAGGAAGATTTATGTTCCTGGTACTGGTTTTTATCGTACATTTCTTGCGGATTATCTTCAATAGGAACAATTATTATTATCTTTTTTCTTGCTAAATTTTCTACCTGCTTCAAGAATTTTCTTCCTTCTTCCTTGGTAAAATGTTCTAGTATATGCGCAGCTAGAACAATATCAGTTTTTTTGCTAGCTGTAATTTTTCTAACGTCTTTATTTAGAAGCTTTGTATAAATTCCTTTTTCTTTTGCTAAAGGTAAATAGGGCTTAAAGATTTCAACACCTATGATTTTAAAGTTTTTAGGTAAACCTAAATTCTTAGTTGCAGATCCGTCCCCGCACCCAAGATCAAGCATATCAAGGTTACTCTTGATCTTTAATAATTCTCCAAATGCAGACCTTACCATTCCTATATAGGTAAACGGTAGGATTCTGTAAATGAATATAAAACGCTTATCCATTTTTTTTACCATAAAAGTTTAGATTCTTTTAAAATCCGAATATACGTTCTAATTGGACTATTATCAAAAATGCTTGAAAATAAGTATTTATCAGAAAAAACACGTGTCTTTTGAACCTGCATTCTATTTTTTAGAGTGTCATCTAAACTAATAATATTCCAGACAATCCCAAGCATTGACCCTGCGAAAGCAGATGCATCCTTTCTTCTTATTAACACCAATAAACTTCTTATTATATTTATACCTATAAAAAATAATAGATTTAAAGGTATATTCTTTAATTCATAATTTTTTATCATGGAACGTATTGAGTTTTTGGACATATGATAGTAAATTTCAAATTTACTAGTTTTTGTGTTGTTTCTTTCAGCAATGGATTTAGTATAATGGTAAACGATTGACTTTGAAGCAAGCACTACTCTAAAACCAGCTATCCAGATTCTCCAGCAAAAATCCAAATCTTCTGTATACTTCTGCTCCTTCTCATCAAATCCTTTTACTACATAAAAACAACTTTTCTTTACTGCTAATGCAGCTGAAACCCCTACGATATCTTTATCTGTCACAGTAGCTCCTTTGTAATTAAATCCCTGCAGAAGCGGCTTCAACCAACCTGTAAAAGAAATAAGTCTACCTCCGCCCATCTGTATAATATTCCTTTTTTTAAAATCTAAAAGCAGGGATTGAACCGCCCCTATATTTTTATTTTTTAATAATTTATTAAATTCATTAAGCCATGAAGGAGTAACCTCCGTATCATTGTCCAAAAAAACAATTACTGATCCCTTTGCATTTCTTAATGCTTTATTTCTGCTAGCTGCAGGTCCTATATTCTTTTTGTTTTCTAAAATAATAACTTTCGGACCTCCACTTTTATATCTAATTAATATGTCTAAACTTTGATCAGTTGAAGCATCATCAATGATGATTATCTCAAAATTTTTATAGCTTGATTTTAAAACCGAATTTAAACACGTTTCTAAATATTTTTCTCCGTTAAAATTAGCAATTATTATAGAAAATAAAGTATTCTTCATGTTATAACTCCTTTACTGCAATGATATACGTACTCAAACGAGGGAAGAAATAAACAACAGGAGAAACTATATAAGAAAAAATAAAAAAAAGATATTTTAATATAGGAATGCGAAAAAACTTATTAGGTTTATAAACTAAACCTAATCCCTGACCATAGACTTTATAACCCATTCTTTTAAATTCTGAAACAGTCCAACCGCATTTATGTACCTGGAACGGATTATCATCTTTTCCCTCGATCGGATCAAAAGGAAAATAACCGTTAGTTGTAGCAATTACAATTTTCTTTTTTGCGATTTTCTCAATTTTTCTTATTAGAATTTTCGCTTCATTTTTTTCTAGATGTTCCACAACCTGGGAAGATAACACTAAATCAAAGGATTTTTCCTTAAATTTTATCTTCCTAATATCAGCAGCTATTAATCGTTCAAAGCGTTTTGTTTTTCTAGCAGTTTGTATATAGGGTTTATATAAATCTATTCCCGTCGCTTTATAGTCTCCACTTTTATTTATAATTGTCATAAATGACCCATCTCCGCAACCGATATCTAAGATTGTCTTTACCCTTCCCATATTATTTTTAATAATCCAGTGATAACTAAAAATTCTCATTTTATTATTTAGATAGAAGTCCTACCGTAACACCCTTCATAAATGATAAAAAATCTTTAGGGCGCTTATTCTCTATTGCCAATTTTAAATAATAAACACAGTAAAAAGGTAAAAATAAAAGAAACACATAAAAATTTTTTCCAAAATCTTTCATAAATAAAATTCGATTTCTTCCGATCCAAAAAGCTCTGTCCAAAAGCCGCCTACTTTCTATTCTTAAATCAGGTGATATTTGATGGTAAGCCACTGCTGCTGGAATATATAAAATATTAAACTTTTTCTTTTTTGCCCTAAAACAAAAATCAGTATCCTCAAAAGTTACAAAATATCTGTCATCAAATCTCTTAATTTTATTAATTACTTCTTTTTTTACTAACATTGCAGCAGGAGCAATTTCTATTTCCTGACTCAAATCGTACTGACCTACATCTTTACCCCCTCTAAACCATACTTTCCCGGTCCATAAATTTATACCTGTTCCGGCAGACCAAATTCTTCCTTTATCTTTAAAGTAGTATATTTTAGGAGCTGTAATTCCAACACGATTATCACTATCCATACCCTTTAATAACTCTTCCAGCATTTTCTTATCAGCCACCATATCATGATCAAAAAAAAATAGATACGGAACTTTAGGGTCTGCGACATAAATCCCCTTATTCCTTCCTCCGGTAACTCCTGTATTTTCATTAAGCTGAATTAATTTAATTTTTGGAAAAAAGCTTTTAATATTTTCGCAGGTTTTGTCTGTTGAACCATTATCAACTACAATAATTTCCGAAGGTTTAACAGTTTGCCTTACAATAGAGATTATACAGTCTTTTAGAGTATGCCAACTGTTGTAAGTTGGAATGATTACTGATATTTTTCCTTTTTTGAATTTCATTTTATTATTTTTGTATAAGAAATTTTTCTGCCTGATCTGCCCTTTCTTCCCAAGACCAACCCCCTGCCAAATATTTATTTCCTTCTTTTGACATCAAGAGTCTATAGTTACGATCTTCTAAGAACCTGATGATCTTACCTGCAAAATCTTTTAAATCTCCTTTTCTTGCTTTAATCATACCTTGCGGAAAATATGAATTATAAGAAGAGAGTTGAAAACCAACACATGGAAGCCCGAAAGCCATAGCTTCAATTGAGGATATACCCCCTGAATCATAAAAAGAAGGATGAACAACTATCCTGCTTTGGCAAAATATTTTATATTTTTCATTATTATCAAATATAAAACCAAATAATTTTATGTTCTTATTAATTCTCAACCTATTTATCTCCCTTTTTACTTCCTCAAAAAGAGGTCCGTCTCCTATCATCGCTAGTTGAACAGTTGGCTTAATTTTTACAACCATTTTCCAAATCTTAACTAACTCAAGAACTCCTTTTTGTGCATGAAATCTGCCTTGAAATACAGCATCATATTTTTGCGATATTTTATGACTTTTTATCCATGTTCTTATCCCAACCGTATCTATTGCTCCAAGCATAACAAAAACTCGTCCCGCTTCATTCTTCTTATTAAAAATCTTTTTTTCATCTTCATTGTTTACAAATATATAATCGGCAAATCTGGAAATAATGGGTTTAGAAAATAGTTGCATCAACCAATAGACGAACGCTCTAATCCTATATCTGGGTACTCCTGTAATCTCGGAATAACCAATAATCGGATTTGGTGCTGTTTGATACCATGAAGCTATCCATTTTAAGCTTGGATAACGTAGCTTTAAAATAAAACATGGTATACAATCCATCCAAAATTCAGAGGCAGAGTAAATAAAAGTTTTTTCTGCTATGTTAGCTCTAAAAAGCAAGCTCTGATGAATACCAAGAAGTATTCTGAAAAAATAGGAAATAAGAAATCCCATTTTGTTCCAGATACCCAATTTAATAACCTTAAATCTTATCTGTCCCTTAGTAATTCCCTGTTTTTCACATATCTTATAACCATCTTCACAGACTATAATTTTTACTTTGTGCTTTCCAGACCATCTCCTGGCCAGTTCTATAAAAATCCTGTCTCCGCCGGAGATTCCTTGACCCTGAGCTCCCGCTGCCCAAAAAATGAATCTTCCTTTAATTAATCCCATGGCAATACCTTAAGATAAACTTTAATTTCGTAATTTCCACTTGTCATAACTATCCATCCATTAGCATAATCAAAAGCCAAAAAATGATCAGTAATTTTTTGTCCGTCAATGGATGCTTCCCATAATTTATTAAAAGTTTCTTTAAAAATAATTATATAGGGCACAGAAGCATTCTTTATATTTATTCGGTATTGCGTTGCACTTAATTTTTTATAGGTGAATTCTGGAACTGATTCTCCATCTAAAATAAATAACCCTTGCTGCTGATTACTATTATATTGATAAATAGATAATTGCCCAATCTCTCTAAGAAAAGATACTTCCGGGTTTTTCTTTAAAATTTCCTGAACTTGGGTCGAAGAGCTGGCACTACTGCTCTTAGTATCCAAATCTCTATGTAGTATAAAGTACTTAATATTCATTTGATTTAGTAGCTCATTATAATTACCGTTATCAATAAAAGTATTATGCAAATTTATATATTTATCATCAAAGTATTCTGTTCTTAGAATTCTTGAAATCACAGGTTTATCAAACAGAAACTCGCTCGGCTCAATGCCCCAATAACCCCATGTATAATGCACACCATCCCCTGGTATTATTGGCAGGATTAAAACTCTACCGTCATTAAGCTTATTATTCAAAAAGGCATTAGTTTCTTCGTAATAGGGAGGAATTTCTATCCTCATCTTTTGGGTAAATATATCTCCGGTCCACATTGGCCAAACCAATACTCCGCAAAAAATAATCATACTCATTCCAACCAACATCTTTCCCATAGCGCCTTTTATATAAGCAGAGACCCAAAATAATCCAGAAGCAAAGAAAATAGAGTAAGGCAATAACCACACGAGGCCAAACTTTTCATATGAATTTCTAAGCACTTCTGTTACGGAAAAGTTCATGAATAACCATTTGAAGAAAATATTCCCAAAAGGAAAATTAGCTCCTTTACTAATAAATAAACCGAAAATAGCAAGCAGGGTTAAATAAAGACCATATCTTGTATGTCTTACTGACCTCCAACCGATATATACAATAAAAAGGATAATAATACTAATTAGATAAATCCAAAATGAGGAGTAAAAAATATACCAATTGCTATCCTTCCCGAAAAGGAAACTTTGACGCAGAAGCAATATTTCCCATATTGGGAAAAACTTACTTACCCCCAATAAAGAATCAAAATTAGCCTGGAAGGAAGAAATTTTTGAAAATGAAGAATGACCTAATCTAAAATATGGGTAAATCCACCATAAATTTACTCCTATCCATAAAACAAAACAAATAATAAATCTGCTTCCCATTCGTAAAATTTCTTTTCCATTCCTCCTATTGATCCAAAATTCGCTTATTGCAAATAATATTGCAGCAAACCACAAAGTAATTACGTAAGCCGGATGACCAAAGGTGCAAGAAAATATTAACGAACTAATAATAAATACTAATAACCATTTCAATTTATTGGTTTTAGCAAATTTTATCCAGGAAAAAAGGAATATCGGCAGATATGCCCAAGCGAACATTCCTTCAAAAAGAAATCTCCCGAAAACCTGGGACTGGGTATAAAGATTTAATAGAAAGAAAGTTCCAGCAAACACAGCCACTTTCAAATTTCCTAATATCTCTCTTGTCAATAAATAAAAACCTAGCAGTCCTGATAATATCAACAGGAAAAAAATCAATAGTTGGCTATATTGGGGAAGTAAAAATTTATCTAAAAAATTTAAAGATGATACAAATGTTGCGCGCGGAAGAAGGATTGGCATAGGATAGCCTGTACCTGTTTCGGACCAAACACTTATTTCCGGAAATTTTGAGAAGTGTCGAAAAAGAATCCCTTCTTCTCCTCCGGCTATAATTTTTCCGCCATTTGTCCAAATTAATGCAAGTAGAAAAGACACAAGGAAAAATGACAACAATACTTTATTCTTAAAAATTAATTTCTGCATACAGCGATAAGATCTATTGATTCTTTTGTCTTGGGTGAAATATAAAAATTTTCCATTGATATTGCAGATACAAGATTTACCTTGTTCCTGATTAACCCTTTTCTTATTTTTCTGGTGAAAAACTCAAATAAAATAATCCGCATTTTTAATGGGAGGAGATTCCGTATTCCAAACTTATCATACTTAAATATTCCCATTATGCTTTTTTTCCTTTCCTTTTCATAAACCTTTACCAGACGGTCACCATGCAAGCCATATATTACTACCTCTGTAAAATATTTTTTTAACAGATGACTTAGTTCCTGATAGCTAAACTCCTTTATATGATACGGATTTTTATTATACCCCTTTGATTTATTTGGGGTAGAAATTATAAATATTCCTTCCTTCTGAAGCTGTTTTAAAGCATTCTCTATCATAAGACCAGGGCTCCTTAAGTGTTCAATTACTTGAAGCGCTATAATAACTTCTGCCTTATCTGTTAGACTTGGAGGGTTGTAAATATCAGATATAAAAAAATTGATTTTCCTGTTTGAGTATTGCTCCTTAGCTCTATTTATAGAGTTGACATCCCGATCAAATGCAATTACACACTTAGCCCTTTTACAAAGCAGAAAACTTCCATACCCCGTGCCGCATCCTATATCCATAACAACTTTATTACTTATATAAGATTGACAAAACTCATAGGCCCTGACATGTTGATAAAAAGTAGGTAGAAGATAATCAATAGATGCATCGCTCCTTTCGCCCCTAAAAATTAGTCTCCACTCAAGCTTCCATGATTTGAGAAAAAGTTGGAGGATAGATTTACTTAAAAACTTGAAGGTTTGGATATAAATCAGCGGACTTCTAGTCCGCAGAGATTTATTTTTGTTATAAAAAAATATTTTCTCATAACTAATCGTATTGTTTTTTGAGTCTTTACCGTCAAAGAGATCAGAATATTTTTTCTTTCTCAAAATAAAGCAATTCCAAAAAATACTAAATGGATAAAAACTTTTTTCTACTTCTTTTTTTATTTTATTTCTTTTAATAATCCTCTCATAAAGGACTGAAGGAAATTGTATAAAAAAGGATGCCAGTGCGGTAACAACTGCAAAAATGAAAGCAGGCCGTCCAATAGCTAGGTAAAAAAATATGGAAGAAAAATCAATTGCCAGTCTTATCGGCAACACAAAATACAATCTATTAAAAGATAGATTTCTGGCAATCATCAGTAAGTTATTCCTATGAACATAATAAATTCTTTTCATAAGGTAATTCCGTGAAGTACCTGCACCTTTATGAAATACAACTGCTTTCGGGCAAAAGACTATTTTATAACCCCAATTTTTTAATCTCCAACATAAATCTGTTTCTTCATGATAGAAAAAAAAATTTGAGGGTAATAAACCGACCTTATCAAGAACCTTTCTACGTAGCATTAAACACGTTCCACTTCCCCAAAACAGATCAACCTCATCATCATATTGTCCCAGATCTTTTTCCAGATAAAATCCTATCCTGCCTCTGGCATAAGGATATCCAAGTTTATCTAAAAAACCACCTGCCGCCCCGGCATAATCAAAATAGGCAGGATATGACATTGAACGTATCTTAGCTTGACAAGCCGCAATTTTTTCATCACACTCCATAGACTTAACCATTTCCTTCAGCCATCTCGACTCCACTTTCGTGTCATTATTCAAAAGGACAATGTACTTTGATTTAGTCATCTTAATAATTCGGTTATTACCTTCAGAAAACCCCAGATTATTATTAAAATGAACTAAATTTATTTTTTTATTATTCTTAAAAATAGTTCTAAGAGATTCTATTTCACCAGATTTAGATCCATTATCCACAACTACAATACTAAAATTGGGGTATATAGTCTTGAGCAACGACTTAAGACAAGCTACAGTATCTGATATTCCATTATAATTGAGAATAATTATTATAACTTTTGGACTATTTTTCATGACCGGATTCATTTTTGTTTTAAGGCTTTAATAAAAATGCCTACACCAATACTCTTAAATTTAAATAGATCATTAATTTTGTCATTTAAAGAAATTGCCTTAAAAAAATATTTAATTATGGTCGGTTTCTTATATCCTACCTTGTTAAACTTATTAATCGCCGTTATAATTTTTTTAGGAGAGCCTTCTCTATGAATTAATCTCGCAGTTAAATTTACAAGGTAATGGTTAAACGGTAAACTCCACCAAGTATAGGAACAACTATCCAGTATCTTAAACCCAGTTTTTTTTACCAATATTTCCAATTTTTCTTTTTTATACAGGCGGATATGTTGATTCCAAATCCCTGACCAAAAGCCACTCCTGATATGATAACTAAATAATTTCTCTAGAATCCAGTTCACCGGGTCCCAAAGGATTGGATAATCGGCATTTGGCACTGTAATACAAATGATTCCACCAGGCTTTAATATTCTGTACACTTGATTAAAACCTTTAAAATCGTCAACTAGATGTTCAGCTACTTCTGACATGATTATTTTATTAAAGGAATTGTTAACAAGTGGTAATTTATGCAAAATATCCGCATTTATCAAATTAATCCTATCATCTGAGAATTTCTCTTTGGCACTATCTAAGGCATTTTTATCATTATCAATACCGACCAACTTAAGCTTAATCCCTAAATTGGAAAGCAGATATAAATAATACCCATCTCCGCAACCAATATCTAAAACACTATCCCCATCTTTTAAATCCAGCCCTTGCACAATCATTCTGGCTCTCCTTTTTAAAGCCATATCACCTATATTAGACAACAGACTCTCTAGTCTATTTGCTATAAGATTTGATGATTTCTTCAACATTCCTCTCTGAATATCTCCTTTCCGCAAACCCCCTGCTTCCATCTGCCAACTTTCTTAATGAAGATCTATTTTTGAAAAGAGCATTCACTTCTCTTGTTATGCCTTCAGGATTAATATCAATTAATCTGCCTACAGTCTCATCCATTGCCTCGCTTATTCCTTCTTTTTTTGCAGCCACCACTGGTGTCCCACAGGCTAGGGATTCCAAAATTACCCTTCCAAACCCTTCTTCCGATAAGGAAGGAACTACCAATAAGTCAGCAGCACTATAGTACAAAGGCAGCTTGTCTTGGCTAATGATACCGAAAAAACGGCACTGTACGTTTTTTTTTGAATATAATCTAATTTTATTTTCAAGAGGGCCAGATCCTACAATGTTTAATATTATGCTTTTATCCCAGCTTGTAACCGATTTTAGAAGTTCATCTATGCCCTTTTCCGAAACTAGTCTCCCTACAAAAAGTGCATTAAAACCGCTCCATTTTAATATTGCCTTTGCCCTTGTTATTTTTCTAAAATTTAGTAAGTCAATCCAATATGTAAATTTTGCTATTTTTTTATTGCTTATACCTAATCCTTTTAACTCTTTCTTCGATTGCTCTGATAAAGTTAAACAAAAAGACGCATTATTAAATATCCAGAAAGCAAAATTTTTGTATAATCCTTTCTCCGGAAAACCATAAATACTATGAATTGAAATTACTACCTTTATTCTAAAAATTTTTCCCCAAAAAACACCAATTAACCCTGCAATCAATCCATGCGCATGGATAACATCTATTTTTTTGAAGCTTATAATAAAGGGTGCGGTAATAAACAGACCAGGAAATAAATAAAAAAATTCTAACAAAGGAAATCCGATAAATTTATTAAATAATCCTCTAACCCAAGGAAGTCTTATAATCTCTAAACCATTCTTACTTTCATGTAGCCTCCAGATGACATCTGTTTCAAGGGGTCTATATGTCAAAACAGTAACCTTGTAATCTCTTTTAATTAACTCCTCGCAAAGATTATCTAAATGAGTTTCCACTCCGCCTATATTCGGACTAAAATGAACACTTAATTGTAGTACATTCATTTTGCATTAATCCTTCCTATTAAATAACCGAATGCGCCGCCTATGCTTTCTGTCAAAAACATTACAATTAAGCCTATTGACAAAACAGGTTTAGACACAATCCTATCTATTCTTTTGTAAAATACCGGCCTTAAAAAATAGACTGTCTTTTGACTGATAGGAGACATACCGTGTTTATTTAAATATTTGTTTAGGGCCAAGCCGTAATAAAACTTTTTCCGCATTAGGGAAAATAAAGATGGAATTCTTTCGCAATGATAGATTTCTGACTTAACTCTGCCAATTGTATATCCGTATTTTCGAACCCTATCTGTAATATCCCAGTCTTCCGGGCCAGTAATTTGCTCATCAAATCCACCTACTCTTTCAAATACTTTATTTGGGAAAAACCTGGCAGCATCTGTAATAGAGTCTCCTTCTTCATTATAAAAGGTTCTTTCAAATGCTTTAACTTGTTCCCAGTAGTTTCGATATTCCGATCTCTCAGGAATTATTATTCCTCCCATCTCTTTATTACACCTTATCAATTCAACACATTGGTTAATAACATTTTTGCTTAACTTCATATCAGCATCTAAAAAAAGTACATACTTCGCCTTTGCTTTCCTGGCACCAAAATTTCTTTGGGAACTTCTCTCTAAACCGTGTTTAAATATCCTTATATGCTCATTTTTTGCTATCTCTATAGTTTTATCCGATGAGTCATTATCAACTAAAATTATTTCTATATTCTTATACGACTGTGTCCTTATGGATTTTAATAGGCGCTTTATAACATCGCCTTCATTCCTTGTGGTAACTATTACTGAAACTCTTTGATTATCTAATTTTTTTTGCATAACATTAGACCTTGGTCGATACCTTGAATAATAATCTAAGGCTTTCTGCCACACTATTATCCCACCTAAAATTCTTACTCCAAAGACGAGCATTCTGACTCAACCTTTTGTATTCTTCTTTATTATTTAAAATAGAATCCACTTTTTTTACAAAGCTATTTATTGATGAATCACTCAGTAAACCTGTTACATTATCCTTAATAGAGTCTTTTAAGCCTGGGATATTAAAAGCTATTGTTGGCGTACCTACCGAAGCGGCCTCTAGAACAACAAGCCCCCAACCTTCCCGGTATGAGACATTTATTAAAAGATGAGTTTTTTTTAATAATTCAAATTTCTTCTTTTCTGAGACAAATCCCCAAAATTTTATTCTTTTTATACCTAATTTCCTTATCTTTCCAAAAAGATAACTTTTATATTTAGAGGAGCATTTACCAACAACCCAAAATTGGATTCCGTGATTATACTTATTTTCTAATTTCGCATATATTTCTAAGGCTCTTTCTATTCCTTTGTCTCGGGTAACAGCATTTAAAAAAATTAAAGTTTTTATTTTTTCTTTTTTATAATTTGCCACCTCACAGATATTTAAACCATTATAGATTACTTCAATCCTTTTTCTATCAATACCCCATGAAACAAGATCATCTCTTGTAGATTCTGACACTGTCATAAAATTTATTTTTTTATAAAATATGGACATCAGAGATTCTAATTTTAAACCTAATATGGATACAAAGAAATTTATCGGAAAAGGAAATTGATTCAGAGTCCATAGCTCTTTTGCTGCTTCATGAATAAAAGCAAGCTTCGGAGCCTTTATATAAATAGGCGTAAAAAAAGGGATACCATGAAACTGATCTATCACGATGTCGAATAGTTCTTTTCTATCACAAATAAACCACTTCGCAGCTGCCAGATGTACGCCAAAAAATTGTGAACCTTTCCTGATGATTCGTACTCTATCAATATACTCCAATTCCTTAGCATTTTTATAAGCCGAAGTGAACAGGGTAACTTTATGTCCCGCCTTAACCCATCCCTTTGCATGTTCATGCGTCGAGATTTCTGCACCTCCTGCATCTGGATGTCTTGGTCCGCGCCAAGAAAAAATTAATATATTCATTATCCGATATTTACCCTAAAGTTTAATTCGGGGTCAAATCTCCATCTTCTTTTATTATTGCCTGAATAATAATTAAGAATTTTAAGTCTATAGAAAACTGCTAAGGTGTCTATTAACATTGCCAGAACAACCTTCATAAACGTTCTACTTGTGATGGCTGATATTCCTCCAAACTCCAAATTTACGTCTATAGGTGCCTCATATATCCTCTTAAAACCTAGATAATTTGCAACGGCCAAAATTTCTACGTCAAAAGCAAACTTTTTAACTAAAAGCCTTGGTAATACCTGCTCTAAAACCTCTCTTCTAAAAAACTTCATTCCTACCTGTGTATCTCTAACTTTCAGGCCGAATAAGATATAAACCAATATCTGATAACCCAATGATAATATCTTCCTCTGCCACGGATATTCTATTTTCGATACGGGATGTCTTTTTGATCCCACGATTATATCAGCTCCGTACCACTCAAAGTGTTCAAGCAACATGGCTAAACCATTTGGATTTAGATCCATCCCGGAATCAATAAATCCTACTATTTCCCCCCTGCTTTGACCCATGCCAAATCTAATTGCATATCCTTTTCCTTTATTTGTTTCATAACCCAGCACCTTTACATTCGGATACTTTTTTGCAAAAGCAGAGGCTTTTTCAAAGGATCTATCAACCATGCCATCGATTACACAAATCAATTCTGTTTTGTATCTTAGTTTTTGGAGAACCTGATATATTTTCCTTAAGTCTTTAACAATAGTTTTCTCTTGACTATATACCGGGACTATTACCGTTATTAGGCTTATTGCCGGAAGAAAGGGTTTTTTCATTTCTTAATAATCGTTTTTTATAGCTAGAGTATATAAGCAAACAACATAGTAGTAAAGCCGTTATCAATATTGAAATTACTATTACAGCTAATAGACCTGGATGGTAAAACCAAATTGAGGCAATTTGCAGGATGGCAGCAGCTGCAGTGAAATATACTATTCTGGTATGACCTAAGGATATATGAAAATTTACAAGAAGCGAAGAAAAGGTAAACAAGGCCATAAAAATTCCGGACCAAATCAATAAACCCGAAGCCTCCCGATATGCTGAACCGTAAAGTAAGTTAATAGCAGAGTGAGGAATTAACCAATAAACTGCCAGAATAGATATTGATAAAAGTAAAGTTGCAGAAAAACTATACATAAATATTTTCTCATATTCACGGCCTCTGGCTTGATTATGAGACACCAACGGAAACATAACTGCACTAATGGGACCCGCCCCAAAGAAAATTATCTTCCCTAAAGTTGTTAAGGCCCCGTAAAGTCCTGCTTCATATGAAGGGAAAAAATGCTTGACCAGAATGACATCCGATGAATAAAGTGAGGTCATTGAAAAGGATTGGATTAAAACGGGTGCTGTAAATGCTATCAAATGCTTAAAGTTAACTTTAGAGCTGTTTTCCTTTTTGTAATAGCGTAGGTAGAATCTTGTTATAAACCAACCGAGTATTGCAGATAGGGTAAAACCGGCTACAGCTCCTCCTGCCCGGAAACCGAGATAAACCAATAGAATACTCACCAATAGTTTAAACCCATTTTCAATTACTATGCTTATAATCATCTCTTTAAATTTTAATAAACCCTGAAGTACTGACCTATTTAGAATAGCTTGTGATGAGAATAAAAACGATATCACTATCAATATAAGGTATAAGGGATTATTTATTTTTAGAAAAGATAATATGATTGGAGTTGAAGCTAAGAAAAAAACGGAAAAAACACAAGAAACAATTAAAGTCTTCGATCGTAACCAAATAATTAATGAGGATATCTCTTTATTGTTCTTAGCAATGGAGGCATGTTTAACTACCACCAAAGTTAAAGATGCCGGAATTACAGCCAAAAGACCTAATAAGGATATAATCGCTACCAACTCTCCGTACTGGCTTGGTCCCAACATCTTCCCCAAAATAGGATGATATAAAAGATTTAATAGGTTGGCAAAGTTGGAACCTATTACCAGAATTAAACTTCCGAGGAATAAAGGATGCTTGATTAGTTGACTTATATTTTTTTTCATGCTATCCAGTAACCTCTAATAAAAATGCTAAGTAAGATTATACCTAACGCGATAAAAAGTAGTAACAATAAACTGTAATACCTTTTTACGACCTGAACTATAAACGGCAAAAGTAGAAAACCCATTAAGGAATATCTCGGCATGGAAGAAAGTGTCCCGGTTAAAGTTGGTAAAACTACACACCCTAAAGTAAAAATAAAATAGCTAAACCTCATCTTTCTATAAAAAAATACTAAACTTATCAAAACTGCTATTGTAAAGGTAAATTCCAAAAAGGCATTAAAAAATAATGGTGAGTGTAAAGGAACTGTGACAAAAATTTTAGCATATCTGTAAATTACTTGTGGCAGAAAAATTAAATTTCCTGCAGTTCTTTCAGCTCCAAAAAGTGGTTGCGATGTTAAAAAATACACAGGATTATCAAAATTTAACCTTAAAAATAACATGTATAAAAGTGTTCCAAATGGAGTAAGTAAAACTCCCACTACTATCCTTGCAAAATCTCCTTTTCTGGTCATTCTTCCTTCTCTGAACTGTAAATATGCTTCAATTAATAAAACCGGTACCAAAAATAATCCCATAATTCTTGTAGCAGAAGCAAAGGCGCTGAATATACCGGCAACAAGAAAATTATTTTTTCTTACAAAATATAATGCTCCTAGTGCCAAAAATAAAAAAAGTGATTCTGTATAGATAGAGCCAAAATAAAAAGAGGTAGGAAAAACCACAAGCAGCAGCGCTGATCCAAAGGCTATCTTATGATTGAAATCAATTCTGACCAGTTTATAAAATAATACCAGAGCTAAAAGAAAGAATAAATTTGCCAGAATGAAACCGGAGAAAAAGTAACTCGGATCCACATAAATTTTAGTATCAATCTGCATATCCTTCTGCAGAAACAAATTGGAATCTGCCACAAACCTAATAAGTAATGGATAGAGTGGAAAGAATGCTTGGGAAAACTCTGCATCATAGCCATTCTGAGCGATTCTTAAATAATGTACACCGTCAAAATTTCCAAAGCCCCATATCCATGAGGGTAACCCCGTTATCTGAAGTACTTGGCCGGCATAGGGAAACGTATTCCCAAATACCGGAAAAAATAAAGGAGCTAAAAAGGCTATCGCAAATAAGCCTATTCTCCAAGCAAAAAATAATGCCAATATCTTATTAAACATTAACTATTTGAGATTACCTGTTTGTATACCTCTGCTGTCTGCTTTGCAGTTTTTTCCCAGGAGAATTTATCTACTTGTTCAAACCCAAGTTTTGATAATTTATTGCGCAATGATTTATCTTGTAAAACCTCTGTGAGCAGCGAAACAAACTTCTTTAAGTCTGATGGGGCAAAATAAAGCGCTGCTTTACCTCCTATCTCGGGTAAACTACCGGCAGATGATGATATAACCGGAGTTCCACAAGCAAATGCTTGCAAAACAGGTAAACCAAATCCTTCATAAAGAGAAGGCTGAACGTATACCGTTGCAAGATTATAAAACGCAGCTAGTTCATTATCATCTATATATCCAGGTCTCACGATATGACTTTCTAAATGAAAATCCCGAATCTTTCTGTTGACCTCTTTTAAGCTTTCAAGCTCTGGGTGATTAATGTTTTCCACATTCTTTAGAAATACCCCGCCTACCAAGACTAACTTAACTTCTTTAAAATGCTCATTATTAATTAACTCCCTAAAACTATCTATTAGAAAAGGCAAATTCTTAATCCAATTAGCATCTCCCGCATATAATACAAATTTTTCCGCTAAATTATATTTCTTCTTAATTCTAAAAATTTCCGGGTCTTTAAGAATCTTAAATTTTGGATCTGCTGCCAAAGGAATAACTATCACCTTCTTTTCTTCAATCCTCAGATGTTTTTGAATATCTTTTTTAGAAGCATATGAGTCTGTAAGAACAAATTTGCAGTTATTTAAAGCAAGTTTTTGAAAATAAAAGTTTATCCTACCTTTAATGCCGACTGGGTATTTTTCTGCAAACAGCATAGGAATAACATCATGAATAGTAACAATAGCAGGGAAAGGTTTAATAATCGGTAGTGTGCGGAAATAGAGATCAAACCAGGGATAGTGGATTAAATCAACATCTTTAATTTCTGATAACTTAGTGAATTCTGATACTTCTATATTTGCTTCTTTTCTTAAATAATCTAAAAGGTTTTTGGTATAGTAACCTATCCCTCTTAGTTTATGCCCTGAGTATAGCGGCGTAACGTTGATTCCTACTCTCACTGGATATCTCGCTTTCTATACAACTTCCATAATTTAAGATAAGAAACAGGAAACCGTAGTGAAGAAAAAAATGCAAAAACAAATCCCGGAAACCCATCTACAAAACCTTTATGTCTTATATAAACTTTAAGAAACCAAAATAATGGTTTTATAAAAATAAAGTTTACAAACGAAATCAGATTAATCTTTAAGCCTTTATTTTTCAATTGAGTTGCCAATAAATCTGTATATCTTTTATATCTCAATATGTATTCTGAAAACTTTTTATCTCTTAAATGCAAAAGGTCATTTTTAAGATAACCTACTTTACCAACCACCTCTGCCTGTTCATGAACATCTTTTGCTGGAAGTCGCCCTTTTCCCTGACGATAAAGTCTTAAAGTATAATCAGGATACTGCCCTCCCTTAGTCAAAAATCTGCCAAGGAAAAAATTCCGTCTGGGAATCCAGTACCCGTTAATACCTGTATCTGAGTTTGTTGCATTTTTTATCTCTTCCGCTAAATCTTTACTTACTATTTCATCGGCATCGAGTTGTAAAATCCAATCTCCCCGGGCCGCATCAATTGCTTTATTTTTATTAATATGAAAAATAGGAGGGTTATTAGTTTGAATAATCTTTGCGCCGAACACTCTTGCAATTTCTAGGGTTCTGTCTGTTGAGCCTCCATCCACAATTACAATCTCCCACGCCAAATCCTTAACTGAGTCAAGACAGTCTTTTAAGTTTTTTTCCTCATTGAAAACAGCTAATACTATTGATATCTTTTTCATTATTTCGCGCTAACAAGAAAAAAAGCATCTTCTCCGCTTGGAAAGCGGATTGCCTTTTCAATATTAAAATCAGATTTATGCCTTAAACCATCATATTGGCTAGGACTTAAAACATATAATACCCCCGGGGTAGGTAAACTTTCAATTGGATCCCAACCCCCAAAAAAATATTTATCAAAAGAGAAAACCAAGCTATATTTCCGATTTTCTACATCTTTGGTATAAATTACACTATCCAAATATTCCGATAAAGGCGTTTTTAAATAATACAGAAAGAAAATATAGGGTTGGAATCTAATATCAGTTACATAAACTGCGGAATATTCATTTTTCTTAACATATTCAACGGCTTGCTTCATGCCATATTGCCAATCAACAGCATATTTCCGTGGATAATCTGTATAAAGCTCAGTTATATAGTCTTTAAATAACAAAAAAATTATAATTAAACTTCCCCCTAAAATAATTGTTCTAAGAATTTTTCCTCGGAATAACCCAATAAGCAAATAAAATCCATATGCAGAAATTAAAATCCAACTGCCCATCTGAAAACTGGCCCGTGCCGCATGAGGAGCTTCTGCTGCCAAACTGGAAGGCAAAGGAGATAGTAGCGCCCAAATTAAAAGTATTAATGATTTTTTTCTAAAAGCTGGTTTGAATAAAATACACCATGCTATTCCAATAATGCCAATAATAAGAAACGGTGCGTCTGATTTATAAAACTGACCGACGGTTTGAATAGAGAATTTAGGGTTAGAACTACCAGACATAAATAAATACTTAATATCAAAATGCAATAAATATTGTCTAAAAACGACCTCCGCTCTTCCTAAAAAATCATTATTAGTTTTTTTAAAAAATTGTGTTTCAGTAATTTTGTCTCTAGTGATGGATACCTGATCGATTCTACCTCCGCCTAAAAGGGATTTATCCCATATCATTATTATAAAAATAAATGATAGGACTAGAAGAGCTATTATGAAATACTTTTTAATTTTGGCCAGATCTCTCCAAAAAAATATTATTAATAATAGAATTACAGGCGGCACAACTACTAGAGAAGTCTGATAGCTTAATAGACTGATTCCAAAGCTTAAAAATCCCCACGGCAAAAATACTCTATTTCCTCTAATCCCTTTTAGAAACAGATACATTCCTAACATAAAGAAAAATAGGGCAAAATTAGCTTGATGATTAAACCTGGAAAATTGGATATTGTAAGGGGAGATTGCTAAAAAAAATGCAGAAATTAATCCCAACAAGTTACTACCAAAAATTACCCTAGCAAGGAAAAAAATAATTACTACATTTAGCACTCCAAATAAGGCTGTTGGAAATCTAGTACTAAACTCTGATAAACCTAAAACCTTAACTGAGATGGCAGTCAAATAAACATAGACTGGATGCTTGTACTCCTCAAATGACTTAAAACTTAAGGGGAAAGATTTTCCCCATTCATCTCTACCAAAATTAGCAATAGTATAAGCATTGTATCCTACAGCTACCTCATCCCAAGACAGAGCAGGAGGATTGCTATCAAGTTTGTATAATCTCAAAACTGCCGCAAGAAGAATTATTATTAGCAAAAAGATTTTAACCCTACTTATCATCTCGTCTCCACAATTTTAAAAGCAGGCACTCCATTAGGGAAGTTAATTACCTTTAAGGGAGTCTTATCTTCGCCAATTTCTTCATCTGTACCGATAAAAAGAGTGTTATGACTTTGTGAAATCTCTTCTCTACCTATCGGTCTAAACTCAAATTTATCAAATGAGCTAATTGTGGAAAACCCAAATTTATCGTCAGATTCCCCTTTATGAGCTTTCTGGTACTTATCTGGATCATATCTTGAGTAAAACAACAATAAAATGTATGCTTGATCATATCTATCTGTAATAATTACTTTTTGATATTTGTTTTGATTCTGGGTAATATACCCTACTACCTGAGAAAAACCATATTCCCACTCCAAAGCATATTGTTTTGGTAGATGAAAATAATATCTGTCTATAAAGGTAGCTACGAAAAAAAAGATTGCTAAAATTCCCGTACCCAAAGCCAGATATCTGACTAACCTATTAAGACTCGCTAATTTCTCCCATAAAATGCCAAGTCCTAAACCGGAAATTAAAGTAAGCGGTATAACCATATTATGAGCCCTTAAGGCGTGCGGCGTTTGAAATGTCAAAGAAGAAGCTAAAGGAGCAACCATTAGCCATAAAAATACCACCTTAGCATTACTATAATTACCTCTTAAGAGAAAATATAATCCAGATAAAAGAGTCGCTATTTCAAAAACATACATTTGTCCTAAATCAGGTATTTTATTCCTTTTAAGCGGGTCGCCTGAGGTAAAAAGGAAATTAGGATTAAAATGATCAAAATAATGACTTAAAAAGTTAACTGTGTAAACCTGTGCTTTATTATGAAAAAATTTGGCCCATAATGAGGAGGAATCTTGATGTTGTCCTCTTTCTTCATTGACCAGATTAAAAGGACCTTTATCGGAGAAGATAGACACCCCCTGAAACCTTGCTATGCCAGCTGTGCTAGCCAAAATAAGGATCAGGGGAAATAACAAAATAACAGCAAAGATAGCCAGTGGAACGTGTTTTTTTTTCAATAACTTATTCCAATAAAAAAATATTAGTAATAGAACTAAAGCAGGTACCACAAGCCTTGGGGTTTGATACGTATACATAGAAGCGATAAAAGCGACAACCGATATCCATAAAAAACTGCTGTTTCTAAAAGATTTGACAAAGGCATAAACCCCTAATAGGATAAAAAATGTGGCAACATTAGCTTCCCATGCCCCCCGAGAAAAATGCAGATGCCAAGGAGAAATACTTAAAAGTAAAGCAGATGCTATAGCTACCGCTTCTTTCCTAAATAGTTCTTTTGCTAGCAAATAGATCAATATTATTGAGAATGACCCCAATAATATTGACGGGAGTCTAACCGATAACTCATTCAAACCAAAGAGATAAACAAATGGAATAGCTAAATAAACATACAGCCCTGGTTTATAATCGGAAAAAGATTTAAAGACTAAAGGATAATTTACTCCCCATTCATCTTTACCTGTTTCTATAAGAGAATATGCATTATAACCTAAAGCCGCCTCATCAGCGTTGAAACCCGGCGGAGCAATATCTAAAAATATAACTCTCAAAATAAAGCCTAAGAAAAATATAACTAGTAAAGCTTTCATGTATTTTTATTATACTGTAGTTTACTTAACCGATGCTATCTCAAAAGCAATTTTTCCATCTAAAAAATAGATTCTTTCTAGGATTTTAAAATTCTGTGGGTAATTACCAGGGGTAGTAACTAACAAGGTATTCTTCATACCTGAAACCTTTTCCTGGATTTCCCAGTCATTAATAAACTCAAATTTATCAAACCTATCAACCCAGAACCAATTAGAACGTTGGTATCTGATCAAATTTTCATTTGTTTGATATTTATACGGATCATAATTTAGGTAGAAGAGTACAAATGCATGCGGTTCACCGTATTTTTTGGTAAAAACAATCCGATCGTAAGAGTGCTGATTATTTTTAACAAATTCCACAGCTTGTTTGTATCCATATTGCCAAGACCAAGAATAATTCTTTCGGTAACCACCGTTATAATTTTGCCAGAATGTGTATGTATTACCGATTAATATCAATACCGTAATAATAGCCAATGAAATAAAAACTCTCAAAGAGAGAAGATCACGAATCAATTTTATTCCCATAACTGCACAAAAAATTAAAGGTATCGTTAGAAAGATTGTTCTTAGGGCGTGAGGCGCATCTCTTGTAATTGCACCAGGAATTGGCGCAATTAACATCCATCCCAGTATTAACAACTGCCACTTTTTTCTTTCCTTTGCCATCTTCCAAATTCCAGGTAGCATCAGAGGTAGCAAAATTAAATAAATTTGGCCGGTGCCCGGGACAGAAAATTGAAAATTTGACCCTCCATTCAAAAATAAAAAATTGGGATTAAAATGGGCAACATAATTTTTAGAGGCTTCAACAATAAAATAAGTTACTTTATTGTGTGTCAACCTGTTTAATCCAGATGGTAAACCAGAAGATCCACGCAATTGATTGATTTCAGTAATTGCCCCTTCATCCAAGATAGTTGTCCACCTGTATCTTTCTCCGGAATCAACCATAGTCGCCTGAAAAAAAGCTACGCTTACAAAAAGAAGGAGGATTATTAACGGGATAAATATCTTTTTTTTCTCAAAAGGCCTAAATAAAAAGACTATCATTAGTAAGAAGGGTAAAATTAAAACTCTGCTACTGTTGTATGAAAAAGCTGACAATCCCAAAAGAATGGCAGAAAAAAATAACAGACCTTTTTTTCTTTGCGCAAGTAAAAATAAATAAAATGAAGCTGTAGTCATAAATAGGGCAAGATTTGCCTCTAGGGCGATACGGGAAAAAATTACTAACCAAGGTAAAATAGCGCTTATGAACATTCCCCAAAGCGCAAGATGAAGACTCTTAGTAAGCTCTTTTAGTATTAGAAAAACAAGCAAAACCAGTCCTATTCCGGATAGTAGCGAGGGAAACCGTACTGCTATTTCGTTCAAACCTAGGACTGCCACAAATGGCACATCCAAATAAATATAAAGAGGCAATTTATAATCACCAAATGCTCTGAAGCTTAAAGGTAAAAACTGACCCCATTCGTCGCTCGCTGTTTTAAAAATCGAATAAGCATTATATCCAATGGATACTTCGTCCCAATTTAAAGACGGGGGTAGATTACTGATCTGGTAAGATCTTAAGAAAACAGCTATCAGTAAAATTACGCAAAATAATAAAATGCTTACACTCTTATCCATTATCTTCATTTTTGTAACTCTTTTTTAGCTAGTTCAAAATCTCCTTTTTCTAAAAAGAATTCACCCAATTTAGAATGTAAATTTTTGGACTGTGCATAAATATAAGCATAACTTTGTAACTCCGGGTAGTAGGGAAGCGCTTTATATCTCTCTAGTTCTTTTTCAATAAAACTTTGTGTTAGGGAGTAGATCGGTCCGTAGTCTCCTTCTATGTTTCTCTCAATTTCAAGAAAGTTATTAAAGAAATAAAGAAATAAAATATTAGAGACTAAAAAAACTGAAAAACCCATTATTACAATACTTTTTAAAAACCTACCTTGTGCGTAAGAATAGACGGAAGCAATAGAAATAGCAAAAAGAAGCACGCTCACGGGTATGATAATAACAAAATAATGCATATATGCTGGAGTACGAGTAATTAGGTACAAGATCGGAAAAGAAACAAAATATATTGCAAGAAAAAGGTACTCTCTTTTTTTAATGATAAGAAATAGGCCGGATATAATAGCTAAAAAACCTAAAGCAAAAACATATTTTAGCAAATTGACTAAAGGATAAGCATTAGTAAAATCATTATAAGATTTACCTAAAATAAAATGATACCCTAAACCACTGATAATTTGAAAAGGCCGCAAAAAATTATTAAAGTCAAAAATACGTATAGAATTCTGATACTTTAAAAAAGCTTCACAATCAGGACACAAAGGAAAAGAGTTAAACTGAAAAAAAACATACGGGATAGCAGAAATTAACCCAATCAGAATTCCTGCTGCAGCACTTTTTAGATTTAATTTGACACGCAAAACTATTAAAATAAGTATTGTAATGGCCAATAGAAATAGTCCCGACCCATGGAGCTGTATTAACAAAACTAGCAGCACAAACATAGGAAAGACAAATCTCTTATTTTTCTTTAAAATAATCTCATGCAAAAACCAAAGAAAGGGTATAAAAAATAAAAAGATGAGATCTTGTGCCCAAATCTTTCGGGAGAAAATCACACCCCAAGGTGAAAATGCTAAAATCAAAGAAGCAAATAAGGCTGTCATAAATCCGTAATACTTTTTAGCAAACAGAAAAAAAATACCTACTAGTAAACTATTAATTAAAGCGATGGTCCCGCTTAAAAATTGAGGATCTCGTGACCAGACGGCAAGTATAACCATAAGATAATTAAATAACGGAAAATTATAAACCCCTGTTCCGGATATTAACCCCCGCTCAATTAGATATGGTTGTTCAAAAAACCGGACAGTCTGATAAACTATTGTAGCCTCATCAGATTTAAACTCAATCAGATTAAGGTTATAAAGTCTAAAAATCGCACTTAGTAAAAAAATAATTGTAACCCAAATAACTGTTTTGTTGAAAAATATCATTAATGACCTTTAAGTAGATTTTTGATTCTTTCTTTAAATTTAAGTTTCGAGAATTTACGGCATGCAAACAAGGCGGCACTGGACAATTTGTCCACAAGTTTTTGATCTTTAGTCAACAAGATTGTATATTTTTTTAATTCTGTAATAGAGTTCCATAAAAAACCGGTTTGGCCGTTTTCTACAATTTCTGTTTGCCCTCCACTTGCCACTACTACCGGCACACAACCCCCTGCCATAGCCTCCACCGTAGAAATCCCAAAATGTTCCATTTTAGTAGGATCCTTATCTCCAAATCCCGCAGCATGCCAATATAAAATTGACTGTCCGTATAACTCAATCAGATCATCATATTCTATATTTGGATAAAAATTTATAGGTAATCCTTGGGACAGTTTTTTTAATTCATCTAAATAAGGTTTGTCTCCCTCGGACGCAGCTCCCGCCAAAATTAGTTTCCAGTCTTTTAGCTGTCCTGCTTCATAAAGCTCCCTAAAAACTTTGATAAGAACCTCATGCTTTTTACTCTTCAAATATCCAAAAAAGCGCCCTACTGATAATATATATTTTTTCTTTGCTAAAGGTTTAATTTTACTGACATCAACAGGCGGGTAAATAACCTCAGATTTCATTGGCCAATTTTTCTCTGAATACTTTTTAGTAAAATCTGAATTATAGATAATCAAATCCCACCCCTTAAGTTTAAGTCTCCCCCAGATACCTTTAGCTGGCTGGCCAATCAGGGGAGATTGAATGTGTAAAATATTCTTCTTACTGGTTGGATAAAAGACACTACCATCCGTTAAATAAAAAAGGATGTCGTAATTGGATAAAAAAAATGATCTCATAAAAGAAGTTGAACCTTTTCCGACTGGAGCTTTAATGAAACTTATTCTGTCCAGATTTAAGGCAAATCTTTTTGATAGTTCACTTTTTAGGTAATCGGCTCCTACGCTTTTTAAATGATTATCTAAAAGCACATCTACCTCTAAGCTTTCTCCAGCCAATACTTCAGCAATAGTCATCATATATTTTTCTCCTCCCCCAAAAGTATCAAGATATGGGGAATAAATCGCTGCTTTACTCATTAGTATTTGAAGTTATTTTCTATTAATTTTTCATCCAGCTCATCATAAATTTTCCCTAATGGTTTAGACTGTTGTAACTGCCAAAGTCTTACATAGGTTATAAACATACTAAAAACCTGTAATATTGAATCTATAATCCCGACAGTGCCATTGAAAAAACCTTTTCGCAAAATTCCCTGATTAAATATTTCTGTTATAAGGATCCTAATAAATCTCCAACCGGTCATTTTTGGATGGTTTGAATCCAGTCTTAACCTAGCATCTATTTTTGACCATTCCAGACTTTTTAAAATAAAATGATCTACGTCTCGGTGTGTTAGATGAAGCAAGGAGTTTTCTGCATATCCCAGCTTGCCTTTAAAATTAGCTGATTCATGTACCTTTCCGAACCACTCCCCGAAATTTTCTTTCCTAAACAATCTGATTACCCAATCATTTTTATAGGGACCGTAACTCACCTGATTACCAAAAATTATATTCTTTCTTGAAATAGCATAAGAGGCAAACTCTCCATTTTTCATTAATCCTTCAATCTCTTCCCTTAGCGAGGCTAATACTCGTTCATCAGAATCGACATACAATACCCAATCCCCTTTTGCATACTCCATGGCCTTATTACGGCGCGCTGCAAAATCCTCTTGACTAAAAGTCAGTATATTATTTGTATATTTCTTGACTATCTGCAGTGTGGAGTCGGTTGAACCACCATCTACAATAATAATCTCATCAGCCCACTTAATAGATTCTAAACATGCTGTAATCCTCTGTTCTTCATTTTTTGTCAGTACTACTGCGCTTAACATATTAATAGATTAATCCTTAAACCTTGATAATAACCTCTTAAAAGGATTTTTTGGCAAACTAACCTCTCTCATCCAATAATTTATCTGAAAACCAGCCTTATCTTTTTCGTCTTTTAAATCAGTTAAGATTAAAGGTGTCTCCTTAAATGAGGAATTCTCCCAAACTTTAAGGTAGACTATTAAAAAAGAAAGTGCTTGCAGTAAACTTAAAGCCAACCCATGTAACCCGTCTTCAAAACCACGGTTAGCAAAAAATCGTGATAAGAACTCACTGAGCGGTTTTTCAATCAGATCCGGCCATTTAAACTGATAGTTTTGTTTTATCAATTGATTTGCCTCAACGCTAGTATAACGGTTCATTCTCGTGATAAACTGCGAAATAGTCTGGTAGTTTTTGTGGATAATAGCTAATTCTTCTTCTGCAGGAAGGTCCAACCCTGCTCCTTGAGTTCTCGGAGGCCTATGGATTTCATCAATCCATTCAACCGATCCCCTCTTGAAAAATCTAACATTAAAATCCGGCCACCACATTGCTCCTTTCATCCATTTACCAAAAATGATATTTTTTCTGGGTATCCTCACATAATCTATTTTCTTCATTCCACTTGCAATCATTTTTAATCTTTTAGCTAATTGTTGTGCAACTTCTTCGTCTGGATCAAGAATTAAAACCCAATCACCAGATGCTTTAGAAATAGCAAAATTCCTGGCCGGCTCAACATAATCTATTTTCTTGTGAAAAATGACTTTTGCGCCGGCTTTTTTGGCAATCTCTACCGTTCTATCCTCTGAGTGCATGTCACAAATAGTAATCTCATCCGCCCAAGCCACAGATTTGATAGCCCCCTCAATGGTTTTCTCTTCATTAAAAGTATTTATAACAACTGAAATTTTGTTTCCCATTATTTAATCGTATCAATTTACCTAATATATTATATTGCTTTCTGAAAGAGATAAAAAGCAGGGATACCTGAAGGATAAATGATTGATTTAATAAGCTTAATATCTTGAGGAACGCGCTCTGGTTCTCGTATTAAATCCAAATTTATCTCTTTAAAGGTAGCAAGATATAAAGTTTTAGGAGGAAGAATAGATCCTAGTTCATAAAGACTGACCCCCCGACCAATGGGAGGAAAATAATACTTGTCTAGTTTAAATATGGAACTAAATCCTGTCATATCTTTTTCAGTCAATGGATACATTTTCTGAAACTGATCAGGCGGAAACAAAGAATAAGCAAGAAAAAAAATCAAGGCTGGTTCATTACCCTGACTGATAATCACTCTTTCATAGTTTTTGCTTTCCAAAACTGAAGATTGAATTGCTTCTTTGAATCCGGCATGCCACCAGTTTTCTGAATCCCAAGGATAATGCACCCATAAGTTGTGCTGATAGAAAATAAAACTTGTAATAGAGATAACACCCAAGATTAATATATAGATTTTTCTAAATTTCTTTCCCAAATAAAAATAACTATAATACGCCCCTGCTGTAATAAAGAATATTAGTGGCGGGAGTAAAAATAGCAACCGAGAAGCATGGTTTCCACCTCCTATGGTAATTATTGAAGGAAGTGGGGCTAAAAGAACCCAAGCTACAATAGAAGCTTTATATCTTCCGTTCATTGGTTTTATGGCGAAAAAAATTAATCCCATAATTAGCAAAAGAAATTGATATTTATAAAATTCTCCGTTTTGTATAATTGAATGCCTAGGATTATTATCGCCTCTAATAAATAAAAATTGTGTTGAGAGAGATTCCAGATAATTATCACTTATCTTAGTAAAAACTAAAGTCAATTTATTGTGAAAAAGACGACCATATTGAGCCCCCATTTGTATATCTCGAGATCTATCTTGTCCCAACTCGCCTTCATTAGTAGGATCACTAAGTATAGACAAGGATCCAAATCTTTCCGAACTTGCACCGAAAAAACTATTTATTATTAATGGTCCGACTAAAATTGTTAATACCAAACATGCAGCTATCAGACTTCTCTTAGATATATTTTTTAGTTGTTTCCACCAAATTATTACTGAGGTAAGAAGTATTAAAGGAATGAAAATCTTAGCAGAATGGTACGCATAAAAAGATAAAGAAAAAAGTAAAGCAGATATAATTATAAATCTATTATTGACGAAGCTTCTAAAAAAACAGTAAAGACCCGCAAGAAATAAAAACAGCATTAGGGTTCCCTCAAAACCCCACCTCGAATAATGAATATCCCAAGGAGAGACAGTTAATAAAAGAGCACCTAGCAATGCCAAATTTTTGTTTTTTGTCCATAGTTCAACTAAAAGATAGAAAAATAAAATTCCTAATACACCAAAAATGGCAGCCGGTAGACGAACTCCTAAAGGAGATATCCCAAATACAGCTACGGAAGGAACTGTTAAATATGCATAAAGTGGGGCTTTTTTATCAGCAAGGGAGTTGAGGTAAAATAATTTAGAATTTCCCGTATAGTCTTTACCCGTTTTTAAAATAGAATATGCATGATAGCCTATATCCACTTCATCACCAAATAAAGAAATCGGAACGGTGTCTAATTTCCAAATACGCAAAATTGCAGCTAGAGCTAATATCAGAATCAATAAAATTCTTCTAATTTTCATAACGACCTCACTTTATATATGATTACAGCATTATTTTCAAAAAATATCTTCAGATTATTTTTATCTGTGTCGAGCGGTTTTATAAGTTCATCTTTTGCAGCATAAATATAGTTTATTCTTTCATTTTTTAGAAATTGCCTGTTCCAAGAAAAGTCAGATTGCTCAAAAAATTTTTTCTTATTCTCTATTCTCTCATCTGTTGATGGATAAAATAGAAGCCTGACATGCTCCGATGCCAAATAAGACCCTTTACCGGCCAAAGCCGAAACATAAGAAGTATCATACCAAGCATAAATTGGAATTGGTTGAGACTTATACATATCTTTTAGATTTGGGTTAAACGGAACAGTTAAAATTATCTCATCAGCATAAGAGTTATCTTTTAAATATTTAAGCGCAAGAAGTTCCGTATTTGTAATTTTAGCTAAAGGAGACCTCCCGAAACCATAAAGTTCAACTAAGTTACCTATTACGGTTGGCACCGAAAAGATAATTATTAGTCCAATTATTATTATTCTCAGAGGCTTGTTTTTTACATAAATCAATATTTTGTATACGGATATTGCCCCAAAGAAACCAAAGATAAACATAAAATACTGCATAAATTGGATATTGTTATAAATCAACCCCTTTTGAACAAACAACAAAGGAACAATAAGTCCTGTCAGCATGGTTACTATCAGCATTACATCGATCGGTTCTTTGAAAAATGCACCTTTATTCAAAATAAATCTCTTGATTAACTCAACTGCGCCTAAGATTCTCATTCCTAAATTACCCGCCAGAAAAATACCAAAAGCAATAGCTTCCAACTGAATTACTCTTAAGTTTGCGTTCCATGTCCCCTTTGAAAGATAGTGTTGGCGCCTTAGCTCTAAATCCATCCACCCAAGTTTATCTACAACCATTGTTCTTATAAACCACCAAGGTAAAAATAATAAAAACGAACTCCCATTTGATGTCATCCATTTAAATGTCAAAAAATTGGATAACCCCAACAATAATACTAATATCAAGCTTGAAAACTTACGTTTGTTTATGAAATCAATTAAACAGGCGGCTCCGAGTCCTGCCAGCATAACAAGTCCTCCTGAAACTTTAAAACCTGCCAAGGTCGAGCCTATCAAAAAAGAAATTATTACCCAGCCGACACTTCTTTCCTTTAAATAAATTAAAAAGCTTAAGAAAAAAGCTACAAGTAATCCATGAGAAATAGCATGCGGAGGATTACCTAAAAGGGTATTTTGTTGAGCAGCCCAAAATGCTGTTTCTCCTCCAAATATATTTCCACCGTTTAAAAAAGAAACAATATAGCCAAAACTTCCTACAAAATAAGTAAAGAAAATACCTAAAATACCTATTATTTTATTTTTTTGCCACCTTGTTAAAAACGCAAAAACACTTATTCCTATGAGAAAAGAAAAAATTACCGGGAAAAACCTAAAATATAGATCCAGGGATGAGAAAAACGGAAAAATTCTAGCAAATTCCCCCATTAAAACATCAACCAGATAATGGTAATTTACAAGCTGCTCTCCTGCAAAACCAGGGTTTTGCGGTGGAATAGCCTGCTTTATCGCCTCCATTGAGGCCACATGCCAAAGACCATCATGCCCCTGCGAACTCCAGAAATTCAAACCATCTGCAAACAAATAACCACTTGGAAAATTAATAAATCCCTGGGTTAAAATTCCGATTATCATTATCGCTAAAAGTATTTTATTCCTAATAAATATTTTCCATGGCTCAAATAAATCTAATTTATATTTTGAAATTACCACTAGATTTACTATTAGAATAGCTGGCAGCATGAGAAATCTCAGATGAGAAAGGGCTAAAGCAATGGAAACTAAAACAAATAATACGGTGCCTAATGATAAAGATAACGTAATAATTTCAGCATTTTCTAATTTTTTTCTTTTTTTTGCCAAAACTCCAAAGCCGGGTATAAAAAAACACGCAATTGAAACAGTAATAAATAATATAAAAAGAGATAGGGTTTGAATTAATAGATACATATCAATATTTTATTTTATAGATAATAACTTCTTCGTTTTCAAAAATATTTTCTGCTAAAAACTCATTTACCCTTTGGTTAAATATCTTAGGAAGATAAATATACATAATTTTATTATCCGATAAAAACTTAATTTTTTCAGTACCGGGGTTTAGAAAAAAATCTTTTGAGACAATCAATCTTTTCTTATAATCTGTTAAAAGAATCTGGTTTTGACCCTCGTCTTCCAGGAAAACTGCTTTACCGGACAAAGCAGCCACATAAGCAGTGCTGTCATAAGCAAAAAGAGGCCAAGGTTCGGATATTCGAGTTTTAATTTTTTTATCATGAGGGTATGTTAATACTACCCCATCTCCCTGTTTGGATAAAAATTCTAAGGCTTCTAACTCTTTAGTATCAACCCTACCATGAGGCAAATATCCTAAATAATAAGTTGCCGTGGTAATTGAATTAACCGGCATTAATACTAAAATTAAAATTATTATTAAAAATGATAATAACCTGGGCAATCGAGATATGAAATAAACTAAAACCGGGCCGCTAATCAAAGCTGTTGTATAAAGACCATAGTATGAAAATTGAATCGTATTCCATGCGTTTCCGGATTGTATAAATAATATTGGTATCAAAAAAGAAAGAACTGAAAATACCAGAATAAATAAGAAACTAGTATATTTATAAATGTGTTTGATTTTTATAAATGAGCCAAAACTTATTACCCGTAATCCTAAGTTACCAATGACAAAAATTAATAAACCAATGGCTTCAGCAGAAATAAATTTAAACAAATTTTTTGTCTCTATTCCTGCAACTCTTGCCAAAGAAAGTCTTATCCAACCTACCCTATCCGGCGAATCTATCATAGAGTGAATTAACCAGAATGGAGAAAAAATTATAAGTTGTGTATTTTGCTCAAAATTTGATAGGAATATTATAAGCGAGAAAAATACTGAAAATATCAGGATTAACAGGTGTGAAAATTCCTTTCTAAATATGTTTATAATTGATATAAAAACTAATGAAGCTATTACTAAAACAGCTCCGTAGGCTTTAAATCCCACTAAACTCCCTACTAGCACTATCGAAACAAAAATTCTATTCCAACTTCCTGTTTTTTTGCTGTTTATCAGGAAAAATAAAAAGGCAATAATTATTAAAAGTGATACAGCAAATGGAGGATTTAAGTTAAACGATATTGATTGATTTGCCCAAAACGCAGATTCTCCGCCAAAAGTTCTCTGTTTTAAGTAATCTACAATCCACCCAAAGCTGCCTGCGAAATACACAAAACAAAGGCTAAAAATTGCAGCAAGTTTTGTCTTTATAATACCAATGCGATTCGAAAAAAGATTAATTATTAAATAATAAGTACCAAGACCTAAAAGTAGAGAAAAAAGTAGAGGAAAAAACCTAAAAACTAAATCTATAATTGAAATTCTGGTGAAAAAGACTGACGCTGCAATCAATAAATCATAAAAAAAGTGATAATTTTTAAGTACTGTTCCTGCATAAATCGGATTCTCAACAGGTATCCCCTGCAACAGTTGATTGATTAAACTAATATGCCAGATTCCATCATGAGTGTTTGGCCCCCAAAGGCCCATACCAAAAGGATAAGTTAAACCATTTTTAAATGTAGGTATATTTTGGAAAATTGTTCCCAAAATAATTACAAAAATTGCTGATATTTGCAATTTATCCATAACCTTAGGCCATCGAATCTGAAATAAGCTAAAATGTTTAGCCTTAATAAACAATAGTAAAGCTAATAAAATATATAGGAAAACAAGGAATCGGAAATTTAATATACTTACGAAATAAAAAATAACGGTTAACAAAACTGAACCCACGACGAGCGACAAAAATATCCTTTTTAAAAATGGGTCATTCTTTTCAAGAAGATTATTAATGAAAACAGACCCTGGCACCAATAAGACTATAAATAAAAATAATAGAAATCTAATTATTTTCGATAATACTCCCGAAATAGTCCAGCTAAAATTATTCTCTTTAAACTCACTTGGTTTTTTTTGTTCCAGCGTATCCAGCTTGATTGCCTCAAGGATAGTCTGATCAATCGATGAAATTTTTCCATCAATACTAATATCTCTTGGTAAAAACTCAATAGTACGAGCTTTTCCTGCCTCATTTAAATAACTAATGACAAGATTATTACCTTTCTTTTGGGATTTAAAATCATAGATTCTACCTTCATCAATCACCCATTTGTGGCCGAAGCTCACTTCATCCAAAACTCTGGTGGCAAAAGTAGCAAAATTAACTTCACTGCAGCTCTTTCGGAAACATATTTCTTCATCACCTTCTATATATTGCCTAATGTCCCGAAAAATACTTCCGTCGGCATTATAAAACCACCCCGCTCTGTAATATGGATTCATAAACCAGACTACTTTTTTAAAAGAACCAAGCGGGTCATCGGCAACGACTGCATGTTCCGGAGAAAGCTGGGGGAAGCTCTTCTGATACCAAGAGCTAAAATCTCCCAAAGTCACAATATTTAGTTGCCCGCTCTGTTTTTTTTGTACCAAAACCGTAAGCTGTTTTTTATACTCTTCACTATATCTGCTCCAATCGTAAGTATTTTCAAGTCCCACTACCACAGATCCAAACTGATTAAATCCTTGATTCGTATGTAAACTTACTAACTTAGTAAAATAATCCGTCTCAAGATTATGGTAATCAATATAATCATTAGGTTGCACACTAAACGTGCTTTCAAACACCCCACTCCCATACCCGTTTAAAGGGTCTCTCGCTGCCCACTGAGACAAAACTACCGGTATTTTATTCTGCTGTGACTGTGCAGGATGGAGAGCATTTTTCTTATCCGGATAATATGGCGCTCCGAAATATTGACCCCAAATTTGATAATTATCTGTTGTATATTGATCAGCAACTATTAAACCACCGGTAATACCGTATTTTTTTTGCATATAATCCAAAGAGTAACTGTCTATCCACCACGCCCCAACTGATAAAGGATAGGGCCCGAAAGTATTTTTAAATTTTTCAAAAGAAGCATCAATTAACTTTTCCCGATCTTCCCTTTCGTAACCGGTTAGAAAAGCGCTCCCTGCGCTATGCCAACTATCCGAGGTATGATATTGAACTTTTGCCTGAGCTGCCCAAGTTGGGGTGACCTCCAAAAAGATTCCTTTTTCATCCGGAGACCGGTCTCTTAAAACCGCAACAATATTGCTATCATCCATTGCATCAAATCTTATTAACCAAGTGGCAGAAAGATTAAATTGTTTTAAGATTTCAATCTGTCCTAATACCGTTGTTTCAGGTTTTTGGTTTTGCACATCCCAAAAATCACTTCCCCTGACGGGATTGACTATTGAAACAAACGAGTTACTTTGGGCAAAAGCTTGAGGAACTAATATTAACAAGAATAAAAGTAATCCTAAAAAGACAAATCTTTTCATTTTTTTTTCAACTGACTTTTGATTAAAAGTGGCAATTTTGGCTCGAGGATAAAAATAGCCGCTGAGTAAGAAACTAAACCCACTACTAACATGATTATTACCTGCTGTATTGAAACAGGAAAAAGGCTTCTGATGATAAAAACAAATAATCCCATCAAAGCTGCTGCAAGCACTGGTTTGCCAACACTTTGAAAATAATTAATATCTACATGTTTTGCAACTAAATATAGTGCTACAACAGAACTCAAACCTACCAAACTAAAGCCTACAGCTGCACCATTTATTCCGTACAGAAAAGTTAAAGCCGGCACAAAAATCCAAGTTAAAACTGTCCACATAATCATCAATTTAAAAGTCAAGGATATTTTACCGATGGCATTTAAGGTATTAGTTAAAGGTGTGGTGACTGCAGCCAAAGCTGAAGTAGTAGTTAAAATTGACAGTGCAAAAAGGGCAGGACTCCATTTAATATATTTTGGAATGATAACAACCAAGGTCGGCGCCACAAAAACTAACATCATTAAAGAAGGAAACACTAATAGACAAACAAAGAAAATAGATTTTGACACTAAATCAGACAGTTCTTTTCTGTTTTCCTGTAGCCTGGAAAATGCCGGGAATGTAACTTTTATCACTTGATCCATAAAAAACCTAAGCGGTGCATAAGCCCATTTCTGTGCCCATCCCAAAAGACCTATTCCTGATGGACCGATTACGGCTCCCAAAAAAAGCACCATTCCATCGTCTTTAATCATGGCAAGAAGTGTATTTGCTTGATATGGAATGCCAAACTTTAACACCGATTTAAAGGCGCTTACAGAAAAGGCAATTCCAGGTAACCATGGTTGAATTAAATAAATTAAAGAAAGACCCACCAGACCTGAAACTATCACAGCTACTGTATAACTTGTCAATCCAAACCCCCTCCAGGCTAAAAATACTGCTATTGCATTAAAAATAACAGTCTCAATAATCTGAGGGATCACCCATTTCTTAAACTCCAATTTTCTTTCCAATAAGACCGAAGGGATAGTTTTAAAAGATGAAAAAAGTAAAGAAAGTAAAAGAGCCCAAAACAAGTAAATAGCTTTCTGATCTAGATTATAGATATTTTGTATTAATGGGCTAAACAGAAAACCCAGCAGTAATATTCCCAAAATAAGCACTTGTTGTGCTGTAAAGATAGTTTTTAATTCAATGTCTGTTAATTGTTCTTTTTTTTGAATTAAAGCGGGCGCAAAACCAATATCACTAAAATACGATAAAAAATTCTTAACTGCTGATACGACAAAAAAAATACCAAACTCAGCAGGGGTCAAAAAAGCAGTCAAAAGTGCCATTGAAAAAAAGTTAATTGGCTGCATTAAAAGCATTCTGCCTGTTAATACTGCTGCGCCGGAAACTGCTTTCTTTTTAACAACCTCTATTGTAAGCTCTTCTGTTGGATCAATCTGTTCAACGCTTTCTGCCATGCTGTTTAGTTTACTCTTTTTCTATAGTACTTTAACCAATATCGAACTACTTTTAACTGAATAACCCATAAAACACAAGTCAAAATCACCGAGACTACTGTCACGGCATTTGAAATTGAACGTATATGAGTATCTATCAGTCTTCCCTCAATGTTATGTTTACCCTCCCCCAAAATGATGGTCATCAGTCCTAAGCTATTATTTTTATATTCGACTTGGGTTTCCTTTCCGTCAATAAACAGTTTCCATTGCGGAAAATAGAGCTGCGACAAGCGGATAATTGTATGAGTTTTTGTATCTGTTTCAAAACTCAGCCAATTTGTACCTTGTTTGAAATTAAAAATATCTGAATCACCTGCTAATATTTGATACTTGGAATCTATAATCTTTTGCGGTTTCTCTGCTGCTGATTTTGGCAAATAACGAAATGAGTCATTAGTAGATACGCTGTAAACAAGATTTCTCTCTAAAATAGACGGGAAAATATAGAAGGATGACAATAAAAAAGCAAGAAGTATTGAGGATAGACTGGCTACAACAAAAGTAAAATCCTTTATCCGAATAGACTTAAATAATATCCAAACAATAATTAAACCAATAAAAGGCAAAGCGGCCTCCGTAGATAATATGAGAAGCGATAAAGAAATCGAAAAAAATAAAAAGTTCTGTAATCTCTTTTTCTGTAATAGTAAATTTAAACTTAAAATAACTAAAGGAAAAAATATTAATCCCCAAGCAAATCCTACTTTTTCATAAGAATAAAAAATAATAGAGAGTGATAAAAATATATAAAAAATTGCAGATAAGTTAGCTTTTAAGATTCCTAATAACTTATTAATTAAAAGATATGTAGTAATAAAGCCTCCTACCAAACCCGAAAGAAGCACTATTTTAACAGCAACCGTCAAGCTTTGGGTTATAGAAAAAACTAATGCTCCAAAATAATAAGGTAATGGGGGAAGATAGTTAAATATTGGGGATCCATAAGGATTTTCTAGACCAGAAATCCACCTACAAGGAATTTGGCTATCTCTAAAACATCTATCCATCTCATAAATCCTACTTAAATATGGCTCTTGATTTGTCAAAAACAACACATAAAAAAAATAGCCTAATGAAGCCTCTATAATTAAACCCACCAAAAATAATTTGTTTTTAAACATACTCTTTACTAGATTTTCTGGGAAAATAATAATAAATCAGGTATGCGGCAACACCAACGAACAAACTCTGGAATAAACTTCGGAGAAAATTAACATCGATATCTATTTTGAGTAACTGCCATAAACTGGGTCCGTTAAATAGAAACGGATTCAGAGGTGCAAATAAACCTATCGATAATGATTGCTCAAACAAAAATACAGTCCCCAAGAAACTAATTGCCGTTACAATTAGTAAGAAAAGGTGTTTAAAATTGCTGTGAATAACTTCTATGATTAGAAAAGGGGTGATCCATAGGAACCACTGAGGATGATAATGTGTAAATACAAAAAACAAAAGCAGAATTGTCAAAAATCTCTGCCATAAATTTTCTGCTTTTTCTATTTGATAAAGGCAGATATAATAAAAAAATCCAATAAATGCCAAAAATAAAATAATACTTTCACCCCCTGATACAGGAATTTGCGCATATAAACTTTTAAAAGTTTGGTTTGCAACCAAGGCCGTAGACCTAAATCCAGAAGACCCAAGGAAAGGAAGTATCGTTAGTAGATAAACTGAAACTCCCAAAAGAATTACCATAACTCGTTTAAACCAAGTATGTAAAAGAAAAGCGAGAAGGGGTAATAATAATAGAGGGAATATTTTAAATGATGCACCTAACCCTAAAAAAACAGCAGCCAAAAATACTTTTTTGCTGAGATTTGTTTTCCTAGTGACTATATAAAGAGCAAGAACTACAAAAGTTGTTGGAATAACATCAAATTGACCCATCATGTAGGTTGAATAAAGTACCCAGGGATTAAAAATCCAAAAAGTAAATGCCAAAACTTTTTCTCTTTTAGAAACAAATAAATTATATAGTAGAAACGCTGTACCAATATCAAAAGAAAGGTATGGAATTTTCAGTAAAATCAAATGTAAATACAGCCTTAAATCTCCTAAAGTATTTTTGAAATCAAATAGAAACCGCTCATGGAAACTCTGGTCTGTCCAGCCTGTCAATATCCAATTTAATGTTCCTACGGAAAAATAGATCGCTGGAGGATAATTAAATAAAGCGATTGGATATTTTTTCGAAAATTCATCACCTTTATCTAAACTGTATGTATAATCATAAAAATTTAAAATATTTCCTTTGCCAATTACATAACCTGCCAGATCAAAATGCACAATATCCGGATGAAACGTAACAGCCGACAGAAGTAATCTGATAAAAATACCTACCAATAAGATATAAATTAAAGGTTTTTTAAAAATAATCATATCCACACTATCATTAATGATACTAAAAAAGCACCCAAAGAGGCAAAGTTTAATAAATTTCTAAAACTTGTTTCTTGGAAATAAATTTCTACTCTATGAAATCCGGCAGGTATAAATATACTAACTTGTCCGTATGGCCTTCCTGCCGAAACTTCTGCCAATTTCCCGTCAATTGTTGCCTGCCAACCAGGAAAATAATATTTGTTTAAGTTGATTAAACTTTCTTTATCTGAATTATATTCAAAGGCTACTCTTAAATCACTTAACTTGTCAATTCTATTGATTCCGCCGTTGGGGAAAAGTAATGGGAAATTTCTATCCGGCCTTTTTTCAGTTGCTTTTGGTAACCTTAGATATTCTTCTTGAGTTTTTTTATACTCTTCACTAGCAACGGGGTAAGGAATATAGCGATTAAGAAAGTAGTCATCTTTCCTGCCTAAAAAATCTTGCGGCTTAAAATAAATTATCCCGGGTAAAATTATTATTATGATTGAGGCCATTAACAAATATTTCCCTAATCTTAGATTCTCAAAAGCTATTAACAACAACGGGATAAAAAAGGTCGTCAAAATTAAAAACCTCCAGGGAAACTGAAAATAGGGTAGTAGCGGCAGGTTAATCCAAAGGGGAACCGAGCGATGATTCATTAAAAAGATCACCGTTACAATGGCACTTAAAGCCCAACCGATTAATATTTTTCTCTGATTACTAATTTCTTTCCACTTAAATAAAAATAAAAAGGCTGCTGACATTAAAATTAGAACATTTGCTATACCCAAAAAGAAAGGCATTCCGTCTCCGGGTCCGGGGACAGACGCCCCATATCCCCAATATGGTGTAATCAGTTGCAAAAACGTTGGAAAATGATCTGCAAAATTAAATACTGTATCGTACTTCATTAAGTTGCTCTCTATTAAGGCAGGTAACCAAAAATAAATGCTGACTAAAAGACCCAGAAAAATCATCAAAAATGTTTTCGTCAAATACACTCGTCTGGCAGAGCGAGAAAAAAACTGCAGGATAAAAAATATTCCCACAAAAGGAAAAAACATATACGCCGTTATATTGTGCGACAACACTAGGGAGGCCAGAGAAAGCGCGCCGATCCCTATCCATTTGAAGTTTTGATCATAAGAAAGTTTTACTAGAGACAAAACAATTAACGGCAAGAAAATAAAGCTCACAATTTCCCCTATTGCGCCTCTAATATAAAGATCAACTGCTCTATACGGGGTATAAATATATAAAACTGCCCCGATTAAGCTTAAAGCCGTTCCTGCAAATTGACGAAGCAGTAGATACATAAATATTCCTGAAAGCGGAATGCTAATAAAAAAAACAGCTTTTATACTGTCTACAAACGATAGTCCCAAAAGATGAAATATCTCTCCTGAATAAAACGGAAGCGGAAAAACAAAATTAAATAAAGGATAGCCAAATCCAAAACTTAAATCCGGTACAAATCTAGGGGGAATTTGACCTACCATCAATGTCTTATGAAATTCATACAACCAGGCTATATGGATATCATCGGATGCGCCGTAATACCCCGGGACAAATAAAGCCCAGGTAGCTGGAATTGATAACACAAATATTGTAAGGATCCAAAATCTATTTAAAAAATTTTCTAATTTTTGCATAAACAAAGTTTGAAAGCTTGCTTGAAAACTTTGTTTTCAAGCTTCGCTTATAACAACGAAGTTGTTGAAAGCTCCGCTTATAAAAAGCCAGATAGAAAATAGTTATCAACGATAAAAATGAAATTGTATTACTTGCAGTTCTAATAGGTGTATTCGTCAATCTCCCTGAAATTAAATGCATACCAGGTTGTAAACTTAAACTTATCCTCTTTACGTAATTGTCATTTGCATGTTGAATCTCTTTTCCTGCTTCATAAACTTTCCAATCTGGAAAATCCATTACGGGTATTTCTACTTTAGCGGGAGATATTACATCTAAATCTAGTTTCCAACTATTAGAACTTTTTTCAAAATTTTTAATTTCTGCTTTACCTTCCCTAATAATTGGTTCATCCGGCGCAGGTTCAATAGGTTCTCCTGCCCCAACAGGAAGATAATCTAAAATCGATGCTTTTTGTTGAATTTCCCAAAGTTGACCAGTAAGTTCCTTCTGATCTGTTAAGTCAAAAATAAATTTTTGAGGCCTAAAATAATTCCAATTCAGCAGCACTGTTGTTATGACCAAAATAAAAACAATTATTTTTCCTAAGGATTGTTTAAAGCAATAAACCAAACATCCCCCTAAAAGTGATGTTGTAAAGATTGTCACAGCTAAAAATCTCCAGGGAAACTGAGCAAACCTTAAGATTCCAACTGCCTCCCAAACAAAAGCTGATTTATTGTGTGTCATAAAAATCGATAAAACAAAAATTAACGAAATGATAACTGAAAAAAATAACATCTTTTTATCTTTTCGTTTCAATATCAGCAATAGAGGCAGCGGGAAAAGTACCAAAATCCAGTGAGGCCAACCTATCTGAAAAGATATACTGTCACTGGGTCCGGGAAATGATGCTCCATATCCCCAACTTCTATCAAAAAACAGCTGTGTAAGCGTAACAAAATGAGCTCGGAAATCCAAATCGAACCTGGCTAAATTATCTATTTGCACTAAATCCTTTTCAAAATAGGCGGGAAAAATAAAAAAAGCTGACAAACCTAAACTTAAAACAAATCCATAAACTATCCATTTGATATTTTTTGTTCCTTCCATAGAAAACCAAAACATGATCATTAAAATTAAAAGTGGTAAAAAAAACAGAATCATTATGGTATGGCTGGTTAAAAAAGCTGCCAGAGAAATTGAAAAGAAAATTAAATTCTTTCTGGATTGATCTTTAATTAGCTTCAAAGCAAAGTATGCAACCAGAGGAATTATCGCTATCGCAAAACTTTCAGATACTGCTCCCCTCACATAAGTATCCAAAGCTCGGTAAGGAGCAAACATATATAAGACTCCTGCAAAAAATCCTCCTAGTTTACCAAATATTTCTTTTGCAAAAAAATACATTGCGACAGGCGCCAGTATTAAAGGAATAAAGAATATAATCTTTGCAGAAATAATAAGTGGTAGAAAAAAACTGAAAATCCCACCAATATAATAAGGAAAAGGATTATAGTAGTTAAACAAGGGATAACCATTTCCGTACCCCATATCCGGCACCCACCGACAGGGAATTTGAAAATCCGCAAGACATTTCCTCATCTCAAATATTCTCATCACTTGTAAATCATCGTGATGCGAAAAATAACCCGGTAAAAATAGTGGCCAGGTTATCAAAGTTGTTAAGATAAGTAGAACAACCAAGGGCCAGAATTTAAGAATCAGCTTTTTTGTAACCATAATTTAAATAAACCAACACTAAAAGCAAAATAAAAGATGTTAAGGTAATCATATTCCCTATACTTCTAATCGGTGTATCCGTTAGCTGAGCCAAAATTTTATGGCGTCCTGCAGGTAAATTAAAAGTTATCAGACCTAAACAATACTCTTGTCCCCTGCAGTCATTATTTTTATGTTCAACCGCTTTTCCGTCTACTGTTACCTTCATCCCGGGAAAATCAAACAATGGTAATCTCACAAGGGAATTTACTGCTGATTCCGTTTCTCCTAACTGGTAATTGCTTCCTTTTTTATAATTTATAAATTTTACCTTCCCTTCCAAAACCTCAGGGGTATCCGGCGCTTTTTTATTGGGAGGAAGTTTTGCATATATTGGTAAGTAGTCAAAAATGCTGATTGTCAATCCTTTTTCCCAGAAAGGCCCGGAAAATTTATCTTTGTCGGAAATACCAAACCATTCTTTAGCTTGAAAAAATTGGAAGTGTAATATAAAAATTCCCAACAAAGTTAAGATCATAAATATTTTTGCATAGCGAGCATTTATTTGGCTAATAAAAAAGGCTGCCGCTGAACCTAAAAATGATAGCAGGAAAATACTATCCGTTAAAAATCTCCACGGGAATTGCAAATACACAAGGATGGGTAGTTTCTCCCAAATAAATGACGATTTTTGATGGATGAAAAACAAAACTCCAAGTTCAACAATGGAAAATAAAATTATCAGTATTGCTATATTTCTTTGTTTTTTTAAGAATATAAAGGATAAAACTAATCCAATTAAAGCAACAACCCATTGAATTTGTCCTGTAGACAAAGTTAGATTATTATCCTGCCCGAACCCGGATGAACCATAACCAAAATTATTTGAAATAAATAATTTATAAATAGGGACAAAATGTTGTCTATAGTCAAAATATCCTCCTACTAAAGTTTCCAGATGCGCGTATTTTCCTTCAAAAATTACCGGCAGTGTAAAAAAAGCTGCAAGCCCTACTCCTAAAACTCCGCCTAGAAATATCTTCGGGATAGTTTTCCAACTCTTTTTTAAAATGAGTAACGCCAAACACCAAAATACCGCCAATGGCACAAAAATAAGTGTCATTAAATTATGAGTTAACAGGAGTCCAGCAATCGAAAGAGCAAGAAAAATTATATATTTTAACTTCTTTTTGCTTATCAGTTGATAAATTGCCCAGAAAATTAGAGGAAAAAATACTAAACTCCAAAATTCATTTAAAGCACCTCTGACATAAACCTCTAAGGCTTTATACGGGATGTATGTATACAACATTGCTCCAAAAAAAGCAGGTAAGGTAGTACTCACAAATTTTTTCTCTTTAGCTTCCCCGTCAAAAAAAGCCTTCAAGAAAATAAACATGGCAAGTGTTGAAAAAATATAACCAAGAATAAATAGTATTTTGACAGAATCTATAATCTGAACACCAAACAAATGGAATAGAGCACCCAGATAGTAGACACTCGGCGGATAGTATAAAAATTGGGGATAACCATACTGATAACCCATATCCGGCACCCACCGACAAGGAATTTGAAAATCCTGAAAACACCTGAACATCTGGTGAATCCTCATTGCTTGCAGATCATCTTGCATAAAGAAAAAGCCGGGTCTCATTAATTGATAAAAAGTGGGGATGGTAAATATTAAAGTTAAAAATATCCAAAATTTATAGGAGCGTAGCATGTCAATTTATGGTAATACTTGATATAAAACTACAAAGTCTTGTGGGGAATCATCTAAAGGTTTAAACTTAGGGTATTCTTTTATCAAAACTACATTATCTACGCTTCCCTCCAAATTACTTTTGTTGCCTAAAAGATAAGTTAAATTATCCTTAGCAGCATTTCTCAACTCTGCCGATATCATAGCTTTGCCGCCGACTATTTGTATATTAGATTTATCCAGGTAAATTTGTATCCCGTCAGGCAATGTCCCAAAAGAACCTTCTGTTCCTAAGACGACTTTATTGCTCCTACTCTTTTCTAAAAGAAACTTTGCAATTTCAGAAAACTTGTAACCCGCTGTCCAATCTTCAAAGTATCCTTTCCTTTCTTCTTTTGGTAGAGGTGCTTTCTCAGGCGAATTTAATAACAAATAATTAAAATATAGCGGCAGTGGCAACAATACTACCAACATCAAAACTACTGGGAACCGTTTAATATATGCAAGCCTTGGCAAAAGCTTCGTAACACCAAACCCTGCTATAATTAAGAGTAGGGGAATTGAAGATAAAAGATAGCGGGCGGTAAAAGTTCTAAGAAATGTCATATTCAAAAACAATGGAATAAATGCCCAAAGTAAAACTACCCCTCCTAAAAGCAACGGCCCTCTGAAAGATTGTTTCCATAACCCATATAAACAATAAATCATTCCCATCAAAATAGAGAGTAAGATCGGCCACGTAAGAAGTTTCGGAAACCAATCTGCAATGTCGTGAAAGTGGGGGATAAATGGATCCAACGGCCTACCCATTAGTTCAAATGGAGAAAATACATAATCTGCATTTCGTGATGATAACAAGTGGAAATTTGGTCCCAATCGCAAAAAGTTATATATGGTAGTAGCAATTACAATCGCCACACCCCATAAAATTAATAGCTTCACCAGATTACGGCTTCCGCCCTTGTACTTGAAACCTATGATTGTTAATGGAAGTAAAAAAAGATTTAACATACCGGGGGTTTTCGTTAAAACAGCTCCACCTAACAAATAGCCTAAAATCATTGCGAGATCTAACCTTAAATTATTTACTAACCATATGGCAAAAAAAACTACCCAAACCGTAAAAGTTGCAAGCATTGAGTCAACCAAAGCCATCCTGTCAAAAAAAACAGTGTAAGGAGTAATCACATAAAGCAGGCTTGCCCAAAAAGCGCTACGTATATTGAAAACTCTCTTTGCCAAAAAAAATACTCCAATTAGAGTAAAAAAACCGGAAACTACAGATAATAATCTTCCTGCAAGAAGTGGATCTTGTACAAACTTTAAAAAGGGGATCATGGCCCACATAAATAGCGGTGTTTTGCCATCAGACAAAGGCAGAAAGCGAAGTGTTGGCTCAGCTTTCATCACTTGTGCCCATCTGATATATATGGCCTCATCTGCAAAAATAGGCTGTAAGGTCAAATTAGGAAGCCTTAGGAGAAAATAAAGTATTGCCAGTCCGGCGAGAATCAGTAACTCTTTACGATATCTAATTAAATAATCCACTTTAACATTATAACTTACTTTGTAAGCTACAAGAAGTAAAGAAAGTTAGATACTCCGTAGCCAAATTGTCTAATTAAACATCAGCCGTTATACTTCCCCACTAAATCATTCCATCTGATCCGCAACATATCATAAATTGCGGCCAGGGCATCTTTTACTACTTGTACCCTTTCGGTATCCACATACTTCCACTCCACCGGAACTTCGGCAATTTTAAAACCATATTTTTTGGCCAAATACAAAAGCTCCACATCAAACCCGGCATTAACTGCTCCGCCCTTAAAGTGCACCACTCCCCATTCGCTTTTTATCTTAGGAATGATTTTATCTACTGCGACCCTGTTGAATGCTTTAAATCCACATTGCGTATCCTCAAAAGGTAACCCTAATATTATTCTACGAAGAACGGAAAACCCCCATGCTGATATTTTTCTAATTAGCGGCGCTCCGGCTCTACCACTCCTAGAACCAATTACAATATCAACTCCGTCTTCAAACTCTGGCATAAACTTATCAATCTGAGCTATTGGTGTTGCCTGATCCATATCGGTAAAAAGGACTATCTCTCCCGTAGCTTTTAGCATCCCTGTCATTACTGCATCTGCCTTTCCACCATGAGAATTCTGAATTAATCTAAATTTTTCGTTTTTTAGAGTATATTTTCTTATAAGTTCAACAGACTCATCTGAGGAGCCATCATCAACAATAATAACCTCATATTTGAACCTTTGACCTTCCAGATAATCCCCTACCTCATCTAACACTCCCCTTTTAAGGTTTTTTTCTTCGTTATATGAAGGTATCACTACAGATAGTTTTAACTGTCTCATGGTTTTCCCGATGGATTGTGTACTAATTTATAGATTTTCACCCCATAAAGATCTCTTTCCCATTCAATTTTTGACATACCAAAGGCAGCAATCTCATATTTGGCATTGTGGGTGGGATCACAAACGGGATCCTCACAAACTACAAACAACTGATCAGTTTTATCAAAAGGAACCTGTTTTGGTTTATGACCATAAAGGTCTAAGTAAAATTGATAGGCAGAATCGTAATTACTCTTGGCAATTAGGGCAAAATTAAAATCATTGTTGCCGACTTGAGTGATAACGAATTTGGCTATATCTTGTGTTCTTTTCAACTGATTATTTGGAGAAAGTAAGAGAGGATTTCTTTGTAGATTAACTACTGTCAAAGCTAATAGTAACACTATTATTCCGCTGCTTATTACCCATCTTTTTTTACTTAATACATTATATCCATAGAATATACTTGCTCCTAAGAGCAAAAAAGGAGCAGGATTCATAAAACCTAAGTAGTGATCATAAATACTTTGTTGATAAAAGGTAAGTCCGAATAGTCCCACTATTAACCAAATACCTAAAATTAATTTAGACCAGTAGGAAAACTTGTATATAAGCACTAAAATGATAAGCAAGGATACAATTAATGTTAAATAAGAATTCTCTCCTCCGATATACCTTCCTATTAAATTATATGAATATAAAGAAGGAATCCTCACGATATTTGCAAAAATATCGGCCTTAACCGCGCTACCCCCGCTAATTAATTCTGTAATTGCTCGGTAGTTTAAAAAGTTATGCCTTAAATCAAACCAAATAAGAGGCAACAATGTTAGCATAAAAGAAAATACTCCTAACAAAGTACCTGTCAATAAGTTCTCTATTTTTAACCTTTTGTTTCTTCTCAAAATAAATTCAAAAAGCCAAACTATACCAGTAATTGGTATTAGGATCGCCGCCAGATAGTGCATCTGCAAAGCCGCCCCAATAGCGAAACCTGTCAGAACCAGCCATAGAAAATTACCTTTTTGATGTAATTTATATAAACTGAAAATACTAATTAATGCAAAAAGTGGCGTTGGATTAGGATTCCAGGAAGATCTGGAATAAATAATTGTCACTGGCGATATTGCATATAAATAAGCTCCTACTAAACCTGCTTGTCGACTAAACCATACTTTACCGAGATAATAAATTAAGACTACAGTTAAAACCCCTAGAAAAGCATTCATGCCGGCCGCTGCCACCGGATTCAACCATAAAATAGTCATCGGAACAGCCATCATGTAATAATAAAGTGGTCCCAAATAAATATTACCTACGGAAGTAGGTGGTCCAATCAGTGGGAAATCGTGTTCCACCAGCATATTTTTTATAACAATTGCATCGCGTCCCTCATCCCCTAGAAAAGTCATATACTCCGATAGTCTATAAAACCTTAAAAATGTAGCCAGCACTAATATGCCTATTAATAAAATAAATAAACTTTTTTGGTCTTTTAGTTTCCACCATAATCTTAAAAGATCCAGGAAAGATTTAATAATTACTTTGAAATTATTCCCTGTCGGCTTGCCCGATAACCTCGGATAATGATTGACTCCAACCTGGCCAATCCTGAAACCGGCCTTTTTGGCCTTGATCGCAAGTTCCGCATTAATCATGGCGCCTCTTTGAGATTCCAGATGAGGTATTTTCTCTAAAACCTCTTTGCGAACCATCTTAAAACCACAATCAACATCTTTTAAAGTAAGACCAAAAAATGTGAGTAACGAGAGTCTCCAGCCTTTACCGAATAATCTGCGGAGGAATGAATCTTGCCGTTTTATTCTATAACCTATCACTACATCAGAATCTTTAATCTTTTCTAATAACTTTGTGACTTCGGAAAAATCAAACTGTCCATCCCCATCCGTGTAAACAATAGTTTCATAACGCGCATTGTAAAAACCTGATTTTAAAGCTTCACCGTAACCTAAATTCTTAGGATGATGAATAACCCTGATATGGGGATTCTGCCGAACCAGCTGGTCTGCAATCTCACCAGTTTTATCCGTCGAACCATCATCAACAATAATAATCTCGTATTTAACTTTTAGTTTTTTTAAAACTTCCTCTGCCCTTTTAACACCATCTTCAATATTTCCCTCCTCATTTATGCAGGGAAAAAAGACAGATAAAGAATTAATCATGAGTATGAGTGTAGCATAATATAGCGATTTTCTGCTATGATTTTAATATGGCGAAGTCAGCCAAAAACTGCATCATATTGGCATTTTTTACCCTAATTATTGCTATTACTATGTGGCTCCCTCATTTTTTTGCCTATCCAAGCTTATGGGGGCTAAATTTTCAGTCAGGATTTCATACTATATACCGAAACTTTGACGGATTAGAATATGTAATGATTGCCAAAACTTTTTATAATCCTGATTCAATCGCCTCACTACAACAATCTCTTCCAGCCAATTATTTTGCCTCACATTTTCCCGGATATGCCGTACTAATTGCGATTTTTGCTCCAATTTTAGGATATCTAAAATCAATGCTTTTTGTATCACTTTTATCTACAATTCTTGCCGCCGTAGTCTTTTACTTTTTAGTTAAAGATTTTAAATTAACTAATCATCCACTTTTTTTATCTTTATTATTTTTAATTTTGCCTGCCAGATGGATAATAGTTCACAGCGTCGGCTCATCTGAACCTACCTTTATTCTTTTTATTATTGCCGCCATATATTTTTTTATGAAGTTTGAAAGCTCAAGAAAATTTCCAAATATTATATTAGCAGGAATCTTTGGTTTACTGGCTCAAATCACCAGGCCACCTGGAATATTGCTTTTTATTGCCCTTTCTTTATATATCTTTTACAAATTCTATCTACAAAGCAATCTAGCTGGATTTCAAAAAGCACTGGTAAATCACTTAAGATATTTCCCTCTGGTATTAATTCCATTAGGACTTTTGGGAGTATTCTACTTATATAGCCAAACATACGGAGATTTTTGGGCCTATTTTAAAAGCGGAGATAATATCCATCTGACATTTCCTCCTTTTCAGGTTTTTAATAAATTCCAATATTGGGTAGGAGATATTTGGCTGGAAGATATTGTCTATATTTTCTTATTAGGATTTTTGGGCGGAGTAATGTTAGTTAAACAGAAACTTTTTCCCTTGGCATTTTTTGTTTTAACTTATCTCACTGCCTCTACCTTAATTGCTCACCGTGACATCAGCCGCTACCTTTTACCAGTTAGCCCTTTTATCTTAATAGCTTTTGAAAAGATTTTAACCAGCCGGGAGTTTAAAATTATCCTACCGATAATACTACTAGCAATATATTTTTATGCCCAAAATTTTATACTGGCAAATACTGCCCCAATTCCCAACCTAGATTTATTTAATTAATTCTATTAACTGTCTCAACTCCTAAAATGTGTCTTGCTAAATAAATAAAGGTAGTTCGAAAGGGTTTTCTCTATATTTTAAATAAAGAGAAATCGTTTCTCCGTGATCAAAGGCAAAATCTTCTAATGCTGGTAGTTTCTGGAGAGATACCCATTGAATATCAGAAGATTCTGTATCCGATTGACCAACCTGTTCTAAAGGGGTAATAATAAATTCAATTGAGATATTCTGTCTATCTTCGTGAGGACGATTTGGATCTGTGTTTACTCTAAATAACGAAATCACCTTACCCTTCCAACCAGTTTCTTCCTCTAGTTCTCTTAATACACCCTCTTCTGCTTTCTCGTCTCTATCAAGAAACCCACTCGGCAATGACCACTTCCCTGCCTCCAGTAATCCACTTGCCCGTTTTTCTAACAGTATCTTTCCATCCTTTTCTACAATCGCATGAACCACCACATGCCTCAAAGAAGTATTCGATCCATTTTCAAAAGTGCATTTGATCGTATTTAATTTTCCTCTCGACGCCAGGTAATAAAATGGTTGACCGTAAAATTCCAAAGCATAACTGGTGGGATGGTGGCAAAAAAATAGAAATTATTGTAAGCAATGGAACGACCAAATATATACACCGATCCCTCTCCATATGTTGAATGCAAAAACTTAACTATGAGGACACCTAATACTAATCCTCCTAAACTGACCACATTAAATATTCCCAGTTTTTGCCAGATGTTTGTTTTAGTTTTTCGATATCTAAATGTCCAGAAATTGTTTAAAATAAAGTTATTAATGATTGCTATCTCTGTTGAGAAACCTTTTGAAGTTGCCGGAGTTAAACTAAAATAATTAATAAACACTTTGTAAAAGAAAAAGTCTACCAGTGTTCCAACTACTCCCACTAAACTGAACTTAACCAAAGTTTTCGCCCTTCGGGATATCCTGTAAAGCGGTATATTTAATCCTAACGAATGCATCTTAGCATCCAAACAATATGAAATTACATCATATGAATAATTAAATACCTTATTCTTGGAATAACCTTCTAAACGATTTTTAAAAACCAATGGAACCTCCTTATATTTTGCTCCGGCAAGTATAGCCTCATGTAAAAAAGCCGGCTGCACAATAAAAGTCGGCTCTCTCCAGGGCAATCTTTCTAAATTTATTCTTTTGAAAAGCTGCGGGGTAAACGCCCTTGCGGAATTAGTTACTTCTTTAATATCCCAAGGGCCAACCATTAATCTGAAAACTAAGGAGGCTCCGTATGTGAAAACTCTTCTGATGAAAGATAATTGATTTTTACCACCCTTTGCAAATCTGGAACCTATTGCCAAAGAATATCCTTCCTCGATCGCTTTTACAAGTTTCACTAACACATCAGGTACCACCTGACCATCTGCATCAAGTTGAGCTAAAATGTCAGGATTCAAATTCGCTAGAGCATACTGATGACCTTTGATAAGCCCTACTCCCAAACCCGGTTCTACTTTAATAAAATGAACCCTGTTATTCTTCTTTAAGATCTTTTTTACAACTTCTTCTGTCCCGTCGGAAGTTCTGATATCATCTGCAATGATAATATTTATTTCCCACCCAAGTAGATTTTTTTCCTGTTCAAAAACTTTTTCAATAGTATTTGCAATGTTTGCTTTTTCGTTATAAGTGGGGAGAACAACGGTAACTCTTTTTTTCATCAAGAAAACTTGGCTAGATCGGCATGAACCATAATTTTAACTAGATCTTTAAATTTTGTTTTAGGTTCACACCCTAAAATCTTTTTTATCTTTGAGGCATCTCCACACAAAGGTCCTGTTTGCACTGGAGGTACAAAATGCGGATCGGTTTCTACATAATCTTTCCAATTTAAATCAACAACGGAGAATGCTTCCTCAGCAAATTCTCTCACCGTATGCACCTCTCCTGTGGCAACAACAAAATCATCGGCTTGTTCGTGCTGCAATATTTCCCACATTATCTTTACATAATCGGGCGCATATCCCCAGTCCCTCTTGGCTTCAAGGTCACCTAACTTTAATTTTCCGTTTTTAACAATTGGTTCGCCAATTTCATTTAGAGGAATTCCTTCTTTTTTGTTATTTTTGATGCAAGCAACGGCTGCGGTAATTTTCCTGGTTACAAAATTTAAACCACGCCTGGGGCTTTCATGGTTAAAAAGGATTCCGCAGGAGATAAACTGAGGCTGCTTTTTATCATTTCTGGCAATAACAGCCATTCTATGCGCAAATTCCTTTGCTGCTGCGTAAGGATTAGCAGGAACAAAAGGGGTATTCTCATCTTGAGGGACTTGTTTTGGGGCGCCAAACATTTCCGAAGTTGAGGCTTGATAAACTCTAGCCTCCGGAACAATTATTTTTGCCCGCTCAAAAACATGCATAGCTCCAATCCCGGTGACCATAATTGCTCCGAGTTTGTCACTAAATGAAGCAAAAGGAGAAGACAGTGACGCCAGGTTATATATTTCATCCGGCTTAAAGTCTAAAAGCGCCAGAGCAATAGATTCTGGAGAATGCAGATCCCCGTAATAAATTTTTACCTCATCTTTAATCGCATTGGCATTTCCAAAATCCAGCGCTGCATTTCTACGCACAAATCCCGCTAGCTCATATCCCTTATCTAATAAAAACTCACTTAGGTATGAACCGTCTTGTCCCGAAATCCCGGTTATAAAAGCTTTTTTATTGTTTGCCATATTTTGTTAACTATATCCGATTTCCTTTCTTCTCGTCAACTACGTTCATGCAAGCTGAACGTAGTCAATCTCCTTTTTGAAAAGCACCAGACCTTCTTCAACCGTATGTAGTATTCCTTCGCCGAACTCCTGCTCAAACTTAGCCGGATTCAGCCAGGAGAATCTTAAAAGTTTGGCAATTTTACCTTTGTTATATTCATCAAAGCTTAATGAATTTATTAACGAATAATCTAGCTTAAAAACCCGGGCAATTGTTTTAGCAAACTCTAAGGGAGTAACGCTATCCGTGCTGCTAACATGATAAAGTCCTGTAGCACCTGATTCAATTATAATCTTTAGAGCATCGGCAATATCGGAAACTATTGTGGGGGTAACTCTTTGATCCTCAATGGCTCTTATTTGCTTTCCCGTCTGCAATTCCCCGAGGAAAAAACGGGCAATGTCTTTTTTGAGTTCATAAAATGGACTAAACGGCATGCAGATTCTGACAATAGTAGCAGCACATTCACTTTTTAAAACAAATTCTTCCCCAAAAAGCTTAGTAATGCCATACCAATTGATTGGATTCGGCTTATCTTCTTCCGTATAAGGACTCTCAGACTTTGTACCATCAAAAACATATTCCGTTGAAATATGGATTAATTTTTTATTAAATTCCTTGCAGACTTCCGCTACATTTCCGGCACCAACCGCATTAATTAAATAGCAAATACCATTTTTATCACCATTTTGATTCTCTGCCCCTTCTACTTGGGTAAACGCTGCAAAATTTATTATGGTATCTGGGTTAAATTCCTTCGTAATTTTTACAACATCATTTCTGTTTAAAATATCTGTCTCTGTTACAAGAGGCGACTTTATGTCAAAGATTTGGCTATATGACTCTATAAATTTTGATCCCACTAAACCGCTACCGCCAAACACCAATATTTTCTTCATAATTATTTGAATTTTTCCGGGAATAAATCTCTTAATTTAGGATTATTTTTATCCCTATCTGAAATATTAGGATTTTCAATAGGCCAGTTAATTGCTAAATCCGGATCATCCCAGGCAATTGCACTGGTATCCAAGCCGTCATAATATTTATCAACCAAATAAATGTAATCCACCGGCTTCTCACCCGAAACACAAATTGAATTAGCAAAACCCTCCGGTATAAAAAGCGCATAGCGGTCATCTCCGGAAAAAGTAAATGTTTCAAATTTTCCGAAAGTCGGAGAATCCGGCCTGATATCTGCTACAGCTGCAAACATCTCACCATTAACAGGATAAACTAATTTATTCCATTTCTCAGCATGCAATGCCCGAATGACCCTGGGCAGAGAATATGAATGGTTCAACTGAACAGGCTTAAATTCAAAACCCAAGGCCTGCTCCAACTCATCCAAATGGAAAACCTCCCTAAAAAACCCTCTGCCGTCTTTGAAGGTAGATCTGTCCAACTTTAGTAACCCGGAAAGGGATGTCTGTTTAATGTGTTGATCCATATGATTTCTGGGCCGTCCGGTCAACATTCGGCCTGCCTGCCTTTAAGGGTTTCCACCACCACTCGTTTTCTTTAAACCATTCAACTATTTTTGGTAAATCCTGCTCTAGGTTATGTTTTCTTTCCCAACCTAAGTTTTTAAGTTTTTCCCCACTGATAGCATAGCGGAAATCATGACCTAAACGGTGTTCTACAAACTCAATCATTGACTCATCAAGCCCCAAAATCTGCAAAAGCATCCGGGTAACTTCTAAATTAGTCCGTTCCTCCCCCTGAATTAAATAGGTTTCACCAAGTTGCCCTTTCTGTAAAACAAAATCAATTGCCTCGGCATGATCTTCTACATGCAACCATTCCCTAATGTTTTCCCCTTTTCCCATTAAAGGAACTTTTTCTCCTTCCAAAAGGTTGGTGATAAAACGGGGGATTAATTTTTCCGGATCATGGTAAGGACCATAGTTATTGGCACAATTTGTAATAGTTATCGGCAAACCATAAGTTTCAAAATATGCCCTGACTAAATGATCTGATCCCGCCTTAGAAGCAGAATAAGGAGTGCGCGGAGAATACGGGGTATCTTCTCTAAATGGCGGATCCTGCAATCCCAGTTCTCCGTAGACTTCGTCAGTTGAGACGTGATGGAACCTTTTTACCTTTGCATCCAGGGCAGCATTTAAAAGAGTGGCTGTTCCCAAAACATTAGTTTTTACAAACTGCATCGGGTCAATTATTGAACGGTCCACGTGTGATTCGGCCGCAAAATGAACTACAGTATCAACCTCTGCCATGGCTTGTTTTACAACCTCAGCATCAGCAATATCTCCCTTAATAAATTTGTAATTAGGACTGCCTTCCAGATCCTTAAGGCTCTCCAGGTGTCCGGCATAAGTTAGCGCATCCAAATTAACTATCTGATCCTCAGGATGAGATTTTGCCCAATAATGAATGAAATTAGAGCCGATAAACCCGGCCCCTCCGGTAACCAGAATCTTCATTTAACTTACTTCACCTTTTTTTGCCCAATAATTATTTGCCTGAAGTAAAGTGTCAAAAGTGCCGGCATCTGACCAGTAACCCTGAAGTTCACCCCATTTAAGCTGACCTTTTTCAACATATTTATTATTTACATCAGTAATTTCCAGCTCCCCCCTGTCTGAAGGTTTAATCTGATTAATAAAATTAAATACCTGATTGTCATATATATACACTCCTGTCACTGCCCATTTGGAATCCGGGTTTTGGGGTTTTTCGGTAATTTTGATTATCTTTGAAGGGTCAGCCGGATCAAAAGTGGCAATCCCGAATCGTTCCGGATCCGGGACTTCTTTGAGAAAAATTAAAGCCCCTTCTTTAAAATTTCGGACATCCTCGACAATATCCGCATCTGAGGTATTATCCCCCAAAATTACTGCGACACTGTCACCATCAGCAAAATCCCTGGCCAAAGACAGCGCATCAGCAATACCCCCTTCATTTTCTTGATAGGCGTATTCTAGGTGTTTGATACCCAGTTCCTGGCCATTTTTTAGAATCGATAAAAAATGTCCGCAATGAGGCCCACCCGTAACTACCATAATATCTACAATACCGGCTTTAACCAATGTTTCTATCGGATAGAAAATCATTGGTTTGTTATAAACCGGTAAAAGATGCTTATTTGTGGCCTTTGTTAAAGGATACAAACGGGTTCCTAACCCACCTGCCAGTATTACACCTTTCATATTTTTTCCTTATATTATTATTCCAAAAATCAGTATCAAACTTAAGACAGCAGTTAAAAGATACTCCAGGAGTATCGGCAAAGTCAAACTTTTGTCTCGCTTATGATGTAAAATCGCCCACAAAAGATAAATTAATATACCCATACTCAAAATTCTCAAGATCATAGTATTGCTCCCGGATTTGCCATAAATAGACTACCTGCTGTTAAGGTTAACAGTGCCATATGGGCAATATGATGCGAGGTTAACCGAAAAACCCCTCTTCTCCTGAGCACCCAAACATCAACAATTAGCAAAAAGGCAATTAAGATAATGACGGAAAAACCTGCTGTTTTGGAAACTACATATGGATTTATTAATACACTTGTGCTTGGTTTAGTCGCTGTGGCTGTCAGAACCAACGTCGGTCTCTCTGTCAAATCCTCTTCCGGTACTGTAATTTGTTTTCCTTGAACTTCCACTGTCGGCTTGGCTGCGATATTTGAAGTAGCGCCAAATTCCTGGACCACTAAAATAGTTTCTTGCCCGTTTAAAACCCCCTGCACCACTGCTATTCCGATATCCTGGTATTTAGAACTTAGCAGATTATCTCTGTGAGTTGGGGATGCCATCCAGGCAGATACCACCGCCTCAGCGGAGGTAAAATTCTTTGCCAAATTCTCTCCGGCATATGTAAACTTATAACCCGCACCGGAAATAAAATCCCAGGGAGTCTTTCCGCTTGGGGCAAAATGAGCCCAATAGTTTTCGGCAAGCATATTTTGAGCCTTGGCTGCTGCTGCTTGATCCAATGCGCTGTTTTCAGCAACCGGCGGAAGTCCCTTTTTCTGTCTTTCAATATTAGTTAGCTCTATAAGCTTTTTTTGGTCAATATTTCCGGAAATCCCTAAAACTCCGGGGTTGCTGTAACTTATTATGGAAAAACTTACCTGCAGTAAAATAAAAAGCAGGATATAGATTACTAAACCCTCCCAGGAAATTAAGTGGGCTTTTTTGTGAGTGTCTTTATGAGGTAAAAACCAATTATGTAAAACCATATAAAAAGTATAACACTAGTAATTTAAATTAGTCTCCACGTTTTTCCCGTTAACCGGAATCCCTAAGGCAAACCCCAGAGCATTAGCCACAGATACCCCTACCCTAAGCCCTGTAAAAGATCCTGGACCGGTTTCCACTTCTATTCCTTGAAGAGTTTTGAGTTCGTAGTTCGTAGCCTGTCCCGAGGTACGAGGGATTCGTAGTAGCTTCAGAATCAGCGGCAAAAGGACCTGAGAACCATACTCATTTTTTTCACTCAAACTTTCTATAATTTCCCCACCTTTTTTTAAGGAAACTGTCACTGTCTTTTGATCTTTGGTATTTATATAGAGAATTACCATGACTTAAATTATATGGCTTCAGCGGGCAGGAGACAACTTAAGAACTTGTTGATAATAGGCAACTATTTGCACCAGCCTCATTTGAATAAGTTCCAAAATACTATACCTTTTACAAACATCTTCCAAACCTGCTATATCATCATCCGTAAGGAGAATTTTCTGGCTGGTTTTAGGATACATAATGGCTGCCGGATTATTAACATGTCTGATACCCAAAGCATGACCTAATTCATGGGCAATTGTATGAATCAACTCTGATTTGCTGATATTAAAATAAATTTCAATCCTATTTTCCGAACCTTTAAAAACCCCCTCTTCCGGCCGCTCTTCCAGCACACTATTGAAAGTATTTATGGTTTTGTTTAAAGCACCCACCTGTGTATTATAATTATCGGCAGAAATATCTAAACTCCGGGCCATTTCGTTTAAAGTACTCGCCTCAACTTGTAAATCCTGCTGTTGTTTAATTAATTTTTGGTATTCATCGGGAGGAGCACCACCTTGACTGTTCCAATATTCAATTTGATTGTTAAGATCATCTAATTTCTGTTTAAAGTCTGCAGATAACCTTTTGTATTCACTAACCTGAGGATTAAGCGCTTGTCTGTCTGACTTAACTTTATCTTCCAATTGACTAATCTGGCTGGTTAAGGATTGCCGCTCGTCATAAACCAGATTAATACTCAAATCCCCTTTGGGATCATAAACAAATAGGTTTTTATCTTTGGCACTGTTCCAAATTTGAACACCTTGGTTAATATCTGTCATAAATTCATCCCTGGACAGATTAAATTTTGGATCCACAGTATCCACCCGGTAAAGTATCGGCTGATCACAAAAAGAATAGGTCAGAAAGTTATCTAAAGAGGAAATATTTAACCGGCCAACAATAACCAGTACCGCTCCAAAAATCACAATAAAAACACCAATATAAACAAGGTTCTTCATAACTTAATTTTAACATTTAATAATAATCTGGTACAATTTAGGCATGACCGATAATTCTATACATTTCATACTAACTGGCGGTACTATTGATTCCTATTATGATGGGACAAAAGATACTGTAGTTCCCAGCGAGCACTCTGTTATTCCGGAATTTATCAACTCAATGCGTTTATATAACAAAAGTGAATTCACTGAAGTTTGCATGAAAGATAGTCGGGCATTAAACCAAGATGATCGGAATGAAATTCTGAAGGCAATAGAAGAAAGCCCCAGTCAAAAAATTATTATCACCCATGGAACCTACACCATGCCGGATACAGCCAGATACCTAAAGGCAAATTTGAAGCGTAATGATCAAGTAATAATATTAACTGGTTCTATGATTCCTATTAAGGGTTTCTCGCCGTCTGATGGGACTCTAAACCTAGGATATGCCATCAGCCAAGCAGAAATTTTAGAACCTGGCGTATATGTTTGCATGAACTGCAAAACGTTTAGTCCGGAAGAGGTGGTAAAAATTCTCTCCGAAGGCCGATTTGCCTCCATCTTTAATAAATAACCCCCAACACTTACAAACTGATATAATTCCTCTATGGAAGAAATTCAGAGTAAATTAAAAGATCTAAGAGAGAGGTTTGGGAAAATTAGCCAGGCTATTGATCAGGATAAATTGCGTACTGAAATCCGTGAACTGGAAGCCCAGACCAGCAAAGTTGGCTTTTGGGATAGTCCACAGGAATCATCAGTCATCAGCCGTCAGCTGTCAAACAAACAGAAAACCCTGTCAGTCCTTGAGGAATTGGAATCCAGAATTAATAATGCCTTGGAAATGTCGGAAGAGCTTTCCATGCAGGAAGACCTTAAGAAAGAAACAAAAGAAATAGAGCAAATTCTGGATAAACTTGAGCTTAAATTATTCTTATCAAAACCCCATGATGAATCAGAAGCCATTATTTCCGTCCACTCCGGAGCCGGCGGAGTAGAAGCCATGGATTGGGCTGCCATGTTAGCCAGAATGTACCAGCGTTTTTTTGAAAAGATGAACTGGAAGTTTGAAGTGACAGATGAAAACCCCGGTGAAGAAGCCGGCATTAAAACAGTTTCCATGATTGTCCATGAAAACCTTGCCTTTGGTTATTTAAAAGGTGAGGCCGGCACTCACAGACTGGTCCGCCAATCCCCTTTTAATGCCGATAAGTTGCGCCAAACCTCTTTTGCCCTAGTCGAAGTTTTACCGGTAATCGGAGCAGAAGAGGTAGAAATTAATGAAGGGGATATAGAATTTGAAGCTTTCAGAAGCGGCGGCGCCGGAGGACAAAATGTTAATAAAGTCTCAACTGCCGTCAGATTAAAACACATTCCTACAGGAATGACAGTTACTGCCCAAACCGAGAGGTCGCAGTTGCAAAATAGGGAAAATGCCTTAAAACTTTTGATGGCAAAACTTTGGGCTGCAAAAGAGGCAAAGGGCGCAGAACTTAAAAAAGAAATGAAAGGCGGAATCACCCAAGCTTCCTGGGGTACCCAGATCCGCTCCTATGTCCTGCATCCTTACCATATGGTTAAGGATTTACGGACAGATGTAGAAACTTCCAATACCGATGCAGTCTTAGACGGAGACTTAATGCCTTTTATTGAAGCAGAACTAAAGATGGGGTAGAGTACAATCAGTTTACTACGTTCAGTTAGTCATGAACGTAGTTTACATGATTGTACTAGACAAATTACTCATTTTATTGATAATATATCAATATGGAAGAAAAAATCACCAAACCTCTTGTAACTGTAGAAAATCCCATGCGGACTATCCTGGGTGTAGTGATTGCTGCACTGGTCCTGGGAACTCTAACAGGCTATATCCTCTCTACAAAAAATAACGGTTCTAGTGTTTCTTCCCTGGTGGCAGGCAGCGCAAAGACCGCCCAACAAGATACCCGCACTTTTAAAGATTTTGCCGAAGGCACTATCAAAGCTAAACCCACTCCTTCCGATCCATCTGAATATGTTGAAGGAACACACACACTGGTTAGAGAAGGCGCTGTTCCGGTTGCGCTAACTTCATCTGTTGTAGATCTGTCTCAATACGAAGGTAAGAAAGTTAAAGTTTTCGGTGAAACTCAAAAAGCCCTTAAAGAAGGCTGGTTAATGGATGTTGGTAAAGTCGAAGAAACTAAGTAATCATCCGCTACGACCTTAATACTCATTATGATTCGATTTGAAAATGTTTCAAAGAAGTTTGGCTCCACTTTTGCCTTAGAGGATATCTCGTTAGAAATAAAACAAGGTGAATTTGTTTTTATTGTCGGTCCATCCGGTGCCGGAAAATCTACACTGATTAGGATGCTCACACGAGAGGTATTGCCTTCAGGCGGCAAAATTATAGTAGGCCATGAGGATATTACGAAACTTAAATCTGGCAGTGTTCCGCATTTTCGAAGAAAAGTCGGGGTAGTTTTTCAAGATTTTAAATTATTAGACGACAGGACTGTTTTTGAAAATGTGGCTTTAACTTTAGAAGTACAGGGCAAAACTGACGGGGAGATTTCCAAAATGGTAGAACATACCCTAAAATTGGTGGAGATTTGGGATAAAAGAAACCTGTTTCCGAGGCAGTTATCAGGAGGCGAAGCCCAAAGAACTGCTATTGCCAGAGCCATTGTTGGTAAACCGGATATAGTTTTGGCAGATGAACCAACCGGGGATTTAGACCCTAAAACTGCTTGGGGGGTTATCCAGCTTTTAAATGAAATTAATTCCTGGGGCACTACTATTTTAATGGCGACTCACAACCAAGAAATCGTTAATACACTGAAAAGAAGGGTTGTAATCCTTAAAAAAGGTAAAATAGCCAGTGATACCGAAGAAGGAAAATACGATCTAAAATCATAAATGAATCGGGCAATAGAGTTTACAAGAAGAAATATACGGCGTACACCATTCCAGGCTTTAGCTGCGTTGATGGTTATGTTTTTAACATTTTTGGCACTACAAACTTTTGTAATTCTGGCGGCCGGCTCACAAGCCTCGCTTCGTTATTTTGAGTCTAAACCACAAGTAATTGCCTTCTTTAAAGACGGCACTACTGACCAGGATGTATCAGCTATAGAAAATGCTCTAAAACAGGAAGGCAGGGTTACCGGTACGAGATTTGTCTCCAAAGAAGAAGCACTACAAATTTATCGGGAGAAAAATAAAAAGGATCCAATGCTTCTGGAACTAGTCACTGCCAATATTCTACCAGCATCTTTGGAAATTTCTACCCAAACTCCCCAGGATTTGCAACCGATTGCCGAAATCCTAAAAAAGGAACCTGTAGTATCTGAGGTGATAGTCCCTGAAGACGTAGTAGCGACTCTTACGTCTGTTACCCAAATCATCAGGGTTGTCGGCGGGGCAACCGTTGGATTCTTGATGGTTTTTGCAACCCTCGTCATAATCATGGTGATTGGTTTTAAAATTCGGTTAAAAAGAACCGAGATAGAAATCATGAGGCTTCTGGGAGCATCTTCATCTTTTATCAGATCTCCCTTTATTTTAGAAGGCTTATTTTATGCTGTAGCTGGTACTGTTTTAAGTTGGACTATTAGTTACGCTCTGCTTTGGTACCTTACACCCTTCCTCCAAGGATATTTGGGAGAAGTTAAACTACTGCCGGTTAATCCGTTATTTATGTTGACTCTACTCGGGGGAAGCTTAAGCCTAGCTTGTTTTGTAGGAGGATTGGGATCATTTGCAGCTGTCAGACGGTACTTAAAAATCTAATGAGCCCTGATGAAAAAGTTACTACTATTCCTTTTCGTATTTAGTTTTCTAGCTTTCCTTTTTCTATACTCTATACCCCCTACACTAAACCCAACTTATGCTCAGTCTCCAGACGAGCTAACCAACCAACTCCGAGATAAACAGGCTGAAATTGCCAAACTGGAAGCTCAACTTGCTGATACCCAAAAACAGGAAAAATCCTTAAAATCCCAGCTTAATCTGATTGACGGACAAACCAAAGTTACTAGCTTAAAAATTGAAGAAACAAATTTAAAAATAGAAAAACTCGAAAGAGAAATTAATGACCTATCTAACAGGATTGAAAGAATCGGTGCTGCCTTAAATACACTATCAGAAGTTCTGCTTACAAGAATAATTCAAACTTATAAATACAGTAATGCTATCTCCACAATTGACCTGCTTTTTTCCTCCCACGGGTTTGCCAACTTAATAGAAAAACTTAAATATATTCAAGTCGCTCAAGCCTATGACAAGAAAAAATTATATGAACTTCAAGCTACCAAACTTGCATATAATGACCAAAAACAGGATAAGCAGACACGACAAACAGAGGCTGAAAAATTAAACAAAGATTTGGAAGTTTATAAAAACCAGCTAGCTGAACAGAAAAAAGCAAAGGATGAACTTCTGGCAATTACAAAAAATGACGAAGCTAAGTATCAAGCTTTGATTGCTCAATTAAAAGCTGATACAGATTCCATAAGACGTGCTTTAAGTGGAGCAGGTGTAAAAAAGGGTCCTGTCAAAAGAGGTGATGTTATTGCTGTGGTAGGAAATTCAGGTTGTTCAACAGGCTCCCACCTACATTTTGAAGTCATGACAAATGCTAAAGTAGAAAATAACAATGTACAAGGAAGAGAAAATAAGGTTGACCCTAAGTCATTTTTAGACTCCGGGCAGTTTGGAAAACCTTTGGATAGCTACACTGGAAACAAATGCTCCTCTTATCCTTGCCATGGTGGAATCACTACTCTATTCGGGGCTTCAGGAGAAGATTACATAAAAGGCTTTCCCCCTCACACCGGTTTAGATATTGCTGAATCATTTGGTACCCCTATTAAAGCTGTTGCTGATGGGGTGGCTTATGAATTTTCCGATTCAAGTGCTTGTTATTTAACCGGAACAATAGGAAAAGGTGTGGTGATAGATCATGACAATAGCGACTATGTAACTTTGTACTGGCATATCCCCTAGCGCGAAGCGCCCCCTGTGCCGAAGGTGCCTATAGTGTTACTATTTAGGTAGTGAGAGGAATATTACTAATTCTTACTCTATTTTTCCTCTTTTTGGGGGCTGGTCCAACATTTGCTGCAAGTGTAGACGCTCCCTCAGATATCCAATCCGAGATTCCAATTAATCAATCTTTTTCTATTAATACTAATTTAATAAATATACAATCAGGCGAGGTTTACTTTGTTAAATGTAGAGTAGGATCATCTTCTTCTAGTTTAACTGAGGGTCAAACATATAATTCAACAACCACAAACTGGTTATTTGATACAGATTCTTGGATAGATATGCCTACTGTGACTGCAACAGGTTCGACTACAAATTTCTCTATCCAATGTAAAATAAAAAACGGCGCTACTGAGGGGCAAAAGATAATTTATACCAGAGCGTGTTTAAAAAAATCTGATGGAACTTGTGGAACTAGCTTTCAATCGGCTTCAGGAACCAACTTTACCGCCATTGCACCAGCTTCTACTCCTACTCCCACACCAGCCTCAACTACGGATCCCACTCCTTCCCCTGCTTCTTCAAATTCCGCCTCCGTGTTTACAATTAGCAATATACCTTCTCAGATAAATTCTGACCAGTCGTTTACTGTCAGTATTAATCTTTCTATGCCCAATAACCAAAATGCTGATTATTATTTAAAAGGAGCATTTAAGAAAGACGATGGCACCAGGTATTTAGGACTAACAAAAAAAGATTCAGAGTGGGTGGAATACGGGGATGAATATTTAGACCAATACAAAATAACTACGGACTCCTCAGGCAATTGGAACGGTAACATTGAGGTAAAACCTGATACGCTGGATAACGACTATAAAGGATCCGGGGATTACATCTTTAAAGTCGGACGATACACCGGTGCCGGATCCGGACCAACCTGGAGCAATGACACAACAATTAAAATTAATGACCTCAACCGCTCTTCTCTTTCTGATTCATCAACTCCGCAACCAACCTCAAAAGCTACCTCTTCCAGTTTTCCTTCGCCAACTATTTTCAAATCTCCCACTCCCAAGCCTTCCTATCAAATTGCCTCCATTGCCGGAGTTACCACTTCGGTTACACCTCAACCTGAAGTAGAAATAAAAAGCCAAAAACAGATTAATCCTTTTCTTTGGATGGGGATGATTTTTATATTTGCCGGAACTGCGTCAATAGGTTATATTTACTTAAAGAAAAATGGCAAAATACCTTTCTAGTTCAGAAGAACAAACAAAAGAAATAGCACAGCAACTCGCAAAAACGAGCAAAAACCATATCTTTGCCTTAAGCGGAGAACTAGGCGCAGGCAAAACTATTTTTGTCCAGGGCTTTGCAAAAGGATTGGGAATTCAAGACAAAATCATCTCCCCCACTTTTGTTTTAATCCGCCAACATAAAATTCCCAATACTGCAAAAACCCTTTATCATCTGGATTTATACAGACTGGGGGATACGGTAAACCCTAAAGAACTAGGTTTAGAAGAAATTTGGTCGGATCCGAATAATATTGTTTTAATTGAATGGGCAGAAAAAATAAAAGAATTGCCTAAAAATGTAGTAATGATTTCAATTCAAAAACAGACAGATAAAAGACTAATTACTCTTTCCTAGTTTCAACCTCAATTGATCCAATCATTTGTTTGTCAATAGTTTCCCAATTATATTTGACGAAATCCCCTTCCCAGCCAAAGCGGGTATAATTTCTATTGGGTTCTTTAATTAGGAAAACTAAATTTGAATTTTCCCTAATTTTAAGATCATCTTCAGTAGCTGAAAAGCTCTTTTTATTTGAGATATATTCAAATTTCTCCGGGGCATATGCATAATCCATTGGTAAATAACCAAACTCTTTAAGTCCATGCCACCAAATTAAATATTGGTAAGGATAATCTATGATTGAGGGTAGGTACGTATAAACTTTAAAATTTTTTTTGTCTGCTTTTTTATACACAAAATCTATGGCTGCTATTTCGTTTTTGAAAAGCGAAGGATCCAGATTAGGTTTTTTTAAATCATAAAGAAAAAAATTGCCAATATTAGACAGTCCAAACCAAATTACTGAGATGGACAGAAAAATAGAAATTAATTTGCTTATTATCGCCCCATCCACGAGTCTTTTAAAAAGATACGCCAGGACTATCAGCGAGGCCGCCATCTCTCCGCCCAGATGCCAAGGGTTCACAGTAACAGGTATAATTAAATAGCCTAAGAACGGCACAAAAATAAAGATCAAGCTGACGAAAACTAATATTTCTTCCTTTCCTTTTTTCAATAGTCCATAAATTAGCGGTACCAAAAGCCCTAAAATAATCCATGCAAATATTTTCTGATTCATCAGTGTCGGCAAAAATGTATTATAAAAGCTTGAAGCGATAACTTGGAAACGAGCCAACAAATTAAATCCCGCACCAGAGTTCTCAGACAGGTGCCGAAGGACTGCTCTACTCATTAAAAACTGATGCTTTAAGTCAAAAATCACCTGAGGCAAAAGGAATAAAATAAAAATAGCAAAACCCAACCAAAACCACTTTTGTCTTAAAAGCTTGGCGTTTTTAGTTAAAATTACACTTACCAATATTATTATCGGCGCAAATACCCCAAAATTCATCTCGAAATTGAAAAATAATCCTGCTAAAAACCAAGTCAAAATTGCATAAATCCCTTTTTCTTTTTCTAAATATTCGACTAACAAATAGATAAATAGCGGTGTGAGCAGCATAACCGGTGTTGGGTTAAAAGCATAAAGATTAGCTAAAACAATATGGTCTGAGGCAATCCAGATTGCCCCTATCGGTATTGCCAGAAAGCTACTCCATCTTCCAACTAACTTAAGAAGAAAAAAACCACCAATCGCCCAAAGTATAATTTGTAATAAAATTGCGCTGTATGGATGCCCGTTTGAAAAAATATATCCAATCGCCAAAAAATAATACCAAAAAGGTCCGCTGTATAACCCATCTATGGCAGTTGTAGGACCTGTTAACCGGAACTTACCCAGCTCAACCATTTCCCTAACATCCACGAAATCCCTGGCGCTATCTATATTAAAAAGGAAATTGTCGTTTCCGGTTAATGCTAATCTAAACAGAATCCCCACAAGCAATATGATTAAAATTAGTTTATACATAAATTTAATGTAACTATATAATAATAAGCTATCTTTGCAACAAGCTGCATAGAATTTATGCTACAATATTTTTCATGAAAGTATTAGTAACAGGAGGTGCCGGGTTCATTGGCTCACATGTCAATAAATTACTGCTTGACCAGGGACACGAAGTCAGCGTTATCGACGACCTATCAAAAGGCCACAAAGATTCCATAGATCCCAGAGTAAATTTTCACCAAATTAGCCTGGAAAATCAGGAGGAGCTTGAAAAAATTCTACCGGGACACGACGCCATCATCCACATGGCTTCATTTATAGAAGTAGGAGAATCGGTTAAAAAACCGGTAGAATTTACAGAGAATAACATCGTAGGAACCGTAAAACTACTCGAGGCTATGAAAAATACCGGAGTAAAAAAGATGATCTTTTCCTCGAGCGCCTGCGTTTATGGCAAACCCGGGAAACTTCCGATTACCGAAGAAGACCCATTGGGAGAACAAGAAAACCCTTACGGGATTACTAAAGTTAGTATGGAAGATTTTTGTAAGTTTTACCATACCACTGCCGGATTCGATGTCACCTTGCTCCGTTACTTTAATCCTTATGGCCCGGGTGAGCTACATGAACCGGAAACTCATGCCATTCCCAATTTTATTAAATCAACCCTTAACAAAACTCCAATCCCGCTGTTTTGGAAAGGTGAACAAGTTAGGGATTTTATTTATATTGATGACTTGGCAGAAGCTCACGTACTGGCGCTGCCACTAACAGGACTGCATATATATAATGTAGGAACCCAAACAGGAGAAAAAGTGATAGATGTGGTAAAGAGGATTTTTGAAATTGTAGGCTATGAAGTTCCCATTGATGATAAGGGTGAGAGAAAAGGGGATGTACCAGGATTAGTTGCCTCCTCAGAAAAGATTCAAAAAGAATTAGCTTGGAGTGCAAAAGTAAACTTAGACGAAGGTCTCAAAAAAACTATCGAATTTTTCAAAAATAATAATCTTTAGTTTATTTACCACTACCACCTTTTTTCCAGGGCACTGAAGATAAAAAGGGATAAAATAAATCTTCTTTTTCCGGAATTTCAAAACTTGAATCAGGAGTTTTCGGTTTAAATTCCTTGTCTATAAATTCTATATGAGGGATATCGGAAATTACAGCCAAAGGTTGACTCTCTGCCCCTTCCCCCATTTCCAAAACTGCAGCTGTTGCCAGCGCATCCGGAATATCAGTAGTTTCCATCTCAAACTTCCGGCCAAATAAATCTGCCATTCCCCGGTAATCTTTTAGCGGCTTAAATCCAAAATAGGAAATCGCCATTCCTAGTACTCCTCTTCGAAGTGGTGTTACCCGAGAATCAGTTAGAATAACTCCTAAATTTTTAAGCTGAAATTTTTTCCTTAAAAACTGCCATATTTTTTTAGCTGAAAGTTCCGGTTTTTTTGGCCAGAGGATATAGTAACCGTCGGCATTACTTTCATCAATCCCGGCAGCTGCCACCAAAAGGTTATTTTTAATTGTATACATAGTCAGATCGTTTAATTTCCTTGGCAAATATTTATCCGACTCTTTAGCAATTAGTTCATCTTTACCAATACTGTCCAAGGGTACACATCGCCCTTCCCCAATTGCCACCACTTTAGAAGTGACTGCCACCACTGAATTTTCTTCTAAATTTTTTATTGCAGAAAGCAAATCCCAAAGATTATCTTTAGGTGGAAAAAACTTTCTGGTTTTAATTGCCTTAACTTGCATAAGCTTAAAAGTCTAGCAGGAAGTGATTGCAGATTCAAATTATAATTGTTACTATCTTTAAGTGCGCAAATTTCCTCTTTTGATTCTGGGACTAATTTTATTGGTTGGCTTATTTTTTAGAAGCTATCAAGTGGTTGAACGATTTGAGTTTGCCCATGACGGCGATCTTTATTCTTGGATTGTCAAAGATATTGTAGTAAATCATCATTTCCGGCTAATTGGACAATTAACCTCTGCCCCCGGCATTTTTATCGGAGGTTTATTCTACTACTTACTGATTCCATTCTTTTTATTGTCAAAAATGGACCCTATCGGTACAACGAGCTTTGCAATAATCATCGGTCTGACAACAATATTCAGTTTATATTTTGTATTATCAAAATTATATAAAACCGAAGTAGGTTTAATCGCTGCTTTTTTGTATGCAACTCTCATAACTACCATAAACGCTGACAGGTGGGTTGTTCCAACCATTACCACCAATCTTTGGGTTATCTGGTATCTCTACTCTATTCTTAAAATCGCCCGGGGTGATTACAGGGTCCTACCTCTTTTAGGGATACTAATCGGTTTAGTATGGCATGTCCATATTGCCCTGGTTCCGGTATTAATTGCAATTCCCGCCGCCATCTATTTTGCAAAGAAGCTACCTTCTAAAAAACAGGTTATTCAATTTTTTGCCGCATTTTTCATCACAAATTTACCACTTTTGATATTTGAATTAAGACACGGATTCGGACAAACCCAAAGCTTAATAAACAATTTCACTACTCCTCAGGCGGGTGCAACCGGAATATACAAACTCACTTTAGTTTTAAATATGGCAGTTAACAATATAAGCGTTCTCTTTTTCACTCCCCAATCCTTGAATCAAAGATTCAGTATTTTATTTGTTTTAATAATTATTCTTTTAGGGTTTTTATTAATAAGGAGAAAAATCTTGGCGAAAAAGGAGTTTCTGGTTTTCTTAATCTGGACTCTCGGAGTGATTGTCTTTTTTGGGTTTTCCACCTCACCAATCTCCGAATATTATTTTTCCAATCTTGGAATAATCTTTTTATGTCTGGTCAGTCTTATCTTATATCTGATATTTAAATCCTCCCACTTAGGTAAGGCTTTTGTGGTAATGCTTTTGCTACTCATCCCCATAAAGAATGGTTATTTTATGATTACAAACAATTATTACAATAAGGGGTATGTGGAGAAAAAAGCAGTTGTAAATTTTATAAAGACGGACTCGGAGAATAGAGGTTTTCCCTGTATAGGAATAAGTTATATAACAACGGTGGGGGAGAATGTTGGTTTTAGATACTTTTTCTATTTAAACAACATGCACCTGGTGCACCCTTCTTTTGATGTACCTGTTTACAATATAGTCATTCCTGACGAACTCTCGGCGGGGGAGGTTAAACAAAAATTCGGCCACATCGGAATAATTCCACCAACAACGCTTCCATCAAAAGAAACTATACAGAAAACTTGCCAAACTCCAAATACAAATTTAACCGATTCGCTATTTGGATATGTAGATTAGAAATTGTTCCACAAAACTTGGTTCGTAACTTCATGATGATAAATAATTTCCGATGTTTTAATTTTAGTCCCCAATTCTTTAGGGCTTCTATCGGCGACAGCTTCTTTGAAGGATAGATATTTTTGTTTATTCTCTTCTCCCAAAATTCTTGCCATGAAATCACTTGATTTAAAAAGTCTAATTGCGTCATTAATGGTCCCCGGCAAAAATCGCGCCCTTTCCCTTTTGCCACGGGAATTATCCATCTTCTCGCCTTCTAATCCTGTCTTTAAAATTGATAAAAGTACAAGGTATGGATTTGCATCCGGAGCTACAGCCCTAACTTCAATCCTGGCTGTTTTCTCATTACCCACCGGGATCCTTATCATAGATCCTCTATCGATCGGGGAAACATTAATCTGATTGGGAGCTTCAAAGTGCGGATCCAACCTTCTGTAGGCATTAACGGAAGAATTAATCACCAGACAAATCTCTGGCGCATGATTTAGTAACCTGGAGATAAAATCCCACGCAAAGGCCGAAAGTTCATCCCGGCCGTTTTTTTGATAAAAAATATTTTTGCCCGTTTTTGCTAGAGAAAAGTTGGTATGCATACCAGAACCGTTAACATTAGCTATAGGTTTTGGTAAAAAAGTGGCTGTTAAGCCTAAATTATTTGCCACCTGTCTACAAACCAATTTATATAACTGAATTTGATCACAAGCTCTGGTTACCTCGGTATAACCGAAATTCAGTTCAAACTGTGAAGGAGCAACTTCCGGATGATCCTTTTCGTTTCTAAAACCCATTGCCCGTTGAGCCTCCGCCGCGGCATCAATAAATCTCCTTAGTTTATCCAGCGGTAAAGAATGATAATAACCACCGGTTGAAATCAACTTAAAGCCAATGTCTTCATCAAAACTTTGTTCAGCGCCCACCCCCTCAACTAAAAAACCTTCTGTTTCAGTAGCAGTATATGCTTTGATATTATCTTTTTGTTTAAGCTTCTTTGTATACAATTTTAACTGTCCCCGGAAATCAGATATATAAGGGGCTCTATCCCTGCCCAATACATCCGCAAACATAACTACTTTTCCGGAACCAAAGACATCGGAGGGAAGCCACATAATGCTAGACCAGTCAACCTCAAGCCGTAAATCCGATTCCTGCTGCGCTGTAAAACCTTTAATAGATGAACCGTCAAAAGTTAAATTTAAGGCGGATTCCAAAAGATATTTTTTGTCATAATCCAACATATGGAACCTGCCTTCTATATCTGTAAAACAGAGTGTCACAGCTTTAATTCGCTTCTCTTTTTGAAGATAAAGACGATATTGTATTTCCAAATCCTTTGGATCCTTAACTTGCTGAGCTTCTTTAGCTTTAAGGTTCATTTCTTCTAACTCTTCGTAGGGGATTTCTAAGAAGTTTTTTAAGTTAAAATTATTATCCTGCATTAATATTAAAATTATCAATAAATAATCTAATTGTCAATATATTAATATTAATTAATTACTTTTTTATACTAATTTCTTTAATACTTGCGGTAAGATAGGTAGCAGATCACTTGCTAACATCCCTGCATCACCAATCTTTTTTCTAACTAATTCACCTGCCAACCCATGAATATATACTCCAACAGAAGCTGCACTAAAACAATCCAACCCCTGAGCCAGCATACCGGCGATTACTCCTGCCAAAATATCACCGGTACCGGCGGTGGCTAAAACCGGATTTGCAAAAGAGCTGATTTTTATTTCCCCAGTGGGGGAGATAATCACGGTATTGGCCCCTTTTAAAATAATTATTTTATTCCACTCCTTGGCAAAATATTGTGCGACATTAATCCTATCTGATTGAATCTTTGAAACAGTTAATCCTGTTAAACCTGCCATCTCCCCGGGATGGGGAGTCAATATTACTTCATTACCCAGCTTTTTCCACCAATCCCCTCTTTTAGATAAAAGATTTAGCCCATCCCCATCAATCACTGCTGGTGGCAAATTGCTACTTAGAAGATCTTCCATTATCTTTGCCGCTTGGTCGTTTTGCCCTAAACCCGGACCAACCAGAAGCACATCATATTTGCTTACTTTTCCAACCGCCTCTCTTGGTAATAAAAAAGTTGCTTCAGGTAATTTGCGGGAAACTATTACCTTAACTGCTTGTCCTGTGGCCAAAGTTACCAACCCTGCTCCAACCCGGTAGCATGCAGCACAGGATAAATATGCTGCCCCCGGATAGTTTTCCGATCCGGCCACCACTAAAATCTTACCAAATGTTCCTTTATTGGCACTTTCAGGTCTTTCAGGTAACCTTGTGGCTACCCATTTATTAGTTAACTTCAAAATACTCATCTAAAAAATGTTGAATTTAGCAGGTAAGGATTAACCCCTGATTTTATCTCATCTTCCGTTAAATGATACTTTTGTATCTCTATGATATTGACCCTTTGTTTTTCTTTTGGCTCCTGATTAATTTTTAAATCCGTAATCCGCCACCCTATACTGATAGGGTCTTCGATATTTTCCAGTGCATCAACTAATAATAGATAAGTTAATTTTTGCTTGGTAAAAGGGTGCGCTGTAATCTCTGTGTATTGCCGCTGCATGAATTTTAAAGCATACCATTGCTGATAAATCCACCTTTCCGGGGTAAAGATGAAATATCCAAAATCGGCCTTCGCATCCCGGTAAACAATTTCTGCCACATACTTATTAAAAGCCCAACTATTCTTATCTCTCTGGCTCACCTCTATTTTGGAATCTTTAATATAACTTATTCCTATATACATATTCCAAATAAGTAGCGGCAAATACATCAATAAAAATATTTTCCTTGGCAAGTAATTTACAAAGCCGGCAAATAGCATAATAATGACCGGCAAAAGAGGCCAGTAATATGAACTCCACAAAGGTTTAAAAGATAAGTGAACTAACCAATAACCAAAATAGAAATAAATAAATATCAGGTATATCTTTTTAGTTTTTGAGGGAATTTTAATCTTAAAGGTCAGAAACACAAACAGAATTGAATAAATCCAGCTTAAAATTCTATTATCTTGCGTCAGCAGGAAAAAGGTATCGGCAAATATTCCTTTAACCTTTTCCGTGATAACTAGAGCCAGGTCAAAATCTGATTTTTGAAGTTGTAATTGAAAATAATTAAGCAAAGAGGTTGATTGCAGAAAATTATGCTTTAAGTCAAATAATATAAAAGTTGATAAAGGTAATAAAATAACCGGAAAAAAGATCATGTGTCTGGTTAACCTGTTTTTATATATAAAGTAAACAAGGAACATGAAAGTTAATCCGAGGACAGGAATCCCAAAAGCCATTTCAAATTGGATGATGCATCCTAAAACCAGTAAAGCTAGTATTAAGAATTTTGGCTTTTTATCAAAAAAGTATTTTATAAATAAATAAAAAAACAACGGGAACAAAACCACTGCGCCGTACGGCGGAAAAAACATTTTTAATCCATATACCGGATTAATGATGGCATTGGCAGAATAAAGCAACACTGCCAAAGCAGCCGTCTGCTTATTAAATAATTTCTGGGTAACAATATAGATAATTACTAAGGCAGCTATCGATAGCCCCCACCAAAACCAGCCGATTAGTACCGGATCTCCCTTTGCAAGAACGAAAGCCGGCAGATTAAGATAATACCACAGAGGTCCATGAAATACTCCGCCTATTGAAGTATGGGACCCAATCAAAGTAAACGGCTTAATGTTAGCCATCTCCTCAATCAGTAAAAAATCCCGGGAAATATCTACATCAAAACGGATATCACCCAGAAACAACCAATAAGCGCTTAAAAAAATATTTAAAATAATAACTGCAAAGATAAATAAATTTATCTTAAACTTCATAGAGTTAATTATTAAATCCCCATAAAGGCAACAGTTGACGCTCGGGTTTATTACAAACATCCGTATCTACTTTCTTTCCAACGGGCGCAATTACTCCCAGCTTGCCAAATTTTGCACTGATTTCTTTTTCAGTAATCATCCAGGGATTTACCACGCTGTAAACCGGAACATCATTCCCTGAAGAAACTAACGCTAGATTGTTAAGCCAGAATAAATATCTAAAACCCGTCCCCCCTCCAGGCTGTCCTTCAATATGATTAATGGCAATACAGTTATAACCCTTAGCAGAAGCGTCGGCCTTAATAAATTCTATTGCTTGTCTTTTATACAAAAAGCCTCCCTGGTCATCCGGCCTGGTAATAAACCAAGCAGTTACAGCGACCAGATAAACTAACAGAATAATATTAATGAGAAATAATTTTCTGAAAAGATAATTTAATTTATTCAAAATTAAGGCAATCGTTAAAAATAAAATAATAAAAAGATTATTGTAGTAATATTCGGTAATAATTCTTTTTGAGAAAAATTGACCTAAGAAAACAATTAAAAACCAACCAGCAAATAAAATAACTTGGTTTTTTGATAAAACCCTCCGGTACTTCAAATAAAAAATCCCTGCTAATAGTAAAAAGGGTAACGAGATTGTGAAGGTAGCAGGTAGCTCAATTACGGTATTACTTAAAACGAATGCTCCAGCTAAAGACCTGCCCCCGGAATTAACAGCTTTGAAAAACCTATCTTTTCCGTTTAAAGAATCCTGGTCTTTATATACGGCATTAAGTAAATGATTGGTCTGCTGAAAGCCATGCCTGGCTTCAAATACAAAAAAGGGCAAGTTAAAAATTAATATAATCAATAAAGAAACTGCCAGTGTTTTTTTACCATATCCCAGTTCCTGAATTTTTCCTTTGGATAACACAAAGGCAATCGGCAACAAAATTAGTAGCGGTATGAAGGCGATATGAACATGCCAAATTAAACCCACTAAAATACTCAAAGGAATTAATACTTGAAAGTTACCCTTCAAAATCGACAGGAGAACATACAGAAACCAAACAGACCATAAAATTGTTGGTTGAGTCGGGACCACCCAACGATCTAAAAAAACTGTACCGGGTGAAATAGCGTACAGAAAACTTCCTATTAACCCCACACTTCTGCCAAAAAACTTATTGAAAACCCAGTAAATACTAACAATAGTCATCAAACTAACAATAGTAGTCACCAAAGCTGCGCTTAAAGGATTCATCTTAAAAAGAGCAAAGCTGGCAGCAATTAGATAATAAAAGAGCGGACCGATAAATACCCCGATAATACTGGTTTCTTGACCAATTAACCTAAAATGATGATCTATTAAAATATCTTTGGCGATCCAGGCAAAAAGATCCTGGTCATGTCCCCAAGGATAAAAAATTTCCAGTTTATAAATTCTTAAAAATAAACCCACCAGAAGGATAAAAATCAAAAGCGCCTTAGATGACAGTAAATACTTCATAAGTGTTTTGTTAGTCTACCTTAAAAATACACTATCCAGCAAATAAGGATTAGGTTGTATTTTAACTTCTTCGCTATTTAATAAATATTTTTCCACTTTAATGAAATCAAAGCTAAAAACCTGATCCGGCGAACGGTCGATACCAACATCACTAATCCTCCAGTTGATACTGCTTAACTCCGGGCGATCAACAGGAGGATCTACTTCCAAAAGATATGTAAGTGGTTGCTTTACCGAAGAGAGAGAAGTTATATTCGGGAAGTTTTTTCCAGCATAAATCATGGCGTATCTTTGTTGGTATGCAAATCTATCCGGCGAATAATTAAAATATCCGAAATCCCCTTTGGCATCTTCATAAATCTTTTGAGCAACATAAGAATTAAATGCCCAACTGTGCGGACCCCGCTGATTCAGATCTGTTTTAAATTCTAAAATTGCCAAAATCCCCGCATAAAGATTTACCATATATAGGATTATAAAAACTGCAATAAAGATTTCTCTCTTTATAAATTTATAAAAAGAACAAAATATGATAATTGATAAAGGAAGAAAAGGCCAAAAATAATTTCCCACACTGCCAGGATAAATTAAAGAAATAATCCAAAAGCTTAAAAAAAGATAACCAAATAACCAATATATTTTTTTAAGTGGATTGGTGGATTTTCTTAGAACAACCATAAATAAAATGAGAAAACAAATTGCAAAAGAAACAGTAACAAGATTCTTCCCCGGAGAAAAAAGGTCAAAAAAATCAAACAACAAAGCTTTCGCGCGACTGACAAAAATATTCAATAAATTAATTGACTGATTATTTTCATGAAAAAATTGGATGAATGCGTTGAGTTGTAGAAAATTATGTTTTAAATCAAAAATAATAAAGGTGGACAAAGGTATAAGTAGAATAAAATATGAAAGAAGATGGGAAAGCTTTTTTCTTTGAAATAAAAAATAACCTAAATATAAGGTGATCGTTACAAAAAGCGGTATTCCAAAAGCCATTTGGAATTGAATAATAAGACCCAATAGAAATAAACAAATAATTAAATATTTAACTGCGCTCGTATTAAGATAACGATGAAGCATCCAAAAAAGTAAAGGAAATAAAAATACTGCACCATAGGGATTATAAAAATTTTTTAAACCGATTGAGGGATTAATAATTGAATTAACAGAAAAAAGTAAAACAGAAAGAAGGGCAACCTCAGGACCAAATAATTTCTTTGAAACCCAATATACTATGAGTAGAAAAACTGCCGACAATAAAAACCAAAACCAACCAATAACTAAAGGATTACCTCCACCGATTAAAAATGCCGGCAAGTTAACATAGAACCAAAGCGGGCCATGAAAAACACCGGGAATAGCGCCTGAACGCGGACCCAGCAAAGTAAAATGAAGATTTTTGACAATATCATTCATTACCAGGAAATCCCGCGATACATCCACATCATAATGAATATCTCCCAATATCAACCAATAAGCGCTTAAAAGAATATTAATAACAATTAACACTAAAATAAAAATTCTCATACCAATATCTTAACTCCAATTATATGATGATATACTACTTTTAATGAAACTTAAAAGCTTAAGAAAAAAGCACTTCTTCGACATTCTGGCCTTGATATCTGCCGTATTAACTGCACCGCTCTTTTTATATAAATTAGGACAAACCTCGTTAGTCAGCTGGGACGAAGCCTGGTATGCCGAGGTAGCCAAAAATATTATGCAATCCAGCAACCTTATAAATATGACATGGAACGATAACCCCTATTTTGACCACCCTCCGACCGGCTACTGGCTAATGGCACTTACCTTTAAAATATTCGGAGTAAGTGAATTTTGGACCAGGTTTCCTTCAGCGCTGGCCGGCCTCATCAGCATCATTTTAATATATCTTTTAGGGAAAAAGCTTTTCCATCCTTTAGTTGGTTTAACATCTGCCATTTCCCTTTCATCTGCCATTTGGTTTATCTTTAGAGCCCGTTCCGGAAATCTTGACATCATTTTAACCATGTTTTTACTGCTGACCATTCTTCTTGCCTTAAAAGCCACAGAAAATAAAAAGTTTCTTTTGCCTTTTGCTACCAGCTTATCCTTGTTGTTATTAACAAAAACCATGGTGCCATTTACAATCATTCCGGCACTAATTTTAATTTTTTACCGAAAAGGATCATATAAATTTAAGGATTTAGTATTGCCGGCCTTTTTATTTTTAATTATTTCCGGTGGTTGGTTCATCAGTCAAATAGTTCAATTTTCTAGTTTTCTTCCAACTTACCTGGGAGTCGGTCTGAGAGGTGTCAATCTAAATGCTGCTCACATTGATAACTTAAATTTAGCCCGGGAGTATTTACACAGCGGCATTGGCAGGTGGTTTTGGCCCGGCATTTTATCTCTGGTATTATCTCTCTTTTTCATGCAAAAGAGATTTTTTATCTTAATAGTATTTTTTATCTCTTTTATTCTCCCAATAATTTTCTCTCCTAAAATACAGATCTGGCACCTGATACCGCTTTTTCCGGTTCTGATTCTGCTTTACTTCGGCTTTACTTACAGCTTCTTAGAAAAATACCTAACCAAATGGAGATTTCCGCTTTATGCAATCATCCTGATCTTCAGTTTCTATATCTACTTTAACCAAATCAAAATGATCTGGTATCAGTTCATTGATATTCCGGCTTTCATTTCTGATGAGGCAATCCTCTCCAAAGAAGCCGGCAAATACCCACAGGAGTTAATTGTTGACGGCGAATACAGGCCGGCTGCTTTATTTTATTCCGAAAAAGGAAAAATAGCACAAGCGCCAAAGAATGAAGCTGATTTTGCATCTTTATTTAATAGCGAGGATGAATTTTTATTAATTACCAATAAATGGCGGTTGGAAAATCCGGCAATCTCACCCCAAAAATACCGGATCCTCAAACAGGATAGGGATAAAGTTTTAATCTTATATAAGACTCAGTAATTTATTTTACTAAATTCTAGTTCGGATAGTGACACTTCTTATACTTTTTTCCTGATCCACACCAACACGGATCATTTCTGCCGATTTTGCCATGAGTTTTAGTTAGTTGTCCCTGATCTCCATAAGTCTCCTGAGCTATTACTTGTCCACCTCTTTCAATGGTAACTTTAGTCCCGCCGTAACCCGGCGGTAACACTGGCGGAATAGTTTCTTCTTTGACTATCAGATCATCTGATCTTTCCACTTTCACTTTTGCTTCTATCTCTGCTGCTTCCTCTTTTACTCCCACTTCTATCTCCGGATGTTTTTCCACTACCACCGGTTGGTTTTGCACTTGCGGTTGGTTCTGCAGCGCCACTTTATAAATCCGATGAACGATTTCATAATCTATCTCCACCATCAATTTTTCAAACAAATCAAATCCTTCCCTTTTATACTCAATCAAGGGATCCCTTTGAGCATATCCCCGAAGGCCAATTCCGGAACGCAGGTCATCCATTGTATCTAAATGCTCAATCCATAAAGTATCAATCGTATTAAGGTAAACAAACACCTCCATTTGCCGGGCGACTTCTCCTCCTACCTGTTGCTCTCGCTGCTCGTAGAAATTAGCGGTTAGATCGGTCAAAAACTTGATAATTTCTTCAGAGCTGGACAGGAGGGCAATCTTGCTTTCTATCTCTTTCTGGCTATTTTTATCCAACGGAATAACGCTAATAAATTCCTCCATAATCTTTTTAGCGTTAACACCTTCTTCAGAGTGGATTGTTACTATACTTGCAATCTCCCTTGCTATTTTTTCCAGTATTTCTATCTTTAAAGATGTATCTTTTTTCTCCGCTGTTTCCAGAACCTTCTTTCTAACTTCATAGATAATCTGCCTTTGCTGATTCATAACGTCATCATATTCAACAGTATGTTTCCTAATATCGAAGTTGTGACCTTCTACCTTTTTCTGGGCCCCTTCAATTGCTTTGGAAATTAAACCATGCTCAATCGGCACATCCTCCGGCATTTTTAGAAAATTCATCACTTTAGAGACTTGTTCCCCGCCAAAAATCCGCATCAGATCATCCTCTAATGAAACAAAAAACCTGGTCTCTCCGGGATCACCCTGGCGGCCTGAACGGCCCCGCAGTTGGTTATCTATCCTTCTTGATTCATGTCTTTCAGTCCCCACTACATATAAACCGCCTACCTTATCAACATCTTTTGATAAAACGATATCTACCCCCCGGCCTGCCATATTAGTAGCCACCGTGACTGCCCCTTTTTCTCCGGCGTGGGATATAATTTCCGCTTCTTTTTCATGATTTTTAGCATTCAAAAGCGCATGAGATATCCCTTTTCGCTTCAGCAGATCTGACAGAAATTCATTTTTATCAATAGCAGTTGTGCCGACTAAAACAGGCTGTCCTTTTTTGTGCAGTTCTTCCACCAAATTTGCAACAGCTGTATATTTGGCACTTTGGGTTTTATATATTGTATCGGGATGATCTGCTCGAACCATAGGGTTATTGGTGGGTACTACCACCACTTCCAGTTTATAAATCTTATTAAACTCCTCCGCCTCAGTAGCTGCTGTCCCTGTCATCCCTGAAAGTTTTTTGTACATCCTGAAGTAATTTTGAAAAGAAATAGTAGCTAAAGTTTGTGACTCTTGTTGGATATGAACACCCTCTTTAGCCTCGATCGCCTGATGCAAACCTTCCGAATACCTTCTTCCTAACATTAACCTGCCGGTAAATTCATCAACAATAATTACCTCCCCATCTTTAACCACATAATCTTTATCTTTTTGGAACAAGGTCCTGGCTTTTAGCGCTTCTTCCAAATGATGAAGAGTAGAAAAGTCCTTTTCGTAAAGATTATCTACACCTAAAAGTTTTTCAATCTTTAACGTTCCGTGTTCAGTTAAATGGGCTGTCCTTTGTTTCTCATCAATGCTGTAGTCAGACGGGGAAAGCGAATCTATTATTTTGGCAAACTCGAAATATTTTTCCGTCGCTTCCTGCGCGGGCTGAGAGATAATTAAAGGAGTTCTGGCTTCATCAATTAAAATGGAATCTACCTCGTCAACAACTGCAAAAAAGTGTCCTCGCTGTGATTGATCTGCCAACCTAAATACCATATTATCCCGAAGATAATCAAAACCAAATTCATTATTAGTTCCATAAGTAATATCTGCCTCATAAGCTTCCTTTCTGGTAATCGGACGCAGGTGTTGTAAGCGGGAATCGTTGTGCGAAGTATCTTTGTGTTTAGGATCGTAAATAAAAGCGCTGTCATGAACTATAGTGGCACAGGTTGCACCGAGTGCATAGTATATCGGCCCCATCCATCCGCAATCCCGCTGGGCCAAATAATCATTAACTGTCACCAGATGTACACCTTTCCCGGCAACGGCATTTAAAAATAGCGCAGGTGTGGCTGACAGGGTTTTTCCTTCTCCGGTTTTTTGCTCAGCAATTCTCCCTTGGTGTAAAACAGTTGCTGCTATCATCTGAACATCAAAATGACGCTGTTTGATTACCCTTTTGGAAGCTTCCCTGACAGAAGCAAAAGCCAGCGGTAAAAGCTCATCCAAACTTTTTCCCTGCTCATACTCGTGCCTTAATTTTGCCAAGCTTCCCTTAAGCTCTTTATCTGTTAATTTGGAAATCTTTTTTTCCAAATTATTAATTGTTTCAACAACAGGTTTAAGCTTTTGTATTTCTCTTTCGTTCGAATCAAGTAATTTTCCCAAGAAACCTAACATAGTTGGTATATTATAGCCGCACATTGATACATTGACAATTTGCAATTGCTTTTATAAACTAAAAATACTTAAAATCTGCCCCAATGGACAATCAAAACGATCCAAACTCATCAAATAATTCACAGTCTTTTCCAGACGTAAACAACCCCTCTCAACCTACCCCTACCGCATCAGACCCTACTATGCCTCCGGTAGCCGGAGCGGTCACTAATGGATCTATACCCAGCTGGCCTCCTGCAGAACCAGTATCCTCTGCTGCGCCTGCTTGGCCACCTACACCTTCAACACCATCTACACCATTTCCTGCGTCTACTCTGCCAAGTTGGCCTCAGCCTGAACCTGTATCTTCTCCTTCCTTAGATTCAGAAAATACTGCACCGGAACCAGCGCCATCTGTAATAGAACCTGCATCTACGCCTGTCAACCCTTGGTCAACCACTCCACCAGCATCATCTACAGATCCTATCCCTCCTCAACCTGCTTCTGATGCGCCGTCCCTCCAAAACCAATCTTCCGTGTGGCCTCCCTCTTCGATTCCAACCCCAACTCAATCAACACCACCCACAAATCCGGTTTTACCGGAAGAACAAATCTCTCCTTGGACACCGCCGGTAGCAATAGAACCTGTGCAAACACCCACTCAACCTGAATTAACTTCGTCTCCGACAGAGCCTACCCCTACATTCACACCTCCTATGTCAGATCAACCGGTATCCGCTGCAGAACCGCCTCAAGCCACGACAGAATCTACACTAAATACTACTGATGCGCCGCCGCCAGAACCTACTCCTTCACCTTTGGATAATCCTTGGGGATCACCAGCGCAAGTCCCCCCTTTAGACCAACCTCAACCTGCTACCCAACCGAGTTGGACAAGTGCGGAGGCTGCTCCGACAGATCTTTCCCATCTGATCTCTAACAATCAACCAGAGCAGACGACCAATTCTACTACAGAAAATTTAGTTGCTCCAGCTGCCTCTGTGACGCCAGAAGTACCAAATCTACCGGCAGCAACTCACAAAGGTATGCCTAAATGGTTAATTGGTTTAGGCGGGGGATTATTACTATTGGTGATTGGGGCTTCTGCCTATTTTATACTAGGAATCGGTCAACCTACCAAAACCACCAGTTTGCCGGCAACTACGGCTCCGGAGGCTACAGAAGTAAAACTACCTCCGCCAATTGCCACACCTACCACACAACCTTCAGAGCAACCTGTTGCAACAGGTTCTGCTAACTTTGGCGAGCTACAAGGAAACGTTAGCAACCAAGGCGCAACTTCTGCCGCCGAACTCCTTCGCCAAAGATCACAACAAGGAAGATAGAATCTTTATCTTATTATCTTTTGTATACATATTTCAACCAAAATTTCTTAATAAAGGGTCCTGATAAAGTGGAAAGAACAAAAGCAGCGGAAGGAACTATCGAATCTCTTAGTGGCTCATCGGTACCGATAAAAATAAAAAAGATGGCAATGACTATATAAGTTACAATTGCCACCATAATTCTTCTGGTCCAGGATACTTCCCACGATTTCTCACGCTCTACCCGTCTATTTCTTTCCTTAATTTTTTCAATTTCACTTTGTAAATCCTGCAGGGTTGCCATATTATTTTGGTTTAATCTCAGAAAAACCGGTATATCTTTGGAGTACTTCCGGGATTTTGACTGAACCGTCTTCCTGTTGAAAATTTTCCAAAATGGCAATTAAAATTCTGGGGGAGGCAATAGCAGTATTATTTAAGGCATGACAATATTTTACTTGACCTTCTTTGTCTTTATATTTAATTTTTAACCTTCTGGTTTGAAAATCCAAAACTATAGAATTTGAGTGGGTTTCACCGTAACCCTCACGTCCCGGCATCCAGGTTTCTATATCATAAGTCAAAGCCGCTTTTTTACCCATATCTCGGGAGGATAAAATTACCACTTGATAGGGGAGACCAGTCTCCTGCAAGATATCCTCGCTATTATCTTGCAGTTCTTCAAAAAAACCTAAAGACTGCTGTTCATCTGCTTCACACAAAACCACCTGTTCTACTTTGTAGAACTCATGTACCCTATATAGTCCTTTTGTATCTTTTCCGTAAGAGCCGATTTCTGTTCGGAAACAGGCCGAGAGTCCAACATATTTTTTGGGTAGATCTTTTAAATCAAAAGTTTCATCCGAGTGCATCGCCATCAAAGGAATTTCTGCAGTTCCTACCAGAAAATCTTCATCCCCCACTTTGTATGTATCTTCCTCGTTCCATGGGAATTGTCCTCCACCCAAAAGCGCGAATCTCCTGTTAATTACCGGCGGGACAACCGGCTGAAAACCTTTTTGGGTTAAGTGGTCAAATGCAAATTGTAAAACTGCCCAGTGCAACCTGGCTCCTTCATTTTTTAGGTAATATCCCCGGAAACCACCAACTTTGACTCCCCTATCAAAGTCGATAATATTCAAGAGTTTCCCTAGTTCAATGTGATCTTTATGCTTAAAAGAAAATTTAGTCGGCTCCCCTTCTTTTCTGATAATTTTATTCGCTGTAGCATCCCCGATCGGCACCTCATCAAGTAAAATATTGGGGATCAAAAGCATTAACTCTCCCCATTGCTTCTCCACATCACCCAGATTTTTTTCTAAACCATCCAGCTCTCCTTTAATTTTCTTTCCGGCTTCAATATCCCTTGCTTTAGCTGCGTCATTCCTTTTGGCTCGCAGATTATCTACCTGGGAGATTAATTCTCTTCTTTCGTTATCAAGCTTTAAGAGTTTATCCAAATCAACATCAGCCGATCTTCCTTCAATGGATTTTTTTACTTTGTCTAAATTGTCTTTAATAAAATTAATGTCTAACATAATTAATGTTTTTGCCAATTTCTGGCCGGTTCCACTTCTCCACTTAATATTAAATCAACTGCCTGCTTGTGCCAATCAAATTTCGTAATGTGGTAAACCCTCTTAAAATATTTTAACGCATCCTGTGCTCCCGGTACACCCTTGGCTTGAGCCAGCGCATCCAAATTATCAGCCGCTTTTACGAGTCTTGCCTCCAAGGACTCCCTTTCGTTATACTCTTCCACCAGTTTTATTATCTCCTCTTTTGAATCCAGTCCATCTACCAAAGCTTTCACCCCCTCTTCCTCAATATTTTTAAATACTCCTCCGGCCATGCCTTTAACAAAAGTCCCCACATCCCCCACTATTGTCTCACCAATATCATGGAAAAGCCCCATTTTTAAAACTTTCTCCGGATCAATTTTCATCCCCTCTTTTTGTAACTGCTTTGCCAAAAAATAAGCCAGCAGTGCTGTCACAAAAGAATGCGCTGCCACTGAATCCGCCTCATTTCTTTTAAAACCTAAGGCAATAAAACCCTGCCTGGGTAACTCCTTCGCCCACTGCAGCGTCAAAAAAACTTTCAAGATTTTCTTTAAATTAACTGCATTCACTGTATAGCTTCCTTTAAACGTTTTACAACATCTTCTTTAGGGTATTGCAGTAAAAACCAAGCAGCTTTCGGACCAAATTCTTTACCTATTAAGGCAATGTAAACAGCGGAAAAAGATTTCTTGGCATCAACTTTAAGCTCTTTAGTTAAGTCATACAAAGCAAGCTGCAGCTTTTCCGGATCATCATTTTTTTCAATTAAATCTATTGACCGACTTAAAAACTTTTTTTGTTCCTCTGTTAAATCTTTTACTTTTTCAGGTAAACTTTCACTTAATTTTATTCTAAACTCATCCGAAGCATATTTTTCCAACCAAATTTTAGCATATTTTGCTCTTTCATTTATTAGATCTATTTCTATCTCTGATAATTTTTTTCCTTTTATTTCTTCGTATTTTTTTAAAATATCTACATTCGGCATTTGAACATAATTTACAATATCCCGAAATCTTGGTAATAAAGTTTTTTCTTTGGGGGGCAACCCATTTATCTGAGACATTTCAAATGTTCTGGCGAAAATTTCATCAGAATTTTCAATATAAGCTTCATAACACCTGTCATATTCGTCAAATAAATCCGGGATTGCCATAGTGCCAACCGGATTAAATTCTAATGATTGTTTGTAATCAGTCCTGACAAATAAAAACCTGGCAACCTCCGGAGAAAGGATAGAGAGAGAATCTCTCGCCTGAAAACCTAAACCTTTTGAAGAGGCCATCTTTTTGCCGCCAATCAGGAAATGTTCATACGGGAAATTATATGGTTCATTAATTTTAAAGACCTGCTTAACAAGTTCTCTGGCAATATCCATCGATCCGCCGGCTGATGCATGATCTTTCCCGGCTCCTTCAATAGTTATTCCAATTACCATCCAGTGCGCTGGCCAATCTACTTTCCAAGGTAATTTTCCATTCCCCCCAAAAGGCGAAATTCTACCGGAAAACCCGCAACCTTCTGCCCAAGCCACCATCTCTTTCTCGCAGGTGTAAGCCACGGTTTTACCGTCCCAATCGTGAACCCTGGTGGTACCTAATTTGCCGCAGTTTTGGCAAATCACCTGCAAGGGTAACCAGCCTGCTTCTTTCTTTTTACTACCGCTGACTTGTTTATAGATATCCTGAATTTTTTCTGCCATTTCCAGCGCAATTTTTATAGCATTGTCAAACTTGCCCTCGTGATATAAATCCCAGGAAGAATAATATGTTGGCGCTACCCCCAAACTTTCCAATACTTTTTTAAAATCATCAGCAAAGAAGTCTGCAAAAGAAGCAAAACCATCTTCGGGGGATGGTGCATTCTTTAGAGGAAAACCTAAATATTTTGAAAAATCTTTTTCTAAATCCTCAGATAAACCATCAATCGGGTCGAAATCATTAATTACAAAACTAAAAGCTACCTCTTCGCCTACATGCTTAATGGCTTTGTAAACCAAGTCATGAACCAAAGGTCCTCTTAAAGAACCAATATGAGCAAAACCGGAAGGGGTAAACATATCATCCACCCAATATGGTTTAAATTTTCCGGAATCAATAATTTCTTTTGCAACTCTATCAGCCCAATACATGGGTAAAGTATAACTGAAGCTGTTATTTTTTGAAAGAAGCCAGAGAAGATTGCATACTTGCAAAAAGTGGCAATCCAAAAATGGCAGCAATTATCCTATTATGTCGAGATCCTGCTGGAAGTACTACTACTTGAATGGGATTATATGCAGCGCTTGCCTCCTCTAAAACATCCTGGTCGATTTCATTCCAATATCTTGCTGCATTACCTTTTTCAGGGGAGACGCCTAAATCCTTCAGCGCAATAGCTATCCTTGTGCCTTCTGAATCACTCTTAGGTGGGCGCAAAGCCCTTGCCTCTGCTCCCAGCAATCTAGGGAGCGTATCATCACGATATAAACCAGTTTCTAGGTCAAACTGTTTACGCTCTTCTGGTTCAAGAATATTAGATAACTTCTCTTTGGCCACTTGACTCAATTTGCTATCTGTATCAATTGGAGAAATCTCCTTAATCAGTCTTTTCCCTTGAAAGGTTAATTTCTCATACGTACGGAGCACCTGCCATTTTCTGGCTCTACCTGTAGTACCTTTTGGTTTATGTCTAAGAATTGCATCTTCAGCTAAATGTGTTCCTATACCCTTTTTTTGGTACTCCTCGTTAACAACTACCGCTCCTGTTACTAATATATCTTGTCTCATTTCTCGAGTAGCAATTGCTATATCTTTCCCAGTGTCTCGACCTTTAATAGGCTTTACGAATACCACTTCTCCGCCTGGGCGTATATTATGGCGAACTTCATCAGGGCTCTTAAATTCATCATAACCTAACTTATCTTCAAATGGCTTAGCTTTATGCCTTAAATACCAATAATTTCTGCGGGTTATGTCAAATCTCTCATATATAAAATCCCCATTGATATGGATTGCTGGGAATCTTTTAGAACGTGCTGCTGGCACACGTCCAACTCTTTGACTTTCAAATGCTGATTCTAATGCTGACATAATTGTGGTGTATTATACTCCTATTTAAACAACTACTCAAGATGAGATTAGTGGACGTACTTCTTAATAAAAGATTCCGCATCCTTTCTAGTTCCTTGAGAAAGTAAACCTTCCAAGATATAAGATAATTCATGTAATGAAACAAATGTTTTAGTAAAGTTAATACTAATCAAACCATCAAACTTTTTAATAGCGCCACTTTCAAGCATAAAGTTAATAAATACTGTACCTCCTAAGGCATAATTCATCAAAAACTTACTACCCAAACCCCTTTCCATCAAATAAAAACTCCTACAAGTATAGGCTACAATCATCGACTCCAGCTGCTTATTTGTAATCCTATCTTTTAAAAGTAAAGGCCCTGCTAAACGTAAACCCAAAATAGTCGCTGCTAACTCGTAAAGGGAAGAGAATAAATCCTGTAAATTTTTAACAGCGTTTCTATAGTATAGATAGCTGTGTGCTAATTCATGAAGGGCAACACAGCGTTGGTATCCTCTACTTAAATCCTCCTCGCTAAAACCTTGTTTAAACCCTTTTGAAAATATTTTATTAAATGTGGGTAAAATTTGTTCTTTTACCCTTAAATCATTCGGTTGATTAAAAAGTGTCACTTCAGCCCCGTATTTTTCCACCAAACTTACATCTATCGGTAAATTTATTCCTGTAAATCTGGTCCTCGCCATAATACCCGAGAAAACTAATACGTTAAGCACCTTTGCTTTAATCTTTTGAGGATCAATCCGTTCCTTAGGCACAAGGGCCTTTCTTATGGCACTAAGGGTTATAGTTTTATAATTATTAAGCCTATCTGTACCCTCTGTCTCAATAACTCCTACCCAAGCATGGTAAGAGGATTTGGAGAAAGAGAGTTGATTGTCAAAATGATGAAGCGGACCTATGGAAATATCCAAAATGTAAGGCTCCATCTTTAACCAGGCCGCAATTGCCTGATCATAAGTTCCGTCTAATAACGCCTTTGCTTGCAATTTTAAAGCTCTTCCGAATTCCTTGTTATCAGTAATCTTTGCAGCTTCTTCCAATTTTTCAGCAATCGGTTTCAAAAGTTCTGCATATTTAACATGGTAAGGAATAGCCGTGAGTTTTCCATCGACTTTTTCCACCACAGTATATGGAGACGAAATTGTGGGATCTTTTTTAGCAGCCTCCTCAATCGCTTTTCTATCTAATCCAGAATCAGCTTGCTTTTCCTGCTCAAGATAAATGGGGGAGATAAGTTTGGCAGCCTCAACTAGAAATTTTAAAACTTTACTTTCACTTACAGAAAGCCTTGGTAGCTTGGGATTAAATTCTATTAATACTTCCTCTATAGACTGTTTAGCCATATTTTTAAGTTATTTTATTTCCAATACCTTGCACTTATATCTAACTATTGGAGTTGCAACTTCAACTACTTCTCCTTTTTTAGCACCTATCAAAGATGATCCTAAAGGGGATTCATTGGAGATTCTTTTTTTGGAAGGATCTGCTTCTACCCTGCCTACAATGGTAAACTCATCAATCCCGTCATCCATCTCTATTTTGACAGTTGAACCGATGACTACAAAATCCTCGGTATGCTTTTCTGATATAACTTTTGCGCCTTTTAGAATATTTTCCAATTCCGAAATACGGCTTTCTATCATCGCCTGCTCTTCTAGAGCAGCATCATATTCAGAATTTTCAGCCAAGTCTCCATATTCCCTAGCCTGGTGTATGAGTTCTGCAACCTGAGTCCTCTTGGTATTTTTAAAAAACTCCAGCTCTGCCTTAGCGTCAGCTAAGCCTTGAGCTGTTAAATATACTTTTTTCCCTGCCCTACTCGGGCTTTCGTTAATTTTAGTCATATAATAAAGCTTTCTCCCTTTCGGAAGAAAGCGACAATTTGAGCAAATTCTACTCCGAATTATCTTGCAATGTCAAACACTATTCAGTAATAAATCTAACAAGCTTTAAATAGTATATTAAATGGTATAATTTGAGCACGGCGCGTTCGTCTTATGAGTACGTAGCCACTATTTGGCAACGACCAAAATAGTGAGCGTAGCACTCGCAGACAACGCGAAGTGAAATGGCGCGTTCGTCTAGTGGCCTAGGACGTCGGATTCTCATTCCGAAAATCACGGGTTCAACTCCCGTACGCGCTACAAAGATAGGGTTGTGCAAAAAATCTACTTCTGCTACGCTTGATATGTAATGCAACCAGAAGTCAAGTCTAAAAAAACTCTCCATTTTAAAATAGCCCTGGTTATTATCTTTACAACAATTACTCCATATTTACTCGGATTATTTATTCAAGTGTCCCCGCTGCTTTTATTTTTTGCAGGCGTACTTAGCGCTTCTGCATCAATAATAATTTTATTCTGGATCTTAAAACCACTCAGTACACTGATCCAAAGCACAGGTGCCTTTTCTGATGGTAATCTTAACCATCGAATCGATATTCGATCAGGCGATGAATTTGAGAACGCAGGAAGCTCATTTAACCAAATGGCAGAAAAACTCTCTAAAACTATACAAAATTTGGAGAACGAACGGGCGGTTGCTGTTACAGAAAAGAATAAATTTGATGAGATTCTCTCTTCAGTCATAGACGGCATTATCGCGCTGGATTTTAATAAAAATGTCATATTTCTAAATAAAGCCTCAGAGGAGCTGACAAATTATAGGGAAGCGGAAGTTAAGGGAAAACCAATAGATCAAATCATTCATCTATTTTCTGATGCCGATGAAATTCTGCCGAGAACCTACTGTCAGGGAAGTTTTAACCAAACCGCGAAACTCATTGGCAAACAAGGTAAACAAACAAAAGTTACTTTAGTAACCACAAAGGTCAGTGGCACCGTACAAACCAACTTAAATTGTATTATCATGCTACATGATTTATCCCGGGAAGAAGAGTTGGAACAAATGAAGCTGGATTTTGTCTCTATGGCCTCTCATGAGCTAAAAACTCCTCTCACCAGCATTGTGGGTTACTTATCAGTATTTCTGGATGAAAGCAAAAATAAAATTCCTAAAGAAAGTTTTGACCTGTTATATAAAGCGTTTACAGCCTCCCAACAACTCCAAACCTTAATTCAGAATCTTTTAAATGTTAATAAAATAGAAAGAGAACAACTTTCGGTCTCCCCCCAACCCACTGATTATCCTGCTATACTTTCTAAGGTTGTTGAAGATTTACGCGGTCAAGCTACCCAAAAAAGCATCCTCCTCACCTTAACCCCCCCGGCAGTAAACTTACCCAAAGTTATGGCTGATCCGATAAGGTTAAATGAAGTTCTCACAAACTTGGTGGCCAATGCCATAAATTATACAAATCCGGGTGGAAAAGTAGAAATCGCCACAGAAGTTTCTCCCACTGAAATCAAAACTGTTATTTCCGATAGCGGTGTAGGCATACCGAAGGAGGCACTTCCCCACCTTTTTAGTAAATTCTTTAGGGTTTCTAATAAGTTGCAACAAGCAAGTAAAGGCACAGGTCTGGGCTTATATATTTCCAAATCAATTATTGAAAAACTCCATGGCAAAATCTGGGTTGAGTCTGAAGTAGAAAAAGGCAGTAAATTTTACTTTACGCTACCTATTGTCACGCAAAGTAGTGGTATTTTAGACAGCACTAGGTTTACCTCAGAGGCTTTACAATCCGGGACTTTAAATTATTAATACAATACTATAAAATAAATTAATGAATCCTACAGCCAAAAAAATTCTACTGGTAGAAGATGAGGACTTTATCAGAGAGTTATATACCAGACAACTTACAAAAGCCGGCTTTGCTGTCAAAAACGCAGCTGATGGACAATCCGGTTTGGCAACTCTAAAGGCAGAAAATTTTGACTTGCTGCTTTTGGACATCATGTTACCGGGAATGAATGGTTTACAACTCCTTCGCGAATTTAAAACCCAAAATCCAAATTCCCCTATGATTACTATTCTTTTAACAAACCTTGGACAAGAAGCAGTCATCAAAGAAGGGTTTGAGTTAGGCGCCCAAGCTTATTTAATAAAAGCCTCCTACACCCCTGACCAGGTAGTTAATGAGGTAAAAAATGCTCTTTTCGGTGGCGGCCAACCCACTTCTCCCCCAACTCCAACTTCTATATAATAATTAGCTAATCAGCTCATCACAGTACAAAAAAGTACTCACACGGTGAGACCATTAAAAAATTCAGTGTGAAGAAAATATCTATTTTAAAAATGGTACCAGAAGTAAAGCTACAATGTTAACTACCTTAATCATGGGGTTTATAGCCGGGCCTGCGGTATCTTTGTATGGATCCCCAACCGTATCACCTGTAACTGCGGCTTTGTGGGCTTCAGAACCCTTACCGCCAAACTTACCTGACTCAATATACTTTTTGGCATTATCCCAAGCAGCGCCTCCGGTTGTCATGGAAACTGCCACAAAAATACCGGTTACTATTGACCCCACCAACATTCCACCCAGGGCCACCGGTCCCAAAACAAATCCCACAATAACCGGAGCTAAAACCGGAATTAAGGCCGGGACTAACATTTGTTTTTGCGCAGAAGCGGTCACAATATCCACACATTTGGCATAATCAGGCTTGGCCGTACCCTCCATAATCCCTTTAATACTCTTAAATTGCCTTCTAACTTCTTCCACTACAGCTCCACCTGCTTTACCTACTGCTTCCATAGCAAAGGAAGCAAAAAGATATGGCAGAGAGCCACCGATAAAAAGCCCTACCAAAACTTTAGGATCGGACAAAGAAAAAGTAAGTTCTGAACCTTGAACAGAAAATTCCTGGGCATAAGCTGTAAACAACACCATAGCTGCTAAGGCAGCAGAACCAATTGCGTAACCTTTCGTTACAGCCTTAGTAGTATTACCAACCGCATCCAAAGGATCTGTGACGCTACGAACTTTTGAGGGCAAATTTGCCATCTCGGCAATACCACCGGCATTGTCAGTAATTGGCCCAAATGCATCTATTGCCACCACAATCCCTGCTAAAGAAAGCATTGTCACACCGGCTAAAGCTATGCCATAAAGTCCTGCCAAAAGAAAACTGGCTATGACTGCCCCGGAGATTAAAATTATTGGCCAGAAAGTGGAACGCATAGACAACGCCAACCCAGCAATGATGTTCGTGGCATGGCCGGTCTTTGAAGCTAAACCTAAATTTTGGACAGGTGAGTATTGTGTACCAGTGTAGTATTCGGTAATAAGAACCATTCCTGCCGTTACAGCTACCCCAATAAGAGATGCCAAATAAAGATTAAAAACTGAAAATGCGCCATTACCCTCCATTAAACTTCCGGTTGCGGGATAAAACAAAATCGCACAAAACACGGCAGTTGCTATCATACCTTTGTACAAAGCGTTCATAATATTCTTGCCTGTTAATTTAACAAATAAAGATCCTACGACTGAAGCAAAAATCCCTAAGGATAAGATCAAAAGGGGAAAGGTAACTGCTGATCCGAATCCCGGAAAAAGCAGTTGACCTAAAATCATGGCTGCAATTGCCGTCACAATATAAGTTTCAAAAATATCCGCTGCCATTCCGGCATCATCTCCGACATTATCACCCACATTATCAGCTATCACCGCCGGGTTTCTTGGATCATCTTCAGGTATTCCTGCCTCAATTTTACCCACCAAATCTGCGCCTACATCTGCACCTTTAGTAAATATTCCTCCACCGAGTCTCGCAAAAACAGAAATCAAAGACCCACCAAATCCCAATCCTATTAAGGATTTTAGATCTCCTCCAGTATACTGGTAAAAGCCATAAACCGCTGCCAAAGCTAAGCCTACCACCAAAAATCCTGTCACTGCCCCACCTTTGTAAGCTAAGATAAAAGCCTCTGATAAACCCTTTTTAGCCTCTTCTGCTACCCGGACATTTGCCCTTACTGCCACACTCATACCAATAAAACCAGCCAACGCAGAGAGGGTTGCTCCTATCAAAAATCCAACTGCGGTATTTTGCCCCAGGGTAAAATAAATTAATACAGCTATGGCTATGGCCACCAGAGCTACTACTTTATATTGCCTTTGCAGATATGCGCCGGCTCCTATTTGTATAGCTCCCGCAATCTCTTGCATTTTCTCGTCGCCGGAATCTTTCCTGAGAATTTCAACAATCAGCCAACCGCCATAAAAAAGTGCAGCCGCCACGGCAGCCCAGATAATTAAATTAATATTATTTGTTATAAAATCCATGAAAATTTATTGAGGCAGTATCTAAGAATTTACACAATAATCACCTATTTAGTCAAGCAGGAAATTTTTAGGCTATATAAACCGGAGGAGGGACCGGGAGTCTTTTGCGGGATGCCGGTTGGGGAGATCTTATTAAAGCTACTTTTAATACATCATCCATATGTTTAGCAAAAACAAACTTTAGATCCTTCTGCACAAAATCAGGAATATCTTCCAAATCTTTCTCGTTATCTGCCGGCGCAATTATTGTTTTTACCCCTGCCCTGTGAGCTGCCAGCACTTTTTCCTTAAAGCCGCCTATTTCCAACACTCTGCCTCTGAGCGTTACTTCACCGGTCATGGCCACTTCTTTGCGAACCGAAATTTTAGTAAATGCTGAAACTATGGCAGTGGTTAAAGAGATGCCGGCGGACGGCCCGTCCTTCGGTATTGCTCCTTCCGGGACATGAACATGCACGTCAACTTTTTGGAAAAACTTCTCCGGCAACCCAAGATCTGCCCAGTGTGACCTGACATAAGACATGGCGGCCTGGCCGGATTCTTTCATCACATCACCTAATTGACCTGTCAAAATTAGGGTACCTTTTCCAGGCATTAAAGTTACTTCAATAAATAATACCTCTCCGCCGGCTTCTGTCACCGAAAGTCCGGTCACCATTCCAATCTCGTCTTCCTTTTCAGCCAAGATCGGCAAAAACTTAATAGGACCTAAGAATTTATGGACGTCCTGCGGAGTGATGACAAATTTCTTAACCTTTCCATTACCTTCAGCAATCTTACGGGCTACTTTTCGAAGAACCGCCGAAGCCTCTCTTTCCAAGCTTCTGACTCCGGCTTCCCGCGTATATTCCCTAATAACTGAATAAATTGCCTGGTCTTCAAATTCTAGTTGTTTATTAGTTAATCCGTGATTTTGCAATTGTTTTGGAAGTAAAAATTTCTTGGCAATATGGAATTTCTCATCTTCCGTATATCCAGGGTATCTAATAATTTCTAACCTATCTCTTAGAGCCGGGGGGATAGTATCCAAAATATTGGCAGTGGTAATAAACATCACATTGGAAAGATCATATGGCACTTCCAGATAGTGGTCGGAAAACCCCTCGTTTTGTTCCGGGTCAAGCGCTTCCAAAAGGGCTGCCGACGGATCACCACGATAGTCAGCCCCAATTTTATCAATCTCATCCAGCATAAAAACCGGGTTTGTAGTAGCTGCCTGCTTGATTCCCTGAATTATCCTGCCCGGCATAGATCCAACATAGGTTCGTCTGTGTCCCCTAATTTCTGCCTCATCCCGAATTCCTCCTAAAGAAATTTTAACGAATTTACGGTTTAGGGCTCTCGCAATAGACTTACCAATAGAAGTTTTTCCGGTACCTGGTGGCCCCACAAAACAAAGGATTGGTCCTCTCATCTTACCGGCCAGTTTGTAAACAGCCAAATATTCCAGAATTCTTTCTTTGACTTTTTTGAGTCCATAGTGATCTTCTTCTAAAATACCTTCTGCTTTTTTTAACTCAACCTTACCTCGTCTTTCTAACTTCCAAGGTAAATCAGTTAGCCATTCCAAGTAATTTCTGATGTACCCCGCCTCCGGGTTATAGGAAGACATTTTGGCAAGTCTTCCCAGCTCTTTCTTAGCCCGTTCCAACACTTCTTTTGGCATGCCGGCATTTTTAATTTTTAGCTCAAATTCTTTAATTTCTTGATGCTCCGTATCTGCCCCGCCTAACTCTTCCTCAATACTTTTCATCTGTTCACGCAGTATGGCTTCTTTCGTCATTTTGGAAACCCGTTCTTGTGTTTGAGAAGAAATTTTCTGAGAGATCTCTAAAATCCTGATCTCTTTTGCCAAAAGTTCGGACAGCCGTTGCAGCCGTTCAGCAGCGGAAACCATTTCTAAGATTTGTTGTTTATCTATGGTTTTAAAATCAATTGATTGAGTAATGGAATTAACTAATTGATTAGGGTCATCGCTGTAAGTAAACAACGACCAATTGGCAAAATTACTTTGGTCAAAGAAAGGATTACCGCCCAGTTCCAGAAAACGTTTCACTTGTTCGCGGACAGTCCGCACTTGTGCCTCTGTTTGTTCACTTTTTTCGTAAAGCTCCGGAATTTCTTCTATTTCTGCCTCAAGGTAGGGATCTACCTTAGTAAAGTTTTTAAGATAAACCCTGCTTAACCCTTCTGCTTGAAGAGTATATTCACCTTCAGGGTTTTTAACTACCCTTTTTATTAAACAAACTGTGCCAACTTTATAAAGATCTTTTTCTGTGGGATCTTCAATTTTGCTGTTTTTTTGAGTAACAAAAACTATTAATTTATCAGAATTCCAGGCCAAATCCAGCGCAGTTTTAGATTTTGCTCTGCCTGAGATAATAGGCACTGAATTACCAGGAAAAATGACTGTATCCCGCAGGGGTCCAACAGGCATAGTTGGTTTAAGTTTTAGAGGTTCATTCAGGATTGGTTTTACAAAATCTGCCATAGTTTTTTTCCTGTAATTAGCACTTTACTACTACAAGTGCTAAAAGTCAATACCCCTTTTTGCTAAAATCCCTTTTTGGTAAGGATGTTTTATCTCCTTCATTTCCGTTACCAAATCCGCCAGCGCAATTAATTTATTTGGCGCATTGTGGCCCGTTAATATTAAATCTAATCTTTTCGGTTTATGTTTAATAAGATGTAATGTCTTTGTAAGAGATAATAGTTTAGAAGAAACCGCTCCAACTATCTCATCAGCCACCACCACATCCCACTTATCAGACACAACTTCTTTATATAAAAGGTCAAATGTTTCCCTGGCAGCTTTTTTATGCTCGGAAAGAGGCAGTTTATCTTCTAGAATTCTAACAAATCCCTTACCTCCCTGGATAAATTTAACAAAAGGAGACAGGAATTTAACACTAGCAAGTTCACCTGTATGCCATATTTTGCCAAATTGAACTATTAAGCATTTTCTTTCATACCCGACAGCCCGAAGTACTAACCCTAGAGCTGCTGTGGTCTTTCCCTTCCCCTCACCGGTATAAACAATAACCAACCCTTTACCCTCATTCATGGGCTCATTTTAACACAGACCAGAGGCTAAAAATTGAGAATGATTTTTGCTAATGCTACTAAAGCTATTATCGCCCAAATGCTGTTTAAGGTAACTGTCTGCCAAACGCGTTTATACAGTGAAACTGCGATTATCCCGAACGACCCAGTCAGATTTAATATTTGGTATAAAGAATCAGTTGGCTTAATTATGGAAAAACTGGACAGGGCAAACGCTCCCACTATTGCCACAGTGCCATACCACCCACCAATTTCAATTAATCTTTGCTTCACAATTTAATTGTAACAGAATTAACACATTGAATATCCACATGAGTGGCATTTTTTACAGCCTTCTTCCATTACAAAAGAGGCTGAGCCGCATTCCGGACAAAGGTCTGCTTGCATATGGGCTAGAGTATCCACCGCGGGATCAACCGGGTCAGGATCCACTGTTAGATTCAGCGGTAAAGTTTCAGCTGATTCGGAGACTCCTGACTCAGAATCCCCCGGCTCTGCCAAATCCTCTGCCAAGACTTTGGCAATTGCATCTGCCAAACTCTGCACCCGATTTTTCCCAAAGCCAACTGAGGAAGCTCCCCCAATTCCCCGCAGTTGCCCGACAATTTTTAAAGCCACTGCTTTCGGATCTGTTTCCTTTGCCCCTCTTGCCAACCTTAGTGACAAAGAAACTAATCTACCCATAGCTTCTGCATCTGCCATAGTATGCATGCCGGCTCGCCCCACAGTCACAAATACCTCAAACGGCTGGCCACTCAAATCTCTGTTCACTGTAATAAAAGCTTCCCCCACCGGCGTCGAAACTTTATAAGTCCGACCCCGAAGTATCATCGGCCGCTCCGCCACCGGAGCTGCCGGATCTTCTTTGCTTTTACTCAAACTCGAGGAAACATTTAAAACCTGGGCCGACTTTGAACCATCCCGGTAAATAGTAATCCCATTGCAGCCTGTGTCATAAGCCATTTTATACGCCATCGCCACATCGTCACGGGTAGCAGAATTAGGTAAATTGATTGTTTTAGATACCCCGTTATCAGTATAAGACTGGAAAGCTGCCTGCATTTTAACGTGCCAGATGGGATCAATTTCCTGGGCTGTAATAAAGACTTTCTGCCACTCCTGCGGCACCTCAGTTATACCCATGACAGATCCATGCTCCAGCACCTTAGCTGCCAAACCGTCGCTGTAAAAACCTTCCCTTTTGGCAATATCTGTAAAAGTTTGGTTAGCAATGGTTAAAATCCTATATTCATCTCCTTTAGCTTTGGCTTTGTGGATATAGGCCAAGGCAAATACCGGCTCAATTCCGGATGAACAATCGCCGATTATAGAAATTGTCCCGGTAGGAGCAATGGTAGTGATTGTAGAGTTTCTGATTTTTCTTCCACCAACGTAGGCCGCCGATTCAGGTCTATTTTCAAAAGCTCTTGAATGACTATCAGCATAGATTGAATTGACCCAGTTTGGGAAAGGGCCGCGGGTAGCTGCCAACTCCTCTGACTTCTTGTGACCTACCTCATTTATAAACTTCATTATTCTCTCTGCCAGTTCCAGCGCGCCGTTGGAGTTATACGGAATTTTCAATTTAAACAACATATCAGCAAATCCCATCACCCCGAGTCCTATCCTGCGGTTTTTGTGTACCTCATCATAAATTTGCTTCAAGGTAAAAGGGTTAGTTTGGACTACATTATCCAAAAAGTGCACCGCCATTTGAGTTACCCTTCTCAAGCCTTCAAAGTCTACACCGGATCCATCTGCCAGCACAAATTTACCTAAATTGATTGATCCCAGGTTACAAGCATCCCAAGGGGCTAGTGGTTGTTCACCACATGGGTTAGTAGACTCAATAGTTTCTAGTTTTGGGATCGGGTTGGCAGGGGAATTATTTATCCGGTCAATAAAGATTAGTCCCGGATCACCGGTTTTCCAGGCTCGTTCAATTATCTCGTCAAAAACTTGCCCAGCATTAAGCTTTCCCACCACTTCTCCATTGGGCGGAATAACGAGTTCATAGTCTTCACCTTCCTCTACTGCCTTCATGAACTTATCAGTAGCAGCAACAGAAATATTAAAATTAGCTATTTGTTTATCTAAAAGTAAGGTTTTTACGTAGTCTCTCACGCTATCATCAGGTAGAAGCGGGGCTATCTGTTCATATACGGGCCGATTTAAATCATCCAATTCTGCCTTACAACGGATAAATTCCAAGATATCCGGATGATCCACCCGCAAAATTCCCATATTTGCTCCCCGTCTGGTGCCACCCTGCTTAATGGATTCTGTTGCCGCATTAAACACCCGCAGAAACGAAACAGGCCCGGATGCCACACCGCCGGTGGTGTTGACGATACTACCGGCCGGGCGAAGTCTCGAGAAAGCAAATCCGGTTCCCCCACCTGTCTGATGAATCAACGCGGCATATTTTATCGAATCAAAGATTTCCGGCAGGGAATCTCCCACTGGTAGAACGAAACAAGCCGAATATTGCAACCCGTTATTCTTTCCGGCATTCATAATAGTCGGGGAATTAGGAAGAAATTCCTGACGCACCATCATTGTATAAAACTCTTTAGCTAACCCCAAAACCTGCTTCGATCCGGCGCCAGCCGGAGAAAAGTCAAAATCCCCCGAGGCAATATCATAGGCAATGTGCCAAAACCTCTCAGAAACAGTTTCAACTACCTCTAAATTCCCGCCTTTTAACAAATATCTTTCCTGCAGGATTTTATTAGAACTCTCGGAAAATGTAGGTTCAGGAAGATCTGAAGGCATCTCAGGCATTTTTTTGTAGCGAGGTTCAAATCTTGTTTCAAAACTGCGCCCGTTTGTATCCAAACCATTGATTGCATACTCTCCGTTAGTCTTCTTCGACTTACTCCTGAGAATAGAAACAACTTGAGGTATAGCCTTTGTTTTTTTGTTTTTCATTGTAGAGTATTTATTTCCTTTTCAAAATCTTTTGGGTCAGAAAAGGTGCGATATACGCTGGCAAACCGCAAATAAGCAATCGAATCCAACTTTTTAAGTTCAGACAACACCCAACTGCCAAGAATTCGCGTGGGAACTTCCTGCAACCTCTTCACCCTAATCCGGCCCTCTATTCTATCAAGTATATTCGGAACCTTGTCAATCCCCGGTCTTTTTTCTAAGGCTTTAATCAAGCCAACCTGCAATTTTTCCCTCGTAAAAGCCTCACGCTTGCCATCTTTCTTGATAACTAAGATGTCAATCTGAGCAGCAGTCTCATAAGTTGTAAAACGGTTAGCGCACTTTAAACATTCACGCCGGCGCCGGACTTCCCCACGGCGGAGAACCGACCTCTTATCAACAACTTTGCTTAAATTGCTCTGGCAAAATGGGCATTTCACAAAACTTATTGTAGCATAGCATGTTGATATCTTAAACTGTCAATATACAAGATATTGTGTAATTTACTGAATAACCACTTTTTGCATCACGTCTCCGACACTGATCTTTTCCACTACATCCATTCCGCCGGTAACAGAACCAAAAATTGTGTAGTTTGGAGGAAGCGGAGTATCTTTTTTTAGGATAAAAAACTGGCTGCCGTTAGTATCCGGCCCGGAATTGGCCATTGCCACAATACCTTTGACATATGACTTGGTCACCGGCTCATCTGGAAATTGATAGCCCGGTCCTCCTGTTCCTGTACCTTCCGGATCTCCACCTTGAATTACCCAATCTTCTACTCTATGAAAAGTTAAACTATCATAAAAACCATTTGCCGAAAGCAGAATAAAATTAGAAGCAGCCATAGTTGCCTCCGGGTAAATCTTAAGCTGGATTATCCCTTTATTTGTTTGAATTATGGCCTTTTTATTCTCTAAAACATCTGGTTTTAGCGTTCCAGGAAATTGTGAGAGTTTTTTGTTTTTAGCTAAAGGCAACTCTGCAGACTGAGGTTGTTGATCATTAACCGGTGGAGGAGTTCTATTATAGAGAAAATCCAGCTCCGCAGGTGAAGGAGATGGGGTAACAGCTATACTGCCAACATCTTGTTTAAATCTTGACACAGTAAAATAAATTCCCGCTCCAAGGACAAACATAATTAATAACACTCCTAAAACTTTTTGATTAGTAAACATCCGCCCCAAATATATACCACCAAAAATAAATTCTGACAAGGATCTATTTTTTACTTTAAATTGACTTATAAAAAGACTGTTGATTTAAATTTAATAAAAGCAAATAATCAAATTAAAGTGAATTTTGTAGAAAAATTATTAATAACCCTTGCATGTGCCCTAATTTTTCTGATTAGTCCTCCTGTAACTTCTGCTGCTACGCTAGCTGAGCAAACTGTGAATTTTTCCAGTCCATTTTATGTTTGGCAAGTTATCCAAGAATTAGGCAGTAATTTATCCGGAAAGGCCGGAACTTTCACTTTCAGAGTCAGTACTTCCCGTACTAACCTCAATCAATTTGATTACACTGCCCAAAATAGCCGAATTTACGATAAAGAAAACAACACATTCATCCTTGGCTGCATCCCACGGGGAGCCGATCCGGGAGATCGCCTGGCAGGTCTAACATTTAATACTGAAGGTGTCCCCCCAGGATATGAAGATGTCTCAATTGATTTTAGCTGCAGAGATTATGACTTTATCCCCGGACACCGTTATTTAATTTTCATCACCAATGCTAATATGGGAAACTCCGGTTCAGGTAATATTCTTTTTGCAGCTGCCGCTTATGGCACCAATCCTAACTTGGATTATTTTACAGGCGGTGGAGTAAGATACGGCAATGGCAATCCCTGGGATTATTACCATAATAGCGGAAGATGTAATCCTGTTGCTTATTTGTGGAACGACCAAACAATAAATCCTGTCAGCGGTTGTAACATCTGGACAAGTCCTAAAGATGATTTGTATTTTATTTTAAGTAACACTTCTCCTCCAATTCCTTCTAAAACTCCCTTAATTCTGATCCCTGGAATTGGTGGATCGGAATTAAAGGTTGGCGAGGATATTTTTTGGAATCAGGATGACGGCCATGGAGGGACTTTTAACCGGGCCTATGCAAAAGATGAAATCATCTGGGTTAATGAAAGCAAGGCAGGAGAGTTTGGGGATGATGATTATTTTGATGTATTAAGAATGAAGACAGATGGAGTAAGTAGCGAAGCCAATTTAGACCTAACAGGCAATTTATATACCGGAGCATATCAGGAAACAATAAATTTCTTTACCTCTATCGGATACACTTTAAACGAGGACTTATTCATTTTCCCTTATGATTGGAGAAAGGACATTTCCTTGACTGCCGATATCCTGGATACAAAAATTAATCAGATTAAATCGCAAACCGGAACCGCCAAAGTAGATATTGTTGCTCACTCAATGGGAGGTTTAGTTGCAAGAAATTATATCGCAGATTCCAATAAAGCCCAAAATGTAAGGAAATTATTTACATTAGGAACCCCACATTTAGGATCACCAAAGTTGCTCCAAGTAATACGATATGGTTACTGTCTACTAATAGAGGTTGGTCCGTTCTGTCTTTCAATAGCCCCTTCCGAAATGCAAGATGTTATACAAAATATGATAAGTGGATATCAATTAGCTCCAAGTCAAACATACTTTAACTTCTATTCAGATGAAGATAATTCTCATCCTTATCCATACAGGACAGAAGAAGGAGCTTTAAATTACACACAGATTAAAAATCTCTTAACAACTCTTGGTCACAACACTGCTTTATTTAACCCAAGTGAAACCTTTCACTCTCTTGATAGTAATCTTTCAAACACCAATGGTATAGATGTAGCAATTATTACAGGCTCCGGTCAACCAACATTAGGACAAATTATAGAATTAACATTAGTTACATTAAATGGAAATGTAATCAACTTTAAAGACAAACGCAATATTAACGGTGACGGTACAGTTCCACTTTTAAGTGCCGCAATTACAGATCCTCATAAAGGTTTATTCTTGAATGGCTCGGCCAAAGTATATTACAGCAATCAGGAACACGGTGGTTTAGTAACCAGTGGTCCTTCTTTAAATCTAGTAAAAAACATTTTAGCAGAAAACAGTGATTTACCAAATGGTATTTCTGAAACCCCCTACAAGATGGTCGGCCATGAGTTATCTGTTCATTCCCCTGTTAATATCCATGTCTATGATTCAAGCGGAAACCATACAGGGCCAACTGCTGGAGGATTCGAAACAAATATTCCTGGGAGCTCCTACGATACTTTAGATGATGCAAAATTTATTTATCTACCTGATGATGGTATCTACAATGTAAATTTCGAAGCCACGGATCAGGGAACATTTGATTTTAAAATCAGAAAATTTGAAAATGATGAAAATACAGAAACTATTTTATATAACGATATTTCGCTGACAAATAATACAAAAGCTGCGACAGAATTTAATACCAACTCAAACCAACCTCCAATATTACAAGTAGATAATGATGGAAATGGAACAATAGATGCAACTATTAATTCCACTTCCACTTCAACAGGAACTGCAGTTGATGATCTGACACCTCCACAAACAGAAATTCAACTCTCCGGAACTGCAGGATTAGATGGGTGGTATAAATCCAATGTAACAGTTACTTTAAATGCGCGGGACGAAGAAAACGGATCAGGAATTTTAAAAACAGAATATACATTAGATGGACAAACAATCAATACATACAATGAGCCGTTTACTGTCAGCGAGGAAAAGATAAATAAACTGAAAGTGAAATCAACAGACAATGCCGGGAATGAGGAAAATCCAAACGAGCAAGAAATAAAAATTGATAAAACCTCACCTGAAGCAAAAATATTTGCAGATTTGGATAAACTAGACTTATTAATTGAAGGCGTTGATACTAATCCGGTAACTGTAACTATAGAAGATAACATAGAAACCAAGAAGAAAGAAAACGCTGTATATAAACTCACTGATTCTGCAGGTAATACTTTAAGAATAGACGTAAGGGAGGTAGATAAGGACAAAAAAGATAAGTTAAGGCTCTATTCTGTTCAATATAATGATAATCCTCCTCAAGTCCTAGAGAATAATCACTTTAATGTTAACTATCAGGGTAAAAAAGATAAGATAAATGTAAAAGAGCAGAATTTTGAGTTAAAAGGCGAGGTTAAAATAAGAATTAAATATAATTCTAAGAAAAATGAAAGTGCAATTATTGTTAAAGAACCAAAAGAGGAAAAGGTAAAAGAAATTAGGAATGGATTGGTTATACTTCAACTCCTAACCAATGAGGGACAATTGAAAACAAGTTATTAGCTTATCTTTTCAAAACCTTTTGTAATACTTTCCATATTACCCAAAGCACTACAAACCAAAAAACTAAGTCCAATAAAAACATCCTTTTATCAGTTTCTGCGCCAAAAAAGTTAAATCGGGAAAATCCAAAAGGTAAACCCACTGCACCAGTTGTTATATTAAATACAAAGTCAATATACGCCACTCCATAAGTTACCACCACACTTAATATCAAAATAACCACAAACGCTTTTTTACTCATTAATTTAAACCTATCATAATTATCTAGAATTATCAAAATTTGTAACATAACATGCAACGGCCGTGTTATATTATGTTAACTATTTTTTCTTCATGTGTTTGAACATTTCAATCTGCCGCAGCCTTTTTTCTGCCTGCTCGCGGGTAGGGTAAGTACCCATATTCCTTCCACTTTCCGCCACCACCCTATAACCTTCCTTTACCTTTTTAATCATATTCCAAGCATACCACCACCCTAAACCCTTTTCCACTGTTTCAAACAACCCCAGCCGTGGCATAAATGAAACATCTTCCACCCAGAATGCGATTCCTCATTGACAGGAACATCTCCATCCTATAAAATTTTTCTCTATTACGAAGCAAAATCTGTACCCGCTCGTAAATTTCATTTGTAAACCAGTATGACTGACATTGAAAAAGGCTTTTCCCTTCCTCATCCTACGGAATTTCAACCCGTGATTGGTTATCGGGAAATTGAGAAATCACCCCCCCTCGTAGTGAGGCAAACTCATACTTTACTCGGTCTTTTTCATCAGGGTGCTATTAGAAATCCTGAACCTGCAAGAGATTACCTTCAAGACTATACTCTTGGATACTTAAAAGCAGCCGAAGTAGGCTCTGACATTCTCTATGATCAATTAGACCAGTTTAATGTTCAAGAAATTGACTTGGAAACAAGAGAAGCAGCCAGTCATGCTTTTATTGTCTTGGCTCATCTGCCGGATAAAGCAACATCCCCCTTTCTGCCTAAGGGATTTTCAAGAAGAGGTATGCTTAAAGCTCCTACAACACGCGAAGAATTCTTGGCAAAAATAACAGAATTAAAAGTCTGTATCTGGCAAGTAGTAGTCGGGGAAGTGGCTCCGCGCGCAACACTTGAGGCTTATCCACCAATCCTAAGAACATTTAAATTTTTTGAAGTAGGGAACGAACTACCGGTAAAATTAACGGACGAGGAAATAAAACAAGAAAAATTAGAAAGAGAAAGATTCAATGATTTTTTGGGTGGTGTTAATACTTCAATTTAGTTTTTCAAAGCTATAATCCAACAACTCTCTAGCTTCATCCCTTCTGGACTCTGATCCCAGGAGCACTCCTACGATTTCCTGCCCATCTTTCCTGGCCAAGGTAATTAAAGTAAGTCCTGCCTCCGGGGTATAACCGGTCTTAAAACCAACCACTCCCGGATAAGTAGTCAAAAGGTTTATCCCGGAATACATATCATAATCCTGGTGATCTTCTGTTTTTGGTAGATAAATATGTTCTGTCTTTGATATTTCTACTACCTCCGGAAAGTGACGGATTAAATACCTTGTGAGAATTGCCAAATCGTAAGCTGTTGAATATGAATTATTAGAGTCTTCATCCAAACCTGTTGGATTAGCAAAATAAGTATCTTCCATGCCTAATTGTTTAGCTTTATCATTCATAAGTTTTAGAAATTCATCTCTACTGCCTGTTGTCCCTTCTGCCAAAACTTCTGCGCCGTCATTTGCCGATATTAAAAATATCCCGTCTAAGAGCTCTCTCAAAGTTAATTTTTCCCCTGCAATTAACAACATTTTATCCGGTTCCATGTCGGCCGCCCTTTGGCTGACCAAAAATTTATCATCCATATTTTTGTGTTCCAAAGCTATTAATGCTGTCATTACTTTAACTAAAGATGCAATCGGCAGTTTCTCGTGAATCTTTTTTTCATAAAGCACTTTTCCCTCCTTGGTATCTGTAAATATGGCTGCCTTAGCGCTAATCTGCAGCACACTCAACTCTTCCTTTACTTCTTTTGGAAACCACTGGCTTATTCCTAAGATATTTACCTGCTTAGGTTTTGGAGAAATTAATTGGAAATCTTTCTTATTAAGGCTGCTAATTATTAATACCACTAAAAAAAGAAAACTTAAAACCAGAAACGATGAGACCACTTTTTTCATGTGATTTTTAATCTTACCTAAACTGCCCCTTGACGTCCAGATTAAAATTGCTTCACAATGAAAATGGTGTGAAAGACGGCACACTAAAAACATGCTGCACCGTCTGATACCTGCCCTATTATTAATTGCTGTCATAATCTTTATCGCCTTTAACTTCCAATCGATCAGACGGACAGTTGTCTACAAATTAAATATATCCGGGGATCCTACCACCTCCTGTTGCAGTGTCGATCTGGTTGCAAAATCAAATGGAAACTTTGACGAAAATGCTGCAGTAGCTATCTTTAACAACCAAGTGATTGACTATCCGAAAACATCTTTAGCTTACAGTGTCGCGCGAGAAATAGCCAAAAAGTCTAATCCTGATCCGGAAACAGCAGTTTTAGGAACCACAAGCAACACTGGTGAGGAAAAATGGATTGATGTTTCTTTAGCTGAACAAATATTGCGGGCTTGGGAAGGAAATAAATTAGTTATGGAATTTTCTATTTCATCAGGTTTATGGTCCCCAACTCCCACAGGCACTTTCAATATCTGGTATAAAACAAGAAGCCAAACTATGCAAGGCGGTTCAAAGGAACTTGGCACTTACTACAATCTTCCTAATGTTCCCCATAATATGTTTTTCCATAAAGGCTATGCTATCCATGGAGCTTATTGGCACAATAACTTTGGCCATCCGATGAGCCATGGATGTGTTAATTCACCGCTGGCTTCAGTTGCCCAGCTTTTTGCCTGGGCAGGACCTGTGGTGCCTGAAGGACAAAATTCAGTTAGAGCCACTCCGGAAAACCCGGGTACCCGTGTAGTAGTGCGTTAACCCGGAATTTTGGAGATATACTCTGCTATCTTTAAAGCAGTTTTTGCGCCTTCCCCTGCCGCAATCACAATCTGTTCACCCACTTGATCATTAATATCCCCACAAGCAAAAATACCCGGCACCGAGCTCGCACCGAACTGGTCGACTTTAATTTCTCCTTTTTCATTTTTCTCTGTTAACTTATCAAATGGCGCAGAAGGGATCCAACCGATTTCTATAAATACCCCGGAAACCGGCATAACTTGTTCTTCCTTAGTTTGTTTATTCATAATCTTAATCCCACCCACTGATCCTTCACCTAGAATTGCTAGCGCCTCATGATTATTTAAAACTTTCACTTTTTCGGAAGAAGTAACATTTTTCAGTAACACCTCATCACCCCGCAATGATTCAGTAATATTGATAATAGTGACACAGCGTGCCACTTTTTTAAGCGAAAATGCCGCGTCCAAAGCACAATTCCCTCCGCCTACTACAGCCACATCTTTGTCTTTAAAAAAGGGGGAGTTGTTTGTTGCACAAGTACTGACACCCCTACCTAAAAGTTCTTTTTCGCCGGAAATTCCGAGCATCCGGGGTGTTCTGCCGGATGCTATAATCACAGTTTTGCAGTGATACTCTTTTCCGTCAGCAGTCTTAACTAAAAAATCTGGACTTACTCCGGATATATCAATTACTTCAACCCCTTCTTTTACCCAAAGCCCCTTGCCTTCAAAACTAAGCAGCTCTGCCTTAAATTTCCTGGCCAGTTCTTCACCTGAAATCATGCTGTATCCCGGATAATTTTCTATATCTCCTGAAAGGGCTGCTTGACCTCCGATATTTTTGGTTAACATTAATACTTCTAAATTTTTTCTGACCGCATAAATTGCCGCTGTAATTCCCGAAGCTCCTCCACCAATAATAATCGTGTCAAAGATTTTAGGCTCCATATATTTAATATATCATTATTTTTGTGTTACCATATTTTTATGCCCTTGAAGGACGATCTTCAGAAAATTATTAAAGGTGAAATTTTAATAGACCCACAAACCTTAACAACTTACAGTAAAGATTCTTCAATCTTTGAGATCACCCCTAAAGCCGTTGTCTACCCTAAGGACTCCGAAGATATTAAAAAAATAGTAAATTTTGTTAACCAAAACCCAGATAATCTTTCTATTACTCCCAGGTCTGCCGGCACAGACATGACCGGAGCAGCTATTGGTGAAGGGATCATTTTAGATGTCAGTAAATACCTAAATAAGTTGATTGAGGTAACTGAAGATTCTGCTATTGTCCAACCCGGGATGTTCTATCGGGATTTTGAAGTGGAAACCCTAAAAAAAGGGGGGATTCTGCCTACTTACCCAGCCTCCAGGGAACTCTGTACAGTCGGTGGTATGGCTGCCAGCAATGCCGGAGGAGAGTTGGAATTAACTTATGGACCTATTAATAAATATCTTAAACAAGCAAAAGTAGTACTCTCTGACGGCAACGAATATACCTTAAGAGCTTTATCCAAAGATGAATTGAACAAAAAAATTGCTCAAAAAGATTTTGAGGGAGAAATTTACTCAAAGATCTATAATTTAATCGAAGATAACCGTACAATTATTGAAGAAGCCAGACCAAAGGTCTCAAAAAACTCTACCGGATTTGACCTGTGGGATGTTTGGTCTGACTCCGCCGGATTTGATTTAACTAAATTAATAATCGGCTCCCAGGGGACTTTAGGAATAATAACAGAATTAGAGTTTGCATTGGTTAAACCAAAGAAAAATCAAGTCCTACTCGTTATCTTCCTGCCTAATATATCTAAACTTGATCAGGTTGTCCAGAAAGTTTTAGATTATAAACCGGAAGCTTTTGAATGCTATGATGACCAGACTTTAAAACTGGCTGTTGATCATGCGTGGGATTTAACGAAAAACTTTAAACACAGTAACCGGCTTTCTGCATACCTGCAATTTGTACCGGAAAAAATGCAAAAAACTCTTCCCTCCCTAACCCTACTTGCCAACTTTACCGGCGATTCACAAGCGGAGGCAGAAACAAAAGCCCAAGCAGCTAAACAAGCCCTTGCTTCGTTTAACTTGAAAACGGAAATCAAAAATACACCGGCGACCCAGGAAAAATATTGGTTAATCAGACACAAAAGCTTTGGTTTGCTGATGAAATATGCTAAAAACTCTAAAGCTTCTTCTTTTATTGATGATATTATTGTCCGACCGCAGTATCTTCCCGAATTCTTGCCAAAATTAAATGCTTTGATTGCTCCCTACAAAGACCGAATGGTTTATACTCTGGCCGGGCATATTGGCGATGGAAATTTCCATATCATCCCCTTAATGGATTTGTCTAAAGAGGAGGTTCGGGCAGTAATTCCGGAGCTGATGGAAAAAGTCTTTAAACTTACTTTTGAATACAAGGGGTCAATATCCGCCGAACACAATGACGGCTTAATCAGAGGCCCGTATTTACCGGAAATGTACGGAGAAAAAGTTTATCAATTATTTAAAGAAATCAAACAGATTTTTGACCCGAAAAATATCTTTAACCCTCACAAAAAGACAGATGCTACCTTGAAGTATTCCCTTGCTCATATGGTAAAAAATTAAATTTCCTTAGCAACAATTTTAGAATTTTTCTTTAATCTTTCCTGCATTTGGTTTAAACTCAAAAGACCCTCTTGGGGACCGATTTTTTCTACCACTGCTGCCCCGTTAGCTGCCCCCCACCTCATGGCCTGCGCTAAATCCTTTCCATGAAAAAGCCCTGCCAAAACTCCTGTAGCATAGGCGTCCCCTGCCCCGGTCATCTCTAGAAGCTTAGCTGGGAAAATTCCTAAATGATAATATTTTTCCCCATCAGAACCAAAAGAACCCTCTCCTCCATCAGTGATAACCACCATCTTTGGACCTAAATCCGAAATTCCTCTGAGTAATTTTTTGACAGCAATATTCTCTGTATCTTTATGCCCTAAAATTCTCTTCGCTTCTTCTTTATTAACAATAAAAAGTTCTGTCAGTGATAGCAGTTTGGGATTTTTCTTAACACCTGCTCTAATCTGATAAGTTCCGGGGTTATAAAGTAAGTTGCTTCCCGTTCTTTCTAAATATAGAGCTAATTCATTAAGTAAATTAGACTCCGTAAAAGACGGGGCTAAAGAGGTAAAATATATCCATCTTGAAGCGTCTAGCTCAGGGAGTCTATATTTCCAGACTTGATGATAGACAAAAATTGTTCTTTCTCCTTTAAAATTTAATACTGTGGATAAGTTAGACTCCATCCCCTCATTCGTAACTACATACCTGGTACTTACCCCTTCCTCTTTAAGCTTATCTATTATTTGTTTACCTTGAGAGTCAGATCCGACATTTGCATAGATTGCGCTTTTCAGTTGTAATCTTGCTCCCCCAATGGCATTATTGGCAGCATTCCCGGCCACTAAATGAACAAATTTATCAACAGAAATCTTATCCCCATATTCCACACACAACATACATTCAGTCTTATTTAAATTACATCTAACCTCAGCATCATGAATTTGTATAAAATTATCAATGGTAACGTCACCGACAGAAATAAGATCAAACATTTTAGGGTACAGGTTACAGGGTACAGGGTACAGGTTTAAAAATCAACTGGTATAGCTTCATATCCGCTTTTTTTGATGGTTTCCAAAATTAAACTATCTGGCACTTTATCTGAGTCAAATTCCACTTCTGTTTCTGCTTTGGCATAATTGGTTTGAGCTTTTTTAATTCCTTCCAAATCCTCCAAATCCATATCAATGGTTATAGCACAAGAAGAACAATGCATGCCGGTAATTTTAAATTTCTTTTTATCCATTTAAATCACCTCTATTACTCCTTGATACATTCCCATTGAACAAGTATAGACAATTTTTCCCGGGTTAGACGGAGTAAAATCTACTGTCTCTGTTACACCTACCTGCAACCTTTTTCTAATACCCAAAGTCGGTATGGTAAAAGCCGAAGAACAACCCACTCTTCCCCTGGCTGTCAGATTAAGTTTAACCGGCACACCCTTTTTAACCTTTACATAGCTTGGTTCATATCCGCCGGACACAGCAGCGATATCAACTAACTGAACCCCATTAACAATACTCGTATCAAGCCCACCCTGCTCGTTACTATTTTGACCGCCACTTAAATCAATTTGTATGGGGGAGTTATCAGCAATTGTTTGCAGGGTTATAGGTGAGCCTGCTACGACTAATGCCCCATTTAAAGAAGTTATGCCTAAATATAACACCCCCACTCCTGCAAACTTTAAAAACTTGGTCCTAAAAGCATCCCCTAAAACAGTAGTTAAAAATCCCAATCCAAAAAACAGGGGTGAGGTACCTAAAACAAACACTCCTAATATTGCTGCCCCTAAAAATGGGCTTCCGGAAGAAATTGCCAAGGCCTCCATTGCCAAAGTTGTCCCGCAGGGAATAAAAACAGTCAACGCTCCCAGAAAGGCCGGGGCAAACAAATCCTTGCTTTTGGATTGATTCCGAACCAGTCTGGTCAAAAACCTGGGAGGCTGGATAATAACGTATCTGAAAATAGGGTGGACATTTAATAAATTGAGGGCCACCAAAATCATATATATAGCAGCTGCAATTTGCATGACTACCCTGGCGCTATCAGACAAAGATAAGGCTGAACCAAAACTGCCTAAAATAAAACCTAAAATTAGGTAAGCGATGAACTTAGTGGCTAAAAAAGCGAATGTTGGCCAAATATTATGCTTATGATGCAAGCCTGCCCTAATATCCTCTTCTTCCCTGGCAGCTATAGTGGAGGCCAGGAGTCCCCCTTGCACTGCCATGCAGCTGACTCCTCCCACTGTTAAACCGGTTAAGAATATTACCCACAAATCCATATTATATTTTCGCTTTCTTCAATAATAATGAATTACTCACTACTGATATTGAACTCAAAGCCATGGCTGCCGAAGCAAGGATCGGATTTAAAAGAATGTGAAAAGGCAGGTATAAAATTCCCATTGCGACAGGTATCAGAATGATATTATACCCGAAAGCCCAAAAAAGGTTAAGCCTTATTGTCCTCATGGTTTTTTTGGATAGATTTATAGCCGCGGCCACCGAAGCTAAATCTTTATTGATCAAGGTAATATCTCCTGCTTCAATTGCCACATCTGTTCCCGATCCCATGGCTATACCCACATCAGCACCAGCCAGTGCCGGGGCATCATTAATCCCGTCTCCCACAAAAGCCACCTTTTTACCTTCTGACTGCAACTTTCTAACCTCTTTTTCTTTTTCATCGGGTAAAACCTCGGCCAAAACTTTTTTAATGCCGACTTTAGCAGCAATTGCCTGAGCTGTCCTTTTATTATCTCCCGTGATCATAACCACCTCTATCCCCATCTTTTGCAACTTGTTTACAGCCTCTTTTGAAGTTTCTTTCAGGGTATCTGCCACTGCAACCAAGCCGGCCAGTTTTCCATTCACCCCGAGAATCATCACTGTTTTTCCGCCGTTTTCCAGTTTCTCAATCTTCTTCTCATCAATTTCAATTTTTTCTCTAACCATCAGTCTCCGATTCCCAAAAACTACTCTCTTACCATCTACCACACCTTCTACCCCGTGTCCGGGAATTGCTTTAAATTCAACTACTTTCAAAAACTTTACTGCTTTCTCCTCCCCTTTTCTGACAATTGCTTCTGCCAAAGAATGCTCAGACCCTTTTTCCAATGAAGCTGCCAATTGCAAAACATTCCCCACTACATCTGTAACAATTGGTTTGCCGTGAGTTAGTGTCCCGGTTTTATCAAAAATTATTGTATCAATTTTATGGGCAGTTTCCAGACTCTCGGCATCTTTAATCAAAATCCCCTTCTCTGCGCCAATTCCGGTACCTACCATAATGGCAGTAGGAGTAGCGAGTCCCATGGCGCAAGGACAGGCAATTATTAAAACTGCCACCATATTTAACATGGCAAACAAAAATGCCGGAGCCGGCCCAAAAATATACCAGACTACAAAAGTGAAAATAGCCAGCATAATAACAATCGGCACAAAGTATGAAGAGATTAAATCTGCCAGTCTTTGAATCGGGGCTTTACTGGCCTGGGCTTCTTCCACAAGTTTAATAATCTGGGCCAGCAAAGTATCTTGTCCGACTTTAGTAGCTTTATAAGTAAATGTACCGGTTTTATTTATAGTTGCTCCCACCACACTGTCACCTCTCCCTTTATCAACCGGGATACTCTCACCCGTCACCATTGATTCATCAATACTGGATTCCCCCTCTAAAATCGCTCCGTCAACCGGAATCTTCTCCCCGGGTCGAACTCGAATGACCATTCCGACTGCTACTTCAGAAATAGGAAGATCCACATCCTTACCGTCCCTGACCACCCGGGCTGTTTTAGCCTGCAAGCCAATCAATCTTTTGATAGCCTCAGAAGTCCCGGCCTTAGCTTTAGCTTCAAAATAACGGCCTAACAAAATCAGGCCAATAATAATGGTAGAAACGTCAAAATACGGCATCGGCTCAACCCCTATTTTTTCTACCACTTGCGGGAGTATGGTTACAAAAGCGGAATAGGCAAAAGCCACGCTTGTGCCTATTGCCACCAATGTATCCATATTGGCAGTCCGGTTTTTAAGAGCCGGGATAGTAGCCCGGTAAAATTCCAAACCCACCCAAAATTGTACCGGGATAGCCAAAAGGAGCTGGACCAGGGGAGACAACCCGAAAAATCCGCCCACCACAATTATTCCCCCCAAAACCAGGCTCACAATAACTTTGCTACGCAACTTTTTTAACTCTTTTTGTTTTTCCTGTTTTCGCTCATCTTCACTTATTACTTTTTGATCCAAAACCGCCTTATAACCTACACTTTCAACTGCTGAAGCCAAGTCCTGATCCGTGACTAAATTGCCGTCATAAGCCACACTGGCTTGTTCGGTGGCCAAATTCACTGTAGCGGCAGATACACCATCCACTCTGGAGAGCGCCCGCTCAATTACCCGAACACAAGAAGCACAGTGCATACCTTTTATGGGAAATGTTTTCTTAAGATCGCTCGATCGCAAGCTTTGCTTAGCTTCCATTATTTAACCACAATCTTTCCGTGGTACATATTCATACCACAAGTAAATTTATATTCACCCGGCTTTTGAGGTATCACTTCTATACTGACCTTTTTATTCATAGGTAATTCTTTGCGGATTTTGAAATCCGACAGTACTACTTCAGACAAACAATCTGATGGGTCTGTCCTTAAAAAATTAATTTTCGTCGGTTTACCTTTTGGTATGGAAATCACTTCCGGTGAATACCCTCCGGACACAGTAATATCCACCTCACTGACCACATTAATTTGTTTCTCCTTTTTCATAAGGAAAAACCAATAAGTAAACAGTATTCCCAATAGGCCAAAAATGCCTACTAATATTTTATCTGAACTCATAATAATTTCCTTTCAAATTTACCACTAATCCTACTTTGCCCAACGGTTGTATAGCCAAACAGTCCCGTATGTTGTCACCCATGTTAACCCGCCTATTGTCACCAATCCCCAAAGTAATGACCCCAAATCCAGGTTAAACGTCGCTTTGACTGACTCAAGATTAACCGTATGCATCCAAGATTTAGTAATACTAAAAATTAAATCAGGCGCTACAAATGATAACAGAGCACAAACTACATAAAATATAACCGTTACCACAGTAACTGCATTTGCAAAGGCTTTTGCATTTAACATTTTTTCTCACCTCATCTCTTGCTTATTTGTTTCCACAGCCAAATTCCTAACAGGATCAAATCTATTAATACTATGATCCCAAAAATAGACCCCAATCCTGAATTCATCATTCCCCCGAAACCGTAACCCATCATCTGATATCACCTCCTCTAAATCCATACTACACTTTTTTTGATACCCAATAAATAAAATAAACCAATGCACCTACGAATAAGATATTTAGAAAAATATTATTTCCCAGTATTCCGTTAACACTATTTAGCGCATTCGTAATCATTCGGGTAAATGCGTCCATGTTTTCAACGGATAGTTTTCCTGTCATTGTCAGCCCCAAAGCCAATAACCCAGTGATCAAAAAAACAATTGCTGCTATCAAATTACTCATTATCACTACATAAGTTTTACCGAAAAGCTTTAAATCTAAAACCGGTTTTCTAAGGAGAGTAAATTTAGGCATCTTGTCGGAGAGAAAAACTGCCATGAGAAGTAGCGGTACCACCATTCCTAAAACATACACCCCTCCCACTAAAAGTGCCCCAAAAAAGGTAGGGGAGAGAAGTGTCAAAGTCATAATTCCGATTAAAACCGGGGCGCAGCAAGCGCTGGTAATACCGGAAACAATTCCCATGGTAAAAATTGATACCACATCCGTTTTTCCGGATGAATTTATCCCGCTCAAATTGGGCATCGGCAGTTTAATACCTAAAAAGGTGGTCACTGCTACTACCAACATCATCAATCCTCCGAAAATGTAGATAGCGTCGTGGTATCGAAACAGCATTTTTGAAACAAAAGCTACTCCTAAAACCGCCGGTAAAAGCACTACGAAAATGCCGGCCCCAAATACCAAAGTCATGAGAATTACCTTTTCTTTCTCCTTAAAAACACTGCCTAAGTACGTGGGAAGTAAAAAGGTGATACAACAGGGAGCAAACAGAGCTACCATTCCTGCCACAAATGCGGCTATTAAAGATGTCTGAAATAATACATTTTCCATTCCCATTTAAACACTACAACCCCCTCCTTGGTTTTGTAATCCGGGTACGCTTTGAACTGATTGTTTAATCCTTGCTGCTCCTTGAGCAGAAGAATAATCTCTACCTAATGCAAGTTGTGGATTAACATCTTTCCATTTTGTACCTTGTTTTTCAAAAAAAGTAGCCATTTCTAAATAATTTTGCGGGAACCAGAATGAATTAAAGGCTAAAAGGTCTTTATAAATTTCATTCTCCGTCAAACCGTTATATACAGCCCACTCAATATATCCCAAAGCTGCCATACCATGATTGCAGTCAGGAAAAGCAGTAGAATTGCCACAGCAAGGGCGGAAAACATTCTCAGCGATCTTTTTTACCAGTTCCTGCTGCTTTACTGTCAACGGGATAATCTCTGCAGAGGAATAAATTTCCATAGCCGGCTTCGCCCCTAATGTCCATCCGCCTGTAGAAGCAAAGTTTCCGGTTTCTGTGCCGCCTGTTTTCATAGGACCCTCATCTAATACCTTGCTTTTATTAGCAAGTCCTAATGCCCAAAGAGTGTTTACCATAAAACGGGAATTTTTTTCATTAATAATTATATTTTCATCCCAGTTGCCGTTTAAATATTTCATATGGTCCTGGCCATCTGCTTCTGAAACAAAAATTTCTTCATATTTTTTTACGTCAATTGCTCCAACTTCAACCAATCTCTTACCTAAATCTTTCCATTTTAAAGAAGTTCTATAACCTGCTTGCGGCAGCACTTGTTTTTTTAAAACCTGTACCAGTTCTTCCGGACTCTGAGTGGTTTTAGCAAACGCTTGAAGGTTTTTCTGAAGATCTTGTCTTAACAGGTAATATTGAGCTATACCCATCACCATAGTGGAATTTAAAACTATAAAAAACACCATCCATAAAGGCACAGCTTTGGTTAATACTTTCTTAAAAGTTGTTTTTTTCATAATTATTTATCTTTAACTACCACACCTTTTAGAGAAAACTCTATTTTCGGATTTTGAATATCGTTCGTCTCTATGGAAATCAACCTTTCAACCGGCCCTACACCGGTTGGACCATGAAAAGTCTGATCAAAAATAACCAGGAGCTGGGCCTGCTTACCCGGGGGTATTTCACCCACCCAGCCGGAAGTTGCATGCATATTAAAATAAGGACTCGTTTTTCCCTCTATTGAAATTTGGGCCTTAGTACAAGTACAGGAAGTCTTAACTCCGCTAAGTTGTAAAATATCAGTTCCGCTATTTTTAATAATGAAGGTCTTGGTTGCCTTCTCTCCGCTGTAGGGGATATTGCCCCAATCAAAAGTTTTCTCAGGGATTTCTACTTTGGCATTTTGGGAAGCAGCAATTTTAGCAGGAGTAGCGCTGGTGCTGCTTAAAACAAAAATCCCACCACCTAATATCAAAATAGTCAATACAATAAATCCGATTATAATTTTTTTGTCAGTCATAGATTCTATTTACTTTTTTTGAAAACATTCATAATTTCATTGATAGATGCATCTGCCTCGCCATTTTTAATATGGTCTACTACACAGGTTTTCAGGTGGTTTTCCAAAACCACCCCATCAGCTTCCTGCAGCGCCCGCTGGACAGCTTGGGATTGATGAATTACATCAATGCAATATTGTCCGGATTCAACCATTTGGATAATTTTTTGCAGGTGCCCTTTGGCAATCTTCAATCGGTGCAATATTCGCTCCTCAGTATCTTTTGGTCTATATGACATATCCCTCCCAGGGGGATATCATATAACAAATAGGGGATATATGTCAAATATTAAAATTGAGAATTCTTAGGATAGTAATACACCGCCGTCGACGACGATTTGACTGCCGGTCATGTAAGAAGACATTTCTGAGGCCAAAAAGAGGGCAACTTTGCCGATATCATCCGGCTCCCCCATCCGGTGCATGGGAATTTTGGCCAGGAATGTTTCCAACACTTTAGACATATCAACTCCCTGCGGTACAGGTATATCTTTCTGAAGTTTTTCCACCCCCGGAGTTAAAATTCCCCCCGGCGCTATCGCATTAACCCAAATTTTATGCGGGGCAAGTTCCAAGGCTACATTTTTGGTAAATCCCCACACGCCGTGTTTTGAGGCATCATAATGAGCTAGTCCTATTGATGAAGGATGAAGCGAGTCGATTGAGGTAATGTTGATAATTTTACCGCCCCGGCCTTGCTGAATCATTTGCTCTGATGAATATTTCGTGCAAAGGAAAACCCCTCTTAAATTAACTGACAATACCTTTTCAAAATCAGCAAGGGTCATTTTGGAAACAGGAATATTGGGATAAATTCCGGCATTATTAACTAAAATATCAACCGAGCCAAAATCGGAAACCGTCTCCCCCACCAACCTTTTAACATCTTCCTCATCTGATACATCTGCTGCCACACCTTTAGCTTTCCATCCTTTGGCCGAAATTTCTGCTGCGGCTTTATCTGCTTCTTCCTTATTTAAATCTGCCACCACCACACTGGCTCCTGCTTCTGCCAACCGATAAACTATTCCTAAACCAATACCATTAGCCCCGCCTGTTACAATAGCTGTTTTCCCGGAGAGATTAAGTAAATTGCTTATCGGGGCAGGATTTTCCATTTTGACAAAACTGGTTCTAATATCATAGTATCTATATAGACACCGTTCTGTCAATGAAAAAACACTCTAAGCCTCATCCTTATCACTATTCTACAGATAAAAATATAATCCAAAGGTTAATTGATATTGGATTACCTTTAGGGCTTTTCTGGGCTTTTTTTCAATTCTATAATTTCGGCAAAATTACTCCCTCTGAAATGGTTAAAACCACCGGACTCTTAAGTATCAGCCTTCTGGCAATCACTCTTTTGGTAGGTCCTATCTGTAAAATTTTTCCCGGTTTAGATTTCCTAAAAACCCATCGTAAATTCTGGGGGATTACCAGCTTTTTAGCAGCTTTAGCTCATGTGATCCTAGTCTATATTTATTTTTACAAATTTAATCTGTTAAGGTTTGTTAATTTCTCCCATCCCAAGTATCCAGGTACTGCTACCGGACTGGCTGCTCTTGGTATTTTATTACTGGTAAGCTTAACTTCCAGCAAAAAGGCTCTTAAACTTCTAAGCCCGGAGGCTTGGAAAGCTGTTCAAGTCACAAGTTATCTGGCTCTGGGATTAGCAATAGGACATTTTTATCTTATGGAACAAGTTAATGGAGTTTTAGTAATCAAACGCTTATTAGGTCAAATCACCTTTTGGTTTGCCGCAGCTGTTATCTTAATAAGACTTCTTATTCTCTTTTGGCCTTCCAAAAAAGATTAGTTTATTTTTTTAGCTCTTCAGCCACTGCAGTACTTAAATTATCAAAACCGCCCTGCAAATCAACTTTACGCCCGTTTATGAAAAAAGTGGGCGTTGAGTTAACCCCCAACCTTTGGCCTTCAGCTATATCAGCATCAATTCTTGCCTTTAAGTTATCTTCGGTCACAGCCTGCTTAATTTTATTCTCATTCAATCCTAATTGCTTGGTTAATCCTAAGAAAAATGCAGTTGCATCATTGTCACCAAGAGCAGACCATTCTTCTTGAGTCTCAAAAAGTTTATCATGCATTTCCCAAAACTTACCTTGCTCACCGGCTGCCTCTGCAAAAGCAGCTGCTTCTCGACCATAGTTATGTTGAGGGAGCGGAAAATGGCGGTAAATAAATTGCACCTGATCAGGATAAACAGCTCTCACCCGCTTAATTGCAGGCTCAGCAGCCACACAAGCAGGACATTGCAAATCGGAGAATTCCACCAATTTTACTTTAGCGCTATCGCTTCCGATTTTTTGGCCTTTTGCATAATCAATTTGCGAAACAGTGGTTCCTGTGATGCTTTGCGAAGATCCTCCCCGGCTTAGAAAAAATACACCACCCAATAAAAGTCCTACTGTTAAAATTAAAGTTACTCCTAAAATCTTAGTTTCTGTTGTCATGTTTTATGTTTACCTGCAAAAACAATTGCCAGTAAAATCATAATTGAGATTATAAACGATAAAACACACCAAAAGCAAAAAGCCCCAATCACAAAAGCTTCTAAGAAAGTAAGGTATATCCCAAAAGATACTCCGGAAACTGCCACCAACACCTGTAGCTTTCTAACCACTCTTCTGGGTAGATCATGAGTATGAATAACCGAAAGTATGGCCATAGTTAAATAGAAAACAATTCCTAAAAAAGGGATGGATATGCCTAAAAAGCGAGAATATTGACTGGCGCGGACAATATCACAACCTTGTCCGGTAGGACAAATGATTGTACCTGCAATATTATATTCATAAAATAAAAAAGAAGCTACAGCCAGCCCCACCAGGCTTAAAATAAAAATTATGCGGTTGGATAATTTATTTGAAATCATAATCCTCTGCCTTACTTATTTTTCATCCGCAAAACATGGGTAATAGCTTGACTGATCGCTTCCTTTGTTAACCCAAATTTAATAAGTAGTTCATCCGGCGCGCCTGATTCTCCAAATCGATCCTCTATACCGATAATTTTCATCGGTACGGGGAGGTGTTGTGTTATCAACTCCGCCACTGCCCCACCTAACCCTCCGGTTACCTGATGTTCTTCCACAGTCACTATTGCCCCACATTCTTCTGCCGCCTTTAGGATAACATCTTTATCTAAAGGCTTAATAGTGTGGCAATTTATTACTCGAACAGAAATATTATGCGATTCCATTTCTTTAGCAGCCAAAAGAGCTCTGCGAACCATTTCTCCTGTAGCAATCACCGCTACATCACTACCTTCATAAAAAACTTCTGCTTTACCAATCTCAAAAGGAGTTTGGTTCGTAGTCACTACAGGCACCTTCTCTCTGGATAATCTCATGTAACAAGGTTGCGAAAGCCTGGCTATAGCAATGGTAGCTTTCCTTGCTTCAATTGTATCTGCGGGAGAAATTACAATCATATTAGGTAAACTCCTCATGATTGCCAGATCTTCTAGCGCCTGATGGGTAGCGCCATCCGGTCCGACAGAAATACCCGCATGAGATCCAATGACCTTTACGGGAACATTGTTGTAACAAATAGTCGTCCTGATCTGCTCCCAATTCCTGCCGGGAGAAAAAGTGGCATAAGAAGAGGTAAAAGGAATTTTCCCACCCAGCGCCATTCCGGCTGCAACTGTAACCAAATTCTGTTCAGCCACACCAACTTCAACAAACCTCTCAGGAAATTTTTTGGCAAAAGCTTCCATCCTGGTAGATTCAGTGAGATCCGCGCAAAGCGCCACCACAGCTTCATTCTCTTCCCCTGCCAATACTAACCCCTCACCATAGCCGTTACGGGACGGCACCTGTTCAATATCAGGATCAAAAAGTTTTGGGTTTAAATATACTTTTGGATTAATCATTAGTGTTTAAGTTCTGCTAAAGCTAGCTTTGCTTCCTCCTTATTTGGTGGTTTACCATGCCATTCGAATTTATTTTCCATAAAACTGACTCCTTTTCCGGGAATTGTGTGGGCAAGAATTAAGGTAGGTTTTTCAAAAATAGCTTTTGCTTCGTCGAAAGCTGCAATAATCTCTTGTATATTATGACCGTCAATTTCAATAACATGCCAATTAAAAGCCTCGTACTTTGCTTTTAGGTCATTGAGCGGCATAATATCTTCCGTAAACCCATCAATTTGGATATTATTGCGGTCAAGCAGAGCTGTTAAATTATGTAGTTTATTTTTGCCGGCTAACATAACCCCCTCCCAAGTATTACCCTCATCCTGCTCTCCGTCTGACATTAAACAAATCACCCGCCATTTGGCTTTGTCTATCCGGCCGGCCAAAGCCAAACCTGTTGCTTGCGACAGTCCGGATCCTAACGGACCGGAGGTGGTCTCAAGGCCAGGCAAGGAACCCCGGTGAGGGTGACCCTGCAGTCTACTGCCTAGTTTACGAAGAGTCTTAAGTTCGGAAACAGGAAAGTATCCTGAGCGGGCCATGGTGGCATATCGCACCGGGCAGATATGACCGTGAGAGAGTATTAATCTATCGCGCTCATTCCAGTCCGGCTTTACCGGATCATGGTTTAAAATATGAAAGTAAAGCGCAGTAAAAATATCCGCCATACCCAAAGGTCCGCCGGAGTGACCGGATCCTGCCTCAAGAAGCATCTCAATAATATCCTGGCGGATAAGATTGGCTGTCACTTCCAATTTTTTTAGTTCATTATCTGTTAACATAAATTAAAGACTATAATCCTTTTCAGCACGCATCACATAATTATGATCTCCTCTTTCCAACTCCTCTTCAAAAGCCTTAATCGCATCCAATACCTCCTCCGGCGAAGAAACAATTTTATAAACCTTGAGTTCTTGTGGCCGAAGAAGCATATTCTCCTTAAATGTTTCTATTATATTCTCCCAAAATTTCCCGTATAAAATCAAAGGTTTATGATGCCCGAAATAGAGTTTTGCCAGACCCCAAGCCATCCCGAACTCCGAGATGGTGCCGGAACCGCCGTTAAAAATTACATAAACCTGACCTGTTCTCATTAAAGCTAATGTTCTCTCTACATAATTTGTAGTCTTAATCTCTTCGTCAAATAAATTCTCTGAGTCTCTACCCTCAAAGTTAGGGATTGCTTCAGAATATAGCGTCACGCCAATCACTTTGCCTCCTCCTTCTTTGGCACCGATTGTGGCCGCCCTCATTACCCCTGGTCCTCCCCCGTCTACTACTATATAGCCGGCTTCAGCTAGTTCTTTTGTGACACTTCTGACGGTTTTAAAAAGCTCATCATTTTCCGATGCATCGGCAAAACCAAAGATTGCCACATACTGAATAGTTTTAGCTTTTTTCTCTTTAAGTTGGTCCATTAATTGCCTCCCATAAGTTTTCTAGATTATCATCAATATCACTTTTCAAAAGATACGATCCTACTGTTAATTGGTCCACGCCTGCTTCAACAATTTGTCTAGCGTTGGTGTTCGCAACTGCCCCGTCAACCGAAATTTTAACCGGCCAATTCAACTGCTTTAAATCACTTATCTTATCAAGAGCCTCCGGCAGAAATGGCTGGCCTTGGAATCCCGGGACGATTGCCATTATCAATACTAAATCTATTTTATCCTTAAATGGCGCTAATTTTTCAATAGGTGTATCAATATTTAAGGCAATCCCAACTTCCATACCTAACACTTTTATCTTATCAATACACTGCCCGATATCATCTTTTGACTCAAAGTGGAAAATAACCCTCTTGAAACCAGCGTCTTTAAGCTTATCTAGCCATTGCAGCGGGTGAGCCACCATCAGATGCGCTTCCTTGTTAAGATTAGTAGGATTTTGGATAACTGCATCAGCACCAATTGTCTCATTTGGAACAAATTCATTATCCGCAAAGTCAATATGTACCCAACCTTCTTTAAAAGATGTAGAGGCTCTTAGCTGCTCCATATGATTTGCAAAATCTTCAGGAGTTTTATCTAATATGGCCGGGATAATCTGAACCATTATATTGTTTCTTCAATTTTTTTGATCTTCTCAATCCTTCTGACATGGCGTTCATGACCTGGAAATGACTCATTAAGCCATAATTTAGAAACTTTTAAAGCCTCATCGTCACTGACAAACCTGACTCCTATAGAAAGCATGTTAGCGTTATTGTGCTCACGGGTTAACCTAATCATTTCATATGGATCAGTACTCATTCTTCCAGTTACATCTGCTGCGCGGACCGGAATCTCAGCAGCATAAAAAAGTGCACAACGAATACCTTTAAATTTATTTGCTACCATCATTTCTGCCTGCCCCGATCCACCGAAGACAATGCCCCTGCTGTTATCAGGATCCTTTGAAACAGCTGCTGCTGCCTTCGAGATAAAATCAGGATAATCATCATTTTTATCAAATTCGTAAGCTCCGCAATCCTCTACTTCAAAACCTTCTTTTTCTAAAAAGTCCTTGAGTTTTTTCTTGAGTTCAAATCCTACATGATCAGAGGCCAGATACACTTTCATTGAAGATACTATATCACAAGTTATCTGTTAGCGAAATCTGCATTACGACAGATTTGATCCAGTTTGTACTACTTGACCAAGCTTAAGAATATTTGATATAAAAAATATGGTTATCGAAAGATAGCTTTTCAAGAAAACTCGCCTTGCGCGAGTTTTTTTGAACAAAAAATGGTAAAATATACCTATTCTTTCGGGGTTGGGTGTAAATCCCAATCGGTGGTTATAGCCCACGAGTCCAAAAGACACGATTTGGTGAAATTCCAAAGCCGACCGTACAGTCGGGATGAAAGAAAGAATAAACCATACTACGTGGTTAATTTATATCCCCGAGAGGGGATTTTTTTAATGTTTACAGGAATAATTACACACTTAGGAAAGCTAACAAAAAAAGATAGGTCAACTTTTACATTTGACTCCGATCAGTCTTTCTGTAAAAAAATTAATATTGGGGCAAGCGTAGCTATAAACGGTGTCTGTTTAACTGTTATTCAAAAGAGTAAGAGCTTTTTTTCTGTTGAGGTAATGCCAGAAACGTTAGAAAAAACTATACTGGGACTGGTTAAAATTGGTAACCTAGTCAATCTGGAGCTACCTGCCACACCTACCACGATTCTATCTGGCCATATCGTACAAGGCCATATTGACAACACATCAAAACTGCTTGATATGAAACTTAAAGGCAACAGCCGAATGCTCAAATTTTCCAGTCCCCCAGCTCTTACAAAATACATAGTCAATAAAGGATCAATTGCCGTAAACGGCATCTCCTTAACTGTAATCGAAGCAAAAAAGAATTATTTTACCGTCGGTATCATCCCCCATACTTGGAACAACACCATGCTCCATACTCTTAAATCAGGTAATTTGGTAAATATTGAAGTTGATATTTTGGCAAAATATCTTGAAAGGTTAATAAAATGATTCAGATATCAGAAAATTTAGCCCGATTTGATAAAAATAATCAAAAATTAAAAGTTGCCATTATCAGAAGCCTCTATCACGAAAATCTAACCCAAAGCATGGAAGAATCATGCCGGAAATATCTCGTTTCCAGCGGAGTCAATAAAAGTAATATTACTACTTTTGAGGTTCCGGGTTCTTGGGAAATCCCGCTGGTTGTTAAAAAAATAGCGGATACTAAAAAGTTCAATGGGGTTATTGCCTTTGGGATAATTATTAAAGGAGAAACCTATCACTTTGAACTTATAGCTAATGCGTGCGCCAGGGCGTTGATGGATCTTGGCCTGAAATTTAATATTCCTATAATTTTTGAAGTACTTGCAACCTACACCCTAAAACAAGCTAAGAAAAGAAGTACCGGTAAGCATAATAAAGGTGTTGAGGCAGCCAAGGCACTTCTTGAAACACTCAAAACATTATCTAAAATATGAACACTCTTAAAAAAATTGCCTCTGCCATGCTACCCACTACTTATGGCATCTTCAAAATAATAATCTACAGATCACTTGAAGATAATTTAGAACATGTGGTGTTAATCAGAGACCAAAACATCACCGAGCCTGCTTTAGTTAGAATACATTCCCAGTGTTTAACAGGTGAAGTATTTACTTCACAAAAATGTGACTGCAGAGAACAATTAATGACTGGCCTAACAAAAATTTCTAAAGCTAAAAATGGGGTTTTGATTTATCTTAATCAGGAAGGCCGGGGTATTGGGCTGGCTAATAAAATTAAAGCCTATGCCCTGCAGGAAAATGGTTTGGATACGGTAGAAGCCAATGAACAATTAGGATTTGCAGCGGACCCCCGCAGTTACAAAGTAGCTGCCCATATCCTGAAAGACTTAAATATCCAACAGATCACTCTTCTAACTAACAATCCTGATAAAATCAGTCAGCTTAAAAAATTCGGAATAAAAGTAAAAAGAGTTATTCCTTTGGAGATTATGTCTAACCCAATAAACATTAACTACCTAAAAACCAAAAAAAATAAAATGGGCCATAAATTAAAGCTCGTTTAATAATGAATAACGACATTAAGTTTATTAAAGAAACTCTTAAACTTGCCAGAAGAGGGTTAAGTTGGACTAATCCAAATCCAATGGTGGGGACAGTGATCGTCAAAAATGGCCGTGTTATCGGGCAGGGTTTTCACCGAAAAGTCGGTTCTGCCCATGCTGAAATTGAAGCCTTACTAAGCTGCAAAGAAGATCCAAAGGGATCCACACTCTACGTCAACTTGGAGCCATGTTCATACATTGGCAAAACTCCTCCTTGCGTTAATGCCATTATTGAGTCAAGGATTAAAAAGGTTGTCTGCTGCACTTTAGATCCTAATCCGAAAGTAAACGGGCAAGGTAAAAAACTTTTGGAAAAAGCAGGCATACAGGTTAAAGTTGGCACTCTAACCCAGGAGGCCCGTTTACTTAATGAGGCATTTTTTACATTTCATGAAAAAAAACGCCCCTTTGTAGCCATAAAATTTGCCGCCAGCTTAGATGGGAAAATCGCAACTAAAACAGGTGATTCAAAATGGATTACTAACGAAAAAGCAAGAAAATTCGCCAGGAATTTAAGGGCAGAATATCAGGCAATACTAGTAGGTATTAATACCGTGCTGGCCGATAATCCCAACCTGGGCATCAGGATAAAAAATAAAAAAGATCCAATCCGGATTATTATTGACCCCGGATTGCAAATTCCCATAAATGCTGAAGTTTTGCGGGACACAAATGTCATAATCGTCACCACCCAAAAAGCAGATCAAGTAAAAAAGAAAAAAATGGAAACAAAAGGCGCTACTATTCTAATTTTCAACTCAGACCCTATAAATATTATAGAACTTTTATCAGTACTAACGGAAAAAGAAATTATCAGTGTCTTGGTTGAAGGAGGAGGAGAAACTATCGGAAGTTTTATCGATTCCAAAATGATTGATAAAGTATATGCTTTCCAAGCTCCATTAATAATTGGCGGAGAAAATGCTATAAGTATTGGTGGAAAAGGAGCAGATACTATACGAAACGCGCTGCAACTAAAAAATATTTCCTATAAAAAATTTGCCGACAATCTTTTGACAATTGGATATATAAACTGATAAATTAGTAAGTAAACTATGCGAAGGTGGCAGGGATACATTCTTAATCTGGCACTGGCATTAACTTTTTTTGCCATGGCTGCTAAAACATTTATTGCTCCTGATGAGATCAGTGATGCAATCGGTAACTCAGTAATTTTTAAAGACCTCTTAGAGAGAGTGCCCATTTTTTTAATTGGTATACACGATGCACTTGTTGGTGCCCTCATCGCTCTCCGACTATGGCCCAAATTGGTTACCACCTGGGCAGCCATTTGGATAAGTACAGTGATAATACTCTTGATGACCAGCATGAGTGTTGAAGGGTTGCTGGATGCTATTGAGCATGCAGCAGTGTTTGGTATTGCTTTATATTTAAGCATCAAGGCATTTACATCTCAAAAAACTGGCACTGGCTGATCAAAGATCCTGAGCGAAGTCAAAGGACTATGTTGGAACTTTTTATTCAAGGGGTACTACTTTTCATTAACAGTAATTTTTAGTGCACCTACTTTAGGATATTCTAAGTCTACTTGATCAGAATAACTTACAAATTCTAAATAACTTACTTTTCCGTCAACTATGTGTAAAAGGATTTGATATGGACGATCACCTTTAAAATAAAAGGCCTCCACAGGAATTCTTTTTTTACTTCTAACTCTGACAATAGATTTGGTAGAAAAATTAATAGTTTTACATCCACACTCACATTTAGCCCTCTCTACTAATGAATTATTTATTTGTTCTCTAATCTCATCTCTACCTCTAAAAGTTTTTGCTAGTAGTGCATCAATTATTTCTCTTTCCTTCGTGTTTAATTTTCTAAAAGCAGAGGGTGCTCTCATACATCATATTTCAGAAAGACCAATACAATAATCAAATCGTTCAGTTGCGGGACTATACACCCAATCCGCCAATGGCGGATTGCAGGATTCGAGAACACGCTACGCGTTCTAATCCTAGAAACCCACTTATCAAAATTTGAGCTCAAAAAAGCTCAAATTTTGCTAGTTGCGGGACTAGGATTTGAACCTAGATACCATCCTCCAGAGGGACGTGTCCTACCGTTAGACGATCCCGCAGTGCTGGATTGAATTATATCAATTTTTGCATCGAGACACTAATGAGGAAATTTGCGAAGACCCCAACCAACAATTACACCGGAAAGCGAAAAAACTGCTACTAATCCAACCGGAAAACCGGTATTTGGTAATATTTGAGTCCCACCCTGAGCACGATCAGCTATTGTAGTGTAAGCAGCGCCGGGAGTAGGCGACGGAGTTGGCGCGGGTGAACTTTCAGCATTGTTACCCAAGACGGTAGGTGCCGGACTGGGTTGTGTTCTCGTAATGCTACTGGGAGATAATCTTCCACTGAATAAAAAATATCCCACGGCTACAGCCGCTAAAACAAGTCCAATAGCCGTAAATCTTAACCATCTAGAATCATCCACGCCGCAATTCTACCATAAGGCTATGAGATATGCAATTAAGAAGATTGTAAGAGCCTTCGGCTCTTGCGACTTATGGTCTTAAGAACTTACTGGCTTCTTCTACTCTGACTACTGTTTCATTTTCACTTAAAATTTGAATGCTTTCAAATAACGGCGGTGTTACAGTTTGACCTGACACTGCCACCCTGATCAGTTGGAACATATCACCTGCTCTTATTCCCAATTCATCTGCCAATTCTCTGAACGTTTTTTCAAAAATATCTGTCTTCCATGGTTTTTCCAAATCTTCCATTTTTTCCTTAATTTTGGAAAGTACCCCAGCCGGATTTTCTATCTTTAGTTTATTTAATACCTCGATGTCGTATTCCGGTTTTTCCCAAAGAAAATCTGTTAAAGGCACGAAATCGGATAATTTCTTAATTCGCTCTTTAATAAGGGGGGTAACTTTTTCAATTTCTTCTTGGGTCGGGTGTCCATCTGCGAGGGCACCACCGGATATTTCCATCAAATAATCCCAAATCTTAAGTTTGAGATCTGAGTTTTGAGATTTTCTAATATATTCCCCATTCATCCACTCCAGTTTTGTTATGTCAAAAACTGCCGGAGCAAAGTGTACATCTTTTAAATCAAACATTTTAACCATCTCATCTAAGCTAATTATTTCCTGGTTCCCCGGCGGAGTCCAACCTAAAAGAGCCATATAATTTAAGATTGCCTCAGGTAAAAACCCATCTTGGCGGAATTCCCCTACCCCCTTTGCCCCATGTCTTTTAGAAAGCTTTGAACGGTCTGTTCCTAGGATAAGTGGCAAATGAGCATACTGAGGAACTTCCCATCCAAAAGCCTTAAAGGTTAAAATATGTTTTGGAGTCGAAGGAAGCCACTCCTCAGCCCGTATCACAGGATTTGTTTCCATCAAATGGTCATCAACTACATGAGCAAGGTGATATGTAGGAAACCCATCTGATTTTAAAAGTACAAAGTCTTTCTGATTACTTAAATCAAAACTTACTTTCCGATTACCAATTAAATCCGTATACTCTACCTTTCCCTCGCTAGGCATTTTAAACCAGACAGCCCCGTCTTTCTCATAAGCAGCTCCTTTTTCTGTCAGTTCTTTAGCGTATTTCTGATATAAATCTTTTCTTTCTGATTGAATAACCAAACCATCAAAATTTAACCCTAACCACTTTAAACTCTTGATAATATCTTCTGTCGCTCCGTTTACAAATCTATTTCGGTCAGTATCTTCAATCCTTAGAGAAAACACACCATTTCCTTTTTTGGCTACTAGATATTCATACAAGGCAGTTCTTACACCGCCTATATGCATCATTCCGGTTGGAGAAGGAGCGAATCTAGTTTTAATCATGCCCTAATTATACCAGTCCAAACCTTCTTCCTGTATAATTATCTTAATGACCCTAACTCAAACTGCCGTTTTAGTAAAACGGGCCATAACAATTTCTATCATTATTTTAGTAATAGGTATTGTCAGTTTTATAAGTTACAGAATTTGGTACGCATATTACCTTTCAAACTTACCACCGGTTGAAGAAAAACCGGATACAAAATTCGGCTTGCTACCTCTGCCCAATTTTTCCAGTAGCGCTGTTTCCACATCAAATTTTTCTTATTCATTAGATACAATAACAGGAGGTTTACCTAAAGTTGGGGTAGATCCGGGTTTTGAAAAAATAATTAAGGTTTATTTTGTAACACAAACTTTTGCTACACTACTCTCACCGGATAAATCAACTGACTTAGCTCAAAAATTTGACATAAGTACACCGCCGGAAATTATAAATGAAACAAAATATAATTTTAAAGATAAAGATAAAACCCTTTCAGTGAATTTGGATAATGGAAATTTCTCATATACTAAACAGGCTTCAGTATCGGGGATCTTAAAGCCTGATGAGGATCAAAAAATAGTCGCGGATTTTCAGCAAACCCTTTCTAATTTAGGAATATTAAAAGAGGACCTTAAAAACGGAAGGAATAAAATTATCTTTTTGAAGGAGCCACAAACTATTCAAATTTCTCTATGGCCTGAGGCAATAGATAAAAAACCAATTTTCACTGCTGATTTTAATAAATCGTTAATTACTGCCACAGTTTTAGGTAATGCTGATAATTTAGAAAATTACTTATCTTTAACTTTTACCTACTATCCGATTGACACCTCCACTTTTGCTACGTACTCACTCAAAACTGCAGAAGTAGCGTTTGAAGATTTAAAAAACGGAAAAGGTACTGTAGTTGTCGAACCGGAAAAACCTCAAGTATCCATTACTTCCGTCTCTTTAGGATATTATTTATCGGAAAATTATAGTCCGTATTTACAACCGATATATGTTTTTGAGGGACCCAGCTTTGTCTCATATGTGACCGCAATTAATGAACAGTTTCAAGCTCAGGCCAACTAAAATTTGCGTAAGTCCAATCTATTAACTTAGTTGTTTCCCCAAAACGGTCATCACTACCCAGTAAAACTAGCACTACTTTATGTCCGGATCTTTCCACTAAAGTGACTAAACTTTCTTTCGCTCCCTCTGTTGTGCCGGTTTTTACACCCAAAACTCCGTTAACAGAAGATAAAAGTTTATTTAAGTTAAATAATTGGTGAGTATATTTCTTGTTTAAAGAAACGATACTTGTCTCCTTTGTAGCAAAAATTCTTGCCAATTGGTAATTTTTTAAAGCTATCTCTGTAATTTTGGAAAGATCTGCTGCAGATGAATAATGGTTTGGGCTATCAAAACCTGCCGGGTTGTCAAAATGCGTATTAACTAAATTCAACTCTAAAGCTTTTTTGTTCATAGCTGACACAAAACCTGAAATTTGGCCCGGGTAATTTTCAGCCAAGGCGAAAGCGGCATCATTACCGGAGTTTAGAAGCATACCATAAAGCAATGCTCTAAAGGTTAAATTTTCTCCGCTCACTAGACCCACTCTAGCTCCTGGGGTAGCTGCGCTACTGCCAACTGTAAGTACTGAATTTTGTTTAAAATGCTCAATTGCTACCAGCGCTGTCATAATTTTCGTGGTGGAAGCAATCGACAGAGGAATATTAGCATCTTTTTGATATAAAACTTCTTCTGTTGCTAAATCCTTCACTAAAACTGCACGAGCGGAAAAAGATGGTACAGGTAAATTTTTGCTGATGGGTGGAATATTGTATTTTTGAAAACCAGCTACTTCAGAATTATTAGAAGGAATCTGTAAACTAATAAGTAGGTTGTCAGTAAACTTAAATAAAAACGGGAAAGCAGAGGCTACAATTACAGCAATTAAAATTAAACCGGCAGAATAAAAATAGTACCTCATTGAGAAATTTTAAATTTCAAATTATTTATTTAATCTTACATCCACCCTTTCCATATCTCTTGGGAAAAGACTGGCTTCTCTAATATTGGCAAGGTTTAATATATGCATTGTGATTCTCTCCAGTCCAAATGAAAATCCTCCTTCAGGTGGCATACCAAATTTAAAAGCCTGAAGGTAAAGTTCAAAATTATCAGGATTCATACCCCTCCCCTTTATACTTTCCAAAAGCTCCTTATAATCATTTATTCTTTGGCTTCCGCTCATTACCTCTACCCCGCGGAAAAGTAAATCATAGCTTAAAGAATACTCAGGATTTTTCGGATCCGGCTTGGTATAAAAAGGCTTTGCTTTAGTAGGAAAATGCGTCACTGTGACAAAATCACTATTATGATTTTCTTTAGACCATTTACAAAGATCAATTTCATCTTGCGGAGTCAAATCTTTTTCTTTTCTGTTGTCGCGACCAAATTCTTTTAAAATCAGATCTTGAGCTTCTCTTAAAGTTAAGCGGGGAATTTTGCCAAAAGCTATTTTTTCAATTCCAAATTCTTCCAATATAGTCCCGGATTCTTCCTCTACATCTTTTAGCATCTTGACTGCTACCCCTTCCAAGGAATCCAATAACCCCTCAAAATCCATAAACCCCATCTCCACATCCATTTGGGTAAGTTCAGTTAAATGTCTGGTCGTAACAGAAGGTTCTGCCCGGTAAGCTTTAGTGATAACAAACACTCTTTCTAAAACCGGCACCAGCATTTGTTTATAAAGCTGCGGACTCTGGGAAAGATAGGCTTTATGTTCAAAATAATCTATCTTAAAAACTTCCGCCCCTCCTTCTGTTGCTCCGGCTACAATAGTAGGCACTACAATTTCAGTACACCCTAACTCTTCTGCCGCTTTTCTGAATGCCTGCAAAAGTGCTGCTTGGACTTTAAAAATTGCTTTTACTTTAGGGTGCCTTAAAGTTAAAGAACGAAAATCGAGTAATGTCGGGAGTTGTAAATTTAAGTCTTTTCCACCCATGTCAAAAGGCAGCTCTTCTGCTTTAGATAAAACTTCAATATTTTCTGCTGAAATTTCTATTTCACCAGTTGGGATATTTTTGTTAACTAGATGTTCCGGTCTTTTACTAACTTTTCCGGTTATACAAACTACATCTTGAGGGTGCAAATTCGGGGCTTCTCCACCAGAAGCCACAACTTGAATAATTGCAGATCGGTCTGTGATATCTAAAAATGAGATTTTTCCATGATCTCGTTTTGTATAAACGAAGCCACAAATTTTAACTGTTTCCCCTATTTTTTTATTACAATCTAAAATTAAAGTTCTTTCCATAACTTACCCTTTAGAGCGATTCGCTCGCAAGGACTTTAGTCCTTATTGCATACTAACAGTTGAACTTGTGCTTGACAAGAGCATAAATTTAAGCTAAATTACTTAAGTTAATGAAAATAAATATAACTAGCAACTGGTATTTTTATTTTACTTTTACCTTCCGAAAGGAGGGAGGTTTATTGGGATAACCTTAACTCAAAGGTTTTGACCAATTTAACCCCTCCACCGGAGGGGTTTTTTTATGGAAACTATAGAGAACAAACTTGTAAATACGCGCATAATTTCAATCACTCCGCTTGAAACACCTTTTCATCTAAAGGAGCGCATTGTTAATCACAATGCAGATCTTGTCATAAAAACCCGACAGGACATCAGCGATATATTACACGGACGGGATAAAGAAAGATTATTAATGGTTGTTGGACCTTGCTCAATATACGATTCGGAAGCAGCCATGGAATATGCTCAAAGGCTACTTCCCCTCAAAACTAAGTTAGAAGATGAATTAGTAATTGTGATGCGGACTTATCCTCTAAAACCACGGACTACAGTGGGATGGAAAGGATTAGCGTATGAACCACGCTTAGATGGATCAGCTAAACCAGGTGACGGAATAGCGATATCGCGTCAAATGCTAGCTGACATTAATAATTTCGGTGTACCTTGTGCTGTGGAATTTTTGGACTCCTTTACACCTCAAGACCTTGATGACTTAGTCTCATGGGCAGCTATCGGAGCCCGGACAACAGAAAGCCAACCCCACCGAGAACTTGCTAGTGGATTATCTATGCCTGTTGGTTTTAAAAACTCTACAGATGGCAATATTCAATTAGCTGTTGAAGCTATGGTAACAGCTGCTAGTAGTCACCTTTGCTATGGCACGGATGGGTACGGTCAGCGAGCTGCTTTGGTAACAACTGGAAATCTCGATACGCACCTGATTTTAAGAGGTAGCAGAAAAGGTACAAACTATAGCGAAGCTTCAATTAATGAAACACTGGGATTACTCCAAAAACAAAACTTGCTTACTGGATCCAATCGACCCATCATGGTTGATTGTTCTCATGGCAATTCAGCCAAAGATCATAAACAACAATTAAGTGTGGCTGAAAATGTTTTAGTCCAAATTCAATCTGGACAGAATCGAATTATGGGTATGATGATTGAAGGTAATTTGCTTGCAGGTCAGCAAGAATGGGTAGCGGATAAACCACTCGATTACGGGGTTTCAATCACCGATGGCTGTATCGGCTGGGAGGAAACTGAACGTCTTTTATTAGCTACAGCACACTTGTTACAACCCAAAAGATATGCCGTTGCTTAAGCTATAATAAATACTAAATCATGAAAACTAAACCTTTATATCTTGATTACTCGTATCTTAAGGAAATGGATGCGGAGGTTTTGGAAGTCTTGCCGGAGGGTAAAGATCAATACAGATTGATTTTAGATCAAACGGTTTTTTATCCAATGGGCGGTGGCCAGGCCACGGACCAAGGGCAGTTGCAAGGAGATAACTGGTCAGGCGAAGTTTACCAAGTAATCAACAGGGACGAAGAAATATGGCATTTTATCAAAACTGCTTCAGCACCAGTAGTGGGGATGAAAGTCCATGGCACTATTAACTGGGACAGAAGATATAAAAACATGAAGCTGCACTCCGCCGGTCACATTATTGACTTTGCCATGTATTTGCTGGGGCTTTCTCCCAAAACTTTGGTTCCGTTAAAGGCAGATCACAATAAAAATCCTCATATTATTTATCAGGGCATCCTAGAAGAGAACATTAAACAAAAATTGGAAGATAAAACTAATGAGTTAGTTTCTAAAAACTTAAAACTTACCTGGTACTTTCAAACCTTGGAAGATCTGCAAAAAGAAGCTATTTACCTAATCCCGGGATTACCAACCAATAAACCCTTGCGGACTTTAAAACTTGAAGGTGTCGGGGCAGTGGCAGACGGCGGAACTCAAGTTAAAACTACGGGTGAGGTAGGAAAAATAAAGATTGAATCAGTTGAAAATACCGACGATTTTACAATTATTAAATATTCAATCGAGTAAAATTTGACAAACTCATTAAGATACTATATATTATTGTTTCATGTCCAAATTAATGACTACTGATTTACAAAGAGTTGAAAGTTTAGTCGTCCTCCTTATAGTGCTCCTTGTTGGAGCATTTTTGGGAGGTCTTTTTAGATTCTAAAGAAAATCTAAAACAGAAAGGAATTAGGCCTCCCAGAAACGGGAGGTTTTTTTATGGTTACAATAGAACGATCTATGCAAATTGCGCCTGTTATTGACGAGGCAGAACAAATAGTGAAGAGCGCTACAGCTGTAACTAGTCCTGGTCGTTTCAGTGATCCAAAACTAGGTAAATGGCTTGGGGTTTACATTGCAGTTCAAAGAGACTATTACTCTAGCGAAGGAGATGCAAGATTAGTAGATATAATCATGAAACACGCTATCCGTGATGTCCGATCAACAAAAAGAGTTCGTCAAGCTTTAGAAGGAATAACAAATGAATTAAGGTGGAATCACCACCCTTCACAATCTGTTAAAGATTTCATTGAATTAGTAACAAACCAAAAACCAAATAATATAAATTTGAAAGGAGGTGTTTAAATATGCCAAAACCAGAAAATGGAGAAATGTTTTTTAGTCCTTGGGGAGGATTAGGAGTGAAAATTAGAACCCCCGAAGAATTAGCTCAAAGATATTTCGAGATTGCTCCAAAGGCTATGATACGAACATGGGGACCCGATGCTGCTGAAAGATATAAGCAAGCTGTTAGAGAGCGAGATGCTAAAATTAGTCCTCAAAAATGAACAATCTTGGCGTCTCTAGATAGCTTTAATATCTTTAACTTTTAACTGTAACTTGTTATTACCATTATAGGTATCAAGTTCGAGATTATAGGCAAGGTCTACTAGCTGGCCGGATTTTAAAAGACTAGCCCACTCGCCCATTCCGAAGGCAATAAAATCTATGTTTTCTGCCTTACCTTTTAAGTGTTTACCTTCCCCTACTGTCCTGATATCAGAAACTGCCATAGCTTTTGTGGCAAAAATAGGTTTTTTGTTATTCATTCCAAAAGGCTCAAATTTCTCCAACTCACTGACTAAGCTCTTGGTTAATTCCTTGCTAGCAACTTCTGCTTCAACCTCTAATACTTTTTCTTCCTCCGGCAAAACTATTACATGATCTTCGAGTCTTTTTTTGAAAACCTCTATATGTTTGCTCAAAAGAGAAAATCCTGCTGCTCCGGGATGACCTCCTATATCAATTAAAATATCAGAGTGTTTTCTAATTAACTCCACAATATTTATTCCGTCTATGGAGCGGGCTGAACCTTTAGAAACTTCCTCTCCGATAGATATTGCTACTGCCGGGCGGTTATATCCTTCGGAAACCTTACCGGCCACTAATCCAATAATCCCTGAGGACCACTCTTTACTGGCTAGAACATGGATACTCTGTCCTTCATCAATCAATAACATGGCCTGATCAAATGCTTCAGAAGTTAATCTTTGGCGGACAGCATTAGTTTCACATAAAAGCCTGGCCAATTTTTTTGCCTTTACAGGATCTTTTGTACAAAGAAGTCGCAAAGAATCTATGGCATGCTCTAACCTGCCCATGGCATTTAACCGAGGTCCTATCATATAGCCTATTTCAAAAGAACCAATATTTCTTAAACTAATACCGCATTCATTAACCAGTGCAAGTAGTCCCACGTTTGTAGTTTTGTTTAAAACTTTTAGTCCTTCGCTAACAAATGCTCTGCCTAAACCAACAAGCGGGAGCAAATCGCAAACCGTAGCAATGGCTACAAATTGCAAAAGTTCTACAGTTAAATCTTTCTTAATTAAATCTCTGATTAAACACCAGGCCACTGCTGCCCCGCACATTTTTGTAGAATGGACTATTTCAAAAGCATCGGGTTTTTCCTTTCCCGGGACATGATGATCCGTAATAATTAAATCCAACCCGATTTCTTTGGCAAATTTTGCCTGCGGAACTGCCACAATTCCGTTATCCACAGTAATTACAAGCGAAGCTCCGGCATCCCTGGCGAACTCCAACCCTAACCTTGATAATCCGTAACCTTCTTTTTCCCGGTGAGGAATATAAGGCAACACTTTTGCACCAATTGAGGTTAAACCTTTGTATAAAATTGCACTGGCGCAAATTCCGTCAACATCGTAATCTCCATACACTACAATTAACTCATCTTTCTCTATTGCCTGTAAAATCCTTTTGGTTGCCTTTGGTATTCCGGGAATTTGTAAATAGTTATCAAAGTCTGCTAATTTGGGATTAAAAAAAAGTTCTTTTTCTTTTTCTGTTTTTATGCCGCGGTTTATCAATAATTGCTCTATTAAGTTATTAGTTTTCCTGGGGGCTACCTTCCATAACATATGCAGTTCGCATTGTATCATAGGAAACTAAAAGGTAAAATTACATCATGAATATAAAATTACCTACTGAGGTTAAACTAATTTTAGATAAATTTCAAAATGCCAAATTCCAAATTTATATTGTTGGAGGGGCAGTCCGCGACCTTTTGATGGAAAAGTCTGTTACTGACTGGGACTTCACCACTGACGCCAAACCGGAGGAAATTCTTAAATTATTTCCGGAAGGCTTCTACGATAACAGGTTTGGCACGGTTGGGGTCTCCTCCGACTTGGGTGTTTTAGAAATTACCACTATGCGCAAAGAAGGAATCTACAAAGATTATCGACACCCTATTGATATTTCATGGACCAATAAAATTGAAGAGGATTTAGCTAGGCGGGATTTTACTATCAACGCGATTGCTCTATCTCCAGACGATAAAATCGTTGATCCGTTCCAGGGTCAAGACGGTATCCAAAATAAAAATATCAAGGCTGTTGGAGATCCAAACCAAAGATTTAAAGAAGATGCCCTGCGCTTGATGAGAGCTGTCAGGATTGCTACCCAATTAGGTTTTGAGATCGAAAAGAATACTTTTCAGGCCATTAAAGAAAATGATAACTTAATTAAAGAGATCGCAAATGAAAGAGTACGTGATGAGCTATTTAAAATCCTGGCATCTGAAAACCCGTATATGGGGATTGTTAAACTCAGAGAATCCGGATTACTGCAGATCATCTTACCTGAACTGGAAGATTGCTTTGGCATAGTTCAAGAGGGACCCAAACATGACCGGATTTATGACATTGGAGAACACTCCCTACTTTCTCTCAAGCACACCCCATCTAATGATCCCTTGGTAAGGTTTGCTGCGCTTTTGCACGATATCGGTAAAGTAAATACTGTTAAAACAGCACCTGACGGCAACGTTACTTTTTATAACCACGATACTGTAGGGGGACACCTAATTTTGAAAATTGCCAAAAGGTTTAATTTATCTAAAAAGCAATCTGACAAATTATTTAAACTGGTTCGCTGGCATTTATTTACAGTTGATGAAAACCAAACCGATTCTGCAATCCGAAGATTTATTAAAAATGTGGGACTGGAAAATATTGACGATATGATGGCTTTAAGAGTCGGAGACAGGTTGGGCGGCGGAACCCAAAGAGCAGTATCCTGGAGGATGGAAAAATTCGGGGAAAGGATAAAGCAAGTTCTCAAAAAACCATTTTCTATTTCGGACTTAAAAATAAATGGTAAGGATGTAATGAAAGCATTAAACATTAAACCCGGACCAAAAGTGGGAGAGATTTTAAATAAACTTTTTGAAGAAGTTTTAGAAGACGCATCTAAAAATAATAAGACATATCTACTAGAGAGAATCCGGCAAATTACTTAATGACCTAATTTCTCTTCCCACCAAACAAGCAAAGCTGTTGCATTAAAGATTGAAGAGTAAGTTCCGGAGATTATACCCACCAAAAGTGCTACCACAAACCACCTGATTGTCTCCCCTCCGAACAAAAACATAGACAGCAGCACAAACACCACGGTTAAAGAAGTATTCAGAGATCGCCCCAGTGTTTGGATTACTGAAAGATTAGCCACATCAATGAATTTTCTCCCAATATGCTTAGTTAGATTTTCTCTAATCCTATCAAAAACAACAATTGTATCATGGACCGAAAAACCAATGACTGTAAGTATTGCTGTCACAAACAACGTATCAACTTCCACACTTAAAAACTTGCCGAGTATTGCAAACACTCCCACCACTAACAAAATATCATGAATTAAGGCTACCACCGCAGCAATACCAAACCTCCAGGATGACGCAGGTCTAGGAATTCTCCTGAAGGAAAACGCAATATAGAGAACTATCATGATAGATGCTAGTGCTACTGCAATAATTGCTTTTTGTCTAAGCTCTGATCCGACAACCGGCCCTACAAATTCCACTCTTCGCTCTGTCACATTACCAAACTTGCCGTTAAGGAAAGATTTTAAGTCGTTTATTCTTTCCTGTTCCAACGGCTTAGTTCTGATGATGTAAGTGTTATTCTCGGAAGGAATTAGTTGACCTATCTCAATACCTTGTGAAGAAACCTGTTTGTTTAGTTCATCTAAATTTATACTTTTTTCGAAACTATATTCAAGTAGCGCCCCTCCGGTAAAATCTATTCCTAATTTGAGTCCTGAGGTAAACAAAAAATATAATCCGGGTAAAATAATCAGCAAAGAAAAAACAAAATACCAGGCCTTAAACCTCATTAGATTACTCATTTACTCTTTGCCTCCTTTAGATCATCATGTAGCTCAGTTTTTAAATCATGGGCTGCTTTTTTAATTTTCTCTTCAATGTTATCAACTTTTTCATTCAAGAAGTTCCAGATTTTACCGTGATCACTATCTTGCAGGTGGTTTAAAAAAACCCGTTTATCCGCAGGTGTAAGTTCAGATAAAACAGCATCTAAAATTGTGTGATGCAAACTGGAATCTATTAAACCGGTCAGGTGAACTTTCTGTTCCTCTGATAAGTCCAACTTATCAAGCTCCGAAGTAACAGACTCAATCTCAATCAAATGGGCGTAAAAATATTTCTTCATGCTTCTGTTTTAACCTTAACCGGACCCAAGGGAATTTTATCCTCTGGGTCATCAATAAAAAAGTATAACACCGGCCCTTTTCTTGGACCGGTTGCAAGGCCCAAAATATCCATCACTTCGGGTGACCCCCCCAAATGTTTACCTGTCCACTCGGCAGGTCCTGCATCCCCGATCACTGCTACAACCGCCTGGCCGGTCCTGGAATTAACGACCAGCATTTTTCTGAATTTAAAAAAATCTCTATATTTTCCAAAGTTCTCTGCGAAACCAGGAGCTAAAAATGTCTGGATCGCCAAATAATAACGTTCCCTATTTTTATCAACTTCGTTAAACTCTTGTTTAGAAGACGCGAAATATCCCCAGGCGCCTAAACCCGGTGCAATTCCAGCACCACCATAGTTTGCAAAATCCGTTGCAGAATCTGCATGGGCATATAAATTATCGCCCGGGTAGCGGTACAAATGTTGCTCGCCTCCAATTAAACCATAATTTCTATTGAGTCTAATGCCATTCATTTCTGAAGTTACCTTAAGACCAAAATTACGGGATAATATGTTAACTATATCTTCCTCTTCCAAAGGACTCAATGGTCTTATTTCTTTAGGGACTTTCTCAGATAATCTTTCCGCAAGTAATACATTTTGGTCATAACCTTTTAATATTCCTTCACGACTGACAATTAAATTGGGAGCAGGTAATTGCTGCTTAAGAGGACTTGATAACAACATTAATCCTCCCACCGATCCCAAGGCTAAATGTTTTAAAGAATCCCTGTGTTTTTCCCAAAATTTATTCTGGATGTTGCTTTGCCGGAGAGTCCATTTCTTCCTTAAATATTCATAATGTGGTGTTTTACTTTTAAATAATTTAGACATAATTTCTTTCTATGATCTGATTAATAATTTTAGAAATGTACGTGTGACTACATAGCTTGTAAACATAGATACTAATACTCCGATTGCCAAAGTGATCGCAAAACCCCGAATTAAAGACGTACCCATCCCATAAAGAATAGAGGCGGTGATAAGCGAAGAAACATTTGATGCCCAAATTGAAGACCAAGCTCTTTTAAATCCTAAATCTAAAGCAAATATTTTACTTTTCCCCCAACGGATTTCTTCTTTCATCCTTTCAAATATCAAAATATTAGCATCAACAGCCATGCCGATTGATAAAATAAATCCGGCAATTCCTGCCAGAGTCAGTGTTACAGGAGGTAAAATAAAAAGACCGGTCTTAAAGATCGCTAAGACTAAAAGGGTGTAAACAACTAAAGCTAAATCTGCAACCAACCCTAAAAAACCATAATATGCAACCATATACAAAGCCACAATAGCCAGTCCTATTACACCCGCTACTAGACTTTTATTTACCGACTCAGTCCCCAATGTCGGCCCGATAAAATGTTGGCTGATTAATTTTATCGGTACCGGCAACGCGCCAGCATTAAGTTGTACACTTAAATTTTTTGCCTCATCCGTTGTAAATTGCCCGGTAATTACAGCGCTACCACCAGATATCTCTTGTTGGACAGTAGGGGCAGAAACAGGTTCATTATCCAAAAATATGGCCAAAGGTTTATTAATATTTCGCTTAGTAATTTCGCCGAATTTTTTGCTTCCTTCACCGGTGAATTCAATCGAAACCTGTGGCCCGGCTCTTGCTCCCTGATCTGAACCAAAAGTGACTTGTGCTTTCTTCAGATCCGCTCCGGTTAATCCGGTTGGTTTAGCAAAAAATATTAAAGGCACCCCGGATTTAGTAGCCTCTTGCTCCTCTGCAGATAAGGTAGCCGGCAATTCCCTAAAATCAAGCTGCGCTGTCTTTCCCACCAAATTAGCGGCAGCTGAAGCATCCTTTATTCCCGGCAATTCTACTAAAATTCTTCTTTGTTCGCCCAGTTTTGATGTCTGCACCAGCGCTTCTGAAACACCGAATAGATTTACCCTTCGCTCGATGACTCCTTTAGCAGACTCCAAGGCGCTATCCCTATTCTGAACATCAATCTTATCCATCTGGGTCTCTAAAATAAGCTCTGTCCCGCCTTGCAAATCCAGTCCTAACTTCAAAGGGAAAATTCCTAAAAGGTTCACCTTATTACCCAGGATTTTTAAAGTGGGCGCATTTTGAAAAGAAGGAATATCAATCCAGATTACCAGAAAAGTTAAACCTAAGATTATCCACAACACTAATCTCGGCCGCATTAAACCATCACCCCTTCTAAAAGCTCATCTTCGTCCCCAATTAGCATAACTTTTGGTTGAATTAATACCCGTAAGATGAACGGATCTCTGCGCTTAACTCTAAACTTAAACTCCGCTTCGTCCATAAATGAATAATTTATCTCCACTTCCCGTTTAGCCTGTTCATCGGAGATAATTGCTTGTAGCTCCGGAAGAACGATATTACCTACGACCAAAATATCAACATCGTCTGTTGCCGATGGTTTGCCTTTCAAAAATTCTGTTGAGATAAATGCAAACTTTACTTTACCGAGCTTCTGTTTATCTTTAAGCAAATTTCCACCTATTCCGGTAGTTTTAGCAACTAAAGATAAAAGTTCCTTATAGTAAAGAAAGTCCTTTCTGAATCTATATAGTCTCCTGTTTGCCCGCCATTCTGAAGAAACCATACCATATTTTTCCATCCTGGCTAACTCTCTTCGCACAGCATTAATCTCTTCAGATACTCTTCTCACTATCTCACGGACATGGAAAAGCGTATCAGTAGAAGCAGATAGAAAAAGTTGTAGTATTTTTACCCGGACTCTTGAGACAAAAAGTTCCTCAAGCATTTTAACCTCCTTTCCGGGCAGAAAGTATTAGTAACTTACTTTTGATCCTTCCGGGACAGTTTGAATCCAAATTTGACCTCTATTAAACTCTATTTCTTTGCCGTTACCATCTACATATTTAGTTCTTGCGGTTCTTTTAGGTTTAATCCATTTACCTTCAACTGCACCGCCATCCTGAAAAATTAGAGCCTTGCCAGAACCCACTGTTCCATACAAAAGATGAACATTTCCTGGATACCCATCATTGGCATGAGATTCTTTTTGAAATTGAACAACAACAACTTTTGCATCAAGCTGCCCTTTATTATTCAAATCTATATGAGACTCTCCACCATTTTTCCTCTTGTATGAATTTGTAACAGCATCATAATTCCACTCTACCTGATATCCTGGTTGGCTCTCCCAGAAATTGACTGCAATTTTAGCGGTGGTACTGCCACCCTTATCTTCTTTAAACTTCCAAGAGACAAAATTATCGTCCCAGCTCACTCCTGCCGAATCCGTGGCCGTGAAACCGCGCTTTGCCCCCACCTCCCAAAGTTTTTGAGTGGTGGAATACATAGTATGTTCTGTTGCAACCGGGCGACCCAATCTTTGATAATCCCGCCAGAAAACAGGGAATCCTATGCTAAATTGGTTTAAATCTTTAACGCCATATCTAATAATTTGTGACAACGCATCAGCCGGGCCCGGAGTATTCGCTCCTCCGACATGTGCATACAAAGCATCATATTCATTCCAATCCAGGAAGTAGGTTCTGGCAGACCGAACAGGCCCAACTTGAATATCTGCCAGATTACAGTAAAATACGGCCATAAATCTGGTAATTCCACCTTCAGCAATTGCCTCATATATTATATCTGCAGTACTTAAACCTGATTGAGGTCTTGCCTCTGTATGATTTTCAACCATGACAGCCAGAGGTCTTCTCTTTTCCCAAAAATCCCTGGCTTTTTTAGTACGCTTTACACCATTTAACGGACAGGTTTCTGTCTTTGGCTCATTTGGATCTTCCACAAACGCATTGCTTGGGGTAGGTAAAGACACCAAGCTTTCTTTTGTAGAAGAGATTGGCCTAAATTGACTAAACAAAAAATAAGACAAACTTACTGAAAGACCGTATAAAACTATCCCCAATATAATAAGACTCAGGATCCTTTGTAAATTTGTTAAATTATTAAATATAGTTATTACTTTGTCCATCATTTATTTTCTATCATTGCCTTCTTAATCGCTAATTCCTCTTCTTTTGACAACTCATGCTTCTTACTTTTCCCGAGAACTATTTCTTTACCAAATACCCTAGTTCCTGATCTTGCATGCAAACTGGTTATCACAATCCCGGACCCCTGATCATCCAGTAAACATACTGTAAAACTTATGTTCCCTCCTGTATCATCATAAGGATTAAATCTGAGTAACCCCACCCGCTGAATATGTTGTAATCCTTGAATCTCCACTGCCGTAACTTGCTTCTCCAAATCAGATAACTTAAGCTTAAAACCTTCGACTATTTTTACAATCTCTTCAAATTTTTTTCTGATATCTCTTTCTCCGGATTTGGGAAAAAGTGATTTTAAGAACTTATCCTGCCTCCAGATTAAAAAACTCAAAATTCCTAACCAAATAAAAACTGCCGCCATCACCAGTCCGGCGAAGACGGACCAATCCGAATACATAAGTTACTCTTTAAATATAACTATCTTACTAAACTTTGTCAATGAGAATTTAGAGGTGTAAATTTATATCAGTTAATAATGTTACTTTAGAAGTTGTTGTAAAAAAAACTGCCGGCAATTTATCCTGATTCTGTTCCGTAAACATTTTTTCGAATACTGCCCTTTTGTCTTCTCCAAAGATAAGAATTACAAATTCATTAACCTCATTTAAAGCCTCAAAAGTTAAGGTAATTCTTTTGCCGAAAGGTCCATTTAAATCATCATAGGCGATTGCCCAACGACTATGATCATAATTTAACCCTGGCTTGATTCCGGCTGTATGCCCATCTGCACCAATTCCCATTACTGCCACTTTTTTAGAATATTTATTAAAAAGATTTCTAATAGTCTCTTCATACTGTTCCGCTACACTTTCTAAGTCTTCCTCTTTCAATACTCCATAAAAAGGAATGCCTGCAGTGAGTAAATACTTCAATAAATGAGTCTCATAAATCATTTTCTCATTGCTGCTTTCGTGCATGGGTAGGCCGAATCTTTCATCTATCAATGCCACTGATCCCGGCTTTAGAGTCCCATTACGGGCAATAAGTTGATATAGTAAGTCTGGAGAAGTGCCACCTGATAGAAGCAATAACGTCTCTTGATCAACCTTGCCTGAAATGATCGCTAAAGCATTTTTGGATGCTTCATTTTTATCCTTGCACTGAATAATTTCAATACCATTTTTAATCATTCCTTATCAATATATCACAGCTAATCCAATATATCCCGTAGTTTTAGGTTCAGTTGGTGCTTGACAGGCTCACCGTATCATGCTAGGCTCAACTGAGCGTAGAAATTTAAGTTTAGCATGGCTATCATTCAAACTAAAAAACAGTCAGATCTGGAAAAACGCTTACTACTACTGCGCAAACAGGTCTACGGAAAGGGCCTGGAAAATCGGTACGTCAGTAAAACGAAAAACCAGCCGGTTAATGAATCTGACACACTGACTTACCGACATACCGAAACCCCAATTCACCGAACCACTGATACTCTAACTTCATCCGATATCACTTACCTCTATAAAGATTTACTGAAGATTATCCTGTTTTCATCTTTTGCTATCGGCATACAAGTTATTCTTTTCTTTCTTTTAAAAAATCATATTTTGAGAATCAATTTCTTCTAGAAAGGGGGTGAGTTTAAATTATGGCACAAATGTATTGCGTTAAATGTCGTCAGAAAAGAGACGCTGAAAATGTACAAGAGGTGACTATGAAAAATGGTAAGAAAGCCTCAAAAGGCACTTGTCCAGTTTGCGGAACCTCTATGTTTAGAATTGGTGGCTAAATATTGGTGAACGTTCACCATTTCGAAAGATCCCACGAATCCGGCTCAGCCAGAGTAAGTGGGATTTTTCGTGATTTACTTGCTCTAAGATTCTTCACGGGCGCGGTATTGCAGGGCTTCGGCAATATGCTCTGCCTGGATATTTTCTGAGTTTGCCAAATCTGCAATTGTTCTGGAAAGTTTTAAAACCCGGTGATAACCCCGCGCAGAAAGATTAAGCGAGGAGATAGCCATCTTTAATAAATCCAATCCTTCCTGGGTAAGACTACAATACTGTTTAATATCCTTATTGCTCATCTCGGAATTAGTCAGGATTCTACCCCCGAATCTTTCCAGTTGAATCTTTCTTGCTGCTGCAACTTTCTTTCTAATCTCGCCGGAGCTGGGAACTTTCAAATCAGCAGATAATTTATCCACCTCCACCGGAGGCACTTCCAAGTAAATATCGATCCGATCCAAAAACGGTCCGGAAATTCGTCTTTTATATTTGGCAATTTGCCCGGGCATACAAGAGCAATTTCTTTTCCTATCTCCCAAGAACCCACAGGGACAAGGATTTTGGGCAGCAAATAAAACAAACTGGGCCGGCAAGCTTATTGATCCTGATGCTCTTGAAATTGTGATTCGGCGGTCTTCCAAGGGTTGCCTTAAACTCTCCAAGCTCTGGCGCGGAAACTCAGCCACCTCGTCCAGAAATAAAACCCCTCTGTGTGCCAGCGAAATTTCTCCCGGTCTGATATTATTTCCTCCGCCCAGAAGCCCGACATAAGAAGCGCTGTGATGAGGCGAGCGGAAAGGACGGGTGGTTACCAATGACTTATTATCGTCCAAAAGACCCGCTATAGAATAAATTTTTGTTACCTCTATCGCCTCATCAAAAGTCAGAGGCGGTAGAATCGAGGGAAAACTTCGGGCGAGCATTGTTTTTCCTGCTCCTGGCGGCCCTTTTAGTAAAATATTATGCCCACCTGCCGCTGAAACTTCTAAAGCTCTTTTGGCGCTTTCTTGTCCTTTAATCTGAGAAAAATCGTATTCGTAATTTAAATCCTCTTCTAGGCTTAAAGCCGGCTTCTCTACAAAACCTAAATCTTCTTGTCCCAATAATATCTTAGTCAGCTGTTGCAAAGATTCCGGAGCTAAAACCTCTAAGTCTTCTATAATTGCCGCCTCTGCTCCATTTTCTTTTGGTACTATCATCCTTTTTATTCCATACTGTTTGGCCAAAATTGCCAAAGGCAACACCCCATTAATTTTCCGCAAAGTCCCATCCAAAGATAACTCCCCTACAATTAAAGTATTCCCAAGATCTAATTTTTCCGGATTGGAACTTATCTGACCTGATGCTAGAAGCAACCCCAAAGCAATCGGAAGATCATATGCCGGACCTTCTTTTGGCATATCGGCCGGTGCCAGATTAACAGTAATTCGATGAAGAGGAAATTCAGCTCCTGAGTTTCTAAATGCCGCCCGCACCCTTTCTTTACTTTCTTCAACTGCTCGATCTCCTAAACCTACTATGGTAAAACTCGGAAGACCCTGGGCGGAAATATCTACCTCGCAAGTAACTAAGTTTGCCTCAAGTCCAATATTCGCAGCAGAGATTATCTTCGCAAGCATTTGATCGTAAATACATTATATAGTAAAATATACTCGCCTAGGAAGAAGGATGATCGATCTGTATCGTTTGGTATGGATAGGAAAGTCCAGACAGCATAAAGCAGGGTGGTCGCCGTAAGGCGACAGTCGCAAGGCCTAGTTAGAGCAACAGTGACGAACCGAGGTAAAGCTCGGGTGAAACGTGGCAATCCTCCCCGCTGCAATCCTAGAACCAACTTAAGCTGCTTGCTTGTAAAAGTTGAAATCAGGAGCGTTAGATAAATGATCGTCTAAAAACAGAATCTGGCTTACTAGCTTCCTAGGCACTAAACTTCTTTACCTTCAATTATCTCTGCCGCTATAATTTGAAACACCACCGCTATGGGAACTGCCAGCAGTGCACCTGATATACCTAAAAGTCTGCTACCTATGGCAATTGCTAAAATTACTATCAGCGGGTTTAAACCAACAGCTCTTTTCATGACTTGAGGCACTATTAAACTATTTTCCAGTTGCTGAATGATAAGGTACATAGCGGCAACCATTACACTGAGAAGTGGAGATATGGTTAATGCAAGAAAGATAGCTGGTATAGCTGAAATTATCGGGCCTATTACTGGTATTACTTCCATAACTGCAGCTATTAAGGCAAGCGGCAGCGCATATGGAATATTTAAAATAGTCAGACCAATAAATGATAAAATACCGACTAACAAACTTAGAATCAACTGACCTTGTAGCCATGCTCCTAATTTCTCCTCTATCTTTACAATTGATCTCCTGACTCTTTCTTCTTTGTTTTTAAAAAGAGATGCAATGCGGCTTTCAAGATTGTCTTTCTCGAGCAACATATAAAAAGTTAAGACCAACAGAAATATTATGGCCAGTAAATTGTCAAATATAGATAAGGTGATTGAAAATAGATTTTTTGAGAGAGATGTTAGTTCCGAGGAAAAAACAGTCTTATCGATGTTGGTGATATTAAAAAAGGAAGCTACAAGTGATGGGGATGAGACTATTAATTTACTGCTTTGTTCAATCAATGGAGGCAACATACCGATAATTAAACCTGCCACAATTGCTATTATAATAATGTATGTTAGTGCAATACTTAAAACCTTTGGTAGTCTAAATCTGACAAAAAGATTTACCAAAGGAGAAAGGGCTGATACAAAAATTACCGCCACAAATAAAATTATCAGTAGATCTCTAATTAGATAAGTAACCCAAAGAGCCAATATAAAAATTGTTATAAATATAACTGTCTTATGAGAAACATCAACTTTCTGCGGCATATTTGAGGATATCATACCACTTGATCACTAATTTTTCTATTTTTTTGGCAAAACTTTCTGCTGTTATATCAAACCAAATAATATTTTTTTCTTTTTTATACCAGGTTATTTGTCTGCGGGCATACCCATGAATCTTCCCTTGCAACGCCCGAACCAAATCATCTCTTGCTCTAATTGCACCTTCCAGGTAATCTGCTAAAATTCCATATTCTAACCCTAATTGCCTCATCCTTTTAAGGGTTAAACCTTCATTATGTAATTTCTCTGCTTCACCAATCATTCCCTGTTTTATCCTGCTGATTACCCTTTCATCAATTCTTCTATAAAGAATTTCTCTGTGAGCTGTTAAGCCAATTTTCAGAGTTTCTAAACCACCTCGGACGGTGGCCCGAAGGGACTCCTCCGAGGTGAAATCAGTTAAGACTATTTCTATTGCCCTTACCAACCTCCTGGGATTTTGTCTATCTGAGGAATTCATGCTTCCCCATTTTTTAGGAGAAACTTCTTTTAGCTTTTCTTGTAACTGCTGGATAGAAAGTTGGGCTAATTCTTTCCGTAGTTTCAAATTCCTAGGAATTCCCAAATTCGGCAAACCTTCAAGAAGCGCTTTCAGATAAAAACCAGTCCCGCCGACTATAATCGGTAACTTCCCACTTTTTCTAATATCATCTATTACCTTATTTGCATCCTTAACATAATCTGCTACTGTGTAATGCTTTTTTGGGTTAACCATATCATACATCCATATTTTGATCCCATTCATTTCCCAAAACCCTTTACCCTTTTCTATCTCAACTTCCTCGCCGGGCATTTTACCAGTTCCGATATCTAAACCTACATATACTTGCCTTGAATCACAGCTTATTAGCTCTCCATTAAATTTATTCGCCAGATAAAGTGCTAAGTCTGTCTTGCCTGTTGAGGTTGGTCCTAAAATAATCAGTAGTTTAGATTTGATAGATCTTGTAGCCATCTTGGTTGTATATTAACGTATATTGATTAAGGTAATCTTCATTGATTACATAACTTTCTTGTTCATTTTCAAAAAGAATTATATGACTAATATTATATTTTTTGAATAAATCTTGATCGCCTTGGCCTGCTAACATACTCCTCACATCTGTCTCTCTTTGTTGGTAGTTTAAACCATAGGTCCAAAGCCACCCGTGATATCCCACTAAGACTTTACGTCCCGAGAGAGCGACAACCGGATTATCAAATTTATCCACAGATAAAAAAACCGCCTCTTTTTTTGTATTACTTCTGACAAATTTAGCAAGTTTAATTGCCTGGGGAGAATAAATTTCATAGCTGGTCCCTGATGAAGAAATCAAACGAATAATATCCAGAAATCCTGCAAAGCTCACTAAATAGACTATTGTGCTTACTAAAATTACATAAGTTATCTGACGCTTTGATATCAATTGGCTTAAAAGATATGCAAGGATAAATATCGAAGATAGATACCAATAAATAAAAAATTTAGTATTATCAAAATCCCATGGCTGAAAAATAAATAAACTTGGCAGAATAAACCAGAGTTGTCCAACTGCAGCAAAGTATGCTAATTTCCGATGTTTCTTTAGCCCCAATAAAATAGCCACTGGAATCAGCAGTAAGTTAAAACCGAAGTTTTTAATATAGAAAGAGATTACTTCCCCTTTCGGAGCCATCCAACCTAATTGGTATTTCATTAAAGAAAAAGGATTCCCTGACTGTTCCAGGAAAATCTTACTTAATAAAAAAATTATCGCCAGTCCAATAAATCCAAAAATAAAAATGATACTCAGTTTATTCCTGTTTCTTAGAATTATCCGGATGGTTAGCCATAACAGAAACGGAGCCAATGCAATTAAGCTATGGGCGTGCATTATAGGTAGAAACGACGTTAGTAATATCCCGAGAGAAAACTTCCTGGTATCAAATCGCTCAGATAGATCCCAAAAGATATATAAAATCAAAAGTGACACCGGTAAACCCAGTAAAAAACTTCTCTGGGGCAAAAACATAGAAATAACCACATTAATCCAAAAGTATCCCAAATCTTTTAAGGCAGTATAATCCCGTGGTAAAACCTGAATAAACTGAAAAAAATTTAAATTACTAGTTTGCAGATCATTTATAAAATGTAAAAAACCCAAGCCGCCATTAAAGAAAAATAAGATAAGAACTAAACAAGCTGCCAATTTATTTCCTGTAACTTTCAATGAAAAATAAGCTAAGAGAATAATTGAAGCAGCCATCATTAAAACTCCTACTAAAGCTACTGCTTGGTCAAACCTTAAAGATAGTGGATTTACAAATATTGCCGTAATAAAATCAATCAGAAAAGGGTAGGAAATTTTTGTCCCTGAAAGTATTGGACTCTCTGGAGGAAAATTGTTGCCAAAAGCAAAAGATGAAATGATGCTGAGATGAAGTGATATATCTCCATAAGAATGAAGTGGCTGGACAAAATATCTCCCATTATTAAAAGTTAACAACTGAAAAGCTAAATAACCAAATATAGGTATAAATACTCCTATAAATAAGAAGAAAAGTTTCCAGGAAAGTTTATGAAATCGACTCTTTAAATCTAACCACTCAGCTTGTATTTTCCAAATATTTTTCTTTAGTAAATACTTAATGGAAAAAAAATTAATTATTACCACAAAGATAATCAGACCCAAAAAGTTTAATCCCAGGAAATATGAAATCACTAGCATCAAAATACCAAAGATAATTATTCCAATTAAAGCTCCTGCTGCAATTCTTGTCTCGAAAAATAATTCCAAGCTAAAAAAATAAGTAACCAAAAATCCCACAAAAGTTATATCCAATAACAGAAGAATCGAAGGGAGGTACTCAAAAGACATAATTTGTAATATTATATAGATTAAATTATGAAATTAAAACCATCTACGATTTTAATCGTTATTATTCTTGTAGCTGCATTTTTAAGGCTTTATAGACTTGACTATCCTAACAAATATGTCTTTGATGAAGTCTATCACGGCTTTACTGCTAAGGAATTTTTAGTAGGACACAAGGAGGCCTGGGAGTGGTGGACTAAACCACCTCCAGGAGTGGCATATGAATGGACTCACCCACCCCTGGCAAAAGAGGTGATGGCAGTATCAATGTTTATCTTTCGCACACAAGATGCCTGGGCTTACCGACTCCCAGGCGTATTGCTGGGAATTTTATCAGTCTACCTAGTTTATTTATTAGGTCTTAAGTTATTAAATCAACACGCCGCTCTAATAGCCGCATTTGTTTTCTCTCTGGATGGATTAAACTTTGTCCAATCCAGAACAGGCATGAATGATATTTATTACGTCACTTTTTTCTTAGGAGCACTACTACTTCTCCTTAATAAAAAATATTTGTTTTCCGCTCTCCTTTTAGGACTGGCCTTGGCCAGTAAATGGGCGGCCATTTACGCGTATCTCATTTTTATTCCTTTATTGATAAGAGATAGGCAATATCGCCAAATATTTTTCTTTCTGACTATTCCAGCAGTTATATATTTCATAAGTTACCTACCTTTCTTCCTAATAGGACACAACTTAAGCCAGTTTCAGCAGTTACAACAACAGATGTGGTGGTATCATACCAACCTTAAGGCTACACATACATATTCGTCGCCTTGGTGGTCTTGGCCTCTTAATTTATACCCTGTCTGGTATTTTGTGGATTATCAAAAAAATACCATGAGCAATATTTTTGCCTCCGGCAATCCGGCTGTTTTTTGGCTAGGCAGCGCTGCAATTATATTAACAGCCTGGGAAACAATTAAAAAACGATCAATTAATCTAATAATTATTCTACTGGGTTTTTTCGCATTCTGGTTGCCTTGGGCACTATCCCCGCGGATTATGTTTCTTTATCACTTCAGTCCATCAGTGCCTTTTTTAAGCTTAGCATTAGGCTATCAATTGAACAAACTGTTAAAAAATCAAAAAGGAAAACAGTTATTTTTTGTAATTTTAGCTTTAATAATTTTAAGCTTTCTCTTAATTTTTCCCTTCTTGACGGGAATACCTTTATCAAGAAATTTTATTGAGTTTTTCTTTCTGACTAACTTGTCAAAAAATCCTTTTTAACTACTTAATCAGTCTCTTAAGAGTTTTGCCGGAGGTAAAACCCGGAGTTTTTTTATTGGGGATTTGGATAGTTTCTCCTGTCTGGGGATTCCTGCCGCGTCTGGCAGCCCGTGATCTTATGAGAAATGTTCCAAAACCGGTTATTACCACTTTTTCTCCTCTAACCAATCCGTCTTTGATCAAATTAAATGTGGTATTGACTGCATCAGACGCCGCTCTTTTGGTAAGATTTGCTTTCTTAGCAACTTTTTCGATTAACTCGTTCTTAGTCATACGTCTGATAACTTACCAAATGTTTTACCCTTTGGCAAGCCCCAAATCATTTAAGGAGATGTCATTGTACTCTCTGAGTAACGTGTTTCTCTAATAGCAGTTATTTTAACCGCTCCCGGAACCATCACCTCTTTAGAAATTCGCTCTGCTATATCATGAACTAATTTTGGCAGCTCATCATCCGGAATTGCCTCCGGCGAAACAATTACCCTTACTTCCCGTCCTGCTTGCACGGCAAAAGCTTTTTCGACTCCCTCAAAAGATGTGGCAATTTTTTCTATATCATCTAATCTTTTAATATAATCCCCAACATTTTCATGTCTGGCGCCTGGTCTGGCTCCGGATATAGCATCGGCAATATAAACTAGTATCGATTCCACCGCTGAAAACGGTTTGTCTTCATGATGTTCTGCAATACAATTAATAACTTTTTCAGGCAATCCGAATTTTTTTGCTATCTGCACACCTTTTTCAACATGCGTACCCTCTTCTTCTTCCATCGCTACTTTTCCTATATCATGCAGTAAACAGCCAACGCGCACAACATTCACGTCCGCCCCAACCATTCTCGCCAGCGCTATACCAATTTGAGTCTCCTCTTGAGTATGTAAAATTAAATTCTGTCCATAAGAATAACGGTATTTAAACCTACCGATTATATCTACAAGTTCTGCCGGTAAGTTATATACCCCGACGTCATGACACAGCTTTTCTCCGGCTGCCCTCATCAGTTTATTAATATCTCCTTCAGTTTTCTCAACAATCTCTTCAATCTTCTGGGGCTGAATCCGACCATCTTCCATCAATCGCTCCAGTGAAACTTTAGCAATCTCCCGTCTAATAGGATCAAAAGAGGACAAAATCAGTGTATCCGGGATTTCATCATCCATTACTACATCAACACCCGTTGCTTGTTCGAAAGTCCTGACATTTCGACCTTCTTTTCCAATGATCCTACCTTTCATCTCTTCATCCGGCAGTTTAACTTTAGAGGTTGTAAATTCACTAATGTAGTCTGTCACTCCATGACGCATCGCATCAGCTAAAATCTCTTTTGCCTTTTCATCTGCCGTGAGCTTAATTTCTTCTTCAGCTTCTTTAATTTTCTTGGAAATCTCACCGGCCAATTCTTTGTCTATATTCTCCAGAAGAATTTTTTGAGCTTCTTCTTTAGACAGAGAAGAAACCTTTTCCAACTTGGAAACTAAATCCTTACGGATTTTTTCCAGTTGTTCCAATTTGTCGTCAACTAGCTTTTGTTTTTCGGCGATCTGGCGTTCACGTTCTTCTAAAATTCCCTCACGCTTGGCGAGTTCTGTTTCATTTATATTAGCTTGCCCTGAGGACGAAGTCCGAAGGGGTCCGAATGTTCTTTGCATAATTTAACAAAGTCTAGAAAAACTCTCGAATTAAGCGAGATTTTGAGGGAGATTTAATTTTAGAAAGTGTACCTTCATAAATTTACCTCAGTTTTTAAGACTTCCAAAACTATTCTACTCCTTTTTGGTAAAATTTTCAATTATTTCCTTGACCACATCATACTCAAACCCTTTTCTCATTAAATATTCAAAAGCTTTTTTCTTAAATTCCACCGAAGGCAGATTTTTCCAGTGCTTCATCTTTTTCTCCAAAGCCTGTCTGGCTAGCTCCTCTTCACTGATAGTTGACGACTGACTACTGACGACTTCTTCTATAATTTCTTTATCAATCCCCTTTTGAAAAAGTTCAGCCTTTATTGCCCTGATCCCTTTTTGTTTACTTTTCCTCCTGGCCTCTGTCCAGGCTTTGGCAAATTCCAGGTCATTTACTAACCCTTTTTCTTTTAATTTACTTATTAATACCGCTATTACTAATTCACTAATTTCTTCGCCCTTTTGAATTTTTAATTTTAAATTCTTAATTTTAAAATAATCTCTGACTTCTTTTTCCGAATGCTGCCTGATGCTAAACCAGCGGTACATCCGCTCCATCAGTTTCCCCACCTCTGCTTCAAATAAAATATTTCCCAGGTCTTCCGGAGAAATTACTTTACCCACCACTAACCTTCTGTTAACCACTAAATCTTCATCTGCCCCAAAGGCAAACTCTCCTTCTAAAAAAATGTTAAATCTTTTTGGGTTCTTCTTCTGAGGTTCTACCGAAGTAACTTTAGGCATTTGCTTCTACCACACCAGTAACTTCTTCTTGCGGTCCGACTATAATCTTTTCTTTACCCTCTTTTTGCTTACCCCAGGCTTCTCTAATTTCCTTTTCCAATTTTTCCGCTTCTTTTTTACTCTGCGAAGCAGAGGAGCTTTGCTCATTCTCTCCCTTAAGATAAGCAATCGAAGCTGCCCTGCCTTGACCAAGCATCTTTTCTCCCCATTTTATAAATGCTCCGGACTTGGTTAAAATCCCCAACTCTATTCCAATATCCAATAACTCTCCTTCGTGAGAAATCCCCTGCTCATTCATATCAAACTCGGCAATCCTAAATGGGGGAGCAACTTTATTTTTAACAACTTTCACCCTGTGCCTGGAACCTACTACTAAATCCCCTTCTTTGATATTTTCGATTTTTCTAATATCCAATCTGACGGAAGAATAAAACTTAAGAGCTAGCCCCCCGGTGGTTGTTTCCGGATTACCAAACATCACTCCGATTTTCTGTCGCAGTTGGTTGGTAAAAATAACAATGGTATTAGTGTTAGAAACAGCACCGGTTAATTTACGAAGAGCCTGTGACATTAAGCGCGCTTGTACACCCATGGAAGAATCACCCATCTCCCCTTCCAGCTCTGACCTGGGTACCAAAGCTGCCACAGAATCTATTACCAACACATCTACCCCGCCCGAGCGAATCAATGCCTCAGCAATCTCTAAAGCCTGCTCGCCTGTATCCGGTTGGGAGATCAGAAGATCATCTAAATTAACTCCAATTTTTTGGGCTCTTTGGGGATCCAGGGCATGCTCCGCATCAATAAAAGCCGCAACGCCACCCTTTTTTTGAGCCTCAGCAATTACGTGAAGAGTAACTGTGGTCTTCCCACCCGCCTCAGGGCCATAGACTTCTATAATCCGACCCTTAGGAAGTCCGCCAACACCAAGCGCCAAATCCAGCGCAAGGGAACCTGTCGGGATAACATCTGTTGCGAATTTCTCAGCTCTCTCACCCAAACGCATAATGGAACCAGTGCCATATTGTTTTTGGATTTGTGCCATAGCGGCATCAATTGCAACTTTTCTTGCATCACCGTTTTGTGCCATATGTTATAAGGTACCAAATTTTTCCCAAAGGTCAAGACCCCAATTTTGTCGGGGAGGGGAGAATAAGTCTACTTTGCTTCACAAAGATCTTGATCTCCCCCACCCTTCCCTTACTTCGTTCAGTCGGGGAGGGGAGAATCGAACTCCCGATGCCGCACCCCCAGCGCGGCGTGTTACCACTATACTACTCCCCGTAGCTTGTTGTATTTTATCACCAGGCTTACTAGAATAGTATACTGATCATGAAATTAATCTCTCTAAATACCTGGGGCGGGAAAATTTATCAACCCTTAATGAATTTCATTAAGCAACACTCGAAAGATACCGATATATTTTGTTTGCAAGAAATTTATAATACAAAAACTAATGTAAAAGAGTATATGGAAATCCGGGCTAACCTACTGAATGAACTCAAAAAACTGCTGTCAGATTTCCAAGTTTTCTACTCAATCGAGGCCCATGGCTTTAATCCCACCTCTGAACCTGTGAATTTTCACTTAACTTTCGGTAAGACCATATTTATCAAGAACCATTTTAAAATAAATCATCCTGAGGATATTTTGCTATATGGCAATAGGAAAGAAAAATCCTTAAAAAAAGACTTTTCAAATCTGGCTGTCAGCTTACAATCTATTGAATTTACTATCCACGAAAAAAAGTTCACTATTGTTAATATTCACGGGACACCATTTCCAGGAAACAAATTGGATACAAAATTAAGACTTGAACACTCTACTAAAATAAAAGAGTTTCTGGATTTTAAAAAAGGTGCAAAAATTCTGGTTGGAGATTTTAACTTATTACCAAAAACCAAAAGCATTAAGCTCCTTGAAGGTGAAATGCATAATTTAATCAAAGAATTTAATATCCAAAGAACTAGAAGCAAGTTAAGTCCTTTTTACGGTAGAGTTGATTTTCAAAAATTTGCCGATTATACTTTTGTATCTAAAGAGATTCAGGTAAAAAGTTTTGAGGTGCCAAGGGTAGAAATATCAGATCACTTACCCATGATTTTGCAATTTTCTTAAAAAATAGTGATACAATTTAAACAAACAATGAAAAAATTATATAGATCAGAGAAAAATAAATTTTGGTTAGGGGTTTTGGGTGGCTTAGGAGAATATTTCAACATCGATCCGGTTATCTTAAGAGTAGCTTTTGTTTTACTCTTTGTTTTTACAGGTTTCATCCCCGGCTTTATTGCATACCTTCTCATGGCAGTAGTTATACCCACCAAATCTAAAACCTCCTCCAAGTAACTATGCAACATTTAAATATTACTGTCTTCGGCTTAGTCCAGGGAGTATTTTTCCGGGCCAGTGCCAAAGAGCAGGCTGACAAATTAAATTTATCGGGCTTTGCCAAAAATATGCCGGACGGGTCGGTTTATATAGAAGCAGAAGGGGAAAAAGAAAATTTGGATAAATTTATTATATGGTGCAACAAAGGACCAATGCTAGCCCGGGTAGAAAAAGTTGAAGTTTCCGAAACTACTCTAAAAAACTTCACCGAATTTAAAATCCATTAAACTTTAGTAAACTTAACGATCGTTAAAAAATGGTAAAGTCACTTGCGACAATATCGTGTGCTATCGTACAAGTTATTGTTATAAATTCACTTGGGAATTATGTGATTGCCAGCTATCAAAGGTTCCCACTTTTTCTAAATTATAGAATACATATGATGGACTATTTTGTTTTTTAGCGCCTTCTCCTCCTTCAACATAGACTAACCCATCATAGCCTGACTCAATCATAAAGTTTGAAAATAATTTCATGTAACAAGGCGAGGGCCAATTATGTGCCTGTAACTTTGCAAAGGGAGCTGTATCAAGCATCACCCTGAGATCGATAGATTCTCCCCTATCAACTATTTTTTTTGCTCTATTAAGAAAATTCCAGTATTCTGTTTCCATAGCCCTAATATGCCATGGTTGGTTTCCAGTTATCGTTTGATTTTCGAAATATTTTTTATAATATTCATACCACCTATTAAAAAAATCTGTTGAAACATTAACATTAACTGTAGGATCTGTTGCTGCCCGTAAATCTAGTACTCTTGCTTGATAAGGTAGTACCTTCATTATAATGGGTTGAGACTCGTCGCCGTATTGCCTTACCAGAGAATAGCTTTCAGCTGAATCGACCGAATCTGTCGTATAGAATCCCTCTCCCAGAGTTTCGCTACCGTCACTACTAGTACAATACTCAGCGGCTCTATAATCAAAAGTGGGTTGAAAGTCAAAGTGACTCGCAGCACCGTGGTATAACAAATTAGGATCTCTATCAAATTGCTCTCGTGTTAATCTTCTTGGATCAACATCTCCAAGCGTTCTTGGTCCGATAGGTTCTAAATTTTTTGATTGTTTGAGTTCTTGTGGCGGTTGTAATTTTTCAGTACCATCATCCATAAGTATATGTTAGCAGATTTTCTGCTATACCTCAGTTGAAGTTAAACAACCTTTTCCCAGGGGAATTCATCACGTCCGAAGTGGCCGTAAGCGGCAGTTGGCAAATAAATAGGCCTCTGCAGATCCAATCCTTCTATGATTCCTTCAACTGAAGTATCCAAAATTTTATTCATGAAAGATAAAATTACTTTGTGGGATTTTTTGCCGGTGCCAAAAGTTTCCACATCCTGCATGGTAGGTTTTTTAGCCCCGATAAAATAAGCCAACCTCACCTCAGCTCTATCTGCTAGTCCATGTGCCACAATATTTTTGGCTAGGAATCTTGCTGCATAAGCTCCGCCCCGATCCACCTTTGATGGTTCTTTTCCGGAAAAAGCGCCTCCCCCAACTCTGGCATAACCGCCGTATGTATCTACGACAATCTTTCTGCCGGTAACTCCACAATCAGATGCCGGACCGCCGTGGTGCCAAATACCAGTGCCATTAACAACTATATCTTTCTTGGAAACTTTGAAACCAAAAATATCCAGCACAGGTATGATTACTATATTATAAATATCATCTTTAACCTCATCCAAATTTATGGATTCCTTGTGAGGTACGGCTATTACAACCTGATTAACCTTATACGGCTTGCCTTGCCTATATTCTATTGTTACCTGGGATTTACCATCAGGACGAAGATATTTAACAATATTTTCTTCTCTGACCTGATCCATCCTTTTAACTAAAGCGTTCGCAATAGAAATCGGAAGGGGCATAAGGCTGTCAGTTTCACGGCAGGCAAAACCAAACATCATGCCTTGATCTCCGGCGCCTTTTTTCTTTACCCCCACAGCAATCTCCGGGGATTGTTCATGCACAAATACCTCAATAGGAGATTTATCGGTAAAATTAAATTTAGGGTCTGTATAACCTAATCTTTTTATCTGATCCCGGGCAATTTTTTTAAAATTCACTTTAGCTTTTGCCCCTACTTCTCCGGCAATAACTAATCTATTATTTCCGGCCAAGCATTCAATCGCAGTGCGGCCTTTCGGGTCTTGAGCTAAAACAGCATCCAAAATAGCATCAGAAATTTGGTCGCAAATTTTATCAGGATGGCCGGCACAAACTGATTCAGAAGTAAAAGTTGTTATAGCACCGTTAAGATGACTCATATGTTTTATTAAAAAACCTCTCAGACGAGAGGTTAAAAGTTTTCCCACTTCACATAAAGCTTCGCGGGACACATCTCCCTCTCGGAATGGCACCGTGGCTCTACGGTTGCCGGTCGCCTAGGCGACTCTCCTGATGTTTGTATTAGTAAACCACAAACTCCCTATTTTGACAAGTCATCAAATTTAGCATGTTTTTCTATTTCTGCCAAAAGCTCCTGCTTCTTGCCCTCCAGCTCCTCTTTACCGACATGCTCAATATTCAAACGGAGTAATGGCTCAGTGTTAGAAGTACGGACTGAAAAACGCCAATCTTTATATGATACTGCTATTCCATCTAAAGTATTAATTTCCGCATCAGAATATTTTTCTTTCAATGCTTCGATTATCTCCAAAGCATTTTTAACTCTGAAATTAGTTTCTCCTGATTCATGACTTCTCTTTAAATCTTCTATGATCTCCGATAAGGGTTTTCCTTCCCTGCTCATCACCTTAAGTACTATTAAAATCATCGGCATTTGAGACTCTGCATTACCGGTTTCTCTGAAAAAATAGTGAGCTGAAGATTCCCCGGCAAAAATAGCGCCTGTTTGATGCATCTTTTCAGTGATAAAAGCATGACCCACTCTAGTAATTTCATATTTACCCCCGTATTCTTCTACAATCTTTTTGGGAGTTAAAATATATCTAATATCAAAAAGTATTGTTTCTCCTTTTTTATCACTTAAAAGCTCCTTGGCAACCAAGGCGGTAATTAAAGAAGGCTGAATAACTTGCCCTTTTTCATCAATAAAAAACAATCTGTCTCCGTCACCATCCGGCGCCAGTCCCACATCAGCTTTCTCCTCAATTACCTTTTTCTGCAGCTCTACCAAGGTTTCTGCCTGCAGCGGATCGGCCTGGTGGGCCGGAAAAGTTCCATCCAACTCGAAATTCATTTTAATAAGTTCTCCGGGAATAGCTTTAAATAAATCATCAATATACAAAGCTCCCAACGCATTAGCTGCATCAGCTACTATTTTAAATTTTTTGATATCCGGATATCCTGCGATCCTTAAAGAATTCTGGACTTCCTCATCTAATACCCCCTCCTTTTTAGAAATACTGCCTTCTCCCCGTCCGAGGATTTCTATCCCTTCTCTGCTCATCTTTTTAATATCATCCATGCCGGTGTTTTTACCAATTTTCACCAAACCGGTGGGGGAAATCCTTACAATTTTTATACCGTTATATTCTTTGGGGTTATGCGAAGCGGTGATTTGTAAACCGCCGTCATATTTATTCTTAAAAACGGCAAAATAAAAAGTCGGAGTAGACACAATCCCTAAATCAATTACTTTTGCTCCCAGTTCTACCAAAGTTTTACTGACTGCCTCAAAAATAGCCGGGGAGGAAAGTCTCATATCCCGACCCACAGCAATTGTTAAGGGAGTAGTCGCAGAAAGTTGATCGGAAATTAATTTATAAATAGCACGGGTGATCGGAACAGCAAATTGTTCATTAATTTCTTTCGGGTAAATTCCTCGAATATCATAACTTTTGAAAATATTTTCCGGAGGAATATCCATAGAGTGGATCTTACTATATCTAATTTTTAAATCAAATTCAAGCTATTTAAAATCCGGCTCCGGATCGTATATGATAGAGGAATTCATGTTTTTATCTCTGATATTCGGTCTGGCTTTTATTATTTTTAGTTTCTTGGTGACAAAAGGTGTATTTTTATCAATTGATTACTCCTTCGACCAAGCATTATTGTTCTCGCTAACCAGCCTGCTATATTTTATTTCCAGAGCATTGGCCTTTGTGTATGTTCCCTTAAGCGCAACAGTGGTAACATTAATTTTGAAATTCCTGCTAAAAAAACAAAACAAAGAAGCGGCAATCACCGCCATGAGTTTTTCAGGCGCCATATTAGCTGAGTTTATTTTAAAACCTTTTTTTAACATCCTCTGCCCGCAAAGTTATTACAGCAGATTCTTGGCCGATCAGGAAGTTTTTGGTTTCTTGCATTCCGTACAATCCATCGGTTTTTTTGAAACTTGCTATCCCTCTAGTCATGTTGCTTCCTATGTGGTCTTTGGCGGATACCTGGCCTATCTTGTCCTAAAACAGATTACAGAGAGACGAACACGCATTATATTATTCAGTATTTTTACCACTATTATCGTGCTCGTGGGCCCTTCCAGGCTTTATCTGCACGCCCATTGGTTCTCTGATGTAATAGGGGGTTATTTACTGGGCTTTGCCCTGCTTTTCCTCATTATTTCACTACACCACAAACTAATCCACTAACTTCGTTTACCTCTTTGGGGATTGTTTTTTGGCGCGGGCTTTTTGGGCTAAACCGTATTTTCTTCTCTCTTTCACTCTGGCATCGCGGGTTAACAGACCTTCTTTTTTTAAAATAGTCCGTGCAGCCGGATTAGTTTTAGCAATTGCCCTGGCAATACCGTGTATAACCGCATCCAGTTGCGAAGCTTGACCCCCGCCTTGTACTTTTACCGAAATTGCAAACTTACCAGAAGTTTTAGTAATTTCTAAAGGCTTACTGTATAGCTTTTGGAGTATTGAACCCGGGAAATATTCCACAATAGGTTTCCCGTTAACGGTTACCTGACCCTGACCCTCTGCTAGCCTAACTCTGGCTATTGCTTCTTTTCGACGACCAAGAGTAGAAATATTCTCCATTAGTTTGCCTCCCCAGAAAATACTTTTAACTTTTTAATCATCTCTCTACCTAATCTATTATGGGGAAGCATACCTTTGACTGCATGTTCAATAATAAATTCCGGCTTACGATTTATCATCTTGTCAAAAGTTTCCGTTTTCAATCCTCCCGGATAACCTGAATGACTAGTATAAACTTTATCCCTCATCTTCTTTCCCGTTACTTTAATTTTATTTGCATTTGTTACCACCACAAAATCCCCTGTATCTAAATACGGCACAAACTCCGGTTTCTTTTTACCCATCAAAATAGTTGCCACCTCTGTGGCGAGTCTCCCCAGGATTTTTCCGCTGGCATCAATGGTATGGGTCTCTCTTTTTATATCTTTAGCTGATAACTTGTTAGTAGACATATTATTTTTTCTTTCGAGGACTCACCTTTTTGCTTTTATTCTTATCCGATTCTGGCTTCTCTGTTTTTTGTGTATCGGTTTCCAATTTAGCTTTTGATACTTTTTTTTCCTTTGATATCTTTTCTTTGCTGATTGGTTTTAGTTCCTCTGCTCCAATCAAACTCATCTTAACCATAGTGGTCTGGTCACCTAATCTTGTTCCCATTCTCACTACCTGAGTAAACCCTGATGTTCTAGTTCCCAATTTTGGAATAACCCTACCTATTAACTCTTGCAAGTCTTGAGGGATAGATTTTGGATTTTTTTTGCCCGAGTTGATTACCTTATCCACTAGACCTTTAATCGCCTTAGCCTTGGCCTCAGAAGTTTGTATTGTCCCATGGGACAAAAGAAGATACACTAACCCTTTGAAGAGGTTTTTACGTTGATCCTTATTTCTTCCAAGGTGTTTACCATAAACTCTATGCCTCACTGAGAGTCAACCCCCTCTCAACTAGCTTCTCTGATATCAAGCGTATGGATTTAGCGCCCAGATTCTTAGCCTTTAAAAGTTGCTGCCTTGGAGTATTGATTAAGTCTTCAATAGTGTTAATCTCTATCGCCTTTAGAGCATTGGTGATTCTTACAGGGAGATCCAGCTCCTCAATGGTTAATTTCAAAGTCTCTTCGGAAACTTTTGAACCGGAATCTTCTACTTCCTCCTCAATCTCCGGCTCAAAAACTGCATGAAAAGTATCTGATAAAAGCTTTGCCGCTGTATTTAATGCCTCCAGAGGTGAAATTGTCCCATCAGTTGTCACATCTAATACTAATTTATCAAAATCCGTTCTCCGTCCCACCCTGGTGGGCTCCACGTTGTAATTAACCGATATAACCGGACTAAACAATGCATCTACCGCGATCACGCCAATTTCATCAGTTTTTCTCTCGTCCGAGATTGAATAACCTTTACCCGAGGTAGCTTCCATTTCTATACTTAATTTAGATTTAGCATCTGTTAAAGTTGCAATGTGTTGATCTGGATTAGCAATCTCCGCGTCTCCTGAAATTTCCAGATCCCCTGCTTTAACCACTTTTTTACCTGATGCTTTAAGAGTTAATTTTATAGATTTGTCAGAAGGAATACTTAAGCGGATTTTTTTAATATTCAGGATGATCTCAATAACATCTTCCAGAACACCATCAATTGTTGAAAACCTGTGCGCAATCCCATCAATTTTAATTGAAGTAACAGCAGCCCCTGATAACGCAGTTAATAACACTCTCCTTAAGCTGTTACCTAAGGTATGACCAAAACCCGCCTCAAGCGGTTCAATTGCAATGCTCGCAAAATTTTCTTTTTCTAGTTCTGTCTTAATCTTAAACATAATGATCCTTATATATTAGCGAGAATAGTACTCAACTATCAACTGTTCGTCAATTGATTGTTCCATTTCTTCCCGCTCCGGAATTCTTAAAACCTTGCCTACTGTGGCGCGTCTTTGCAGCCACTCCGGCAAGGTCGATTCTTCTTCCAAGCTCTTTTTAACCTGTGTATTATCTCTCATTTGAGTAGATATTTCAATAGTCTGATTAATACCGACTTTAAAGGAAGGAATATTCACTTTTTTGCCGTCTACCTTAATATGTCCATGACTTACCATCTGTCTTGCTCCAGCCCTACTTTTTGCAAAATTTAATCTATAGACTACATTATCTAACCTGGTTTCTAAGGTTCGAAGCAAGGCAAGACCTGTTTCTCCTCTAACTTTACTTGCTTGCTCAAAATATCGTTTAAATTGTTTTTCTAAAATACCAAAGAATCTTTTGGCTTTTTGCTTTTCTCTAAGCTGCACACCATATTCGGATATTCTCCGCCTTCTGCCTAAACCGTGTTGTCCCGGAGGCACTGCTCCTTTTTTCTCAAGCGCTTTAGCATCTTTAGCAAATAAAGCCAAGCCTTCTCTTCTTGATAATCTTCTCTTCGGACCAGTATAACGGGCCATTAAACTCGTCTCCTTTTCTTAGGTCTTGGGCCGTTGTGAGGAATAGGAGTAACATCAGCAATCATTGTAATATTAATACCAGCTCCACGCAGAGCCTTAATAGTGGCATCTCTACCTGATCCAGGACCTTTGATATATACCTCAACTGAACTCATCCCTAAACCTTTGGCAGTTTGAGTTAACTTCTCCATAGCTGAAATTGCCGCATACGGAGTTGCACGCCTCGCTCCTTTAAAACCTGCTGTGCCGGAAGTCCCCCAGGCTAGGGTATTACCGGAAGCGTCTGTCAGTGTAACCAGAGTATTGTTAAAAGTCGCGGTCACGTATACTCTGCCACTACTGACTTTTTTCTCGGTTACTTTCTGTTTTTTAATCTGTATCTTCTTTTTGGCCATTAGCTTTTTGTCTCTCCTGTTTTTGCAACTACTTCTTTTCTGACAGTACCAACAGTCTTTCTCTTGCCTCGTTTAGTTCTAGCATTAGACCTCGTTCGCTGCCCTCTTGACGGTAAACCTTTCCGGTGTCTCATGCCCCTGTAACTGCCGATTTCTTCCAATCTTTTAATATTTTGTTCAATCTCCTGCCTTAAATCTCCTTCCACTTTAAACTGCTCAACACGCTTTTGTAGTTTATTGATCTCTTCTTCCGTTAAATCTTTAACTCTTTTCGCTCCGTCTACCCCTGCATCTTTTAAAACAGAAACCACATTAGAACGACCTATTCCAAAAATATAGGTTAAACCAATATCCACTCTTTTATTTTCCGGTAAATCAACTCCTGCAACTCTAGCCATAATTTTAAATACATCCTTTCTTGGATCGCATTATCCTTGTCTCTGTTTGTGCCTTGGGTCACGCGGACAAATCACATACAAAATACCCTCGCGCTTAACTATTTTACAAAATTTACACCTTGCTTTTATACTGGCTGCTACTTTCATAATTAATTCTTAGTTCAGAGTTCATAGTTTATAGTAATCTTTTCTACAAACTACCAACTATTTTAGCCTGAATGTTATCCTTCCTTTATCCAAATCATATTTTGGACTCATCTCTATCCTAACCCTATCTCCTTCTAAAAGCCTGATATAGTGCATTCTCATCTTACCTGAGATATGACACAAAATCACTCTTCCTAAAAGTTCCGGCACATCAACACTTCTGTCGATCTCTACTCTGAATAAAGTGTTAGGTAAAACTTCCTTAACTTTACCCTCAACTTCAATAACATCCTTTACCATAAATTTAGATTAAAGTATTTTAACAGAATTAGCCTCATCTTACAACCCATAAGATTTTGTTATAACAAAATCTCGCGAGCTAGACGCCCTGAACATTGTTAAGCGCTGCGCCAATCAGTTAATACTTCAGCCTCCTTTTTTCCAACAATTACTGTCATCTCAAAAAGACCGCCCCATGACTTATCAGAAGAAGAAAAAGTCCACCCATCTTCTTCCAGTACTACATCCGGCGACCCAGCTGTGTAAATGACTTCAATTGCCAAACTCATGCCGCTTTTTAATACCGGCCCCCTACCCGCCTCTCCAAATCCCGGTATTTCCGGATCCTCATGCAATCTTCTGCCAACACCATGCCCGACTAAACTTCTGACTACTGCATATCCTGCTCCCTCCACCTTAGTTTGAATAGCAGCAGATATATCTCCCACTCTGTTACTACCTACTGCTTGTGCTATACCTAACCAAAGCGCCTCTTCCCCTGTTTTCAGAAACTTATCTTTTCGGCTATCTTTTCCGACTAAAACACTCCAGGCGCAATCCGTATGCCAACCTTTATACATCACCGCCAAATCTACGCTGACCATATCACCACTTTCAAATTTCCTATCTGTCGGTATCCCGTGTACGACCTGCTCATTTACCGTAATGCAGGTGGCATATTTATATCCCGGTACGGTTTTATAAGACAAATCTCCGCCAAGTTTTATAACTTCTCTTTTTGCAATCTCATCTACTTCAAGCTCTGTGACGCCGACCTTAATAGCCTCCACCGCCCTTTTTAAGGCTTTTGCTGCAATAATACCTGATTTCCTCATCAAGCTTTGTTCGTAGGTATTTCTTGCTTTCATGCCCTAAACTTGCTTTCTTATCTCATCCTGAATTTTCTCTATGCTACCTATTCCGTCAATCTCAACTAATACCCCCTGACCTTGATAATATTCTAAAAGTGGTTTCGTCTGCTCATGATATAAATCTAAACGTTTCTTAATCGCCTCCTGACTATCATCTTCCCTGCCTCTTGCCGATAGCCGTTTAATTACTTCGCCGTCAGGAACTTCTAAATAAAAAACCCTCTCAACCTTTGGATCGAATAATTCTTTTTGGACAAGATTCCTCGGGTAACCATCTAAAATATACCCATTTTTAACATCATCTTTCTGTAACCTTTGTTTCACAATTTTTGCCGTTTCAATATCGTCAATTAATCGCCCCTCATTCATGACTTGCCTTATTTGTTTACCCTCCTCAGAATCTTCTTTGGCAAGTTCTCTAAAAATATCTCCGGTAGATATTTTTGGCAGATTAAGAAATTCTGCTAATAAACTGGCTTGAGTTGACTTACCAGATCCTTGCGGACCAATTAGTAATATTTTCATAATCACTATCTTCTTGCAAAAACATCGTAACTTCTTTCAATTAACTTACTTTCAAATTGTTTAGCCGTATCCAAAATAACAGATACGACGATCAAGAGTCCTGTTCCCCCCAAAACTAGAGTTTGAATCCCTGTCACTGAAGATGCAAGTGAAGGTAGTATTGCAATTGCCCCCAAAAATATGGCTCCTGCCAAGGTAATTCTGACCATTATATAATTTAAGAAAGCTGCGGTCTGAGTCCCCGGTCGTATCCCCGGAATAAACCCCCCATATTTTTTAATTTCATCGGCCACTTTTGTAGGGTTAAAAATAACAGCAGTATAGAAAAAAGTAAAACCTACCACTAATAGAAAATAAACTAAATTATAGGTTAAACTACTTGGGTTAAAATTTGAAGCTAAAAATCTCCCTATAGAAGATAGTCCTGGTTGAGGCAGACCGGCTAGATATGATCCTGCAAAAGATGGTACTAAAACTAGCGAAACTGCAAAGATAATCGGAATCACCCCGGCTTGATTGACTCGCAGTGGTAAATAAGTTTCTGCGCCTGTTTTCCCCTCTCTTCCGCCTACAAACCTTCTGGCATAATGAACCGTAATTTGCCTTCTGCCTTCGTTAATAAATACGACTCCTGCTACAACCAAAATCGAAAGGACGACAAAAATTAACATATTTATCAGTTGTGTTTGATCCACTACGGAAGCTGTTTGTGTTAAAACAACCGGCACCCGGGACACAATACCGGCAAAAATTAAAAGCGATATTCCGTTACCAATACCATATTCTGTAATTAGCTCCCCAATCCACATCAGAAAAATTGTCCCCGCAGTCATACCGACAATAATAGAGGCTATTTGAAGCGGACTAATCTGAGCAATTATCCCCTGATTCTTTAGTAGCACAAACATACCAATTGCCTGCAAGATAGCAAGCGGTACAGTCAGATACCTTGTATACTGATTGATCATTTGCCTGCCCATTTCACCTTCTTTAGATAAAGCCTCCAGTTTAGGACTGATCATTGTAAGTAATTGAAATATTATTGAGGCATTAATATAAGGGTTAAGCCCCAAAGAAATAATGGAAAAGTTTGCTAAAGTTCCGCCTGAGAAAATATCTAGAAGCCCCAAAAATTGGTTGGAAGAAAATAATTGTTGAAGTCCCGCCAAATCTACTCCGGAAACAGGTATATGAGCGGAAATCCTAAAAATGATAACCAGAATTGTCGTGATGATGATTTTTCGCCTCAGGTCTGCAATCTTAAACGCGTTAATAATTGGGGATAATATGCTAGACATCTAAAACCTTCCCGCCCAACTTTTCGATTTTTTTCCTGGCAGCCTCAGAAGTAAGCAGCTTAACGATTAAAGCTTTACTGATTTCCCCCCTACCTAAAACTTTTACACCTCTTTTTACTTCTTTTTCCGAAATAATTTTTGCTTCTTGTAATTTTGCCAAATCCACCACTTCTTTAGCCTTAAAAATATTTAACTGAGACAGAGTAATTAGGGTATATCCTTGTGGTGACTTAGGATTCCCTTTTCCTCTTTTAAGCGGTAGTTTTTTATATAAAGATAGACTTCCGGTGAATGTAGCCGGAATTTTACCCCGTGCCTTTTGTCCCTTAGTGCCTCTTCCCCCGGTCTTACCCTTTCCGGAACCCAAACCCCGGCCAAGTCTTTTTTTGGATCTTGTTTTAACTTTTAACAATTCGTGTAGCTTCATATCTCTCCTTTTTTCTCGCTCTTAACTTTTCTTGGCTCTACTTTCTTGAGTTTTCCCAGTGCCTCAAGAGTTGCATACACATTAGAGGCTTTATTTTTAGTCCCCAAAATTTTGGAAACAATATCATGGATACCTGCCGCCTCTACTACCACCCTTACTGCCCCTCCGGCAATCACTCCTGTTCCCACCGGAGCAGGCTTTAAAAGTACTCTGGCTGCCCCACTTTTAACTAAAACTGGATGCGGTATCGTTCTGCCTTTTAAATTAACTTCCCTCAAATGCTTCTTTGCATAAGTAGTGGCTTTTCTAACCGCAGACTGCACCTCAGCAGCCTTACCTAAACCCACTCCTACTCTTCCCTTTTTATCTCCCACAACAACTAAAACAGACAGGGATCTTTTATCCCCACCTTTCGTCTTTTTTGATACCCTATTGACTTGAACCACTCGTTCAAAAAACTCTGATAACTCTGTATTTTTGAATTGATTATTCATTGCCATAAATTATTTATTGAAATTAGAATTCCAATCCCCCTTCCCTTGCGCCTCTGCCAAATTCTGCTACTCTACCAGTATATAGAAAACCCCCCCTATCAAATACTACCTTTTTGATTTTATGCTTCAATGCCGCTGCTGATAGCTGCTTCCCTGCCTCATAAGCTCGACTCTTTTTAGAACCAGATTTTACAGCCAGATCACTCACGGAAACTAGGGTCTTACTTTCCTGATCATCTATCAATTGAGCAAAGATGTGTTGACTTGACCTGAATACCGAAAGTCTAGGCCTATCACTAGTCCCAAAAATTTTCTTTCTTATTTTATAATGTTTCCTTAGTCTTAAATTCTTTCTCATTATTTACTTCCTGCTCCGGCTACTCCAACTTTTGCACTCTTACCTACTTTCTTTCTTATATATTCGCCTTCATATCTTATACCTTTACCTTTATATACATCAGGCGTCCTTACTTTCTTTAAATTAGCTGCTACTTGTCCAACCAATTGTTTATCTATCCCGGAAACTTTAATCTTTGTGTTATCTGCTACCTCAAAGGTTACTCCTTCTGGAGCAATCATCTCTACCGGATGTGAATAACCGACATTAAGGACTAACTTATTACCGGCAACCTGGGCCCTAAACCCTACACCAATTAGCTCTAAATTTTTTGTCCAGAGAGCATTAACTCCTGTTACCATATTGTTAATCAAACTTCTTGTTAAACCATGCAGTGCTCTTACCTTTTTTTGGTCATTTTTCCTCTTTATAATAACCTGACTACCTTCAATTTCCACCGAAACAGCAGGGTTAACATCAAGGTTCAAAGTACCTTTTGAACCTGTAACACTAATAACATTGCCGGTCTGCGAAACTTCAACTCCGGATGGTATATTAACTGGTGAATTTCCTATTCTACTCATAAACTATTTACCAGACGAGCGCCAGTACCTCCCCTCCTGCTTTAATTTTGCGTGCTTCTTTGTCTGTCAAAAGTCCCTTAGGCGTTGAGATAATTGCTATACCTAACCCATTCAAAACCCGGGGCAAATCCTTAACCCCCTTATACACTCGGAGTGACGGCTTCGAAACTCTTTTAATATCGGTCAGTATCGGAATCCTAGAGTTATATTTAAGTGTAACTACTATTTCCCTTTTATCTTGCTTAACCTCGGAAAGATATCCTTCCTTTTGAAGTAACTTGGCAAGATTCCAAATTAGCTTGGAAAAGTTCAAATTCACTGAAACTTTACCAACCGAATAACCGTTTTTTATTCTAATTAATGCATCACCCACTGGATCCATATTTTTACCAACTCGCTTTCTTCACTCCGGGAAGTAACCCCAGATGTGCTAACTCTCTAAAACAAAGTCTGCAAAGACCAAATTTACTAAGATACGCCCGGGACCTACCACACCGCATACAACGGTTCTTTTTTTGTACTTCATATTTAAATTTCTTTTTAACAATATTACTTACTTTCGCCATAATTTAACTCCTAAAAGGCATTCCTAGGCCTTCCAATAATTTTTTGCCTTCTTCTTTATTCTTTGCGGTAGTTGTAATAGTTACTGCCAAACCTCTAGTTTTGTCCACACTTTTGTAATCCACTTCCGGAAAAATTGTTTGCTCTTTCAAGCCAATATTTAAATTTCCGTGACTGTCAAATGAATTATCTGATATCCCTTTGAAGTCCCTCACCTTAGGCAGGACAATACTTACTAACTTATCCAAGAAAGCATACATTCTATCACCCCGCAGAGTTGTCATCATTCCGATAGGTTGACCTTTGCTAACCTTAAAAGAGGCTATCGATTTTTTTGCCTTCGTGACAACCGGGCTTTGTCCCCCAAGTTGTGTAAAATAAACCTTTACCTTGTCTAAAATGCCGCTATCGTCTTTCGCCTCTCCCAAACCAATACTTATGACAATTTTTTCTACGCGGGGGACTGCCAGTTTATTTTTTAGGCCTTGGCTCTCTTGTAATTTTTGTTGTACCTCATTTAAATATTTTTCTTTAAGCCTTTGCATTTGTTTTAATCTCCTTCCCGCATTTTTTGCATATCCTAACTTTCTCGTTTCCTTCTAATTTGAAACTAACTCTGGTCGTTTTATTACAATTAGGACAAACTAACACCACATTAGAAATATCAAGTGATTTAGGTATATCAATAATTCCACCCTCTATACTCCCTTGTTTTCTGACATGTCTTTTATAAAGATTCGCACCACCTACAAAAACTCTTTTGTCCTTACCCCGTACATACTCCACCTTGCCTTCTTTACCCCTATCTTTACCTAATAATATTTTGACCTTATCTCCTTTTTTAATTTTCATTTACCATACCTCCTGTGCTAACGATATGATTTTTGTATATCCTGTATCCCTAACTTCCCTGGCAATGGGACCAAAAATACGCGTGGCCCGCAAGTTACCGTCATTATCTATAATTACTCCTGCGTTATCGTCAAATTTAATATATGAACCATCAGTACGTCTTACTTCTTTTTTGGTTCGCACAATCACTGCTTTGACTATCTCATGATTTTTTACCTGCCCATTAGGGTCTGCCCCTTTTACAACCGCTACAACTTTCTGTCCTAAACTAGCTTTTCTTTTGCCTGAACCGCCTAATGGCTGAATAACCATTAAGGCTTTTGCACCGCTATTATCTGCAACTGTTAACCTGCTCCTATGTTGTACCATACTTATTTAGCCCCCTTTTTCTTTTTCGGTGTATCAGTGTTTCGGTTTGTCGGTGTTTCGGATGTTTTTTCTTCCGATCCACTGACACTCTGACTCGCTGACTCACCGGTTTCTGGCATTACCTCAGCGATCGCCTCTTCAGCCTCCATTTTCAATTTCTCCTCAGTTATAGCTTCCAAATCCTTCCCTACTACTTTGAGAATTCTCCAATGTTTATTCCTAGAGATTGGCCTAACCTTAACAATCTCCACCATATCTCCCTCTTTAACTGGGATCTGGGTATCCACTAAATATTTTTGAGTCCTGATAAAAGTCTTCTTATACAAGGAATGCTTAGCAACTCTTTCCACTAGAACAGTGGCTGTTTTTTCCATTTTTGTCGAAACAACTCTTCCTATCATTTCTCTTTTCCTTTCTTTGCTCCACTAGACTCTAGATTCTCAACTTTAGACTCTAATTGCGTTAAAAGCTCTTTCTGGTTTATGACAGTTAAAACCTGAGCTAATCCTTTTTTATTTTTTGAAACTTTTTTTAAATCTTTTAATTTCTTCATATTCTTATCTAAAATTAAATTTGCAATCTCCTCCCTTAAGGTACCTGCTCTAATGTTAAGTTCTTTTAAATCCAATGCTTTAATTTGTACAAAATCCTGTTTCTTCATAATTGTTTCAATTTCAAGCTCCGCTTTAGATCCGAAGGATCACAAGTTTTGCTTATATTTTATATAATCCCTTTCTCTACAAACTTAGTGTCAATCGGTAATTTGTGAGCAGCTAACCTTAACGCTTCTTCCGCTACTATCTTTGTCACAGCTCCCATTTCAAAAATTAAACTGCCGGGTTTTACCACTGCCACGTAGCCTTCTACATCACCTTTTCCGGAACCCATTCGGGACTCTGCCGGATGTTTTGTAACAGGCTTATCAGGAAAAACCCTGATCCAAATACGTCCGCCTCTCTGGGTAAAATGAGCCATCGCCCGTCTAGCTGCCTCAAGTTGTCTTGCAGAAAGAAAACCAGCCTCCATAGCCTTCAATCCAAAAACCCCGAATGATAGACTATTCCCACGTGTGGCCACACCGCCTCTTTTACCCTTAAAAACCTTTCTATGTTTAGTTCTCTTCGGTTGCATTAAAGACATAATTTATATCTCCACCTCTCCCTTAAGATTTTGGCCTTGCCAAAATCGCAAGGTTGTTATAATTACATGTTTCATATCTCGACCTCTCCCTTATTAATCCACACCTTAACACCCACATACCCGGACTTTGTCAAAGCCGGATAAGCAACAAAGTCTATATCAGCTCTGAGTGTATGTAAAGGCATTGTTCCTGCAGCTTTCCACTCGCGTCTGGCAATTTCCGCTCCGCCAATTCTACCGGACAATACAATCCTGACTCCTTTTGCGCCTGCCCTCATCACCCGTTCAATTACTTGATTCATCACTCTCTGTGCAGGAAGCCTGCGGGCAAGCTGTTCGGCAACTGATTGAGCAACCAGATAGGCTGAAAGGTCAACACTTTTGAGTTCCATCGGCGCAACCTCCAAGTTATTGTCGTTTTTAACCTGCAGTTCCTTCATTAGAAATTTCTTAACCTCAGTTAAACCACTTCCACCTCGCCCGATCAAAATTCCAGGACGGGAAACGTAAATTATAATCTTTAGTTTATTTACAGCCCGTTCAATCTCCACTGAACCAATCCCTGCCGGTCGAAGCTTTTTCATTAAAAGATCACGGATTTTGATATCCTCGGAGATATATTGTTTATACTTTGCTCCAGTGGCAAACCAACGTGACTTCCAGGTTGCCCCGATACCCATTCTAAAACCAACTGGATGAATCTTTTGTCCCATTTTTTCTGGACTGATTTGGTACGTATCTATGGATTACTTTTTGGCTTTTTCTGCCAAATCGTCCACTACGACCTCAATCTGTTTCCCTCCTTCTTTTTTATTTGTTTCATTTTCTAATTTTTCACTTTGAACTTTTAACTTTGCACTTAAGTCGTCTGTCAATACTATCTTGATATGGCTCATTCTCTTTTTATACGGCTTTGCCCTTCCTTTAGTACCGGCTCTGAAACGGCGCATTTTCATGCTTTCATTTATCTCAACTGTTTTAAAAATTAATTTTGATGTATCCAAGCCCTGTTGTTTTGCATTTGCCAAAACCGTTTTCAAAGCTTTCTCCAAATCTTTAGCAGCATCCTTTGGGGTTAATCCCAAAATAGCTAAAGCCTTAGTCGGTTCCATCTTACGAACCATATCCGAAACTAACCTGAGTTTCCTGGGGCTAGTATGTAAATATTTTTGTATAGTTGTTATTTCCATATTAAGTCTTTGATGTTGACTTTTCAGTCACCTTTCCATGACCGTGAAACTTCCTAGTCGGCGCAAACTCTCCCAATCGCTGTCCCACCATCGACTCAGATACGTACACAGTCACAAAATTTTTGCCCTGATGGACTAAAAAAGTATGTCCCACAAATTCCGGTGGAATCTGTGAACGCCGTGCCCAGGTTTTAATTGGATTTTTCACACCAGAGGTGCCCCCTGCTCCACCGGCCTTTTGAGCCATCACTTTTTTCATTAACTTTTCATCAATAAACGGACCTTTTTTAGTTGATCTTCCCATTATGGTCTCCTCCTTTTAATTACATACTTGTTTGTCCATTTTTTCTTATTTCTAGTCTTACCGACTGCCGGCCGGCCATATTTAGTCATTGGCCGCTTTCTACCAATTCCAGATCTTCCTTCTCCTCCACCGTGTGGGTGAGAATCAGGGTCTTGTGCTACACCCCGGACAGTTGGTCTAATACCCATATGACGGGACCTTCCGGCCTTTCCTATAACCTTTTGTCTTATCTCTTCGTTACCTAAAACACCTATTGTTACCAAGGACTCCAAAGGAACCATTCTAACTTCACCTGAAGGTAATTTCAATTGTGCAAAATTACCTTCTTTGGCCAAAAGTTGCAGCGCCGCCCCAGCGCTTCGGCCTAATTGTCCGCCTTTACCCGGTACAAGTTCAACATTATGTATCAGAGTCCCGATCGTAATATTTTTGAGCTTCATCGCATTTCCGGTTTTAGCTTCAACCTTTTCTCCTGATACCACCTTATCGCCTACTTTCATGCCTTTAGGAGTTAAAATATATCTGTATTCTCCATCTTCATATTTAATTAAGGCAATCTCCACATTTCTGTTTGGGTCATATTCCAAAGCTGCTACTTCACCAGAAACCCCAAATTTATCTCTTTTAAAATCAATCTCCCTGTAGTATCTTTTATGCCTTCCTCCTTGCCCTCTAACAGTAACCATCCCTCCGGAAGACCTTCCGGAATTCTTTTTTAATAGCGTTTTTAATTTTTTTGGTGCTACTACTGTATTTTCCATATCACTTTCCTGTTATTACCTTTCTCTGAGTTGTGGGAGCAGCCCCAACTGCAATTTTCTCAATTTTAACTTTTGTCCTACCCAATAAGTCTTTTTTCTCTTTTAGTTTTATTGGTTCACTTTCAGCAGTTGTAACTGTCGCCCCTTCTTCTTTGGGTGTTTCAAACAAGGCAATGGTTTGACCCTTGCCTACCTGAACCAAAGCTTTCTTGAATCCTCCGGTTTTATAAATTTTTCTCACTTTTCTTTGTTGTTTCAACTTGCCTTTAACATTAATTACTTTAACCTTTAAAACCTTGACGTTGAACTTTTTAGCGACTGCTTTAGCAACTATCGGTTTAGTAGCATCTTTGTCTACCTCAAATACATACAAACCACTTTGAGCCAGTTTCATTGATTTCTCAGTAACAATCGGTCTTTTTATAACTATCATTTTTGCGCCTTTTCCGGTTTGCTTAATTTTTCAACTGCTTCTTTTGTAATAAGGAGTAAATCATGCTTGATGACCTCATAAACATTGATAAGATTAACCGGTAAAACATCAATCCCAGGGATGTTTCTAACCGCCCTCACCACATTATCGGTTTTTTCACTAGTCACAATTAAGACACCTGTTTGTTTCTGTTTTTTATCTGACGACTGACGACTGACGACTGACGACATCAAGTTAACCATTTCCTTGGTTTTGCCTGAAGCCTTTTCCAGTCCTGATAAACCCATCAATTGCTTATCGGCCGCCTTGACAGAAAAGGCAGACAAAAGCGCTGCTTTTTTCATTCTTTGCGGCAGTTCTAATCTTACTTTGCGGGGTTTAGGACCAAAAACTATGCCTCCACCTACAAAAATAGGTGCCCTAATACCACCATGCCTGGCTCTCCCTGTTCCTTTTTGTCTAAAAATCTTAGCAGTTGAACCTTCTACCTCACCCCGAGTTTTAGTAGAACCGGGCAAACTTTTTTGGTTAGTCATATAAACCCTCATTGCTTGTGACAATAGTTTTTTATTAACCTTTTGGCCAAAAATTTCTTTCGGTAAAGTTAAAGTCCCGCTTGCTCGTCCTGCCAAAGAATAAACCGGCACTGATAATGAACTTCTCGTAGAGCGAGGGGTGGCAGCGAGAAGGGCGTCCCGGCGCACAGGGGCAGGAGCGACAGCGATCGAGGATGCACGACGGGATCTCGAGCTGACAGGACCCCGAGCGACTTTTTTAACTGTAATATCTTTTTTAACCCTTGGCATTTTCTTCTCCTTCTTTCGGTGTTTCAGTGTCTCGGTTTATCGGTGTGTCGGTAATTTCTTTCTCTTCTGATTCACTGATTCGCTGATCCGCTAATTCACTGGGTTCCTCTTCTTCCTCTGAAGGCTTTTCTTCCGGCGGAGGAGTATAACCCTTAATTCTTCCTAGTTTTGTTACTATAACCAAGCTGCCAATAGAACCAGGAATAGCGCCTTTAATCACCAATAAATTACTAGTCTTATCCAAACCCACAACTTCCAGGTTTTTAACACTAGCTTGTGTCGTACCCATATGGCCGGCCATTTTTTTACCTTTATAAACCCTTCCCGGAGTCGTACCGGAACCAATAGCACCCGGAGCCCGAAGCCTGTCTGATTGACCGTGAGTTTTGGGACCGCCGTGAAAACCGTGACGCCTGACCCCACCCTGGAATCCCTTACCTTTAGAATTTCCTGTAACTTTAACAGCGTCCCCTATAGAAAAAACCTGGTCCAGTTTAATTTCTGTTCCAGGTTTTAAATCTTCTCCTACTTCATCACCACTCACCCCGCGAAGCCTTGGCGAAGTGGGGACTTCCCTAAACCAACGGACTTTGGCATCAAGCCCGGCTGCTTTAACATGCCCAAGCTGAGGTTTTTTAACTGATTTTTTGGTTCCATATCCTAACTGGAGTGCATCGTAGCCGTCTTTACCTTCCGCAGTCTTAACTTGTGCTACTAAATTTGGTTTAATTTCCACCATAGTAGCCCCCACCCTCCTGCCGCGGGAATCATACGTACTGGTCATATCCTTCTTTATACCTATCAATGTATTAATCATAAAAAAGAGTGACCTCCGTTTTTACCGGATAGTCACTCAGTAATTGTGCCTTCAATTGTCGTATCCCGCATAGCCTTGGCAACGTGGGACGCACAACCTACTGAAATTAATTAATTGTTAATTAACCTGATAAATAAATCATCAGCTATAAAGAATTTTAACACAAGCTCGAGGCTAAATGCAAGGGCGGTGCAGATCCTACATTTTTACTTCAATATCCACCCCGGCGGGGATCTCAAGATGCATCAAGGAATCTATAGTTTTTGGGGTAGGTTCTAAAATATCAATCATTCTTTTGTGGGTTTTGATCTCAAAAGCTTCTCTTGCGTCTTTATCTGTGTGAGGGGAAGTTAAAACGGTGATTCTTTCAATTTTGGTAGGAAGGGGGATTGGGCCAACAATTTTGGCACCGGTGCGAAGGGCTGTATCCAATAGAGACTCACAGGTATTGTCTAATACCCGATGGTCATAACTTTTAAGTTTAACTCGAATACGTCCTCTTGGCATATTTTTTTACTTCCTACTGTTAATGTGCAAATTATACCATTAAAACCTAAAAAAGGGGCTCTTTTGCCCCTAACTACCAACTACAAACTAATAACTACTAACTAATTATCTTGGTAATGGCTCCGGCTCCGACAGTTTTACCGCCTTCTCGGACAGCAAACCGCAGGCCTTCTTCCATGGCTACCGGTGTAATCAATTTACCTGTAACATGAACGGTGTCTCCCGGCATAGCCATTTCCACACCTTCCGGCAGGGTAACCTCACCGGTCACGTCAGTAGTTCTGACATAAAACTGTGGTCTGTACCCTTTGAAAAACGGAGTATGTCTGCCGCCCTCTTCCTTACTTAAGATATAGACTTCTGCTTCAAATTCTGAATGCGGAGTGATTGAACCCGGCTTAGCTAAAACCTGGCCGCGCTCGACATCGTCTTTTTCAATACCCCGGAGCAGTATTCCGGCATTATCCCCTGCCTGACCTTCATCCAACATTTTATGAAACATTTCAATTCCGGTCACCACGCTCTTTTTGGTAGGTCTGATTCCGACGATTTCAATCTCTTCATTAACTTTAACCTTGCCTCTTTCAATTCTTCCGGTGACCACTGTTCCACGGCCTTTAATAGAGAAAACATCTTCAACAGCCATCAGGAAAGGCTTATCAACATCCCGGACCGGAGTTGGAATCCACTCATCAACTTTATTCATAAGCTCCTCAACTGCTTTAATAGCTTCCGGATCGCCTTCTAAGGCTTTTTTAGCAGAGCCCCGGATTATAGGAGACTGTGGGTCGTATTCATATTTCTTCAGAAGATCGCGTACTTCTTCTTCCACCAAATCCAACAGTTCCGGGTCATCAACCATATCGCATTTATTAAGAAAAACTACAATTGCCGGCACACCCACTTGGCGGGCTAACAATAAATGTTCACGGGTTTGCGGCATGGGGCCGTCCGGAGCGGAAACCACTAAAATGGCGCCATCTGTTTGTGCGGCACCGGTAATCATGTTTTTGATGTAGTCAGCATGACCAGGCATGTCGATGTGAGCATAATGCCTTTTTTCTGTTTCGTATTCCTGGTGGGAAATGTTGATGGTAATGCCACGGGCTTTTTCTTCCGGAGCGTTATCAATCTGATCAACAGACCTTTTCTCGGCCATTCCTTTAGAAGCCAAAACATTGGTAATTGCAGCAGTTAAAGTTGTCTTACCATGGTCAACATGACCCATGGTTCCCACATTAACGTGCGGTTTGCTTCTATCAAATTTTTTTGCGTCTGCCATAATAGTTTATCTTGAGCAATTATGCCCTAAAAATCCAGCTACGTCAAGCTGGAGTACTTAAAATATACAATAATCTTAATGAGAATGCAATAGGCTAAATTTACAAGTTACTAGCGATTACGTATAGGGTTTATCCCCAGATTATGCCATGCTCTCATTGTTAACCTGGCCAGATGAAATCCTAAACCATGATTTCTTAAATGTTCTTTTGCCGGTTGCCTACCCATTAACTGTTTTATGCCTTCCCGAATATCTAAACCATTATGGACTACATCATAAAGTCCAAATGTTATTGGCGCATCGATACCATAATACCTAGCTAACTCAGCAACAGACTCAAGCGTATACAAACCCTCTGCTAATTCTATATTTTGAATTTCATCTACTGACAAACCCTGAACTAGTCTTTGGCCTGCCCGAAAATTCCTGGTTGAATCCGGATAACAAGATAATTGTAAATCCCCATTGCCAGACAGTCCTCTAAATGTTTCTTCCAATCCTCCTAAAGATTGACCGAATCTGACCATCTCCTCCAATGCCCGAGTCGCATAAAAAGCTTTACTGGTATTGGACGCCCCCATTTCATGCGCTATACCAGCACCTAATGCCATAACATTTTTCAAAGCTCCCCCATACTCCACCCCCACAGGATCATATGATACATAAACCCGCAGACGATTCGAGTTTAACCAAGACTGTACATGATCTGCAACTTTTGGATTATATGAAGCTGCCACTATGCCTGCAATCTCACCACGAGCGACATCGCCTGCAACGTTAGGGCCAGACAAAACGCCAATCCTATCTACCAAGGTTGGATCTTCTTCTAGCATAATTTCTGACATCCTCAGGTGCGTCCCTTTCTCTAAACCCTTTGATAAATTCGCTACATAAGTTGTCGAGGAAATTGAGGGTCTAAGTTTATGGAAAAACGGGCGATATTCCTGTGTGGGAACAGCTACAGCTATTAAATCTGCGTTATCTGCAAACTCAGCCATATCCGAAGTTGCTTTTACATTATTCGGCATTACCACATCTGATAACCTTTTGGTTCTATGTGTTCTATGAAACTCTTTTACATCTTGAGGAGTACTCAATAAAATTGTAACTCTATGGCCTCTTTCAGCAGCAACTTTGGCAAAAGCAGAACCCCATGCACCAGCCGGCCCAACTGAAATATTTTTTCTCTCTGGCATAGGGGACGATTATACTGGTTTAAAGCCCCATAGTCAAAGGGGTTATACAGAATATCCCCACGATCGTTGGTAAAACTGTTTACTACAAAGGTTCTGATGCAACACTCGAAGGAACATACCTGAAGTTTCTTTTTGTGTAATAATTATTCTCTATTTCCTGCTGTCTATATAGCACGACTACTTCTGCATTAGGGTCTAATGGGTCAGGAATGGGAAAAGGAGTAAACCCACCATAGATCATTAACGTTTCTTCATCTAAAGGTGTAGCCATCACAGAATACATATTCCATTCATTAGGAGTTGCTGCAATACAAACAGAGCCTTTATCTATTGGGGTCCATACACCTTCTTTATTTCGATATTCAATCGTCATACAGATTTAGTGTTCAACTCTACCGGTGAAACCTGAGGATTCAATGATTTTTTGGGTAATATTATTCGGCACTGGTTCATAGTGATCAGCTTCCATGTAGTAAGTGGCCCGGCCTTGTGACATACTTCTAATGGCTGTCGCATAACCGTGCATTTCTGCCAAAGGTACTAAAGCTAATATTACCCTGGCATTTCCGCGGGTTTCAGAAGATAAAATTTGAGCTCTTTTGGAAGATAAATCACCAATCATCTCTCCCAGAAACTCTTCCGGGGTGGTCACTTCCACCTTCATGATCGGCTCAAGGAGAATCATGTCAGCTTTCTTAGCTGCCTCAGATAATCCCAAAGAGGCGGCAATCTTAAAGGCAATTTCGGATGAGTCAACATCATGAAAAGACCCGTCATAAACAGTCACTTTAATATCAGTTACCGGGTATCCGGCCAAAATTCCGGTATCTTCTTTTTCAATAACCCCTTTTTCAATTGGTGCAATAAACTCCCGTGGAATAGCGCCGCCTACTACTTCTGAGGCAAACTCCCGGCCTTGACCACGAGGCAGCGGTTCAATGCGCAACAGACAGTGTCCATATTGACCCCGACCACCTGTTTGCCTGATGTATTTTCCTTCACCCTCTGCTAGTTTTGTAATAGTTTCTTTATAAGCAACTTGCGGCTGTCCTACGTTAGCTTCCAGTTTAAACTCCCGCTTCATCCGGTCGACTAAAATCTCAAGTTGCAACTCACCCATGCCGGCAATAATAGTTTGTCCGGTTTCAGCATCAGACCTAACCCGGAAAGTCGGATCCTCCTCTGACAGCCGCTGCAAAGCATAACCTAACTTTTCCTGATCTGATTTAGTTTTCGGCTCAATAGCCAAAGAGATAACCGGTTCAGGAAATGAGATGGATTCTAAAATAATAGGGGCGCTTTGATCACATAAAGTATTACCGGTGATGGTATCTTTAAGCCCTACTGCTGCCACAATTTCTCCGGCATATGCCTCATCAATTTCTTCCCGGTCATTAGCATGCATCAAAAGCAGCCGGCCTACTCTTTCCGTAACTTGTTTAGTAGCATTATAAACATAAGACCCGGATTTTAGAGTTCCCGAATAAACTCTGATATAAGTAAGTTTTCCAACATGCGGATCAACCTGAATCTTAAAAGCTAAAGCCGCCAAAGGCGCAGCCGGATCACCTTTTCTCTCTTCCTCTTCACCGGTTTTGGGATTTGTCCCGGTTACAGTAAAGACATCCTGGGGAGAAGGTAAGTATTCAATTACTGCGTCCAACATTGGCTGGACTCCTTTATTTCGAAGGGAGGATCCGGCAAAAACCGGCACTATTTTATTGGAAATCACAGCTTTTCTGAGAGCCTCCTTAAGCTCGGTTATACTAATCTCTTTCCCGCCTAAATACTTTTCCATTAGGATATCGTCACTGCCGGCAATCTCTTCCACTAATTTTTCCCGGGCAGTTTTGACCGCTTCAACCATATCGGCCGGAATTTCCGTTTCATGAAACTTAGCTCCGGTTTCATCACCTTCCCAGATAATGGCTTTTTCGGTTAAAAGATCCACCACTCCCTTAAAATCATTTTCTTTACCGATCGGGAGGTTATAAGCAATGGCATTAGCCCCTAACCTGTCTCTGGCCGATTGAATGGTGGCAGCAAAATCTGCTCCCACCACATCCATCTTGTTGGAAAAGGCAATCAAAGGCACGCTGTATTTATTTGCCTGTCTCCAAACAGTCTCTGTTTGAGATTGCACTCCGGAAGAAGAATCCAAAACAATCACTGCGCCGTCTAAAACCCGTAAAGATCTTTCTACCTCAGCCGTAAAATCAACGTGTCCCGGGGTATCAATCAGGTTAACTCTCATCTCATGGCCTTCAAAAAGACCTTTTTGCACAGTCCAAAAAGCAGTGATGGCTGCAGAAACAATGGTAATCCCCCGCTCGCGTTCCTGTTCCATCCAATCTGTAACAGTTGTACCTTCGTCGATATTGCCGATTTTGTAGGTTTTTCCGGTATAAAACAGGATCCGCTCAGTGGTTGTGGTTTTCCCGGCATCAATGTGAGCGATAATACCGATGTTTCTGATCCTGTCCAGCGGAAAATCTCGTTTTGTCTTTGTTACTGCCATATTATTATCCCTTTTCCAAGTCTCTAATTATTTTTTTTATTTCTTCAATCCTGACTCGGGCGGTTTCCGCATCCTCAATTGCCATAGTATAGGCGGCGTTCTCAGAAAGATCACCTTCCTGAGCAGCAGCGCCTTTTTTGAGCATTATCTTCTCCAAATCTTTTTCAAGTTCGGCTAGATTTTCTCTCCACATTTTTAATTTTTCTTGTCTTAATTTTTCGTCCATAATTTATGGGTCCTGTCTAAAAAAATGAGCCCCCTCATATAGGAGGCTACAGGTGAATATTATACTTTTTTGATCCTAAAAGTCAAATAGACAATATTTTAAGAAGGAAACCAAATATTTATGCTGCAGTCGGAAACAGATGTGCATCGGCTGGTTTTATCAAAGGTTGTGGACGGCTAAAAAGTGCTTTTAAATCATCTGGGCAACAGTCTCCTATAGCCTGGATATTTGCTACCAAGGGCCGTTCCTTTCCCGGATCAATTGCATTTACCACTTCCAGCACTTCGGCAATTTGCTTTTCTAACCCACGATCCACATCTTCTACCATATTATTCTGATATTACCACTTATAAGAGATTAGTCAATATTGAAGAATACTTACCAGCGGAAATGCGAAAAGGCGCGGTTGGCGTTTGCAGCTTTTTGGATATCGTCTTTTTTCTTAATAGCAATGCCTGTACCGTTGGCAGCATCCATAAACTCTGCCGCTAATTTTTTACCAAAGGAATGAAACTCCTTATTGGATCTGGATTTTGCTCCGGCTAAAATCCACCTAATGGCCAAAGCCTCTTTTCTGTCACCCCGAACCTCTACCGGCACCTGATAGGAAGCTCCTCCTACACGGCGGGGTCTCACTTCCATTTTTGGAGCCACATTGGCAATAGCCTTTTCGAAAATAGCCAAAGGATCTTGTTTGGATTGCTCTTTGATCTCTTCCAAAGCTAAATAAACCAACTTCTCTGCTATAGACCTCTTGCCGGAAATCATCAATTTATTGATAAACCGGGTCACCAATTTTGAATTGTAGATTGGGTCCAGTGGCAATATGTGTTTTGGTGCTTTTTTACTTCTCATTTATTCCCCCTTCTTATGCTGCCGGAGCTGCCGGTGCAGGAGTCGGTGCAGCTGCTTTGGGAGCTGGCCCGCCGCCGCCTTTTTTAGTTCCATATCTGGATCGACCCCGTTTCCTATTAACTACCCCAGCCAAGTCATACTTGCCTCTGACTAAATGATACTTCACTCCTGGAAGATCTTTCACCCTACCTCCTCTAACCAAAACTATTCCGTGTTCTGCTAAAGAATGGCCTTCCCCTTGAATATAAGCTGTTATCTCAGTTCTATTGGAAAGCCTTACTCTGGCTACTTTCCGAAGAGCTGAATTTGGTTTTTTAGGAGTCATTGTTTTAACCAAAGTTACTACTCCCCGCTTCTGCGGGTTAAAATCCTGGGTGTATTTTCGGTCTTTAGCATTAAAGCCGCGGCGAAGCGCCGTAGCTTTAATCTTTCTGGCTGTTTTTTTTCTACCTTTTCGTACCAATTGATTTATAGTTGGCATACCTTAATTCCTTTTTATATTTACCTCTCTATTTTTACTCTATCTATGCTTGTAGGAATAAGCCTGCCAATTATAACATTTTCTTTAAGTCCGATTAACCTATCCTGCTTACCTGAAATAGCAGCATCTGAAAGTATGGAGGTGGTTTCCTGGAATGAGGCAGCTGATAAGAAGCTTTCTGTCTGCAGAGAAGCCCTGGTTATTCCGAGTATGATAACTTCTGCTGTTGCTGCCTCACCACCCCCTGCCAAAACCCGTTTATTTTCTTCTTCAAAACGAATCCTATCAATTATTTCTCCTGGTAAAAGATTAGTATCGCCCTGGGATTCAACTTTAACTTTATCTGACATTTTTCTAACAATCACTTCAAAATGTTTCTCATTAATAGGCACGCCTTGAGATTCATAAACACTCCTCACCTCGTCAACTATATAGCGCTGGGCTGCCCTCAATCCTTGAATTCTTAAAGTCTCTTTAACATCAACATGACCGGAGGCTAAAATTGTTCCCGCATCTATCAGTTGACCTTCTTCTACCAAAAGGGTGGCAGTAGCAGGAATAATATACTCTCTTTCTTCATGCGGTTTCTGGGTAGTCCTGACTCTTACTCTTATCCCAGCATCTTCAGTCTCAATTATGGAAACTTTACCGGCAATCTCAGACATAGGTGATGCAACTTTAGGAATCCTGGTTTCAAACAACTCTTCAACCCTTGGCAAACCTTGAGTAATATCAAGTCCCACAATTCCTCCGGTGTGGAAAGTACGCATCGTCAGTTGTGTCCCCGGCTCGCCAATAGCTTGCGCAGCTACTACCCCAACAGGAGTACCGATTTTAACCAGTGCGCGAGTAGTAAGATCAGCGCCGTAACAAGCGCTACAAATTCCATAACGAGCCTCACAGGTTAAGGGCGAACGCGCTGCTACTCTAACAACACCAGCCTTTAAAACCTTGGCAATTAGCTCTTCTGTTAAAAGAGTACCTTTCTTAAGTAAGACTTTCCTGCTCTTAACCTCTAAAACATTATCCGAAACAATTCTTCCCAATAGTTTTTCCCGTGCTGTATTGAAACTACCTTTTGAAATATCATATTCTAAAGATTCACTCGTCCCACAGTCTTCCATTCTAATAATGACATCATGGGCCACATCCACCAACCTCCTGGTTAAATACCCGGCATCAGCCGTTTTTAAGGCTTTGTCTGCCACACCTTTTCTGGCTCCCCGGGCTGAAGTGAAATATTCAAATACTGATAAACCTTGTCTGTAGTTTGATTTAGTAGGCAGTTCCACAATTTTACCGGTTGGATCAGTAGATAGTCCCCGCATGGCGGAAAGTTGTTTTGCTTGATCCCTGGATCCTCGGGCTCCTGCTTCTACCATCATCCTTATTGGATTTTTAAGACCTAAGTATTCCCAGGTAGCATTAGCCAACTCTTCTGTTGTTCTGATCCAAACCATTTGCGCCAATTGTGATTTTTCTTGAGGAGTGATTAAACCTTTGGCCGTATTGGCTTCAATTTTTTCGATCTCTTCTATTGCTTTATCTAAATACTTCTGCTTATCAGGAACAATCTTGGCATCAAATATTGAGATGGAAATACCGGCAATAGTAGCTCCCCAGAAACCCAAGGTTTTAATGCTGTCGATAAGCTCTGATACCTCCTCTTTATTCATAGCCTCCATAGCCCGCAGAATGATATCTCGGATCGTAAATCCCTTAATAGCTGAATTTAGAAACTGCATTTGAAGAGGCAACACTTGATTAAAAAGAATCCTGCCAACAGATGTCTCAATTACTTCCTTATTAATTCTAATCTGAATTTTTTGTTGAATGCCAATTTTGCCCAAGGTATAAGCTCTAACCGCATCCTCCGGGAGTACAAAAAAATGCAGACTTTCTTCTTCCTTTGTCTCATCAATGAAAGTTAAGTAATAACACCCTAAAGCCATTTCTCTATTTGGCACCGTAATTGGTTGGGCATTAGCCGGACCAAAAATATTTTCTCTGGCCATCATCAGCGACTTTGCCTCTTCACGAGCCTGAGTAGACAACGGCACATGAACGGCCATTTGATCCCCGTCAAAATCAGCATTAAAACCGGCACAGATACAAGGATGGATGGCGATGGCATTTCCGTCTACCAATACCGGATAAAAAGCCTGAATACCTAACCTGTGCAAAGTCGGAGCCCGATTGATCAGGATCGGATGCCCGGTAATAATTTCTTCCAAAATATCCCAAACCTCGGCTGGCCGGAGCTCAAGAATATTCTTGGCGCCCTTAACATTAGAAGCTAAACCCCGGGCAATTACCTCGCGCAGCACAAAAGGTTTGAACATCTCAAGAGCCATCTCTTTTGGTAATCCTACCTGATCAAGCTTAAGCTTTGGCCCAACCACAATCACTGATCTTCCGGAATAATCTACCCTTTTACCCAAAAGGTTTTGTCTGAATCTGCCTTGTTTACCGCGTAACATGTCTGAGAGTGAACGTAAAACATGAGTGGTGGCTGGACCTCCTCGCCTTGAAGTCCTAGACGTTGCATCGATCAAACTATCTACAGCCTCTTGCAACATTCTTTTTTCATTGCGCAGAATAATTTCCGGAGCACCAAGGTTAATTAACCTGTTTAAACGGTTATTCCTGTTAATAACTCTTCTATAAAGATCATTTAAATCTGAGGTGGCAAACCTTCCCCCCGGCAGTTGTACCATAGGCCGAAGATCAGGCGGTAAAACCGGCAAAACCCGCAAAATCAGCCACGCTGGAGATATCCCGGACGATCTCATCCCTTCAATCACCCTCAGTCTCTTGGTAGATTTAATATGCTTTTGTCCGGTGGATTTTCGGACTTCTTCCCGCAAGTGAGCCGCTAATTTATCCAAATCTAAGCCTTGCAACACCTCTAAAAATGCCTCTGCTCCCATCCCAACTGTAACAAAATCCGAGACCCCGTATTCAGAAAGTTTATAATATTCTTCCTCTGATAAAAGCTTTAGAGGAGTTACACTCTTAACCAGATCCGATACTGCTTTAAAAATTCCCTCTAGAGTCGTAATTTCCCCAACCAAGGCGTCTCTTAGTTTTTGGACCTCTGACCTGACTTTTAAGTTCTGCTCCTCTGCCTCCAGTTCAAACTTCTCTTTTTCTAATTTTTTCTTGATATCGATGAGGTCTTTTTTAAGCGTACCTTCCAAATCTTTGATACTCTTTTCCAAGGTCTCTTTGGAATTTTCAATTTTTTCCTGTAAATCTTTCTCCAGTTTCTGCAAGGCCGCCGTTTTTCCGTTTGAATCAATACTGATTGCTAAATAAGAAGCAAAATAGATAACCGCTTCCAAGTTTTTAGGTGAAACATCCAGAATTAACGAAAGCTTGGAAGGCGCTCCTTTAACAAACCAACTATGCGCAACAGGGGAAGCAAGATTAATATGACCCATTCTTTCGCGCCTAACCTTACTCTGGGTAACTTCAACACCACATTTATCACAAATAACACCCCTGAACCTAATTCTTTTGTATTTACCGCAGTAACATTCATAATCCTTGGTCGGGCCAAAGATATTTTCGGAAAATAGCCCGTCTTTTTCTGCCTTCAAAGTTCTGTAATTGATGGTTTCCGGTTTGGTAACTTCACCAAAAGACCAGCTTCGGATTTGCTCCGGAGAAGCAACAGTTAATCTTAAACTTTCAAAATCTAGCAAATCGTTCATTCCGTCTCCTTTTCTTTTTCTATTTCAGAACTTTCATCAACAACTTCAAAAGGACTATTTTCAGATTCAAGTTCTCCTGCGCCGGCGATTGGTTTCATTTCTAAAACTTCTTCTAATTGGGCCACTTCTTCTATTACCGCCGGCTTTTCCTCCGACTCTGAAGTCTGGACTATTTTAGCACCAAGCGTCTCAACATTTAAACCTAAGGCTTGAAGTTCCTTTACTAAGACTTTGAAAGATTCCGGAATTAGCGCCTGGGGGATATCAATACCTTTAACAATTGCCTCAAAAGCCTTGGCCCGTCCTACCACATCATCAGACTTAATGGTTAACATTTCTTGTAAAATATGTGCCGCCCCGTATGCTTCCAGAGCCCAAACTTCCATCTCTCCCAATCTTTGTCCTCCCATTTGGGCTTTTCCACCCAAAGGCTGTTGTGTGACAAGGGAATATGGGCCGGTGGATCGGGCATGAATTTTTTCCTCCACCATGTGTATTAATTTAAGGATGTAATTTATACCGACCACAATTGTATTCCCAAACGGCTCCCCGGTCCTTCCGTCAAAAAGCTGTGTCTTACCATCAACCGAGTATCCTGCTTTCTGAAGCTCCTCTATTAACTTTTCTTCCGGGATCTTTTCAAAAACCGGCGCAGCTATCTTATATCCCAGCTTCTTACCTGCAAACCCCCAGTGAGTTTCCAACAGTTGTCCCAAGTTCATCCTGGATAAAACTGAGAGGGGAGAAATGATGATATCAACCGGTGTGCCATCAGCAAGATGTGGCATATCGGCGGCTGGAATAATCCTGGAAATAACACCTTTATTACCGTGACGGCCAGCCAACTTATCTCCGGCAGTAACTTTACGTAGTTGAGCAACTTTAACCTTAATCCTCATAAATGTCCCTGTATCCAACTCATCTCCTTCGTCTCGAGAGAGAATTTGCACCCCAATTACAGTACCCCGCTCACCATGAGGAATTCTAAGAGAAGTATCCCTTACTTCTTTTGCCTTTTCTCCGAAAATAGCCCGCAGTAATCTCTCTTCAGCAGTCAATTCAGTCTCGCCTTTAGGTTGGACTTTACCAACCAAGATATCATTCGGTCCCACTTCCGCGCCGATTCTTACAATCCCTTTCTCATCCAAATTAATAAGTGCTTCCTCAGATACATTAGGGATATCACTGGTAAGTTCCTCCGGCCCCAGCTTAGTTTCCACCACATCAACCTCATATTCTTCTATATGAATTGAGGTCAAAGTATCCTCTTTTACCAATCTATCTGAAATAACAATGGCATCCTCATAACCCAAACCTTCAAAACTCATATAGGCAATTAGCAGATTTTGACCTAGTGCCAACTCTCCATTTTCGCAAGCCGCACCATCAATTAACAGATCACCCTTTTTAACCTTTTCACCAACCCCAACCACCGGTTTTTGTGAATAACAAGTACCTTGAGGAGAATGGACAAACTTTTTGATTTCAACTTGAATATCTTCTCCCTTGGTAGATAAAATGAGTTTTTTGCCGTCCACGTATTTTACAGTTCCGTCTGAGGCAGCCCTAACCACTCTACCCATATTATCAGCTACAACCCTTTCCATCCCTGTTCCAACAATAGGAGCGGAAGGCCTAAGGAGCGGAACCGCCTGACACTGCATCTGAGTACCCATCAAAGCCCGATTAGCATCGTCGTTTGCCAAGAAAGGAATCAAAGAAGCACTAGTACCAAAAATTTGCTGAGGTGAGATATCGATTAAGGCAATATCTTCGGCTGGTCCTTCAAAAAAGTTTCCCTGGAAACGGGTTGGCACCCTCTCGTCTAAAATATAATCCCGCTCGTCTGTATTTACCGTAGCCTCAGTGATATGGAAATCCTCTTCATCATCAGCCGTGAAATAAACTATCTCATCGGTAACTTTTGGTTTGCCCCGTTGCATGATTACTTTTCTATAAGGAGTCTCCAGAAAACCATATTCATTAATACGGGTATAAAGTGCCAAATACGTAACTAGCCCGATGTTTTGGCCTTCCGGAGATCTGATAGGGTCAATCCTACCGTACTGGCTATGGTTGATGTCACGGACGGAAAAAGAAGCTCTATCTCTTGTGATACCGCCTGCTCCCATAACAGAGAGTCTTCTTAAATGATCCAGCTCAGATAAAGGATTAACTTGGTCTAAAATAGAAGATAACTGAGAAGACCTAAAGAATTCATTAATTGCAGCAATCACTGGTTTAGCATTGATTAAACCGCCAGGACTAACTTCCTGATCAGCAGAGGTCAAACTCATTCTTTCTTTAATAATGCGCTCGAGTCGAAGAACCCCGATCCTGAATGCGTTTTGCTGGACCAACTCTCCGGCACACCTGACCCGCCTGTTGGCAAGATGATCTATATCATCTAATTTACCTTCTCCTTGGCTCAGTTTAATCAGACATTTTAAAGTTGCAACAATATCCTCTTTAGTTAAAATCCAATTTTCCGGGGTATTGGGTAAGTTTAAACCTAATCTTTTATTAATCTTATATCTACCAACCTTAATCAGGTTGTAGCGTCTGGCGTTAAAAAACATCCCATCCAACAGCGCTTTTGCATTATCCAAGACTACCGGGTCACCCGGGCGCATCTTCCTAAAAATCTCGAGCAGCGCCTCATCAGTACTGGAAGTAGGATCTTTTGCCAGCGTTGTATCAATAAACTTATCCTCTCCGGTATCAACATCTTTAAAAAGTTCCACAATCGATTCATTTTCGGAAAACCCTAGAGCCCGGAGGAGTGTTGTAACAGCAAATTTCCTTTTTCTGTCAATCTTAGCAGTTAAAACCCCGCCTCTGGTGATTGAGAATTCAAGCCATGAACCCCGGTATGGACGTATTTCTGCCGAGAATAACCTTCTGCCGGTAATTGGGTCGTCAGAGGCTTGAAAAAATACTCCGGGAGAGCGGACCAGTTGATTAATGATCACCCGCTCTACTCCATTTATAATAAAAGTGCCTTTATCAGTCATCTGTGGAATATCTCCTAGGAATACATCTTGTTTGTATCTTTGTCCGGTTTGTTTGTTAATCAAGGTGGCCTCAATTTTCAGTGGAGCATCAAAAGTAACCCCTTTTTCACGAGCTACTTCAGAGGTATACTTGGGTTTACCAAAATAAAAGGACCCTAGTTCTAGGGTCCAATTTTTTCCTGTAAAGTCTTCAACAGGAGAGATCTCCTCGAGGACTTCTGCAATGCCTTTTTTCAAAAAGTCATTGTAAGAATCCAGTTGAATTTTGATAAGATTAAGTTCGGGAACCGAAGCAGGTACTTTGCTCCAATATTTACGTCCTATGTCTTTTGTAGATGAGTTCAATGACATTAGTAGATGGCCTATTTCTCCCCACCTGGCGGGGATGGGACAGAATCAACAAAAAGAAGCATACGTACTCGTACGCCTCCATTTTTTCTATTGAATTAAACTCAATATATCACGAAAAATAACACTCGTCAAGACCCAAAATATTCTCTTGCTACTATCTCGTCTTTTTTCATTTGAGCAATTAATTCTTTAGTCGAATTGAATTTTTTGTTGTACCTGATTTTTTTTAAAAGTTTAACAGAAATCCACTGACCGTAAATATTTTGCTTAAAATTTAAGATATATGTCTCTGCCTGGAAACTTTTTTCATTAAAAGTTTTAGCTTGCCCAATGAAAGTCAATGCAGGATAAACGGAATTTACTATTTTAGTATTGGAGATATAAATTCCTTCCGGGATATTTTTAGCTAAATTTATATTAGCTGTCGGAAAACCCAACCCTTTTCCTCGTTGCTTACTCTTTCTCACCTTTCCCCAAAATTGATACATAAATATCCCAGATTATAACTTATTTCTTAGGGATAGTTTGCTACATTTCTATTATGTTCTTCCAAGGTTTTGCCGTAGTAAGAATTACCTTTTGAATCATGATAGTAATAAAGGTATGGCGTAGAAGGATCGGCCTCCGCAACTGCTTTAAGAGATGACAGACTGGGACTCGCAATTGGAGTTGGGGGAAAACCGGCATTAAGATAAGTATTATAAGAAGAGTCTATTTTTTTATCTTCACTGTTTAAATTACGTTTCCACCAACTCCGTTCAGCCGGCTGATACCCCAGGGCATACTGCAATGTAGCATCAGCATTTAAAGCCATACCAATCTTAAATCTTTTTAAAAGTATTGATGCCACCATCTTTCTGACGCCATCTGAACGGGCCTCCCGCTCAACAATGGAAGCTAAAATTACTCCCTGGTCTTCAGTTAGCCCTTGAGAACGGATTTTTGAACGAATCTCCGGAGTAAAACGCGCCTCAAAAGTCTTTCTTAAAGTGCTGGTTATATATTGAGTTGTAGCCTCTTTTGGAAATAAATACGTATCAGGAAACATATACCCCTCTTTCGCAGCTTTTAAAAACTCCGAACTGGAAACTCCCAACTCTGAACTCAATCTCTCCGCCATCTCCTCTACTCTCCACCCCTCTATTAGGGTTACCCAAACATCTTCGCTGCCTGACTGCAAAGCTGTCACTATATCCGGTGTAGACATCGAAGGAGAAAGTTTATATGAACCGGCTTGGAGTTTGTTGGTTAAATTATTTTGTTTTACATAAATCTTAAAGGCCAACTCTGATCGAATTAAACTCTTTTCTCTTAAAGTTTTTGCTATTTCGGATACTTTGGCCCCTTTAGCTATAACAAATACTTGAGTAGATTTATCAGCAGAAACACTAGTTAGCTGATGATTCCACCACCCTCTTACCAAAAAAAATAAAGCAAATAAAACAACAATTAATAACAAAAACTTTTTCATAGATTATCCAAATAATTTTGTAAAATTTCTGCGGCAGAATATGCATCTTCATGACGGCGCTTTTTTTGCTGAATACCCTTTTCAATCATCGCCTCCATGGCTTTCTTGCTGGATAACGTTTCGTCTGCAGTCTCTACTTCAAATCCCCTTTTCTTCAAAGCATTAACGAATCCGATAACATTTTTACCCATTTTACCCTCCGGCAAACCAACCACTATCTTTTTAAACTCCCCTTCTTTAATAACTTTAGAAGTTTTTTCTGCCGCATCGGAAAAATTTTTAACTTCTAAAATCTGCCAGGGGGAGGCAAGATTACCTTCAGAAATTGCCAAACCAATCCTCCTTAAACCAAAATCCACTCCCAGGTATTTCATATCATCTTACCCAAGACCACAAGTCTCTTATAATTTAACCCCGGCGGCACACAAGTCATCAAAGAAATATACCTTCCCTGATCATCTGGCGCAGGAATAACCGAAAGATTACCGGGGTCAACAACCTTGATTTCCGCCACCTTATAAATAAACTTGGTACTTCCGGCTCCCACCACTATTTCATCCCCTTTTTTAAGGTCCATTAACTTGGCGAAAACTGCATTTTGGCCAGGAAGAAATCTATTTAGTGCCGAATGACCGGAAATAAATACATTGCCTTTTTCCCCGGGAAGAGTAGAACCTGGTAATTGCGCCAACCCTTTTGATAAATCATTGCTATCAACATAAACTGTTTCTTGTTCAATCTTTAATTTAGGTACTGAAAGCTGAAACTGACTATAGGAAGGCTTAGTTTCTCTTATTAAATTAGAAATAAATCCGGGGAAATTATCTTTATTTTGAACCGAAATTCCTAAAACCTGTCTACCGGATTTACTCGGACTGATTAAAATCTGACTATCTAATTTTTGTCCCAGTTGCCAAAACTGAAATGAAATAACGGGTAAAATTATTTGCATAAGAAGAAATACCCCAATTGATAAAAAACCAATCGAAATAACTTTCATTTTAAGCCTACTTCAATCTTAATATTTTTTGCTAAATAAGGTAATCGTTGCAGGAACTTTGGTAGATTTGGCGATAAATTAATCTCGGAGCCCAATACATTATCTATCCCCTTTAGAGCTTCTGTAACCTCAACCGGCGACTTAAATTTGATTTGATTTCTAATTTTTTCAATATCCATTTTCGGCAAGAGTTTTGCTTTGAATCTTGCTAAAAATATTAGTTTACCGTCTTTTTCTAACTTTGAAACATCTGCTTGAGTTTCAGTTCCTGAAATATCCAACTCAAAACCTTCAGGCACTTGGGTAGTCACTAATTTAGAAACAATTAATTTAAGATCTTTATCTTCAAACGCTGTCCCTTTATAACGGATAGTCATGTTCAAAGAAAATTCACTCGCTTGGTCATTAATATTTTTACTATATTTTTTGCTGGTGATCTGTTCTGACAGCGCTTCCTGCAGGATTTTTTTATTAGGGTATTTCTCCTGTAATTTTTGTTGAGCCTCCTGCCTTAAATCCGAAGATAGTTTAGCCAATAACCTTTGCTGATCCTCACTGGAAATAACAGTCACATCTTTAGAAGTGCCTCCGGAGAAATTACCTTCGGATTTCGCAGCTAATTTATCAGATGCAAAACCTGCAATCGTGAAATCCGATCCGGAAGATAAGTTTCCATCAGCTCCGATTGAAGCAGCAGTAACCGTAGTATTTCCTTTCCCAAAAGTAATCCCTGAATCGCTTGCTGACTGTGAAGCGATAGTCACACTTGTATCCAATCTAAACTTTACACCCCCGCTACTAATACTCGTCCCCTTACTCAAAGATTGGGAACTCGCGGTTTTATTATAGATTACAATTGTTCCTTTAGCCGGATCGCCAATCTGTTTTTTACCGGAAGCGCTGTCTTTGCTGGAACCTGATACCTCCGCATCTACCACCTCGCCTGGAATTATTTTGCTATCCTCATTAACGGATTTTTGATTAGGATCAGCCACTACTTGGGCATCTTTTTCTAAAACTTTAGGCTCAACAAAAATCTTCACTTCTGCTTTTGGCAAGAAAATGTAAGCCCCCAGAAGCAAAATTATTGCCCCCACTACTCCCAGAAGTATCGTGAGATTTGCAAAACTTTTTGGAATGAATTTTTTGAGGTTAAATTTTTGTTTTACTTTATTGTCCGTAGCCAATACAGAGTCAACCGATGTTGTTTGTTCGGGTAACACCAAATCTTTTTCATCTTCAGCCAGAGTATTCTCTTCTAAGTTTGACTGCTCCTCCAAAGACTCTTTCTCTTCTTCCTGTTCAGTCGTTTCTGCGATATCGCCAACTACGAAACCAAAATTATCACCTTCTTTTGGTATTTCAGATAAATCAGAATCTTCTTTCACATCTTCTGATTCTCCGGTTTCCTGAAAATCTTCAGATTGCAAGCTCTGATCAACTTCTGGCTCGCTGGTTTCCTTATCTTCCAAGCTTTCCTCCGGAAGCACAACTGCTCTTTCTTCTTGTTTTTTAACGGGACGCTCTGTGTAAGAAATATCTGCCTTCATTTCTGATCCTCCGGCCAAACACACACTTTTAATCTCAATATCCTCCCTCAGAACATCTATTTTGGGAAAATGCAGGAAAGAAAGCTTCGACATCCAAGAAAAAGATACTAACTGGCTCTTCAACTGCTGGGCATCTGTGCCGTAAATCAGAATCTTAGAAGGCAAAGTCTCAATATCTGTAAAAGTAAGTAATGCTTTTTCTATATCCGAACCGGAATTCTCTCCTCTTGCAATAACTTTTACTCCGTCAAGCTTACCTGCTCTTACTACTGTAATTGTCAAATGCAACTTTTCAAAACCAACCAATATTGCAGTTGGAGGGACACCTTCTTGCTTTTCCAAAAAATGAATCAAAGAATTGCTTGTTGCTACATAAGCCATCGGGGTAAGTTCCAATTCTTTTGTTAGTCCCCGGAGAAGTTTTAAATATTCATCTTTTAGATTGTCATCAATCAGCCAAGAGTGAGGTACGCCAAAAAGGATTTTTTGGGGTTCGATCTCCTTTAGTCCTAAGACCTGATCAAGTAGTTTATCTGTCACTGTAACAATTTCCGTATTTGCAGAATAATTATCCGAGGCGATCTCTAATATCTTTAACTCTGAACCTTCTATCACCCAAAGCGCTGCTGCTAATTTTTCCACTCCAATATTGATAGCAAAAAAATATTCTTTATCTTCTTGCCTTTTTCCTATTGGTAAAAAGGCAGTTATTTTATCAAGGAAACTCATATGAATTATTGCCTGAAGAAAGGCCTATTAAATTTATCTTAACACAAGATTTACTCTCTATGCCACAATTTGTGCTCTTACTCGGCGAATGCCGGCAGAAACAGCTTCTTGCTTGGTAATTCTAATCTTCCCAATCACCCCAGTGTGTTCCACATGTGGCCCGCCACAAAACTCCAGAGAATAATATCCGGCTCTTACTCTTTGGTCTTTCGCTTTTGGATCCAGCGCGTAACCAGAACCCATACCATAAATACTAACTTCCGACCCATATTTTTCATCAAAAAGCCCAATGGCACCTATCTTTTTAGCTTCATCAGGGGTAACGATTTTTCGATCTACTTTCAAATCCTCCTCAATTTTTTTGTTTACCAAATCTTCAACTTCTTTTATTTCCTCATCTGTCATCTTCCGGTCAAAGGAAAAATCAAACCGTAATCTCTCAGAGGTAATATTAGATCCTTTTTGAAAAACTTCCGGTCCCAGCACATCCCTTAAGACCTGATGCAACAGATGCGTGGCAGTGTGGTATTTAGTCACTATTTCAGATTGGTCAGCTAATCCCCCTTTAAACATTCCGGCCGATGCAGTTCTTGATAACTCTCTGTGTTTTTCAAACTCTTTCCTAAATTCCTCCCGATCAATCTCCTGCCCTTTTTGCCTGAACAACTCTTCCGTCACCTCATATGGAAAACCAAAAGTCTGGTACAAATCAAAAGCCGCTTTGCCATCAATTGTTTCAATCTTTCCAATCTCCTTTAAACCATGATCCAAAGTCTTTGAAAATCTATCCATTTCTTCGTTCACTATTTTCTGAATCATCCCGTCATCTTCTTTTTCGTATATGGTTAAAATAGGAGTGACCAGCTCAGACGTCTTGGTTAACTGAATATCTTTACTTAAATGCTTCATCTTTACTACTGATCTCCGCAGAAGTCTTCTCAAAACATAACCTTGCAGCTTATTTGCAGGAATTACTCCATCAGCAATCAAAAAAGTGGCAGCTTTCATGTGATCGGCAATAATTTGCATATCTGGTTTACGATCTCCTTCATAATCCATACCAATAACTTGTACGATCGCATCAATTATTGGTTGATATAAATCAGTTTGAAAAACATCCGGAGTATTATTTACTGCTGCAGTTAAACGTTCCAAACCTCCACCAAAATCAACATTTTTTTGAGGAAGCTCCTTAAATATTCCACCTTTTTTTTGAAACTGTATAAATACACTGTTACCAATTTCCAAAAGTCTACCATTATGAGAGTAAACTTTTAGATCTTCTTCAAAGGGTTGATCTGGATAAAAATCATAAAACACCTCCGAGTCTGGTCCACCAATCTCACCTTCAGGCATCTTATCCGGCGAACCGGAGCGGGACCACCAATTTTCTGAAACTCCATAAAAATATATGTGGTCTTCTGCTATTCCCAAGCTTTTCCAGATTCCAGCCGATTCTACATCCCTTTGCACTTGGTTGTTTCCCTCAAAAACAGATACATACAACCTATCCTTTGCTAAATTTAATTCTTCAGTTAAAAACTTCCACACCCATTCTAATTGCTCTTTCTTAAAATAGTCTCCCAGTGACCAATTTCCCAACATTTCAAAAAAAGTTGTATGGCGATTATCTCCGACTTCCTCAATATCTTCTGCCCGGAAACAGGGTTGGGAGTTGACCAATCTTTTACCGGCCGGATGTTCCTCTCCCAGTAAATAGGGGACCAGCGGCTGCATACCGGAGGAGGTAAAAAGGGTACTCGGATCATTTTCCGGAACTAATTTAGCCGGCGCAATTTCTTTGTGTCCGCGTTCAGTAAAAAACTTAATATATTTTTCTCTGATATCTTTCGAAGTCATGAAGCTATTTTAACACTCACAGAACTTTTTTGTAGAATCTTTTTGGTCTGGGTTTAATGATCTTTTGCAAGACCTTCGCTGCACCGGCGGCGGCAGATACTTCCGCAGTTGTTACCAGTTTACTGGCCACTGCTACCGGCCTTTCAATATCCTCTGCTATATTTTCACCAGTTTTTAAAATGGCATTAAATCTATCCAAAGCCCTTTTTAAATCCCGCAAAATAAAAAATACCTGAATACCTGTAATGCTTAAAAAAATAGAAAGGAGTAATATCAGAAAAATTAATGCTACTTGCAAAAAATCCATAAAATTTATATTACCAGCTAATGTTTGAAAAATACAGTTCGTTCAACTTTGGTTACCTTGCCACTCTTCCCTACAGCGCTAATTTCAATTGTATTAATATCATCAGAAAGCTTAATTTCTTGAGAAAATTTTCCCGCCGGGTCAACTCCAATTTCCTGATTATTAATACTTAAAGTTGCCTCGGGATCAACCCTGCCTGCAACTAAAACTGTCGAGGCAGTAGTATTAAATTGATTCACCGGTTGACTTACTTCTAAAAACGGCCCTCCCATCAAAAACCGATATTCAAACCAGAGGTAAACAAAAAAAATAATCACCAGGCTTAATATTAATCCTCCCAAAGCTCTGGCTGGGGTCAGCTTAAACTTTTTCTTATCTATAGGATTACTGAAGGTTTCTAAAATTCTCGGTGGGTGCACTCTTTCGGAAAATTCTCTTCTGAATATTGCCAGTAATTTTTCCGGGTCTAGTTTTAAAAATTTTCCGTAACTTTTGATAAACCCCTGGACAAAAGTCGGCGGGGGAAGCTTAGTATATAAACCGGCCTCCAGCGCCTCAAGAAGTTCTCTCCGGATTTTAGTGGCCTTTTCAATTTCCTCCAGGGTATAAAGCCTTTTTTCTCTTTCTTCTTTTAAAACTTGTCCTACGGTTCTCATCTTATTTGGAATTATACCTTGAAATGACCTTCTCTTAAAACTATATTAGTGCCATCCTCAAGCAGTTGCACAATTGTTGAGGGTTTTGACTTCAATATTCCTCCATCTACACAAAAAGATACGTTATCTTCAAAATATTTTTTTGCCTCTGTTGCTGTTTCGGCAGGTTTGATCCCCTCAGGATTTGCGCTGGGTGCCACTAAAGGCCCTGTCTGCCTTAACAGTTCCAGCAACTTCCCATTATTAGGCATCCGGAATGCTAAGGAATTTTTTCCTCTGTGAAGATATTTAAATTTATCAGTATTGACTACCAAAACTATGCTCAAAGGATTAGGCCAGTTTTTCTCTAAAAAAACTTTTTGCTCTTTTGTTAATCTAATTTCAAATCTTTTTAAGTCATCAATGGAGGAAATTAAAATAATAAATGGTTTATCTTTTTCTCTTTGTCTTAAAGTGTAAATTTCTTCCACAGTTTCCGGGTTTAAGGCAGATCCCACAATGCCATAAATTGTATCCGTCGGCATCACCCCGACCTTGCCACTTTTTAAAAGCCTAATAACCTTATCTGTTTTTTGAAAATTTGAATTGAGCGCTTTCATCTGCTCAATTGTATCAAATAAATACGAGGTAAACGGAATCAACTCTCCGGGGGTGCTTGTTGGGCAAAATAGTCTTCGGCGTTTCTCACTAATACATCCCGGGGCTTGCTGCCTTCACCCGGCCCTACTATTCCTGCTGATTCCAGTTCATCCAAAATCCTGGCTGCCCTGGCATAACCTACTTTTAATCTTCTTTGAAGGAGAGATGCCGAAGCCCGGTCGTATTGGCAAATAGTTCTTACTGCCTCATCAAATAAATCATCTTTTTCTCCCCCGCCTTGCCCCCCTAGTCTCCCGAGCGGCATCTCTGTAACTTCTGCCGTATACTGCGGAGCAATGCCGGTTGCTTTAAGATATTTAATTAAATTATTGATTTCGCTGTCCTGTACAAATACTCCCTGGACCCGCATTGGTTTTGAAGCATCAGGAGGCAAAAAGAGCATATCTCCCCGTCCCAGCAATTTTTCTGCTCCTGGTCCATCTAATATAACGCGAGAGTCAATCATGGAAGACACATTAAAAGCAATCCTGCAGGGAATATTGGCTTTGATTAAACCGGTAATAACATCCACTGATGGCCGCTGGGTAGCTACCACCAAATGAATTCCTGTTGCCCGGGCCAGTTGGGCAATCCTGGTGATAGCGTCCTCAATTTCAACAGGCGCAAACATCATCAAATCTGCTAACTCATCAATCACAATCACAATATAGGGCAACGCCTGAAAGCCGGACATTTCGTTATAGCCGGTAATATTTCTTACTCCTACTGACTGGAACAGTTTATAGCGGCGGTCCATTTCCGCCATAGCCCACTTCAGCGAGGATAAAATCTTTTCCGGCTCAGTAATTACCGGGGTCAAAAGATGGGGAATCCCGTTATAGGTTGTTAACTCCACCCGCTTTGGATCGATTAAAATTAGTTTAAGCTCATCCGGTGAATTTCTAAATAAGAGCGAACCGATTAAGGCATTAATAAGGACTGATTTACCCGAACCTGTTGTCCCTGCAACTAACATATGCGGCATTTTATCTATATCTACCACCATTGGTTTTGAGGAGGTGTCCCGCCCCAATGCTACGGCTAATTTTGATTTATGGTGAGTCATTTCATCAGAAGCTAAAACGTGTTTCAATCCCACAATCTCAAGTGAATGATTAGGCACTTCAATACCTACTAAAGATTTACCCGGAATCGGAGCTTCAATTCGGACAGTCCCAGTCGGGGTGGCCAAAGCGAGGGCCAAATCATGTTGTAAGTTAGCGATTTTGGAAATTTTTGTTCCGGCGGAAATTTTTAAAGCATACTGGGTGACAGCCGGGCCACCGTTAACTTCTGCCACGTCTGCTTGGACCCCAAAAGAATCCAATGTTTTTTCTATAATTGAGGCGTTTTTCTTAACATCTCCCCGGTCAGCTGCAGACCCTACCTTATCAGATAGCAGTGACGCCGGTGGGTATTTCCAAACCATCGCTTTTCCGGCCACATTTTGTACCAACACATCAGCAATAATTGACCCCTTTGCTACCTGTGATTGGGGTTTCGGAGCAATCGGCCGGTCATCAACTCCGGAAACTTTAATGGGAATATGTTTAGCCTCAAAAGTTCGTTGCCTGTTTAAAATTGGTTTAAGTAAGTGTTGCAAAGAGCTAAAAACCCAGAGAAATATGCTAAAAATCTGCTGAAGTGAAGCATTAAACATAACCACCAAGCCTACTAAAAAAACTAGTATAAGTAGAGCTGCTGCGCCTATTGGAGTAACAAAAGAGGATAATTCCGACCACAAAGTTTGCCCGATTGAACCACCCCGCTCAAATTTTATTGCCGAGATTAAAGATGAAAGAGATGAAATCAGTAATATAAACCCCAACAACACGTTCGTCTGTGCGAACCTCCATCTGGCTTTGGTTAAAACTAGCCCTGACAAGATAAAAATTACAGGTGCAGAAAACTTCATTACCCCTAAATACGCTCCTAAGAAATCCTTCCAAAAAGCCAAAGCCTGGGAGTTAGTAAACAGCGAAACTCCGGATAAAATAGCCAAACCAAAAGCCACTAATGTTCCGACGGCAGTTATAGTTTTTTGTTTTAATTTAAATTTGGGTAATTTATAAATGGATCTTCTTCTTGACATAATTCAATTATACCACACTATGGGTCTTATGCTTCTACCACCACTGACAGTATCAACGGCCTCCGTTCCGTTACCCGATGAAAAAATTTATCCAGACAGTCTTCAATCATTTTTCTGATAAATCGCCAATCAGCTCCCTTGTGGGTATGTTTTTGCAGTGTCTCTTTAACTACCTGTTTAGCTTCTTCCAGAAGCTCTTTAGCCATCTCTTCAAAAACAAACCCACGGGAGATAATATCCACCGGAGATACCAGCTGTCCGGTATGAGAATCTACTGACACTACCACCACCACTACCCCTTCCTCGCTCATTTTTTGCCTGTCGCGCAAAACCACATGTCCGATATCCCCAATCCCCAAGCCGTCCACATAGACATTTTGCACATCCACTTTACCCGTTAACTTTATGTCTTCATTCTTTATCTCTAAAATATCTCCGTCTTCTGCGGCAAGCACTTGTTTTTTATCATAACCCATATCCACAGCCATCTTGGAAAAAGATTCCATATGCCTGTAGGTTCCTCCTATCGGAAACAAGAATTTTGGTTTGATTAAATTAACCATCAACCTAATCTCCTCCAATGCCGCGTGGCCTGAAACATGTAAATCAGAAGAAATAGCTGAATAATAAACATTTAAACCAAGCCTAGACAAAGAGTCAATCAAGGCACTTTGGGCAGATTCGGTGGAAGGAATCGGATCAGCGGAAAATACCACACTATCTCCCTCTTTCAACTTAACTTGCTTATGCTCCTCGTTTGCTGCTCTTGTTAGAGACGAATCGGATTGACCCTGAGCCCCGGCAATTAAGATCAGTAGTTTATTGGGAGCAAACGAGGAAATTGCATCAGGCGCAATCATAATCCCCGGTGGAACCGATAAATACCCTAAATCTCTTGATACTTGAAAGTTATTTTCAAAAGACCGGCCAACTATTGCCACTTTTCTACCCAGTTTAGCTGCCACATTGATCGCCTGCTGCATCCTTGAAACATTAGACGAAGTCATAGTAATTAAAAGCTTTCCCGGAGTTTCCAATGCTGCTTTTTCAAAAGACTCTTCGATAGATTTTTCCGATTTATTAAAGCCTGGTTTATCCACCCGCAAACAATCAATGAGTAAAAGCAGCACCCCTTCACTACCAATTCTCGCCACTGCTCCTACATCAGTCACCTGGCCTGATACCGGTGTCCAATCAATTTTAAAATCTGCTTGATGGATAATTATTCCCTGAGGCGTCCTGATCACCACTCCGGTAGAATCAGGCACAGAGTGAGATACCTGATAAAAAGAAATCTTAAAACTGCCTAAATCAAGAGTTTCATCAATTTTAACCTCCCTGATTTTATCTTTAGGTATATTATGTTCTGTGAATTTAGCCCGGATAAATCCGGCTGTTAGCCGTTGGGTATAAATCGGAGCCTGGATCTCCGGCCAAATGTAGGGAAGACTCCCAATATGGTCTTCGTGACCGTGGGTAATGATAATTCCTCTGACTTTATCCATTTTACCCCGCAGGTACGAGATATCCGGAATAACCAGGTCCACCCCCGGCATCGCATCATCAGGGAATCCCACCCCGCAATCGACAATAATAATGTCATTGCCACACTCATAAACATACATGTTTTTAGTCACGTCGCCTACACCTCCGAGAGGAATAATCCTTAAGGATTGACTGTTACTTGGTTGTAACACAGAGCGGGTTTGTTGCTCCGCCATAAATTTTGGTTTAAATGATTTCATAAATATGTATCATGTATAAAGTATAACGGGAGATTGCATTAAACCCTCTATACACTATACTTTATACTAATTCTGTAGGTACTCTCCCAAATTCTCTTGGGAGATCTTAAACGGTCCTACTCCTCCCTCCACTTTCTTTCTGGCCACTTTCCGGCAGATCGTTTGCAAGCTACGCGAGAGTGACCTGATTCCTGAATCAAAACCTAACGGCCGCAAAATCGCCGGCCAGGTTGCCTCATCAATAACTAATATTTCTGGACTAATCCCCGACTGCTCCATAATCTTGGGTAACAGATACAACTTACCAATGGTCAATTTTTCTTCGTCGGAATACGAAGGCATAACAATTGGCTCGAGCCTATCTAGTACTGCTGTTGCAATATTTCCGGTATTATTAGCAGTGGCAATAAACAATACCTGAGATAAATCATAGGGAAAATCTAAGTAATGATCTAAAAATGCTTGGTTTTGAGCCGGATCCAGAAGCTCCACCAATACCCCCATGATATCTACTTTGTACTCCACTGCTACCCTATCTATTTCATCTAACAGTATAACAGGATTTGAAACTTTGGCAGCCTGTACAGCTTTTATAATCTGGCCAGGTTCAGCATCCGGACGAATGCGAGATGTGCCTCGAAGAGCGGACGGATCTCCTAATCCTCCGAAAGGAATCCTAACTAAAGGCCTCCCCAAAGATTCAGCAATTGAGTAGGCCAAAGAGGTTTTGCCGGTTCCTACTAAACCAATAAAAGCCAAAATTGGCGCATGAAAATTATTTGCCTGGCCGGAAGTTTTATGTAAAATTAACACCGATAAATACTCTAAAATCCGGTCTTTAACAGATTGCAAACCATAGTGGTTCTTATCCAAAATTTGTTTAGTGCGGTTAATGTCCAAAATATCCTGGGAATATTTATTAAAAGGCAACGCAATCACGAAATTTATATAATTAATCAAACCGGATAATTCTGTACTTGATCCACCGAACTGCAAAAGGTTAAGCAATTTCTCTTCAATTTCCTTCGGGAGACCCACCTGGGTAATCTTAATTTTTAACTCTTCGACTGTGGCTCGGGCAGAATCCATTTGTATTCCATTTTACCCTTTACGCAGCAAATGGGCAAGGTTCTTGAGCGAAGCGAAAGGTTCTTCCCTTATAGCCCACAATTTCCCAAGAGGATAATTACTTAACGGTTGAAGCCGCCGCGGTCGCCGCGGTCGCCGCGGTCTCTACTGCCACCACCACGATTCCTATCAAATCCACCGGAACTTCTGGCTGATCCACCTCTATTGAAACCGCCACTTCGCGGTCTATCTCCAAATGGACGCCGTTCACCGCCTCCGCCACCAAACCTGGGCCGATCTCCAAAAGTAGGTCGTGGTCTGAATCCCCCGCCTGCATCGCTTCGCGAAGCATAGCGGGCAGGGCCGCTGGAACGGGGTCTGCTTTCTGATTCAGGTTTAATATCTGCCCCGAAAAGCATTGATAATCCGACTTTGCCGTCAGGAGTTACATCAGTCACCCGCACTTTTACTTCCTGTCCTTCTGATACTACATCTTCTGCCCGCTCCACATGACCCGGTGCCATCTGCGAAATATGAACTAATCCGTCTTTACCCGGGGCAATTTCCACAAAAGCCCCAAAAGGAGCAAGTCTGACAACTTTACCGGTAAACTCTTCTCCAACATTAACAGTTTTAAACATGCCTTCAATTTCGGCAATTGCTTTATCTACACCGCTAGAGTCTGTCCCGGATACCATAACTGTCCCGTCATCTTCAATATCAATCTGAGCACCGGTTCTGCCGATAATAGCATTGATATTTTTGCCGCCCGGCCCAATCAAAAGCCCGATTTCTTCTGGTTTAATATGCAGCGTTTCCACCCTTGGAGCATATGGTGAAAGCGGACCAACGCTAGGCATGACTGCTGCCATCTTTTCTAAGATCTCTAGCCTGGCTGCTTTACCCATCTTAAGCGCTTCTTCAATAATTTCAAAACTTAATCCTGTAAGTTTGGTATCCATCTGTATTGCAGTTATGCCATTTTTAGTTCCGGCCACTTTAAAATCCATTTCACCATAGAAATCCTCAACCGCTCTCATGTCAGTCACCACCTGAAACTTTTTCTCGTTTGAAAATAGTCCCAAAGCAATACCTGCCACTGGTTCCAACAAAGGAACTCCGGCATTAAGTAATGCCAAAGTTGTGGCACAAACAGAAGCCATTGAAGTAGAAGCATTGGCTGCTAAAACTTCCGACACCACCCGAATAGCATAAGGAAAATTCTCTTCAGCAGGCACAACCGCTATCATAGCTTTTTCAGCTAATGATCCGTGGCCAACATCTCGTCTGTTAGGGGGGCCTAATCTTTTCACTTCTCCCACGGAAAAAGGATTAATACCCATATTGTAGTGATGCATAAACCTTTTTTCCCTCTCCCCCTCCATGCCGTCCAGGGTTTGTTTTAGAGAAGGAGCTCCCAAGGTGACAATAGATAAAACTTGGGTATCTCCGCGGTTAAATAAGGCGCTGCCGTGTGTCCTGGGCAAAATTCCCACTTCCATTTCCAGCGGCCTAATCTCATCCATATTCCTTCCGTCTACTCTTTTTCCCTTTTCAAGTACAGTTTCATGAACAATTTCTTTGGCGACTTTATCAAAAATTCCGGCAATAATTTGTGGAGTTAGTGTTTCAGTATATTGAAGAGCCAATTCTTTCTTAATCTGGTCGCCGGTAGCTTCATGCCAGGGTGTATCATTATCAAAAAGCGCTGCTTCAATCCTTTCTTTGGTAATTTTTGTTACCTCAGTAATCAAAGCTTCCTCTATCTCTTCTGCCAGATGCGAAACCGGCAGTTTTTCTTTGCCTGCTTCCTTAACAAACTCCTCTATCAAAGCAATTATCGGTTGCACTGCAGCATGAGCTTCTTTAATTCCGTCAAAGACTTTATTTTCATCAACCTGCTTACCGGCAGTTTCTATCATGACTACTTTTTCTTTTCCGGAAACCACCAGAAGATCCATATTTAATTTTTCCATCTCTTCCATAGTGGGGTTTACCACCAATTTTCCTTCTTCTTCTCCTACCCTAACTCCGGCAATCGGCCCATTCCAAGGCACAGATGAGATAGATAGCGCAGCCGAAGCCCCGATTAAACCAACAATATCCGGATCATTAGCCTGATCAACAGATAAAACAGTAAGAATCACTTGCACTTCATTATTTTTAAACTCTTTAGGGAAAAGGGGGCGGATGGAACGATCAATTAACCGGCTGGTTAAAATAGCCTCATCCGTAGGTCTGGCCTCTCTTTTAATGAAACGGGAGGAAGAAATTCTACCTCCGGCATAATGTTTTTCCACGTATTCTACAGATAACGGGAAATAACCGATATCCTCAGCCAAAGGCCGGGTAGCCACAGTTGCCAAAATAACTGTTTCTCCCCATGAAACTACAACAGATGCGTCTGCTTGTAAAGCTAGCTTACCTGTTTCTAATTTTAATTTACGACCATTAAGGTCAATCTCTTTTGTAATTATTTTTTTCATTTATTCTTTAATAATCCCGAAACCTCGGGGTGTATGTGAATAATATTTTGGAGGATTTGGAAACTGTAGAAGAAACAATTAAATAAATTAATTATCTCTTTGCAATCCCCAAATCTCTTCTTTTTTATTATACCACAATCACTTATTTAATCCTAATTTCTCAATCACCATGGTATACCTGTCGGTTTCTTTTTTAAATAAGTATTGGAGTAATCTCCTTCTTTTGTTAACCATTGACAGCAACCCGCGTCTTGAGTGAATATCGTGTGGATGTTCTTTTAAATGATCAGTTAAATGCTTAATTTGTTCTGTTAAAAGCGCAACTTGTACTTCAGGGGAACCTGTATCTCCGCTCTTTGTTTCAAACTCTTTAATTATTTTCTGCTTAATCTTTGGATCAAGTGGCATCTTTTCCTTTCTATGGAACAACTTTGATGCCAAAGTCGTCCTAATTTACAATGCGTTCTTCGCATTGCACTTTGTTTGGGCGTATTGTAACAAAAAAATTTAAAAAGTGCAATGGTTAACCTATTGAAGTGCCTTTGAAGATTTTGGGGGTTAACCATTCAGGTTCAACAGTTTCGGAAACCACCCCTTCTGCGGCCGGCCGCTCTTCCGGTGAAGGCTGGTTTTGATCTCCAGTTGAGGAAACAACAGGTGGAACTGTAAATTCAGAAATTGGTTCTGGCTGCGGAGCCTTTGTTTGGCCAATAGCTGCTGAAACTGCATTCCAATCATAAGTTGGTTGCTGTGGTATAGAACTCACTGGAACTACCTGACCTGTCGCACCAGCGGAAGGTTTTTTACCTCCGACACGAAGGCAATTAGCTACAACTATATATGTATCTGCTGCAACTTTGGGGTCTGATAAATTATTAGTCGCATCAAAAACTCCGGTCAATAAGTTACTGGCAACATCTGAATCTAAAGCAAACCCCAAATCAGCAATCACCGCAGCTACAACCTCTGATAAAGAAGATGTTTGTGAATCTACAATATTAGTCTGACCAAAGCTGGTATTAGCAGATTGGGTATCAATATTGACAATATGGGTGCCGGAAAAAACTTGGGGCTGTATCTGATAAATATTTCCCAAAGCATTTAAATTAGCTGCCCCGATGGTAAAAATTAAATTAAATCCCGAACCTTGATATCGGGGAACTATGCGGGCCGGTTGGAATGTTTGGTTGGGTAAAACATGAAATACTAAGTTTAAATTGTTATTCTCAGCATACCAATCCAGCTTCTCCAAAGCCGGCACAGTTCCGTCTGAGGCAGCCACGCCTTCTAAAGTTAAAGTTAAATTACCACCGTCTGTGGAAGGAAGGGTTTTTTGAACGTGATCTACCCCAAAAAGGTGCCCATGGGAAACTAATACAGAGTCATCAGAGACAATACTCACTTGTTTTCCGGCGGCTTCAAGAGTTAAAAATAAAGCCAGCCCGGCTGCCAGTTTATCCACATCTGCGCCAACAGGTATAGTAATTAAAATATTTTTGGCAGAAGGAAGCAGGTTTTTTAGTTCACTAATCTGTCCGTCGTATTTCACAGGTCAATTCTACCATGACTAGCCCATAAAAATCAAGTCTTCAAAGATCTTTTCACTAATAATTGTAAACACGCATAAAAATTACGTATATATCACAGATCTTTAGTTAGAAGCATAATTGTCAGGCACCTCATGAACCCAACTATTCCAACCGAAATCATTTTGCTTTTTGGCTAGATCTGCACTTTGCTTCTTCAGTTCTGATGGGAAAAATCTTTTCTTAGATTCGTTCACAAGTGCCTCTTCTAGAAGAGTTTTGCTATCATCATTTTCCACAGGAATAATAGCTCCCTCAAAAAACAAGTAATGCGGGTTTCTTAATTTTGATCCTAGCGTTGTTCCTGAAACTCTTAGCACTGTTTGAGAATTTGTAGGATCTTCACACAAGTTCCATATACTTATACTAAGCAATATCGCCTCTGTACAAGGACGATATTTCCAATAATAATCCCCACATCCTGAACCTCCCTCTTCTATTACTCCAAAACCACCTCCTACTATTGATAAAGGCACCACATCTATTCCTTTTGTTTTAAATTCTACTTTTCTTTTTATGTACCCATAGACTTTTTCATAAAAGGGATACTGATAAGCTAATTCAAAACCACCCAATCTATCCGATTTTCCTACACCACCGTATACTTTCACTCTTTTCTCTACATCTGCATCAGGCGCTTGATCGAACACCGGTTTAATAGGTTTTATCTCCCCTTTCCCTTCCCAAACAGTTGCTCTGATTACCTGTAATCTCTCTTCTATTCGAAAATCTTTTAAAATTTTGTCTGCTTCAGCTATTGCATCTTCTCTTCTTATTATTTCTTGAGTTCCTCGATCCACCCAATCTTTTTGTAGTTGTTCAATCAGTAATTCTTGTGCTGCTTCTCTAGCAAGCCTGTCCGTTTCAGCTTTTTGTCTATCAAGTTCTAGCTGTTTTTGTGCAGACAAAACCTCATCTACGCCCTGCTGAATTTTGGCAGTAAAATCTTCCAGGCCTGGGGGAGGTTGTACAACCATTGGTAGCGGTTGTTGAGTTTGATGTGATTCCGAAGGCACTTCAAATAATTTTCTTAAAAATCTGGAAAAACCACCTTCAGGTTTTTGAGGAGTAACAGGAGCAGTTGTACCAGCTTCTTTTGGAGCTTCAGCTGACATAACAAGCAGATTCTACTCCTGCAAGCCTCAAAAATCAAATTACTCTGAAGGATTCGACGACATCTCCGATTGCAAAATCCACTGGAGGATCAAACAGCATGCCGCAGTCATTGCCTTTCTCCACTTTATTAACTTCCTCTTTAACTTTTTTCAAAGATTTTAACTTAGTTTCACCAATTACCGCTTCTTCCCTAACTATCCTAATCTTTTGCCCTTTGGCAATTATTCCCTCAATCATCCGGCAACCGGCAATTTTTTCGAGTTTACCGTGAGCGAATTCGGCAATAATATTGGCCTTTCCTAAAACCTCTTCCAATTGTCCCACTTCCAACAGGGTCTTAACCACCTCTTCTACGTCTTCCAGTAGTTCATAAATAATATTGTAAGTTCTGATTAAAACATGCTCATTCTCAGCCATTTTTTGAGCCGTTGGGGCAACTTTCACATTAAACCCAATCACAATAGCTCCGACAGATGCGGCCAGCTTAATATTTTCCTCTCCGATATCCCCGGTACCGGTAGAAATATAGTCAACTATTTTCCGCTCAGTATTAAATTTTTCTAAAGAGGTTTGAATTGCCTCCAAAGACCCCTGCTTATCAGCTTTGATAATTACTTTCAGGGTTTTGGTTTCACCCTGTTGTAACTTTTCTACCAATGATTGCATAATTTCTGCCTCTTTGACCTCGGCCAACTCTCCTAATACTGCCCCTACGGCCGGTACAGCTTCCAAACCTAATACTTCCACCGGAGTTGAAGGCCCTGCTGAATCTACCGGCTTACCGCTAAAGTCAAACATCCCCCGGACTTTGCTTTTAATTTCCCCTACTTCGATTTGATCTCCTTTTTTTAAAGTACCGTTTTTGATAAGTAAAGTAGCTATCGGTCCCTTGAATTTATCTAATGTAGCTTCAATAACTACACCCGCTGCAGATTTAGCCGAATCGCCTTTTAATTCATGCATTTCTGCCACCAAAAGAATCATTTCCAGGAGCTTATCAATGCTTTCTCCGGTTTTGGCTGAGACAGGTATAAGCGGCACATCGCCGCCGTATTCTTCCAGGTTTATTTTTTGGTCTGAAAGTTGTTTTTTAATCTTGGCCAGCTGCACATTTTTGTCTATTCCTTGCAGGTCGATTTTGTTAACTACCACAATTGTCGGCACTTTAGTGCCGAAGGCGCCCCCTGCCGCCTGGATATGCTTGATCGCCTCAATGGTCTGCGGCATAAGTCCATCATCAATAGCCACCACCAAAATTGCAATATCAGCCACATTTGCTCCTCGGGACCGCATCTTCTCAAAGGCTGCATGCCCGGGAGTATCAATAAAGGTGATTAATTTACTGCCGTGAGTGATTTGATAAGCCCCAATATGTTGGGTAATTCCGCCATGTTCTTTAGTAGCTACAGAAGATTTGCGGATAAAATCCAGCAGCGTAGTTTTTCCATGATCAACATGACCTAAGATGGTCACTATAGGTGGTCGTGTTTGTTCTGCCATAATTTTTAAGGTTAGTTCTCGCCAGTCGCTCGAACAGTATTATTCTTCGAACGCTGTGAGAAGTTACCATATTATTCTTCTGCTTTTTCTGTTTCAGTCTTAGCTTCTTCTTGTGGGACAGCTTCCTTTGTCTCTCCGACCGCTTCTTCTAATTGTTTCTCTTCCTGTTCCGGGTTTTCTTTCTCAATTGCTTCTTCTAAAACCTCCCCTGCTTCCTCTGCTGCTTCTTTATCTTCAGGTGTTGCTGCATTTTCCTCGGCTTCAGAGACTTCTTTTTCTATAGCCTCTTTTACTTTTTCTTTGCTTACTTCTTCCACTGCTTCAGCATCATCTGCAGAAGCAACTGTATCGACTTGCACAGGTTCTTTTTGTTCGCCAGTCCCTGGTTGATCTACAGATTCTTCAATTTTTGGTTTTTCCGATTCCTCTGATTTTTTCTGATCATCTGGACTCTCCGGCTCTTCTGCTCCTTCAATGTCAATCTTCCAGCCAGTGAGTTTTGCAGCCAATCTCACATTTTGTCCGCCTTTGCCTATAGCCAAGGAAAGTTGGCCTTGAGGTACTGTAACTGTGGCTATTTTGTCTTTTTCATTTAACCTGACCTGAATATCTTTTGCCGGGGAAAGCGAAGCTGCAATGAACCTGGCCGGATCATCCGAATAACTGATAATATCAATCTTTTCTTCGCCTACCTCACCGATTACAGCCTGAACCCGTACACCCTTTTGGCCGACTAAACTCCCCACCGGATCAACACCGTCCTGGGTAGAAACAGCCGCAATTTTAGTTCGGGACCCTGCTTCCCTGGCAATTACTTTAATCTCTACCGCACCTGATTGAATCTCCGGTACTTCCAGCGCAAAAAGTGCTTTCACCAAATTCGGGTCAGATCTTGAAACGACTACCTCTGAACCCCTTCCGCTTTCCCTTATTTCTTTCACTAAAAACTTTAAGCGCTGGTTTTGATGATACATTTCACTGTGGACTTGTTCAGATGGAGGCAACACTCCTTCAGCCCGTCCTAAATCTATAAAAAAGGTATTGCCTTCTTGTCGCTGAATGCTGCCTGAAATAACTGTACCAACCTTACTCTCGTACTCTGCCAAAATAGTCCCTCGTTCAGCTTCATTTAGCTTTTGCATGATTACCTGTTTGGCAATGGAAGCGGCAATCCGGGCAAACCCTGGAGGAGTCACATTTTCCTTATCATGAAAGATAGAGATTTCACCGGTTACCGGATCAACCGCAGAAGTAAATTCTTCAAAATCTTCCGGAATTGGTTCATTTCTAAGCATTAAATCCTTTTTATAAGCAGCCAAAGCCGCCACCCTAATGGCATCCAAAACCACTTCAACATCCACCCCTTTTTCAGAGGCAATTTGATTTAATGCTGCTGCAAATTCTGTTCGTGCCTGCGCCATATTTATTCCTTACTCAAAAAAAGGTGGGACTAGCCCACCTTCCCAGTTAACGGATTATAAGGAAACCTTGAAAGCTCTTCTTGAAAGTTTCCTTTCAAGCTTCGCTTATAGTCGCTTGCGCTTCCTGTAATCCTCCGGATTATTAACCAAGCTTATTCTAAACCTTTAGAAAATTGAAGTCAAGTTTTAGGGTTTTGGAGTTCAACCAGGAAATTAGTTAGTATAAGAATTGCTAAATTGTGGTTCTTTTAACCGATTATTAACTTCTGTTTTATCAGTATCCGATCCTCCGGTAGTAAAGTTAAATCCATTCAAAATTATCGCTATGGCAATCAATATTATTTTGATTTTGTCATGATTCATTGAGATATAAAAACTGGGATATTTATCAGATAAACCGGTCATATAAGCATTTGCAGAAATTGATACTCTGAGAGAATCACGCGCCAGTTCAAATAATCCTTCAGGGTACCTGCCTTTAAAAAGCACTACTGCCCAAGCCAAAGAAAAAGTACCAATCGCTGCAGCCTGAGATATAATACCTTCAAAAATTAAATAAGGGATTAATAATATAATTCTTATGATAAATCCTATAATAGGAATTGCAAAAATCTTCTTGGGATTTTCCGGATAAGGAATATCTAAACTATAATTATCATTAATTGTTAAGTTAAAACCCGGATATTTATTTGTTAATCCAAATAAATAGAAAGAGATTTTTGTAACCATCCTCAAATATCCCAGGTTAATAGAATAAGCACTTTGCCAATATTTATTTGTAAACAAAACTACAAAAGGATTGATAATCATTACTGCAATCATCCACCAGATGCTTATAAATATAATTTCAAAAAAAACCGGTATCAATAGAATTAGTTTAACTAAAAAGCCTAATAAAGGAATTGCATAAAATCGGCTGGGGTTTTGAATAGGCACAGCATTTAGAATCGGGTATATCCCCTGGGTATAGGTAATCTTTTTAAAAAAGGATTCTTGTGGTTGACTTGCTTGTGGCTGATTATCCATTTGATTCATTATGATCAGAAAATCCTGCTACTGTCAAATGAACTACCACAACTAAAACCGCGGTAGTCTTGAATAATTATAGAAAACGCTTTTTTAAAACCAGCCCTTTTTTTTGGAGGATAAATTCTTAAGTTCCTCATAGAGCTGTTTTTCTTGCTTTGAAGGGTTTTGGGGGACATCCAGATTGACGCGGACATAGTGATCTCCGTGCCCGGTGGAACCCAATCGGGGCGAGCCTTTTCCTTTAAGTTTAACCAAAGATCCCGGTTGGGTGCCCGGCGGAACCCTTACTTTCATTTTACCCTGTACGGTATCCACCTCAAAAACATCTCCCAAGACCAGTTGGGGGATATTCACCGTAATCTCGGAAAAAATATCCGGTCCTTCCCGCAAAAAATGGGCGCTTCGATTCACACTAAATACAATATCTAAATCCCCAAACCTCATCCGTGTCCCATTATCAACTCCGGCCGGCACCTTAATTTTCATTCTTTTACGGACCAACTTTCCGTGCTGATCCCTTGATTCAATCTCTACCTCTTTTGTAACTCCATGGACTGCTTCATCGAAGTTTAAGTTAAGTTGGTAAGTCGGACGTCTTCTAAATCCGGCAGTTGCCGAACCGAAAGGTGAACCACCGCCAAAAATCTGCTCAAATAAATCAAACGGGTCTTCAAACCCACCGAAATCAAACTGAACATTTGGTCCGGCTCCGCCGGATCCACCGGAAGACCAACTATATGTTTGCCAGCCACCCTGACCCCCAAATGGATTAAACCCGCCTGCCCCTCCGGCTCCGCCGGATCCGCCAAACCCAGCTGACCTGTCAAAAGCCGCGTGTCCGAATTGATCATAGGCCCCTCTTTTTTGCGGGTCAGATAACACCTGATAAGCTTCTCCTAATTCTTTAAACCGCTCGGTAGCTCCGGTAGATTTATCTATATCCGGATGGTGTTTTCTGGCCAGCTTCCGGTATGCAGACTTAATCTCCGCATCAGAAGCAGTTTTAGAAACCCCTAAAATTTCATAGTAATCTCTTTTCGTAGCCATAGATTCCTAATTATACCAATTTACTAGTAAGAGCAGCGAAGTCACAATCATAAAAGCAATCGATGAAGTTGAGCGCACATCTAAAGTAAATGTCTGAGGTAATTACCTGGCGCGAAACAAATCCATAGTAAGTGCTGTGGAGACACGAACGGTGCTTTTTGATGTGACGAGCTACTTACTCCTTCTTCTCTTCCTCTACCACTTCCCCTTCAACTGCTTCCTCCTTCGCTGGAGCTTCGGAGGACGAGTCCTCAGTTTTTGAAGCTTCACCGTCTGGTGCTTGCCCGTCAGTTGGTTCTCCTGTTGCCTGTCCACTGTCGCCTGTACCCTGCTTCTCATACATAGCTGCCCCCACTTTTTGCAAAGATTCTGATAAAGCATCCATCTTAGGTTTTAAGTCCTCAGGTGAAGCTGTTTGAATCACGCCTTTTAAGTCATTTAATTTTTGCTCAACATCAGTGCGCACTTCAGCCGAAACTTTATCCCCGGCATCTTTTAAGCTTTTCTCAGCTGTATAAACTAACGTATCTGCCTGGTTTTTAATCTCAATACCTTCTTTTTTCTTTCTGTCTTCCTCAGCGTGAGCTTCTGCCTCTTTAGTCATTTTCTCCACTTCATCTTTGGACAAACCGGTGGAGCCTGTAATGGTGATATTTTGCTTTTTACCGGTGGCTTTATCATGAGCCGTCACATTCAAAATCCCGTTGGCATCAATATCAAAAGTCACCTCAACTTGTGGCACGCCCCGGGGAGCCGGTGGAATACCATCCAGAATAAACCGGCCCAAAGATTTATTATCCCCGGCCATTTCCCGCTCACCCTGCAGCACATTAATCTCTACCGAAGTTTGGTTATCAGCAGCAGTCGAGAAAACCTCGGACTTGGAAGCCGGAATTGTAGTATTCCTCGGAATTAACGGAGTCCTGACTCCGCCAAGAGTTTCTATACCTAAAGTTAAAGGTGTTACATCCAAAAGCAACACATCTTTGACTTCCCCGCCCAAGACTCCGCCCTGAATAGCAGCTCCCACAGCCACCACCTCATCAGGATTAATACCTTTGTGTGGCTCTTTACTGAAGAAATCCTGGACTGCTTTTTGCACAGCCGGCATCCTGGTCATTCCGCCTACCAACACCACCTCATCTATTTTATTGGCCTCCAACTTAGCATCTTTTAAAGCCGATTTCACAGCCTCAAAAGTTTTATCAATCAAAGGCTTAACCATAGACTCAAGCTTAGCCCGGGATAGTTTCATCTCCAAATGCTTTGGCCCGGATGAGTCAGCTGTAACAAAAGGGATGGAAATTTCTGCTTCCTGGGTAGAAGACAGTTCAATTTTGGCTTTTTCTGCCGCATCGCGAAGTCGCTGCAGCGCCTGTTTGTCGCTTTTTAGATCAATTCCCTGCTCTTTTTTAAACTCCTCTGCCAAAAAGTCCAAAATCACCTGGTCAAAATCATCTCCGCCTAGGTGAGTATCACCATTAGTGGATTTAACCTCAATCACCCCGTCTCCGAGCTCCAAAATGGAAATATCAAAAGTGCCTCCGCCAAGATCATAAACCGCAATGGTGTGAGCATGGGATTTATCCAAACCGTAAGCGAGGGCAGCTGCAGTCGGCTCATTAATAATCCGTTGCACATTTAGCCCGGCAATTTCACCGGCTTGTTTGGTGGCCTGCCTTTGAGCATCATCAAAATACGCCGGCACCGTAATTACGGCATCGGTAACTTTTTCACCCAAATAAGATTCAGCATCAGCCTTAATTTTACCTAAAATTTGGGCAGAAAGTTCCTGTGGAGTATATTCATGGCCTTCCACTTCCACCACAGCCATGCCTTCCCGACCTTCTTTGATGGTATAGGGCAGCCATTTCATGTCACGCTGCACTTCCGGATCATTGAATTTTCGGCCCATTAACCGTTTGACGGAAAAAATTGTCTCTTTGGGGTTTACAATTGCCTGGCGTTTGGCCACGCGTCCCACTACATTTTTTAACGGATTAACCACCGAGGGAATAATATTTTCCCCTTCTGCCGAGTGAATCACTTTGGGCTTACCGCCCTCCATGACTGCCACACAGCTATTAGTTGTACCTAAATCTATACCAATTATCTTAGCCATAAATTAGTTTATCTCCTTTCTTCCTACTACTACTCCTGCCGGGCGTAACACTTTACCATTTAAAGTATACCCTTTTCTTACTACTTCTAATATTTTATTATCCTCACCCTCCCTGGTGTCAACTGCCTCATGAAGATTTGGATCAAATTGTCCGTCTGAGGCAATCTGTTCCAAGCCTTCTGACTGCAAAACCTGATTTAATTCTTTTACAGCCAGCTCCACCCCTTTAAACCAACCTGATTGCCTCTCCTGTTCACTGGCCCCACCCAAGGCTTGTTCTAAATGATCCAAAGTCGGCAGAATCTTAACCAAAAGTTCCCCTGTCCCCCACTTTGTCAGCTCCGACCTACCTTCTGCCACTCTTTTTTCCAAATTATGGTAATCAGCCACTGCTCTTTTTAGCTGATTCTCCAACTGGGTTGCCAGATCCCGCAAGCCATCCAGCTCACCCTGCAATTTTTCAAACTCTTCACTATTTACTTCTTTATTTTTTTCTTGTTTTTTACCCATAATTCTAAACTCTCACTGCTTCATTTAATAAATTCCTGACATATTTTACATAAGGCAATACCAAGGAAAAGTTCATCCTGGCCGGCCCGATTACTCCAATAATCCCTTCCTTATCCGCTATCACATTATATTTGGTAAAAACAAAGCTGGTCGGCCGCATATATTCAAACCCCATCTCCTCGCCAAACAAAATATGTATCGGGTCAGACCCGTGCGCCATGCCGATAATCTCCTGTAACCGCGGATTTTCGTCAAAAAGCGACAAAACAAATCTCGTTACATCAATATCATAAAATTCGGGCCAATCTAAAATATTGGCTGCTCCAGCGTAATAAACTACTCCCTCATTATCAACCGCCAGACCTAACATATTAAGCCTTTGCGCCAGTGCAGTCACCGCCTCTTTGATCAGTCGTTCCCGCCTTAATCGCTGTGACATCATTTTCTCTTTAATAGAAACTTCAGCTGTCACCGGGAGTTGTTTTTCTTTCATCAACTCAGCAATATAGAATCTCATTCCCATTGAGGTAGGTGTCCTGCCGGCCGAGGTATGGGGTTGTCTTAGATAACCCATATCAGTTAAGCGCACCATTTCAATCCTGATCGTAGCAGGGGAGACACCCAGGTTATATTTTCGCTCAATAACCTCACTGCCGATAGGCTCCGCTGACTCTATATATTCTTCCACTATTGCTTTTAAAAGTGCTCTTTGGCGTTCAGTTAGTTCTGCCATAGTTTTAAAACTAGCACTAACATACCACGACTGCTAAGAGATGTCAAGACCCTATACTGATAATTCTTTTCCCTGGTAGTTCCGGAGCTTGGGATTAAGGTAGGCTACAAGTGAAGTGATACCTATTACTCCTACCCCGCCTATCACGACCGACACCGGACCTCCGACTGCTGCTGCCAAAAGACCGGCCTCAATATCCCCCAGTTGCGGCCCGCCCTGGAAAAAAATCCTCATGACTGAGACCATCCTGCCACGCAGATGATCCGGCGTGATCATCTGCCGGACTGTATTTCTGATAACTGTGGCGATCATATCCCAAAATCCCAACAGCCCTAGGAAAATTAGTGACAGCAGTAGATTTTTAGATAAGCCAAAACCAATAGTGGCTGCCCCATAAAGAAGAACACAAATAATAATTACCTTGCCCTGATTTTTTATCCGGTGGTGAGGCAGGAAAGAAAGTATTAAACCTCCAACTACCGCCCCCATGGCCGGTGCGCTGTAGAGTAACCCCAATCCTTTTGGGCCAACATGTAAAACATCTTTAGCAAAAACCGGCATTAAAATAGTGGCTGTTCCAAAAAATGTCGCTAAAAAATCTAACATCATGGTGGAATAAAGTATGGGAGTGGTGAGAACAAACTTAACCCCATCTAAAACTGAACTAACACTGAATTCAATTTTCTCTTTTCCTACATTAAGAGATATCTTAATCATCAAAACACTAATTATAAAAACTAAAAAAGAGAAGACGTTGAAAAGATAAACAGATCCCACCCCAAACCCGGCTATCAAAAATCCGGCTATGGCCGGGCCGACTAAAAGGGAAGTTTGATAGTGAAGCGTAAACAGGGAAACCGCGTTAAAAAATACTTTTTTCGGCACTAGAGAGGGCAAAACCGCCTGTCTGGCCGGGAGCGAGAAACAAGAGATAGTGGAGTGTAAAATTAATATTAAATAAATCATCCAAGGACTGATTAAGCGAAAAGCTGTCAGTCCAAATAAAGCAAGCGAGACTATTCCCAAAGAACTCTGGCTGATAATTAAAAGCTTTTTTCTATCCCACTTATCTGCAGTTAGACCTCCAATTAAAGAAAAGGCAAGAATAGGAACAAAATTTGCTAGACCAATTAATCCCAGAGAAGCAGGATTTCCGGTCAACTCATAAACCTGCCAAGCCACAGCCACAATCTGCATTTGGTTGCCGATTTCGGAAACAAATGAACCGAACATATAATTTCTAAAGACCGGGATTTTTAGAGCTATAAAAGGTGAAATCCTAGGCGTCATAAATATGTCACTTAGTATACGGACTTTTGAGACAAATTTGTAGTATCATAGGCATACATGAAACTATTCTTACATGGCAAAAACGCTAAAAATATCGAACCCCTGGCAAAAAGTTTAAGTTTTGAAATAGTAAATTCTAATCCGGATGCAATCATCAGCTACGGCGGAGACGGCACCTTATTGGCTTCAGAAAAATTATATCCGGGTATTCCAAAATTACCTATTAGAGACAGTTTAGTTTGCAAAAAATGCCCGGATCACGATGAACAAGTTTTACTGCAAAAATTACTTGAGGGCAAATTAAACTTAAAAGAATACAAAAAACTGGAAACGACCATTTTGTATAAAACCCTAACTGCACTAAATGATTTTGTAGTAAGAAACGTTTTACCAATACACGCCATCCGTTTTTTAGTAACAGGCAAAGAAAAACTACTGATTGGTGACGGCATAGTCTTATCTACCCCATTTGGCTCAACCGGATATTTTAAAAGTATTGTGGGAGAAACTTTTGAAAAAGGTTGGGGGCTTAGCTTTAACAATACCACTGAAAAAATGCCACCTATTTTCTTAAAAGATGAAGATACAGTAACTTTTAAATTAGTCAGAGGCAATGCCACTCTATCTTTTGATAATAATCCGGATATCTTCAAAATAGATGAAGGATCGGAGCTAAAATTTAAGCTCTCCGACAAAACTGCCAAAATTTATGAACTGGAATCTCTCCGGTGCCCTGATTGCCATGTGACCAGAGGTTAAACCACTGCTCCCTCTAAAAAGTTTAATTCTTTTTTCTCCGTATCAAAAGAAACCCTTACTCCCAGCGGCATCGGGATATTAAGAGTAAGATGGCCAAAGTCCATGTTGGCCATAATGGGAAAATCATAGTCTTTCACAGTATCCAAAATCATCTCCTTTAAGCTTGGTTCAATTATTTCTTCCCGGCTAGCTTCCTTTAAGGGCTTTAGATATTTAATTTTTCCTATCAGCATGCCGTTGATCTTTTCGAAAATCCCCATATTTTTTAGCTGGTGCAGATATTGATACATATCAGATAAATCCCTGCCTATTTCTTCCCAAAACAAAATACTGCCGTTCCAAAAATTCTCCCCCGGAAAATAATTTGTCCCCGCCAGAGTGGAAATTCTCTCCAAAATCCCGCCCATTAAATGACCTTCTGCTCTCCCCTCTTTCCAGGCTTCCCACTCAGTAATAGGTGCAATTATGCCGGGAGCCTCATTTTTGGTTAAAAACTTTAAGAAAAGCTCCTGGTTTAATTCAGGCCAATTTTCCATCCCCGGCTTGATAGCTCTGCCAAAGCCGAAACTGACATCATCTTTATGAAACCCCACCATACCGGTTTTAGCTAAAATTGCCAGGTGATAAATTGTCATATCAGACATGCCCATGAAGGGTTTTGGGTTGCGAGCTATTAGTTCATAGTCCAGATGTTCTATAACGGAAATGGCTGAATAGCCGCCGGTGTGGGCAATAATGGCCTTAATTTCCGGGTCGGCAAACATGGCATTTAAATCTGCTGCCACCTCTTCGGCAAACCCCGCCATCCACCACCTTCGCTGCCCGATCGTCTTTCCTTCTTTCAGCTTAAAACCCATCTCCTCAATTAATTTCTTCCCTCTTTCAAACTGATCCAGATGTGAAGGCAAAACCGGTAAAGAGGAAGCCACAATACCAATTGTATCTCCAATATTTAGCTTGGGAGGTTTAACAATTTTCATGAAAGTATTATACGCAAAAGTTATGATTTTAGAATACTTAAAAATGCTTCCTGAGGGATTTCGACGCGGCCGACCATTTTCATTTTCTTCTTACCCTTTTTTTGTTTTTCGAGTAATTTATCTTTACGAGTTCTGTCTCCGCCGTACAACTTAGCTGTGACATCTTTTCTGAAAGGGCTGATGGTTTCCCTGGCAATAATCGTTCCCCCAATGGCAGCCTGAATGGCAATCACAAAATTCTGCCTGGGCAAGACTTCTTTTAATTTTTCTACCATCCTTCTGCCAAATCCCTCGGCTTTTGGCCGGTAAACTATGGTCGAGAGGGCATCTACTTTTTCTCCGGAAACTAGGATATCCACCCTGACTGCCTCTACTTCCCGAAAATCCAACAGTTCCCAATCAAGCGAGGCAAAGCCGGAAGAAACTGACTTTAGTTTGTCATAAAAATTACTGACCATCTCCGAAAGCGGCATTTCATAGCTTAACTCCACCGCCACCCCGAAGTGTTGCATATTTAAAAACTTGCCCCGCTTATCCTGTACTAACTCCATCACCGGGCCAATGTAAGTTTGCGGTACAAAAATTCTAAGAGCAACCCAAGGCTCTTTTAAACCCTTAATATTCTCCCCCTGCGTAAGTTCACTGGGAGAAATAATCGGTTTGTCATCCAGCAAATATTCCACTGAAGGAGCAGTAGCCAAAAGGTCCACGTTAAATTCTCCGGACAATCGCTCCTGCACCACTTCTGCATGCAACAGCCCTAAAAACCCACACCGGAAACCCGCCCCCAAAGCCTGGGATTGTTCCGGAATATAGGAAAAAGCCGGATCAGTCAGCCGGAATTTGGAGAGCGCCTCTTTCAGTTCAAAATACTCATCAGCATCTATCGGGAAAAGCCCCACAAACACCATTGGTTTTACCTCTTTATAACCGGGCAAAGGCATTGTTGAAAAATCAGTGGCTATTGTATCTCCCACCCGGACCAAGTCCGGTTCTTTGATGCCGGTAGCAATATAGCCGATTTCCCCGGCTTTCAACTGGTCAGTGGGAGTAAGCGCCGGAGTGAAAATTCCGGCCTCTAAAACATGACCCTCTGCCTTAGTTCCTAAAAACATTACGGGCGATTGGTTAGGCGGAGTCTGTCCTTCCATAATCCTGACCTGGGCCACTACTCCTTTAAAACTGTCAAAAAATGAATCAAATATCAAAGCCCTAAGAGGCTTATCTATTTCCTGTTTTGGCGCCGGAATCTTGGTTACAATCTTCTCCAACAACTCTTCCACACCCTGGCCGGTCTTGCCCGAAACCAACAATATTTCTTCACTATTAAAGCCAAAAGTATCCATAAGTTGTTTTTTAGCATTTTCAATATCCGCATTCGGCAGATCAATTTTGTTAATCACCGGGATCAAAGTCAGGTTTTGCTCCAGTGCTGCCAGACCATGAGCTAAAGTCTGAGCTTGAATCCCTTGTGTAGCATCTACCAAAAGTATTGCTCCTTCCACTGCTGCTAAGGCTCTGGACACTTCATACGAAAAATCCACATGGCCGGGAGTATCAATTAAGTTCAGAGTGAAGAGTTCGTAGTTCAGAGTATATTTCAATCTCACAGGCGCTAACTTAATCGTAATCCCTCTTTCTCTCTCCAGCGCCAGCGAATCCAGCAACTGGGGCTGTAGTTTATCCTTTGCTACGGTTCCTGTAACCTCCATCAGTCTATCTGAAAGAGTTGATTTACCGTGGTCAATATGCGCAATAATTGAAAAATTCCTGATATTCATATGGGATATTGTAGCAGGTCACTATTAAACAGTCTCAGGAAGAATCTCTTTGGATCTAAGTTTACTTTGAAACTTACCCAATCTTTTGAGAAGTTCAACATAAGTTTGTAGTTCCCGAACTTTCAAAAACCAAACAAGTAACACATATACAGACAAAGCAAATACAAATGATATGCCGGTCAAAACCAACAAGTTTATGGTTCTTGTTGTATCAAAAATTACCTCATCAAGAAGTTTTATTGGCACATACAATGCGACACCCATAATTATAGTTGCCATAAACATCTTGAAAAAAGGCATCAGCACAGTTGTCAGATTAAATTTTCCCACTTTAAAATGAAGCATCCAGAAAAGTAAAATTGCTGAAACTACGGCAGCAATAGAATTAGCAAGCCCTATACTCCAAACATCAAGCTTCAAAACCGTAATCATATATACACTGAGTACAATATTTAGTACCACGACAATTAAAGAAACTATTACCGGAGTTTTTGTATCCTTTAAAGCGTAAAATCCTCGAACTAAAAGCAGTGAAATTGACTGCGCAGCCAGTCCGACGGAAAGAAAAGCCAATGTTGCACCCGTTAAAACCGTAGCTTCCCAGTCAAATCGGGAAGCACCAAAAACTAACCTCACCACCGGTATCCTAATCACAATCAAGATTGCTGCTGCTGGTAATGTTAAAAAAAGAATTTGATGCATAGTTGTCAGAATTGTTATTTTAAATTCCTCAATTTTTCCCTGAGCCCGCTCAGAAGACAATACCGGCAGGGCAGCCTGGGCTAAAGTCGCTCCAAAAAGCCCTATCGGCACGACTTGCAAGTGCTGCGCAAAAGTTAAATATGTAACCGATCCAATAGAGGCGAGTGTTGCCAAAGCAATCCCCACTGTTTCGTTTATCTGTTCAGCAGCAAGCCCTATTGTGCGAACACTCATCAGGCGCATGATTTCCCTAACTCCAGAGTGCACAAATTTCGGCGGGAATTTAAACCTAAATCCCATAGACCAAATTAAAGGTATTTGTATCGCGGCATGCAAAAATGCACCTATTACCACACCATAAGCCGCACCCCTGATACCGAAATATTTAGACAACAAAACAATCCCTAAAATCATGCCTAAGTTATAAAACACCGGCGACAGGGACGGAATAATAAACCGCTGAAAAGATTGTGAAATACCAATAAAAAAAGATCCCACCACCAAAAGAACCTGACCAAAAAGCAGTATCCGCGTAAGTTCCATCACTTGCAGCTGCTTCTCCGGCGTAAACCCGGGTGCTATGAAATTAGAAATTATTGGCTGCGCAAAAATATAGATAAAAACCGTTATCAGAATAAATATAGCTAAAGACATGTTCAAGACTGCCCTCGCCATCTCAAAAGCATCGTCCTTTCCTTTATCTTCAAGGTGTTCTGTAAAAACCGGGATAAAAGCTACTGACAAGGCACCCAGGATAATAATCTGAAAAATTAAGTCCGGTAGTCTGAACGCTGCCCAAAAAATATCTATCATATCCGGTGGAAATACATGAGCCAATAAGCGGTCGCGAACCAAACCTAAAACCTTGGAAAGCATCATGGTGGCCATGATTATTGAAGCGGCGGATAGAATAGAGGTTTGTCTGGAATACAAAAGGGTAAAGATATTTTTAACCATGTCTTAAAACTAGTGTAGCATTCTTGCTTGCTAAAGCGGTAGTGGCTATGATAACATATCGGCCATGCCTATCATTAAATCGGCCATAAAAAAAGTCAGGAAAGATAAACTGCGAACAGCCCGCAATAAAAAGCGGGAACTTACCTTAAAGTCTTTAGTTAAAAAAGCCAGAGTTAGTAAGGTTACCAAAGACTTAGCTGCTGCTTTTTCCGCCCTAGACAAAGCTGCTAAGGTACATTTAATCCATCCCAACAAAGCTGCCCGGTTAAAATCCAGACTTTCAAAAGGTGTTAAACCAAAAAAATCTTCAAGTAAGTAACTTGACCCCTACACCCTAGACCCTTGTATAATGTAGTCATGTCCAAAGCTAAACATAAACTGGCTATTAGCCTAAACCTGCTTAAACCTCAAAGCAATCCCGAAAAGCTTCTGGTTAAACTGATCCATTGGCTGCTTTCTTCCGGCCGATTTATCTTTATGGTGGTAAATGCTGTGGTCTTAATTGCTTTTGGTGCTAGGTTTAAGCTAGATGCAGATTTAGCCGCAAAAAAAGAAGCCATCGAAGAACAAATTCCTTACATCGAAAGTCTCAAACCCTATGAAATTCTGATCAGAGAAACTCAACTTAAGTTATCAACTATAGATACTGTTAAAAAAAGTTCGCTGGATTGGTCAGCAACTTTAAAAAAAATTGCTGACCAGACTCCTATTAGCGTCAAAATTACCGGCATCAATATAAAAAAAGATGTCGGAGCTGCCACTGTGAGCATTGCCGGACAAACCCCGAATAGTCGTGACTTAACCAGTTTCATTAACGGACTCAAAGAAGAAACTGAATTTAGCGGAGTAAACTTAACGAGCGCTGAATTAGAACAAGGAACGATTAAATTCAGTATCAACGCCTCGTCGAAACTGGCAGGCTCTAAGGAGAAAAGCCTGTGAAAAGCAAGTCTACTATCTATTCCAGATATTTTACATATATTCAACCGGTTACCAAACTACCCATTATCAAAAATTACGGGTCGACAATATTTACTCTTTTAACAATGTCTTTACTGATCTTTTTTGCAATTAAACCAACAATTGAAACAATTCTGGTGCTGCAAAAAAAATTGGCTGATCAAAACGAAATTTTGCAAAAAGTTACTCAAAAAGCAAATGATTTATCCCAAGGTAAAAAAAATTATGATAATCTAGATCAAAACATTAAAGAAAAAATCTCTGCGGGAGTTACTGATATTGTTAGCATAAAATCATTAATTCAAACTTTAGAACAAGCTGCCGGAATACACGAAGCGTCGGTTTCAGCGCTACAAATCCAACCCCTTGTCATTAACACTAAGACAGAGGATCAAATGCGAGCACTTTCCGAAATCTCCTTTACTTTTAATGCTGAAGGTGATTACAAAAATCTACTTGATCTCTTGCGAGATCTTAAAAGTAGTAGTAGGTTAATCTCCATTGATAACTTATCTATATCTAAAGTGAGCGACAGTCAAGCATTAATTATGTCCTTATCCGGAAAAGCTTATTATCTTAAATAAAATATGACACGCAGAGAATGGCTTATCGCAGCAATAGTGACTTTTATTACAATCGTTGCCTGGGTTATATTTGATATCGCCCATGCCCGCTCTAAAGTAGAGATACCTGAAAAAGTTCAAGAAATAATAGAACCCATTAATCCGAACTTTAATACACAAGTTTTAGAAAATTAAACTATGACAGATTTTATAAATAAATTTAAAATACCAACTCTCCTAGGGATGGGTATAATTTTTCTAGGAATCACCGGCGGAGTCTACTTGGTCCTACGAGAACAGGCTTTCATTTCCCAAGCAGCCCCCAATTTAACCCCAAGGGATATTACTATCACAAATATTACTGATAATTCGGCAGTAATTTCCTGGCAGACAAACTCTGCGGCTCCCTCCTTTGTCTCTTTCGGTCAAAACAATCCGGGCGAACAAACAGCTCTAGATGACCGGGATCTAAATGCTCCGAAACCGCATCTAACCCACTACGTCACTCTTAAAAATCTTCTGTCTAAGACAAGCTACCAATTTAAAATTAACTCCGGTAAGATAACATCAGAGATAGAAAAATTTGAAACTGCCACTCCTGTCACAAATCAAACAGGATTCACACCAATTATCGGTTCCATACTTGATGGTGACTCACCTTTAGAAGACGGTTTCGTCTACCTATCTCTACCGGATGCTGCCATCCAATCTTCAGCAGTTAAAACAGGTGGTAATTTTTTGATACCACTCTCAGAAATTCGCAAAGCCGATCTTTCTGACATATATCCATTAACGGAAGGGGCAATAGCTAAACTAACTATTCGTTCAGACAAAGGAGAAACAGAAATTCTTTTTAGATTAAAAACAACCTCTAATACTCTCCCTCCAATTAAATTGGGTCAAAATATAGACTTGACTACAGATATTCCTAATTCACCTGTTTCTAGTATCACGGATCTAAACAAATACGATTTAAACCAGGATGGAAAAATAAATGTGGCTGATAATACCACAATCTTGCAGAACCTAGGTAAAAATCCCAAAAATAAAAAGGCTGATATCAACGAAGATGGAATTGTTGATCAGCAAGATCGGAATGTAATGACCCAAAAACTTAAAGACCTAGGTGTCGAATAATTTTAGTTCATAAATTTATTGATTGATAAAAACTCTGCCTGGGGTTTTTCTAACAGACCGGATTTAAGTTTAAAATCAATTTCTAAAAGATCTCTATAGAGACTTTTTATATCTTCCGTGCTGAATTTTATTCGCTGCCTCTCTAGTTTCTTTTTAACAAAATCAGGGGCGTTTTTAGGAGTAACTAGTAAATTACGCAGGAGATAAAAAACCATAGTGAGTGCATAATGAATATCAAAACCTGCCTGGTTAAGTTTGTCTAATTCCAAAAAGGCTTTTTGGTCTTTAGCTGCCAAAAAATCTAAAAACGGGAAAATAGAAATCTCTTTTGCCTCAGGAAAAAATAATACTTCAAAACCGGGCCATTTTTTAGTATCTATTTCGTGATCAAACCAGAGAACAAAAGTAGTTGGCCCGCCTGCAACGCTATGCGTAGCATTGCGGGCAGGAAGTTCAAAAACTTCTGATGGATTCTCCCAAATCACTAATCTATCTTCAAAAAACATAGGAACAGTCATCAAGCTGGCAATTACTTGCCCCGAATTTACTTCTGAATCAAAAACTACGATATTATCCGGATTAAATTTTTTCTTTAATTCTTGAAGCTTCCTTCTGGAAGAGTTAATTGCGGGCCCGTGCAGCAGCAGTGGCTTCATATTCTGTCAATCCTCCTTCTAAAATCTTTCTAACATATCCCTGTACGAAAGAGAAGTCATCGTCTTCTGATATTAAAACATACGCTCCTCCGTAATCTGAAGCTGGCGGATGCACAAATAATGACTTTCGACCATCAGGCAAATTAAGTTTCCGAGAATCATCTAAGACAAAATTGTAAGATTGATCTAGTTTTTTTGACAATTTGTAAAAATCTATGGCCTCTTTAATAGAGATGTCTGTATCCACGCTTTTGCCTAGTGCTTCAATTAAATCCGTCAACTTTTTTGGATTTGCTAGAGTTTCCAAAGATAATAATTTATTTCTGAATGCCTCAATCACCTTTTGTTGTCTTTTTGACCTGGCAAAATCCGATCCTTCGCCATTGGTCCCATGTCTAGACCTGACAAAACTCAGAGCTATTGCGCCGTTCATCTGCATCTCGCCTTTTTGAAAACTTATATGTTCATATCTGCAGTTAAAATATTTAATTCCTTTATCTTCCTCCGCTGAATCTGTGGCAATTTGTCCATCTTTCGTGATTAAAACTACTCTCTTGCCCGGGTCTATATTTAATTTCTTGGCTTCTTCCTCATTAAAATCCATTTCTTTTTCCGAATTTCCACAGAGGTCATTTTCACTGCCTTGAATTGGATATAAATAATCATCAAATGGTTTTTCTATCAATACCTCTATCCCGTCTATTGCATCAATTGTTTGCACAAACCCTCTAAAATCCACTCTTAAACCATAATGAATTGGTATTCCTAAAACATTACCAAAAATCGTTTTAGATAACCCCAGGCCGTTTTTATCCGAAGAACCAATCTGATAAACCGCGTTTGCTTTACTCTTCAAAGCCGGCAACCACAAATCCCGCGGGATGGAAAATAAATAAACTTTATTAGTCTTAAGATTATATGAGGCAATCATAATTGTATCAGTCAGATTTGCTCCGTCGTGGCGACCACCGGCAATTCCTAAAAGCAACACATTGACATATCCATTGGTGGATTTGAGTGAGGTTCCGGAAATTATAGAACTTACATAAGAACTGGTACCTGATCGGGTAATCAGAAACAAAGCAAGTGACATAAGAATACCAACTACTATCAAAAGAGGAAGTAATTTCTTAAAAATTTTTTTTACTCTTCTGAGCTTAAATGGATTATCTTTCTCGCTTCTGCTTAAGTTTAAGGGTCTTAAATCATTCACTATATTTGCTCCAGAGCCAATTGACATATTTTTACAAATTCCTGAGGATCTAATGAAGCATTACCTACCAATACACCATTAATATGTTCCTGTGTAATAAAACCTTTAACATTGCTTGCAGTCACGCTCCCACCGTACAACACTATTAGTTCTGATCCATACTTTTGTTTTAAAAAACCCGCTATCTGATTAGCGTTCTCCGGGGTATCTGCCTTTCCGGCCTCGGGCGAATTTGTTAACCAAGTACTAATCGCCCAACTAGGTTCATAGGTTATCATCTGACAACCTTTAGGTACCGGTATTTCTTTGCTTTGAATGCATACCAGTGGAATTATATTATTTCCCAATGCCTGCTGCGTCTTTTCCGCTACCATTTCATCTGTTTCTCCGAAGTTCTTTTTTCTCTCGGAATGACCCAAAATCGCCAAATCAATTAAACCATTTAACAACCCGGCCGACTCCTCACCGGTATAAGCACCCACCCCAAATGGTGATAAATCTTGTGCTCCCACTAATATGGGAAAGTTACCCACAGTAATAGCCTTTTTTACTTCTGAAATCACGCTGAAGGTGGGACACACCACAACTTTCAGTCCATCTCTTTTAGGAATCTGCGGCCCGACTTCTGAAACCCAATCCAGAGCGTCAGCAATAGTTTTGTTTGATTTCCAGTTAGCTATGATCCAGACATTTTTCATATTTAATTTCTTCTAGAAAATGATTCGGTTTATCTTGTCGAACGGTCCTTTTTGACCAGGCGAGCCACTCACTTCGCCCCACCAACCATACCTTTCCAAGTTTACCATGAAATCAGAGGAAACTTCTATTCCTTCTTGTTCCAAAAGCACTTTTTGTAAACTTTTTGGGTGATCCAGACATTTAGTAGAAATAAACCCATGCCGGTTGACTACCCGGTGCCAAGGTGTCTTTTCTCCCTGGTAGTGCAAAATTCCACCCACTAACCTGGCACCTCTCGGAATACCTGCCACAGTTGCCACAGTGCCATAAGTGGTAACTTTTCCAAAAGGAATCTTTTTGACAACATGTAAAACTTCTTCTTTAAAGTTCAACTTTGAAGCAATTTCAACAAATCAGCTTTAGAGGTAACACCAACCTTCCTTCCTACCTCTTTGTCATCTTTTAAAACAATATAAGTCGGTATACTCATTACCCCGTATTTTTGGGCTTCTGCCAGCTTTTCATCCACATTAATTTTTTCCACTTCAATTTTCCCGACCAGCTCTTTTTCCAGCTCTTCAATGATAGGTTCCATTATTTTGCAGGGTCCGCACCAAGGAGCCCAAAAATCTAGTAGTTTCGTCATGGGATTAAAATTCTAACAGCCCTTTCTGAAATTGTCTAGCAGTTGTTAATATTTAAGCGGGGCCAACATCAATTCCCATCAAATTCCTGCTTCCCAACTTTACTAACCAGTTCCTCACTGATTCTCTTCTTGAATCTGAATCTATGTTTGAGACATTATCCGGCTTTTGTCCAATAATGAAAAGTCCGGCTGCCGACTTATAAGCATAGGGTCGGTCTACCAAAAACCTGTCTAAGTATTTAATTGGCTGCACCCCCCAGCTGGCCACTAATTCAAGCGCTTGATGTGAACGCTTATTCCATGCCAAAGATGCAATAACGTCCCGTAACGTCCAAGATAAGGCAGAAGCAGGCCCGCACTCCACACCGATATGAATTATATCAAACTGACTAAAACGCTCTTGCAACCCCTCGGGTGTATACCTTTGATAGTCGCTGGGAGAGCTGTGCTGGCCTACCATGAAAGGCACAGTAGTTAAAAACATCCCACCCGGTTTTAAGGTCCTGAACATTTCGGCAACATATTTATCCGGACATTTAACATGTTCAAGAACCGCAGTTGAAAGAACACCATCAAGCGAATTATCTGAAATCGGCCACTCAAAGCCACCGTAAAACACCTGCGGCTTGATGCCTCCCCAAAGATTGGAAGGTATATCAAAACCTATTACACCCTCCCGCTTCGTAGCTCCTGATCCCATATCTACAATAGCGACAGTCTCATTCGGATCATCAACCCTGCCTGCCTCACGCAAGGATTTGAGAAAATTATCTCTCTTGCTCCCATGACTAACATAAACAATAGTCGGAGAATGTCGCAAAACACTCCGATAAGTTCTGGCTGCCGCTGCTTTTAAGCTACCTTTTAAATTTAAAACTTCGGTTCTTATAGACATTGTAATCTTACAGCACACCTCATTTGCGCTCTGTGAATACGGAATTATACACGACTTATAATATTTTAGCAAGCTAATGAGTTGTCGGAAAGCTTCTTTGGTGCTAAGATACTGCAAACAATGCCCTCTCTCCTTTCTGATCTAAATCCCGTTCAACAACAAGCTGTCAAAGTAACCGAAGGACCGGTGCTGATTTTGGCCGGGGCCGGCTCCGGTAAAACGAAAGTCTTGACCCACCGGGTAGCTTACCTGATCCAGGAAAAAGGCGTACCACCGGAAAGTATTCTTATGGTTACTTTTACCAATAAAGCTGCGGGCGAGATGAGAGATCGCATCTTAAAACTTCTGAATAACGAACAACGAATAACGAACAACGAACTCCCTGTCATGGGAACTTTTCACAGCTTTTGCGCCAGGATACTCAGAAAAGAAGGCAGGACTTTGGGACTGCCTCCAGGCTTTGCTATCTATGATGAAGGTGATGCTTTGGATGCAGTCAAAGAAGCAATGGGGACTTTAAACATCCCGATCCAAAAAACCTCTCCTTACTCTGTCCGTTCCACTATATCGGGAGCCAAAAACGAACTGATTTCCTCTTTGGAATACCCGCAATATGCCCGGGGTTATTTCCAGGAAACTGTAGCTAAAATTTACCTGGAATACCAAAAAATCTTGGAGCGGAATCACGCCTTAGATTTTGACGACCTGCTGCTTTATACCATCAAACTATTCCAAACCGACCCCAGTATTCTTGTTCGCTATCAAATTCAGTTTCGTTATATATTAATTGACGAATACCAAGACACTAACCCTGCCCAATATTTAATTAGTAAATATTTATCCAAACGCCATAAAAATATTTGCGTTGTGGGAGATGCCAGTCAATCCATCTATTCATTCAGAGGGGCTGATTTTCGAAACATTGTTAATTTTCAAAAAGATTATCCGGAGGCGCAAGTTTTTAACCTGGAACAAAACTATCGTTCTACCCAAAATATTTTGGACACAGCCTTCGCTGTCATTTCCAAAAATAGGTCTCACCCTATTTTAAAACTATGGACTAATAAAAATGGCGGAGAAAAAATTGAGGTGGTGGAAACTAGAAATGAAGCCGAAGAAGCGCTATTTATTTTAAACACCATCACTCACCTCCGGGACGAGACCACTACGAACTCAAAACTACGAACTCTGAACTCTTTTGCTATTTTATATCGGACCAATGCTCAATCCAGATCTTTAGAGGAACAATTCCTAAAAGTCGGCATGCCCTATCAGCTAGTCGGCGGAGTAAGCTTTTACGCCAGGAAGGAAATTAAAGACGTTTTAGCTTATCTTCGTTTATTTCAAAACCCCAAAGATTCAGTCTCTCTAAAACGGGCAGAAAAAATTGGCAAGGGAAGGCTTACAAAAGTGATGGAACTTTACCAAGAAGTCTCCCTGCAGCTTGATAAATATCCTACCTTGGAACTCCTGGACAAAATCCTGGAGGTTACAGGTTACTTAGAATACCTGGATGACAACAGTGAAGAAGGTAAAATGCGGGTAGAAAACGTCAAAGAGTTGCGCTCAGTGGCGGAAGAATTTCCTAATTTAACGGAGTTTTTGGAAAATGTCGCCTTAGTAGAAGCTTCTGATATACCGAAACACCGACGCACCGACACACCGACAGCCGATGCTGTCACTTTAATGACACTGCACTCAGCCAAGGGTTTGGAATTCCCGGTAATTTTTATGGTAGGCATGGAAGAAGGTTTATTCCCTCATTCCAGAGCTATGCTGGATGTTCATGAGCTGGAAGAAGAAAGAAGACTCTGTTACGTCGGCATTACCCGGGCCAAAGAAAAGTTGTATTTAACTTATACCAGGCAAAGGTTATATTTCGGCCAGCGAAGCAATAATTTAGTCTCGCGGTTTTTAGGGGATATCCCTCAAGATTTAATTGAAAGCAATACCAATTTCCGGGATCAGGACAGTTTTCTGGATGATGTCAACAGTAAAACAGATGAGGATGATTGGCTGAAGATTTAATATTATGGAAAGGTATCTTGGAATTATATTGATACTCGTCTTAACATTTTTTGTAAAGAGCTTTTTCCAAAACCCGGCTGTTTTAGGTACCTCCACTCCCTCACCCAGAGAAAATCTACCAGTTAATCAACCAGTTACCACAGAGTCTTCTTTTACAGAAAAGTTGCAGGAAGAAACTGAAACCCTCGCTAAAAAGACTATTTATGAAGATGATCCGGAAACAGAAGCCGGGGAAGAGAAAGTCTTGGAAGAAGGAGAAGATGGTAAGCAAACTAGGATATTTAAAATCACATATTCTAAAGACGGAGAGGAATACAACAGAGCCTTAGTTTCTGTTGAAACAATCCAACCAAAGGATAAAAAAATCCTGCGGGGAACAAAAATTGTCTGGAAAACCCTAAATACTCCGGACGGGGAAATTAAATACTGGAAGAAAATGCGGGTTTATGCCACTCACTACGATTCCCGCTGCCCCGGTTGTGATGAATGGACCGCCATTGGCATGCGGGCCGGTAAAGGGGTAATCGCTGTAGATCCCAAAGTCATAAAGATGAGATCGAAAGTTTATGTCCCGGGATATGGCATGGCTGTAGCCGGAGATACCGGCGGAGCCATTAAAGGAAATATTATTGATCTCGGGTTCGAGGATGCCCGTACTGCCGGCTGGAGTGCAAGATTTATAGATATATATCTACTTTAAAAATTTAAAAGTGGATAAAAGTTTTTCTCCCGCTTCTCCGGTTATCCTGAATAAATACATCTTCTGATCTTTGGCAATATAGATAAATTTCGGGGAGCCCGGCTGATAGGAAACAATTTTATACTTAGCTAACTGTCCGCTGATAGTGGCTTCCTGATCCATCACAATATGACCTTTGGAAGTATAATCAAACACTCCCCAAATAAAAGGATAATACCAGTAATCATCAAACCACTTTTCTTCAGATAAATTATCCGGATTTTCAAATACCCAAACAACTAAGGGACTATTATCGAAAGAACTATTCTTATCCAAAACTACCGCTGCTCCGATTAATCGGCCCGGTTCATAACCGACATATCCCTTAAAATTCTTCCTATAATCCCCGTTTCCTCTTTTGTTAAACTCCTCTTCTGAATCTTCTTTAACAGTCAGTTCATTAGGATACTCAAACTCGAAACCTAAACTCTGATTAGTATAAACAGGACTTTGCAGTACAGGTGCTACAGCCGCAACCGGAGATTTAAATTCCGGGGTTGGTAATTTTATTGCTCTGAATACAAAAAATCCGATAATACCTACTATTAATACACCAGCTAAAAGCAGTAAGGCGGCAGAACCCTTTTGCATAATTCCATCATAATTTAACTATTGCCAAAACACAATTTTTTCTGTTATTATCGGTCAATGGCAAAGAGGCTTCCGACAAAAATAAAATCAGATATTCCGTTTAAAAAAACTAATAATTTCTTAAACAAATTATCTTCTTACAAAAATTTCCGTTCCTCAAAAAAGTTTTATCTTATTCTTGTAGTAGCGGGGTTAGCTCTTCTCTTTATGTATAAGAAAAGCTGGTTTGTGGCCGCCATGGTTAACGGATCGCCTATTACTAATTTAGAGTTACAAATGAAACTTAATAAACAATTCCGTTCTCAGATTTTAACTCAGCTAATTAATGAAAAAATTATTCTCGCGGAAGCTGCCAAAAATAATGCGCTGGCTTCCGAAACAGAAGTAAGCAAAAAAATCTCGGAAATAGAAACTCAAGTGGGAGGAGCCCAGGCTCTGGATACTCTCTTATCTCAACAAGGTCAAACCAGAAATAGCATTAGAGAACAAATTAAGTTACAACTTACCATTGAAAAATTATATGCTAACGAAGCTACAGTTTCCGCCGAAGAAGTTAATACATTCGTCGAACAAAATAAAGACCAACTGCGGGCTACTGATTCAGCAGGTCAACAAAAAGAAGCAACAGAAGCTATCAAGAGCCAAAAATTATCCCAGATCTTTTCCCAGAAATTCCAGGACCTCAAACAAAAAGCTAAAATCCAAATCTTCTAGTATAATGGTCGAATGAATATTCGGCCCATTACCGAAAAACAAAAAGCTGCTTACAATAAATTAGTTACTCATGTCATTCAATCCTGGCAGTGGGGAGAATTTAGAGAGTCATTGGGAATCCCACTTTTGCGGTATGGCTTATACAAAGCTGGCAAGCTGACAAAAGCTTTTCAGTTAACCTTACATAAGATTCCGTTTACCAACCAATATGTCGGTTACTTACCAAAAGGTCCGTTTCCAGATAAAGATTTAGCAGAAGCTCTTAAAAAAATCGGCCGGGAGAATAACTGTGCTTTCATTAAGATTGAACCTGATATCTTACTACCAACTACCAACTACCAACTACCAACTACTTTAATCAAATCTCCCAAGCCACTTTTTACCAAATATAATTTCATCCTTGATTTAACAAAATCAGAAGAAGAACTGTTAAAAAATATGCACCCCAAAACCAGATACAATATACGGGTAGCAGAAAAACACGGGGTCAAGGTTGAAGAAAGAACTGATGATAAAGCTTTTGAAATTTATTTAAAATTATATTTTGAAACTACGAAGCGACAAGGTTATCATGGCCACAATAAATACTATCACCAAAAAGTCTGGCAAACTCTAAAAGATGCTAACATGGCTAGGCTCCTAATTGCTTACTATAAAGGCGAACCTATAACTGCCTGGATGCTGCTAAATTTTAAAGATACTCTTTATTATCCTTATGGCGGCTCCTCTCTTGCCCACCGGGAAGTAATGGCTAATAATCTAATAGCCTGGCAAGCGATTAGACTAGGGAAAAAATTAGGCCTTAAGGAATTTGATATGTGGGGAGCGCTCGGTCCTAATGCTGATTCAAAAGATCCCTGGTTTGGTTTTCATAAATTTAAACAAGGCTATGGAGGACAGTTAGTAGAATACATCGGCACTTACGATTTGGTTTTTAACTGGCCGCTGTACTGGATGTTTACAATCATTGACAAACTAACACCTCTCAAAATTTTTCTGTTAAAATTGCTTGGAAAATAATGGATATAACTTTAATCATTTCTGCCGGAATCTTATTGGGTTGTTTTATCAGTCTTTCCTGGTTTGCCGGATCTGATGCGCCGTATGTTCCAACCAAAATGGATCGAATCCGTGAGATTTTAAAATTAGCCGGTATTAAAAAAGGTAAAAAATTCTATGAATTAGGGTCCGGAGATGGAAGGGTGGTTTTTGAGGCAGCAAAATTGGGAGCATATTCTTTTGGCGTAGAACAATCCTGGATTAGAGTCTTATACTCCCGCTATAAAGCCTGGGTTAAAGGGTCAAAAAAGGCTAAATTTTCTCATGGCAATATTTTTTCAAAAACTTACGGCGATGCCGATGTAATTTATATTTACCTATTACACAAAGGTGTCAGAAAATTAGAGGAAAAATTACGGAAAGAATTAAAAAAGGGATCAACTGTAATTACTCAAACCTATCATTTTCCTAATTGGAAACCATTTAAAAAGGTTGACAATTTCTGGCTTTACCGGGCCTAAAAACCCAATACTTCATTAACTAGAATTAAAGTTATTCTACCTGGTTGCACTTCTTTATTAATTATCAACAATTTGCTGACATTACTGCCCGCTACACCATAAGCCTTTCTAGCCCGTTCTGATTCTAAAGGTAACACATATTCATAAATCCTTTTCATCCCTTCATCTGTATTTTTAACAATCTTTTGTGTCCCTACCACCCAAATAGCTTTTAAAGCTCCATGAGCATGAGCTCCTAATTGACTGCCGGAATTTGAGGCAATTAAAACAGAACCCCCTTCTGTAACAGCATGGACACTACCTAAAACATACTGTGGTGCTCCTCCCAATTTATTCATTTCCTGGGTCTGGGTGTTTCTATCCATGGCATAGAGCTTATCGCGGACCGGTTTGAATCTACCACCTATCTTATTGAGTTCCTTTTCCAAACTGATTTGGCTTAAGGTTACCGAAGTCATCGTCATCACTTCAGAACCTTCAGGAATCAATATTAAAACTTCTTTTTTCGCTTCTTCTTTGGTTTCAACAAATTTCACCTCAATACCATTTTTCTTTAAAGCTTCTATTGTTTGATCTATTGTTTCTTTATCTGGTAATTGATTCCACTTACTCATATTAGTATAATAAAGTTAGTACTTTATTTTGTAAAGTAGTTACAAAAAAGAAAGCATGGAACATAAAAAATGTGGTGTTGAAAAAACTTTAAAAATTATCGGCAGGAAATGGACCATGCATATAATCCACAATCTGTTTACAGAGAAAAAAAGGTTTAAACAGCTGCAAAACTCACTCACAGGAATCAGCACTAAAACACTTTCTATACGTCTAAAAGAGCTTGAAAGAGAAAAGATAATCAGCAGAAAAGTATTTACAGAGGTTCCGCTTCATGTGGAATATGCTTTAACTACCAAAGGACATTCCCTACAGGATATTTTCAAAAAGATGGCCCAATGGGGAGAGTCGACACATTAGTCATCTTTTTAAGGTCGCCTTTTTGCAGAACAAACAAATCTTCAATCCTTACTCCGCCAAAGTTAGGTACATATATTCCCGGTTCAATAGAAAAAACCATTCCTTCTTTTAAGGTTTCTTTGCTTTTGGGTGACAAACTGGGGTGTTCGTGAACTTCCAAACCAATTCCGTGACCTAAGGAATGGGGAATTGTAGGATAGCCTTTGGAAATTATGTAATCCCTGGCCACTTTATCTACATCAGTGGCCTTAATTTCCTTACCGGATTTTACAGTAGAATTGACAAAATCCACTGCTTTTTGTTGAGCTGCCCATACTGTTTGGTAGATCTCTTTTTGCTTATCAGATGGTTTACCAAAAAACACAGTCCTGGTCATATCAGAACAGTAATTTTCAAATTTTACTCCGAAGTCCAATAATACAAATTCTCCATCACCAATTAACTTAACATCACCAGTTTGATGATGCGGTACTGAAGAATTTTTACCAAAAGCTACAATTGGCGGAAAAGAAAATTCGCCGCCTTTTTCCTTGATGAAGTTTTCCAACTTCCCTGCCAATTCTTTTTCAGTTATACCAGCTGTTATTTTTTTTAAAATATGATCAAAGGCTAAATCTCCAATCCGGCAGGCTTTTTCAATTTTGCTGATTTCATCTTTACTCTTAATGCTTCTTAAATGGCTAACTTCAAAATGTTTGATATTTTTAAAATGCTTTTTAAAAACCCTGTGTTCTACTACTGTTAAATTGTCTTCTTCAATCCCCAATTTTTTAATTTCTTTTTGGTGTTTTTTAAATAAGTTTTTAGTGGGGTTTTTATGGCTTCTTTCAAATAAAGTTAAATGGGGAACTTGTTTTTTAACTGCCTCAGAATACCTGGCATCAGTTATAATGTAGGCAAAATCCTTTCCTATAAAAATATACGCTTCCCGTTCCTCTTTAGAAAAATTTGTAAAACCAGTTAGGTAGCTAATATTGGAAACAGAAGAAATCAAAACCGCATCCAATTTTTCTTCTCCAATCAGTTCTCTTAATTTCTTAATTCTAGCCTCAAACATGGCCATATTCTACCATAACACTGCGATGGTATAATCGCCTCAATGAAACTTCTCCATTTTTCAGACCTTCATATTGGCATGGAAAATTATGCAAAATTAGATCCGGAAACCGGGCTTTCTACCAGATTGCTGGATTTTTTCAACACTTTTGATTTTATAGTTGAAACGGCGTTCAAAGAAGATGTTGATGCAGTTGTCTTTGCCGGAGATGCCTATAAAACCCGCGACCCTAATCCTACTCAACAACGAGGTTTTGGACAGCGGATTGCCAAAATAGCTAAAAAAATTCCGGTGGTTTTAGTGGTAGGAAATCATGACACTCCCAATGCGGAAGGCAAAGCCAATACTTTGGATATTTACTCAGCTTTGGAGATAGACAATGTCTGGGTCTCCCGGCATCCGGAAATCTTACAAATTCCCACCAAATCAGGAGACCTTCAGGTAGTAACTTTACCCTGGCTGCATAAAAATGATTATAAAACTGTGGCTGAAAAATTAAAGTTACTTTATGACAAAATTAAGCCTCCGGCAGCTGCCGGACCTGCTATTTTAGCCTCCCATGCCGAAATCGTTGGGGCCGAGTTTGGCAGCGAAAAAGGCATGGCCATTACCAATGATGTCACCATTCCCCTGCCGCTTATCCAGGATAAAAGACTCTCCTATGTGGCTTTAGGTCATCTGCACAAACACCAGGTACTGTCAAAACCAGGCGACTCCACTTTAATTGTTTACTCCGGCTCTCCCCAGCGGGTGGATTTCGGGGAAGAAAAAGAAGAAAAAGGGATTTGTTTAGTGGAAATTTCCCCCTCGAACAAGGCCACTTTTAATTTTATTACCACCAATGCCCGGAAATTCTTAACCATCACCATCAATCTAGATGCAAAAGACCCGGATCCGACTAAAACCATCATCAAGGAAATTGAAAACAAAGATACTAAAGACAAAATTGTCAAAGTGATAATCAATATCCCAGCCGAATGTGAACAGGAAATCAAAATGGACCAGATTAAAAAAGTGCTGAAAGATGCTAATTTTATTGCCGGAATTTCCCGGAATGTGGAAAGGGTTGAACGGGCCAGATTGGAAAATACGGAGGTAGAAAGCCTTACCCCCATTCAAGCTTTACAGAAATATTTTGAAAGTAAAAAATATTCTCCGGAAAAACAAAAAAGACTGGAAGAATACGCTGCCCAGTTGCTAGAAAGTTAAAGAACCTGTCATTCTGAACGCAGTGAAGAATATATCTCCAGGTATATATCCTTCGTTTCACTCAGGATGACAAAAAGAAAATTATGATACCTAATTTACTGAAATTATCAAATTTCACCTCTTACGGCGAAAATCCACCTGAGTTGGATTTTACTAAATTTAAGCTAGCTGCTATTTCCGGTCTTAACGGAGCCGGCAAATCATCACTCCTTGATTCCATCACTTGGTGTTTGTGGGGTACTTCCCGGGCCGGCGACTCCTCTGATGATCTTGTTCACTTAGGTGCCCAGGTAATGAGTGTGGAGTTCTCTTTTGAACTGGACGGCCACCTTTATATCGTTAAAAGAAAAAGGATTAAAAAAGGCGGCGGCCAAACAGCTCTGGAATTGTGGTCAAATTCTCATAACTTAACAGAAGGCACTATTAAAGCCACCCAACAAAAAATAATAGACAGCCTGCATTTAAGTTTTGAAACATTTACTAATTCTGCTTATCTTCGTCAAGGCCATGCTGATGAATTTACCACCAAGGGTCCAACTGACCGAAAAAGAATTTTGGCAGATATTTTAGGGTTGGACCACTACGACAAACTGGAAGAGCGGGCCAAGGAAAAATCCAAAGAAGCCCAAACCAAATTAACACTGCTGGATTACCAGTTGCTGGAAATAGAGGCGGAGTTGTCCCAAAAAGAAGACCGCTCAGCAAAGAAAAAGGCAGCCGAAGATAAAATCACTGAAGTTGAAACGCAAATCAAAGCTTCAGAAGAAAAGTTGAAAACCCTGCGGGAACAGCGGGAAGCGCTAAATCTGGCTTCCGAACAAAGGAAAAAATTAGAACAAAATTATTTGGAAAATAAAAAAGAATTGGAGGAAATTATCACCCAAGGGAAAAACCGCAAAAGTAAAATTGACTCTCTTAAGCTGCAGCTGGAAAAGCTGCAGGGAGTTAGCGGGCAGTTAGAAAATCTAAAATCCCTACAACTCGAAAAAGAGGGTTTGGAAAAAATTAAACAGGAGCGGTTGGAAATAGAAAAAAAAATATCCGATATCACCGGAGAGATTAATTTAGAGAAACAGCAGACACAGAGTATTCAAAATGAAATAGATAAATTAACTTCTCAACTTAATGCATCATCTAAAGAGGGAGCCAAGTGTCCGACTTGTGGGCAAGAAATCGGCAAGGCTGAAAAATCCCATGTGCACAGTCAACTAACAGCTCAAATTATAACATTAAAAAAAGACCTTTCGAAAATTGATTTTTCTAAGAAAGAACAAGTATCAGCTGATTTAGAAGCCAAATTAAAAATCCATTCTTTTGATCCCCAAAAATACCAACAAATCCTACTGCAACTTAAGAATTTAGAAGAAATCCAAAGACAAAAAGAAGAAATGTTAACGATCCAAGCCACTTTACAAACCGAGGAAAAGGTGGTTTTAGAAATGCGGACACTATTCCAAAATAAAAAATCCCAGGTTGATAAGTTATCCGAGGAAATCAGTAAATTGCCTGATTTATCAGAAAAAATTATATATTTAAATAAAGAAATCGCTGATACGGAAAACGGGTTGAGTAGTATCCGCGAAGAAGAAAAAGAGGCCCGGGGGATTTTGGGACAGATTAATGAACTCATTTCCCGGACTGCCCAAATGGAAAAATTACAAAAAAATAAAAGTGAAGAAAAATTAAATTTACAAAAAGAAAAAGATATTTTTGATGAGCTGGCTTTAGCTTTTGGCAAAAAAGGTATCCAGGCCATGATTATTGAGAATGCCATCCCGGAAATAGAGGATGAAACAAACAAATTGTTGGATAAGCTAACTGAAGGCCGGATGAAAATCAGATTAGAGACCCAAAAGGAAACTAAAACCAAAGTGATACTCTCGGAAGGAGAAAAAGGTTTTGCCACAGTGGAAACTTTGGAAATTATTATCTCGGATGAGATGGGTGAGCGGCCGTATGAACTTTATTCCGGCGGGGAAAGCTTCCGGGTCAATTTTGCCATAAGGTTGGCTATTTCCAAATTATTAACTCACCGGGCCGGGGCCAAATTACAATTTTTAGTGATTGACGAGGGTTTCGGTACTCAAGATGCTCCCGGCCGGGCCAGATTGGTGGAAGTGTTGGATGCCATCAAAGATGATTTTGAAAAAATTGTGGTCATTACCCATATTGAAGAGTTAAAGGAGGAGTTCCCGGTCAGGATTGAAGTTAGTAAAAATTCCGGCGGCTCTACCTTTGAAGTAGTTGGCGTTTAAGCTACAATTATTTTATGTCCAATATCATTCTGAAAGTCATCCCAGCATTAGCTTGCTGGGGTATATTTGCATATGTGATTTTACAAATCCCTTATCCGGAGAGTTTAACCCAGGCTAATTTCACTCAACTTCTCCCCTTTTTTGCTAGTCTTTTTTTGGCTTTAGTATTTACCCTGAACATTCTATTCAAAAATATCCTTTTGTCTTTTTCCATCTGTTTAGGTTTAATTTTCCTATTAATTCTCAAGGCCTTGGACTCGTTAAACATCGTAACCGGTATCTTAATCGTTGTAGCCACTTATTTACTGGCCAGTTATTTTAAGAGGGCAAAAAAGAAAGGTTTGACTAAACAACCAAAAATCCCTAAACTTACAAAATCACTATGAATAAGTTTTACCTAACAACAGCTATACCGTATGTGAACGGCTTGCCGCACGTTGGCCACACACTGGAATATTTTCAGGCCGATACTGTAAGAATTTATCACCAATTAAAAGGCGCTGAGACTTTGCTTCTTTCCGGAGCCGATGAAAATGCGCTAAAAAATGTTCAGGCCGCGGAAAAAGAAGGTCTTCCGATCCAGCAGTTTTTAGACCGCAACTCCAAAATTTGGCATGATACTTTCGAATTTTTGAAAATTCATCTGGATGTTTTTCAACGGGGTTCTAACCAGGAAAAGCATTGGCCAGGAGTACAAAAATTATGGAAACTATGCGAGACAAACGGCGATATTTATAAAAAAGAATACGAGGGCTTATATTGCGTCGGCTGTGAATCTTTTAAAACCAAAACGGAACTCGTTAACGAACTTTGCCCTATTCATCAAACAAAGCCGGAACTAATCGAAGAAGAAAATTATTTTTTCAAATTATCAAAATACCAGGATCAATTAATCAAATTAATAGAAGATGACGAACTAAAAATTACTCCTGCCAATAAAAAAGCCGAGATTCTATCATTCATTAAATCAGGCCTGGAGGACTTTAGCGTTTCAAGGTCCAATGAGCGCGCCAAGGGAATTGGAGTACCGGTGCCGGGTGACCCAAGCCAGAAAATTTATGTCTGGTACGATGCTTTAACCATTTATATGACAGGAATAGGCTTTGGTTGGGATGAGGAAAAGTTTAAAAAATGGTGGCCGGCGGATTTACATATCATCGGCAAAGATATTAATAGGTTCCATACTGTTTATTGGCCGGCGATGTTATTATCAGCCAAGTTACCGCTGCCTAAACAAATTCTTATCCACGGTTTTGTTAATTTAAAGGGCGAAAAAATCAGCAAGTCAGTCGGGAATGTAGTTTCACCGCAGGACGTGGTAGAACAATTCGGGCTGGAACCGCTCCGATACTTTATGCTTTCCCAAATCCCGATAGATGCGGATGGGGACTTTACTGATGAGCGATTCCGGGAGGTTTATAACGCTGATTTAGCCAATGGTTTAGGAAATTTAGTGGCCAGGGTAGCCAGACTTTGTGAACAACATGGAATAAAAACTGACAGCGCTCCCGCAGAATTTGATCACGATATAGAATTATTGCTGTCCGAGTTTAAATTTAATGAGGCGCTGTTTCTAATCTGGAGTAAAATTTCAGAAGCAGATAAAGAAATTAATATTAAAAAGCCCTGGGAGCGATCAAAAGAAGAAGCTAAACCAGTACTGGAAGATCTTGTTAAAAAAATCCGGAAAATTGCTTTTAACCTGCAGCCCTTTTTACCGGAAACTGCTGAGAAAATTTTAAAACAATTTTCGGGAGAAATTAAATCCGCCCCGCCGCTTTTTCCTAGGATATGACATTAATTGACACCCACGCCCACCTGTACTGGGAATCATACCAGGAGGATTTTGATCAGATGATTCAACGGGCAATTGACGCCGGAATCTCTACCATTATCAATATTGGAGTTGATCTGGAAAAAAGCCAGGAAGCATTAGATCAAACTAAAAATACCAAATGGCCGGAGGGTTTATCAGTTTATTCTACCATCGGCATTCACCCCCATGAAGCTATTAAATATTCACGATCACAAATGTCCTCCGATCGTGGTACATTTGTACAAAACGATCTAATAAAAGATATTACGCAATTAGAAGAAATTTATAGGGGAAATCCTGAGAAGGTGGTTGGAATTGGAGAATGCGGACTGGATTACTTCTTTGAAACTAACCCTAGATTTGTCCCTCCTTCCATATCTACTGATCAAATTAAAGATTTACAAAAACAACTTTTTCAGGCCCACATTGATTTGGCTAAGAAATTAAACTTACCCTTAATAGTCCACTGCCGGGATGATCGGTCAAAAAATCCGGAAAATTCCGAAGCCTGGGATGAAGTAATAAAAATGGTAGACAACCACCCTACTATTCTTCATTGTTATTCTGGCCTTACTCATACTACAAACTCAATACTACAAACTCCCAACTTAATCGTTTCTTTTGCCGCCAATATCACCTATCCCAAAAATGAATACTTGCGGGAAGCAGTCAAAATTTTACCCCTTAATAGAATCCTCTTGGAAACCGACTCCCCTTTTCTGGCTCCACAAAGCAAACGGGGTCAAAGAAACGAACCTGCTAGCGTCAAAGAAATCGTGCAGCTGATTGCGAACTTAAAGGAAATATCAGTTGAAGAGGTCGCCGCCCAAACTACAGCAAACGCTAAGAAAATATTTGCTTTCAGAGGCTGAAATAGGTACACTTAACACTACCCTATGCGGATTTTACTGGTCTTTTTTATTGGATTCCTGTCTTTTTTCTATTTTTCGGAAATTCTTAGTCGAGTCACTAAAGGGATGCGTTACAGCTTCCTGGGCATAATCTTTGCGCTGACAGGACTGATTACTGGCTTTCTTGGTCAATCCTACTTGAGCGGCGGCTTAAATGTTTTAGTAGCCTTTTTACTGGTGGGAGCAGGGCTTGGTTTGATCATACATCACCTTCTATCTCAACGCTTTCTCTTTTTTGAAAAATCAGAGAAGGAATTTGTTCTAAAACACGAAAATGGCTTTGAAAGGTTTTTGGAAATCGTACCGGGTAGCTTAACCTGGATTGCGCTAACCTCCCCGATTTGGCTTTCTTTCACCCTGCCTTATGCCGTAGCCTACTTAATTCTTATAGCCGACGTCTATTGGCTGTTGACTGCTTTTCGGATTGCCATTCTAATTTTAATGGGCTACAAAAAAATGGAGTGGGCAAGAAATCAAAATTGGCAAAAACTCCTGCAAAGTGACTTTCCAGATGACGCTAAAAGATATTATCAACTAATACTCATCCCAACTTACAAAGAAGCTCTCTATATTCTGGAGCCGACTTTTAACGCTATCGTCAACTGTAGTTACCCTAGAAATAAAATCCTTATAGCAGTCGGGTTTGAGGAACGGGATGACCCACAAAAAATCCAAGAAACCAAGTCATACCTTAAAAAGATAGAGGGACAAGTGGCTGGTATCTTTACCACAGTTCACCCTTATGGTCTTCCGGGTGAAGTAGCTGGCCAAGGATCAAACAAAAATTGGATGATCAATCATCTTGTGCCGGAACTTGAAAGAAAAGGAATTAAAATTGAAGATGTTTTCATCACTACCCTAGATGCTGATTTTGTAATCCACCCGGAGTTTCTCTCCGGAGCACTGCATAAATACCTATCTTTACCTGCAACAGAGCGGGACAAAAGAACCTTCACCGGAGTATTTTTGTATCATAACAACTATTGGCAAACTCCCACCCCAATGAGGCTGATGGCCACCGGCACCTCTCTTTGGCAGCTGGCCGAAATGGTCGGTTCCGATAAATATATGAATTATTCTTCCATGTCTTTAAGTCTAAAAGCACTCTTAGATATTGGCCTTTGGATACCGGATAAAGTCAATGACGACAACGGCTTTTATTGGAAAGCCTATTTTCACTTTAACGGAGATTATAAAGTCGTCCCTCACTTTCTCCCCCTTTCTGCTGATGCTGTTCAAGATACCACTCTTTTAAAAACCTTTCAAAACCAATATTTGCAGATTAAAAGATGGGCTTACGGCGTGGAACATATTCCCTTTATTGTCAAACAATACTTTACCAAAGAGATTGATTTTTGGGATAAAACCGATAAAGTCTTATTTAAAATTTGGGGGGATTTGAAGTGGGGGTTTTTAGCCATTTTTGTCACTTTTGGTAGCCTCTTAATCCCTATAATCAACCCCGGCTTTAAGACATCGGTACTATCGGTAAATTTACCGGTCGTCTCCTCCTGGATTCTGACAACTACTTTCCTGGGGCTTTTTGCCACCATCTTTGTTCATGAAAAAATAGCCCCCAAGAGACCGGCGAGTTGGTCTTTCCTTACCAGAATATGGTCATATGTCCAATGGCTTTTAATACCGCTTATCCTAATTACTATTTCCTCACTGCCGGCAATCGATGCCCAGACTTCTTTAATGTTTGGCAGGAAACTGGAATTTCGGGTAACCAACAAAACAAGACTTTTGGAAAAAGCTTAAAAGTTTATGTCTAATAAATTACACCTTTGGATTGGACTGGCAATATTGGCTTTAAGTTTAAGCATTGCTTTAATAATTATAACTACTTTTAAATTCCTGCCCCCCCGCCTGCCGCTGTTTTATTCTCTACCGTGGGGCGAGATGCAGCTGGCAACCCATCAACAATTCTTAAGTTTACCGGCCTCAATCAGCATAGTTACCCTCTTAAACTTGCTGGTTGCCTGGCAACTACACCCTTCTCAATCTTTTTTCAAAAAGGCACTACTTCTAACATCAGTGACAGCCAGCTTAATATTAACCATTACCTTTATCAAGGTAATTCTAAATTTTGTTTAAAATATGGAAATATTTCTACCTGCTATCATCTCATTTTTGATTACAGTTTCTGCTTTTCCTCTCACTATTAAACTGGCAAAGCGGTTTAAATTATTGGATAATCCGGAAACCAGACCCCATCCTGCCCATACACAAAAACGGATTGTCCCAAGAGCAGGAGGATTACCGATATTTGTTGGAATTGCCATAGCAATGCTTACCTTTATTCCCTTTGAACGCTATACTGTCGGAATCCTGGCAGGACTTTTTATTTTGCTTCTGGTGGGCCTACTGGACGATAGACGCCAAAAACTTTCGCCGTACTTTAGACTCCTTGCTCAATTCGTTGCAGCCGGAATCGCGATAGGTAGCGGTATCGGTATCAACTTTATCACCAATCCCTTTGGAGGAATTATTCAACTTGATGCCACCCCACAAATTGCCTTATTTGCTGATTTCCTGGCGTTAATTTGGATAGTTTGGGTAATGAATATGATAAATTGGTCAAAAGGCGTAGACGGCCAAATGCCGGGAATTATCACCATCTCAGCTCTAATCCTGGGATTATTATCTTTGAAGCTCAATTTATCTGCCGATCCTGCGCAAACGGATCTGACTAAACTGGCATTTATCACCGCCGCATCCGCTTTTGGACTGCTTATTTTTAATTGGCATCCGGCCAAAATTTTTCCGGGGTTTTCCGGATCAACCATTTTAGGATTCATGATTGCAGTTTTAGCTATTTTATCCGGAGGGAAATTGGCTACTGCGGGATTGGTACTTTTAATCCCGGCAACTGATTTTGCTTATACATTCTTTCGAAGAATTTTACAGGGTAGATCGCCTGTTTGGGGAGACAGGGGACACTTGCATCATAAATTGCTGGAAAAAGGATTTTCCCATGAGCAAATCGCCTTGTTTTACATTTTAGGAAGTGTTATCCTGGGGGCAGTTGCCTTAAATTTGTCCAGTTCCGGCAAATTATTTGCAGCACTGCTAATCGGCGCAATTTTATTAGGCGGCATTTTATGGTTAAACTTTTTTGGGGATTACTCAAAACAGCACGTCCCAGACAATGGATAAAAAACTTTGCGGTTTTTGCCGCCCTGATTTTCTCCGGGACACTTTTTGACCCAACAAACCAACTCAGAACTCTCACGGCTTTTTTGCTTTTTTGCATCTTTTCCTCTGCCACTTATTTTTTAAATGACGTATTTGACGTTGAAAGAGACAAGCTGCATCCGTTTAAGAAAAAACGGCCGATTGCATCAGGTATTGTTCCCGTACCTTTAGCAATAATCATAGCCCTTTCTTTAATTATTATTTCTCTGCCGTTATCATACGCGCTATCTCCGGCTTTTTTCTTCGCCGCGCTAGCTTATTTAAATCTACAGCTTTTCTACTCCGCTTATCTTAAACAAGTCATTTTAATCGACGTATTAGTAATTGCGGCCGGGTTTGTGCTACGGGTATATGCGGGGGTTTGGGCTATAGATGCCCACTTAAATGTCTGGTTCCTGCTTTCAGTCACAAGTTTCGCGCTCTTTTTAGCAATTGGAAAAAGGCGATCCGAACGGACGCTCCTGACCTCACAAGCCGCCCGCCACAGGGAAACCCTACTTCATTATCCGGAAAATTTACTGGATAGTTTAACGAGTATGTTCGCCAATTCCACTTGGTTAACTTATGCTTTCTTCGCCTTTTTGCAACCACCCATACAAGCGCGGCGGGTAGTTTCAGCGCTCCTGGGGGGATTTGAGTTACCTTTTACTGAGGCTAAGTATTTAATGGCTACAGTACCAATAGTGCTGTACGCCGTCATGAGATACCTCTATATTATTTATGAGAAAAAAGAGGGCGAATCTCCTGAACGGGTTATCTTAACCGACACACCGCTACTTATCGCTGTTTTAACATGGGGAGTCTTAGTGCTAGGAATTATCTACTTTCTGGGAGCTTAACGATCAAAAATGATAGAACAACCAATTTCTGAGAAGTTAAATAAATTCTTCTCAGGGTTCAAAAAATTATCCTTCAAGAAAGGTGAACTAATTTTACGGGCAGGTGATAAACCTCCTGGTATTTTCTATCTAAAAAAGGGTTATACCAGACTCTATTCACTCTCGAAGGACGCCCAGGAATTAACTTTGATTATTTTCAAAGCAGGTAACCTCTTTCCGTTAATGTGGACCCTCAATGACACCCCGAATATGTACTATCTGGAAGCCATGACCGCTGTTGAAATTCATCAGGCGCCGCGAGAAAAGTTTTTAAATTTTATAAAAAATGATAACGAATTATTATTTGAGTTAACCCGCCGCATTTTAATGCGCTTTGGAGGGATCTTAAATAGAATGGAGTACGCCATATTTGGCCATGCCCATAGCAAAGTTGCCTCAATAATTTTAATCTGCGCTGAAAGATTCGGCATTCAAAGCAAACAAGATATTATTATCCAAGTCCCTCTAACTCATCAGGATATTGCCAATCTAATCGGAATAGCCAGGGAAACTGTCAGTATTGAAATGGAAAAATTGCAAAAAAAGGGACTAATTGACCACCAAAGAAAATATTTGATAATAAAAAACGTTCGAAAACTTAAAGAAGAATGTGCCCTGGAATCAATTGATGAAAATAACTTGTAAAGATAAACACTTGACAAGCAATTTTTATCATGCTAAATTGCGATCTCTGCCTGAAAGATAAATGAAAGATACAGAAAAACTTAATGGCAGACCTCAGCATCCTCAGGCTGTTATTGGCACAGAGTTTGATTTCGGCGGTGTCAAAGAACGCGTAGTCACACGGGATGACTTCTCTCTTGATCGAGCAAGACAAGTATTAAAAGATGAAACGATCGCAGTGATTGGCTACGGTGTCCAAGGACCAGCCCAGTCATTAAATTTAAGAGAAAATGGTATTAATGTAATTGTTGGCCAAAGAAAAGGCCCATCATACGATAAGGCAATAGCAGACGGATGGATACCTGGCAAAACTCTATTTTCTATCGAAGAAGCAGCACAACGGGGAACACAGGTACAATTCTTACTCTCCGATGCTGGACAAAAAGAGCTATGGCCCACAATCACAGAACGCCTTAAAGCGGATAAGACACTTTACTTCTCTCATGGATTTTCGATTACTTATAGAGATCAGACTGGGGTTATACCATCAAACGACGTTGATACTATTTTAGTAGCTCCAAAAGGGTCCGGACGAAGTGTGCGAGAGCTTTTTCAACAAAAAAGAGGAATAAATTCAAGCTATGCTGTTCTCCACCCAACTGAAAGAGCAAGAGATAGGGCGCTAGCAACAGGTATGGCGATCGGTTCAGGTTTTCTCTTCCCCACCACTTTTGAACAAGAAGTCTTTAGTGATTTAACAGGCGAAAGAGGAGTTTTAATGGGTGCTCCTTACGGGCTTTGGCAAGCTGCTTATAATATCCTCAGGAGTCATGGTCTTACCCCCAAAGCAGCAATAGCCCATACAGTGGAGATTTCAACTCAAACAATTTCAAGAATAATTGGAGAAAAAGGGGTTGATGGTTTAATACAAGATTTACCAACTGATTTATTGCCACATTTTTCTACCAGTTTTGCTTTTGCATACGAAGCAGCTAATCCCGTATTTGAGGATCTCTACACAAAAGTAGCCACAGGCGTAGAAACCCAGAGAACACTTGAAGCTAATAGTAAACCTGATTATCGGGATAAACTAAATGATGAATTAAAGGCAATCGCACAGTCTGAACTTGGTAAAGCAGGAACGGAAGTACGCGAAATGAGAACACAAAAACCTGTCGTACCAGCTCGAATCCAAAACCAACTTGATGCTATTATGGCAGGCAGTTTAGCAGGATTATTTCATAGCCAGTATGAACTCTTTAGAAGAAAAGGTCATAAACCCAGTGAAGCTTTCAATGAAACATCCGAGGAGGCAACACAAAGTTTATATCCGTTAATCCACCGACAGGGCATTGACTGGATGTATGCTAATTGTTCAACAACCGCCCAACGAGGAGCTCTTGATTGGAATGGAGCGTTCCGAGACGCCCTCCAACCTTGGTTACTAAAACTTTATTCTGGAGAAGCAATAATCATGACCTATCAAAGTGTATTGGATAATATTCGCACCTCAGAAATGTGGAAAGCCGGAGCAAGGGTTAGAAGTCTCAGGCCGGAGAATCAAAGAATTAGTTAAGGACTTTTCTTTTCAACATATACAGAAGAAACAAAGCCTTCTCTTCCGTCAGATAAACGTATCCTGTCCCAAGCTCCCAGTTCTTCCAAGAGTATTAGGCTCTCGCCCGGTTTAACCTGAGTGATTTCTTTTCCGGTCAAATTGGGTTTATCCCGAACTCGCAAAAATCCGGTGGGGGTTTGCTTAACTACCACCTCCAGTGTTTGACTAATAACAGGAGTAGGCGTAGTTGCACTTAAATCTGTCTCCGAAAGGGCTAAATCGACCGAGACTATCAAATTAAAATTGTCCGGCAAATAAACTTTGGTGCTTCTTTTTAGGTAATTTGGGTGGCTGATTAACAGGGTGTATTCACCGCTATCAATATTTACAGTAACCGGAGTATTGCCATAAGACCTACCTTCTATTTCCACCAGAGCTTCACTTGGATTGGAAACAACCGTTAGCCCTTTTCCTCTATTCAAAGTCAAAGTTTCCCCGGCTGATGAAGCAGGATCAGAACTTAAATCCCTGTTCACAACGGTTACAGTTCCGGCCAAGAGCCCAACCCTACCTTCCCAAAAAGCTTTGTCTTTTTCCAGCTTGATACGGTGATCACCCACCTCCAAACCTTTCTCCTCGAAGGGAGTTTTACCCACTTCTTGACCATCCAGAAATACGATTGCCCCCGCAGGCTCGGATAAAACAGAAATACCGCTTGTTTGTTTAATACCTAAAAAGAGCCCTGCTATTCTGTCGCTAAAACGGAACACTAATGCTACCAAACTAATAAGCACCAAAAGCCAAATAATAATTTTTTTCATATTTCAATTATACTAGATCTTTATCTTTGACATCGATCTTAAAATCTGCTAATATACACACTTGTCCTGTACCGTATGGTGCGGGATTTGTTTTGAAAAGTCAAAGCAAAAACCTTCTGCCTAAGATCATTTCTGAAAGGGACGCCCTAAACAGTAAATTATCTAAAATCAAGCTAAGGTTCCTTAACCGGTTTACAAAGCTTGCTATAGTTTTTTTCTTTTCACTTTCATTGCTTGGGTATTATCCAACTTTCTCTATCCCACCTATAAGACATTCTGTAGTGCAAGCATCCGTGGATGAACAAAAAGGGGAAATTATTGCAAATAACTTTTCTAAACCATTGATACTGCCACATCCCGGGTATTTATCAACCAGATTTTCTACTTGGCACCCTGGTTTAGATATTGCCACAGGCTTAGGCATGCCTATTCACCCGATCATTGAGGGAGAAATAATTGCAGTAGGCAGAGATTTTTGGGGTTTGGGTAACTTTGTTGAAATTAGTCACCAAAATGGTTTTAAATCAAAATATGCCCACATGGGCAGAATTTTCGTTAAAGTGGGGGATAAAATCACTCAAGAAAATACTTTAGGAGAAGTCGGGTTAACCGGCCGCACCTCCGGGCCACACACTCACTTGGAAGTCACCTTGAATGGAAATTTTGTTGATCCTGGGGCACTGCTTCCGGAAATCCCCAATATGCCGGTTATTGCATTTAAGAAATGATCTCGCCTTCTACCTCTGTCAGGGTTGCTCCCCGCAGGCCAAAATGCTCTCTTTCTCTATTAACTAATCTCTCAAGCAAGTTTTTTAACTCTAAGGGATAGTCCACAAACCTTAAAACTATTTCTCCTTTGCTAACCCCAGCAGTATTTACAATAATGGTGCCATGATGCAAAAATAATCTGTCGATAAGCGATTGGTCTACCACCAAGTTGGTAATCTTATCAAAAAGCGCGGCAGTCAGCTTGACCGAAAAAAGTCCTTTTTTGATAACCACCCTCCTGGTTGTAAACAAATATCGATTGGCATGATGAATATGTATTGCCTTCAGTGTTGCAGATATAAACATCCCTCCCATCCCTAAAACAAGAGCCCACACTTTACCTATGCCTAATACCCAGCCTAAACCCAAACCCAGCCCAAGAAAAATCATCCCCGGCATTAGTAGATAAAATATAAATTTAGATCTGATGTAAGCTCTGGATAAACCGGTTACTAAAACCAACTCTTCGTCTTCGGAGAGATATTTCTTAAAAGTATCTTTTTGCTTCTGAGTAGGTGATTCCCGGTAATGAAATTTTGCCATCAAGTAGATTGTACCAGAATCAGTCCAAAACTAATATTCAGGCATGCCGCCCGGAGGCATTTGAGGAGCTTTTTCCGGTTCAGGCTTATCTGTAATCAGGCAATTTGTGGTCATCACCATCACTGCGACCGAGGCTGCATTTTGCAAAGCTGAACGGGTAACTTTCACCGGATCAATAATTCCTACCTTAACCAGATCTTTAACTTCACCGTCCAATACATCAACTCCCATATTGCCCGAACTAGCCATCACCTTTGACAGCGCAATTCCGTCATCCATACCGGCATTTTTAACCAACATCCTAAACGGTTGTTCTAATGCTCTTTTTACAATCTCCACCCCGACTTTTTCTTCGCCTTCTGCCGTAATAGTCTCTAAGGCTTTTCCTGCCCGAAGCAGAGCAATTTCCCCTCCGGCTACAATACCTTCTGAAATCGCAGCCTTGGTGGCAGCCACTGCATCAATCACTCGCTCTTTTTTCTCTTTCAGCTCTACCTCAGTAGCAGCTCCCACATTAATAACCGCTACCCCACCGGTCAGCTTTGCCAGTCTTTCTTGTAACTTTTCTTTATCAAATTCCGAATCAGAAGAGACTAGTTCCCTTTTGATCTGAGAAATTCTGGCATCGATTTTACTCTTTGTCCCTTTGCCATCTACAATTAATGTATTATCTTTATCAGAGGTTACCCGACCCGCTCTACCCAGCTCATCCATCTCCACTGACTCAAACTTTCTGCCAGTGTCTTCTGAAAGGACAGCTCCGCCGGTTAAAATAGCAATATCTTCCAACATTTCTTTTCTGCGGTCACCAAATCCGGGAGCTTTAACTACCAAAACATTAAATGTGCCTCGCAGTTTATTGACTACCAAAAGAGCTAGCGCTTCACCTTCAACATCATCGGCAATAATAACCAGATTTTTGCTGACTTGGACAAATTTTTCGAGGAATGGTACCAAATCAGCAGCCGAAGAAATCTTTTTATCAGTAATTAAAATATGAGCATCTTCAATCGAGGATTCCATTTTGTCGGTATCAGTCACAAAATACGGAGACACAAATCCTTTATCAAACTCCATTCCTTCTTTATATTCCACCGTCATCTCCATGGTCTTGCCCTCTTCAACAGTCACTACCCCGTCTTTGCCAACTTTTTGCAGAGATTCAGCGATTAAATTACCGATTTGCTCATCGGCAGCAGAGATAGTGGCCACCTGGGCTACTTCTTCCTGGTCAACAATTTTCTTGCTCATTTTCTTAAGCTCGTCAACCAAAACAACTACCGCCTTCTCTATACCTTTTTTCAAAATCATCGGGTTGCTGCCGGCTTGGATATTTTTTAAACCTTCAGTCACAATAGCTTTAGCCAAAATGGTGGCAGTAGTTGTTCCGTCTCCGGCTACATCTGCTGTTTTGCTGGCTGCCTCTTTGAGGAGTTGGGCCCCCATATTCTCAAACGGGTCTTCCAGATCTATTTCTTTAGCCACAGTCACGCCGTCATGAACTACACTGGGAGCTCCCCATTTTTTATCTAGAGCTACATTGCGTCCCTTTGGCCCCAAAGTGGTTGCCACAGCCTCAGTTAGGGTATTAATACCCTTGAGTAATTTCTCTCTTGCTTCTGAATCAAATTTTAATATTTTAGCCATAATTATTTACACTGTTAGACTTCTTGACAAGCATGCTGGTAAACAGACTTTTCTTCTGCCCTAAATGTCTCCTCATGTATTAAATTAAACACTTCAGCCATAGTCATATCGGTCTTATCCAGACAAGCTAACGCTTTCGCCACACCTTTAACCTGCTCATATCCCTTTTGTGTCCACACCCTGATATCACCATTACCATCTGGAACAACGAATCGTCCGTCAACTTGTTCTATTACTTCTTGAGCCATCTTTAATCCGTCTGCTATTTTTCCTTTATATACGTCTAATTCTATGTGTGTTGCACATTTTTCTCCGTTTGTTTCTGTCATATTTTCTCCTTATTCTAATATCGCCATCAGGTCGTCGAATTTGACTAATTTTAATTCTTTCCCGTCAACTTTGATTTCATCCCCGCCCCATTTTTTATAGACCACTTTATCCCCCGGCTTAACAGAGGCTTTTAAAACTTTGCCGTTTTCCAAAACCATATCTTCTCCCACTGATAAAACCGTTCCCTGGGCGGGTTTTTCCTGGGCGCTCTCAGGAAGGATAATGCCGGAAGCGGTTCTGCTTTCAGCCTCAGAAGGCTCAACTAACACATAACCCATTAGGGGTTTAATGCTAACTTTAGTGCTTATTGTTTTTTTCACTTTCGGCATATGGAATATTAAGAGGGCAGACTTAGGAATGATTTATACCAAAACTTAGCACTACTTGTCAAGGGGTGCTAACGAATTAGAGGGGGTTGTGTTGAACGATCGAGCCGAGTGTTCCTGATTACTTCCGGACTCACCCTCGATTCTATTGCCGATATCTTATTCAGTAAGGCTGGTATTTGTTCGTAAAAGCTTAAATTTGCCGTTATTTTTTTATAGGCAAGATACTCACTGATATTAAACGCCTGCCAATTCATTCCTTCTTTCGTATCGTATTTATGTAATAAATAACTTATCTTCTCCTGAAGTTTACGGAGGGTAAAGCTTCGATAATAAAGCTGCCTATTTTGTTCACTTGAAATACTGGCAACGCCTTCCAGACGGGAAACAGTTTCTATGGAGTCTTCAATAGCCGACTGCCAAGACTGCTCGCCATCAGCAGATAAATTAGCAAGATAGTAATAATCAACTTCCCCGTTAACAGTTGGTTTATACGAGGTGGCTATCAATCCATCAACATTGATGATGTTTACAAGCATCAAGACAAATAGTGTTGCCGCTACAATACTCCCAAAAAACCATTGTTGTTTTACTCTTTGAAGCAGCTGAACCAGAAAAATTATTAGTAGAATACCCAACCATATCAAAAACACAAAACCAAATATCCGCGCCCTAGTCAGTCCGTGAGCATCCGCATATAATAACAAACGTTTCACTGCCGAAAGCAATAAAAATCCTGTTTCAATAGTCAAGATAGTTCCAAAAAGGTGAACAACAACTGCCAGCTTACCCCTCAGCTGCTTAAAGTAACGCAATACATAAAGTAACAAGCCACAAGCAACACTTGAGGCAACCAGTAATTCAAAGAATCCTTTCCTGACATATTCTGAATAGGTCAAACTATTAATCCCTAACTCCGCCAACTCCCTCTCGCCTACCGACGAGAAAAGATACCGGAACTGCACCAGGATAAAGGCGGCAAATAGGGCAATCACTGAGCCGGTTATCACTACCAACTCATGCGACTTACCTTCTGCTATCCTTTCTTCCGAAGTTTGTTCTTGCAGTTTGTAAGTTGCCAACCCAAACCCTAAAAGAGCCAAAAAGATAATTAGTGACTTCACAGTCCTCTCTCCAATACCCGAAAAAATATTTTGGGTAAGTTTATTAAAAATCGGATCTGCTTGAATCAATAAGAAAAGTAAGACCGCAAAGGTCGGTATGGCAATAATTAACCCCCGTATCAATGAAACTGTGCCTTTGCCTTCTAAAGGAGTTTCAGACCAACTATCTGCCCGAAACAGTTTCAAAAATCCACCAATAGAATGAGCTATGACAACAAAGGGCAGGCTAACAAAACGCGCTATTTGAAAAGAAAACTGACCATGATATTTATAAAAATAAAGCGCGACTAAAGAGAAAAAAATCCCAGCAACTATATCAATAAATTGGACAACACCACTAGCCCTGACAATAAACAAAAAGGCGAAAACAGTACCGATTACAGAAGCTAACACTGCAATAGGAAGATTTTTGGTATTACTGCCCTTTACAGTAAAAAAGTAGAGATTGAGAAGCAAAAAAAGCAGTGCTGTCCCGAGACCCGGCTGCGTATGGAAAAATAGCATGTTATACAGGAGAACGAAGGTTGCGCTTAAAGCAATTATTCTAATAATCATTGCTAAAGTCTTAAGAGGACACTATTGTAGCACAACAAGTAAATTTCGTTGATATTCAGATAAGACTTTACTCCGGCAATCTTCGGGATGAAAATAGAGCGCCCCGTCTTCTATCCGCTCCAAGCCTTTTGGTCTTTGCATAATCTTCAGCTGCAACCTTTTAGCCAAAACCTCTACAAATAAAAGGAGGCTGTCTCCGAACGCCGCGAGCCCTAGACGAGCGAAGCGAGCGTATCCGAGGTCGCCTGAGGCGACCGCAGGACGCTTGCGTTGGCGAGCAAGTGAGCGGGGCTGCCGACTGAAGTTATTAACACCCACCCAGTTTGGTAAAAACTTAAAGGCCCAGAAATTGTCTTCCAGATATTTCCCATATATCCTGTCTCTTTGCCACAATACCTTCATTTGCAACACTTCATGTGCAACAAAGATATCCTTACTGCGTTGCTCTAATCTATCTTCTTCGAGTAGTATATTCAGACATAGCTTGCCGGCAATTTTACGGCCGGTATCATCAACTTTTCTTCTTTGCCCTATCAAAGAAAGTATTCCCAAACTTAAGAATCTGGAAAGCCATAGGCGGTTTTTAGCAGTAATTATAAACAGGTCAATATCATCTTTCTTGGATGCATTACGCAGGGCCAACCCTCCTGATATTCCCACTAATTTAATCCAGGGAATAATTTTTAATATCCGGCAAAGCATTTTAGCTTTTCGTAAATAGTAGACAGACTGCTCTTCCCTGCGCTGCCTTCTAACTGCTAATCCACCTCTTTTTCTCAGAAAATAATATCCCCCTTTATACTCTATACTTGATACTTTATACAATTGCCTCAACGCCTTCTCCAGCTGTCTAAGTGTAGACTTTTTACCAATCAACCACTTATGGATTTCATTTATCTTTAAAGGATAATCAAAAATATCAGCATAAATTAAAGTTTTTAATATAGCTTTTTCCATGTCGCTAATTTACCATGTATAATTAACCACATGCAATTTCAAGATAACTACCCATTAAAAAATATAACCACTTTGGGTATTGGTGGTCCTGCTAAGAAATTTGTGGCAGTAAAAACCAAGGAAGATTTAATTGAAGCTATCCAATATGCCAAAGATCAAAAATTATCCTTTCTTCTAGTTGGTGGCGGCAGTAATTTATTAGTTGCTGATGAAGGAATAGATGCCTTAATAATACAGAATAAAATAACTGACATATCACACCTCGGAGGTGTAACAATCCAGGTAGCAAGTGGCACTCTACTACAAAAGTTAGTTGATTTCACCATCCAAAACGGCCTAGCCGGATTACAGAATCTTGCTGGGATTCCGGGCACAGTAGGAGGAGCTGTTTATGGCAATGCCGGAGCGTACGGCCAAACTATTTCAGACCACCTAACCACAATTTCTGCATTGAATACGGACAATACAATAATTGAACAATTTAAAAATTCTGATTGTAACTTTAACTACAGAGACAGCATCTTTAAGAAAAATAAATTCCCTATCTTAGAGGTAATTTTCCGGCTTGAACCGGGGGATACCAACACCCTCAGGCAAGAAGCGGAAGATGTTTTATCAAAAAGATTGGTTAAATATCCCCCCGGGATTAAATGCCCGGGCAGCTTCTTCAAAAACCTTGTCGCTGCGCAAATACCGCAAGATGTTCTAAAAAATATTCCGCCGGAAAAAATAGTTTATGGCAAATTACCTGCAGGAGCATTACTGGAAGAGGTAGGAGCCAAAGGTCAGTCAATAGACGGCATAGAGATTGCTTCCTACCATGCCAATTTATTTATCAACCAGGGCACCGGCACGGCTAAAGCTTTTTATGATTTAGCCAAAACTTATGCCGAAGCGGTCAAGGAAAAATTTGGTATCACCTTAGAACCTGAAGTCCAATTAATTAATTTACCACCCTTATTCTAATTCCTTTTCATCAATTAACTTGCAAGCGAAGCTTTCAACATCTTCGATATTGTAAATCTCCAGTGGTATTTCCTCATACGGATGGCTTCTTTTAATCGCAGCTACCACATCCCTGACTTTTTCTTTTTGGCAAATTACCTCTATCTTTTCTTCCTCCACTTCTTCTAATTTTCCTATTTTTCCAATTGCCGGTTTCGCGCCTTCTCTCGGAATAAACCTACCCATGCCTTTGGTTGAAAAAGAAGCATGGGTGTAATTTCCCAAAATACCTGCCCCGGCATTTCCTATTGCCATCCGGACTGCTTCCGCATCTTTTACCGGCACAAAGGTAATAATTTTAAGCATACTTATGGTGAAACGGCCGATTGCGACCTGGTATATTTATCTAAAACCTGTTTCACCCCATTATTAACTGTCTGCAAAGCCGCCATTGGATTAGTCCCAGCCAACGTAGCATTGATGCCATCTTCAAAATATTTAATCATTTCATCGTTAATCCCGGCATCAAAAGTATTTGATGACAAATACCATGATTTATAAATAGGCCCCTGGGTCACAAACGCTCCCACAATTGGATCATTTACCAATTCCCCTGCCAAAGCAACTAACGAATACGGCTCACCAAATAACCTGATCTTTGCAGCCTCCTGATAAGCTAACCTTTCCGCCTCAGCCGAGGTTAAGAATTTCACAAATTTCCAAGCCTCAGTAGGATTTTTGGATTTGCCCGAGACTGCCTCTCCCCAGAAACTGGCCCAAGAAGCAGCCTTACCGGATAACTGCGGCACCGCTACAACTTTAAATTTTAAATTAGGATTGACTATCCGCAGCTCATGCGCTCTCCAAGATGGAGCAAAATAAAAACCTAAGCGGCCCTGCGCAAACATATCAGTAGATTTGGGCAAATTTATATCCCAGGTTTTCTTCTTAGGATCAATCACAAAACCGGTATAAAACTGCAAAACTTCCGAAGCTTGAGGTGTGGCCACATTATTTAAATCCACACCCGGCTGCTGCAGCATCAAGAGCCCTAAGATGTCAGACCAGTGGTCAACATTAGCGGCAGTCCCAAGGGCTGCTCCGGCGGTTTTTACGCCGGTTTCATCCCTGACCGTCATTTTGGTGGCAGTATCAATAAATTCCTGCCAGTTTTTTGGGACCTTACCACCAATTGCGTTTAACATTTCTTCATTTACAAAAAGGGCTAATCCGTCTATTTCTACCGGCGCGCCATAAATTTGGTTATTTTTAACAAAACTGTCCGTAGCCACCGGATAAAATAAATTTTTATAGTCTGCGAGGGTAAACACATCCGGCGAAGCCGGAGCTAAATCTGCTTGAAACATCGGTAACCAGGAATTGTGGATCCGGAAAACATCCGGCCCAACCCCTTCGCGGATTTGAGTTTGCGCTCTGGTCCGATAATTTAGCGAGGATTTCTTTTCGTAATTAATCGTGATCTTGGGATTTTGTTTTTGATATTCGGCGATCACCGGCTTAATTAAATTATCATCCTCCCATAGTCCCCAATAGGTTAAGGTAATCGGACCTTCTTCTTTAGGTTTGTTAAACAAGTTAATACTGGGGGCAAATTTCCAAAATAGAAACCCTAAAACAATACTGAGGCTCAAAACTATAATTATGATACGCTTCATCTTTTAAATTATACCCCAAAACTGTACAATATCGCCGTGGCCAAGCTTAAAAAAAAATCACGTTTGCATTTAGTTAAACAATATTTTCTACCAATCCTTTTATCTGCACTGCTTTTTCTTTTAAGTTTAGTCACTTATAAAATAATTTTAGCCGATAAATTTTATCCTTTAACCTTTGTGGGAAACACCAATATTTCTTTTTTAACGGAAGGGCAAGCTATCCGGAAAGTCCAAGGCAACTTCCAACAAAGGTTGAAACAAAAACTGGAGTTTCACTCCCCGACTGCTATCATTGACTTAGCCACCTCATCTGCCACTCTTGATTATTCTGCGCTGGATCAAGACTTTAAACAAAGCCACGAAGATTCATTTATTCTTTTTAGAAATTCTAAAATCAACCCAAAAATTACTTTTAATTTAGATCAACAACTATCTGTAATCGCCTCATCTGTAGATAAATCACCTCAGAATGCCCAGTTGATTTTTGACGAAACACCCAACTCAGAAGGCACCCCTTCGGCCCGCATTCAAATCAAAGAAGGCGTAAATGGCCAGGCTTTGGATAAAACTACTATAGAAAATTTGGTAACCGGATATCTTTTAACCGGCGAATTTAAACCCAAGCTTCCTATTAAAGTGACTGAACCCAAAATTACCACCAATCAAATGGTGCGAGCTAAACAGACTCTGGAGGCTGTAATTCAGGAGCCGGTCAAATTAGTCTTTGGTGAAAACAGTTGGGTCTTGGATGTCAAACAACTTCTGACACTCCTCGACACTACCAAAGGCGGCGATCTGATTTTAGATCAAGACCAAACACTTGCCTTTCTGGGAAAAATCGCCCAGGAAATTGACCGGGAAGTCCAGGAAGGATTATTTGAGTTTAATCCAAATACTAAAAGGGTCACTGCTTTTAAGCCGTCGCAGGAAGGTCAAAAATTAGATGTTAATAAAACTTTTTTCCTGATCAATGATGCCCTAGCCTCCGCTTCCACTAAAACCATTACCCTGCCGGTGGAAATTGTCAAACCTAAAATTGCCACCTCAGATGTAAACAGTTTAGGGATTAAGGAATTGTTGGGCCGGGGGATTTCCAATTTTGCCGGGTCTATCGCTAACAGAATCTACAATATTGGTTTGACTGCCTCAAGAATTAACGGGGTATTGGTCCCACCCGGTGAAGTTTTTTCTTTTAACCAGACAATCGGGGATATTTCCGCCGCCACCGGTTTTAAACAAGCTTATGTGATTAAAGAAGGCCGGACTGTTTTGGATGATGGGGGAGGTGTTTGCCAGGATTCCACTACCCTGTTCCGGGCTGTCTTAAATGCCGGACTGCCCGTTATAAAAAGAACCGCCCATGCTTACCGGGTTAGTTATTATGAACAGGGCTTTCCGCCGGGCCTGGATGCCACTGTTTTTTACCCCAGTGTTGATTTCCAGTTTAAAAATGACACCTCTGCCCATATTCTAATCCAGGCCTATATTGCCGGCACCACCCTATATTTTGATTTATACGGCACGCCGGACAACAGGGTTGTTAGTTTAACCAAACCAGTTGTCAGCAATCAAACTCCGCCGCCACCGGAACTGCGTCAGGATGATCCGACGCTGCCCAAAGGCACAGTCAAACAAGTTGACTGGGCAGCCTGGGGAGCCAGTGTATCTTTTAAAAGAACAGTTACCAGAAACGGGGAGACCCTGATTGATGAAACCTGGAGATCCAACTTCAAACCCTGGCAAGCAGTATACCTGGTAGGAACCCAATAAGCACCCGATATGAAAGAGGGAGTTGATCAATTTTTAGAGAAGTTTAAGCAATGGGCAGCAAACCAGGATAACATTAAGGCAGTTGCTTTGGTTGGCTCATATGCCCGGGGCACTGCTGAACCTGATTCTGATGTTGATCTGGTGATTATTACCAATAATCCAAAATCTTTTTTAGAAAATGACTTGTGGCTGCAAAAATTTGGGCAAGTTAAGGGAATTAAAAATGAAGACTGGGGTCTGGTTCGCTCCAAAAGAGTATTCTATGAGAACGGCCTCGAAGTAGAATTCGGCATCACCACTCCTGAGTGGGCCAAAATAAACTCTGTTGACCCGGGAACCAAAAAAGTGATCTCAGACGGATTAAAAATTCTCTACGATAAAGATTGTTCTTTACAAAAACTACTCCAAGCTATTCAAACATAGCTTCCACTGTCTATATCAATTCCTTGTGCGATCGTACATCAAATTGTCAACTTAGTATCGACACCTGCGGATTCTCTAATATTCCTGAGGCTAAACAGCTTGTTTTATTCTGCAACTCATGCAGAGAGCGTTTCTTTATCTTTCTTTAATCTTTGACTTGGAACAAGCGCGTCAAAAATCAGAGCTGGAGCTATCAGGGGGAACCGGAAACTGAACGATTAGTGAATTTCCGAGGGGGTGAGCCCCCGATTAGCGACAGCGAAGATTTAGCGCGACTTCCCGTCAAAGTGGCTTTGGGCGTCTTTGCCACCAAAGACGCAAACACTTTTTGCGGCCAAAAGCGTAAAGAAAAAATTACATTTTTAAAAGTTCCAGTACCTTATAAAGCACTACCCCTGGCCAAAATATGGCTTTGAAAATTCCCAAAATTCCATCCTGAAAATTTGCTGCATGCTGAAGAAAATATACCAGCGCCCCCAACATACCTATGCCATAAATAGCGCCTGAACCTGCATGATTTTTCAAACTTCTCACCCCCTATCTAGTGAATTTTTTCCTCCAAAGGAGTACCTAAATTATATCTTCCCAAGATTTAAAATTCTATCTTTTCTAATCTCTGACTCAGGAACTGCTTGAAGCTGATTGATCGACAACCATTTATGTACAGCTTTTATACAGTCAATTGTATCAATACTAAAAGTTCTATTGTCTTTACTTACATCATCACCATTAAAGTCACCTATTTTCACTCCGTGCAAATCTAGTAACATAAGTTCCCATCTCTCATTAGGGAATACAGCAAGTTCATAATGCTCTTCTATTGCTGGCAGATGAATACCATGCCTATTTGCAATTTGTTCATACCTATCCAGCATTCTCTCAATTTCACTTAAATTCTCGTATGCATTAAAAACCCCTTGTACGGCGTACCTTGGGATCCCATTCACATACTGACTTGCTTCAGGTAACCAGGTGTAATCTCTGAGCATTGCTATAACCATTGCCTTTCCAAAAAAAACAGCTCCTTGCGCGCTATAATCAGTCATCGCAACGAAATCATCATCAATTTTTCTCATTGTGGTAGGCACAGGTAAACCTAATTTTTTTAACTCTTGATAATTAGCAATATACTCATTTGCAGGATATGCATATTTATAAAATAATGGTGATTGCCTGCTTCTTCCGTTTCTTGTAACCTGAAATCTTCCGAAGCCCTTTTCATCCCCACCTAAAAAATAACCTTCCCTAACAGATATTTCTCTTGTTCCGTCTACAAATCCCTGGGATTTTCTCCCGGTATAATGAATAAATTCAACTGCTTCTTTAGGATTAAACATCTGTCCATTATATCATAATTATAGGATATAATACCAATAACTCTCTACGTCAAAAAGCGTGAAGAAATTTATAATATTGTATACTTAGAAAGATGATAACCGTCACCGGCTCGCTTGCTTTTGATCACATTATGGATTTTCCGGGCAAATTTTCCGACCACATCATGCCGGATAAAATCCACAAACTCAATTTATCTTTCTACCTGGAAACTTTTAAGAAGCAAAAAGGTGGCACAGCCGGAAACATTGCCTATAATTTATCTTTATTTGAAATACCGGTAGGAATCTTGGGGGTGGCTGGCAGTGATTTTAACGAATACCATGACTTTTTGAAAACAGCCGGTATTGATACCTCTGGTATTAAAATTATCGAAGACGAAACAACTGCTTCAGCTTTTATCATGACTGATCTTGCTGATAATCAAATTGCAGGTTTTTATCCCGGAGCCATAAAAAATGCCGACTCTTTATCTCTAAAAAATTTAAATTATCAACCGTCTTATACCGTAATCGCTCCTGACAATCCGGAAGCTATGGTGAAGTTTGCTAAAGAATGCCAGGAACTTAGATTTCCCTTTATGTTTGACCCTGGCATGCAACTTCCCCGGCTAACAGATGACCAGTTACAAAACGGTATTAAAGGCGCAGATATTCTGATTGGTAATGATTATGAAATGGAATTAATTAGGCAAAGAATAAAGGATCAAAACTTACTTGGAAGCGTTAAAGTAATAATTACCACCTTAGGCGAAAAAGGTTCAACTATCCAAACCAAAGATCAAACTTTACAGATTCCGGCTGCTAAACCTGATCAGGTGCTTGATCCGACCGGTGCCGGGGACGCTTTCCGGGCCGGATTTTTGGCGGGTTACTCAAAAGGCTTGGATTTAAAAATCTGCGGACAAATGGGATCTGTTGCCGCTTGTTACGCGATAGAAAAATATGGTACAACTAATCACACTTTTACTCTCCAAGAATTTAGTGAAAGATTCGAACAAAACTTTGGAGAACCACTGAAATTATGACTAAATATGATGTTAAAGATATAAAACTGGCCGGGAAAGGCAAACTAAGAATTGAGTGGGCCGGGTCCCAAATGAAAGTTTTGGAACTGATCAAAAAGCGTTTTGCAAAAGAAAAACCCTTAAAAGGCATCACTTTAGGCGCCTGTCTTCATGTTACCTCTGAAACTGCCAATTTAATGATTGCTTTAAAAGAAGGCGGAGCTAACTTAGCTCTTTGTGCTTCCAATCCCCTGTCCACTCAAGACGAGGTGGCAGCCTCCTTGGCCATAGATTACGACATTCCCACTTTTGCCATCAAGGGGGAAGACAAAGATACTTACTATAAACACTTAAATGAAGTAATGGATTTTAATCCGCAAATTACCATGGACGACGGGGCTGATTTAGTGACCCTGCTTCATACGGAAAGAAAATCGCAGCTAAAAGACGTCATCGGCTCTTCTGAAGAAACCACCACCGGAGTCATTAGACTGCGGGCCATGTTAAAAGACGGCACTTTGCAAATTCCGGTGATTGCCGTCAATGACTCCAATACCAAACACATGTTTGACAACCGCTATGGTACAGGACAGTCCACCATTGACGGAATTATCCGGGCCACCAATGTACTACTCGCCGGGAAAAAGTTCATGGTGGTAGGTTACGGCTGGTGCGGTCGTGGCCTAGCACAGCGAGCCAGAGGCATGGGGTCTTTGGTAATAGTTTGCGAAGTAGATCCTTTAAAAGCCTTAGAGGCTACCATGGACGGATTTGAGGTCATGCCGATTGCTGAAGCCATTAAAATTGCCGACATCATCTGTACGGCCACCGGCAATAAAACAGTTTTATCTGTAGAACATTTCAAAAAAATGAAAGACGGTGCGATTGTGGCCAACACCGGACACTTCAACGTAGAATTTGATTATGAAGGCCTCATTAAAATTGCCAAAAATAGGCGTCTGTTACGCAATAATTTGGAAGAAGTAACTCTGGAAGACGACAAAAAGATATTTGTATTGGGGGAAGGCCGGTTAATAAATTTGGCTTCAGCCGAAGGCCATCCGCCTGATGTGATGGATATGTCTTTTGCCAACCAAGCCCTAGCAGCTGAGTTTTTGGTGCAAAATAAAGGCAAACTAAAAACTGATGTTTATACCGTGCCGGAAGAGTTGGACGCTATGATTGCCAAACTCAAGCTGGAATCATTAGGAATTTCCATTGATACCCTCACTGAAGAACAAAAAATCTATTTAGCCTCCTGGAACGAAGGAACTTAGAATTTTAGGCTGCTAAAGCTTGCTTCTCCTGATACTCAGCAAACGAAGCAGCTAATCTTAGAGGATCAGCTGAAACCACCGACGGCCCGAAAATTTCCATTGCCCCAAAATCAGAAGTGGCAGCCCCCTCTTTACCTCTCTCTACCAACCTAATGAAAGGATAAAAATTACACCAATCGCCTTTATCTAAACATTCTCCTAAGGGCGGCATATACATTGCCATATTGTAACTTGTAACCCCTAAATCCCTTCTCCACCAATTAATAACATCAAATGTCGCTTTAGATAAATCCCCATTAGGTAATCCTGAACTGCCACTTTCATAAATAATAACCTCTTTCTCTTTTTTGGGAGCCAAATTAAAGATGATATGGGCTGAACCTACGTCAAAAACCAAACCTAAACTCTGCGAAGCGAATGAAAGCTGATCAAGGTAAGGGGCATCATTGTAAAATTGATAATCAGACATACGTCTGCGTAGATCTTCCACCTTCTGGTAAGGCCGGTCTTCAGCCAATAAAACCTGCAGATGCGGATGAAAAACTGAACCTCCGGCCCGAGGTAAAACATTTAATATCGCCAGGGGATATCTAGCCCTTGGATTAAAACTGTTAGCCAGTCTAAACCACTCCTTGCCAGTACTAATCATATCTTTTAAGATTTCCTCAGTGATACCATCAGGATTATGTACGAACTTAGGAATCACCAAGCTGTGCATTGCATCATAAGACAACGCATTTGCTATTGTTAAACAATGTTCGCTCTCAACTGCTTGAAAAGGATCTTGCGGTGTACGCTCCTGTGGATGGCAAAAATCACAATTTCCTTCCGGATTATTTTCTTCTAAAGCTGCAATCTGATTACCGGGAGCTGCTTGTAAAGGTCGATTAGCCCGTAACGGATTCAGAAGCGTTTCTTCATCCAAAACAATATTGGTGATTCGCAAAGACCGTCGCTGTCTTAAATTATCCTCATCGGTCTTAAATCTTTCCTTCGCTAAAAAGGAAAGAACTCCCGAAGAATGAAAGTTAAGAGGAGTTTCACTTGACTGAAGCTCAAAAATTCTGTAGAAAACTTTCCTTTGTTCGGACGAAAGCGCCGTATCGACAAGATGTGGCAGATCAAAAATAGTTGTCGGTCTGGTAGCTAATTCTACTGCCATATTTTAGAGCCTATACCATCATTGGTCTTCTTAAAGAAACTTGTCAAGACGCCTTACTAGACGGTAGTAATACCAAACGTACTCCCGCTTGCCCCAGGCTCCTTCCTGTTGTTTCGATAAACTCCTGTGCTCCCTTTAAATCTTTGGGGATACGAACGAAAGGACCTTTACTTAAACAGTCCCGCACGTTTTCTAGGGGAGAACCTGTTACCACACAATATGGCTTTCCGTCCCTTAGGACTGAACCCACCAGAGCACAGCCATTACAATTTTCTGCTTTCCATTGCTCTTTTTTCATTTATTCCTATGCTATACTTCCAATGTGGCAAATCTTATAACATTTGTCAATTAGAGAAATATGAGATTTTTCGTTGCTCTTGAGATACCGAAAGAGAATTTACCGGCCTTTCAAGCTATTCAATCTAAATTGCATACATTAATTCCTCAAACAAAATTAACCTCTTTGGATAAAATACATCTCACCCTTGCCTTTATCGGAGAACAACCGGAGGAGTTAAAGATAAATTTAATCAAAATTATCACAAATGCTGCCAGAGAAATTCCGGCTTTTACGGTCACTCCTGCTTATCTGGATGGTTTTCCGGAAATTCACCATCCCCTGATTTTATGGATAGGAGTTAAAGGAGATATTGATAAAATTCATCTGCTTCGTGAACGAATCAAGGACGGGCTGGAAACACTACATTTACCAGTAGATGAGAGACGTTTTGTGCCCCACATTTCCATTGCAAAATTTAATAAACCCTTCCCAATAAACAATGGCCTGGAAGAAAATTTACAGGAAATGATGGCTAGGCAATTCAATCCTATTCAGATATCTTCCATCAAACTTTTTGAATCAGTCCCCGAAAACCCTGCCCGCCGGCTTGCCTTCGGCGAAGTCGATGGCGGCCAGTCAGGCGGGGGCCTCCATACTCACAATACGTTGGCAGAGATTAAACTCTTCTAGTTTGATCCAAAAAATATATATCCTTCTTAAAAGCCTCATCTGAAAACTGAAACTCACCTTTCCCTTCGATGACTGCCTGGTAATTTTTACACTCATTGCATAAATCATCTCCCTTAATACATACCCAATCATTCTCCAGAGTTGCCTGTTTAATCTGAAAGGCTTTATCGCGCAACCACTCCAATTTTTCTTCCAGCTCGTCTAAAACTGCCTCTTTGGGGGTAGATTCCCGGTCTAAATACCAATAGCTGATTTTGGAAACAGGTTTTTGAAGATTAGATTCTGCCAGGATGGCATAAGTGTGCAGTTGGGTTGAATCCTCTTCTTCTTTTGAGCCGGTTTTGAAATCCAGGATATGTAAACTGCCGTCCGGCATTTCCCCCACAAAATCTAATTTGCCGCTTAAAACAATCTTGTCATCCAGCCTAAACTTAAGAAAATCAAAAACAGGTGCTTGTGTCTCTAAGTTACCGGCATTTTCCATGAAGTTATCCAACATCGCCAGTCCCCGTTTCCCAAAATCCGCCTCTTCTTCGCGCGAGGAAAATCCGCCCCTTTTGCCCCGGTACTTTAACCAGTGGTTTTTATATTGTTTGATGACACTATCTCTACTAGCCACTCTGCCGGTCATTAAATACCACTTAATACTGTCATGGACCAGGGAACCTAAAGTCATAGGAGCTGAGGTAATCTGCAATCTATTGCCGGTTTTAGGATCTCTGTATCTATTCTTAAGATAATATGCCCTGGGACACTTTAAAAAATCTTTTAAAGCCGTATATGAAATCCATAAGGCATCTTTAATATATTCTTGTTTTTGCTTGGGGATCACGGAGTAATTGTATCATGCCAAAGATGTCAGTACATTGTCATGACAGATGTGGTATAATACTTTTACTATGTTAACCCAAAAGCTTTACAAAACTGGAAATTCTATAGCAGTTACCATTCCCAAAGAATACCTTGAGGAACTAAACCTTAGAGAAGGCGGATTAGTAGTGGTTAAAAAACGAGGCCAGGAGCTGGTAGTTACCCCTAAAGCAAAAACATCAGCCGCTGGAGTAGATCAAAAATTCGCCCGCATGGTAGATGAGTTTATCAATGAGCATGAAGATGTGCTCCGAGAACTTTCCCAAAGGTGACTGCTAAAAAAATCGTCTTTCTAACAATAAACCAGGTTCTTTTTATTCATGATCAAATGGTAAAGAGATTTGGTGGTTCACACGGAATCCGTGATATCGGCCTGATAGAATCAGCGGTAGCCAGGCCACAAGCTACTTTTGGTGGCAAACATCTTTATAGCTCATTATTCGATAAGGCTGCTGCCCTGCTTCAATCTTTATTAAAAAACCATCCTTTTGTGGATGGAAATAAAAGAACAGCCTTAGTTTCTGCCGGAGTATTTCTAAAAAAGAATGGCTACAAACTAATAAATAATCACAAACAGGAAATTGAATTTGCGATTAGGGTAGATAACGGGAATTTAACTGTTGAACAAATCTCCAAATGGCTAAAGGAGCATTCTGTTAAAATATCCTCATGATCATCCTGGGAATTGAGACTTCATGTGATGAAACGGCTGCTGCAGTAGTAACGAACAACGATAAACGAATAACTATATTATCCAATGTTGTAGCATCCTCAGCTAGCTTACAAGCTAAATATGGCGGCGTCATTCCGGAGCAGGCTGCCCGCGAACAAATCAAATCCATTATCCCCGTGATTGAAACTGCGCTTAACGAAGCACGATTAACGAACAACGACCTTGATGCAGTTGCCGTCACCTATGGACCCGGTTTAATCGGCTCGCTTTTAGTCGGAGTTGAAACAGCCAAAACCCTGGCTACTATTTGGAACAAACCTCTTGTCCCGGTCAATCATCTATTAGGACATTTTTACGCAAACTGGCTTGGAGAAACCCCCACTTTCCCCTGCCTTGGATTACTTATTTCCGGCGGCCACACGGATTTAGTTTTATTCAAAGACCACGGAAAATATGAATACCTTGGCGGCACCAGAGATGATGCAGCCGGAGAGTGTTTTGATAAATGCGCCCGGCTACTAAATTTGCCCTATCCCGGAGGTCCGGAGATCTCTAAATTAGCCGCGGAGGGAGATGCTTTCAAAATTAACCTGCCAAGACCAATGATAGACTCCAAGGATTTTGACTTTTCCTTTTCCGGCCTGAAAACTGCAGTTGCTAATATAGTTCGTAGTTTCGAGTTCGTAGTTCAGAGTAAGCAAAGCTTGCGATCTAACGATCTTAAAAATTCTAAGAACTACCAACTAATAACTAAAAACTTAGCTGCCTCAATTGAGGCAGCTATTGTTGATGTATTGGTTACCAAGACTATTAAAGCTGCCCAAAAGTATAAAGTTAAACAAATAATGGTGGCCGGAGGAGTTGCCGCCAATCAGAAGTTAACTTCAGAATTGAAATTAAAAATTAAAAATTTGAAATTAGAAATTAATCTGCACATCCCGCCGCCTGCACTCTGCACAGACAATGCCGCCATGATTGCTACAACTGCTTTTTTTAACTACCAACCTATTAATCCCTTAATCCTCCAAGCCGATCCCAACTTATCTTTGTAGAATCGTGCTTGACAAACTTTCTATAACAAAATATCATTCTAACAATGAATAAATTATCTGTATGTTGTTGTCCGGTAATGACTACTCCTTATAAAGGAGGTTTTCTAGTGTAGTTTTGGTGAAATCCCAAAAGCACTTGCGGCCTCCCACCAGGGAGGTTTTTTTATGGAAAAAGAACCATTGGAAATATTTAATATAGAAGATTAGCCTTTAGAGGAAATCATACTGCTGGAATCTCACGGGATGCAAAAGGGAATAATTGCTAGCGGAATAATAAACCGCCAAGGAGAAAAACTATCTTCTATTCCTATGGACGCAAAATTCGCAGTCTATCATCCGCGACACGGACATTTAATGGCAGCGTACAGGGCTTTTGACGGAGCCATGCACTGGCAGCATTTTGAATGCCAAAGTGCTGAAGTGATTTCTCTCAATTTCTCTGCTTCTTAAAATGCAATTGACCTGGGAAACCACAAGCCATATACTTACCCCATGGACAAAAATAAAGTTTTTGGACATGCGGGCAAACTTGTTTACCACATGGATGAAACATCTATCTATAAATTTTGGGAGAAAGAAGGTCTTTTTAAGGCTGATCCTGATTCAGATAAAAAGCCATACTCACTGCTCATGCCTCCGCCAAACCTGACCGGAGAACTTCACTTAGGGCACGGCATGGAACACTCCATTATGGATGCCATTGCCCGGTACAAACGAATGCAGGGCTTTGACGTACTGCTTTTACCGGGGGTTGACCATGCCGGCATCCAATTCGAGGGAACCTTAAACAAACTTTTGTCTAAGGAAGGCTTAACCCGGGAAAAATTGGGAAGAGAGCAGTGGCTCAAGCGTGCCTGGCAATTCAAAGATGAAATGTATAATTCCTTCCATCAAACCTGGAAAGCATTTGGGGTATCTGCTGACTGGTCAAGGGAAGTTTTTACCATGGATCCCAAAGTCACTAAAGCAATGTTTACCGAATTTAAAACTTTCTGGGACCAGGATTTGTTATATAAAGGAGCATATATTGTCCAGTGGTGCCCAAAAGACCAAACCGCCATTGAAGATTTGGAAATGGAATATGAGGAAAGAACAGAAAAACTCTACTACCTTCAGTATGGCCCATTTACCTTGGCTACTTCCCGCCCGGAAACTAAATTTGGTGACACTGCCATGGCAGTCAGTCCCAAAGACAAACGTTATACAAAATATGTTGGTCAAGAATTTGAGATCCAAACCTTAAGCGGCCCCAGGAAAATGAAAGTCATAGCGGACGAAGCTGTTGACCCTAAATTTGGCACCGGAGTCATCAAAGTCACCCCGGCGCACGATTTTACCGATTACGAAATAGGCAAAAGACACAATCTCCCTATTATTCAGGTCATTGATAAAACCGGTCGGTTAACTGAAATTGCCGGCAAATACGCCGGCATGAAAGTCTTAGAAGCCAGGGAAGCGATGCTGCCGGAACTAAAAGAAAAAGGCATTTTAGTAAAAATTGAGGATTATAAACATTCAGTACCGGTTTGCGAAAGGTGTAAAACCGTAGTTGAACCAATCATCTCTGAAGAGTGGTTTGTCAAAATGGCGCCTTTGGCAGAAAAAGCCTTAAAAAATATGGATAAGATTAACTTTCTACCCAAAAATTATAAAAAAATCCTTTCAAACTGGCTAAAGGAAATCCATGACTGGTCTATCTCCCGCTCGCTTTGGTGGGGTCACCGGATTCCGGTTTGGTATTGCGGAAAGTGCAACCCTAATCATTTGGTAGGTAAAGATAAGCAGAGCTTGCGACCTGACGGTCTTAAAGACATGGTTATCTCGATAGAAGAACCTGGTAAGAATTGTCAAACCTGCGGGGAGAAGCACTGGATCCAAGACGCACAGGTTTTAGATACCTGGTTTTCCTCAGGCCTTTGGCCAATGGCTACCCTGGGCTGGCCCGCCTCCGCTGAAGCTTCGGCGGGTAAACCTGATGAGACAACAGAACTTAAAAAATACTACCCCTGGGATTTTGAAACATCAGCGCCGGAAATTAAATTCCTCTGGATAGCCCGAATGATTATGCTGGGGCTATGGTTTAAGGATGAAATTCCTTTTAAAAATATGTTCTTCCACGGCATGTTAAGAGATCTTCAGGGCCGGAAATTCTCTAAATCGTTAGGAAATGGCATCAATCCTTATGATTTAGTAGCCCAGTGGGGAGTTGATGCTACCCGAATGGCCCTTTATGGCTATTCCATCCCGGGCCGGGACGGCCGGACTTCCAGACAACAGATGGATGAGAGGTGTAAAAACTTCCGCAACTTCGGCACCAAACTGCGCAATATCTATCGTTTTATTATGGAGTTAAAACCAGATTCCGCACCTGTTAAGACCCAAGCCCAGGATTCAACCCACCCTGATGATAAAAAAATCATGGAGGAACTAAATAAAACAATAAAAATTGTCACCAAAAACCTGGAAAGCTTCCAGCTTCACTTAGCCACTGAATCCTTGTATGAATTCATCTGGCATCAGTTTGCTGATGTCTATATTGAAAAATCAAAGACCAGACGCGCCGAAGCCCAACCGGTTTTGGAGTATGTCCTGAAAACCTCCTTAGAACTCTTGCATCCATTCATGCCGTTTCTAACAGAAGAGCTATGGCAAAAGCTGCCCCACGGCGGCAAATCCATCATGTTAGCCACCTGGCCAGATGCTTGACTTTTTTGTAAGAATAATGTAAGAATTGATTTATATGGCTATCGTTGACCGTGTGGGATTCCCCATGGATACACGTGATTTAGTCTTCTTTAGAGTTGCCCAATTAAGCAAAGCGCCCCTAGATAAAGACCCTGAAACTAAGGTACTAACAATAGCAAGAGAATATCCAGATGGCTCAGCCATATTTTTCCAGGCACAACAGAATGGTTGCGGAGAAGTCGTGCAGGCCACAATAACTAATTTCAACAAAGCAACCAACAAACCGGAGGAACCAGATGAGGTTGTGTTGGAGAATGCACACTTTAGAGGTGATGGGAGAGGGGGATTTATTATAGTTTCTCAAACATCACAAGGTGAACTCGGAGTTAAAATACCCCTTGGCGCACAACCAGAAGTTTTTCGACCAATAGCAAACCCTCGCTGAAGCTAAATTTCCCGCAAAATTACCGCAGAATTACCGATTTTTTATTATTAACTGGTTTCTTGTGGAGGCTTAATTGGGATTATTTTACGCTCGGTGACCTCAGAAAGAGTTATTATCCGTGGAGGAGCCTGCTCGGTGAATTTTTTTCCTGTTGGTAATGCAGGTGTCTGTCCTGCTGCGGTTCGCTCCTTAAGAGTCTGGTTTGCATATCTTATTAATCTAAACAGAGTTCTATGTTTGTCAAAAGCACTCTCTTTACTCATTTTGTTTCCTCTGCTTCGCCTTCAGCAGGCGCAGCACCCTCAGCAGCAGCTTCCCCTTCAGCCCCTTCTGCCGGGGCTTCACCCTCAGCCGGCGCAACACCTTCAGCACCCTCAGCAGCAGCTTCCCCTTCAGCTTCAGCAGCGGCTTCGGCAGTTTCTGCAGCCTGCTCTTCCATTAGTTGCTGCATCTCAGCTGTCACAGCCGGAGCTAGCTTGACTACAATATCTTCTTCTTGAGCATCAACAGTTAGTTTACTTCTATCATAATTTAGCTGACCAACTGTAATAGCATCGTCAATATTCTTTAAAGAGGTAATATCAACTTCAATATTTTCTACTAAATCTGTTGGGAGGGCCTCAACTTCAATTTCATTTAAGGTTTGCAGCACGATTGTTTCACCCAAATGAACCGATTCCGGCTGTTCTCCAATTAGCACTAGTGGCACCGGCACCTTAACTTTCTGAGTCAGGTTAACCTGATAAAAATCAATGTGCAAAGGCTGCCCGGAAACCGGGTCATACTGTACTCCCCGCACCATTACCGGCCTGACTTTTTCAGCACCGATCTTAAGATCGATTAAACCGGTCTCCCCGGCTTCTTTAAATATTTGCAGGAAAGTCTTACCGTCCACTGAAACATGCTCAGTTTCTAGCCCCTTGCCAAAAACATGAGCCGGCAGTTTTCCGTCTTTTCTTAAATTTTTTACTTTTTTACCCAGGAGTATTCTCTCCTCGGCGTTTAAACTTAATCTATCCATAATTTAGTGAAAGTAATTTACCATATTTAGGTTCAATGAGCAAGGGTTAAGCAAAACCTAAGACTGCAACCCCGCCCAACAAAATAATTGCTCCGATTAAAACCTGCAGCCTGGCCTTCTTTTTGCTAACCTCTTTAAAGTAAAACAGCCCCCAGAGCACCGCCACCAGTGCAGCTACTTGGCTAACTGGTCCTGCTTTGGATAAGCCTATCAAAGAAACTGAAATTAAAGATAGAAGGTTGCCAAGATTCCAAATTATGCCGCAAATCAGACTCGCTCCGATTGCATCCTTCGTAAATTTAGCCCTCATAAGCAAGGTTATGACTAAACCGGTAATAAATATTCCCAAACAAACAGGAAAGAAAAAATCTATTGCAGATAAATGTCCAATTTTTACCGGTACCAATTGGCTGCCAAAAATTAATCCCGCAATTACTCCTGCAAGAAGCCCTTTTTTAGCATTACGGCTTGTCATGCTTCCGGTACTGCTGACTATTACCACTCCTACTACTATTAACCCCACTCCCAGAAAACCCAACACTAATCCTTCGGGTACTTCATGAAAAACTAAAGCTCCCCATAAAAAAGAAGACAACACAACTAAAGAGGATACTAGTGGCGCAGCTTTTGATAAACCCAAATTTGCTACGGCTGTCAAAGAAATTGCGCTTGCAATTGCCCAAAGCACACCACTTACTAATCCGTAAATATTTAAATTTATTGGGTAACCCAAAAAGAGCGATATAATCAGCCCGGAAAAACCAATTGCAACAGCAATCAGAGCCTGAAATTGAATTAAATTAGCACTTCCTGCTTTTTTGAAGGGAACCATCCATGTGCCCCAAGCTAGTGCTGCTCCCAAGGCTGCCAAAATCCCTAAATTATTCATTTCCTAAATTCTACCTCAAAGCTCCTGTCTATAGATAGGTCGGTAGAAATCTTTCTCTCCTGCGGCCCAACTTTTCCAATTTGATCTGAAGTTATTTTAAAACTAAGCGGGTAACTTATTGTCCACTGAAAGGCGTCTTTACCTATACCGGCTTGCTTGACTACATCCAACCTGTAGGTAGATTCACCATCCTGAAAGTCTAATTTTATAGGTACCGAATAATCTAGTACCAAAGTTTTTTGTTCTTTTGGGGCCAGTTCCAAAAGCACCGAATAGCCTGACCTGCCGAAATCCACGAAACTGCTCACATTTTTTGTAATATCAGTCTCTCCCCACAAGGCTCTGGTTAATTGGCTGCTAAAGGGCAAATAAATACGCATCCTGTTTTTGTATAATCCTCCCGGGAACGTATCAGACGGGCTTCTATTTGTATAATTTATGCGGAGGCGATGCTTAATCTCCCCATACTTCCCCACCACTGTTTCTAAGTTGTAGCTTCTGTCCAGATAATAATTTGCTTTATTAGCCCCCAAATTTGCCTCAACTACGCTTAAAAAATCTTTCGAGCTGTTCTGTTCGGATTGGCGAGGCAGCGCATGCGTCCAATTCTGGGAAACTATGAATGAAAAAAGCTTGGGGTCATTTAGATAAACACTAATATGTTTTTCGTCTAAAGATTTACCCAATGATGAAATGATCGCTGGCCAATTATTTTGCGGCAGAAAAAAGATTTTTTCAAAAACTTTAGTACTAAGTGCTGTCAAAAAACTTTTTTTAGCCTGAGTTCCCGGGAAAAAACTCAGTTCCGCATGAGTCACAGCTTTCTCGAATAGGTTTTCCGAGGTAATTTTTTCCTTATAATCTACTAGGTCCAAAGGGCCGGTACTACCCAATAGACTTTCCATGGCTGAAACATCCAGAGCTACCACCCCTTCCACTCTTTCGCCTGTTTCTTTAGTATAAAACCACTGAGCCTCTCGGGCAGCAGTCGGGAAATCAGGTTCCCAGTTTGAATCTCTTAAAAAGAAATCTTTTTGGCCTAAATCTTCCTTGATTTCTTTTGGCGGCTCAACATGAATAGAGAGTTGTCCGTCAATTGCATAGATATCGTTTACATCCAATTTTTTAAGCTTCCCGTTTTCAAAAGAAACCTTGGCAAAAGAACCAATAAACCCGCCGGTAGGACGAAGTTCCATATTGTTCTGCAGCAGTACCAGATAATTTTTGGTTCCCTCCAAAGCTACCAACTCCGGAAGCAAAATACTCATCGCGTGAGCCTTACTCACTAATTTACTGTAAATGGATAGTTTCTCGGAAAGACGGTTAATTCTTCCTCTAAAAATTTGTGGCAGTTCTTTCTTAAAATCCTCGTTTTTTAAAATAGCCTCTGCTTTAGACAAATCTTCCTTAGCTGAATTTAGTTCAACTTGGGCAGTTTTGAAATCGCTAACAGGCGATTCGGTCGTTTCTCCGGTGACTGCTTTAATACTTTTAAGCAATGCCGCAATACCGAGAGAGGTACTTCTGGCAGAAGATACGGAAAGAGATGATAAATTGGCCAGATTGTCCCCTGCCTTAAATTGATCTTTAAAAAAATTTGCTTTTCGAATCGGCTCTAGACTCTCATAGATAGCTTTTGCCTCGGTTAAACCGGCATTTGCCTGATTAATACTGTGCAAACTCGCTTCCAACTCCCCTTTTTCTAAATCCCGAAGCCCTTCATTTAACTTAAAATTAAAAGTAAAAATCCCCCATCCCAAAAGCAAAGCCGGCCAAACCAGCGCATACGCAATTAAAGCCAACACACAAAACAAATATATTTTGGAAAAGGAGACAGGAAATTTTTGTAAAGCTCTCCCCTTCTTTATTTCTGTATTCTTTTTAACTACCCCACTCTGTTTAAACACCTCCAAGCTTTCCTTTTTCTCTTTATCCCAAGCGTTTTCTTTTTTATCTTCTATCTCCAATTCCTCATCCTTTACCTCTGGCACCTCTATTTCATTATCTTTAAAAAACTGCAGGGTTTTCCGCAAGCCAACCACTAACTTTTGACTGGGGTGCCAATTTAAGGTCTTCTCAGTTTTATCAAGGTTTGGAGTTGGCCAGGGCGGCAACTCCGAGGGAGTAAAATCTTTTTGTTCATACCAGATCGGATCCAACAAAACCTGTTTTATCTCCGCGACTTTCAGTGGTGACGGCAAAACCCCGTCAAAGATCTTTTGGGCGCTACCTCCGGCAAAAATAGTCCTGATCATCAAATCTACTGCATCAGAGACATATAAGGCCCGGGAGGAAAATTCCAAAGAAACCTCTTTTTGTAGTTCTCCTTTCAGCGCTTGAGCAATTAATTTAATCAGGGGATCCTTAATTTTAAAATCCATTCTGGGCCCGTAAACAGGTCCCAACCGCAGCACCCTCGCATTTAATTTATTTTCATCGGCATACTTGGCCAATTTCCCCTCCGCCTCTTTCAACCACTTATTACCTTCCCCTTTACTATCCTTTTCATAAAGCTCAATCGAAGATATTAAAAGACACCGACACTTGGTTTGCCTAAACATCACCAAGACCCTTTCCAGATTCCATTTACCAACCTCAGCTATAAACAGATAGTCTAGCCTGGACAGCTCTAAATCTAACTTTTCCGGAGACTCAATTAAAAAATGAAAATTTTTGTTGCTCGTAGCTTCATGAAGATTCTGCTTTTTCCCGCTTGATAGATCGTCCACTCCTACAACCTGTATACCCTTATCAAGTAGTTTGTCCACCAAATGCGAGCCCAAAAACCCCGCAGCCCCCACGACTAAAGCTACAGGGTTATTTCGCGAAAGCGAAATACTAGTTTTTTTATTGATAGATTCGTTAAACTCGCCCACGCGTAAATCGTAACACTACAAAAACAAATTGCAAGAGTGATCAAAGGTGACATTCTATGTCATAAGTAGCTAGCGGGAATCGAGGGCCAAGTTAGCTAACCTGTCTGCTTCGCTATTATGAGACCTTGGGATGTGGGTATGAACTACCCCACCCAGTTCCATAGCCAGAATTTTAATTTTTTCAAAAATTGGTTTAAGATGCGGACTTTTCATTTTATACCTGCCGGACAACTGCTCCACCACCAGCTTAGAATCCGCAAAAAGCTCAATTGATACCGGATTATTTTTGGCAAATTTTTCCTTTATGTATTTTAGAGCCTCCAAAACTGCCGTATATTCTGCCACATTATTAGTGGTTATACCGATATATCTTCCCTCCTCATAAAGCAATTTGCGGTTTCCATCCGATATTGTAAAACCGTAACTAGCCTGCCCGGGATTCCCGCGTGAGGCTCCGTCAGTATATATAATTAATTTCATTTTCTTTTAAGAACTAATACTACAGCCTGCATTACCAAAATGAAATACTCGGAAACTACTGTTATCCAAGAAGCTGCAATAAAAGAGTAACTTGGTATAAAAATATAGTTTAGAATTAGGTTTAAGACCAACCCGGATGCGTAAAGGAACAGCATACTTTTATACCTCCCCGTGGCAACTAGGATCCACATCAGAAGGGCGGAAACAAAATAAGCCGGAAAACCTAGGGACAAAATTTGCAAGGATGACGTTGACCCGGTAAAGCCACCGCCTGTTAAAATTTGGATCACAACAGGTGCAAAAGCGAAAGTTGCCGCAGTTGCGAATATAGATATACCCAAAAGGCTCAGTAACATCCACTTTATTCCATGAAAAGTTTTTAACATCATCGGGTAATAAGCATTCATGATAAAAGTCGGTAAAACTAGCGCGGATTGAAAAACCGAATAAGCAACATTATAAACTCCCACGTCTGAAATTGGTTTGAAATAGGCAATCATAAAAGAATCTGCCCGGAAATATAAAACATTCAAAGATAAGGTCGCCGCAATCGGCCAGGAATCTTTGAATAAGTTTCTAGCATATTGTTTATCAAATACTGGAATAATATTTATTAATAATTTTCTTATGAGTAGTAAAGCGGCTAATACAATAAGTGTCCAGCTAACCAGATGGGCTATTATTAGTAAATAAATAGGGGCTTTGTACAAAGATAGGAGTACAAACATCACCAAACCGACCAGAGTTCCAAAACTGGATGCCAAAACCGACAAATCATACCTTAACTTGCTTTGGAAAATTAAGTTACAAGTAATAAAGATTGAAGAGGCGACAATGGCCAAACTGCCAAACAAAACCGCTTTAGCAAACTCCGAAGTGGTAAATGGCCAAAAGGGGAGCAACCCAACAGCGAAAACCACCAGCACTCCAGACCAAACTAGTCTTGTCCCCAAAAGCTTTTGCCATTCAACTTTGAACTTTGAACTTTGAACTTTGAACATACGTAGTACGTGCGCATTAAAACCAAAATCAGCCAAAATATAAAACATGGAAAGGTAAGTTAGGGCTAAGGTAAAAACTCCGGTACCGCTAGCGCCATAGTTTCTGGTCACCAATCCTAAAATGATAAAAGTAGCCAGAGAGGTAACAATTTTACCTAGAATCTGCCAAAAAGTCTGCTGAAAAATCTTTTTTATTTTATCCACGCAATCATTCTACCCAATATTGACAATCATAAACAACTGCAGTAGTATGCTCTTAGTTATGGGCCGCGTTAGAACAGAAGCTGATAAACCCTACCCAAATACAGATATCGCAAATATTTCATTTATTTCCACAGAAGACCAGCCTGGTCAAATTACCGCTCAAATAACCAGAGAAGCTCCCCCTGTTGAAAATATAAACCTTGGGGTACCGGAAAAAGCGCGTGGCAGACTCAACTGGCTGAGTGTTAAAAATGGGGCAGCATGGATAACCAAGATGGGCATCGGGGCACTTCCCATTTATGATGGAGCAGTCAGATTGTTGAGTAGTGGCGACAATTTAGGCTTAGCAATTACGGGAGCTTGCGAAGCCATTAGTGGCACAGCTATGATATTTTATTCTTATAGAAGCCACTTGCGAACAGAAGACGCCCTTTATTCAACAAAGCAATTACTAGATCAACAAGCTGGACCGGCAATAAAAGCTTCCATTGGCATAACACCTGCTAATGATCCAAAGATTTAATGTAGTCTTGATATAGATAGGCTTACCCCCCACACTAGAAAGAATAAACGATAACCTTGCGGCAAGGTTAAAAAATAGTGGTCAAACAATCCCAGAAAAATAATAATAAGCCAAGGAAGTAAATTTGAAATTTGAAATTTAAAATTTGAATTCAAATTAAAAATTAAAAATTTAAAATTAAGAATTCTAATAATGGGGTAACCTACTAATGCTATTAAACCAATTAAACCTACTAAGCCACTCTCTGACAGGGTTAATAAAACGATATTATGGACCGGTTGTAAAAACCTGCTGGGACCGATTGCTAAATCAGAAGCTTGTACTTGAATAAAATTATTTAAACCCACCCCAAAAATAGGGTGCTGCAAAAAAATCTGCCATGCGTTACCAATCAGTTCTTCGCGTCGGAGCAGAGTCAAATTATCAAAATTGAAAAGACTGGAGAATCTGGTAAAAAGAACCGGGGATAAAATTAAAATTAAAAGCCCCATTAAAATCAGCCATTTTCTTCTAATTAACACTAAAATTACTATAAACCCTGCTGCCATAGTCGTCCTGGACATGGTAAGAAAAATTGTTAAGCCAGCTAGAAATGACGATGCTATTAATAACATCATTCCGGCTTGTCCAGAATCCTTTTTGTTAAGATTCTGGAGTCTCCGGCTGACGCCGGATCCCCAGAGTGACAAAACAATTACAACAATCAGCATAAATCCGGCTAAGACATTAGGGTGAGGGAAACTGCCATAAGGCCTTAAAAACTCCAACCCATGAAAATCGAATTTGGCAATGCCGGGGGTAGAAATGGTAAAGGTCCGCTCACCTAAAATCCAAAGGCCTAAAGTTCCGCCTTTTATAAACTGCAAAATGGCAATGGCGGCTTCTCCTATAATCCCCAATGCTAAAGGCAAATAAATTTTTCCCAATAATCTTTTAAAATCCTGCGAAGCAAGATAAACCCCGAAAAACCCGGCCACCAGATACTGCTCCAGCCTAACCAAACCTGCCCCGATATTGTCTGCTCCCAGTAAAGACAGCGCCTGGGTTAACAAAAAAAATAACAGCAAACTCAAGGCCGACCTATTTATTCCGGGCTTTCTCAAAACCCAAACCACCAGAAGAACTGCTACTAAAATGTCCCAAAAGTAAACCGTGGGGGATAGGTAGTCAATTTTTAGGGAATATATAAAAGAAAAATCCGGCCAGAAATGTCTACCGAGCTGAGTCGGAAGAAAAAGTACAACTAAAAATAAGAGAATCCTTTCTAAGCGAATCAGCATTACTTAATTAAAAGCAGCGAAGTCACAAGTTAACAAAAAATGTTGAGGATTTTGTGCAATCAATCTTAAATAATTCGAGGGTCCTGGCAGACACAAAATACTCACAAGCGAGCAAGTCCCAACCGTGCGAGCGATTTTTTGTACTGTGACAGCTATTTCTGTACCGGCTTTATCACAATATGCCGATCCCGACCTTCACCCACACTCTCAGACTCCACCCCATCCATCTCGGAAACAGTCATATGTACTATTCTCCTTTGCCAAGAAGATTGCGGTTCAAGGTCTATCGGCTGTTTACTTTCCAAAACTTGTTTGCCCCAACTCTTTGCGCTTTGAACTAACTCTTCCTCTTTTTGCTTTCTCCAACCTTCTACATCTATAACTACTCTTTTAAACCCGCCTGCAACGCTTGCGCTAGCATTGCGGGCAGGTCCCTCTTCCCCAACTTTTCGAGCTACCATTTGATTAACTAAAAGTTGCAAACCGTCCAGAGATTCGCCTCTTGCGCCAATCAACCTACCGGCGTCTTTGGTCTCTATTGAGACTTGAAAATTATCTTCTCCTTCTTCAATATCATAGCTTCCTTCCAAAAGAAGCATGCCTAGTAAATTATCTAAAATGTCTGATAGTTGCTGTTCCATTATTTTCTAAGCTTAGTCACCCAGCTTTCCAATCCTCCCCAGCCGGAGATGCGATGCTGCTGAATAATTCCTAGTATTGTATACGTATTCCAATAAATTGCAAGCCCGATGGGAAAAGTAAAAGCAAAATAACCAATCATTATCGGCATTAAATACACCATCTGAGATTGGACCGCTCCCATACTTTCTTCCAGTCCTTCTTTTTCCTTTTTCTCCTTGGGTGAATCTGTTGGATAGGTCTTAACCGGTTTAGGCAAGGTCATCTTAGATTGGATAAAAGTTAATACGGCTGTCAAAACAGGAATTAACAATAAACCTACTCCTAAACTACCAAACTCTGAGGGTTTAACGCCTAAATTAAGTCCGAAAAAATTTGGATCTAGTGCAGAAGGAAGTTTAAACTGGGGAAAATACAACAGCGAATTAACCTGGTTTAGGTTGCCTCCTGCCCCGGGTAAGATATTGATAATTGATTGATAAAGGGCAATAAAAACCGGGATCTGAATTAGAGCCGGCAAACAACCACCGGCCGGATTGACGCCATGCTCTTTATAAAGCGCCATCTGGGCGCTGGCAAAAGCTTTTTTGTCATCTTTGTGTTTTTGCTTCAAGGCATCTAGGTGGGGTTTTAAATCAGCCATTTTTTTAGTAGCCTTAATTTGAGAGGACATGAACGGCCAAACCAAAACTCTGATCAAAATTGTTAAAATCAGTATGGAAAAACCCAATGCTCCCGGGATATTAAGACTTTGTAATCCTTGAAAAATTAACACCAAAAGATTAATGACCGGACCAAGAAATATTAAATTAAAAATATTGCCTATACTTTCCATATTATCTGATTATCTGCAACTCCAAACTCTTTTAAGCCCCGAACAAATCCCCCTAAAAACTCCAAACTTCTCAATTTGCCCTTTGGTATACTCCGAACAAGAAACAGAGTATTTGCATGCCCCACCCGGGGCAAAAATAGCTAAAACCCCTCTGTCAAAGGATAAGTAATTTTGATAAAACTCGATTATGCTAACTAATAATCTTCTCATTTCTTAAAACTGCCTCCACATCCAACAGCAGGTCACCTGATTTTACATTAAGTGCCCCGGCTTTGGGAAGAGCTAATATATTAATCCTTGGCGGAAAACCAGAGTAAAGCGCTTCAAAAACAGCCGAAGTTAACCTCCTGGCACGATTGCGCTCCACAGCTTTCTTAAAAACTTTACTGGAAACAGCGATACCCGCCCTAGGCAATTCATTATCGCCAAGTTTAACAAAAATCTTTAAATATTTTGTCTCCAGCTTTTTGCCGCTAGCTACCCACTTGAAATCTTTTTTTAAATTTAATCTTTGGGGTTTAGGAAGCATCAGACTGTAAGGCGAGCTCTGCCAGTTGCCCTTCTTCTTTTTAAAACCTTCCGTCCGCCACTGGTGGCTTTCCTGGCCATATAGCCATGCTTTTTAATTCTCTTTAATTTCTTTGGTTGATAAGTTCTTTTTGGCATTTGCTTATACTAGCAGAAAATCTCAGCCTTGTATAGCTATCTTTATAAATCTTCACTTGATCCACTAATTTATAGTTTCTCTATATTGTCAACTTTAAGCTAGTAGACTAAATTGTGGATAACTGATTTGACTTATCCACAAGTCAAATCATACTGAACTGGATTCAGGATCCATACAATAATTGGTACGGGTCCTGTTGTCGCAAGACGCGACCGATCAAGTCCGGAATGACAATATCACCTATGGATAATCTACGCCTTTGGCATAAATTTTTAGAAACTATCAAGCCCAGTATCGGCCCGGCTAACTTTAAAACTTTTTTCCCAAAAACCTTACTTAAATCAATTGAAGGAGATAAAGTCATCATTTCTACCCCGCATGCTTTTGCCAAAGAAACGCTAAACCAAAAACATTTGCCTTTAATTGAAGCTACTTTTGAAAAGCTCCTCGGGAAAAAGGTACATGTTGAATTCATCGTCAAAGAACTGGAATCCTCCTCAAAACCGGAAGAGGATTTTTTTAAACCCATCCAAACCGTTGCCGCTGTTTTAAATCCCAAATATACCCTGGAAAACTTCGTGGTTGGCCCTTCTAATAATGTCGCTTATGCTGCCGCCCAAGCAGTTGTCCAGCATCCGGGGACAAGTTATAACCCGCTATTTTTATATGGGGGAACCGGCGTAGGTAAAACTCATCTAATGCTTGGTATCGGTAATGCCTTATTATCCAAAAACGGACACCTTAAAGTTATCTACTGTTCTTCGGAAAAATTTATGAATGATTATGTCACCGCTATCCAGGAACATAAAATGGGGGACCTGAGAAGAAGATACCGCATGGCCGATATACTACTTATCGACGATATCCAATTTTTCTCCGGTAGGGAAGGCACCCAGGAAGAGTTTTTCCATACTTTTAATGAGTTGCAGTCCAAAAACTCCCAGATGATCCTTACTTCTGACCGACCTCCGCAAGAAATTGCCAAACTGGAAGACCGGCTGAAAAGCCGTTTTACCGGAGGCTTAATGATAGATATCCAATCGCCTGACTTTGACACTCGAGTGGCAATTTTACGGGCCAAATGCGCTGAACAAGGAAATATAATACCTGAAGATGCCCTTAAATTAATAGCTTCTTCCCTGGATTCCAATATTAGAGAGCTTGAAGGGAAACTAATCCAGATTTTGCAATCCTTAAAAGCCCAAAATTTATCTGCCAGTTCCGAAAATATCGCTACCTTCTTAGGCCAAATCCCAAAAAAACCAGTGGTCTCTGATCATAAGCAAGTTTTATCTATAATCTGTAGCTTCTTCGACATTAGCTTAAAAGATTTAACCGGGCCGAAAAGACAAAAGGAGTTAGTGTTGCCACGACATATTGCTATGTATATACTCTCAGAAGAACTACGGCTAACGGTAGAGAAAATCGGACAAGTATTAGGGGGCAGAGACCACACTACAGTCATGCACGGTAGGGATAAAATGAAACAGCTGATTAATAAGGACCGGGAAATGCAACGGATGTTTATCGAAGTAAAACAGAAAATAATGAGTTAAACTTATCCACCAGATAAAGTTATTTATCCACAATTTATCCACCATTTTTAAACAAGCCTTTAACACGAAAATTTACCAAAAAGTGGCCACAAAATTTTCACTTACTAACATATCCACCGACCCTATTACTATTACTACTGTATTTAAAATAAATACTGTATAATCTAGCTCGAATGTTAATAAACTGGTGGATAATCGGAATTATAAGTTTGCTATTTTTGATAGCATACCTTCTAGGCAGACTTCACGGTAAAGGTAAAACAGATATACCGACAGATCTAATTGATCTTTATCGAGGAATACAGGATTTACCGACTAAGGTACTGCAAACTATCCAAGGATCAATTAATCCCCAAAAAGGCAAAATGGCAGAGCTGCTGACCTATGCCGAACTTCGCTATGATTATGACCGGATTATTCCGCTTGGCTGGCCGATTGATTTTATTGGAATCAAAAATAATGAGCGGATTGACTTTATTGAAGTAAAATCCGGAGTAGCTCACCTCTTGACAGATGAAGAAAAACACATTAAAAACCTTATTGCGGCAGGACGGGTTAATTTTAGATTGATTAAGGTGAGCGAAGACGAGGTGCAAAGATTTGTTTCTAGTAAAAGGAATTAATGACTAATAACTAATTATGAAATTTAGCATTCTTCAACAAGATTTGCTGCCAGCACTTCAGGCAGTTGCCAGGTCGGTTGGTGTCAGATCAACTTTACCGGTGTTGGATAACATACTGCTATCCGTTGAAGACCAAAAGCTGAAAATAGCTGCTACTAATTTAGAGATTGGGGTGGTTAAGTATATTAATGTGGAAGCGGAAGTTTCGGGTGAAATCACTGTTCCGGCCAAAACTTTAGTTGAGTTAATTGCCGGTTTGGGGCAAAATAAAGTCAGTCTTGCCTCAGAAGGTGAGATTTTAACTATTGAGTCGGGTAAATTTAAAGCTAGTGTTAATGGCATTGCTGCGGCGGAGTTTCCTGCTATTCCACTGTCTTCTGAAAAGGGCGTAAGTTTTCCCAAAGAAGCATTTTTGACTTCCTCCCAAATCCTTTTCGCCTCGGCCGCTGATGAGGGTAGACCGGTTTTAACTGGTATTTTGACAGAAGCTTCCGACGGAAAATTAGATTTTGTAGCAACTGATGGTTTTAGGTTGGCCCACCGCCAGGTGGAATTATCTAAGGGGAAGACTCAGTTTAAAAGCTTAATCCCCAGAAGGACTTTTGAAGAGTTGCTTCGGCTTTTATCGGAAGAAGAAGCTCCGGAAGTGAGTGTCGCCACTACTGAGAATCAAAACCAGGTTGTGTTTAATCTTGGCAGCACACTAATTTCATCCAGGTTGATTGAAGGAACATTTCCGGCCTGGAGCAAGATTATCCCGGAAAAAATTGTGGCACGGGCGCTGGTTGAAAAAGATGAACTTCTAAAAGGGGTTAAGCTGGCAGGCATTTTTGCTAAAAATGAGGCCAATGTAGTAGTTCTGACTACTAAAAAGGGACTTTTAAAATTGGAATCTCATGCCAAGGAGTTAGGTAGCCAGGAAAATGAGGTTGAAGGAGAGGTTGACGGAGAAGAGCTTAAAATTGCGTTTAATACTAAGTTTTTACTTGATGCGTTATCTAATGCTCCCTCTACCCAAATAATGATGGAATTTTCCGGAGCCTTGTCTGCTGTTTTAATTAAACCGGTCGGTACTCCGGGTTTAGAATATATCGTAATGCCGGTGAGACTTAGTTAATAGTTATTAGTTTGTACTAGACTCCTCTGTAAGTAATTGTTTTAAAATGATAAACCTTTTCTTCTCCCCATCTGCCTACTCCGTCAAATTTAGTTTCAGTTCCTATAAATAATGTGTAAGTGGTACCCAGCTGGTATGGTTTTTCCGGTATGATCCTGGCTGTTTTTCTGTCTCCGGACAGTTCCAGTTTATATTCTGTTTTTGGTTCAATTCTAACTTTAAATTCACCCACATTCTCCAGTGGTCTGTTAAAGGTAATTTCTACCACTTCTGTAGCAGAGACAATAGTTTCATCCAAAGGACTTGGTTTAGTAGAAACTATTTGTGGTTTATCTGATGGGGATATAGATGCAGACGGCATCGGGGGTGTTGATGGTTTATCAGGAGTTCGGCTTTTCCAGAAAAAAGCTCCTATCAAAAGCATAACGATTAAAACAGTTATTATTTTAATATTCTTCATATGCCTGTATAAGGCTTAGTCTGAAAAGAAAATTCATAGTCTTTGTCTAAAAACTGGCTATCGCTAGACTGAGTTGATTTTAACACTTTTATAGTATAACTGGTATTAAAATGCCAGGCATTAAAGGGTGTAAATGTTACCCTAGTTAAATCAGGGCTGAATAAAGCTAAAACTTTTTCTTCGGGAGTGATTTCGAAAGCTAATTTTTCATTATTAGCGGGCCTGTCAAAAGTGAGTGTAATTGTATCGGTTACGAAAACAGGTTGGTTTGTAATATCCGTTGAAACGATGCGGAATTGTGGAGGAGGGGTATATTGGACAATTGGAAGTGGCGTGCTTTTAGCGGGAGCGGGCGTTCCGGGTTGGGAAAATTTAAATACCTGGACCAGCATAATGATGATGACTATGCCTATTAAAGCAAAAACTAAATAAACGGTTTTAGATTGTTTCATGATTTTATTGTACACACATTTTCGCTTGCTCCGCTGGTTCTACCCATTGGCCATCTATAGATAGGCCTATGTGCAGATGCTTTATTTGGCTTGTTTCTAGATGCCTTCCGATAATCTCACCTGAACTTAAAGATGGGGCATTATTAAGCCCTGCGCTTAAATGAGTTAAATCTAAATATAGTTTTTTACCCTGATAAGTGGTAGTGAAGTTAACTCGATAGCCCCACTCCGCATTTTTCCCGATATAAATTGGTTGGGATTCTGTCCGGGTCCAAACAACAGATTCGTTACCGTTAATATAAGGCAGCTTGACCTCATTTCTGCCCGTTACATCTATTGCATAATATAAACCAGGAGAATATTTTTCATAAGTTCCGTCACCATATTTTGTGCTCAAGGTATCGCAGGCATAGTAGTATGGGTTGCAGCGGGCGGTATAAATAGGAGGCACCCCGTGTCCGCACCCAGTAGATGCAGGATTGGCTGCTGTACCACAGGTAATATTGGTGCTGCCGTCCAGCGGACAAGTTAGGGAAACCCCAACCGGTCCGGGAGGAGCGGGGCTAGCGCCGGCGGTGGGTTTGCAATTTTCAAAGTCTTTCTGGGCTTCATCGCCGTAGTTGTGCTGGCCGTACACACAGGAGCCATAATAGCCACAAACTGATTTATTTATTTCGACACCCGTAGTCGGTGGTTTCCCGCCGTTTTTACTTATTAATACACCAGCCCCCAAATAAATACTGGTTTTGATATCGCAAAAATCCTGCAGAGTCAGCGTGCCGGGGGTTTTGCCGATAAATCCGGCTCCTCTTCCCACTCCATCTGCGCTGTAGGCACCAACACTTTCAAAACTACGTATTGCCCCGGAGGCAGCCAATATATCATGGATGTGTTTAGGGGGTTGGATCTGCATTAGACCAAGTGCTCCGGTTGGAGAAGTTGCAAAATGTGCGCAACCGGCAGTACTGGTAATATTACTGCCAAACCCGTCATGATTATTGTCCGCCCCTACTACAAAAGAGGCAGTTTCATGCATTGCCAGTGAAGCTAAAGCAGCTGCCGGCACACCGGTTTTAGCTTCCACCTCTGTAAAGAAAGAAGCTAAGGTAGAGCTTCTAATTGGATTAGATACTCCGGATCGGGTGAATTGACAGCTACTTAAATTGCTATTGGGATTATTATTGGTGGTAGATGGCAAAGGCGCAGCTTGACCGGTGGGAACATTGCCGCCGGGCGGTATCACTAGCATCCCCATAAAAACAATAAAGAAAAGTAGTAGAACTAAAGCCACTTTTCTGCCGGTGGTAAATTTAGATGATAGTTTAGGTATTCGGGGCCTTCTTCCAAAGTTTGGTCTTCTGGGATTAGTAAGTTTGTCAAGTCCATCTAAACCTTTGTTAAATGTCCGTCCCAGAGCAGGAGCCGCAGCCTCAAGCCCGTTTCTACCGATCCCCATGATCTCCCTGCGAATCCCCCCTAACCCCTTTTTAATAGCCGGTCCTGCTGATCCGGCGATTTTGTTCATTAGAGGAGAGGCAGCAGAGAAGGCGCGGGATCGTAAGGCAGAAAAATTAAGCCTTCGGGGAGCACTTGAACGGGGGCGAGAAGTTTCAGCCGGAGCTGTTTTGCTTGGTGTGATTGATTGCGTGGGGGGTTGAGAAGTGGCAGCTTGTAGATTTAATCGGTTGGATTTAGCAGTAGCTGCACCAACTCTTTCCGCTTCTAAGCGATCGATTTTGTTAGTAGCAGCTAAACCCTCACCAGCCCCGCCCTCGATTCCTCCTAGTGGAATCGACTGTTGGGGTTTAAAAACAGGACGAGGCGCAGAAGATATTGAGGGAGCGACAGGCATTCCAAAGGATGTGCCTGGAGTGGGATTGCTAGCAGCTTCTGGTAACTGTGATCCTTGATTGGCGTTGGATTGCTCATTACCTAGTGTTGCTGTATCGGGTGTTTCTTCTAAGGACGTCATTAGTTCCTGTGCCTCTTTAGGGTTGAAATGAGTCGCCACTAGGCGTTCTGCACTGCGATAGTCTTGCCTAAGATATTTAAGTATTTCCTTATTGCTTTTTTCCTTAAATTCCTCCGGCAAGAATTTACGAAGCACATCAAAACAGGAATTTATAGGTGTCAGTTGTCCGCGTACTGGGATATTGTAAGGTAGGCCGTTTTTCCCAAACCCACTTCGGCGGAGTATCAGAAGGAATGCTTTAAGTATTTCAAAGTCTGAGTACATAGGTTCAGGTTATCATTATTCTGTTTGATTTTATGCTTTTTCCGATTGTCTTGCCAGAATTTCTGCCGGGTTTGAAGTAATTAGTTGATGCTCTTTAGGAGAGGCTACGACTTGCATTGCTACATGCGTGTTGCCGGCAAAAAATATTCCCTCTCCGATACCTTCCGACATCAACAGTCTTTGTTCCCCTTCCGATAAATCGAAAACTCCTGCTAGTAGATCAATTGAAGCAGGAGCTTGTTTTAAAAGTATCTGGATGGAGGAGTTGGAAATAATTTCCTTGCCCCGCTCGTTGCCCAAAAAGTCTTCTACATCCTGAGTAATGGTGGTCAGTCCCAAATAATATTTTCTGGCTCGTTTGGCCATATCCACCAGGAAATCTGCTGAGTCTTGGTTGCGCATCAAATACCAAGCCTCATCAACAATCAGGAGCCTCTTTTTCAGTTTTCCCCTAATTTTGGTCCAGACATAATCTAAAATCATATGTATAGACAGCGGCCTGAGTTGGTCCGGCAGGTCGCGGACGGAAAAAACAGTAAATGAATTAGATAGATCGATATTAGATTGGGTCGAGAAAATACCAGAGAGCGACCCTTTGATAAACCTTTCTAAGCGTGCGGCTAACTCCATCGCTGGTCCTTCCTCCATACCGATTAGTTGTTTGTATAAGTCTTCCATTAAGGGTGGTTGCTTATTTTGTGTTTTAGGGTCATCGGTGATGCCTTTTAATTGGTAAGTTTGTTTTAAAGCCCTGTCTAATAAGGCAGCTTCTTGGGCGCTTAAAGTCCCCAGTACAATTCTTAAAAAGCTGGTTAAAGATAAAATCTTCCGGCCCAATTCATTTTCTCCGTGAGTAATTTCATCAGACAGATCAAAAGGATTGATTTTAACAGGACTCCCGGCGGAAAAATTAATATACTCACCACCTACGGCTTGGCATAAGGGTAAGTATTCCTGTTCCGGGTCAATCACAATGATTTCTGTCCCGAACATTAAAGATCTGAGAGCTTCCAGCTTAACAAAATAAGACTTTCCGGCGCCGGATTTGGCAAACACTACAGAATTGGAATTTTCCATGCTAAACCTATCAAAAATAATCAAAGAGCCATTATGTTGATTAATGCCGTACATGATTCCCTCATTGGCAGTAAGCATAGATGAGGCAAAGGGAAAAGTAGTGGCTAAGGATGTGGTATCCATATTGTGGGTAAGGTTAAGTAAATCTTGCCCCTGTGGTAAGCAGGTTTTAAAGCCGTCCTCCATTTGCAAAGTAGTTTGTTTGGCAGTTATAGAAAGGGATGCTAGAGTGGATTCCACCAGCTTTGAAGTATTATGTAGTTCTTCTAAAGATGCGGCCGGAATACTGATATAGAGGGCAAATTGGAAAAATCTCTCAACGCCTCTTACCAGTTGGTCCTGGAGTGCTTTGGCATCTTCCAGGGCTACCTCAACAGCTGGGTCAATGGCTCTGCCCCGTTCCACATCAGTTTGTATGGTGGCCTCCATTTCTGCCACTTTGCGCTTGAGTTCATCCAGCACTCCTTGTGACTGGGAGGGATAGATAAACATGGAAATAAGCAGTGAATGGTCGAAAGAAATTAATGGTTCAAGCCAGTTTGGTTCAACAAATCGGGGATAATCCGATACAAAATAAGTCTTAAAGAAACGGCTATTAACCCGTAAGTAGCTAAAATCCACTTCTGTTTCTGCCGGAGCCAGGACATCCTCCAGGGTTAATTGAGGAGGGGTCGGTTCAACCTGGTTATTTGGTTTTTTGTTAAACAGTTTTGGTAACTTCATTCTGCCAGCTCCTCTACCACAAATGGGTGTGTTTTAGCACTCTGGGTTATTACAGGCGGATTTGATTGCAGACTTGACTGCGGTGGTGGCATCGGTGGTTCGGCGGGTCGATTAGGCAGTGTATCAGTGGGTTGGTGGGTCAGTGTGTCGGAAGGAGGAATTGGTTGGGGATTTTTAAGCTTGACAGCCAAATCTTGAGGTTTGACTTCTTGGTTGGTAGGTTTTTCCGTAATTTCTCCATTATAGATTGCATAAAAGATTTTAATTAACTCAGTTTTTTGCAGTTGAATTGCTTTGAGCCCCACCCTGTTTAGTTGCCTGACAAGCTGATCCCTTCTTGGCAAAAGCACAGTTTTAACTTTTTGCTCTAAGGCCTCCCTTGAGGCAGTCAGTCCCAATTCTAAACTAAACAGCGGGACAACTATGTAGAAGTTTTTATCCAATACTTCATTTTCTTTTACTAGGCTTTGGATAAATTGTTTGTATTCGGTGATCATTCCGGAAAGTAGCGGGTTAGTTTGTGCTTTTTGAGCTTTATCCAAAATGCGAAGATATGAGCTGATGTCAAGTCTTTCGGAAATTATGACAATTTGAATACTAAATGATAAAGAATTTAGCATCTGGGCAAAACTGCCAATGATAGCTATCTGTTCCCTGTCTGAAAGTAAGCCAAAATTGACTGCAGAAACCTGCAAAATTAGCGCACCACCACCGTCTTTTAGCAGCAGGATGTCGTCTTGGATATCTGCGATAGATAGATGTTGTTGAGTTGTATTCATACGAACTATTTAGCCGTTATCTGTAGAGGCGGCAAAACTTCCCCGGTTAGCTCTATTTGTAGCACATCAAACGTAAAATCATCTTTTTCCAGCTCTAAAGTATAAGTTCCGTTAGGCAGCGGGGTTGAACTGGTGAATTGGCCCAGTTTATTGGTTTTTAAAGCCCGGACAGGTAATCCTTCTTTATCGTAAATGACCGCCACCACTCCTTCCAGATAATTATTCTGTTTATCTTTCACAATTCCGTTGATAACATTGGGAAATGTAGTTAAGGCAACTGTGGTGTGTTGAGGTGGCGGGGGGACAACTACTTTTACTTTTGCCCTGGCAATGGGTTGAGGGATAGCTGGTATTGATACTTCCGGCTCCTTGATTGTTTGAATCTGTTGTTTAATTGCAGACGATTGGTCAACCAGGCTCTTTAAATCTGTCATCGCTTTATTGACCTGTTGGCTGTAATCAACAGGGATTGGCGCCGGTTGTTGGGCTTGGCTTTTAATTTGAGATATGGTTCGTTCGGTTTGGATAATCTTCATTTGTAACTGTTGCGCCTCTCGGGCTAAATCGACTGTTTTTTGTAGCTCCTCTTTTGTAGGAAGGGGAACAGGAGTATCGGATGGAATCGGAGTATCAGTGAGTCGGTGGGTCAGTATACCAGAATTCTGGTTTTCCGGTTGTCCGGTCTTATCTGATCTCATCTGATTAATCTGACCAGCTCCGGCCAGGTACATTACCAATCGGCTCCCATATAAAGGATCTTCTTTATACGTTTTACCGTTTTTACCCCAAACTCTTTTGGTAGGAGAATAAATAGCCTTGAGGAATGCTCTCACCCAATGATCTAAGGGCCTTGACCCTATTGGTAAAAAGGCAAAAGCCACACCCACCAGGGCAGAGATAACAGTTAGGGGCCAGGCAACCAGAGGAAAATCATGGGCAAAAAAAACAAATATCAAATAAGCGATAGTAGAACCTGTTGCCAGGTAGGCAAACTGTTTTAAAGTCATATCCCCGATCAGTTTAAATTGAAAGGATGTGACATTTTGGGGGATAGGGTGCAGATTATCCATGAGTATTATCTATATACATCGTGAAAAAAGTGTTTGCAAGAAGCTCAAAGAGGATCATTTTGGGGCAATTAGTATAAAAACCCTAGTTTAGTACTTGATAATTAAAATTTCTATTGATATTTTATAAATGTGGTGTACCATCCCGCGGAGTCTTGACGAAGTGGGAAAGATACAAAGGGAACTCTGTGTAATTCAGAGACTGTGCCGCAACGGTGAACTTGAGCTATTAGTCATTAGCTGTTAGCTTTTAGCAAGAAATTGCGAATAGCCAATAGCAAAAAGCGAATAGCTTTTTAAGTAAGTCCGGAGACCGACCACGATTTATCCCGCGAAGTTTCAATGAAGTGGGATTCCCGAGCAGGAGTAAATATGCCATTCCAAGAACTCGAAAGAGGTTATTTATCAACCCCAACTAATTCTGCCGAAAATAGACCATTGCAGCCCCCTCAAGAGATTCTTTCTAATCACTACCGGTTGATAGAATTTACCGGTAATTTGCGAACCAGTGCAGATTTGCAAAGAGCTGGTTGGGATAGTTTTACTGAGATTAAAAGGTTTATCGGTGATATTAACCTTGGTTTGATTAATGGATTAGCTCTTTCGCAGGCAGTTGCATTTTCAACCCGTATCCTGACGGATCACCTTCGTTTTTACGACGCGGAGTTTACCCGGCAGGAACCGGTGCTGCCGCACCACAATTACTTGGGTTCTTGGCAGGGTGAAAAAAGGTGGCTGGGGAATAACGGCCGGCCGGTGGTGTATGGGATAGATAAAACAGAAAGAATGGGTGCAGGTAGGCGGGAAGCAGAAAAGACTGAAAAACTCCTGCTGGAGGCAGAAAATAATTCATTTGTTGTGTCCATGAGCGCCGAGGGACCCAGCGGCTATTTAGATGAAAATGGTTCTGATACACCTCACCTCAATACTCAAACCAGGGTCGAATGGAAAGATCAGGACGGAACCTTAAAGGGGATTACCCTCGTAACTGATTTAACTATTGATCAGGCAGAGAGAGTGATGGCAGATTTAGGTGAGCCGACTGTTCTTACCAAAAGAGAAGATAGAATGCAACGGGCGGTAAATCTTTTAGAAAATCCAGCTACACCATCTTTGCCTGAGAGATACAAAAATCCCTTTGAATATGTTTTTGACAAAATTCTGGCTATTAGAGGAGAGGGTGATATTCGTTTACGTCAGAAAAACGGCAGTATTGAAGTTAGGCCAGTGGCGGGGATTAGGCAGAAAATAGCTAATTTTGAATCTTTGTTAGATTTGAATGAAACTAAGGAAAGATTGCTTAATGAATTTGAAGAGTTTATTTTAGCTGATTACCAAAAGGTAAACAGTCATGCTTTTCAACAGGAAATTATTAATTTAGCAGAGAAAGCAGTTTTAATTTTCACTGAAAATTATCTGATGCTTCAAGGAAGTAATACGCCCGCAAGTTCTTTCATTAACTTACCTCAATACATCGAACGTGAAGGTGGGATCGTGAGACTACGGGATGAAAGAGGTGATTTTAGGCAGGCAATTGCCTTTTTGCAGACCCGGGCCGGTTGTCCCAGCTCTGTTAAGACTGCTGGAGGAGGATCTACTATAAGCGGTATATCTGTGTTTGGTGAGTCAGATTCGATGGGGTCGTTATATTTTCCTTGTCCCAAGTGCGGAGCAGTCAATAAAAGGCCTTTTGAAGGATATGTCGATAATTGTCAGAGTTGTGGCTCAGCTGAAGTTTCATGTAAACCGTCAGCTGCCAAGACAGAGAAACAGAAGGATTCTAAAGAGTTGGCAAAAGCAGCATAAGTTTCGGAAATATCAGAAGAAATCGGATAGATCAGTTAAGATCGGATAGCAGATAACTCAGAAATGTTAATATTGATTTATGATTTATGACGTAACCGATCTAGATGTATATAATCGTGCGCTCAAAGCACTTAATTTAGTTTATAACTTAGAGAAACAAATTCCTAAATCACATTTCAAGCTGGCTGTACAAATAACTTCATCTGCCGAAGGCATACCAGCTCATATTACTGAGGGGTTCGGCAAGCGAAGGTCGGACAAAGAATGGAAACGCTTTTTAGAAATAGGTATGGGATCATCTGATGAAACTATTACACATGCCCGTTCTGTACAAATTTTAGCAAAACACTTACCTGGAATTGATAACGGACTTTGTGAACAAGTAATTGCAGAATATAAAATCATCTCCAAGCAGATAAATAAATTGCGGAATAATTGGATTGACTATAACACAAAGTGATCTGATCTATCTGATACACTGATACTCAGATCTCTTCCGATCTTATCCGTACTCTCGTCAGGATTTTCTCAGAATTTAATCAAGCACATAAATAGTTATTAGTTTAGAGTTCGTAGTTGGTAGAATTTTTCTACCAGAAAGTTGACAGTAAGTTAACCAAAGACCTAAACTGGAATCAGTCCATCGGTTTTGGAAAACTTATCTATACGAAACTATGGGCACAGAAAATATGGCAGAAGGAACATCACCAGGACCAGAAGTTGCAGCAGCACCTCAAGCCGCAAACATAGAGGTTAAACCTCCTATTCCCGGCATGTCCACTGAACTATTTACGACACTAAATAAACGTCATCCTCTCAAGGTTATTGAGGAGCAGCGGACTAAATATAAAACCCATGAAGAATTTCTGGCAGATGCAGAAAAAGAAGCAGAACATATCCGTACTACACTTGCCCAACAGTCTGCGGTCAGTAAAGAGAAAGGTTTGGGTCGGTCAGAGTTGGCGCAAAGGAATAAATTTACAGAAGAGGAAGTAGTTGCTCATGCCGGTTTGGCGGATGGACCGCGCTTGCAAACCGCAGAAAATTTGCTGGGAATTGAACTTACATCTCAACAAAAAAAGGCAATTCTTGAGGCTCATCAGGTAGGAAAAGGTGAATTAGGTAAGGACGATACTCCGGCAGGTGTATTCAATTATAAAGTGGGTCAGCTTTTGCGGAAAGCAGAAATCCTTAAAAAAGCCGGTTTTACCGAAGAACAAAGAAGTATCCTGTTGGAGGCAGGAATAACCGGAGCCTTAGAAAAGCTTAGAGCAGCAGCAAAGAAAGCTGGAATCAAAAAAGAAATTGAGGCAGTCACTTATGCGGAGGTAGTTAATCCGGCATTTATTGCGTCAGATGCAGAAATTAATAAATTAGTGACGGAAAGCAGAGCATCTGTAGAGGCAGTTTTATACCCTCAGACTGAGGTTGAACAAAAGGAATTGGAGTGCGTGCTTTATTTCGTGACGGATCGTATAGGTAGAGTGTACACAGAAGCTATGAGCGCAGCCCCTAAAGTTGAATCTGATTGGGGTGTCCCGCCAAAAGAAAGAACTCCTGATGACAGAATAAATGACGTGCATAGCGTTCTGGATAATTACGAAGAACGTTTTTGGAATTACGGTGACGAATCTTTCAAAATGCTTTTTGAGAAAGCGGGTATCCCTTTTCCAGGAGTGGCAGCTTTAAGAGAAAAATATGGAAGCTTAGCAAGTCTTGTTGCATTAAAAGCAGGTAGAGCAATAGAAAAAGAACTTAAAGGAATTGGGCCTCCAATATCTAAAGAGCTGGAGGAGGAGTTAATAAGAATGCCAACTGCTGAAAGAAGAGCTTTTTTCAGGACTTTGCTGGAATATCATAAGCTAGAGAATATTGGTGACTTCTATTTACTTGACATTAAAGCTGAGCTTTTCGCAACAAGAGGTGCAAGAGAGAGAAAAAGGCGGGAAGAGAGGAAACGGGCGACTGCCAATGAAAGGTTGCATTACAGCGACTGGAGAGAAAGATTTGACTTTACCTGGGCAGAAACTGCGGAAGAGTTGGATGATTCAATTGATGATTGGCTGGATTATTTTCAAAATGCCCTGCCGCAAGAGATAGAAGATGCGATGTATCAAGAAGTGCAAAAAGGACTAGCTAATGCTCTGGCTGCTTACGAGAAAGCACGTAACCGCATTGGTATCGATTCTGCTTCTATTCTTGCTGAATCGCAACGGGAGAAAATCATTAGCCATGTAAAGAAAATTTCAGGCGCCCGACTGGTCGATAGTAAGAAAGGTATGGAGTATTTTCTTAAGTTAAAACAAGACATCGCTGCCAAGTATGACGCATATGAGGATGCTACTTATTTAAGAGAAGGTTTTGCCATAATGGCAGACAAAATAGCTGAAAATGACGGGGCATATTATAAAGGCGGGCCGAAAAATATCCACAAGCCCTTACCAGGACAGACAGAAGCTTATCGGGCAAAAATAAGAAGGGAGGCAATAGAGTATGGAGCTACTCGTCGGTTATATATCACCAAGGAAGATTTTGAGAATGCTGAATTAGGAGAGACAGCGATCAGAAGGGAAGCAATCAGAAACGCAATGGCTTATAACGCCAATCCCGCAAATAAGCAAAAAAAGACTGCTTTGGATGTGGAAGCTATTGTCAGGCAAAAAATGGACGAGAAAAGGGATAAGGACGAGAGAGGGGGCAGGTACGTTTGGGGAGAGGATGATTCAATTGAAGATTTGTTGTTAAGGGATAGCAGGGGTAGGGCAGAGGCGGGAAAATTGCTGGGTCCCTATAAAGGTTTGGTAACTGAAAATCAAGTTACATTTAAAGCAGTAAGTGATTTTAGAGAACGACTTAGGACTGAAATTGCTCAGTTAAACTTATCTCCACAAGAAGCGACTAGGAGATTAGGACAAGAGATGATAGCCAGGAAAGCAGATATTAATGCAGCAATGGCTGAAGCGAAAAAAAGATTAACAGATCGGAATACGGCTTTGGCTAAGATAGATTTAAGAACAGGAGTTTTCAAGGGAATCAAGGATCTGTTGGATAAAGAAGATGGTCTATTTGGGAAAACACCGGAGGAAAGAAAGGATATCATCAGGCAAAGGATAAAGGACAAAATAAAAGAGTTGGGACTTATGGAATTACATGATGAAATTGAAGAGATTGCAGATCAAGATCAACAAGATAAGGCTTTATGGGAGTGGGTAGAAGAATATAATCAGCCTAAACTAGAAAAGAAGAAAGAATCCTCTGAAGCTGCTGCTTGGTTTCCTAGTTTGTGGGATGAGGAAAGGTTAAGCATCAATAGACCGGAGTTGTTGGTGAACAGGACTCTTGAAGAAGAGCAGTTTAAAGCCATGATTGAGAAGATAAATGACCCTTATGAAGGTCTAACCGATAGACAAATAGGTATTAGAATCAGGAATCAATTTCGAGAACAGATTCAAAGAGAAGTTCAAGTTAAGAATCTTTCACCGGATAAAGCGAAAGAAGAATTTGATGGATTGATGAAAGAGAGGGAAAGAGATATTAAAGACAAGATTGAAAACGTTTTGTTTGAACGGAAGCAAAGAATGACCAGGGCTATCCGGAATTTCAATATTAATGTGGATGATGACAAATTTAAAGGACTGGAAGCCAGATGGGGTGGTTTAACAAGCCGGGTGGTCAATATGGAAACAGGAGAGCTTGAATTAACCACTCTTTATGCAGAGCTGGAGGAAATACTCAAAGCAAAAATTGATAAAGATAGACAAGATGTGGAGCGTGATGTAAAAGAATGGGAAGAAGGATTTTTGGCTACCCATCCCGGATTATCACAAGCAGAAATTGATGCAGCAGAAGTACTAGAGAGAAAAAGCTACAAAGAAGAAAACCTCAGTTTAAATTTAACAGATACTCAAATTGATGAGCATATAGGAGCATGGAAAATCGGATATAAAGCTACCTATAATCCTACAGACGAGGAGTTAGAAGAAGACAGAAAGGAACAAAGAAGGCTTTTTAGAAGAAATTATACCTTTGGTGCTGTTTTAGGACTTGAGGAGATGGGTATTGCCAAGGATTTGCCCATTTGGAACTACTTTTATTATGGTGATGAATCTTTGATAGGAGCTTTTGCGCCTTTAGTAGGGTACACAGATGATGATAAAGGGGATTTGCCGGAACTTTTAGACAGACCCCGCCGAGAAATGGAAGCTGTCTGGTATTTCCTTGGGCAGCAGCATATGGATGGGCAGATACTTGAAGTGGTAGATAGGAAACCAGGGTCAGTAGTTAAAGATAAAAAGGGTAATTTAAAACCAGGTCATGAGGAAAGATGGGTACGTCTCAGAGTAATTAATGCGGGAGGTAACCTTAAGTTAAGAGGGATATTTGAAATGATGTTTATGATTTCTACCAGCGGAGGGGTAGAGGTAGTGCCACTAGCGGCAAAAATAGGTAGTCTGGGAGTATGGGATGAAGTTTTGGAAAATGGCCAGAGAACTAAACAAGGGTGGCAGGGTTTTAGAAAAAGAAGATGTCTGTGGGAATATAGACAACAAAGCTTTTTCAATACCAGAGAATGGGCAGATCCACTGGCTCATGTAGAGAGGTTGGCGGGTGCCGTTGAAGCCAGAAAGTATTTGGTGGGAGGAGAAATTCAAGGACAGGGACACATACCTGGGGCATTGATAGAACCAATGAGCGGTGCTTATAAATTCCGGGATGAATTGTTCGATTGGCAAAAATGGATAGATCCAGAAATTAGGAAGAAAGTAGCCGGTGAACAGGGTTTACCGGGAGGTATAGCTGATAAAGCAACTCCAGAGGGACAGAATATTCTTACAAAGAATATTCAAGACCTATTAGAAACGAGCGGTATGAGTGAGTATATTTTACCAACAGCTAAAGATAGATTAGTAGAAATAGGGGCGGGTATCATGAAGCCCCTAATTGATTACATGAATGCGCGTAGATATCTGATGAACAGGGCTGGCCTGGCACCTAAAAATTGGAAGTACGACAATGAATTAATAGTCAATGCTTATTTTAATGAATTATTCAATGAAGATCTAATGGGTTCAGAAAACTTAGCCTATGCTCCTCAGGGAAGAAGTAGGGTAGCGATAGAGATATTCAAAGACATCTTAAAAACAAGCACCTATCATATATTAGTGGAAAAAGACCATAAGCTTTTATATCCCAAAGCGGTGGAAACTAAAATAGAGATGGACAGGCGAAGAAGAGATTCGGTGCTTGCAGTATTGCCACAAGAAGCTCAACAGGGGGTTGTAGAGAAAATGGGTCTTAAAAGAGAGGAGTTAGAAAAGCTGAAAACTGAAAAAATTAGCAAAGAGAAAAAGGAGTTAGAAAAGCTGAAAACAAAACCAGATAAAATAGAAGAGAAAATCAGAGAACTAGAAGCTCAGTTAAATATGGAAGCAGAAGAAGCTATCAGTGCATTAGTTGACGAGCGGCTAAACGAAAAACTGCATGAACAACTTCAAACACCTGACCCAGTTAATAACCCGATAGAATTAAATTTGCCGCCGGATATTTTGAAAATGCTTAATGCCAGGTGGAAATTCTTGCGAGATCAGCACACTCAGGGAAAAACTACTAAGAAAAATGGTTATAAAAGAGTGAAAGAGGGGACTGATAATATCGAGGCTGAGCTTAAGAGGGTGCTTGACTATTATATTGAAAAAGAATTACGAAAGAATTTTTCCGGTGAATGGTTTGCCAGGTTAGTTGCTTAAATTTAATCAGATTAGGGAGATTGCCCAGGTATATTACCTGGAACATTGGCAGTTTTTCTCGGACTGAGTCGTTCACCAATTCGACCTGATTTCAACCACTTAGGAACCCAGCTCGTTCCTGATGCTGCCTCAGCAGGTGACCAGCCTGGTGGTCGGCCCCTGAATTCATTATAATTTTGGCCTATTTTGGTTATCCCACCGGCAAATTGCTGCCATTGGTTAGAATAACCCCTGCCGCCCTGTAAGTTGCTGCTAAACTCCCGACCCAGCAATTCTCCGGCTGCTCCTTCTCTGCCAATACTACGGCTGATTACGCCCGGAATCCCCGGCATAATGGTTAAGATGGCAAAAGCCGCCAGGTAATTGATAAATCCAACATCAAATCCCCCCAACAGCGGAAAAGTGGCTGTGCCGGTGATTGGTATGGCATGGGTGCCCTGTGTCATGGGTAGGACCCCCAATGTCCGATTAAATGAAGAGTCACCCGAAATATCGAAGCTGCCCGTAGTATCTATGCCCAGTAGATAAGCCACCAGATACATGGCTGCCAAAACTGCCGGAAAAGCCAAGACATTAGCCAGCATGTTTAACATCCAGCTGGTGGCCATGCTTTGCCTACCCGGCAAAGAAGCTGCTAAAAGTTGAAAAGGAGCAATGATAGTTAAGAAAATAACCATCAAATAAGCTTTGACTAAGTTAAACAATAATTTGACCAGGCTATAAATCATCACTGCCAAGGCAATCCATGATAAGAGCAATCCTCCTAGCATTGGCACATCAGCAGCAGCCACTGCAGCGGTGGCTAACCCGGTGCCGATAGCCACGAGACTGCCTATGACCGGGACAATATGGCCGATTTGTTCGCCGTACTGAAAAGCCATCACTGAAGCAGCAAACCTGATGAAACTATTGACCGACTCGGGGGCATTATCTAGAAACTGGGATAATACATGCTCAATATAGTTGGCATTGGTCCGTTCCTGACTCGGGAGGCGTTCATCCGGAATTAACCTAGAATATATTCGCAGTATGTTGTTTCTGTTATCGTTTTTGTTTAAGTCAGCAATCAAATCCTGCGGCCCTTTACCTTGTGCCATCTGGAAATAGGTGCCTACCACATTTGTTCCCACAAAAGCCATATCAGAAATCAGCCCGGCAAAAAAGAAGCTAAAAGTGATTAGTAGTAGGCCAATTACCAGTCCTGGTAGTGCAGCTTGGGCCGTGATAACGGTTTGTGGATTAAGTTTACTCCGGAACATCACCATCAATCCGATGACCAGGAAGATGATAATCATGATAACATAAGCGATGTTTCGGGAAACTTGCCATAACTTTAAAATTGGATTTAAGATGGCTGCACCGTTTCCGCCTACGCCTTGAGCCTGGGCTTTTTTGACAATCCCCAAATCACTGCCAAGGCTGGCTAGGTAATCAGCGCTTTTGACAGGCGGGTGTTGATACAGGGCAACCATCATTGAGCCGGTAGCGCCTAAGATTCCGCCCGAAAGATTGGTTTGTGAAAGAACCGGTACCCCTTGCAGCATGCCCTGGGCATTTTTAGTCATCTGGTAAGTTAAGCAAGGTTGGCCAATGAAGGATTGGCCAACAGCCAGACAGGAAAAAGTATGAAACATATTATTAACTAACAGGTCGGTATAGAGGGGGGAGGTGGGGGAAACAGTAGGCGGTAGGCTGTAGGCGGTAGGCTGTAGTGTAGTAGCAGAAGGGGTAGCGGTTTGAGCAAAAGCAGGGGTAGCCAGTAGTAGGTAGGTGGTAGTTAGCAGTAGGGCAAGAATTCGGGCAAACATATAGTTTTATATAACAGTAAAACAAATCAACCTATTTTTGCAAGCCCTCTGGGAAATTTTAAATTACCAATTATAAATTCTAAATGAATATAAATTTCTAAAGTTTAAATTTCAAATTACTTAGTGTTTATTGCTATCTTTGAAAAGATTAGGGTTAGTTCCTGTGCTTCACTCCATAGTCTTCTGCAATCATTTTTTAGTTCTTCAACTACCTTAGCTAACATCCTAAGCCAGTATTTAGTTTCTTTGGATTCTTTTTTGCATATAAAAATCTTATTTTTGAAGTCTTTTCTGCTGCTTGCTCCATTTGCTTCGCAGTAGTTTGCTCCAATACTGGTTCCGGATCGGATGAGTTGATCAATAACAGGTATTGTCAGTATAGTCTTAGGAGCTTTTTTACAAAGCTCAATAATCGCTTCAGCGAATTTTGCAGTTCTTTCTTCTAAATCAAATTTATCATTTCTAATTTTATTCATTTAATATTCAGTTCAAATTGAAAATTTTAAATTTAAAATTATTCGCTTACGGGCTAGGTGACGGGCAAAACCATTTAGTTGCATCATTTGGAAAATTGGGATCTCCGCACAGGGTTTTTATGTTAAATACCGTGACATTGATGCCGGTAAAATTAAAAATCAGTTGCAGTACCAGCCAGGCTATTGCCATAAAGACTACTCCCAAAATAGCCCAGACCAGCGCATGATGGGCAGCCTGCAGGGCTTTAGGTTCTCCGCCGGAAGTTAAGTATTTAAACCCGGCCATCACAATAAAAACCAGCATGACTATAAACGCCAGCCCAACTACAACGGAAACTAGGCTGCCGAAGACCTGTTCAATTTCAGTCAAACCTGCCGGATCTGGTCCCATATCTTTAACTTAACATTAACAGTTTTGAAGGTCAACCTGTCACAAGATTTTTAAATTACAGTCCTACTGCGTTGGGGTCTGGCCTGGGGATAGTAAGGTTACCGAGATTCAGCCCGGTGAATTGAGCAAATACATTAGCTAGCGCAAAGGCGACTGCCAAAACAGCCAAACCGATCAGAGCATTAATAATTCTGTTGCGGGCTTTAGCCACGTTTTCCTTGTCTCCGCCGGAGGTAATCCATTCAAATGCGCCGACTATTAACATAATTAAGACAACTAAAGCAGCAACCGCAAAAGCCAGGAATAATATATTAGAGATGGCATTACCCAGTGTTGCAAAGCCCACTCTCGGTTTTTGTATTTGGATGGTGTTGGTAGACGGTCGACAAGTACCGATAGTGGGGACATTTTGAGCAGGGTCCATTATGCAAGTTAAATTTGCATCGCAACCATTATTTGGAAGACGATCCGTAGGATTGCATACTGAATTTTCAATTCCAGCAAAAACACTGGAGGTATTCACTAAAACAAACAAAGCGAAGATTAAAACAAGAACAAAACTAAATTTCCTCATATCTTTATATTAACTATATCCATATCTAAAAGCACTTGTCAAGGGCCTTTAAAGAATTTAAAGCCGATAAAGGTTCCGAGAACTTGGATGATAGCGAAAGCCAGAGCAAAAAGGATGATGCCGATAATGGCATTGATAATTTTACTGCGGGCAGCAGCTACTTTTTCCTTATCTCCTTCGGAGATCATCCAGTCAAATGCTCCCCAGACAATCATCAGGATTAAAACTATGCCTGCCACAGAAAAAATTAAGATTATAAAATTAGATAAAAATTGGCTGATTGCCCCAGCCCCGGTAGGATCTTTTGCTAAAAAGCCTGCCAGAGGAGAAGGTGCAGCGATGGTGCCGAATCTACATTCGATGCTATCTTTATCTTTGCCGGTCGGGGAGCAGTCAGGAGCGGCTGATAATATGCCTGCAAAAAATAGAAAAGCAAATGTCACTAGGATAAAAGATAAAATCCTCATTTGATCAATTGTAAGCCAGAAATACCGAATAAAGAAGATAGTAAATATTGCAAAATCAAAAAAGCAAACATTAATACTACAAACCCAATTATAGAATGCGTAAGCATATCCTTAGCTGCTGCCACCTCTTCTTTATTGCCTCTGGATACTAAATATTTAAACGCTCCAAATAAAAAATATATTACTACTGCCGCCGCCGCTAAGGAAAATATGGGAGTGACTAATAAATTAGTTGCTTGTCCTAAAGATGTGATTCCTCCAAAGCCGAATACATCTTTGATCTCCACCTTAGCATAGACAGGGCTAGTAAGTAGCATGCAGCAGGTAGTAAGTAGTAAGGATAAGACAACTTTGAACTTCATTAGAATGGTAATCCTCCTGTAGTTGGTTTGAAAACTTCAGAAGCATATTTTGCTATAGAAAAAGCTAGCAAAGTTATCATCAACCCAATGATGGCCCAGGTAATCCTGGCTCGGGCTTTGGCTAAATTTTCTTTTTTACCTTGAGCCATTATATAAGATATTGCTCCCCAAACCAGGTAATAAAAGGCCAGGAAGACAGCTATATAAAAAATAATGTTTAGAAGCGGTGTTAGCAAACTACCCAAATCAACAAATTTTTTTAAATCTGCGGGAGGATCTATAGTATTCCCACCAGGTAATTGTAAAGCTAAATTTAGTGATTTATGAATCATGATTTACGATTTATGAATGTTTTAGTGCTTTTAATAAATCCTTGTAAAATTTGATGAGTTAAGTTAGATTGATCTGCTAAAGAATTAAAATCATCAGTATTGAGATAATCTACGTCTTTTGCGATAAGTATAAAATTTTTAAGTTCTGTTAACGATCCTTGAGCTAAGTAATAAAATTGCAGTTTTTCCTTATAAGATTGTCTTCCAAAGCCTTCTGCGATATTTGCTGTAATTGAAGCTGTTGCTCGTCTCATTTGATCAATTAAGGAATAAGTTTCCTCTTTTGGGAATTTCTTAGTTATTCCATAAACCATAATAACTAATTTATGTCCTTCTTTCCAGACGTTAAGATCTGTAAATGATTGTATTTTTCCATTTCTCATAAATCATATATCTTATATCTTAAATCACTCTTTACCGATCGAATCCGGGTATCTTTAGTATATCGAATCCGATGATTTGCAGCAGCAGAGTGGCAAAAATAATTATTAGTAGCCCTATCACCGCGCTAGTTAATCTTTCTCGTCCGGCATGTAAAGTTTCCGGGTTTCCGGAAGAGGTTAACATCTGAAAGGCTCCCCAGATCATCATCAAAAAGGCTAAACCACCGGAAATCCCGATAACAAATGTCATTATATCTTTGGTCAGCTCCTTGGGATCAGTATGGATACAGCCGATGGCAGTTTTAACTGCCGGCCCTCTGGTTGCAGCATTGTTAGCATCACATTCTGATTCTAGCCCGGCTGAAGTACAAACTATTTGACCCTTTTCATCAGTACTACCACAGCCTTTGATGGCAATCTTCTTAATGACATCGGGGATTTTAAAGTCTGTTTTACACATAATGTTGTCTGTCTTATCTTTTTCAGTAATTTTGATGGTGTAATCACCTTGGGAAACATTGTCAAGTAAACGGGTAGCAAATAAGCCATTGACATTGGTTTTGGTAGTGGCAGAAGTGACTAGTTGGCCATTATTTTGTAAGATGGTTATATATTCTTGATTAGGTAATAAACCAGCCAAGCTGGTGCCGATAGTATAGGCGCCTTTTTGTGTTGGTACCTCTTCGACGTAAAGATTACAGGATTTTTGTGGTCCAAAAAGCGGTGGTGCTACGGCACCGGGTTTAGTCACAACAAAGGATACTTGATCACACTGAATCCGGCCATCCTTTTTGATGCTGATGGTATAGTTTCCTATCGGGAATCCGGGTTTGTCATCGGGTGCCAAAACTAATCTTTCTGCCGGTAAGGAGTTACTACGGGTGAGTTGGGTGCGAATGGGTTTACCACTAGTAGTGATGACCCCATCAATGACAATGTCATACTGATCCTTAGGAATAGTATCAACTTTTAACACTACTCCTGTTTGTGGATCAACGCTGGTTTGCTCAATGGTTGCAATGCACCCAGTTTGGGCTGGTCTTTCTTCGATAGGAAAGCTGATGCTGCAGACATTACGGTCTTTAGTCGGGTAACCCATAGCGTCGTTACCCAGGAGGAATAGATAATTACCTACCATCCAATCAGAGGGAGTCTTATTTATGGTAATTACACCTGTTAGTTTGGTCGGATCTGTGGGATCAGAAGGTTGCAGATCAATCCACCCCGCGCCGATAGAATAGCGGCATCCAGCATTGCCGCTATTCGGAGCGCATAATCCGACACGATACTTACCAGCCGGTAGAGACTCGGTGTTAATCCTTATGGATAAATTGCTCATATTACGGCTGGGCGTAATTTCATTGGCAGAGCCAGGATCATAAAATATAGGCGTACAGGCAGCTGCTGTTTCTTCTGCGGTAATTAGTTGTGGAGAATAAACCACGAAACTAACACTAAGGAAAAATATTGCCAATAAGATTTTACTAACTTTGGACATTAGATTGAGCTTAACATAATGGTAAATAAAATGGTAGAATTCTAAGGTTATGTTTGCCCAAAAAATAGTTCAGAGTTTAGAGTTCTTAGTTCGTAGAAAAATCTTTTTTCTTCTTTTAATTTTTATTTCCTTACTCCTTACTACCAACTACTTACTACCGACTGCTCATGCTGATGAGATCGAAGATTTGCAAAAACAAATTGATCAGTTAAATCAGGCCCGGGAACTGTCTGTTAAAGCCACTAAGCCTTTGGAAGGACAACTCAACTCTTTAAAACTGCAACTGGCCCAAATTCAAGCCAGTTTAGATAATTTATCAGCTAATATCAAAAAGAAACAAAAGGAGCTGGATATTCGGGAAGAAAATCTGGTAGAGCTAACAGCTATTTTTAACCAAAGAGTGGCAGAAGACTATAAAAATACCTATACCTATAACCCCTTAGGTTTTTTATTTGGACAATCAAGGCTGTCCGATAAGCTTTATCACCTAAAAACCATTAGTGAAAATAAAGAGATTATCAAAAGTATTAGCGCTGAGGTGTTGGGAATCTTAACAGACAAAGAACATTTAGAAAAAGATAAATCCAGGATGGTGGTGCTGCAGGTTGATGTTGACAAAAACGCTGACTTTTTAGGAGGGGAAATCAAAAAGGCTAAGGACTATCAAGCTGATTTAACAGGTAAGATTGCAGAACTTTCCGCCAAGCAGCAAGCAATTTTAGCAGCCAGATCCGGCCAGTTTACAGCCAGTATTGGGGATAGTGAGTTGGCGGATGATTACAACGCTTCCATCAAAGGTTTTAGGGAAGCAGCTCCGGCCGGATCCTTTGCGGTTTTTTCCTTTGGCGCCCATACTCACCGAAAAGGCATGAGTCAATACGGAGCCAGAGGCAGAGCCCAGTCCGGTCAGGATTATAAAGCCATTCTCAGGGCTTACTTCGGTAAAGAACCGGTTGGTAAAGATACCGGTGGTGATATTAATGTGTCAGGTTTTGGGTCCATGAATTTTGAAGAAAAGTACTTATACGGTATAGCCGAGATGCCTTCCAGTTGGCATCCGGAAGCGCTGAAGGCGCAAGCCATAGCAGCCAGAACTTATGCTTACAGGTATAAACAAAACGGCCAGGCTATTTGTACTACCGAGGCTTGCCAAGTATTTTCTAAATCTAAATCCGACAGCCCGCCGGATGCCTGGAGGGATGCGGTTAACGCTACCCGTGGGCAAGTGATTGAAGATGTGGTGACATATTATGCCTCAACCCACGGAGGTTTTACTACTACCATGGGGTGGGATACAACAGATGGGTCAGGAGGATCAAATTTCGTTGATAAGTCATATGATAAAGCAGGTGGGTCCCCCTGGGTTTATAAGGCCTGGTATACGCAGGGCTATAGTGTGAGCAGTGATAAGTGTGGAAGGTCTAACCCTTGGCTTTCCGGTGAGGAGCTGGCGGATATTATTAATGCGGCCAAATACAGGGATGATCGGGTTACACCTGTGACTACCTCGTGTTGGGGAGGAAATCCGTATTCTCACGCTGAGCTGAGAGACAAAGCCGGCGGGCCAGCAAACGTCAGTTCAGTAATGGTTATACAGGGGAATGGCACAACTAATGAGGTTGTTTTCCAAACCGACAAAGGTGAGATAAGACTAAGCGGCTCGGAATTTAAGACTGCCTTTAATATCCGCGCTCCCGGCAGACTGTCAATCCCTCAGAGTGGTTTCGCCTTTTTTAATATAGAAAAGAAATAAAATGAATTGACCTAATGTCTAATTTAATCATTAGCATCTATTAGGTCAATTAAAAATTAGTAATTAGAAATTTGTTTCTGTGCTATACTTGGCTGATGTTTCCTGCTTACCTAGAAAATCCTACCAAGCTCCGTTTTGACGGCCAGGATGAAGATGAGAAGATATTACTTCTCCTTAGGGCTCATCCGATAACTAATTTAAACTGGATTATTCCCGCTGTTTTACTTTTTTTGTTGCCTTTTCTTATCCCTTTAGCGCTACGATTTCTTAACCTAAATTTATCAACAGCTCCTCAAACGTTTACAATAGTGTTTCTAATAGTTAATTATCTACTGGTTTTAATTATTACCTTTGAAGGTTTTTTGTATTGGTATTTTAATGTCTATATTGTGACTGAGAAAAATATTGTTGATGTAGATTTTCACTCTTTGCTTTTTAAAAATATTGATGTAGCGCCCCTCCGGAATATCGAAGATACGTCATCTTCTATGGGTGGGATTTTTAATTCTATTTTCCACTACGGCAATGTTTTTATTCAGACAGCAGGGGCTTCCAAGAATATTGATTTTCACTCTGTGCCAAGGCCGCATCATGTGGCCGATTTTATTTTAGATGAAGCGCATAAAATTTACGGGAGGGGGAGAGATGCCTATCACCATCCCGACTAATTCTGTTGATTCTCAAGCAATCTTTATATCTTTAAAGATTGCAATTTTGATAATTTTGGTGTTTTACGCTATATTTGCATTAATAGTTGTTAGGCAGGTGGATTTGATGAGTAAAACTTTAATTACAGAAGTTTCACCTATCCTTAAAGCTTTCTCCATAATTCACGCCGGGTTTGCCATTGGACTCATTGTCTTGGCTTGGGGGATACTATGAAGTTACAAATAGCACAAGTCATCGGACTCAATACTGATCAAAAAGCTGCCCAGGTGATTTCTTCCGCCGGAGACGGGGACAATGTTTTTTTAGCAGTTTTGGAACTCACCTCTGATGATGCCTTTACCAAAGGCAGACAGGCTTTATCTGAGCTAGAGGATTTCTATTTTGAATTTGAGGGGTCGACAGCGGAAAAATTAACCGCCAGTTTCAAAGAGGCAGAAAAAAAGTTCTCGGATGAAAATGAATATAATTTATGTTTAGTGGCTGTTTCAGGTAAGGCTTTGTATCTCATGGGTAAAGGCGCTGTTGAGGTTTATTTGAAACGGGAAGATAAATTGTCGCCTCTTTTGTCATCCCCGATGTCTGCCCAACTTATTTCCGGGTTCTTGCAGAAGGACGACCGAATGCTATTTTCCACCAAGAGCCTGGTAACTTTTTTGGGTACAGAGCTTGAGAAATCACTCAGTCTGCCTATTGAAATGTTTGAAGAAGAAGTGGGTAGTAAAATCAGCAGCTCTAATTTAGAAGATCAAGGCCTGGCCGGTTTGGTAGTAGAAGTGCAGGAAGAAAATTTAGAGATTCCATCTCTGCTTGATTCAGAGGTGAATGAGACAAGTGAGCCGGCAGTTCAACTATCAGATAAGAGGCGGATAGTATTATCTGAGATTTTAGCTAAAGGGGTAATGATATTAAAAAGAGGGATGAGATACTTCCCGAGAAGCGGCAGAGGAAGAGTAGCCATAGCTTTAATCTTACTTCTTATTATTGCCGGAGGAGCAGGGTACAAATACAAGCTAAGCCGTGATCAGGAAAAGCAGTCCCAGTTTACAAAATCTTTTCAAGAAGCAAAGGATGATTTTAATGGGGCGAAAGGTCTGGCCACCTTAAATCCGATAGAGGCCAAAAATAAATTAGATTCGGCTAAGAATAAACTTAACCAGGCTTTGAAATTAAAACCGAATGACTCTGATGCGCAAAATTTTCAAAAACAGCTTGAACAGGAATCTTCTTCAATCCTGCAGACCTCCAGTGTATCTGAATTTCCGGTATTTTTGGATTTGGATTTAGTTAAGAAAAACCTCCGCGCTGAAAATTTCAGCTTATCAGCGGGAAAGCTCTTACTTTTAGACCCCGGGGTGAAAACTTTAGTAGCAGTGGATTTAGGAAAAAAGAGTAACCAAATTTTGGCCGGGTCTGAGCAGTTAGGTGATGTTACGCGAGCTTCTTTAAACGGAGGACTTGCTTTTATTTTTTCAAAGGATAAGGGAGTCTTGAAGATTGACACAACCAATTCAAAATTGTCTACAGTCGCTAAAGTTGATGATGACTGGGGTGAGGTTGCCGATATATACGGCTTTGCCGGCAATATTTACCTGTTGGATCAAAGCAAGAATCAGATTTGGAAGTATTTACCAACTTCTGACGGGTATTCGGACAAAAGAGAGTATTTAAACAAGGAAGTTAAGGTAGATTTTAGCGGGGTTTTAAGGATGCAGATTGAGTCGTCAGTTTATGTGTTAAAAAGCGGAGGAGAAATTTTGCGGTTTACCAGGGGAGATAAAGATAACTTTTCGCTGGGAGGATTAGATAAAGGAGTGAAAGATCCCAAGAGCTTTTTTGTTTCATCCGATACTGATAATCTGTATATTTTGGATTCTGGCAATTCCCGGCTGTTAATTGTAACTAAAACAGGGGAATATAAAGGGCAGATGAGCGGGGATAAATTTGGGGTAGCTACAGATTTGGTGGTAGATGAGGCCGGGAAAAAAGTATATTTACTTGATGGTAGTAAAATTTACTCCGTGGATTTAAAATGACATTTGCTTATGCGAATTGTCAACAAAAAAGCTCTTCATAATTATCATATTCTGGAACACCTGGAAGCGGGGATTGTTCTATCCGGTGCTGAAGTAAAATCAATCAGAGCCGGGAGAATTGATTTGGGGGAAAGCCATATTAGGGTTTTAAATGGAGAGGCATATTTAGTTAACGCCAATATTTCCCGCTATAATCAGGCAGCGGATAAGGAATACGATGCCCAAAAAAGCCGGAAGTTATTGCTGCATAAAACAGAGATTGATTCTTTAATAGGAAAAACTTCCGGAAAAGGGACTACTTTGGTACCGGTATCACTGTATGAGAAAAACAATCGTTTTAAGGTGGAAGTGGGCTTGGCCAAAAGTAAAAAAGAATTTGATCACAGAAAGAGTATTAAAGAAAAAGACCAGAATCGCAGGGTAGAACAGGAGCTAAGAGGGAAAGGGTAGCTGTGACTATTTAATCTGTATAATAAATATTTATGATTAAAGCGGTAGTTTTTGATTTTTCAGGAGTTATTGCTTCCCCCGCATACTTAAAATGGGTTTCTAACCATGTTCTAAATTTCAGTGAGAAAAAAAAACTATATAATGAAGTGTTCAAAAAACTTGATTTAGGCATCTATTCAAAAGATATGTTTGAAGAGTTCTTATCTCAAGAAACAGGTGTCCCTAAGAAAGAAATTTGGCCGAAGGTTCTTAGCGGGGTTTTGGTCCACGAAGGAATTATAGGTATTATCATAAAACTAAAGAAAAAATACAAAATAGGTTTATTATCGAACTATTGTCATGAGGCTTTACTTGAAATAATTAAACAAAAAAGATTAGAAGGTTATTTTGACGAAATACTTATTTCATCGCAGTGTAACTTAATAAAACCGCAAAAAGAATTTTTTCTGAGAATGCTTCAAAGGTTAAACCTTAAAGCAAGTGAAATATTGTTTATAGATGACTCTTTAGAGAATGTAAAAATGGCCCGTAAGATAGGCATGGTATCGATACATTTTAAGTCTTTCGATCAACTTAGAAGCTGCTTTGTGAAATTAGAAATAATATAACATTTACTTTTTCAGGCATCATTATAAAAATCTTTTACTTTCTGCATTTCTTCGTGATTAAGTCTAGATCTAGAACTTTGTACCACAATAGCAGCAGCGAAAGATCCTGTTAGTGCTGCTCCTGTAACGTGCTGATCTGTCCATTCAAACTGCGCCTTCTGTATAAGAGCTGATAGTATTACTCCGGTATAGCAATCTCCAGCACCTGTCTCATCAGCAACCGTTTTATCAGGGATTTTGAAGGCAGGGATATGCAATATTTTTCCGTTAAATCTGATAAGCGATCCTTTAGAGCCTTGTGTAATTATGACGATATTACTAGATGGAAAAACTTTCTCGATTAAGTTATCCATATCTGTTTCTTTTGTTAAATATTCATATTCGTTTTCGTTTCCGACAACAAAATCTGGTAATTGCCTGAGTGATTGTAATATATTTGATAATTCTTCAGAACTTCCGTTTGCAGCATTCATTCCTCCGAGGTTTAATGCAAACATCCCTCCTGATGCAGCCGTGGATTGAATCAATTTATCCATATCTTCTGATGGTTTAAAATTTTTCATTGTAAACAAATCGGTTATAAATAATAAATTCTTCTCACTAAATTCAGCCTTTGGAATCACTACGCGATTTGCGGCTCCGAAGTATCTTGTGCGAACTACCACTGTTCCTTCGCTATCTAAAATTGTTAGAGCAACACCTGTGGGCGCATCGCTAACCTTTTGCAAGGGTCCTAAATTAGGATCAGTGTGAGCTGTAAAAAATAGACCTCTCTCGTCATTTCCTATGCAGGCTAATAATCTGCTACGTGCGCTCGGAGTAAAATTAGAAAATGCTGAGATAACATTTGAAGTTATACCGCCTATTGACCTAATAATATTCGTCTGATTATCTAAAAAAGATAGCAGTTCTTGTCCATTTGGAGGTTTAAGGTTTGGGTTATAAATTTTTTCATCGACCAGAGCTAATCCTAATGCTATTGCTCTTCCAGATTCAAGATAACTCATTATCTAATACATATTATATCATTCTGGTAGATATTAAAGGTTAGTTAAGTTACAATATGCAACTGATTATGGGAAAAGAAAGCGACGTTCCTCAAATTATATCTAAAGAATACAAAGTCCAAAAAGAATTTACAACTGGAGGTAGTAGTGCTGGAACACTCTTAGTAACTAATTCAGATGACTTGCAGCAAGTGCTTAAGTTTTCTACTTGGCAAGGAATAGGTTCTAGTGGAACGCCCTGGCTTAAGGCACAAGCATCTCGCCTAATAGAACTTAAAAGAGAACTACCTTATGATGGTAGCCTTGCTATTCCTGCAGTGTATAAAACATATGAGGATGAGGGTTTATTTTATTATACTTTTGAATACTTTGATGGATTACCTTTTTCAAGTGTTAACTATTCAGATAGAAATTTTTGTCCAGGAAAATTAGCAACAGGGGTTTCTAAAATTTTAGACCTGATGACAAATAACTTTTATAATCAGGGTAAGTTAGATACCCCCAGAAGTTATGTGGAAAATGTTCATCTAAACAGAGCTCGAAATCGCTTGGGTCTACTTACTAGTCGTAATTCGGATGTGTTCAATAGATTTATTAATGGTAAGTCAATTATTTTTGATGATGGAGATTCGTCCGATATGGGTAGTTTTTTCGGTTCATTAGTTCGGTTGCGAAGGATTGTTGTAAATGGTCAAGTTTATCCAAATCCACTAGATATTTTAAAAGACTTAGACAAACAGGAAATTTTAGATTTAACTCCTTCTTTTATTCCTAGATATTCTCATGGCGATGGTACGCTTCGCAATTTTTTAACTTCTCCAAGCAGTGATATTAAAATTATTGATGTAAGGGGGGTTGATTTGCCATCGAATACTGTTTCACGGGTCTGTATTCCTTATGAGTTAGGTAAAATGATGAGGACAATTCTTCTTGAGGTAATCAGGGCTAATGATTTCTTGTTGTATTGTCAAGATTCGAGGCAAGATTTAGAGTTTGGATTAAAGTTGAAAGAAAATACTAATGCACTTAGTTTTGTTAACGCAAGAAAGGACATATTAAATGCTTTTATTGACCATAGAGATCTTAATGCATTACTTAAAGATGAAGGAGATTGGGTGAGAAAGACATTATTTGCAGAAGCAATACATTTTCTAGCTGATGCAGTAAACCGTCTTGAAAGTGATGACAAAGGTAAACAGACTTTAGCATATTTTCTTCTTGGTACAATGCTTTTAGCAAATTATAGGAGTAATGGCGGGATACCTTCCACTATAAAACAACTAAGATAGGTAGCTTGCTTGCTTGCTAAAGCCCATAAAAGTAGACCCATAGCTAGACTAAAGTAGAAAATATACTCCGGAGTAAAACTTTAGGCTCTTTAGTCCAAATTGACACTAAGCACAGTAGGTGATTTGCAAAAAAGAAGCTACATGTTAATATTCTATACCTGTATGACTATGCAAGGTGTTGAACACATGAGAATCTCTTTAAGAAGAGAGGTTGATGAATCTTATAATATAGTTTTCGGCGAAAATTTGCTTCCAAGAATTGCACAAGATCTAAAGGATACCCAGCTTGGGGAAAGGTATGCTATAGTTACTGATTCTAACGTTAGAGAATTATATGCAGAATCCCTTGAAAACAAATTAAAGGATGCTGGATTGGCAGCGACAACGTTCTCTTTTGAAGCAGGGGAACCCAATAAAACCATGGAAAATTGCATGAAGGTTATGGGTGAAATGAGTAGATTGGGGTATGGCAGAGATATTGTAATTCTTGCATTAGGGGGAGGGGTTGTCGGAGACATGGCAGGCTTTATGGCAGCAATCTTCAATAGAGGCATTCCATACATTCAAATTCCTACAACCGTTCTTGCCCAAGCTGATTCGTCTATTGGCGGAAAAACAGCAGTTGATACTGAACATGGAAAAAATCTAGTAGGGGCATTCAAGCAGCCAGAAAAAGTATATATCGATATTTCAATGCTTAGTACACTTTCTAGTAGGGATTACGTATCCGGATTGGCTGAAACTATCAAACATGGAATTATACAGGATGAAGAATTCTTCAGGTATTTGCATGAAAATACCAGTTTAATGCCTGATAGGAGTCCAGATTTCTTGCTTCATATCGCTAAGAATAATTGCAGAATCAAAGGAAACGTTGTCGAAATTGATCCGCATGAAAAAGGGTTTAGAAGAATCTTAAACTATGGGCATACAGTAGGCCATGCAATAGAGAAAATAAGTGTCGATAAGTATAAAAGAAAAGAAAACAATGATTATTTATCCCACGGCGAAGCTATTGCTATAGGTATGATGGTCGCAGGAACGATTGCAAACGATCTTGGTTATTTTTCGAAAGAAGAACTAGCAAAACAAGAACAATTACTTATCGCAACAGGCTTACCAACAAAAATACCTTCAATAATTTCTAATGAAGAAGTAATTGAAGTCGCATCCAGGGATAAAAAAGATAGAAATGGACAAACAAGATATGTTCTGCCAAGCGCACTAGGCAAAATGTGTAAATTTGATGGAGTCTACGCTACTTATGTTGATAATGAAGTTGTGGAATACGCTCTCCAGCAAACAAGGTAAAAATTTAGGAAGAATAAACAGATAATAGATACTCTTTGTTTCCTGCCCGCTTAAAATTCTTTATCAAGATCATTCAATAGTAATTTGCTTTTAGCCTCATTTTATGGTAATATACTCTCCTGGGGATGTATTGTTTCGACAGGATTGCTCTTTAAAAACTGCAAGCCGCTTAGGAAACATTAAGCGAAAGCTTGCCATTTCTAACGAAAAGGTAAGCGTTAAATATTGTTTCAAAACACAAACGGCATTAAAAATACCGTTGCCGATGCATTCGGTGAAATGCAAACGCTCCTTGGCCTTCGTGGACAAGGTAACTTTGCTTTAGCTGTTGCATAAGCTACTTTAGGACTTGTCCTCTTTCTGACGGGATTCCTAAGGTAAGTACAAAGTCAGGATGCTGTTAGTAAGGTGTTGGTTGATCCTTATTAACAAAAGACAATTCAATCATTCATTAGTTTTCCTGCTAATTGGTTACAACTAATGAACAAAAATTAATTAGCTAAGCTTGTAGAAGTTTGAAAAGTTGTAATTTTGGACTCGGCTCACAGCCGACATCTCCACCAAATAGTCCCGACTTAATGTCGGGATTTTTTGTTAAAATAAGTCTGTGAATCTGATCCTGGACCTTTTATTTCCCAAAAGATGTGTTGGTTGTAAAAAATTAGACACATACTTCTGTAAAAATTGCATTTCCAATATTTTACAAACAGATTTAGTTTGTCCTAAATGTGAGAAGCTGGCTATTGGAGGCCAAACCCACCCGGTTTGTAGAAGAAAATATGGTTTAGATGGACTGTGGAGTTTAGGTATTTACCAGGGTTATTTGAGAGAAGCAATTAAGCAGTTAAAATATGGCAAAGTTAAAGAACTGGCAGAAATTTTGGTAAATATAACGGTAGAATATTGGGTAAAATACCAGCCGTTTGTTTTAGACCAGATTAAGAAAGACAGGGGAGTGGGTTGGGCAGTTATTCCGGTGCCGCTGCATTGGTGGAGAGGCAATGATAGGGGTTTTAATCAGTCATCTCTTATAGGACAAACTTTATCCAAAAAATTAGGATTAGCTTATTGTGACGCATTAAAACGTGTTCGCTATACTAAGCCCCAGGTCAAGTTAAAAGGTTATGGCCGCCATCAAAACATCCGAAATGCCTTTGCAATTTCTCCTAACTGTCAACTTCAAACTACGAACTCTGTACTTCTTATTGACGATGTCTGGACCACCGGTTCAACTCTGCGGGAGTGTGGTTATGTATTAAAAAGAAATGGAGCCAAAAAAGTCTGGGCTCTCACTTTGGCTAGATAACCAATCTGTGTTCTGTTAAAATTAGTCCAGCTGGTGGGTTGCCCGAGTGGCTTAAGGGGGCAGTTCGCTAAACTGCTGGCAGAAATGTCACACAGGTTCGAATCCTGTACCCACCGCTTAGGGGAGAGCTCGCATAAGCAAAGCTTGTGAGACTAAAGCTCTTAAGAACCTTGCTACGCAAGGACCTTGAGCTTCTCTCCTCATTGCATTCGGAGAGGTCGCATAGTGGTCTAGTGCGGAAGTTTTGAAAACTTCTGTGGCAGCAATGTCACCGTGGGTTCGACTCCCACCCTCTCCGCACTTTACAGCTAGCTGATTTAAAGTTAAACTAGAACCATGCCCGAAGAGAGTAAGCAACATTTTTCTCAAAAAGATCACTCAGAGCAGACCGGCGGACCGGAGTTTTTCACTCCAAAAATGGCAGAAGCGGAAGAAATTAAAACTTTAGCCTCCTGGCAGGCTCCGGCCAGACCTTTTAGGAAAAGAGACCGTTCCTACTACACCACGATTGCTATTTTGGCCATACTTTTAGTTCTGATTGCTTTTTTAGCCCAGGAGTTTTTACTGATTGGGGTGATATTATCTTTTGCTTTTGTTGCTTATGTCTTAGCTTTTGTACCACCGAAGGAAATTACTTATAAAGTTTCTACTCAGGGGATTACTGTAGGTGAGGATTTCTATTTTTGGCATTTTTTAGATGCATTCTGGTTTAAGGAAAAAGACGGGGCAAAAGTGCTACATATTCAAACCTGGCTCCGGTTCCCGGCCCAGATAATGTTGGTTTTGAAGAGGGAAGATGAGGAAAAAATTAAAAAGATAGTGGCTAGGTTTTTGCCTTTCCATGAAAAGCCATATAAATCTTGGATAGAAAAGTGGTCGGAATCTTTGCAAAAACATTTCCCCTTAGAAAATGTTCATAGGTAGTCTTCAGCTTTCGGATAGAATTTCTGTTAAAATACTCTTACTTGTGCCCGTGGCCTAATGGATAGGGCTCCAGATTGCGGATCTGGCGATTGTGGGTTCGAATCCCGCCGGGCACGCACTTCACTGCGTTCAGTGTAAAAAAAGGTGGGATCGCTTAGTGGCCTAGAGCGGATGTTTCGAAAACATCTGTCGCCGAAAGGTGACCGCAGGTTCGAATCCTGCTCCCACCGCCATGCGCCCGTGGCCTAATGGATAGGGCACCAGATTCCGGATCTGGCGATTGCAGGTTCGAATCCTGTCGGGCGTACATATTTGAAATGAAAAGAGAATTTTCGGCTGGTGGCATTGTTTTTAATAGCAGCGGTCAGGTGCTTTTGACAAAGCATTCCCAAAATCACCACTGGAGTTTTCCTAAGGGTTTAATTGACCCGGGACAAACTACGGAAGAAGCTGCTTTAAGGGAAGTAAGGGAAGAGGGGGGTGTGGAGTCAGAAATTTTAGGTAAGGTAGGCTATTCCAAATATGTGTACACTTTTAATGAAGAAAAAATCTTCAAAGTAGTAACTTATTTTTTAATGAAATATCTTTCTGGGGATATCAGCGATCATGATTTTGAGGTAGAAGAGTCTGGTTGGTATGAACCGGAAGACGCCTTAAAACAATTGACTTTTTCTCAGGACAAGTCATTACTTAAAAAAGCTTTGGAAATGAGAAAAAATGGATAACCAGTTTGTTTCCAGAGGCGGGATTAAATTACAAGCCGCATTAGATCAATTTCAAATTGATGTGAAAGATAAAACAGTGCTGGATGTTGGTTCTTCCACCGGCGGGTTTGTAGACTCCTTACTGCAAAACGGCGCCAAAAAAGTTTATGCGCTAGATACAGCTTATGGAGAGTTGGCTTGGAAACTCAGGAATGACCCCAGGGTGGTGGTAATGGAGCGGACCAATATTTTGCACCTAGAAAGCTTACCTGAATCAGTGGATTTGGTTACTATTGATGCCGGCTGGACAAGATTGGAACTGATTTTGCCGATTGTCAGAAACTTTCTTAACCCGGAAGGAGTAATTATTGCTTTGCTAAAACCCCATTATGAAGCTGAAAAGAGAGATCTAATCAAAGGTGTTCTTCCCGCAGAAAAAGCAGAAGCTGTTAAAGAAGTTGTGATTAAGAAGATTAACGATTTGCGATTCACGATAAACGATTTGAGGGAATCGCCGATTTTAGGCGGAGCCGGAAACAAAGAATATTTACTGCTGTTGACTTTTCACAAGGAATAATCTTAGTATCAAGCTGTAGGCTATTTTTATTTCCTAATCAACTCATAGTAATTTGACAAAGGGTAAATTTAAGCCTATAATAACAATATATGTCACCGGATAGGATTAGGGGTTTAAGAGAAGAATGCTTAGCAGAAATCCCTTTTATCAGAGATGACCTTTTAGGAATTAAGGCCAGCGGAGCAGGACGTTTTGCTGGAGCTCACTACGAGAGGGATTCTGATATTTCTATTAACATGGCCTTATCAGAAGCGCAAAATGGTCACCTGCCTATGTTACTTGATTGTGCTTTAACTTCCCAGCGGCTGGCAGTTGAATATCAAGGTCGAGAATTTAATTCGTTTACTAATGAGGCTCCGGGAGAAATGGCTCACGAAATTCATCTCGGTTTTTCCCCTCAACAAAGACTGGCAGAAATGAAAGAAACAGGTAATTGGCCTGTTCATAAATTAGAAAATGGCAGATTGGGAATGGTTAACTACTACGCCGGGGATGCAACACCTTTATTTAATATTTCGGTGGCCGTAGTTTATCGGGCCCTGACCGCTCGAAACCGACGAGCAGGTAGGTTGTATCTGGAGGAGATGTGGCCACATGTGAAAGCTGGTCTGAATCATGATATAACGATTGCAGATTTAGATAACGACGGTTTAATCGAGTCTAACCCCAAAAATAAAAATGGTCTGTTAAATTATACCTGGAAAGATTCTAATGATGCTTATCGTGACGAAAGAGGTAGAATTCCCAAGCCCCCTTATAAATATTTGACCAATAACAGCTATTTTCTGTGGTCGCTGCGAGAAGGAGTAGTATTAGCAAAGGAGATGGGGGAAACCGCTTTTGGTGTAGAGCTTGCCAGTAGCTACGTAAGAGGCAAGAAAGAGTTGAATGATCGCTTTTTTGCGCCTGATCTAGGATTTTATGTTCCTATGATAGACGGTAATGGCAATCAAGTTAAATTTATCGCCGATGATCCGGTAATTGCTTTATGGGCTCAGGTGATTGAACCGGAATATGCCAAGATGGTGATTGACAGATTAAAACAGCCGGATATGAATACTAAATGGGGTTTGAGGACAAGAAGCAGTCTATCTTCTCAATTTAGGGTAAATGGTGCGCGTGCTTACCATAATGGAACAGTTTGGCTACACCAAACTTTAATTGCCGCTAAAGCAGTAGAAAATTACGGAGACAATGAATTTGCCGAGAGACTGGATAATGAAGCCTTTTTACTGCAAAGCAAGCTTAAAAGAAAAGAACTAGTGGCAGTTGAAAAAGAAAGAGAGCACTTACTGGAGTATCGGGAAAAGGGTGTCCCGGTTGCTTGCAGTCCACAGGCTTGGGCAGCTTTTTCCACTATAGCCAGGACTGCCAAAGCTGCTTAGATTTTACTTTTTAAACTTTGACTTGAAGAAATTCTGGACATCTTTTAAAGCCGGTTCTAATTGTTTGGTTCTCCAAAGATAAAAAATCGGGACAATGCCGAAGAAGTTAATCAAAAACATAGCTATAAACCAAAGAGTGTCACCTTTTTTGGCTGCTTTCCAAAGGCCAATGCCTTTCCAAAAAGCTTCCCAGATAATGAGTAAGAAAATAGCCGGCCCAAAATCTGGCAAATTCCAATTAAACATAATTTAATTATACACAAATTTCAAACTTTGTCATTATGTACATAGCGAAGGGTCGTAAGATTTGCTAAAATTACAACGTTTGGAGAGGTCGCATAAGCAAAGCTTGTGAGACTAAAGCTCTTAAGAACCTTGCTACGCAAGGACCTTGAGCTTCTCTCCTCATTGCATTCGGAGAGGTCGCATAGTGGCCTAGTGCACGATCTTGGAAAGATCGCATATCCGCAAGGGTATCGAGGGTTCAAATCCCTCCCTCTCCGCTGATTTTTAACTTGAGCCATCAGTAGCCTTGTTTTCGGGACTTCTTTGGTGTACAATTGCGCCAACAATACCTGGAAGCCATCCGGCAGCAGCCGGGGGCCTTTGGGATAATTGTAAAGCTATGGACGACGTTGGACTCATCAAAGAAAAAATTAATATTGTAGATTTAATCTCCGAATACCTTCCTTTAAAAAAATCAGGTGTAAATTTTAAAACCAATTGCCCTTTTCATCAGGAAAAAACCGCTTCTTTCGTGGTGTCTCCGGAGAGGCAAATCTGGCATTGTTTTGGTTGTCAAAAAGGCGGGGACGTCTTTACCTTTTTAATGGAAAAAGAGGGGATGGAATTTAAAGAAGCCCTAGAGATGTTGGCTAAAAAAACCGGCGTGACCTTGAAAAAAAGTCCTGATAAAAAAGACTTTAAAGACAGATTATTTGAGATTAACTTAAAAGCCCAGGAATTTTTCCACTATATTTTAACCAAACACCGCTTAGGCAAAAAAGCGCTGGAGTATCTGAATAAAAGAGGGTTAACAAGTGGGACAATTGAGGAGTTTGGAATAGGTTATGCTCCCAATTCCTGGGAATCCCTGACCAAATTTTTATTAAAAAGAGGCTATACCAATCAGGAAATTATTGACTCAGGGTTGGGGGTAGCCGGGAGATCCGGCAGTTACGATCGTTTCCGGGGCAGGATCACCTTTCCTTTATTTGACGGCAAGGAAAAACTGCGCGGCTTTTCCGGCAGAGTACTCTCTCCGGCTGAACCAAAATACATCAATACTCCGCAAACTGCGATTTTTGATAAAAGTAATTTCTTATTTGGTTTAAATCTGGCAAAAAGCCAGATCAGGAATAAAAAAGAAGTTATTTTAGTAGAAGGGGAGATGGATATGATTATGTCTTATCAGGCCGGTTTTAAAAATATTGTGGCTTCAAAAGGTACAGCTTTGACTGAGGGACAAATTGACCTGATTAAAAAATATACGGAGAATATAACTTTGGGTTTTGATATGGATTTGGCCGGGGATAGCGCTTCCCGCCGGGGCATTGAGATGGCAGATAAAGCAGGACTTAATATTAAAGTGATTCAACTCTCGGACGGCAAAGATGCGGCAGAGGTAGTTAAAGCCGATCCGGGTATTTGGCAAAAAGCTATTGAGGAAGCGACCCCGATTTATGATTATTATTTAGTGTCTACAGCCAAAAGATATGACAGCAAAAATCCTTCGGATTTAAAGAAAATCGCAGAAGAACTTATTCCTGTTTGGGCCAAAATCAGCGATGACTTGGTCAGGGAACGCTATATCCAAAGGCTCTCGGCTTTTTTAAAGACAGAAGAGAAAATCATACGGGATGCCATAGAAAAAGCCCGTCAATCTTTTGTTAAAAGTTATGCCGGGTTACTAAAGAAATCAAATACACAGGATAATGTGGTATCTGTCAGATCCCGGAGAGAACTCCTGGAGGAATATCTGGTTACCTTGCTTTTGCATCCACCCCAGGAGTCTAATTTTGTCCCTAATTTTCCGGAAACTTTATTTTTGGCGGAGAAATGGCGACAATTGTTTGTTTATTTGGTGCTTTATTTAGATTCAATATCATTTAAAAGCCGGGCTTTTAATATTAATGATTTTGTTTTAGATTTACCAAAGGAACTCCTGGCGGAGGTAGATAGGTTGTACTTAATAGAACTTGATGGTAGACTGATCGATGATAAATCTTGGAAGAAGGAGTTGGAAGGGGTGGTTTCAGAGCTAAAGAAAGCTCTAATCAAAGCGTCCTTAGAGAAACTCTCTTTGGAAATCAGGAATGCCCAGGAATTTGATAAGATGGAAGTGGTGGAGGTTTTGAATAAGAGATTCCGTGATTTATCAGTAAAACTGAAAAATTTGTAATTTATTATGGCTAAACAAAGAAAACAAGCGCAATTGGATGTTAAAAAACTCCTTAAACTAGGTAAGGAGCGGGGCTTTGTGACCCAAGAAGAAATTTTGCAGGTTTTCCCCAAGCCCGAAGAAACAATAGAAGCGCTGGATGAGTTTTATATTACTTTAATCAATGAAAGTATTGATGTTTTTGAGACTACTGCCGAGGATCTGGAAACTGAAACTAAAACTACCACGGAATTGGAAAAAGAATTAGAAGTCTTATCTACTTTAGAGGGAGGGTCAGTTACTGATCCTGTCAGGCAGTACCTTCGTGATATAGGTAAAATTCCGCTTTTAACAGCCCTGGATGAAATAGAATTGGCTAAAAGGGCAGAGAAGGATGAGAAGAAGGCCCGGGATAAACTGATTAGCGCAAACCTTCGGTTAGTGGTTTCCATTGCCAAAAAGTATGTCGGGCGCGGTATGAGCCTTCTTGATTTAATTGAGGAGGGCAATATTGGCTTGATGAGGGCGGTTGATAAATACGACTGGAGAAGGGGTTATAAGTTCTCCACTTATGCCACCTGGTGGATCAGGCAGGCTATTACCAGAGCTATTGCCGACCAGGCCAGGACTATCCGTATTCCGGTTCATATGGTGGAAACTATTAATCGGTTTAACAGGACACAGCGGAGACTGATGCAGGAGTTGGGTAGGGAACCCACCCCGGATGAGGTAGCCAAAGTGTTAGGAATAGATGAAACTAAAGCCCGGGAAATTATTAAAGTGTCACAAGAGCCTACTTCTTTGGAAACTCCGGTGGGGGATGAGGAAGATTCTCACCTCGGAGATTTTATTGCCGATCAGGGTTTACAACCGGATGAGCAGGCCACCAGAGAGCTTTTGAAAATTCACTTAGATGAAGTACTGGATTCGCTCTCGCCCAGGGAAAAAAGGGTCTTGCAGCTTCGCTTTGGGTTGGAAGACGGCAAACAAAGGACACTGGAAGAAGTCGGAAAAGAGTTTGGGGTGACCCGGGAGCGGATCAGGCAGATTGAGGCCAAGGCCATCAGAAAACTAAAGCACCCCACCAGAGCCAAGAAACTAAGAGACTATCTAGAGTAAATTATTTGTTAATTTTGTTCCAGATAGTGGCAAAAATATAGCCAAAAACATAGCCTAAGACTGCAGTAACTATAATTAAGGTCACCCATTTTACAATATCAAATGGTTGAACAGAGAATGGATTATTCAAAAAGTGCAGGCCATAAATCCAATCTAAGATTATTCCTGCGAGCCCTATGGCTACCAGCAGTCCCCAAACAAAATGCCACAATCCGGCAAAGGCTCCCGCGACCAGAGCTGTTTTACCAGGATTTAATTTCATTTATCTCACCCCCTTAAATTAGGTATACATTCTCGGGTTTAAAAATGCAAGACTAGTTGGTATAATTTCAACGTTTAACAATTTAATATTCCCCTGTAGCTCAATGGTAGAGCGAGTCACTGTTAATGACTATGTTAGAGGTTCGAGTCCTCTCGGGGGAGCCAAGTGGCATTTAATATACCTAAATAACCAATAAACCTCTTGGTAGTTTTAATTTACAAACTTCTACTAGCTCGCAAGTCGGTTATCCAGACGGTAATCTCCATCTTTCGATTTCACACAATCCACAAAGAAAAAACTACGAGGCAATTATGATTCCATTAAGGCAATTTTACGCTTGGCTAATAAGATACTCGCTAAAACAAATCCCGTATATGCTAACCCACTTATGCAGACCTGCGTAATATTGACTTCGTGCTTCAAGCTTAACAGCACACCGGAGGCGAATGTTCCCAACATTAACAAATAGACAAATTTTAATTTCTTTGGAGAGGGAACTATAGCAACATATGTTGAGTAAGATAAACTGATAAGCGCAAAAGCTATATGAATAATAATTATCATAATTTTATATTTATAAACCTGCAGCAGGTTTTAAAAATGCTGCATTTCTATATTAATTAGTAAAATGATGACTAGCTTGTGGTCTCTTCATCTTGGGTATGGCACCGGCAGTCACTTTGGATTTATATGCACTGAATGCAGCTAATACTTCTCCTTTTTCACGCTGGGGTACCTTGAAGAAATCGAGGGTATCGCTCAGCTCCTTGGCAACCTCGTCAAACACTTCGGGTGAGATATGTAAATCAAAATGGGCGTCTTGCATTGATTTACCAGTATACTGAAAGTTACCACCTGTGATTGAGCAGACCCATAAAGTCCGCATGAACTTAAGACCCGGCAAACGCTGTAGGTATTTTTCCGTGTGCCATTCCTTTAAGACCGGATTTGAGTTAACAATCTTCGGATTTTTCAAAAGCTGGTCACTAAAACGGTCTATTACTGCCGCAATAGCATAGACTCCACCGAGACGCTCATAAAGAGAAAGATTAGTCATTTTTATTCTTTTTTTAATTTCTAAAAAAATATACCTTAATAATATATAATATAAATGAAATTTCTTTCTTTATCCGTAATTTAGATTACATTCTCTCAGCCCTTCAACTCAGTGGAGCTTACAAAAAGTCCAGTCTTTATGGCTGGATTTTTTATGAAGTCAATTCTAAAACTGGTACTTGACAAGTACTACAATTAGTTGTAGTATATCAAGTATGACAACTAATAAAAAACAACGGATAACCCTTTTTATTAACCCCGCTATTGTTAAGCATGCTCGAGCGCAGGCCGTTATTGAGGAATTAACCTTAACTAATCTTGTAGAAAAGGCTTTAATTAAGTATTTGCCCAAAGAAATAGTCATTAAGAAATCTGAAATTAAAGTAGATTTTGATCTTTAAAAATTAAGGGGGTGAAAATATATGTCAACAGTAGTAAATAATCCAGCTCCGGTAGTAGCTCCAGCAGCCAATACAGGAGGTAATAGTTTCTTGATAGGTGTAATACTGCTTATAGCAGTTGCTGCAGTAGCATTGTATTTTGGTATTCCGGCAATACAACGCATGGGACCAATTCAATTGAACATACCTGCCCCGCAGATAAACGTTCCTGCTCCACAGGTGAATATACCAGCTAAAGTAGAAGTGGTGCCAGCTAAGTAAGGTGAAGTGAATACATAAGCCTGTCGCGGTAAATGACAGGCTTAGAAAGCTAAATTATGTTAATACCAATTATTATTATTCTTACAGTTCTTTGGTTTCTAGGCTATTTTCCATTAGCTGGAATCTCTATTCCAAATTTTGTTCTTTTTACTATTAATAATCACGCAGTTACTTTATGGGAAATTCTTATATTGGCAGTAATTAGTTGGGCAATAGGCATTTTACCTAGTCCATTTCGGATAATTGCCTCAGTACTTTTAGCCCTATGGGTTCTCTCTGTGCTAGGTATTCTTGCCATTGCCGGGCTTTCAAATATTATTGTTTTGGTCATTATCGTTGGATTGATTATTTCTATCTTTCTATAAATTATTTAAATACTAAGTTATGTTAGCAGTTATTATTACATTTATTTTCGCAATAGGAGTAGCTATTTTCGCGGTTGAGAATACCGCACCTGCAGTTATAAATGTCTTTCAATATAATACATCGTTGTCTTTGTATTTGATCGTACTGATTTCTCTTTTGATAGGGTTTGTCTTTGCTTGGGTACTGCATCTTCTTAATGCATTCGCAGCACTATTTACATTAAGAGGTAAAGATAATGTTATAAAAAAAGAGCAGAAAGTAAATGCGGAATTAACAAATAAGATCCAGGAACTTGAAATTGAGAAAGCTAAGCTGGAGACGGAGAAAAAACCTCATGAATATACTATACAATAAGCCTGCAATCTATCTTATAATTGGGTGGTTATTTATATTGGTAATGTTTTATGCAGAAAGGATGTTTAGTTTTCGGTTTGAATCATCGATAATGACACTAGACTCTTTATTGCCTTCTAAAAATTAATAATATGAGCATACAAGATGAAAAAAATCGCATTGATGAAGAAGCCAGGATTAAAAAAGAACAAGCTGATAAACAGGCTGTAACAGAGAGACAAACAGTGGCTGATCAGGAAGCTGCCAGAGTTAGACAAGAAGCTGAACAAAAAGCTCAGCAAATTCAAGATGATGCACAAAGATAAGAAAATTACTTAAGTCAATTCTTCTGTTCCTGAATATATCAATCAGGGGGAGCACTTTGGCAATTCAACGTAGGTATATTAAAAATTAATACGTAAATACCCCACCCATCTTACTTTCCTTCATTGAAACATTGTGATTTGGATCATGGAAAAAGCTATTTCTTTATATTATTTTAAATTATTCTTATTGTGAGGAGGTGAATGAACTATGGCAAAATATGTAGATGGATTTGTGCTTGTAGTTCCAAAAAACAAAGCTGAGGAATATAGGAAAATGGCAGAAGAAGGTCGCGATACGTGGATGAAGTACGGTGCGCTTGAATACTTTGAATGCCGAGGTGATGACCTTATTCCACAGGAAATGGGTGGTGAAAAAGCACGTGCATTTCCTGAAATGACTGGAGCAAACAGTGATGAGACAGTCTGGTTTTCATTTATTGTCTTTAAATCCAAAGAACATCGAGATGAAGTCAATGCTAAGGTGATGGAGGAAATGAACAAGAAGATGGAAGGAAACAAAGATATGTCCATGCCTTTTGACATGAAGAAAATGGCTTACGGCGGTTTTCAAGTTGAAGTAGAAGGATAATATATTTAATATCATTGCTAATCAAAGAGAGATAAAATAGGTTCTAGCATCGTCCATTAGACGGAGCCAAATAGTTTTTACTCGAACTTAGCCTCATTTTTGATGAAGAGCAAATTGTGATAAGTCTTTTTAACTTGTATTTTTATTAGAAAAAAGTTTGCTTTTAATAATTCCTAGCCTATGCAGTTGATAAAGGATGATTACCCAAAAGGTTTCTAGTATAAACTTTGTCCCCTTAATAAATTGTATCGACGAGGCCTTCTCATGATATCTAGTTGGGATAGAGATCTCTCCGATCCTAAACTTAAAACTCATAGCCGAGACTTCCATTTGTTGGTCAAAGACAAAATCGTTAGAAAAAGACTCAAAAGGTAGAACTTCTAAAATCTTAGCAGAATATGCCCTGAATCCCGAGAAATGTTCACTAAAGTTAACTCCCAAAAAGATATTTTCCAAAAGACATGTAAGCCTATTTACATAATACTTTAATTGTGGCATCCCTCCTGAAATTGCGGATCTTTTATTCTGGATTCTTGATCCAAACATAAAATCAAAACGATTGTCTATGATTGGCCTTAGTAATTCTTCAATCAGCGAAGCATCATATTGATAATCGGGATGGAGCATGACCACTACATCTGGATTTAATTTAAGTGCTTCTCTATAGCATGTTTTTTGATTGCCCCCGTAACCTAGATTTTTATCATGGGAAATTACCTTGATATTGAATCTTTTAGCAACTTCAACTGTATTGTCCTTACTACAATCATCTACTAGGATAATGTTTTCTCTGAATTCTTCTGGAATCTCGCTATAAGTATCTTTTAAAGTTCGGGCAGCATTAAAAGCTGGCATGACAATAATGATCTTTGGATTTTTCGTATCCATATTTCATCTCATGTTAATATAAACTTAATGATTATTGCTACAGTGAGACAAAAATTCTTACAACTATTTATCCTCATAATACTTGGTACTCTTTTAACAACAATTCTCACTTGGCCATTTCTTCTTAAGATCACCTCATTTTATTCGGATATCGGTGATTATCCTACAAATGGTTATGTCCTTTGGTACAACCAGTTATCTCTTGCTACAGGCAGAATTTTAAATCCAAATCAATATTTTAATTCTTTCCAATTCTATCCTTGGCCATATTCAGCAGCTTACGGTGAATATTTATTTATTCCGTCTTTAATTTTTTCACCTGTTTACTGGATAAGCCAACAATTAGCCTTCTCTTTAAACTTCTATATTTTCCTAACCTTTGTTCTGTCATTCATCTCCAGTTTTTACTGTTTGAACTACCTAATTAAAAACAGATTTGCCAGTTTTATCGGAGCTATGGTCTATACCTTTAATCCGATGACCTTCGCTCATTTTCCTAATCATGTTAGTTTAATGGGTAGATATTTTCTCCCCCCTTTGTTGTTATATGGGTATTTGTTTTTTAAGAAGCCTGAAACCAAGACCTCACTGCTTTTTTTCTTGTTTTTCACCCTTAATGCTTTAACTGCCTTTAACTTTATGTTTTTTAGCAGCTTTGCTCTAGCTGTTTACCTCTTATTTTTCTTTTTCCTAAATTTTTACAAAAGAAATTACACTTATTTTCTAAATATCTTGAAGAAGAGTTTGTTGTTCATTATATTTATCCCTATATTAGCCTTTTTCTACTTTCCTTATTTAAGCTTTGTGCAAAAAGAAAAGGCTACTTTTGATCTCCAGTTCCTATGGCTTTATTCAGCAACTGCGGAAGATTGGTTTTCACCGCTTCCTAACAACTATTTATATAAATACTTATTAAAGATCAATAAAAATGAAAAAACCCTTGCAGGATATAATGATATGAATGAAGAGCACACTCTTTTTATCAATACTGTACCTTCAATCCTGGTACTTGTGAGTCTGTTTTTTCTCATAAAATCCCTGCGTAGACGGAACAAAAAAGAAGGTAACGACCGGTTGCTTTTATCCGTAAGTTTGCTCACCTTAATAGTTAGTGTTATTCTTTCCTTTGGACCGAATTTTTCTTTCAAAGCAAACCAAGGCACCAGTATCAAACTGCCTTTTCATTACCTTATGCTATGGTTGCCAATCTTCAAAGGTATCAGAGTGCCTTCAAGATTTCAATTTATTTTTTATATCCCTTTTTCAATTTTAGTAGCTTATGGCTCCATGATAATTTTCAGGACTGCAAAACGTTATAATTCGAGCGTAGCGAGAATTTCAAGCTCTGCTTATTTTCTGCTTATTCTTATTTCATTGACGACCCTATTAATAGTGGAGAATCTTAATCGCTTTAACTTTGATTCTACCTCTTCAATTCTTAAGGAAAAAGATTATATTGAACGTAGTTTCAAATTCTTAAACAATAAAGGTACCCTACATTTCCCCCCTGGTTATCTTTTTGATGAAGCAAGATACTTAAACTTTGGCACTGTAACTTACGAAAAAATGATTAATGGATATAACAGTTATATGCCACCTGATTGGTTTAGCTTCATGAAAGCTTATAAAACATCCCTTGAAGAGGATGACCTTAAAAAGCTTAATGCTATTGGTATACAATACGTAATCATCCACAAAGACTTATTGTCAAAACAACAAACTCAAAATCTCTTTGGCAACCAAGCTTTTCTACAGAAGGGAACAATTTTTGATCAGAATGGAGTACAGATTATTAGTTTAGATAACTTTGCTTTTGATATAAAATTATGCAGCTTTGATAGGGATTTTGACTTCATATTAAAACAACGTTCTTCTTTCAATATTAATTTTTATCGTTTAAATATTGATAATAAAAGTGACTGTTATTTAACCAGTGTTCTTCAAAATCGTTACCGAAGCAAGGTTGTTTACGAGAATGGAATTGCAAAAACTGCTTATATCAGAATGCCCATTATTATTGCTCCATTTGAAAAAATCAGCGTTGACGAAGAAAACAGAGATCTTAAAATAAAGTGATGAATTATCAGCTTTTTTCTAAATTTGTCAACCAAGTGGATCTTGAGATAGTTTGATATAGTTATTATTCTGGCATAATTGACTGGTTATCTGATTGGAGAGTTGCGGTCACTATTTTTGGATGAGCTTTAAATAGTAGAATGGGTAAAGAAAAATGAAGCCAACATCAAAAGGTAAATTGAAAATTTGCAGTCGAGGCCACAAATTTCAAGGAAACGGTTCATGTCCTGTCTGCTGGCCGGGACGCAGAAAAAAGCAAAAGGCAATCTCTGCCGGTGTGGCGCATCGGTTACCAGCGGATCTAAGGAAGACCCTTACTTCTTCCCCCAAGGCACTAGAGGCATGGGAAGATATCACTCCACTCGCGCGCAATGAGTGGATCTGCTGGGTCGTATCAGTAAAGAAGGCTGAGACAAGGCTTGAGCACGTAAGGAGAACCCGCACGGAGCTCATTGGAGGTAAGCGCCGGCCTTGTTGTTGGGCGGGTTGTCCTCATCGTTAGGTGTACTGATGAAAGATTTGGTAAAATAGATATTATGAACCGGCAATTACTGAAGGACACGTTAGGGTGGGGGTTTGTGCTTTGGCTGATTGGTTATGCCCTGGGTATAATTCTTTTTATGATTGTCCCCACTTCAATTTTAGGCTGGATCATCATGCCTATTGGAATAGTTATCACCCTTTGGGTTTTGTTTAAAAAAATTAAAAACACAGCTTTCCAATATTATTTATCAGTAGCGGTTGCTTGGACACTAATAGCCATAGTTTTTGACTATTTTTTCCTGGTTAAAGTATTCAAACCGGCTGACGGGTACTACAAGTTGGATGTTTATTTATATTATGCTCTGACTTTTATTTTGCCTCTGGTGGTAGGGTGGAGAAAACAGTCTAAAATATAATATCTAGTTGTTTGTCATCAAAGCGATTATTGAGTTGTTGGGTACTACTCTTGGATAAGAGGTCAGCTTTGGCAGGTTTTCATTAAAGACAATCTTCGGCTTTGTGGTTTTTTTCTTCTGATTATTTTGAAATCTTTGCCATTTTTTATATTTATCTTCTGATAAGTGCATAGTCCCTGTGCAAAATTTGCTGTTGCATTTACAGATGTGTTTGCAGGGATTGCAATTTTTTCCTTTGGGGCTTAGAAGATAGGAGATTGTGAGTTCTTCCCTCGGTTTAATTTTCCGTATTGCATAAAACAGAGTATGACCCTGGTATGAGTAAATCCAACAGTTTGGCCTGCAGGAGTGGTTTAAAAGGTGGATACCTGGTTTTTTTAAGTTCGGATAAATTGAAGCCCGGTCTGTGTAATACATTAAATAAAGCTCTTTTTTATCGTCGTCAAAATTATACTGCGCGGTTTCTATTACTTTTCCCAGGTAGTCACCGATTATCGTGCCTTTTTTTATTGCCTTTTTAGTAAAGACACCGAATCCCTTCTCTTTTGTTTTTTTTACCTGCCAAAAATTATTCTTTAATAAAAACATAAAGGTTAATTTAACATAAATATTAGGGAATGTGGGCAGAAGGATTATTTAATTATAAAAACCCAAAAGAGGATAGCCAGAAAAATTCTGTAGATTCCGAAAGGGATAAAGGTGTGGGTTTGGATAAACTTCAGTAAAAATTTAACAGCCAATAGCGCTGTGATAAATGAACCTGCCAGTCCCACGGCCAGCAAGCTGTATTCATTTACTGTAAAAGAAAAATTGCTTTTTATCAGGTCCAAACCCGTGGCGGCTGCCATGGTAGGTATAGCCAAAAGAAAGGAAAACTCAACTGCCGTAGTTCGCTTTAGCCCCAAAAACATTCCCCCGAAGATGGTAGCTGCAGCCCTGGAGACCCCCGGGATGATGGAGACAGACTGACAAAGGCCGATTAAGAAAGCTTGTTTGCCGGAAATCTGGTCAATGCTTGATACATGATTTTCCTTTTCCCGGTACACTTTCTCCAGAATAATTAGTAATATTCCTCCGACAAACAAAGCGAGAAGTGTGACAATCTGGTTTCCCAGCAAAAATTCCTTAACTGTTTTATAAAGGAGGAAACCAATAATGCCTGTTGGTAAAAAGGCCACTGCGAGTTTCGGCCAGAGTTTAGTGTTTGTAACAATCTTTTTCCAGTAAAGGGAAACTATAGCTAAAATTGCTCCCAGTTGGATAATAATTTCAAAACTTTTAACGAAGTCAGCTTGGGGAATGTTTAAAACTTCTGCTGTAAGCACCAGATGGCCGGTGGAAGATATGGGTAAAAACTCAGTTAAACCTTCAACCACAGACAAGATGACCGCTTGAATAAAATCCATTAATAAAAATGATACACAATTTATTTAATTTCAGGAAGTCAGTAGTCCTGAGCGCTTCAAATTAAGCGGAGTAAGTATCACAGAATTCTTACCTGTTACTTTTGGATTTTTAATCTCCATAGTTTAAATTAATAATAAACATATGCAAAAAATCACTCCGTTTTTGTGGTTTGATAAAAATGCTGAAGAGGCCATAAATTTTTATATCTCTGTTTTTTCCGGATCGCCGCGCAAAAGCGGGGACTCAAAAATTATTTCTATTGCCCGTTATGAAAAAGGCATGGAAGTGCCCGGAGCGGCTGAAATGGAGGGGAAAATCATCACAGCCGTGTTTGAACTAAACGGCCAAAGATTTATGGCCTTAGACGGAGGTCCGATCTTTAAATTTACGGAAGCTATTTCGCTATACGTGGAATGTGAGGATCAAGAAGAGGTAGATTATTTTTGGGAAAAATTATCTTATGTGCCCGAATCTGAGCAGTGCGGTTGGTTAAAGGATAAATACGGGCTGTCTTGGCAAATAATCCCGAAACAGTTAGCTGAGATGGCGGATGACCAAGACCGGGTAAAAGCAAATAGAGTGGTCAATGCAATGCTGGAGATGAAAAAAATTGATATTTCAGTTTTAAAACAGGCGTATGATCAGGGATAAAGGAGGCGGAAAAATACGATGGTTAATCGGGTGATCCATTTTGAGATTCACGCCGCAGAGCCGGAAAAGATCGGTAAATTCTATACTGATTTATTCGGTTGGGAAATTAAAGAGTGGGTTATGCCCGGCGTAAAAGAGGAGAACCGCTATTGGAATATCATGACCGCGCCGGAAGGAAGCAAAGAACCCGGTATTAACGGCGGGATAGTGGTGAGAAAAACCTCAAAACCCAAGGGAGATGAGCCGGTCTCGGCGTTTATTTGTACCGTTCAAGTTTCCAGCGTGGATGAGTATCTTAAAAAGGTTGTTGATTTAGGCGGCCAAGTGGCTTTGCCCAAAATGTCGATTCCAGGCCTTGCCTGGCTGGCTTATTGTAAAGACATTGAAGGCAATATCTTTGGTATCTATGAGGATGATAAAAACGCAAAGTAAAATACCAAAAATCCGAAGGATTTCCCAATGACTTCATTTATTACCTACCATAAATTACGACCTCAATATTATCGACAGTCTGGCTTGATAGGAATTTACGGCTGCCGAATCTTTGCATGTGCCAATCTTCAAAGTCTTGCCATTTGAAATTTGGGACTTCAATAAATAAAAGCAGCATATCAGCCTTTGGATATTCATCAATACTTAAGACAGAAATCCCCTTTGTCCTTAAAAAGAATCTGTAATCATCCGCCTGTGGTGCGGAATTTTGTGAATCAATTACAGAAACAACAGCATATTTTTTTGTTTTATCCAAATTACTGTTTTGTATAAATGTATTAACAATACTATCCAGCCTTTGGATTGAACGACTACCATTCGGAATTGGAGGCAGGCTGACTGATTGGGTATATCCCAGAATAAGAATGATCAGTATTATTCTCCCGATTGTTTTTGATGACAGGATAGTAACAAAAGTAAAAGTCAGAGCGCATGTGAGCCCGAATAAATAATAGTCCCTAAGAAGAGAAACCAGCGTTAAAAATATGAGCGGGAGGCAGACAAATATCATCCAATATCTGCCTCTCTTTGAAGCTATCAGAAAGGAAATAATGAAAATTACGATTCCTTGTGCTAGAGATATTCCGATGGTGTTTAGTATGGGTAAGATATTTGTTAACTTTGGAGAAAAGATGATCCCGGCAGCTGAGGGATATTCAAGCCAGTGACGTGTAAGAAATCCTTTGGTAATAATTTCAAAAACAAATATCGGGGTCCAAGGCAGCAATAATCCTAAAAAAATGAGGCTTAAGTTTTTGATCCGTTTTGCCTGAGTCCACCATTCAAAAAAAAGTACGGGAAGGGCCAAAATTGCTGCCGGATCAATGGCGATAGAGATTCCGAATAATAAAGCTGATATAAAAATGGGATTTTTAAACCATAAACTTATTAGAGCCAGGAGTACCCAGGCAACATACATATGTCCATTCCAGGGGAGCGATGAGGCGGTGATCCACCAGGGAGATAATCCGATGGTTAGTATGACAAGGAGTGTGGAAATGAGCGATTTTTTTAATTGAAAGTATGCATAGAGCCCCAGCGCTGAGAGAGCAAAAAAAGCTTGCGAAAAGATTAAAGATAGTCCATTTCCACCGCTTAAGACAAGGCCGGGTGAGAGCAAATAATAATAGATTGGACTGGTAGGGAAATTTATACTGGTCATTGGTCCTAACCAAACGATTCTGTGTATCCAAATATCAGAAAGGAAATTTAAATCTCTCGCCAAATCAACGTGTACCCCTGTTTGGGCAATTCCTTTATAAGTCCACAGTGTAAACAATCCTAGTAGAATGACTGTAGATAAAAAGACTTTGATATAAAACATAATGTCTTACTCTTTTATAACATCTTTTGTATATTAGTTAAGCTATTGGAAACGAGTAGTATCTAAGTACAGGGGAGTTGAGGGTAAAACGCTCAGTGTTTGGAATAGGGTTAGAATTAATCTTCCGGTTTGTCCGAGCCTCGTCGTCTGTCTTCCGGGGACTGGGAGGGGAAAGCAGTTGGAGTATTGGTCGGGTTCACTGTTACAGTTGGGGAGTTTGCTGGGTTGGGACTGACCAACGGGACGGTAGTCCCTATATCCCCGCAGGCATAGTAGATATTTATTTCACTCTCTGACTTATGCACATTTACTGCCAGGGGCAATCTATTAAGAATTCCCTCCGCAAGAGCGACATCTAACGTGGTTTCTGATTGGCCATTAACAGGGGGTGTCAGCGGGAAAAGGACTTCGCCAAGATTAGCACAGCTTCCTCTGTGAATATGGGCCGGCTGGGCAATATTTGCAGGGGCGTTGGTCAGATTTAAGGTTACTTTAGTCTTTCCGCCCTCAAGAGCTACTAGGGTGGCTACTCCCGACTCACCCGAATTATTCTGTGAAACTAGATTCACCGAAGTGGATAGTGGAGCGATCACTTGTTTATCTTGCCCCGGCTGCTCTGTTTGTTGTTGATTTTGGTCGGGTGTCCTATTTTGTAGCAACAACACAGCACCAGCACCTAAAACTACGAAGCCAATAACAGCTGCTATAATAATTGGTTTTGTCATTAATAATTAAGACTAAGCTATAAATATGAAAAACAAGTCAGAGAAAGGTAAGAAGCCGATAATAAAATAAAATCTTCAGTTCTTCTAAGATGTTATTTGGATCACTGAACTTTCAAGGCGTCTATTTTATGCTTTTAAGGTGTTACAAAAACAACTCTTACCCAGTTATTACCACATTCGGTTTGTTTTTTTACTTTCCAGTAGACATAATAAGTTGTCTTATAAAAAAATTTAAGAAGGGAGGTGAAGATAATTGAATAAATGGGGTTTATGGGCTATTGTGGCTATAGTTGTAATTATTGGCGGCGCTGTTTATCTTATGAGTAATCAACAGAGTGCGCCGCAGACTCCGCCGGTTACCGAGTCGACTATTGTGAGTCCTTCTCCCACAGGGGAGGTTAAAGCTTTTGAGGTGGAAGGTAAGCCTTTTGAATTTTCCGTAAAGGAAATTAAGGTCAAAGAAGGAGACCGTGTCAGACTCACATTTAAAAATACGGAAGGCATGCATGATTTGGTGGTTGAAGGGTTAGATGTTCGGACTAAACAGATTGCGGCAGGGGAGTCTGATACAGTAGAATTTGTAGCCAATAAAAAAGGCACTTTTGAATATTATTGTAGTGTCGGCAATGGTTTTCATCGTCAGCAGGGTATGGTGGGTAAGCTGATGGTGGAATGAACTAAAGCGGACATTAAGAAATATTACTGAGATCTGGCAGGGTTTTTATCAACAAGCCAGAGGTGTGATACGTGGTTGGGTGAGATCATAAAACCGTCCCCGTCGTAGATAACAAGTCTGGAAAGACCGTTGCTTGGGTAGCAGCGTCGGCCTAATTTTACTGGTTGCCCACTTTTATTACTAACGCAGCCGACCACTAACACCTCGTCTTTTAAACCTCCAACTCCTTCTAAGTCTTTGACTGGGGCAGCTATTACGTAGGCTGCAAAAAAGCCGGTTTTTTTAGCTTCACAAACTAAGTCTAAGGTCTTTTGGGGGAGGCGGTCTGGACGGATAAAGGAGAGTGAATTGATGATTTTCGCCGAACAGGATTCGACCTCTAGTGCATGTTGTTCTAATCCTTCCTGTGACACTAGTACTACGTCGTAGTCTGCTGGTAGTTCTCTCAGGCGCTGATAATGTCGGTGGTCGGATTTCAAACCCTGTTTGATGAGACTGATAGGTTCTCTTTCTCGTGCTGGTGTTACCATGTTTTATTTTTTGAAGCGGTATTCTACAATATTTTTCTTGAAAACACAAACTAGAATATTAAATTATTGGTATTGGATAGAGGTAAAAATTATGTAAGTATTCAGTAATATATTAATAAATAAATCTTAGTTTCTTGAGAAGCTTGTGATGACTTTTTGTAGCGCGTACCCGAGAAGAAAAATTAGACTCAAATTTAGTAAAACTGCCAAAAACGGTGGTAACCCCAAAAACAGGTTAAACCTGGATAGCACCGGCCAGTGAATAAGATAAATTTCATAAGAGTAGATTCCAAAAACAGATAGCAGTTTAAAATCGAACCTTGAAAGAGAGAATATGACCATTAAAGATAAGGTAGTTATTAAACTGATACTTTGTTCGATCTTGGGATCTTCACCAACCCCGGAATGCACAGAGGTATAAAGAAAAATTAAAACTGAAGCTGTAAAAATTAAAATTTTTAAAATAGGGTTTAATTTGAATTTGATTTTTTGTATTGACAGCCCGAATAACATCCCTAAAGGAAAGGCCAAGGTATGCAATTTATAAAGTTTGACGACATCAGGATCAACCGGCAGCTTGAGATTCAGCAAAAATAAGCTTAAAACTAGTACTAAAATAGGAGATAGCAGCGGAATTTTTCTGGTAAATGTCAGGGGAAAAATTAAATAATAAAACAGGATGATTGTGAAATACCATAAAGGCGAATTCAGATTCTGGGTTACATCAGCCCGGGGGTAAAAACCTAGGAAGCTGTTGACGATTTCAGGTAAAGGGTAAGTCCGTCCAAGCATAAAAAAATCAATCAACAAGACAGCGCTAATGACAACCCAAAGAGGAATAAACAGCCTGGATAACCTTTTTCTATAAAAGTCGGCAACTGACAGTGGAGATTTAAGATGAGAAACAGTCAGTCCGAAACCGGACAGGAATAAAAATAGGTTGACTCCTACGCCGGCCAGGATGGAGTAGGGGAACAAAAATCTTGTATCAGAGGATAGGAAATAACCAATATGAGAAAATACTACCGCGAAAATTGCCAATCCCCGTAAGTTGTTGCTAACTTCTATGGGGAAAAAAGCTTCCTCCTTAATTTTTCTTAAGGCAACCAGAAGTAAGCACAAAAAAATAATCGAGAAAAGGGCGGTTTGAAAATAAGGATCAGAGACTTTAATTAACATTGATTGATTTCGACCACTCCTCGTATCCGAAGTCTGAAGGATGGAGCTGATCGGATGAATAAAAACCGACAGATTTACTCAAAGAATATAAGTCGATATATTCTGCTTTTATATCAGTAGCCACTTTTTTTACTACGGTGTTAAACTGTTTAGTCCTAAGATCCAACAGGAAGTTATAAGGAAAATAAACGATTTTAGGAGATCCAAGATAGGGGACAGATAATATATATATCCTGGCGCCGCTATTTTTAAGACTACTTGCAATCTGACTTAAATTGTTCTCAAATTCTTTTAATGACTTTAGGTTGTGGATATCGTTGACGCCGATCAGGAGAGTTACCAGATCCGGTTTTGCCAATAAAGCTTGGGATAATTGGTTAACTAATACATCTTCCGAGGTATCTCCCGCGCGCGATAGATTGATTAGTTCTACATTATTTTTAGAAGACAGTTTCCGAGCCAGGAGGTATGGGTAAGTCTTTTGATAAGCAGAGGCGCCTACTCCTTCAGTTAAACTATCACCTAAACTGACATATTTAATGGTTTGAGCCTTGGGACTGTTTCCGACTATTATCTTTGTCTCGTGAGTAGGAGAGGCTAAATGATGTTCTCTTATGAATTGATAAAAATAGGCATAAGTTAAGTTTAAATAAACAGCTATGATTAAGAGGATAAACAGTAACTTTTTCACCTTGATAATATTATACCTGAGGTTGCATCTCGTGTTAAGAATTATTTTCTAAAATCTTGCGATTAGAAGTGTTTTCTGTTATACTACAGCAATTCTATGAGTAACCCCTGTGTTAAATGTGGTAAAGAAAGAGTGGATGGCAAAACTTGGGAAGGTAAAGTGGGTGCCTCTGTGGTGACTTATACCTTAACTGTGTGTCCGGATGCGGATTGTCAAAAACAAGTTGATAAAGGTATTGCTGAGCGAAAAGCCAAAACTGCTTCTTTACTCAAAGCAAAAGAGGAAGCCAAACTAGCCAGGGAAAAATTACTGGCAGTTAGTTAAACCTTCAATTTCCTCATTAAAACGTGTATCATAATTTGAGCCAATAAATTTTTCAATGAGAAAAGTTGTATCACTCGGAAAGCTAGTTGATCTTGTTAAAAAATTAAAAAATCAAGGTAAAAAAATTGTTTTGGTAGGCGGGTGTTTTGATGTACTGCATCCGGGACATGTCATTTTTTTAGAAAAAGCAAAAAAAGCAGGTGGTATTCTTGTTATTCTCTTGGAACCTGATCAGAAAGTTAAGGCTTTAAAAGGGGTTGATCGCCCAATCCATACTCAGAAAATGAGAGCCAAGGTGCTATCTGCGCTACAAGCGGTCGATTTTTGTTTAATGCTGCCTTTGCTAAAATCAGAAGCCGCTTATGATAAGGTTATACAAAAGATTCAACCGGATATTATTGCGGCAACCCAGGGCTATAGAGAGAACTTGCATCATCAAAGAGCAGCTCAGCTTGTTGGAGCTCGTTTAAAGTATGTCACAAAGGTGATAGCTAATCACTCTACCAGTAGGATTTTAAGCCGCAGCGATTAAAAATGATGAAAAATAGATTATTTCTGCTCTCAGTCAGTTTCATAGTGGCTTTTACCTATTTTTCTTATACGGTGGCTAAAGAGAATTGGCAGAAAATTGATTTTGATACGACAGTTAAACTGCAAGATCATATCTCCCGCCGTTTTGACGGCATTTTTTCCTATTTCAGTTTATTAGGCAGCGCTGAGGTGACTTTAGGAGTGTGTTTGGTGCTGGCGTTTTTGGCTCTCCTTCGGAGAAGGTGGCTAGCAATACTGGGTTGGTTGGTGATTGTGCCGGCGTCAGTTGCAGAGGTTTTCGGAAAATTGGTTCTTTTTCATCCTGGTCCGCCAGTATTTTTTCACCGTAGTCTCACGCCGACATCCCTGCCTTCTTTTTATATTCACACCGATTTTTCTTACCCTTCCGGACACATGACCAGGACTGTTTTTATTGTTACTATTGTCATATGTATGACTATTTTTTCTTCCCGGCATATCCTCCCTAGGTTTGTAATTTTCTGCTGCGCAGTTACGCTGATTATTTTAATGGGTTTAACCAGAGTTTATTTGGGTGAACATTGGTTATCGGATGTGTTGGGTGGAGGACTTTTGGGTGCAGGATCGGGCTTGTTTGCTTCTATATTGATTTTACGAAACAAAAAGGTTTAAGATAGTGGCGATGCCCGGGGGAGGTGATAGAGTATGAACAGAAATGTTTCAATAGTGGTAACTTTGCTGGTGCTGGTAGTGATCGTGGGTTATCTGATATGGCTTCGGAGTAGAATCACTCCGACTGTCTCTCCGCAGACAGAAGAGCAGGTAGAGGTTACGCCAACAGCTGTGCCTACGGCAACTGCCACTGCTTCTGCAACACCTTCGGGCACGGAAGCAACTAAAGGAGCCAATCAGAAGAGTCCTGTGCCAAGCGCAACTTTGCGTTCGACACCCCGTCCAACTTCGAGTCCAACTTCAAGTGCGACTCCGGGTTCAACGGGAGATTAAGAGGATAGTTCCTAATGGCAAAACTAATGCAAACGGAAAAATTGATAATAGTCGGTTCTGGGCCGGCAGGTTTAACTGCTGCTATTTATGCTGCCCGTGGAAGTTTAAATCCGCTGGTTATTGCCGGGAGAGAAGCAGGGGGGCAGTTGACTTTGACAACAGATGTGGATGATTTCCCGGGTTTTGAGGATGGTATCCAGGGACCGGAGTTGATGGCAAAAATGAGAAAGCAGGCAGAAAGGTTTAAAACCAGGTTTGTCAGCGAAGATGTTATTTCGGTTGATTTGAAAGTTAAGCCTTTTGTGGTTCAAACTGAGACCGGTAACCTTCATACTGAAGCCTTAATTATTGCCACAGGAGCTTCAGCCATGTGGCTTAATCTTCCTTCTGAACAAAAGTTTCGTGGGAAGGGTGTATCTGCCTGCGCGGTTTGCGACGGCTTTTTCTTTAAGGGTAAGGTTGTGGTAGTAGTGGGAGGCGGGGATACTGCCATGAGAGAAGCAAATTATCTTTCAAAGCTTTGTGAGAAAGTAATCATTATTCACCGAAGAGAGACATTGCGCGCTCAGCCGGCGCTACAAGATCTAGTTAAGGCTAAACCAAATGTGGAATTTCTCTGGAATACCGAGCTAACAGAGGTATTGGGACAGGAAAAAGTAACCGGAGTGAAGGTAAAAAATACTCAAACTGGAGAGATTAGTGAGCTTTTAATTGAAGGATTGTTTATTGCCATCGGCCATAAACCGAACACTGATTTTTTGAAAGAGCAGTTGGACCTGGATGAAAAAGGTTATGTGGTTGTTGAGAGCGAAACCCGTACTAAGATTCCCGGGGTTTTTGTAGCAGGGGATTTGGCAGATCATAGATATAGGCAGGCAGTTACAGCTGCCGGGGCAGGGTGCAGGGCAGCTTTTGACGTCGAGGAATATTTGGAAGGAATGAAACTGCCTACAGAAGGAAATGGTAGTTAGGCTATATAATAAAACTTATGAATCTAATTGCTTTTGTCATTAAACTTTTTCCGGCCAAGCCTGTGTATGCCCATTGTGATATTCCTTGTGGGATTTATGATCCGCAGGCGGCAAAACTCGCTGCCAAAACCGTTTTGACCATGGTGCAAAAGATCAACCAATTGCCTGCAGAAAACCCTACAGTAAACGACCGAAATAGTTTTGTCCGGATGGTTTCCATTAAGGAACAACATGCTGAAATCTGTAAAAAAGAGATTTTAATTTTATGGACAGATTATTTTAAGGCTGAGCATTTAGAAAAATTTCCGGATCTGCATGATTTAGTTTGGAAGGTAGCTAAGCTTTGTTCAGACAACAAAAGAGCGGTAGATGAGGGAAAGGCCCAGGAGTTGATTGAAGCAGTAGATAAGATAACAGATATATTTAATCAGACGAAGAAATAAATGCAGCTCATCTGGTCGCAAAAAATCGTTCGCACGGCAGAGGCTTGCTCACTTGTGTTGGTTTCGCGGATAGCAACTTTCTGAGTCATTAAGTGGGAGAGCGCAAAACCAACAACATTTTTTGACTGACTCAGACTTCGCTGCTTTAAGAGAATGCAGTTTATTCCATTTTCCCATTTTACTGTTTTTGGTAACAGTATGCAGCCAACCTTAAAACCCGGCCAGGATGTTTTGGTGTTTAACTGGGCCTATATTTTCTCCAAACCACAAAAGGGGGATATGGTGGTCTTTAAGTTTAATGGCCGGGAGATGATCAAGCGTATTCAAAAATACGATGGCCGTCGTGTTTTTGTTACAGGAGATAACAAAACGGAAAGTACAGATAGCAGAAAGTTTGGAATGATTGATAGGTCAGACATTATTGGCAAGGTGATATTTTTTAGATAGTCAGAATGTGAGATAATACGGTTATGGCAGGACCAGCTCCTTTAGAAACTCAAGAGAGACCAGTTCAGACATCTAAGGTACGTGAGGTAAATGGTAATAAGATTTTGCATTTCCCAACTTCTCCTGAACAAATTCACCATGAAACAGCTTCAAAGATCACTGTTAATCTGGGAGCTGCGGGTCACCCAACTACCTTGGAGAATGTTAAAAGCAATCAACCTTTCCAGTCTCCACCAGATCTAAAGAAGCTTGGTGTAGAGCCTAGTGACCTAGATCTTTCGCCAGAGAACATGGTTCGATTAGTAACAGAAGAATTTGAGAATGCCGATTCAGGATCTCATAGAGTCGTGGTGGGGAAAGGTGAATCTGGTGTAGGAATGAATAAAGGTAGACAAAATAAAATGCGAAGTTTACTTAGCAAATTAGGATTAAAAAAAGCGGCCTAAAAATTATGGAAGTTACACAAACAACAGGGGCAACGGACTTTAGCGGTTTAATTGCGGTCATGGTAGGAATTATGGCTGTGGTTTTATTGTTAGTAGGTCTATTTTTTTTCTTTAAAAAATACCTGGCAGGCTGGATTAAGTATAAGGATCGGGAAAAGAATTCTTTGCAGTTTGTGCTGCTGCAGATTAAAGTCCCTCGGGGTAATGAGGTTAAAATTGATGTGGCTGAGCAGCTTTTTGCCACATTAGCCTCTCTTCGAAAATCAGGAGGCTTATTTAGTATGTTTACTCCGCAACCTCATTTATCTTTCGAGATTGTGGCTTTGCATGAATCGATCAGGTTTTTTGTCTCTTGTCACCGGTCTCATCAGGATTTAATCGAGAAACAAATCCACGGCGCTTATCCTGATGCCGAGATAAAGCAAGTCCCTGAGTATAATATCTTTTCCGAAACAGGTGAGACAGCCTATGCCCAATTGAAACTGAAAAATGCCGATCATTTCCCAATTAAAACCTTCCGCGATTTACCAACTGATCCGCTTTCGTCTTTAACTTCTGCTTTTGCTAAGATGCAACCCAACGAAGGAGCGGCAATTCAGCTCTTAGTTTCTCCCGCAGCCGGTAACTGGAAAGAAGTAGGTCAAAAATGGTTAAAGAAACAAAAAGAGCCGGGGGATGAAAAAAATCCCAAAGCTCCTCCGGATGCTAAGGAACTGGAGGCAGTAGAAGGGAAACTCTCCAAATCCGGCTTTGATGTCAGTATCAGGATTGCCACTTCCAGCACTTCAAAAGAATCTGCCAAGGTTCATTTAACTAATATCAAGGCAAGCTTTGAGCAATTCTCTGGTCCGTACAACTGCTTTACCGGCGCCAAGGTTTATTCTGAAAAGGGGTTTTTGACCGATTTTATTTATCGGTACATGCCAAGATACTCAAAAGCTCCGGTTTTAACTCCAGATGAACTGGCGTCTGTTTTCCATTTCCCAAATAAATCTATTGAAACCCCTTATATCAGTTGGCTCTCATCCAAACGGGCGCCGGCTCCGGAGAAAATTCCCACCTCTGGTTTATTTCTGGGTAGGTCTGTCTTTCGCGGCGTTGATCGGCCGGTATACCTGTCGGAAGATGACAGACGCAAGCATATGTACATCATCGGTCGAACCGGTACTGGTAAATCAGAATTACTTAAGACTTTAATGCTGCAGGATGTCATGGCTGGTAAAGGACTTTGTTTTATTGATCCCCACGGAGATGCAGCAGAGGAGATGTTGCAACTGATTCCGCCGCAGCGAGCCGAGGATGTGATTTATTTTGATCCTTCGGATATGACCCGGCCTTTTGGGATCAACATGCTGGAGGCCTACAACGAAGAACAAAAACACTTTGTGGTAGCTTCCATAATCGGCCTAATGTATAAATTGTTTGATCCTAATAAGACCGGTATTATTGGCCCCCGGTTTGAACACGGAGTCAGAAATGCCATGTTAACTGCCATGAGCTCGCCCGGTGCCACTTTTGTGGAGGTGGTGAGGTTGATGACTGATGCGGACTTTGTGAGAGAGCTTCTGCCAAAGGTAGCTGATCCGGTGGTCAGACGTTATTGGACAGACCAGATTGCCCAGACAACGGACTTTCATAAGTCAGAGGTGTTGGATTATACGGTTTCTAAATTCGGTCGTTTTGTGACCAATAAAATGATGAGAAATATCATCGGTCAATCAAAGTCTTCGTTTGACCTTCGCAAAGTTATGGATGAGGGGAAGATTTTAATTATGAATTTATCTAAAGGCCGGATAGGGGAGGAAAACTCCAATTTCTTGGGGTTGATTTTAGTCCCCAAAATTTTGCAGGCTGCCATGTCCCGTTCGGATATGGATATGGAACAAAGACACGATTTCTATTTGTATGTTGACGAGTTTCAAAACTTTGCCACTGATACTTTTGCCGATATTTTATCGGAGGCTCGAAAATATCGGTTAAATCTAATCGTGGCTAATCAATTCATCGGGCAAATTGGTGAGGATTTAAAAAATGCCGTTTTCGGGAACGTCGGTACCATGATTGGCTTTCGGGTAGGGGTAACTGATGCCAATTACCTGCAGCATGAATTTTCTCCTACTTTTTCAGAAGCAGATTTAGTTAATATTGAATCTCCTCATGCCTATATTAAAACCATAGTGAATGGGGAACCGGTAGTGCCTTTTTCCCTGGATACCACCAAAGATATGAAAAAATGGAAAGCCATGTTAAACCCTCAGATTGGCCAGGCTATTCGGGAGCTATCTCGGCTGAAGTTCGGCCGGGATGTGACTCAGGTAGAAGCAGAGCTGGCTTCAAGAGCAAGACTATAAATCCTCTGTTATTCCTGCGAAAGCTCGCCTCGCGAAGCGGGCAGGAATCCATAAATAATAATTTTTCTTTCACGCTTTTGACCGCAAAAATTCTTTTTATGTCCTTGAATTCTTTACGCGCGCAGTTCCTAAGTCAAAGATTAAAGACGGATAAGGTAAAAAGGGGAAAGTTTTGGTACAATTAAGCCCTTACAGGCCCGTAGTTCAATGGTAGAACGATTGTCTTATACACAATTCACGAGGGTTCGATTCCTTCCGGGCCTACACTCTGATCTCTGGTTCGTTCATAACCGGGGTAGCATCTTGAGGATTAGTTTCTTGTAAATGCTGTTGCGCAAGACCTCTTAGATACAAGATGAATTCCCTTGTTTTTGTTCCTGGACCTGCACGCCTTAATCGTGCTATACCGTCATCGGTTAAATTAGCAAGAGATTCTGGAGTGACACCAATTGCTCCTAAGCCAATAATAGCGTTTTCTTCTCTCGTGTTTAATAATCTATCTGGTGGCAAAATAGCAAATAGAGGAGCTGTGCGAAGATCTTTACTTTTAGATGGTAAGAATGTACGTAGTCCCTTCATCGATTGAGCTGCATATTTTTCAGGAGTTGGATTACTCATAGGCATTTAAAGCTCTTCTAATTTAACCTTGGTTTCGCCGTTTTGGCCTGTGATAAATTGCAGGTATTTTTCAGTAGTAGATAACCTTTTATGACCGGCTAGTTTGGAAACTAAAGTCATGGGAACTCCGGCTTGCAACTGAAAAGCTACCCAGGTATGCCTTAAATCATTTAATTTGGCGCCTTTTATACCGGCTACTTTAAAGTATCTGTCAATAGCAGTCCGGATATTCCTAATCAGTAAGGGTCGGCCGGTTTTGGTGACAAAGAGGGCATGATTTGGGGTTTTGGCCCTTTTGGGCAGATAATTTTTGACCGATTCCGCAGCTGCTTTATTTAACGGAATCATTCTTTCTCTGGTATCCTCAAATGGGGGGACATGAAGGGTTAAATTTTCTAAATCCAAGTCTTCTACCCGTAGTTTAGCAAGTTCTCCAATCCTGATGCCGGTTTGAAGCAAAAGTTCGATTACTGCTAGCATTCTGATGTCTGCTCTGGCGCCGTCCCGCAAGCTTCTATATTCCAATTTAGTCAGAATCCTGGGTGGTTTATTTTCAAATTTAGGATGCTCCAAACTGATGGCTGGGTCATTAGAGATTAAATTAGAAGTTTTTAAGAATTTAAAAAAGGTTTTGGTAGAGTTGGTTTTTCGTGAGATTGATTTCGGGGTATAATGTTCATCAGCCAGTTTTTGCATAAAAGTCTGCAGATCAGTGATTTCTACTGTGGCAGGATCGGTTTTGCCTTGATCCTGTAAGTAATTGACCAGTTGCTCAATGTCTTTGCCATAAGCTAAGATAGTAGCTGAGGCACGGGACTTGCTTTTCAGGTGATCTATAAATTGTTGGTGTGCATCTCGTAAAGAAACCATAGCATACATTGTAATGTTATAGGGTATATTTGTCAAGGGGTAAATATGGTTAAAAAAATAGTCATCGGTTTAATTGTCTTAGTACTTTTAGTGATTACTTATAATTTAATTAAGCAGATTATGGAAGCTACCAAATCAGGGGAGAGGTTATCCCAGGCAGCAGATGGGGTTTACCAATTGGAGGTAAAAAATAAAGCTTTGAAAGAAAAGCTGATACAGATTCAATCACCGCAGTTTATAGAAGCGGAGGTTAGAAATAGGTTGGGGCTTGCCAAAGCTGGAGAGACAGTGGTGGTGATTCCTGAGGAGAAGTTGAAAACTGTGTTAGGCGCAAGCTCCTCAGCCCAAATAAGGTTTCCCAATTGGTTAGGCTGGTTGAAGGTGTTTTTTAGGTAGATTCGTGTTGCGGGGGGGAGAGTTGAACTCCCTGCCTCAAGATTATGCACCTTCTTGCATTACTGCAAGGGTAGGACTATATCATCATCCTTTTAACAGGATGTCTGGCGTGTAGTCTCTACGGAGTCCACAATTATATAATTGATTGTGGTTCCCTCGGTGTTGTCCTGTACCATGCGGTACGGGGGTTCACCGATATAGCCGGATTCTCAAATAAAGATTACTCTTTAATGGGCCCATTTTATTAAGCCTTGTGTGCAGCCGTTACACTTCCCCGCGTGCATATTGTAACTTTCTTTGTATGATATGTCAATCAAAATAGGCTTGACGGCTCATTAGAAAGATTGTAGTATGGAAATACATCCCTTATATCAATAATTCTAATGAAGCGTAAATCTGTTGAATACGAAGAAGCTTTAATCTTACGGAAAACTGGTAAAAGCCTCAAAAAAATAGCAGCCATATTGAACGTGAGCGTGAGTATTGCAAGTGTATGGTGTAGAGAAGTGGAATTAACAGAACAACAGAGAGAGAAGCTAAAAAGAAGAAAAGTAAATATCAGGCATTTGAGACATTTAGCAAAACAAAGTCATTTAGAAAAAATATTTAGAGTAAAAAAGCTTTTCAAGGATTCATTAGATGAGATTAAGCCGTTGACAGGTAACGAGCTTTTTCTTACCGGCCTGGCTCTTTACTGGGCGGAAGGTTTTAAAAGTATTAAAGAATGTAGATTAGGATTCTGTAATTCTGATCCGAGGATGATTAAGTTTATGCTTAGTTGGTTTCAAAAGGCATTAAAAATTAGTAAACAGAATTTTCTTTTGCGGACTGAGTTTAATGAGTCACACAAGGATCGCACAGAGGAAATTAAGAGTTTCTGGTCTAAATTAACACAAGTTCCTTTAACTCAATTCGAAAAACCATTTTACCATCATTCTACATGGCTCAGAGACTATCCTAATCGTGAGGATTATTTTGGAGTTTTAAGAATAAGAGTACGCAAAAGCAGTGAATTGCTCTATAAAACTCGCGGTTGGATAAAAGGGCTCGGTGATGCCGTCTGATAGCTCTATGTGGTACCTCTATATGTTGCTCTGTAAAGATGGAAGTCTCTATACAGGTATATCAAATAATGTAGAAAAAAGGTTTCTTGAGCACAAAAATGGCAGGGGAGGCAGATACACCAGATCGCATAAACCCGTTAGATTAGTTTATCAGGAAAAATTACCCAGTCATTCAGAAGCCCTGAAAAGAGAATTTGAGATTAAAAGCTGGCCCAGAGAAAAAAAGCTGGAGCTATGTCAGCAAGGAAAAAATGGTGGCCAGTCCGGCCAGGGTCATTAGAATGACAATCAACCAGCCAAAAAGGCTGGTGATTTTACCGTTAACCCATCTGCCCATGATTTTGGCATTTCCGCTTAGTAAAACTATCAGAATTAAAATAACCGGCGCTATTAAACCATTAAAAACAGCAGAATAAATTAATACTTTGATAGAATCAAACCCCAGTAGATTAATAACCAGTCCGATGCCGGTGGAGATGATGATGACTCCGTAAAAAGCATTAGCTTCCCGGAGCCTTCTGTATAGCCCAAATTTCCAGCCAAAACTTTCAGATAGGGCATAGGAAGCGCTACCGGCTAAAATCGGTACTGCCAACATACCCGTTCCAATAATACCGAGGGCAAAAAGTAAGTACACTCTCTCTCCGGCAATTGGCCGCAGGGCTTCAGCAGCTTCTGCGGCAGAGGTGATGTTGGTAATTCCATGAGAAAAAAGGGTAGCTGCAGCAGCAGCTATGATAAAAAACATTACCAGGTTCGATAAAAACATCCCTGACCAAATATCCATTCTCATGTTTTTAACCTCCTTAGAGCTGGTTTCTTCCTGGCGAAGTTTTAGAGTAGTTTTGCCGCCCAAGATTTGCTCTTCCACCTCTTGTGAGGTTTGCCAGAAAAATAGGTAAGGGGAGATGGTGGTGCCTAGTACCGCAGTAATCAAGAATATTTGATCTTTGGAGAAAACTATGGTGGGGATAATTGCTTTTTGCAGCGCTTCATTCCAATCAATACTCACTGTCAGAGCTGAGAAGACATATGATAAAAGTACCAAAGCTAACCACTTTAGATATTTGGCATATTTTTCATAAGTGGTGAATATCTGCAGAGCCAAAGTAATCATAGTAAAACCTAAGATTAATGTGGTAAACCCTACTTCCGGGAAAAGTAGTTGGGTAGCCTGAGCCATGGCACCTAAATCTGCGCCGATGTTTAAGGTATTAGCTGCAAATAAAAGCAAAGTGGCAATATATAAAACCCATTTAGGATAGTATTGCCTGATATTGGCTGCCAAGCCTCGTCCGGTCACCAATCCAATCCGGGCGCACATTTCTTGCACAACTGCCATTAAAGGGAAGGTGAAGCCGGCCAGCCATAAAAAATTAAAGCCGTAAGCTGCTCCGGCTTGCGAATAAGTGGTGATGCCGGATGGGTCATCGTCTGCTGCTCCGGTGGTTAGTCCCGGACCTAAGGATTTCCAATAATTTTTTGCTTGGCCCAGTTGTTTTCGGGAGACAAATACCTGGGTAATTTTTTTTGAAGTATCAAGGGTTTTATCTAAAACATCTGCCGGAGCCCCGGCCACCTTCTCCAATATTTTGTCAGTAGAAAGCATAATGATTTACTACAATCATGTAAACTGATTGTAGTTTAAGAGTAAACGGTTTATAAGAGGGCGTCAAGACACGTTCATGAAACTGAACGTGTCAAACAGATGAATTGCGGGTATGAGTCTGGTAAAATAGCTTAGTAATCTGGCAGGGTAGCTCAGTTAGTTAGAGCGCGGCACTCATAACGCCGAGGTCGTGGGCGCGCACCCCACCCCTGCTACAAAATTAGTCCAGAGTTAGTAGTTGGTAGTTTGTAGAAAATGTTTTACTATAAACTAATAACTACGAACTAAAAACTACTTATGAAACTAATTGTACTGGCCGGGGGAGAAGGTAAAAGGATGTGGCCGATCCAAACTGATAAATGCCTAATTTCCTTTTTAGGGAAGCCCCTTTTGTACCACAACTTAAAACAACTTAAGGAAAATCTGGCAGAAGCTGAGTTTGTGATAGTGGCTACTCCAGAGAGCAAAGAGGCAGTTGCCAAAGTTGCGGAGGAGCTTAACTTGAATTTTCAAGTAGCAATACAAAATGAGCCTCGCGGAATGGCAGATGCCCTGCTTTCTGCTAAAGATTTGATAGAGGGGGAAGTTTTGGTAGTTAACGCTGAAGATATCCTGGAGCCTAAAGTTTTTCAGGGAGTTTTGGGAGTTTCGGAAGCTGACGTAGTTTTTGCTGGTTTAAAAACAGAAAAATACTTTCCAGGTGGTTATTTAAAGCTGGAAGGTGAGAAGGTGTCTGGAATAATTGAAAAACCAGGAGAGGGGAATGAGCCTTCGGATTTGATTAAACTGGTGGTAGATTATTTTAAAGACGGCAAGAAGTTGGTGGAATATCTGGAAAATGCTAGTAGCAGTGCGGATGATGTTTATGAAGTGGCTTTGGATCAGATGATTAAAGACGGCCTGGACGTCAGATTCTCAAAATATGACGGAGTTTGGATTCCGCTAAAATATCCCTGGCATATTTTGGATATCACAGCTCACTTTTTCTCTCAGATTGAACAAAAAATTTCCCCTGGGGTAAAAGTTTCAGAGAAAGCGATTATTGAAGGTAATGTGGTGATTGAAGACGGCGCAAAAGTGTTTGAAGGAGCGGTGATTAAAGGTCCGGCATATATTGGCAAAAACTGTATTGTGGGTAATAATTCCATGGTTCGGGAGTCAAACTTAGAAGATAGTTGTGTCACCGGTTTTAATTCGGATATAACCAGGTCTTACATTGGGGCAAATTCCTGGTTTCATACAAATTATATAGGAGACTCTGTAATTGAAGGGGATTTTGGTATGGGATCAGGGGCAGTGCTTGCCAACTTGCGGTTGGATAATCGCAGTATCAGTGTGGGGGAAGACCATATTGACACAGGGAGAACTAAGCTTGGTTTAATTGCCGGAAAAGGAGTCAGAGTCGGGGTGAATGCCTCCACTATGCCGGGAGTCAGAGTGGGAGCAGGTTCACTGATTGGTCCGGGTGTAGTTTTGAAAAAAGACTTGAAAGAAAAGAAAAAGGTTACGATCAAAGAAGAGTCATTTGGAATTCAGGATTATGAAACTAATGCTACCAGTTATGATCAATTTAGGGATAAGTTGAAATAACATTTCATATGGTATAATCTTTTTATCATGACAGCAGTCTTCGTAATAAAACAGAAATTTACTACTAAACATCACGCCCTTATTAGGGGGAGCGGTGGTGGAGATAGTCCCAATAAACGGGATTAATTCCGCCTAAGCCGCCCCTTAACAAAGGAGCGGTTTTTTTGTGGAGAGAATATGAAAATAAATCCTGAAGCAATTAATCAAGCACAGAGTAGAGCTCTATCTGTTTGTAGGCCCACTTATCGATTAGATACAAGAGAAGTAGACGTTCCTTCTATGGTTAGTAGTGCTGAAGCTGAATTATATAGGTTAAGGAGAAAAGCTGTAGGTCTTGCTGTTTGTTCAGGAGCTTGGCACGGCGAGTTTCCTTCATTGAGGGGTTTTAATTTTCTTAGAAGGGAATATAAGGGTTATTCTTCCCGTGATGGCAAACCTGTTGATATATTCGATCGTAAAACAGGAGCAGTTAACGTGCCTTCTGATCAATTGGATAATGAACCATTAGGAGCATTCTACACCTCCTCGCGAATAAGATCTCAGGGGGGATTTACTCAGCTACGTGGATTGACCTACTATGTTTCCTTAGATCCTAATGAAGATACCCCGAATAAAAAGTTGGAAGTAATGACAAAGGATGCAAGAGAAGGATTAGATCTCATAAATTCGGTTGATAGAAGGAGTTTAGATGCAATGAATTATCTGTTGTATTTGGGGGTCTTAGATCATTTGAAAGCCCATGCTTTAACTGTTTTTCATGCTTTAACCTTTCATGAAAGAGCTGGTATTGTTCCAGATGATGATGGATATAGGGTTGCAAGAAAGGAAGCAGAGGGGTTGGTGTTGACAACTACAAGAGCTTATCATCAAACAATTCTCGGCCAACAATTTGATGCGGGTTTTAGGTCCGCAAAGATTGAAGATGCTTTAGCAAAGACAGCAAATTATATTGTTAATAGTGGTCATTCTGTTGACCATTTTACTTACTGTGAGGTTACCAATCCCATCATTATTATGTTAGGAGCGCACGAGGCAGCGCGTACAAAATCCGTTCCCGATCTAATCATAGGTATCCCAAGCGGCGGAACAGAGGTTGCAGTGGCGACACACCTTATGTATGAGAATTTACATCCAGATGAGGGGGCTCCAGATCTGGCATTTATACCTCTCTCGTTTCATTACAGGAGACAAAAGGGTATGAATCACGATCAATTGGTAGAAATATTAAAACAATCTACTGATATAACAGGAAGAAGTGTTCTTCTTGTTGATGATAACTCTAATACAGGTTTAACTCTGCAAACAATGGCAGGAGCAGCTATGGAAGCCGGAGCCAGTAATATAGCAATACACATAGCAGAACTGGATCCTGCCAGAGTAAAAGCTAGATATAAAAAAAGAAATGGTTATCCCTTTGAAGTCGTAAACATGGATCATCCGGATTTACAAACAGCTATGGGTATATCTTGGACTTCAGATATAGACGGCAGTGATTTAAGAAGGAGAGAGGTAGGAAGGTTCGTGAAAGAGGCGTATTGTAGAATATAGAAAAAGTATCCTAGTAAAATTAATTAATGGTTTTGATGCGCGTATTTTTTGAAAAATAAAGCCGCATTCTGAATATAGTTACAAGCTTTAGATATATTAAATCGGTTAGGTAGTCGTTGATCTTTGTGGTGTGTACTTAAACCACCTTGAGCATCAATACTGAAGTCGACTGTTCCGATACTTTGAAATAGTACCCAAAGTCTTCTTCTTGCATTTGTAGCATCAAAACCTCCTGCGAAAACTAAAGGTAAGTCAGGATAAGTCTTATTAATTTGGTTTGCGATGGGGGCAATCCTATTAATCTGAAATGCTTGTCCCCTTCCGCCGGAAGGATCGATTAAAACATAACTCACGAGATCTGCATAAGGAGCTAGATTAGCAACTATTTCCTCGGCAGAAGGGATAAGGTCTGTAGCTACCTTGCTTGGGCTTTCAGTCAAAGTCTTGGGTCCTAGTTGCATAATAATTTTTAAGTCAGGAAAGGTTTGTTTGATTCTTTCGACCTCGCTTACAGGAGGCCAAGATACATTAAGTTGTACACCTTCACAGAGTCCATCAGCATATAATCCAGAAGATCCTAATAATTCTTTTAGTTGAAGAGCGAGAGTAGATCTTCTGTATGTGTGATAATGAAGTGTATTAAAAGCAGTATTTTGGGTTATTGTAAGTATTTGGCGAATTTGTTCCAGGTTGGGATATCTACTTGTAGTTGAGAATCGCGTAGATAGGGTTTTTTGGGAGACTAATAAACCCACCATTCCTCTGTGATGGCTTTGTTCCTGCGTTAAACCAGCTTCTTCGAAAGTGCGACTAACAGCTTGAGCGTGTCGTGGTAGATTAATGCCAGTAACGCCAATATAAGGTTTTTCTATTAAACGATCCATAAGAATTGATTATAACCTATAATGTTAAGAAAGTCTAACTCTTTGGAAAACCAGATAATCTTAGTAGTTTCCTCTTCTTAAAAGTGATATATTTGACCTACTATGAAAAAATGGGTTTTTTCCGGGATTCAGCCTTCAGGAAATTTACATATCGGAAATTTCCTGGGAGCCCTCAAAAACTGGGTAGCCTCTCAACAGGATGCTAACAATGTCTTTTGTATTGTGGATCTTCATGCCATCACCGTGCCTCAGGATCCAAAAATCTTGAAGCAAAAAATCAGGGAAGTGGCCGGAATATATTTTGCCGCCGGCATTGACCCGAAACAGTCAATAGTGTTTGTTCAATCTGACGTTAGCGCCCACGCGGAGTTAGCCTGGATATTAAATTGTTTTACGCCGATGGGTTGGATGAGCAGAATGACCCAATTTAAGGATAAGTCAGGCGACCAGAAGGAGATCGTCAGCGTTGGCCTGTTTGATTACCCCGTTCTGATGGCCTCTGATATTTTACTCTATGACACTGACGAGGTTCCGGTAGGGGAGGACCAAAAACAACATGTGGAGATTACCCGTGATATTGCCCAGCGTTTTAATTCTATCTACGGCGAAACTTTTAAGCTGCCTAAGCCAGTGATTCCTAAAAGTGGAGCCAGGATTATGGATCTTTTGGAACCGACTAAGAAGATGAGCAAAAGTGATGACCGGTCCGGACATTCCTTACCTATTCTCGGCTCGTCTGATGATATTAGTACATGGATAATGGGTGCTGCTACAGATTCACAAAAAGAAATCCGGTTTGATCCGGCTCGTCCCGGTATCTATAATCTGCTGGAAATTTATGAAGGAGTAACAGGTGAAAGTCGGGAAGAGATTGAGTCAAGATTTGAAGGTATTGGGTATGGTGATTTTAAGAAAGATTTAGCAGAAAAAGTAATAACATTCCTGGCTCCTTTCCAAAAACGCTACCAGGAATTTATGGATAATCCGTCACAGTTGGAATCTTTGCTTAAAGAGGGAAGGAATAAGGCGGAGGCAATAGCAACTAAGAAGTTAGCAGAGGTAAAAAGTAAAATCGGATTAGGGTAAATGTCCCATAATGAATATTATTATTACTCAGGTAATTTCCGTTACTAATACTATTTGGGTATATTGTCTGCGGAAGTTTATAGTAATTTGAACCTGGCAGTGGTATAATCTGCACTTATGGCAAACGGTAAAAGAAGGGTTAATTTTAACAAAAAGTTTTTTCCGATCTTCAAAGGTTTAATTATTTATATTTTGATTGCTTTGGCTGCGCTGGTTTTCTTCTATCAAATTTCCGGTGGACCTGATACTTCCGGTAATGAAGTGCCGATTTCGCAAATTGTCAGCGACACCAAAGACGGAAAAATTGGAAAAATCTCTTTGGAAGGCGATAAAATTACTGCTGAAGTTAAAGACTCTGATCAAAAACTTACCTCTCACAAAGAAGCGGGGGAGTCGATCTACAAAATCTTGGAATCCTCCGGAGTTGACCCGAAATCCGTCACTATTGAAGTTAAAGATCTATCGATACAACAGGCTTGGATTGGTATTTTATCAGCGGTTCTGCCGATTCTGATATTGGTAGGTTTGATGTTTTTCCTTTTTAAGAATGCCAGGGAAGGTGCGCAGGGTATTTTTTCTTTTGCGCAGAGCCGGGCCAGGCTTTTTACCAAGGATTCCCCCCAGATTAAATTTACCGATGTAGCAGGGGCGGAGGAGGCCAAAAGGGAACTCTCCGAAGTAGTGGAATTTCTTAAAACTCCGGATAAATTTAAAGCTCTGGGAGCCAGGATTCCCAAAGGGGTACTTATGGTCGGGCCAGCCGGGACAGGCAAAACTTTACTTTCCCGCGCAGTGGCCGGGGAGGCCGGAGTGCCGTTTTTCTCCATAGCCGGATCGGAATTTATGGAGATGTTGGTGGGAGTTGGGGCAGCGAGAGTCCGGGATATGTTTGCCCAGGCCAAAAAAGCCGCCCCGGCCATAATTTTTGTAGATGAGATTGAATCAATCGGTCGCCAGCGCGGTATGGGTATTTCCGGAGGACACGACGAGCGGGAACAGACCTTAAACCAGATTTTGGTGGAGATGGACGGGTTTACTCCAAATGATCATGTCATTGTGCTTGCTGCGACCAACAGACCAGACCTTCTGGATGCAGCTTTGATTAGGCCCGGCCGTTTTGACAGAAGAGTGGTATTAAGTTTGCCGGACCTGCAGGAGAGAAAAGCGATCATTGAACTGCATATGAAAGGTAAGCCTTTTACTAAAGATGTCAGCACGGAAAAGTTGGCCAGGCGGACTGTTGGTTTTTCCGGCGCAGATTTGGCCAATATGCTAAATGAAGCAGCTATTTTGGCAGCCCGTGAGGGGAAAACTGCCATAGATAATAAAGATTTAGAAGAGGCAGCTACCAAGGAAAAATTAGGGCCGCAGCGCAAAAGAATGCAATCGGAGCAGGACAGGAAACTGGCTGCTTATCACGAAGCAGGGCATGCAGTGGTCGGCCATTTTTTAAAAAAAGTTGATCCGGTACACCGGATTTCAATTGTTTCCCGGGGTATGTCCGGCGGCCATACCTTATTCCCGCCTACAGAAGACAGGTCAAACGAAAGTAGATCGCGCCTTTTGGAGCAGATTGCGGCCGCTTTGGGTGGGCAGGCAGCGGAAGAGTTAATTTTTAAAGATATTTCCACCGGAGCAGCTTCCGATATTGAAGTGGCCATGAGTATTGCTAGGGCCATGGTGACTCAATACGGTATGTCCAGTCTGGGGCCGATTAGTGTTGCTTCAAGGCCCATGTTTGGTATTTGGAGGGGGATGGACGAAGGGGCGGAAATGTCATCAAAGATGCATGATGCGGTAGACAGCGAGGTTAAGAAAATCATGGAGACGGGTTATAAAAGCGCCCAGGATCTTTTGAGAAAGAACAAAGCTAAGCTGGATGCTGTGGCTAAAGAACTTCTGGAAAAAGAAACTCTGGAAGGGGACGAGTTTGAGAAGATTGTAGGGAAGAAGAAAAGCTAAGGGTAAAAAATGAAAGTTGAATTAGTTAATCTATTTTGGTCAAGTAACCCCTTTGCACACAAACTTACTCTTCCAAAAAGAAGTCTTGCTCAAATAGGGACAATTGCCGCAAATGCTGGTCACGAGGTACATATTTCGTCAGAGGGAATACAACCAGTTGATTGGAAAATAGTTTCAGAGGCGGATATAGTAGGATTCTCAGTTCTTACTTGTAATGCTCCACGGGTCTATTCAGCGGCTAGAATGTTAAAAGAAAGTGCCAAAGAACAGGGTAAAAGAATTGGCATAATAATGGGAGGGCCTCATGTAACTGCTTTGCTGGAAGAGGCTCTTGCAAATGGTGCGGATTTTGTAGTAAGTCATGAAGGAGAAGATGTAGTCGTTCCTTTAATAGCGGCTTGGGAAAATCGCGACGAAGAAAGTCTTAAAAAAATCCCTAATCTTTCTTGGCATACAGCAGCAGGGGAATTTGTCCATAACCCGAGTTCTTCTAAAAGGGCAGACTTAGATAATTATCCGATTCCCGATTTTGATTTAATTAGAGGACGGAAGAAACCAGGGTTAGGTTTACTTGATTATTATTATTACCCGCTTGAAAGCAGCAGAGGCTGTGTATATAAATGCGGATTTTGTTACTCCCCTGGAATGTTTCCCGGTGGGGTAACATATAGAGATAATCAGGCAGTAGTAGAGGAGATGGAGCAACAAATAAGACAGGGCTACGATCGTTTTTTCTTTACTGATGATAATATTTTACTAAACCCTAAGAAAGTCCAGGATTTATTAGAACTTATGGCAAACAGAGGGATAAAGACTAAAGCCTGGACGGCTCAACTTGGAATAAAAACGATAATTGAAACAGAGAGAATAGCTCCAGATGTTTTTAGGCTAATGAAATTGACTGGTGCGGGTAGACAGTTTGTTGCGATTGAATCAATTAATCCCGGAACTTTATCTGAAGACTACAGAAAACCTCAGGATTTGGAGGAAATAGAAAAAGCGATTGCTATTTTAAATAGGCATAAAATTCCTATTCATGCTATGTTTGTATTTGGTGGTGATAATGATACTGTAGAAACTATTAGAGAAACTTCAGAATTTACTTTAGCACATAACTTGAAAACAATTTCAGTCGCTATACTTACTCCTTTTCCCGGAACTGAATCTTTTACACAATTTAAAAAGGAGGGGCGCCTTTTAGCGAGAGAGCATGACTTCCCGGCTAGGTGGGCTGACTTCGATATGTATCATAGTGAATTTAGACCAAAGCATATGTCGCCGCAACAACTTCGGGAGTTAACTATTGAAACACTGAAAAGATTCTACAGTATACCAAGGATAATAAGAGACGTTGGTAATCCGGAAGAATTTTTAGGTAAATTGTATGTTCGTTCTCGCATTATCCCCAGATTACAAGGTAATCGGTGATGTAGTTGAGGCTATTGTAGGGAAGAAGAAAAGCGTATGATAGAATTTAGGGTATGCGTTTTGTGGTATGGTTTGTTTTAGGATTTTTCTGTGCTGCGGTCTTCTCTACCAATGTAGCTTTTGCAAAAGGCACCGATATTGGCCAGGTCGAAATTACCCCTGCTTCTCCTTTTTATTTTCTAAAGGCACTCAGTGAGAGTCTGCAGTTGCGGTTTACTAAAACTCCCGAAGATATAGATCTCATCAGGCTGAAATTTATTACCAGAAGAATTGCAGAGGTTAAGAGTCTGGTGGGGACTCCCCGGGAGGACCTAATTGAGCCGACATTGGAGAAATATTGGTCTGAATTTCAACAGCTTCGAAGTAAGGCAAACTTAAAAGATTGGGAGACGGCAAAGCAGGTTAGCTACGGCGTAATAGCGCAGATGGATAGTCTGCAAAAGGTTTTCACCCAGGTTTCAGATCCAAGAGCAAAAAGGTCAATTAGGTTAGCTATTAACAGGATATCAGAGTGGGAAGGCGCCTTTATGAGCCAAGTTAAATTATTTGGCCAGATTGCTTTTACAGAAGATATTACTAATTCAAAACTTTCCGCCTGCAAATTTTTATCCCAAGAAGCTAGTTCTTCTGCTTTAAATGAGGTAGAAAGAGAAGTGTTTGTTACCCGGGCTAAGAGATGTTCACAGAGTGCGATATAACTTCAAGAGCTTGTCAATAACCTTGCCGATTTCATAAGGTTTAATTAACTGGAGTGATGCTGCCTGCATTTTCGCAGAGAGTTGCTCGTCTAAGAGTATCTTTTCCAGTTTTTCGGCCATTTCTTTTGTATCTCCCGGCTTTACCAGAAAACCATTTGAGGAAACCAGTTCTATCAGCCCTGCTTGTTTTACTCCCACAATAGGCAGTCCTACCATCATGGCTTCCAGTACTGCCATGGGATTATTTTCCATGGTACTGGCAGTAACAAAAACGTCACCAAGTTTTAAGATACCGGAGGAGATAAGAGTCTGGTGTTCCATAAAACCGGTAAATACTACTTGTTTTTCTATCTTTAGTTTTTTAGTCAATTGGATGAGTTTTTTCTTGGTGGGGCCGTCTCCGATAATTAACAAACTAATATTTGGATACTTTCTTGTTAAGAGGTGAAAAGATTTAATCAATATATCGACATTTTTCTCATGTGATAGCCTGCCAAAATGCAGTACTACTTTTTCCTTCAATCCATATTTTTTCTTTAAAGCATTTTTGGCCTGGTCTGAAAATGATTTAGGTTCTGTTAAGCTGACACCATTTGGTAGATAGGAGATTGGTTTTTTAAAATCACTTCTTTTAATTTCGTCAACCAGCATCACTGAGGGAGCGAGCACCAGGTCACATTGGCTAAACATAAAATTTAAAAACCTGCGCACTACGCTGTCTACCAACTTAACAGCTAGTTCATATTTAAACCAGCGTAGATAACCTGATTCGGCCAAGTAGACATGGACAGTGCCTACGAGAGGTTTTTTAAAGAATCTGGCAGCCATGATTGCATCCATACCGACTGTTAAAGGGGAGTGGAGGTGAATTATGTCTGGTTTAAACCTCATGAGATGTTTTATTACTCTTGGTAGTCCAAATATCCCCAGTTTAAATTCCGGATAAAGTAGAGCCGGGACTGTCGGCAGGTGTACGACCTGGACGTTTTTAGATTGGAATTTTTCCCGGTGAATACCGTCTAGTTTGGGGGTAAAAATCAGAACGCTGTGGCCTCTGGCCCCGAGCTCCCGGGCTTGATTGGCCAGCGCTGTTGCCACTCCGTTTACCTGAGGTAAAAAAGTATCTGTAAAATAGGCAACTTTCATTTAGCAGTTATTATACCCTAAATTATTGTATATTGATTATATGGGCAAGTTTATATTAGGTTTTTTAGGACTACTGGTAATTATTCTATTGGGAAGTTTTGTTTTTGAAAAAATCTATTATTATCCTGTTAAGGTTAGCTTTGGTGTAACCTTCTCTCCCAAATATGCGCGGTACTTGAAATTAGATTGGCAGAAAACTTATGTAGAAGTACTGGATAATCTGAAGGTAAAAAATTTAAGGATTCCTGGCTACTGGGATATTTTAGAGCCGGAGGAGGAAAGATATAATTTTGCGGAGACAGATTATATGTTAGATGAAGCAAATAAAAGAAACGTAAAGGCAGTTTTAGTCTTAGGAGTAAAACAGCCGCGTTGGCCGGAGTGTCATATTCCTGTTTGGGCAAAAAGTTTAAGTACAAAAGAGCGACAGAAGAAAATTTTGCAGTTTATTCAAAAAACCGTAGAGAGATATGAAGCTAACTCGGCGGTTTGGGCTTGGCAGGTGGAAAATGAACCGCTCCTGCCATTTTTTGGAGCGGGGTGCGACGACATTGATACAAACTTTTTGAAGACAGAAGTAAACTTAGTTAGGTCCATTAGCCAAAGGAAAATTTTAGTTTCGGACTCAGGGGAGTTAGGTGCTTGGATAGTTCCTATGCAGCTGTCGGATATTTTTGGGACCACCCTTTACCGGGAAGTTTCCAATCCGATCATGGGTTATTTTACCTATCCGACGCTGCCGTATTTCTATAATCTAAAAGCTCAAATAGCGAAAATCTTTGCTCCTGCCAATCAAAAAACAGTAGTAATAGAACTGCAGGCAGAACCTTGGTTTGCAGACGGGGATCCATTGACAAATATTTCCCAAGAGGCAAAAAAGTTTCCGGTCCAGAGAATGGCATCGTATATAAATTACGCTAAAAAAACCGGTTTTGATGAGATGTATCTTTGGGGAGTGGAGTGGTGGTATTTCATGGCAGAGCATGGCTACCCTGAGTATTTAGATTATGCCAAAACCCTATTTAAGTGAATCCGCTCTTTTTGAATGACATAAAAGGTGGATAATGCTACAATTTCTTCATGAAACGTTTGGTTTTGGTAGATGGGAATGCGCTGCTGCACCGGGCATATCATGCGACCCCGCCTTTTACTACCTCCAAAGGTGAGCTGGTTAATGCAGTTTATGGCTTTTCTTCCATGATTTTAAAGGTGATTTCCGAGCTTCACCCGGAATATCTAGCCATTGCTTGGGATGAAAAAGGACCTACCTTTCGGCATCAGGCCTATACTCAGTATAAAGCCACCCGTGGCCCGGCTGATGACGGTTTATCCGGTCAATACAAAAGAGTTCATGAAATAGTTCATGCTTTTAATATCCCGGAGTTTGTGTTGTCAGGTTTCGAAGCTGACGATTTAATCGGTACGTTGGCAAAGCAGGCAGAAAAAGAACCTGATCTGGAAACAGTAGTAACAACAGGGGATCGGGATATCATGCAGTTGATTAATGAAAAAATCAAAGTTTTTATGCCTAAAAAGACCCTTTCGGATGTGGGTTTGTATGGAATAGAGGAGTTTGTAGCTAAATATGGCTTTTTCCCTAAGCAATTAATAGATTACAAAGGATTGGCCGGAGACGCTTCGGATAATATCCCGGGGGTAGCCGGCATCGGCGATATAACAGCCACTAAGTTAATTCACCAATTCGGCACAGTCGAAGATATTTTCAAGGCAGAGAATTTAAAAACTTTGCCGGAGCGCACACAAACACTGCTTTCCGAGGGAGCAGAATCCGCTGTGATGAGCAAAAAACTAGCAACTCTAGATTTAGATGCCCCAATCAAGTTGGATTTGAAGGCGTGCGTAGTTCATGATTTTGATAAAGACAAAGTGGTTAAATTGTTTGAGGAGTTAGATTTCAAGAGTTTGATTAACAGAATAGATGGGATGGCGAGGGGTGACGGCGAGGAGGGGGTCCCGGCGCGTAGCCGGAGTGATCCGGCGAAGCCGGAGATCGAGGATGCCGGGCCCACACTGAAAGTGGGGAGGGAAACCGAGCTGGCAGGACCCCGAGCGATTCAAGATAAATTGACTACAGATTTGGATAAAAAAGTTGAAAAAGTTTTACAGAAAATGTCAGAAACTGGGGTGTTAATAGATCTTAAGTTTTTAAGTAAGTTTGGCAAGCATCTGAAGGCTAGATTAGCTACTATTGAAAAGGATATTTACTCAAAAGTAGGACATCAGTTTAATCTCAACAGTCCAAAGCAGTTGTCAGAAGTACTATTTGATGAGTTAAAACTGTCGGTAGTCAGGAAAACTAAAACCGGCCGTTCCACTGATGAGGCTACCCTTCGTGAATTATCTGTAGCCCATCCGGTGGTGCCATTGCTTTTGGAATACCGGCAACTATTTAAGCTAGTTTCTACCTATATCGATGCGCTGCCAAAATCTGTGGGACTTGATAGTAGAATTCACTCCACTTTTAATGTGGAAGGGGCTGCTACCGGGAGGTTATCTTCTAAAGACCCTAATTTGCAAAATATTCCGGTTAAAGGTGAGGCCGGGGGAGAAATCAGGAAAGCCTTTATTGCTCCAAAAGGCAAAGTTTTACTGGCAGCTGATTATTCACAAATTGAACTTCGGATTATGGCGCATTTGGCTGATGACCCGGGGTTGAAAAAAGCCTTTAAAGAGAGCTGGGATATACATGCTTTAACTGCCAGTAAGATTTTCGATGTGCCTTTCCAAAAAGTGACCAAAGATCAGCGGATGGTGGGGAAAACCATGAATTTTGCCACCCTGTATGGCCAGGGACCGCATGCGCTGTCCCGGCAACTGGAGATTCCTTATGAGTTGGCACGCCAATATATAGACGAATATTTTACTGAGTTTCCAAAAGTCAGAAAATGGATGGAGGATACTTTGGCTTTCGGATATGAGAATGGATATGTGGAAACCATCTGGGGCAGGAGAAGATATATTCCGGAGTTAAAAGTGGGCAATCGGATGATCAGGGCAGCCGGGGAGCGGGCAGCAGTTAATCACCCGGTGCAGGGGACAGCCGCAGATATGATTAAGAAGGCGATGGTGGAAATAGATAAGGAGCTGTTAGCTGTTAGCTCTTCGCCATTAGCAGCTAATAGCCAAAAGCCAATAGCTAAAAGCTGTCAGATGATTCTCCAGGTCCACGACGAGTTATTATTTGAGTGTGACCCAAAGTCGGTAAAAGAGACAGCCAAAATGGTCAAAGAAAAGATGGAAAATGCCCTAAAACTTTCAGTTCCGGTCATAGTTGACCTCAAAGTAGGTTCTAACTGGGGAGAAATGGAAAAATTCAGTTATTAAAACAATTATTAAAACAATCCAGTAAATTCCCAGATTAGGTAAAATGTTTTGTGAAGCTATTGACAGTTGGGAATATATGGACTACTTTTAAGATATAGAGACCTATGTATGGTACGGTTAGACAGCCTTAATTTACTTAAGCCAATTATGTTTAAAGGAAAAGTTAAGTTTGCTACCGCTAAAAAATATTACCAAGGCTTTACCTTAATAGAGCTTTTGGTAGCTATTTCTATTGTTATTATTTTAGCTATTATTGGTATATTAACTTTTTCAAATATTCAAAAAACTGCGCGTGATTCTATAAGAAAAACAGATGTAAATGCCATTGCCAAAGCTTATGAGATTACTTATTCAGCAGGAGAATACCATTCAGTTAGCCCTAGTAATTTTGCGGAAGGTAAGTTTCCTACCCCTCCGGAAGGAGGACAATATCTAGGTCTAATTGAAAACGTGGCTACAGGTTTTCAAGTATGTGCAGCTTTAGAAGATAATTCAGGTGATTGCACTGCTCCTTCTGACACATGTTTTTGTATCCGTTCTTCTCAAGGAACATATGTTCCATCTGTACTTACACCCACACCAAGTCCTTCATCTCCTGTTTTTCCAACCCCATCTCCATCGCCACCGTCATCACCTGCGCCGGGAAACCTGCTCTCTAATCCGGGATTTGAGACTACCCTCACTCCCTGGGGTAGTTGGCAGGGTTCAGCTGCCCGGGTCAGCGGAGGTCACGGAGGATCATGGTCGGGTCAGGTTAGTTACATCGGGGGCACCACACCTGGTGTCTATACCATTGGTAATGGTAGCACAGAAGTTACAAATCCGACTCAAGGGCAAATCTATCAGGGGTCAACTTGGATTAGGGGTAGTGGGACCGGAGTGGGTAAACAGGCTAGACTGGTAATCAGAGCCGGTAATCTCACCAACAATTATGAAACTTACAGTTCCTGGGTTACTTTAACCTCTTCCTGGCAGCAATTATCTGCTACTCATACTGTAGCCAATGCCGGTATGACTTACCTGGATATTTATGTAGTCCAAAATGGGGCAGTAGTGGGTGATGCTTTCTTGGTTGATGATTTTTCCCTTACCTCAAGCGGAGGAAACCCTATATCATCGCCGTCTCCTATCGGACTCACCACTCCTTTCCACCCCAATAGCATTTGGAACAAGCCTATTTCTACTACTCCTGTGGTTCTCACCCAATTCAATGGGGCAGTCAGCGCGTTGGCACAGTGCGGAACAGCTATTTTAGGGATAGACTGGGGAGGATTTGCAGCCATATATCCGGCCGGTTCTACTGCTCCAAGACGTATGGTATCAAGGAACGGAGGGGCAGGTGTCAGTATCCCGGTGCCGGAGCCGGTGTATGCAGATCCACCGACTAATAACTGGAATACTCCTGAACCGGGCATAGATTGTACAAACCGTGATTGCAAGATTATGATTCAGGATCTAAGTACAAACAGAAGTTATGATTTCTACCGCTGGACCAAGGATACTGATGTTGGTGACGGTATCGATTACAATGTCGTATCCGGCGGTTGGAATGATCTTTCTTCTGCCGGTGATGGACTGTATGCCTGTTGGAATGGCGGCTCAGTTTTTGGAGGCCGGGCTGCAGGATGGCCATACTCCGGAGGAGCAGTCACCTTAGCTGAGATGCAGGCAGCCTTAGCTCCCGGAGGATCAGGCTATTTAAACCATGCCCTTTCAGTAGCTCTTCCAAAAGGATTAATACAGGGAAATCTGCCGAAGTTCCAGCGTGATTACCCCCGGGTCTGGCCAGCCAGAAGCACGGATGGTTTTTCCCAAAACTCAGGTCATTTTATCATGGGTCAAAGACTGCAGCTTGACCCCAGTGTTAACGTTGATGCTTTGAACCTGTCGCCCGGAGCCAAAGTTTTAGCCAGAACTCTGCAAAGATATGGAGCCTGGATTAGTGATAGTGGCTCCGGAGCTCAAACCGGAGCTGATCAGGGACTTGGAAGCTGTCTTACCCATCCCGGAGATTTTAAAATCCAAGTGGAGCAATTCCTCAAGTGTGATACCTACCGCAGTTGTCTTGATGCTGCCCGTTGGTCAGGGGTACTGGGTACCAATGATTTGGCTGGTCTTCCCAAGGACAGACTCAGGGTAGTTGACGTTAACAAAACAGCTGAAGGCCTCTATGAAGCAGGACCAGGAGCCTGTGGTGTATTAGGTGTAAGTACTAGCCAAACTATTTTTAGGGAGATTGATCAAGCTGTTTCCCGGTTGCTAAACACTCTACAAAGTTTTACCGCTTTTAAGTAATTTCCTAAACCACCAATTTTTTAACCGGTCTTTGTTCTGTTTCGAACTTCACAAAGCCGGTTTTTTCTAAGATAAAGAAGGCTAGCCAAAGCAGAGGATAAATTAGTAGGTTGATAATAGAAGTTAGGGATTGGAGGGTGAGAAATAGCAATAGAGTCAAGCCCGCAGGAATAAAGTTTTGGTAGGGTTTTATAAGATTTTGTATCTGATCTTTAACAGTTTGTTTAACCAGGTTTTGGGTTAAGCTTTGTGGTGTTTGGGCAGCTTTGGGTTGGCTCAAGGTATCCAGTATTTTGGGATCAAGGCCGGATTGCCTTAGCAGGTCAGGATTTTGTTTCAGTAAATCAATCTGCTCCTGGCTAATGGCGGGCAACTGGGTAGCAGGTAGATTTTGCTCAGGAATAGAATCCATAGGAGTCATTTTTAAAGCAGTATCTATTAACGAATCCGGGATTTGGAAGCCTGCTTCAGCAATAATCTTGCTGGTGGAGAAAAAATAAATTAAACAGAGAGATAAAATCAGTAAACCTGATAAGTGTCTGATAACAGGGCCAAGCAGAGCTTCCGGCTTAAAAGTTAAATAGCTTTTTAAACTACTATCAAGAGATAAATAACTAAGTAGGAAGCTAACAAAGATTGCCACTGCGAAAACTAAAGCTAGCGCCGGCTCCAGAAAAAGCATGGGGGAGAGCGCGGATAAAAAAGCTACCGATAGTGCTATTTTGAAGTCTTGGGCTAAAGTAGCAAACAAAACAAACAGCAAACAAGACATTGAGATTAGCAGTGAAAGAATAGCTAAACTTAGGAAAGTGTTAATTGACAGCGAAAAAACAAAGTCATAGGATTTTAAAAAAGGTACCAATTGGTAGACAAAAAGAGCAAAAACAACGAAGAATATTGGGGCAAGAGCAAGTTTTTTGAGTAAAATCATGATAGAATTGTGATTAATTAATATTACCATGAAAGTTCTTGTCACCCATATTAATCCACATCTAGATGATATTGCCTCTATTTGGCTATTTAAAAAATTCCATCCGGAGTTTAAAGATGCCGGGTTGGAATTTGTTTCAGCAGCGCGTGATCTGGCGGCTAAAGAGGAAAATAAAGATAAAGTGTTTGTCGGAACCGGCGGGGGGGAGTTTGATGAACACAAAGAAGGTTTAGATACCTGCGCCGCCACTTTAGTTTATGAGTATTTAAAAGAAAAAAATTATATTCCGGAGGATGAAATTACCAGGAAAGCGTTGGACAAACTAACTGAGTGGAACAGATCAATAGATACGGGTAAAGCTCCGGATAGTCAATTTGATGAATTTAGTATTCAGGCTTTTATCAGGACCAGGGATAATTTACCAACAACCTCTCGAAAATCAGTTGAGTTGGGAATTGAAATACTGGAGCGAATCTTAACAGTTTTAAAAAGAAGAGAGCAAAGTATAAAAGATTGGGAGAAAAAAATTGAATTTCAAAGTCAGTTTGGTAAAACTTTTGCCGTGATTTCCGAAACTGTTGACCGGGAGTTTTGTCGGGAGCAGAATGGGGACTTGTTTTTAATGTATCACCCCAAGAATAAAGGGGTCCAATTTTTTACTCCTTCTTTTGAGATTGACTTAAAACCAATTTATGATAAGGTGAAAACCTTGGATCCGGAAGCAACCTGGTTTCTACACCAAAGCCACCATATGGTGATTTGCGGGTCGTCTTCCGCTCCGGACAGTAAGCCCAGTAAATTATCCTTTGAGCAGTTAATTGAAGTAGCCAAAAGTATTTAGTTATATTAATTTTAATAATATGCTGGCAGGGATAATTTTATCTGTTGTTTTATCAACAACCATCATAACCGGGGATTCTTATTCCAAAAGCACAGTGACAAATGAGGTTAATGGTGGAAATGTTTACACCAGGATTGAGGTAGAAGCAAACGGAGAAAAGAAGGTTTTGGAATCTTCTGAGGCCGGAAAATATGAAGTTGAAGTCAAAAGCTCAGGGTCTAAAACATCCGGGGTAAGTATTAAGTCAACGATTTCCGCGACATCTTCCGCCACATCTTCAGTATCGGGTAAGACATCGGGTAACATAAAGACAAGAAATATTTTGGGTAATATCTTGGATAATATTATGAAAATTTTATCTAAAATCTTTCGTCTTGGGTCTTGATGCAATTAGTTTCATAATTGCATCTTGACAAGCCCATCCTTTTTTCTTAATCTATAGGCACTTTTGCCCGAGTTTCCATGGCAGCAAAATATAACAACATAAAAAGCCTTTTTGAAGAAATCACACAAGCTTTAGAGGATCTAGCAGGGTGGGGTAGTGTAGAAATTTTTGTTCAAGGCGGTAAAGTTACCCAAATCACCAGGCGTACTATCAAGAAAACAAACCATAAAATTCTTCCATCCACTTCAGATTAATTGTGATTTTTATTACAAAATTATTACTTAAACTCGCATTTTTCTTCAAGATTTAAGTTTAAAGTTAACTTATAAAATTACCTATTGACAAATGTATGACAACAAGTTTATAAAAAATACACTAAATTTTGATTGCTGACTGCTAACAGAAGCGATCCCAAAGGGGTCGCTTTTTTAATTCAAAAAATCATGATTAACCTACTCACTTCTATTTTGCCAATTAATAAACCAGCCACCTTAAAGTGGTTGGTTTTTTTGTTGGTGAAAGGAGGTGAAAAGAATAAATGAATATTAAAAGATTAATTGCAACCGGCGCTGGCGCAGCCTTGTTACTAAGCGCAACAGCAATTCCGGCTTTAGCCAATTTTGACGACTTTACCTTGATCAAAAACAAGGCCTGGGTTAAAAACATTGTTATCACCAAAGCAGATACCGGTGGTAACAGTATTAACGCTGGAGATGATGTCAAATATGGCAGCATTACAACCGGAGGCGCAGAGGCTGGAGCTCTGGTTGATAACGTAGTAAACACAAATCAGCTTGATTGCGGTTGTGTTAATAATCATGATGATTCAGGTCTGATAATCAAGAATAAGGCAGGAGTCAAAAATGTTGTTATCACCAAAGCAGATACCGGTGGTAACAGTATTAACGCCTGGGATGATGTTAAAGGCGGCAGCATTGATACTGGAATGGCAGGTGCCGGTTCAATCGTAACCAATGTTGTTAACACCAATATTATTGGTGGTAGCGAGGAGTAAAACTCACTTTTGTCCTTAAAGGGGGTTTACCTTCCGGTAACCCCCTTGGGGCAAGGGAATCGGACTGAGCGAAGCGAAGGAGATCGCAATGACAATGAGAAAAATTAAAAAAATAACTAAATCATTAATAATAAACAAGTTTGTTACTAACGTAATAAAAAGCTCTACTCTTGCAATTTTGTTGCTGCTTTTTTCTTTTGGCAGTTTTTTTGCCAAAGGGATATTAGCAGAAGAAGCCGCGCTAGTCGAACCTCCAGTCCAGGAAACTCAAATAACAGACACACAACCAGCTCCAACCGAAACAATTGTTGAAAATAACGCTCAAGTTGAAAACAGTATAGATCAAACTGCTGATACCGGCAGTAACGTCATAGCCAGTCCAACTCCTGAACCCAGTGTTTTACCTGAGTTACTCCCTGAGCCATCGCCTTCTCCAACTCCGACGCCTTCGCCAAGTATCGAACCACAATCAAGTCCCGAGCCTTCTCTTAATCCTTCACCCTCACCGGATACGAGCATAGATAACAATGCCGATCTGACAAATAATGTTAACTCTTCCGCAGATTCCGGCAATAATTCAATTTCGGAGCCTGAACCAACTACAGGGCCTGAACCAACTCCTGATTCTGTCCAACAAGAAGCCACCTCTTCTGCCTCTGTTCAGACCATTGATACCGGTGATGCCATCTCAGTGGTGGAGGCGGAAAATAGCGTTAATTCTACCGAGGTTAACTCTAATGTTTTGACTCAAACCTTAAATATTTTCCTATCAGGCGATGTGGATCTAACAGTTGTGCCCTACATTATTGCCGAAGCGGTTTTTGCTGAAAGCAATCAAAATTTACAGGTTGTCAATGTGGCGGTTTTTAATGTCAACAATTATGCTTATTTATCCAATGATGTTGTATCTTTGGCTAATACCGGCACAAACTCAATCAGCGGTGAGGGCCAGGCAGTCATCAATACAGGTAATGCTTACTCTATTGTTTCTTTGGTCAATCAGGTCAATACCACTATTATCGATTCCACGATTCATATTGTCACCATCAATATTTTTGGTACGGTAAACGGTAACATAATTTTGCCTGAACTTTCCTCCAACGGGCAATGCTGCGGCCAGGTTACCCAGATTGAGAGTCAAGCTACTGTGGAAAATAATGTGACGTCTTCTGCAGTCAGCGGCCAAAATGAAATTATTACAACAGGTGAAGGTTCCATTACCACAGGCAACAGTCAAAGCGCTGTTAATGTTGTTAACTTTGTGAATACCAATATCACTGATATGTTATTTCAATACCTTTTTATCAATACTTTTGGCGCCTGGCAGGGAGATTTCCTGGGTTGGAATTCTATTTTAGCGGCTGAGGGCGGAGGAAATTTAACTCTAACATCTCTTGCGGGAGGCGGCTCAGGCAGTGGTTGCCCGACTTGTATAGCTTCCGCTGATATTTATAGTGAGGCATATGTTGCCAATAATATTTCATCAACTGCCAATACCGGAGGAAACTCCGTCTCTTCCGAAGGTAGTGTTGTCGTTAAAACCGGAAATGCCTACAGCGCGGTTTCCCTGCTTAATTTTATCAACACTAATATCATCCGCTCCATCGGCTTTTTTGGATTTGTTAATATCTTCGGAACGCTAAATGGTGATGTGGGGGGAGAGGATGAGTTTCTTAAAGATGATGGAGATGGGAAAGAAGAAACGGATATTCCACCAGCAAATATCCTTTCAGATTCAGATAATGATGACAGTCAAAACACTAATGTGGGGTCAACCCGCGAAGCAGGTGGCAAATTGGAGGTTGAACAAAAAAATAGCGTTGGCGAATATGTTTTACCGGGAGATACGATTACCTTTTTTGTCAGGGTCAGAAATACCGGTACAGGTAAGGTTTACGACGCCAAAACCAGAATCAGTTTTTTCCAAGACGGAATTGATTTAGGGGGAGCTATCTTTAATCTGGGAGATATTGAGGCAGGTAAAGGGGTGAAACTGACTACCGGATTAGTTTTATCCAAAGACATCAAGCCGGGTTCCTATATTGCCCGGGTCAGAGTTTGGGGTGAAGCCGGAGACGCGCTAGTTTCAGATATTGCAGACAGCGCCTTTTTGGTTGGGGGGACCAATTCGCTGCCTATTTTATCAGCCAGCTCCGGAATTTTACCTATGGTTTTGGCCAGTGAATACCCACCGGGGGAGGTTTTAGGAAGCCAAAGAAATGGCTTGAGCTTGGAGCAGAAACTGTGGATTCTGTTGGTTTCGTGTATTGGAGCTTATTTGTTGTTAAGAGCAATTAGAGAAAGAAGAAAACTGGGTTTGGTCGTCAACTCCCTCAGGTCATTTTTGTTCAGCCATTTCCCGCCTTTCTTTTGAGTAATTAATCAAAGCGGCAGCAGAAAGCCGTTGACAGCTGCAAAATAGTGTGATCTACTAAAACTAGAGGTTTATTTATTATGTCTGCCCGTACAAAGAGCCAACAGGGAGTTGTTTCCCCGCAACTATTATTTATCGCAGCTGCAGTGGGTTTAATATTATATGTTGTTGTTTCTTCTACTTTTCCCTTTAAAGACAAATTATTTGGGATGTTCTATCCCAAACCGTCCTCTTTTGCAGTAGAGACTATCACTTTAAATGCCGTAGAAGATACATATGTAAGCAGCGCTTCAAAGAAAATCAGATACGGTAATGAAAATACTTTGGTAGTAAATGCTAGTCCTACCATATTCTATGCTTATTTTAAGTTCGATCTGACCCCTCTGGCAGGAAAAACAATTACCTCAGCTAGTCTGAAATTTAAAACAACTACTGATTCCGGTTCAGGGTCTGTTAACTCTTTTGATATTCCTTTAGTTGACAATAGCTCATGGAGAGAAAGCAGTGTAACTTGGCAGAATAGACCGGCATTTTCTTCCTCCATTGGCACCTTCACCAATGTTCCTGCTAATTCCTGGTATACGGCGTCCTTGCAGGTCCCCCGGGTTCAGAGTAAAGCCGGTACCTTATTGTCGTTGGCTATTAGGCTTGGAGGGGGAGATCAATTGTTGATCAGATCATCGGAAACTACTGAACCTCCTCAGTTGGTAATTAATTACGAGACGGACAATCCTGTTTCTGCTCCAACACCTACATCGGGAAACCTGCTCTCTAATCCGGGATTTGAGACTACCCTCACTCCGTGGGGTGGTTGGCAGGGTTCAGCTGCCCGGGTCAGCGGAGGTCACGGAGGATCATGGTCGGGTCAGGTTAGTTACATCGGGGGCACCACACCTGGTGTCTATACCATTGGTAATGGTAGCACAGAAGTTACAAATCCGACTCAAGGGCAAATCTATCAGGGGTCAACTTGGATTAGGGGTAGTGGGACCGGAGTGGGTAAACAGGCTAGACTGGTAATCAGAGCCGGTAATCTCACCAACAATTATGAAACTTACAGTTCCTGGGTTACTTTAACCTCTTCCTGGCAGCAATTATCTGCTACTCATACTGTAGCCAATGCCGGTATGACTTACCTGGATATTTATGTAGTCCAAAATGGGGCAGTAGTGGGTGATGCTTTCTTGGTTGATGATTTTTCCCTTACCTCAAGCGGAGGAAACCCTATATCATCGCCGTCTCCTATCGGACTCACCACTCCTTTCCACCCCAATAGCATTTGGAACAAGCCTATTTCTACTACTCCTGTGGTTCTCACCCAATTCAATGGGGCAGTCAGCGCGTTGGCACAGTGCGGAACAGCTATTTTAGGGATAGACTGGGGAGGATTTGCAGCCATATATCCGGCCGGTTCTACTGCTCCAAGACGTATGGTATCAAGGAACGGAGGGGCAGGTGTCAGTATCCCGGTGCCGGAGCCGGTGTATGCAGATCCACCGACTAATAACTGGAATACTCCTGAACCGGGCATAGATTGTACAAACCGTGATTGCAAGATTATGATTCAGGATCTAAGTACAAACAGAAGTTATGATTTCTACCGCTGGACCAAGGATACTGATGTTGGTGACGGTATCGATTACAATGTCGTATCCGGCGGTTGGAATGATCTTTCTTCTGCCGGTGATGGACTGTATGCCTGTTGGAATGGCGGCTCAGTTTTTGGAGGCCGGGCTGCAGGATGGCCATACTCCGGAGGAGCAGTCACCTTAGCTGAGATGCAGGCAGCCTTAGCTCCCGGAGGATCAGGCTATTTAAACCATGCCCTTTCAGTAGCTCTTCCAAAAGGATTAATACAGGGAAATCTGCCGAAGTTCCAGCGTGATTACCCCCGGGTCTGGCCAGCCAGAAGCACGGATGGTTTTTCCCAAAACTCAGGTCATTTTATCATGGGTCAAAGACTGCAGCTTGACCCCAGTGTTAACGTTGATGCTTTGAACCTGTCGCCCGGAGCCAAAGTTTTAGCCAGAACTCTGCAAAGATATGGAGCCTGGATTAGTGATAGTGGCTCCGGAGCTCAAACCGGAGCTGATCAGGGACTTGGAAGCTGTCTTACCCATCCCGGAGATTTTAAAATCCAAGTGGAGCAATTCCTCAAGTGTGATACCTACCGCAGTTGTCTTGATGCTGCCCGTTGGTCAGGGGTACTGGGTACCAATGATTTGGCTGGTCTTCCCAAGGACAGACTCAGGGTAGTTGACGTTAACAAAACAGCTGAGGGTCTCTATGAAGCAGGACCAGGAGCCTGTGGTGTATTAGGTGTAAGTACTAGCCAAACAATTTTTCAGCAAGTGGTCAATTCTGTTAGAAGCTTTTTCCGTTAACTGTTTTTGTAGTACTATTATTACCCAACTTTTTTGAATAAAACTTTTTCATCCCAAAATGATATCATAATTGTATAAGCAGAGCTTGAAAATATGATTTCAAGCCTTGTTTAAAATCCTATTTATGAAAGTAGCTTTACAACCGAAGGTTGCACTGGTTCACGATTATTTAAGAGAATATGGTGGAGCGGAAAGGGTACTGGAAGTTTTGCATGAAATTTTTCCGGATGCCCCTGTTTTTACGGCTTATGTAAATTTAGAAAGCATGGGAGAAAATGGGAAGAGGTTTGCAGATTGGGATATTCGCCCTTCCTGGTTTCAAAAATTTCCTTTTGCCAATAGACTGCTGTCACCGTTTCGGATCTTTGGCCCCATGATGTTTGAAAGTTTTGATTTATCAGAATACGACCTGGTTATTTCTTCATCTTCAGCTACACATCTGGCAAAAGCTGTGATCACTAAACCGGAAACTTTGCATTTAAGTTATATTCATACCCCACCCAGGTTTTTATATGGCTATGTCACCTCTTTCAACTACAAAAAACACTGGTGGACTAGGATCGGGGGAGAGATAATAAATCATTTTATGAGGATATATGATTTTGAAGTTTCTCAGCGGCCGGATATTCTGGTAGCCAATTCCAAAAATATTGCTGCCAGGATTAAAAAGTTTTATCGAAGGGATAGTGTGGTGATATATCCGCCGGTAGACATTAATGAGTTCAAAGTGCAAAGTGCAAAGTTTAAAGTTCAAAGAGAATACTTTTTGGTTTTAAGTAGGTTAGTAAGAGGAAAGGGAGTAAATGTAGTGGTGGAGGGTTGCGGGAAGCTGGGATTGCCACTAAAAGTAGCTGGAACCGGTCCTGAGCTGGAAAGTTTAAAGCTCAAAGTGCAAAGTGAAAAATGGAAGACAATTGAATTTTTGGGATGGATATCAGATGAGGAAAGGGTAAAGCTTTTATCAAATGCTAAAGCCCTGATCGTAGCGGCAGAGGACGAGGATTTTGGGATTACCTCGATTGAAGCCCAGGCTGCCGGCACTCCGGTGATAGCCCCGCGAAGCGGGGGCTTTTTGGAAACAGTGGTTGACGGCGAAACGGGTTTACTTTATGGTGGACCGGGGAGGGTTACAGTAGAGAGTTTAATGGGGGTATTAGGGGAATTTGGGGAGGATCAGTTTCAACCTGAACTCTTAAGAAAAAATGCTGAGAGATTTTCTAAAGAGAGGTTCAAAAAAGAGATCTTAAAATTAGTAGAAGAGAATCTGAAGGAGAAGAAATGACAAAAGTTAAAGATTATATTATCCGGGCCACCGAACTAACTTCTCTTTCTGTTTCCAGGCTAATTTCCGAGAAAGGTTTTAGCCCGCAGGATCTTTTAACGGAGGAAGAATCAAAGATAAGGGAAAAATTAATTGACCAAGCCGGGGTGGATGCCATGTATGCGGCTCTAACAGATATCCCGTTTATTTTGGAGGTGGTAGGTTCAGAGGGCAGAAAACATATTCACCAATACGGGGAAGCGCTACCTACTTTGGAAGGAGTATTTGGTCCGCCAGCCGGCGGATTAAAGCGGGATTGTGTTAATGATGTAGTAGAAGGTAGTAAAGCCGCCAAGCTAAATTCTCCGGGAGCTGTTTCCGTCATTGCAGTGGGTTCACATAAAGGCTTGATGCCGACTCCGCCTGACGCAGATTATATGGATAAATTATTTGGGCCGCCGGAGCTCTCGGGTAAAATCTCTTTAGAAAGATCAGTTGAAGAGAATTTAGCAGAGGTGGTGAATACTTTTAAAGTAAAACCTTCGGAAATTAATGTGGTGGTCATGGACCGGGATCGCAATGCTCACCTGATTAATGCTTGCCAAAAATTTGGAGTTAATTTGATTCTGATTAAGGCAGGAGATTTCTTGCCCTCTATTTTATCCTATATTAGCCCAACTGAACACAAAAAAGGCATTCATTTAGTTTATGGTATCGGTGGATTTGAAGAAGGAGTGATGGCAGTAGTGGCAGCTAAAGCTTTGGGCGGAGTTGCTGAGGGACGGGGTTGGTCGCCCGATACGGAAATTGCCCAAAAATATCAAACAGTCTGGACCACAGATAAGTTGGTGTCAGGCAAAAAAGAAGATTGCCTGGTGTCTATTTCTTCCATCACAGGCGATAATAAGTGGTTTGATTTATCAGGAGTAGTGGGGAAAAACGGCGGACACGAAGTGACAACCTTGACAGTATCAGAGGAAGGTGTAAAGATAGTTAAGAAAATTCATCACTAATGGATATAGCTACTTTAAAATCTACAGCTTTTGCTATGGTGGCGCCGGGAAAAGGGATCCTGGCAGCGGATGAATCTACTAAAACCATCACAAAACGGCTGCAAAAAATAGGTGTAGAATCAAACCCGGAAACAAATTTAGACTACAGAAAAATGCTTTTTGCCACCCCCGGGATAGAGCAATTTATCTCCGGGGTGATTTTATATGATGAAACAATCAGGCAGTCTATTGACGGGGTGTCTGTTCCAAAATACCTGGAGAGTAGAGGGATTTTACCGGGAATAAAAGTGGATCAGGGTTTGGTAGATTTACCAAATTCTGCAGGTGAGAAAATCACAGAAGACTTAGAGGGATTAAAAGAGCGGCTAGAGGAATACAAGCAATTAGGTGCGAAATTTGCCAAATGGCGGGCAGTTATTACCATTGGAGAGGGAATACCGACGGATAATTGTATTCAGCAAAACGCTGAAAGGCTGGCTGAATATGCCAAACTTTGTCAGGAGCAGGATATTGTGCCGATCGTGGAGCCGGAAGTGTTGATGGATGGCAGCCACGACTTAGAAAAATGCCGGGAAGTTACCAGTAAAGCTTTGAAAGTGGTGTTTGAGAAATTAAAAGCCCACAAAGTGATTTTAGAAGGAATAATTTTAAAGCCTAACATGATAATTTCCGGAAAGGAAAGTTCAACTCAGGCTAGTAGTCAGGAAATTGCGGAAGCTACAGTACAAACGTTTTTGGAGGTAGTGCCAAAAGAAGTGCCCGGGATTGCGTTTTTGTCCGGAGGCCAGACGCCTGATGAAGCCACAGAAAATTTGGCAGCTATAAACCAAATTCCTGGTACCCCCTGGCAACTGAGCTATTCATATGGTCGGGCTCTGCAGGATGAGGCGTTAACCACTTGGGCCGGGCAAGAGGAGAATATTGAAGCAGCCCAAAAAGTTTTTTTTGAAAGAGCTCAAAAGGTCTCTTTGGCTCGGTCAGCAAAACCCGCTTAATCTCTGGTAATTAGCTTCGATCTAAACTACAATATCTTTTATGGATAAAAAGGTCATTTTGGAAGTGAAAAATTTAAAGAAAACTTTTAATGGTTTTACTGCTATTGATGATATTTCTTTCTCTTTGGAAGAAGGGCAGATTTTGGGATTTTTAGGGCCAAATGGGGCAGGCAAATCTACTACTATTTACTGTTTGTTGGGTTTGATTGCTCCGGATGAGGGCAGTATCAAAATTTTTGGCAAGGATGTTTCAAAAAACAGGAGCGAAATTTTCAAAGAGGTCAATTATGCCTCAGCAGATTTCAATTTACCTTGGAGTTTAAGTATTTGGGAAAATTTACTGGTTTATGCCAAGTTGTATGAGGTCCCGGAGGCTAAAAAGAGGATTACGGAATTACTGGATCTTTTTGAAATGAGTAATTTACGGAGTACTGCTATCCGGGATCTATCGACCGGCCTTCGGGCCCGGGCTAACCTGTGCAAAGCTTTACTGAACAAGCCAAGACTGTTGCTTCTGGATGAACCGATGGCTTCCATGGATCCGGATATCGTGGATAAAGGCATTAATTTGCTCAAGCAAATTCAAAAAGAGGAGCATATTACCATTCTTTATACCTCACACAATATGTGGGAAATAGAAGAAATTGCGGGTAATGTCCTGTTTTTAAATCATGGAAAAATCATTGCCCAGGGTACACCTTTGGAACTAACCAAAAATGTACTGCAAACTGGTGGGGAACAGGCCAATTTGCGGGATGTATTTATCCATTTATCAAGGAATCAGAATGAATCTTAACCGGGTATTTGCCATTATTTTGCGCCATATTTTTTTAACCATGCATCAGCTGGAGAGGTTTTTTGATGTGCTTATCTCCCCGATACTTGTTTTAACCTTGTGGGGTTTTTTGGCGACTTATGTGCAAGGTCTTCAGTCTCAAACCTTAGCCTCATTTTTGTTGGGAGGGATGATTTTGTGGGTGGTATTTGAGAAAGTGAGTACCGATATTGGGGTTAATTTTATGTATGATATTTGGGACCGTAATGTCATTAATGTTTTAGCGTCCCCCATAACATTCATTGAGTATATAACAGGGATAATTGCCATTAGTTTTATCAGAATTCTGGTAGCTTTAACTTCGATGTGGCTAATGGCAGGCATTTTTTATAATTTTCAAATTACCTCCTTAGGTTTTAGCTTGGTGCTTTTTTGGATCAATTTATTTATTTTTGCTACAGCCTTTGGTATTTTTAGCATCTCTTTAGTATTGCGGTATGGTCACACCATTGGACCCTTAACTTGGATTTTGCCTTTTCTTGTTCAGCCTTTTGCTGCAGTTTTTTATCCAATTAGTATTTTGCCTCCACTATTTCAGAAAATAGCCTTTTTTATTCCCATTTCCCATGTTTTTGAAGGCATGAGGTTTACTCTTAGGACCGGTCAGTTTGATTATAATTCCTTCTGGATAGCAGTTTTGCTGAATGTAATCTATATGGCCGGCTCGATTGTTTTATTTGCTGTTATATTAAAGAAAATTATCGGAAGCGGCAGGTTAGTTAAATTGATTTAAATCTTATGATAGATGAGAAATTTGTGTTTTTATCTGTTGCGTTGATCCTTCTTGGAGATTTGAGCTATCTTCTCTATACCATAAAGGGGGAAGTTAAACCCAATAAGGTATCATGGTTACTCTGGGGTTTGGCCCCCTTAATTGCCTTTGCTGCTCAGCTCGAACAGGGAGTAGGTTTACTATCACTTACAACTATTGCTTTCGGGGGGCTGCCACTGCTTATATTTTTTGCCTCTTTCCTAAATAAAAAAGCCTATTGGAAAGTAACTAAATTTGATTTAATCTGTGGAGTTTTGGCGATTGTAGGTTTAGTTTTGTGGAAGGTAACCCAGGTAGGGAATTGGGCTATATTTTTTGCCATTGCCTCAGATGCATTAGCGACAATGCCGACCTTTATTAAGTCCTATTCAGCTCCTGAAACTGAAAATTACCAGGTGTATTTGTTTAATGCGATAGGTGCAGTTATTACGCTTTTTACAATTAGACAATGGGATTTTACCCACAGCTCATTTCCACTATATATTTCCATTTTAGGTTTTACGCTTTTTTTACTGATAAAATTCAAATTAGGAAAGAAAATTCGCTCTTATGCCTGAGTTACCGGAAGTAGAAGTTATTAAACTGGGGTTACAGAAGAAAATTATTGGACTGAAGATTCAAAAAATTCAGGTTCTTTCAGCGAAATCTTTTATTGGAAACCCTAATTTAGCACAGGGTCAAAAAGTACTCAAAGTCTGGAGAAGAGCGAAGATATTAGGTTTAGAGTTAACTGGTAATATAACACTACTTTTTCATCTGAAAATGTCCGGCCAGTTAATCTTTGATGATGGGGAAAAATTCATAGGGGGACATCCGACAGAGGATATGTTAGGTAAGATGCCGACTTCCCATACTCGGGTGATTTTCTCTTTTGTCGGTAATTCACATCTTTATTTTAACGACCAAAGAAAGTTTGGATGGGTGAAATTAGTTCGGAGTTCGGAGTTGGTAGTTGGTAGTGGGGAAAAAATATTAGGGAAACTTGGGCCGGAGCCGCTACAAAAAGAGTTTACTTGGCAGATTCTTAAACATAATTTATTGAGACACAAAAGCATGCCTGTGAAAGTGGCAATTATGGATCAGACTGTACTTTCCGGAGTGGGGAATATTTATGCCAATGAAGCTTGTTTTGATGCCAAACTGGATCCACGTACCAAAGTAGCAAGTCTGACTGATGAACAATTCAAGAGATTATACTTAGGGATAGTGAAATCACTTCAGGATGGAATTAAGTATGGTGGCTCCACCAGGGTTCACTTTGTTGATCCCGAAGGCCACAAGGGTTATTTTTTAGATTATGCTTTTGTTTATTGGAAAGATAAACATCCTTGTAAAGTTTGTGGAACAGAGATTAAGAAAATTTCTTTAGGCGGGAGGGGGACATACTTTTGCCCCAGTTGTCAAAAATAGGTATAATCTACCCTATGGCAGAAAAACCAACGTTTGCCTCGGTGATCGGAAACCGGGGATTTTTAAACCTGTGGATTAATCAAATTTTGGTTCAATTATCCTTTAACGCTTTGAACTTTACCCTGATTATTTGGGTCTTTAAATTAACAGATTCTAATACTGCTGTGGCTTTTTTGCTTTTTGCAATTTATTTTCCGGCAGTCATCCTGGGACTGTTTAGTGGAGTATTAGTAGATATCCTTGACCGAAAAAAAATTATCATGGTAATTAATTTTTTCCTATGCTTACTATTTTTTAGTTTAATTTTTTTAAAAGGTAGTTTTCCGGCAATTTTAGTGATAACTTTTTTAATTAATGCGCTAGGTCAATTTTACGCGCCGGCTGAGGCTTCTGCCATACCTATTGTGGTAAAGAGGCGTGAGCTACTTGTTGCAAATTCTTTATTTTCAGCCACGCTTTATTCGGCTTTTTTAATAGGTTTTGGTTTGGCCGGACCCTTGATGACCCATCTAGGTATTGACTCCATTTTTACTTTAGGAGGAGTTGTGCTCGCAGTAGCATTTTTCCTATCTTTAATGTTTCCCTCTATCAGATCAGTTCCTGATGTGGAAGGGAAAAAGTTGATATCAGCTCTTTCAATCAGAAATTATTCTAAGATTTGGCAAATTGGCCTAGCTGAAATTTTGGAAACAGTCAGGCTGATAAAAGGGAAACTGTCGGTTCTAACCTCAATAGCAATTTTGGCTGGAGTGCAGATGGGAACGGGAATTATGGCAGTGTTAGCCCCGGGATTTTTAGAAAAATCCCTCCAAATTAAAGCAGCAGATGCATCATATGTTTTAGTTATTCCTTTAGGGTTAGGAATTGTAATAGGGGGAATAATTTTAGGTAAATTCGGCAATAGCTTAATCAAAAGAAAATTAGTGGCCAGAGCAATTCTTTTTGTGGGACTGGTGCTTTTTTTGGTCGGCCTTGCCCCGCTTATTTCTCCGGCTGTTAATTATTTTAAACAACCTAGGCCGGTGCCGTTTTTTTACCAATTAACTCTTTCCCAAGTAATGATGATCGGGTCTTTTTTAATAGGAGCTGCGGTGGTTTCCATTTTGGTGCCGTCGCAAACAGTGCTGCAGGAAAACACCCCGGAAGCAGACCGGGGAAAAATTTTCTCGGTTTTAGGGGCGGCCATGTCGGCATTTTCTTTAATTCCAATTTTTGTAATTGGTATTTTAGCTGATGCATTTGGTACAACACCTATTTTTATCGGTCTTGGGGTATTGATTATTATGGTTGGACTTTTTGGTCTAAGTCCCAGCTTGTTTTTTAGTAAACACGAGTTGTCTTATAGGGTAAGGGAGTTTTTGGGGTTGGGGCATTGGGAGGGGAAGAATTAGCTCGCAATGGTAAAACTTGTTCTCCAACTCGCCTCCGGCTTCGCCGGACCGGCTCAAAATGCGTCACGCACGTCAAAGCTTGTGCGTTTTGGCATTTTTCGCCTGGCTCAAACAGTCGAGAACATGCGTTTTACTTCATTGCTCGCTTTGTGGTAAAAGAAATCAGCTCAGACTTCGCTGCGCTTATTTAAATATATGTTTTTAAGGAAGTTAAACTTAACTAATTTTAGGAACTACTCGGGTTTAGAGTTGGATTTTGACCAACGACCGACTGTTTTAGTAGGAAACAATGCAGCCGGGAAGTCCAATATCCTGGAGGCGGTTTATTTGCTTTCTACTTCTAAGTCATTGCGGGTGGAAACAGAAGATGAACTGATTAAAGAAGGGCAAGAGTTTACGAAAGTGGAGGGTTTTTTGGAAAACGATGGGGATAGCGAGCTTTTGATAATTATAAACAAGCCCAGCAAAGAGGTTCTTTTTAGAAAGAAAGTTTTGGTTAATGGAATATCCCGGAGGGTAGTGGATTTTATAGGAAATCTACCGGCCGTCATTTTTTATCCGTCTGATATTAATCTGGTGACCGGCTCGCCCAGTCTGCGCCGCTGGCATTTGGATTTGAGTTTAGCTCAGATTGACCCAGGATATAAAAAGGCGCTGACTGTATATGAGCAATTTCTGACAGCCAGAAATAGGGTGCTAAAAAGAATTAGGGAAGGTCAAGCTAGAAAAGATGAGCTGGACTTCTGGACAGATGAATTGATTAAGAATGGTAGGATTATTTCAGAAAAGAGGCTGGTTTTCTTTGATTTCATTAATCCGGCAACTGCCGGACCATTGGGGGAATTTGTATTTGAATACAAGCCCAGTAAAGTCACTGCTGAAAAATTGGCTGAAACAAACGGTAGGGAGGTGGCAGCTGCAGCTACATTGATTGGTCCGCACCGGGATGATTTTGGAATTTTCCTGGAAGGTCGGAATGTGGCGCATTTTGGTTCCCGGGGAGAGCAGCGGACTGCCACCTTAGCATTTAAATTAGCTCAGCTTGAATATATGGCTGAAATTTTAGGTGAAAGGCCGATATTACTACTGGATGACGTTTTTTCTGAGCTGGATGCCGATCACCGGGCCCATGTAGTGGAAGTGGTCAGTAAACAACAAACCATTATTGCCACAGTTGAGCTGGAAAATATCCCCCAAGAGTTTTTAAGTTCAGCCAGAATTTTAAGAGTAGAAGACGGCAAGATGATCGATACAAATAAATTTACTTGATTGGAATTTGTGTAGGAACTATTCGTTTATATTCAACACCGTCATGCATGACACCACTAACCATATAAGCACTATTATCTGGATTAGCTACATAGGTATAGGGTTTATTATTAATTGGGTTTATAGGTGGTTTAAAAAAAGATAAATCAGGTAGGGTACTCAAATCATCTAAAGATTTAGGTAAAACTTTTCTTTCATAATAATATGAGTTAACAAAACTAGTAATGTTATCAATATCAACCCAAATTTTTGCATCTTGCTCATTATAATAACCTACTTTACTTTCAAGTGGTGTAGTTATTATATCTGCCGGAACAGGTATTAAAGTTGGAGAGATTGTTGGTGTGGGGAACATGGAAGGATTACTAATGGGTGGATTACTTGGTTGAGCAGTAGGTTGAGGGGTTTTTACCATACCTAAATAGTACACTCCTCCAAATAATCCTCCCGATATTAATACTCCAATCATCATCCAGATCAATATATTCCCTTTTTGGTTCATTTTTTTAATATACCACTAATGGTATAATTAGAGTATGAAAAAGGATAAATTGGATTTTATAATCAAATTAACTTATGACAAAGCCTACGAAGGTTATGTAGCTGATGTAGTGAATTTATATGGGTGTATGTCTCAGGGTAAAACCAAAAAAGAAGCTTTGGAAAATATTGAAAAAGCCATTAAAGCTTATATGGAAGCTATGAATTTAAAAAAAGAAAAAGGTTCTGAATTTACCAAAAGATCTGTTGACGCCTCAGTTCCTGTATTCAATGCCTAAACTTGCAAATATTTCCGGAAAAACTGCCGTCAAAGCATTTTTGAAATTTGGTTATAGTCATGTTCATACATCCGGAGATCATGCTATTTTGCAAAAACCGAATGCTCCTTCTTTATCAATCCCGCTTCACAAAGAAGTAGCGCCATTTCTGTTAAAAGCACAAATAAAGAAAGCAGGCATCAAACTGGAAAATTTTATCAGGGTTTTAAAATAAGATTCTTCGATTCACCTCTTAAGACCCCATCTTTGGGCTAAGCGGGAGAGTTGAAAGGTGATAATTACACCCAGTAGAGTTACCAAAATAGCATAAATAAATCTGGATAAGATGCCGGATCCGGGGAGTGAGGGTTCGATGAATTCTTTGACTGTTTGCTGGATAGTTTCATTCCAAGCCAGAGCTGCTGCCAGTCCAAAGGCAGAAGTTGAAAGGGTAAGGAGCTGTCTAATCAGTTCTTTGTGAAATATCTGATCCTTTTTCGCCATGGAATTATTCTAACAAAAATCTTCCTCATTTGTTAGAATGTAGTGATAAATGCAAAAGATTATTAAGTTTCCCGGGTTAATCGATCCTCATGTTCATCTGCGCGAGCCGGGTGCTACCCAGAAGGAGGATTTTGAAACCGGCACCAAGGCAGCTATTGCCGGAGGCTACACTACAGTTTTGGATATGCCGAATAATCCGATAGCCACAGTATCTCCGGAAGCGCTGCAGGAGAAAATAAATTTAGCCAGTAATAAAATCTACTGTGATGTGGGATTTCATTTCGGAGCCAGCGGTAAAAGTGTCCAGTATTTTCAGGAAGTTGCCCCTAAAGTTTTTGGACTGAAGGTTTACATGAACCAGACCACAGGTGATTTGTTGATGGAAGATGACCAAGCTTTGGAAGCGGTTTTTTCTGCCTGGCCAAAAGGGAAACCTATTTTGGTTCATGCAGAAGGGGATACTTTGCAAAAAGCTATTTCTTTGGCCAAGCAGTTTGGCAACAAGTTGCATGTTTGTCACGTTTCTTTAAAAGAAGAGGTGAAAATGATCAAGCAAGCTAAAACAGAAGGTTTAAATATCAGCTGTGAAGTCAGCTGTCATCATTTATTTCTAACAGAAGAAGATGTCGAAAGATTGAGGTCGTTTGGCATGATGAAGCCGCCGCTTTCGAGTAAGCAAGACCAAGATGCCCTGTGGGCTGGGTTAAAAGATGGCATCATTGATATGGTTGCCTCAGATCATGCCCCGCACACGAAGGCTGAAAAAGAAAGTGAAAAACCACCTTTTGGAGTTCCGGGATTGGAAACTACGTTACCTCTTTTATTGACCGTCGTAAATGAAGGTCGACTGACTCTGGACAGGTTGATTGAGTTAACTTCTACAAACCCAAGGAAGGTTTTTGCTATTCCGGAGCAGCCAGAAACTTATGTAGAAGTGGATATGGAAGAGAGTTGGATAATTGATAATAAGAATTTGCAGACCAAATGTGGCTGGACTCCGTTTGCCGGGATGAAAGTTACAGGAAAAGTTAAAAAAGTAACATTAAGAAGGGAGATGGTTTTTGATGGACAGACTATCTTTGGTCCTTTTGGAAAAGTTCTGCCTGAATAATTTGACTCAGGGTTTTTTTATGGTATACTTTATTTACAATTAAATATTTAAAAGCGTTTGCACTGGAGTCGCGATCCAGGAGCTGAAAGCAAAAATGCTTTCCGGAGACGAAACCGTAAAAGACAGTAACGTGTGTCGAAAAATCGGAGCGCGTCATGAATAAGGTTAATTTATTCAAGGACAGCTCGCGAAAGCGAGTTTTTTAATGGATAAGTTAATAGCATAAGGTGGTACCGCCTAAAAGGCCCTTGTAAGTTTCTGATCTTAATGATCGGAGATTTACAAGGGTTTTTTAATTGGGAAAAATATGAAAGGAGGTGATATATATGACATGTGAATATGAATTAGGGGAGGGTTGGAAAGAACACCATCCTAGTGGTTTGTTATATAAAAGGGGGAAAGTACTGCAATTAGGTGGTATGCAAATCATAATTTCAACAGGAGGTGTGAATGAGCCAACTAAAATTTTAATTAAAGGCGGGAAGCAATTAGATTGTTATACAACTGGTAAGGTAAAACCATGGTCTTTTACCGCAGTAGATCTGTCTGGATTTAATCTTTACGGAAAGAAAGAAGGAAAGGATGCCTCAGTTAGTTTATTGAGCCCAAAGCATCCGTATCATCTTAAAGTGACCCACTTACCTAAAGTAAAAGTGTAGGTAGGTTGGAAGCTTACTTATGAAGAAAAAGGCTAAAACATTTTTGTCTATTGCTGATTTGTCGGCTGAAGAAATTCGGCAGGTGTTTTCAGGGGTTGACAGAAAAAGCCTCTGGCATTAAACTATCCAGAGGTTATGCATAAGAAATGTCTTTTTGAATTGAGTTTAATAGTTTGTTGATCCGCCAATGGGCGGATTTTTTTTGGAAAAAATTATGACCAAATTAAACTTTAAAGGGCGGGATATTATCGATATAAATGATTTTTCCAAAGAAGAATTGTTGTATATCTTAGAAACTGCTAAAAGATTTGATCCGACTTTTGTTAAAAGCGACAGATCCAACTACACCATTGCCCAAGGAAAAATTGCAGCTTTACTTTTCTTTGAACCATCCACCAGGACTCAACAATCTTTCTCGTCTGCTGCTCAGAAGATAGGCATGGGTTTAATTGGATTTAATGATCCTGAGTTAACATCTATCCATAAAGGCGAATCTTTTGCAGACACGATTAGAATAATGATGGCTTATGCGGATGTGATGATTATTAGACACCCAGAGCCCGGATCTGCCAGAAAAGCTGCGGAAGTAGCTGATATACCAGTAATTAATGCCGGAGATGGTCCAAATAGCCACCCCACGCAAACACTTTTAGATATTTATACTATCTTAAAAGTTTTTAAGAGGCTGGATAATTTAAAAATAGCCTTTGTGGGGGATCCTCTGCACTACAGAACCTTTCATGGACAGTTTGCGGCCTTATCAAAGTTTTCCGGTAATAAATTTTATGGTGTTTCACCAAAAGGTTTAGAAATGCCTAAAGAATTTAGAGATTCAAGTTATAAAGATGTGGTAATTGATATGAAAGATTTGGATAAAACACTGGCTGAGCTTAAACCAGATATAGTTTCTGTTGGCAGAATTCCTAAAGAATATATTAAAGGAGATGCCACAAAATACAATTTTCAAGTAACGATTGATACAGTTGAAAAATTACCTCCACATTCAATTGTGATGCACCCTCTACCAAGAGTAAACGAGCTTGATCCGAAGATAGACAACAATCCAAAAGCTGTTTATTTTGCTCAAGCCAGGAATGGCTTGTATATCAGGGAAGCGTTGTTGGCTTTAGTATTAGGAAGAATTAATTCTCGATAAAAGGAGTGTAAGTTTATGCAGGGGAAACTGATTCTGTCCGATGGGACAGTTTTTTTAGGAGAAAGCTTTGGGAAAGAGGTATCCACCTCAGGCGAGGTGGTTTTTAATACCGGTATGGTTGGTTACCCGGAATCTTTAACAGACCCTTCTTATTTTGGCCAAATTTTGGTGTTAACTTATCCGCTGCAGGGAAACTACGGTGTGCCGGGGAAAGATTTTTGGGAATCCAAAAAAATACAGGTTAAGGGTCTGATTGTTCAAAATTATATTGATCATCCGTCTCATTTTGAAAGTAAGAAGTCTTTGGGGGATTGGTTAAAAGAAGAAGGTATTCCGGCTTTGCAGGGGATTGATACCAGGGTGCTGACTACCAAGTTACGGGAGCATGGCGTGATGCTAGGTCGGATAGAATTCGTTGATCGTGATTCGTCAGTCGTTAATTCTTTAACGAAAAACGAAAAACGTAAAACGAGGATTTATGATCCGAATAAAGAAAACATTTTGCCTTATGTTAGTTGTAAAAAAGTTGAAGTTTATGGAACTGGCAAGAAAAATATTGTGTTGATTGATTGCGGGGCTAAGGAAAATATTGTCAGGAGTTTGGTTAAAAGGGGAGTGAGAGTAACAAAAGTGCCCTGGAATTTTAATCCTTTAAAAGAAAAGCTAGATTTTGATGGGGTATTAGTTTCCAATGGTCCGGGAGATCCTAAACAAGCTAAAGAAACCATAGAAACTGTCAGAGGGCTGCTGGCAGAGAGTATTCCCACCTTTGGTATTTGTTTAGGCAGCCAGATTTTATCTTTGGCAGCGGGAGGAGAAACTTATAAATTAAAATTCGGCCACCGTTCACAAAACCAGCCGGTCCAGGATGTGATTAGTAAAAAGGCTGTCATTACTTCCCAAAATCACGGTTTTGCAGTGGATATGAAGTCCATGGGTCAGGACTGGACAGAGTGGTTTGTTAATTTAAATGACGGGACAAATGAAGGAGTCAGGCATAAAAATAAGCCTTTTATGGCAGTGCAATTCCATCCGGAAGCCAGTCCGGGCCCGGTTGAAGGTGGATATTTATTTGATGAGTTTTTAGAATATGTCTAATAGGTCAAATCAGTCGGATAAGTCTAATATGCTTAGGAAAGTTTTGGTGCTTGGTTCAGGAGCATTAAAAATTGGTGAGGCAGGGGAATTTGATTACTCCGGTTCCCAAGCCTTAAAAGCCTTAAAAGAAGAAGGTGTGGAATCGGTTTTAATTAACCCCAATATTGCAACCATTCAAACTTCCAAAGAGCTGGCCAAAAAGATTTATTTTCTGCCGGTGACCCCGTATTTTGTTCAAAAAGTCATTGAAAAAGAAAAGCCGGAGGCGATCTTTTTAAGTTTTGGAGGGCAAACTGCCTTAAATTGTGGTTTAGCTTTGGAAAAGGCAGGTGTATTTAAAAACGAAAAAGTCAAAGTTCTTGGTTCTCCGGTGAAAAGCATTCAGATTACGGAAGACCGAGAGCTGTTTGCTAGGGAACTTTCAAAAATAGATGTTAAAGTGCCTAAAGGCGGATTTGCCCGTTCACTAGATCAGGCCCTAAAAATTGCCGGTGAGTTAGGTTATCCGCTACTGATACGAAGTGGTTTTTCCCTTGGGGGATTGGGGTCCGGAGTGATAGAAAATGAAAAAGAGCTCATTCAGATGGTAACTTTAGCTTTGAAGCAGGCCCCCCAGATAGCTGTAGAGGAATATTTAAAGCACTGGAAAGAGGTTGAGTATGAGGTAGTCCGGGACAATTTAGGTAACAAAATTACTGTTTGTAATATGGAAAATATGGACCCCTTGGGTATTCATACCGGAGAGAGTATTGTTGTTGCTCCTTCCCAAACCCTAAACAATTACCAGTATCATTTCCTGCGTAAGATATCGCTAGAGGTGATTGAACATCTAGGGATTGTCGGTGAGTGTAATATCCAATTTGCCTTAAATCCTAAAAATAATGATTACCGGGTAATTGAAGTAAATGCCCGGCTGTCCCGATCTTCAGCCTTGGCATCCAAAGCGACCGGCTATCCGTTGGCTTATATTGCGGCCAAAATTGGCTTAGGCTATAACCTGCCGGAGCTTAAAAACAGCGTCACTTTATCTACTTCAGCCTTTTTTGAGCCGGCTTTAGATTATATTGTCATCAAGATTCCGCGTTGGGATTTGCAAAAGTTTGTGGGGGCTAAAGAGGTAATTGGTTCAGAAATGAAAAGCGTCGGAGAAGTGATGGCAGTCGGGCGGAGTTTTCCGGAAGTGCTGCAAAAAGCCATCAGGATGTTGGAAACCGGCCAGGATGGGCTACTTTCAAACGGCACCGATGATACCCAGCTTTTGCCGACTACAGAGCGGCTGTTTGTAGTAGCCAAAAGATTGGGTAAGGGTGAATCAGTGGAAGCAATTTATAAAGCTACCGGTATTGACCCTTGGTTTTTATACCAGATTCAGGAAATGGTGGGGTTTGAAAAAAGTTTGTATAAAGTATCAAGTATAGAGTATAGAGTATTAAAACAGGCCAAGAAATTAGGATTCTCGGATAAATTACTGGCTAAAGCGTTTAAAACTAGTGAGGAAGAAGTAAGGGAGTTTAGGAAAAAGAATGGGATAGTGCCTAAGGTAAAGCATATTGATACCCTGGCAGCAGAGTACCCGGCTAAAACCAATTATCTTTATTTAACTTACCATGGAGATGGATCGGAAGTCGTTGGTCGTGATTCGTCAGTCGTTAATTCGTTAACGAAAAACGAAAAGCGAAAAGCGATTGTTTTAGGTTCCGGGCCTTACCGGATTGGTTCGTCTGTAGAATTTGATTGGTGTTCTGTGACAGCGGCTCAGACTTTAAGGAAAAAAGGGTTGGAAACAATTATCATAAATTGCAATCCGGAAACAGTTTCTACTGATTTTGACTCGGCAGATAAATTATACTTTGAGCAATTAACCTTTGAGAGAGTCAGTGATATCTATGATATTGAAAATTCGTCATTCGTCCTTCGTCAGTCGTTAACGAAAAACGAGAAACAAAAAACGAGAAACGAACAGACGACTTCGCTGGTCTTAGGTTTTGGAGGACAGGTGCCTAATAACTTGGCTATGGCTTGTTTTAAGGCAGGTTATAAAATCTTAGGAACTTCACCGGAAAGTATTGACAGGGCAGAGGATCGAAATAAATTTTCCAAATTGTTGGATCAGTTGGGAATTGGACAGCCGGCTTGGCAGATCCTGAAAACTGTTGATGAGGCTCTTAAGTTTGCCAGGAAAATAGGCTATCCTGTTCTAATCAGACCCTCGTATGTTTTATCAGGTTCTGCTATGAATGTGGCATATTCCGGCGCTGATCTGAAAAGAAATTTAGAAAGCGCTGCCGATGTTTCAGCAGAACACCCGGTGGTAATTTCCAAATTTGTAGAGGGCGCCAAGGAGATCGAGGTAGACGGGGTGGGGCAGAAGGGGAAGCTGTTGATTTATGCTATCTCAGAGCATGTAGAGAATGCCGGGGTACATTCCGGAGATGCCACCATAGTTTTGCCGCCGCAACGGTTGTATCTGGAAACTGTGAGAAAAGTAAAAGATGCCACTAGAAAGATCATTCAGGCTTTAGACATCAATGGTCCTTTTAATATCCAGTTTTTGGCCAAGGATAATAAAATTCTGGTAATTGAGTTAAATCTGCGGGCTTCCCGGTCTTTTCCGTTTGTCTCTAAGGTTACCGGTTTTAATTTTGTGGAAATAGCTACCCGGGCCATGTTTGGCGAAGAGCCATCCAGGCATTACAATACAGTTGGTTTAGATCATGTAGCTGTTAAAGCCCCTCAATTTTCTTTTAGCCGGATTAAAGGTGCTGATCCGCGGCTTAGGGTGGAAATGTCTTCCACAGGCGAGGTAGCTTGTTTTGGAGACGACCTTCGGGAAGCCTACCTGAAAGCAATATTAGCTACCGGGTTTAAGATGCCTAAGAAAAGTGTATTTTTAACAATCGGCGGGGAAGAAAATAAATTAAACCTGCTTAATTCAGCTAAGGATTTGTCTTTATTAGGTTTTAAAATATATGCTACTGCCCAAACCCATGAATTTTTAAGCGAGAACGGAATTAAAAATACCAGAGCCTACAAAATTTCAGAAGAGGCTCATCCTTCTGTTTTGGATTTACTAAAAGAAGGCAGTATTGATTTGGTAATAAATATCTCCCAGCCCGGTTCTGAAAAAGGTGAAACAGACGGATTTATTATCAGGAGGAGCTGTGTTGATTTAGGTATTCCCTTAATCACCAACCTGCAGGCAGCAGAGCTTTTGGTTTCAGCCTTAAAATCTAAAAAATTAGAAGATCTGGAAATCAAAAGCTGGGATGAATATGTGTCTTAGCTTCGCAAGGGGATGTCTTGTATGCGTATCGGGCCTGATAAAAATTGCCCAATATATAACATAGCTCAAAAATAGATAATCTTTACTTTTGATTTTCAATGGCGACATATTGACAATTTGGTGTGCGATCGTACAATGAATTGATATGGGGGTTTACAGAAAAAGTTTGGCGAACGCGATTCTGCATATTTTGGAAAAGGCAGTCGACGGTTATGTCAGATTTGAGGATTTCACTTATCACCATTACCGCTATCACTACGGCATTCCAGAACTTAAAAAATCCGCTCTTTCCCAAGCATTAAAAAGACTCCGAGAGGGTGGTTTAATTGAGCAAGTTAAGCTTAAAAACGATCTTCTTATAAAATTAACAGAGGCAGGAAAAGACTTAATTAATGATCCATCTAAAGAAAAGAATTGGGATGGGAAGTGGAGGATAGTGATATTTGATATACCGGAGGAAAAGCGGATTATCAGAAATCTTTTCAGAAGAAATTTGAAGAAATGGGGTTTTAAGCATTTGCAAAAATCGGTCTGGATTAGTAAAAGGAGCGTTTTTGATAAATTGGAATCTTATATCAAAGATTTAGGGGTGGAGAAGTGGGTGATCGTAATGGAGGTTAACCGCTTAAGTACTAGTATCATTTCATGATGCGATCGTACAAGCGATTGATATAGTTAAAGATTTCTTGAAGATCAAAGATTAGATAACAGCTCGGTAGTTTATTTGAGAATTAGATTTTTTGCGGGAAATGATGGATAATTAGTTCAGAGTTATTAGTTCATAGTTCAGAGTTAATTACTACGAACTACCAACTACGAACTCCTAACTAATAATGTTCATACCAAAGTATTCCATTACCAACAAAATCCTAAAAGACATCGGTGTAGTTGAGGCAGCCCGGGAGATTATTATGAATGCTCCGCTGGTGCCGGCCTGGGAGGCCAAATTTAGAAAAGAAGCAATTGAGCGAACTGTTCACCACGGCACCCACCTGGAAGGCAACCCTTTGTCTCCGGAGGAGGTTAGGGATGTTTTGGAAGGACAAGTTGTGATTGCCCGGGATCGGGATGTCCAGGAAGTTATTAATTACCGGAATGTCTTAAAATTTATTGAAGGGATATATACTCAAACCGGCTCATCCGGCAGTTACAGTTTTACCATTGAAACTATTTTGGAGATGCACAAGTTAACCACAGAGAAGATTTTATCCCCGGAATCCTCCGGACAATTCCGGAGCAGGCAAGTGGTGATTAAAAATACTAAGACCGGCCAGGTTTCTTATACCCCTCCGCCGGCGGTGGAAGTGCCGTATTTGGTGGAAGATTTAGTTAACTGGATTAACTCTGATGAAGGTAGAGCAATTCATCCTATTATTAAAGCCGGGATTATCCATTACGAACTGGCCAGGATTCATCCTTTTGTAGACGGCAATGGCAGGGTAGCGAGGGCGGTGGCCACCTTGATTTTATTTTTAGATGGCTATGATATCAGGAAATTTTTTTCTTTTGAAGAATATTTTGATGAAAATCCAATGCAGTATTACTTAACGTTACAAGCTGTATCAAACCAGCTCGTACTAGATACACATGAGCGTGATTTAACACCGTGGCTTGAATATTTTACGGAAGGGGTGGCTATTGAACTAAATCGGGTTAAGGAAAAAGTACAGAGAATTTCTGTTGACGCCAGGATTAAGGATAAGCTAGGACAGCAACTCATGTTAAATGAGAGACAGATGTTGATTATGGAATATATTCACCGGCACAAAGGTTTATCTAATAAAGAGTTCCGGAAAATTTTTCCTGATCACTCTGATGATACGGTTCTCCGGGAACTAAAGTTCCTCCGTCAAAAAGGCCTGGTTAAAAAATCCGGCGGCACCAAAAAGGCAGTGTATGTATTAAAGTAAAGTTTTCGGTGGGATATCTTTTTGGTGACCATTTCCTCCATTACTTTTTTGCCATCTAGACAAAGCATTTTTCTTAAGATATATACTATTTCAATTATACTAAAAAACCAGATCATTCTTTAGTAACAAGCCTTTAGTTATGAGTTTTGTGTAAGTAGTTATCTATGAGTTTAAATATTGAAGTTCTCACAAGAGCTCGAGAAAATCTACATTCTCTTTCGCTACAAAGAAGATTAAAAGTTCTTACCTATGAAGTAGCGGCTACACACCCTTTATTAGCAACATTATTGGCAAAGTATCAAGGAATAGATAAAGTATATAAGACTCCTGAAGAGTTTCAAGTGCATTTTTATAATTCTGCAAGGACTATAAAAAGCCTTTATCAACAACTTCAAAAAAGAACGAGAAGAAACTTAGGTAGTTAATTCCGGTCTGGAAGAATCATTTGTGAACCTTTCATGGGTAATATTTCACTTGTTTTTGTCTTTGGGTTGTATTGGTTAACACAGATATTATCCGGTATTTTTTGCTCTTTTGCTAATTTTACAGCCTGATCAGCTCTGTCTAGAAAGGTTTTATAATCTTTATCTATTTCTGGGTCATATTGAGCAATTCCTACTCTAGCGGTGAACTCCTCTCCAAAAGTCTTTTTGTAGAAAGGAATTAATTCAGGAGAAATTTCTTGAATGCGATCTTGAATCCTGCGGGCAATATTAACCGCCAGGTATTGGTTGGTGCCAAATAAAATTATTACAAATTCATCTCCGCCCGGGCGAGTGGCAATATGTTGTGGTTGTGAAGCTGTTTCTTCATAGGGGTTAATACGTGCCTGTATATCGCTCTTGCGGGTAGTTTGTTTGATAGCTTCAGCTATGGTCTGTATAACGAGGTCTCCTTTTTCAAAGCTAAGTTCATTATTGACTCTTCTGAGTCGGCGGCCATCAAAAAAGAGAATTGATAAAGATTCTCCTGTCCGATTAGCTAATTCCATCAACCTGGGGAGTTCTTCAGCTAGTCCTTTTTTGTTGTAAAATTCCGTATCAGGATCGGTAATTTCAGCTTGATAAATCATATCTTCAGCTTGGAGGATAATTTCATTTCTTAGATTCTGGTCTTCAGGAGCGCTATTTCGATACGTTTCGAATAATGATGTCATTGCTTGTCGACGTTCGACTCTTTTGCTGGGTAGAGTAGGTTCTCCAGGGTTTTTTGCTTCAGATTCACCTGTTAATTCAGCCATTTCTTTCTTAGAGTACCTTATAGAGTAAGCATTTTACAATAGCTCCTGAATCTATTACAATCCTAAGAGCTGATGTTATTTTCTAAACTCACAGAGTATTTTGAAAAATTAGAACAAACTTCCTCCAGACTTATCTTAATTGATATTCTTTCAGAATTATTTAAAGCAGTTAGATCTTCTGAAATTGCCCAGGTGGTTTATTTGATTCAGGGTAGGGTAGCTCCTTTTTATGAACCAATTGAAATCGGGATGAGTGAAAAACTGGTGGCAGAGTCTATTGCCCGGGCTTATGGAATAGACAGGGAAGAGGTATTGAAAGAGTATGGAAAAATGGGGGATTTAGGGTTAGTTGCTTTGCAACTTAGTTCAGAGTTGGGAGTTCGTAGTTCGGAGTTAAAAGTGGAGGATGTATTTAAAGTTCTAACGGAAATTGCCGGGATCAATGGAGAGGGGACAGTGGAGAAGAAATTGGAACTTTTATCAGGTTTACTGAAACATATAGACCCTATATCTGCAAAGCATTTAGTCCGGATCCCTTTGGGAGCATCCAGATTGGGAATAGGAGACCCGACAGTGTTGGATGGTTTTGCTTTGGCTAAGCTGGGTGACCGAAAAAACCGGAAGGAGTTGGAAGGAGCATACAATAAAACTTCTGATTTAGGGGTGATTGGGGAGGTGCTGTGGGCAAAAGGTCTGGAGGGAGTGAGAAAGCTGGGAGTGACTGTGGGTAGGCCGATCAGGCCGCAATTGGCCGAAAGATTGCCGGATACTAAGACGGTTTTGGAAAAGTTCGGAGGGGAAGCTCATGTGCAGTATAAATATGACGGGTTCCGGGTCCAGATTCACAAAGACGGAGATAAGATCCGGCTTTTCTCGAGAAATTTAGAAGAAACCACCCTCATGTTTCCGGAGCTGATTGAAGGGGCTATTAAACAAATTAAGGCTAAAACAGCCATTTTAGATTCAGAAGCTTTAGCTTTTAATCCGTCCTCCGATGAATTTTTGCCTTTTCAGGAAACTACTAAAAGACGCAGAAAATACGGCATAGAGGAGATGAGCAAGAGTTTGCCGCTAAAGGCGTTTGTTTTTGATGTGATGTATATTGACGGCAAATCTTTAATTGATTTGCCTCTTAGGGAGCGGATTAAGAAATTGGAAGAGGTGGTTTCTGGAAACGAGGTGTTAAAGACCGAAGGTCGCAAGGTTCTGGTCGAAGACCAGGTTCTTATCCCTCAACCAGGAGAGTTTACAGGCTCAGTTTCTCGTATGGATGAGCTGTTTGCCGATGCGCTGACTAAAGGTTTGGAAGGGTTGGTGGTTAAAAAACCGGATTCAAAATATGAAGCCGGAGCCAGGAATTTTAACTGGGTGAAGCTAAAAAGGCATTCGGCAGGAGAGTTGAAAGACACTATTGATTGTGTGATTTTGGGATATGTTTTTGGCAAGGGAAAGCGGTCAGGCTTTGGGGCAGGAGCTCTTTTGGTGGGAGTCTATGAAAAGTCAAAAGATGAGTTTGTAACTGTTTCCAAAATCGGCACCGGTTTAACGGATGAGGAGTGGCGGGAGATTCACAAAAGGGCAGATAAAATAAAAGTGGATCATAAGCCGGCCCGGGTTAATTCGATTTTAACTCCCAGTGTTTGGATAGAGCCGGAGATCGTGATTGAAGTATTGGCAGATGAGATTACCCGCTCCCCGGTGCATACGGCCGGAAAGGTGGGTAAAGAGCCGGGCTATGCCTTAAGATTCCCCAGGTTGGTTAAATTCAGGGAAGCAGATAAGCGAGCAGAGGACGCGACTACTGTTTCTGAACTGAAGGAAATGTATAGGCTTCAGTTTAAAAGATAAAGAGTTTTGCCGCTTGGCTCGTCTGGACACAAAGTACCGCTCGCACGGTTGGAACTTGCTCGCTTGTGAGAATTTTGTGGATAGCAGTTGTCTTTTACCATTAAGGCAGTCAGCACAAAATCCTCAACATTTTTTGTTACTTTGTGACTTCGCTACTTTTAATAGTGTGATAGAATCCGAGTATGGCGTATGTTGCTGATCTGCATATACACTCCCGTTATTCCCGCGCCTGCTCCCAACAATTAAATGTCCCCAATTTAGTGGAATGGGGGAAACTCAAAGGGATTGATGTTTTGGGGACAAGTGACTGTTTGCATCCTCTTTGGTTTGCGGAACTTAAAAGTTACTTAAAAGAGGATGGATCTGGTTTTTTAACTTACGAGAAGGATCCATCAGTCAAATTTGCGTTGACAGTTGAGGTAGCTTCAATTTATTCCGATAAAGGCGCCGTTCGCAGGATCCACAATGTGGTTATGTTACCCTCGTTTGAATCAGTAGAGAGGCTACAACAGGCATTACTTTCTAAGCACGCCAAGCTCTCTTCTGACGGCCGGCCGATTGTGGGAATTTCTTCTAAGGAACTCCTGCGAATATGTCTGGAAATAGATCCAAAAGTGATATTTATGCCGGCCCATGCCTGGACTCCCTGGTTTGGTATTTTTGGCTCTCAGTCAGGTTACGATAGTTTACAGGATTGTTTTGAAGATTTAACAGAGTATATTTACGCGATTGAGACCGGATTAAGTTCTGATCCGGCCATGAACTGGCGGATTTCTGAGCTGGATAACCGCTCAATTATCTCCTGTTCTGATGCGCACTCATTGCCGAATTTGGGGCGGGAAGCCACGGTTTTTGGTGGGGATTTAGTTTCTGGGTATTCGGGAATGTTTGAATCGTTAAAGAACCAAAAGATTGCCGGCACAATTGAGTTTTATCCTGAGGAAGGGAAATATCACTATACCGGCCACCGCAATTGTAATGTAAAGTATTCACCGGAGGATACTAAAGCCAAAGGGACTAAATGCCCGGTTTGCAGCAGGGGATTAACAGTGGGGGTAATGGAGAGAGTAGAAGCGATCGCTTCGCGATCGAATGTAGAATTGAAAATTGAGAATGTACAAGGATTAATTAAAAGTACAGCATTTCCGGAGAGAGCAGGGTATAAGATGTTGGTGCCGCTTCTGCAGGTTATTGCAGAAGCTTTCGGGACTGCCCCGACAACCCAAAAGGTCTTAGTTGAATATAAAAAGTTAACAGGATCTTTAGGCAGTGAGATAAAGATTTTAACAAAGGTTGATATAGGGGAAATTGCCAAAGTTTCCGGCCCCAAGGTGGCAGAAGGGGTAGACAAAGTCAGGAAAGGGGAATTAGTGATTGACCCGGGATATGATGGGGTATATGGAGTGGTAAAGATTTGGGATCATGGGGAGGGGCAGAAAGAAGAGGGGATCGAGATTCCGCAGCTGGGGTTGTTTGATTGAATCGCAAGATTGCTCGGGGTCCTGCCGGCTCGATATCCCGCCGTGCATCCTCGCTCACCTCGTTCGTTGCGGCTACGCGTCGGGACGCCCTTCTCGCCGTCACCCCTCGCAGAGACTTGTGACTTCGCTGCTTTTCCTATAGGTAAAGGTAGCCTCCTTCCATCTTAATAAGGGAGCGTGATAGAATAGGTGAATGCAAGATGACTTTTTAAAAATAGCCAAACAGGCAGCAAAACAATCTGGCCTATTAATCCGTGATAGAGTTGAAAAGAAAAATAAGGTTCAGATTAAAAATAACGATGCCAGTAATTTGGTGACAGAGGTGGATTTGTTATCAGAAAAAAATATTATTAGTATCCTCAAAAAGCACTTTCCCAAGCACAGCATTATTTCCGAAGAAGCCGGCAGAGAAAATAATCGGTCAGAATATACCTGGGTGATTGATCCTTTGGACGGAACGGTGTCTTTTGCCCATAATATGCCGCATTTTTCTGTGGCAGTGGGACTCATGAAAGACAATAAACCAGTTGTGGGGGTTATTTACAATGTTAAAACTAATAAGTTATATTGGGCAGAAGAGGGAAAGGGGACTTTTGTGGATGGGAAAGCGATTCAAGTGAGTAAAACTGCAACACTGGCAGAAGCAGCTGCTATATTTGGTTTTGGCAGCATTAAAAGGCGCGCTCCGAAGGTAGAACAGTATGTTTTGCCTTTAATCAATAAAGTCGGACATCCTTTTTCCTTAGGTTCTGCTGCTACTTCTTATACAATGATTGCAAACGGGTTTGCTGATATGAGTATAGATGGAGGTTGGATTTGGGATTTTGTGGCGGGTAGCGTAATTGTCAGAGAAGCAGGAGGCTGCGTGACTGATCTTTTTGGTAATGAACCGGATTGGACTCAGGAAAGGTTCAATCTAATAGCTTCAAATGGTTTATTGCATGATAAAATTTTGGAGGCATTGAAAGCGTGAAATTAATCGTAGGACTCGGTAACCCGGGGGAAAAATATATTGGTGTCAGGCATAATTTGGGCTTTGCTGTTTTAGATGAATTAGCCAGAAAATTGAATCTGGTTGATTGGTCAAAAGAAGAAAAGTTCAAATCAGAGCTGATTAAAACCCCTGAACTTATCCTGGCAAAACCCCAAACTTATATGAATAATTCAGGTTTGGCTGTTTCTGCAGTGGCAGAATATTTTAAGATCCGGCCGGAAGATATTATTATCATCCATGATGAGCTTGATTTGCCTTTAGGTAAAATCAAAGTTAGGCTTGGTGGGGCAGCTGCCGGGCATCACGGAGTGGAATCCATCATAAATATATTAAAAACCGACAAATTCATCAGGGTCAGGTTGGGAATCGGGACCTTAAGGACTTTAAGCGGGGAACATAAAGGAAGAAGCATTTCGGTTGAAAAGTTTGTTCTGGAATCGTTTACTCACCAGGAGAGCGGATCTGTTAAACGTATGCTTAAACAAGCTGGCAAAGCCCTGGATGTGCTTTTGGAAAAAGGTTTGGAAAAAGCCCAAAATCAGTATAACTGAGGGATTAAGGGATTGACAGTAGCTTATTTTATCTTTAGTATGTAGGATATTATGGATCGTTCAAACTCCTTTTTGACAACCCCGATGGCGATTTTGTTAGGAGCGGTATTGATTTCTATTGCTATTTTAGTAAATGGCGGAGTTATTAAAATAGCACCTAAAACAGCCGGTACGACGGCAAATGTACCGACTCCGCTGCCGCAAGCCCAACAAGGAGCCCCACAGCAACCCACCTCAGCTACAATATCGGTTGACGATGATCCGGTTTTAGGCAACAAAAATGCAAAAGTGACCTTAATAGAATTTTCAGATTATGAATGTCCTTTTTGTAAGCGGCATTTTGATGAGGTCTACCCTAATATAAAAAAGGACTACATAGATACCGGTAAAGTTAAAATGGTTTTTAGGGATTATCCGCTGCCTTTTCATGATCCCATGGCTACCTTTGAAGCCAATGCGGCCAATTGCGCTAAGGAACAAGGCGGAGATAGCGCTTATTTTAAATTCCATGATGCCATATTTACTAAAACTAAGTCGAATGGGAACGGGTTAACAAAAGATGAAGTTTACCAATTTGCCTCTGATATTGGACTAAACCAGGCTAATTTAAAGTCGTGCGCGGATTCAGGCAAGTTTTCGGAAGAGATTAAAAAGGATGCTGCTGACGGAGGTACGGCTGGAGTTTCCGGCACACCCAGTTTCTTGATCGGTAAATCAGACGCATCAGGTACTATTACGGGCGCTATCATAGTTGGCGCTCAACCTTATTCTGCCTTCCAGGCCGCCATCGATCCGCTGCTTTAAAAATGGGAATTTTGGCGTACATTATAATCTTTACCCTGATAGGTAGCGTGGTGTCTTTAATTGGGGGAATACTACTTTTACTCAAGCAAAAGTTTGCTCTCCAGATTTCCCATTATTTATCTTCATTTGCGGCCGGAGCGCTGTTGTCTGCTGCCTTTTTTGACTTGCTCCCTGAAGCCACGGAATATATGGAAGAGCTGGGAATGGATATAAATTTACCTCTGTGGGTCCTGATAGGGATTCTCGCTTTTTTTCTGCTGGAGCGGTTTATCCATCACCACCATGATCACTCCAGTATGCATCAAGATGAAAAAAAGTCAGTAATTCCTTTAATAGTAATAGGAGATACACTGCACAATTTTACCGACGGAATGGCGATTGCTGCCACTTTTCTAATCAGTATTCCTTTGGGAATTGTGACTAGCTTGGCAGTGGCAGCACATGAGATTCCACAAGAAATAGGGGATTTTGGGCTTTTGTTAAACAAAGGCTTAAAAAGAAAAAAAGTGTTGCTGATTAATCTGTTTAGTTCCTTGGCAGCCATAGCGGGAGCTGTTTTAATTTATCTTTATCAGGAAAGTCTTGAGACGCTTTTGCCTGTTATTTTGGCCCTGACTTCCGGCTTTTTTATCTATATAGCTTTAGCAAACTTGATCCCGGAAATACACAATCAGGATAATCAGAAAGTGGCTTTTTGGGAAACTATAATGCTTCTTTTGGGGGTAATAGTAGTATATTTGGCAATTTCTACTCTGGAAGGTATCGTTTAAGGCAATATGAGTGAGCAAATAATCCTATCTTGTGATGATCAAGGTAATTTTTTGGAGTATATTTCTAAAGAAGCGGGTCACACAGGCCAAGGAAGGCGTCATTTAGCCATTGCCGTGCTAATTCAAAATTCCAAAGGTGAGGTTTTACTACAAAAAAGAAAGCATAAAATTTTTGATAATATCTGGGATATCACGGGGGCCACACATCCGTTGCATAGAGAAAATGGGTCAGATGAGAGCCTAGAAGAAGCAACATGGAGATGTTTGAAAGATGAGTTTGGTGTACAACAGAAAATACCCCTGAAGAATTTAGGCTTTTTTAATTATTTCGCCCAATACGGAGAATTTTGTGAAAACGAACACTGCGCAATGATGGCGGGGAAATATGATGGAGCAGTTAATTTAAATCCAGAGATGGGTTACGAATATAAATGGATAAAAGAGGAAGAATTTATAGAAGACATCGAACAAAATCCGGGCAGTTATACCCCTTGGGCAATTGAAGGAGTTAAAGTTTTGAAAAGGGTGTTGGTCTTGTAGAAAAGACGCTCCAGTGCTATTATTGGTTAACTTTATTTATGGCAGATAATTTAATGTTGGCAGTTGTTAAAGAAAAAGCTGCTCCCGGTGTAACCATAAAAAAAATTCCCATTCCAAAACCTGCAAAAGATGAGGTTTTAGTGAAAGTTAAATATACCTCGATTTGTGGTACGGATATTGGCATTTATGATTGGATTCCCTGGGCGGCCGCCCATATTAAACCTCCGAAAGTGATCGGACATGAAGTAGTGGGAGAGGTAATTGAGGTTAATACCAATAAAAAAACCAAAATCAAAAAAGGGGATTTAGTCTCATCAGAAACTCATATATTTTGTTTAAATTGTTTCCAGTGCCAAATAAAAAACTATCATGTCTGTGAGAATATTCAGCTTTTTGGAATCGGCCGGGACGGCGCTTTTGCCGAATATGCCACCATACCTCTCCGGACAACCTGGAAAAATGATCGTGCTATTCCGGTTGAATCAATGAGCGTGCAGGAGCCTTTGGGAAATGCTGTTAATGCGGTTGGTAAGGCTAAAGTCAAAGGTAAAAAGGTTTTGATCATGGGGTTAGGTCCAACGGGTCTTTGCGCAGGAGCAGTAGCCTGGGCAAATGGCGCTAAAGAAGTGGTGGGTGTCAACGATGAGTCCTACCGGCGTGAGTTGGCTATGAAGAGCGGGTGGTTTGACCGGGTGGTAGATATTTTAGATATCAAAGAACACAATAGTTTTGATGTAGTGTTGGAGATGAGTGGTAATAGATTGGGTATTCAGGTAGCCTTTGATGCGGTTAGGATTGCCGGGACAATTATAGCTTTTGGAATACCTAAGGAGAATATCTCGATTGATTGGGGTAAATACCTCATCAGTAAAGAGTTGACCATTCTCTCGGTATTTGGTCGGCAACTGTGGCGAACCTGGCATCAGACGACCGATCTTTTGAAATCAGGCAAAATTGATTTGTCTAAAACAATTACCCATAGGTTTAAACTAGCAGATTTTGAAAAAGCTATGGCAGTGATGAAAAGCAGAAAATGCGGTAAAATTATCTTAGAGCCATGAATATTGCAGATTTCTACAGTAAGTTAGAAGAAGCAGTGAAAGCCGGCAAAACTCCTTTTGTGATTGAATCAGGAGAAGGGGCATACCTGACCATTAATGGGAAAAATAAGTTAAATTTTTGCTCCAGCCATTATTTGGGTCTAGCTGTAAATGATAGATTAAAAAAAGCTGTTAAAGAGGCAGTGGATCAGTATGGTATAGGTACTGGTTACCGGACTTTGGCTGGTACTCACACTCTGCATGTTCAACTGGAAGAAGCCCTGGCCCGTTTTAAGGGAGCTGAGGCGGCCATTGTTTTAACAGGCGGTTATATGGCTAACTGCGCGGCTATAACTACTATTATCGGTAAAGAAGATATTGTGATTTCTGATGAGCTAAATCACGCTTCCATTATTGATGCAGTTCGGCTGTCTCAGGTTAAAAATAAATTTATATATAAGCATAGCTTGCCTTTTGCTAGCGCAAAAGGTAAACATCTGGATACAGATCTACTAAGTCTGGAAGAATGCCTGCAAAAAGCAGTACAGTTACAAAAGACTCCCAAAGAAAATGGAGAGGAGCCGGTAATTTTAATTGTGACCGATGGGGTGTTTTCTATGGACGGGGATTTGGCGCCTTTGCCGGAAATTGTGGAACTGGCTAAAAAATACGGGGCATTGACCATGGTTGACGATGCGCATGGGGAAGGGGTATTAGGGAAAGGCGGGCGGGGAATTGTGGATCACTTTGGTGTTCATGGACACGTTGATATTGAAGTGGGGACGCTCTCGAAAGCTTTTTCTGTAATGGGGGGTTTTATTACCGGTAAAGCAGCTTTGATTAACTTCTATAAACAAAAAGCCAGGCAGTTTTTATTTTCCAATGCTTTAACTATCCCTGACACAGCTGCAGTTTTGGAAGGGGTGAAAATCCTGGAAGAGTCGGATGAGTTGGTGCAAAAATTATGGAATAATACTAAATATATTAAGGAAGAATTCAAAAAATTAGGGTTTGATACCGGCAGTTCCAGTACTCCGATTACTCCGGTAATGTTAGGTGACGAGAGTTTGGCCAGGGAATTTAGCGCTAAACTTTTTGAACTGGATGTTTTTGCCACCCCAATTGTTTTCCCTATGGTTCCCAAAGGAAAAGATAGAGTTCGTGTGATCCCCTCGGCAGCTCACGAAAAAAAAGATTTGGATCTTGGGATAGAGGCTTTTGCTAAAGTTGGCAGAGAACTGAAAGTTATTTCTTAGCAGTCGGATCAGGATATTCATCCTCTTTAGGTAAAATTCCTGTTTGTGATAAAGTTGATGGACCTTCATCCGGTGCTTCCGTGACAATTAATGATTTTAGGAAATCCTTAAGCCTTGTTATGAGTCCTTTAGCACTAGGTTTTTCTGGTTCGTTTGGCCTAAGGACATATGTTTTGAGTCTTTCATATTCGGATGGATCCTGTAAATGAGGTGTTTCTTTGGTGATTTCCATAGGCAGGGTTTTATGATCTTATCATATTAGAATAGATGATTTATAGAAAGTCGGGTACCGGCTCCGGGAGTGTTGATAATAATATCTTTTACTTCTTCTAAGCTTTTTAGTTTAGCTTGAATTTTATCAATATTTTCAGCCTCACAAATTAGGTGAATATCCTGGCCGGTGTTGATGGTGAAATAAACCGGGATCCCTTCAGCTCTCCAGTGGCTTGTTAATTTCATGATCCGCAGCGTCCCGGGTGTCCAGTAAATTAAGGGAGGGGTTTGGGATAGCATGATAGTGTGCAGCTCCAGGGCTTCCTGTTCAATCAGTTCTCCTAATTCCTTAAAATTTTTCTCAGCAATAAATTTTTTAACTTTTTCATTTTTTTCTTTCATTCGCCCTAGGCGAACCGGCATAAAAGGGGAGGAGTAGGTTGATTGCATTCCTACAGAGGTGGGAACCTCTTTTTTGCCTTCGGAAACAATAGCTACGACATCAGCGATTGCCCAATGGTCAGGCGGGAAAATTTGGGTTGCATAAGATGTATCTCCGGTATCTCCATCTAACCATTCCACAAAGCCGGAAGGAATGGACCGGCAAGCTGAACCAGAGCCTTGCCTAGCTAATATGGATAGATCTTTTTCACTTAAATCTAAACCTGCTGCTTTGCTGGCAGAAAGAGTTAGGGCGGCAAAGCCGGAAGCAGAAGATGATAAACCGGTGCCGGAGGGGAAGTCATTGTTGGAAACTACTTTGGCTTTTTGGTCAATATTGGCCAGTTTTCTGACGCGATCCAAATGTTTAATGATCCGCTCGGCCTCACCTTCTTCTAGGCCTCCATTATTGATGGTAATCTCATCTTTGATGTAGGTGGGGGAGAACTCGACAGTGGTGGTGGTTAAAAGATTACTTAAGCACATGGAGATGCTGCCGTTTTCCGGCAGCCTTAATATTTCATCTTTTTTACCCCAGTATTTGGTAAAAGCAATATTAGATGGTGCAATAGCGGTAGCTTTCATAATATTCCTAATTGTTTGAAATTAGTGACTGCAAATGGTGTTAATAATGATAACATTTGTTTGATTCTATCGGGAGTGACAAATTTGAGCTCATCGATTTCTTCTTTATTTGGAAAAAACGGACCTTCGTGTTTGGTCAGGAAAAGACAATCTATTTCTGATTCAGATTCCAGCTTCATTAGAAATTTTATCTTCCTTCTAAGCGGGGAAGTAATAGTAACACCTAATTCTTCCTTTAATTCTCTTTTGGCGGCTTGCATATAAGTTTCACCTTTGTTTACATGTCCGGAGGCTGAGATAGTATAAAGTCCCGGATGGGTATCTTTATTCTTGCTCCGTTTTTGCAGTAAGATTTGGCCCTGGTTGTTGAGAATAACCACTCCTGCTGCACGGTGAATAAGTTCTTTATTATGATGGCACTCAAAGCGGGTCCGGTAGCCGATGATTTTGTCGGATTTATCCACCACTACAAATAATTCATTCTGGTTGTCTGTAGTTGCAGAAGCTTTCATAACAGGCCGACTTCTCTTAGGATGAATTTGGTCACCGGATATAAATTAGAGTCCGGTTTTTCCAATTCACTGACCGGCAGGGTAATAATGTCATCAATTTCAGCTGAATTTTTCTTAAAAGGGCCATTATAGGTAATTTTATAAATAGTCGTCATGGTGCGGTGAATTTTATCTTCCACAATTGTTTTTTTGACAAAGGTCAAGGGAATTTTGATTCCCAGCTCCTCAAAGGCTTCTCTTTCGGCAGTTTCATCGTAACTTTTACCTTTGGTGACATGCCCGCCTACTGCATTGCCCAGCATGCCGGGGTAAGTATCCTGGGCCATGCTTCTTTTTTGCAAGACTACCTCGCCTTTGCTATTTAAGATAACCACGCTGATAGTCCGATGCAGCAGCTTTTTTTGGTGAACTTCCTGGCGGGGGAGGTAATCCAGGATATTGTCGTTTTCGTCAACTACCACCAACAGCTCATCCTGACTATTTTTCAACTCTGGCTCCTTCGACATTGGCTGATACTTCTATGACTTGTCCGCCGGCAGCGGTAATGCCTTCTTTTACTGAATTTACTTTGTCTTCCGGAGCCAGCGCAATCATACAATCGCCAATGCCGCCGCCTGAGAGTTTGGCTCCGTAAGCGCCACCATCTCTGGCGCCATATATCATGTCAGCCAGCTTTTTACCCTCCACACCTAAGGCTGACAGGTAGCCTTCATTAATATTCATCAGCTCACCAAAGCTTTGTAAATCCTTACTCAAAAGGGCCGGTTTAGCTTGTTCTACTAATTTGCCGATATTGTCATAAATGTTTTCTATCACCTCAGGATATTTTTTGGCTTTTTCTAAAACCTGATTTACTAAGGTGACAGTGTCGGCTTTAATGCCGCTGTAGCCGACAATTAAAGGCAGGGAATCAATCTTTAGAGGTTCAATGGTTTTGCCACCGATTACAAAATAGAGTGTACCGCCGTAAACCGCGGCTGCTACATCAAAACCAGAGCCTTTACCCTGGATGTCTAGGACAGTTTTGTAAGCCAGATCAAAAATTGCCTTAAGATCGTCAGATCGCAAGCCTTGCTTATTATCTAGTTTAACATCGGTTAATTCTGATAGGGCTTTTACTACACAAACAGTGGAAGCAGAGGAGGAGCCAAAACCGAATTGGGAGGAAAATTCTGAGACTGTGGTGACATTGAATCCTCCTCGAATGGAGTGTTTTTCAGCGAAATTCTTAACGGCAATCTCCACAAATTTTGCTCCTTTAGGAATATCACCAACTCCCAGCTGATCCATTGGTTTTTGGTAATTTGTAACAGCAACATCAGGGGCATTCAGAGAAAATACAGGTTCATCTGTCAGTTCAACTGTAGCTTTCATCCGTTGGCCGACCGCGGTAACAATACAGGGGCGGCCGTAAACCACGGCATGTTCTCCCAAAAGCATTAATTTTCCCGGAGCAGAAACTGTAATTTGTTTAAGATCGTTAGATCGCAAGCTTCGCTTAGTCATACTTTTTCTATTTTAACACCCTCAACACCTAAGTTAGTACTAAAATATGGTAGGTTTTCCGCTTTGGCAATTTTTTCTATGACTGTTTTCTGAGGATGGTAAGCTAACAGTATGCCGGTGGCTTTAGTTTTGCCTCCGGCGCCACAGATTTTAGCAGCGCCACCGATTGCTTCAATTTTTCTAATAATGGTTTTAACAAAAGGGGAAACTACGCCGATTGCTTCCAGATTCTTTTCCCCGGCCCGGATAATTTGGATGAGTTGTTTTTCATCGCTACTTTGAATAGCCGGCAGCAGCTCTTTAACTAATTGTTCCTGGCTATCAAATATCTTCTGAAACTTTGAACTTTGAACTTTGAACTTTGAACTAACTAGCTCTACCATTTGCTTGGTAGTTTCCTCAGGTTTGCCGGTGTTAATTAAAACAAAATTTTTGGCCAATTTAATGGGAATGGTAAATGGTACTTGCTGGATAATTTTTAAATCCGGGGATTCTTTTCTGAACCAAACTAAGCCACCAAAAACCACCGTAGAATTATCTCCACCGGATGGATTGCCATGGAAAACTTTTTCTGCCTGATAGGTTAATTCATTGATTAAATTAAGATCCCAGTTAATTTTTAAGAAAGAGAGTAGGGTGGCAATGTAGGCGCTGGAAACGGCAGCTGAGGAACCTAAACCGGCACCAATGGGAAGCTCTGAGGAAATGGTTAATTGATAAGAAGGAATAGATTTGATTTTGAGATGTTTTTTGACAATAGGTTCAATAACCTTTTGTATTTCTTCTGTCTCTTGTCTTGCCTTTGTAGGCTTGATGGTGATAGTGATCCTTAAATTAACAGTTGTCAGTAGGGCAGGTTTGCCGTAAACAACTGTGTGTTCGCCGAGCAGGTGTATTTTACCTGGAGCGGAAACTGCAATCATATTGGTTTTGCTTTGATACCATATTCTATAACTTCGTCAAGTTTTACTTTGCCCAGTTTCCTGACAACGGTGATGATCTTTTGGTTTGGTTTTAAATGTTTTTCATTGTATTCAACCAATTGCAGAGGCATTCTCATGCCGTCTTTAAACTGCACAATAGCCACCGGATAAGGGGCTTCATGCTCAAAGCCGGCCGGAGCAATATAGACTTTAGTCCAGACAATAATTTTACCTGTTTGTCCCAGGTAGTTTTTTATATTTTTGTGATGCCTCCAAACTGTAACAGGGCTGCTCATATTTGTAATACATGAACCACTACGGTGGCTCCGGTGCCTCCGACATTCTGGGTTAAACCGATATTAGCATCTTTCACCTGTCGGCTACCGGCATTTTTGCGCAGCTGTTCCGTAATTTCAATGATTTGTTTAACTCCGGTGGCGCCGACCGGATGACCGCATGCTTTCAAGCCACCGGAGGTATTAACAGGGAGTTTTCCTCCTAATCTGGTATGGCCTTTGGTAATATACTTGCCTCCTTCGCCTTTGGGACAAAAACCTAAATCTTCCATAGCCATAATCTCGGCTATAGTAAAGCAGTCATGAACCTCACAGACTTTAATGTCGGAAATTTCTGCTCCGGCTTGTTTTAAAGCAGCTTTAGCTGCCAGCTGAGTAGCTTTTAGCTCTGTTAAGCTGGATCTGTTTGCTAAGTCAATGGTATCGGAGGCCACGGCGCTGCCGGTAATGTATACTCCTTTAGACGAGTCATCCCCGGAAAGTATGACTGCACCGGCACCATCAGTAATAGGGGAGGAATCAAAAAGGGTGATCGGGTAAGAAATTAAACTACTGTTTAAAACCTTTTCAGCTGTTATCTCATACGGATAGTGGGCCTTTTTATTCAAAGAAGCATGGTAGTGATTTTTTACTGAGACATGGGCCAGATGTTCCCGGGTGGTGCCGTATTTCTGCATATGGGCCTGGGCCATTAAGGCATACAGGGCGGGGAAAGTTAAGCCGGCTTTTCGCTCTTTGGAAGAGCTGGCACCCATTAAGGCCCAGGTGATTTGGCTGGATGGGGCATCAGTCATTTTTTCCGCTCCCACCACCAGGACATTTTTATATGTCCCGGCTAAAATGCCCTGTAGGCTTAAGTGGACGGCCAGTCCTCCTGAGGCACAGGCACCTTCAATCCTGAATGAGGCGCAGTTAAGTCCTAAGGAAGAGCTGATGACCGGTCCCAGGTGATCCTGACCGGCAATTTTACCAATTAACATATTGCCGACAAAAACGGCATCGATTGTATTTTTATCAATTCCTGAATCTTTGATAGCATCAAGAGATGCTTCTAAGCCCAAATCAAGTAGTGATTTGTCCCAGAGTTCACCGAATTTTGTTAAACCTACTCCAGCTACTTTAATACGCATAAATTTTATATCCTGTACTTATTTATTATGTTCCTGGCTACTAGTGAATAATCAATCATTTGTTTGTTTTGAATTTGGCTTTGGACATTTTTGCTGTTTTTCTTTTGGAACTGTTTTAGCAGGGGAGTGGTTTCGAAAATAAAGGAATCAGAGCCGGCACCTGAGCCATAGGAACACATAAAGATCTTTTGCTTAGGGTTAGCAATATCCAAAGTAGCTGCCAAGCCTATCATGGATGAGGCAGAATAAGGATTACCTATTTGGGAAACTATAAATCCGGGTTTTAATTGTTCATCTTTAAAGCCTAACCTTTTGGCTGCTTCTTTGGGGAACTTACCGTTTGGCATATGGAAAACAGCAAACTCAAAGTCAGCCGGTTTTAGTTTCGCTTTTTCCAGCAACAAATTGGAAGCACTAATAACATGATTAAAGTAAGCCGGATCTCCGGTAAACCTGCCGCCATGGGAGGGAAATTTTTCAGTATCCCTTCTCCAAAAGTCCGGAGTATCCGAACTGTAGGAAGTAAAATCTAAAATATTAGCAAGTGTATCCTTGTTGCCTAATATGAAACTGGCAGCAGCAGAGCCTGCAGTATATTCCAAAACATCAGATGGCTTAGATTGGGCTACATCAGAACCGATGGCTAAAACATATTTGGTATCTTTGTTAATTAAACCTGATAATAACTGGATACCGGAAGTACCGGCTTTACAGGCAAATTCTAAATCCACCGCCAGTAAATTCTCCGGCAGGCCTAAAATTCCGGCTACAGTGGTGGCAGTAGGTTTGACTGCATAAGGGTGTGATTCTGAGCCTACTGTTATGGCGCCTATTTTGCTGAGGTCAAAGTTAAGTGGCATAGCAGCATTAAGGGTAGCCTCAACTGCTAAAGTGACTGCATCTTCATCAACTGAGGCCACAGCTTTTTCAAAAACCCCTAAAGCTTTCTCTACTTCATTGACTTCCTTGCCCCAGGCATGAGCGATTTGAGAGGGCTTGATGCGGTATTTTGGAATATAGGTTCCGTATGAAACAATGCCTGTCATTTTTTTCTTCCCAACTTTTTGTGTGCTTTGGCTAAAGTGCCTTCTGCCAAACTGGCAATTAAAGATAGCTCGCCGGCTAGGATGGTTGCTCCTAAAACTTGAGCATATTCTAACACACCTTTTGTGTTCATAATTTTTAAGGCTTCCTGTTGGGTGGGCAAATGTGTGCCTCCTCCGACTGTGCCCACCTCCAAAGAGGGGAGATAGACGGAAAAGTACAAACTGCCATTTTCCAGCACTTCTGCAGTTGTTATTCCTAAACTGGCTTCTGTTACGTGTGCCAAATCCTGGCCGGTGGCCGCAAAGACAGCTGCAACAATATTGGCATAATGCGCATTAAACCCTAAAGATCCGCTCATAATCGAGCCGAGGAGGCATTTACGGTAAACTAAATCAGCCATCTTTTCCGGTGTGGTTTTGAGGACTTTCTTGACAACAGCTTTGCTTAAAACAGCCTCTGCCCAAAGCCTTTTGCCCCTGCCGGATATAAAATTCAACCAGGCCGGTTTTTTATCAATATCAAAGTTTCCGGCTATTGAAACGCATGAAACCTTAAGCTTCTTTTCAACTAAGCTGGCTGCCTGCTCGGTGGCAATGGTGGCCATATTCATGCCCATGGCGTCTTGGCAGTCATAGTAAAAACGGGCGAATAGATTTCTTCCGGTTAACCTGCAGCCGATTTTTTTTAGTTCCAGGTGATGGGAAGTGCGCTCTGTGACCTTAGCCAGCTCGGAAAAATGATCCTCAATCCACTTTTTTACTGTTAAACCTTCTTTGACGCTTCTGACTTTAAAAACCGGCCCCCGGGTAATACCTACCTCCTCCACAAAAACTTCTACGCCGCCGGATTCCGTGGTAGCTTTGCAGCCTCGGGATATAGAGGCTACCAGAGCCCCCTCCGTTGTCGCTAAAGGGATGTAGTGGGTTCGTAGTTCGTAGTTCGTAGTTCGTAGTTTCAATGGACCGGCGATGCCAAGGGGGATTTGGGTGGCACCGATTAAATTCTCAATGTTTCTGCCGGCTACAGTTTCTTCCGGAAAGCTGAAACTGCCAATATTATCCAGTTTAATGTTTAACTTTTTTTCTAAAAACTGCCGCCTTTTTTGGGTAGAAGGAAAGTCACGTAGAGAAACATTCTTTTGCATGGGCTCAATTCTACCACTTTTCCCCCGGTTTGTGGTAAATTTAGTCACATGGAATTTGAGAAGTTTAGCAAGCAAGCGATAAAACAAATTGATAAGCAACTGGAGCAGCTGCTGAAAGAGTGGAGGAGAGAGGTGGGGAAAATTGATACAAAGCTTCTGCCTTTGGTTGATAAATTTATTGCCGGCTGCAACGGTGGAAAGAAGTTAAGGGGGATTTTAGTGGTATTGGGATATAAGTTGGCACGTAGTAATAAAGAAGAGGACGAGAATGACGTATACAAAGTAGCTGCCTCTTATGAGATATTCCATAGCGCAATTTTAGTGCATGATGATATTATTGACCAAAGTTTACAGAGGAGAGGTAAACCTTCTTTATATCAGGCGCTGGGTGGTAACCACTATGGTATATCACAGACCGTATCTTTGGGGGACGCCGGTTTTTTTCTGGCAATGAAGATCATTTCTGGAGCTAATTTTCCCAAAGAAAGAAAAATTTCTGCCCTGAAACTGTTTTCTAAAGTAATGCTGGATACAGCTTTGGGGGAAATACTGGATTTAGAAAAAGCTGATCCGCTGGTTGTTATGAGACTTAAAACGGCGTACTATACAATCTCCGGACCGCTGCAAATAGGAGCGATTTTAGGGGGTCTGAGCCCCACTTCGCCAAGGCTTAGCGGGGTAAAAGAATTTGGGGAGAATTTAGGGATTGCTTTTCAGATTCAAGATGATATTTTAGATTCTGAAGTAGACTTTTGGGGAGGGGCTGAAAAGGCAAAAAAGCAAGCGGAAAAGTATAAAAATCAGGCCATGAAGATATTGCCACAGATAACAGGGCCTGCTGGTCGGTCTAAAAACCCTAAAATGAGTAAAATATTAGAACAAATGGGAGAGTATTTAGTAGATAGGAATAATTAATTTTCAATTTAAAATTTTCAGTTTTCAATGAATTTTCAATGTTTCAATGATCAATGAAAACTCACTGGAAATTGAGAACTGACAACTGAAAACTGAGGTGTATGGATAAGACTACAAAAAAATCAAACAAAGATAATATCCCTTCCCATATCGCCATAATCATGGACGGTAACCGCAGGTGGGCCAGGGCTAAGGGATTGCCTGATATCAAAGGTCACGAAGCTGGGTCTGAGGCCTTGGAAAAATTAATGGAAGATGCAGAAAAATTAGGGATAAAGACTGTGACGGTTTATGCTCTTTCCACAGAAAACATTAAAGAACGAGCTAAAAGGGAGGTTTTTGGGTTATTTAATCTATTCCGGAAGGGTTATCATACTCGGCTTAAAAAGATGATGCAAAAAGGGGTAAGAGTTGTTTTTTTAGGAGAAATGTATGGCCTTCCCAGCACTATTAAGAAAATTATCGACCGGGTTCGCAAAACATATATTAAAAATGAATCTATCAAGTTAAATATTGCTTTAAACTATGGCAGCCATCAAGAGCTTATTGAGGCTATCAAAGACATAGTTAAGGAAGGGGTGGACGTAAAAAAAATCAATAAGCAAATTGTGGAGAGGCACTTGTATACGAACGGTCAACCTGATCCGGAACTCGTAATTAGGACCGGTGGAAGAAGCCGACTGTCAAATTTTTTACTTTGGCAAACAGCTTATTCGGAATTCTACTTCACCAAAACTTTCTGGCCGGATTTCAACGGTAAAGAACTTAAAAAAGCGATTGCTTGGTATCAAGCCCAAAAACGCAATTTTGGAAAGTGATTTATGGTATCTCTGACCATCTTTGTACAGTGTCGGAATAGAGGTTTCTCAAAATAACCAGGTATTTAGGATCTGCGTTGATTACTTCTGCGGGAAGCGAATTATCAGAGGGGACACGGCAGAAGATAATATTACCGTTATCTAAACTAATTAAGCTGCCATTTATATTTAGCTGTCCTGCATCAGTATTATTCCTACTACAACTGGTTTCTGATCCTGTTACTGCTGTATAGATGGTTCCGCCGGAAATAATAACAGCATCTATTCGTGTGACACTCCGGTCGATAATTACATTTCCTTTTACCACAAAAACTACCCCGCTACTACCGCTTCCATAAGTAAATTGTGTCATAAGAGAAGTAAAGCTCAAGTTGCCATCAACGAATACGACACTAGTATTAGAACCTCCAATATTTTTATTTAACCCCAAATCTCCAGTTATATGAATTAGATTTTTTGCAGGGGGATTATTTAAATAATAACTTAATTGGTCTGCTCCTGTGGTGCCAGTATGCTCGACTTTGGCGGTAGATTTTGATTGATCAAAATAGAGTGATTTTAGGTCATCATATGAGGGGATTTTAAAGGGCTTAAAGGCAGTGGCTGAATCTCTTACACATCTGCCTGTGGGACTAGTGGGAAAGTTACCTGTTAAGGATGGAGTTGATACCAACCCTTCTGCCCGAGGGACTGTCCCGCTACCACAGTTAGTAATGGCAGGAGGAGAGCTGGTAATAACTATATAATCATTTGCCCCGCAATCAGACCACTTGCCGGCATCAAATCCTAGGTAGGGAGGAGTCCCGGTACACTGGTTTGCTGGTTTGTCACCGGTTGGACTAGTACTACTGAAAGCATTAACTACTGCCGTATATCTATCGGCCTCAGGGAAAGTGTATGTGCCGGTGATGGTTGATCCTGCTCCGCTGCCAATATTACACCAATAATATGGAGGGATTGCTGAAGTACGGTAAGCATTATTTTCCGCCCCGTTGCAGTAAAAATTTGATCTTCCGTCACCTTTGGTAATCCAAATTTGGGCGCTTTGGGCACTGCCGTAAAGGGTAGCGGTAAAAGTCGCCGGTGTGCCTACTGTTTTCCTACTAGAGCCGTTTAGGGTTAGGATTGCTGCCGGGCCGGAGCTGATAACCGTGGTAATATTGTCTTTTATTCCACAATCGGACCAGGCATTGGTGTTAGTCCCCAGCTCAGTAGGAGTACCACTACATTCATCTGATGGATTGGTACCGGTTTGATTAGTGCTACTGAAAGCATTAACTACGGTAGTATAGATGCCGGGTTCAACGAAAGTGTATGTTCCTGTAATAGTTGATCCGGCACCATTGCCTATCCCGCACCAGAACCGTCCGGTGCTGGCAAAATAGAGACTCGCTGGAGCAGGGCAGGGAAAGACAGACCTGCCGTCACCTTTAGTAATCCAAAGTTGCCCGCTTCGGGCGCCTTCGGTAAGGCTACCAGTGAAAGTTGATGCTAGACCCTTTGTCCCTATTTCAGGTCCGGTTACACTGGCTCTGGGGGGTGGAGGGGGAATACAATTAAATGTGGTGGAATAACTGGCCGAAGTGCTGCAGGCGTCGTTATCGCCGGTGCAGGCATTGACGTACCATTGGTAATTATGTTCGGGAGTAGTGGTCAGAGAGTATGAAGTAGAAGATGAGGGAATTCGTGTGCAGGCTATCAGACCGTTTTGGCCGCAGGCGGCAGTATTCCAGTTTAGCTGGCCGTAAGCTAAATCTTGAACAAAAACATCATAGCGGGTAGCCAGGTTATTGCCGGTCCAGCTTAGATTAGCCTGAGTACCGGGAACAGGACAAGATCCTAGCGGGTTAGTTGGAGCGGGCGGAACTACTTTAAGTCTAATATTAGAGGCAGTTCCGTTTCTGCCGCAATGGGCAGTCCAGTAACTGGGTAGTTTAGTAATTTCCATACCACTGCATCTTTGATCGTAATTATCAAAGGCATTAACAGAGATTATCCATATGCCGCCATCTGAAGCAGTTGTAGCCCAGGAAGTATCCAGGGTGCAAGTGGAGGAGCCATTGCAATCAGTTTTTGTCTTTATTGCAGTCCAGTTTGCCGGTTGGGTCAGATCAGATTCCGCCCGTGCCCGGTAAAGATCTACTTTATTTAAATTAGTCCCGTTGGCAGTAGCAGAAAAAGACACACTTTGACCAATGGTTACAGATGCTCCATTAGCCGGAGAATTTATAGTAGCAGTGGGAGGAGGGGGTGCTGGAACGACATTTATCTGGGTCCAGCGGTTTGGACCGCAACTGCTCCAACCGGCAGCGATGGTGTAAGGGTTGCCGGTGCATTTAGTTTTATTAATATCATCAAAAGCATTGACTGCTATACGGTAAGTACCAACTGCATTTGGAGTCCAGTTACCTTGAAAGGTTCCGCTGGTACCGGATATGGACCGATCATCAATAATGAGGCACCAGTAACCACTGGTTGTTCCCGGGCAACCTACCGGAAGTGTCGGATTATTGGGATCTGTGGCATTGGTTACCCATAGTTCTCCTTTGGTTAAAGATCCGGGTGAGGGGATTTGAGCAGCGGCCTTAACAAGGATATTTACGCCGACTGTCAGGGAACTATCATTAGTTGGTGAGGTAACCTGGGCAGTCGGAGGGGGCATGGGGGTACAAGTAAAGTTTGAACCATAGCTTTCACTGCTACAGCCGGCGCTATTACAAGCCTTCATCCACCAGCCATAAGTGTTATCGGCAAAAGTGGTAGAGCTAAAACTGTTGGTAGGGGAATTGATTCGGTTAGCAGAATCATTACCGGTACCATAGTTTCCCCAAGCATTGGCTTTGTTATCTATAAATAATTCATAGTAGCTGGTGGTGCTATTATTACCGGACCAGCTAAAACTGGCTGTAGTTCCCGGAGCCGGACAGGAAGGACTAGAAAGGGAGGGGGCTGGAGGAGGAGATATACAACTGCCGCTGATACAAGTAGATCCGGGATAACACTTATTAATAGTACAACTTTGGTTAAAACTAACTACATTACAAGCACCACCGCCACTGTAGGCTCTGTAATAGCAGGTTGTGGTTCCGTTATTGGCGGAGCAGGTACCCCAGGAGGCACCACATAAGTCACAGTCAGCATTGGTATTACAGTTAGGGGGAGTACAGCTAAAGGTGCTGGTGGCAGTGCTGCTACAGCCGGCGCTATTACAGGCATCAACAAACCATTGATACCGCTTTCCGGCTGCAGTGGGGAAAGAGTAAGAGGTGGCGCCGAAGACTTGTTGGCAAACCACTAAGCCATTTGCTCCGCATGCGCTCCAGTTTGGTGTGCCATAATCTAAATCAAAAGCATACACATCATATCTGGTGGCCCCGCTGACGGCGCTCCAGCTGACAGAAGCAGTAGTTCCGGGTGCAGGGCAGGAGTTAGATGAAATAGTAGGAGTAGCCGGAGGAGATATACAACTGCCGCTGATACAAGTAGATCCGGGATAACACTTATTAATAGTACAACTTTGGTTAAAACTAACTACATTACAAGCACCACCGCCACTGTAGGCTCTGTAATAGCAGGTTGTGGTTCCGTTATTGGCGGAGCAGGTACCCCAGGAGGCACCACATAAATCACAGTCAGCATTGGTATTACAGTTAGGCAGGGTGCAATAAGTGGCCGATCCGTAGCTACTCCCGCTGCAGCCGGCGCTATTGCAAGCCCTCATCCACCAGCCATACGTGTTGCCGGTGTAAGTGGCAGAAGAAAAACTATTAGTCGGAGGATAGATTCGTTGGGCTGAATCATTGCCATAGCTGTAATATCCCCAGGGGTTGGCTTGGTTATCTATAAATAATTCGTAGTAGCTGGTAGCGCTATTATTACCGGACCAGCTAAAACTGGCTGTAGTTCCCGGAGCCGGACAGGAGCTGGAGAGGCTGTAGGGAGCAGATGGCGGAGATATACAGATGCCGCTGATACAGGAGTAGCCTGAATAACAGTTATTGATAGAACACCACTGCGAAGGGCCGGAGGTTGGAGTACAGGGGCCGCCTCCGCTGTAAGCAGTATAGGTACTACTCATCAGGCCGTTACTGGAACAGAGATTACCTCCGTAGTAAGTATTGCAAGATCCCCAGGAAAGGTTGGTATTACAATAAGGTAGGGTACAGGTAAAGCTGCCGGCATAACTGGCCGGAATAGTGCAGCCATAATTATTACAAGCAGCAATAAACCACTGATAATTTCTGCCGGCAGCAGTAGAAAAAGTCATGGAAGTACCAAAAACCTGCTGGCAGACTACCCGGCCATTTGTACCGCAAGCCGAACTCCAATTAACGCCATAAGCCGTATCAAAAGCATACACATCATATCTGGTGGCCCCGCTGACGGCGCTCCAACTTAAGCTGGCGGTTGTACCCGGTGCAGGACAGGAATTATAAGTAGAAGCCGGAGCAGAGGGAGGCCAGCCGATGCTGATTATAGGCGAGTCTGCGCTGCCGGAGCTGCAATCAGACCAGCCGGCAGTTAATCCAAAGGGATTGCCGCCGCACCTATTGGTGGTATTTCCCGAGCCAACGTTGGCTGGAGAAATATAGGCATTAACTACAAAATACCAATCACCGGTTTGTCCTGAATTGGGTGTCCAGGTGTAACTGCAGGTTGTACTATAACAGGTGGTCATTTTTTCCCATGAAGCATACGCCGTAGGAGTTTTATATATTTCAATCATGTAAACACCGCTGGAGGCATTAGCAGTAAATGTGCTGGCTCTATTGGGAGCACCGTATCGGGGTGCTACGCTGAAGCTGGCTGTAGGAGCAGCAGAAGCCGTAGCTGGGATTACGAATAGAGCAACAGTAATTGCTGCTAAAAAGACTGTAAACTGTAAACTAAGACCGTTAGGTCGCAAGCTCTGCTTATAAACTGTAAACTTTTTTATAATCATGGTCCTCCCGGTGTATTTATTCTGGTATTAGAATGGACATCACCGCCGGTAGTTTGTATCCAGGGGCCAATAACGGCATCAGGGATAGGTGGTGGAGGGATTGGTTCAGTCCGGTCCATGTAATAGACAAAGTTGCACCTGCAGGTGAGCCCGGCCCCATCAGCTCCGGCGCAATCCCGGCTGCCGGCTTTTTGACCTTCATAGGAAGGAAATCCCCAGGGAGTATCGGCCCAGGGATTAGTGCCCGGGTTGGGGTTGACAAGAAAATTCCATGAGTAGTCATAGGTAGAGGTTTTGGGTGGGACGATATAACCTGAAGGCGGGCTCTGGGATGGAATCCGGACCGCATATAAATCTCCCGGCCGGACAAATTTATCCACCAGCCAAGAGCCGTCTCTGCCTGAGAGAGCAGAAGTCCTGGTGGCGCCGAGATTATCATCATAAACCTGCACTTGTACTCCTGATATGCCTTCTTCGGTTGGGAAATTTTTGATATAACCACAAATGGGGACAGTGGGTTCAACCACATTAACAGTTAACGGTAAACTGTCATAAAACATATCATTAGTAAAAGGACACATTGGATCATCAGTCTTCCATCTGAAGTCTTTATTGCCTTGACTGCCGTTCCAATCCCAGAAACATAGTCCGCTCGGGGTCTGAACACCGCCGTTAGGGAAGGCTGCGGCAGTGATACCGGCTATAGTTCCTGAAACAACATTAGCAGGCACCTGGTAACGGGCAGTGTTCCAGTTTGTGGAAACTACCCCGGTTCCCCACGCCTGAGATTCTCCCGGGGAACTCTTTGCATCTGTGGTATATGCAGTCCATGGAACTCCCGGATAGCAACCCATAGAACCTCCGTTTACGCAGGAGATTCCGGCATTGGCAAAATTAGTTAAACCGTTATAATATGAATTAGTGCAAAAACCCACATTTCCTGCTTCATCATCTGCTAAACCATTGGGATAGGCGGTGATACCTTTATCTCCCCAAAATCTAAGTTCAACCGAATGGATGGCCCCGCTGCGCTCATTTTCATTGACCACCATCGCCCGCAGCTCTAAAACATCACCCGGGCTAGCATTAATTGCTTGGGCAGTGCTCTCAATAGCTAAACCGCAATTGGGGCCGCTACTGTCACAGGCTCCCGGGCTGGTCAGATCATAAGTGACTCCCTTATAGGTGACTGAAGTGGGAAATGCCTGGTTTTTAGTGACGTTGCGGATTTGGGCAAAAGGGTGCATCACCGGACAAAGCAGACTACCACCTGGTGGAGGGGGAGGAGGACTACAGGAACCATCACAAGTTGAGGAGGTATAGTTGCCGTTTGGATCAACGACACAGGCTGAACTGCTACAGGAATATTTGGTTTCACCACCTCCACAGGCAGGACAACCACCTCCCCCGCAATCTATCCCGGTTTCACCATTATCCTGAGCACCATTATTATTGCAGACCCCTTCTGCACAGGCTGCATCAACTTGGTTACAAATTCCGGTATCCCAGCAGTCCCCGCTTCCGTCAGACCAGGTGCCCGCATTGACATACCGGCTGTATCCTGCGGCGCAGCATTGGTTATAGCTGCTGTTAAAATTACAGGTGCGATTATCAGTGCATGCCGGATCAGCCTGATTGCAAGCTCCCACCACATTATTACAGATACCACTGCCGTCAGACCAGGTGTATTCATCTACATTCTGGCTAGATCCTGCGGCGCAGCATTGGTTATAGCTGCGGTTAAAATTACAGGTGCGATTATCAGTGCATGCCGGATCAGCCTGATTGCAAGCTCCCACCACATTATTACAGATACCACTGCCGTCAGACCAGGTGTATTCATCTACATTCTGGCTAGATCCTGCGGCGCAGCATTGGTTATAGCTACGGCTAAAATTACAGGTGCGGCTACTACCTCCACCACCCCCCCCACCACCTCCACCACCGTCACTAATGCAGATTCCACCCACGCAGGAATAACCGAGAGAGCAGTTGTTGACATTGCAGGTTTGATTAACACTCACTTGTTCACAGGCTCCACCGGTAGTTAAGGTGGTGTACACACAGCTTCGAACCCCATTATTGGAACAGGCATTGCCGGAGGCATTCAGGGTGCAACTCGTACAGACTTGGCCGCTGTCGCAGCTAGGCAGGGGATTCAGGTAATCACATTCCGGATTCGGATAGGTGATAGAAAAGGTGGAACCATCACAGTTGTAATAGTTAACCCTGTCATACCCGGCGGTGATACAGCCATCATAGCTGGCAAAGGAACCAGGAGTCTGGACACAGGAAGGAGAAGGAGAGGGGGAAGGTTGGGGATCAATCCACCTACAACATTGGCCTATACAATTAGGGTTATTTGGAGCTGGTCCACAATCAAGGTTTTCACAAGTAGGATAAGCAGGAGTGGTGGGACCACCAGGATAATCTATATCGCATGTACTTCTTCCTCCTATACAAGAGCTCCCTGCTAGGCAGTCCCAGTAAGCAGATACAGAAGGAGTAAAAAAGACTGATAAAAATAACGGAATCAAAAATACTGCTAAAGCATAGCGCAGATAGGGCATATTTTCATTATGAAGTTAGATGAGTTTAAAAGTCAACTAAGATACCCTTTGCGGTTACTTTTTTACTTCAGTTTGCCATTGCTGGAGACCACCAAAACGTCTTACAATAAACATCATTGATCTTGCTACGCCGGCATCATCTGTTTTATATCTATTAATACCTTTTGTCTCATCAACTCCTGCTACTTGCATACCTGCGCGTATAAAATCTCCTGGGCTTACTAAATCTTGTAGATTAAGCCCTTTATTCCTAAGTAATTCATTAAAGGTTGGATAATCAGTAGCCTTTTTCCCTTTTGTGGATGGATCTTCATTATTTGGTCCATAGTATAAATTATCTACCACAAACCATGTGGGTCGAATATCAAATTGATTTGGATCAAAAGGGAATAATTGAACAGCAATCATAAACTCTCTTTTCGTATTGGGATCTTTTAGAAGAGCATAAACTTTCTCTTTTTGGTTTGGATCTTTAGGGTCTGGAACCCAAGCTTCAAATATTCCTCGCACGGTTGTACCTGCTCTTCCGAATCCTAGATCATCTGTACTCCAATCTTTTGCATCAATGATTCTTCCTTTTGTGACTACGCTTCTTCCAACTGTATCATTTGGGTCAGCTTGGTAAATCAGTTTATAGTCTGCTTGTCTGGCTTTTTCTTGAAGAGTAGGAGAGACTGTAGACATATACTTTTCTCCAATTTGATTTATATCTGGAAGAGTTGCTAATTTTTTTATCTCTTCCGTCGATAATTCTTTCCACCATGCATTTGCAGTCTCAGATTCCTGTGGCCCAAGTGATCGCTCCTGCAAGAATTGGTTATCTGCCCTAGCTTGTTGAAGGTTATTCCAGCGATCTGCTAGAGGCGCAACTAAACTATTAACTGTTTCTTCGAATGCTGGATTATGTTGGTAGGTTTCATAGCCTGCAACACCGCCACCTCCTAATAGGAGCCCAGTTAATCCAGCCCTTCCAATAATTCTTCTAATTCTTGATGGGCCATGAGGGCGGGAGGGAACTCCCAATGCTTCTTTTCCGATAGCCATTAGAAATTACCCCCTTGACTGGAAAAGTATTTTAATGTACCGTTAATTAAACGGTATCTCTTGGAAGGAGTGCTGTTTTTTTCTTGGTTTGAAACGAGCTCGTCCAAACCTCTCTTTTTGCTCATAAGCATAGCTTGCGATCTAACGATCTTAGGTTTATCCTATAGATATACCATATATTATACCACATTTTTAACTAAAATGGGGGAATTTTGTGGGATTTAAAAAAATGAAGTAAATCTTTTTAGGTGCTTGGTGTTATGAGAAAAATCTGAAATAAAAAAGGGAATTAATAATCCTTTAAGATATATTAATAGATATTATGATATGGTTTATCTCAGTTGAATTTGGTCACCCGGGTTGATGTTTTCTGCAGCATCCATAAATAATTGCCAAGTTTCCGGACTTGTCCTGGGTGTCCAATCCGGATGAGTTGTAATCTCTGTAATTGCTTTTCTGGCAGAGCTGCCTTTTTCAGAAAGCAGATCTGCATTGGCTAAAACACTTTCTGTAAAATGCTTTCCATAAGCCTCATCATTACCAAATTGTTTTGCTATGATTTCAGAAAAAGTTTCTCCCTTTTTTACTTCATAGGTGATATTTTGTGGAATTATTGGAGTCTCTACCGGTTTATTGAAGGATTCTTCTGTTTTGGCAATTTGTGGGATAGGAGCGGCAGAAGGTTGTTCGGCCGGGATCACAGGAGCTGTTATTCGAGCCGGAAAATCTTGACAGATAAAACTGCTGGGCGATGTTCTGGCAGAGCCTTCAAAACCTAATTTTTGACACAATTCCTGAATGTTTACTGCGGATGTTCCGTTCAAAAGGAGAGTGGTTCGGGGAGGTAGATTTAGGCTTGCTGTAGATACAAGTGAGGGAGATCTATCAGTTGATTGATTATTTTGCCATCCGCTGAGGGCGAGAGCGCCTTCAGTGACTACTAGCATAGCGAGCATTAGACGCAATGAATTTAATCTTGGTTTTATACCATTTTGGTGCTCAATAGCCATAATTGCGCACATTATAGCACGCCTAGCAACAAAGGGGGTTATTTTTTGGGTAGAACTGTAATGCCTAGGATCGTCACTTTACCTGTTTTCCAGTCAATTATTTGGTCAATAAGCAGTAAATCACCGGTTTTTATCTCTTCCGGTTTAATCTCAGAAGGGGCAGCAACTTTAGCGCCGCCGGTTGCAATTTTAGGTATTTTGGTGTAACGGACTTTATTGGTTCCCTGATTAGTAAGTGTAATGCTTTTACCTCCTGCCTCCAGCATCCAGTTATTTCCGATAGTAGATTTTAAAGTACCTTCAATTTGTTGTTGGATAAAGGCTCTTTTGACAAATTGAGGGTACTCGTCAAATAACTTTTGGGCAGTTTTAATACCTGCCTGGTTATCGGCAGTCCTTTGAAAGGAAGGTGGGGTAGAAGAACCAGGTTTCTTGATCACTTTAGTATAAAGAAAAGAGCCGCCTATGATAAGACCGGAAAGGAGTGCTACTCCTAATACCCATTTAATTTTTGGTGAAAGATTATCCATTAAAATACCCCTTAACTTACAATAAACGCTAATAGAAGTTATGTCAAGTTTTGAAAATAGAGTACTAATTGGAGGATAAAACAGTGATTCCGGTAATCATGACCTGGCCACTGTCCCATTCTATAAGTTGGTTTACGGAAACCGTATCTCCTACCTTCAAATCTTCCGGTTTAATCTCTACCGGGTAAATAACCGAGCTACTGCTTCCTGAAGCTATTTTAGGCAGTTTACTTAGGAAAATTTTATTGGTGTTTTGATTAACAAGGGTTAAAGTTTGACCCTCTGCTTCTATAGTCCAGCTGTTTTCTTCTTTAGCTTTCAGGGTACCCTCAATCTGTTGTTGAATAAAGGCTCTTTTAATAAGTTTTGGATATTCATTAGAAAGTTTTTGAGCTGTACTGATTCCGCGGTCTTTAGCATCTTCTTTTGAGGGGGGAGCAAAATTGGGTAAAGATGCTTTATTTGTACTCCTTGGGTAATAATAGGAGCCGGCTATTATTAAGCCTGCTAAAATCAGGAGACCTAATAGCCAGCGGAATTTGGTTGGTATATTTCTCATTAAACGTCCCTATATTCACTCTAAAGAGGAGTAGTAAGTTTGTCAAGTTTTTAAAAAATGTTAGAATTCGTTCATGGTTAAGATGAATGCAAAGGAGTTGAGAAGCTATTCGCGATTAGCTATTAGCAATTTGCCAACAGCCAATAGCCAACAGCCAATAGCCAAAAATGATATCTATATAATTTTGGATAACGTACTCGATACTTATAACATCGGATCTATCTTTAGGTTGGCGGATGCAGTGGCTGCCAAAAAGATTTATCTTTGCGGGGGGACGGAAATTCCGCCCAACCACCGGATTAAAAAAGCATCAATTAATACTACTGAAGTAATGGAGTGGAGCTACTGCGAAACTGCCGTGGAGGTCATAAAAAAGCTTAAAAAAGAGGTTAAAAACATACAAATTCTATCAATAGAACAGAGCTCTAAATCAATCCCTTATGATAAATTCGAGTATAAATTCCCTACATGTTTGGTGGTAGGACATGAAAGTGATGGGGTTTCAAAGGAAGTTTTGGAAATTTCAGACGCTATTTTAGAAATTCCCATGTTTGGGGTGAACATTTCTCTTAATGTGATGGTGTCTTTGGGGATAGTGTTGTACCAAGTTATTGAGAAAGCAACCTAAGTTTGAATTAGGGTATATCCTACTTTTTTGTGGCTTTCGATGACGAAATTGTTAGCTTTCATGAATGGGTGTTTTCGCAGGCGGTAGATTAGCGCATCCAGGGCCCAGTCAGTAGCTCCTTCTTCATCTTCCCCGCCCGCAACGCTTCGCGTAGCGATGCGGGCAGGCCAAACGGTAGCAAAGATTTCATCTTTGGAAACAGTCCGACTCATGTTGGCACGCAGCAATTTAAAGAGCTTTGCCTCTTTAACCGGCAGCTTAACCGGTATGCTAGTTTTAATGTATTCTGCTAGCAGGGGAGTAAAAAGTTGGTAGGTTGAGCCTGTTTTTTTAACTAAACCCACTCCCAGCAGATATTCGTCTATTTCATCAACCGTTTTTCCTAAAGCTATTTTTTGTACCTGTTTACGCTGGTGATAATCCAGATAGTCTACAAGTTCTTTCATTTGTAGCTTCACAAATTGGTCCAGAAGTAAATTCTGCTGTTTTTGGGAGCTTAACATGATATGCAGTAGCTGATTGTGGCCTCCCGAGAGCTCCAACAATTTATCCAGACTTGCCTTAGAAATAGCTTTGCCTGATTCAATCTTAAGCAAGGCTTCTAAATCAGTTTTAGAATAGGGTTTAAAGTAGAGATTTTCAGAATAGAAGTTTAAGTTACCGCCGGAAACTGCATCAGGGGTAGTGTCATGCAAAGGCTTAATGGAAGTGAAAATTAACACTATTTTGCCCGGGGAAACTTGAGTTAGACTCTGAATATTGGATAAAAAGTTCCAGTCAAATTGCTTTTTTAACTGATCGAATCGACTAAAAATGAGTACAATTCTTTCCCGTTTCTCGGAAAGTTTCTTCAAAATCTCTTTGGTTTCTTGTAAAAGTTGATTATCTGTTTTTGACTTAGGGTTGCCGCCGACTTCTGTTAGCAATAATCTGTAAATTTCGTGTTGCGTTAAAGTGGGAAGCAAGTATAAGTCTACATGAATAAAGTGGGCGAAGTCCTGGGTAGCCAGGTATTTTAGAAAATAGGACACTCCTACGCCCGGCATGGAGATTACTACAAAAGATAGGGCAGCGTCGATCAGCTGTCTGAAATTTTTTAAGTTTTCTTTGGCAAAACCGGGATCCAATCTTGCCTCAGGAAAATTGTATGACATTTTACGTTCCTTTCCGTCAGGATTTAGATAGTATATGCGATTTGCGATACTATCGCAAGCTCCGCTTATAACAGAATAACATCAAGCAGTTAAGTAAATTGTAGTTTAAACTGGATGGCGGGAGGTGAAATTGAGGAGCCGATTATCCATCCTACTCATTTTTTAAAGTTAAAATTATTAAAAAGGCAGCTTGACATTAGACATTCTGTAGAGTTAAAATACAAAATGGCTTAACGCGCTAAAAGCGCGCCAAACCAAGAAGGAGAAAGTTCGCAAAGAATACTACTCAAAAACGCACATTAACAACCGAAGATTTTTTATACTACTCTTCGGGTTAAAGTAAGTCCGGCAGTAGCCGGATTTTTTTTGACTTTGATACCGGAAGAGTGGTGGGTTAAATTTGACAAGTTTTTTGTCAATTCTAATAAATCCGTGATTCGTTATTCGTAATTCGTTTAACGAAAAACGATTAACGATAAGCGAGATTTTTTTTGAGAGTTTGATCCTGGCTCAGGATAAACGTTGGCGGCGTGCCTTAGGCATGCAAATCAAGGGGGGCTCGCAAGAGTCAACCGGTGGACGGGTGAGTAATGCGTGGGAATCTACCTAGAAGTGGGATATAGCTCGCCGAAAGGCGAGGTAATCTCCCATGTGAACGTAAGTTTAAAGCCGCAAGGCGCTTTTAGATGAGCCCGCGTCCTATCAGCTTGTTGGTGGGGTAAAAGCCTACCAAGGCGACGACGGGTAGCTGGACTGAGAGGTCGGCCAGCCACAATGGGACTGCGACCAAAACTGATCGCCTGCACTGGTAACGGTGCAGTAAAATCCAACTAATAACGGTGGAGTCCAAACAGACTACTTGACTTCGGGTAACCTTTGGGTTACGTTAGAAGTATGTACGTTTGGGATAATACCGTGGGAAGTTCTAGAAGAGTTAATCCAACGACGCTCGCATATATTGCAGGATTTTTAGATGGTGATGGGTGTATTAAAGCAAGACTAGATAAGCAATCAGACAATAAGTTTGGCTGGAGAACTAGGATTGCGGTAAGTTTTACCCAGCACACTAGAAATCGGCATGTATTAGATTGGATATATAAGCAGCTTGAAAATGGTTCTATAGCTGATTATCCATCTAAGAATTTATCAGAATATGCAATTACTGATAGTAAGTTTGTTGAGCGTTTGTTGAAAGGTTTAAGGCCTTATGTAGTTAATAAATTCAAACAGTTAGACTTAGCGTTACAGCTACTAGCTTTAAAAGACCGTTTTAAAAACGAAGATTCTTTTAAGAAAGGTTTGGAATTAGCACTACAAATTAGAGGTCTTAATCACTATCATAAAAAGCATTTTTCTAGTAACCCCGTAACGACTGATATGGAAGGTACCAGATAATCTGGGAAAATATACTTCCATTACATGTTGGCTCCGGCTTTTGCCGGATGAAGATATAGTCTGATACTTCGAGGGATCGGAGAAAACACTATGACGGCCCATACACCTACGGGTGGCAGCAACCGGGAATATTCGACAATGGACGAAAGTCTGATCGAGCGACGCCGCGTGGAGGATGAAGGCCCTCGGGTTGTAAACTCCTTTTGTAGGGGAAGATTATGACGGTACCCTACGAATAAGCACTTGCTAACTACGTGCCAGAAGCCTCGGTAATGCGTAGAGTGCAAACGTTATCCGGATTTATTGGGCGTAAAGAGTTGCGTAGGCTGATCCAAACATCTTACCTTAAACTCTGTGGCTTAACCACAGTTTGCGGTAAGATATGGTGGATCTTGATGGTTGGAGAGGGTGCTGGAACAGATGGTGTAGCAGTGAAATGCGTTGATATCATCTGGAACACCAAAGGCGTAGGCAGGCACCTAGTCAACCCATGACGCTGAGGCACGAAAGCTGGGGGAGCGAAACAGATTAGAGACCTGTGTAGTCCCAGCCGTAAACTATCTCTGCTAGATAGCCGAGCTTGCTTGGCTGTCGCAGCTAACGCGTTAAGCAGAGCGCCTGGGGAGTACGAGCGCAAGCTTAAAACTCAAAGGAATTGACGGGGACCCGCACAAGCAGTGGAGCGTGTTGTTTAATTCGACACAAAACGAAAAACCTCACCAGGGTTTGACATGCTAGAGTTCCATGCCTATGAAAGTAGGCAAATGCGCAAGCAGGCTAGCACAGATGCTGCATGGCTGTCGTCAGCTCGTGGCGTGAGCTGTTATCTTAAGTGATGAAACGAGCGCAACCCTCACCGTATGTTAAATAATCCATGCGGAACAGGTCGCCTTATGGCGACAGGAAGGCGAGGATGACGTCAAGTCAGCACGGTTCTTACACCCTGGGCCACAAACACACTACAATGGCGAATAACAACGAGTTGCAAGCTAGCAATAGCAAGCTAATCTCTAAAATTTCGCCTCAGTTCAGATTGGGGTCTGCAACCCGACCCCATGAAGTCGGAATTGCTAGTAATCGCGGATCAGCGTGCCGCGGTGAATACGTTCTCGGGTCTTGTACACACCGCCCGTCAAGGCAGCAAAGTTGGGGGCACCCGAATCCGGCGTATGTCGGAGAAGGTGAAACCAGCGATGAAGCTTAAGTCGTAACAAGGTATCCCTAGCCGAAGCTGGGGATGGATCACCTCCTTTCTGGAGTTTTGTTCAAGTTTGATGATTCTCTTCCTCGAAAGATAGAGTAAAGCCCAGACTTGATCCAGTCTTGATCTCACGATCGGACAAGCGCCTGTTGAATGGCAGGCAAAAAGCGTTGATGGCGCGCTATCTTCTAAAGTCAATTGAAGATGTTCACCATCCCCACCACTCTTTTGGTATTAATGAAAAAAGCCCTCAGAAATGAGGGCTTTTAAATGGAAAAATTTAATGAAGCAGCGCGAGATTTCTGGGTCGATAAGCTGGAGGAACAACTAATCCTAGTTTTTCTAGAGCAAGTTGATCTAAAGTTAATCCTCGTTGTTTAGCTTCTTTTATAAAATCTTCTTTGGTTAAGGTTCCCTCCATTTTTAGTTCATAACAACTGCCTATATTCAAACCTTTTATAGTTTCATCTTCATAGGTTTCCGTATCCTTCATCCCTATTCCCATAAACGTTATAGCGAATTTATCTACTCCATAGCGAGTGGTTCTATTAATAAGTGTCGAGAAGGCATTTGAAAGATTTTCTAGATAGCTGCGACGTCCTCCTTGAGGATACAAAAGTACTGATCCACCCTCTCTTAAGACGCGAGGAGTCTGTTTTATTAAATATCCACTCAGTAACTCGGCCGATCCTTCTTTTGTAAGAGCATGTTGGAATTTAGGAGCTTTTTTGGGGTGTTCCGCAATGTATTTCAAAGTATCATCATTAACTAGGGGGCAGATTGTTATTCCCATCATTCTGGCAAGAGTTCTGTACCCAAATTTAATCTGTTGAATTCCAAAAGGCGTAAGCATCTCTCTGTCTTGAAGAACAGGATCATTTGTAATAGTTATTATTTCTCTTGGTGGATCACCCAATGAAAGATGATTGCCTACAAAAAGATTGCCATACCCTTGTTTCGCAAGTTCTCTTGCTCTAGATAACCCATCTGGGTTGGTAACTTTCACTTTAAAAAAGGGTTTAGTAACGAAGTCTGTAAAAACTCGGAAAGCGCGGTTTGCAACGGGGATCGTTTTATATTCTTGTCCTTCAGGCGATTTCATGAATTATTTTGAATTGTAAGTATAACAAGCTTGAGAAATGAAGTCAAATTATAGGGTATTGGAGATCCGGGCGGGATTTGCACCCGCGAATATCGGTTTTGCAGACCGACCCCTTAGACTACTTGGGTACCGGATCAAAGGTTGGTTAAATTTGTGGACCGGGATAGAATCGAACTATCTACTTCTTCATTATCAGTGAAGCGTTCTACCAGTGAACTACCGGTCCGAAACCCAAGATATTCTAACATTTATGTTAAACTTTGGCTATGGCAGGCAACAAAATCATTCAAGTTGGTATTGGAATTTTTGTTTTAAAAAACGGCAAGCTGTTGCTTTCCAAAAGAAAAGGTTCGCACGGGGCAGGGGAATATGCCTCACCGGGTGGTCACTTGGAATTTGGAGAATCAATTATAGAATGCGCCAAAAGAGAATGCCGGGAAGAAACCGGAATTGAAATTAAAAATGTCAGGTTTTTAAGATTATCAAACTTGAAACAGTATGCAGGTAAGCACTATATAGATATTGGTTTAGTGGCAGACTGGAAATCTGGAAAGCCAAAAGTGCTGGAGCCGGAAAAAGCTGGAGGTTGGGATTGGTATGATTTGGACAGCTTGCCACAACCTTTATTTGAGACTGTAAAAACCTTTTTGAAGGCTCTGAAAACAGGTAAAAATTTTTTTGATTCTTAAAACTTGCTTTAAAAATTAGATCTGCATATAATCCGGCTATGGTAACGCCAGATATGGCTCCAGTATCACCGCTTGCATTGATGTCACAAGGTTTAACAGATATAGTTCGGGAGCGTATCAATAATAGAACCCTGATTGAAGATTGCCAGCCACTTGATCCTGCTATACGGATTGAGAGATTATCAGCTTGGTATGGTAATCGGCAGCACCCGGTAATTACCGATATTACACTCCCTATTGACGAGAATCGTATTACTGCTTTTATTGGTCCCTCAGGCTGTGGAAAATCTACGCTGCTTAGATGTTTAAATCGGATACATGAAACGACGCCCCACGCTGGTTCATCTGGAGAAGTTTTATTAAAAGGTGTGGGCAATATTTATAATCCCCGGACAGACCTAACTGCTTTAAGACGCAGATTGGGTATGGTGTTCCAAAAACCTGTTACTTTTATAGGAAACATTGTAGATGATGTAACCTCAGGTTGGAAGCTTTGGTTTAAAGGAAATAAATATGAAATTGCGGAACAATATTTAACCCAAGTTCGTTTGTGGGATGAAGTAAAAGATAGATTAGATAAACCAAGTGCTTTATTATCTGGCGGGCAACAGCAGCGGCTTTGCCTTGCTCGTAATTTGGCGCTCAAACCGGAGATATTACTACTGGATGAACCATGCTCGGCTTTAGACCCACCGAATACATTTATGATCGAGGATTTAATGTTAGAGTTAAAGAAAACTAAGACCATAGTTCTGGTAACTCATCATATGAAGCAGGCTGGCCGTGTTGCTGATTATGTAGTATTTCTTTGTAATGGAAGGCAAGAAGGGAGCCCGGGACAAATTGTAGAATGCGGATCTACATCTCAGGTGTTGGTAAATCCAAAGGACAAGCGGACAGAGGAATATGTTACCGGCAGATTTGGTTAAATCCTTAAAGATTCTTCGATTTACCAAAAACTAATTTGTTCTTGCTCACTTGGTTTGTCAAGAGGTTGCCGTATGGTAATATAAATTTATATGCAGATCGTCACTCCTGAGTTTCTAAAAGGTAAAAAAGTTCTTCTCCGATACGATATTGACGTTGCCCTGGGAGAGGGTACACATGGAATGATACAGGTGACAGAAGATTTTAAATTAAAGGCAGGACTTCCTACTTTAAAACTCTGTTTGGAAAATGCATCAAAAGTTATCATAATAGGTCATTTAGGCAGACCTTTCAAAACTGTTGATGACGAAAAACAGGGTGATCCGTCTGAACTTAGCGCTAAGCCGATTCAGGAGTGGTTTGAGCAGAAATTAAGGCTAGAAGTGGTTTTTACTGAAACTTTGGAGCAAGCTGCGGCTTCAACCGGCAAAATAGTCCTGCTGGAAAATATCCGCTTCTTTCATGGAGAAATACCAGGGGCAGAGTATCATGTAAGTTGCACCTCTAAAACTTGTGATATTGATTTTGCCCATCAGCTGGCTAGCTTGGGTGAGGTTTATGTAAATGAGTCATTTTCTGCCTATAATCCGGCTGCTTCTACTACTATGGTGCCTACATTACTACCTCATGCTGCCGGGATACACTTTGCCGAGGAAGTTAAGATGTTAACCGAGGTGAGAGATAACCCAAAAAAACCTTTTGTAGCTATTATGGGAGGAGCTAAAGTAGCGGATAAATTGCCGGTGATTGAGGTTTTGGCCAAAAAAGCAGATGCGGTTTTGGTGGGAGGCAAGTTGGCAGCAGAGGTTAAAGAGCTGGAAGTGGCTCTAACTAAAAATGTTATGGTGGGGAAGTTAAATGAGGATGGATTTGATATTGCTGCGGAAACAGTTGAGTCCTGGAGTAGCCTTATCAGGGGAGCCGGAATGATAGTTTGGAATGGACCTTTGGGTAAGTTTGAAGACCCGAAAAATATCCAGTCCGGAAAAGTTGCCCGGATGGTTTTAGATTCCGGGGCACAGGTGATAGTAGGAGGCGGAGATACGGTTTCGCTTTTAGGGAATTTAGGGATTTTGGGGGAGTTTGAAAAAAAAGGATTGGTGTCAGTGGGCGGAGGAGCCATGTTAAAGTTTTTAGCTGATGGGACCTTGCCAACAGTAGAAGCATTGAGGTGATCTTTATTATTAATTGGGGTTATTTGACAAGCGTTGTTTCAATGGGATTAAATGGTATCAGGGGCAGTCACAAAATGTTTAACCAGCGGGGGTCTGTTCCTATCTTAATTATTCTGGCTGCGTTTAGTATTATAGTTTATCTTCTGATCTCTTCGGTGTTTCCTTTCAAGGACAAATTATTCTCGTCGCTTTACCCAAAGCCTCCGTCCCACGCAGCCGGCGATGCGGATACTTCTCCGGAGACAAGTCAATCTCTTTCGGTGCCGGTCAGCTTCTCGGCAACCGTCATATCTCCTTCGCAGATTAATCTTTCCTGGTTTGCTCCACAAGATGCTACCGGTGTTGCGGGATATGAAATATTTAGGGATAATGTCAAGCTGGCAACAGTTACAACCATCTCGTATGGCGATACCGGACTGCTGCCTGCTACTACTTATAACTATTATATTAGAGCGATTGACGGAGCGGGGAATTTTTCTCCGCCGACAAACACAATATCTGCAACAAGTCAGTCTCAGTTAACAACTGTCGGTAATATTAAAGGGGGAGTGTCTTTACCGGCGGGTAGCGCTCTTTCAGGTGTAAGAGTATTGGTCAGAGTGGGTAATGCGAATAAGATTTATCTGACTGATTCTAAGGGATTATTTAATATAACCAGTCTTCCCGGTGGCTTGTACTCCCTAAACTTTGAAAAGTCAGGATACGTTGCGCAAACAGCCAGTGTTAATGTTTCACCCGGCCTGACAGCAGACGTCAAAGTTATTTTAACCCCGAGGTAATAGTTGTAAAAATAATGAATAAATCAATTTACAAGGTCCTGCGCAGTCATTCAGGTTCCATCTATCCGATGCTTTTAGTTGGATTGGCCATTATATTCGGGCTATCAGGCTATGTTTATTTAAAGAATAATCATGAAATTATCGATTTAGAAACACCAAAACTTGTTAAACAATTTAAGGAAAAGGCAAATCAGAGTGATCGTGCCGTAACGCCTGTTGAAATAGCGATTACCGAAGATGGTTTTAAACCGGCTGCTGTTGCAATCGCGGTCGGACAGCAGATTACTTTTGTCAATCAGGATAAAAATGCGCACAGGGTTATCTCTTATCCGTTAGCTACCCGTAATCAACTACCGGAATTAGATAGTGAAAATTTACAGCCAACAGATTCGTTCACTTATTCTTTTGAGGAAGCAGGGTCATTTACCATCAGTGAGAATATAAGCCCGGGTAAATATAAGGCGATAGTTGTAGTAAATTAATATTTTTTCAGTTAGAATCAAATTGAATATGTTTTATTTGGAGTCTGTAATTTTTCTGTTATCATCGCTTCTTTCACTAGTCTTGATATACAACAGGGTGCCTACAAAAATTCTTCAGCAGATTGTCATTGTTCTTCTTGTAATAATACTGATTTTTCTGAAGCAGTTCATTTTTTCTAAAACTCAGCCTACATTGAAAAGATGGGTCCGTTTGACAGTGCTTTTTCTGGCTGCGTCTTTTGTGCAGCTGGTTGTTATATCCTCCGGCGGTTTTTTAAGCCCATTCCTTATTTTATTGCATTTGTTTACTTTAGGAACAAGTTTTTTACTTAACTTGTCCACCTCGGCTTCTTTCCTTGTGTTGTCTTTAATTATCTTATCAGTAAATGTCTGGTTGAATCAAAGCCTGCTGGCTCTTTTTAAAGAGGATCCTTTTTCACCGGCTCTCTATTTTATCTCCTTTATTGTAATTATTCCCTTAATTCAGATATTGAATCGCAACTATCATATTAAGGATGCATTGTCTCGAATTTTGAGCGAAAATTTGCGTCTTGGTCAACAGAGAGAAAAATCAATTATTCAAGGCTTGAATGAATTAGTTTTAGTTACAGATGAAAATCTGAAAATTTTATCTATTAATCAGGCGGTCGAAAAAATAGCCAAACTTTCCGCAGCGCAAATTATCGGAAGCTCTCTTTTGTCCGTATTCCCTATAAAATATAAAGACGGAAGCCGGATTGATGCGCAGATTTTATCTATACCCCAGATGATTAAAGATAAAACCGCCCGTATTATCAGTGATTTTTATTTGGATCAAGCCGGAGCCTCTATGCCAATTACTATTCAGGCCCGCCCGATAGTTAATTTAAAAGGTGAAGTCAATCAATTTGTCTTTGTTATTAAAGAAGGGGATTTAAAGGAAGTTGATTCGAAGACGCATAAGGATTTAGATTTGGCTCATAAGAAGCTTCAGGTTGTATTCGAGGAATTCGAAAAAACACTCTCACAAGCCGGGCCGGATAATTTGAAGCTCAAAGCAGAGCTCTTAAAGAAGATTGAAGAAGATTTGTTGATTGCCCAGGAAATAGAGGACCATCCTATTCAGGGCGAGAATCATCAGTTTCCGGATGTAGCAGAAATTTGCAAGAGATCTTTAGAAGGCAAAAGAGAATTTGCCAAAAGTCTAAACGTGCCGATACAATTTGTTTTGCCGGCTGAAGAAATTAACGAAACAGCTCTTTTAAGCTTGAAAGATCAAAACACAAACGAAGCTCTTTTGCAGGGCGCATCAGACTTTGGAGTGCCGGTTGACCCAAAGTGGTTGCAGATACTTTTGGAAAAATTAATTGATATAGCCATACTTCTTAGTTCGGGACAAAAGCAGAGCCAGGTGGAAGTTTCGGTTTCAAGACAAGAGAATAAGGCTGTTAATATAGATGTTGTAGCATATCATTTAGTAATCCCCAACAACTTACAAGCAGACCTTTTAATCCAATATTTTGGTCAATTAGGCACAAAAACGAATCTGCGCTTAGGCAGCGGCCTGGAAGGATTTATTGCACAAAATGTTGCGGATCAGTTAAAAGTGCAACTAACTGCTAAATCTCAGCAGTATCCTGTCAGATTAGTCTTTAATTTAAAGTTAGCAAAGTAAACTTTTTGTTTAACAACAATAGTGCACCTGATCTCTTTTTGGTTGTTGGTAGGTTGATAAATCAGGAATTCCTGTCTACTTAAGTGGGTGTCCAACCTGAGGTATTTGATTGTATTCTTGTTTTGAGAGTACATAAAGGGGATAAGAAGGAGATTGTGGGTCTTGTCTGATTAAAACATCTTTTGCCCAAGATTCATATTTATCAAATGTTAACCCTGTTTGTTTTAGTGCGAAACAGACCCATAGGAGTTGCAGACAATTTCTTGTCCCAAACTGGCAACTGCTGGGGTTAGAGAGCTAATCATTAAAGAAGATTGACAAGCTTCCATTGAAAAGAGCCTGCTTACTGCTAGTGCTGGTGTGGTAAATATCAAACTGGGAGCCAAATCCTTTTGAGTGGCAGGAACTCTTACAAATGTGACATAAGGGCCATTTGTAGCAAATAGATCAGTTGTAGTAGCCAGAGAAAATATATAATCCCAATTGGGGATCGGTGCGGTTTGGGGTATGAGGAAAATTACTCTTTCTGTTTTGGGTCTTTGGTCCAACCAGAATGGTATATTTTGATTGCTGAAGGGGTAGTTAATAGGTTCCTGTCTTTTTCCTAAACTTTCAAAAAAAGTAAATGTAGCATTTTTTATCCAACCTCTTGTCTTTAAACTAGAGATGTTGTAGTGTAGTTTTTATGATTCGTGTTGCAATTAATGGTTTTGGTAGGATTGGCAGGAATGCTTTTAAGGTTGCAATAGACCCTACTTCGCCAAGGCTTCGCGGGGCAAGTGAAATAGAGATAGTTGGCATCAATGATTTAACCTCTCCGGCAGTACTAGCTCATCTTTTAAAATATGATTCTGCTTATGGGGTTTGGAATCATGAAGTTTCTTCTAATGAAAGCCATATCATAATAGATCAAAAGCCCTACACAATATATCAGGAAAAAGAACCCGCGAAGCTACCCTGGAAAGATCTGGCAGTTGATGTAGTGATTGAGTCAACCGGCCGGTTTACTGATGCGGAGGGGATGAAACAGCACTTAACTGCCGGAGCTAAAAAGGTGGTTCTCTCGGCTCCAGCTAAAGGTAGTGGGGTGGAGACTTTGCTGATTGGTGTCAACGCTGATAAGTATAACGGCGAACAGTTGGTCAATAATGCTTCCTGCACCACCAACTGCATTGCTCCGGTGGTTTCCATTATTGACGGCGCATTTGGGGTGGCAAAAGCTGTTATGACTACAGTACACGGAGTCACAGCTGAGCAAAATCTGGTGGACGGTCCGCCTCCCGGAGGAAAATCCAATGACCTGCGCCGGGCCCGGGCCGCTTATGTCAATATTATCCCCACTACTACCGGGGCAGCAGTGGCTACAACTGAGGCGATTCCTTCTTTGAAAGGTCTGTTTGATGGTCGGGCCCTGCGTGTGCCGGTAATTACCGGATCTATTTCCGATATTACTTTTGTTTTGAAGAAGAAAACTACAGTGGAAGAAGTGAACCAGGTAATCAAGGATGCCTGCGGGCAGTCCCGGTGGCAGGGTGTGGTAGCAGCCAGCGAAGAGCCGTTAGTTTCAACAGATATTATCGGAAGGTCTGAGTCTGCCATAGTTGATTTAGGTTTAACCCAGGTAGTGGATGGAGACTTATTAAAAATCTTTGCTTGGTATGACAATGAGTTTGGTTATTCAAATAGACTAATTGAGCAGGTAATTAATGTTGGGAAATCATAAAGCCGTTTGTAGTTGACAAGCTAAGTCCCTTTTGGTAAACTCTCCAATGGTGATTAATTCACACATGTCGAGAAACAACGCACCAAATAAATAAATTCCTACACCTGGAATCTTCCGGTGCGGGAAGATTACCAGCGTTGCATCCCTCTTAAAATTTAAAATTAGATATCAGCTGTCAGTCAGGTCGATTTGACCTAGATAAAGACTGGACTTAAGCTGGGCCCATGGCTCAGTTGGTAGAGCGCCTCATTTGCAATGAGGAGGTCAGGAGTTCGAATCTCCTTGGGTCCACTTTGCACTTTGAAATGTGAATACGGATAATTAAGTTCGGAGTGGGTAGTTATTAGTTTGTAGTTTTTACTACGAACTACGAACTCGAAACTACGAACTAACAAATGTATGAAGGCCAATTTATCCCGCAAAGTCCGCGAAGCGTAAGCGAAGTGGACGAAGTGGGAATAAGGTCCACTATGTCCCAGGGGGACTACGCGGACCAAGCCAAAAAATACTCAACAATAATGCATACGGTGGATGCCTTGGTCGAAAGTACCGATGAAGGACGTATTAGGCTGCGATAAGCTTCGGGGAGCTGCCAAAAAGCTTTGATCCGAAGATTTCCGAATAGAGTAATCAGTCCGCCTTAGGCGGGCACTGTTAACTGAATTCATAGGTTAACGGAGGGTACAGCCTGAACTGAAACATCTAAGTAAGGCTAGGAAAAGAGAACAATAGTTATTCCCCCAGTAGCGGCGAGCGAAAAGGGAGAAGCCTAAACCACGTTCATGCGCAAGCACTGAACGTGGGGTTGTAGGGTCTACGATATGGTACAGATGAGGATAGCTGAAATGTCTGGAAAGATATGCCAAAGAACATGATAGCTGTGTAAGCAAAATCCAAGTCTGACCTAGTAGATACCTGAGTAGCACAGGACACGTGTAATCCTGTGTGAATCCAGCGGGACCATCCGCTAAGGCTAAATATACTTTCGGACCGATAGTGAACTAGTACCGCGAGGGAAAGGTGAAAAGAAGAGCGAAACGCTCAGTGAAATAGTACCTGAAACCGTATGTTGACAAGCAGTGGAAGTCGCCTTAGGCGACAACCGCGTGCCTATTGAAGAATGAACCGGTGAGTTACCGTATCCTTTTTGCTTAAGCCATTCTGTGGCGAAAGCGTAGTGAAAGCGAGCGTTAATAGCGCGTTTGAAGGATGCGATAGACCCGAAACCGAGTGAGCTATCCATGTCCAGGGTGAATTCAGGCGAAAGCCTGAAGGAGGCCCGAACCCGTTGCTGTATCAATAGCTTGGGATGAGATGTGGTTAGAGGTGATATGCCTAACGAACTCGGAGATAGCTGGTTCTCCTCGAAATATATCTAGGTATAGCCTGAAAGGTGTGCACAGGGGTAGAGCACTGGATGGATTCTTGAGTCGCAAGACTTAAGGTTCAAACAAACTCCGAATACTGTGTAATTTACTTTCAGAGTCAGTCCGATCCGGCTAAGCGGAGCGGGCCTAAGGGAAACATCCCAGATCAATAGCTAAGGTCCCTAAATGCAAGTTAAGTGTTAAAGGTAGTCTTTATCCTTAGACAGCCAGGAAGTTGGCTTAGAAGCAGCCATCTTTTAAAGATAGCGTAACAGCTCGCTGGTCTACTATGGGTGAGGGCGCCGACAATTAATCGGGGCTAAACTTGCTACCGAAGCTTTGGGTGCTCGTGCTTCGCACGAGGGCTATTAGTCGTTAGCTATTAGCTGTTAGCAAGAAATTGCCAATAGCCAATAGCGAAAAGCTAGTAGCTCTCACGCGGAGCGTGAGTGCGGTAGAGGAGCGTTCTATGTGAAGTGAATGGTTGTTGTGAAGCAGCCTGGATTGCATAGAAGTGAGAATGCCGGTATGAGTAGCGTATTTGCGTGAGAAACGCAATCGCCGAATGCCCAAGGTTTTCCACGCAATGTTAATCAACGTGGAGTTAATCGGTCCTAAGGTCAGTCCGCCACAGGCGGAGTAGCCGATGGATTACAGGTTAAAATTCCTGTATTGGAGTTATTCTGACAAGATTCGATGAGTCGCAAGACCACATAGAATGCTTTCAAGGGTGAACGGAGTGGGAAAAATCTTGCCATCTATATGGTGGTTTAAATAGCAAGCAAGTGTTGATAGGTAAATCCATTGACATGTTTATGCGAGTTATGATGAGGTAACAAGATATTTTTCTGTTTCCAAGAAAAGACTCGTGGAAGAGAATAATTTTAACCGTACCGTAAACCGACACAGGTGGGCGAGTTGAGTATACAAAGGCGATCGGGAGAACTATCCTTAAGGAACTCGGCAACGAAAGCTGGACGTAACCTTTGGGAGATGTCCTGCCAGGTGAAAGCCTGGTTACAACAAAAGACGCTAAGCGACTGTTTAACAAAAACACAGGTCCCTGCTAAATCGAAAGATGATGTATAGGGGCTGAGACCTGCCCAGTGCCAGTAATTTACAGCCTCAAGTGACGTCCGCCTCGGCGGACTGAGCCTGGGGTCTAAGATCTGGTGAACGGCAGCAGTAACTATAACTGTTCTATGGTTTTGAACTTCAAAGCCTTAGAAGTGGAGTGTTTTTGAATCTGACTATATGCTGGAAACTCTGGTGTATCTTGAGCTAGTTGACATTTGGGTTTATTTCGGTTAATAATGAAATAATGCCTAAAATTTCAACTAATAATGCTTCAAGTGCAGACAATCAGCAGGAAAGGCTTAGGATCTCAAGTTGGATAGTTGGTTTTGTGGATGGAGAAGGATGCTTTTCAGTATCTATTTTTAAGAATAGGACAACAAAAAGCGGATTTCAGGTAATGCCTGAATTTGTGGTTACACAAGGCCAGAAAAGTTTAGAAAGTTTAAAACTTATCAAAGACTTTTTTGGTTGCGGAGCGATCTATGTAAATAGACGCTATGATAATCACAAAGAGAATATCTACCGTTATTGTGTTCGATCCTTAAAAGATTTAGATGAAAAGATTGTTCCTTTCTTCAAAGCAAATCAATTACTAACATATAAGAAGAATGATTTTGTAATCTTCTGCAAAGCAATAGAGATGAAATTAAATAATCTTCATTTGCAAGCAGATGGTGTAGAAATCTTCAGAGATCTTAAGAATCCTCAGAGACTACACGTCAGACCCTAAATTAAATAGGGAAGATATAGTCCGAACTACATAGCGATATGTAGAAGTGACAAGATGTCACGATAACAAAATTGAGCGAAGTTCCTTGTCTGGTGAGTTCAGACCCGCACGAAAGGTTGAACGACTTAGCGACTGTCTTGAGGATAGACCCGGCGAAATTGCAATGGCTGTGAAGATGCGGCCTTCCCATACTTGGACAAAAAGACCCCGTGGAGCTTTACTGTAGCTTGACCCTGATTTAAATTTAAAATTGTGTAGCGTAGGAGGGAGCTTCGGCGACAATGAAACACCTCTCTTTTTTGAATTTAGGTCTCACCTTAACCCTTATAAAAACAGGGTTTGGGACAAGGTCTGGCGGGCAGTTTGACTGGGGCGGTCCCCTCCAAAAGAGTAACGGAGGGGTACTAAGGTACACTTAGCGCGTAAGGAAATCGCGCATAAAGCGTAAAGGTATAGAGTGTGCTTAACTGCGAGACAAACAAGTCGAGCAGATACGAAAGTAGGTCTTAGTGATCCTCTGGTGGCTCATGGGAGCGCCAGAGATTATCGGATAAAAGTTACCCCGGGGATAACAGGCTAGTCTTGCCCTACAGTCCACAAGGACGGCAAGGTTCGGCACCTCAACACATCGGGGTGTGGCAGAAGTAATTCTGTAGCACTGTTATAAACGAAGTTTTCAAGTTTACTTAAGAACTTGCGAAGCAATGTTCGCAAGCTTGCTTATTACTTGGAAAACAAGTCTTTTTGTAAAATAGCAAAGGTAGCTCCTTTGCAAAAAAAACTAGCTAAAATCGGTGAAGTCCTCACGAGTAATCGAAGGATAATACCGAGGGAAGTCGCCTAGGCGACCCCGTAACGACTTTCCCGCCATTGGCGGGAGGATTCAAGGTTCCGGATATTCTGGAAGAAAACTTGAATGAAAGGCTAGCTCCGCCGCGGCGGATGAAGGTATAGTCTGATCCTATAAGAAATTGTAGAAAAATTCCGACAGCGATGTCGGCTCATCGCATCCTCCTGCTGAAGTAGGTGGGAAGGGTCTGGCTGTTCGCCAGTTAAAGCGGTACGCGAGCTGGGTTCAGAGCGTCGTAAGACAGCTCGGACTCTATCCAGTATGGGCGTTTTGATACTTGAGGGGAGTTATTTCTAGTACGAGAGGACCGAAATGAGGAAACCTCTAGTGTGCCTGTTGTCACTACAGTGGCAGCGCAGGGTAGCTACGTTTCTATTTGATAAGCGCTGAAAGCATCTAAGCACGAAGCAGACCCCAAGATGAGGTATCTTTAAGATCCCTGGAAGACTACCAGGTTGATAGGAGAGCAGTGTAAGCACCGTAAGGTGTTTAGCTTACTCTTACTAATGATCATCGTTGAGATTTTTTGACTTGCCCCGCGGAACCCGCGAAGTACGGCTTTGCCGGACGAAGTGGGTGAAGTGGGGGCGAAAGCCTTTATATCTGTGTCCACTACGTTCGCCTCTGGCGAACTACGCGGACCAGGCCGTATTCACATTTTAGGGTGCAAAAAGATCTATTTGACCTATGGGTCTTATATATCGTATAATGCAATCCTCGGTGATTTGAGCGAAGCGGTCCGACCTGATCCCATCCCGAACTCAGTCGTCAAACGCTTCAGCGGGGACGATAATACATCCGCAAGGTTGTGTGAAAATACCTCATTGCCGGGACTTTAATTAAGCTGTTAGCCATTAGCGGTTAGCTTTTAGCAAGAAATTGCGAATAGCCAAAAGCCAAAAGCGAATAGCTATTTTCTAAAGAAAGCGATGGTGATAATGCTTGTCAGACAAATCAAGTTCCTCAGTTAAAGCTCCTACCACCATGGAGGAGTTACTAGCTTCTCAAACACAGAAAGTCGTATCGGTTTTTCGTGGTCAACAAATAGAAGGTGAAATAGTCTCTAAAACCGAAAAGGAAATAATTTTGGATTTGGGGACTAAATCAGAGGGCGTTATTGCCGCTCGTGAAATTCCCGCTCAGGAGTTAAAAGATCTAAAAATAGGAGATAGTCTCAAAACTTACGTAGCTATGGTGGAAAATGAGCATGGCCAGATAGTGTTATCCTGGCAAAGGTCCCTTGACTTTGGTCGTTCAGGAAGATTAGATAAACAATCTCGCCATAGGGGTGGAAAATCCAGGGGAGGAAAGTTTATTGATTGGGCTAACTTTAGGGAGGCAGAGAATCAGAAAAGAAAACTTCTGGGCAGGGTTGTGGAAGTCAATAAAGGCGGTTTAATTGTGGAGGCGGCAGGAGTAAGAGGGTTTTTACCTAATTCCCAAGTTGGATTTGAATTGCTCTCTAAATCAGGGGCCGGTATGGATAATTTGGTTGGTCAGGAATTAACGGTTACGGTTATAGAAGTTGACCAGGATAATAATAAATTGATTTTTTCGGAACGGGGACAAGTTTCAGAAGAGGTTAAAGAAAAATTGAAAGCCTTTAAAGCTGGCCAGAAAGTATCCGGTAAAATCGTGGCAGTGTTGCCTTTTGGGTTGGTGGTAGATGTATCTGGTGCAGAAGGCTTGGTCTTTATATCCGATGTGTCTTGGGAAAAGGTGGAAGATTTATCAAAGATTTTTTCAGCAGGCCAGGAGCTTCCGGTATTGGTTTCCAGTATAGATACGGAGTTAGGCAGGTTAAATTTATCTATTAAACAATTAAGTGAAGATCCATTTGCTAAGCTGGCGGAGAAATACCCGGCAGATGAAGTGGCGAAAGGTGAAGTGGTCTCCGTCTCTGAAGCCGGTGTAGCTGTTGCTTTAGATGGGATAGAAGGGTTTTTGCCTGCTTCCAAGATGGATCCCGGTACTAAATATGAGGTAGGTAAACAGGTGACAGTTTTAGTAGACAGCGTTGATACTCAAAAAAGAAGAATTAATTTATCCCCGTTTGTCACTTCAACAGCAGGATTGATATACAAATAAAAAAAATTAGTCGCTTCTTTTTTTGGTAATGTATAATAGCCTCATGCCAAAGACGCATTCAACCTATATTTGCCAGCAATGCGGTTATCACTGCCCAACTTATCTGGGCAAATGTCCCCAGTGTGATTCCTGGAATTCTTTCGTCGAGACTATCGAAAGCTCGGGTACTCGTAGCTCGTTGACTAGTAAACGAGCAAACGAGTCGCGAGCAACGATAATCAATCTATCAAATATTAAGAAAAAGGATTTTGAGAGGATAAGTACTAATTTAGGAGAGTTTGATAGGGTTTTGGGGGGTGGGGTTGTGCCGGGATCGCTAATACTGGTTTCAGGTGATCCTGGAATAGGAAAAAGTACACTGCTGACACAGTTAGCGTTGAATTTAACCAATTCCTTATATGTGGCCGGAGAGGAATCTGCCCAACAAATCAAGATCCGAGTAGATAGAATTAATCCTAAAGCCGACCTGGCAGTTTTAAATGAGGTAGACGTAGATAATATTGTGGAAGCTATTACGCACGAGAAGCCTAGTCTCGTGATTATTGATTCCATTCAAACTCTGGAGACAACGGATTTATCCGGCATAGCCGGATCAGTAGGCCAAGTGCGTGAATGCGCCCACCGGCTGCAACGAGTGGCTAAAGATTTACATATTCCAATTTTTTTGGTTGGCCATGTAACTAAAGAAGGGACAGTGGCTGGGCCACGGACACTCGAACACGTTGTTGATGTAGTTTTATCTTTGGAAGGTGATCCTAGCAGTATGTTTAGGATACTGAGAAGTACTAAGAATAGGTTCGGGCCAACGGATGAAGTGGGTATCTTTGAGATGGAAGAAACCGGCATGGTTGAGGTTAAAAACCCCTCGCAGGTTTTTCTGGACACTAAAGTTGATGCCCCGGGTTCTGCTGTGGTAGCTACTTTAACCGGTATGCGACCACTTTTAGTGGAAATTCAGGCTCTGACAACCAAGAGTTTCTTGCCGGCTCCCCGGCGGACCGGTTCCGGCATAGATAATAATAGGCTGCAGCTTCTCACGGCAGTGTTGCAAAAAAGGTTGGGTTTGCCGCTTTTTGATAAAGATATATTTGTTAATGTTACAGGTGGATTAAAAGTTTTTGAGCCTGCAGCAGATTTAGCAATCTGTCTGGCCATAGTTTCTTCTTTAAAAGACCAAACTATTCTCAAAAAGACTGTTGTTTTAGGAGAAGTAGGACTGCTGGGGGAAATCAGACCGGTACAAAGATTGGATAAAAGAGTGAGTGAGGCTAAAAAGCTGGGATTTACTAATGTTATTTCCCCGGAGCGGGCTAAATCCCTAACCCAGGCAGTCAAATTAGCCCTCTCTTGAAAAATTATAAGTTAATGATATAATCTGGGACATGGTAGACAGATATAAAGGGTACTCTTTTAGACACGAAGACGGGGCGACTTGGCAGTCTGTGGCTGAGGGGAGAAGGAAGACCGGGCGTATTTTAGAGGAAAATAGCCGTGTTCCTAATGACACACAAGCTTCTCTATCGCCAGGCCTCGATTTTTGTATTGATGAAATCAAAGAGCAAATTATCCTTGAATTATGGTATCGCGCTAAAATGAGAGATAGGAGATTTATTAATCGGGAAGATATTCATTTTCCGCATGTGGAGGCTTTTGATAGCGCAACATCAGATATCCTCGAAGAGGCTGGATTGAAATCTTTCCCTTTAATTGTGGTAACCAGAGGTCAAGAACTTGGGAAGTGTGTTGCCCGCGCTTCCGGATTTTCGGGGATGAATTTATTTATAAACGGGTTGTACAATAATAGACCGCTTGTTTTGCCTCCACTTGAAAAGGAACAGGGTAAAACATACACAACTTTCAATTACTACAATTATGCCAGCAAAGCAGTGGTTTTTCCCGGAGAGCGAGATCGGATTAATTTGGGAGACGGAGCAGAAGGTGAGCGGACAAGGGGATATTTAATGGTGGCAACAAAGCCGGATGGCAAGCCTGTTGTGGGAGAGGTAGTTCTTTATCAGGAGATCTGGGAACAAGTAGAATATATGAAAGAGGAAAACCCGGTTGAGGTAAAGGAAGCTTCTGAACAGGATCCACTATTAAAGACGCCCAAAAATAGGCCAGGGACCGTTATAGTGAGCTCTGAGCAAATCAGGGCTTGGGATGAAGAAGATCGTACACCACATTCTCATAAGGTTGAGAATAATGAATTAGCAATTCCACCCCGTAAACACAAAGAGAGATTGGGAGGACAAGATATGGTGAGTTCTTTCTTTGAAGATTGCGACGCGCTCTTAGGAAGCCGTCTTAAAGAAGTGTATGGAGATGAAGAGGGGGCGGGGTTGGAAGACGTCGGTGTCATAACAGAAGTGGAGTTAGGTAGGTTAAGGGGGATGAAGGTTATAGCCAGAGTTAAAGAAGAACAAGTTCAGGCTCCGGAATCTCAGGCTGCACCTCTTGTAAAGGGCAGACAGCGTCTTTATCCGGGAATGATTTCGATCAAAACGAAAGCATCCCGCAGAAAGTAGTTTTTTTATTTCTTCTTGCAGATTTTTCTTAATTTGTGGATAAGATAGGGGTGTCGCCTTCCGATAGAATCGGAATGGTGCTTCCTTCTTTACCACAGACTGCGTCTGTGGATAAATAGTGGATATTCGGGTTTTAGTTCGGGTTATTATTGATTAATGGTTGCTTAGATTAAATGTTTATTCCTGAAGGCAAATCCAGAACTGCTTTTAAGGTATTTTTCAAACTGTATTGCCTTGTCTTTAGATAGAAATCCTGCATAAAAAACAAGTTCTACCGGTCTAAAATTTTTGGTAGATATTACAATGCCGTTTTGATGATCTTGGATTCTGCGTTTCAGATTGTCAGAGTAACCATGGTAGTAGGAGCCATCTTTCAACCGAAGGATATAAGTGTAGTACATAGAAATAGTGTATCAGATAGTAGCCCCACTTCGTCCACCTCATTCTCCTCCGGAGAATTTCGCGGACTTCGCGGGACACACTACTTAATTGACGCCCGATGTCATTTTGTTTAAAAGATGTGGCCTGCCACGCGATCCACTCCGCAATAAATTGCTTCGCGGATCGGGGATATAATGGTGGTTTACCACGCGAAGCTCCGAATGTTAACGAGGAGCGTAGTGTGGTTTTGGTTCGGGTTTTCATTTTCTTCTTGCCACATAAGCTAAAATGTGTATAATAACTGTGAGATATGGATGAAGACACATCATCACCAGATTCTGCCCCTATAAAAAGAAGTTTCATTGTTAATAATGAAACAGAAGTTAAGTATGAACCACAGGATTCCAAAAAGTCCGGTAAGGGAGTGCTTTTAATTATTGGTATATTAGCAATCTTAGTTGTGGGAGGATTTTTCTTAAATCAAAAATTTAAAATCCTGCCGGGGGGTAGTGAAACTACCCAGGTTGAATCTTCTCCTACACCTACACCCAGCCCTTCTCCGACGCCACAACCCATTCTTAATAGATCAGAGTGGAGCTTTGAAGTGCTAAATGGTTCAGGTGTCACCGGCCAGGCTAAAAAAATAGCCGACCAAATAAAAGCACTGGGGTATGAAGTGGTAAAAACAGGGAATGCTGATAAGAGTAATTATACTGATTCTCAAATCTTAGCCAAGGAAGAATTGTTAGAGAAAATAGATTTAGTGATTGCAGACCTCAAAGACATCATTAAAATAGCTTCGGTGGCAGGGGAACTTACAGAAGGAACAGCCTCGGCCAGGATTATCATCGGGAAAGACTCTATCTAATTAGTAGATAGTAGTTAGTGGCCGGTAGTAAGGATCTGCTTTCCCCAGTGACATGCTACTTGCTTCCAACTAATAAACTGTGGCAAAATACAACTGCCAAGGTTTTATTATATCTTTATTTATTATACCCTGGCGGAAGGATTCATTTTCGTGCGTTTGCAACTTGTTTTGCGCCTAGTATTGGCGCTATTATTCGCGATTTCCGCGGCCATTTTTTCACAACTGATACCACCTCTTCCCGGGGGAGTTTCCTTTACGATTAGGGCACTTTTGACTCTGGCAGCCGGTGGCATAGGGTTTATAATTTTCCCTGAAATAGCCAGATCTGTCAGAATTATCACCATGACCACATTTAATTTTGTGGTGCACAGGGTATCATCAGAGGTAACAAACCAAGTCATAAAACTCTCCCGGTTTAACACACCCTTCTCTCAACCTATTCCGCAGGTAGGATCTTTTAGTTTAACCAAGCCTTTGATTCTGGATACTTCTGCCATAATTGACGGCAGGATTCTGGATATTGCTAAAACAGGTTTTATAACTGGCTTAGTATTAGTGCCTAATTTTGTCCTGATAGAACTTCAGCAAGTAGCGGACTCAGGGGATTCTCTAAAGCGGGCCAGAGGCAGAAGGGGATTTGAGATTGTAGAAAACTTAAAGAAGCTTAAGGAAATTAGGTTGGAAGTTTGGGATAAAGAACAAAACGGTAAACAGGTGGATGACAAAGTGATTAATTTGGCAAAGGCTTTGCATGGCAGAATTGTTACCACAGATTTTAATTTAAATAAGCTGGCTTCTATTTCTAATATTAATGTATTAAATGTTAATGATTTGGCAAATGCAGTTAAGAGCATGAGTTTGCCCGGGGAGAGTATGGAAATAAAAATTGTCCACTTGGGCAAAGATAGTTCTCAGGGAGTGGGATACCTTCCCGATGGAACAATGGTGGTTGTTTCAGATGCGGCAGATCAGATAGGCCAAACGATTGAAGTTGAGGTTACCAAGAACATTCAAACCCCAGCCGGCAGGATGGTTTTTGCAAAAGAGCTTGACTAATTTACCCCATAGTGATAGAATTAGCAACAAATGTTAAATCCAGAACAGGTTGATAATCCAGCAAGGAGGTCTCTACTATTAGGGCCATTTACTAGAATTCAGCAGGTTGCCAGTGAAGTTACAGAAGAGCAAAAAATCCTTCAGGAGATTGCGATTTTTGATAAGCTTACTAATAGAGGTAAATTGCTTTTAGGTAAAAGAGTTTCCCGCCGGCCCTTTATTCGTGCAGCCGGTTTGGCTGCTACTGGTTTGGTGCTGGCAACCACATTATTACCTCGGGCAGCTCAGGCAGAGGAGGAATGGATAGAAGTTGGACCAGACCCTGAAGAGTTAAATCAAAGACATTACTTTCCCTATGATGCGGCTATAGCCAGAGATAGAGGATTAGTCAGAATGCATGTCTTGGGAGGTCCGCTACATAAACATGATTTAAAAACCGGCCGCCATGCCCGGGAGTGGGAAGAAGATAAAGCTCATTCGTCTTTACGCGAAAACCCTCTTCGGAGGAGTTGGTTAGGCCATTGTGATGATGTGGCTAATATCATGGCTTATCATATACTTCTACCTTTAGAGGTTTTAGGTGGAGGAACTTTCTTCTTTGAGGGTTTAGAAATCGATAAAACTACGATCATCGGGCTTCAGGCAGAAAAACATGCTCATAATTTAAAAATTGCTTATCGTAATGAGCCGGCTAAAATCCGGGCTCTGCTTGCAGTAGCCATCAAAAAAGGCTGGGCACCGGTTGCTAATATTCCTGGGTTTGGTAGGGAAGGACAGGTTTGGAGTTATGTGATTCCCAGAATAAGGGCGGATTTAGAAGCAGTGGAGGCGCAAAATTTTGGTAGGATTATGCGTGTGTCAACCGATGAAATCGCGAGCATATATTTTCCTTTGCATTATAATCCAAATGATCCGGAAAGCTATCAGGGTATAGACGCGGAAGCTAGAGCTGAAACAATAGGAGCCTTTAACCCGGAATTAGATCATGAGGTAGTAGATAGAATCACCCTAAATCAACCTAGCTGATCAATTAATAACTTGTTATTACTTATCCACAAAGTTTTACTTACTGTTAATATCTAAAAGTATACCTTTAATTTAGTTTGTCATAACAATCTAAAGTATCTATGATATCCCACAAAATAAACTCTAGGTCTATATAAAAAAAGAATAAAAAAGCCTATGGGATCTATAAAACTTGACAAATAGTTTTTTTCCTGTTAATGTAAATAGACAATGTTTGCAAACAAGTGGATGACTAATTTTAAAAGAGCTTATCTACCGACAGGTAGGGAAAAAAGGATTAGAGCTAGGAAAGCTGATACTGTGGCGGAGCAGGTTAAACAAGTTTTGCAAACAGCAGACCAAAAGTTAATACTAATGGTTCGCAGTTAAAAAAAAGATTCCTTGGAGGCAGACGGACCAAGGAATCTTTTTTTGTACTTTGAAAATTTGCCATAAAAAAAGAGCATTACTACCGCAGACGGACTCGAATAGCAATGCCCTTTTTATTGATTTCGAAAACAACTTCAAGAGCAGATAGAAGTTGCTTTCTTACTTTACAATAGAGCAAAAATTAGGGGGTTGTCAATACCCCAATTTAGCTTCGAATTAAGAAAATTGGAGACAATATGCCCTCAAAAAGAGGGGTTTGGAAATTGTCAATTTTGGTAGTTTGTAAGGCAGCGGCAACGATACTGATCAGTATTGGGAGCTAATCTAGGGCAGGGATTAGTTCCCAATATTGCTTAGTATTCTGGGCGGCTTGTCCTGTCGAAGGCGGGAGGATTAGTTCCCAAATAGGGATTACAAACTTATTACTTAATTCTTACTGACTACCTCTTGACAAATAGGCGAACCTATAGTACTATATACAAGATTATGAAAACTGATCGAGCAGAGATCGGAACAATATTTAGCAATATTAAGTTTTGGCAAAAATTCAGCCGCTACCTTTTAATAGGTTTATCCATGTTAGTTTTATTGATTGGAAGCCAACAAGTCCAACTCAATAATGTTTTTGCTACCTCTATTGGAGAATGTGTCAATGGTAGAACTTTCTTAGGTGGTGACGAGAGTGATGATGCTAACTGGGTACCGGGCTGTAATGATTCAGGTGCCCCGGGTGGGGATCAGGGCGGCGACCAAGGTGGGGATCAGGGCGGCGTCCAACCAGTCCAACCCGTTTGTGGGGATTTTACTTTCCGATATAACGAATGTTTTGCCTGTAATCAATCCCGTAAAGTCCTTCAGGACAGTTGTGGAGTTTTTCAAACAGAGGTTAATCCAGGAGAAGATGCTGCGTGTGCTTCTTGGTGTGCGGCAAGTCCGCCTCCGGCAGTTTCTTGTCCGGATGATCTGAGATACTGTGATACCAATATTAATAAAATAGTACACAAGTTTGGCGGAGTGCCTGATGATAGTCAGCCAGGTGGTTGTCGCTATGCTTTTGAGCAGGAAGGAGCTTGTGTGACAGAAGCCCCACCAGTTGCTTCTCCAGCCCCGGCTGCTACAGTTACAGTTTGTACTGGTGCAGTTTTGACCTTTGATCAGTTAGATGCTGCACTTCGGGGAGCGAACTTTCCGGGTCCCTTTGATCATTCTCAAGCAGAAATAGATGCATTCAACCGGGCTGCTTGTCCGGCAGCGGCACCGACTCCGACACCTGCACCACCCCAAAATCAATTTTGTACTGCATCTTATTCAGTAAGTCCGGCTAATCCGCAAGCTAACAGTAATATTAGAGTTGATGTCACAGCTAATTCCTCTAATTTTCAGTGCGTGCAGATATTACAAGATGGTCAACCGTTGTCTTGTGCTTCGGATGCTTTGGGGGTTTACAGATGCACTTCTAATAGCGGTAGCGCTGGTACACACACTTTACAGGCCAAATTCGGACAGGCAGCTGCTTATCCTGGGGCAAACTGTGGTGTGCCGGTAGATTGTAATGCTGCTACCTTTGCTGTAGTTGCTCCGGCTCCAGTTCCGACTCCGACGCCACCACCTGCTCCAACACCTTCACCTATTCCTGCACGGATAGTCTGTCAGCCGGATATACAAACTGTCCAGATTAACCAATTTGCCGGTCTCGTTTCTAATAATACAGGTAAACCCATCTTTTGGTCTGCGCCTAACGGTAACCCTTCCAGCGGATCGGGCACCAGTTTTTCTACCAGGTTTGCTCAGGCAGGAACATTTAATATATCTGTAAACGATGGATTGACGTCGGATATTTGTAGGGTGGTAGTGAAGGCGGCAGTGGTTCCTACCCCAACTCCTACCCCAACTCCGACTCCGATTCCTCAAGGAGCGCAAAATATTACCTTAAATTGTCCTGATGGCAAATCAATTACTGTGGCCGCAGGTCAAAATGTGAACTTTAATGCCCTTTGTCAAGTTCAGCAACAGGAACAGGCTCAAGTACAGAATAATATTCAAACTAACAATCAGACTAATAATCAGAACCAGACAGTCAATGTGACACAATCACAACCACAGCAACCTGCGGTGATTCTGACTGCAGCTCAACCACAAGTAGTTCAACCGGTAGTTGTGCAGCCACAAGTAGCCGGTGTCTCAGTTACTGCCTTGCCAAAAACAGGTTTACCTCTTCTTGCCTGGTCAGCCTTGGCTTTTATCCCGGCCGGGTTTGGGATGAGAAGGTTTAAGAAATTGCACAAAGATTTGCAAGACGACCCAACTTATATCTGGGAGGATAGGAAATTCAAGGCCGGGTCTTGATACAATCAGTTTACATGATTGTATCTTGACAGAAGCCTGGCGGTATGGTTTACTTAGTAGGTAAGCCTCAGAGTATAATTTTCAATTACCAATTTATAATTTTCAATAAGTTTTCAATGTATCAATGATCACTGAAAATTCACTGAAAACTAACAACTGAGAACTAAAAACTTTCTAAATATGCCTCGTGTAACAAAATCATTTAAACCTAAAGAAAAGCCGTTAGCTATTAGCGATTCGCCATTAGCAGCCAACAGTCAACAGCCAACAGCTAATAGCGATTCAGCCGCGAAATTAGTGGGAGAGCTCGTGAACGAGAAGTTGGATGTTGGAGGTGAGAAGTTAGAGGAAGAAGTTGGAAGTTCGAAGTTTGAATCTCCAGTCTCCAATCTCCAACCTCAATATCCATCTTCCAGTTTCCAACATCAATCCTCAAATTACCGACGTAATGGCTATCAAAATGGCGGCTATTCTAGTGGTAACCGTGATTATTCAGACAGGGATAGGGATGTTCCAACAGAAGAAGTGTCCGGAATTTTGGATATCATGTCAGAAGGGCATGGGTTTTTGCGACCTAAATATATACCTTCTGATAGTGATGTATATATTTCCGCCAGCCAAATCAGAAGATTTTGGCTTCGGCCCGGTGACTTTGTGGAAGGCGCAGCCAGGCCACCTAAGGAGACCGAACGTTATTTCGGGCTGCTTCAGGTTAATAAAGTTAACGGAGCAGCAGCTGACAAGTTAATTTCTGCTGACGGTAGAGCAGTTAAGCGACCGAAGTTTGAAGATTTAACAGCTATTTATCCTAACAAACACTTAAAACTGGAAACCGGTAAGGCTCCCTTGTCCCAGCGGGTTATAGACTTGGTAGCGCCAATCGGGTTTGGCCAGCGGGGATTGATTGTCTCGCCTCCTAAAGCCGGCAAAACTACCATCTTAAAAGATATTGCCTCCGGTATTGCCAAGAATCATCCGGATGTAATCCTGATGGCAGTTTTGGTGGGCGAGCGGCCGGAAGAGGTAACTGATTTATCTCGGTCAATTAAGGGTGATGTGATTGCCAGTAATTTTGATGAGCCGGCAGAAAATCAAACTACTGCAGCTGAAATTGCTTTGGAACGGGCTAAAAGGTTGGTTGAGACCGGGAAAGATGTGGTAATACTCCTGGATTCAATCACTCGCCTAGGGCGAGCTTATAATTTGTCCGTACCCCCGTCAGGGAGAACCCTGTCCGGCGGGTTTGACCCGGTGGCGCTATATCCCCCCAAACACTTTTTTGGAGCTGCCAGAAACTGCGAAGAAGGCGGTAGTTTAACGATTATTGGTACGGCTTTAGTTGATACCGGTTCCAGAATGGATGACTTGATTTATGAGGAGTTTAAAGGCACCGGCAATATGGAGTTACATTTGGACAGAAAACTGGCAGAACGGCGGATTTATCCGGCCATTGATATAGAAGGATCAGGCACCAGACAAGAACAGCTATTATTTAAGGAAGAATTTTACAAACAGATGATCATTATGAGAAGAATGATTGGAATTTTAGGGGAGAATGAGCGGACGGAGATTTTTTTGGAAAGGTTATCTAGAGCAGAAAGTAATGATGAGTTCCTCAAGACTTTAAAAGACGTAAAATGACACGTCAGTGGAGTGTGGTAAAATACTTTAGTGAATTCTCTCCGAGACGATTTAAAAACTCTACTTCGTGCTCTAATTTGGTATAGTCAGCGCAAAATCATTTATTTCTCCCGTGAGTTTGAGGGTTTTAAAAATTTTGTCAAAGACATTTTAATGCATGGGCGCGGTACTCACCAAAAAAGATTTTGGCATGGCAGTATGTTAGGTTTACTCTCAGTGGGGATCTTAACGTCAGGTATTTTTGGAGGAGGAAGTCTAATTTCTTCTACTTTTCCCGGCATCGGCGGGCCGGATCCGCGGTTCGCGCAAGCTTTTGAGCCTTTTCCAAACGGCCCGGTGATTGCCGGTTTTCAAGATACCCATACCAGTGTTTCCGAAAAACCCCGTTCGGAAAATATTGATTATAAAGTGGAAAGCGGTGATACATTGTCTTCTATTGCCAATAAGTTTGGTGTTTCAAGTGACACTATCAGATGGGCTAATGATTTAACCGGGGACAGGATTAAGCCGGGAGATGTTTTGAAGATTTTACCGGTGACAGGGGTAAGCTACACTGTTAAATCAGGAGATACCTTGGAATCTGTTGCCAAAAAATTCTCAGCTGAAGCGCAGGCTATTTTGGATTTTCCCTTTAACGACGTACCTGATGACCTAAGTCTTAAAACAGGACAACTGTTAATTATCCCGGATGGGACGCCGCCCGAGACCAAGGTGCCTGTTAAACCGAGGCCGCAGCCTCAATATTTGGCACAAGGTCCAGCTTCACCGGCCTTTAGCGCGCTGGGTGGAGCCCAATTTATCTGGCCGGCCGGAGGCAGCCTGACCCAATATTTCTCTTGGTATCATCCTGGTATTGATGTTGCCAATAGGTCCGGGCCAGGCATTGCAGCCTCTGATGGGGGAGTAGTGATGGTAGCAGGTTGGCCTGACAGTTCGGGGTATGGAAATAGAGTGGTTGTAGACCATGGGAATGGGTATAGAAGTCTGTATGCCCATTTGTCCAATATTTATGTTTCGGCCGGACAAACTATCTCAAGAGGACAATTAATAGGTCAAATGGGGTCAACCGGTAGATCTACGGGAACTCATTTACATTTGGAGATATACTATAAAGGGGTAGCTCTAAATCCATTGACTATTTTAAAGTAGTTTGGGGTTTTTAGGGTGTTTAGGGAGAAGAGAAGAAGTGGACTCGCCGAGAATCGAACTCGGGACTGTACAATGCGAATGTACCGGTATACCACTTACCTACAAGCCCATTTGTGGATTAAGTCCGACTTGGTGGACCGTACCGGGCTCGAACCGGTCACCTTCTGACTGCCAGCCAGACGCTCTACCAAATGAGCTAACGGCCCAAAGAGATTCAATTCTACTATTTTCTCTTCCTTTCTTCCAGTCTTTTCTTGAAAAGCTTTTCCGTAAACCCGCCTTCTTTAATAAATTTTTCTTCTAAAGATTGCATTTGCTTGAAAAGTAAGAATAACGCTAAATGGAGCAGGGTAATAAGCAAGTTAGCAGCTTCTTTCGGATTATTAGGAAGTTTTGGGGTGTTTGGGGATTTTAGGGATTCAACCCCAAAAACCCTAAATTCCCTAAATTTTTTAACCCTGGGGTCTTCTTTATCCCAAATATCTAAACCACGTTGCCTTAGAAAATCTTCGTAATCTTCTAGAAGTTCTCCCAAAGAAGCATAGGAGATTCCTAGGAGATAAATGTAGCCTTTTAAGCTTTTTTCCAGGTATCCCTCGGCAATGTTTTGTTTGCCAGAACGGGCCGCCTGTTCCATCTGGCTCCGAGTCCTTAAACTAAAAACCCACTTCTCACAAAATTCAACAGTTAGATCGTATAGTAATATACTTAATTGGTAAGATTTTAGGTATTTATACCCGGCTTGGGTCATGGATTAAGTGTAGGTGAGGCTGAAGGGCTTGGGGAAGGACTGGGGCTGGGGTTCGGAGTTGGGCTGGCTTTGATAGCCTCTGGGGTGGCAATTTTCTCCGGCTTTGGCAAGTCGATTACCTTTGGAAGATTCTTTTCTTGTAAGGCTCCGCTGGTCTGGGCTGCAGGAGGCTGAATTTCCGACTCCTGGGCGCTGCCTGAGGCAATTCTGTTTTTTAAATCAGATAGATAATTACTACCCACTTTATAATCCTCCGAATCCGTTTCCAGCAGTGTTAACAACTTTTCCGCTACAGATAGCGCATTGTTTAGATCCCCTTTATCCCGGAGAGCCACAGAAAGATTGAAATACGCATTGACAAAATCAGGTTTTAAATTAATAGCATCTGTAAAGAATCTGATGGCCATGTCATAGTTTTGAATTGCATAATAGACGCCTCCAACGCTAACCCTAAGGGCCGGGTTTAAGGGATCTTGGAAAATTGCCCGGCCGTAGGAATCAAGGGAAAAGGTCAGCGCATTCTGGGCTACACCGGCAATCTGTCTGTATAAAAGTCCCAGAATTTCCCAATTAGTGCTGGAACGGGGACTTAAAGTTATAGCAGACCTGCCCTCATTAATTGATTGTTGAAGCAAAACCTGAATATTTTGTTTGTCTTGATCGGTTAAGAAGCCACCAGGGGAAGCCTCGGTTGGTCCTTTGGCGGCAGCCAAGGCATTAGCCAGGGCAAAATTGGTTTGAGCCAGATTTACCCGATACAAATCATTGTAGGGGTTTAGTTTCTCCGCTGCCACCAGTTCATTATAGGCAAGGACGCCTTGATTACCCGAGATTGCATTCAAAGCCAGCCTGTGATGGTAGTCTGCAAGTATAAACTTGCCTCCAAAAAAACCTGCAAACAAAACAACAGCCAAAATTGCCGCCAGCAGTATTCCCGGTAGCGCATCTACCTTGATGGTTTCCGAAGAATCAGTACCAGATAAGCCGGCAATCCTCAGGAATGTTCCCTTTAAGCTCGATGGCACTGACTTGTATCCATACAAATTAGGTTCATTGCGCGTAAGGACCATAAAGGAGGCAATAATCAAAATGCCGATTACCCATAAGGGAAGGCTCGAAGCATGCAAAGCCAATATGATAAAAAAAGCCAGGCCGGAAATAGCCAGGATTCGTCGTTGACTGTTCGCTCTTCGCTGTTCGTCAGTTAACGAATGACGAACAGCGATTAACGAGTATGCGCCGGAAATGAACAAGGCTGTTAGAGAAAGCAGTGCTAAGAGTCCAATGCCGCCTAAGTTGGCTAAAACTTGTAGATATTCGTTAAATGGGGCATCAAACTGCAGGTTCCAGAATTTAGTGGAGTTAAATTCAACCGGTTTGTAGTTGGTGAAATTAAATGTATAGGTTGAGGGTCCTGTTCCCCAAAAAGGTGAATCCCTAAAGCTGGATACTGATATTTTCCAAGAAGTCGCAAATCCCAGTTGGATTTCGCGTGGAAAATTTTGAGCCTGAGCATAGAGCGGGTTTTGGGCTTTACCAACAGGAGGAACGAGTGAAAGAATAGTGATAAGTCCTATTAGACTTATGGGAGCGATTAGACCTATCAATCTGATCAGACTGATTTGGCTTAAGCTTCTTAAATTTTTTAAGTAACTTAAATCGCTAATAAAAATAGTCAAAGCTACTCCGAATAAAGCGCCAATCCAAGTAGCCCAGGTGCCGGTTAGGGCAATGGTAAGACCGGAGAGTAATAAGAACAATGAGTTAAGACCAATGAACAATGGTTTAGAAGAAGACAAAATTTGTGTAATTATAAATGGTAAGAGTAGGGCCAAAATAGCAGTGGTGGAGAAGCTCCCGCCGGTGGGGGTAAAATTGACTGCTTGTATCCAAGGAGAAGGCAGAATCTTGACTCCGGCATAGCTTAAAAGAGTGATAACGGCCAGGATTTGGGAAGCTACTAAACTTATTGCAAATATCCATTTAATTTCCTTGGCGTTTTTTATGTAATTAACTAATACAAAATAAAACAATATATAAACAACTAAACTTATCAGACTACCGTGTATTTTTAACTGATTGCCTAAAGCAGCAACCCACGGAGAAGGAGAAAGAAAGGTAGAAACAATGCCTACAGACAGAAGCAGAAGCAGGGGGATATCCAAGGGGGTTCTGGTCAGCACCACTCTGCCGGCAACGGTGAATTTTAAAGCTAAAATTACCAGCAGGATACTTGTAAAGGCCAAAAGAATCAAAAATTTGGGGGTGTCATAAATCTCGGTTGTCAAATTAGAGAATAGAAAAAGAGTGGAGAGAGTCACCAAAATCAGACCTATTTTAAATACTAAGTTAGAGTAGGTTTGTAAAAAATCTTTTAAATTGAAATTTAAATCTTCCATTAGTTTATCCTACTAGTCATATTAGTCAGATTTGACTTACTCTTGCAACTAGGACTATCTATATCAATCTATTAACTTTATAATCATTTCCTTTTATTATATATGTAGCTTTACTTAATTTGAATTCCCTGCATTTGGATGCCGTTAAATTTTACTTTTGAGATTGTAGTTGGGATGTAGGCAATTAAGGTGCCGCCCTCGTAAAAGTAAGTATCATAGGTTCCGTCAATCGCCCTCATGCCGATACCGTTTGCATTGGAAGGGTAAGTAGCGCTGTAGGTAGTGACTGTATATATTGCTGGGGTAGCTGTTAAGGTAATGGCAGTTTCACTGCCGTTGTCAATTATCGAAGCAGCGGTAGTTTGGGAGCCGGTTGCCCCCCGGGCAGCCCAGACCCAGGCAGTCCGGGCTACCACGGCATGGTCACTTACATCCATATCACCCTGAGTTGCTATCTGTAGGGTATAATCTTGAAGGGCGCCGGGGGTACTGGAAGTTGCATCCTGCATGTAATTGGTGGTAGAGATAGGCCTTTCATTAACCGCCCCGGTTCCGCCGGTAGTATCGAATCCGTTGTTGTTGACAGTACCCGGTAATTTAGCAGTCACCCGGATATCCCCGGTGTCGGTAAGACTGGTATCATTATCTACGTAGATATGGTGAAACCAAAGTTGTTTACTGCCGGCGCTATTGGATTCTACCCAGCCGTTATAGATCGCATTAGTAGCGTCAGCAGTCAGAGTTCCTGAATTAGCTGTTATGTCGAGGACGCCATTGAGGAAAACCTTAACGGTGAATGTAGTAGCATTTGTGATATTCCAGACCATGGAAATCCGATACCACGTATTCTGGGAAAGAGTGCTGCCATTAGAGCCGAGCTGAGTGCCTCCTGTATTAGTGCGTATTTGCAGCACACCGCTACCGTTAACTCCTACACCAAACTGGAAACTTCCGGTCCTGGCCCAATGCAGTTGCACGAAATTTGTAGGAAAGTCTTGTAGCCGGAAATAGCCGGTAGCCCGTCCGGCTTGGGTAGAAAAGATATTCTGCTTTCGCAGATAAGCAGCGGTGAAGGCAGTATAGGCAGCCTTCCAACTGGCTACGCCAGACTTATTTTGGCTGGTATCATAAGTTACACTTCCATTAGAAGCAGTCCAAAACTGTATACCCTGTGTCGCATCCGGGGTTTCCATAAATAGGGTGGTGATTACATCAGAGGCAATTTGCCACTGTCGGGATTCTTCAAAAACAAGGGAATTTTCAATAAATTTCAGCGGTCCCAAAAGGAAAAATTGAGGACTGATTTTGGGAGCCTGGTAAGTATAAGATATAGTAGTGGACTGGCCTGCTTTAAGGTTCAGAGGCCACTTTAATTGTTGAGAAACAACAGAAAACCCGTTCGGCACCTGTTCTACCATCTCTCCCCGGAAGTCTTGATTGGCAGTGACTTTAATATTCATAGTGTATTTTGAGGCAAAGGGATTAATTCTGGTGGCGCCTACTCTTTCTACTACAAACGGCACAGATTCTTTAACTTCAAATGAATCATCTATGCTGTAGTTATTAGTGTTATTAGTCAGCTTGATAGTATACTTGCCAATTAGTTGGTAGTTGGTAGTTGGTAGTTGGTAGTAAGAGTAATAATCCGGGTTGTCCGTGACATTATCCGGGCCGCAGGTGGAGGATTTTTGAATATCCGGGGTAGTAGTTTGGCCTTGGGGATCAGTTACTTCCAGTTTTAAATCAGCATCACACATAGTGTGACCGAATTTATCTAAAGCAGCCATTTGCAAATAAACTTTTTCACCGGGGGTAAAGATTGATTTATTGGTATTGACTGCCAATACTCCCCAGACAAAATCCTGGGTTATGGTGCGTTCTCCTTTATCTGTTGTCAGTGTGATATCCAGTGCATAGGCGCCGGGGACAAAAGTACCAGGTTGCAAATCTTCAATTGTAAAGCTAAATTCTTCAGCATTTTTCTGTTCTATTTTTACAGCAAGATCGTCAACAGGTTCGCCGGTATGGGCAATGTTGGTGTTAATTTTAAGACCATCGCCCTGCCACTGGTTTTTATTTTCTTCTTGTGCCATAGCTTTTTTGATAGCAAAAAATGGCAGCTTGAAAGAGATTTTCCGGTTTAAGTGTAAAGTGAATGAAACCTGTTCTGAGGATTTGAAAACAGCCGAGTCGTTTTTTACCGGGGCTACTCCGGGTGAAATTAAGGCATCAGGGAAGATGGCAACTTGTTGCTGCTGTTTTTGAGGCTGGTTGGACATGGAAGAAACACCCCGGATTAAAAGAATAAGAAGCACGATTGATATTAGAATAGGTAGGATTAAAGGTAGTTGTTTTTTTAACATGAGTCCTAGGATTGTTAGGTTGCGAACTTTATTTATTGGTTTCATAAGTTTGACCTCCTTTTCTCCAGCCGGGTTTTAAAGAGATTCTCGGTAAAACCGCCTTCTTCAACAAAGGCTTTTTTTAAAGATTCTAGCTGTCTGTCTAACAAGTAATTGGCCTGGTGGATCAGGCAGATAAGGCAGTTTGCTGCTTCTTCCGGGCTTCTAAGATAAGTCCTATAGGTCTCATAGGTCTTATCAGTCTTATACGCTAGCGCGCGTAGTGTCCGCGCGCTAGGATTATCCTTGTCCCAAAGGGACAAAGATCGCTGTCTTAAAAAATCTTCATAGTCAATTAAAAGCTCCTCCAAAGAAGCCCGGGCTACTCCTACCAGTTTAATCTCAGATTTTTTGGAAACACTAGAAGCTTCCGAACCCTCGGCTATATTTTGTCTGCCGGAACGGGCTGCTTGCACCATTTGGTCGATAGTCCGATAGGACAGATTGGTCTTATCCGACTTATAATCGCTTGCGATTACATCGCGACGCTTCTTGTAACGCGTTGCGTTATCGGTCAGATAGCTTTTGCAAAATTCAACCGTCAGGTCGTAAATTAAAGTAGTAGTTTGGTACGAGCGGAGGTTGCGGTAACCTCCGTGCTTTTTCTTTTTTTCTGTCTTATCGGTCTTAAGACCGTTAGGTCGCAAGCTTTGCTTATAGGTCATATCTGTCCTATCTATTATCCAAAATCACCCAATTAAATTTAATATCAGAACTAAATGATTTTTCAAGACTGACTACAAAGCCTGAACCGCTGATAATTTCCGACAAAATCAGTGATTGACCACCGGTTGGAGTGATCGGGGTCAGGAAGACTTTGGATTTTTGAGTTACAGCATTACTAAATACCGGAATCTCCAAACTTCCTGCCGGAATAGTAGCTTCACCCAAAACTTCCGGTGGGAGGGTAATCTTATTAACTGCCAAAGTGCCAGTTTTATCTATTGTGACAGCTCCGTTAAAGAAGTCAACGTCTCCGGCGAGTGCAGAGTTTTGAATGTGGAGTGTAGAAAGAGAATTAATGGAGTCACCGGTAAGAGACATGGTGCCGTCAACCGTGAAATCTCCGGCTACTAAGGTACTGCCTAAGGTGGTGGTTCCCAAAGACTTAAGAGAGTTTTGGATATTTAGGTCATAAGCAGTTAGCTGTCCGGAGACAGTAGCATCAGAGGTGACTGTCAGGTCAACCAACTGGGCTGATTGAGTAGCCAATAGAATATCAGGAGGAGTTAGGCCCAATGTATCAGTGGGTCCGTTTGTCAGTGTGTCGGTAAGAGCAGCTGAGTCACTGGCAATACTGGCTGAAGAAGTAGACTCGCTTTGGTTAGCTATTTGGGCTGAGATAGAAGCTAATCTCTCTTCCAGGCTTTGTACCTTGGACTCTTGACTCTCAACTCTGGACTCTAAACTGGCTAGCTTAGCTGAAGTAGTTGATTCTTGGGATTGGATGCCAAGTATTGCATTGGAAACAGCGTTTAAGGAAGTTAATACATCCACTGAAGAGTTATTAGTTGGTAGTTCGGAGTTCGTAGCAGAAAGCAGGGAATACAAGGCTGAGGCGGCAAAGTTAATATCAGCAGATAATACCAATTTATCAGTCTTAATTTGTGGAGCATTTAAGGTTCCATCAGAACTAACAGTGAGTCCTCCTAGCAGACTGGAGTTAGGATCTTGCTCTGCCAGTAAGGAATTAATTTGGTCCTGCTGTTCCTGGATGGCTTTTACCAAAAGTACACTCATTTTTTCATAATTAACTGACCGTAAAGTATGGTTTCCGTCATCAGAATAAACTGCCAGCAGGGGACTGACTTGTTCCACATCTTCCGCAATAAAACCAATTTGCCTGTCATCTTTATTTCCTAAGGTATAGTTTTCATTCCAGTTAAATTCCACCGGTTGAAGCTGCATAACAGTATCCAGCCCTAGTTGGCTGTCGGTAATGTTTGTTTTTAGTGAGCGCAAAGAGGCAGAAGGACAGGCAGCTGAAGTTACTTGCAATGCTCCGTTATTGGAGCAGACATAATTGCTGTTACCTGTAGCAGCCGGCAGTCCGGCAAAAGTAACACCGCTTGTGGTATGCAACTGAGTAGTTGGGGTAGATATCCCGATGCCGACATTGCCGGTTGTAGAAATTACCATATCATCCAGGCGGATATTCGCCCCGAAACGGATACCAACTTCAGCACTACCCGCAATAGTCAGCCAATCTGCTTTTGCCTGATAAGTGGCGGGGCTATATGAGGCATCACCTACTGTAAAAAACCCAACCCTTCCCAACTTATTTCTGGCAATAATTCCTCCATAAGAAGCGCTTGTTGCGGAAGTGCTTCTTGCGGTAATATGCGCGCTCCCGTCGGCGGGAACTCCGGCAACATCAAAGAATGTCACTGGACTGGTCGTCCCAATACCAACATTGCCACCTGCCGGATTAAGACTTAAAAATCTAAGATCAGGATTTTGCCAGCCATTATTTCCGGGAGTTTGAGATTGGATAAGCATGCCTCCGTTACTGGTATTCATTTCTGAAATCAACAACTGAGCTGAGCCACTACCTTTAAAAGTGGCTACCGGCAGTTCATGGGTAGTAGATGCTGTATCAACAAAGAGTGGGGTAGCAGGATTAGTGATACCAATACCCACATTGCCGTTATCCAAAATTGTTAAGCCGAATTTAGTTTGGGTGGAATTTTGAGTCATGAAGGTGGGGGCAGTAGTAGTACCTGAACCCAGCAGGTGTAATTTGCCAACCGGGGAAGCTGTGCCGATGCCGACATTTGAGCTGGTTGTAGTTAGTCTGACATAGTTATTAATACTGTCATAAGTCCAGCCGCCGGCTGCCGGGGCAGAGAAGGATTGAAATGCAATACAGTCATTTGACCACTGAAGTTGCAGGGTGGAGGAGTTGTATTTAATACAACCCTGGGTAGAATCAGATTGGGCCTGCCTCAACCCAAAAGTGCCGGCTAAATTCAAGTTTTGAGTGGGGGAGGAGATACCAATACCCACATTGCCACTTATAACCATACCATCAGCCGGTGAAGCTGTACCGGCAAAAGAGCCTAAGGAGATACCGCCGGTGGAATCATCAAAGGTCATAAAGCTGGCACCGCTGGTGTCTTTAAGATAAAGGTCGTGATCGCCGTCATTGGAGACACTAAGATCCCAGGCATTTCCATAACCGGCAGATGATAACTTTAAGGCTGTATTGCCTTTAACATGCAAAGAAGCCAAAGGACTAGACCAGCCAATACCGACATTGCCGGAGGAGTTAATCCTCATTCTTTCTGTAGGTGCATAGGCTACGCCACCGGTTTTACCGGTATCTGAGAAAAACCTGATGGAGCCGGTTGTTGAATCTACATCTCCAAACATTATTCCGCTTGGCTGGTTATACAATCCGGTAACCTGGCTGGTTTCATAGTTATAGGTGCCTTGTCCTACCCAGCCGGAAGTTTGTCCCTTAGTGGTGCCGCCCAGATAAAGGCCGTGTCCGGCTTCTGTAGCTCTTAAGTAATTTCCTATTCTGTTTCCTCCACCAGGATCTGAATTAGTCACATCCAGTAGCGCTGCTGGACTGGTAGCTCCGCCCCCAACGCCGACATTACCTGAGCTTCTGTAAATATTCCCTCCTGATACAGACCAGTTGGAACCAGTACCTGGGGAAAGCAGAACTCCATTAGAATAAACTCCTCCGGTGGCATTTAAGTTTCCCCAGACATCCAGTTTATAGGCTGGAGAAGTGGCCCCAATACCGACATTACCACCGGTTTTCAGCTGAATATAAGAACGATTGCCACCATTGTCTGTAAATAGTTGTAAATCTGCAGTTTCCTGGTTACCGATATAAGTGTTTAATCCGCTTTGTTGTATTAAAAGTCCGTCTGAAGAGGCAGAGCCGGTAGTGACATTATTAACTAACATATCTCCACCATAAACTTGGAATTTTCTGGCCGGGGCTGCCCCGAGGCCGACATTGCCATCTGATTGGAAGGTTACCAAATCAGTGGAGAGCATCCTGACAACAAGGTTTGTGACGCCGCTGCCACCGCTGTTATAAAGCGCAGTAGCCCCATTACCGGCACCATTCATTAATGTAAAGGTGCCTCCGGATGAAATTCTCGTATTGCCGTTTATATCCAAAAGAGCCCCAGGACCGGTAGTGCCAATACCCACATTGCCGCCGGTGATATATGAATCTGCAGTGGGGGCTAAAAGTATATTGGTAGTACCGGAGCCATCCATTAAGTACAAGCTGCCGCTGCCGTTTCCATTCAGGTAGAGTGCTGCGGCATCGCTACCGTCAAGGTCACGCATAAGCAGGCCATATTTGCTTCGCGCTGCCGGCTGCACCTGCAACCCGGAAGTAAAGCTGCTGAATGTGGAAGTGCCAATACCCACATTACCACCCGTAAAGTAGACATTTGGACTACTGGAAGTCCAGGGGCCGGTGGCACAGCCGGAACCACAAGTAACTGCCCCGGTGACATTTAATGTCCCGGCTACTTCCAGGGTATAGGAAGGGGTAGCATCACCTATACCGACATTACCACCATTTATAGTCATATTTGCAGTAGTTCCGGCATCAGTAGAAAACAGTATTTTCTGATTTTCGGCTCTGACTATTAAGTCTGATGCAGCAGAACCAGTGATAAATTGATTGGCTGTGCCCGCAATACCCATATATGCTTTTCCGGTGCCATTGCTATAAAATCCCAGTGCATTATTGGAATTTGACGTCCCGTCACCTAAAGAATCCATTATCAACCGGGCATTACCATCACTTCTTTTTATATGTAGGGAACCCAAAGGACTGGTCCAGCCAATACCAACATTACCGGCCTGGCTAATCCTAAACCGTTCTGTATTAGTTCCGGAACCGGCTGCTGAGGGGGTGGTAATAACAAAACCAGTGGCTTCTGTCCCGGCTCCGACATTTTCCGCTACTCCGCCAATTTCTACTCTGGTTTGTGGAGTACCGGCACCCGCGGTATTAGGGGTATAAAAAGCAATAGCAGAACCTAAGCCAATTGCCGGGGTGCCGGATGTTTGATAAAACATTTTCTGTCCAATTGTTAAAGCATTAGTGGTTGCTCCGCTATCCCAAACATGGAGTTTACTGGTTGGGTTGGATATGCCAATTCCCACATTACCGGAACTTCTGTGAATATTCCCTCCATTCACAGACCAATTTGAGCCGGTACCGGGGGACAGGAGGACTCCGTTGGAATAGACCCCGTTTGTAGCATTGAATGTGCCCCAAACATCCAATTTATAGGCCGGAGAGCTAGCTCCCACACCCAGATTGCCGGAGTTGATGATCAGGTTGCTAGCCGGGGTAATAGTCAAGTTTCCGGTGGTGTTGGAAATGGTGGAGGTTGCCCCGGCCACATCCAAAGCCGCAGTGGGGCTGCTGGTGCCAATCCCGATATTGCCGCCGGTGGCTACAAATAAATGAGGAGTTGAATTATTTCCGGATAATGTCACCCCGGCAGCGGATGAAAGACCTAAGCTATTGGCCGGCGCATTGCTTAAGAAAGTGCCGGCATTGCCAATGAAGCCCAGCAGTGAACTATCGTCCCTGATTCTAATTCTGGGGTCTGATGCTTTATAAATATCTAAGGTAACCAGTGGGGTGGTAATCCCGATACCGAGATTTCCTCCGGAGCTAAAGGCTAAGGTATTTGCTCCTGTCCCTGCCTGGAATAGCTGAGAAGGGGCAGTAGTGCCAATTCCCACATTTCCATTATCTAAAACTGCCAGTCCAAAGTTGGTTTGGGTGGAGTTTTGGGTCAGGAAGGATAATCCGGTGCCGGTGCCTTGGCCCAGTAGGTGGACCCGGGAGGCCGGAGTAGTAGCAATACCTATTCCCACATTGGCACTAGTAGTAATTAACCTGGTGTAAGTGCCCTGGTCAGACCAGCCGCCGGCACTGGAGCCAAAGGACTGGAAAGTAGTACAGTCATTGGAGTATTCCAAATCAGAATTGGTAGTATCAAAGCGGATACAGCCTTTTTGTCCGGACGCAGCAGTGGGCCTAAACAGCATGGTACCCACTAGGTCCAAAGCCTGGGCCGGGGAAGTCCAACCAATACCAATATTACCGCTGCTGGTGATTATTAGCCTTCTGACACTGTTGGTAATTAGTGATAAAGGCGGATTATTTGCTCCGCCAATAGTTCCCACCAGCATTTCACTCTCAGCATATGCACCCAGCGCATCACTGCTGCTGGCCCGTTCCAGTTCAATCATGCCATAATCAGTTTCGCCTCTTCTAAGGTAAAAAGATGGGAAATAAGTATTACTGTGGCCGCTACCCAATCTTAAGATGGCATACTCGCCACTGGAGAGGAATTGAGTGGTCACGCGGTTGCTGCCTTGCACCAATAAACCGCTTTGGCTATTCCCCAGTTCAACCTGGAGTTTATTGGTTGGTCCGGTAGTGCCGATACCTACATTACCGGAAGAATCAAAGGTAATTTCAGCAGGTCCGGAACCATTAACATTAAAGCCTAATCTGTTATCCGTAGTATCGTAGGCCATGGTGTATTCATCAGAGGTGGAAGTACCAATATGCAGAGTGTTTGGAGCAAGATAAAGATCCTTCCATCTGGCTGTATTTGATCCCAAATCAAAGGTATCATCAGAAGCAGGGAGAAGATTACCTGTTAATGTTAAGCTACCAACAACTGCAGCATTTCCCCATACATCCAGTTTATTGGAGCTTGTGGTGGCCCCAATCCCCACATTCCCATCTACAAACAACCCGTCAGTGGGGGCAGCTATACTTTGATACAAAGAACCAATATGAGCATTACCTGATACAGAAAGGTTAGAGTTAGCAGTGGTAGTACCAATCCCCACATTTCCAAATACAGCTAAACCATTAGCCGGTATAACTTGAGTTGAGGCTGTATAGCCAATTCCTACGTTGCCCTGGATGGATAGTTTGGCATTAGGAACAGTTGTGCCGATCCCCAGGTTGCCAGCTTTAATGTAGTTGACGCCGACTGCGTTAAGAACGATCTCGTTAGTGCCGCCTGTATTGATAATCATTGCGCCGACTTGGTTGTAACCCTGGAGGATGATTGCATCGAAACCATTATCTGCTTCTCTGATGGTCAGTCCGCCACCGTTAGATACAGGCTTAATGACAAATTTATCCAGTGGGTTAGTAGTCCCGATACCGACATTACCATTTGTGTTTACAAAAATGGCTTGGTAAGTGGGGGTGGCTACCTGGAATAATCCTGTTGGACTAGTTATTCCTATCCCCACATTGCCTCCGGCTGTAATGGTTAAGGCCGGAGTAGAGGCCCCATTAGTCACCAAACTCAAAGCATTGGCTGATGGGGAATACATGCCTGTGCTAGTAGAATTGGTAAAGGAATAACTGGGCAGAGAAGAAGACCCGTCTGGGGCTAGGAACTGGCCACTGGATAGGGTAAAGTTACCACCAAAGGTAGAGGTAGAATCTACTGTTAATGTCCCGGCTATTCTGGCATCTCCCCATACATCCAGTTTATTAGAAGAAGTAGTGGCTCCGATGCCGACATTCCCATCTACAAATAATCCATCTGTTGGGGCTGAGATTCCCTGCCTTACTGATCCAATATGAGCTCCACCTGCAACTGATAACATGGAATTGACAGTCGTGACTCCAATACCGACATTGCCTCCGGTGCTGATATACATTCTGGTAGCATCATTTTGCTGGCTGTCCCAGAAACTGACACCATGGTTTGCATCACCACTCTTTAATCCAATACCCCAATAAGAAGTGCCGGCAGTTAATAAATCCATGGATGCCCAGCCAGAAGAGCCTCCTCTGTCAAGCTGGAAACTGGCTGTATCATTAGAGCTATTGCCGTCATTTTCAAATGTTAACCTGGAGGTGCCGGAGGCTTTATATACATGTACAGAGCTGCCAGGGGAAGTAGTGCCTATACCTACATTGCCACCGGAAGTAATTACCACAGGATTAGCTGAGTTGTAATTTACCTGGAATAGTTGAGATGGTGAGGTTGTCCCTATCCCTACATTTCCTCCCATAACTGATAATCTAGCGCCGCCATTAGCTGAAGTGCCTATCCCCACATTGCCCAAAAAGCCAAAATTTTGAGAGTTAATGTCAATTCCGGTAGCCCTGGTTAAACTTCCGCCTAACTGGAAGTCCTGAGAAGATAGTGTGATACCGTTTGAGCCGGTATATCCTCCCACTCCGGTCCAGGAACTTTTACAATCTCCGGCAATACAGAGTCCGGTGGAGGCATTAACTTGACCAATGACATCCAGTTTGTATGCGGTAGTGGTAGTACCAATCCCCACATTACCAAACACTGCCAGGCCATTGGTGGGTCCGGTGAGGGAAGTGGTGGTAGGCCAGAAGATTCCTCCATCATTAACCTGCAGTTTAGCTCCGGTGGCAGAAGTACCAATCCCTAGATTACCTGAGGTTAGACTTAAGCCCACAAATGTCGGAGAAGAAGTGGTGGCAATATCCTGGATAGTATTAACAGCCCCGGAGGAAACAGAGAAGTTAGTGGAATTGAAAGAAGCTACACCTTTGACAGAAGTGGAAGCATCAATCCCGGAGACAGTTAAAGTCCCACCCAAAGAAACCGGAGACCCGGATACAGATATCCCTGTCCCGGCTGTGGCAGAGACTGTGATGGAGGAATTAACTAAATTAGCATTCAGAATTGAGGAATTAGGTAAAGATAATCCTGAAGAAACTGTTAAGGATCCACCTATCCCCACATTACCGGTTGATGAGACAGTAAAGGCAGTAGAACCTGAATTAATTTGGAATAGGGAGGTGGGGGAAGTAAACCCAATCCCGACATTGCCGGAGCTGATGATAAGATTGCTAGCCGGAGTAATAGTCAAGTCTCCGGTAGTGTTGGAAATAGTGGAGGTTGCCCCGGCCACATCCAAAGTAGCGGTGGGACTGCTGGTGCCGATGCCGACATTACCGTTTGCGTTAATGGATAATCCGTTAATGGTTTGTCCCGCCTGTAGTGCCCCTGCTCCGTTAGTGGTTAGAGCTAGGAAGTTAGTTCCCAGGTTCCACAGCCCGGTATCAGTGTCTCCTGAGAAAGAGAAACTGGGTAGGGCAGATGTACCATTAGGGGCTAAGAATTGGCCGGAGGAGAGGGTTAAATTCCCTCCAAAAGTAGAGGTAGAATCTACAGAGAGAGTACCGGCTATTCTGGCATTTCCCCAGACATCCAGTTTATTGGTAGAGGTGGTGGCCCCAATTCCCACATTGCCATCCACAAACAGTCCATTGGTAGGGGCAGAGATCCCCTGGTAAAGACTACCAATATGAGCATTACCTGATACAGAAAGATTACTATTTGCTGTAGTTATACCTATTCCCACATTACCAAATACTGCCAGGCCATTGGTGGGTCCCGTAAGGGAAGTAGTAGAGGGCCAGAAGATCCCACCGCCATTAACCTGCAGTTTAGCTCCGGTGGCTGAAGTGCCAATCCCTAGATTACCTGAGGTTAGACTTAAGCCTACAAATGTCGGAGAAGAAGTGGTGGCTATATCCTGGATAGTATTAACAGCTCCGGAACTTACAGAGAAGTTAGTGGAACTGAAAGAAGCTACACCTTTGACAGAAGTGGAAGCATCAATCCCGGAGACAGTTAAAGTCCCACCCAAAGAAACCGGAGAACCTGAGACAGATATCCCTGTCCCGGCTGTAGCAGAGACTGTGATCGCGGAATTAACTAAATTAGCATTGGTAATTGATGAATTAGGTAGGGATAATCCTGAAGAAACTGTTAAGGATCCACCTATGCCTACACTACCGGTAGTTTCCAGTTGGTAGGAAGGGGAGGTTGTGCCAATCCCTACATTGCCACCGGCTGTTACAGCCAAACCATATGTTCCATTTGTGCCTCGAAGGAGAGAAGTGCCAATTACATCCAATGTTGCTGCTGGGGAGCTAAAGCCAATCCCGACGTTGCCGTCGTTTTTAATTGTCATTCGTGTTAAGGGAAGAATAGTGCCGTCAAGACTGGTTTTGAAATCAATGCGTCCCGGCATGTCAGAGCTGCCGGGTGTACCATCAACATAAAAGTAAACGCCTGCAGCTTGTCTATAAGATGCTCCGTCAGCCCCAAATGCTTGCAGTGCCATTAGTTCATCATTGTTTTGCACAATAGTATTGGCGTTGGTGCTGGTGGCCCTGGTTTTTAAGCCATTAATTTCTGCTCCATACGTATTAGCGCCTGTACCAACAATAACAACAGGTATATTAGACTCTGAATTGCCGGCAAAATAGCCCATGGGTGTGCCGAAGAAACCGCTGACATCCGCATCCATGGCTACTCCGGATTGAACTGATGTCCCAAAGTATCCTGTTCTGGGTCTGGTTGCGTTGTTAGCGCCGATATCGAAGGAATTATCAGCATTAAATGTTAAATTGCCTCTAAGGATGGTAGCGCCGATGACTTCCAATGCTGCAGCCGGACTGGTAGTTCCAATTCCCATACTCCCTGAAACAGCGAGCCCATTAGCAGGAGCGGCTACAGGAGCTGTGCCCCAACCAAAAAGTCCTCCTCCATTAACCTGCAAGGCTGCCCCGGCAGATGACACCCCAATGCCGACATTTCCTGATACATTCAAAGATGAACCAATTCCAACAACTCCGGAAAAGATGCCTGTTCCTGCGCTTAAATTGCCTGAGGAGTCAACTAAGAAGCCGGTATTTTCTACCCATTGGCTTGAGCTGGCATTCCATCTTAAGGTTGAATTATTAACCGTGCCCTGGTTTAAGCCGCCCCCGCCGGCCAAGTTCCAGGAATTGCCGTCCCACATGGCAGCAGTGGTATCTCCAACCTTAACTGTGGATCCATAAAATGTAAAAGGAGTGGAGCCGGTATTGGAAAGATACACAATTCTGCCGGCTGTGGTATTAGTAGGATCCGCTAGGGTGATAGTTTGGCTGGCGGTGGTCTGAGCTAGATTAAAACTGGTATAAATATCTATTGTGGTTGCAGCAGTGCCAATATTTCCGCCTGTGGCCAGGTCTGCCACGGATAATGTTCCAAATAAAGTCCCGCCGGCATTATGTAAAGCAGCCAGCGGAGAAGTAGTGCCGATACCGACATTGCCGCCTGAATTCCAGATAGTGGAAGAGTTAGCAATAGAGGAGGCAGAATCAAAGACCGGAATATAACCACTAGTGCCTGAACCGGTGATTCCACCTATTCCCGCAACTGTGGTCCAAGTTGCTAATCCGTCACCGTCAGAAGTTAAGACTTTATTGCTGCCGGGAGTCCCGCCGGTGATTTTAACTTGTCCGTTTACCTCTAATGCTGCTCCGGGAGAAATAGTACCAATGCCTAAGTTTCCTGATGAGTTAATGGTAATGCCCGAGGTAGCTGAGCCGCCGGTAATCAAGCCGATCGAGTTTGCGCCAATTCGATACATTCCAGAATCTGTATCATTGGTGAAGGTTAAACCTGGGGCAGCAGCTGTACCATCAGCTAGTTTGACCACGCCTCCGGCTGTTATTGTTCCGCTTAAAGAGATGGAATCTTTTAGAGAGATGGTGGCAGAAGAACCTAAGTTGATGTCACCGCCACCGGTTAAATTAGTGCCGGCCGTGACTGTCACCTTGTTGTTAGCCAAGGCTGAATTGGGGATGTTGGTGAAAGTATTGCTCGCGCCGGACATAGATTTATTGGTTAAAGTTTGAGTATTATCAATGCCGACCAGGGTGGTAGTCACATCAGGCAGGGTGATTACTCTGGCTGCAGTTGGAGTCCAGGTTAGAGTTCCTGTGGGGCCGCCGGATTGAAAGACCAATTGGTTTTGCGTGGCTGACAGGTTTAAAGTGTTGAAGGTAGGGGAAGCTGATGTGGATACATCTTGATCCAGTAAAGCATCGTTTGTTACAGTCAAGGTGGTATCTCCTGAGCTTAAAGCGAAGGATCCGGCTGCAGTAGCTTCCAAAGAGAGGCCATTGATGCTGTCACGCACAAAAAGGGAGCCGTTAATTTGGGTATCAGAGTTAACCTCTAAAAATTGAGAGCTGGCCGTTACGGCCAGGACAGATGAGTCAAGAGTTTGTAGTTTATAGTTCGTAGCGATGGGGGGAGGATCTTCAGGTGGAGCGAAGCCCAGTTCCTTAGCTTGCTTTGGATTAATTACAGCTATTAGTTCTTCAGCTACTGTATGAAATGGGGAGAGTAGTCCTGAGGTTATATTATTTTTGAAAAATTGCTGGGCAGCTTTGGGTTGGGTCAAGTAGGAAGCTGTAATCCAGGAGGTGATAAGTAGGGTGATGGCGGAAAGAAAAGCAGAACCAATTAGGAATTTGGTGATGAGGGAGGATTTACGAGAAGGGATATTGGGATATTGGGATATTGGGATATTGGAGATAGATTCTTCTGTTTCCGTAGTATCCTTGTATCCTAATATCGTGTCTTTTTCGACTCTCTTGAGTAGTTCTTCCGTGCTCAGTGAGTCACTTTGATATGTTTCGATGGGGTAGATTTCTGCAGCTGGGTTAAATTCTTTTAAGGTTGAAATGTGGTAAAGCCTGGTGCCTCCGGGAGTCCTGACAGTGGAGATTTTTCCTGCTTTTTCCCATCTTCTCAGGGTGTCAATAGATACACCTAAGATTTGGGCTGCTTGGCCGATCTTGAAGAAAGAGTTATTAGTTCGTAGTTCGTAGTTCGTAGAATTTGTTTTTCTCTGAACTTTTTTGACAGACGGATTTTGCATAAGACTACTTTTGCTTTGCAAAAGATCTTGAAATCCTCGTTTTGCTCGGATTATAGATTTTGCAATCTGAATTTCGGCTCCGTCTGCCTCAAATATATGCAAATCTGCTTACTTGCATAGATTCTATAATCCATCGTACATAGATTTACATAGATTTGTCAATAGTTATTATTAATGTAATATATATAATTAAAAAGAAAAGAGGATAATAACAAACTAGATCAGGTGGGATATCAAAAGAGATCAGGAGTTCGGAAACATCAGAAGAAATCGGCTAATATCAGAGGAGATCGGATAGCGGAAAGATCAGATAAAGTCAGAAAGTCTAATATTCCGATTTGTCCGACACACTGGTATATCTGTAATCTGATACACTGATACTCCGACACTCAGATTTATCTGGAATTAGTTTGGGGTTGAATGTATGTATAAATATTTACTTTATTTTCCGTTGTTACGATGATAGCCAGGGGAAATTTAAAAGTTAGTGGTTTTTGGTTAGCAGACCGTACCACTACGGGAGAATTTTCAACTAAAGTGATAAAGTTGGCATGTTGAGGCAAAATATCAAAATTGCCCTGGGAATTTTTGGAACTAACTGAGTTAGCTTCGGCATCAAGGATTAACTGCTGTGGGGAGATGATTCGTACATGTAGGGTAGGGTTAGCCATAAATAGATTTATGATTTAAGATTTATGATTTAAGATTTATGATTTAAGAATAAAATCCTTTAACGAACCAATGTACATGAACTGATCTACTGGGATGTTATCAAGCTTTCCAGATAGTATCATTGTGATATCGTTTACAGTAGTGTCTTTTGCCACATAAACACCTTTTTTTCCGGTTTGTTTTTCTGTCATAAAAAAGGGTTGGGTTAAATAATTGATAATCTTTTTGGTCCGGTTATAAAGTATCCTGTTTTCAGGAGACAACTCTTCTTCTCCGACAATTGCTACAATGTGTGATAGTTTGTTATAGTTTTCCAATAATTTTTGAAACTGTGTTAAGGCCCTGAAATGCGTTTCACCCAAAAAAGCCTTAGACAGAGTTCCAGAGGAAGACTGAAGCAGATCTATAGGAGGATAGATGCCTTTTTGGGCAACGGAACGTGATAGCACTATGGCATTATCCAGCACTGACATTACCGCTACCACTCCGGCATCCGTAATCTCATCAGCCGGTACATACACATTTTGGAAAGAAGTAATTGACCCGTTTGCCGTTGGAATTAGTCTGTCTTCCAGGGTGGAAACTTCTGTCTGTAAGGTGGCTTGATAGGCTTGTTCCGAAGGGATTGTGCCTAAAAGTGTGGCTACTTCTGAGCCAGCTTGTACATACCTAAACATATTGTCGATGAAAAATAAGACATCGGATTTTAATTCATCCCTGAAATACTCAGCCTGTGCTACTGCTGCCAGGGCTACCCGGAAACGAACTGCTGCGTTTTCATTCATTTGTCCCAAAACAATCACGGTTTTTGGCAGCACCCCGGATTCTTTTAAGCGCTGGTGCAGTTCTTGTCCTTCACGAATCCTTTCCCCAACACCCGCAAAGACTGAGAATACGTTTTGGGCTTTGCCTGTGACATTTCTTTCTGCCCTGCCTGTGATATTGTGCATAAGTTCTGTTAAAAGAATAGTTTTTCCTACTCCTGCCCCCCCTATAAAACCAACTTTGCCTCCCCGCTGGATGGGGGTCAAAAAATCTATTGCCTTGATGCCGGTTTCCAAAATCTGATAGCGGCTTTGTACAATATTCAAAGATGGCGCTTTAGAATATATGGAAGTCTTTTTAACGCTTGTGATTGGGCCCAGATTATCTTTAGGAGCTCCAAACAAATCCATCACTCTTCCCAAGACCTGCTGCCCCACAGGCACTTTTAAATCAGATCCTAGACCGACAACTTTCATCCCCCTGAACAATCTGTCTGGACTAGACAATATCGCCGCAAAAATGGCCGTCCTGGACTGTGAAAATACCTCTAAAATTACATTAGGGTTATTGGGGCAGAGCATTATCTCAAAAAGCTCCGGGAAATTATCTCCCTCGATTTCTATAGTGGCGATCTGGCCATTGACGGAAGTAATAATTCCCTGGGCCTGAGTAGAGTTATTTAATTGAGGTTGGACAGGTTGATTAGGCATTTTCTGTTATACACTATACATAATACTTTATACTGATTTACGTATTGCCATCATGCTGGCGAAATTCTCCAAAATCGTATTATTATCCATATTTCTTTTAACATATGCTTTAAGGGTGAGATAATCTTTTATCATTTTGTTGGCTTGTGTTTCTGCCTGATCCATAGAAATAAATCGGGAAGCGGTCCGGGAGAGTTCTGATTCCAAAAAAGTTCCTTCCAAAAGCAAAGTAATAATTTGACTGTCAAAAAACTCCAGTATTTTTGCCAGTTCCGGTTCAAAAATGAACTTGAATTCGTTGTTCGTTGTCCGTTTTTCGTTAACGAATGACGAATTAACGAGAGGCGAACTTGATGCGGTGATATCTGCGGTAGTGGGAACCTGACTTAATAAGCTTTTCATACTGGAATAGAAAATCAACACCTGTTTGTAATCCTTTACTAAATTTACCAAATCCTGAAGTTCCTGGGTATCAGGTTGGTCGCCTTTCAAAAGCACTTCTTTGACTTCACCTTCGAGGGGTGTGAATGCCCGAAAGTATTCAATGGCAGCTTTATTGACCAAGATTCGGTCCGTATCAAGTTTTTGAGTGGAAGAGACAAAATATTTTAGTAACTGCGAGTTAATTGAACCATAGAATCTATAATTTGAAGTTAAAACTATACTAACCGTCTTTTTTGGCTTGGGAGTTATATTAATCTTTTTCTTTACACTTAAATCTTTGACTAAGGCATAGATATTTTTGATCTCTTGAAAAAATATTCTGTTCCTTTCTGCTTCGGCCCTAATTCTTTTGATTTTAAGGTTGGCAATTTCAGAATAAGCCTGGGTAATAGCTTTTAAAGAATCTCCTTCTTCCAGCAATGCGTCAATTTGTTTAATAGTCATAGGTTTAAATAGGACACAGTTTACTTAATATCGGCCCCACACTTTCTAGTAACTTTATTAATTCTTCGTCGGTTTTTAGTTTAGGAACGGCTTTGGTGATTGATATCAGCTGGGGATGTCTGATAAAAGCATTCAGAATGATTGGTTTGTTCTTTTCTAAGAAGTTTCTGTTTTTATCCTGCAAAAAAGTGGTGAAGGGGAGTGCCAGCAGTATAGCCTGCAGTGGTTTGGCCACAGCAGTGAGTGGATCCTGTTTTAGTATTTCCATAATTAAGTCTCTTCTTTTTAGGATCAGCTGTGTTTCCTCCGGCAGTTCTGAGGAGAATCGGGAAATCGTTTCCAAATCCGCTGCGGCAGACAAAACCTGCCTTATCCTGGTTGAGAGTAAATTAGTCATTTGGTCTTGGGTTTGTCTGCCTACCCGGGAGACTGACAGCGATAGGTCAATAGCAGGGGTTTGTCCTTGAGACCGGAGAGCTGCTTTAAATAACAAGTGTCCGTCAGTCATTGACATGACGTTAGTGGGGATAAGAGTAGTAAAGTCGCTTAAAGATAATTCTATGACAGGCAGAGCAGTAATAGAGCCTCCTCCGTAACTGGGCAGGAATTTGCCTGCCCGTTCCAATAAATGCGCGTGTTGGTAGAACATGTCGCCCGGGTAGGATTCCCGGCCCGGTGATTTGTTTCCCAAAAGCGAAATCTCCCGGTAGATTTTGGCATGCGAACCCAAGTCATCCAGCACCAGCAGCACATCTTTACCCTTTTTTTGAAAATATTCCGCGATAGTAAAAGCAGTTTTGGGGGTTAGGGCGATCAGGGGAGCAGGCTCAGAGGAAGAGGTGGCTATAATCACAGTGTAATCCAATGCTTTATTTGCTCTTAGTGTATCAATTAAATTCCTGACTGTAACAGCCGGTTTTCCGATGAGCGCTAAAATGCAAATAACACCGGTCTTTTTTTGATTGATGATGACATCAATTAAAAATCCGGTTTTACCGGAATGGGCATCGCCTAAGATAAGTTCCCGCTGCCCCCGGCCTAATGGAACTAGTGTATCAATTAAACTTATTCCTGTTAAAAATTGTTCGTTAATAAACTCACGGGATTCAATTCCCGGAGCATCAACATCAAGTTCTGAATTTAAATTGTTTTTAGTCCGGGAAAGCAAGCCTCCGCCGTCAATCGGTACACCCAAGGGGTTTACTGCCCGGCCCAATAAAAAATCTCCTACGTTTACCCCCAAGCGGGAGGGTAGCCTTTTAAATTGCTGGCCTGGTTGGGTAGCTCCTTCATCCAGCATTAGAACTTCAACTTTATCTTCAAAGATTGCATTAACCCAACCCCGAAGATTACTCTCGGATTCCACCATATCATTAACCTTGATAGTGGGTAGGCCGTCTAAGTAAACCAGGAAATCTCGGGATGAGACAACATAGCCTACTTCGGTTTGGTTCACCTCAAAAACCTCCTAAACTCCTCCGAAAGATTCTGCTTTTTTTCTTCCAATTTTGCCCTCAGGGAATAATCCCGGTAGACTCCTTTCCAGGTCATGGCAGCGCCGGCAATTAGGTTTGGGTCTACCTTGATATCCAGAATTAGTGCTGAGAGATTAAAGGTTTTTCTGGCAAAAAATCCTATTTGATTTAGGGTTAGCTCATCCGGTTCAAATGATAAATAAAGGGTTAAATTTTTTAAAGTCCCGATTTCTTTTTCCAGACCGGAAAAAATTTCATAAACATTATCCTTAGTAAACTTTTGATAAAAGCTCTCAGGGAGCGATTTTAGCCAATTAGAGTCTTGGGTGGAAAGAGGTATATCAATCGTGGCCTCTGTCTGTCCAAAAAAAGTTTTTAGAAAATAAGAATTCAGAATTCTAAGCCTATGCTTAAGACTAGTTAAAGAATAGGTGTCTCTTAAGATGCTGTTTAGGATTTCATTCATACCACAAATTTTTCCACCTTCGCTTTTTCCAGCGCTTCGTATACTAGTTCCAGTTGATCCTTTAGGGATAATTTTTTTGCCAAAATTATGCTGAGTGTTCTTTCCATCATGGCAATAATATTTTCATCGATTAGCTTCAGTTGTTCGTTTTTGTAAGCATCTATTAACTGTCTGGTGCTTTTAAGCTCCAGTTCAATAGAGGAGGTAGTTTTCTGGGCTGTTTGCATTAAAAAATCAGATAACTTTTCCTCCACTCTGTTAAAAAGTTGGTTGATACGTTCCTCTCCGGATTTCTTGCTTGCTTCTTCAAATTCGCCGCTTCGCTTTTGCAGATCCTGCATAAATTGTAATAAACTAGCTTGGGCCGCCGTAATTGTTTGTTTAGAAGTATTTAAGGCTCCCGAGAGTTGTTCTGAGAAATCCCGCTCAAATTTATTGGTTTCAATTTTGCTCTCGGCTACTACCTTTATTCCCTCCAGTTCGGCCTGACCCAGGATATTTTCGGATTTTTTGATAGACTGGTGCAAGGTTTCCCAGCCTTTCTCTTTTATATCTTCCAGGAATTTATTACCTTCTGCTTCAAGTTTTTTCCGCTGGTTATACTCGCGAAGATAGAGGAGGATAGCAATGACTATTATAAAGCTTAAGACGATATAAACCGGATCTAATGGCAGGTTGGACATGGTTTGATAATACGATATAAATAGTCAAGAGTCTAGTGATTACAGTCGAATAATCAGTATCGAGGCTACGATTCCGATGATACCGGTGACCACCAATAGGGCAATGTTGATGACCATAGACAGTTGAATTGTTGATTTTGCCAAAGGGTTTCTGCCAAGGGCTTCAATACTTTTGGCAATTGACCTGGAAAAGGTTAAGAATCCGAAGGTGAAACTTAGAAGTATTACCAGTCCTGCGGCGATGAAACGGACCACATTACCAAGTTGTTTAGGGTCGTTGATGTTTTCCAAAAAGGCTGTACCAACGAAGCCAAATAACCTTCCGGCAAACCTGGGATTACTTAGTTCCGTGTATTCAATCCTGACGGCAATGGGAATTTTACCTGAGGCTACTTTACCGGTGGGGCCATCTATCTGTTCGGTGCCTTCTCCGGTAAAAGCAGCCAAAGCCATACCGACGGTATAACCGGATTCAGAGGCTTTTTGGCCTTTACCGGAAACAGAAGAAGAAGTGATGTAGTCTCCGTACTTGATCGGACCGTTTAAGGTGGTGACATTAACTTGAGCTACCCCGGAGCGGATAACAGGTTTACCTTTAACTTCGTTTCGATAGGCTACCAGGGGAGTATCCTGTACTACTCCGAAGATTTTATTGTCAAAACCAATGCTGGTACGGATTAAGCCTTTGTCAGTAGCTTTCAAGATATCTCCATCAGTAGCCTCCGCATCTGTCACTTCATAAACAGAAGTAACCTCAATGCCTTGAGGTTCTTGGGCATAACTAGTCAGGAGTTGGTAGTTGGTAGCTGGTAGTATTAGAAGTAGCACTAAAGCTGCAAGCGTGTTTACTACAAACCAGCAACCAATAACTAATAACTTACTCATGATTTCACAATACAACACAATAGCTAAAAGGTCAAAAGAGGATATAATCTTAATAAAGCCAAAAAAAGAGACAGTCCGTCTGAGCTGCCTCTTTTACCGGGAGTATAGTTAGGTATTAATATTTTGTCAATACTTCATTTTATATCAAAAGATATCAAGAGAATTACCGCAGAGGCAGGAAATGTAGGTTATAGGGCACAAGTGATAGTAAATAGAGGATCAGAATATATACAAACTATATCAAGTGATATAGGTTAGGATTTAGTTTAGCTTGTGAAAAGATAATGTGAAACAGAAAACAATTCTCGCTCGTCATGGCAAAAAGCACCGTTTGACTAGTATAGTCTGGAACATTTAAGTTTATCTCTAGTCTCACTATGTGAGAATTTTATGCTTAGCTACTGCACATAAAATTCTCAGATTGCTTTTATGATCATGACTTCGCTCGAGGCTACTCGATTTGCAAATCTTAAGCTAGATGCTAGAATGGACTAATGAAGAAGTATATTCCTAGCCAAATTGAGCCTAAATGGCAACAAAAGTGGAAAGAAGAGAAGTTATTCAGTCCTGATTTGGATCAGGCACCCAAGCCATTTTTTAACTTAATGATGTTCCCGTACCCTTCTGCGGAGGGCTTACATGTTGGGAATATGTATCCTTTTACCGGGTCTGATATATTTGGCAGGTTTAAAAGAATGCGGGGCTTCGATGTTTTTGAGCCTATCGGGTTGGATGGGTTTGGTATTCATAGTGAGAATTACGCCTTGCAGACTAACCAGCACCCAATGGATCTTTCTAAGGTTACGGAAAAAAGGTTTTATGAACAGTTAACTATGATTGGGGATGCCTACGATTGGGATCACACCGTAGAAACTTATAAACCTAATTATTACAAGTGGACACAGTGGATCTTTCTGCAGATGTTTAAAAAAGGCTTGGCTTATCGGAAAAAAGCCAGTGTAAATTGGTGTCCGAAAGATAAAACAGTTCTGTCTGATGAGCAAGTGGTAAATGGTTTGTGCGAGCGGTGCAGCAGCAAAGTGGAACAGAAGGAGCTTGAGCAGTGGTTTTTTAAGATTACAGACTATGCTGATAGGTTGTTGGAGAATTTAAAAACCATTGACTGGTCGGAAAAGGTCAAGCTTATTCAAAAAAATTGGATCGGGAAAAGCGAAGGAGTGCTACTAAAGTTTAAATCTGAAAACGGAAAAGACGAGGCTGAAGTTTTCACTACGGCTTTGGATACAGTTTTCGGAGTGACTTTTTTGGTTATCAGTCCCGAGAATCCTTTGCTAGCAAATTTTGTGACGCAGCAGCAAAAGCAGTCTGTAGATGAGTATGTGCAGCTTGCCAGAAAGAAATCTGAGCTGGAAAGAAAAGAAAATAAAGAAAAAACAGGTATCTTTACAGGTGGGTTTGTCATCAATCCTTTTAACGGCGAGAAAGTGCCTGTTTGGGTGGCTGATTATGTTTTGGCCGGCTATGGAACTGGCGCAGTGATGGGTGTGCCGGGCCACGACGCCAGAGATTATGAGTTTGCCAAGAAATGGGGCTTGGAAATTAAGCCGGTTATTAAGCCCAAAGATGGGGTAACAGGTGCCAATATCGAAGAAGACGGCTTTTGGGATTATGCGGAAGAAATCAAAAACCTTTTTGCAGAAAAATCCACGCTGTTTAACTCAGGAGAATATAGTGGTTTAAACTCAAAAGAAGCCAAGGAGAAAATGTCCGGTTTTATGGAAAGCAATAAACTGGGGAGTAGGCAAACACAGTATCATCTGCGTGATTGGTTGATTTCCAGGCAGAGATACTGGGGACCGCCGATACCGATTATTTATTGTGATAAGTGCGGAACTGTTCCTGTTCCGGAAAAAGATCTGCCGGTGGAGTTGCCTAACGTTCCCGAATTCAGGCCTACAGGCACAGGTGAATCTCCGCTTTCCTCAGTGCCGAATTTTTATAATGTAGCTTGTCCTCAGTGTGGTGGGCAGGCTAGGCGCGAAACAGACGTATCTGATACTTTCCTGGACTCAGCCTGGTATTTTTTAAGATATCCCTCGACTGAGTTTACAGAAGTTCCTATTGATCAAGGTAGAACTAAGAAGTGGCTGCCGGTAGACATGTATATTGGTGGGGCAGAGCATGCAGTGTTGCACTTGCTTTACTCGCGTTTCATTACCATGGTTTTAAAGGATTTGGGCTATCTTGAATTTGAGGAGCCATATAAAACGTTTTTTGCTCACGGGCTCATTATCAAAGACGGAGCAAAGATGAGTAAATCCAAGGGGAACGTGATTAACCCTGACAAATACATTAAAGAATATGGCGCAGATACACTGAGAGTTTATTTAATGTTTATGGGGCCTTTAAGTGAGGGAGGGGATTTTAGGGATGGAGGTATGAATGGTGTTTATAGGTTTTTACAAAGGATTTGGGGATTGCAGGAGAAGTTAAAAGTTCCCCGGCCTCGCTCCGCGAAGCGGGGCGGGCAAAGTGCAAAGTTAAAAGTTGAGGACTCAAGAGTGATGCATAAAACAATCAAGAAAGTGACAGAAGATATTGAGCAGTTGAAATTTAATACTGCTATTGCTTCTCTGATGGAATGGTTAAATCATCTTTCCAGGAGGGAAAGTGTATCAGAAGATGAGTATAGAACTCTTTTGAAGCTGTTGGCTCCATTTGCTCCTCATATTACAGAGGAGTTATATCAGTATATCAGTGGATCTGAGAAACTGACACACCGACACACTGAAACACCGACCAACTGGTCTATTCATCAGCAGTCTTGGCCGGAGTTTGATAAAAATCAGCTGGAAGAGGAAGAAATTGCAGTGGCAGTCCAAGTTAACGGAAAAGTTAGAGATGTGCTCCTGATTCAAAAAGATCTATTAGGTAATAGAGAGGTCGTAGAAAAAATGGCAAAAGAGAGCCAAAAAGTCCAGAAATTTTTGGCCGGAAAATTTGTGAAAAAAAGCGTGTATGTTCCCGGTAAGATAGTTAGCCTGGTAGTTAGCAGTTAAATTTACAGTTTGCTAAAGAAAGAATACCAATATTTTAGACTGTTATGACAATCCAATCAAAAATTACCCTAAAAAGAGATAATAATTGGTTACTGTCACGCCTTGATTTTATCTGGAGTAAGTATTTTAGCGACACTCCCCAAACTAATAAAGTATTTATTAATTTTGGCAGATACGCTAAATACAGATTGGGATCTATCAGGCTGAACAGAAAAACAAAGGCTAGTTTTATTATCATTACTTCAATGTTTAAAGACCCAAAAATTCCAGCTGAAGTGGTAGACCATACCATTGGCCACGAGTTAACTCACTATGCCCACGGATTTTCATCAGTTCATCCCAGGTTGCATCGTTACCCTCATGCGGGCGGGGTAGTTAAAAAAGAGATGGAGGCGAGAGGTATGGGATATTTACATAAAGCATATCAAGATTGGGTAAAGCAGTATCGGAAGAAACTGCGGATGGAAACTTAATGGAAAATTTTAACTGGAGAGAAAAATTGGATCAGTTTAAGTTACCAATTGGTTTGTCTTTAGTGGGGATTGTTTTAATTGTGGGTGGGATGTTTGCTTCAGGTTTAACCAAGCAGAAACCGAAACAGTTTCCTAAGGAAAGTTTGATTGAAAGTCAAAAACTAATATCAGTTGATGTATCAGGAGATGTGGTCAAGCCTGGGGTTTATCAGTTAGGGGATGGTTCCAGGGTTGAGGATGCTGTGGCGGCTGCCGGAGGATTTAGTGAAAGTGTTGATCAGGAATATGTATCAAAGTATTTAAATATGGCACAAAAACTATCAGATGGTAGTAAAATTTATGTGCCCTCTGCTGGAGAGCAAACTGCTGGGACTGGAAGCGTGGGAGCAGTGGCAGGTGTGGCCAGCGCAAATACCAAAGTGAATATTAACACAGCCACTCAAGCTGAATTGGAAGCGCTACCGGGCATCGGCCCGGTGACAGCCTCAAAAATTATTTCAGACAGGCAATATCAGACAGCAGAAGACTTATTGAATAAAAAAGTTGTCAGTAAAGCTGTTTTTGAGAAAATTAAGGATCAATTGGTGGTATATTGAAATGGCTCGTTTGTTACAATGTTAAGCAGCTCGTCACAGTACAAAAAATCGCTCGCACGCTAGTATCGTTGCTCGCTTGTGAGAATTTTGTGGATACCAATGGTTTCGAGACATTAAGGCGAACAGCATAAAATCCTCAACATTTTTTGTTACTTTATGACTTCGCTGCTTTTATGAAGAATAAACTTCCGGTAATCCTTTCTATATTACTTTATTGCTTGATTTTTTTTCTAAGATATCAGCAGGGAGGATGGGATATCAACCTGGATCTGTTTCCGGAGTTCCGTCAAAGCTTGGATGCTCGCATTAGCCAACTTTTGCCTTCACCGGAAGCAGAACTATTGTCTGGAATATTATTGGGAAACAAAAAAAGTTTGCCTCCTGAGCTTAAGTTAGCCTTAAGGGACACCTCGACTCTGCATATGGTGGTAGTTTCGGGCCAAAACTTGAGTATGGTAGCAGGGTTTTTCTTACTGCTCTCCGGTCTGATCAAAAGGAGGATAGCGATTGCTTTTTCTCTTTTAGCAATCGTCTTCTATACTTTGCTAACCGGTGTTCAGGTGCCAGTACTTCGTGCGGCAGTTATGGCTATTTTAGCTTTCTATGCCGAGGCAGTGGGTAGACAAAGAGATGGGGTATGGGTTTTAATAGTTACAGCAGGATTAATGTTACTCGTAAATCCTAGTTGGACCGGCGATTTATCATTTCAGCTTTCTTTTTTAGCCACACTAGGAATAATTATGGTTGCACCTTTGTTTTCGCGGGCTTTAAAATTCCTACCTGTATTTTTAAGACAAGACTTGGCTGTAACTGTAGGAGCACAGCTTTTGATTATGCCGATAATAGTCCAAAATTTTCACCAACTTTCTGTTGTTGGGGTCTTCGCAAACCTGTTAGTGGGTTGGACAATACCTTTTATTATGATTCTAGGGGTATTGACGTTAGTTTTAGGAGGAGTAGTCAGTTTTATCACTAGTGCATTCTTAACATACTTTGTTTATACGGTGAAATTTTTTGCCTCTTTACCTTTTGCCTGGGAGTATGTGGGGGAACAGTGGGTGATAGTGTGGGTAGGGTATTATTTGGTGGTAGGAGGGGTGTTGTTAGCAATAAAGAAAACCACTAATAAATTAACCTAATTGACCTAATTCCTAATTACTTTTGATTAGAAATTAGTCATTAGAAATTAGAAATTTGTGTTATGATTATCTTATGTTAAAACAGCAAGTTCTGGAGGACCTTAAGGAAGTAGTTAAAGACTTAGGGTTTCCAACTACTGATATAGTAATATCTATTCCCAAAAATTCCACCTTTGGAGACTATACTACGAATTTGGCTTTGCAGCTTGCTAAACTGGAAGGTGCTAAAGGCAAGCAGCCCGCTTCGCAGAGCGCTAAGCGAGGCGAGTCACCGGTGGAAATTGCTAAGCAAATAGTAAGTCACTTAGGTGACATAAGTTACTTAAGTAAAATTGAAGTTGCCGGCAGCGGTTTTATAAATTTTTTTATTAAGGATAAGGAGCTAATTAAAAATGCTGATGGTTTAGATATGTTGCAAAAGTCAGATAATTCTCAAAAAGTGTTTATTGAGTATGGTCATGTTAATCCTTTAAAAGAAATTCATATCGGACATCTTCGGACTTTTATTTTGGGGGAAAGCATATGTAGAATCTACGGCGCTTTGGGACACAAAGTTTTCCGGGCAAATTACCAGGGGGATATTGGTCTTCATATTGCCAAGGCGATTTGGGGGATTAAAAAGTTTGGTTTACCCGGCAAGGAGCTTAACTTAGAAGAAAAAGCCAAATTTTTAGGTCAGGCTTACGCGGAAGGGAATAAATTTTACGAAGAAGATCTCATTATAAAAAAAGAAATTGACCAAATTAATACTGACTTGTACAAAAAAGATCCTTCTCTAAAAGAAATTTATACTTTAGCAAGAGAGTGGAGTTTGCAGTATTTTGAGCCTATTTATACTCTTTTGGGAGTAAAATATGACCGTTGTTTTTTTGAAAGTGAGGTTTTTGAGCGGGGAAAGCAGATAGTTTTAGATAATGTGGGTAAAATCTTTGAAGAAAACGCGGGAGCGGTCATTTTTCCCGGAGAAAAATATGGTCTTCACACCAGAGTCTTTATAACCACTGCAGGTAACCCGACTTATGAAGGTAAAGATATGGGTTTAGCTGAATTTGAATATGATACCTTTAACTATGATCAATCGATTCATGTAGTAGCTTCCGAGCAGGAAGGCTATTTCCAGGTAATATTTAAAGCTATGGAACTTATATTTCCTTACTTAAAAGGTAAAAAATATCATTTATCTTATGGCATAGTTGATCTTAAAGAAGGGAAGATGTCATCGCGGACAGGTAATGTCATCACAGTTAATGATTTGTATCATGTAGTTTCGGAAAAAGTCAGAGAGCTCATTAAACAAAGTAAGATACATATAGACCAGCAAGTTGTTCGAATGGTTTCGCTGGGAGCAATCAAATTTTCATATCTAAAATTTTCTCCGCGGCCGAATATGGTATTTGACCTTGAGGAGTCAGTTTCCCTGGAGGGTGATAGTGGGCCTTATATCCAATACACCTATGCTAGGATTCAATCTGTGCTCCGAAATGCCAAAAGAGAGGAGAGTCGCGGATTTGAAGATATAGAGTTAGACCCGGAGGAACGGGCAATCCTGCGCTCACTTTTATATTTTCAAGAAACTGTGGAACAATCTGCTGCTACCTTGCACCCCAATCTTTTAGCTTCCTATTTAGTAGAGTTAGCCAGGTATTATAACCTTTTTTACCAAAAAAGTCGGATCATAGGTTCAGAAAAAGAAGATTTTCGATTGAAGTTGTCAGAGGAAGTAGGCAAGGTGTTGGGGAAAGGATTGAGCTTGTTGGGGATTGATAGTCCGGAGAGGATGTAGAGATAGGGCGCATCTCTACAGTTCTCGCTGCCCTAAAGGAGTATATGTTTAAGAGAAATCATGCAAAAAGACGATCCACTAATATAGTCTTTGTTATATTTAGACTATGTTTAAGTCTTGTCATGTTTGTGGTTTTACTACTGGGTATTTATTCTGCCTATAAGCATTTTTCAGGTTTGGATCCTTTAAAGCTCAACCCCCAAGCGATTCTATCTGAATTATTAGCAGGTAAGGTGCCGAAAGAATTTTTGGGAATCCTTTCTTCCGCTAAGGTTACCCAGGGCTTGTCAGACCAGATTAATCAAAAGGTGTTAAGCCAGCAACAAAGCAAAGAGATCGGGTCGGAGAGCCAGCCAGAACCTACCAGTCAGCTTGCATTCAGGTTTGTATTGATATCTGATTCCCATAGTGACAATGTTAATTTAGGTAAGGCTCTTAGTCAAGCCAAGAGCAATTTTCCCGACCTTAAGTTTATCATTGGCCTAGGAGACTATACTGAAGTAGGGACTATTAATGAACTTAAAAATGCAAAAAAAGAGCTAGATAGTTCAGGTCTCCGGTATTTTCTAGTACCGGGTGATCATGATCTGTGGGATTGCCGAAATAGAGCGCTTCCGCCGGTATCTTGTTTTAGCCAGGTTTTTGGCCCGTCGTACCAATCTTTTACTTTTGAAAACTTCCGATTTATTTTGCTTAACAACAGCGATAATTATGTGGGATTTGATAGTGAACAATCAAAATGGATTACCCAGGAACTGGAAAAAACAAAAACAGAAAAACCGAAGGGGACTTTTGTATTTATTCATGAACCACTTTTCCATCCTTCATCAGACCATATAATGGGTTGGGTAGAGAAGGAACTAAAGTCTCAAGCAGGTGGGCTATTATTTCAATTAAAAGAAGCAGGGGTGGCCAAGGTATTTTCAGGGGATATACATTATTTTTCCGATTATTCTGAACCTAAAACTCAAATACCTATGGTAACGATTGGGGCTGTGACGATTGAAAGGAATCCTCAGGCTCCCAGGTTTGGGGTAGTGTCTGTTTTTGAGGATGGTTCAACAGAGGTAGAAGATGTGGAGATTAAGTAAGGATCGCAGCTCGTCTGGTCAAAAAGCACCGTTCGTGTCTCCACAGCACTCACTATGGATTTGTTTCGCGCCGGATAAGTACCTGAATCATGAAATAAGTGGTGCGCTCAACTTCATCGATTGCTTTTATGACTTCAGACTTCGCTGCTACTATATAGACGGTTTATGAAAAATTATATATAATACTTTGAATATGTTACAGCAAACCTTAATCATAATAAGAACCCTTGCTTCGCAAGGAACCTTGAAATAATTAATCTTTATTTATATGAAACAGAGGACATTAATTATTATTAAACCTGATGGTGTCAAAGGCGGCTTTACTGATGAGATAATCAGGCGGTACGGCGCGGTGGGTTTAAAGGTAGTTAAACGAAAAGACATGACAGCGCCTCTTGATATTGTAGAAAAGCATTATCCGATGGAGCCTGAGTACCTGCGTTCCATAGGAGAAAAAACCATAGCTGCCGGTCAGGCTGTTACGAGTGCTGAAGATCAGGGCAGAAAAGTAGTCACCTGGCTTCGGAAATTTATTACCTCCGGCCCGATCGTGGCAATGGTTTTGGAAGGAGAGGATGCAGTAGTCGTTGCCCGCAAAACAACCGGTTTTACTGACCCTGCCACGGCTGAAAAAGGTACGATTAGAGGAGACTTGGGAACTGATAATATTTTGGATGCCAACAGGGAAGAACGGCCTGTGTGGAATCTGATTCATGCTTCTGGTTCTCCGGAAGAGGCCCAAAAAGAAATTGCGTTGTGGTTTGGTCGGGGTGCTGGGAATAAGATAGGGTCCACTTGAAACTTCGTTTCAATGTGGCTTCCTTCTTGATCCCGCCCCCTCCTTTGCTTCACTCTGTCGGGGTGCTGGGAATTGAACCCAGTGTCTCTGCGACCCGAACGCAGCGTGATACCGATTCACTACACCCCGTATAACCTAACATTATAACTCCTAAGATGCTAAAATATAAAGTAATGTGAGTTAAAGTGGAGCTTTCAAAAATTGGCTCTGTAGCTCAGTGGATAGAGCAGTCCCGTCCTAAGGGAAAGGTCGTGAGTTCGACTCTCGCCAGAGCCGCCAATATTGTAGAGTAGCTCAGTCTTGCAATCTGCCAAAGGGGATTGCGTGTAGGGATACTTATGTCACGACGTTTTAAATTAATTTTAGCTGTCAGGTTTTTAGGCTATTTTGTATTCTTCTTGGGGTTAACTGCCTTTATTTTTATGGTGGGGCCTGTTGTTAAAGCAGAACTCAGCTACAGGACAGATAGGATTTTGGGGGTTAAAAGGACTGTCCCAAAGATAGTTGTTTCTTCTGAACAATTTGCAGAGCCTTCGACCCAGATACAATCAGAAGGGGGCGGGCCTGCCCGCGATGCTGTGAGCAACGGGACGGCAGGCGGGCCGGTGAATTTTAGCAACGTTGATGTATCGGAAAATAGTATTATTCCGGTATCAACAGAATATGGAATAGTGATTGAGAAAATAAATGCGAATGCGAGGATTGTTCCTAATGTTAATCCGGCCGTTGAGCGGGCATACCTAGCTGCGTTGCAACAAGGAGTGGCTGAGGCTTTGGGTTCAACGCCACCCGGACAGCCTGGAAATTTATATCTTTTTTCCCACTCCACAGATGCCCCTTGGAATATTGTCCGTTTTAATGCCGTATTTTATCTTCTACGGGAACTGGAGGCGGGCGATAGGGTAATTATCTTTTATCAAAACAAAAGATATGACTATGTAGTTTTTGATAAAATCATCGCCAAACCAACTGATGTGTCTTATTTAACAAATAAATACGAATCTCCGGTACTGACACTGCAAACTTGTGATCCTCCGGGGACACTACTGAATAGACTCGTAATTCGGGCGAAATTGGTCAGTAGTTAACAGAGAGTTTCTATAAGTGACTTAGGTTGTTTAAAGTGTTAAAATTAAAAAATGTCCAAAAGATTTATTTTTACAATCATCACTCTGGTGGTAATTGCCATTGCTGCGGCTATTGCCATATTTTTGGCAAAGGGTTACACTTTCTCGCCGGAGGAGAAAAGGATTGTAGGTACAGGCATCATTACCATTTCTTCAGAGCCTGACTCTGCCTCTGTCTTTATAGACGGGCATCTGACTACCGCCACTAATGCTACGATTTCTTCTCTTCCGCCTAAAACTTATTCAGTGAAAGTAGTTAAGGAAGGTTTTATTCCTTGGGAAAAGGAAGTTTCTGTAAAAGAAGGATTGGTAACTCCAGTAAAAATTACGCTTTTTCCGGCTATCCCCACAATTTACCCTTTAACTTTTAATGGGGTAGTTAATCCAACCTTGAGTTCGGATGGAAGTAAACTTGCCTTTGTGGTTCCCGCTTCTGCCGGTAAGAAAGCTGGGGTTTGGGTTTGGACGCAAATCAGCAATCAACCTATTTCTTTTGCCAGATCCGCAGAGCCCCACCAAATCGCCCAAAATTCAACTGCAGACTTTTCTAAAGCAACTCTTAAATGGTCCGGCGATTCGAAACAAGTTTTGGCGACGGTGGACAACAATAACTATTTGCTGGAAGCTGACAGGTTAAACAGCGAGCCGCGTGATATCACACCAACCTTACAAGCAACTATGAAATCCTGGGAAGATGATACCAAAAGTAAAGATGAGGCCAGGATTTTAGCCATTAAAGATGTCAATTTTCAAAAGATTGCTTCATCTGCTGCGTCGATACGCTGGTCACCGGATGAAACTAAATTCATGGTAGGATTGAGAGTTTATGATTTAGAAGATAAGAAGGAGTATGCGTTGCCAGGGGCAAAAGTGCAGATGTGGTTACCGGATTCAAGACATATTATTATGGTTGAGGAAAAAACTATATCAGTGGTGGATTTTGACGGAACCAATAAGGCGATTATTTATGCTGGTAGTTTTCAGGATGATTTTGTTTTTCCGTGGTTGGATTCATCCAGGTTGGTTATCATCAGCTCTTTTCCAACCCCTACAGCCTCAGAGCCCAATTTGTACGGAATCAATCTCAAGTAGTTAGTAGTAAAATAATCTTTCTACGAACTAACAACTACGAACCCTGAACTCCTTTGATCCATTTAGTATATCTTGTGATCAGGTTTTTTGATTGGTAAAATGACACCCAGTAATGTTTAATTTTTCCAAACGAGTAGGTATTGACCTTGGTACTGCTAATTCTCTGGTATATTTGGCCGGTACCGGTATTGTTTTAAACGAACCAACTGTGGTGGCAGTAACCACTGATGACCATCGGGTTTTGGCTGTTGGGAATGAAGCCAAAGAAATGTTAGGCAGGACCCCAGGTAATATTGTGGCCTCCCGCCCTATGAAAGATGGTGTGATTGCGGATTATGTTATCACTGAGGCGATGATCCGTTATTTCTTGGATAAAGTTTGCGGTTCCAGCAGGCTTTTTAAGCCGGAAGTGATGGTTTGCGCGCCGGCCGGAGTTACCTCTGTTGAAAAAAGAGCTATTCTGGATGCCACTCTTTCGGCCGGAGCAAGAACCGCTTTTTTAATTGATGAACCGCTCGCTGCAGCAATCGGCGCTAAAATCCCCATTGCCAATCCTTCCGGTAATATGATTGTGGATATTGGTGGAGGCACCACTGAAGCTGCTGTAGTTTGCCTGGGAGGGGTGGTAGTCCACTCGTCGGTGCGGGTGGGTGGTAATAAAATTGACGAGGCGATACAAAGTTATGTCCGTAAAAAACATAACTTAATTATCGGAGAAAGGATGGCTGAGGAGGTAAAGATTAAAATCGGGTCTGCTACAGAGCTTAAAGGTTCAGAAGTTCAAAAAATGGAAATCCGGGGCAGGGATGCTTTTACGGGACTACCTAAAACCGTAGAAATTACCTCGGATGAAGTAACTGAGGCAATTGCGGATATAACTAAAAGAATTGTCAGTGCTGTTAAGGGAGTTTTGGAACAAATCCCGCCGGAGTTGGCATCAGATATTATTGATAAAGGCATTGTGATGAGCGGGGGGACATCACTGCTTCGCAATTTAGATAAATCCTTTACGGATTCTTTGGGGGTACCGGCGGCTTTAGCAGAAAACCCGCTTTTGTGTGTGGCGCTGGGAACTGGTTTGGCTTTGGAAAACCTTGATCTGTACAAGAGATCAGTATCTAAGCGATAATAGCGGTATGGTGATTGGTTTTGATGCGTCAAGGGCATTTATAGCTGGTAGAACCGGGACGGAAAATTATTCTTATCAACTACTGAAATCTTTATCCGAAATTGACAACAGAAATAAATATATTGTTTACCTGCGGCAGATAGCTGTGCCGGGGGTGAATTGGCCGGCCAATTTTCAATTTAAGAAGATTTCCTGGCAAAGACTTTGGACCCAAGGTGGTTTGGCCAGGCAAACTTTTGCCGATAAGCTGGACGTACTGTTTGTGCCGGCGCATACCATTCCCATAATCCGGCGGCCGGGCTTGAAAACCGTGGTTACTGTTCACGACTTGGGCTCAGAATATTTACCAGGCATGCATCAGGTTAAACAACGGTTTTACCTGGGATTTATGCAGAAGGTTCAACTGCGCTCTGCCACGAAAATTATTGCCGTTTCGGAAGCTACAAAAGAGGATTTGGTAAAAAAAATAGGGATAGATTCAAAAAAGATCAAAGTAGTATATGAAGGATACGATAAAAAATTATTTAGACCAATAAGAGGTGATCTATTAGTTAATAGTTTGAAGCGGTATGATCTGCAATCTGGGAATTATTTTCTGTTTGTAGGAACAGTGCAACCCAGGAAGAATCTGGAGAGATTGATAAAAGCGTTTTCGTCATTCGTCATTCGTCATTCGTCGAATTTAAAGAAAATAAGAATAGCGAAAAACGAATTACAATTGGTTATTGCTGGTTCTAAAGGTTGGCTTAGCGATGAAATATATAAGTTACCGAAGAAACTAGGGATTGATGAGAAAGTGAAGTTTTTGGGATATGTGTCTGACCAAGATTTGCCGGCTTTGTATAGTGGAGCAGTAGCCTTGACTTTTCCATCTCTTTTTGAGGGATTTGGCCTGCCTATTTTGGAAGCCCAAGCCTCCGGGTGTCCGGTATTAACTTCCAATATATCCAGTATGCCGGAGGTGGCCGGTCCGGCAGCCGCCGGAGGATCTGTTTTAGTGGATCCTTACTCGGTTGATGGTATAGTAAAAGGTATGGAGAGGGTCAAGCTTGAAGGGGAAAGAGGAAAGTTAATAAAGGCAGGGTTTGAGAATATAAAAAGGTTTTCTTGGGAGAAGTGCGCTAAGGAAACACTAGAGGTACTGGAGAACGTATGAAAACTGATGTACTGGGAGTAAAAATTGATGATATTAATATGGTTGAGGCCCTTTCTGTGGTAGAAAAGTGGATTTGGAATCCAGGCCCGCCTGCTATCGCAAGCGAAGCGTTGCGGGCAGGGAAGCATTACATTGTTACTCCTAATCCGGAGTTTTTGGTGGCAGCGCAAAAAGATCAAGTATTCAAAAAGATACTTAACAGCGCGGATTTATCTATACCTGACGGTAGTGGGTTGAAGCTTTCCGGGAAGATTAAAAATATTTTTTCCGGCACTGATTTTATGGAGCAGTTAGTAAAGCTCTCGGCAGAAAAGGGCTTTGTAGTAGGATTTCTAGGGGGTAAAGACGGAGTAGCAAAAAGATGCGCTGAGTGCTTGTTGCGAAAATATCCAAACCTTAAAATTAGTTATATTTCCTCTTTAGGAATCGTTGGCAAAAATGGTAACCCTTCCACAGCTACCAGCTACCAACTACCAGCTACTGACATTTTATTTGTAGCCCTTGGCCACATCAAACAGGAGAAGTGGATTGCAACTAACCTGGAGAAGATTCCAGTTCATGTGGCTATGGGAGTTGGAGGGGCTTTTGATTATCTTTCGGGGGATGTACCCAGGGCACCGAAGTGGATGAGGGATTTAGGGCTTGAGTGGCTGTTTAGATTAGTTGTTCAGCCCTGGAGGATTAAAAGGCAATTAGCCCTCTTGCAGTATCTTTGGTTATTGACCAAAGCTCACTAGTTACTTTAAGCTAAGAATATGGTGACTTTCAAAACTGCGGATGATCTTAAACCTATTTTGATGGATTCTACGGGAAAGAAAGTAAAGACTCCTTATTATTTAATTGAAGATAAGGAACAGATTATATTTGTAGTTTCATCGGGTCTAAATGGAGTAGAATTTAATAAAACTTTAGGTTATTTTAGTAATTTTCCTGGAATGCAAACATACCTGTGTTTGCATGGGTCCGGAATTTTACTAATGCAAAGAAATGATGAGGTAGGGGAAGCCAAAGAATTTAAAATGGTTATGCTAAGTCCCTTGAAGCAGGTATCTGTTCCGGTGGGGTGGGGTATGTGTCTTGTGAATACGGGAAGTAGTCTTTTAGTTGTTCTTCGAAGCGCCTTGGAGGAAAAATATCAAGAATCAAAGCCGTTTATAGAGAAAAAGGGTCTGGCTTACTATGTAATAGAGAAAAAGGGAGAAATTGTTTTTGAATTAAACCCAAACTACAAAATTCATCCACAAATAACTACTGAATAGTTTTTCCCTTTCTGACAACATATTCAGTGCCAATTAGCATATTATGGTAATAGAGTGCTAATAAGAGGTTGGAGCGGAAGAACTGCCTGTTGCTTTCTGAGTAATTCCTAGTAACCATAAAACTGCCTCTTTCTTGTATCTTCGATCTCCACGGCTGTTGATTCTGATAGCAGGGAGTTTTCCTCTTTTACCCCACCTTTTGATGGTAAGAGGGGAGACACGTAGTACTTCCGCAACTTCTTTAACTGTTAATAAATCAGGAAGATTCTCAAGTGATAATTTGTCTGCCATTCTACCTCATTGTATATCATAACAAAACAGATGGTGTCAAGTAGTGAAGAAGGCAGCTCGTCAGTGCACAAAACACCGTTCGACCAGAGTTACCTGTAATATGGAGTCACTCTCTGATCTCACTATGTGAACATTTTGTGATGAGTATCTGCACACAAAATGTTCAGATTGCTTTGATTGCACTTGACTTCGCTGCCTATCAATAAGCAGACCCAACCTTAAGGTTGGGTCACTGTAACTCTACGGTAGCACCTGCTGCTGTTAACTTGGTTTTTGCTTCTTCAGCGGTCTGCTTATTAACCCCTTCTAAAACAGGTTTAGGAGCTGCTTCAACTAAGTCTTTAGCCTCTTTAAGTCCTAAGGTTTGAACGAGTTCTCTTACAGCTTTAATAACTGCAATTTTATTGGCCCCTGCGCCTGCGAGAATCACATTGAATGTGGTCTTCTCCTCGGCTGGTTCGCCGTTACTTGCTGCCGGACCGGCTGCTGCTACAGCTACTGGAGCTGTTGCGCTAACACCAAATCGCTCTTCCAGTGCGTGAACTAAATCAGCCAGTTCCAAAACAGATAATTTCTCAATCTGTTCAATAATTTTTTCTAGATTGGCTGAAACAGGTTTTGATTCCTTTTTCGCTTCCTCAGCTTTTTTCTCTTTGACAGGTTCGGCTTCTTTCGGAGCTTCCTCTGTTTTAGATTCTTCAGAAGGTGCTTCCTCAGTTGCGACTTCTTCTGCTTTCGGTTCTTCGGCTGCAGCTTCTGCTGGAGCTTCTTCTACCGGTTGACCTTCGTCAGTAGGCAAGCTTTGCTTATCTTGTGTTGTATCGTCTGCCATAAATTAAACACCCCCCTTCTGTTTTTGTAGTTCGGAAAGTGCATATACCAGATTTCTTAAATTGCCCTGTAATACCGAGACCATGCCTTGCAGGGGAGCCACCAAAACCCCGACTGTTTTAGCCCTGAGTTCGTCTTTGCTTGGGAGCGTTGAAAGTTGTAAGATTTTTGCCTCATCTAGTGTTAAACTTCCCAAAAAGCCGCCTTTTACTCTACCCAATGCCGCATCTTTTAAGGCTTTGACCAATATCTTAATAGGGGAGATTTCATCATCATAGGCAAAAAGGGTGGCGGTGGGACCCTCTAAATCAGTTGGTAGTTCGTAGTTGGTAGTTTGTAGTGAACGCGAAAGCAGGGTGTTTTTGGTGACAGAGAACTCACCTTGAACTTCCCGTAGTTTGTCCCTGAGGTCTGACAATTGTTTCATGGTCATGCCTTTATAATCAGCAAAAACCAAAGCCTTGGCCCGGCCTAATTTTTCCGTTAATTTTGTAACTTGTTCTTCTTTTTGTTGTCTAGTTTTAGCCATTTTTAGGCAAAAGACTGAGGCTTTAAAAAAGCGCCACAATGGCGCCATTAAAAAAATTTAATGATTACGCCTCGGTGAGACTTATCGACGACCCGCACTGAGCGTAGTCGAAGGGCTCACTGTCTTAAGCCACCTCATTTTATCCTGAGACTCTTCACTTGTCAATAGCAGGGAGTTTAAGGGGAAGGAGCAGGAGCAGGTTCGGAAGGTGGTGGAGCTGATTCAGTTGGTGGAGGGGCTGATTCAGTGGTTGGGGCGCTGGAAGGTGGAGGAGTGGATTCTGTAGTGGATGCCGGCGAACTGGAAGGAGCCGGTGAGGAGGTAGTACTGGTAGAAGTGGAGGTAGTGCCAGCGCCATCCTGCATACACCAGCTGTTATCCATCCAGTGGTACCCTGAAGGACAGGAACCGGAGGAGCCGCCGGTGGAAGTACTGCCACCTGAAGAGGGGGTAGTTGATCCGCTGGAAGCAGCATCTCTTTGAGCATCAGACATACAGTAACCGCCATTATCAGACATCCAGTGATACCCTGAAGGACAGGAACCGGAGGAGCCGCCGGTGGAAGTACTGCCACCTGAAGAGGGGGTATAGGAAGAGGATGATGGTCTGCATGAACAAGTTCCGTAGTCAAACCAGTCACTGCCGGAACAGGATACCGGGGTACAGGTGCCACTTCTTGAATTCCAGCCGGAAGAGTAAGTTGTAGAGCTGCCACTGGAATAAGTGCTGCCACGGCAAGAACAACTGCTATAATCCCAATAGGAGTTGGAGCCACAACCGCTTGAAGGGGGCTGGCAATAGCTTCCGGACCTGGCAGCCGTATCTGACCAACCTGAGCCTTCATTACTTCCTGCCACACAGCGGCTTCCATTCCAGTAGTAGCCTGGAGTGCAACCATATTCGTAGGAACTGGGACTATAATTATTACTTCCACCATAGGAGGGGTTAGCTACGCATTGACTACCATTCCAATTAAATCCTCCCGGGCAAGCACCGTCTTTACATCTTTTAGTGACCGGGTCATAAGATTGACTGCCGCAGTTGTAACCGCCGGCAGGTGCTGTGCTGGTGGTTGCGGTTCCGGCCGGGACGTAAGTAGGGGCATCAGCCATACACCAGCCGCCTGAATCACTCATCCAGTGGAAACCGCTGGGACACTGGCCGGGTGCAGAAGGTCTGGGTCCTGAACCTGGAACTGTACCGGCCGGAGGGTTGGTGGTGTAATTAGTGGGGGCAGTGCCATAATAACTGGGTGCGCTGTAGTAGTTTCCCCCGGGGTAACCGGAACCGGCTGCCGGAGCCCCCGGAGCAGTGTAATAAGAACTATAAGGGGTATAGCCTGGGCCGCCACTGCCTGTTGATTGGTAAGAGGAAGATGAGTAACTGCCGCCGTTACTCATACACCAGCCGCCTGAGTCATACATCCAGTGAAAGCCGTCAGGGCAAACTCCGGCGCCTGCCGGCTTAGGTCCCTGCCCATAAACCAGGGGTTTACCATCTTTGTCAGTGGAGGGTGTGGTGTTTCCATAGAAATAACCAGTCTCATCCACCGGTGAATAGTATGACGTAATTGGGATCGCTGCCCCCGGCGGAGGACATGGTGTATTAGCCGGGAAAGGCGGGGTAGGCAAGTAACAAGTTTCTGCCTGTTTTCTTACTCCCAGACTGTAATATAAAGCTTCAGCCCGGGCCAAATCCGGGGGTAAAACTACATTAGGATTTCTTCGGCGGAACTCTTCCACCCGCTGGACTGCCTCTTTAGTGGGTTTAAATTCTTGCTGAAGAGTGGCCACAGCTAGGACAATGTCTTGGCGGTTCTGGAACTCTTCTAATCTAACAATATCAGGTCGGATAGTTTGGGTAACTTCTTCAATCCGGGTTAAGCGGACATAAGGGCGGATTTCTGATGGTATTTCTTTGCCGGGTTCAAAATTCTTTTGGAACTCTGAAAGCTTTTCAACAATACCTTCATTTTTTTCTATCTTCTCCTCCAGTTTTTCTTTTTGAGCAGTTGCGGTTGCTATCTCCTCCAGTTTTTTAAGCTCTCCGATTTTAAATTTCGTGTTAACATCTACATTGTCAAAATCTTCATTTAAGAAAGCGGTATCGTCAGTGGTTAATCCACCCTTGGCTGCTACTTCGCCTAGTTTTAAGCGGACTTCCACCCGAGAATCTGTCTCGAGTAGTTTCTTTTTATCTTCTTCGGAAATCATTTGTTCCGGTAAAGCAGCAATTTTCTCTTTAACCTGATCCGGTAATGGTGTTTCACCGCCCAGATCAGCCGCCTTGTCTACTGCTAGGATGACTGTTGAAGAAGCAGCAGAGATGGTGTTTGCTACATCATCCTTGGCTAAGACCTCAATTTTTTGCAGAATTAAGTTCTGTTCGACCGCTTCTTTGGTCAAATCCTCGCTAATGGTTTTCTTGGTTTGTGCAGATAGGTTTGATTTACTGAGGTCGTTATAAAGTTCCTGCATTTCGGCAGTATAGCCGGATAGCGCCTGGTTGAAGGCTTCTTTTTTATTTTTCTCCAGGGCCCAGTAGCCTTCAGCCAGTCTTTCCCTGGCCTGCGAGATTCTGGCTTGTTCCTTGGCTTCGGGGCTAAAGGCGACAGCCAGCTGGACGGATTCAGCGGCCTGTTTTAGAAAATAGAATGGGTTACCAGGAGGAACAAAGTTAGGTTGAGGGATGTTTACTTCCTTAGTGCCTCCTTCAATAGGTTTTGGCAAGGTACATTTACCATCCGACCAACTCCAATAAGCACTAGGATCTTTACAGGAAGGCGTGAAGTCTTTGGGATCAACCTCACCCGGCTTGGGCTGGGGAACACATTTTAACTCTTTAAAAGAGTAGTACTGATTATTCGTGCAACGGTAATCCGTAGAATCGTTAACTGTTTTGCCATTTTTCTCCCAAACACAGCCTTTTGGTACTTGATAGGAAGATCCATCCGGACATGATTTGGACCGCTCGGCAATTTCCGCATCATCTTTTGGTTTCGGGTCCGGGCTGGGGCTAGGTAAAGGCAGCGGGCCGCCGCCGGTAAAAGCCTGGCAGCTTTGGGTCTGCCAGGACCAGGTGTAGCCGACCGGACAGATTGGTTTGGCATCTTCATGAAAGCCGATTTCATAATCATAAACCACACATGTTTTGGCGGCGAAAGAGTAATATTGCCTGGAACCCTCACATTTATATTGATTATAATCATTTAGGTTTTTGCCGCTGTCAGCCCAGACACAACCTTCGAATTGTTTGAAAACAGCCCCTTCAGGACAAGTTGATAAAACCGCATCTGTAGGCTTGGGAGTGGCAACTTGTGCTCCGGGTGTAGCTTCCGATCCGAATTGACCGCCATTAATTGGTCGGGGAATAGCGGCCAATTCTTGATAAACTTTGATCATGTCATCCCTTCCGCCTAAATCTTCCGGTTTGATGACCGTCGGATCAATTGAACCAGTTAAGATCACCTCTTGCTGGCCAAGCGATGTGGCAGTGTTTTTTAAGTTGGGAGTTTGGGCTAGCTCGCTTTGAAAAGCTCTTAAGCCTTGCAGCTCTTCAACCTTCCTGACTTCTACTAATTGATTGTAATCGGCTGGAGAGGAAAAAGTTTGGGCTTCATCTAGTTTTTTGGCATCAGCCAGGGGGAAAGTCTCCAGCTCCAGTAGTTTTCTGATTTTCTCGCGGACCTGCTCCCTTGAAGAAGAATTGACTAAATCTTCCGCTTCCTCCGGCAGGATCAAGCCTTGGGCTTTTAAGTCGCCCAAACGGGAAGCCAGTGCCGGCGGGAGGGCCGGACGGTCCAGCACATCGGCCATCCTGTCCATGGCATCCTCGGTTGTTTTGATAACATCAGATAGGAGTTTGGTGTTTTCGGAGGGAGGTGGCAGTAAACCTTTTTCAAACACTACTTCGTGTCTGCCTGCTTGGGCTTCCAGCGCTTCTGCCACCCGCCTGGCTTCTTTGGTATCCTTCAACCCTTTGATACGGTTTGAGGCGTCGGCTACACTAGATCGATAGTTGGCAAGAGTAGACTCATACAGCGCGGATTTTTTAGGATCGCCGGATAGCGCTTCGGCTTCGGCCAAACGGCGCTCGGCATATTGCATCCTGAGCCTTGCCTTTTCAGCAGGATCAAAAGTAAAGGTAAAGCTTAAGCCCTCTCCTAATTGCTTTAATATATATGTAGGTTGGCCCGGCAGTGCTCCCTGTGGATCTTGCAGGTAGGTTTGTGCCGGCGGCGGTGTGGGTGAGGGTTGGGATGTTGGTTGGGCAGAAGGTGTTGGAGAAGCGCCGGTATCATCGCCACTTGGGGTGGCAGTCGGAGCAGGTGAAGGGGAGGGTGGAGGTGAATACGTAGGATTTTCTACCACCGGCCTGGGATAAAGTTTAGCTAAATCATTTTGCTGTGACGAGGAAAAATTTGACAAATCAACTTCACCGGCCAGTTTTTCCGCCCGGTTATACCACAGATATGGTTTGATGTCATTTGAGGGGGGAGTTACCGGATTATCCTGCCACCTTTTTAACTCTTCTACTACTTCAGCCGGCGGCTGGGGCAAAGTTTGGTAAGATCTTAACTCCACCACCTGAAAGTTGGTGATTTGCTGTTTTTGGACTTCAGGATAGTATCGGCCCATAGCTTCATCTAGTTTCATTAGTTCCGAAGGCGGCAGCAAACCTGAAGATGTCAGTTTATTCAGTTCATCCCGAACCTGGCTGCGGTTTTTCAGGCTATATAATTTATTGGTTTCTTCCCCGCTGAGCAATCCTTGTTCTTTTAAACCTTGAAGGCTGGTTGACAGATCATCCGGAATGGCCGGTTCACCTTTAACTTCAGCCACCTTATCTAGGGTATCTCTTGTGGCGCTGGCGGCCTCGGTCCAGTTTTCAGCTTGGGCAGGAGGAGCAGTTAAGCTTAAGGCAGCAGTCACCGCTGTCTGAGCAGCAACTACCTCTTCCGCTTTATTAAGTAAGGTTTGAGTGGTAGGGTTACCGGCGGGTAGAGCCGGTAAATTTTCTGCAATAGTAGTCAGAGTCCTGCTGTAATCATCCAGGGCATTTGAGGCTGCACCGGTTTTACCCTGATCCATTAAAGCTTTAGCTTCGGCTAATCTTTCGGAGGCAATTTCAAGCCTTAAGCTTTCTTTTTTAATCGGATCAAAAGTTAATGCAAGTTGGGTTCCTTCAATGACTCTTTCAAAAGGATAAAAAGGACTGTCAGGTAGTATTCCGCTGGTCTTTGGCAACTTTAAGTTTTCCGGCAGCTGCAAAGCAGGCAAGTTTTCTAAATTAGAAAGGGAAAGACCTAACACTTGGGGGGATGAATAATACGGGCCGTAGTCGAAGTATTGTGGCTGGGAAGCTAAAAGAGGTTGCGGAAAGAAACTAAGGACAGCTATTAAGAGGCTAAAAGAGCCTAAAAAGATTTTTTTTGGGCAGGACATTTAAAACCCGTCTGTTATATCAGAGTAAAATAAATAAGCAGATGATGTCAAGACCCTAGAGTATTAGCGGCTGGGTATCCAGATCCAATAGCCTTTACTGCCGTCTGGCATAGCCGGGCCACCAACAGGTGGGGAAGTGAGGCTGGCAGAAGGGGTAGCGACTTTAGGTAAAGGTGAAGTCCAGGCTCCAGAAGCGCCCACTTGGCCCATATTTTTGGTGATAATTATCAGATCAAATGCATTTATTACGCCGTCTAGATTGAAATCTGCATTCTCATTCCAATTTGCAGAGTTAGAGGTACTACCAAAGGCTTTTTGGGCAATGGAGTGATCAGCGGAATTGACGACATTATCATCATTTAAGTCTCCGGAAAGTAAATTTATGACCTCTCCCTCATTTAAATTAGTAACCACCGGGGACATAGTAAAAGCAGAAGAAGTGGCAATTTGGGCAGAACCTTTAAGGAGCGCGGTGTAACGGGATCCGGGAGTTAAACCGGCTAAAGAAAGGTTTGAGTATTCTCCCGAAGCAGGGAGATCTACCATAAAAGTGAGCAGGAATTTGGGGTTAGTTGTCAGATTTTCTTCTGAAATCCCTACAAATAATTTGGTTCCGTAACTGCCTTTTGGTTTTCCTTCCAGTGTTATTTTAAAAGATAGCGTGGGACCAAAAGAAGTGGCTATTTCAGGAGAAGACGATGAAGGAGAAGAAGAGGGGGTGGGTGTGACCTCAACAGCGATACCTGCAGTTTTTTGGGAGGAATCGAGTAGTTGTTTAGCAGGGGAGGTGGTAGGCTTAGGGGGAACCACTACTTTCGGTTTGGCGCTTTTTTGTTCTTTGGCTTGACTTTTGTAGGTTTGGTTTTGGGAAACAAGGTATGTTCCCACTGGAATTGACAGCAGAATAAATATATATACTCCAAGCATGAGTCTTTCTTTAAGGGTTGAAAACATATTGAGTTTAGAGTTAGTAGTTTGTTGCAAGACACGACGAACTAATAACTCTTAACTACTAACTTACTAATAGTGTATATTTAAATAAGTAGATTTGGCAACTGTATGTTAAAAATCCTATTTAATACCATCTTAGGTTTGATTTTAATCTTTGTGTGGTCTCGCTTTGTTGATCTAGAGCAAATCTTCTTGATTCTCAAGAGGGTGAATTTAAGTCTGCTTGGGCCGGTTGCTTTATTTATGCTAGCCTCTCCTGTCATTCGAGCCATCAGGCTTCGAATATTTCTTGCTGAAATCAAAAAAATCAAGTTATTAGATCTTATTTTTTTAAACGGGGCAGCTATGGTACTTAACTTTTTTATCCCTATCCGGGCAGGGGAGATTCTTAAAGGGGTTTATCTTAACACCCATTATCAATTACCTTTGGGGAAATCTGTCATTTGGATATTTATAGATCGGTTTGTAGATTTTTTAGCAGTACTTATCTTGGCAGCAGCTTTGTTTTTTCTGGTACCAACGACTCTTGATATTAATTTTATCATCGTTATAACTATTGTATTGATCTTTACTCTTCTTTTAACTTATCTGATGGTTTTCAGAGTAGGTTTTACCAAAAAATTGTTCAATTTTTTGAGGCATATCTTAATATTTAGTAATATTAAGATATATTTTGATAAGTTTAGCAACTTCATTTTAGAGTCATTTTCTATTTTAAACAGGCATCCCAAGGATCTGGCTCTGATATTTTTTGTGACGGTTCTGGCATATGCTGCGGATGCAGCTATTTGGTATTTTACCTTCAGAGCCTTGGGGGTGAACTTAGGCTTTTTGAAAATGTATCTGGGACAACTATTGTCAGCCTTAACTTATCTGATACCGGCAGCTCCCGGTTATGTTGGTTCAGCTGAAGCATCTGGACTTTTAATATTGTCCGGAATATTCGGAATTCCGCCTAATTTGGCCTCAGCGATGACTGTTCTATTTCATATCGCTTCAGCTATATTTGTCCTAATTTTTGGGTTGATTTCCATTTATAGCCTCAAAATTGAAGTAGGAACTTTATTAAAAAGAGTTTTAAAAAGAGGTTAGGTTATAAAGATCTGCTTGGTTAAATGGAAGAGAGATCCAATTTAACGCTGGGGCCCATGGTGGGTGAAAGAGTTATCTTTTTGACTCGGGATTTGCCGATAGTTTGGTAAAGGGTCTTGATATTGGCCATCAATTCCTCATTTGGTTGGTCTATTTTACCTAAAGCCATGTGTATAACAGGAGCTTTGGGTTCTGTTTTATATTCAGTTTTTCCAGCTTGGAAACCTTCTACTGCTTTTTTTAAATCTTCTGTAATGGTGCCGTTTTTGGGATTGGGCATCAAGCCTCTCGGACCTAGAATTCTGGCTACTTTAGCTAGTTTCGGCATCCACTCGGGGGTGGTAACTACAATATCAAAATTAATCTTGCTTTTGTTAATTTCTTCAATAACTTCATCAGAACCAACAATATCTGCGCCCGATGTATCAGCACCTTTTCCGAAGGTCAAGATGCGAAGTTTTCGTCCGGCAGCGAAAGGCAAGGAGACTAAACCACGGATTCCCATCTGTGCTGTATTTACATGAGCTTCCAGAGTGCCGTTGAATTTGGAGTAAGACAATTTTTTGACCATATCAATTGCCTCTGTCAGAGGATATGTTTTGGTTCTGTCCAGGTCTTTAGTTAATTCCTGGTATTTTTTGGATCTGGGTTTGGCTTTGCCTGGTTTTTGGGATTTTTTCTGGGAAGCTGGCTCGCTTGGTCGCGAAGCACCGCTCGTCTCTCCACTGGACTCGCTAATGATTTGTTTCGCGCCTTGCTCCTCGCTCGATTCATTAATTTCAGTAGTGCGCTCAACTTCACCGTTTGCTTCGACTGACTCAAGCTTCGCCGTTTCCGTCTTATTAGTCTTTTTGACTTTTGGTTTTTGACTTTTTACTTCAGCTGTAAGCTGCGCATCGTCAATGATTTTTACTCTCGGTCTACCCACTGATTTTTACCCCCATACTTTTAGCAGTGCCTTCCACAATTTTCATGGCTGCTTCGACATTTTTAGTATTTAAATCAGGGAGTTTGGCTTCTGCAATTGTTCTTACCTGAGCAGGAGTTAAGCTGCCCACTGGTGCTTTAAGGGCAGTACCAGAGCCTTTTTCTAAATTCAGGGCTTTTTTAATCATTTCAGCAACCGGCGGCTCTTTGGTTAAAAATGAAAATGTTCGGTCTTCGAAAACCGTAATAACCACCGGTAAAATATTGCCCTTTTTATCCTGGGTTCGGTCATTGAAGGCTTTGACAAACTCCATTATGGGTAGGCCATGCTGGCCTAAAGCCGGTCCAACCGGAGGAGCCGGAGTTGCTTCCCCAGCAGGTATATTTAATTTTATGAACGTTTTTACCTTTTTAGCCATAAGTTTCTTTCTGTCATTCCGGGCTTGACCCGGAATCTATACCAATAATCTATATAGATCCTGAATCAAGTTCAGGATGACCAAAATTAAATTTTGGTCACCTGCAAAAAGTCCAGTTCCACCGGGGTTTCCCGGCCAAAAATGGAAACCAAGACTTTAACTTTGCCTCTTTCCTGATCTACTGAATCAATTTTACCGATAAAGTCAGCAAAAGGACCATCCACAATTTTGACTGTGTCGTTCTCCATAAAGACTTGTTTGTACATTGGAGCTTCCGTTTGGGTAAATTTGACTATAGTAGCCACTTCTGCTTCGGAAATCGGGGTGGGTTTATTGCCCATGCCTACAAAGCTGGTCACTCCTTGGGTAGTCCGGACAGCCAGCCAGGAAATATCATCCAAAACCATTTTAACTAAAATGTAACCGGGAAAGATTTTTTCTTTGATATTAACCTTTTTTCCGCCTTTGATCTCAATTTTATCCTGCATAGGAACTAAAACTTCCAAAATTTTCTCTTCCAAGTGCTCTGATTCAATTCGTTGTTTTAGGGTATGGGCTACTTTGTTTTCATGGCCGGAATAGGTATGGACTACATACCATTTGGCATTGGGGTTTTGTTTTTTTCCTGGGAGTGTAGTTTCTTGAGTTGGTTCCGTAGCCGGCTCGTCGGTAGCTTTCTCTTCGTCCGACTCGTTTGGTTTATCGCTTTGGTCGGCAGTTTCCTCGGCAGATTCTGCAGCTGGCTCTTCAGCACTCGCTGGTTCAGTCGATTCGTCTGTTTTTTCGGAAGAAATCGGTGTGTCAGCTGAAATCGGTGCATCGGATGACGGAGTATCAGATGAAATAAGCGGAGCTTGCCCACTCGCTTCGCTCGGGGTCGGAGCATCAGATGGTTGATTTTCTGATTTGTCCGATGTATCCGTTGTCTGATCTTTTCCGATTTCTTCCGATTTATTCGGATCTTTCTGATTATTATTGTCCATATTGGTCAAGTATAAAAGCTGTCAGGGCGGTTAAGATATAATCTAATCCTCCCAAGAATAAACCTACGACTACAGCTACTAATATTACCAAAACAGTGTAGCGTATAGTTTGTTCCCGGCTGGGCCAGGCAACTTTTACCAATTCCTCTTTAACTTCTTTAAAAAAGCCAAATATATTAGGCATTTTAGGTCTAAAAAAGCCTCCAGTTTTTGGAGGCACTTTGTCAAGTATATCAAAGTTAGGTGTATAATTGCAACAATGAAAAAGCATTTGGCTATTTTTAAGGGGGAGGCGGGGGAGTTGATACTTTCGGGTAAAAAAACCATTGAGTCCCGTTTTTCCCGGGTAAAAAACCCGCCGTTTGGGTTAATTTCCAGTGGAGATTTGGTTTATATAAAGCCTTCCGGTAAAGATATAATCGGGCAATTTAGGGTAAAAAAAGTGATCTTTTATGACGGACTTGACTTAGGGGATTTTAGGGATTTAAGGGAAAGATATGGTAAAGAGTTGACAGTGGATGGGGACTACTGGAAAAGGGTAGCAACTGCCCGTTTTGGCACGCTTATTTTTATCGGAGATTCTTCCAGGTTCATTACTTCGCCGGTTAAAATTAAAAAATCAGACCTCAGAGGTTGGGTAGTGCTGGAGTAGCTGGTCCGGCCTGTATATCCGGCTGGGCAGAAGGGGTAGCATAGGAAGAAATGGAGGTTCTAACTAGGGATTTTGGGATCGTTCCGGTGAGGCCTAAGTCTTTTCTCCCGTCCACAATTGTCTCAACGATTCCTGCTGGCCGCTTGAAACTTAAAGGTTTTGTTCCGTCCAAAAGCGTATGCATGATTTTGTTCCAAATTGGGGCTGCCCCGGTGACACCGGATGTTAAACGCGGGTTTAGCGGCGAGCTATCAGGGTTGCCTACCCAAACTCCCACTACATATTTTGGAGTATATCCAAAAGTCCAGTTGTCCTTTATTTTGTCAGAAGTGCCGGTTTTAACCGGTACCTCGAAACCCGGGATATGGAGGAGAGAATTTGGACCAAAGGCCGGTGTGCGGGCTTTGTTATCTTTTAAGATATCCGTAATAAGATATGCTATCCCTGCATCTAAAACTTGTTTTCCGCCTTCTTTGTATTCTTCCAAAACATTGCCGTTGGAATCAGTTACTTTCAAAAACGCGGTTGGATACTTTTTCACCCCAAGATTTGCAAAAGTGCCATATACAGACATCATATCAATCATCTTAACTTCTCCTGCTCCCAGGGTTAAAGATAGACCAAACCTGTTCGGTTCGTCGAAAGTGGAAATACCTAGATCTTTGGCTGTTTTGATTACTTCATTGATTCCTACGGTGGCTGCTGCTCTGACTGCGGGGATATTGTAAGATGAGCCTAAAGCTGTTCGGATTGAAACAGGTCCATGAAATTTACCGTCGTAATTGACCGGGGAGTAGTTTCCGGCTCCATCTTTAAAACTTACCGGTGTATCTAGAATAGTATTTCCCGGACTAAAGCCTTTCTTAAAAGCTGTTGTATAAGTTACGACCTTGATAGATGAACCGGGTTGCCGTAGAGCTGTGGTGACATTGAAATTCCCAAAGCCGGGCTCGTGATAATCCTTGCTGCCTACCATAGCCAGGATTTGACCGTTTGTATCAGTTACCAAAGCTGCCCCGTTTTGTGCATTCAAAGAGGCGAGTTTGTCTACCTCTTCTTTGACGATTGTTTCAACAGTTTGTTGTAAGTTAAGGTCTAAAGTGGTGTAAATTTTCAAGCCCCCTTGGGAAACCACTCTGGGGCCGTACTTTTCTGAGAGAAAATCCCGTACAAACATGACAAAATGCGGGGCCAGGATATCATTTACCTGGGGTTTTAGTTTTAAGTCTTCCGCAAAAGCCTTATCTGCCTCTGCTTGGGTAATATACCTTTCTTGAACCATCCTTTCTAAGACTTGTTTTTGTCTTAGTTTAGCCAGGTCCGGCCGGTTGCCATACGGAGAAAATTGGGTGGGAGAGACAGGTAGTCCCGAGAGAAACGAGCTTTCTGCTAAATTCAGCTCCTGCGGGGGTTTACCAAAATAAGTTTGGGCAGCAGCAGCAATCCCTACCAGGGATCCGCCGTAAGGAGCTTCATTAAAATACATTTGCAGGATTTGATCCTTGGGATAGACTCTTTCCACCCATAAGGCCAGGATAATCTCCCGCAGTTTCCGGCCATAGGTTTTTTCCGGATTCAAGAGAGAGTTTTTAATCAATTGTTGGGTAATCGTAGAGGCGCCTTCTTGGCCGCCTGTCTGAAAATTGTGATATAGCGCGCGCGCAATTGCCGTAGGGTCAATACCGATGTGGTGGTAGAAATTGCGGTCCTCAGTAGCAATTGTTGCTTGGGTCAGGACCTTAGGGATATCTGATAAGTTAACGAGGGTGCGGTTTTTACCTTCATAAAGTCGATAGAGCAAAGTACCGTTTCTGTCATAAAACTCAGTGGTAACAGGTTGATTAGGAGAGATCAACCTGGTAGGTGAAGGTAGCTGATAGGCTGCTGTCAGCAGGAAAATAGTATAGGAGAAAACAAAGATTAAAAATATACCGACCCCAAGCGCTATTTTGTATTTTCCGGGAAGCCGGAATTTCTTGGGTCGGCCGCGCCTGCGACTTTGTTGTAGGAATTTAAAATTTAAAATAACACGCCCCTCCTTCGGAGGTAAAAATTTAAAATTGGGAATGTGTATTTTAGATGGAAGTGTCACAAGTGCATGGAGAATATATACAACAGTTTGTAGAATCAAAAAAGGCGCATGACCTATTTTAATGAGGAAAATTTTAACCAAAAGAAGGGCAATGTAGGCAGGCGGCTTAGTAGTAATCTTTTTCTTCAGTCCTCTGGGCATAAATTTTAAGCTTCAGGACAGCAGGCAGGTTCTTAGCCGCATTCTAAAAGATTTCTTCACAGTCTACAAGAGGGCAATTTGTGGTATATATGTGATATAATAGTCTTATGAGTGAGTTTACGGGTGGAGAGAGACCTTATAAACAAAGTGCTGTAAAACAGGGCAAAGGAAAAGTTAGTAGAGCTATGGTAGCAGGGGCAATTATTGGGTCGAGTATAATTGGCACAGGCGTAGGAGAAGCAACAGGAGTTCTAGGCAAAGTAGCTGGTAAGTTAGGTCAACTAGGAAAAGCTGGGGTTGAAAGAGCACTTGAGGCAGAAGGAGAGTTACTTGATAGAAACAATAAAATTACCCAGAGTCAGGTTGACCAAATTCGTCAAAATATGCCACAAGATATGAAAGATAAAATAGAGGATGCAACAACTGGAAGGCCGTCTGAACAAAGTGCCCCGTTACCTACTGGTAAAAGCAAGTAAATAAAGTCCCAGGCCGATTAAGGCTATTCCCATCAATTTAGGAACTAAAATTAATAAAGTATATTTTTCTCCGAAGATTGCCGGATATTTTTTGCCTAAAATAATGGTAAAAATCAGCAAAAAGACATATTGGCTGCCCTGAAGGGAATTTACCAAAGCCGGATTAGCCAGCGAAATTGAAAAAAGCAGTAATAGTTCTGAAATAACTCCGCTAACCTGACTTCCTAGAAATATTAAACCCATTTTAATGGATCCCGGCTTTCGCCGGGATGACAAGGAAAGGGAAGAGGTAATGATTTTTCTGCGCACTGTTGGAATAATTAGTATTAAAAGACAAAATGGCAGCAAAATTAATCTTGACCAAACAATAGTTGAAAAAAAATCCAGGCTTAAATAAGCCTGTCTTAAAATAATATATGAAAGAGCAAAACTTCCGGCAGAAACTAGCTCAAATATAATCTCCCGTTTACTGAAAGCGCCCTGCAAAAGTTCCTGCAAAGATAAAAAGATCATTCCCAAAACCAAAATTAAAACTGCCCAAGCTTGCAGAGTGGTAATGGCGTTTGTTTCTGAAGCAAACAAGAGCAGTATGAGTGGAATAAGTGTGCCAATAATGGGGATGACTCGGGAAACTTGACCTATCTGTAGCGCCTTAAACATAAAATACGCCCCTAGAGTCCAAAGCAGAGTGGAGGCTGAAGCCAGGGTGAAGATTGGTATGGTAGGAATTTGAGTAAAAGGTAGGGCAAAAACTGCCAAAATAGAAATCAGGCTAATATAAAAAATATAAACTAACGGATCTGGGATAGTTTTGCTAAGCAGGAATTTATTGGCTAAAACTGCCAAAGCATTAAAAAAGTAGGCAGTTAGGGTAAATGGTAAGTGGTTCATGGTTATCTATTTTTCCAGTTCCTTCTGTATCTCTTTTTGCCTTTTTTCCAAGACTTCCTCTGCCTGGACAGTGTGTCCGATGAACCGAAGAAGCGAGTGGGGGATGCCGTTGTGTTGGATAATATCAGTATAAACCAGCGCTGAGGGTCGGATGTGCCTGGTTTGGTTGGAATAGTCTACCTCTACTAACCCAAACCTGGGCTCAAACCCTAAATGCCACTCAAAGTTATCTAAAAGCGACCAGTAGAAAAATCCTCTGACATTAACCCCGGCTTTAATAGCTCTGGCTACCTCTTGCAAATAAGAGATTAAGAATCGGTTTCTTCTGTCATCATTGGTGGAGGCAATGCCACACTCCGTAATATAAATAGGGATATCATCGGCTAAATCATTGAGGACTTCAAAAATCCCTTCCGGGTAAATCTCCCAGCCCAAATCGGAAACGTCATGAGTTTGTTGCATTAAATTATTCGCCCTAGGTATGAGATTTTGGTCTTTTAGGCGGATATGAAAATAGTAGTTGATCCCAAAGAAATCATGCGTGCCCCGGGTAAAAATATAGAATAGGTGGTTGGCGAAAAGGTCGTTTAACCAAACCGCAAGTTGCTCTCTAAGTGAGTGCTTGTGAGAAACTTCGAAAGAAAGGATGTTGTTGGCAATGCCAACGGGTTTGCCGGCGGGGAAGCTTTTGTGTAAGTATTTATAGACTTTTTTATGGGCACTGGTTAAGTTTAAAAAGGTTTTAATTTGTCCAAGCCAGCTTTTTTTTGCATGAGGCCAGGCCCGTTCAATATAGGTTTCATAGATATATACTCCCGGTTCATTGAGAGTAATCCATAAATCAACATATTTAGCAATCTCCGGGGCAATTTTTTTAACAAACCGCTCAAAATATTTAACAGTGGTTCCATTCTCCCAACCACCTTTATCTGCTACCCACTTTGGCAGAGTAAAGTGCCAAAGTGTCAGCATAACTGTAAAGCCACGGTCTTTTAATGCTTTCAGGACTTTTTTGTAGTGTTCGATTTCGGCCTCGTCAAACTCGTTATCCCGGGGTTCAACCCTGGACCATTCAATAGATAGTCGGTGAGAATTATGGTTTAAGGATTTAGCCAGATCAAAGTCCTGTTCAAAGAGGCGATATTGGTCACAGGCTTTCCCTGAACGAAGGTGTTCTGGTTGGTGAGTAACCTCCCAGTCCCACCAATCACTGTTGACGTTGTTTCCTTCAACCTGGTGGGCGCTGGTAGCAGCTCCCCAAAGGAAACCGTCGGGAAATTTTAGAGTTTGGTGATCATGGTGTTCCGGAGGAGGATTCTGTGGCATACTTTGATATTACCACGAATTAATTTCTTAGTTTAACTCAACTACAGAAACTTTTAGTTTATTATTTTGGTACTCAAATTTAAAAGAAATGGGTCTGCTTTTATTATTGGTGATATAAAGGTTTTGTAGGACGTTTGAGCCTTTGGACCCGGGGTTTGAGTAAATAGATACCCCGAATTCTTTGGGCACATCTGGGATATTAGCAAAATTATGGTTAGTTGGAGCTTCTACTGAGAGCCCGGCTTCTTTGGCCACCCAGTTGATTAAAGAGGCTAAGTGACAAACCCCATCTCCGAATAAATATCCGTCTGTTTTGAATCCTTCAGCGCCGTTAAAGTGGGCGTTGGTAGTTTTGACCAACAGGTCTTGATACTGTGCCTTCACATCAGAGTGAAAAGCAAAGGTTTTATTAGGTTCTAATTTAAACTCATATAGGAAAGGTTTTTCGATCTCGTGCCATTTAATGTCGGAGGCCTTAGTAACTCTGCCATCCAGGTATGCTAAATTTAATAAGATATTTTTTTTGAAAACATCATTGACAAACCTATCGGGCTGTCGGTTATCTAAAGACATTTCCTTTTGGGCAATTAACTGCTCATCCGAAGATGCGGAGAGAAAATCCTGCAGGCTACTGGGTCCCAAAAATGACCCCATTGTCAGGGGGATAATAACCAAAGCGTGAAGAGGCTTTTTAAGCATAGCCAAGTATTTTATCATACTATAAGATTAAATGCAAGCTAAAAGGGTTGTGGTATGATTAATTTGTGATCAGATTGCTGCCCTTTATATTAGTGCCTATTCTAATAATTGCCGGCTTGGGTTATTGGCGATTCATGGCAAGCACAAAGAGTGAGGCTAGCCCACAGATAGATTTGCAAATACAAGATTCAAGCCCAGTAGAGGTGCCTAAAACCTTGCCTGGAGCTACTACGGAAGACCGGATAAAAAGTTTGGAGGATACAGTTACCAAATTGGTACCTCAAGTTAATAGTCTTAAACCTTCCGGCTCACCCGTTGCTTCCAGTTTGGATTCCAGGTTGGTTACGCTAGAAACGGCGATGACAGATTTGAAAGCCCGTGTTTCGGCTTTAGAAAAAGTCACGCCAGCTGCTCCGGCGACCAGTGGATCTAAATCGCCTTTATATATCCCGCTTGGTGCAAGCGGAGGACCCTGGACAGATGTGAATTGGTATACTTTAAATGAGTATCAAGCTTCAATTAATCCGGACAATTATTCCGGTTATTCCAGTATGCAGCTTGAGGTCAACTTCCGGCTCGGGGAGTCAGCCAGTACTGGTTATGCCAGGCTATATAATGTTACTGACGGAAGTGCGATTACCTCGGAGGTGACTACTACCAGTCCTAATTTCGGATTACAAACTTCCGGGATCTTTAAGTTACCCAGCGGCCAAAAAACTTATACTCTTCAAATCAAAAGCAGTGCCAGTAAAGACTTATTTGTCCAATCTGCCAGGATTAAAGTAAATTTTTAATGGGTTGAAGTTTTCATTTTTGTAGTGTAATATTTTCCCCTTATGTCAAATGTAGAAGGCGGGGCGGAGGGTGAACATAATAGATTTGCTGTAAGCAGAAGAGTTTTAAGTGGTGCGCCAACTCCGAGTAAGCTTTTGGGACTTCTCGATAGAATGCGTCATCCTAATGGTGCTGTAGATTCTAAACATCCTGGTATTGTAGATATAATGCGCCAGGCCAGGAAAGACAAGCTGGATGTTTTATTAGTTTCTAGGGGTGACGGGATAGATGCTGTAGCTGGTAGGTTCATAGCTGATCATCATAGATTAATTAAAATTGGCATAGGAGTTGGGATTGGTCTTACTGCAGCTGGAGCGGCCGCCGGATTTATCCTCAGAAGACACAAAAGATAATTTCTCCATACTTGCAGGGGTGGAAGGTACATTCATCCTTGTGAATGTACCAAGGAATCTTTTGATGTAGAAGTAATACATAAATGTGGCAGGCTACAATCATGCTCCTTATTTATATATGTGTTTTCTAGAGATGTAAAGTGGCGGTTAGAAGGTGGCTTGCTACAATCACGAACGCAGTGAGCTGATTGTAGCAGGGGTGGAAGGAATCGAACCCTCGTCATGGCTTTTGGAGAGCCAGGTCCTACCACTGAACGACACCCCTATATTTGGTAAGTATACCAAATTTAGTTCTTAGTTCTTAGTTGTTAGTTCTCAGTAAGTTGACAGTGATCATTGTGACATTGAAAATTCACTGAAAATTGAGAATTGAAAATTGAGGTTTTATAACTTGATTTCTTTGTGTTCGGTGGTTTTGCGGCAGTGTTTACAAAACTTACTCAAAGTAAGCTTTTCTTTAATGTTTACCGTGTTTTTCGATTGCAAATAATTTTTGCTTTTGCAAACAGAACACTGCAAATTAAATAATTGTCGGTTGCCCTTTTTAGCCATTTATGGATTATATACGAGATTCGTCCGATTATGCAAGCTACAACTATGTAAACTAGTTGTAGCAAGCTGGAGGTTTTAGCGTATAATTGAATAATATGTCTCAGCGTCCTTCCGCCACCAGAGTGATTGTTACATCTTTCCTGGTTGATTTTGTGGATGTAGCAACAAGTCTTATAGTGGCGATCATTACCGGGAGCGTGGTAATGATCGCAGAAGCTTTGCAGGGTCTGGCTGATTTGGCAGCATCAGGTTTTTTGCTGATAGGTTTAATAAGGTCAAAGAAGCCTTCTGACCAGCAACACCCTTTTGGGTATGGCCGGGAGCTTTATTTTTGGACCATGCTCTCCGGCGTTTTAATTTTGGGAGTTACCTCTACAATGTCAATCTATTTTGGCTGGCAAAGATTCATTAATCCTTTGCCGATTCACAATATAAATTTTGCTTTTGCCATATTAGGGCTCTCAACCTTGACAAACGGATATGCATTCTCCTTAAGCGTAAGGAGATTGCTTAGAGGAAGAAGCGTACTGGGGATTAGAAAAGTTTTTGTGAGATCTTCTTTAATTGAAACAAAAACTGCCTTTGTGTTGGATTTAATGGGTGTTTTAGCTGCAGTTTTCGGCTTTTTGGCTTTGGCTTTTTACCGAATTACCGGTAATTTAATGTTTGACGGTTTGGGAGCTATGACAATAGGTATTCTTTTGGCCATTTTTGGAGTTATTTTAATTATTCCTATTAGGGAGTTGATTATTGGCCAAAGTGCTTCACCAGAGGTGGAGAGTAAAATTCGTAAAGCTACTTTGAAGCAGCCCGAAGTAAAAGAAGTCTTGGATTTAAAAACTATTCATATGGGTCCGGAAAGGTTATTGGTGAATGCGGAAGTTAATTTAAAAAGTAATTTAACTACAAAAGACATTGAAGGGATAATGGATAGGATTAAAGAAAGTATTAAAAAAGAAGTGCCGGAAGTAAAACATATCCAGATTGAAGTAGAAACCCCATAAAATCGGAGCCGACAGGGGGAATCGAACCCCCGACCTAGTCCTTACCATGGACTTGCTCTACCACTGAGCCATGTCGGCAATTATCACCAAGAACGTGCTCTTCCTGGGTGAATTTCTTTATTACTATTTCGCCTTCGGCGATAAAATGTTATTCACCCGTTGAATTGTCGTTTAGACAATTCAACCCACTGAGTCTGCCCGCATTGCTACGCCCGCCGGCTTGCCTTTGGCGAAGCCAATGGGGCGGCCAGGCAAAGCGTTGCAGGCGGGCCATGTCGGCATCTCTTTGTGGGTTTACTTTACCGATCATATTTCTGCCCCGCAGATAAAGTGTAGTAAACCCGCTAAAGTTTCATTTAGAAACTGGAGCCCCCTGGCAGAATCGAACTGCCGTCATATGTTTACAAAACATACGCTCTGCCATTGAGCTAAGGAGGCTAAATCCTCCTTGCGATAGTTGGAACTATCTAAAGGAGGTAGCAGGTATATTTTATCAAGTTTAGATATAAAAAGTTAGTGGAAAATTAAATAACAGAAGCAAATGGACTTTTTAGCCCATTTTAATGAACTTTTAGAATTATCAATCAGATCAGAAAAAAATAATTCCTCCCTACTATAGTCGTCAGCCAAATTTCTTCCTCAGCAATGCTAAGGTGGGTATCCTGGTGCTTAGGCAGTTGCTTTAATCGCACACTTCGGATTCCCGTAAAGAATCGAATCAGTGAAGAAAAATATATTGGCTTTAAACGTGCTAGGTAGGGAAGTCCTTCGGCTCGTTTGCACTCGCTCAGGACAGTCCTTTAGGCCATCTACAAAATGTCCTTTAGGATAACTTAATACTAATACTAGTGCTTTTATTTGTCAAGATATCCAGCCTTAAGATATACTGGTTTGATGGAAAAAATACGAAAGAGCCCGCCGCTCTTTTTTCTGTACCTAACAACTTTTATTACCATTATTGGTTTTGGGATGATTTTCCCGCTTTTGCCTTTTTATGTCAGGCAATTCAATACTTCAGAATGGATGGTTGGTCTTTTGGCAGCCAGCTACGCTATTGCACAATTTTTACTATCTCCAATTTGGGGTAGGCTTTCTGATCGGTTTGGCAGAAAACCGATTATTGTAATTTCGCTTTTAGGGCTTAGCTTATCTTTTTTTCTTTTCGGCTTGTCTAATAATTTATTCGAGCTTTTTGCTATCCGGATTCTGCAAGGCATTTTTTCTGCTGCTGCCATTGCAGCTGCTTCAGCGTATGTTTCTGATGTGACTACTCCTGATGAGCGTATTCGCGGTATGGGCAACTTGGGGGCGTCTTTCTCAGCCGGTTTTATCTTTGGCCCGGGAATCGGCGGGGCTTTGTCGGCAGTACATATATCTTTCCCCTTTTTTCTGGCCGCCGCGCTGGCCTTAATCAATTTCATCTTGGTAATTAAATTCTTGCCTGAATCTTTGGGCCAAAAATCAGAAAAGTTAAGCATTAAACAGGGATTTTTTAATATCGGACACATGTTTAGCGCCTTAAAAGGAGAGATGGGGTCGTTTTTCATCCTGAGTTTTCTGTGGTCTTTTGCCCTAACAAATAATGAAGTGGCAGTACCGCTTTTTGGTATGGAACGCCTGAATTTATCCGTGTCTACAATTGGTTATTTCTTTTCCGTGCAGGGGGTTCTAGCAGTTTTAATGCAATCTGTCCTGCTTTATAAGATTACTCACTTTTTGGGTGAGCATAAGGCGGTTGTTTTAGGACTCACGATTATGGCAGTGGGCTTATTTCTGGTGCCATTTGCCAAAAATCCGGCTTTTTTGCTTTTCTTTATGGTTTTGATGACTTTGGGATCTTCCATGACCAGGCCAACACTGGCTTCATTGGTTTCAAAGGAAACGAAAGAAGGGCAGGGTACCACCATGGGGATTTTTTCATCGTTTGAATCGCTGGGCCGGGTGTTTGGTCCCTTGCTGGGAGGTTGGTTATTTTCCACTTTTGGTTTCCATTCACCATTTACAATCTCTACAGTTCTGATCCTTTTAACTTTAGTCTTTGTAGTGCAAATTAAAGGTTTTTTCCGGGATTAGAACTTAAGCCGGTAGATTTCAAGGTTTATTTGGAGTATAATTTGGATTATGATTAAGACAAAAGTTTTAAAATATACAGTCATATATACTTTAGAGCCCGAAGGTGGTTTTACAGTTACAGTTCCATCTTTGCCCGGTTGTGTCACTTATGGTAAAGATTTAGCTGAGGCCAAGAAGATGGCAGAAGATGCTTCCGGCTTTATTTGGAGAGTTTACAAAAACACAAGGAGACTATACCGACAGAGGGTAATTCCTTTATTAGCTCTGTTGATTTGGAATTTCCCCAAGCTCATGCCTAAAACGTATACTCCTAAGGAAGTTATTGCTAAACTCAAAAAATTAGGATTTAAAGAAGATAGGCAGAGTGGAAGTCATAAAATCTTCTATAATTCCCAGACAAGCAAAAGGGCAGTTATACCATATCATCTAAAATAGTTACCAAAAGGTACTTTTGCTGCAATCCTCAGAGAGGCGAATATATCCAAAACTGAATTTGAAAGCGCCTAGCTTTGGTATCGCTCTTATGATAAAATTCCTCAAATGGAACGGGAAATACTGTTTATAGATGCAAAGACCCCTGATGAGCAACTAGCCATACAAACTTGCCCGGGCTATGATGGCGCCTGCGAGAAAGCGGAAACAGATACTTTTAAAATGAAAGAGTTTGCAGATTCCGCTGAGAATTGCCCTAGGAGAGGTCGATGTAAAGTAAAAGTGTATTTCGATTCATTTATTGAGAGATATACCTTTATGGGTCAGTGTTTAATGGAATGAAATTATTTAGTTAAAACCCCAGGAGGCTGGAAAGTATGCCTACAAGAAAGCCCAAGATGCCTTGCAGAAGTGAAGTGCCGCCGATCGGTACCATCAGTAGGATCAGTAGAATTAAAAAGCCGTATGGTTCAATTCTTTGATAGGATTTGGCCAGGTTATACGGCAGTTGTGATAAAAGTATTTTTGATCCGTCTAGTGGCGGAATCGGAAACAAATTAAAAATCCCTAAAACCAGGTTTATTAAAACTGTAAAGCGAAGCAGTGAGCCTACAATGGCAGGAAAAGTTTGCGGCAGGGCATTTAAGAAGTGATAAATTAAGGCAGCGGCTATGGCTAGACTGAAATTGGCCAGGATTCCGGCTGCAGAAACGAAAAGCTCACCTTTTCTGAGGTTTGAAAAGTTTAAAGGATTGACTGGTACAGGTTTAGCCCAGCCGAAAAGGATGGGGGAACCGGTAAAAATGAGTAGTGCCGGCAGCAGGATGGTTCCAAACAGGTCAATGTGGGGAATGGGGTTTAAGGTTAACCTGCCGGCATTCTCGGCCGTATGGTCACCAAATTTTAAGGCCACCCAACCGTGCATGACTTCATGCAAAATTACTGAGAAAAGTAAAATTATGATAGATATGGCAAAAAATTCAGGCATGTGATATAGTTTACCACATGTTAGTTTGTTCTCGTTGTGGAAAAGGTAAAAATAAGGTTAGCTTCTCAAGGCATAAGAAAGGTTCATCCGGAGCCGGTGGTGTCTGGGCTCTTCGTGCCCCAATTCACAAAAAGTTCCAAAGACCAAACCTTCATGTATATAAAGGAGCAAAATATTGCACAAAATGTTTGAGGGTAATTAAAAAGAGTTTACCGGTCCAAAGTAAACTTAAATCTCAACCTGCTATGGCTGTTCCAGCTATTCCCGCTTAAGTTATTCCATATTCATTGACATAGGTTATACGGTATGCCATGATTATTTTATGGGGCTTAGAGAATTTGCTTCAAATTTTAACCCGCAGAATCTATTCCAAAATAGAAAAAATCTGTTTCAAATACTATTTATTGCAGGGTTATTAGTTGCTCTTGTTGTAGGTGTGGTACTGGTGAAGAGAGAGCAGATATTTAAAAGCAGGGCAGCCGGAGGGGGAGCAACAAATCAGGTGGCTGTTGGTTATGATGTGACAGGCATCGTTCATTATGGTTATTTGCTTCCCACGGGCCAAGCAGATCTTTATCCGCATAGTCGGGCCGATGCTCCCGGGCTGGCTTTGAAGGAAATCCAACGATTGGGAGGAAAAGTTATCCGGGTATTCGCTGCCAACAGCAATATTAGTGATGAAGAGGCCGCAAGAAGGTTGGACGAATTTTTAATTTTAGCCGATAACTACAACATAAAAGTTATTGTTAGTCTAACCAATCTCTACAGGGACGATAGTGGTGTAGGACAGTATCCTCAAGCAGCCCGGCCGTATTTTAAAGTTGTTGATAATCAGTGGGGTCGTTTAGTTCTATTAAACTCAGAATTTTTTCAGTCAGGGTACAAAACTAGCTATTTACCATACGTTAAAACTATGGTGAGTTGGAACAAATACCACAGCAATATTTATGCCTGGGAGATCGGAAATGAACTGCGAGACGAAGGAAATCCGGATCCTCAGAGCTTTATTGCCTTTATGCAGGATACCATCCAGACCATTAAGTCGATTGATTCCCGGCATGCTGTTTCCTCCGGCATGATGGGTGTAGCATATTCATATCCTGGAGTGACGGCTGATGAATTTTATTCAAAACTACCCAACTTAGATATTATTTCTGTTATTGATTACAACAATGACCATCGAGGTGAACCTGATGTCGTCTGGGCAGTTAGCCGCGGCAAACGGGCCATTGTAAGTGAATTAGGATTTGATACAACTACTGCTTCGAGTCAAGATAGGAGTTCTTTATATAAAGAAGGCATGGAATTTTGGAAAAGCCGGGGCGCAGAAACTGTTTTAATTTGGGGATTTTTGCCTAAGCAGCTAAAGGGTGATAACGGTAACGGTGATTCACGGTTAGGGATGGATAATATCTGGCATTCGGATTACGATAAAATTGTTGAGGCGCTAACGACAGTTAATCAATCTCCGGTGCCTACTCCTATTCCTACGCCGCCTACTTCTATCCCGACTCCTATTCCATCTGAATTACCAATTCCCTCTCTAGCACCGGTTTCTTCCACTGCACCGCGACTTCCCAGCCCGCCGCCAGTTTCCAGACCTCAGATGACCTGTGAATATTCAGAAGTTTCATCCGATTGTGCCTCTGGTTTTCAAATTGTGACAGGGACAGGATGTAGCGGTTTTAACTGCGGGGAATGTATATTTATTGATGGTTATTCTACAGTTAGGTGTTCAGATGCTTCTGCCCAGACTACCCCAGCTGGTCCGGCAGCCGGACCAGCTGCGCCTCTGCCGCAGCCAGCCAGCCAACCTACCTCTTCCTGTCCGGCAATGACTTGTGAATATTCGGAGGAAGCTCCGCAGTGTGCCTCTGGTTTTCAAATTGTGACAGGGACAGGATGTGATGGGTTCAATTGTGAAGGGTGTACATATGTTGGCGGCGGTTGTTCCGGGGTGACATGCTCAAATTAAAGGGTTTTAATGGGAAAATCGGGATAGCCGTTGAGGAAATCTTTTAGCGGAATAGCTTTTTTGCCTTCCATTTGCATTAGTCCGTTTGGTAAAAACTTTACAATTTTCCCATTCCAGCGGGTCCAGACGCCCGGCCAAGGGTAGTATGCCCGGATCATGTGGTCCAGTTCTTCCGGAGATGAAGGATTATTAATGTCAAAATAGCCGCTTTCTTTAGTTAATAATTTGCAAAAAGTTGCCTCAGAGTGATTTTGCTGTTTAGATTGAATTTTTCCTGCTACAAAATCCTCAATAACTTCCGGTAAAACTTCTGCTGAACGGAGGAACATTTTTTTACTCAAATTATCAAAAGTATCTTTATCAGAGAGCTCTAAACTCTCTTGATAAAGAAGCGGTCCGTGATCCATTTCCTTATCCATTTTAATAATACTGATGCCGGAGATTTTATCACCATTTAATATGGCAGTCTGGATGGGAGAAGGCCCCCGGTATTTGGGTAAAAGCGACGGATGGATATTGATACTGCCATATTTTGGGGTATTTAGTTCTTCTTTGGAAAGAATTTTTCCGTAAGCTGCCACCACTGCCAAGTCTGCCTCTTCCGATGAATCCACTAAAGTAAAATGTTTAGCCACAGCATCTTTAATGGGTTGAACAAAATGAGGAGTACCCAAAAATGCTACTTTCATATTGTTATCTCTTGAAATGTATCTGTGCCTATTTTGTCTTTGCCGGTAAATTTATAAAATTTGCCTTTTTGTTCCAGCACCCGATCTGAGAATAAAACTCCATTTAAGTGGTCTACTTCATGTTGGAAAATCCAGGCTAGAATCCCTTTTAATGGCAGGGTTATGGTTTTCCCTGCATTATCCTGATATGAAACTTTAATATTGGTGGCTCTTTTAACCTCACCCCACATATTTGGGACAGATAAACACCCCTCAAAATATTGTTTAGTCTTTTTACCGGTGGACAAAATTTTAGGATTAATTACAGACATAAATTTCTCCCCGTTTTTAGCCACAAAAAAACTTTCTTCCAGCCCCACCTGGGTAGAAGCTAAACCCACCCCTTCTGGATCCTTAAAGGTTTTGGTTAGTCTAACCATCTCTTTTAAGGTTTGCAGCAGGGCAAGACTCACTTTTTTTACCGGTTTAGTTTTAACTCTAAGTCGGACGTCAGGCGCTTTAACAACAGATAACATGAGGCAATTGTATCATTTTAGGTTCACCCTGCCAAATTTAGCCGGGGTTTGCAGAACCTTGTCTTAATTCTTTGAGCTTCCACATGAACACCCGGGCTTTGGATTTTGCTCCGTAGTAGCCTTTGGTAAAATTTAAGGCTTCTTCCAGGATTCCGCGGTTGACGGTTTTAGCAAGTTTAATATAAAGCGAATAACGTTTAGTGTCCTGCAAACTTTCTGTCAGGTAAACCCCGTACATCTGGAATTCCCGGGATATATTTTTTGGTCGGTCTTTAAATTTGGCTTCGGCTATGGCTTTTGCAATAGATTTCATTGCTTCGCTGCTGTTGTAGCTTCTTTCAGCTGGGCTAGTGCTTCTAAGTAATTGGGTTTTAATTCTATGGCTTTTTGAAGGGCCAGAATCTCCTCTTCATTTTTATTTACACTATCCAGGATAAGGGCTTTATTGAAGTAAAGCTTGGGATCAGTTGGAGCCAATTTTATGCTTTGGTCTAAAGTTTGTAGAGTTTCATTTATAAAAGTTTTATCAATAGTTGAGAGCTCGAAGTAGGTTCTTACTGCTGTGCGATAAAATGAGACATTTCTAGGATTGTCTTTTAAAACTTTCCCGGTCTGAACTGCAGCTTCATCTTTTAGGGCAGCAGATAAAGTAGCATCTGTTTCTTGCAAGGCGACTGCGGCTTGGGCGGCTGAAAAACCAAGTTCAGATTTATAAAATGGTTCACTTTTGTTAAGGTCAGAAGCAGCTGCCAGTAAGTTATACGCTCTGCCGGGATTGCCAAGATCAGAAGCGCGTTCGCCTTTGGCAAAAAGTGTGTCGGCATACCAAATTTGGAAGATAGAATATAGAAGATAGAAGATGGAAAAAATGATAATCGCTTGGGTGATTTTGGTATAGATTGTTCGACGATAGATGATGGAAAATAGAGATTGGAACTTTGAAGATGGAAGATGGAGGGTAGAAATAGAACCAGTAGCTACAAAGGCTAGGGCCGGGAAGAGGTAGAAAAGGACAGCTACTATGACAACGGAGAAGAGGAAGAAGTTGGAGATAAGGTAGGAGGTGTAGGCAGCGAGGAGTGCAAGAACTAAATTTCTAATTGACCTAATTTCTAATTGACCTAATTGGGATTTAGGATTTGGGATTTGATTAGAAATTAGTAATTCGGATTTAGAAATTTTTTTAATACACCAATAAATAAATGTTCCGATCACCAGCATGTAAGTTCCAAAGCCCACAATTCCTGTAGTTGAGAGGTAATTTAAGTACTCATTGTGAGCTTTGTTGTATAAAAAATCCCACTCGGAAGTCAGATTGTGTTCCGCCGGCCGGTATTGATAATAGGAATAAGCAAAAGTTTCTACCCCGGAGCCAAATAAAGGATAGTGTTTGAAAATATCCAAAGCTCCTTTCCAAACAATAAACCTGATCTGGCCGGATTCTGTCCCGCCATTTTCTAACTGAGTGCCGGATGGGACGCTAGGTAAGGCTATGCCGGGTCTGGCGGGAGCGGCAAATTTGGAAATTAATCTAAAAGAAGTTAAGGCAGAGCCAAAAAGGAGGTTGATGATGAGGAAAGAAGCTAATATAAATGCAATTTTTTTGAAATTTGAAATTTGAAATTTGAAATTTGAATTCAAATTAAAAATTAAAAATTTAAAATTTGTTAATAACCCGATTACAAAAACAACTAATCCCCCAATTAACCCTAATGTTGGGCCTCTGGAATAGGTAAAAGTGAAAGCTAAATAATATGTAACAAGTATTATGTAGTATGCGAAATGGGATAATTTTTTAGTCTCAGTTAGGAGAAAATATAAAGCCGGGAAGATGAGCATGGCCAGATAGCTGGCAAGCCAGTTTGGTTGACCTAAAGTAGCAAAAGTACGCTCTTGCACGCGTTGAATCCAGCAATCGACATTAAATTCTCCCCTTAAAATTACGCAGGAGGGAGAAACTCCAAAATGTTCCAGTATTGCCCAGAGAGAAATTAAAAATCCGGAAGCCAGGCCAAACTTGAGGGCGGTTTTAACTTTCGGCCAGTCCATGTTGGAGACAAAAGCGAAGTATAATAATAGGTAGGAAATGATCGACAGGAGTCCGCCGTTTGACCGGGAATAATAGCCCCAAATAGAGGTATGGCGGTCAATTGAGAAAATGGTAGATAAAATATTGGCTCCCAGAAATAATAAAAGAGGAATATCTAGTGGAGTGCGATTTATGATTAATGATTTATGATTTATGATCTTAAGAAGCCAGGATCCAACAATAATTACTGTAAGGCCGTAAACCAAAATCATTTTGTTATATTCAAAAAGCTCGTGATTTAAAGACGACCAAACAAGAGGAGTGAGGAAAAAAAGGAGGTAAAAAGAGTAAGTAATTATTTTGTCTAACATGCCAAGATCATCCTAACAGAGATAGGTATAAATGGGCAAGGGGGTTGAGGATTGCTGCTATATCAATAAGTTTCTGATAAGATATTTATAGATGATAAAAATTATTTTGGATGAGGATTATTTTAGAAGTATTATGTTTGGACTGCAGGACGGGCTGGTTTCCACCACCGGGGTGGTGGTAGGAATTTCTGCCGGAGTTGCTGATCAATCAATTATTGTCCTGGCCTCCTTCGTGGCAGTATCTGTAGAAGCTTCATCCATGGCTGCAGGGGAGTATTCTTCCGAAAAAGCAGTTCACCAGATGGATAAAAGGCACAGGCATAAGGATGATTTGATTATGGGAGCAATTCTCATGTTTTTCTCATATCTGCTGGCCGGTTTAGTGCCAATTTTGCCTTTTTTGTTTTTTCCAATAGATATAGCCAGGTTTTTAAGTATTGGGGCTGCGCTTTTTAGCCTTTTTATTGTTGGTTATTTGAAGGGTAAAATTGTTAAAGAAAAAGCTTTCCGGAGCGCAACAGAGATGCTTATTATCGGAGGATTTGCAACAGTAATTGGATTATTGGTAGGTACTTTCTTAAAAGTTTAAAAATTCCTCTTTTTTTTCCTGTTATCCCCGCGTAGGCGGGGATCCAATCAACAGATAGCGCTATTATTTAATTGGATTCCTGCATTCGCAGGAATGACAGAGGAATATTTTAAATAGCTAAAGTGGGACCGGAGGGCCGGTGTCTGATTCCGTTGGCCACAGCACTGGCAGCATCTAAACCTACATGAGTTGCAGCATTGAGAGCCAGTCTCATGGCAACAAACTCCAGAGGATTATGACTTAAATAGACAGTTGCGCCTATAAGTGCTAGATCGGGGACTAACCTTAGAAGATCTAGACCGCTAGATCTTTCCCATGTTTTAGGATCCTTTAAAGTCTGTACAAAAAACCTTGAGGTTGCCGGAGCAAGCAATTCAAGGCCAGCATAAAAAGGCGCCGCTGTATCAAGTGCATGATTTATAGGTATGGACCAGGAATATGGGTAAGAGTCATCAGGTCGACGCTTTGGTTGATGCATGGCTTCCATCCAGGCAGATCTTCCTATTGTTCTATTTATTACACTGCCTAAATAATTCCCAGCCTTTCCGAATCTTTCCAACATAACTTTTTTATACTCCCTTTCAGAATTGTCTGTCAATATGTTAAACTCCCATCATGTTTGGTAAATTATGGGAGCTTCTTTCTTATGATATTGGTATAGATTTGGGTACTGTTAATACTCTAGTGTTAGTTAAAGGTAAAGGAATTGTAATTAGAGAGCCCACTGTTGTAGCACTTCACAGAAAAACCAGACAAGTTTTAGCAATTGGTAAAGAAGCTAAAAGAATGTTAGGTAGGACGCCGGCAGCTATTGAGGCTGTCCGCCCCCTTCGGGATGGAGTGATTTCCGATTTTGATACCACTGAGGCAATGCTCCGCTATTTTATCCACAAAGTTCACGAAAATCCGGGCAAGGGAATATTTTCGCTACCCCGAATCCCCAGGCCACGGATAGTAGTTGGTATCCCCTCAGGGGTTACTCCTGTGGAACGGCGCGCTGTGCAGGATGCCTGCCTTTCGGCGGGAGCCAGGGAAGCCTATCTTATTGAGGAGCCGATGGCTGCGGCGATCGGCAGTAAACTTCCGGTTGAAGATCCGGAAGGGATAATGATTGTGGATATTGGTGGGGGAACCACAGAAATTGCAGTTATATCTTTAGGAGGAATGGTAATCAATAGGTCTCTCCGGATTGCAGGGGACGAACTGGATGAAGAAATTATCAATTACATGCGGACCAGGTATGGAATGTTGATTGGAGAGAGAACAGCTGAGGAGGTCAAGATAGAAATAGGTTCGGCTTTTCCCAGTAAAGATAAAGATGACGCGGCCACAGTGGTTCGGGGAAGAGACTTATCAAATGGACTGCCAAAATCGCTAAAAGTAACAGCCGCCGAAATCAGAGAAGCTTTAACTCCGGTTGTTTCACAAATGATTTCCGGAGTTCAGGAAGTTCTGGAAGAGACACCACCGGAACTCTTAACCGATATAGTGGAGCGGGGAATATTTTTAGCCGGCGGCGGGGCGCTACTTAGGGGTTTGGATAAAAGGATAGCAGAGGAGACAAAGTTACCGGTTTATATTTCCGATGATCCGCTGACAACAGTGGTCCGCGGTTGCGGAGAGGTATTGGATAATTTGAATTTACTTTCTAAGGTTAAAGTATCAGGCGGGTTAAGGTAAGTTTGTGCTAATATATGGGTATGTTGCAGGCGCCATTTTACGATCCGAATAGAAGCTATGAAGATAACTATGAAGAAGGGCCATTTGGGGCTTTTAGTGATGGTGAGGTCTTTCAGCAAACAGAAGAACCAACAGAGGACTTTTTAGGTCAAAAAGTTTTTACCCCCTTTGGAATTCCGGCCGGACCACTGCTAAATTCTGAATTTTGTAAGGCAGCATTTGAAAAAGGCTTTGATATTTGTGTTTATAAAACCGTCCGCAGCAGCAGCTTTCCCTGTCATCCTTTTCCCAATATTTTGGCTGTAAAAGTCGAAGGTGATTTAATCCCTGAGAAAGCCCAAAGAAAACTTATTGCAAACAATTATTACTCTGAGCCTTTGTCCATTACCAACTCCTTTGGAGTGCCTTCCAAGGAACCAAAAGTCTGGCAGGAAGATGTTAGAAAGGCCTTTTTTTCCACCGGGCCGGGTCAAGTCTTAATTTTAAGCTTTATGGGGACTGTCAGGGAAGGTCAAACTCCGGAAGAATTTGTACAAGATTATGCTTTGGCTGCTAAATTATCAGCTGAAACCGGTGCCAAAGTACTGGAAGCCAATTTATCCTGTCCGAATATCGGCAATGAAGGTTTGGTTTGTTATAACCTGGAAATGACAGAAAAAGTGGCTCTGGCCATCAGAAAAGAAATCGGTGATACACCTTTGATCTTAAAAGTTGGTTACTATCAAAGCGATGAAGATATAAAGAAATTAGTAGAAATATGTGGAAATTATGCACAGGGAATTGCCGCTATAAATACAATCTCTGCAGAAGTGGTGGATCAGGAAGGAAATCAGGCGTTACCCGGAAAAAATAGATTGCGGTCAGGTGTTTGTGGAGCATCCATTAAATGGGCCGGGCTGGACATGGTGAAGAGGCTGGTTAAGATCAGACAGGAAGCAGGAGCTGATATAAAAATAATTGGTGTCGGAGGTGTAACTAAGGCTGAGGATTATTTTGAATTTAAAAATGCCGGAGCAGATGCGGTAATGTCCGCCACCGGAGCCATGTGGAACCCCTATTTAGCCAAAGAGATTAAAAAGAAAATTTGATAAATATTCAAAATCTGTTATCCTTGTACTATGCAAATTCAGGATAAATTTGACCAAATTATGGCCAAAAATAATTCTTTGGTTTGTGTGGGTTTAGATAGCGACGTCGGTAAACTGCCGGAGCATTTAAAAAGTAGCGAAAATCCCCAATTTGAATTTAATAAAGCAATAATTGATGCTACCCATGATCTGGTTTGCGCTTACAAGCCAAACTCAGCTTTTTATGAAGCCTTCGGACCGAAAGGGTTGGAGCAGCTAAAGATGACTTGTGACTATATTAAAAACACTTACCCGGAAATTCCGATTATCTTAGATGCCAAACGGGCAGATATTGGCAACACCAATGAAGGCTATGTCTCTTATGCTTATGATTATTTAGGAGTTGATGCCATTACCCTTCATCCCTATTTGGGTAAAGAAGCAATTAAACCTTTTCTGGAAAGAGCTGACAAAGCAGCTATTATTTTGTGCCGGACTTCTAATCCTGGCGCCGGTGAATTTCAGGACTTGATTTCAGACGGACAAAAACTCTATCAGATTGTAGCTAAAAAAGTGGTTAATGACTGGAATAAAAATAACAATTGTTTCCTGGTGGTCGGAGCTACTTATCCGGAAGAGCTCTCAGATGTGCGAAAAATGGCAGGAGATATGATTTTTTTGGTGCCTGGAATTGGGGCTCAAGGTGGGGATGTAGAGAAAACAGTCAAAGCCGGGTTGAATAGTAAAAAGGCCGGCATGGTGATAAACTCTTCCCGGGGAATTATTTTTGCCTCGAGTGGTGAGAATTTTGCCGAGAAAGCCCGGGAAGAAACCGTAAAACTTAGAGATGAAATTAATAAATACCGATAATATGGATGAACAAACTAATAAAGAAGTCATAGAAATGTTAAAGAAGGCCGGAGCTGTAATAACAGACAGCCACCTGGTTTACACTTCCGGCAAACACGGCAGTGTTTATATCAACAAAGATGCTCTTTACCCGCATACGGAGTCTAGTTCACGAATTGGCGAGCTTTTTGCAGAGTCTCATAAGGATTTGGATATTGATGTAGTTTGTGCACCGGCTTTGGGAGGAATTATTCTGTCTCAGTGGACAGCTTTCCATTCGTCTAAACTAAAAGGAAAAGAAGTTTTAGGTGTGTATACGGAAAAAGATGCGGAGAAAAAACAGGTGTTTACCAGAGGATACGATAAATTTGTTTCAGGGAAAAATGTTTTAGTAGTAGAAGATTTAACTACCACCGGCGGATCGGTTTTGGATGTGGTAAATACTGTCAAAAATGCCGGTGGAAATGTGGTAGCTGTAGCGGTAATGGTCAACCGTGATCCGGAAAATGTTAACTCGCAAATGATGGGAGCGCCATTTTCCTCCCTGGCAGTTCTCAAGGCAGAAGCTTGGGAAGAAGCAGACTGCGAGCTTTGTAAAACCGGAGTTCCAATTAACACTACTGTCGGTCACGGCAAAAAATATCTCGAAGCAAAAGCAAAGACCGCATCCTTATAAAAACTTTGCAAGTATTCCACTCTAGTGCTATATTGGGAAAACTAAAATGACTAAGGTTATCCCCAACATTAAAATTTTTCTAATCCTTATTCTTTTATGCCTGATGATTTTTATTTTAGATATCATCCATCTTTTAGATTGGCCAAAGAGACTTTTGTTCTATATTACCAACCCGGTTTCTTTTGGGATCTATAATACTAATAGGAATGTAGGTAAACAATTTCATTTTATTTTTCAGGCCCGGTTTGCAGCACAGGAAAACAAGGCTTTAAGGGAACAAGTTGGGAAGCTACTTTCGGAAAATGCAACTCTCAGAAAAAAATTGGCGGAAACTGAAAGTTTAGTTTCTCAAGAAAAACACTTGGACCCAAGCACTTATAATTTGTTGCCGGCCAGGCCGATTGGACTCTCGAGAAATTTAAAGATTGATCGAGGTTCTGCCTCTGGTATTAAGGTAGGCCAAGCTGTGGTATTTGAAGATAACTTCGTGGGTAAGGTGATTGCAGTTTCCCCGGCTTCTTCTAACATTCAACTCCTGACTGATCCTGATTCCAAAGTTGCCTCATTTTCGCAAAATATTGAGGGTAAAGCCAAAGGGGTTCTAATCGGACAATTTGGCACGGAAATCCTGATGGACAAGATCTTACATGAAGAAAAGATCGCTGCAGACGATTTAGTTTATTCGGAAGGATTGGAAGGATTTTTGCCCCGGGGATTAATTTTAGGTCGGGTTAGTCAAGTTCTGGGGCGCGAAAATGAAGTCTTTAAACAAGCAAAGGTGCAGCCCATATTTGATGTGAGAGACTTAGAGCTGGTGTTTGTGATACAGGAGTAATGAAAACTTTAATTATTATATTAATAATAGCAGCGTTCTTGCAGACTACTATCCTACCGATAGATTTGATTTTATTAATTTTAATCTGCAGAGCCTATGTTAAATCCGAGAAGACTAATCTTTATTTAGGGTTTGCTTTTGGACTTTTGGTTTCGCACTTAAATCTTACTCCTCTAGGTTTGCAGAGTTTAACTTATATAGCTGCTGTTGCGGCAACGGAAAGCCTATCAAAGTTGCGGTTGGCAGGTAACCCATTACTGATCTTACCAATCAGTTTAGTATTTTTATTCTTAAATCAAATAATAAATTCACCCTTGAGTTATAATCCATTAGCCTTTACGAAGGTAATTTTTGCTTCAATTTCTTCTTTACCAATTCTTTACTTAATTAGATTTTGGGAAGAAAGATTTATTGTTCAAAAAGGGGTGAAATTAAAGCTTTAATTTTTTATGGTCAAGAAAAGAAAATCTTTAGGTTTTGGTTTTTCTGATGAGGTGGCAAAAGTTACCAGCAAAGCAGGACATTTTAAGCAGGTTGAGTCTCCTGATTGGGCTGATACATTTTTGCCTAATTTTCGTCTCGAACATTTATCTCCCGCCCGTAAAAGTACATGGAGAATTATATTTTTCCTAGGTATTTGTTTAATATCTTTCTTTGTAATATTTTTGCGTCTCTTCCATTTGCAAATTGCCCGGGGTAGTGAAAATAGAAGCTTAGCTGATGGTAACCGCATCCAGGTAAAAATAATTCATGCTCCCAGAGGGGTAATTTTTGATAGGAACGGCAAAATCCTGGCAGCTAATGCGCCGGCTTTTCGTTTAAATGACCCTGCTTCAGCCAGACATAAAGCAAGACTGGTAACCAGGGAGCAGGCTCTGGAGTGGGAAGTCAAAAATGATCCAAGAGCCGCAAACCTGGAGGTTGATAATGTCAGAACCTATCCAGGGGCGGAGATTTTCGCCCATGTTGTAGGATTTATGGGGGAAATTTCTGAGGGACAACTTAAGCAGGAACAATTCAGCGGCTACCGTCAGGGAGATCAAATTGGACAGATGGGGGTGGAGGCAGAATATGAGAAGATTTTGCGTGGAGTAGATGGTGGAGAGATCATTGAAGTAGATTCATCAGGCCGTAAAATTAGGACTATTCGTCTTAAGGCCCCCATTCCCGGACAAAATATTTATCTATCTTTAGATGCCGCTTTGCAGGAAAAGCTTTTTGCGCTAATAAAAGAAGCTTTAGGAAAATCTGGTAGCTGTTGCGGGGCAGCAGTTGCCAACGATCCGGGCAGTGGTAAGATTTTAGCGTTTTTGTCTATGCCCTCATTTGACCCAAATATATTTGTGCAAAATTCCGATGACAGCGCTATCAGTGAAATTTTTTCCCGGGCAGATGCCCCGATTTTAAATCGGGTAATAGGTGGAACCTACCCTCCTGGTTCGACCTTTAAAATAATTTCGTCGCTTGCAGCTTTAGCGTCCGGTAAAGTCAGCGAGAAAACAACCATTCAGGATAATGGGGTAATGTATCTGGGGCCATACGCATTCAGCAATTGGTATTTTAATCAGTATGGAAAAACAGAAGGTCCGGTAAATTTATTAAAAGCCCTGCAGCGCTCAAATGATATTTATTTTTATGAAATCTCCAGGCTTATAGGGGAAAAAGCTTTAGTCGATTGGTCAAAGAAATTATACTTGGGAGGGAAATTGGGAATTGATTTGCCAGGGGAAGGTCAGGGGCTTGTACCGGATAATGAATGGAAGGAGAAAACTTTTAATACTCCTTGGTATCCGGGGGATACTTTGCATATGGCGATTGGCCAGGGGTTTGTTTTAACAACACCCTTGCAGATTTTAGGGATTACCTCTTATATCGGAGCGGATGGTGTTTTATACAAACCTCAGTTGCTTCTTTCCGACAAGCCCAAAATTTTAACCTCCGATTTACTTTCAAAAGAAAAACTGGATTTAATAAAAGAAGGTCTTAAATTAGTGCCTAAGGAAGGTGGAACTGCTTGGCCGTTTTTTCTATTTCCAATCGAGACCGCCGGTAAAACCGGGACAGCAGAGTATGGTGACCCTAAAGATCGAACACATGCCTGGTACACTTCTTATGCGCCGGCTGATGATCCGAAAATTGCCTTGACTGTCTTAATAGAAGGCGGGGGTGAAGGGTCTTCCGTGGCCTCGCCAATTGCCAAAGAAGCATACCGTTATTACTTTTCTCCGGATAAAAGTAATTTAATAAAGGATATTTTAGGCGAAGCCGCAAGCTCTGCTTATACTTTAGCCACAGATTCAGCAAAAACTTTAGGAGAATAGTTGTTACAATATAATAAATATGTCCAATATGACTAATGCGTCATATCTTCTAGCGCTGCATTCCATTGATGGTTTGGGGCCGATCAGGCTTAGGGCTGTTTTAGAATATTTCAAAGATCCGAAACTGGCTTGGGAAGCAAATGCAGAAGACTTATTAAAACTGGGTATCTATAAAAACACAGTTAACCTTTTAGTTGAAACCCGAAAAAAGCTGGAGCCGGAAAGTTATGCCGAAAAGATTGCAGATAGCGGTATCAAGTGGATTACTATTTTTGACGGCGCTTACCCAAAACTTCTTAAAGAAATTCACGACCCGCCAACAGTAATTTATTTTAAGGGTGAGCCGGATTGGGATAAAAAATCAATTGGGGTAGTAGGAACCAGAAAGATCACTGGATACGGTAGGATTGCAACAGAGCAATTTACAAAGGGGTTAGTAATGGGTGGCTTAACCATTGTCTCAGGACTTGCCCGGGGGGTGGATGCTTCGGCCCACCAGACAGCTGTAAATGAAAACGGCAAAACTATTGCAGTGCTGGGTGGTGGATTAAATAATATTTTCCCCCCGGAAAATAGAGGTTTGGCTGCAAAGATAGCCTCCGGTTTTGGGGCAGTTATTTCTGAGTTTCCACCAGATTACCCGTCACTTCCGGGTAATTTTCCGGCCAGAAACAGGATTATTTCAGGACTTTCTTTAGGGGTTTTGGTAATTGAGGCAGCAGAGGATTCAGGGTCGCTCATTACTGCAAGAATGGCACTGGAACAAGGCCGGGAGGTTTTTGCTGTACCCGGTCCAATTACTTCTGATCTATCGAAAGGCCCGATTGATCTGATTAAAGAGGGAGCGAGAGTTGTATTTAGTCCGGATGAGATTTTAGAAGAGTTGGGAATCAGTAATAGGTCCAATAGGTCCAATTCGACAGATCTGTCTGATCTTTCGGAAGAAGAAAGACAGATTTTGAAAGTTTTAGAAAACGAAAATATGCACATTGATGAGATTGGACGGGAACTTCATTTTCCTTCCCCAAAAATTTCCGCTCTACTTCTCAAAATGGAGATTTCAGGACTTGTAGAGAGCTTGGGCGCTGGGATATACTGCAAGAAGTGATATAGCAAAAATTATGCCCAAATTAACTCTGCTAATTATCTCTTTTATAGTAATAATGTTGACCGGCCTAGCTACTGTTTTATTAAATAGTGGCGGACCCAGAACCACCCCCAAAAGCGAAATTGATACTGCCATAAATCAAGCTAAACACTTGTATCGTCAAGAAAAGGAATTAGGTCGGGACTTATCTAGCGGCCCTTGTTTATCGGATGCACTATTACCCGGATGGGTGGTTGATATTGCACATAGTCCCCGTTTACCAATAGATGATTTACCGGGAAACCAGTGTCCTGCATTCCGCGAAGGAAGGGCAAAGCATTTTGTAGAACTTGACCTTGAGGGGAATTTGATTAGAGCCCGGTGATTATGAAATATCTAACATTGCCAATTAGTTTATTGAAGTTTTGGTATCCGGGTTCTGCCCTCTTTTTTATTCGTACCTGGAAGAATCTAATGCTGTTTTTGGAAGAAGATTTAGCAGTAGGACTCATGCGGAAGCTACTTTTTACTCCGCTTTTTCACGATTCATCAATTGTTGGCAGGTTTTTAAGCTTTTTTTTTCGGTTAGGCAGGATTTTGACGGGGCTATTTGCCTTTTCAATCGCCTCCGTTACACTTTTTTTGATAGGTGTATACTGGTTGTTGCTTCCGGCGCTGGCATTTTTTGATACCCCTCAAATTTTAAGTAGAGCACTATTTTTAAGTGGGTTGGGGTTATATTTTCTAAATATAGTCTTTAATCCCCATAAAAAAATTACTAAGTCATTGAAAGATCTTTGGAAGGCGTCGCTCATTAAACGGGAAGATTTAAATTTCAAAAAGCTTTTAGCAACACCTGAGGTATTAAACATGCTATCTAATTTGGAGATAGAACCAAACGTTCTTCCGGCGTTTGAAATTAACAATCCGGAGGATGTGGCAAAGAAGGCTTTGGAGTTAGGTAAGCTTTGCGGCAGTGAATATTTAGGCCCCACGCACTTTTTTGTAGCTGCTCTTTCGGAGGCGTCCAATATTGATACAAGTTTAGCTAAGCTGGAACTGACAGTGAATGACTTTCAGGACGTTTTAATGTATCTGGAAAAGAAAAAGAATACTTGGAGAAGAGTGTATATCTGGGACGATGATTTTACAGTGCGTCACTTAAAGGGTGTAAATAGAGGCTGGGTGGGAGTGCCGACACCGGCGCTGGATATTGTAGCAGAGGATTTAACAAAAACTGCTGCCAGAGTTGGTTTTTCCGATTTTATTGGGGGGGTTTCTGTTCTGGAGCAGGTTATTTCTGTTCTTTCTCAGGCGGGCAATAAAAACGTCATTTTGGTTGGTCCTCCTGGTTCAGGGAAGACATCTTTGATTCGGTTTTTAGCAAAGCAAATTGTGGCAGGAGATGCCCCGGAAGCTTTAGCGACTAAAAGATTGATGATTTTAGAGCCTACCCGACTTCTTTCTGGGATTAAGACAGAAGGGGAATTGGCAGATCGCATTAAAACAATTTTTGAAGAGGTAGAAGCGGCCGGTAATGTGATTATCGCGGTTGAGGAAATTCAGACTTTAGGGGAAGGGGAAGCCGGAAGCAGTTTAAATATATATTCTTTGATTTTGCCGTATTTAGAATCGGACAGATTTCAATTTATCGCTACCACGGAAATTGAAAATTACAACCGGACCTTGGAAAAGGTCGGTGCGCTGGCGAGATTATTTATAAAAATAGAAATGCCGCCGGTGACTGCAGAAGATAGTTTAAAGATCTTAGAAGACAAGGCAATAGAGACAGAAAAGAAAGATAAGATTAAGGTAACCTTTATAGCCTTAAAAACTGTGGTTTCTTTGTCTCAAAAACTGATCCATGATCGGGTGTTGCCGGATTCCGCCATTAGCGTCTTAAACGAAGCTTATACGCAATCTGTGAGCAAATGGGTCACGAAAGAGACAATAAGAAAAGTTATTTCGCAGAGGGTTAAGGTTCCTTTAATGGAAGTAGGGAATACAGATAAGAATAAACTGCTTAATTTGGAGGATGAAATTCACCAGCGCTTGATTGACCAGGAACAAGCAGTGAAAGCTGTAGCCGATGCTCTCAGGCGTTCTGCAACGGGGCTTCGGGAAGAAGCCAGGCCAATTGGGACATTTTTATTTGTGGGGCCGACAGGAGTTGGCAAGACGGAACTCGCCAAAACATTGTCAGAAGTATACTTTAAAACAGACGGGGCTTTCATTAGGTTTGACATGTCTGAATATCAGAATTCCGAATCAGTGAATCGGTTGATTGGTGGATCTGGAGCAGAAGGGCAACTGACTGAGGCGGTTAGACAGCGGCCATATGCGCTACTGCTTTTGGATGAATTTGAAAAAGCAGATCCGAAAATTTTAACGCTGTTTTTGCAGGTTTTGGAAGATGGCAGATTGACGGATGCCGAGGGCAAAACAGTGGATTTTACCAACACTATTATTATTGCCACCTCAAATGCCGGCAGCTTAACTATTGCCGAGGGTTTGAAAGCAGGACAAACCCTGGAACAAATCGATCAACAGGTAAACAATGAGCTGCTGCAGATTTTTAAGCCGGAACTAATAAACAGGTTTGATGATATTGTATTGTTTAAACCCCTATCTCCGGAGGATTTGCAAAAAGTGGTGACAATAAAGCTGGCTGTTTTGCAAAAACAGATGAAGGAAAAAGGATATTTAGTTGAATTTGATCCTGTTTTAGTGGCAGAATTTGCCAAAAGGGGATTTGATCCGGTCTTGGGAGCCCGGCCCATGCGCCGCCTACTGCAGGATACTTTGGAGGCCAAACTGTCCAAATTAATTCTTCAGAATCAGCTTACAAAGGGTCAAATATTTAAGGCAGGAGTTGAACTTCTTTCCGAATAAAATTAGATGTATGTCATATTGACATACATCTAAGAATGATGTATGATAATAATATGTTTAACACAGTTTCAGCAAGACAAATTCAAAGAGAATATAAAAAGGTTCTGCAAAGGGCTAATAAGTCCAAAGAGCCTATTGTTGTAATGGCAAATAACAAACCTTTAGGAGCTGTGATTGGTCTTGATCTCTTGGAAAAGATCCAACTAGAGTTTTTGGTTGAACAAGCACTAGCAGACTCAAAGGCAGGAAAAACTAAAGTAATTAAAAATATGAAGGAGCTGAAAGCTGATTTCCGGGAAATGGAAAAATATGTCTTCTCCAAAGATTAAATTAGAATATTTCCAGCATTTTTTAGATCAACGCAAAAAATATCTCAAAAATAATTCCAAACGTTTTGCAGAATACAAAAAAGCTACTGCGCTGTTTTTATCAAACCCGGAACATCCAGGTTTAAATATAGAGAAGTTAAAAAACGCTAAAGGTATATACACAATTCGCCTCAATAAAAGTGACCGAGTATTTTTTATTTGGAAGAAAGAAAATGCTGCGCTTTTTATTGATATAGGCAAACATGATAAATATAGGAAGTATTAAAAAGGACCCATTTTTTATCTGGAAATGGTATGCTAAAAAAGTGAAGAAATTAATTCTGCTTCTTGGAATATTGGCAATTTTTCTACCAATTACTGTTTTTGCGGCAACTCCGTCCCCGGATTCTTTAAACCAAATTAATCAGAAAGTTTGTGATAGGTTTGAGGGAGATCTCAGTAAGCTGGCGGCAATTATGGAGGAACTCCGGCGAAGAAAAGGGATAACGGAAACCAGGGTGGCGTTTGGAGGGGTGGATACGTTAGTTGAGAGCGCTGATTATCAAATTACTTATGCTGCAGAAGCGCTGGCTTTCCAGCGTGCCCAAAAATCCTCCTCAACTACCCAACTGCGAAGCAGTTTGGGAGTTTTAAAAAATAAAATCCTGAAAGCTAAAAATGCGGTAGGAAAGGCATTAAATGAAGAGTAATAAGACTTTTTTAATCATAGTGTTGATAATTTTGGCTGTGATTGTAGGTTTTTTTGTCGTCAGCAGAAGAGACTCGCTTGTTAGTCCTATGCCAAAGCAGGTTGGAATTTCTGCTGGAGCCCAACAATCTTCACCGCTGCCCATTCAATCACCAAAGACCCCAAAAGTCATCAAATATGACAGCAGTACTGATTTACAAAAAGAACTGGATTCTATAGATCCACAGGTTTTGGATAGTGATTTTTAAGTAACGGCTTGATATGATCAGTTTTCATGATCGTATCTTGACATCTTCTGTACAATATCCGAGAGTTAATTAAGTAATATATGAAAAATTTAGTAATTGTTGAGTCGCCTACTAAAGCGCGTACTCTGCAGAAGTTTTTGGGAGATAAATATCAAATCGAAGCTTCAATGGGGCATGTCCGGGATCTGCCAAAAAGTGAGTTGGGAGTAGATGTGGACAAAAATTTTGAGCCCAAATATATAATTCCGCGTGATAAGAAAAAACGGGTTAATGAACTTAAGAAAGTGGCCAAGGAAGCAGATGCTTTGTGGCTGGCCACAGATCCTGATCGTGAAGGTGAGGCCATTGCCTGGCATCTGGCAGGAGTGTTGGGTGATTCCCGGTCCACCAAGCGGGTTGTGTTTCATGAAATAACAGAAGAGGCTATTAAAGAAGCTTTTGAGAAGCCTCGTGATATTGATATTAAGCTGGTTGATGCCCAACAAGCCAGAAGGGTTTTAGATAGGTTAGTGGGCTATAAGCTCTCCCCATTGCTTTGGGAGAAAATCAAAAAAGGGTTATCTGCAGGTAGGGTTCAGTCTGTAGCTCTCCGGCTGATAGTTGAGAGGGAAAAAGAGGTTACTGCGTTTAAACCGGTTGAGTATTGGATCATAGAGGCGGAATTATCTACCGCTGCTCCTGCGGACTCCTTTCTTGCAACTCTAATAGAAAAAGATGGTAAAAAGCTGGAAATAAAAAATAAAGAAGAATCAGACAGGCATGTTAAAAGCCTGAAAGAAGCAGTATATACAGTTTCAAAAATAACTCAGAGAGAGATGAGACGCTACCCTCATCCTCCTTTTACTACCTCAACTCTGCAACAGGCAGCAGCCAACCGTTTAGGCATGTCAGCCAAAAAAACTATGATGCTGGCCCAGGCCTTATATGAACATGGGTTAATCACTTACATGAGAACAGATTCTGTGAATTTATCTGCCCAGGCAATTGAAGCGGTCAGAAGTTATATAGAAAAATCTATTGGAAAATCTTATTTACCAAGCGCGCCCAGATTTTTTAAGTCTAAATCTAAAAACGCCCAAGAGGCGCATGAAGCAATCAGGGTTACGGATATCAGACGTCAGTCACAAGATTTAAGGCAAGTATCAGGATTTAACAAAGACCATGCGCGGCTTTATGAGCTGATTTGGAAAAGGTTTGTGGCTTGCCAGATGAATGAAGCAGTGATGGATCAAACTACAATTGATGTGGTGGCTGGGTCTTATTTGTTTCGTGCAACCGGCAGCGTAATTAAATTCGATGGTTGGTTGAAGCTCTATGGAAAAGAAGAAGATGAGGAAGACGAAAAAAAGCAAGCCTTGCCTAAACTTACTGAGGCACAACTATTGAATCTGGTCCAGCTTTTGCCTGGCCAGCATTTTACAGAGCCTCCCCCCAGGTACAATGAAGCTTCCCTGATTAAAAAATTGGAGGAGTTAGGCATTGGCAGGCCTTCAACCTATGCGCCGATTTTGTCTACTATCCAGGAGAGGTTTTATGTTGAGAAGATTGAGAAAAAATTTATTCCCACTACCTTGGGGATAACTGTAATAGACTTCTTAATGGAATATTTTGCCGATATTATTAATTATGATTTTACCGCCCAAATGGAGGACGAGCTGGACGAGATTGCCAGGGGGGAAAGGCAGTGGAAACCGACGATTCAAACATTTTACGAGCCATTTGAGAAAAAACTGGAAGAGACTGAAAAGAAAGCCAAAAAGGTAAAAATGGAAGTGCAACTTGCCGGAAAGAAGTGTCCGGAATGTGGCAAAGAATTAATAATCAGAATAGGCAAGTTTGGGAAGTTCCTGGCCTGTTCCGGATTTCCGGAATGTAAACATACAGAGAGTTTGGAGGAAAAAATTAATGTTAAATGTCCGCTGGACGGAGGGGAAATTGTGGTGAGGCGTACTAAAAGAGGTAAAACTTTCTATGGTTGCAAAAACTGGCCCGATTGCAAATTTGCCAGCTGGACAAAGCCAAAGTCTCCTACACCTGAGACGTCAACTCCGCACGTGAGCTAAACGCCCAACGAAGTTGCAAGCTGAAACTTTTCCTCCTGTTCCGTCATTGCGAGCGATTAGCGTGGCAATCTAATTATTGTCTAATTCTTACTCTTTGAAAGTTTGCAACGACTATTTTTAATTGTGGTAATTCTGTAACTTTAAAAGAAGCACTTCCTTGAGGAGTAGCATTATATCTGTATAAATCAGCTGAAATAACTCGTGGGTCTTTCTCTCGTAGGTCACTACCACCTATGCTCCAACTATTAGTTAAAGTCAAATGTAGGTGGACTAATCTTCCTTCAGTTCTCCATTGATCCATATAAAGAGTTCCGATAATATCGCCTTTTTTGATTTCTACTCCCACTTTTACTTCAGGAACAATGTGTATATAGGTTGAGTACATTTCACTGTTGTGACTACCGTGTTCAATATTTACTAAGTTTCCATAACTGTCAGGTATCAAATGTGTTTGACTTGTTAATATTTGTTTTACTGTGCCTTCTGCGACTGCTCTTACGGGGGTTAATGGTGGTAATCCTAATACAACATGATTGTCAGTTGTGAGATATGCTGCAAAATCAAATCCATCATGTACTTTTTTTCCAGAAGATGGGTCAACCGCATAACCATTCCAGTTGATCCATGCTTCAAAGTTAGGAATGTCTCTTCCGTCTATAGGTAAGATAGTATCCTGATTTGGGAGCCACTCTTGAGTTTCTTTACCAATCTTAATAAATTTTTCGATAGAATCTGTCATATTTGTATTATACAAATTTCAGTTATAACTTGTATTTTTTTAACTGTAACCTGTACCCTGGAGTTGATACTTGCAAGTATCAACGAAATTTAGTATTATATTGAGGGCCTCAAAATACTTCGAGTTTCGACGGATTCCCCAAAACATATGAAATACATATTTGTGACAGGTGGTGTTATTAGTGGAATTGGAAAAGGTATTGCTACCTCCTCAATTGCCCTGCTTTTAAAATCTGCAGGTTATAAAGTTACCCCTATGAAGATGGATCCATATTTAAATGTGGATGCCGGGACAATGAATCCGATTGAACACGGTGAAGTGTTTGTGCTGGATGATGGTACAGAAACAGACCAGGATTTAGGTCACTACGAGCGGTTTTTAGGGGAATCCTTAAACAAAAACAGTATTGCTACTCAAGGTTCCATATATCTTTCAGTTATTCAGCGGGAAAGAAACTTGGAATACGACGGAGAATGTGTGGATGTAGTCACTTATATAACGGAAGAGATTATCAAGAGAATTAAAGAAGCAGGCCGGGCCAGTAATGCCGATGTAGTGGTGATAGAAATTGGCGGCACGACCGGTGAGTATCAAAATATCATGTTTTTGGAAGCCAATCGATTAATGAAATTAAAAAATCCGGCAGATGTCCTCCATGCCCACATTACTTATCTGCCGATTCCGGCCTCGATTGGTGAAATGAAGAGTAAGCCGGCCCAAATGTCTGTCCGGGATTTAAATGCCATGGGAATCCAGCCGGATATACTGTTGGCAAGATCTGAAAGACCTCTGGACCTACAAAGAATTAGAAAATTATCTATTTCTACGGGTTTAGAACCGGAAGATATAATTTCTGCTCCGGATGTGGACAGTATTTATAAAGTGCCGCTGGGGTTTGATAAACAGAACTTGGCGCAAAGGCTATTAGATAAATTGGGTTTAAAAAGGAAAAACGAGGATCTAAAAGAGTGGAAAGAGTTTGTGGATAAAATTGATGCTTCAAAGGAAACTGTAAAGATTGCCGTAGTGGGTAAGTACTTTACCACAGGCGCTTTTACACTGGCTGATTCGTACATTTCCGTAATTGAAGCGGTGAAGCATGCCGCCTGGAGCCAGGGGTTTTCGCCGGAGATCACCTGGCTTGATAGTGGCAAAGTCTTGGATAATGTGGACGTGTTAAGTAAGTTCCAAGGAATAATAGTTCCCGGAGGGTTTGGTTCCAGGGATATTGAAGGGAAAATTGAGGCGATTAAATATGCCAGGGAGAATAATATTCCTTATTTTGGACTTTGTTACGGCATGCAACTTGCGGTAGTGGAATATGCCCGGGATGTGCTGAATCTGCCCGGAGCCCACACTACAGAAATAGATCCGGAAACCAAATATCCGGTTATTCACATAATGCCGGACCAGGAAAAAAGAATGTTGAAGAGGGAATATGGGGCAACCATGAGACTCGGGGCCTGGGATTGTGCCTTGAAAGAGGATACCTTGGTCAGGAAGCTTTATGGTAAAGACTTGATCTCAGAGCGTCACCGGCACAGATTTGAGTTTAATAATGACTTTTTGGATCCGTTTATGAAAAAAGGATTAGTTATTTCCGGAACGTCTCCTGATGGAAAATTGGTTGAAATAATTGAGCTAAAAGACCACCCATTTTTTGTTGGAACACAATTTCACCCGGAGTTAAAGTCTCGCCCGCTTTCCCCGCATCCTTTATTTGTAGGATTCCTCAAAGCTGCCTCGAAGATTGCCGTAAGATGAAAAACGGACGCCTGATCGTTATAGAAGGTATTGATGGGTCCGGGAAGACGACCCAAATTGATCTGTTGGCAAAAGCTCTGGCAGAGAAAAACATTCCATATGAAGTAATCAGTTTTCCCAGATACGGAGATAATATTTATGCGGAATTAGTGGCGAGATATTTAGAGGGCGAATTTGGATCCATTAATGAGGTGAACCCTTATCTTATTTCTTTAGCTTTTGCCGGGGATCGGCTTTTGGCTAAACCGGAAATTGAAAGAGCTTTAAGTGAGGGAAAAATAGTTTTGGCTAACAGGTATGTCTCTGCCAACAAGGCCCACATGGGAGCCCATTTACCTGAGAGTCAAAGAGAAGAGTTTAATTCATGGTTAGATGAACTTGAATATCAAACCAACCAAATGCCAAGAGAAGACTTAACCGTCCTTTTAAATGTTGTTCCCAAGACCGGACAAAAAAATGTTTCCCATAGGATGCCTGATCTTCATGAAGAAAGTATTAAGCATCTGGAAGAGGCAAATAAAATCTATTTAGAATTGGCAAAAAAGGAAGATAATTGGTATGTAGTTAACTGTATGAAAGATGGGGAGATGGCGTTTCCGGAAAATATTCATCAAGAAATAATGTCCCTACTGTCTGTATCTGGATAAGTTGGAAAAGGTTAAATAATTAAGTTGAAGGATTAATTAAACTTTTTAATGAAGAGAAAGCCTTGTCAATATCCTTATCACTAAAGACGATAGTTAATTCGGTATAGGTTAGACCTAACTGTCAGATCTGTTAAATTGAGAAATTTTTCTGCTATATAAAAATTTGACTAATAACTATTTTTGATTAAAATAGCACTTATGAGTAATTATGTAGAAACTATTTTTCTTAGAGGAAGCGATTTACCAGGAAGAGAACTTCATTGCCAAATGGATGACAGTAATCGTGTGTCTTGGCAGGAAGTACCGGTGGGAGAACAAGGGACCAGCAGACCCTTTGAAACTTCAGAGCAAGCAGCGAGATTTATGTACAGTAATGCAAGAGTATTAGGTTATAAGGTCCCAAGTTGGGCTAGGTTTTACAAAGCAGATTCTTTTTAAACGCTATTTTCCTACTTGAAAAAACAGACATAACCAATTAGGATCTTAGTCTATGCGGAAGAAAACTTCTAAAAAATCTTCTAACGGAGAAATGCTGGGAACGCTGCCTGATTGGGTAATTAAGGAATACATTAAAAAGGGTATCATCAAAATAGATCCGCTGCCAAAAGACTGGGCAGAGAATGTTGATGAAGTTACCATTGATTTTCACTTGGGTAATAAACTTCGCGTTTTTACTGACCAGGGTTTAAATACCATTGATACTAAATATGCTTCAAAAGAAGATATGGAATCTATGATGAGGTTAGTAGAGTTAAAACCCGGTCAGCCGTTTATTCTGACAGAGCATGATTTTGTAATTGCTACCACTAAGGAGCGGTTAACTTTGCCGGATAATATTGTCGGGCATTTGCATGGAAAAAGTTCTTTAGCCAGGTTGGGGGTGGTGGTGCATTCAACTGCAGCCAGATTTGATCCCGGTTGGGACGGGCATCCGGTTTTGGAATTTGGCACTTTCTTAAAGGGTAAAAAGTTGGTGATTTATGAAGGTAGTCCAATTTGTGCATTTTCTTTTGAAAAGCTGGCAGCGCCGGTTGAGCGGTCGTACAAAAAAAGCCCCAATAATAGGTATGGAGGAAGTGATTTGCCACAGGTGTCTAATTTGATGGGAAAGAAAGTTGCTCGTCATGGCAAAAAGCACCGCTCGACTAGTGGAGGTTGAAACATTTAGTTTATCTCGAGTCTCGCTATGGGAAAGTTTTATGACGGAGATCTGCACATAAAACTTTCTAATTGCTTTTATGCCCATGACTTCGCTCCTACTTAATTATTATGAGTGTATTAGGACTTGATGAAATTCACAAAAGAATAAAAAAGCATTCCCTAATTAAGAATTTAGGGCAAAGGGATTTTAAAAATCCTGAAGGTGTGGGGATAGATTTGCGGCTAGGTTCTGTCCATAAAATAATCAAAGGCGGGGCTTTTATTGAGGCAGATGGCGAAGCGCAATTAGGCAAAAGAAAAGGGGTGGAAACAAAACTGGTGGCAGAATTTGTGGAAGATGGAAAAATTCAGAAAGAGATTTTAATAAAGCCGGGAGATTATTACCTGGTTCAGACAGTTGAGGCAGTTAATACACCTTTAGATTTAATGCCGATAGTACACACCAGAACTTCACTTTTTCGGGCAGGACTGTTGCTCCTTAATTCAAAAACAGACCCCGGGTATAGTGGGCAGCTGACAATGGGCTTAACTAATTTAAGTCCTTTTCCGGTAAAGTTACAACTTGGGGCCAGGATTTGTAATATAATTTTTCATAAGATAAAAGGCAAAACAGTTTCCTACCGGGGGCAACACCAAGGCGGCAGGGTGAGTCCAAAAAAGGAGGAGAGACAAGTATGAGCAGGCCGAAGCATCAGGAATATCAATACTTAGATCTTTTGAAGGAAGCGCTGGAGCATGGAATAAAAAAGGTAGACAGAGGCACAGGGATTGTCCTTTACAGTTTATTTGGCAAACAAACCCGTTATGATTTATCTAAAGGTTTTCCGCTTCTTACCACCAAGAAAGTTTACTGGAAAGGTGTTATACATGAGCTTTATTGGTTTATGTCAGGCCAAACCAATATTAAATATTTGGTAGATAATAATGTCCACATCTGGGATGATTATCCTTATAAAATTTATTCAAAGAAGGCCTCAGAAGGGAAAGCACCGAAACTTACCAAAGAGGAGTTTATTCAAAAGATTGCCGAAAATACAAAATTTGCCAAAGAACACGGAAACTTACCAAGAATTTATGGTGAAATGTGGAGAAGGTGGCCAACCAGGACAGGTAGAACAATTGACCAGCTTAAGTGGGTATTGCAGGAGTTAAAAGATGATCCGGATGCTAAGAATTTAATAGTTAATTCCTGGAACCCGGAATATCTTTATACCATGGCAACCCTGAAAGATGCTTCCCGTTTTCCAATTTGCCATAACATGTATCAGATCAGCAATAGAAACGGTAAATTATCCCTGCAACTATACCAAAGAAGCTCTGATTTATTTTTAGGTGTGCCGTTTAATATCGCAAGTTACGCCCTTTTAACAATCATCCTGGCCAAGATTTCCGGATACGAACCGGGGGAATTTATTCATACTTTTGGCGATGTGCATATTTACGAAGATCACATTGAACAGGTGAAAGAACAGCTTAAAAGAAAACCCAAGCCTTTTCCGATAGTCAAACTGGATCCTTCATTTAAAACCTTAGAAGATTTTAGGCCGGAACATGTTATCCTTGAAAGATATGATCCTTACCCTATGTTAAAAGCAGAATTAACTGTGGCCGGTGGACTATATGATCCTAAAACCGGAAAGATGGCGAACTGAATATGATTTCCATTATTGTAGCGGTGGCCGGAGAAAAAAGAGTGATTGGAAAAGCAGGTGGGTTGCCCTGGCATATTCCGGAGGAGCTAAAGCGGTTTAGGGAAGCTACCTTAGGACATCCTATTATCATGGGAAGAAAAACTTATGAATCCATTGGCAGGGTTTTACCTGATAGGACAAATATCGTAATCACCCGAGACCCAAGCTTTCAGGCAGAAGGTATAGTAATTGCCCGTTCCCTGGAAGAAGCCCTGCAGTTGGCACAGGGGAAACCGGGTGATGATGAATTATTTGTTATCGGTGGAGGAGAAATCTACAAGCAGGCGCTACCTTTGGCTGATAAATTATATTTGACTGTAATCGACCAGGAAATAGAAGGAGACACATTTTTCCCGGATTATTCGGAGTTTAAAAAGGTGATTTGGCAATCAGACGAGCAGGAATCAGCTGGATTTAAATATAGGTTTTTGGAGTTGGAGAGATAGATTAAATATTTTCAATATGGTGTGCGATCGTATAAATTATTGGCGGGAAGCTTTTGGAGGGTATTTTCTATTCTGCTTCATTTAACTGAAGCCAAGTAAGAAAAGCTATCTTACGACGAGTAGCTTTCTGAACCTCCTTCCAACTATCTGGAGCACCTAGGACGTTGATGAAATCAGCAGCAATTGCTTCTTTGCTTCTTTCCGAACCAGAGATAGATAGAGTGGGACCAGTAGTGGCCTTATATCTTAAACTCTCTGCATCGAAGATAATTTTCTTCTTTCTATAAAAGTGGAAATGTCCACCATTTTCATTACCGGCCCACACCATCTCTGGATACAGACGAGGTGCTTGATACTCCGAAAGAATAGGCATTTTAGCTAATTGTGATTTAATTTGTTCTCTAGACGGCATATCTTTTAAGATGATAACTTATAATATATATTGATTCGGTTGTCAAACGTGATCTTGCTTTATTTTATTGATCCTGATAAAATACAACACATTACACACTCATAGCCTAAGGTCTCTGGATACTACTTGCTATGAGGAGGATAAGAGACTATGTACAAATTACCTACGTTACAAGAATTACTGGAAGCCGGGGTGCATTTTGGGCACCAGGTTAGACGCGGCCATCCCAGGATGCGCCCTTACATTTACGGAGCCCGTGAAGGGGTGCATGTCATTGATTTAACTCAATCCGAAAAATATTTAAAAGAAGCCTCCGAGTTTGTTTATGAACTGGGGAAAACGGGAAAAGTTTTACTTTTTGTGGGAACCAAAAAACAGGCCAAACCGATCATTGAAGAGTTGGCAAAACAACTTCAGGCACCCTATTTAGTAACGCGTTGGATGGGAGGGTTTCTAACCAATTTTGAACAAATGCAGAAAAATATTAAAATACTCAAAGAATATCTGGAACAAAAAGAAAAAGGCAAACTTTCCAAATATACCAAAAAAGAACAGCTGCTTCTGGAGAGAAAAATGATTAAATTGCAGAAAGATTTTGCCGGAGTGATGGATATGAGTAAACTTCCCGACGCCCTTTTTGTAGTGGATGCAGTGTCAGATAATATAGCCATCAGAGAAGCCCGGAGATTAGACATTAAAGTAGTGGCAATTGCAGATTCGAATTCAGATCCTACGGAAATAGATTATCCGATACCCGGTAATGATGACGCTATAAAATCTATTAAGGTATTAGTAGGGGCTGTAGCTTTGGCTTATGGTGAAGGAAAGAAAGAAGCGGGCAAGGAAGCTGAGAAGCTTTTGAAAAGCCAGGAAGCAGCTAAAAAGGAAGACATACTTCCGGAGGAATTAAAAGAAGAAGTGGCAGCGGCTGAGGAAATGGTGGAAAAGAAAGCAGTCAAAGAGTCAGAGAGAATTGTAGAATAAATCTGGTTCATGATTTGACCAATCTAAATATGAGTACATCTGTAGAACTAATAAAACAACTTCGTAATGAGACAGGGGCTGGGATATCTGATTGTAGAGAAGCATTAAAAGAGTCAGATGGTAATTTGGAAAAAGCTAAAGAGTGGTTGAAGAAAAAAGGATTGGATAAGGCTTCCTCAAAAACTGATAGAGAAGTTAAAGCCGGTATCGTGGAAACATATTCTCATGGTGGCAAAGTGGGAGTTTTAGTAGAAGTTTTGTGTGAAACTGATTTTGTAGCCAGGACCGGCGACTTTAAAAATTTAGCCCATGAACTCTCCCTGCAAATTGCTTCTATGAATCCGGCATCTGTTGAAGAACTACTGTCTCAAGAGTATATTAGAGATAACTCTTTAACTATAGAACAATTGATTAAATCAGTAATTGGCAAATTAGGAGAGAATATTCAGATAGGAAGATTTGAGAGAGTTGCAGTAGGAGAGTAGATGGATCCAGTCTTAACAGAACCAAACGCCAAGATTGAAGCTGTAATGCACCACTTTAAGGTGGAAATTGCCGGGATTAGGGCCGGTAGGGCAAACCCGGCTTTGATAGAAGGCGTTTCTGTTGATGTTTATGGCTCCCGAATGAAGCTTAATGAGGTGGGTAATATTTCTGCTCCACAGCCTTCCCTTTTAACGGTTCAGGTTTGGGATGCCTCTATTTTGGATAAAGTCATTAAGGCTATCCAGGAAGCAAATTTAGGTTTAAATCCTTCAAATGAAGGCACCTTGATTCGTTTACCAATCCCGCCGCTTACAGCTGAAAGAAGAGAAGAGTTTATTAAACTTTTGCATCAAAAACAAGAAGAAGCGCATGTTTCCATAAGACAAATCAGGCACGATTTTAGAAACGGCTGGAAAAAAGAGTCGGATGAGGGGGTCTTCGGAGAAGATGAATTTTTCCGCAGAGAAAAAATTTTGCAGGAGTTAGTAGATAAAAAAGTTGCGGAAATTGAGGAGCTAGGAAAACTCAAGGAAGAAGAGCTGACTCAAATTTAATGTTTTTATCAATAATAATTTTCGTTGTCACCCTTCTAGGTTTAGTTTTAATCCATGAATTTGGACATTTCATCATGGCTAAAAGATTCGGCATTAAAGTTGAAGAATTTGGATTTGGAATCCCTCCGCGAATTTGGGGTAAGAAAATTGGGGAGACACTATATTCTATAAATTGGTTGCCGTTTGGAGGGTTTGTAAAACTGCTGGGTGAAGACGAGACAGACAAAGCAGTATTAAGAAATCCCCGTTCTTTTTCGTCGCAAAATGTTTGGAAAAGGATATTGGTGGTAGTGGCCGGGGTAACCATGAATTTGATTCTGGCCTGGTTGCTTTTCTATGTTGTTATAATTTCGCAAAACTTTAAGATAATTTATCCGGCGGAGCCGGCAATATACATCGCCGCAGTTGAAAAAGATTTTCCGGCAGAAAAAGCAGGGCTTCGTGCAAACGAAAAACTGATAGCTGTAGAAGGTCAGCCAACTTCAGATATTGAACAGGCGAGAAACCTTATTAAGTCTAAAGACGCTACACCCATCACTTTATCACTGACTGATGTGGACGGAAATAATTTAAGAAAAGTTACAGTTACTCCAAAAAAGCAAGAGAGTGGAGATGTTTTAATTGGGGTAGTATTTAGTCCCATTCCGTTTCGGGAGTATAAGAGCTTTTCAGAAAAGTTATTTTCCGGGATAACTTATTCCTTTGATTTAACAAAGCTTACTTTTGTAGGGCTCGGTAAATTAGGTAATGATGTGTTTCTGGGAAATTTTGGACAAGCCTCCAAGTCTGTTAGTGGACCGGTGGGACTGGCTACTATTACGAATGATATTTTATCTTCGGGAGGGGCAGCGATAATACCGTACGTTTGGTTTGTGGGAATAATTTCTTTAACACTGACTATATTTAATGTTTTGCCAATACCGGCTTTGGACGGAGGCAGACTGTTATTTTTGGTTATTGAAGCGGTGACTCGAAAAAAAGTCCGGGAAGATGTGGAAAGAATGGTACACCAGGTTGGTTTTATTATCCTCATTGCCCTGGCAGTACTCGTGACCTTTTCAGATATCCGGAAACTTTTTCCGTGATTGATTTTTGAAAGCTCAAACTTTACAATTTCCTGCATGATTGAAAGAAAATCTAGCAATTTAGGTAAGAAGGTATTACATGGTCTGACGATAGTTGGTATTGCACTTGGATCTGTTGCTGGTGCAGTTGTTGTAGCGAAAGATAGAGTTGCTGCGGGAGTAGGACCTTTCGCTGTGACTCCGTTTCATGAAGTGCTTAAGGACGGTCAGTTATCAGACCGGTTTTGGAATGAGACTAGTATGTGGTCTCCTGTAGTAGATAATCCGCAGTTTGAAATTAAAGTTGCGGATGAACCTTTTGACCGCAATAACATTCCTCCTCTCCTTAATCTAGAAACAACAGTAACTGTAGAAGGAGAAGCAGATATTTGTGCTCGTGATTATCCTCCATCAGGTGAATGCCGTCCAATTATTGGTACTGATGTTTCAAACTATCCCTTTTATACAAGCGCTTTGAGTCCGGATACTTATTTTAGGGTTGGCTCCACCAGTTTGGAAATCAGAAAAGGGCCGGGGAGTTATACAGAGATAATGGAATTAACGGATCCCAAAACCCAAGGATTGATTGCTTCTGCGAATGCCACTTTGAATGTGCCAAAAATTACAAGACTATATGTCCCATTATTTTTAAACGGAGAGATGCCTAAGTACCGAGGTATTTTTCCTATCGAAACTCCAAATCTGGATCACAAAAGTTATTTGCCGGATGTACGGGAAGACACTTTTCTAGGGTTACTAAATAATCACGCACTCCTTCAAGAAGGCAGGGTAGCTTCACTACCGAGGCGGATGCGGGAAAGAAGTTGGCAAAAAAGAGCTGCTTAAAAGAGTGTTAAAATCTCACCTATGGCAGAAATAATGAAACCTGGGATTAAATGGCAGCCAGAAGTCTTACAACAAGCTATTAGTGATCCAGTAATCGAAGAAATTCTTGAAGACGTTAGAGGTTACGCTTGGGCAATTGATCCGGTTAGTGGTAAACTGAGATGGGCGGAAACTGGTTCAGTTGCAGAATTAAGTCATGCAGCAAGGTTGCATATTAAAGAAGATCCAACTGTTTTTATCAGAGTGGTTAAAGGAGATAGTGCAAGCCAGGAATTTTTTCGCCGTGCCGTAAGGCTTTATAATGATATATCCATGATGGATATAAAGAGTTGATCTGCTACAAAATTTCTGGTACTATTCAAGTAGAAAGCTATGAAGGGGTTTCCCGCCCCTTTAATCCCGCGGAGCTTTAGCGAAGTGGGAGGAGCTGGATGCGATAAGTATCACGGAAGCCAAACCGTAAAATACGGACGCTGATGTTGTTTAAACAAAGTCAGCTAGTAAGTCCTACAACGTAAGTTGAAGGAAGAACAAGGTGGTAACGCGAGAAACCTCGCCCTTGTCTATCTATTTATTTAGGTAGATGGGGACGAGGTTTTTTTTATGGTTAGAAAAGCAAGAAAATCAGATCTAAATAAAATTCTTAGGCTCTTAAAGTATGGGGCTGCCAGTGGCAAGGTTTTAACTAGGTCAAAGTCTGAGATTTTACAGAGCATAAAAAATTTCTTTGTTTGTGTGGAGGGTAAACAAGTTATTGGCTGTGTTAGTTTGGATATTTATAGTCCCAAACTGGCAGAAATAAGATCATTGGTGGTTGATGCTGCTTACCAGCGAAAAGGAATTGGCTCTTTGCTTGTGGAAACTTGTTTGATAGAAGCAAAAACAAAAGGGATTTTTGAAGTATTGGCAATTACGGATAAAGATCAATTCTTTAAAGGTCTGGGATTTAGGAAGAATCTAGAAGAAAAGTATCCCATGTTTATCAAACTAGATGTTAGTTATAATATGAAAGGGGAAATATGATTAAACCACAAATTAATTACGGCGATTTTGATAAGGTGGATATTCGGGTTGGCCGGGTAATTAAAGTAGAAGATTTTCCGGAGGCCCGCAAACCGGCGTTCAAATTAACTATAGATTTTGGCCCGGAAATTGGTATCAAAAAATCCAGTGGACAGTTTATAAAAAATCAAACCAGGGAAGAATTACTGGGGAAACAAGTCATTTGTGTGGTTAATTTTCCTCCAAAACAAATTGGTCCCTTTACCTCAGAGGTTTTAACCTTAGTTCCTGATGATGGGACAGAGGATGCCAGCAACTGGATTGCCGTTACTACATTAAAGGATGTACCATTAGGGAGGGGGGTTAAGTGAAATATTCAAAACTTTTTCCGAAAACTTTAAAACAAGTTCCAAGTGGAGCTGAGTCAATAAACCATCAGCTTCTTGTTCGTGCAGGGTTTATCCATCAGGAAATGGCCGGGGTTTATACATACCTATTTTTAGGTCAGAGGGTGCTTGAAAAAATTTCCAATATTGTCAGAGTAGAAATGGATAAAATTGGGGGACAGGAAATGTTTATGCCGGTTCTTCAGCCCGGTGAAAACTGGAAGAAAACCGGCAGATTCAATAGTTTCGATGTTTTATATAAATTAAAGGGAGCCGGAGACAAAGATTTGGTACTGGGGCCTACCCATGAAGAAATTATCTATCCTTTGCTTGCCGAATACATAAATTCATATAAAGATTTACCACTTTACTTGTATCAAATTCAGACTAAATTTCGTAATGAACCAAGGGCTAAAGCTGGACTTCTTCGTACCAGGGAATTTCTGATGAAAGATCTTTACGCATTTCACGAAAGCGACAAGGATCGGGATGAATATTATAAAGCTGCAAGAGAGGCTTATTTAAAGATCTTTAAGAAGTTAGAGCTTAAGGTGCTTGTTACCAAGGCTTCAGGTGGAACCTTTTCTGACCTTTCGGAAGAATTTCAGACGCTGACTCCTTCGGGAGAAGATACAATATTTGTTTGCAGTAAATGCGGTGCTGCTTTTAACAAAGAAATTATTAACAGTGAGAAGTGTCCAGATTGCGGTGGAAAGTTGAAAGAAGAAAAAGCTATCGAGGTTGGAAATATTTTTCCCCTAAAGCGGGCGTATGCAGAAGTCTTTAATTTGAATTTTACTGATAAAGAAGGGGAAAAGAAAATTGTTTCCGCTGGCTGTTATGGATTGGGAATTTCCAGAACAATGGGAGCAATCGTGGAGGTTTATCATGACGACAGAGGGATTATCTGGCCGGAGAGCGTAGCGCCGTTTCAGGTTCATATAGTAGGATTGGATCTTGAAGATAAAACGGTTATGAATGAGGCTGAAAAGACTTATAAATTACTTCAAGCTGAAGGGGTAGAAGTTTTGTTTGATGACCGGATTGGTGTTTCAGCCGGAGCCAAATTTGCCGATGCAGACTTAATTGGAACTCCATACCGGGTTGTGGTTTCAAAAAAGACAGAGGATAAACTGGAAATTAAAAAAAGGTCAGAAAAAGAGACAAAATTTGTTTCTTTAGAACAATTCTTGGCAATTGTTAAAGATTCTGATTGATTTTAAAGCCAATTTCTGGTAGATTAATGCAACAATGATAGCTAAAAATATTGTCAAACAACCTAAATCTGTAGTTGAAGTAACCATTACCGCCCCTTGGACGGATATGCAAGCTACCTGGGATGCTACTTTGGCGAAGATGGCCACTGATGTGGAGTTGTCCGGCTTTAGAAAAGGCCAAGCTCCTCTGCCAATGATAGAAGGCCAACTGGGAACCAAGCTTCAGGATGAAGTTTTGAAGGTAGCCATGCCTAATTTTCTAATTGAAGCATTGAAAGGTACTGATATTATTCCGATTGATTATCCAAAATATGATCTTATTGGTTTTGTTAAGGGTCAACAGCTGCAATTTAAGGCCACTATTACTAACAGACCGGCCGTGTCTGTTGGTAACTATAAAACTATTAAAGTAAGCAGACCCACTCCAAAATCTGTGACTGATGAAGAAGTGCAAAAAGTTGTTGATGATCTTTTTAAGAGATGGAAAGGGAAGCAGTCGTCAGTCGTCAGCCCTCAGTCGTCAGAAGCACAAAACCAAAATCCAGCTGGTAATCAGGCCGGATCGATCAATTTTCAAGGCGGTTCCTCCTCCGCTCAGGGAGCTACGGAAGGACAATCCGGCGAAGCCGGACCGAATGAGGAGTTTGCTCATGCGATGGGAGCCTTAAGCCTTACGGATCTTAAATCGAAAATCCGCAAAGACTTGGAATCAAACGTTACTTACAATAATGAATTAGATTTTGAAGAGGCCATTTTACAAGAAGTAGAGAAAATCACCACAGTGGAGCTTCCCGAGATTTTAATCCAGGATGAATTAAACAGGATGTTGGTTTCCCTGCAGAGGCGGGTAGCAGATATGGGGCTACTCCTTGAAGATTATCTAAAAAGCCAGGGAAAAACTCTGGAGCAAATCAAGAGTGAATGGAGAGTGCAGGCAGAGAAAAATGTCAGAATGGAGTTGGGACTGGCGGAAGTTGCCAGAGCGGAAAACGTCAGTATTTCTGATGCTGAACTACAGGCAGAAGTGGATAAAATCCAGGATAATAAAGTTAAACAGCAATTTGAGGCACAAGAACCAAGATTGCACCTTCGTCATGCACTGAGGCAAACTAGGACGCTCGATCTTTTGAAAAAGATGGTTGGAGGATGAATAGATTTATGATTTAAGAACAAAGATTTATGGATAATTCATAAATCATAAATCGTAAATCTTAAATCAACATGGACAATTGCATTTTCTGTAAAATTATTAATAAAGAGATTCCTAAAGAGTTTGTCTTCGAATCAGGTAATCTTGTTGCTTTCTTGGATATAAATCCGTCCGCGGATGTTCATATTCTAATCGTTCCAAAAAAACACATAAGTGGAGTAGAGGATTTGAACGAGTCACATGGCGCATTACTTTCTGAAATTTATAAAGCAATTAGTCAGTTGGTAACCGAGAATAATTTGGAAGATAATTTATACAGGGTAGTAGTAAATGGAGGGAAGGCACAACATGTTCCTCATTTACATTTTCACTTGTTAGGTGGAAACTGGAAGAAGATGGTGTAATTTTTAGATTAAAAGGAGGTGTTTTTTTATTTTATGTCTATTATAGTAAAAGCAGGACCGGGCGATAGCACGGATTCGGTTATTAGAAAATTTCAAAAAAAAGCTGTAGCAGAAGGAATAGTTCAAGAAATCAGGGACAGATCTGTTTACAGAAAACCTTCTCAGCTTCGTCAGGAATATTTGGCAGAAAAGCGCAGAAAAATTATGCGGGCAAAAAGATATGCTAGATAGAATACAATCCGATTTAAAGCAGGCGCAGCTGGCGCGTGATGAGATTAAAGTTTCTACTTTAAGGCTGCTTCTTTCGGAAGTCAAAAACGCAAAGATCGCAAAAGGTGATCCGGCGGGAGCCGGATTGGCTGATGAGGAGATAATTTTAGTAGTGCAGAAAGAGATAAAAAAGAGAAAAGAAGCGGCAGAAGCTTTCAGATCCGGTGGCAGAGAGGAAGCAGCGGCGCGTGAAGAGGCTGAGTTTAAGGTTTTGGAAAGTTATCTTCCGGCACAGATGGATAGCGGCGAGTTGACTAAATTGATAGAAGAGACTATAGATGAAGTAGGGGCTACTTCTATGGTAGACATGGGTAAAGTAATAGGTGTGGTCATGGGTAAGGTTAAAGGGAAGGCGGATGGTGGGACAGTAAGTGATTTGGTTAAAGAGAGGTTATCTAGCTAGAAAATTTTAAAGTACCAATTTACAATTTTCAATCAAATCTTAATGCAACAATTTTCAAACATTGAACATTGAAAAATTGAAAATTCATTGCAAATTGAAAACTGAAAATTGAAAATTATGATCAATATTATTGTAAATTCCGATCCCAGATATAATATCAACAAAGAAGCCATCAGGGTTACGGTGTCTGAAATGCTTTCCAAACTTCATATCTCCGGCAGGATTGAATTAGGGGTTAATATTATAGGCGATAGGAAAATGCACGAGCTTAACCGTAAATACCGTGGACTTGATTCAACAACCAATATTTTATCTTTTGCCCTGGAAGATCCAAATCATCCGGCCAGCTTGCAACACATTCCTAAAGTCGGTTTCGTGGCTGCACCTGATAAGTGGCTCCGGCTGGGTGATATCGTTATTTCATATCCACAAGCGCTGGAAGATGCTGCGCTTGACGGAATTGCTGTTGATGAAGAAATCAAAAATTTGGTAGAACATGGTTTAAATCATTTGCTGGGAGTCCACCACACTTAAATGGAAACAAAAGCTTTTTATTTAAAGTACCGCCCACAATCCTTAAGTGACTTAATAGGTCAAGAAGCTGTAAAAAAATCCCTCCTTTCGTCTTTTCAAGAAAATAGACTGTCACATGCCTATCTTTTTGTCGGCCCCCGCGGCAGCGGCAAAACGTCAACAGCCAGGATTCTGGCAAAGATGGTTAATTGTGAGAGGTTGGAGAATTCACCTTGCAACAAATGTCCAACATGCATTTCCATTACTGACGGATCCAATCTGGATCTTATTGAAATCGATGCTGCCTCTAACAGGGGGATAGAAGATATTCGATCGTTACGCGACAAAATCAAGCTTTCTCCCAGCAGCCTCAAAAAAAAAGTTTACATAATTGACGAAGTGCACATGTTAACTACGGAGGCTTTTAATGCGCTGCTTAAGACTTTAGAAGAACCACCCAAACATGCCTTATTTATTTTGGCAACTACTGAAAGCTCAAAGATCCCCCAAACAATTCTTTCAAGAGTACAAAAGTTAGATTTTAAGCTAGCAAAATCTGCTGAGATTTCAGAGGCGCTTCTAAAAATTATTAAAGCGGAAAAAATTGATATAGAAGAGGAGGCGCTGAAAATTTTAATCAGACGCGCTGACGGCAGTTTCCGGGACGGAGTAAAATTTCTTGATCAAGTAAGCAGTTCGAAAGAAAAAATCACCGCCAAATCTTTGGAAGAATATTTAAAATCAACACAGTTTGATGATCTTAAAATACTGGTAAAAAGTTTCTCTGAGAAGAATACGTCGGAGGGGTTGTTAGCTTTATCAAAACAGCAGGAAGCAGGGGTAGATGCTAAAGAATTATTATTATCTTTAATGCAAACTTTAAGATTTTTGGTGTTTATTAAAAATGGATTGGGTGAAAGTTTAGTAAAACCTCACTTTACAGAAGATAAATACGAAGAAGTTGTGAGTTTAGCGGACGGCTTTTCTAACCAGGAACTGATAAGAGTTTTAGATATTTTACAAAAAGCCACGGAAAAATTGAAATTTGCATCCATTCCGTCGTTGCCATTAGAGCTGGCAGTGGTGGAGATATGCGGTTCGGAGAAATCAGATAAGATCAGAAAATCAGAAAATCAGATCAAGTCTGATTCTGATACTCTGGTTTCCACCGATACTCCGATCTCATCCGATATTCCGACTTCCTCCGATTCCTCTGATATCTTAAAACTCAAAGAAAAATGGACTTTTGTTTTGGAAACTATCCGGGCTGTTAATTTTTCCCTGGAAGCTTTGCTTCGTTCTATTAAAGTAGTGGATTGTAGTGAAACTTCAGTCATAATAGAGGTTCCATATTCTTTTCACCAGCGAATTTTAGAGGCGCCTAAAAATAGGGATTTACTGGAGGGAGTTTTGTCCGATATTTTAGGGAGAAATATGCGAATATCAATAATTCTTGGTAGTCGTCCCGAGAGAAAAGAAGACGTTGCCAATATAGAAATTGCCGCAGATGATGAGATTATCAGAGCGGCTGCTGAGATTTTTAACTCAGAACCTTAACTTAGGAATTTGCGGATTGTTAAAATCGCCACAACAGTTCCGTAAGCAATGTAAATGCTTTTGGCAAAGCTGGTTTGAGTATCAATTCCCAAATTTAAAGAGTGGAAAAAAATCAGCCAAAAAATAAGATAGTTTAGGCGGTGGATATAGAGCCACTTTATGCCAATCTTAAACCGTAACAGGGCCGCTCCTACAGAAATAGTCAGCAGAAGAAGGGCCAAAATTCCCAGAGAAAAATAAATAATTCCTGAACCTTCCTGAAAGGGTAAAACATAGTTTAAGTTACCTTCCACAAGGTAAGTGCTATATAAAAAGATGGGATGGAGAATAACTAAGGTAAAGGCTAATTTACCTACTAATTTATGAAGACCAAAAACTTTATCCGCCGGGAAAAACCTGTCAACTATATTCATGGCAGAGCCCAGGACAATTGCAATAAAAATTAGTGAAAAAGCATACAGACCTAAACCTCTATGGATAAAAAATAATATATCGGCAGTTTTTCTAAAAATGATATTTTGATTAAGTAGGATAATGGGGATAAGCAGAATCAAAAGCAAAAGATTTAATATAATAACTTTGGCTAACAATCTCATCTTAAAGCTTATCGTATCCCGGGAAGAAGTCGTTTTTGATATGATTTTTTGGGATGCTTAAACTTTTCAGCAGTTCATCAATGCCTTCCACCATTGGTTCCGGTCCTGATACAAAAAAAATCGGTTTCTTTAAATTTACTACGGTTTTTTTAATTACATTTTCATCGATCCGTTTGGGGTCTACAATAAAATGTATTTTAAAATTTGGGTTCTGTTTAGCAATGCTTTCAAGTTCCTGTTTAAATACAAAATCTTTTGTTTTATTAGCATATAAAAGCGTAACCTTAATCGGTATTTTTTGATGGGCAAAACTTAACAGGATGGAACGAAAGGGGGTGATGCCAATGCCGCCGGCAATGAATACTGATTCTTGGCTTGGGTTATCCAGCGTAAAGTTTCCATCGGGAGCAACACCTTCGATGCTGTCTCCGATCTTGAAGGCTCTTAAGGCTTTCTTAAAACTGCTGCCGGCTTTAGCAAAACGGGTCGTAGCTTGGACTACCTGTTCATATGGGGCAGAGGCAATTGTAAAGTAGCGATCTGGTCCGCGATTATCAGGGTTTTTGTGTTTTAGTGTGTAGTGCAAAAATTGCCCCGGTTTCCAGGAAAAAGGTATCTCCGGTTTAAAAACAAATGAGGTGGTATCTTCCGCTTCTTTCTTTTTTTCAATTAATGTCAGTAACATTATGTTTAAAATGATAAGGTAAATAGAAACTTTTATCAAGAGAAGTTATCTTTTCCTATTGACAATTAAATCTTCCTGTTTAACAATGGTTTCTTCCATGGCATCACAAGTTTTTAAATTAATCTCAGAAGAAGCCCACAGGCAAAAATATGGTTTAGAAATGATCCCTTCAGAAAATTATGTCTCAAGCGATGTTTTAAAAGCTCTTGGGTCAATACTTACCAATAAATATTCGGAAGGTTTCCCCGGTAGAAGATATTACGGCGGAAATGAAGTCATAGATAAAATTGAAAATTATGCAGGTGATTTGGCAAAGAAATTATTTAAAGTTCCGGTTGCTCTGGTTCAATCCTATTCAGGTTCTCCGGCCAATATGGCGATCACCATGGCAGTTTGTGAGCCAGGAGATGTAGTGATGGGACTAGCTTTGTCTTCCGGCGGACATTTAACCCACGGAGCTCATTTGAATTTCTCCAGTATTTTTTATAAAGCTGTTAATTACACGGTTGGTGATGATTGGAAAATTAACTTTGAGGAATTGGAAACTTTAGCTAAAAAATACAAACCAAAACTGATTTGGGTAGGAACGACAGCTTATCCTTTTAAACTGGATTACAAAAAGTTTAGGAGAATTGCCGATATGATTGATGCAACATTAGTAGCAGACATTTCCCATATCACCGGTTTGATAATCGGAGGTGTTCATGAGTCACCAGTTGCTTATGTTGATATCATTATGACAACAACACATAAAACCCTAAGGGGTCCCAGAGGGGCAATGATTTTGGTAACTGAAAGGGGGTTAAGAAGGGATTCAGAGATAAAGGCAAAGATTGAGAGAGCAATAATCCCCGGCATTCAGGGTGGACCACATAATCACCAGACAGCGGCTATTGCAGTAAGTCTAGAAGAAGCTTCAATGCCTGCTTTCAAAAAATATGCAGTACAAATTGCTAAAAATGCAGCAGTTCTAGCTAAAGAGTTGGGGACTGTTTCGGAAACCCACCTGATACTTTTAAGTTTAACCAAATATGGTTATGGAATGGGTTATCAAGCCCAATATGCGCTGGAAGAGGCAGGAATTACAGTAAATAAAAACACCATTCCTGGGGAACCGGCTTCGCCTTTTTATCCATCAGGGATCCGTCTTGGTACACCGGCACTAACTTCAAGGGGAATGAAAGAAAAAGATATGGTGAAAATTGCAGGTTGGATAAAAAGAGTTTTAGAAGAAATTAGGGGGCTTGATTTACCAAAGATACAAGAAGAAAGAAAAGATTTCTTGAAGCAAGTTAAGATAAAAATTCACAAAAACAAAAATCTGAAGAAAATAAGAAAAGAAGTAGAAAACTTTGCCGGAAAGTTTCCGGTACCGGGGATTAAATGAAAATAAGCACCTGTTCGCACATCGTTATGAAATATTATAACTCGTGTTCGCAGAAGCTTGCCTTTTTTGAAAGGATTCAAAAAACGTGAAAGTATCCGGTAAAGCAGTTGCAGATGCTATTGCAAGAAAACTCCAAGAGAAAATAAAACAATTAAAAGTTCAACCAACCTTTGCCATAATTCTGGCTGGCGAAGATCATGCCTCCCGTATTTATGTAGACTTTAAGATTAAAAGGGCTAGCGAAATTGGGGTGAAAGTCGAATTTTTTGAATTTTCTGAAAATCAGCTTAATGAGTGTATAGAAACTATTGAAAAATTAAATGCGGACAAAAATGTTCACGGGATGATTATCCAGTATCCAATATATAAAGCTTGGAATTTTGATGAATTGATTGAGAAAGTCGACCCCAAAAAAGATGTGGATGGGTTTCATGATGATTCACCATATGAGAAGGCAACAGCCTTGGCTGTTTGGGAAATGTTGACAGCTTTTGGTTTTATCGAAGGATTTGCAAAAACAGAGGAATTTTTAAAAGGGAAAAAAATAGTAGTTTTGGGCAGGGGTAAAACTGCAGGAGGTCCAACTATTGAGTTATTGAGAAATCATGGATTTGAAGTGACGGTGATTGCCCATGATACGGAGGATCCGGATGCAAAGATCAGAAATGGGGATGTAGTAATTTCGGCAACCGGGGTAAAAAATATTGTAAATGGTTCCAATATTAAAAAAGGGGCATATGTAATCGGAGTTGGGGTGGGGAGAGAAATAGTTGATGGAAAGAAGAAAATTTATGGCGATATTGATGAGGAAGAAATCAGTCAAATTGCCAAGTTATACTGCCCAACTGTGGGGGGAATAGGGCCTTTAACAATTGTCAGTTTATTGGAGAATGTGGTATCATCAGCAAGGAGAGTTCAGAGTTTATAGTTCGTAGTTCATAAAAAAAATAATCAAATACTACGAACTTATAACTACCAACTAATAACTAATTATGGGATTAATGGATAATTTAAAACAACTGGGGGATCTCAAAAAAATGAGAGACCAGGCCATGGAAGTACAGAAGCGCTTGGCCGGAATTAAAATCACTGTGGAACACAAAGATGTAGTGGTAGTGATGACGGCTGACCAAAAGGTAGTTTCCATCTCCGGTGATAATGATCTGAATAAAGTTGCGGAAGCTGTTAATGAGGCTTTAAAACAATCCCAAAAAGTGGCTGCTGATGAGATGAAGGGTTTAATGGGCGGCATGGGCATCCCGGGAATGTAAATTGTGATAAAATTCAAGCCATAATGGCTACAGTTCCCAAATCCGTACAAAGTTTAATAGAAGCTTTTGAGAGGCTCCCTGGTATTGGGCCGAAGACTGCCCAGCGGTTAACTTATTACCTTTTGCATGCTCCTATTGAAGAAGCCAAAGCTTTGGCTGAGGCAGCTTTGGGGATGAAGGAGAAAACAAAAATATGTTCAATTTGTTTTAATATCGGAGAAGTTGATCCCTGCCAAATTTGCTCTGACCCCAACCGGGAGAAGGAAGTCATTGCTGTTGTGGAAAACCCGCTGGATGTTTTGGCTTTAGAAAAAGCCAATTTTAAAGGACTTTATCATGTTTTGCACGGAGTGATTTCTCCCTTAGAAAATATCGGGCCTTCTGAAATCCATATCAAAGAGCTGCTGCCAAGGTTAAGGGATGGCAGTGTTAAGGAGATCATTCTGGCTACTAATCCAACCATGGAAGGGGAGGCAACTGCTATGTATATCCAAAGGTTAATTGCTTCTTTGGGGGTGAAAGTAACCAGAATTGCCAGGGGGCTGCCGGTTGGTTCAGATCTAGAATATGCAGATGAAACTACGCTTTCACGCGCACTCGAAGGTCGTAAGGAATATTAATATGCTAGAATGTATCAATGGCTGATAGTGGAAATGTTATTGGAAAATTTAGTGAGGAAGTAATTGAGGAAGTTAAAGAAGTTGCAGAAGAGGTTAAAGATGAAATAGGACAGGTTTTGGAACAGGGTGCCCAGACATCTGCCGGATCACAACTTACACCCCAACAAATTCAACAAAAACAGCAGGAAGACCAGAAAAAAGAAATGGATAGGCAAAAACAACTGGCATATACCAGAAGTTGGTTGAGTAATTTACAAACGGCACAAGCAAAAGTGAGGGCGGAGAATAAACAGAAAGAGCAACAAAGATTACAGGAGCAGCAACAGGAAGAACAGGTTGTGGAAGTGAAGAAAGAAGAAAAGAAAAAGAAGCCTATTAATCCAGCTGTAGCCTATGCCGGAAAAGCTGAATTTAAAAGAGGAGTGGGGGGATAATATGTTAAAACTATATAATACTTTAAGTCATAGAATAGAAGATTTTAATCCTTTAAGTCCACCAAAAGTTGGTATATACACTTGCGGCCCGACTGTTTATGACTTTGCCCATATCGGAAATTTGCGGACTTATACCTTTGAAGATATTCTGCAAAGAGTTTTGGAGGTGAATGAGTTTGAGGTTGTGCGAGTGATGAACATTACGGATATCGAAGATAAAATTATCAAAAAAGCAAAAGAAAGTAATGTCCCTATTAGTGAAATTACAGAACCTTTTACAAAGTATTTTTTTGAAGATCTTAATAAATTAAATATTAAACATGCCAATGTTTTCCCCAAGGCCACCGAACACGTTGGCAAGATGACCAAATTTATTGAGGTGTTAATAGAAAAAGGTTTGGCTTATGCGGAAGAAGACGGTTCAGTGTATTTTGATATTTCCAAGTTTCCTGCTTACGGACAACTGTCACAATTGGATCAAAGGGAAATCAAAGTTGGGGCCAGGGTTAAGGCTGATGAATACACGAAAGAAGACGTTCAGGATTTTGCATTGTGGAAAGCAGTGGGATCTGATGAAATGGGCTATGATTCCCCTTGGGGCCGAGGTAGGCCGGGTTGGCATATTGAGTGTTCGGTAATGAGCCAGGAGTATTTGGGGGAAACTTTTGATATTCATGGCGGAGCAGTGGATTTAATTTTTCCTCATCATGAAAATGAGATAGCCCAATCTGAAGGAAAAACCGGGAAGAAGTTTTCTAACTTCTTTGTTGAAGGGGAACATTTATTGGTTAACAACCAGAAAATGGCTAAGTCTGCAGGCAATTTTTTTACTTTGCGGGATATTGAAGAAAAGGGTTTTGATCCGATTTCTTTTCGTTATCTTGTCCTGACTGCCCATTACAGGGATAAGCTAAATTTTACCTGGGAATCCTTGAAGTCGGCACAAAATGCTTTAAATAACTTAAGGGAGATTGTTAGGGCTTGGGATGAACCGCAAATCGGCTGCGGCGAATTTGAACAAAAATTTATGGAAGCTGTAAACAATGATCTAAATACTCCGCAAGCTTTGGCAGTGCTTTGGGAAATGGCTAAGTCGGATTATCCAACTTCTGCTAAAGCCAAATCAATTTTAGAAATGGATAAAGTTTTAGGATTAAATTTAGATGAGTATTTAGGGAAAAAGATTGAGATACCGGAGGAAGTACAAAAGCTAGTCAACCAGCGGGAACAGGCCAGAAAATCCGGAGACTTCAAAAAATCAGATGAACTACGTAAGAAAATCAAAAAACTAGGTTTTGAAATTGAAGATACCCCATCCGGAGCCAAAGTTAAATAGTTAACTCTTATCTAGGCATTTTTTATTACTCGGCCGTAATTTTGTAACCTCTTCCTCGTATTAATAGAATTCTTCTTCTATCTATGGGTGAAACTTTCCCAATCCCTCTTCGTATTTTGTATATATAGTAATTAACTTCACTTTCTTTCTTTAAGTCAAGCGCTGTCATTATTGATTTGCGGCTTACCGGTTCACCTTCCGCACAGATAAGCATCGAGGTTATATCTTTTTCCAGTCGGGTAAGGTGACTCATTTCGCCCCCCGAGGGAAGAGCAAGAGAGCTCCTTTTTAGGTCCAGTTCAAATCCGCCAAAACTTATTTGTGTAGGAGCATCATTAGGATTAAGTTTCAGAGACGGAAAATCATTTCTTACGGTTTTGATTAAACCGTCGAGATCATATACACCCCGCATTACGATATATCGCGCTAAGTGATCAAATGCCAATTTATTTATTTCAGACCTTCGTTCTTCGACCATATTGTGAATTATAGGACTTAAAGAATGGAGTGTCAAACAAATAGTGTCTAGAAGTTTGAGTTATGGTAAACTTGGGAATGTGGAAAATGTAGTAACAGATGTCATAACTATTGACGGGCCGACATCTTCAGGCAAGAACAGTGTCGGATTTTTATTGGCTCAAAGATTAGGCTATCAGTATGTTGATTCTGGTTCCATTTACCGGGCCGGCTGCATCTTCATCTTAAAAAATAGTGTTTCCCTGGAGGATACAGAAGAATTGACAGATGTTTATAAGAATCTTCAGATAGAGGTTAAACTGAATGATCATGAGCCAAGATTTTTTGCTAATAGTGAAGATGTGACTGATCATTTACATGATCCGGAAGTTACTAAAATAGTGCCGGTAGTTTCTGCCATCAAAGAAGTTCGTGAGGCAACAAAAAAAATACAATATGAATTGGTGAATTCTAAAAGTACTGTTATGACAGGACGCGATATTGGTTCAGAGATTTTTCCGCAGGCAAAACACAAATTTTATTTAACGGCAACAGTAGAAAAAAGAGCGGAAAGACGATTTAAGCAACTCGTTGCAAAAGATCCTGGTGTAAAATATGAGGATGTTTTGGCGGCCATGCAAGAACGAGACAAACAAGACGAAACGCGTGAAGTTTCTCCTTTGCGCATTCCGGAGGGAGCAATTGAGATTGATAATTCCAATTTAACTGTTGAGCAAACGGTGGAGGAAATGTTAAAACGCATCAATGCACAAAATTAAATATTTTAAAAATGGATTAACTTTAATTACTGTAGATATGCCGCATCTTGATTCGGTAACAACGTTAGTTGCCGTAGGTGCCGGCTCCCGGTATGAAACAAAAAAGATTAACGGCATTTCCCACTTTTTGGAACACATGTTTTTTAAAGGATCAACTAAATTTCCATCCGCTGAAAAAATTTCTACCTTAGTTGATGGAATTGGAGCCGTAAATAATGCTGCCACGGATAAAGAAGTAACTTATTATTGGATTAAATCTGCAGCCAGACATATTAATTTATCACTAGACTTACTTTCTTCAATGATCAAAGAATCCTTGCTCAGTCAGGAAGAGATCGATAGGGAGAAAGGTGTAATTGTGGAAGAACTTCGAATGCTTAGGGATAACCCGGCTCGCTATATCTGGGATTTATATGACAGATTACAATTCGGAGATCAGCCATTAGGTTGGGATATTGGTGGAAAAGAGGAAGCAATAGCGGCCTTAAATAGAGACCACGTGGTTTCCTATATGGATTCACTTTACTCTCCGGAAAATATGTCGCTGGTGATAGCAGGGAAATTACCTGAAGATATTGAAGACGTTGCCAAGGAATATTTCCTGAGTTTACCTAAAAGGAGTAAATTATCATTTGTGTCTTATCAGAAAAATAAACAAACAAAGCCAAGAATTAATATTTTTTATAAAGCCACTGACCAGGCTAATCTTATTTTGGGAATGGAGACTTTTGGTAGGTACGACAAAAGACGCTACATTGCCAAAATCTTGTCTACTATTTTGGGTGAAGGAATGTCTTCACGGTTATTTATCCAGGTTCGTGAACGCCGGGGCTTAGCTTATCACGTCAGTGCCCAGCACGGCAGTTACAAAGATACAGGATCATTTACTGTTTATGCAGGTTTAAAATTGGAAAAAGTTTATGAAGGTTTGGAAGTTATTTTAGCAGAATTGCAAATGATGATAGCAGAAAAAGTCACAGATGAGGAATTACTAAAAGCCAAAGAGATGATTAGAGGGAGAATTGCCCTGCAATCTGAATCAACAAATTTTCTGGCAGAATATTTTGGAACAAACTTTGTCTTGGATAGAAAGATAGAAACTTTTGAAGAAATCCTACAAAAAATAGATAAGGTCACCAAAGAAGATATACAAGATTTGGCAAGTCAGTTATTCAATAAACAAAAATACAACTTGCAAGTTATTGGTCCTTTTAAAGATAAAGGTGAATTTGAGAAAATGCTGAACGGCTAAAATTTTATATGAACATTTTTGATTCGGCACTGGTGCGGCTTAGGAAAGCGGCAAAGTATGAAAAGATTCCGGAGTGGTTCTTAAAATCACTTTCTATTCCCGAGCGAATTATTGAAGTTAACTTTTCGTTAAAGCTTGATTCGGGAGCCACTGAGATTATAAAAGGTTATCGGGTTCAATACAATAATTTGCTGGGGCCGTATAAAGGGGGTTTACGTTTTCATCCTAAGGTAAATATGGATGAAGTTAAATCGTTGGCATTTTGGATGATGATAAAAAATGCGCTGATTGATATACCTTTTGGTGGCGGTAAAGGCGGTATAGAGATTGACTCCAGAAAACTCTTCGAAAAAGAACTGGAAAGATTGACAAGACAATTCACTAGAGAACTTGCTCCTAATATTGGACCGGACATTGATGTACCCGCCCCGGATGTTAACACTAATGCCAGGATTATGGACTGGATAACTGATGAGTTTAAAATGCGCAGTGTAAAATCAAATGTTAAGTATACGGAAAACGAACTGAAAGCAGTGGTGACGGGGAAGTCCATAGAGAATGGAGGATCATTGGGAAGAGAAGAAGCGACAGGGTTGGGAGGATTTTTGATTCTAGAGCAATTAGTCAGTAAATTAAAACTTAAAAAACCGTTAACTGTTGCAATACAGGGATTTGGTAATGTGGGGTCGCACCTGGCTCAAATACTTTTCCAAAATGGGTTTAAAGTAGTTGCAGTATCTGATTCTCACAGCGGAATTTATGAAAGTTCGGGAAATGGACTTAATATTGAACTGCTAAAAAAATATAAAAAAGAAAAAAAATTCCTGGCAGAAAAATATGAAAACGGTACCATCTCAAACGAAAAACTGTTAGAGCTTCCTGTAGATATCTTGATTCCGGCTGCCTTGGAAAATGTGATAACGAGCAAAAACGCTAGTAAAATAAAATCCAAGATAATTTTTGAGATGGCCAATGGTCCGGTAAGTGCAGACGCAGATCAGATATTAAACAAAGAAGAAATTTTAGTGGTGCCGGATGTTTTATGTAACAGCGGCGGTGTAACTGTATCTTATTTTGAATGGTTGCAGAATATAAGGGGTGAAAGATGGAGTTTGGAAAAGGTAAACAAAAACTTAAAAAAGAAAATGGAAATTGCATTTGAGGAAGTTTGGAAAATTCATCTGGATAAAAAAGTGGATTTTAGAACAGCCGCTTATATACTAGCGCTGCAGAGATTATCTGAAAAGGCCAATCTTTAGTTTAACCTTCTCTTGGAGGTTACATTGTTAATTATCTGATATATGGTAGAAACACTATGATTCCTACAACTGCTGAGGTTATAGCAGCTACTAAAACCGCGCCTGCTGAGATATCCTTGGCCAGTTTCGCACCGGGATGTTCTTTATCCGTGAATGCATCAACCACAGCCTCTATTGCTGTATTAGTTAGTTCAACCGAGATTACAAATCCGATTAAAAATATAATTATCAACCAATCAGGCCCGGAGAGATCTAAAATAAATGAGCTAAAAATTACCAGTAATGCTGCAACAAGGTGGAACTTTAAATTTGGTTCTTCTTTTAAAGCGCTTACAATTCCCACTAGGGCATACTTAAAAGAAAGTATTCTGTGATTTTTGGATAAATTTTCCATAAGTCTAATTTTAGTATACCATGTTACTTGACTTTCAAGGCTCAAATAGTTATATTAGGCTATGGGAACGAAGATTAAGGAAAAATGTGGGATATTTGGAGTTTTTGGAGCGGGATTTGAGGCGGCCCGTTTAGTTCACCCGGGTCTTTGGGCCCTACAACACCGGGGTCAGGAATCTTCAGGAATTGCGTCCTCCGACGGAAAAAAGATTTATCTTCACAAAGGATTAGGTTTAGTTTCTCATGTTTTTGAGGAAAAAGATTTAAAGAAATTAAAAGGTTTTCTGGCAATCGGTCATAACCGTTATTCAACCTCAGGCGGTTCAATTAAGTCTCACGCCCAGCCGATTTTAGAAAAAATTAACGGCAGCAAATTTATTGCTTTGGCGCATAATGGTAATCTTCCATCAGTTAAAAAATTAGAAGAATTCTTAAAAGCTAAAAAGGTTTCTACAGCCGGTCTTAACGATTCAGAAATGATTGCTAAAGCGATTGCAGTTTATATGAAAGAGGGTTTAAGTTTGGAAGAAGCTATCAAAAAAGCTTACCCGCTGTTTACCGGAGTGTTTTGTTTGTTGATAATAGATGAGAAAAAACTAGTTGCCGTCAGGGATGGTTTTGGGATTAGACCGCTTTGTTTAGGAAAGTTAAACGGCGGTTTCATCGTGGCCTCAGAAACCTGCGCGCTAGATATTGTCGGAGCAAAGTTTTTAAGGGAAGTTAAACCCGGGGAAGTGGTGGTAATTGATGACAGCGGTTTAAAAAACATTCAGATAGAAAAAGGTAACCAAAAGTTGGATGTTTTTGAATATGTATATTTTGCCAGGCCGGATAGCATAATTTTGGGAAAAAGTGTTGATGAGGTCAGACAAAATCTAGGAAAAGAATTGGCAAAAGAAGTTAATATTAAGGCAGATATTGTAATACCAATTCCGGATTCGGCTATTCCGGCGGCTATTGGTTATTCCAGGCAGTCGGGTATTCCTTTTGAAATGGGTCTAATCAAAAACCGATATATCCACAGGACTTTTATTTCTCCAGAGCAGCATACCCGCCATAAAATTGTTCAGCTTAAGCTTAATCCAATGAGGCATGTGCTTGCCGGCAAAAAGGTTATTGTGATTGATGATTCAATTGTCAGGGGGACTACTTCAAAACAAATGATGAAGATGATAAAAGATGCCGGGGCAAAAGAAATTCATTTACTGGTTTCATCCCCACCTATTAAGTTTCCGGATTTTTACGGCATTGATACACCACGTCAAAAAGAGTTGATTGCAGCAGTAAAAAATATTAAACAAATAGAAAAAGAATTAGGGGTGGATTCCCTGCATTATTTGTCTTACGGGGGTTTAATAAGAGCAATTGGTTTACCGGAAGATTTACTTTGCACAGCCCTTTTTAACGGCAATTATCCGATAGACATTGGAGAGAGAAAGAAAGAAATAACGTATGAAAAAACTAGCAGTTTTAATATCTAATATCGGCACCGGCACTAATCTGCAGGCCATTATTGACGGGATAAAGTCCGGAAAAATTAATGCCAAGTTAGCAACTGTAATTTCTGATACACCTGAAGCGCCAGGTCTGGAGAGAGCCAAAAAAAACAAACTTCCCGTTAAAATAGTTCCTAAAAAAGAAAAACTCCTGGAGGTTTTAAAAAAGCTAAATCCCGACTTTATCTGTCTAGCCGGTTGGAAACAGATTATTTTAGATGAGGTAATTAATTCATTTCCAAATAGAATTTTAAATATTCACCCGGGGTTAATACCGGACAGTATGAATGGAACAGTAAAAAACCCCGATGGTACAAACGCTTTGTGGAATAAAGGAAAAATGACACAAAAAGCCATGCAAAATTTCCTGGATAACAGCGTAACTTATGCCGGTTCCTCAGTTCACTTTTTATCCTTAGAATTTGATTTTGGTCTTGTTTTAGGAAGGTGTTTTGAAAAAATCAAAAAAGGAGACGACGTTGAATCTTTATATAAAAGATTAAAGGTAAAAGAAAATAGATTATATGCCGAAGTGCTGGCAAAATTGTGCAAGGATAATGAATTAAATGTATTAGTTATTGGACAAAACGGAAGGGAGCATGTATTAGCTGAGGTTTATGCAAAAAGCAAGAAAGTTAAAAAAGTGGTAATGACTCCGGGTAATGGTTTGACAGATTTTGGAAACCCTAAAATCAAAAATTATCAGGATGTGGCAATGTTGGATTTTGAAGGAATTGTCAAAGTTTGCAAAAAAGAAAAAATTGATTTAGTGGATGTCGGACAAGACGACGTAATTGCAGCCGGATATGTTGACAAGCTTGAAAGTTTAGGGATTGCAGCTTTTGGGCCAACGCAAAAAGCGTCACAGCTGGAATGGGATAAAAAGTGGGCCCGTAATTTTATGGTGAAATACAATTTGCCCATTCCTGATTTCAAATCCTTTAGTGACAAGAAAAAGGCAATAGAATACATAAATTCTTTACCGGAACAGGTGCTTTTTATCAAGGCTTCCGGTTTGGCTTTTGGGAAAGGGGTCATTAGGGCAGAGAATAAAAAAGAAGCAATTGAGGCAGTAAGTGAGATGAGTAAATTTGGCAAATCAGGGGAGACATTTCTAATTGAAGAAGCGCTGATAGGAGAAGAGTTTTCTCTTTTTGCGGTTTGCGATGGAGAGAATTTTATTGTGGCCAAATCTGCACAGGATCACAAAAGGGTATTTGACGCAGATCAAGGACCCAACACCGGAGGAATGGGGAGCATTGCCCCGACAGGTGCAATTAATAATTTAATTATTAAGAGAATAGAAATAGATATTTTTAAGCCACTGCTTTCAGGAATGAAAAAAGAAGGCAGGCCTTACAAAGGGATTTTATATTTGGGTGGAATGGTAACAAAAAAGGGTATTAAGATTATTGAATTTAATTGCAGATGGGGAGATCCGGAGGCAGAAGTAATTCTACCAAGTATTAAAACTGATTATGTTGATTTAAGTTTGGCAGTTAGAGAGCAAAACTTAAAGGAGACGAATATAGAGTTTGATGAAAAAGTGAGAATCTCGGTTGCAGGTTGCTCTAAAGGGTATCCGGGAGATTATTCCGGCGTTAAAGGCAAAGAAATTATTGGATTAACTAAGGCAATGAAAATTCCGGGGGTTTCTATTTTTGGCTCAGGAATTAAAAGAAAAGAAAAAAGATTTTTTGCTACAGGCGGAAGAGCTTTTTATGTAGTGGGTGAAGGGAAAAATATTCTCCAGGCCAGAAATAAAGCATATAAAGCAATGGGGCAGATAACTATTGAAGGAGATAATTTACATTATAGAACTGACATTGGCTGGCGTGACATCGAAAGGATGAAAAGATGATACAGAAAGTAAGGGTGCAAACAGTTGGGCAATCAGATATTAAAGTTTACAGATTAGAAGGCGTATCAGTAAAAGAGACACAAATTTTGGCTGAAAAATTATTGTCTGAGCGAATTAATCAAAAATATACAATAAATCAGCCTATTTCCAGCGACAAAGTTGTTGAAGTTGCTTATAAACCGGGAGTGATGAACCCTGAGGTAGCATCAATTATGAAAGCTGCTTCTGATTTGGGAATTAAATTAATTGCCTGTGATAGTTCCATGGAATACATCAGTCAAAAAGTTTCCTTTAATTCTTTAACAGAACATATAGTAACAGAGGAACCGAAAACACTTTTAATAAAAGAGAAACCAGCTAAGACTCAAGTTGTTCCAATCAGGAATTTAAATGATGAAGAACTAATAAATTTATCAAAAGATACTCTATTTTTGAATTTGGAAGAAATGAAAGCAATCCAAAAGTATTTCCAAAAAATCAAAAGAGATCCGACTGATTTGGAATTGGAAACCCTGGCCCAGACTTGGAGTGAGCACTCGGGGCATAAAACTTTTAAAGCTGATTTAATTATTGATGGTAAGAAAAAGGAACCTTTGATGACTCGTCTTAAAAAAGAAGCACTTAAACACAATAAAAATATTGTCTCAGCTTTTGTAGATAATTCTGGTGTGATGGATTTCTACGAAGATTTCGGAATTTGCGGCAAAGTGGAAACACACAATGCCCCTTCAGCGATTGAACCTTATGGTGGAGCAATGACAGGGTCAGGCGGAGTATTCCGTGACATTGCCGCAACAGGAATGGGAGCAAAAAACATTGCCTCAACAGACATCTTTTGTTTTGCGCCGGTTGATTTGCCGGCTGCTGATTTACCGGGTGGGTGTCTCCCGCCGGAATATTTATTAAAAAGGGTAGTGGCCGGTGTCAGGGATTATGGTAACAGAATGGGAATCCCTACCAATAATGGGTCCGTACATTTTCATAAAGATTTTCGGGCCAAGCCGACTGTGATTGTTGGTGCTTTTGGAATTGTGCCGAAAAAATATGCAAAAAAAGGACAGCCGGAATTGGGAGATTTGATAATTAGTGTAGGAGGAAGAACAGGTCGGGATGGGATTCACGGCGCCACATTTTCTTCGGGAGAAATGACAGAGCGGACAATTGAGGTGCACTCATCTGCAGTACAAATTGGAAATGCTATTGAAGAAAAAAGGATGTTTGATGCGCTACTTGAGGCAAGAGATGAAAATTTAATCAGGTTAGTACAGGATTGCGGGGGAGGAGGATTTTCCTCAGCAATTGGTGAAATAGGTGAAAACCTGGGGGTTTCAATTGACCTTGAAAATGCCCCTTTAAAATACCAAGGGTTAGCGCCGTGGGAAATTTGGGTATCCGAATCACAGGAGCGGATCATTGTAGTTTTAGAGAAGAAGAATCTGAAAAAGTTTGAAGAGATTTGTAGAAAGTATAATGTCGAGATGGCAGTTTTGGGAAAGTTTGATGGGAGTAGAAAATTAAATGTGGCTTTTAATAGTGAGATGGTGGGCGATTTGGATATGAAATTTTTGCATCAGGGGTTACCGAAGCGGGTGATGAGGGCAAGTCGTCAGTCGTCAGCTGTCAGTTATCAGACAGAAAAGGAAAAGACACCAAAATCAGAGCAAGAATGGGTGAAAGTTTTGAAAAAAGTTTTGGCTCATGGAAATGTTTGTTCAAAAGAACCGATTGTCAGGTTATATGACCATTCGGTTCAGGGAACAAATGACTTGCAGCCTTATGGTGGTCAAATGCTGGACGGGCCAAATGATTCTCCTGTACTTCGGCCATTTTTGGACAAGAAATATGGCATGGTTATATCACATGGAATAAATCCGGTACTAAATAATATAGATCCGTATTGGGGCAGCATTTGGGCAGCGACAGAAGCACTTTCTAATTTTGTTTCCGTAGGAGGAGATTATAAAAATGCCTGTTTAATCAATAATTATATTTGGCCATTTCCGGATGAGCAGTCTTTATGGTCTTTGGACCGCTCGGTTGACGGCGTGGTAGATTTTATGAAAGTTTTTAAGACCCCGGTTATTTCCGGTAAAGACAGTTTGTCCTCAACTTACCGTAGTAAAAGCGGACAAATAATTAAAATTCCGCCGGTGCTTTGTATTTCAGTCTTGGGTAAAATACCTGATGCCGGAAAAACTGTTACAGCAGATTTTAAACAAGTTGGCTCAACAATTGTTTTGGTTGGAAAAATGGATAAGAATCCCGGAGGTTCTGTCTATTATCAAGCACTTTACCCTGAGCGAGCGGAGCTAGTCGAAGGGCCAAAAGTTGATCTGAAAGTTTTACCAAAGACTTTTGATGCCATCTACAAGGGCATACAGAGCGGAAAGATTCTGTCTTGCCATGATGTATCAGAGGGTGGAATCATTGGAGCAATTTTTGAAATGTGTGTAGGCGGAGAAATGGGTGCAGTAATTGATGTTCCAAAAAATAGCAAACAGGATGACTTTTTGTTTAATGAAACAGCAGGATGTTTCATTATTGAAGTAGAAAATGAAAGTATGGCAAAACAACTTTTCAAAAATGTGCCCTACAAAATTTTAGGAAAAACTCAAACAGATCAAATCATTGAAGTAAAGAAAATATTTAGTGTAGGTATAAGCAAATTGAAAAAAGCCTGGCAGGAGCCAATGAGGAGGTTATTCACATGAAGTTAGATTCTTTCAAGATATCTAAAATTATATATTTTTTATTTTATACACTAATAAATACTAATGCCATTTTAGGACTAACTTCCATATTTTTCTTTATTTCTTTATTAGACCTTGCAATATCGGGAAAATTTTCTGAGGTTGGAGAAGAATTTAGCAGAATTGGTTTTATAAATATAATTCCAATTTTTCTTCTAATTTTCTCCTATATATTAATTACTAAATTAAAAGATAGCACAATTTTCTTTATAGCCACTCTGGTTATTCTATTTATTTCTTATTTTAACGTTTCGCAATCAACTAGCATCAATTTTGCTGATATAAAAACACAATTAGCGGGCTTGGTATATTTCATCTTTTTGGCTGTAGTCTTAACTATACTCTGGAAAGATATTTTCTTTAACGACCTTAAAAGGGTACCTTATTTTCTTTTAATTCCAATTATTATAGTACCGTTGTTAGCTCAAATGGCAGACAATTTTATGTTTCGTCAGTATATCTCATTTGCAAATTTTATAAATCAAAGACAATTTGGGTATCTATTCAATTCATTTCAGTTGGATTATATTGCCTTTATTATTTTATCTCTTAACTTATTCGGATGTTTATTTGCACTTTTATGGATTAGCTTAAGAAAGGTATTACGATGAAACCAAAGGTTCTAGTTTTAAAAGCTGATGGGACAAACCGGGACGCCGAGATGGCGTATGCTTTTGAAGTTGCCGGAGCTGATCCAAAAATAATTCATGTAAATGAACTCCGAAATGGATCAGAAAAAATGAGTGATTATCAGATTCTGGCTTTGCCCGGCGGATTTGCTTACGGGGACGATATTGTATCGGGGAAGATATTGGCAATTGAACTAACTTCATTTTTAAGGGCGGAGATGAGAAAGTTTATTGAAAGGAAAAATACGGCAATCTTTGGTGTATGTAATGGCTTCCAAGTTTTGGTTCGCACAGGCCTTTTACCTTTCAGGAAAATCGGGGAGATGGATGTTACTTTAACAAATAATGATTCAGGGCATTTTGAATGCCGTTGGATTAAAGTAAAGGCAAATGAAAAAAATAGCAGCAAATTTCTAAAAGGTATGGATAATGAAATAATGTGGTTACCGGTAGCACATGGGGAAGGAAAATTCCTGACGGATGAGAAGACATTAAAACAAGTTGAAGATCAAAATCTGGTAGCTTTTAGGTATGTTGATGAAAAGGGAAATCCCACTCAAAGTTATCCGGATAATCCGAACGGATCCATAAATGCCATTGTCGGAATTACTGATACTACCGGGAGAATCCTAGGCATGATGCCGCACCCGGAATGTTTTATTAGAGAGGAACAACACCCAAACTGGCGTCGTGGTAAAGTTAAGGTAGATGGCTTACCGCTTTTTGAAAACATTGTTAAATTCGTGAAGGAGACAAAATGATTTTACTGATAGATTTTGGGTCACAAACAACACATTTGATACAGCGGCGCATTAGGGAATTGGGAGCAGAAGTTGAGATAGCAACTCCCGAAGTTGCCGTACAAAAAATTAGGGCAGAGAAAATACAAGGAATAATTTTATCCGGCGGGCCGGCAGCGGTTTTTGAAAAAGAGTCTCCGACAATTGATCCGGAAATATTTAAGTTAGGAATTCCGGTTTTAGGGATTTGTTACGGGCAACAACTGATGTGTCACTTATTAGGCGGAGAAGTAGTGGCCGGACGGAAAAGAGAGTATGGACCGGCGGTGGTAAGTTCAAAGTGTTTTCCAAACTGCCTTCGGCAGAACAAAGTTCAAAGTTCAAAGTTTTTGGAAGGGATACCAAGTGAATTTACTGCTTGGATGAGTCATGGAGACCAAGTGATTAAAGTTCCGGCTGGTTTCGAAACTTATGGTACAACTAAAATAATCCCGCATGCCATTATTGCGGATGAAAAAAGAAAATTTTACGGCATCCAATTTCACCCGGAAGTGGTTCATACCGAATTTGGGGAGCAACTTCTAAAAAACTTTTTAGAGATTTGTGGAATAAAAATAAAGAAACAAGAAATTAACGAAGAATTTGTAGAAAATCTTATCAAAGATATCAAGGATTCTGTGGGAAATGAAAAAGCTGTATGTGCGCTGTCCGGAGGAGTTGACTCCTCAGTGGCAGCATTGCTGATACATAAAGCTATTGGTAAAAATTTAACATCCGTTTATGTTGATTCCGGCCTGATGAGAGAAGGGGAAACAGAAACCTTGCGGGAAGTTTTTAGGAATAAATACAAAATGAATGTAGATATTGTTGATGCGAGACAGGAATTCTTAAAAGCCTTAAAAGGAGTAGTTGATCCTGAGCAAAAGAGAAAAGCTATTGGCAAAACATTTATTGAGGTATTTGAAAAAGAGGCAAAAAAAATAGATGCCAAGTTTTTGATCCAGGGGACTATTTATCCGGATGTAATAGAGTCTGCCGGCAGCAAACATTCGCAGAAGATAAAATCACACCATAACGTCGGAGGACTCCCGGAAGAGATGAATTTAGTGCTGGTTGAACCACTGCGAAATTTCTATAAAGATGAAGTCAGGAAAATTGGCAGCATCTTAGGATTGCCTGATGAGATTATAGCCCGGCAGCCTTTTCCCGGTCCGGCTCTTGCAGTCAGAATTATCGGGGAAGTAACGGAAGAAAAATTGGATGTTTTAAGAAGAGCGGATAAAATTGTACTGGAAGAAATTGAAAAAGCCGGATTAGAAAAAAAACTTTGGCAATTCTTTGCAGTTTTTACCGGAATCAAAACTACCGGAGTGAGAGGTGACCAGCGGTTTTATGGAGAGACCATTGCAATCAGGGCTATTGAAGCAACTGATGCCATGTCTGCCAATTTTGCCAAATTGCCATATGATGTTTTGGAAAAAATATCAACCAGGATTGTAAATGAGGTAAAAGAAGTAAACAGGGTAGTCTACGATATTACCAACAAACCCCCTGCCACCATGGAGTGGGAATAATTCACTTTTTTCCAACAAATTGCCAGCAGTTGCCTTCCGGATCTAAAAATGTTGCAAACCAAGTTTGATTTTCTGGAGTAGAAAAAGGAGCTAGGAAAGGCTGTGCTATAATTTTAACTTCCGGATTTTCTTTGATTTTGTCAAACCAAAATTGTACCCCTTCTTCCGGATACAAATTAAATAAGTGTCTAAAACTTTCTTTGGCTTTCCCTTTAACTTCTGAATGTTTGCCTATCCAAACGTTATAATCTCCGGCAATGTTGAACATATAGCCATAATCATTATCAAGCTTTAATTGCTCTACAAGTTTAAATTCTAAAACATCACGATAAAATTGCATGAGTTTATCCGGATTATCTGAATAAATAAGGATTCTATATTTAGAAAAGGCCATAAAAATTAAACTTTAATATATTCTTCTCTGCCAGGGCCGGTGGAGATAAGTTTAATCGGGATTCCTAAAAAGTTTTCTATAAATTTAATGTAAGCTTGGCAATTTTTTGGTAATTCCTTGAAACTTTTAACTTTCATAATGTCCTCATCCCATCCGGAAAATTCTTTGTAGATTGGGGTTAGCTTTTCTAATTCTACGTAACCGCAGCTGCTGTAGGGAATTGATTTTTCGTTAAGTTGGTACCCGACACAAACTTTAATTTTTGGGAAACCGCTCAAAATATCAATTTTTGTAATGGCAATTTCTGTAACCCCGGAGACACTACATGCAAATTTAACTGCCTCTAAATCCAACCAACCAACTCTTCTAGCTCTTCCGGTGGTAGTACCAAATTCTGCGCCTTTTTTCTGAAGATCCACACCTACCTTATCTGTTAGTTCAGTGGGGAACGGACCGCTGCCAACTCGGGAGGTATAAGCTTTAACTACTCCTAAGATATCGCCAATTTTTTGCACCGGTATGCCGGCACCGGTATTAACCATACCGGGGATGGTATTGGAACCGGTTGAGTAAGGATAAGGGGAAAAATCAAGATCTAACATTACTGCTTGGGCGCCTTCCATCAGAATATCTTTTTTCTGGGCAATGGCTTTTTGTAAAAGCTGATAAGTATCTGTAACAAATGGGAGAACTATTTTTCTAAGCTCTGAAAACTTTTTTAATTCTTCGTCAATTTTGATGGGGGTAACTTTAAAGGTCTTTAAAATTTCATTTTTTATTTTTGCCTGGAATTTAAATTTTTCTACAAACAAATCCCAATTTTTTAATTCATAAATCCTGATCCCGTTATAGCTGGCTTTATCGGCATAAGCCGGCCCGATCCCTCTGGCAGTGGTTCCTAATTTGTTTTTTCCCCGGGCATTCTCATAGGCTTCATCCAAAGCTTTATGATAAGGCAAAATCAGGTGACATCTATCAGAGATAAATAATCTGCCGTCTAATTTAATGCCGTCACCGGTAAACATTTTTATTTCAGAAACTAAAACCTCTAAATCAACAACTACTCCGTTAGCAATAACACAATTGGTCTTTGGGTGTAAAACTCCGGAGGGGATTAGATGTAAGGGGTATTTTTTGTTGTTTACTACAATGGTATGACCGGCATTATTTCCGCCCTGGAAGCGGACAACGAAGTCTTTGTTTTCCGCCAGCAGGTCAACGATTTTGCCTTTGCCTTCATCACCCCACTGGGTGCCGACTATCACAGAAACGTTGTTTTGCATGGACAAAGTGTAGCATATGTTTTTGACATTTGGTAGTATTTCTAATATAATAAGTTATGGGACTTAAGAATTACACAATTGTAACTTTGGGTTCTCACTCTGCTCTGCAAATCCTCAAAGGGGCAAAAGACGAGGGTTTTAAAACTGCCGTAGTTGCCACTCCGGATAGATTTACTCTTTACAATTCCTACAATAATTTCATTGATGAAATTTTAGAAGTTAAATCCTGGAAAGATTTCCCTACACTGGAGAAACAACTTATCAAAAGAAATGCCATTATAATTCCGCACGGCTCATTTGTAGCATATTTAGGGTTAGACCAAAATAAAAATATGAAAGCTTTGTACTTTGGTAACAAAGCAGTTTTAGACTGGGAGGAAAACCGCAAGATGCAAAGGACCTGGATGGAGCAGTCCGGTATTAAGGTGCCACATCGTTTTAAAAGAGGGGATAAGATAGATAGACCGGTAATTGTAAAGTCCTACGGAGCTTCCGGGGGTAAGGGTTATTTCACTGCCAGAAATCAAAAAGAGTTTGATGAGAAGTTAAAAAACTATAATGAAGAAAGATTTATTGTCCAGGAATATGTCATCGGAGTGCCGGTATATTTTCATTTCTTTTATTCTCCTTTAACCAAAAGAGTGGAGATCATGAGTATTGATAAACGCTATGAAACAAATGTTGATTCCCTCGGCAGGATTCCTGCTAAAAACCAGAGAGGCTTAAATATAGAACCTTCTTTTGAAGTGGTAGCTAATATTCCAATGGCTATCAGGGAATCCCTTTTAGCAGAAGCTGTGGCTATGGCTGAACGGGTAGTTAAGAGTTCCCAAAAGCTTATATCAAACAAAGGTCTTTTTGGCCCTTTTTGTTTAGAAGCTATTATTACCTCAACTGAAGAAATTTATGTGATTGAAATTTCTGCTAGGATTGTGGCAGGGACAAACTGTTTCATCAATGGTTCACCCTATACGTATCTTTTATATGATGAGCCAATGTCTACGGGAAGACGTATTGCCAGAGAAATAAAAAATGCGGTAAAGTCAAATAGATTAAAGGAGGTACTGGATTAAATGAAAATGTTGGCTCGTCATGGCAAAAAGCACCGTTCGACTAGGAGTTCTCAGTCATTAAGTATATTTTCCAGTCTCACTATGGGAAGATTTTGTGAATTAGATCTACACACAAAATCTTCTAATTGCTTTTGTGCTCATGACTTCGCCGACTTAAATAATTATGAATAAGAAATACACGATAGCAGTATTAGGAAGTCATTCCGCATTAGATGTTTGCCGCGGGGCTAGGGATCTAGGATTTAAAACTTTAGTAATTGTACAAAAAGGTAGAGACAAAACTTATTCCAAATATTACAGAAGTCAGGGTAGTTTGGGTTGTGTTGATGAAGTAATAGAATTGGATAAGTTTGTTGATATTTTAAAGCCGGAAATACAAAAAGAATTAATTAAAAGAAATTGTATTTTTGTCCCCCATCGGTCTTTTGAAGTTTATATTAATGATTACAAAGCCATTGAGAAAAAATTCAAAGTGCCGATGTTCGGGAACAGGTTTTTGCTTAAAGCCGAAGAGCGGGGAGTAAAACCAAACCAGTATGATCTGCTTGACGCCGCAAAAATCCGCTACCCCAAACAATTTAAAAATCCAAAAGATATAGATAGACTTTGTATAGTGAAAGTTTTGGAAAAAGAAAGAGGGTTTGAGCGAGCTTTCTTTTTTACGGAATCTTTTGAAGAATATAAAGTTGGGGTGGCTCACGGACTGGGTTTGGGGAAATTTAGCGAGGAGCAGATAAAAGCCGCAGTAATAGAAGAGTTTATTGTAGGGGTGCAGGTAAATTTTAATTTCTTCTATTCACCTGTTAATAAAAGATTAGAACTGATTGGGACTGATACCAGAAGACAAACTAATGCAGAGGGTTTAAACAAATTGCCATCAATTTATGAAGAAGAAGTGATGAAAAAGATAGGAATTAAATATGAAGAGGCGGGACATATTGCAGTTACTGTTTTAGAATCATTATTGGAAGATGCATTTGCCATGGGTGAGCGATTTGTAGAGGCTAGTCAGAAAATGGTAAAACCTGGTGTGATTGGGCCGTTTGGTTTGCAGACTATGATAACTGCAGGTCCGCCCAAAAAAGAGATTATTGTTTTTGATGTATCTCCCCGGATGCCGGGATCTCCTGGTATTTTTGCCACACCTTATGGTATGTATTTATATGGAGAAAATTTAAGTATGGGAAAAAGAGTGGCAATGGAAATTAAAGAAGCAATTGAAAAAGGAAAACTGAGGGAGGTTCTAACATGAGTCAAAAGTTTGCACTAGTTTCTGTTTATAACAAATCCGGGATAGCAGATTTTGCTAAGGTTTTACAAAAAATTGGCTACACGATTATCTCCACAGGCGGGACACTTAAAGTTTTGGAAGAAAAGGGAATAAAGGTTGTTCCTATTGAAGAAGTTACAGGTAATCCGAGGGATTCATTTGACGGACGGATGAAAACCATCAGTTTTCAGATTGAATCAGGAATTTTATTTGACAGAAAAAATCCCAAGCATGTTAAAGAAGCCCAGAAGTTGGGGGTGCCGCAAATTGATATCGTAGTTTGCAACCTTTATCCTTTTGAAGATAGACCTGGTATTGAAACAATAGATGTCGGGGGACCAACCATGATCAGGGCTGCTGCCAAAAATCACGGCAGTGTTTTAGTAGTGGTTAGCCCAGATGATTATGGTACGGTAGCTGAAGCTTTGGAAAAGGGCAAGGTAACCGATAACTTAAGAAAAGAGCTAGCAGCTAAGGCTTTTTACCATCTGTCATTTTACGATTCCCAAATCGGCAACTTTTTCAGCGATGAAAAGTTTCCGAGTGAGTTAACAATCCCGCTTCGTAGAACAAATGTACTTCGTTATGGTGAAAATCCTCATCAAGCGGGAGCTTTATATTTAATGCCAAGAACTAATTCTCCCTTTGCCAAATTGAAACATCTTTGGGGCAGGGAACTCTCTGGCACTAATATCGGTGATATTCAAGCCGGTTTGGAGACTGTCCGGCAATTTAAGGAGCCGGCTGCCGCAGTTATAAAACATTTAAGTCCTTGTGGCATAGCTACCGGAAAGGATGCATATGAGGCGTTATATCGGGCGACGGAAGCAGATCCGGTTTCTGCTTTTGGAGGGGTAATAGTGTTAAACAAACCAATGGATTTGAAGGCTGCCAGAAATATCGCCACATTTAAAAATGAGCGGGAAGGAAATACTGATATTGTGGCAGTTCCTTCTATATCTGCGGACGCTTTGGAACTGTTGAAAAAAGTCAGGAAAAGTATGGGGGTTTATACATTCGGGCCGATTGAAAGCAAAAGAAGCGAGAAGTGGGATCTAAAATATTTTGCCGGGGCAGTGTTGCTCCAGGATTTTGATGACGACGTAGAAAAAAGTTTTAAAGACTGGAAAGTAGTAACCAGGAAAAAACCCACAGAAAAACAACTGGAGCAAATGAAATTTGGATTTAAGGCAGTGAAGGCTGTAAGGTCAAATGCGGTGATTGTAATTGATAAAAATATCCCGATGACCCGGGGAATTGGTTCAGGACAAACTTCCCGAGTAGGGGCCACCAAAATTGCCCTGGAGCAAGCAGGAAAATTAGCAAAGGGTGGTATATTAATAAGTGACAGCTTTTTCCCGTTTGAAGATTCAGTCGAGATGTCGGCAAAGTGTGGGATCGGAGCAATTGTGGAACAGGGAGGATCTGTTAATGATCAGGCGTCAATTGATGCAGCGAACAAAGCCGGCATACCAATGGTCTTTACCGGAAGGAGGGCATTTCGTCACTAGTGCAAAGTAAAAGACAGATGAAAAATAATTACAGCATATATCAATCACCGTTCAGCTGGCGGTATGGGAGCGAGAAGATGAGGGAGATTTTTTCTGAGGAAAATAAATACAAGTTATGGCGTAAGATCTGGGTTGCACTTGCAAGAGCCCAGGGAAAAGAAGGTTTAGTTTCCCCAGAAGAATTAGCGGATTTAGAAAAGTATCAAGATGAGATAGATATTGAAAGGATTTGGGAAATTGAAAAAGATACCCGTCATGATGTGGTGGCGGCCATTAAAGAGTTTGCTGAAAAAGCCAAGATCGGCGGAGGAAAAATTCACCTGGGTGCCACCAGCATGGATATTAATGACAATGCAGATACAGTTAGGATATCCCAGGCTCTGAATTTGATTGAGGGACAGTTAAGGAATTTACTGAAAGTGTTTTCTGAAAAGGTAAAAAAATATGCTGACCTTCCTTGTATGGGTTATACACACCTGCAACCGGCAGAGCCAACCACTTTGGGATACAGGTTTGCATTTTATGCCCAGGATCTTTTGCTGGATTTAGAACTTTTGCAGTTTGTTAAAAAGAATTTGAAAAGTAAGGGTTTGAAAGGGGCGGTGGGAACTTCTGCCAGTTATGCAAAACTTTTAGACGAGAAAAAAGCAAAAGAGATGGAAGCTGAGGTAATGAATGAATTGGGTATAGATGCATTTGAGATTACTAACCAAACTGCACCCCGGAAAATAGAGGTCATGCTTGCAAATTTACTTGCAGGAATAGCAGGATCTTTAAATAAATTCGCTTTTGATTTAAGGATCATGCAATCACCGGGATTTGGTGAGTGGCAGGAACCGTTTGCTAAAACTCAAGTTGGCTCTTCCGCAATGCCGTTTAAAAGGAATCCTATTAAAGCAGAACAAATTTGTTCATTGGCGAGATTAGTTGTGAGTTTGTCCAGAATAAGTTGGGATAATGCCGCTCATATGCTTTTGGAGAGGACTTTGGATGATTCTGCTAACAGAAGAATTGCTAATCCTGAAATGTTTTTGGCAACGGATGAAATATTAAATAGTGCCTCTAAAATTGTGAAAGATATGGTGATTAATGAAAACGTTATCAAAAAGAATTTAGAATTTTTCTTTTCTTTTTCCCTGCTTGAAGTAGTAATTCTGGAGGCTGTTAAAAAAGGTGCGGACAGACAAAAAACACATGAGGTTTTAAGGGAAATTTCTATGAAAGCCTGGCAAACTATGCATGAAGGGAAAAATAATCCGATGGTTGATTTGTTAGAATCCAACCCGGAAATTAATAAATACCTAAGTGCTTCTGAGATTGATAAATTGATGGATATTACAGCCCATATCGGTAATGCCAAAGAAAAAGCTTTGACTTTAGCAAACCAGATTGATAAATTAAATTAATTATTATGGACAAAAAAGTTCTGATCTTAGTTGGTTCTGATTCTGATTTACCGATAATGAAAGAGGCTGCAAAAGTGCTGGAAGAATTTGGTGTGGAATATGATTTAACTATTTCTTCGGCACATAGGTCACCTGACAGGACAGAGGAGTTGGTCATAGACGCCAGTACCCGTGGCATAAAAGTAATAATTGCCGGAGCCGGAATGGCAGCCCATTTAGCCGGAGTAATTGCCGCCCGTTTCCCCTTACCGGTTATAGGGGTGCCACTGGAGAGTGGAGTGCTTTCTGGAGCAGATGCATTGCTTTCTTCTATGCAGATGCCGTCGGGGATTCCGGTTGCTACGGTTGCGATAAACGGCGCGAAAAATGCCGGCATTTTGGCAGTGCAGATTTTGGCTACATCAGATAAGAATCTGGAAAGTAAATTACTGGAATACAAAAAGAAATTGGCACTCGAGGTGGAAGAAAAAGCCTACAGATTAGAAAATGATAAGTAAACAAAAAGTTATTGAAAATATCCCCCTTGCCCTTAAAATCGTAAATCTCACTAAATTTGGTAAAAAGCATTCCGGTAAAGTCCGGGATAGTTTTACCTTGAATAGCAAAAGAATTATTGTGACGACTGACCGCCAATCTGCTTTTGACCGGATTTTAGGTTTTATCCCTTTCAAAGGACAAGTTCTTACTAAACTGTCGGAATTTTGGTTTCAAAAAACAGCAGATATTATTCAAAATCACCTACTTTCTGTTCCGGACCCGAATGTGATGTTGGTAAAAAATTGTAAAGTCATTCCAATAGAAATGGTAGTTAGAGGTTATATCACCGGGGTGACGGATACGTCGATCTGGGGTTCGTATGAAAAAGGGGACAGAATAATTTATGGAATTAAGTTCCCTGAGGGTTTGCGGAAAAACCAGAAACTCCCTGAGCCGGTAATAACTCCTACCACGAAAGCAGAGGCAGGACATGACGAGAGATTAACGGAAAAAGATATTATTCGGAAAAAAATTGTTTCACCCAAAATATGGAATCAGATGAAGAAAGCTGCCCTGTCTTTGTTTGAAAGAGGGCAGAAAATTTGTGACAGTGCCGGGATCATTTTAGTGGATACAAAATATGAATTTGGTTTAGACGGAAAAGATAAATTAATTTTGGTTGATGAAATTCACACCCCTGACTCCTCAAGATATTGGATTAAAAAAACCTACAAAGAAAGGTTCGAAAAGGGATTAGAGCCGGAAAGTTACGACAAAGAGCCTCTTAGAATTTGGTTTAAGGAACACGGTTACAGCGGTAAAGGCAAAATTCCCAAAATGCCTCCGGAATTTATTGCCAAAATGAGCATGTTGTACATGGGAATTTATGAAAAAATAACAGGCAAAAAATTTGCCCCGGATACAACAAAAAACGCTAACCAAAGAATTAAAAATAATATTCGTGGTATAATTTAACCTAGATTTATGTCTCAAAACAACGGCTTTGTACTTTTAACGGGAACTGCAAATTTAAAGCTAGCAAAAGATATCGCAGCGATTTTAGGAAAAAATGCAGATGAAACTGTTACCACTTTTGCCGATGGTGAGAAAAGAATTATTATCCCCGAGAATCTAAGGAAAAGAGACGTTTTCATAATCCAACCAACTTGTTCCCCGGTTGATGCAAACATTATGGAGCTACTTCTAATAATAGACGCCGCCAAAAGATCTTCCGCTTCAGAAGTTACGGTAGTAATTCCTTATTTTGGGTATTCAAGGCAAGACAGGAAAGACCGGCCCCGGGTTCCCATCTCTGCATCTTTAGTTGCCAGGTTAATTGAGTTTTCCGGAGCCAATAGAATTTTGACAGTTGATATACACTCTGAACAAGAACCTGGATTCGTGGAAATTCCCTGGGATAATTTATACAGCAGCTACTCATTTCTTCCGGAACTTAAGAAAGCCTTTGGATCAAATTTAGTAGTGGCTTCTCCTGATAAGGGTGGGGTTTTAAAGGCTAAAAAGTATGCAGATCTACTAAGCGCTGATGGAGTAGCCATAGTTTTTAAAGAAAGAGATGTGATGAAGGAAAATGAAAGTCAGGTTTTAGATATGATTGGCGATGTTTCCGGAAAAGACGTCTTAATTGTGGATGACATGATTGACACAGCCGGAACGATTTGTGATGCTGCCAGATTGATTAAAGAAAAAGGAGCAAAAAGTATATCTGCGGCTGCAGCTCATGGGCTTTTTTCTTACCCGGCACTGGAAAGGATTAATAATTCTCCGATTGATAAAATTTTTATCACAGATACAGTACCGCTTAAAAAAGAGGTTTTAGAAGATCCAAAATTCGTTGTAATTTCCGTGGCTAAACTATTAGCAGAAGCTATTCGGTGTATCTATCATGGTGATTCGATTTCTGAGAAGTTAATTCCTAAAAACCAGCAAACCCACGAAGAAAGAAATTAACGCAGATCCAAAGTTTTCCCTTCAAAAATAATATTTTTTGGTTTTATGATTACTTTTCTTTCACCCTCTTCTAAGTATCCGGCATTTAAACTTTCAAAACCACTCTTGGAGATTACTTGTTGGGCTTTTTCAACATCTTCTTCCGGTAAAAACAGGGCATAATCTTGTCCCATGTTATATGTTTGGTACATATCATAATCTGAAAGATTGGCCTGTTTTTGAATAAACAAAAAGACTTCATTAGGATCAAAGACTCTCTCTAAGATATAAGTGAAATTTTGTTTTGCCCTCATTATTTTGCGCAGTCCATGTCCGGTAATATTAGTAATGTAGTGTAAATTAATACCGGCATCTAAAATATGCTGTGTAAGTTGGGCATAAATATTGGATTTTGTAAGGAGAGTTTCTCCGTACATTATTCCACTCGGTAATTTCTCTGAATAGCCGTTGGGTAATTTCTTGGCAACCGCTCTAGCCAGAGATACCCCATTGGCATTTATGCCGTTGCTTTTTAGAAGAAGAATTCTATCACCGCTTTGTAGTTTACTGGCAAGGAGCAACCTCTTTTCAGATCTAATAATCCCTACAACAGATCCTGCCAAAGTGATGGTATTAGGTGTGATTAGACCTTTTGAAGTGGAAGTTTCACCACCGCCCCAAGAAGCCCCTGCTAAATTACAAGCATCAGCCCAGCCTTTCACAAAGTCCGCCGTCCGATCTTTATCCTGCAAAAAGCTGTTATCTTCTACAGACCAAAAAGCATGTACTACCAAAGGGTTGGCACCAACAGTAGACAAGTCATTTATAAAAGTTGCGACAGTATCATGTGCGATCACATCATAATAAGTCTTGCCGGTAATTTTTCTCATCTCATCTGCAATTAAGTTTTTGGTTCCCAAACATTCAATGACAGAGGCCATGAAAACCTCTCCCTGTTTCCAAACATAAGCTGACTCGCCGCGGGTTTCCGAGATTTCATCAAAACCCTGATTCTTTAAATTCTTAGCAGTTTGTAGACTTAAACTTTGTGATAATTTATTGACTGGATCTTTAGTTTCATAATCATCTCCAACCTCCGAATAAGTAATCTTGCTCTTTTTTGAAGAATTAGTAGTAGCTTGTTTTTTATCTGCCATGGATTTGTTAAATATACCATATCCGAGTGCTTTTTGACGATAAAGATTGCTTTTTTGTCACAGCCAATTTGGGACAATTATTGTACAATAGGCTTCTTGAGTAAATATCACAAAACAACAATTTTTTTACCTGTAGCATATTTTGTAATTGTTAGTGGATTTTTAATCTGGCATGGAACTTGGTTTTCACCTGACCATTTTTTTGTAGTCGCCATTTTGGTCGCTCTAATCTTAGGCAGATCCAAGGAATTTATTCGGGATTGGTCTGTGCCGGTAATGCTTTTACTAAGCTATGACTATCTTAGAGGGTTAGTGCCTAAATTAACTCAAGAAGTAAATATCTATCCCATGATCAATTTTGACAAAGCTATTTTTGGCAGTTTACCCACCAATAGCTTACAAGGTTTGCTATATTCCCAGGGAGCAGTACGTTGGTACGACTATCTGGGGACAATCCTTTATATGTCACATTTTATTACTCCGATGGTTATTGGTTTTATTTTTTGGGTAAAGGACAGAAGTCTTTTCAGGAGTTATTTTTTGGCACTTTTACTTCTTTCCTATTCTGGTTTTGTTACTTATTTTATTTTTCCGGCTATGCCGCCCTGGATGGCAGCCCAACAAGGTATTATTCCTGAAGTTTCTAAGGTGATGGACCAGGTTTTCGCGAGTTTTGCCAGACCGCTTGATTTACCTTCGGTTTATAAGATGGTAAGTCCTAATTTGGTAGCAGCAGTACCATCACTTCACGCGGCTTATCCGTTGCTGACTTTTTTCTTTATTGCGCGAAAATATAAAGCCTGGAGCTTGTTGGTATTGACCTATGTTTTTGCCATTTGGTTTTCAATTGTCTATTTTGGGGAACACTATGTTTTTGATATTGTAATAGGCGCTTTATATGCAGTAATCATTTTTAGTTTGGTGGCTAAAAAAGATATGCTTTGGGGTAAGTTATCGGCGCGCTTGGTTAGGCAAAGATGAATTCATAATACTGATGATATCTGAATCGGCAACTGCGGAGAAGTCTTGGTAATATGTCCCAACTCCGCCCAAGAAATCTTTGGGAATGCTATATGCTATAAAATCAATTCCCATATTTTTTAATTCTTGACCTATATTGGGAGGGGTCACTGGAACTGCCACAATAATTTTATCTGGAAAGTAGTGCATTTTAAGCTCGCGGATGGCTGCTTTCATAGTTAATCCCGTAGCAATTCCATCATCAACCAAAATGGCAATTTTGCCTTGACAGGGGATAGGTTTTCGTTTACCTAAATAAAGTTCCCGTCTTCTTTTAGCTTCTAACCTTTGTTTTTCAGTTTCTTCCTCCAACCATTCCTGTTCAATTTTTGCAACCGTTTCTTCATTAAAAACCGTGTGGCCATTTTCAGCGACAGCTCCGATGGCGTATTCTCTTTGAAGAGGGTGGCCGATTTTTTTGGTAATGATTAAATCAAGCGGGGCACTGAGGGTTTTAGCAATTTCCGCTCCTATTACAACCCCGCCTCTCGGTAAGGCATAAATTACCACATTTTTATCCTTAAAACTTTTAAGTTTCTTCGCCAGTTTTCTCCCCGCGTCAGCCCGGTCTTTAAACATTTTATCCAATTATAATACCATCTTCTTACTTAAACTTTAGCTATTTCTAACGGTCTGACATTAGTATTAAATTGCTAAAATTCATGATCCTTAAATTAACTACTAGAAATTGTCGGGTTTCGGATGAATCACAGAAGCGGATTAACGAGCATTTAGCAAAGATTGTTAAACTTTTGCCGCATATAGAAAGTGACCTTGTGGTGTTTAGGCTCACAATCAGAAAAAATATTGATAGATACTTTCCGTCCAGGATTCGGCGTCACAGGCATAAAACTTATTCAGATTTAAAGCCGGCTATATCGAACTTTGAAGGCTCTATGACTTTTCGCCTTTACAAAAACAAGTTTTATACTCACTTCAAAGGAGTTACCATTGATGAATGTATTAATTTAGGCTTCGGACGTTTATTTACAGAGGTAGAAAAGTACAAAGACTTACATTTTTCTAGCGAGAGCGAATATCCTGACCACCGATCTATTCGAAGAAGAGCTATGCTTATCCGGGGAGAAGAGGTTTAATTACTCTTTGTAAATTAGAAGTTTTTAAGGTATTTTAAAATATGATCAATGGATAACAATCTTGTTACCAACTGGAAAGACCGACGCCGGGTAAGAAAAAAAAGTAGGTTAATTAGAGCTTCATTACTTCTTTTGATAGGAGCAATCGGTATTTTTGTTATTTTTCAGTTTACATTTAAGAAAAATAATCCGATTGATATTGCCACTTCTGCCATAAAAGGTGCTCAGAATTCACAAACAGAAGATGAAACCTTAAAAGCTGTTGTGGAAAATTCTTTGAAAGATACAAAGGGGACTTATGGGATTGTAATTAAAAATTTAAGAACAGGTGAAAACTATCTGGCAAATGAACATAGGATTTTTGAAGCCGGCAGCCTTTATAAACTCTGGGTGATGGCAGTGGTGTACAACCAGATCCAAAGCGGAGAGTTACAAAAAGAGCAGGTTTTGAGCGAGGATATAGCTACGTTAAATCAAGAGTTTTATATTGATCCGGAGGACGCCGAGCAGACAGAAGGCGCAATTACTTTGACAGTGGGTTCCGCTCTTACTCAGATGATTACCATTTCTCATAATTACGCAGCCCTGCTGCTTACCCAAAAGGTTAAATTGTCACAATTGGCAGCTTTTTTGCAGGGAGGAGGTTTTAAAGAGTCAGTAGTAGGTGTAAATGGGGCGGCGCCAACAGTGACACCTTTTGATGTTGCCCTCTTCCTGGAAAAATTATACAAGGGGGAGATTGCAAGTCCGGAATATTCACAAGAGATGATTGATCTACTAAAAAACCAAAAATTAACTGACGGTCTGCCAAAATATTTACCGGGCTCTGAACAACAACCAGTAGTTGTTGCTAATAAAACAGGGGAGATTGGTTGGTTTAAACACGACGGTGGGATCATCTTTTCCGGTAACGGGGATTATATAGTGGTGGTGATGTCTGAAAGTAATTCTCCGGCGGGTGCGCAGGAGCGGATTGCCTTACTTTCAAAGGCTGTTTATGATTATTTCAATGCAAAGTAACCTCAAATACTTTGTATTTTGATTTAGCTCCGGAGATAAGTTTAACTTTAGTTTTATTGGTTTTGAAATATTCTGCTAAAGCGACTATCGTGGCTTGATTAGCCCTTCCTTCCAGAGGGGGTTCTTTAACATAAACATGAAGAGTCCCCAGAAGATCTTTCTGTACTGTTTCCTTTTTGGAATTAGGGTGAACAATTACTGCTATTTTCATATACTTTAAGTCTTTCTTAACCTATTCTTAATACTTAATTAGTTATCATAAAGTTTGGAAAATTTGAAGGGGGGTGATGAATATTGATAAGTAGAGCAAAATCATGGGGTAGGGTTATCGGTATACTTGCAGCCGCCTTTATTTTGGGGACTAGTGCCTTGGGAGCTTTTAAAAATGCGAGAGCTGCCACTACCGGCAATTGTATAGTAACTTTGTTTGGTCAACAATATGATGTTACGTCGCTTCAGACTAACCATACAGGCGGTAACATTTTTGTCTGCGGTACAGATATGACTGCCGCATATCAGGCTCAGCACGGGACTAATGTTTCACGGATGGCGCCGTATCTGATTGCTGCGCCAACCCCAAGTCCGACACCTACTCCAACTCTAACCCCGAGTCCGACTCCGACAGTAACACCTTCACCGACTCCGACTGTGGCACCAACCGCCACGCCTTCTCCGTCTCCAGTTATTGATGATGACGAAGAAGAAGATGAAGAGCAGGATGAAATAGACGGTGACGATGACGATGAGGATGAGGATGATGATGAGGACAGTAACGGAAGCCGGGGCCACCATAATTTAGACCAGATTGTGGAGAAATGGCAAGAGCAGATAAGCAGATGGACTAGCAGAAGCAAAGACAAGGATTAGATGTCTCAAGAGAGCCCTGTCCGATCCCGGCAGGGCTTTCATGCTAGAAGATTTAAATAACTTTTCTCCGCAAGTTCTGGAATTTTAATCTCTGGTATACTGGAAGTAATGTCCGTTAAGGTTCCTCTGCTAATATTATCCATTGGTCTTTGTTTAGGGGTAGGGATTATTGGATCTTTATTTACAGTTTCCGCTATTCCTACTTGGTATGTAACTTTAAACAAACCCATCTTTTCTCCGCCAAATTGGTTATTTAGTCCTGTCTGGACCATGCTTTATATTTTAATGGGGATATCGTTATATTTGGTTTGGATTTCCAAAAATAAACTAAAACAAAAGGGGATTAGTTTATTTTTCATCCAATTAGGTCTAAATTTCTTGTGGTCTATTTTATTTTTTGGTATGAAAAACCCGGGTTTGGCTTTGGTTGAAATTGTGGCCTTATGGGTAATGATTGCTTTGACTATTAAGTATTTTTATCCTGTTTCAAGGTTGGCAGCCTATTTATTGTTTCCTTATTTACTTTGGGTCAGCTTTGCTTCCGTTTTAAATTTAATGATAGTATTATTAAATTGATGAATCACAAAGCCGCAATTTTATAATAATTATCCCCTCCGGAATTAGATATTCCTTTTCACAAAAAAATTAATTTCAACACCTCTGGATTAAATTTCCCAAAAGCCCTAAAATTTCTTAAATGTTCTGGAATTCTAACCATGTGATCAGTTAGATTAGATCCCGTTGATCAATATTAACTATGCCGCGCAGCCTTTGTAGAGAGCGTGGGCTGAAAATATCCAAGTGTATAGCGGCGCTTCTTCTTTGCGGACTCCGAATTGCCGTGTCTATTCCGTCTAAGTCTTCAAACGGATGCTTAAACCTCCAAGCACCGTTTTCTTTAACAGACATGGCATACTGGCAAGCCTCCAGATCTTTCCTGTTGGCAAACCTAAAAAGTGCCCTGAGGTGTTTTTTAGGATCTTCAGTCAACCCTATTTTTATCATTTCTTCCTCCAAATCTGTGCCTTTGTAGGACTCACGTTCTGGATAAGAAAATATTTCGTCTTTTGTAAAAGGTTCCCCGTCTGATTGCAAGATAAAAAGATTAGGTCTACCCAAGACTTCTCTGGGGTCTTTCTCAGTAGCATAAACTTTGATGATTCTGCCGCCGTGCAGTATGCCTTTATTGCTTAATTGATTAAGGAATCCAGACCAGTCGCTAAAATATAAATTCATGAGAAGTAATTATATATCGAAGGAAATTCTCTTGCCAGAGTAAGACAAAGGTTGCTGGATTACATTCCCAAAAGTCCTAAAATCTGTTTCTATATTCAAGCCGTTTCTTCAGAAGCTTCTCTTTATACCCACCTTCTTTTTGGTGTTTTTCCTCAACGGCATTAATTTGCCGGTCTAATAAATACCCGCCTCTTTTTAGTAAATCGATCAGATAATTAACTATTCCTTCTAATCCTTCTCTTCCCTCAATTCCTCCTAATGCTTTTAAAACAGATGGATAAGAAGGAGCAGGGGGATTAGAGGGGGGTTCAAAAAATTGCTGCAGTTTTTTAAGTCGTGGGTCGAATTTTTCCCATTTAAGAAGCTCTTCCAAACGGAGGATGTCCTCAAAATCTTCCAAGGCCTCCATACTGGAAGCTTTGGCTACGTCATAAAGTTTTAGTTTTGAAGAAAGGCTTCTTTCTGAAGATCCTTCAACAATATTTTGTTTATAAGATCTTAGAGCTTGTTTGATTTGATCCCTTTGACGGTGGTCTTCATATTTTGAGTAGTACCTTGGTACAAAATCCCAGCCTAAATCAAAAGCAATCCGGGCAAGTTTGTAACTAATTAGACTTTTGTATCCTGCTTCTGCCATAAATTCAGGATAACACATCTATTAAAAATCTCCCAAAAGACTTATCATTTGCTTATGATGGAAGCAGAAGATGTTGTCAGTTTGTATGAATTATTCCAAGAAAATGGTATAGAAACGTGGATTGATGGAGGATGGGGAATTGACGCTTTGCTTGGAAAACAAACGCGTCCTCACAACGATTTGGACATAGCAATCAGTCATAAAGACAAACCAAAAGTCCGTAAGCTGCTGGAAGAAAGAGGATATAAAGATATTGAACGTGATGATACAAGTGATTGGAATTTTGTTCTAGGAGACGGAGAACGGCAAATAGATATTCATACTTTTGTATTCGATGAGAATGATAATAATATATGGGGCACAGCTTATCCGAAAGAATCTTTAACTGGAACAGGCTCAATTAATGGGGGACCAGTTAAATGTATTCCTCCCGAATGGGTTGTTAAATTCCATGCCCAAGCTAAATATACCCCTAAAGAAAAAGATATACAGGACGTTAGAGCTATATGTGAGAAGTTTAATTTACAAGTACCCGAGAATTATAAAGATAAGTTATCTTAGTAGACAATATTCCCCAAAAGGCCTGAAGCGCGCACCTATATTATTTGACAATTACTGACAAGAACTGTTTTACTTGAGGTATGATAGGAAAAATTCTTATTGGTATCGGAGTTTTAGTTCTGATTTTAATATCAGTATTTTTTCTTTCTCTTAAATTCAATCAAAGCCAGCCTCCTCCGAAACTTATGGCTAATTTTATGGATATAAACAAGGTAAAACAGATTTCCAAATACAGGTCTTGTGCCGGACATACGGTTGTGCCTCAAGACGGGCGGGAAATGAAAAGGAACATGAAGCACTATATTGAGGTATATCCTGAGTTTAGAAAAGAAGAGACAGTGGAACTATATTCTCCTTATGATGGGTATGTATCGCTTATCAGGGCAGATATGGCAGATAAATTGGAGGGGGAGATTTGGATTGCACCGGAGAGGGGACCGGGAAACTTCTTCCCGCCTTTTGATTTGTGGACTTTCAGTTTTGAGCATATGCAACCGAGAAAGGATTTGAAGACTGGGTCTAAAGTGAAAACCGGAGAACTCGTAGGTTATGCTTCTTTTCTGGTGAAAGAAAGAACGGAAGCAACTTTTGATGTAATTTACGGGACAATGGGACTTAGGATGGGCAAGCTGGATAATTGGAACTCTCCCTTTGGTGATTTAGATTCTATTTTTAATCATATGTCAGATGAAGTTTTTGCCCAGTATCAAAAAAGAGGTATTACCCGCGAAAATATCATAGTCAGCAAAGAGGAAAGGGATCAAAACCCCTGTACATACAGGGACCAAGGACCTTTAGATCGGAAGGATCGCAAGGACCCTGGTCCTTATTTTGAAAATAGCGGAGATCCGGCTAATTGGATAAAACTAAAGGAGCTCTGACACTCTGTAGTCTACTATTTCCTTTGCATTAAAAACAGAGTTCTATCAGAATCAATGATTTTTTCTGTCTGTTTTATAATAAATAACTTTTTAAACTCTTTCACAAAAATTTCTTCTTTGTATTCGGTAAAAATATCTTTTCTTAATTCAAGCATTTTTCTAACATTAGAATCAGTTTTTGGAATAAATTCTATAATGAGAGAACCACAAGTGTTTCTGAAAAATTCAGCGATCCTACTTAATGGAAGATTATTTGCAATTGCTAAATGATGGATTAAAGCCAGAGCTAAAACAGTATCAGCCGGGCCACGTTGTCCTAGGGACTCTCTTTCCTTATTTTCCCAGCCAAGGGCGGGACTGGGATTTGTTAAATCTAAGACTAAAGGTAAAATATTGGCCTCCCGGTCCTTAAGACAATTTAGATAGTTTTTCTCAACTGCTTCAGGATCACTGTCAAATGATAATGTCTGCACTTTCATATCACTGGCAATACGAGAAAAAACTCCCGTATTTGCGCCAAAATCCCAAACCATTTTCGGTTTTATCTTTTTCAGGAATTTTTCCACTATCTGTTTTTTATGTTTGAAGGCAGCTTCAGAGTAGTTAGTATCAGAGTAATAATCTCCCCACTGTGATCCCCGCAATTTATAATTTAAGCTTTTAATTGCAGATTCTAAACTATCAATGAGCCCTAGCATAGATAATTTATTAACCCTTAGGTTTTTAATTTTTAAATATTTTCCTTTATTCAAGTAGCGTTTTTGGCTCCTGGCGTGTAGGTGGATATGTGTAAGTAGCGGAAAATTAAGATAGGTACTAGAAGGAAGTAAAGAACTTGCCAAATCCAAAGGTATCCCGTCTATATAAATACGAAGTAACTGATTTAACCTAAGGTCTTTATGACACATTAAAGCTAGAGGCGCCAGGAAATGCTGACAGAATTGTTGATAAGCTGTCCATGGCTGTTTCTCTTCATATTTTTTAAATGAAAGAGTGTCAATTAAAATTGGTTTTCCTTTGAGAAACTGAATATTATAAGTACTAGTGTCTTTTAAAGACATTCCAAACTTAAGCGCCCTCTTTTGGATCTGTAAAGTTACCAATGCTGCGTGTTTTAACTGGCTAAAGCTCCATTCATAAGGGTACGAGATAAACGGAATTATTACAGGTTTAATGAGTTTAGTGTTAACTTCTTCATGGGGAATTAACAGGTTTTCCTTTATTAAGGCTTTATAGAGTCCAGAATTAGTCAAGAGGTTGTAATTATCCTGATAAGATGGGTATATCTCTCGATATATGATCCCACCTTTTTTAAGTACTATTCCACTTGGATCGCGAAATGAACCAGGGAGAGAGTCATTTTGCGGAAGGTTTTTGGTTTGCATCCTTAGATAATAATTTTCTTAAGAAGTTTACTATACTTTTAAAGAAAAGTTTTACAGCGAAGATTGCTCCTAAAATTGTAGCAATGAGAATTTGGAAGAAGTAACTATCTGTTCCCGGGTCTAAGTAAGCATAAGCTTGTGAGGGAAAAATTAGAATCAGGAAAAAAAGAACAAAAAGTATGCCAGTAAATTTTCGGATATGCATATATTATAAAAAAGATTGTAAACTATAATTTATCCGAAAAGCAATGATATATTCAATGATTGTAGTTTAGACAGTGCAACTATTGCAGACTTCGTTTATAATTTCCCAATGAGTTTAAAAGTTGGAATTGTAGGTTTGCCAAATGTTGGAAAAAGCACACTGTTTAACGCGCTGTTAAAAAAGCGAGTAGCTCTTTCTGCCAATTATCCTTTTGCTACCGTAGAACCCAATGTAGGAGTAGTGGCGGTACCGGATGAAAGATTAAAAAGATTGGCAGAGCTGGTGAAAGCTGAGGAGAAGATGGATCAGCTTCCGCCTTTAGTTCCGGCTGTAGTAGAGTTTGTGGATATTGCCGGGTTGGTTAAGGGAGCTTCTACCGGAGCCGGTTTAGGCAATCAGTTTTTATCCCATATCCGGGAAGTGGATGCAATTGTTCATGTGCTTCGTGATTTTGAAGATTCCAATATTATCCGGGAAGGTTCGGAAAATCCTGACTCTGATAAATTAGTGATAGAAACAGAGTTGGGATTAGCAGATTTACAAACTATCGATAAGTTAATCCCGACTCAGGAAAAACAAGCAAAAGCTACTAGGGATACTGTGGAGCAGCAAAAACTGGAAATTCTGCAGCAGCTAAAATCTGAGTTGGATCAAGGAAAGGTGTTGGGGAAGTACCAAGTGGGTGATGAGAGGTTAAAGGATTGGTTTGCCCATTTGCCGCTATTGTCCATTAAGCCGATGTTATATGTTTTTAATGTTTCCGAGGATGACTACAAAGAAAAGATTGCTTCGTCGCAGACTCCTCGCAATGACAATGAGATGGTGATTAGTGCCAAGCTAGAAGAAGAATTGGCTGATTTGTCTGAAGAAGAAAGAAAAGAGTATTTGAAAGAACTGGGGATTGAGCAAACTGGTTTGGAAAGATTGATTATCAAAGCCTATGACCTGTTAGGACTGATCTCATTTTTGACAGCCGGGCCAAAGGAAGTCCGGGCCTGGACTGCTAAATTGGACACTTTGGCACACCAAGCTGCCGGAGTAATTCATACTGATTTTGAGAAAAAATTCATCAGGGCTCAGGTAATTGAGTATGAAAAATTAATTGAAGCCGGGTCATACGGAGCAGCTAAGCAAAAAGGCTGGATCAGGACTGAAGGAAAGGATTATATAGTCAAAGATGGGGATGTGGTGGAGTTTTTGATAGGTTCTTAACTAGCAATCTAAGATAAACTGATAACCTTTTTTGGTGAACTAGGCAAGTTTAAGGAAACATTAAAACCTCTTAATGCTAGATTTAATGCAGCTCCTCCAACGCAGGTGGAGGGCAGAAATTTGCTGATGGCATTTTCATCTGGAACATCTATTCTACCTCTTCCAGGCTCTGCAAGTTTTTCTAAAGTCTTTTTCAACTGGCGGCCGATTTTCGAATCCTCAGGGTAGCTGTTCACGTCTATGTAGGTTAAATATTGGCCACCCAAAGCCACGTTTTCCACTCGAAGCCAGTCAAGAACCTTGGCAAGTTGATCCCAGGCTTTCTCACGTTGATTTTGGTTAAAAAAAGAGGCAACTTTTCTGTGTAAACTATGGCGTAAACCTGGTTTTTGGGGATTAGCCCTATTGTATTCTGTGGTGCAGACATAAATTTGCTTCGGAGATGACGCAAGTCCTCTTTTAATTCTGAAAGGCAGGCTTTTGACAGTGTGGGCTTCTTCGCCGATGATGACCGGTTTCTCAGGACTTGCCTGGACAATTGCATCCCTTCCTTCCTCATATCCTGGTAGCGGGGAATACTGGTCTTCTCTCTGTGAATCTCTCAGGAAGTAAGCATGCATAAGCATGTTTATCTTACCGCTAGAGCTAACTTGTTCTCTAAGCTGCTCTAAGTCCCCTTTGGGTGCAGTAAAAATGTTAATTATTCCTGGATCTTTTGCTTCTATATGAAATAGCATAATTTAGCCTTTTTGGTTGCAAACAGTAAATTTTAATATAAATGAGCTTGATTTTCAAATCAGCCGCCTGTCTGTTGTATAATAATCTTTCCCAAAAGGGTAATTAGTTTGAAATTACTATAGGTATATTGTAGAATATATAGATTATGGCAGTCGTTGAAAAAGATTTAGGGAGATTTTACGGCGAACGTATTGTTCCACGCTTTGATTCTATGGTTCAGGTAACAATGACACCTGAGGTCAGAGAGGAATGTAAAGAACTGATAGCTAAAGATTGGCGGTTCGTTTTTTTTGGAGATCATCAAAGTCAAGGAGACGGGTGGGGAGTTGTTAAAGTAGTACGGGAATTCAAAGGTTTAGCTGCGGAGGTGGGTAAAGATTTTCCCGGTGTTATACTTCCTTTTGCACGCTCAATGTTTACTGGACACCAGGGCAAAATCCTTCAAGTATTAACTAATATATCCGTGCCTTATTTGGAAGAAGAGGGGGTACGCGTTTGGGCTTATACAAGACACAAAGATGAGATTAAATATGGATTAAAAAGAAGTCCAAGTGAAATACGTACAATGATTAGATTAATTCAGGAAGGGAACGATATGGTTTACTTGGCAGAAGCAAGCATGGAACCTGGTAGGCATAAAAACGGCTTGCTTGGTTTTATCTTCGGTGGTCCGATAAAGGGTATGATTCCTGTTGATGACCCGGATGGATTTGTCAGCTTTCATCATTTGACGGAAAAACACGGTAAAGCCAAAGGGGTGGCTTTTGTGCCGCTAGTTACAAATGATACCTATCGCTATCTGGGAGCAGATATTCCTATTCCCACAATGGAATTTTTGCAAGCATTATTTGTTGATCCATCTAATCCTGCACAGGTTGCCGTGGAAAGACCCATTACTCCAGCCAGATTAGAGCGGGAGTTTCGGGAGAACTGGAAAGAAGATGGTGTTGCTCTTAGTCATTTCTTGATGAAACAGGTAGCGATAAGACTTCCTCCCCATGCAAGAGGAATTTATAGAGCTGAACTGGAATTAGAGTCTTTAGCTTCTGCTATTGAATTATCTGAAGCTTCCTAGTACAATTACCCCTAATGAATTCATATTTTTTAACTTTAGTCTTAAAACCGGATGTGGAGGAAAAGGAGAGGAAGACTCTTTTGGATTCCCTTACTAAAAAAGTAGTGGGAACTGAAGGCAAAATTGTAAAAGAAGATTTATGGGGAGTAAGAACTCTTGCTTATCCAATAAAGCGGAAAACTTCCGGCTATTTTGCCCATTTTGAAATTTCCGCAGATCCTAAAGATATAAAAGGTCTTGACAAAAGTTTAAGAGTAGAAGAAGATATCTTACGTTACCTTTTGATCAAAAGGTAACGAATTTTCAATTTTTAGTTTTCAATTTTCAAATAAGAAACAATAGACAAAGAAATGGCATCGAGATCTTGGAATAGAGTAGAATTAATAGGTAATTTAACAAGGGATCCGGAACTTCGATATACCCCCAATGGAGCGGCAGTAGTTACTTTCGGCATGGCCACCAACCGCACATATGTTACAGAAGGCGAAAGGAAAGAGGAAGCGGATTTCCACAGGTTAGTGGCTTGGAATAAATTGGCTGAACTTTGTAATCAACTACTTAAAAAAGGCAACAGGGTGTTTGTATCCGGAAGGCTGCAAACCAGGTCCTGGGAAGCTCAAGATGGTCAAACCAGGACAGTTACGGAAATTGTGATAGAGGATATGATTTTACTTACTCCGAAAGGAAATGGAGACTATAATGCAACACCGGATGATATTGGCGCGGAACCAGTCAAAAGTGAAAAAGTATCAAAGGAAGAAGAACCTGAAGTAGTAAAAGAAGAAAAAGCATCAGAGGGATCTGAGAAAAAAGAATCCTCCGACGAGAAGGCTGTAGAGGACAAGGAGCCAAAAACAGAAAAGCCCGCCCCCAAAGAAGAAGTTGAAGACGACCTCCCGTTCTAAACTATTGCCCCGAAGGTAAATTTAATATATAATTCCCCAATGGCAGAAAAGAAAATTACAAGAAAAGTTATATCCAGAGTTGCTTCAAAAGAAAAGGAAGCAACGCCGGAGCAAACTGAGGGAGACTCTAAGGTGACTACTGACAGACCCAAAAGAACCTGCTTTTTTTGTCAAAGTAAAACCAACCCAACTTACACTGATATTGTGACGCTGCGTCGATTTACGACGGATCGGGTTAAAATTGTCGCCCGCGCCAAAAGTAATCTTTGCAGCAAGCATCAGCGGGTTGTGACAAGACAGATAAAATACGCAAGACACTTGAGCCTTCTTCCTTTTGTACCGAAGGTGTAATTTAGTTATTAGTTTAGAGTTCGTAGTTCGTAGTAATTTTTCTCAGAACTAATAACTACCAACTAATAACTCTCTGGTGTACACTAGATCTTATGGCCAGACTGCCTGGACTTCTTGACAGCTTTGATAACTTGGATCAAATTACGCCGGAGGATATAGCTTCCTGGCTAAAACCCGTCCCGGACTACAAGCTTTTGGAAAACTACCTGGCAAATAAAATTTTATATCCCCAAACCCGTTCAATAAACGAATATGATATGCAGATAGATCTCGCCATATTGCGGGAAGTACTTAAAAAAAATAGTCCAAAGCTAGCGGCGCCAAAAACAAATTCTCTACTTGGCGATAATCCTTTCATAAATACAACCCTGCGCAAAATTCTCATACCCGCAGAATTACTTTATTTCGTCCCCAATCTTTTAAGTTTGGTGCAAGTTTTTATTGATGCATTTCTTTCAAAACGACAAAGACGAGACTATTTTCAGGATCTTTGGACGTTAGTTTTAACAGGTGATGTTGATGAAATAGTCGGTTCTGTGCTTCTTCCGCAGTTTGACGGGAGTGGTGGAGTAATGGATTTTAGGATACAGAACAAAAATTACCAAATTCGACAAAACAATTTAATGTTGGTGCCTTGTCCTAAAGACAGGTGTGAAATAGCTTATAAATTGCAAAAAGGAAAGTTGTTGGGAAGACAGGAAAACGCATTTGAAGTTTACGGGGGAAAACTAGGTTTAGTTATTGACGGGAGGGGAATATGACACATTTTGCACCCACAAGGCTTCGGGTAGAAAAAGATGTAGTAACCCGGGTGACCAGAATTTTAAGAGGCAAAGGGACGCTTAACGTAAAGGTTGGCCAGCAAGTCTCTCCGGAGGAGATTGTCGGCAGCGCCACTGTTTCCGCCGGTTTTAGGATTTTAAACTTATCGACACAACTTTCCGTTTCTCCGGCGGATGTTGAAAAATTGCTTGTCGGAAAGCTTAATCAGAGAATATATAAAGGAGAACTCTTGGCTTTGAAAAAAGGCTGGTTGGGCAGTAAAAAGATCGTGACAGCTCCAACAGACGGGATACTTGATTTTCTAAACAATAAAACCGGAGAGCTGCGGATTACCTTTTTTCCTAAAAAGATCAATTTACCGGCAGGGGTTTTTGGAGTGGTGGAAGCGATTGATCCGGAGCGGGGCCAAGTGGTAATTCGGACTTTAGTTTGTAGAGTATACGGCATGTTTGGTTCAGGCCACTCCCGTGATGGCATCTTACATATTTTAAGCAGACAAGATACGTTGATTCCCAAAAGCGCGATACAGCCGCAATATGAAGGACATGTTTTGGTAGGAGGCAGTTTATTTTTTAAAGATACGCTCTCGAGTGCTATTTCAACAGGGGTGAGTGGTATTATTACGGGGGGGATAGATGTATCTGATTATAGAGCGGTGGCAGGAGGACGCTTAGTTTTCCCCAAAAAAATGGATAATGATGTCGGTATTTCAATTGTTATTTGTGAAGGTTTTGGTTCGGTCCCTATAGGTACGGATATCTTTGAAATCCTACAAAGTTTTGAAGGTAGATTTATCTTCATTGATGGAAATAAAGCTTCGATTAGCTTACCTTCGCCACTTTCATCCAGTCTTATAAAGATAAAAAATACTAAACTGCCTGAACTACAGAATGGTATAACACCGGATTTGAACCAAACCACGTTAATTTCAGAACTTAATATTGGTATGAAGGTTAGGGTTGTAGGAAATTCTTATTTAGGGGAACAGGGGAAACTTTTGGCAGTTAATGATTCTTTATCGCTTCTGCCATCCGGAATTTATGATTATCTTGCAACCGTGGAAACGGCAAGGAGAAAAATACAGGTGCCGGTTGCGAATCTTGAGATAATAAGGTAAGCTAGGAGCTTGCAAATGAGAAACCTCTTTCAACAGATCAACCTAAAAACAATCCTAATTATTATTTTATTTTTTCTTCTGGGTTGGCAGCTGGGCCATCGCGATGTGCAAGTTAAATGGGCGACGTACAGACCTACTGTTTCCATAATAAATAAAGAACCCCCTCAAAACATTGATTTAGATTTCAAGTTATTTTGGGATACTTGGGATTTTTTGTCCCGTTCTTATTTCGACAAAAAAGCAATAGATCCTACTAAATTATTCTACGGAGCGATTTCCGGGATGGTTGCAGCGCTGGGGGATCCTTATACGGTTTTCTTGCCGCCTGAACAACAAAAATTCTCGAAGGAGGAATTGAATGGTAGTTTTGAAGGCGTAGGTATTCAGCTGGGTTTTAATAAGGAGAAGAGATTGGTGGTGGTGGCGCCGCTTTCAGGTACTCCTGCAGAGGAAGCCGGAATCAAACCGGAAGATATGATAGTAAAAATCGGTGATAAAGATACAACTAATATGACACTGCCGGAAGCGGTAAATTTAATCAGAGGGACCAAGGGAACTAAGGTAATACTCACTATTTTTAGGGATGGAGAGTCTGATACCAGAGAATTTACCTTGGTCCGGGACACGATTATTGTAAAAAGTGTTGAAGTTTCCTATAAGCAAAGCTTGTCTTCTGGCGAAGGTAAAAACACCAACTCGGGTAAAAAAGTGGCAGTTGTAAAACTATCGCGGTTTGGGGAGAGAACCCAGTCAGAATGGAATGAGGCAGTATCCAGTTTGCTTTCAGAAAATGTAGGGGCGATGGTACTGGATTTAAGAAATAATCCCGGGGGGTTTTTGGACGGGGCTGTATTTATTGCATCTGAGTTTTTGGATGGGGGGGCAGTAGTTTTACAGGAGAATAGCGAAGGTGAAAGGACGTCTTTTAGGGTTACGAGAGCGGGAAAGTTGATCTCGATACCATTGAAGGTTTTAATTAATAAAGGATCAGCATCAGCTTCGGAAATTGTGGCAGGTGCTTTGCAAGACAGGGGACGGGCAGAACTTGTGGGGGAAAAGTCATTTGGTAAGGGTACAATCCAGGAAGCGCAGGATCTTTCAGAAGGGGCAGGCATCCATATTACCGTAGCGAAATGGTTAACCCCAAATGGTAAATGGGTAAATGACACACAAGGGATTGAACCGGATGTTAAAATAGAAAGTAGTAACGAAAACTTGTCTTCTGGTGATAGTGAAGACGATACAACCAAAGATCCTCAGCTAGATAAAGCCTTGGAATTGCTGGATTGAGTAAGAATGGAGTTATGGACAATTCTAAATTACCTAGACTAAATTTTTCTGGAATAGCAATAACTGTGGCCATAGGTGTTTTGGTAGCTGTTGGTTTATACCAGGCACAAGTTCGGGGTTTAATACCCGGAGTATTGGGGAATCTTCCCAAACTGGAAACACGGGAAACCAGGACTGTTATTCAAGAAGAAAATGCGGTTGTTTCCGCAGTAGAGAAAGCTTCTTCTTCTGTGGTGGCCATCGGCGCTACTACCAGGATTTTTAACCCTTTTGATCCGTTTTCTGCGCCGAGGAGTCAAAACGCGACAATCGGAACCGGGTTTGTTGTCTCAAGCAAGGGGATTATTGTGACTAACAAGCATGTGGTGGATGATCCCAATGCCAGGTATAACATTGTGACCAAAGATGATAAAAAATATGAAGCCCGTAGAATTTACCGTGATCCTGTGCTGGATTTGGCAATTGTTCAGATTGACGAAAGTGATTTGAAAGCACTGGAGATGGGTGATTCCTCCAAGATAAAGGTGGGTCAAACGGTTATCGCTATCGGAAATGCTTTAGGTAAGTTCACCAATACGGTAACAACCGGTGTGATTTCGGGTCTCGGGAGAAGCGTGGTGGCGGGAGATCTGTTTTCAGGTTCTGCAGAGAGCTTGGATGATTTAATCCAAACTGATGCAGCTATTAATCCGGGTAATTCCGGAGGACCTTTGTTAAATTCTGCCGGGCAGGTAATTGGTGTTAATGTTGCCACCACTGAAGGGGCTCAAAATATTGGTTTTGCTATTCCCATCAATGCTGTTAAAAAGATTACGGATGAGTTTATTCAGAAAGGTTCAGTTTCCCGGCCCTTTTTGGGAATCTCTTACAGGTTTATCTCAAAAGATGTAGCTATTATGAATGAAGTACCTCAGGGAGTTTATATTCAAAATGTGGTGGCAGATTCCTCAGCCGATAAAGCCGGAATAGAAGTTGGGGATATTGTTACTAAAGTTGATGGTCAAACAGTAGATTCAGAGGCAAGGATTTCGCAAGCAATTAGCAGTAAAAAAATAGGGGATAATCTAAATTTGACTGTTTGGAATGACGGTAAAGAAAGATCTGTTACGGCCACACTGCAGGAGCTGCCTAGTCAATAGGATATTTAATTGTTAGAATTCTTTGTAAATGAGCCAGGTCAGTTTTGACTTCAATTTGGGCTTCCGGAAAATATTTTTGGGCTTCATTTATGGCCAGCTCTCCGTGGGTATAATCAATTTCTCCCACGAAAATTTTCAATTTTCTGCCTTCGCCAAGGCTTCGGCGGGCAAGCCAATTTTTATCCTTAAGCTGCTGGAAGAGTTTCCGGTAAAGTTCAAAGCCGTCTTCACCGCCGTCCAGCGCCACATGCGGTTCAAAGTCTTTAACAGAAGAATCTAGGTAAGGAATCCTGGCAGAGGGGATATAAGGAAGGTTGGTGACAATGACTAGGTTACAGGTTTCAGGGTAAAAGTTACAGTTTAAACCAGAAAGCAAATTACTTTTTAAAAAAGTGATTTTATCTTCAACACCATGCAGTTTGGCATTTTGTTTGGCTATTCTTAAAGCAGAAACAGATACGTCAGTGGCAATAATTTTTACATTGACACCCTTGGGGTGGAGGCTCAAATTTTTGGCAATGGAAGTGGCAATATTTCCGGCTCCGGTTCCAAGGTCGAGGATGGTAGTAGTTAGTAGTTGGTAGTTAGTAGTTGGTAGTTGGGAAAGAAATCGCAAGACTTCATCTACAAGCAGTTCAGTTTCCGGCCTGGGGATTAGGACATCAGGATTGACTTTAAATTTTAACTTGTAGAATTCTACCCAGCCTTTAATGTACTGAGAGGGCTTTGATGATACCATCCATATCTCCTTCTAAGATCCGGTCCAAATTGTGCCAGGATTTATTAATTCGGTGGTCAGTCACCCGGTTTTGGGGGAAGTTATATGTCCTAATTTTTTCCGACCGCTCACCTGTTCCCACTTGGGCAGATCTTTGAGCTTCAATATTGCCTACTTTTTGCTGTTGTTCAATTTCCCAAATTTTGGCCCGGAGAAGCGATAAGGCATTTTCTCTGTTTTGCAGTTGTGACCGTTCGGTTTGGGCTGTGACTGTAATACCGGTCGGGATATGTTTTAGCCTAACTGCAGTAGAGACTTTATTAACATTTTGTCCTCCGGCGCCGCCGCTCCGGAAAGCTTCAAATTCTATATCGGAAGGATTAATAATAACTTGAGTTTTGTTAACTTCCGGAAGTACCGCTACTGTGGCGGTTGAAGTATGAATCCTGCCTGAAGATTCGGTTACAGGCACCCGTTGTACCCTGTGCACACCTGATTCAAATCTAAGGTTATTGTAAGCACCTTTACCCGTTATTTTGAGGACCAGTTCCTTGATTTGTCCGAGGTTGCCCTCAGATCTGTTTAATTCTTCAATTTTCCATTTAGAATTTTGGGCAAATCTGGTATACATCCTGGTTAAGTCGCCGGCAAAAAGCCCTGCCTCATCTCCACCGGCAGCTGAGCGGATTTCCAGAATAGCAATATTGGGGTTGATGCCGGTTTCCGTATTTTGTACGGCTTCTTCCGTGGTGGCTGGTAAGCCAGAATCCGATGCCTCTAGAGCTAGTTTTTGCTTCTCAAGTTCAGAAATCTCCTCTTTGGCTAATTCGCTCATTTCCGGATCATTTAGCAACTCTTTAACCTCTTCTATTCGTTTATTAATTTGGTTTATTTGTTCTTTAAGATAATCCATAGGATTAATTATATACCTTGTCATCGCTTTGTTTGAAATGACAGTGGGGGGTATCTAAGAAGAAATTTCTTTTCTGGCTTGCAGAAGCAAATCTTTTAAGGATGGACGATCTTTCTTTTTATCTTCAACTCTGGATTTTCTGGCCTCTAAAATTTTCTTTCTCTCTTCCTGTTTAATTTTGGAGTCTTCGGTCTTTTTGATGAATCTGTCAACTTGACCTAAAGTATCAACAAATTTTTGCTGGCCGGTGAAAAATGGGTGACACTGGCTGCAAAGCTCCACGCGAATTGCCGGCAGTGTTGAGCCGGTTGTAAAAGTTGTTCCACAAGCACAAGTCACTGTAGCCTCCGGATACCAAGTCGGATGAATATTAGCTCTCATAATGAACGTTAGTATAGCAGAATGAATTCAAAATTTAAAGTGTAAAATTTAAAGTTAAACTCTGTGGGCTTTAAGATTCCTATCGCAAGGCTCATACTCGATGAGCCTTATGGTATCTATGGTGGGCTTCTTTGGCCAGCGTCCCCAGATATGCTCCTGCTGCAATTAATCCTGCTCCTATCAGAAATTCACTGGAAATATTTTCACCTAAAATTAAAACAGCTAAGATTGTTGCCATCATAGGTTCAATATATTGGAAAAGATCAGCTGTGGTAACAGATGTTTTTGCCAGCCCCCATTCAAAAAGAAAATAGGCGGAGATTGACGATAGAAGTGTCATGAATGCAAGTCCCAAAATGCCCAGTATTGTAACTTGGTTTATCCAGGCGGGATTTTGAAAATATTCAGTGCTAGCCGGAATAAACATGGCAACAGTCCCCACTAAGAAAGCTATCGCTGTTACCACTAAAGAAGAGTATTTTTTGAGGATCTTTTTAGATATGATTGCGCCGATGACCCAGGAAGTTGAAGCTAGAATTATTAAAATATTGCCCGTTAATTTCTCCGGTGCAATTGTGCCGGTAAGTATTTGAGGGAGCCCGATTATAGTCAGAGCCCCCAAAAGCCCTAAGGCTATCCCGAGAAGATTAACCAGGTAAACTTTTTCCTTTAAAACCCACCAGCCCAAAAGTACTGATAACATCGGGACGATTAAAGTGAGGATGGAGGCGTCTATGACAGTGGTTCTTTTAATTCCTTCAAAGAAAAAGGTAATGTTTAAGACAATAATAAAAACTCCGATGGCAATTAATTTTGGCAGGTCTTTTTTATCAATCTTGACCTTTTTTGTTTCGGATAAGAAAAATGGAGCTAAAAGTAGAGAGGCTAAGGCAAAGCGTAGAAGTGCTAAACTCATCGGCGGAAACTCCTGCAGGGTAATTTTGGCTACTACAAAGTTGGCTCCCCAAATCAGGTGGGCTAAAATAAGGGCGAGATACGGAATAGGACTTTTAAGAATTTGAGATGACACACTATTATGATGTCAGTTTTTGGATAGCTTCGTCAAGTGTAATCAGTTTGTCTTGCGTTTGTGTTTCTAGATTTTTCAGTGTTATTTTGTCTCCTTCAGCTTCCTCTGGGCCAATGATGATTACATAAGGGATGCCTTTTTGGTCAGCATATTTTAATTGTTTATCCAGTTTGCTTTCCGGATCCAGCCAAAGTTCGCAGTTTATATTGTTCGAGCGGAGTAGAGAACTAATCTCTATGGATTTTTGTTCCAGTTCCGGGGAAAATATTGTCACCAAAACTTTAGTGGTAGCTAAATCAGCGGGAAAAAGGTTTAACTGGGTCATAGCTTCTACTATCCGGTCAAAACCAAAGGCAACTCCTACTGCCGGAAGACTCTTACCGGCAAATAAACCAATCAGATTATCAAATCTTCCGCCACCTGCCACTGAACCGGCTGTATAAGCTTCAACTTCCAGTTCAAAAATCATGCCGGTATAATAGTCCAGACCTCTGGCTAAAGTGGGGGAAAATTCAAATTGTGATTCATTTATACCAAGTTTTGGAAGAATCTTAAAAATCTTTTGCAGATTTTCAGTAGGCGGCATGGTTTCTATGGTTTGAATGGCATAAGTAGCTTTTTCGGAAGAAATACCTTTTTCAATCATTTCATTTAAAACTTTTTCCCGGCCGATCTTTTTTAACTTATCTATAGCCCGGATGATGGTCATCATGTTTTCTTCACTAAAGACTCCTTGTTTTATAAGATTAGAAAAGATGTTGCGGTCGTTGATAATAATCTTAAAATTCTTAAAGCCCAACTCCTGAAGGGATTTTGCGGCGGTTGCAATTATTTCCGCATCAGAGAGTGGAGAGGCGGTGCCAACAGTATCAATGTCGCACTGCAAAAATTCCCTAAACCGGCCTTTTTGGGTATTCTCAGCCCTCCAGACAGGTTGAATCTGGTACCTTTTAAAAGGATTGGGGAGTTGGTTTTGATATTGGGCTGCAACTCTGGCCAAAGGTACAGTCTGGTCGTATCGGAGAGCCACTTTGCGGTCGCCGTTATCCGTAAAACGGTACATAAGCTTATCTTCTTCTTCTCCGTATTTTCCGAGAAGCACCTCTTCATATTCCAGAGCCGGAGTTTCCAGGGGTTCAAAGCCATATGATTCGAATACGGCCTTAAGCTTATTTATGACATACTGCCGTTTCCGGGCCTCACCCGGCAAAAAGTCCCGAAATCCTTTTAATGTCTGTGCTTTAATCATAATTTTCTCCTATCTTAACAACTATTTTTACTTGTGGCAAGGAAGGGGTGCACTCCCTTCTTGCCGTGTTTTACCTGAAAGGGATTATTCCCATCCAGATGCCTTACTACCACAGAAATTGCATTCTGCAGTAAGTATTATTGCAGAATGAGAGAGAGTTATTTCATTCTCTTTTATACCCTCACTTTTCCTACATAATTCACCCGGTCTGAGAGGGCATTTTATCTCTGCTTTTATCTCTTCCCATCTTTGTTCACGTTCCATTAATTTCTCACCTCCTTTCAAAATTTGCACAAAAAAACCTCCCGTTCTTTGCTCACCACCCAAAAAAGGGTAATGAACAAGGAACGGAAGGCTAGTTATCCTCCTAATCTTAGCATTCGCCTTTTCAGTACTATTCGTACACGGCTCATGCTGCGATTATTGGAGGATGATGAGATCGTTGTCTCATCAAAAAAGGACCTCCCGCGGTCCCATCCTGTTTCCACGAACCATTACGGTTCATGACTCTTAGTGGCGACTCCGCTAGGCGACATCGTCTGTTTCATTTAACGGTTAAACTTCCGTAGAGTATTTGGCTCTCAGCTCGTGAATCGTGACTTCACTGTACGTCGCCAATGTGGCGAACAAACGCTTTTAAATATTTAATTGTAAAGATAGTATACCACAAAAGATTGACATGTCAACTATAGGGTAGTTATTTCTTTATTTCGGTTTGGAGTATTCCTTATATTACTGCATAATTTGTCTTTCTTACCAATATCTTGCCCGGATCTGATTTATTTTTATTAAATAACAGCTATATTGATATTTAGAATAAGGGGGTGAGATATATGAATGAGATGAGTGGGACAGAGGAAAAAAGCGCGGAAGAAAAGAGATCCGATATGATGGGTAAAGTAGCCCTCGGGGCAGGGGGTTTGGCCGTAGTATCCGGGGTAGCGGTGGCAGGTGTGATGCTGGCAAGAAACAAGAAAGCCCGGAAGGCTCTGAGAAAGGGAGTGGATCAAGCTGTAAAAGGGGCCAGGGATGTTTTGACGGAAGGCGCGGAGAGGTATCAGGCTTTTCAACACCGGATTAATTTAGCGGGCAAAAAGGCCAAGGAAGCCGCTCATATTGTAAGAGGCAAGGAGAAGATAACGAAGCACTAAAAAGAGGTTTTGGCGGAATATGATATTATATATTCCATGGTAAAAAGCGCGATCATTTTGGCTGGGGGCAAAGGCGAGAGGCTGCGGCCCTTAACGGATAAAGTTCCTAAACCCATGATTGATATTTTAGGCAGACCTTTGATTGAATATCAGGTGTTATGGTTGAAGGATCAAGGAGTAACACATATCGTCTTCTCGTGCGGATATAAAAATGAAGTTATCAGAGAATACTTCAAAGATGGTTCTGATTTTGGTTTGAAAATTGATTATGCGATTGAAGAAAGCCCCCTAGGGAGGGGAGGTGCATTTAAGAATGCCTTAAAATTTATTCCGGAGGAAATAAAGTTAGTCTACGGCTCAAACGGAGATGAGGTGATTGCCGAGCCACTAATACCCTTTGTGGATTTTCATGAAAAAAATAACGCTGCTGCAACAATCTTACTGCAACGATTGATAAGCCCTTTTGGTATTGTTGAGATTGAAGATGACGGAAAAGTAACAGCCTTTAGGGAAAAACCAGAACTTCCTCACTGGATTAATGCCGGTGTTTATATACTTAACCGTTCCTGCATTGAGATGTTTCCTGATGTTGGTGATCACGAAACCGAAGTATTTCCAAATTTAACAAAAGAGGGGAAACTTTACGGATATAAACCAACCGGATTTAGAGGAACTGTTAATACCATAAAAGAAATGCATGAACTGATCAAGGAATTGCCTCAGCATTTTCCACAACACCTTCTGGGAAACGACAAATAGTTCTACTTTTTCTTAGCAGAAGGGCTGGCTATTTTCGCAGATGGGGTGGCTCCCTTTTTGGGTTTTAATATTCCGCCTTGTGGTATCACAAACGTAAATTCCGTATCGAAAATATCATTTTTATCAACACTACCTGTTAGTATTACGAAATCATTTTGTTTAACTTCAGAGTTTGTAAGTAATGTTGCAGCAGTGTTTTTAAAATTTTTATCCTTGAGCGTAATTAGTTTGTCCGAAATAGAGATAACCTGGCCCCATAAATAAGTTTTAAGCTTCGAGTTCGGAGTTTGTAGCAGTATAATTTTTTTTGCTGTTAAGACGCCGGTTTCATCAATATCTCCTAAGGCAGCTATGTAATCTTCGCTGGAAAGGCTTTTTTGGGAAAATTTTTGTTTTGATTTGATTCGGCTTTCAAAAACAGTATCCTGGTTAATGCTTACCATTTTGGGTCCGGACTGTGCTGCCAGTGTTAAGGAGGTTTCGGAGATTGCTTTAACTGTGCCCACATAGGCTTTATCTTTTAGTTTACGACTGATTTCCTGTTTTAATTTGGCAGCCTTTGAAGCAATTTCTTTTTTTAGTTCTTCCAGCTTGGATTTTATTTCAGCGGAGGGGGTAGATCCGGCAGCGTAAGCAGTTGGCAGTTGGTAGTTAGTAGTTAGTAGAAAAATTGCAACTAAGAATACTATGAACCGCGAACCAATCACCAATAACTTCCTCATAGTTTCTCCTTTGAATAATACACCGCCCGTTCGGCTGATCTAAAATCTCCTGTTTCATCAAAAACTGTAGCAGTGAGCCTATTTACACCTTCATTCAAACTTAGCATAGTGGAAAATGAACCGTCCGGCTTTGCTTTGATCACCGTGTCAAAAGTTTCTGTATAGATTAAAACTGTATTGCCGGGGCTGGTTTTACCGGAGACAATGATTGATTGTGAATAGGATAAAGTGTCTTGATCTGGTTGATCTAAGTCCAGCCGAAGACTTTTTGGTGTGGTAGTGACTGGCCCATTTAGAAACAAGCTCTTTGGGCTTTGGTACTGGATATTTAAAATATAATAAAGTCCGCCTAAAAATATTAAACCAATTATTAAAATCACTATGTGGGAAAGGATAAAAGACTTATGTGAGAGCTTTCTGTTTCCGAAGGAAAAAACTGGTTGATTCAATTTCATCAGTAAAATCCATTTTAACACACCGTCCCTATTTGAGGGATTGTTTAGAAACTTAACTTTTGTTAAGATCTCTTCGCGATGGATATATACTGGTACGGACAAGCATGCTTCAAATTAAAAGGTAAAGCGGCCTCCGTTGTGATAGATCCGTATGACCCGGATTTTACCGGACTTAAACTTCCGAAGGACCTGTCAGCAGATGTAGTTTTAAAAACTCATGATCACCAGGACCATAATTTTATTTCGGCGGTGAAAGCTCCGGAAGGCGGTGTTCCGATGGCTTTTAGTGAGCCGGGTGAATATGAGGTGGCGAGAGTGGTTATTACGGCGATCAGTAGTTTTCATGATAATTCCGAAGGGCTTGACCGAGGAGTGAATACGATTTTCCACCTATTATTTGATGGTTTAGATATTGTGCATTTAGGGGATTTGGGACAAACTAAATTAACTGAGGAACAGATTGCAGAGATAGGACAAACTGATATTTTGCTCATTCCGGTTGGATCTGTGTATACGATAGACGCTAAGACCGCATCAGAGATTGTTTCTCAACTTGAACCAAAAATAGTTATCCCTATGCACTACAAAATTGATGGGTTAAAGTTTGAGCTGGAAGGGGTTGAGAGCTTTTTGAAAGAAATGGGGGCAGAGAATGCAACACCACAACCTAAGTTGTCCATAACTAAGGAAAAACTGCCAGAGGAACCACAGGTGGTGGTATTGAGTAAGAGTTAGTTTTCAATTACCAATTTTCAGTTTACATTATGGTGCAGCCAACCGTTAAACTTCCTCCACAAAATATAGATGCTGAACAATCCCTTTTGGGAGCGCTTCTGATTGATAAAGATGCGATTGTTCGAATCTCGGAAATTCTGCGTCCGATAAGCTTTTACAGAAGCGAACAACACGGAGCTATATTTGAGGCAATACAAAGTTTATTCGAGAGGCGTGAGCCGATAGATTTGGTGACGGTGACGGAAGAGCTGAAGAGGAAAAGTGTTTATGATAAAGTTGGCGGTTCTGCATACCTTGCTTCCTTAGTTAATATTGTTCCGACTTCGGCCCATGTCGAACATTACGCCAAGATTATTAAAGATCATGCTCTGCGAAGAAACCTGATAGTTCAAGCTACTACTTTGATACAGCGCGCTTATGATGAGGGGGAACCTGTTGAAGATTTATTGGAAGCAGCCGAGGCAGGGATATTTTCATTATCACAAGAACACGTAAATCGTGATTTCCTGCCAATCAAAGATGCTTTGACAGAATCATTTGATCGATTAGATGAATTGCAAAAATCTTCCGGAAAACTACGGGGTATACCAACCGGGTTTAGGGATTTGGATAATAAATTGGCAGGCATGCAGAATTCAAACCTGATAATTTTGGCTTCCCGCCCCGGGCAGGGTAAAACCTCTATGGCTTTAAATATTGCCCAATATGTGGCAGTTAACGCCGGAATACCGGTGGGAATTTTTTCTTTGGAAATGAGCCAGGAAGAGTTGGTAGACAGGTTACTGGTAGGGCAAGCGGATATAGATGCCTGGAAGCTGAAAACAGGAAGACTAGGAGAGAGCGATTTTGATAAGTTGTCTTTGGCCATGGGCGAATTAGCTGAAGCTCCCATATTTATTGATGATACGCCGGGAATTACAATTTCTGAGATGAGGACAAAAGCACGGAGATTGCAGATAGAGCATGGTTTAAAATTTTTAATAGTGGATTATCTGCAGCTTGTGCACGGGCGAAATTTAGATAATCGGGTGCAAGAGGTTTCGGAAATTTCCCAAAATTTAAAGAATTTGGCTAGGGAACTGAAGATTCCGGTTTTGGCAATTTCACAGTTGTCCAGGGCAGTTGAACAACGGGGGACGAGAAAGCCGCAGCTGGCCGACCTTCGGGAATCCGGGGCAATTGAGCAGGATGCAGATGTAGTTATGTTTATATGGCGGGAGGATCCGGAGCATTCGGAACAAGTGATACTGGATATCCAGAAACACCGTAACGGTTCAACAGGGCAAATAAATATGATCTTTAGGGCAGACAGGACCAAATTCTATGGTATGGAAAAAGCCAGAGGTGCCTCTAAAGAAACTCCTAAAGCCGCAGCAGCTTAATGACTATAACAGCACTTGAAGTTTGACACATGAATACCTGCTACCCTATAATCTAGCACCATATGTCATTTTTAAAAGAAATTGGTAGATGTATAGCTGATGAGTGGAGTTATTTAAGGAATCCTCAAAAAGGTTTACCTCTTAGTGAGCAATGGCTTCAAGCTGAAAAACGGTTGTCTCCGAATCAACAAGGGTTGTTTGTTAAGCGGGCACTTTCTAATTTTGCTCAGAAACCTGCAGTGGTAGTAAACAGGGGGATGATTGAAGCCAGTTCGCTGCCCCAGCCAGTCAAGAATTTTTTGCTTAATCCTACTCAAGGTGAAGGAATCAGTTGGCAGGAGGATTGGACAGCAGAGATTAAAACCGATGGAGCTAAAAAAGGCGCTGGAGTTTCTGGCGGCGAATATGAGGCTCAAGTGGGTATGTATGGTGGTCGAGTTAATTGTCATGTCCTTATCGCCACTTCTCGTCATATAATTCCTATCTCCGATGGCGCTTTCAAAGACTCCCCGGTAGTTGGTTATGAAAAGGAACTTCAGAGATTAGTCCAGGCAAGAGGTGAGTTTGGAGTGATGGGGGAGTTGGTAAGGTTTATTAGTGAAGCATATCAATCTCATGATGCTGTTGAGAGGTTGCTTTTAAGTTGTAGGGAAAAGCAAGGTCAAGATGGAAGGACAGCGTTTTTGGAAAGTCCTTTCCAAGGTAGTCATATCAGACTTCAGGTACGGGATGGTTGTGATATCGATCCAAATTATGCTTCTCCTCGGAATATAGCCTGTGTTGTAGAATTTACAACTACAAGTTCAAATATTCCTCTTGCAAAGCAGATTGAGAGTAAAAGATTGATACCTTTTTCAATAAATCATGTGGGGGTGGGTAGTCGTGTTTTAGCCGCTGATACTCAAAAGAATTCAGTAATTATATTTAATGACTATACCGCTTTGTTGGTAGAAAAAAAAGCTGAAGAAGTTTCTACGGCGCCTGTATCGTTGCAGCTTTTAGGATTGCTTACCAGAAAAGTAGCTGATGCAAAAGTTCTTTCGGGTAATTAATAGGGTTTTCTTGAAAGTCTGAAAACTTGTGCCGAGGGAGGGAGAACACGTATTTTTGCTTCGCAAAATAACGAACCGCTCTTCGAGCTTGGATTCTCACCCTGCCAGTGACAAAATTTTCAGCTTATGCTAAAGCATAATCCGGAAATTTGTGCCGAGGGAGGGAGTCGAACCCTCATGATCTTTAGGACCAAAGGTTTTTGAGACCTTCGCGTCTGCCATTCCGCCACCTCGGCAATTAAGTACCTGAGGCATTATATCAAGTTTAGCTTAACGAAAAAAGGATAAAGAAGATCTTTAACATCTGTACAAACGTCCTCCGATCGTGGTACATTTGTGACGAGATGTCCAGATCACCAAGCAAGCGAAAGGTTTTAACAGATTTAATTCTTCTAGCTTTAGAGAAATCAATTGATGGATATGTAGCATTTGAAGATTTTATTTATAATCCATTACTAGAGCGACCAGTTAAGAAATCAGTGCTTTCTCAGGCGATAAAAAGACTCCGGGAGCAAGGCTTAATAGAACTGATTAGTGATAAAGAATTGGTATTAAGATTGACTGATTCTGGTAAAGATAAAGCGTTATGGAAGAAGTTGGCTCTAAGGGATGAGAAATGGGATGGTAAATGGAGGTTGGTAATATGGGATGTACCGGAAAAGAGAAGGTTGGCCAGGGATCTGTTAAGATTTAAGCTTAAACAAATAGGATTTATTCAGTGGCAGAAAAGCGTCTGGGCATCAAAAATTAATTGTACTAAATTACTAAGAGATTTTATAAAACAGGTGGGAATAGAGGATTGGGTAATGGTAATTGAATCTGATAATATTGGAGGTTGAAACAATTATCCTCCGATCGTGGTACAAATGTTACAGACAATGAACCTGGACAATTTCACTTGATTTATGTATAAGTTACTTCTATGAATAAATCTACAAAAAGTAATGTCAAACTTCCGGCTCATGTTAAACCAGAGCGCTACAAAATCATGATCCGGCCGGATTTAAATGAATTTACTTTTACCGGAGAGGAAACAATTTTTCTGTTTTTGGATAAGCCAGCAAAACAAATTATCCTTCATGCTCTTGAACTGGAAATAGAATCTGCTGAGTTTGTTCATAAAAACCTAGAAACTTGGGTCGGGAAGATTTCATACGATAAAAAAGCGGAGACAGCCACTTTTACTTTTCCCAAAAACATCCAAAAAGGCAAAGGTCAACTCAAACTTATTTTTAAAGGCATTTTGAATGATAAAATGCGGGGTTTTTATCGGAGTAAATATGAAGTGGATGGGCAAACAAAACATCTGGCCACTACTCAATTTGAATCAACCGATGCCCGACGGGCTTTTCCCTGTTTTGACGAACCCGCCCAAAAAGCTATCTTTGATGTCACTTTAATGATTCCTTCGAAAACTGTAGCCATTTCTAATACGATTGAATCTAACATCCGGGAACACGAAAGTGGCTACAAGATAGTAGAATTTGCTCCAACTCCGAGAATGTCTACTTATCTCCTCGCGTTTATTGTAGGTGATTTTGAATATATTGAAGGTAAGACAAAAAATGGGATTCTGGTCAGAGTTTTTACTACTCCCGGCAAAAAAGAACAGGCCAGGTTTGCTCTGGATGTAGCTTGTAAGACATTGGATTTTTATGACAATTATTTCAACATTCCTTACCCCTTGCCGGTTTTGGACATGATTGCCATTCCGGATTTTTCAGCCGGAGCAATGGAGAATTGGGGAGCAGTTACTTACCGGGAGTCAGCCTTATTGGTTGCTGAAGAAGCCTCTTCAACTGCCAATAAGCAGCGGGTGGCTTTGGTAATTGCTCATGAGCTGGCTCACCAGTGGTTTGGCAATTTAGTCACTATGGACTGGTGGACACACCTTTGGCTCAATGAAGGTTTTGCTTGTTTTATAGAGTATTTGGCAATCGATCATATTTTTCCCGAGTGGGATATTTGGACCCAATTTGTGGGAACTGAGCTGGCTGAAGCTTTCTCTCTCGATTCTTTAAAAAACACCCATCCAATTGAGGTGGAAGTAGGTCACCCGGCTGAGATTTCCGAGATTTTTGATAGTGTTTCTTATGCAAAGGGAGCATCAGTACTACGTATGCTTTGGAAGTATTTAGGGGAAAAAGATTTCCAAAAAGGCTTGCAGCACTATTTAAAAAGGCACGCCTATGGAAATGCGCAAACTCTAGATTTGTGGGTAGCTTTGGAAGAGGTTTCCGGCAAACCAGTGGGCAAAATAATGGAAAACTGGACTTCAAAAGCCGGACATCCCCTGGTAAGGGTACAGGTAACAGGCAACAGGCTACAGTTAAGTCAATCCAGGTTTTTTTCCAGCCCGATTTCAAAGAAAGAAACAGAAGACAAAACTGTGTGGAATATTCCGGTCAGGATAGGGCATGATCAATTTATGATGGATAAAAAGACCATGATTGTTTCTAACAAGGGTGAAAAGCTGAATTCAGGAGAAGTGTCTATGGTTAGGGTAGATTATCCTAATGAATATCTTAAAAAGCTGGAGGCTGGTGTCAAAAATGGCAAATTGCCTGCTGTGGACAGATTAGGTCTTATTAGGGACTCTTTCTCATTAGCAGAATCAGGCCAAAGTCCAACCACTTTAAGTTTAGAATTAGCTCAAAGTTATATTAAAGAGCAAGACTATACTGTCTGGGTAGAGTTAAGCGGCAAGATAGCGCAGCTTGATTCTCTCTTGGCTTTAGAATCTTTTTACGGGGATTTCAAAAAGTACGGAATAAATATTTATAAAGGAATTGCGAATAAAATGGGTTGGCAAGCCAAAAAGGGCGAAAAGCATACTGATCCTTTGCTTCGGGGCATGGTTTTAAATATGCTGGGAGGATTTGGAGATCAGGAAACAATACAGAGAGCGCAAGAATTATTCTCCAATGTCATTCCTGCGAAAGCAGGAATCCATACAAATAATATTTATGGATCCCGGATCAAGTCCGGGATGACAAGGAGTAAAATTGACCCTGATTTAAAGGCTGTGGTTTACAATTTAGTAGCTGAAAATGGCGGTCAGCTTGAGTTTAAGACCTTAATAAATAAGTATAAGGAAGAAGACAATCCTCAGGAAAAAGACCGGATTGGCCGGGCATTAGGTAAGTTTCAAAATAAGCAGCTACTTTCTAAGGCCTTAGATTTTTCTATTTCTAAACATGTCAGATACCAGAATACTTTACAAATTGTGGCCTCAGTTTGGGTTAATCCGAAAGGCCGCTATTTAGCCTGGGAATTTGTAAAAAAGAATTGGAAGTTACTAAAAGAAAGATATGCCGGAGGACATTATTTTACCAGGGTGTTTGATCCGGCAGGGAGTTTTACCAAAAAGGAAGATGCCAAGGATATTGAAAAGTTTGTGAAGAAAAATCCGGTTCCGGAGGCTAAAAGAACCATTGCCCAAGCCCTGGAACAAATTTATTCTAATGCAGAATGGTTGAAAAGGGATAAACAGAAAATCAAAGATTTTCTGTTAAGATAATTAGTGGACTAGTGAATTGGTGAATTAGATCTAATCTACTTTTATGGCGAAAAGTTTCGAGGAGCTTGAAATTTGGAAAAAAGCACATGAGCTATCCATAAAGATATACGAAATAACTTCAAAATGGCCAAAGGCTGAGATATATGGTTTGACTTCTCAGGTAAGAAGAGCAGCAGTATCAGTGGAGCTAAATATAGCCGAAGGTCAATCACGTTATCATTATAATGAGACAATTCATTTTCTATACGACGCTCGTGCTTCAGCGCAAGAAGTCAGGAACTGTCTAATGTTAGCTAGAGACTTAAAAGAGATCGCTATGAGAGTTGAAGAATTCGCTGTTTTTGATGTAGAATACATAGGATTAATTAAAGGGATTAATGGTTTTATTAGTTATCTGAGAAATAAAAAATCTAGTTAACTAATCAACCAATTAACTAATTCACTTATGTTGAATGTAACAGATCTTAGAAACGGTACTTTTTATAAAGAAGGGAAAGATATACTTCTCGTTTTAACATACGAACATGTCAAAACCGGACGGGGTTCCGGCAACATTAAACTTAAAGTCAGGAATTTAAGAACTGGCTCGGTGACTGAAAAATCCTTCATCACCGGAGCCCGGGTAGATGAGGCTAGTGTAGAAAAGAAAAAAGCCCAGTTTCTTTACCGGGATGGGGATAATTTTAACTTCATGGATCCTGTCAGCTTTGAACAATTTACTATTCCTGCAAGCGTTTTAGCCAATCAGGCAAAATATCTAAAAGACGGGCTTGAGGTGATTCTGATTGTTTCAGAAGGTGAAGCTTTGGGTTTGGAACTTCCCATGAGCCTGGTTTATACAATTACTGAAACCGGCCCAGGAGAAAAGGGTAATACTGTTTCTAATGTTTTTAAGGAAGCAACCTTGGATAATGGTTTAGTGGTGAAAGTTCCCATGTTTATGAATGTGGGGGAAAAGGTGAAAGTGGATACCAGGAGTGGGGAGTATATTGAGAGAGTTAAGTGAGCGGCTCGTCACACTACAAAAAAGCACTCGCACGGTTGGGACTTGCTCGTTTGTGAGCATTTTGTGGATACCAATGATCTCGAGTCATTGAGACAATTAGCACAAAATCCTCAACATTTTTTGTTAGTTTGTGACTTCGCCACTTTTTAGTGGTATATTTATTAATATGGCAAAGAAAATTACTAAAGCTTTAATACCTGCTGCCGGGTTTGGAACCAGGTTTCTCCCCCAAACCAAGGCCATGCCGAAGGAAATGCTGCCTATTGTAGACAAACCTGTCATTCAATACGTAGTAGAAGAGATAGTCTCTTCCGGGATAGACAACATTATTATTGTGACAGGTGCTACTAAACGGGCAATTGAAGACCACTTTGATATGCCAAGCGAAGATTTGGTTCAAAACCTGGTAAATGGTAATAAAGAGAAAATTCTGGAACAGATAAAAAACATCTCCGAGATGGCCAACTTTATCTACATTCGTCAAAAAGGTCCCTACGGCAACGGTACGCCGGTGCTCTCAGGGGAATCGGTAATTGAAGATGAGCCGTTTGCAGTGATTTGGGGAGATGAATTTATTAAGGCTGAGCCGCCCAGGTTAAAACAAATGATTGATGTATATGAAAAATATGGCGGTATGGTTATTTCCGGGGTACGAATAGAAAAAAAGGAGGATTTAAGCCGCTACGGCATAGCTGATCTGGAACCTGTTGAAGGTAATGTTTATAAAATTAAATCAATAGTGGAAAAGCCGGAACCGGATCAGGCACCTTCTAATCTGGCCACCCATGGCGCCTACATCCTACCGCCGGAAATATTTAGCGCGCTGAAGAGGCTGACGCCGGGAAAAAACGGGGAAATATGGTTGGTAGATGCAATTAATCTACTTAAAAACGAAGGAGTGCCGCTTTATGCCGTAGAAATCCAGAACGGTAAATATTATGACACCGGGAATAAATTAGAGTATATGAAAACCGCAGTAGAGTTGGCCAGGATTCATCCGGAAATAGGTGAGCAGTTCAGTAAGTATCTTAAAGAATTAGTGAATAACCCTGAGGGCTAAAACTAAGCCTGTAACAGACGCCACCTGTGTCACAATTCCCCAGGGCATTTTTGCTTTCCCGTTAGTCCGGTGTCCAAATCGATAAAAGGTGGAAAAGGGGGGAAACTTCCAATTAAACAATAAATATGGCATTTGTAGAATATCCCAGGATTCGGATATAAGAATACAGAGAAAAAGATATAAATGGTTGGTGGTGTTGCCAAAGAGAAGAAAAGCTAAGCTTACTCCTAATCCTAAATCAGCCAAAGATTGTACAAGCAATATTACCTTACTTTTTTTCCTCCAGCCAATCCCAAAATCCCAGTGGGGAACTAAATCAGCAATCGGGTGGGAAATAGCGGAAAGAGTAATGCCTAAGGCCGGATTTGTTGCAGTTGAGGCGGCAATGGCTCCTCCTATTAATGCATGTGCGGTTGCGGTCACAACTTCCAGTATACCTCCTTTGTCAATTTGATTCAAACTCTCGGGTATGGTAACCTCAAGCATATGGTTCCGGTACTTTTTTCTATTGGCAGTTTTACGGTTTCTTCATATGGTGTTTTTTTGGCACTGGGAATTGGATTCGGCATTTTCTTGGTATGGAGACTTTGCCGCGCTTGGGACCTGGATGAAGAAAAATCGCTGGATTTAATGCTCCTTACTTTTATTGGGGGATTCCTCGGCGCAAGAATATACTATGCACTTTTGAATCTGCAACTATTTGTGTCTTCGCCCCTAAATTTAGTTTTGATCCACAAAGTTCCCGGGCTTTTCTTTTGGGGTGGAATTTTGGGTGGGTGGTTGACACTATATTATTTTGCCCGACGTTTTAAAGTGGATTTTTGGCTTCTTGCCGATATTGCTATGGTCGGAGTGCTGGGGGGGTTAATTTTATCGGATTTAGGTTGTTTCTTTGGAGGTTGTAATATCGGTATCCCCTCAAAAGCATTTTTTGCTGCTCCGATGGTGGGGAGCATTGGAAAAAGATGGCCCATTCAATTAATTGAAAGTTTCCTTTTGACGCTTAGTTTACTCCGAATTTGGTCAGAGGCCCTGCGTTTTCATCAAAGAGGGAAAATAGCGAGTTTAGGATTTATGTACATAGGTATTACTCAACTCATACTTGATCCTTTGAAGGTGGATAAAACAGGCAGAGCATTTTCATTAGTCTTTATTCTTCTTGGGTTGACTATTTATTATAAGATTACTAAACAAAGTCCGATAACGCAATTCAAGGTTCTAAAAAAGTTCCTGGGCAGGTTTTTGAAAGAGCCGGATGTCAGAAAAAGGGTAGTGCAAAGTGTGTATAAAAATTGGTATAATCAGAAAGCAACAATTGGTTGGAAACTAAGAAACCTGAAAAAGATGTTGCGGAGGTCGAATGTTAAATTTTCCTAAAAAAACGCTTGAATTTATCAAAAGACACTTAAACAGGCAACAGAAGCAGATAGATAAGAGCTTACAAGAAGTTGAACAGGATGATCCTGCAAGGAGTCCTGCTTTGGCAGAATCCTCGGAACCGGGAACGGATTCTTATATTGCTGATGTGCATACAAAATCCATAGTTTTAGGGCAGCAACTAAAAAATACCAAACTCAGTATTAAAGCGGCTCTTACAAAAATTAAAAACGGGACATACGGTAAGTGTGAAAATTGCGGCAATCAAATTGAAATCGGCAGGCTTTTGGCCATGCCAACAGCGCAATATTGTGTATCTTGCTCCAAGAAACGGTTAAATTCACGCTCAAAGTAAAGAAGTTTTAGTAATTCTTTAACATTTAGAGCGCATATTCTACGTGTAGTTTAGGAGGGTTATTCAAACAACCCCAAGCCCAGCCTGATCCGGAAAGAGTATTATCAAAGGAACAAGCTTCCACTTTATTCAATGAGCGTCCTAGCATTAGGACGTTCAGGCTGTTGCCGCTCTGCCAATTAGATCGATTAACTATCTCCTGTATGATGGATTTAAGTTCTGGTGATTGTTTGTAACCAGTACCTATGTTTAATGCCATCCAAACAGAGTTAGCAGTAGTTTTGGCACGACTACTAATAAAGGGATTAGTGTTGTCGAAGTTTAAGGGACTATCCGTGGCTTCTCCGTAAACCGTAATATCAAGATCGTCGTAAGAGGAGCTAGGTACATTTATCTGAACATAGGCGGTAGTGATAGTGGCCCCTTTAGGAATAGCTATGTTTTGAAATCTCAGTCCTGAGCTGCGGACTCCGTTAATGTCCGTTTGGGTGATAAGAGGATAATCATTATTTCTTTGCGCGCTGCTATAATTGTCGGTTGCATCATCAAGACTAGTGATGATGTTGCTATCCACCTGGCCCGTGGAGGCCGGTGGAGTGGGAGCAGGAGTCGGTGTAGGTGTAGGATTTGGACTTGGAGTCGGAGTAGGGCTTGGACTTGGGGTAGGGGTTGGCGTGGAAGTTGCATACGATATATGTAATTTAGGTGGATTGTTAAGACAAGCATAAGCCCAAGGAGAACCAGTGATCGTGTTGTCGAAGGAACAGCCTTCCATCTTACTGCCGGAGTTGCCGAACATTAGCATGGATATGCTGTTTCCGCTCTGCCAGCCTCCTCTGTTGACTATTTCCTGAACTACAGAGCTTATATCAGGAGATTTTTTGTATCCTGTACCTGAGTTGCCTGCATTCCATAATACAAAAGCTGAGGTTTTTAGACGATTATTAACCAAAGTATTAGTGTCGGCAAAATTTAACGAATGATCTGCGAAATCACCATATATATTGACATCAATATCATCATAGGAACTGCTGTGCAGATAAGTTTCTATATAGGCAGAGGTGATAGTCGCGCCCTGAGGAATTGTTATATTTTGGAATCTAACTCCGGCGTTACGATTGTTTTGAGTAAGGATAGGGTAATCAGCATTTTTATTTACTCCGTTAGTAACCGTGGTATCGTCAAGGCTGGTTACAACCTGAGCATTGATTGTGTTAGATGAAGGTGTCGGAGAAGGAATGGGTGACGGCGTTGGACTCACTCCTGGTGTTGGATTAACTTCACCACTATACTGGAGTGTTATCTCTGATTCTTGTCCGGCTGGGATGGTCACCTCAAATTGCAAAAGTCCGTTTTCAAAAGTGAAAGGTAGCTGAATACCGTTTGCCTTGACTGTCGTTATCGGCAAATCCAGGGTCTCTTTTTTGATAAAGCGGAAGAGTTTATCCGTTGAATAGGCATTTTTGACAATTACGTTTCCTGTATAAAATTTAACAGAGATACTTTGATCATCATTGGTCTTTTCTAAATAGAGGCGTTTAGTAATATAGTCAAGACTTCGCCACTCAAGACCCCCGGCTATAGCATTAAACTGGTTCGCCCAATTATTAAAAGCATGCATCCCTGTTTGAAAGAAAGCAGGATGATCAAAAACTAGTAATGGTCTTCCGATAAAAAGCTCGTGTAGCGGAGTTGACCATTCTATTCCCATGCGCGGTACATTGGCAAAATTGTTATAATCAAGTTCAGCCTGGTACATTCCATAATCCCAATATATTGGCCTTACGGCATCAAGCGGAACATCCTTACCATTAACTGTTGAAAGAAACCCGGCATATTTCAAAGCCTTAAGAGACTCCATATCAAACTGTTCGCATGGGAAAACCATTTCCTTGCCAAAAGGGACTCCGGTTAATCTTTCGTGTTCAGTCATGCGCCATAGTGCTTCTTTCGCTCTTCGCTGTAGTTCATCCTGTCCTGCCAAAGAGGGCAGTTCAGGACAGAGGTGGTCGTTACCGTGTACTGCAAGTGAGTAATAATTAGGGTTATCACGGAAGAGCTGTGTTACAGAGGCTTGCGAGGTTAGATAATTTTTAGGAACAAAGGCTATAGTCGTATGGAAGTTGTGGCTTTTCATATTAGGTAAGAGGTCTGTATAGAAGTTATTCGTATAAGACATACCCCAAAAGGGTTGTATGAGGGGCGGGTCATCTAGTGTTAGATTGGCGTAATTTTGTTTAGAGTGCCATGTTTCTTCCCCTGCGGCATATCGCATGAATATTAGCAACGGGACCAACCGTGAGAAGTCCTGGTATGTTTCATATTGCATCCCCGGACTGCGGAAAGCATAATAAAGTTGCCACAGCCTTGATTGGTTTAGATTAGAGTTTATCTTTGTTGATTGCAGGAAAATTGATCCGTTGCCCTGCCGGTAGCGTGCAAAAACCGGATAGATGCTCTCGGGGGAGCTGCCACCGTTAATAATTACCACTGTTTGAGTTGCGCCGGGGGTAATATTCAGAGCAAAATCATTGGCATTGTTTTGAGTTTCTATCGTTTGTCCTGAAAACTGGCGGGAAACATCTGGTAGATTATTGGTAATAAAATACTTATACCCTTTGTTTGAGGGAATATAAGCCCCGGTTACTTCGCCGCTCGTGAGATTAGATAATTCAGAATTGTTTTCCGTAATTTCACTGACGAGAAGATTGAGGCCATTAGTTGCAACAGCGGTTTTGAGTAGATCAAGATCAGTTGAACTCATTCCCTTTAATTTTGCAGCTGTTATATGAGCGGCCCGGACGCCCAGACCTTGTTCATCTCTGAAGTGGCTTGCCTGTAAGGAAGAACTTGAGAGATCTACCTGAGACCATTTAAGGCCGTAATATTCCGATATTTTACGAAAGTTGATATCAGAGCTTCGTTCATCGGTTGAGTCATAAAGGGCGACTGTATCGATTAGGTCAGACGCGGTAGCTCCCTTGACCTGTTGACTGAATATCAAAGCAGCTGCCCAGGAAGCCAATAATAAAATTGGGGCCATTAGTGCCCATCGTTTAGTATTATTTTTCAAATTATTTAACCATCTGCTTTCATTCGTAATAACCACCCAAATAGATAAGGAAAAACCCTCTTTACTCTATACTATCCTGTAACTTTATGTCAATAATCCTACAGCTTGAGCAATATTAGTCTTTCTGCCAAGGTAAACGGGCGTTTGGATTCTTCCAAAAGTTAGCCAAGTAAATGGCACAAACAAACCCGCCTGCCAAAAATGCCCAACTATTCATTCCGACTAAATTTGCGTTCCATGGCCAGGTAAAAGTGCCGGTTTGGGCAGCCATGCCTAGGATAAATAGGGCAATAATGACATTGATAAAAGACCAAACAATATTTAACTCCGGCGGCGAAACCCGCTTAAACGGAGTCATATGGTTTTGTCCGGTAATACCTTTTACCAAATGCGGTACAGAATTCCAAATAAAAAATCCTGCAAAAAAATACCAAAGTAATTCCAAAATTCTCACCTCCTTTCTCTACTTTTATAATGGACACAAATACATTAAGTTGTCAAATCAACAAGTAACTCAAACCCATAGTACTTGAAAGGAAATTCACGATATTGTATAATTGCGATATGCACGAATCAGAATTGACGTTACCGATGCAAAGAGGATTACACTCTATTGGTGTAGTTGAAGGAATTAGCAATAGGGTGAAGGTTGAACTTCTAAGACCTAAGTTAGCAATAGTAGCTGAACATATTGCGGCAGGAGAGCTTTGTATTCTTCCCGGCAAAGGGCCTTATGGCATTTTTTTCGATGGTAGGAATTTAAAAGCGGTCGAGAAAGTGAGAGAAGCGAAGGGCAGAAGACCGGAGCAGCGGGAAGCAGTGTTTGTGCCTCCGAACAGGCTGTTTGATCTAATGGATTTTGGTCGTTTAGAACAAATCAATCCAGATATTGACAGAAAAATAATCGAAGGATTGTATCAGGCAAATCCGGCTGGCTTAATTGTGCCATGCATAAAGGAGAAAACCCCTCGTCACCTGATTACTCATCATAATATTGAAGGTGAACAGGTACCGACTATTCTGAATGTTTGGATATCGCGCTATAGAATCTTATCGATATTATGGAAAAAACTTGCCAAATATCCGGAGGTTCTGTTGTCCGGAACTTCAGCAAATCTTACTGGTTCTGAAACATCATTATCTTGCGCTACTGCGCGTTCGTCTTTCGGGGAAATTATTGCAGCAGCCATACAAGATCCGAGAGAAGCGGAGTGGGCATATTTATTTCCAGATTCGACTCCAATTTTAGATCTAACTAAAAACCCACCTCAGGTTGTCAGGAAAGCTAGTGCTGATCCTGTTAAGTATCCTGGCAGGTTAAAGACATTTTCAGACATATTACCAGAACTTATGTGGGATATATAAGCTAAGCTGCAAATTTTAATTATTTAGGTATATACTAAATTATATGCTGAGCCTGCCCGTTATTGTAGTTGTTTTAGCTGTGCTCATTGTTGTTATAGTCACTGCCATATTGGTTGGTAAACATGTATTTGGTCAAATTATTCAGCTTTCTTTCCAAAACAGATTATTGATTGCGCTAAGACATCTTGATATTGTTGCACTCCCGATGACAGAGATCAATCCTATATGTCAGGAGATAGTTAATGTGGTCCGCAATGAGTTAGGGTATTTCTTTGGGGCAATTGCTTTAATAGATAATCAAGCCGGCGGCGTGAGGAGAATTGCAGCTTCTCAAGCTCCAGAGTTGGATGCAGCTATTAATAAAATACCTATCGAATACCAGAAACAGATTGTTCTGCTAACTGAGACAGATAATTTGTTTATAAAAGTTATTAAAGCAAGACAAAGTTTATATACCACACGACTATATGATATACAAAAAGGCGTTTTACCGATCGAAGTGTCGGAGAACCTTCAAAGCAGCCTTAAGATAAAAGGCCTTTTTGTTCATCCTTTAATGACAAAAGAAGGAGTTATAGGAGTAATTTATTACATTACCCTTATTGAAAAAGAAAAGTTGTCCAAGTTTGAATTTGAAATCATGAATGGGTTTACCAGAGATGTATCCCGTATTCTCGAGAACGTTTTCCTTTACCAGAATTTGAAAAAAGCTACCAAAGAACTTACAAATGCTAATCAACGTCTGCAGGAGTTAGATCAACTTAAGGATGAATTTGTGTCAGTGGCGTCACATGAGCTGCGGACTCCGATGACGGTTATCCGCTCTTATGCCTGGATGGTTTTGCACCGTTCAGGTATACCTTTGCCACAAAATGTTCAAAAATACGCGGCCAGGATCCTGATTTCCACTGAACGCTTGATTAACCTGGTTAACGAGATGCTTAATATCTCCCGCATTGAATCAGGCAGAATTGAGATAGACCCGGAGCCGGTAGATTTAATCTCTCTTTGTAAAGATGTTATAGATGAGGTCTATTTCTCAAAATCAACCGAGAAGAAAATACAGTTTTCTCTTTTAGAACAATCTCTCCCTAAGGTTTTTGTTGATCCCGAAAAGCTGCGCCAAGTGTTTTTAAATATTATCGGTAATGCTTTAAAATTTTCTCCTACCGGTGGGAAAATCACCATTGGTTTTTTTGCAGACAGGGACTTACTGGGAACTTATATTAAAGATGAAGGGCCCGGGATAAGCAAAGAGGATATGCCTAAGCTGTTTACAAAATTCGGCAGAATAGATAGTTCTTATACGGCTGCCGCTGTTTCCGGAGGAACGGGATTGGGGCTTTATATCTCAAAAAGCATAATAGAACTTATGCATGGTAGAATCTGGGCTCAGTCAGAAGGCATGGGTAAAGGAACGGTCTTTGCCGTTTCTGTGCCAATAGCGAGCGAAGAAATTTTAAAAAATGCTGAAAAATACAAAGTGAAAGCTAAGAGCGACGCTAAAAGTTTGGAACCTGTTGCACTATGAACATCGGATTGGAAGCAATTATTTCTCTGATAGGTTTTTTGGTAGTTTCCCTGGTTGTTAATTTTTTTCAGCTTAGGAGGACAGAGCAGCTGTCACACAAAAACCAATTATTGGTTGCACTGCGAAAACTGGATGTTGTAACTTTGGCCAATAATGATTTAAAAATCATCTGTCAGGATATAGTCAATATTGTAAGAGAAGAATTAGGGTATTCTTTTGGAGTAATTGCTTTGCCGGATCACCAAGCAGGTGGAATTAGAAGAGTAGCCATATCTTATTCCTCTAAGGTTAATAGTATCTTACAGGCTTTGCCAATTCGCTTCCACGATCAGGTTGTTCCTTTTGAAGTAAAGGATAATTTACTTATCCGGGCTTTTTTTGAAAAACAAGTTTTTCATTCCGCAAATATGCATGATATCCAAAAAGGTGTTTTGTCCGAGGAGGTTTCAAAGGGAATTCAAGAAAAAATGGGTGTGAAGACTGTATACGTCTATCCTTTGTTAACGTCTGATAATGTTATTGGAGTAATTTACTATGGTTTGAAGGCCAGAAAAGAAGAGGTTTCAAATTTAGAATTTGATGCTATGGAGTCTTTCAAGAATGAGGTAAGCAGGATATTGGATAACATATTGCTATATAAAGATCTCCGTGAAACATCCGATGCGCTTCTTGCTGCCAATCAGAAATTAAGAGAGGTGGATAAACTTAAGGATGATTTTGTTTCAATTGCCTCACACGAACTACGGACACCAATGACAGTAATCAGGTCTTATGCCTGGATGGTGCTACATAAGTCAGATATGCCTTTGTCAAAGACTGTGGAAAAATATGTAGTCAGGATTTTAACCTCGACGGAGCGTTTAATTAATTTGATTAATGATATGTTAAATGTTTCCAGGATTGAGTCAAACAGAATTGATATTAATCCTGAGCCGGTTAATCTTCTTTCATTAATCAATGACATTATTGATGAAGTTTATTTTTCAAAATCAATAGAAAAAAATATCCAGTTTGTAGTGTTTGAGAAACAGGTTCCTAAAGTTTTTGCTGATCCGGCAAAACTCCGGCAGATTTTCCTGAACCTGGTCGGAAATTCTTTGAAGTTTACTCCTGCCGGTGGAAAAATTACTTTTAACTTTTTTACTGATGGTAAGGTAGTGGAGACTGCGATTTCGGATTCCGGAGTAGGGATGTCGAAGGAAGATTTGTCTAAATTATTCAGTAAATTCGGTAGGCTGGATAATTCTTACACAGCTGCGGCTACTTCCGGAGGAACCGGTTTGGGGCTTTATATCTCAAGAAATTTAATAGAGCTAATGCACGGTAAAATTTGGGCCACCTCGGAAGGACTTAATAAAGGTTCCACGTTTACAGTTTCTATGCCCGTTGCCACAACCGACATTCTGAAAGATATCGATAAGTATAGGATAAAACCCGAGGGTGAAGCCAAAGGGTTAGAACCGGTAGCTATTTAGTCAGCAACAGGTAGTTAGTAGCTGGTAGTTTATGGTATAAAGAAACTATGGATAGTCGGAAGAAGATTTTAATAGTTGAAGACGACCAGTTTTTGCGAGAGTTTTATCAGGAGCTTCTGACAGCAGAAGGGTATGCGGTGGATACAGCGGCTGACGGGGAGGTGGGTTTAAATAAGATCCAACATAATGATTATAACCTGGTGCTTTTGGACCTAATGCTTCCTAAAAAAGATGGTGTTCAAATACTTAGAGATTTAAAGGTAAGTTCTCCAAAATCATCCCAAATTAACATTGTAGTTTTAACAAACTTAGGACAAGATACAGTGATTAAAGAATGTTTCGATTTAGGGGCAAACGGGTATTTAATAAAATCTGCTTTAAATCCGGATCAAGTACTTACAGAAGTGAAGAGTTATCTGTAAAAAAGCTAATGATCTCCCCGAGAATTATTTATCAGGATGACCATCTTTTGGCCTTAGATAAACCCCCCGGACTCGTTGTAGACCCCAATGAAACCACTAAAGAGCAAACCCTGGCAGATCTGTTACAGAATGAATTTGGAATTAAACTTTTTAGGGCAGGAATAGTTCATAGGTTGGATAAAGATACATCAGGTGTAATACTGGTAGCAAAAACAGAAGAAGCTTTGGTAAACCTGCAAACTCAATTTAAGGAAAGGTTAATAAAAAAGGAATATCTGGCGCTGGCCCATGGGGTTATTGCTGAAAACGTTAAGGTGGAGGGTAGTATTGGCCGCAATCCCGGTAATAGGGAAAAGTTTATAGTTTTGCCGGACGGCAAGCAAGCAGTGACGGAATATGAGCCAGTTCAGAATTTTCAATTTTCAATTTTCAATTTTCAATCAATTTTTAATGATTTAAATAAGATACAAATGAGGAAATTAGAAAGACAACGATATAACGAATTCACTCTAATTAAGTGTTTACCGAAAACTGGACGGACACACCAAATTAGGGTACATTTAAAATATATAAATCATCCGATTGTCGCGGATGAGAAATACGGCGGCCGCAAAATTTCCCGGATGGATAAAAGATGGTGTCCGAGGATATTTTTGCATGCTGCAAAGATAGGGTTTGCGCATCCGGAGACCGGAAAATGGACGGAGCTGGAGAGCCCATTGCCGGAGGATCTTAAGAAAACTCTTGGTTTGTTAAGTAAAAAGTAAAAAATTCAAAGTAAAAAACTTTTTCCTTTTTACTTTTGCCTTTTAACTTATGGATAATATTTTTGTACAACTGGCCATAATTTTATCTTTATGTTCTGTGCTGGGATATGGTGTTGTGAGGTTTAAATTGCCCCTGATAATAGCATATTTATTGGGTGGGTTAATGATTGCCTCAACGGCAATTTTTGATCCAAGGGCTTCAGAAGTCCTGCACTTTTTACCGGAGATCGGAATTGCTTTTGTGCTGTTTTTAATAGGAATGGAATTGGATCTTCGTGAAATCAAGAGTCTGGGCAAGCCTATTCTTTTGGCCGGTATTTTGCAAATAACTATTACTACGATATTGGGGGCGAGCTTGGCTAAGGTTTTAGGCTTCGGGCCGGTAGAGTCTTGGTATTTAGGAATAGGACTTGCTTTTTCATCTACAATTTTAGTCGTTAAGCTGTTGATTGATAAAAAGGATGAGGGTGCTTTATACGGTAAATTAGCCGTAGGGATACTGATATTAGAGGATCTTTTGGCTGTATTGCTTTTGGTGGCGCTGACTGTTTCCGGTTCTGTATTAGGTTTAGGATATCAACAAGCCTTTCCGCTTTTGGCATTATTATTAAAAGCTATTTTACTTTTTGGATTAGCCCCCGTATTAAGCCGGTTCTTATTACCTTCCGTATTTAAAGCCGTATCTAAACAAAAAGAATTGCTTTTTATAACTGCGTTGGCTTGGTGTTTTGTTTATATCTCCTTTGCAATCTTTTTAGGTTTTTCCGTAGTTATTGGAGCATTTTTGGCAGGTATAGCTCTGGCTAATTCTCCCTTTCATTATCAAATTCAAGGCAAGGTTAAACCCTTGCGGGAGTTTTTTGTAGCTTTGTTTTTTGTTTATTTAGGCACCCAGGTAGATTTCTCGGAAATCGGTAAAATTTACCCCCTGACAATATTTTTTACAGCCTACACTTTGGTTATTAAACCCACTATCTTTTTGTTGCTTTTAGGGATTTTCGGTTTCAGAAAACACACTATGTTTCAAACTGCTCTAAGTTTAACCCACATCAGTGAGTTCTCTTTAATTTTGCTCTTGGTTGGTTTTAAGATAGGTGTTATTACTCAGTCTGCGCTTACTACTATTGCCTTATCTACTGTGTTATCCATGATTATAGCCTCTGTGATGATTACCCATTCCGCAAAACTTTATAAGAGGATAAGTTGGTTGCTTGGCTTTTTTGAAAGAAAAAATTATAACCATAATTTAGAGAGCTGGAGTGATTACCGGAATCTGGAGGGTTATGTGATAGTAATCGGAGCGCGTAAGGTAGGGGGAGAGATTGTGAAGCTATTGAAGCGGGAAAAGATTCCGCAAATTGTATTGGATTTTAATCCGCACCAGGTAGATATATTACTTAAGGAAAAAATTCCGGTGCTTTACGGGGATATGAGTGACCCGGAAGTGCTTGATGGGCTTAATTTACAGAATGCCAGAATGGTTATTTCTACTTCTGCCAGTGAAGAGGATAATAAATTGCTTCTGGAAGAGTTGAAGTCAAGACATATTGATGTTCCGGTAATTGTCCGGGCTGAAACTGCGGATGAAGCCCAAAATCTGTATCATGCCGGAGCTGACTTTGTAATTATTCCGGAAATCCTGGCCGGAGATTTCCTGGTGGAAAAATTAAGGGAGCATCTGCCCAGCGGAGACTTCTTTAAAGACAGGGCAGAAATAGAACTGGAAAAACTCTCCCGCAAAACCCTGTCTTGGGGCTGAATAAGTAAGAGTAAGAGGAAGAGTTAGAGTTATGTTTAAGTTTCAAACTCTTAATGTTTGGAAGAAGGCAATAGAATATGTTGACCAAATGATGTGTATTGCTGACTCCTTGCCTCAGAAATATCAATTCTCCATTGGAGAGCAACTAAGAAGAGCGGCATTATCAATAACTAATAATATTGCAGAAGGTTCTGGCAGGAGAACAAAAAAAGATGCAAGTGTTTTCTATAATTTTGCCAAGGGTTCAGTATATGAAACGATTAATATATTAACAGTAGTTAGCAAGAGAGGATTATTAAAAGAGTCTGCATCTGAGCGTAGAATTTTATATAATACTGCAGAGGAGATTTGTAAGATGCTAACTGGTTTAATGCGTTAAAACTCTTTCTCTTACTCAAACCTCTTACTATGGTTAGATTTAAAATCTTGCACAAAGATGGTAAAGCCAGAGTGGGGAAGCTGGTAACTCCGCATGGAGTTATTGACACCCCGAACTTTATCCCGGTGGGGACACAGGCTACAGTTAAGGCGCTGGGACCCCGGGAACTGAGTGAAATCGGCGCCCAGATAGTTTTAGCTAATACTTATCATTTAATGCTCAGACCCGGCGCAGACTTGATAGAAAAGTTTGGAGGACTCCATAGGTTTATGGGTTGGGATAAACCGATCATGACTGATTCCGGCGGGTTTCAGGTATTTTCTTTGGGGATAGCTCTGGAACATGGAAACGCTAAAGTACTAAAGGAAGATAATGGACAGTTAGATGAAAATTTTAAAAAAAGACCCAGATTAAACAAAATCACAGACGAAGGAGTAACTTTTCAGTCCCATCTAGATGGTTCCAAGCATATTTTAACTCCTGAGAAATCAATTAAAATCCAACGTCAATTAGGAGTGGATCTAATTGTAGCTTTCGATGATCATGAATCAGTCAAACACTCTAAGGCTGAAATGCTGGAGTCCATAAAACTGACTGAAAACTGGGGCCTACGGAGCTTGAAAGAATTTAAGAAAGGTGATGGTGGTCAAATTATGTATGGTGTTGTGCATGGTGGGACTCACAAAGATTTAAGGATCAAGTCTGCCCGTTTTACCGATGATAATTTTGAAGCGATAGCCATTGGCGGAATCTATGGGGATAAACAAACGCTTTGTAAGATAGTGGAATGGGTTGTGGGAGAAGTATCAGAAAAGAAACCAAAGCATCTTTTAGGCATTGGAGAGGTTGAAGATTTATTCAATGGAGTTGAAAGTGGAATGGATTTTTTTGACTGTGTGGCGCCGATGAGAAGAGCCAGGTTCGGTTCTTTATATATCTCGCCTAAAACCGGCGGGAGGAGGGAAAATAATTTTGTCCTTAATATCAGGCAGAGCAAATTTATTACTGATAAAAAACCAATTGATTTAGCTTGTGATTGTTATACCTGCCGTAATTTCAGCAGAGCATACCTTCGTCACCTATATATGGCAGATGAAATTTTATACCACCAGTTGGCTACTTACCATAATGTTTATTTTATGATTAAGTTGATGGAGAAAATGAGAAAAGCCATATCTGATGGAGTATTTAAGAAGTTGAAAAAAGAATATCTTAGCAAGTAAGAGGTAGAGTAAGAGGAAGAGTTAAAAACTCTTTAGATCCCAAGGATCACGAGATTTCCTTACTCAAACCTCTTACTCTTGCTCTTTATGCTACAGGTGCGCCTCCACCTTGTTCACCTCCATTGTCTTCAGGTTGTGGTTGTGGTACACCTTGATCCGGCGCCGGTTGATCACCTACTGGTGCAGTTGGTACATCGTTTTGTGGTTCTTCTGCCGGTGGCATATCACTCGGTGTCTGTTGTGGCTCCATTGGATCCGGAGCTTGTGAGACCGGAGCGTTTGGGTCAGACGGATTTGCACCGCCCGGATTGTTATTTTGATTTTGATCGTCCATATTAAATAAATTCACCCCCCCTCTTTACTTTAACAGTCTATATGCTAACCCATTGCGCGGTCAAGCCCTTCTTAGGTACACTAGAGATATGCCCGGTAGAAAAAAAACTCATGGTTTGGCCAAAGGATCCTGGAAAGACATCCAGTCCAAGCACAAAACAAACAAGAGGAATAAACTGGCCATATTGGTTTTGGCGCTGGTAGTCGGACTTTTGTTTCTTTCTTGGGGAGTAAAATTTACTCATAGTCTGTTTACTCCTTGGAAGATCCAAACAAACATACAAAAAAAATATCTTTGGAACGGGGAATTTAATCTTAATCTGCTGGTTCGTACAGACAAAACCTCAATATTTGTGCTAAACCCCAAAGAAGAAAAAGTGATAATTGTAAATATTCCGGATGAAACTTTTCTTGAAGTGCCGTATGGGTTTGGATCTTGGCAGCTTCGCGCAATATATGAGCTGGGTGAGTCTCAGAAACAGCTGGGAGGTTATAAATTACTGGCGGATACATTAACAAATTTTCTTGCTGTCCCGATTGATGGATCGCTGGATCTTAAGAGTTTAAGCCCTCAAAAAACCACTGTAGAAATTGTTGACACTTTAAGGAAAAATCCCCTTTTTATGTTTAACCTTTTGTCTAGTTTAAAAACCGATTTGACTATGTGGGAGCTCCTCTGGTTAGACTTTCAGTTATCGCAAGTTAGATTTGATAAAGTTATAGAATTAAACCTTGATAAACTTGGCGCATTGGATAGGGGAAACCTGCCTGATGGGACGTTTATTTTCACCGGGGATCCGGTCAAGTTAGACAGTGTTTTATCCGATTTAGCAGATTCTACTATTACTAAGGAGCATAAAACCATTGCAGTATTTAATGGTACCGGAAAAGGACAGCTGGCGGATAAATGGGCGAGGTTAATCAGAAATCTGGGAGGAAATGTAATTATTACGGGAAACGGCGAAGAAACAGATAAAACAAAAGTAACCGGTGAAAAGTCAGCAACACTCAAGAGATTACAACAAATATTCGGCCGGGATGACTCTAAAAATTCTCCGGAAACCAGTTATTCCAGGGCGCATATAAATTTGCTACTGGGAGAAGATTATGTTAATAAATAGAGAGTAATTTTTATGGTTTTCTGGATAATTCTTTTTTTACTGATTATCGGGATCTCGTTTATTTTGGCTTATAGGTCAATGAAAGATTATTCGGAGATTCCTAAAACTTCTAAGGTAGAATACGGTTTATTCTTAATACGTCAAACAGAGAATTTTACCACCTCCACTTTAAATTCTATTGGTGAGTATATGCTTGAGGCCGGTTTAATAATTAGCATTGAGAGGCTTTTTAAAGGTACTCAGGCAGCTTTAACTATTTACGGCCCAAAAAATATCCTGGATAAATTTACTTCTGTTTTAAATCTTTTAGAGCTGGAAGATTATACGTCAAGACTAATTAGCCAAGACGTTACTGTTTGGGAAATAGGTACAAAAGACAAAAAAGGGTATTTAGGTGGTCCTAATGACGTTTTTTCGAATCTTTCTCAGTTGGGGCAGGAGGATCAATTCTTTTGGCAGATGGTACTGGGCCCCAAGAAAGTTAAAAGCAATATTTCTTTTCAAACTCAAATTCGGGCGGTAGTTTATTCAAAGGATCCGGAAAAAAAGAAAATACTGGTATCTTTGTTGCAAGAGTTAAGTTCAGGAGAGCTTAAAAGAATTCCAAAACCCTTTTCCACGGAACAAATGATGGATTTTTTTAAGCTTAGGAGTTTGAGCAAAGACAGCAATGGCCCAATTTTAAATAGCGAACAGGTGTTAAGTCTTTTGAAAGTTTAAGTAATTGCTTAAACTTCTTGTTCTTCTTCGGATTCTTCCGAATCTTCATCGTCTGTCCGATCTAGCGATGTTAAGAGGGGGGTGGTAGCGCTTGAGTTTGAGTATTCCAAAAATGACGGTTGGTTTTTAAATTTTTTGCTTCTAAAGATTTCTTTAATAATTACAGATAAACTGTTTACCCGGATGGATTTTACAAACAGGTCATATTTATTGCCACCTTTATGGAGCCGTAGGAGATGATGGTTGATATCATCCGGCAGCACCCCCAGGTAATTTCCGTTTGCATCAACAATAGTGATCCGCCTATTTTTTACTTCCATTTCTACTTTCATCCCACAAAAAACCTGGGACAGCTTTTGAGGCTCGGCTACTTTTAAAAGGTTAACCATCTTAGTTTTGCCGGGTTCCTGTAAGAATAAGGATGGTGAAAGTTTGCTGTGACAGTTTGAGATAAAGCTTTGACCGTTAGGTTTAAAAGATTTCATAATCTTGAGATTTTTTAGGGCAATAGGATTATAAGGATCAATTCTTACAACCTCTGAGTAGAATTTTTTTGCTAGATTAGATTTGCCCAGCTCCATGTTTGCTTTGGCCAGGCGGTTTAAGGCATCAACATTCTCGGGGTCTAACTTAATTATCTTTCTATTAATCTTAAGGGCTTCTTCCCACTTGGAATCTAGCGCAGCGTCTATAGCTTGTTGATAAAGACTTGAAGGTTGGAGAGAATCATCCACAGGGTGAAAGTATAGATAGAAAGCAGGTTGGTTGTCAACGTTTCGTGTTATATTTGTTATTTGCATTTATGCTAGAATATTTCTCATGTCAGGTCATAGTAAATGGTCAACTATAAAAAGAGCAAAAGGGGCGGCAGATATAAAACGCGGCCAGACTTTTACAAAACTGGCCAATGCCATTACTATTGCAGTAAAGCTGGGAGGCTCCGGTGACCCGGAATCTAATCCAAGACTCCGGATGACAATTGAGGAGGCAAAGGCTGTTAATTTACCTAAAGAGAATGTCCAACGGGCAATTGATAGAGGTTTAGGTAAACTGCCCGGGCAGACATTGGAAGAGGTGTTGTATGAAGGTTTTGGCCCCGGTAAAGTGGCTTTTTTGGTAGAAGGTGTAACGGACAATAAAATGCGGACTTATGCTGAAGTTAAAAATATTTTTGAAAGAGGTGGAGGGGCAATGGGCGGACAGGGAAGTGTAGGATATATGTTTGACAGATACGGAGAGATAAAAGCTAGGGGAAAAAGTGGTAAAGTGGAAGACGAGATGCTGGAGCTTATTGATTTGGGGGCAGAGGACGTTGAGGACTATTTGGAGGAAAATATACAAAGGTATTTAGTATATACACAAAGCTCAGAATTAAATACTATGGGTAATAAAATTACTCAGGTCGGTTTTGGGGTAGAGTCGCAGGGATTAGTCTATAAACCAAATATTTTAGTGCCGATCAGTGACCCGGAAACAGCAAAAAAAGTTTTGGATTTTGCGGAAAAGTTAGAGGAGTTGGATGATGTCCAAAAAGTCTATGCAAACTTTGACATACCGGATAATTTATTAGTAGAAAGGTGATTTACTATTAATGCAAGGAAGTGAAGAATCAACCCCACGGAATATTAGGGAGGAAGCAGTTGGTTTATTAGATCGTCCTATGGATGATAGTGTCCAGGGAATGAATATGCCAGTCCAGCCAAAAGACTATATAGGGGCGGGAGAAATTATATGGCAAAAGGTGATTAAGGGTGAGGTGAGTGGAATGGCAAAAAGTATACTGGATCAATTTCAAGATCCAGTAGAAAAAGCAATAGAGCTAGATCTAAATCCTTTCTTGGCACCAGAATTCCAAGATTGGTTAGGGCAAAAGAGGGTTTTAAAAAGACTACCTAAAGACTCGGAATCTATGCGGTATTTAAGGAATCTGGCAGGGGAAATTAGTAAGGAGCAGAGCATGCCTCAACGAAAACAACTTCTTTTAATGCTCGTTTCTCAGGAAAGATATTTGATTTCTCGAGAGCGTTTAACTGTAGCTTTGGGGGGTCAGCATTATCCAAATAGAGATAGTACTGTTGACTTTAACAGGGTGCTATTTAGTTTGAAAAAGGAATTAGGCCAGCCGATAGCAAAAAATATTTTGTTCCAAGTAAACGCCGTAGGTATTGGTGTTGGTATTGAAAACCTTGAATTAAACCATCAAGAGATTTTTCTACTAAGCCAATTTTATTTAAGCCCAGGGAGGGTAGTATCACATATGCCTCAAATGCGAGATGGAGTACCTGGTAGGAGTAATGTGCTTTCTGTAATTGTATCGGGATTGAACAAAAAGGCTACAGCAAATGGATATCTGTTTAGGATTAAACCTATCCGCGGTTCAGGCTGTTACATATTAGAGGAGCTAAACGAGTTAGCTGCTTAGAAGGAGAATGGAGAAAAATGATAATTTTGGGAATTGATCCGGGAACTGCCACAACCGGGTATGGAGTAATAAAAATCCCTGATGATATTTTAAGCAGGGAATTTAAATACGATATTGAACTTATTTCTTATGGAAATATCAGTACCCCTAAAGACAAATTAATGCAGGACCGTTTAGGTATGATCTACCGGGAGCTGACCGGCGTGATCAAAAAATACCAGCCTGATCAGATGATTTGCGAAATGTTATTTTTCGGAGCCAATACTAAAACTGCTATTATGGTTGGACAGGCGAGGGGAGTGATAATGTTAACAGCCTCCCAGAATAAAATCCCATTTCAGGATTATACCGGACCTCAAGTCAAATTAATGGTAGCCGGTTCCGGCCGGGCAGATAAAAACCAAGTCCACGACGGAGTCAGGAAGTTTTTGGGCACACCCGGTAGAAGAAGGAATAAACTTAAGGTAAACTGGAAAGGCGGGCATTTAGATGATGCAACAGATGCTTTGGCTATAGCTATTTGTCATGTGTTGAAAATGGTTGCAAAATGAATCTACAATTAAACAAACGGCACAAAATAATCATTAGCTCGACTCTATTAACTATAGGACTTCTTTCAACCCAGTTAGTGAATTTTGATTTAAGGTTCAGATTTCTAGGCGGGCTTGCAGTTTTGGCATACGTCCTTTCGCTTTGGTCTTTATGGGAAGGATTAAACCTGAGAAAAGCCTTTATACTTCTTATTTTACCAACCCTTTTTACCGTAGCAGTAGCCAGTTTTTATTTTCTCCTGCCGATAAGATGGTTAACCAGGTTGCCGGTGGCATTTCTTTTTGGTTTAACCTTTTATTTATTACTGCTGGCTCAGAATGTATTTAATGTGGCAAGTCTTCGTACCATTCCTTTATACCGAGCCGCATCGACAGCCAGTTTCTTATTTACGCTTCTTTCGGCCTTCTTTATCTATCACGTAATTTTTGCCTTTAATTTGTTGTTTCTATGGAATGGGGTATTAGTTGCGTTTGTAAGCTTCCCGCTGATCCTGCAGGTACTTTGGACCATTAGGATGGATGATAGAATCGAAATTGGGATCATTGTGCAAAGCTTTATACTAAGCCTAATTTTGGGGGAACTTGCCTTAAGTTTTTCATTCTGGCCCTCTCCTACAACAATTTGGTCGTTAACTCTCTCATCTGCCATGTACGTACTACTGGGTTTAACCACACAAAAGTTGCGGGGTAGGTTAAGTAGCAGGGTAGTGTGGGAGTATATGGGTATAGGAGTGGCCGTTCTTTTGATTAGTTTTTTTACAACTGCATGGACAGGATAAATAATTAAAAGTTTAAAGTTCAAAATTATATTGTTAGAATAAGCTAAAGTGGGGAAGAGGAGCAACTAAAAATTAGAGGGAAGCGTGAAAAAAACCTATAAAAATCGTGAAAAGAATGATTGATATAGATTGATACAGTTGATAGGCATGAGTATAAAAAACTATAGGGTCTATTACTTTACGTTATGCCCGTGAGAACTACACTGCTATTGAACTTGTTAATTCGATATTGTTTCGTTCTCTTAAGGCCTTTTTATCCCCCAAAGCTTCTTACATTTGATATTGGCATGCTTTGTGGATAAGTGCTAGTCTGTCCTGCTTGTCGAAGAATGAAAGATACCCGAAGCCCCTACAGGGAGGGGTGCCCACTGCGCTTGTTATGTTGTCATCCTTAAGTGAAACGAAGGATATAAGTTATACTCTTCATTATGTTCAGAGTTACAGCATCCTCTTTTCGGATAAGGCAGCGGCTTCCCCTATATATTGATGTCGCACAATGTATCTTATGCGACGTTAAGGAAGGGGTTTTCCAGAGGAGACCCTGTCTGGCCGGATATGTGCAAAAAAATGCGTTACTTATGGTGTTTTTTAAGCTTTGTATATATGTGCGTATTTCTTTACCTTTCCCACCAAAATTTTTCTGTGTTTAAATTGTTATTTTTAAAAATATATCAGTATTAGCTTTGGGGCTTTCCAAAGCCCTAAACTTAAGATGGCCAATTGGTCATCCCTTCCCTCAATCAGCCGTTTTAGGGGGCTTGTAGGAGGTCGGAGTTTCAGATGAGATCGGATGAGATCAGAATGCCAGTGGATCCGGAAAATCAGACAGTTCCTTTAAATCGCCAATTTTTGTGAAGAGCTTTGGTAGCAACCTGAGTGATTCCTGGTATACATTTAAGTCCGTTATATCTTTTATCATTTTCTTTAATTTTATCAGATTATCTGAATACACAGATTTTCAGATTTTATCTGATCTTATCTGGTCACCCGATCTCTTCGTCGTACAATATTGTTATTTGCTATTGACAAACTTATCTTAAATAGTTAACTATAGATATATAGTACTATTTATATGAGAGCATTAGGTGCGAAACAAACAGTCGCTATTATTGTTATCTTTGTGTTACTCGTAGGATTGGGTGTAGGAGTTTATTTGGTCCAGAGGCAACAAACAATTAAAAGCAGAGCTTCGGCAGGCAGTTTTGTGAATGCTTTTGAGATTAAGGATAAAGATGGGAACTTGATTCAATGTGATAGCAGCACCAATCCTCCGACCTGTACCACTAAAACTTTAGATGTGACTGTGCAAGTTAAGGATAAGGCATTACTTTTGCCATAACATGGGAGATTTTTTAGACTACTTCAAAAATAAAAAAAACCTTGCCAATATCCTAATCCTGGGGATATTAATTTTGGCTCTCCCTTTAGGGATAAATCTGATTCGTCAGCAGCAGATCTTAAAATCGCGGGCCGCTGCAGACCCGATTGTGTTTACACAGAATGCGGTTTTAAAAAACGGACAATGGTTTGTAGTAGATCGGACAAAACCAATTTCTTTGGAAGTTACTTCTCCCTTAGGCCCCCCGCCCCCGGTTCCAGCAGCATCCCCCACCCCTCCACCTGTTACTCCACCGCCAGTTACTCCTCCACCTGTTACTCCTCCACCGGTTACACCACCTCCTCCACCAGTGACTCCTCCTCCAGCAGCGGTTACACCACAGCCGCGCGTTACCACCGGTCCTTGCGCAGGTCGCTCCCCTTGTGTCTTTGATTCCCGGACTATGTTCTACAATCCGGACGGTTCCAGAACAGAATCTATTACTGCCTATGGTAAATATTGGAACTGGAATAGCCCCAGCGCCGGAGTATTTAACCCGGATGGTAATAATGGCTCTGACCTGACATCTGTCTCCCGGTATGCCAGTGGCCCTTGCGCAGGTCGCTCCCCTTGTGTCTTTGATTCCCGGACCATGTTCTACAATCCGGACGGTTCCAGAACAGAGTCCATTACGGCTTACGGCAGGTATTGGAACTGGAATAGCCCCAGCGCCGGAGTATTTAATGCAGATCCAGCTAATGGTTCTGAGTTATCTTCTGTAAGTAGATATGCCAGTGGACCATGTAGTGGTAGGTCATATTGTACTTTTGACAGTAGGACCATGTTCTACAATCCGGACGGTTCCAGAACAGAGTCCATTACGGCTTACGGCAGGTATTGGAACTGGAATAGCCCCAGCGCCGGAGTATTTAATGCAGATCCAGCTAATGGTTCTGAGTTATCTTCTGTAAGTAGATATGCCAGTGGACCATGTGTCGGTATTTCGCCTTGTGTCTTTGATTCCCGGACCATGTTCTACAATCCGGACGGTTCCAGAACAGAGTCCATTACGGCCTATGGTAAATATTGGAACTGGAATAGTCCCAGCGCCGGAGTATTTAACCCGGATGGTAATAATGGCAGTGATTTGAGCTCTGTTGTCAGATATGGAGGTACTCCTGCCGGTGGACCCTCACCAGTCCCTGTAACTGTTGCTTCAGCTACTTTGAATGGACAATCGTTGGATTTGACTGGTGGAACAGCTCTCTCTACAACTTTAGCACTGCCGAGTGGAGCAACTTTTGTGGATGTTCCGGTAATTATTAATCTTTCCACAGGATCGCCGAGGAATCTTATTATCAGATTTAATTATCAGCCACAAGCTCCCCCAGCCCTTACCGGAATATGTGGTGATAAAGCTCCCGGAACTTGTGTCTTTGATTCCCGGACTATGTTCTACAATCCGGACGGTTCCAGAACAGAATCTATTACTGCCTATGGTAAATATTGGAACTGGAATAGTCCCAGCGCCGGAGTATTTAACCCGGATGGTAATAATGGCTCTGACCTGACATCTGTCTCCCGGTATGCCAGTGGCCCTTGCGCAGGTCGCTCCCCTTGTGTCTTTGATTCCCGGACCATGTTCTACAATCCGGACGGTTCCAGAACAGAATCTATTACTGCCTATGGTAAATATTGGAACTGGAATAGTCCCAGCGCCGGAGTATTTAACCCGGATGGTAATAATGGCTCTGACCTGACATCTGTCTCCCGGTATGCCAGTGGCCCTTGCGCAGGTCGCTCCCCTTGTGTCTTTGATTCCCGGACCATGTTCTACAATCCGGACGGTTCCAGAACAGAGTCCATTACTGCCTATGGTAAATATTGGAACTTTAACAGTGCTAATAATTGGGCTCCTATGAGTGGCAATGGTAATGATTTAACTTCCGTACCTTGGTATGCCAGTGGACCATGTAGTGGTAGGTCATATTGTACTTTTGACAGTAGGACCATGTTCTACAATCCGGACGGTTCCAGAACAGAATCCATTACTGCCTATGGTAAATATTGGAACTGGAATAGCCCCAGCGCCGGAGTATTTAACCCGGATGGTAATAATGGTAGTGATTTGAGCTCTGTAGGAAGGTATTCGCAATAATATGAAAAAATATATTTTACTATTTTCCCTAATTTTACCGGTATTTCTATTTATATTTTTGGTGAAAGCCTCAGGTGTATTTGCGCTTGGTAATGGTATTCCTGTGACTGATAACCCGCCTAATGCCAAGAGACCCTGTGACAATGCTTATACCTGGAAAGTGTTGCAGCCGGGAACAGATGGTGCCCCCTTGCTAGATGCCACTAGATTTGGCATGGGAAACGATGGACAAGGGAATGGTTGCTCTCAGCACTCTGATTGCCCCAAGAATACCTCTGATCCGTCAAATGTTGATCAAAATACCAGTAATTGGTGTTATGAGTTTGGTGTAGGAAACCGTTGTATCCAACTACGACATATACCAGGGGAAGTTTGCTCTGGCGGTGGAGGTGGAGGTGGAGGCGGCGGCGGTGGCGGTGGCGGTGGAGGTGATGGTGGTGGAACTTGCAGTATTGGGGGTCAGTCACCCGATATTGGTCCAACCTGTGCGGCCTGTTTAAGCTCTAAAACCTCTCCTACTAATGTCCCGTTGGTTATTACTAATATTAAAAATATGAATCCTACGAGTTTTAATGCTTGCAGCAATCAGCAGATTCTGAACAATTGGTGTAATGCTTTCGGAGCTACAGCGGCCCAGCAGTGTAATGAGTTAAAAACCGGAGTTTGTGCTATTTCTTGCGGTAATATTCCTAATCCTAGCCCGCGTTTAAGTCCGAGTCCAGGCTCTAGTTTCAGTCCAGGTACAAGCCCGAGCCCGGCAACTAATGTTCCTGCCCTTTCCTGTAATGTTTCCGGTCCTTCCACTATCACGAGCGGTAGTAGCGCAACTTTTACGGCTACGACCATTGATTCCAGAGTAAAAAGAATTAACTTCTTTTATGCTCTTGGGGGTGCCAGTAATGTTAATATAGGCACCCAGTGGAATACATTGGCCAATAGCAGAAATGCAGCTTGTCGGGCAACAGCTGGTGGTTGCACCGCAGAACTTCCTGCACCGGTAGGAACAGATAAAATTCTTCTGACTTGTAATGCTTTTACAGCAGATGTAGATGACCCATTCGCGGAAGATGCGAATAATCCGGCTGCCAGATGTACAGGTAATCCTTTGGCAATCGGTAAAACTCCAGCTAATCCCTATATTTCTCCAAATAATCAATACTATGCAGATTGTGGCGCCGGCAGTCGTAAAGAGGTTAGCCTAGTGGCAGCGCCTATTCCAACGCCAACCCCCACCCCTACTCCTCCACCCCCAACTGCTTTTACAACAGATTACCGAATTGCTGAGAATCCGACTGAGTTTACTCAGACTGGTCCAAATGGGTGGCAACCTTATAATACTGAACCAATTAGGATTGATAATTTTGAATTCAAGAGTAAAGATCCTGGTCCCAAATTTGTCTGGGTAGAATTTAAAGACACTAACGGTAAGATAGAAAGACGCGGCGCGCAGATCAAACTACTAGGTTCTGCTCCCTCTATTGCCAGTTGTTTTTTAAGCTTTGAGGGTAACAATACCATATTAAATTTAACAGCAGACAAAGAGAAAGGCTTTGGACCAATTAAAGGGATGATCAAAAGCGGTGAAACTAATTTAACCGGTCAAGTGCGGGAATGGAATAATGACAATATCCGTGTGGTTTGGCCAAATGCCCCGGAAGGACAAGCATTGTCTGTGTCTTTGACAAATTATGATGGACAATCAAATCCTGACGGCCAGTTTTGCGGTTCTATTTCGACTCTTGCTTTGGGGGCCAGGGTTTTTTGTAGGGCACCCTCTAATCACCAAACTGATAATGTAGATTTAACTCTAGTAGAAGATTTTGCAGGAGGCAAAAAGATTAAACAAAAGGTTAGCATTGATAAGGAAGGTCTTATCCAGGGTCTAACACAGAAATTAGAAGTAAACAAAAATTATATTCTGTCGTTAAAAGCTCCTAGATCGCTTCGAAGAACCGTATCATTTACGGCTGGAGAAGGTATCATCAATCAGTCTAATTTCCTTCTGCCGGTTGGAGATATTTTCCCGGCTGACGGTGGGGACGGCAAGATTAATAATATTGATCGAAGTGAATTAGTTCGCCAGTGGTCTCTTACTGCAGACGCAACAGGCAAATCCGGGGATTTCAACCGGGACAAAAGGGTTAATTCTATTGATTGGACCTGTATGAAGTATGATTTTAATCAATCAGATAATCCGGAACCGGGTGCTGGTGTTCAGTCCTCTCCTTTCCCCAGTCCCAGCCCAAGTGTAAATGTTAGCCCAAGCGTATCTCCAGGGATTTGATATAGCGGGCTGGTCACAACTATGTAAACTAGTTGTGACTGGTAAAAGGTTAGTAATTGTAGTACAAAGAAATTATGGATAATTTAAATGTGTATACAAGTAATCAGACAAATAATCAATCCGGTAGCCGGCGGTTATGGAGTCCTAAGATTATTTTCATTGTTTTAGGAATTGTAGTTTTAGCGGAAGTGATATACGCTGTTAAAATTTTAATTATGCCCACCTCCCCTTCCCCAGCTTCGCCTAAAAGTGTTGTTTCTTTACCGACAACAGCAAAAATTTCTTTAACTTCTGCCAAGTTAAATTATGCAGTTGGTGAGGTAATACCTGTGACTGTAGTAGTTGATACAGGTGGCCAATCCATTGACGGAGTTGATTTGATAGTCCGTTTCGATCCTAAGGCTTTGGAAATTGTACCGGGGTCCTTAGCTGCGGGTAAGATCTTCAGTGAATATCCGCTTCTAGCGGGGGATGCAAAAGAGGGTCTGATCTCTATTTCGGGAGTGAGCAGCGCAAATAACAGTTTTACTGGCCAAGGTGAATTTGCCGTTTTAAACTTAAAAGCAAAACTTTCCGGTAGGACTTCTTTAGTGATTGATTTTCAGAAAGACATGACCACTGCTTCTAATTTGGTGGGATCAGCAACATCCAAGAATGTTTTAGATACCGTGGATAATTTGGAGCTTCAGATACAATGAATAAATTTCTGCCTTTACTGCTTTTATTTTTTAGCTTTTTGTTAGTTTCACCTACTGCGGTTTTTGCCCAAACCGCCTCACTGACTCTGGGTCCGGCCGGTGGTACATTTAACCGGGGTTGTAATTTTTATCTTGCTGTTGAGCTTGATACCGGTGGTGCGCCCACCGATGGCACTGATGCCGTGCTTTTTTATGACCCCTCAAGACTAACTGTAACCTCTATTACTAACGGGACTATCTATCCTGAATATGCAGGAAATAGTATTGACTCACAAAGAGGCACGGTTTCTATTTCCGGCTATGTTGCTGCCGATACAAATTTTTCCGGTAAAGGCACTCTGGCTACAGTAAATTTTACAGTTCCAAATACCGCTCCTACCGGGGTAACTCAAGTTACCTTTGATTTTGATCCAAATAATAAGGCTAAAACTATTGATTCCAATGTGGTTATTCTTCAGGAAGGTTCAGTGCTGGATGTCTTAAATTCGGTAGTTAACGGTAGTTATGTTATTGGAACAGGAAGTTGTAATGCTCAGGCATCTCCTACACCGACTCCTAGACCCGGGACTCCAGGATCTACAGTAGTTGTACCTCCCGGAACTGTGGCTACAGGAGGACCAGGAGGACAAGGAACAGTGTATGGTACTCCTGCAGCGCAAGCTAAAACCCTTGATCAATTTGTTGACGGCACTGGTAAAGGACCGGGTACACCGCAACTAACCTTTACTTTGGCTATTATTGGGTCGGTTTTAACGGTTTTAGGAATTTTGGGATTGGCGCTACTTTAGTATGGTTCTTTCTGCTCTAATTACTGATTTTCTGGAATATTTGGAACTGGAACGTAATGTCTCGCAGCTTACCATCCGTAATTATGACCACTATCTAAAACGTTTCCTTGAATTTGCTGGTGACATCAACCCAAAAGACATAGACTTGAATCTTGTCAGGAAATACAGACTTTACCTCTCACGATGGACAGACCCTAAAACAAAAAAACCTTTGAAAAGGATTACCCAAAATTTTTTTTTAATTGCCCTGCGGGCATTTTTGCGCTACCTGGCCCGCCAGGATATAAAAACTCTATCTCCGGAAAAAGTTGAGTTGGGAGAAACGGAAGCGCGGCCCTTAAAGGTGTTGGATGATTCGGCTTTAAAGAGTTTGCTGGAAGCTCCTGATGTTACTGATAAAGCCGGTATGCGGGATAAGGCAATTTTGGAGCTTTTGTTTTCTACGGGACTTCGGGTTTCTGAAGCAGCTTCGCTAAACAGGGATAGTGTTAATTTAAGCCGACGGGAGTTTTCTATCGTGGGTAAAGGTCAAAAAGAACGGATTGTTTTTCTTTCGGATGAGGCAGTCGAATGGCTTGAGCGCTATCTGAATGTGCGTCAAGACACCTTTAAACCTTTATTTGTCCGTTTCCAGGGTCGTGTGGATCCGATTGATGAAGGTGCTGCAATGCGACTCAGTCCCCGCTCCATAGAGCGGATTGTAGAAAAATATGTAAAGCTTGTAGGATTATCCGTTAAAGCTACCCCTCATACACTCCGACATAGTTTTGCCACAGATTTATTAATCAATGGTGCTGATATCCGTTCAGTTCAGGAAATGTTGGGGCACACCAATATTGCCACTACCCAAATTTATACCCACGTTACAAATAAACACTTGCGAGATGTGCATAAATCATTTCATTCAGGCAACAAATAATCCAGCAATTGTTATTTTTTTAGCTTACCCAGATCTTTAAGCAGTGAGTTTAGGACAGCTCCGGCAATTGATAGAACAATTGCTCCCAGTATTGCCGGAACCCATCCGTTAATCGTAAATCCTGGTACAACAGCCGAAACTAAAAATAAGACCACCGCATTGACCACAAAGGCAAAAAGCCCCAAAGTTACGATTGTTAAGGGTGCTGTTATAAAGCTAAGTATGGGTTTGATAAAAGTATTAACTACTCCCAATACTATGGCAGCAAGTAAGGCTGCAGTGAAATCAGCAACAGCAAATCCCGGGACAATGTAGGCTGTCACAATTAGAGCTACCGCATTTAAAACTAGGCTCAAAATAATTTGCAAAATTATCACCTCCCCTCTTAATTAATAGTGAAACATTTTTTTGAATATGTCAATGTATCTGTTAAACTAAAATTGTGGATTTTATATTATGAAATATGGATTAACTACTCATCAGGCTAAGGAATTACTAAATAAATACGGTCCGAACCTGCTGCCCCAGAAACAAAACACTTCTGTTTTAAAAGTTTTACTCCGGCAAATTCAAAATCCGCTTTCTTTTCTCCTTTTAGGCGCCATAATTTTGTCTTTGATCATTGGCGATGAACTGGATGGCATTTTGATCGGAGCGATCCTGATTCTTAATACCGGTCTGGGTTTTTGGCAGGAATACAAAGCTTCAAAAGAATTGGAAGCTTTGCGAAGACTTGAGGTTGAATTCTGCCGGATTGAAAGGGATGGTAAACAAATTGAGGTTGCATCCGGTGGGATTGTCCCAGGCGATATCGTTATCCTTGAATCCGGAGACAGGATTCCGGCAGACGGGCAAATTTTGGAAAGTTATTCTTTGCAGGTTTCGGAATCAATTTTAACAGGCGAATCCTTGCCTGTAGCGAAGTCAACAAAAGAAGATGAGAATTTAGTGTTTTTTGGGACAACCGTTACTTCGGGTCGGGCAAAGATTGGTGTTTTACAAACCGGAATAAGAACTAAATTCGGGTCCCTGGCAGAAAGTTTGGCTAGTGTTGAACAGGAGCAAACTCCTTTTGAGCGGGCCTTGGCAAATTTAAGCAAAATACTGGGGTTGGTGGCGCTGGTAGTTGCAGCCCTCATTTTTATTTTAAGAATATTGCAGGGCTATGATATTTCTTCAATGGCCATATCAAGCATTGCTTTGATGGTGGCAGTGGTGCCGGAAGGGTTGCCGGCTGTCGTGACCATAATTTTAGCTTTAGGTATGCGCAAGATGTACCGGAAAAAGGCTTTGGTCAGAAAGATGATAGCGGTTGAATCTTTAGGTTCTGCGACCGTAATTTGTACGGATAAAACCGGGACTCTGACTAAAAATGAAATGAGAGTTCAGGAATATAAGATTGAAGAAGCTAAGAAAGCGGATCTTTTAAAATGCGCAGTAGTTTGTAATAGCGCCAGTTTAGTTTTGAAGGAGGATGGGGGTAGTTTTGATATTTTGGGTGACACAACCGAAGGGGCGCTTTTACTTTTTGCAAAAGATGAAGGCGTAGATATAGATTCTCTGAAATCAGGGGGCAAATTAATTGAGGAAATACCGTTTAATTTGGAAAAGCGGAAAATGACTGTTGTTTGGCAGGATGATAAAAAAAATCAGTTCAGTAAAGGCGCACCTGAAGTTATAATTGCAGAGTCTGGTTTATCTGAAGAGAACCGGCAAAAATGGGATTTAGAGTACCGGAAAATGGCGGAAAAGGGGCTTCGGGTTTTGGCATTTTCCAAAGACAGCGAGTTCTTGGGGTTAGTGGGGATTGCAGACGAGGTCCGTCCGGAGGTAAAAGATGCGCTGGTGTTAACTAAACGAGCCGGGATTAAAGTAGTGATGGTGACCGGAGACAATGAACTGACAGCCAAGGCAGTCGGAGAAAAAATCGGACTCTTATCCGAAGGAGATGAGATTTTGACAGGCAGCCAGCTGAATGATTTGACTGAGGAGGAATTCCTGCAGAGAATTAACAAGGTGCGGATTTTCGCCAGGATCACTCCGCAGGAGAAACTGCGAATTGTTAAAGCCTATCAAAGCTTAGGCGAGGTGGTGGCGGTGACAGGAGACGGGGTGAATGATGCCCTCGCCCTAAAACAAGCAGAGGTGGGGGTGTCCATGGGTAAAATCGGCACTGATGTTAGCAAGGAGGCCTCGGATATAATCCTGCTGGATGATAATTTTGCCACGCTAGTTTCGGCTGTTGAACAAGGGAGATTAATTTACAGCAATATCTTAAAAGTCGTCAAGTTTCTACTCACCGGTAATTTATCGGAGATGATCCTTATAGGAGGCGGCGCTATTTTGGGTTTGCCGGCGCCTCTTTTGCCTATCCAAATTCTGTGGATTAACTTTGTAACAGATGGTCCGCCGGCGCTGGCTTTAGGGTTTGACAGCGCATCTTCGCACCTGATGGAAACCACGCCCAGGAAGCGGCTTGGCTTATTGAGTCGTGATTCGCTGCGTTTTATCCTCCTCGGCGGTGTCAGCATATCCCTAATATGTTTATTAACTTTTTATTTTGTGTTTACTGCCTGGGGGCTTACCACGTCCCGTGCTGTCACTTTTACCGTTATGGTAGTTCTGCAGATGTTTTTGCCTTTTATAATGAGAAGGCACCACTCTATTTTGTCCAATAAAAAACTTTTTGTTTCGGTGGTAATTATCCTGGTAATACAACTTTTAATTATTACGATCCCCTCACTGCGGTCTCTCTTTAAAATCTAGATTAGATTGACAAGCAGAAAGCGCTCTTGTAGTATTTATAACACTCTGCCCTTCTTGTATGTCTGAAATACTTTTTAATGCTCCAGTAGCTTCCGGTGATTTAGTGTCCCAGGTAGATAATCTCCAAACCACTCTTGCCTCACTTAATCAGCAGGTAATTTTTCTTCAGGAGACGCTGGTGGAGAGGGATGAAAAAATAAAGGATCTGGAAAGTCAGCTTTCAGAGCGTAAGAATATGGAAAATCAGGAAAAATCACATACTGATAGTACCTTGACAATAGTTGGTGTCTTGATTAACCTGTACAAGTTCATTTTCCCGCCCGGAAAGGTCGTATGAGTTGGTTAGTAGTTTTGCTTCTTGCTACCTTAGATGAGGCTATTATTGAATATCTTGTGGGAAATATCCAGCCCCTTAGGTCTTATATTCCCCTATTTTCTTTGACTGTAGCAATTTTATTGACCTTTGCTTTTCAAGTTAGCTTATTTAATGTTCTTTTAGGAACAGAAATCAGGAGTCCTTTTTGGGAGTTTCTCCTTTCAGCTATCATCATTGCCAGATTATCAAATTATTTAAACGATTTAGCCCAAAAATTCCTGGGAAGTAAATGATTATATCCGCCCAGGTGTAATTGGAGAAGAAAGTAATGGCCATCCTAACGCCATTCTCGGTCGTGTCTCAATATCGATTTCTCCACTGTTTACTCTCTGAAAGAAGTCGGCCATGAACCTGCCATAAGTTTGTCCGCTTAAATCTCTAACTATTGAAGGTAAGCCATCCAATTCTCCTTTTAAATGGTCTATTGTACAGCCGAACTCTCCTTTTGTCGTTTTCTGCTGATTTTGAATGTCTCGCAGGACAAGAGAATACATGGAAAAAATGCCCATTTCTTGATCAAGTGAAACTACCTGTTTGTCTTGGACCAGTACACCTTCATCAATGTTGGCATCTGCCTGTTCATCTAAAAAATGTACTCTTAATGCTACCGCAGTATAAGCTGGGTATAAATTAACCACCATCCTGGCAGCATCCCAACCGCGCATTCCATAGACCTCAGTTTCATAAGGAAAATCCCTCATAAAGCGTATTCCTTCTCCATCGATATCTATTCGCCAATCAACAGGGGTTTTTAGAATCTCCTTAACAGTTTTATAGGGGTAATCACCAGGAAGCTCTCCTGACTCTTGAGCTATCACTATTCTCTTTTCTAGGGTACGTCTTTGTTCTGCCTCTTGTTTTTTCTGATCAGTTAAATACTGATGAACTTTAGCTTCTAGTGCAGCCTCTGGGTTTGAAGGAGATACCATAATTATTTAGGACAGCAAACTGGATATTATAAGATTAATTGTTAAAAGTCAAGGAATTTTTATATAGGTTTGCCGGCGAGGCCGAATTGCATCAGGTCCCTGGCAAAGCCGATTGCCTGATACGGCCAAGTAAAAACTACACTAAAGAATCCGGGTGAAAGAAACGCTAATCCCGGCCAACGGTAATAGATGGCAAAAGCGATAGTGAACACAACTCCCACCATAAAATAAATTATCCCCAAAGTAGACAGCAAAGACGATTTTTTCATGATTTTTTTATTCTTCTTTTTTAGTTTCTTTTTGTTCAGTTTTTTCCTTAGATGATACGACTGTGGCTGCTGCCACTTTCTCTCCTGTCCTTACTCTCATTAAAATTACACCTTGGGTTTGCCGTTGCAAAGTAGGTACTTCTGCCAGGTTCATTTTGATTAGTTGCCCTTTGGTTGAAGTTAACACTAGTGTATCCATTTTTCCGTCTACTGCCTGGGCGGTCACAATTTGCCCGGTTTTACTGGTAACTTGGGCAGCTTTCACACCTTGCCCTCCCCTGCCCTGTCTGCTCCAGGCTGAAAAAGCAGTCTTTTTACCCAAGCCGTTTTCCATGATCACCAAAAGTTGAGCGTCCTCCTGGACAAGATTAAGGGAAACGACTTCGTCATCTTTGCCGAGCCTGATACCCCTGACACCGGAGGTGTCCCGGTGGGTTGGTTTGACTTGGGCTTCAGTGAAGCGGATTGATTTACCAGCTTTTGAAACAATAATCAAATCATCTTTTCCGGAGGTGGCAGCTACCCAACCCAGTTCATCCCCGGAGTCCAGCTTGATTGCTACCAAACCACCTTTTCTGATATTGGCATATTCTGCAATTGAAGTCTTTTTAACCGTGCCTTTCTTGGTACACATGAAGAAAAACTGGGCGCTTTCCCCTTTTTGGCGGGTGGTGAGGACGGCCGTAACCTTTTCGTTCTGTTCAACATTAATCAAATTAACAATTGCCTGGCCCTTAGCAGCGCGCTGCGTTTCCGGAATTTCCCAGACTTTGATTTGGAATACCCTGCCCTTGTCGGTAAAAAAGAGAATGCTGTCATGAGTTTGAGTGTAAAAAATGTGAGATACTGCATCAGTTTCTTTGGTAGAAATGCCCATTACGCCTTTGCCGCCCCGCTGTTGGGTCCTGAAAGACATTGGGGCTTGGCGTTTGATATAGCCACCCTCTGTAATGGTAGCAATAGTAACTTCATTTGGCACTAAATCCTCTTCATTAAACTCCCCTATTTTTTGTTTATAAACTCGGGTTCTCCTGTCGTCTCCATATTTTTCTTTAATTCTTGTCAGTTCATCTTTAATAACTTTTAGGATTTTTTCCGGATGAGACAGTAAGTCTTCTAAATAGGCAATGGTTTCCCGTACCATCTTTAACTCATCTTCTATTTTTTGTCGCTCAAGTGCGGCTAACCTTCGAAGTTGCATATCTAAGATTGCCAGAGCCTGAATTTCTGTCAGTTTAAATTTAGCCATTAAATTCTGTTTTGCCGCATCTGCATCTTTAGATTTCTTGATTGTCTCAATAACAGCGTCAATATTATCAACGGCAATCTTTAAGCCTTCTAGAATATGCTCTCTTGCCTTGGCTTCGGCCAGTTCAAACTCCGAACGTTTCCTGACAACAACTTGCCGGTGATGAATAAATTCTTCCAGGATATGTTTTAGGGTTAAAAGATGAGGAACGCCGTCTGAGAGCGCAACTATATTGACATTAAAAACCGACTGCATGGCAGTGTATTTATAAAGACTATTTAAAATGGCTTGAGGTTTTCCGTCTCTTTTTAGGTCAAAAACAATCCTGACCATTTGTTTACGGTCAGATTCATCCCGCAAATCTGCAATGCCGTCCAGTTTCTTATCTTTAACCAGCTCGGCAATTCTGGCAATCAGGGTGGCTTTGTTAACTTGGTACGGCAGTTCAGAGACAATAATCTGCATTTTTCCCTGTGGGGTTTCATCAATTTCAGCTTTTGCCCGCATCACGATTCTGCCTTTTCCGGTAGCATAAGCTGCCAAAATTTCATTCTGGTCATAGATAGAAGCTCCGGTAGGAAAATCCGGGCCTTTGACAAATTGAATTAAGTCTTCAACTGTAGCTTCGGATTGAAAAGAGTCGCTAGTCGCTAGAGTCGAGAGTCTAGTATTTTCTTTTTCATCACTTGACTCTAGATTCTTAACACCTGACTCTTTTATTGGATGTTCAATCATGTAAACTAAGGCATCGCAGACTTCCCCTAAATTATGGGGCGGTATTTGAGTGGCCATACCAACGGCAATGCCGGAGGCGCCGTTTAGAAGTAGATTAGGTATTACAGATGGTAACAGTATTGGTTCTTGCATAGTGCCTGAGTAGTTATCTATAAAATTAACAGTGTTTTTGTTGATATCTCGCAGGAGCTCTTCTGAAATTGCCGAAAGTCTGGCTTCGGTATAACGCATCGCAGCCGGTGAATCTCCGTCAATTGAGCCAAAGTTTCCCTGGCCGTCCACCAACATATATCTCATGGAAAAATTCTGGGCCATTCTAACCATGGCCTCATATATAGGGGCATCACCGTGCGGGTGGAGGTTTTTCATAACCTCTCCGACTACGGCAGCTGATTTTTGAAAACGGGAGGTGTGATGTAGGCCCTGTTGGTGCATAGCATAAATAATCCTCCGTTGGACCGGTTTCAAGCCGTCACGGACGTCAGGTAAGGCCCGGGAAACAATGACTGACATGGCATAGTCGAGGTACGACTTTTGCATTTCTTCAATAATTGGGGCTGGTTGAATTTTGCCTATGTTACTCATTAGTTTGGGGTATAAAAAAAGGGACTAAACCCATGATTAATTATAATCTTTTTATATGGCTAATAACAAGATCGAAATTTGCTTTCAAGACCTATAGTTGATAGAATATATATTCTATGCGAATCGACGTAGATTTTTTTCATTTGAATTCCGAGGATGCTAAATTTGTGGCTTCCGGAATAAAAAAACGTCTTAGAGTTGATATAAGACTCTTAAACTTAGATTGTAGCCATATTAATCCCCGGAGACCGTTCATTGTTTTTAATGGCGATGGTTATCTACACCATCTAACGAGAAGAATAGTGAGAGAATTAAGCAACAAAAGAAGAGCGATCCAGCTTCCGTCTTTTTCATATTTACACATTGATGGTCATGATGATTTAGACCTCATTGATGGAAATAACAATACACACAGAAGTTTTGTTCAGGGCATAGTGGATGATCAAAGCTCTGATGGGGTATATCTTCTAGAAGAAGGACTGACAGGAAAAAGAAGGAGTTATCCTGCACTCTTAACGCCAAAAATAGAATCACACCGGCTTGATTGGAATAAAGATCCCGAAGATGCAAAGCAGAATGAAGTATATGTCAGCATTGATCTTGATGTTTTAGATAAAGGCTCGGGTATCCATCATCTTTTCCCCCAATCTCCAATTGGTTTTGATATGTCAAGGTTGCTATGGAATATTCATTCTTTAGGACAAAAATATAGATTTATTGGAATTGATTTAGTTGGTTTTTCAACAAAAGGAGCTTCGAAAGAATATTTGGAAACATCATTGGATAATATAGCGCGAGTTACAGGATTAATTTGCAAGGATTTTTAGGGGGATATTTCTTAGTCCAAGTGCGCCAGGCTTCCCTGTTTCTGTATAAAGGAAAATCTTTTTCTTCGACCCAGTGTAGTTTATCTGGGTTTTTAATGCGATCTATAAATATTTTTCCATCCAGATGGTCAATCTCATGTTGAAAAATCCTGGCTGTATAACCTGACCGCTTTTCTTCTACAAATTTGAGGCTCCCCCCTTGGGGTGTCAATATAAATGCTTGAATTTTGATAGAGGTTGGACGGGAGACTATTCCGCAAATTCTGCCTGTAGAGTAACAACCTTCATACCACTCCCCTAGCCTTTTGGATTTCCAAGTTATTCTTGGGTTAATGTAAACTCTTAAATCTCCTACTTTTCCTTTCCCGTTAGCTTTTACATCTACTAAAATAATTCTTTTAGAGATTCCAATTTGAGGTGCAGCCAGTCCCACCATGATAGGTTTGTTTTTATCTTTTTGTTCTCCATATGCCACACTGAACATAGTCTTAATTATTTCTTTGGTGGGGGCTGAATTGATTTGGTCCGGAGGAATCTCCTCCGCAATTTCTCTTAAGCGCGGGTCATTTGGTTTTAGAAATTTTACCTTCATTAAACTCGTCTGATTTTTTTTCTTAAAAATTCTACTGAATAGTTAAATAGATATCTGGGATAGTTTATTATTAAATCCTGGGCATGCAAATATTCAAAATCCACTCCGCCAAAGCCTCGTTTAAATAGAGAGAGCCCTGAGAACCTGTGATCCTTATCTCCCTCAGGTGCTACACCCCAAAAATTATATCTTTTTAAACCTCTTTTTTTGGCCTCTTTAATAGCTTCCCATTGAATAAGATAGGCACCCGGATATTTTCTGCCGTCTTCAGCGCTGGCTCCGTAATGATAGGCAGCTTCTGCTCCGTAAAAAATAATAAAAGCTTGCGCCAATAGTTTATTTCCTAACTTAGCGCTATATAAAATTGCCTGATTATTTTCCAAAAAAACTTTAAATTGTTCAGATAAAAATTCGAAGGAAAACGGTACGAATCTTTGCCTCTTGGCAGTTTGCAGTTGTAAGTCATAGAATTTTTTAATAGTTTTTAAGTCACTATTTGTTTCAATTTTTATTCCTAAAGAAAGTGCCTTTTTAGTTTCGTACCTGGTGGCTTTTCTCATGTTGGCAAGAAGCTGTTCCTCTGTTGGGGTAATATCCAGTTGAGAAGTTAATTCTGCATGTAAGTGCATCGGGGCATTGATGAAGCCGAATCTTTTAAATAGATTTTTTGAAAAATCATTGGACTGCAGTTGAGGCCTGACTCTGATAAAAACGCACCCTTCTTTCTTAGCAATATTTCTTATTTCTTTTACAAAAAGATTAATTAAGGTTTCATCTTCCCAATCAATAATGGGGCCTCCGGGAATAGTTAAATATTTGCCTCTTTTGGCATTTTCCACCACAGATAACATTACACCGATTAGTTTATTATTCTTTATGAACCCGTTTCTTTGTATTCTGTGACCTAGGGCTTTATGAAACTCTCCCCAATACCAGGATTGCAGAAAATTTGCCTCTTGGTGTTGAGACAAAAAATCCTCCCAAACTTTTTTACTGGTAATTTCTGTTATTGTTGTTTGAGCCATTGGTTGATTAACTCCGAAATTTTCTTTGCATCTTGTTTTGAAACATTTTTATGGGTGGGTAAATTTAAAATCCGGTCAGAAATTTTCTCTGCATTCGGACACTCCCGATTGTAATTGGTTTGCGACATATATCTTTTTGGAGCAATTGGAGCATCATACCAAATATCGGAGACAAAAATATTTTGTTTTTTCAGGAAATTTATCAGATCCGTTCTACTGTCAACAAGAATTGGGAATCTTAAGTTCGTAGAGTTGGGAAGATTTTTTTCAAGTTTAGAAAATAGAACTTTTTTATCAATACTTTCGTAGTAGATAGAGGCGATTTTTCTTCGATGATTTAAATTATTTTCTAAATTGCTAAATTCACCTTTGACTAAATTGCAATACCAAGGGGCAATGGTAGTGGGTGTTGAGCTGTTGTCCATCGGTTTTGACAGGAGGTTAAGTGTCTTTAAAATAGCATGGGTGATTTTCCCCAAGCCAAACGAGTAAGTACTTCTAATAAAATATGTAAAAGCCGGATACCAACGGTCTTTTATTTCATCTTTTTCTCTTAGGTTACCAAAGCTTGATAGCTTATCCTGGTATTTTTTGTTTCTTACTATTAAAGCCCCGCCGGAAACCGCATCGATTATTTTATCCTGACTGAAAGATAAAACTGTAAAGTCTCCCACTCCCCCAGCCTTAACATTGTTTTCATATATTGTCCCCACGCTGTGCGCCAAGTCTTCTATCATGATAATACTATTTTCTTTACAGATTTTGCTAATTTCCTCTACCCTTCCCGGGTATCCCAAAGTGTTTTGAATAATGACTACTTTAATTTGCGGATTTTTTTTCAGTACATTTTTTAGTTGTTCTGGTGAGAAATTTAAGTCTTCTTTTTCGATATCTAGGTATTCAATATTTAGTCCGGCATTTGCTGCTGCCTGGTAAACGGCAAAGCAGGTAAAACCATTTATAGCTACAAAAGTTTCTTTTGGTAGATCTAAAATCTTCAAAGCTATTTCTATGGCTTGTCTTCCTTTGTAGGTCAGGATCACCTCTCCGTCAAATTTTTCTGATAAAGTTTTTTTAAGTTCTGTTCTATATTTTTTATTGTTGGAGAAAAATAAGGCCTTAAAAACAGAACTTAAATCGTAATTGGATCCCAGAGAATTAAAAATGTTCATTTAATTTCCTTTAAAATTGTGTTTACAACTTCATCAACGTGAGTAAACTGAGGCGAATGTTTAGCAGATTTGATGATGTGTAATTTAGAATCCTTGATTAGTCTGTGCATTAATTTTCCATCTGAAATTGGTGTAGTTTTGTCATCCTCTCCCCAAATAATCAGGGTGGGAATTTTTACTCTGGTTAGAGACTCTGTTACATCAAAATTAATTAGATTAATCATAGTTTGTCTGACAAACGGCGGCGCTTTTTCGTAGTCGCTTTCCCGGGCAATCTTGTACAAGATTTTCCTCAGGGAATCGGATTTAGTAAATTTTTTACCAATACCGGCAAGCGATTGAAAGATAAGTCTTTTAAGTTTGATTGGCAGTTCGTTATGATAAATTCCGGCACTGTCCATTAGGATTAAATGATTGATCTTCTCCGGGTATTTAGTTGCAAATGCCAGTAAAATCCTCCCCCCGTTTGAATGGCCAATTAGAATTACTTTATTATTGCCTATTTTTCTGTTAAGCCACTGGACATAATCATCTATATCCCAAACAGCTTCTAATTTTTCAGTAAGCCCGGGAATTTTAAGGAGTTCTGTGTCAAAACCGTTATCTTTTAGAGAAGTAATAAATGGGTTCCATTTCTCAGTTGAATAGGCCCATCCGTGAAGGATGAAAGTTTTGTTTACAGTCCCCACTTTTGTCTCCTCTTTTGCCATACTCGCTCCCTTCTGCAGAGTTTGTTGATATCTTCTTTATTTTTAAGTAAATGTTCAATTACACCTTCTAAAAATCTGGCTCCTTTGAAAAACAGGATTTCTCCTCCGCTGGTATTGTTTTTCAGGTAGTCCAAGACTTCTTTTGGGGTAAGAAAACTCTCAATCGGCAACCTGGGACTAATTTCTTTCAAAGCCGGTAAAGTATGCTTTAATACTCTTGGTCCCATTAAAATTACTTTATCTAATTTAGAGCCGGCAAGCAATTTAGCCAGGTTTTTATGTTCGGTTTCCTCCTCTTTTCCGAGTTCTACCATGTCGGAAATAACAGCCCATTTCATTTTACCGGGATATAATTTATACATATTTAAGGCAGCTTCCATAGAAGCAGGAGTAGCGTTATAGCTGCTGTCGATGATGGTAGTATTTTTGATGCCCGTAAAAACAGAGCTTCTGCCTGGTGGTAAAGTGAAATTACCAAAATTATTAACAGCTTTTGCATTAAGATAGTTTAGTAATAAATCGGTAGCTTGGATAGCATAAAAGGTTTCTTCCGGTAGCAGAAATTTGAAGGAATATTCCTTATCTTTGATTTTAAATTGTGTGGCGTTTTCTGAAATCTGGTATTTTTGTAGATTATTTTTCCGGTAAATCTCACTAATGGTTGCTTTGGTTCTGGGTAATTGTTTGGTTATTAAATTATTGTCCCCATTAATAATGGCATAATTTTGGCAATACTGTAAAAAGAAGCCAAACTCAAAAGCAATATCATCTAAAGAGCGGAAATTAACACTGTGAGTTTTAGAAACAGACAGCCAAATTGTCACATCAGGTTTCAGCAAAGACCCTAGGAATTTTCCTTCTTTTGGTCTGTCACAGTCTGCTTCTACTACGTATATCTTTTGTTCCGGTGGTGATTTAAAAGCTTTAAAAGAAGCCAGCAAAAATAAAAATGGCCACTCAAGCAAGCTTAGGCTTTTTCTCTGGAGACCTAAAATATCAAAAGGGATGCCATAAGTGCTATTGGCAAAGTGAGAATATTTTGCACTCTTTCCCAGTTGAGATTCAATTAGATGTAGAAGTGTAGTTTTGCCATTAGAGCCTGTGATAACAATAATCCTGGGTTTCCAAAAAAAAAGTTGAATCTGGGCAAAAAACCTAAAATAATAAGCTATCGGAAAATATAGAGCCCGTTTAATTTTATTAATCATTCTGAAGCTAAATTATAACTTAAAATGGTCTTAATAGCATCTAAACCTTCGAGAAGGTATAATTTAAGGCACGAATGGATTTTAATGAGCTTCGCAAAAAACATAATCAGTTGGTTTATGAAGGATTTCAGATTTTGCCTGAGAATGGAAATCTAAAGGTAATTTTTGATTTTCTTCTTGCACCTGATATTAGATTTAATCCTGTTATAATATTCCCAAATTTTTCTCAGGAAAGGGTTAATGAGATTGATTCTCAGGTTTTGGCTAATCTGGTGTTTAACATAGGGATGGTTGAGCTTTTAAGTTACTGGAAAGCTGCCTGCCCACCGCAAATTATTATTAAGGCAGGTTTTTTGGATCAGGATCAAATTGCCTTTTGGAAAAACCTGCTGGTTAAAGGATTGGGAGAATTTTTTTATAATAACAAGATCGATTTTACCCGAAAAGATTTAGTGGAGTTTAAGGTTGAAAGCGCAGAAAGCTTTAGTCTATACGAGTGTGAGTTAAGAGATAGAGATCTAGTATTGGTTGGTGGAGGTAAAGATTCGTCTGTGACGCTGGAATCTATCAGTAAAAAGGGAAAAGAATTTCAATGTTTACTCCTAAATCCTACTGAAGCAGCAGTAAAAATTGCGAAAGTTGGCGGTTGCGAAAATCCGATTATTGTCAAAAGAACTATTGATCCTAAGCTGCTTAAATTGAATGGGCAAGGCTATTTAAACGGCCATACGCCCTTTTCCGCATACCTGGCTTTCTTATCTACTTTGGCCGGGGTTTTATATGATTATAAAAATCTGGTGGTTTCTAATGAGGCCTCCTCCAATGAAGGAAATGTAGTCTGGTTAGGCCAGGAGATTAATCATCAATATTCCAAGACAAGCGAATTCGAGCAGGATTTTAGGTATTATTCCAAGAATTATCTATCTTCTTCTGCAAATTACTTTAGTTTCTTAAGAAATTTAGGAGAACTGCAAATAAGTGAAAAGTTCTCTAAGATGGAGAAATATCATAAGTTATTTAGAAGCTGTAACAGCGGGTCAAAACAAGGGGTTTGGTGTGGTAAGTGTCCAAAATGTGTATCAACCTATCTTCTTCTTTATCCTTTTTTGGGTCAAAAAACTGCAGATATCTTTGGAAAGGATTTACTGGAAGACGAGAAATTAATACCGGTTGTTCGCGGTTTGCTTCGCGAGAATAACCAAGTGAAACCATTTGAGTGTGTGGCTACAGTTAATGAAATTAAACTTGCAATTTCTTTAGGAATTAAAAGGGCCAAAAAAGACGGGCAGGAAATACCAAAAATTTTACAGTCCTTTCAAAAAACATTGATTTTAGGATTCGGGAGGGAAGGAAAATCCACTCTTGATTACTTTAAGAAACAGAGTCCAGATATAAAAATTGGTATTGCCGATCAAAGTGACGGAGAAGATTATTTAGAAAAAATAAAAGATTATGATCTGATCATAAAATCTCCCGGTATTCCCTATCTTCCGGAAATAAGAGAAGCTAAAAGGCAAGGAAAAATTATTACCTCTGCTACCCAAATTTTCTTTGAAAATTTTAAGGGTAAAATTATCGGGGTAACCGGAACTAAGGGTAAAAGTACAACAGCTTCCCTGATTTATGAAGTGCTGAAAAATGGCGGGTTAGACGCGTATTTGATAGGCAATATTGGCAAACCTGCTTTGGATTTACTAAATAAGCTTGGTGAGAATTCTATTGTGGTTTATGAGCTATCTTCTTTTCAACTGGAGGACTTGGAAAAAAGCCCGCAATGGGCAGTTCTTACTAATATCTATCCCGAACATTTAGATCACCATAAGGATTTTTCTCTTTATATAGAGGCAAAAAACAATATTACTAAGTATCAAACAAAAAAAGATTACCTGATTTACAATGCTGAAATTCCGGAATTGAAGATTATTGCCAAAGGAAGCAAAGCTCAAAAAATTCCTTTTTCCAAAAAAGATCAGAGAATAGTTTCAGGTTTAATACACAAAGATACCATTCCCCTTTTAGGAGAATTTAACCTTTTGAATGTGGTACCAGCCATAATTATAGGTAGGTTATTTAAGATTACGGATACTAAAATTGAAGAAGCAATCATAAATTTTAAGCCACTTCCTCATCGGTTGGAATTTATTACAGAAGCCCAAGGAGTCAGGTTTTATAATGATTCACTCTCTACTATCCCGGAGGCCACAGCAGCAGCATTATCAGCATTAGGTGAAAATGTCGAAACTTTAATTGCCGGCGGGTATGACAGAGGTTTAGACTTCTCTGTTTTGGGTCAGGCAATTGCCAAGTCAAAGATAAAAAACCTGATCCTGTTTCCGGACACTGGTACAAAAATTTGGAAAGTTGTGAGTTTGAAAATTAAAAATTTAAAATTGAAAATTCGGAAATTCGATACTGACAGTATGCAGAATGCAGTAGAAATTGCATTTAAACGTACTAATCCAGGCAAAATAGTTCTCCTCTCCCCTGCTTCAACCAGTTTTAATTTATTTAAGGATTACGAAGATCGGGGAAATCAGTTTAAGGGTTGGGTTAAAAAGTTAGGTACTAACTAGTTCTCTTGCTAATTTATCGGTGTCTCCGGCGCTCATGAAAAAGACAATATCCCCTGTTTGAATTTCCGGTTTGATTTTTTCCAGAGCATTCGTGACATTTCCTAAATATGTAACAGTGCGTTTACTAATAGCATTTACCAGTTCCTGGCTGGATGTCAGGCCGGTATCTATCTCTCTTGAAGGATAAATATCCAGGATAAAAGTTTTAAAATTCGAGCGTTGCGAGAATTTCAAGCTTTGCTTAAGAGATTCATCTCGCAAGCTTTGCTTATCTGCCGGAACTTCCCGGAAGACTTTGACAAAATCATTAAATAAAGCTTTGGTTCTGGAAAACATGTGTGGTTGATAAACCAGTAAAATTCGCTCCTTTGGGAACTTTTCCCGGACAGCCTCCATGGTTTTAGCTATTTCCGTCGGATGGTGGCCAAAATCAGAATATACTTTTGCTCCATTGTATTCCCCGATATATTCAAACCTTTTGCTAGCTCCGGTAAAACTAGCCAAACTTTGCTTAATGATTTCCGGCTCAATCCCCAAAAGCAATCCAACCTGCATGGCAGCTTTGGCATTTAACCGGTTAAATGCCCCGGGGATTTGTAAGTTTATACTTAATTCATTTCTTGTATAGTCAAGATATTGCACATTTGTCCCACGATCGGAGGACGTTTGTGATCTTGGTTCCTTCATTACAATCTTAATTACTTCGGCTGCACCGGGGTCAGTCAGGTTGGATACTACAGTTTTTTTGGTCTGCAGTAAAAATTTCTTGAAACTTTCTTTAACTGCTTCAAAATCCTTAAAGTATTCCGGATGGTCCATTTCTATATTGGTAACAGCTGCGATATCCGCTTTTATTGGCAGGAAATTATCATTAAATTCATCTGCTTCAATAACAAAATACTTGCTTTTACCAATTCGGTAATTTGTTTTCCATTTTGGGATGATTGCTCCCAGGAGTACTGTGGGATCTAATCCGGCATCTTCCAGAAGACCGGCAATCATAGCAGTGGTGGTGGTTTTGCCGTGAGTGCCGCAAACCGCGATCACAAATTTGTCCTTTGTCAGATATTGGCCTACAAATTCCTGCCAAGTGAGAACGGGAATATTTTTTTCTTTGGCTGCCAAAAGTTCAGGATTATTGGGATCCAAAGAAAAAATAGCCGGAGTGACTGCCAGGATATCTACGTTTTCCAGATGGACTGGATCATGACCGGCCAGTAACTGGTCTGGCTTAAAAAGTGTGGTAAACTCATTTTGCGGTTGCAAATCACAGCCGGTGACTTCAAAACCCTGGGCTTCTGCAATCGCAGCAGCTCCTGAAGCTCCGCTCCCCCCTATTCCCAAAAAATGAACTCTTGTAGCCATATTAGGCTATATTATATGATTTTCAGTTTTCAAAAACCAGACAGAACATTAGTGCGACTTCAAGTTCTAGTACAAGTACTTAATAAGTAGATTGACAAACAGAGGTTCAGGTGTTAGAGTATGAAGAATGTACAATTTTACAAGGTTTGAGAGGCGTAGCAGCAGGATTGAAAATAGAATTTCTATCACAAAAAATTATGATTTTGGGTTACCATCCGGATTCTACAGAGAAAATGGTATTTCAAGTTATCAATACGCAGTTTTTTTCTTTGATGATTCAAAAAAAACGATCGGACTTTTCTTTACCAATAATAAAAAAGAAAAAGGATCACATCGTATTTCTCATACAAATAAGATGATGGGGGCAAGAATAAGTGCAACTGCGTTTTTAAAGTCGCATGGCATTGAACCAAGCTCCTATAGTGGTCTTTATGAATGGAAAAAATATGAGGACAGCATTATAGGAACCTTATATGTTATTGAGCTTGGAAAAATTAAAGTGAGGTCTAAATGACAATTTTTGGGATCGATTTAAGTAATCTAAAGCAAATTAAACCAGAACTCAAAATTAAAATTTTAAATTTTAATATAGATAATCGCAAAATAGTTTTAGTTGAGAAGAACAAGAAAAGCGCGGCTAAAAATAAATTAATCAAACAAAGAGAATTATTAGATATCTAAGGTGGCCATCTTGGCATGAGTTTGGATAAAGCGTTTGCGGGGTGGGACTTCATCTCCCATGAGCATGGTAAAAACTTCATCTGCTGCCGCAGAATCTTCAATAGTCACCTGTTTTAAAACCCTGTTTTCCGGATTCATAGTGGTTTCCCAAAGCTGGTCCGGGTTCATTTCTCCCAAACCTTTATAACGCTGGATTATAATTCCGCTCATTTTAACTTGCCCGTCTGCTTCCGGAACTACTTCACCTGCGGGGACTACATTGTCTGTTTTAGCAGCGGTTTTCCCGGCCCGCATTTGTTTTAAAATTCCGTCCCTTTCTTCATCTGAGTAGGCATAGTGAATCTCTTTACCTTTTTGTACTTTAAAAAGCGGCGGTTGGGCTATGTACATATAACCTTTGTTGATTATTTCCGGTAAATACCTGAAGAAGAAAGTCAGAAGTAGTGTCCGGATGTGTTCGCCGTCAACGTCTGCATCTGTCATAATAATAATCCGGTGATATCTGGTTTTGTCGTAGTCGACTGTGTCACCTATTCCTGTACCCAGCGCAATAACCAAACACTTAATTTCCTCAAATTCTAAGATCTTATCAAGTCTGGCTCTTTCCACATTTAAAATTTTTCCCCTAAGAGGTAAAATAGCCTGGAATTTTCTGTCCCTGCCTTGTTTGGCGCTGCCTCCGGCTGAGTCTCCCTCGACTATATACAGTTCGGATTCTGCTGCATCCCTATTTTGACAATCAGCTAATTTTCCGGGTAAAGCCATGCCTTCCAAGGCGCCTTTTCTGATAACCGCATCTTTGGCAGCTCTCGCTGCAGCCCTGGCTCTGGCTGCCAGGAGGACTTTTTCCATAATCCGTCGGGCATCGGTTGGATTTTCTTCAAAGAACATATCCAAGCCGTCTTTTACCGCTTGGGAAACTAAGGGTTGGACTTCTGCATTGCCCAATTTTTCTTTAGTTTGTGATTCAAATTGGATTGCATCGGAGTCCATCTTGATAGAAATAACAGCTGTTAAACCCTCCTTAATATCCTCACCGGTTAAGTTTTCATCTTTTTCCTTTAAGGCTTCAATTTTTCTGGCATAGTCATTGATGGCGCGGGTTAAGGCAATTCGGAAACCTGTTAAATGTGAGCCGCCTTCTGTAGTAGGCACCACATTGGCAAAGCTTTCCACATTTTCATTAAAGCCGTCGTTATATTGGATGGCTGCTTCGATATCTACTCCTGCAATCTCTTTGTGAATTAAAATTGGTTCCGGGTGAATGAGTGCTTTATTTCTGTTTAGGTGTTTGATTAGGGTTGCCAGTCCTGATTGGAAGTAAAAATGTCTGGTCTGATTAGAACGCTCATCGAAGATGTGAAAAAAGATTCCTGCTACGAGGTAGGCTACTTGTTTAACCTGTTTTTCTAACCTGTCAAACTCAGGGGTGATGGTAGAAAAAATTGTTTCGTCCGCCAAAAAAGTCACTTTAGTACCGCTTTTTACGTCCCATTTAAAATTAGTTTTAAAAGGAAGAGTGGGACTCTCTGGAACAGGCGCTACTTTACTTTTCGCCTTACCTTGTGAGTATTCCTGGAAATGAGCTTTTCCTTCTCTTCTGACCTCTGCCCTTAAATATTTGGACAGCGCATTAACTGCCGAAACTCCTACACCGTGTAAACCTGTTGAAACTTTGTATCCCCCATCTCCAAATTTACCTCCGGCATGAAGAGTGGTCATAATCACTTCAAGCGCTGATATACCGACTTTTGGGTGGATTTCAACCGGAATGCCTCTTCCGTCGTCAGCTACTGTAACGTAATTTTCTTCATGTAAAACTACCCAAATATTTTTGGCATGGCCAGCCAAAGCTTCATCAATGGAATTATCTACGACTTCCTTTACAAGGTGATGAAGGCCCCGCAGATCCGTGGACCCAATATACATGCCGGGACGTTTTCGGACCGGCTCTAAACCTTCTAAAACCTGAATTTGTTCTGCGGAGTATTTGCTCGATTGTGGCATTGAGGCATTATATTATCATATTTTCTGAGGCATAACCAGCATTAGATATTCCAAAATTGCCCTGATGTTGACATTTTGTTTGGCCCACTCTTCTGCTTGCAGGAGTTTTGATAAAAAACTACTGTTGTTAGGTAAATCCTGGTGAAAATAAAGTATTAATGCTTTTAAAAATTCATCTTTGTTTTTCAGTTTTTCAATATACCCAAACCTTTCTTCTGTGTTGGCTGAAAGTAATTTTTCAATATCTTTGGTGAATTCTAACTTTGAGTTGGGATTGGACGTAGAGTCTTCTAATCGGATAATTTGGCAGCGTGAAAGGATTGTTGGCAAAAAATTGGCATCTGAAGTAGCTCCTAAAATTAAAGCTGCATCCTCCGGCAATTCCTCTAAGGTTTTTAACAGGGCATTCTGAGCCTCAATGGTTAACGGCGATGCATTTTCTAAAACAACCATCCTGCCTTTGGCAGAGTATGGTTTTAAGGAGAAATGCTCCTTTATCTTTCTGGCTTCTGCAATCCCGAGTTTTTCTCCATCTTTGATATAGAGTAAATCCGGGTGATTTGTATTCCCACTCGTTAGGTGGGAAGCTAATATTTTTTTAATCTCCTCTACCCTTTTTTCGATGCTGGATGAAATCAAAAGCCTTGCAATCACAGAGAGATTTTAACATAATGGGTATATGCCCAATATTCCTGCCCCAAGTATAAAAGATTTATCTTTAGAAGATATCCTTTTTCGGGAAAAATTTCTAACCGCTGATCAACTCTCCTCCATAAAGCTTGAAAGTATCAATTCTGGACAGCCAATTGAGAAAATTATTCTCCAATATAATTTGGTGCCACTTGATAAAATAACCGAAGCTAAAGCGCAGACTTTAAATATCCCCTATATTAAGCTTGAGGGTAAGGCTATTGCGTCAGATATTTTAAACCTTGTTCCCGAAGCCGCAGCGCGTCGCTACAGGATAATTCCATTTGAGAAAAAAGGAGAAGAACTTTGGGTGGCAATGGCAGATCCTTTGGATATTCAGATCAGCCAGTTTGTGGAAAAGCGGGCAGGTTTTCGGGTCAAACCATTTTTGGCGCAGGCTGATGATATTCTTAAGGCCATTTCAGATCAATATTCACAAAACCTGACTTCTGAAGTAACTTCGGCCTTAAAAGAAGTAGCAGCGGTTAAACCGGAAGAAGAGGTGCAGGTGGGGCCGGAAATTTTACGAGAGGCTCCTGTTTCCAACATCATAGACCAACTTTTGGAATATGCATTAAAAACTAGGGCATCTGATATTCACATTGAGCCTCAGGAAGATCGAACCAGAGTAAGGTATCGAATCGACGGGATCCTGCAGGAAAAAATTCTTTTGCCAAAAGGAGTACACGATGCGTTAGTCTCCAGGATTAAAATTCTCTCGGTTTTAAAAATTGATGAAAAAAGATTGCCTCAAGACGGCAGATTTACCTTTACCTATGGAAAAAATATTGTGGATTTACGTATCTCTACTGTGCCGACTATTTTTGGGGAAAAAGTGGTTATGAGGTTGCTACCTAAATCCACGGGGGCACCGTCGCTTCTTGAGTTAGGACTTCGAGGTAATTCCCTGAAGAATTTGGAAAGTCAACTTATGCGGCCTCATGGAATTATCTTAATGTGTGGTCCAACCGGCAGCGGAAAAACCACAACTCTTTACTCCATCCTGACTAAGATTTCTACTACAAAAGTAAATATAGTGACGATTGAAGATCCTGTGGAGTACCAAATCCCCGGTGTTAATCAGGTGCAAGTCAATACACAAGTAGGGTTAACTTTTGCATCAGCTCTTCGAAGCTTCCTCCGGCAAGACCCTAATATTATAATGGTTGGTGAGGTTAGGGATACCGAGACTGCAGATTTGGCTATTCAGGCAGCTTTGACCGGGCACCAAGTTTTTTCAACTGTGCATACAAATTCTTCTGCAGGAGTTCCGCCCAGGCTTTTGGATATGGGTGTTGAACCGTTTTTACTGACTTCTGCTTTAAATGCAGTTGTGGGGCAAAGAGTGGTTCGGAAGATTTGTTTACATTGCAGGATAGAATTTAATGCCGCGCCGGAAGTAATCGAAAATATCAAATCGGTTTTAGGAAAGTTTTTGCCTGCTTCGCAGCGAGGCGAGCCTAATTCCGCCTATACAGCTTTAAAGCTTTTTAAAGGAAAAGGTTGTCCTAACTGTGCAAATACCGGTTATCTGGGAAGGATTGGTATTTATGAGGTTCTTACTATGTCGGAACAAATTACCAAATTGGTATTAGAGCACGCCTCATCCGGGACTATCGAACAAGCAGCGATTGCCTCAGGCATGGTTACTATGAAGCAGGATGGATATTTAAAGGTGTTGGAAGGGATCACCACTATGGAGGAGGTCCTTCGGGTAGCGCAAGACTGATATGAATATTCAACAATTATTGGATTTGACCATTACCAGAAATTCTTCGGATTTACACTTGTCAGTCGGATTTCCACCAACTCTTAGGATTCATGGCGAACTTATTCCTGTACCCGGTGAGGTTGCGACTACTCCGGAACAAATTGAAAGCTTGATTAAGCCTTTACTTTCAGAGATACAATTAAATATCTTTAAACAAGTTTTTGAGCTTGATTTCTCCTTTGAATTTGAAGGACGAGCCAGGTTCAGAATTAATTTATTTAGACAGAAGGGTCACCCCGCAGCAGCTTTGCGGCTTATACCTTATAGAATACCATTAATTGAGGATTTAGGTTTTTCGCCGGTTGTAAATAAATTAATTGAATTGAGGCAGGGTTTTATTTTAGTTACAGGACCAACCGGTCACGGTAAATCTACAACTCTGGCATCGTTTATCAACCAAATTAATAAGACCAGGGCTGCGCATATTATTACTGTGGAAGATCCGATTGAATATGTATACCCTCCGAGTAAATCACTTATTGAACAAAGAGAAATGTATTCTGATACCAGATCTTGGGGAAATGCCCTCCGCTCGGCTCTGCGGGAGGATCCGGATGTAGTCTTAATCGGAGAAATGAGAGATTTAGAGACTATTTCATCGGCAATGACTATTGCGGAAACCGGCCATTTGGTTTTTGCCACCCTGCATACTAATTCGGCAGCGCAATCCGTAGATAGAATTATTGATGTTTTTCCTGAAATACAGCAGCCTCAAATTAGGCTTCAACTGGCTTCAACTCTGGAAGCAATTTTGTCGCTGCGGTTAGTACCCACAATAGATCCCGGAAGGACACTGGCAAATGAGATTCTATTTGCTACTCCGGCTGTCCGCAACATTATCCGGGAGGGTAAAACGTATTTAATAGATAATACGATTGAAACATCGGCAGAACTGGGAATGCAATCTCTTGAGCGCTCGCTTGCTAATTTAGTCAAAGCTGGGAAAATTTCTCAGGATGTAGCACTAAGGTTTGCCTTGCGTCCTGAACTGCTTAGTAGGTTACTGAAATAACGATCAACTAATAACTAATTATGGAATTTCTGTACAAAGCAAAAAATTTGCAGGGTGAAGATCATAGTGGCAGCGTTGAGGCTCCCGATGCCCATTCGGCTGTAAAAATTATCCGAAAGAAAGGTTTGATTTTAGTTTCCCTTAATCCTAAAAATCCTCCGGTGGGTGGAATATTAGGTAATTTTCTAAACAGGGTAAGTTTTTCGGAGCTGGTCGTTTTTACAAGGCAATTGGCAACAATGGTAAGTAGCGGATTAGTTTTATCGGAGGCGATAGATATTTTAGAGGAACAACAGACTAATAAAACCCTAAAGCGGGCGCTCGCGGAAGTTTCCCAAAATATAAAAGGAGGATTAACGCTCGCGCAAGCCTTGAGCAAATCTCCCAATATTTTTCCCCATCTTTATGTAAATTTAGTTAAGGCCGGTGAGGCTTCCGGTAAGCTCGATTCAGTGCTTTTACAAATGGCTGATGGGTTAGAAAAAGATCGGGAATTTCGGGCAAAAATTAGAGGAGCAATGATCTACCCGGTGCTGGTGATAGCTATGATGATTGTAGTGATCATAATTATGATGGTTTTTGTGATCCCTAAACTTGTTACTTTGTATACCCAATCTACTATGCAGCTGCCTTTGGCTACCAGGATTTTGATTACCGTATCGAATCTGTTCGTAAACTTTTGGTGGCTCGGAATAATCATTTTGACAGGGATTATTATAGGTATTAACCGGTGGAAGAAGACTCCTGAGGGAAATTTAATCTTAGGTAAACTGATTTTAAAATTCCCAATTATAGGAAAGATTGTAGTTAACGTGACCTTAACTAATTTCAATCGTACTTTCGGGCTATTAACTTCCGCAGGTATTCCCTTACTTGATTCAATTGGGATTGTTTCTGATTTAACGGATAATCCGGTGTTTAAGACTGCCCTAAAGGATGCTTATAGAGGGGTTGAAAAGGGATTGCCATTTTCTTCGCTCCTGACTGCCAGTATTTTTCCTAAGATCGTCAGCCAAATGATCAAAGTCGGTGAGGAGACAGGTAAGGTGGACGAAATATTTTTTAAATTAGCAGAATATTTTGAATCAGAGTCGGATCATATGGTGAAAAACCTGACTGTAGCGATTGAGCCGATAATTTTAATTATCTTAGGGGTGGGAGTGGCATTTTTAGTATTTTCAATTATTATGCCGATATATCAGCTGACAACCAGTTTTTAACTGACCCCTTGACTAGGAGTTATAAATTATGTCTACAATAAAAAAGAAGGGGGTGAGAAATTTGAAAAAATCTGCTCAAGTTTTAACCAAAGGATTTACTTTGGTTGAACTTTTGGTAGTTATTGCTATTATTGCCATTTTGGCAGCTGTCGTTGTTTTGATTATTAATCCATTAGAGCTTACCCGAAGAGGTAGGGATGCGGCTAGGCTTTCTGATCTTGCTAATCTACAACAAGCAATTAATGTAGCAGTTCAAGAAGCAACAGGTTCTGCCACTGACATTCTTTGTGTGGGTGGTACAGTACCATGTCCTGGCTCAAGTAACGGTGGCGGTAGAGCTTCCAATGGGACAGGTTGGGTGAAAGTCAATATGTCTGCTCAGAAAAGCGTGTCGGTTCCAACCTTGCCGGTTGATCAACTGAACACTACAGCCAATCATTACACTTATTGTTCTGATGGTGTCGGCTGGGAGATTAATACGGCTTTGGAATCTCAACAGCAGTCTGGTAAAGCAGGAGCTGATGGTGGAGACGATCCAGCTCTTTATGAAGTCGGTTCTGATTTGACTTTGATAAGGACGCCAGGTGGGAGTTGTACTTATTAGTATGACTGCGGGGTCAGTGGGGTTTTTAGTTGGTATGATTTTGGGAAGTCTTGTTAAGGCACTCACTGACCGGAGTTTAAGGAATAAAACTTTTTGGGGAAGGTCGTACTGCCCAAAATGCCGGCACAAGCTGGCATGGTATGACCTTTTCCCTATTTTTTCTTATTTAATACTTCGTGGAAAGTGTAGATATTGCCACAAACAAATAGGAATTGAATATCTATTAGTGGAAGTAGGAATGGGAATATTAATAGCTTTTCTCTTTTTGCAATCTTTTGATAATTTCAAATTTTTAATTTTCAATTTGAATTCAAATTTTAAATTCCAAATTTTAAATTCTTTGTTCGAACTTCTGTTTAAGACATTCTTCATAACAGTCCTGGCCATACTTTTTTTGACTGACCTGAAGAAAATGTTTATTCCGGATAGAGTGGTGATTCCGGCTATTTGGATTGGAGCCTCTTCCCTATTGGTAATTACTCTATTAAGAATAGGATACTTTTACTATGGTTTATCCCAAACTCCTGTGGGTCAAAAACTGCTGCCTCCATATAGTGATTATTTCCAAAGGCATGCTTTAGCAGCGTTTCAACCCTTTTTTGGTGGAATCTTGACAGCTTTATTAATAGGTGGGTTTTTTATGAGCCTGATCATCATTACGCGCGGAAAAGGGATGGGTGGTGGTGATGTTAAACTGGGTGCGTTCATGGGAGTAATGTTAGGCTTTCCGCAAGCTATATTTGCTTTAGTTATATCATTTTTAACAGGCGCTGTATTTTCGATAGGGCTTATTATTTTTGGCAAAAAGCATTTTGGACAGACTATCCCCTTTGGCCCTTTTTTGGTTTTAGGAAGTCTAATAGCTCTTTTCTGGGGAGATAAGGTTTTAGGTTGGTATTTACATTTAGGTAGGTGAAATTAACCTAAACTGGGGTATTGACAAGCATTTTTGCGTATGCAAATAATGGAAATAGTTAATAAATTTAAAAAACTTCTAGATGAGAGAGTATCTGCCCAAAAGTATAAATAGCCCCAAAGGTTTTACCCTAGTTGAATTACTTGTTGTTATGTCTATAATTGCGATTTTGTCTGTAATTGGATTTGTTATATTTAGTGGTGTACAAAAGAATGCGAGAGATGTTGTAAGAAGGCAAGAAATAGATGCTATTGCTAAGGCCATGGAAATAAATTACGATAATGCTACGCTTAAATATACTGTCTTAAATGCTAATTCTTTTGTAAATGGGGTTGTTCCGGTTGATGTTTATAGCGGAACTGTTAAATGCGGCACAGGTGGTACTAAGTTGTGTGAATATTGTGGAAGAACTGCAGTTGGGGCTGCGATGACTAAAGGTGAAAACACTGCTACTTGTACAACAGGAGGGGCAAAAGTGGATCTCACTAAACCAGTAGCAGACACAGCTTTTGAAGTATGCGCTACACTAGAAAACCCCCCCTACTTTTATTGTAAGTCTAACCAAAGATAAATTTATTAGACAGGTTATTAATATACTTCACTAAACTTTAAGATTTAGAACAGATTGACAGGAGATCCCTTTCAATCTAATATGAATATATGCCCAACAGAAGCGGTTTTACCACGTTCATGAAAACTGAACGTGGTTTTACTCTGATTGAACTAATGGTAGTGATGAGTATTATAGGTATACTTTCTGCGGTTGGGATACTGTTTTATTCCGGTGTTATGAAGCAGGGACGGGATAGTACTAGACAGTCAGATCTTCGGTCAATCCAATCAGCCCTGGAGCAATACTTTGCCGACCAATTTTATTACCCTGTAGCGAGTTCAACTTGCATCAACGGCTTCTTTAAAATTGGTTGCGCCCTCAAAGATCCAACCGGCAACAAAACATATATCAACGTTATTCCCGGCGATCCCCGATCTTCACCTAATTATTGTTATCGTGCGATGCCAGAGAGTCCTTGTGATAATTCCTCTACTAATAAATGCACCAGTTATAAACTCTATGCCAGACTGGAAAATCAGCCTGCCGGCACTTATAGCTGTAGTTCTGTTTCTGTTTATGATTCTTATAATCTCGAGGTTACTCCTCCGTAGACGATTGACAATTAACCTAAGACAATTGACAATAATAATAGATGAAATTTTCTGCCCTAGGTTTTACCACGTTCATGAAAACTGAACGTGGTTTTACTTTGGTTGAACTCATGGTCGTACTTGCCATCATGGCAATATTAGGGGTTTTTACCTTGGCTAACTATGGAGCTTTCGGAGAAGACCGAAATTTAAAGAGCGCTGTATTAGATATTCAGAGTATGCTCCGGCAAGCCCAAACTAATGCCACTGTTAATGCCGTGTGCAATGGTCAACATGATGGTGTTAGATGGTGGGTTGAATTTACCAACGCAACTGCTATTAATTTAAGATGTACAGCTTTAAATACTCCGCAAAAATCTTTGCAACTGGGTGTCAATAATTATCTTAATATTAATATAGATTCGGTCTCAGGCACTTCTGGCTGCCCCTCAGGGTTTCCATTTACAGTTCACTTCTCTCCATTAAAAGGTAATATAGCTTTCGAAGGCGCAAATTGTACTTCCCTGACAATCGCTTTGAAAAATATTAAAACACAAAATAGAAAATCATTAAAAATTGAACAAGGGGGAAGAATCTATGGGGAATGAAAAAGGCCAAAGCCTAGCAGAAGTTATAGTAGCTACAGCAGTTGGCATACTGGTGGTTTCAGCTTTAACCTTTGCCACGATTTTTTCCCTTAGGAATGCTACTTATGCCAAGACTTCAGCTCAAGCCACCAAATTAGCCCAGGAAGGGATAGAGGGGGTCAGGGTCGGCAGAGATAGGAATCGGGCCATAAATAACAATGGAGAGCTTGGGAGTGTTACCTCCTGGAATGGTGATGCAAACGGCAATGGAGCAATTTGGAACTATCAAATAGACGGTTTTTGTGGCAATCCTACTGCTACTCCTCCTATTTATTGCTATTTTAATATTGATAACTCCGGCGATAATTATGGCGATCTGCAATATCTTACAGCCGCTCCATCTCCACCGTCAGGTGTTGAACCAGTCGACCAATTTCAAAGGATGGTTATTTTATCGGATGATTCAACAAGCTATGCTACTCAAAAAAAAGTTACAGTGATTGTAAGATGGACAGATTTTACCGGTCCACGTGAATCAAAATTGGTAACAATACTTCGAAAATTATGAAAATTGAGCGAGGCTTTACAATAGCTGAGTTATTAGTGGTTATAGCCATAACTGCTATTATCGGGACAATAATGGTGGCGATTTTTACCAACACCCTGCGGGGTAGCAATAAATCCCAGATTTTGGCAAATATCAAGCAAAACGGCCAAGCGGTTTTGGAAAATATGGATAAAACTATCAGAGAGGCAGATAATGTTGTTTGTAGCGACAGATCTGTAAGCGATTATGACACTTTGGTAGTGGTAAAGGAAGGCAATTATACGCGTTATAGGATAAGAGTTGATAATGGATCGATTCAACAAGCTTTTCTAATTCAACCACCACCCCCTGCTTCCAAAAGCGATATCACAGCATTTTTAGAGGGTATTTGTACTGATCCAATGGGAGTCGATGCAATTTCCGTACAGGATCTTATTGATAATAATACTCAAACAGGTGTTTCAATTGGAAGAGTATCCGGCTCAAAATTTTTCACCTGGGATCCTGTGCCGGGTTCGAAAGATAGCGTCACTATTAAGTTTCAGCTGGGTCCCCCTATCGGGGTACCGGATATCATTAGAGGTCAAATTGACCCTGTAGTTTTTCAAACAACTGTGCAATTAAGATGACATATATTATAGTTAAACTGTATGAATAATCAAAAAGGCCAAGTGATCTTAATATTAATTTTAGTCATGACTGTGGCTTTGGCAATTGGGCTGTCAGTTATTCAGCGCTCACTTTCTGATATATCCACTTCTTCAAAAGTGGAACAGTCATCCCGGGCTTTTTCCGCAGCAGAAGCAGGTATAGAAAGAGTCTTAAGTGGTGATAATAATCTGAATGTTAACTTTAGTATTGATAATAATTCCAGCGCAGTAGTAAATACTAACGAGACAATAACTGCAAGTTCTACCTCTTTTGACGGACGTCAAAATCCTATTGAATGTCCTCCCGGCGATTCCAAGCTGGCCAGAGAAGATATTGCCCAAATTTGGCTGGTAGATCCTAGTTCAAACCTACCCAATTGTGACGCCGGTAAAATCTGTTATCGTCAACCAACACTTGATGTTTACTGGGGAAACTCTACTGATGATAAGGCTGCTTTGGAAGTGACCATAGTTTATTATGATGGAACCGAGTACAAGATTCGCAAGTGGTATCTTGATCATCAATCTGCTATCAGGGCAACAAAAAATGAGTTTGATGGGGTGCCCTGTAACGGCAATATTTCCATATTACCGGGATACCAGTGTCAATATACACTTGGAGGTCCAGCAGATAGGGATGGGAGTTTGCCTGCCGGTTTAATGCTTCTTCGCGCCAGGCTTTTATATAATACGGAAGATCAACCTTTTGCGGTGCAAGCTGTGGGAAACTGCAGGGATGATCAGAGCGCTTGCCTACCTTCTCAGGCTAAAATATTAATTTCCACGGGTACTTCCGGTCAGACCCAAAGAAAAATTCAAGTTTGTCAACTGGAGAAGGTAGTCCCGCCTTATTTTGATTATGCCATCTTTTCCGCCGGTGACATAAATAAATAAATGGAAAAAGGCTTTTCTCTTATTGAATCTCTGTTGGTTGTGGTAATCATTGGCTCAGCAGTGTTTCTGATTGCAAACATTCCCAATGCCTTGGGGTTAATCGGAAAAAGCAGACATGTGAGTCTGGCAAGGGAGATTGCCGTAAAACAAATTGAAGATAAAAGGACCATAAATTATAGCAACTTAGTTAATGACAGTTCCCCTATCAGTGATACCCGCTTGAATCTACTTCCACAGGGTAACGGCACAGTGGAAGTTGCTGATTGTGATCTGTCTATTTGCACTCAAGGGGAAAACATTAAAATTGTTACTGTAACGGTCAATTGGCAAGATATTAGAGAGGCTCAAACCATTTCTTTAACAACCATGATTGGCGAAGGAGGGATAAATCAGTGATGAGTTCGGAGTTCATAGTTCATAGAAAAATTGCTAAAAATACTACTAACTACCAACTACGAACTAATAACTCGTTTGGTTTTACTCTTATTGAAATTTTAGTGGCTATGGGGATAGCGACGGTTGTAGGAGTATTACTGGTCGTGATTATGGTAAACAGCGCCGGATTGTTTACTGAACAATCCTCAAAGGTCCAGGAGGGATTAAATATTAATGATGCACTGTCACAGATCCGAAACAACGTGAAGCAGGCAAACTCAATAGCGAGTGAGTATACCGGCGGTGGATCCACGTATACAACGGGTGAAAACCAACTTGTTTTGAAGGTCTTATCAGAGGATGCTGCGGGTAATATCATTAATAACACCTTTGATTACTTTGTTTTCTTTCAGGATCAAAGCAAGCTTTACTTGAAAATTTTTCCGGATCCTTCAAGCTCCAGAAATACGGTGAACCGGATTTTTTCTACTATTGTTAATAGCGTAAATTTTCAGTATTTCGATTCCGCCACTCCCCCCGTTGAGGTTACCCCTGCGAGCGCAGCTAAAGTGAGAATTACTTTGATTTTAAAACAGAAAAATGGCCTAAATTTTGAGACACAAATCGGTACATCGGAGGCAAATTTACGAAATGATTAAATTAGTTCAGAGTTCAGAGTTAGTAGTTGGTAGTAAGCAAAGCTTGAGATCGGAAGATCTAAAAGATAAAACTATGGACTACGAACTAATAACTAATAACCAAAGTGGTCAAATGTTGATTCTGGTCTTCATCGCCTTAGGGGTAGTTCTCTTTACCGTGTTGTTTATCATTGGGGGGGCGCAACTTTATTACCAGAATGCTCAATATACCGCAAACAGCGAAAAAGCCGCGAGTTTAGCTGAAGCAGGGGTTGATAAGGCGCTGGCATCGCTGAACAAAACAGGCGGCACTTATAACGGTGAATCAGAAACCATTCTGGGGGACGGATCTTACTCCACAGCTGTGACAGATAAAGATGCGGGGACAAAGATTTTACAGGTCACAGGTTATATACCCAATAAAACCAATCCAACGACTAAGAAGACAATCTCAACGCAAGTCTCTAAGGGTATTGGAATATCTTTTATTTATGGTTTACAAGTTGGTCAGGGCGGTTTGGAAATGGGTAATGGCGCAGTATTTAACGGTTCGTTGTACTCCAATGGTAATGTATTCGGAGGTAACACAACCAGGATTACAGGGGATGTTTTTGTAGCCGGAGCAGGCCAAACGACTGCTGATCAGGAAAGTGATTGTTTTGGCGTCAACTGTCAGGATTTCATTTTTGGAAAGAGTGTAGGCGGAGAAAATCGTTTGGATGCGGCTCAAAGCTTTATTCCCGAGAGTTCCGGATCCTTAAATAAAGTGTCTATAAAAATTAAAAAAGTCGGTTCCCCGCCTAATCCTACTGTCAGAATTATGAATGATGCAAATGGTAAACCCAACAAAAACGGTGTCTTAGCCACAGGGACGCTTCAAGCAAATTTAGTAACCGGAGAGTATAGTTTTGTGGATGTGACATTCAATACCACCCCTAATTTAGAAGATAATCAAACTTATTGGATTATGATTGCAGCTTCATCTTTAGATAATTCAAAGTACTGGGTGTGGTCGAATGATCTCGCCCAAGGTTACACTTGGGGGGTGCCAAAGTGGTCTCCCAATTGGCAAGCAGGGAGCCCCTCTTGGAACAGCATTTCCGGGGATTTAGGTTTTAGAACCTATATGGGCGATGTAGCTACCTCAATTAATCTGACTATTGGGTCAGTGATAAATGGAAATGTCCACGCTAATACCATTATCGGTGATATGACTATTGCTAAAAATGCATATTATCAGATTATCGGTCCCTCGGTCACAGTTTCCGGAACTAAATATCCTGACTCTGCCGACCCAGCGCCGATAGTTTTTCCGGTATCCGAGGCCAATATTACTGATTGGAAAAATCAGGCTGAGGCTGGTGGTGTTACAAGTGGAAATGTCAGTGGTTGCACGATGACTTTGGGACCCAGGAAAATTGACGGTGATTTTACTTTAGGTAATGGATGTACTGTAACAGTTAAAGCGCCGCTTTGGGTAACAGGAAATATCTCTGTCGGAAATTCCACAATATTTGTTTTGGATTCTTCATATGGGGCAACATCAGGGGTGATAGTAGTTGATGGCGCAACCAGTTTAGGCAATAGCGCCAATTTCCGAGGATCAGGCGCAGCAGGGAGCTATTTAATGCTTCTTTCTACTTATGATTCGCTGCAGAGCGGTAACGAGGCAATTGAAACCGGTAATTCTTCTATTTCCGGGATTGTGTATGCCCCGAAAGGAACGGTTGAACTGGCAAACGGCGCATCGTTTAAAGAAATTACTGCCTGGAAAATAAAACTTGGTAATAATGGGGTTTTGAACTATGATAGCGGTTTGGCCTCTACCGTATTCTCAGCAGGACCGGCTGGTTCTTTTTCCTTGATCAAAGGAACTTACCAGGTTAGATAACAGTTTACAGTTTACAGTTTACGGTTTACAATAGAAATACTGCCTATATCTCCATGCGATACAGGAAGTGTAACGACTATGGCAAAGATTTCTGTTGGTTTAGATATAGGTTTTTCATCCATTAAAGTAGTTGCGCTCCTCAAGGATAAGGATCAGTTCAAACTTATCTCTCTGGGCTCCATTCCTTCTCCGCAGCCGGGTATAGTATCTGATAATGATTCCGATCTTGAGGCATTAGCAAACGCCATCAAACAACTTTTTGTAGCGGTAAAGATTGATACCAGGGATGTAGTAGTGGCGCTTCCCGAATCAAGGGTTTTCACCAGAATCATTGATGATTTGCCGTATTTAAACGATAATGAGCTTTCTTCAACTATCCGCTATGCCGCAGAAGAATTCATCCCGATGTCTTTGGCAGATGTTAATTTAAATTGGCAGGTTTTGGTAAGATCCGGCAGTGCTGGGAAAAATACCAAGACGGTAGTATTAGTCATAGCCTCCCCCAAAAATGTAGTGGCAAAGTATATTAAGGTGTTAGATCTTGCGGGACTTCACCCAAAGGTTCTAGAAACAGAGATAATTGCAGTGACAAGGTCTCTAGTTGGAAATAATCCCTTTTCCCCCAATTCCTTAATTATACAACTTGGGGCGACAACTACTGATTTTGCAACGGTATCTAAAGGATTAATATGGTTGACCCGTTCAATTTCAACCGGTGGTATGGCTCTTACGAGATCCTTAGCGCAACACTTTAATTTTGAGGTCAGTCAGGCAGAACAATACAAAAGAATCTATGGGCTTTCTGAAGACCAATTGGAGGGAAAAGTATTTGAGGCTTTGAAGCCGGTCGTGGACATTATAGCAGGTGAGGCTAAAAGAGTTATTCAGGCTTTTCAGACAAAATATCCGACCGACCCTATCAAGAGAATAGTTGTCTCTGGTGGTGGAGCAAAAATGCCGGGGTTAGTGATTTATTTAGCAAATATTTTAGGCTTGGAAGTTCAGGAAGCCGATCCGTGGTTCCCCATTTCTAAAGAAAAAGATGCAACTTTGCGTCTGGCCCAAGATGCCCCTTCATACTCGGTTGCAGTAGGACTGGCCTTAAGGGAGGATTAAATTATGGCTAAAATTTCTATTAATTTACTTCCGCCCGAGATTATAACCAAAGAATTAAAAAAGGCGAATTTTTATAAAATTCAATTTATCGGTATCACAGTTATTTTGATTATGGTTTTTCTGGCTTCTTTAACCGTGGCCCTTCGGATTTTGCAAAGTCGCAGTATTACAGAGGTGCAGGCTAAGATTTCGGAGACACAGAAGCAGGTTACTGACTTAAAAGATACCCAAGCCGCTCTCTTTCTTCTTAAAGACAGGTTAACTTTAATTGATCAGTATTTAGGAGTATCATCGAACCAATCCCTAATGTATAGGTTGATTGATAAATTTCTTCCCGCAGGTGTTGTCATAAACGGCATATCTATAAATAAAACGGGTGAAGTAACACTGACGGCTTTAGTACCGGATTCTTCCAGCCTGGATAATTTCATAGAGGCGCTTACAACAAAAGATAACAATGAAGGAAAGATTAGCATGGTTGGGATAGAAAGTCTTAATAGAGGTAGAGATGGATTCTACAGAGTGAGTTTAAAAATTAAACCCGAATGACAAAAGAAGATTTAATAAAATTTTATTCAATCCATAAAGCGCAAATCTTTCCGGTGATAGTAGCGTTATCGAGCCTTTTTTTGATCATATTCGTCATCTATCCACAGACAGCAAGATTGATCAGTAACCAGAATGCACTGGGTGATCTGAATAGGAGGTCAGAGTTTTTAGAAACTAAAGTTGTTGCGCTTGAGAGTTATGACGAGGGAGAGCTATCAAATAGAGTTGGGCTAATTTTAACAACTTTGCCCACAGATAAAGATTTTGGGAATGTCTTAGGATTGCTGCAGCAGTTGACTGTGCAGTCTGGATTCAGCGCTAATTCAATCTCATTCAGTAATTCTGCCAGTAAAATAGCTAAGCTAAGAAATTTCGAGGTTAAATTGGACATTAGAGGTTCCAAAGCTAGTCTTCAGACTTTGTTAGATAATTTAGAAAATTCACCGAGACTAGTAAGAATAAATAGCATTGATGCTCTATCCAGAGGAGATACGGAAACTATTGAATCAATCTTAGGAGTAGATGCTCTTTATTCGGAGCTACCCAAAGATTTTGGGGGCATAGATTCTCCTCTGCCTGAATTGAGTGAAAAGGATAATGAGTTGATTTCAAAACTTGAACAACTTAAGCAAGCAGCCTTTGAACAAGGCGGACAAACGGCTCTTGTCCCTTCAACCTCCTCTTCCTCGGCAGTCGAATCTCCGAGAGGCAAATCTAACCCATTTGAATAAGTTTTGGACAATTTTTTAGATATATTATTACTTGGTCGAGTTACCGGATTGTCCGTTACTTATCTTATTCAGTAACTCAGGCCGTAATTTCTGAGTCTTTTTAACAGATTCTTTATGTCTCCATTTGGCAATTTCACCATGGTTTCCGGAAAGTAGAACCTCCGGGACTTTTTCTCCTTCAAACTCCTCCGGTCTGGTGTATTGAGGGTGTTCCAGTAATCCTTCCGAAAAAGATTCGTTAATAGTTGCCTCAGGTTTTTCAAGAACCCCCGGAATTAGTCTGGTAATGGAGTCTGTAATAACCATGGCCGGGATTTCTCCGCCAGTTAAAACATAGTCTCCAATAGAGATTTCTTGATCAACGTAATTTTCAATAAATCGTTGATCAACCCCTTCGTAATGGCCGCAGACTATGATTAGATGAGTAAATTTGGAAAATTTTTGTGCTGTTTCTTGTTTAAAAGGTTTTCCCGCGGCTGAAGTAAGAATAACATAACTTGTTACGGCCGTGGAATGTTGTGTTATTGATTTTAAGGCTTTTGCCAGAATATCTGCTTTCAAGATCATTCCTGCACCACCACCATATGGTCTGTCATCAACCACTTGATGTTTGCCTTCGCCAAAATCACGCAGATTAATTAATTCAAATTCTACCAGTCCCTTCTTTTGAGCGCGTTTCAATATTGAGGAGTTAAGTATCGGTTCAAAGACTTCCGGGAAAAGGGTGATAATGGAGAACTTCATAAAATTAGTTGCTAAGTCTGGAATCTAGAGATTAAGTAGCAGGTTCTTCGTTAGAACCAGACTTTTGTAGATCTTCAGATTGCAAGCTTTGTTTATCCTCGACTTTACTTTCATCGGAAGAGGGTGCTGATCCTCCTTGTGGTTCTGTTAATTGCACACTAACTCTTACATTTTCAGCAATTGCCCTAACTGTCAATAATTTCCTGATAGCTCTTATGGTTTGTCCGTTTTTACCAATGATCAGTCCCATATCAGAAGGATCAACCGTTAAGTTTAGGGTTATATATCCCTCTTCTTTTTGTTCGTCGATTACGACAGCTTCTGGTTTGGTCACTAAGTTAGTGACAATAAAATTAAGCAGATCCTTCATCTTTTTTCTCGCTTTCTTTTTCTTGGACAGATTCTGACACTTCTGGTTGCGATTCGGGTTGCTGGGGAACTTCTTCCTTTGGAGCATTTTCAGTTTCACTGATTACTTCGGTTGGTTCAGACTTCGCCGACTCTAGTGGCTCTTCTACCGGTGTAGCTTCTTCTATAATCGCTGTTTCCGCTGTTTTTGCAGGTTCCTCTGTCTTGACCTGTCCACTGTCGCCTGTTGCCTGTTTGCTTTCCTTTTTCGGCTTTCTGGGGGGTCTTTGCGGGGCTTTACCAATTATGCGAAGATATCCTGTACTAAGTTGCGCTCCTTGTTTAATCCAGTAATCAATCCGATCCTGTTTAAGTTTAATGTCTTTTGGTTCTGTTAAGGGGTTGTAGGTGCCAAGCAGTTCAATATAAGCGCCTGTCCTTTTTGCCCTTTCATCCACGACAACTACCCGGTAGAATGGTTTCTTTTTGGCTCCTATTCGCATCAACCTAACTTTAAGCATGGGTGTAAGTATAGAGGATGGCGTACTCTTAAGTCAACTGCGAAAGAGCTTGTTTGGCTGCCTCCTCTTCGGCAATTTGTTTGCTGGCCCCTCTGCCCTGACCCATCGCTTTTCCGCTCACAAATACTGCGACAGTAAACTGTTTGGCATGATCCGGCCCGGAAGTGCCCAAAATTTTGTAATGCGGTGACTCCTTATGTTTCTGTTGAACTATTTCCTGCAAAGAAGATTTGGCATCTTTTGGTGGTCCCATTTTTAGTTCTTGCTCAAAAAATGGCAGTAATGTTTTATTAATTACTCTTTTGGTAACTTCTAAACCCTGGTCTAAAAAGATGCTTCCCAAAAGGGCCTCATAAGTATTTGCCAAAAGCTGTGGATTGTTTCTACCTCCTGAAATTTCCTCTCCTTTGGAAAGATGTAAATAGTTTCCTAATTCCAGCTTCTTTGCAGCTTCTGCCAGGGATTGGGTTTTGACTATATGGGCCCGAAGGTTTGTTAAATCCCCTTCTGAATCGGTGGTCCTTAGAGCATAGAGATAGTAAGTAATGATCAGAGATAGGACAGAATCACCTAAAAATTCCAGCCGTTCATTAGACTCAATATCTATTTTAACTTCATTTAAATATGAACGATGGAAAAAAGCTTGTTGCAGGAGCTTGGGGTTTAAAAATTTTATCTCAAGATTTTTTAGGAGATCTGTAAAATCATTGTTTGGCATCAGTCAAGTAAATTATCCTCAATCATAACAATTAAATCATCAACTTTTTTTAAATTCTCTATTTCTTCAGGATCGAAACTGACATCAAATTTCTGGGATAGATCAGAGAGTAGGTCATGCAGTTCAATTGGACCCAGATTCAGTTCATCCCGAAGGAGTGCATGTCGATCCAGGTCTTCCGGCGAAAGACCTAAATGTTCTGCTATGGCTTGTAAAATTTTAGTCTCTTGATTCATTCTAAATCTATTTTCTATGTTTTTATTTTTTTAATCTTAATCAATTCCCCTAAGGCTCCATTAATAAAACTTGCTGATGAGTCAGAACCGAACTGTTTCCCTAATTCTATAGCTTCATCAACGGCTACCTTCGGAGGTATCCCTTTATCTAATATAATCTCAAAAACACTAAGACGCAAGATAGCTAAATCAACTTTATTAATTTGGTCAATCGGCCGGTCAGGAGCGGATTTGGCAATCAGAGCATCAATTTTGGGAAGATGGGAAATGATTTCTTGGATTTGCGTTGAGGGTTTACGGCTACGCTTAAATTCCCAGGAAAATAACTCTTGCATGAGTTTTATTCTTCTTAAGTGTCTTGGGTCAGACTTTTTCTTCATGCCTTGGTGATTTGGACTTTTTCTTTCGCGATCGCTTTCCCGCCGTAAAACCCGCATTCTTTACATACAGTATGGGGTACGGTTTTCTTGCCACAGTTTTTACAGTTGACTAAATTAACTGCCAATTTAATAGCAGCTCTTCTGGTCCGCTTTTGTGCTTTAGAATGTCTTCTTTTTGGTTCACCAGCCATAATTAGTTATTAGTCCGCTTCGCTTGTAGTTAGTAGTTTGTAGTATTTCTATGAACTACGAACTCATAGCTCTAAGCTAGTCAGGCATCACTTCTGATGCGACATCCTGTAATTTTGCCTTGAGCAGCGGGTATTTGTCAAGAGTGGGGTCTGCGGAGAGTAAACTTTTTGCAGCCTCTTTGGTTTTCTCCAGTAAGGAGATGTTAGAGAAGCTGGCTATTTTAAACTCAAACCTGCCAGATTGAGCAGTCCCGAAAATTTGCCCACTGCCCCGGATTTTTAAATCCAACTCTGCCAGTTTCAACCCGTCAAAAGTCGTTTCTAAGAATTTTAGCCTTCTTTTTTCATCTCCTGATGGAGTTGAGGTGTAGAGTAAACAATAAGATTCTTTGGTTCCCCGGCCTACCCTGCCCCGAAGTTGATGAAGTTGGGCCAAGCCGAATCTTTCCGCACCCTCTATGACAATAATTGCGGCATTAGGATTATCCATGCCTACCTCCACAACTGAGGTAGAAACCAGGATCTGAATTTTTCCGGAACGAAAATCCTGTATAATTTGGTCTTTCTCCGCCCCTTTCATTCGGCCGTGCAGTAAGCCTAGGTTAAGGGTTGGAAAAACTTTTTTTAGTTTCTCAAATTCCACCTTGGCAGCCTTAACTGTAGTTAATGTTTCGGAAGCTTCTATCAAAGGGGTGATAATATAAACCTGGTCTCCCCCGTCTACTTTTTTGGCAATAAATTGATAGGAGTCTGCCCTTTTCTTTTCCGGCACAACGTAAGTTTTAACTTTTTGGCGTCCTACCGGCATTTCATCGATGATGGACATGTCTAGATCCCCGTATAAAGTTAAGGCCACGGTTCTAGGGATCGGAGTGGCGGTCATAGTTAAAAAATGCGGGATTTTGGCTTTTCCGCGAAGCAGAGTCCTCTGTTGTACCCCGAATCTTTGTTGTTCGTCGATAATAACCAAGCCCACGTTATCGGTGGAAAGTTTTTCGGAAAGAAGAGCATGGGTGCCGATAATTACAGAGGCAGTAGGCACTAGGCTATGGGCATCAGTCTTGTTCTTTTGCTGTGGCCTGTTGCCTGTTTCCTGTACCCTTTTTCTGCTTCCCGTATATATTCCCACCGTTACTCCAAAGGGTGATAGTAGTTTGGATAAAGTATCATAATGTTGGAAAGCCAAAATTTCCGTAGGAGCCATAAATAAGGTCCGCAGCCCATTTTTATACACCAAGTATGCAATAATAGTGGCCACTACTGTTTTGCCTGAGCCTACCTCTCCCTGTACCAATCTGTTCATAGGTTGGTTTTTCTCAAGGTCTTCCAGGATTTCTTTTAGGACTTTCTGTTGGGCAGAAGTTAGTTTAAAGGGAAGTTTGTCAGCAAATTTTTTGATATCTTTTTTGCTAATTTTTAACGGTTCAAGAATGGGTTTTTTCTTCCATTCCATTCGGACTTTTTGGGTAGCTAACGAAACAAAAAAAAGCTCATCAAAACCCAACCTTTCCCGGGCTTTTTCTGCGTTTTCCCAGTTTTTTGGGAAATGGACTTGTTGTAGGGCATCCGGAAGAGGTAGCATACCGTTGCGAATGGAATCAGGCAGTGGGTCTTTGATTTCATCTATGACAGCCGGCATCACCTTGTCCATTTTTGTCCGCAGCCATTTGGAGCTAAGACCTTCTGTCTCAGGATAGACTGAGACAAGGCGGCCTGTGTGGATGGTCGGTGTATCGGTGGGTCGGTGGGTCAGTGGGTCGGTGAGTTTTTCCCAACGCGGAGCCATGATGGAAAGTTTGTTTTTATACTTGCTGATCTTACCTGAAACCTGTAACCTGTCCCCTGTCTGAATCTGTTTCATCAGCCAGGAAGAGTTAAACCAGGTGAGCTCTATCGGTGAAGTACCATCATTGAAAATAGCTTTGGTAATAATTTTTCTAGACCGGGTATAGATATTTTGAATTGACCAGATTTCACCTTGCAAAGTCACACTCTCCCCCACTTTGGCTTCCAAGGCAGAGGTGGTGTTGGAAAAATCATCATACCTAAAGGGAAAATGATAGATTAAATCCTCAATGATATTTAAGTTCAACCTTTTGAGTTTGTATAAAAGGTTAGGGCCAATGCCGGTAAGGACAGAAAGCGGAGTTTTCAGATTCATATAAGGATTTTAGCTGTTAAAAGGGGCGGTGTCCAATTTATCTTTGAGTAAATGTTGTTCCGCCTGTTCGTTTTAGGAAACTTTCCACAAATGCCCGGGAAGAGCGGTAATATTCACGGGGTGTTTGAGTTGTGTAATCAGCGCCTTTTAGTTTATCAATTGCAACACCCGGAACACCAGCACTTTCGATAAGGTTTGCTCTGGTTAAGCCTGTTGAGTTTTGAGTCGGCATGACGAATGTCCAACCTTCTCCAAATTGCTGTGTCCAAAGTAAGCCCGGAAGGTCTGGCAGGAGACCTATGGGTACAGGGCCGAGCATGGCGGGAAAAAGTCTTCCCAGATCAAAATCCGGTTTAATGCGACCTTCTTTAATTTCCTGTTCTAAAACTCCGCGAAGGTTACTTATATACGAGGTATCTTTTTTAGCTTCTTCGACTACTTTTTGCAAAAAGGCTGAGGCGATAAGCCGCATTCTTTCGCTACGCGCGTAGTCATCATTATCTTTACCGCCGCGGGAGCGGGCCAACTGAACAGCTTCCAACTCTTTAATCTCCTGTGGCCCGGCATTAAAAAAAATAGGGTTATGGATGCCGTTTGTATCATGATAATTTTCATCCTGAACGGTTTTGGAGAGATTTATTTTAAGAGAGCCAACCGTTCGGACCAGATAGGCAAAAGAATCAAGATCTATCTTTAGAGCAAAATCCATGGATAAACCTGTGACATTTTCCGCAATTGTTTTAGTAAGTTTCATATCGCCCAGTCCATAAGCCTGGTTAATGCGGGCGCTTCCCGGAAGGCCGGTGATTGCATAGACTTCAGGGGTGCCAAGATCACGGGGAATCGTAATAGTATCTTGTGAATGATCAGACAGAGAGTAAGATAAAATCATTATTGAATCGGTTAATGTATCTTCAGCCCGGCTGCCTGAAATAAGAAAGGTAATTCTGTTTTTATTCCACTCAGGGTTAGTTCTTATTAAATAATCCGGGTCCTGTATTGCTCTAAGCTCGCGGTCTTTAAGTACCTCCTCATAAGTTTTCGGGGCATAATATTCCCGGAGCAAGTCTTTTTTCAGGGGTTTGGATTCCGGAGTAGGTGTGGAAGCAGGAGTGGATTTGGGGTCAGACCCAGGGGCAATAGATTCAGGAAGTACTGGGGGCGTAAAAGAAAAATCCGTTTCGATCCTGACTGCATCGATAGTTTCAAGAGCAGAAAGCCTAGGAGGCTGATGGCTTATCCCGGAGGCAGCCATTATAAACATTGCTCCGGCTGTCCGCAGGGCTGTTTGCTTTAGCAGTAGTTTTCTTTGTTTCCTATTATCAGATTTTTGTTCCGGACTACTCATATTTATTATTATAAGCCTTTTTTAGTCAAAAAGAAAATGTTGACTAAAAAATTTGTGCTTTTTAGAAGGTGGTTAAGAGCGGTAAGAGAGAAAATAGGACAATAGAGATCCCGGCAATCAGGGATAAAATTATCCAGAAAATTTTAAACTTTTTTGAGTACATCATGAGATTATTTTAACGCTTGCAAATGAAAAAGAAAAGTGTATACTTACTTTCTGGAGACTGCCTATGAGTAGAATTGAAAGCGGATCCTATTCTGAAAAAGAGAAATCTTCAATTTTCGGCAAAGGTACATTTGGAAGGAAACTGCTTCTGACAATGGCCTTGGTAGGTGCTGGTATTGCTGTGGGTGTAATGGCCGGGAGAGAATTATCCTTACTTGCTTAAATCTGAATTATTTTTTAGTTAATTTTTCAATTTCTTCTAAGGCAGCTTTTCTTTTTGGTTCCTCAAAATATTTTCGGGCAGGCTCTAATTTTTGAATGAGCCACTCAGCTACAGCTATTTTTAAATCCATCGGATGCAACTTTTTCTCTGCATAATCTTTTTCCAGGTCTTCATAATTTGTATAAGACAACTCCCCTCCCCACTTCGGATCACGTTTGATAATTAAACTGGAACTTTCCTCATAAAAGATTAAATGCTTGACCCAATCCAGGATAGGGTTAAATTCCACTACCCCTTCCGGCGCATAGGCCTGATTAATTTTCCTTTTAATTTCTTCCGGCTCGTCGTGTATAAAGATGGCTGTGTCCGGCTTGGACTTACTCATTTTGGCAGCTTCCGCATCCAGGACTTTTTTTCCGTTTTCATCTTCTATCAGAACAGGCTGTATTAGGCCTTGTAACAGATGGTGGTGAATAGCTATCGGTTTTTGTTCTCCCAACTGGCTGGCTGCTTCTCTGGCAACTACATGAACATTTCGCTGGTCTGTTCCGGCATGGGCAATGTTTACTTTTAAGGCAAAAATATCTGCCGACTGCATGGATGGATAGATGAGCATAGCCGAATCGCTTATCTCGCTTTCCTTGCGCCCCATGATAGTTGTGGAGCGGATCATTCGGGACAAGGTGGTAGCTTTGGCAACCCGGACAACCATTGCCCAATAATCATTTCCCAACTTTTCATAGAGCTCACTGCCTAAAACAAAGTTTATTTTATTCGGGTCTGCTCCGGCACAGATAGCTGCGGCTTTCAAGCCTTCTTCAAAATAGGATTTGGCCATTCTTTTGGCAGTCTCCAGAGTGCCGTCCAGTTTTTTATTAAGCCAGGTATGCCAATCAGCCAGTAGGATTTGGACTTCCACCCCTGCCTCCTGAAGGTCTTTAATCTTATGCATTAAAAAAACCCATCCGGTGTGGCCTTTGCCGGATATTTCCATGCCAATGTAGTGGCGGAGGGGTTGGCCTGATTCAATTAGAGTTTTTAACTCTTCTTTAGTCAGAGTCTCTTCTAAATTTCTGGTAATTAAATTAATTTTTTCCTCAGTTGTCATAAAGTTATTCAGCTATGGTAATATTACTATAATACACCAAATGGCGACATTAAATAAATTATCCTTAGGCTTAGTTGCAGCATACGATAGAACATTCGCCCCGAACCATGATAGAACTATTTCTGTAAATCCTCTAGTGGCCGAAATTGCCACTTGGTATGAAAAATTCCGTACAGCGATAGATTACCGTGAAGACGAGGTGATTCTCCGTTCGACTATTGAACGGATCTTAAAAAGAAGGCTAATTTTAGGAGGAAACGGTAAAGGCATTGCCCCGCCCTTAATCAGGGAATTAGTTTGGGCTCGTTATTTCCCCGATTCTTCAGTTACCGAATCTCAGGTAACTAAGGTTGAAGAGACCATAGATTTATATTTAAAGTTAGAGGATAAAATTAACCGCGAACATCGTATTAACAAAGGAGTGGTTAATGAGTGGATTTTGCATCTACTTTCTTCCGAAATAGAACATGTCTTAAAACCTCATGATCCGAAAGACGTGATGAGCAATTTTATTTTCAGAATCTTCCGGGATAACGTCACCATTAGCGACGATACGGAAGAGGTAAAAGATTTACAGGTTTTTATAGCCGTCAGGCGCGCATATGCAAATGAGGATTTGGCGTTTCTGCGCTATCATCTTTTTATCCAGTATTTTGGTAGTTTAAGCGAGGAAAATCTGGAAAAAGTTGCCCATCATTTCCCGGGAGCTTTAAAACAAATAGAAGAGCAGTTTAAATACCCGGCTAAAGACAAGATTTATACCTATGTAAAAAAACAAACAATTCCGTTTCTAATATTAGATGATGTTTTAAGAAAGCATCACGGAAAAGTTCTTGCTGTAGTTTCAAATGAGGAATTATTAAGCTCAGAGGTGTTGGCTGCTTGTAATGCCCGTTATAAATCTATTGCCGGAAAAGTCAGAAGGGCGATTGTGAGATCCGTCATCTTTATATTTGTGACCAAAGCTATCTTTGCCTTGTTTGTGGAAGGAGCATTTGAACGGCTGCTTTATGGAAGGACATATTGGTCCTCCATTGCCATAAATGTATTAACTCCGCCCATCCTGATGATTGTAGTAGGGTTTCTGATTGAATCTCCCAATAGAGAAAACTCATACCGGATTTTACGCAAAATTAATACTATTTTGTATGATGATCCGCCAGTGCTTAGTACTCCTCTTTCAGTGAAGAAAAAACCCAATAAGATTGATCCGCTGCTGTGGTTAGTATTTGTCATACTTTGGTTAGCAACTGCTGCTTTAAGCTTTGGAGCTGTGGTATTTATTCTTACTAAGTTGAATGTTAATCCGTTTTCCCAGGGGGTATTTATCTTCTTTCTGGCAATTGTTTCCTTTGTCAGCTACAGGATCAACAGGACTGCCCATATGTTTATTTTTAGGGAGAAAAAAGAGAATATAGGATATCTTTTGTTTGACTTTTTCTTTATGCCATTGATTCAAATCGGCAGAAGGTTAACTTTGACAATCAGCCAACTAAACATTTTTCTCATAATATTTGATTTTATTATCGAAACTCCCTTCAAAGGTATTTTTGCCTTTTTTGAACAATGGTTTTCTTTCCTCAGGTCACAAAGAGAAAAACTGGATTAGAGCACGAAATAAATACAACTATAGGTTGATTTTTAAGATTAATTTTAGTACACTTTCTCCTTATGCTGGAAACAATTAGTCATATTGGTATGGGTTCTTGCGGTTACGTTGATCTCACCAGAGTTACCGAGGTTACAGCAGGAACACAAGTTGATTTGGTTTGGCTTAAACCTCCTGTTAATGGTTTGGAGTTAGCAAAGAAACGCGCTTGTTTTAATGATGACTTTCCAAGTACTTGTGATTGGATTAGAAATGAACAAGCAGCTCTGGAACGGTTACAACCTTCTTTTGAGGGTAGGGATTCCCGTCCTATTATGATGTATGGTTATGGCGAAGAACCAAGCCCTTTATCACTTAAGTTTCCGTTTTTACTCTTGGAGTCTGTGAATCCCCCTTTCGTCTCTTTGGGTCAACTTATACGTAATGACGGAAGGTTATCTTTAGATGAAACATTAATTTTAGCAAAAGAAGTTGCGGGAATACTGGCAACGAGTCACAAGGAATTTGGGGGACATAATGATTTGTTGCAAAATAAGAAAAATCCTAAGGTAATCGGAGCAGAACGGCATATATTTATTAATCCTTTAACAGGTAAAACCATAATTATAGATTGGGATACGGCTGGTGCGGGTAAGTATGAATCAGATATTGCGGCCATGGGACAGATACTTTTCAGGTCACTAGTCGGTCATCATATTGTAGCAAGTGTTAGATTAAAAGAAGAACTCGAAACAATACACCCTTCGATTAAAAGGATTATACGAAAAACAGATTATTGGTTTCAGGATACTTCGGATGAATTTCTTGAACATTATCCTCTAGTTCCTGAAGGCATGGAAATGGTACTGGAAGACCTCAAGAGTGTTAAGACATAGTTAATAATCATTTTCCGATCCGGGATCGGAATAGGTTTGCGATCCGGTATTTGATTCTGTCTTTTAATCAAGAAGTAGGTGTTTGATATTCTCCAGTTCCCTCGCATAGTCTACCTGGTTACCAATAAAATCCTCATAATCTTGAACATTTTTAAAATAAGAAAGTATTTGCTCTGTATTGCAGAATCCTGTTTTGTGCCCTGTATATTCTGGGTAAGATGAGTAATCGTAGCTTTCCAGAGACTCAAATTCTATTAGATAAGAGGAAACCGGATTTAGGTGAATATAGCGGGAAGTGTGGACTAATTGTTCATCTGTCTCAATTATAACTGCCTTAAAATTTCCCTGAAATAAAGATCCAACTCTCTGGTTAAGAATATTAAAATAATGGCTATAGCCACTACTTAATTTATTCATGAACTTGGAAATACCGTTATCCTTTAGTTGTTTACAAAGAAAATGGATATGATTTGGCATAAGACAGAAAACAAGAATCTCTACCAGTTTATCTGCCTGGCTTTCGAGTGTACTTAATAAATCACTTTTTGAATCTCGGGACATTGCTTTAAATTTAGAGAACTTGACGGGACAATTAGCAAAACGATAGTAATTTACGATTTGAATGAATCTATTGTAGTCTCTTTTATTCAAAAAAATTGGTCTTTTTTCAACCCCGCGATTGTATATATGGTAAATCTGATCAGTTGCCAGAATAGTTTTTCTTGAAGCCATAATTTCAGCTTAGTGGTAATTTACCGGATCGTCAATAGACAACCGATCCGGGATCGGAAGTTAAGCATTGACGAAATTTAGAAATCAGAACCTTGCCTTTTTCCTTCGGAAAAACGTAAAATATACGATATGGAACACGGCATAGTTTTACCGCCGGAAATTTTGGGATATTTTCAAAATTTTCCGATTACTAATACTTTACTGGTCAGCTGGATCACCATGGCAGTTTTAATAGTGATTGCCTTTTTGGCTACCAGGAAAGTGAAACTTGTTCCCTCCGGCCTGCAGGGACTATTTGAGATGATCGTAGATTTTGGCTACACAACTGTTTCTGAGCTGGCCGGAGATAGAAAAGCTAAAGTCTTTTTCCCGATTGTAATGACATTTTTCCTGTTTATTTTATTTTCCAACTGGATCGGGCTTTTACCCGGTTTTGCCACTATTACCTATCATAAAGAACCTTTGCTTCGCTCCATGAATTCTGATCTGAACATGACTCTGGCATTGGCCTTAACATCTGCAGCTTTAACTCACATTTTTGCCCTGCATTATTTAGGTCTTGTGGACTATTTAAGAAAGTGGTTTACGCTAAACCCCATCTTTTTATTCGTTGGTTTGCTTGAAATTGTGGGAGAGTTTACAAAAATAGTCTCGCTATCTTTTAGACTTTTTGGTAACATATTTGCAGGAGAAGTGGTGCTGGCAACGATTTCATCAATTTTTGCCTTTATAGTACCGCTCCCTTTTTATTTTTTGGAAATTATTGTAGGATTTGTACAGGCCGCTGTTTTTATGATGTTAACACTGGTGTTTATGGTGTTACTTTCAGAAAAACACGAAGCTCACTAATAAAAAAGAAAGGAGTGAAAATATGGAAGGTCTTCCGTCAGCATTGGCAATTGGTCTGGGCGCGCTTGGGCCGGGACTTGGAATCGGTTTTATCGGTATGAAGGCTGTTGAGGCCATCGGTAGAAACCCGGATGCCCAGGGCAAGATTTTGCCGGCAATGCTTTTAGGTATGGCTTTTGCTGAAGCTATTGCTATTTATGCTTTGGTAATAGCATTCACTAAATAGTTGGTAGTACGTCCGGCTTTGCCGGACTTTAGTTCGTAGTTGGTAGTTTATTTTACTACGAACTATGAACTACGAACTCAAAACTAATCATGGAAATTTTGAAACAGTTTGGTATCAATCCGTTACTTTTACTTGCGCAAATAGTCAATTTTTTCCTGCTGCTTTTTATTTTAAAGAGGTTTTTATATAAACCGATCTTGAAAGTTTTAGAAGAGCGGAAAAATAAAATTGAAGAAAGTTTAAAAAATGCGGAAGCAATTGAAAAAAGATTGTTAGAAACTGAGGAGGAAAAGGAGAAAGTTTTATCAAAAGCTTCAGCTGAAGCTCAAAAGCTTCTGGATGAGACTAAAAAAGAACTGGAGCTGATGAAAGAAGAGATGGCGCAAAATGCTAAACGTCAAGCGGAAGAGATAATCAGAAAGGGCGAAGAATCTGCCAGAGCTGAGGCAGCCAGGATGGAACAGCAGGTGATGAGTAAAGTAGCTGAGGTTGTGGCAGCAGGTATGGAAAAAGTTGCCGGCAAGGTCTTGAAAAAAGATCAGAGAGAAATCATTGAGAGGGAGATTAAAAATATATCATGAAAATTAAAAAACAATTACAAAAGACAATTTCTAGATTAGTAGATTTAAGTTTTAGAGATGGTAAGATGCTAGAAACGCAAGTGGTCAGGTCAATTAAAATTTTAAAATCCCTGCCACAAGCTGAAGCTATTCAGGCTTTATCGGGATATTTAAAGGATTTAAAGAGAAAAGAACGGGAGCACACTATGTATATTGAGTCGGTGGTTCCGCTATCCCCTACTCAGATAAAAAGAATGAAAAAAATTGTTGAAAAGAAGATTAAAATCAGTAAGGTTTTAGTTAATATTAACCCGGAGATTTTAGGTGGATTTAAGCTTAAGATTGGAGATGAAATTTGGGATGAATCTGTTTTAGGCAAGATTCAACAGGTGAAGGAGGTTATCAATGGCTGATTTAAAAAGCGGCAGCTCGCAATCTTCGCTTATAAATGAAATAGAAAATCAAATAAAGGGACTTAAACTGAAAGCCCAAAAACAAAATGTCGGAACAATTACAGAAATCGGTGATGGTGTGGCCAGGATTGAAGGCTTGTCCGATGTCCAATATTCAGAACTTTTGGACTTTGGAAAAGACGTATATGGTTTGGCGCTAAACCTGGAACAATACAATGTCGGTGCTGTTATATTCGGTGATTTTACCAAAGTTAAAGAAGGTGATGTGGTTAAAACCACAGGTCAAATTTTACAAGTTCCGGTAGGAGAGGGTTTAGTCGGCCGGGTGGTGGATGCGCTGGGTAATCCGATTGATGGTAAAGGTCCCATAAAGGCTAAAGTAAAATACCCGGTAGAAAAGATTGCTCCCGGAGTTATCACCAGACAAAGTGTTAATACTCCCCTTCAGACAGGTATCAAAGCAATTGACAGCATGATTCCGGTTGGTCGCGGCCAAAGAGAGTTAATAATCGGTGATAGGAATACCGGGAAAACTACCATTGCAATAGATACGATTATTAATCAAAAAGATGTCATTTGTATCTATGTGGCAATTGGACAGAAAATTTCTAAAGTGGCGCAACTGGTAGCAAAACTTACAGAGCTTGGGGCAATGGAACACACTATTGTAGTTTCAGCCTCTGCTTCTGATTCTGCCACCATGCAGTATCTTGCTCCTTATAGCGGTGTTGCCATGGGTGAATATTTTATGGATCAAGGGAAGGACGCTTTAATTATTTATGATGATTTGTCTAAGCATGCCTGGGCTTACCGCCAAATGTCACTTCTGCTCCGGCGACCTTCCGGCCGTGAAGCTTATCCGGGAGATGTTTTTTACCTTCATTCAAGGTTGCTGGAGAGGGCGGCCAAAATTTCAAAAGATTATGGCGGCGGATCTCTGACAGCTCTTCCGATTATTGAAACGCAAGCCGGTGATGTTTCAGCCTACATTCCTACCAATGTTATTTCTATTACTGACGGACAGATTTATTTAGAGGGAGACTTATTTTTTGCAGGAATCAGGCCGGCTATTAATGTTGGTTTATCTGTTTCCCGGGTTGGTGGTTCTGCCCAGACCAAAGCCATGAAAGCAGTGGCGGGAAAACTCCGTTTAGATTTGGCGCAATTTAGGGCGCTTCAAGCTTTTGCCCAATTCTCTTCTGATTTGGATCCGGAAACCCGGGCTCAAATTGAGAGAGGAAAAAGAGTAACAGAAATCTTAAAACAGCCTCCTTTCTCCCCTGTTCCGCTTGTCGAACAAGTGGCAGTGCTTTGGGCTGTCATTAATGGTCATTTGGATGAGATAGAGGTGGAAAAGGTTCGGGAATTTGAACAAAGATTTATTGCCCATTTGAAGCTGCGTGAGAAAAAGTTGCTTTCCGAAATTGCAGATAAAAATGAATTGGATGAGAAAATGACCAAAGAGTTGGAAAAAGTGACTAAGGAGTTTGTAGGGATATTTAGTAAGTCTGTGAAAGGAGGCAAGAAGGTTAATTAGTGAATCAGTGAATTAGTTAATTAGATCTAATTCACTAGTCAACTAGTTAGCCAGTTAACTTAAAAATGGCAAACACCAGGGAACTGCGTAGACGAATAAGATCAGTAAAAAATACGGCCCAGATTACTAAAGCCATGCAGATGGTGGCGGCTACCAAAATGAGAAGGGCCCAAAATCAGGCAATTAACGGGCGGCCGTACAGCTCTAATTTAAGCTCTGCGCTGGAGCGATTGCTGCCGCTTATAAATATTGAATCTCATACCCTGTTTTCCGGTAACGGTTCTGAAACTAAAGGTATAATCCTGTTATCTACAGATAAGAGCTTGTGCGGTGCTCTAAATACTAATCTTTTCAGGATGTTGGTATCTTCCGGGTTCACAGGCGGCAAAACGGTTTTTTACACCGTAGGTAAAAAGGGTAGAAATTTTGTAGCCAGGTCCGGAAAAGATTTACAAGCTGATTTTGAAAATTTGGATGTAGTGACTTTTCGGGAAGCGGTTCAGCTTGCTAAATTAGTGATGGAAGCATTTCTGGCCGGCGAAATCGGAGAAGCTTATTTAGTTTACCCAAGGTTTGTTTCTACACTAAGGCAGGAATCAACAAAGGTGAAGCTGCTGCCAATAGACCTTGAGTCTGTTATTGAAGCAAATGCGATGGAATCAAAAAGGGAGGCCAGTAGTGCTAAAGAGTTCATTTTTGAGCCGGAGCCGGATAAACTGTTAGATTATATTTTAGTCCACCATATCCAAATAAGGATTTACCAAGCCCTTTTGGAAACCAAAGCTTCTGAGCATTCAGCCCGGATGATTGCCATGCAGAATGCTACAGATAATGCCCTGGATCTTGTCTCAGACTTAAATCTTACCTATAATCAAACCCGCCAGGATGCCATTACCAAAGAGTTGCTGGAAATAACAACAGCAGCATTGGCAATGACATAATTATTATGAGCAAAGGAAAAGTTGTACAAATTATTGGTGCAGTGGTGGATGTGGAGTTTGATTCTGCAAAGATACCTACTATTTATAATGCTTTGGAAATTGCCCAAGGTAAACAAAAGCTGGTCTTGGAAGTACAGCAGCATTTGGGTGAAGGAGTGGTTAGGGCTGTAGCTATGGGAACTACAGATGGGTTAAAAAGAGGCACAGAAGTTAGCGATACCGGAGCGCCGATTTCCGTACCGGTTGGTGAAGAAGTTTTGGGCAGGCTTTTTAATGTATTGGGTGAAACAATCGACCAAAAAGGCGCTGTAAAAGCCAAGAAATCTCTGCCAATCCACCGCTCTGCTCCAACTTTTGCCGAACAATCAACCGAGTCCCAAGTGTTTGAGACAGGCATTAAGGTTATAGATTTAATTGCCCCGTTTGTGAAAGGTGGAAAAGTGGGTCTTTTTGGAGGAGCAGGAGTCGGAAAAACAGTTTTAATTCAAGAGTTGATTCGTAATATTGCGGCAGAGCACGGAGGTTATTCTGTATTTGCCGGAGTTGGTGAAAGAACCCGTGAAGGAAATGACTTATATCATGAAATGATTTCCTCCGGCGTGATTGATAAAACAGCCATGGTGTTCGGCCAGATGAATGAGCCTCCCGGAGCGCGTCAAAGAGTGGCTCTCTCAGCCTTGACTATGGCAGAATATTTCCGGGATGAGGCCGGTAAAGACGTCTTGCTTTTTATTGATAATATCTTCAGGTTTTCGCAGGCAGGTTCTGAAGTGTCGGCATTACTCGGCCGGATTCCTTCTGCCGTGGGTTACCAGCCGACGCTGGCTACGGAAATGGGAGCCCTGCAGGAGCGGATTACTTCCACCAAAAAAGGTTCAATTACCTCAGTGCAAGCTGTTTATGTGCCGGCAGATGATTATACTGATCCGGCTCCGGCTACTACTTTTGCCCACTTGGATTCTACCATTGCCTTGGAGCGGGCCTTAACAGAGCAAGGACTTTACCCGGCTGTTGATCCATTGTCCTCTTCTTCCAGGGCGCTGGATCCGTCTGTTGTCGGAGAGGAACACTACGGCGTGGCAATTGGTGTGCAAAAAGTTTTGCAAAGATATAAGGACCTACAGGATATTATTGCCATTTTGGGAATGGAAGAACTTTCAGATGAAGATAAATTAACAGTCAGCAGGGCAAGAAAAATTCAGCGGGCGCTTACCCAACCATTCTTTGTAGGAGAAGCTTTTACCGGCAGAAAAGGCAGGTATGTTTCCATTAAAGATACAGTAAAAATGTTCAGGGAAATCTTGGACGGCAAACATGACGGAAAATCTGAGCAGGCTTTCTATATGATCGGCGGCCCGGAAGATTTAAAATAATTATTTAACGAAAACAGAATTATGACTGGTTGAAGGTTGCAAAAGTGGTTTTTTGGCTGGATACAATACATCCATTAATTTCCCAAGTTCAGTGCGTAATGATGTTACTCTTTTAAGAAGATTTTCACCTTGCGCATCTCCAAGACATTCCACCATCAGTTCTTCTAGCTCTGTAGAAGCGGCTCTATATACACAATCATCTTGTCGCCTTCTGTCGATGATACCTTGTATCAGGTTAATTGCGACATTACTAGGAATTTGATGTGTATGTAATCCAGAAAAAATTATGAGATCCTTTAGAGCTGACGTTTTAGAACTATCAGGCGGCACTCCTCTATATTTTTCCTCAATTTTTCCAACAAGTTCCCCTATCCGATCTGGTGATGCTGCTGACATGCGAAAAATATAGGTTATTAATCTTAAGTTGTCAAGTATAAGATTTTCTCTAAAAGTTTGTACGTTAACCTTTCAGGTTGCAGGTTAAGGGATATCCGGAATTAGGGGCATTCCCAAGTGGGTTTTGATTTCATCAATTTCTCTTTTGTTTCTGGAATGAAACAGGCCTTCTTTATCCCTGATTCCCTTTACATCCATATGGAGTGATTCTATACCTCCTCTTGCAGCATCAACATTTTCATTAACTTCCTTGAGCTCCGTCTTGAGATCATCCAATTTCTCATTCATAACTGATTGTTGATCTTTAATTACATGCATGGTGGAAGTGTGTATACTCACATGTGTTTCTAATTTTCCAACTTTATTATTAACAATCTCTAGAAGTTCTTTAATTTTTTTCAAATCATCAGCCATAATCTTTATATTAAAACTTAACTTTAAAGTTTACAATATATCCCTTATATATCGTAATAGATCTATCTTTAAACTGGAGTTTAAAATATATAATCATCGGTCCGGAAGATTTGAAGCAAACTACCTACTTTCCCTTTAGCGCCAAATCTATCATAAGATTTGCATACTTTATCTCCCGAGCTTGAGTGGGATTCTCTTTAGTAAATTCTCTTCTAGTAAATCTATTTATGCCTCTTGAGATTTTGCGTATCACAATCGGATCTCTTATTTCACCATCTAGAATCCCATTTTCAAGCACCGCAACAAGTGCAAAGAACCAGTTTCCTCTAACTTTGAATGAGTTATTAGGAGATCTGGAGTCAATCCAATTATTTGGTATTTCATTGCTATGCTCATCTCTTAGTCTTTCAAGCCTTTCTTTAAAAGCCTCTTTCATATACGGTGAATTATATAAAAGTTTTGCAAAAAATGATATTTACGTTTACACCTTCCAGGTGGCAAGCTAAAGCTGTTTCAAATATCCTCCGATCGTGGGATAAATGAAATTAAGAATCGCTTGCTTTAATTTGAACCAGTTGGAAGTAGTTGCCGTCTGTATCTTCAAAGGTGGCAATGTAGCCGTAGCTTTCCATATGATAAATCTCCTGGATCTTTTTAACTCCGGCCTCATCTAATTTTTTAACTTCCTCTTCAATATCATCTACCTCCAGGTTAAACATGATTCTCTCGGGCTCTTTACTGGAACCTTTTACCTTAGAGTGATGCATAATATAAAGACCCGGACCACCTTCAAATTCAAATCCAAAAAAATCTTCACCATCCCCTACTTCTGCCTCCAAAGTCATTTTAAGTCCGACTTTTTCCCGATAAAAATCCGCCAACTTTTTTGGATTCTCAGAAAATAACAAAATGCTTTCTATGCCTTTTACCACATTTAAACTATACTCTGAGTTTAAAATTTTTCAGTAAGAATTATTTAAGAAATTTGTTACAGATTCTACGGGTTTTTTGTAGATTTGTAATTTTGATTTTATCTTAAAAAAAAGATTTTTTATCATAAAAAGGAGGGGCTAAAAAATTTGACAGTCTACCGGGATCATCTTTGCTTAGATATAGAATGCTTTCATGTATCCTTTGCTTTTGTTTTATATCCTCATAGTAAGAACTACTTGCCGATGTCCCAGTAAGAGTAATAAAAGATAATTTCGCCAATAGAGAATTCGGGTAAAAACTCAAGTTAGTGCTTACCCAGCGAGGAGGTTCTATGCCGGGAGTTCCCGCAATAGCGATATTATTTGCAGAAGCTTTTATCTTATCTTCGACTATTTCGGAGGGTGATTGGTTTAATCTTTCGTCATATACAAGATTTGCAAGAATTAAGTATCCCTCGCCGTCTTGTCTAATATAGCTGAACATATTAGCCTTGATTGGATTTATTTTGGAGATGAGATGATTACGGAGTAGTTCATTGAGCTCTTTGTGTCTAATTGTAGTAATTTTCGGAGCAACCCACAGAGTTAATGTGTCTTCCTGCGGGGCAAGCATCCGGGTTCCGCCGATTATTACCCATCCGTCTTCAGGTTGATTATTAAGACACTCAAGAACCTGGTTTCTGACTGGCCAGGTACGATAAGTTTCAACTTTGCGATCAATCATGCAGGGATTTTAAACTAATTGAAGCTAAAAATCAAATTATTTCCTCAAAAGTGCCGTTGAGGTGAAGATAATAGGTTTGCACTTCCAGGTCAGAATATTTTTGTTTGATTTGACTTGCAGCATTTTTCAGGTCTTCGGCATGTTTCTCATCAGTTCCCGCTTCCCCGTAAGCTCCGCAGTCTTCGTGATTTATCAGAACAACTTTTTTGATATGGTGCAGTCTTTTGGATATTTCAAGCTGTTTTAAAACATAATCAAAATCAAATACTCCCCCGGCAATGGCCATCCGGTCAAAAGTTTTAGGCCGGAAATTTTCTGAAATCCAGCTATTAATATATTCCTGAAACCGGAAATCTATACAGGTAACTATTCCTGCTTCACAACTGTGGTCCATAAGAGAAAAGTTTACACTATTTTGAATATTTTGACCAGGTTTGTGGTATACTTAAAACTTCATTCGACCCCAAGCGGGTCGGATTTTTTTATTAATGAAATTAGAAGTATATACAGGGTTTAATCCGGAAAAAATAGCCCATTATTTTGTCGGGCGAAAATGGCCAGTTACAACTATCCCGGTACAAGAGGTTAAATTAGTCAGAATTACTAAAGGGGCGCCGTTGGAATGCGGTGACGGCCGTTTTGACGGGTTTCAGGACAGAGATTTAATTGCTGAAGATCAGCGTGAGGAAGGTGGTAGTCATCACGTTCGGGGTGTTCGGGTATTGGGTGGAATAAATGCTATGATGGCCATGCTAACTGGAGGGGATGAAGTTGGTCTGCAAAGGGCTACAGATATTTTAATAAGATTCGGTATGGCTCCCGGTATGCATAGTGCTGAAAAAGGAGGTTGCGGATATGCTGATTTATGGATTCAAGGGCTACTTGAGTCTGCTTTATACCCTTATAAATTACATGCATCTATGAATAAAGGTGGTTTAAGATTAGGCCAGAGTTTGGCTGAAGTAATGAATAGTCTGGGCGGGAAACACTACCGGTTAAATGGAAATCATAAAGAGCAAGGAGTCAGATTAAATCCATTTAGAAGATATACGGAGTCTGCTCATGATGGTTCTAGATTTAGAATAGATGACTGGTTTATGGCGGATCTTGGAATTCCTGATAGGGTAAGATTCTTTAAGATTGCCGAAACAGTTGAAAAGCTTAAGCCTGATGCAGCCAAATTAGAGATCATTGTTCCTTAAGTCATATTTCTATATAATATCCCCATGGCACAGTTGCATTTAAAAATTGTTACCCCGGAAAAGTTGATACTGGATGAGGAAGTTTCCCAGGTAAATGTTTCTACTGAAGAAGGTGAGATCGGTATACTCCCCAACCATGCTAACCTGATGGCAAAACTGCAGCCCGGTGAGTTGGTGGTTAAAAGAAACGGGAAAGCAGAATCCATGGCCATCGGAGACGGTTTCTTGCAAGTAGCGGATAATACTTTAACCATAATGACAGACCTGGCCACTTACGCCGGCGATATAGATGAAAAGGCTGTGGAAGATGCCAAAAAAAGAGCTGAACAAGCGCTGTCTCAAACTTTATCTGATGAGGAATATGCAGAAACTCTGGCTAATTTAGAAAAATCCTTGGCCCAGCTTCGGGTTAAACGCCGCCACAAAGTCAGATAAGCTTGAGGCCCTGCTATTGTTGAAACCGCTTAAAGACCAGAACTGCATTTATCCCTCCGAAACCAAAAGAATTATTTACCGCGATATCGACAGTAGTCTTTCTTGCTTTATTAGGGATTAAATCCAATAAGGTGTTAATAGGGTTTTGTAGATTAATGGTCGGAGGAATAATGCCTTCATTGATTGCCATAATACACATAAGCGATTCAATACCTCCTGCAGCTCCCAACAAGTGTCCGGTCATTGATTTGGTTGAACTTACTAGAGGATACTTATCAAAGTTTCTGAAGACGTATTCAATAGCAGCTGCTTCTGCCGGATCTCCGAGAGTTGTGGCAGTGCCGTGAGCGTTGATATAGTCGACCCTATCTTTTCCTTCCGGAGTGACACCAGCTCTTCTTATTGCCAGTTCCAAAGCCTTAACAGAACCTGGTTTCTTTATCTCTAAAGCACCGTCTTTAAGATAAGGTTTTTCCGGATCATCATATCCCTCTATGGCCTCAGGAGCTGTTTCGTGATGAGCATCTAATTTATCTCCATAGCCGACTAGTTCAGCATAAATAGGGGCCTTTCTAGCTAAAGCATGGTCTAAACTCTCCAGAATCAAGGTTGCTGCTCCTTCAGCCATAACGAATCCTTGCCTGCTTTCGTCAAAAGCAGTGCTGGACTCTTTTGGGGTATTGTTTCTCGTATCCAAAGCGCCCCGCGTTGCCGCGAACATTCCTATACCAATACGGCCAATAGCTGCCTCAGTTCCGCCTGTGATCATAATATCTGCATCTCCTGCTCTAATTTGTAATGCTGCCCAAATAATCGCTTTAGAGGCAGATGCGCAAGCAGCGACAGCGCATCCTCCCGGACCTTTTATACACCACTCCATGCTTGTATCTGTAGCGCTTCTTTCAGCTAATACGTTCAAAATAGAGCGTGGATTGATTCCGAGAGCTTTCCGGGGATGCTCCATAATAATTTTTTGAATTTCCCCTATATACGGTGCTCCCCCTACCCCACTTCCATAAACAATGCCTATTTCATCAGGATCAAAGTTAAATACGGGATCGTTTAAGTCACTAATATCTGCCAGTTTAGCTTGACCTAAAGCTTCTAACGAGGCTGCGCGGGCAAATTGTACATTCCTGTGTCTACCTTTAAGTTCTTGTGGAGATTTAAAGTATTTTAAGGGATCGAAATCTTTGACTTCAGCGGCAATTCTGACTCGGGGATCCCAAAGCGATTCATCTGAAATTATGTCTATCCCGGATTGACCGTTAATGGCCGCTTGCCAAGTAGAAGGCAAATCGTTTCCAAGTGGGCTAACAGTACCCATGCCGGTAACCACTATTCTTTTGGAAGGGTCAAACTCAATCATTACGGCCGATCCTATAATATCTGGACTTGGTTGTCAATATCTGACAAACTCACTACTCCCCGACCTTAATTTTTGAGGTTGACCTCCAATTGTTATACAATAATTCCTACATGGCAGAAAGTGAAAACCCGGAGCTCTCTATTATTATCCTTAACTACAATGTTAAGGATCTTTTATTAAATTGTCTTGAATCCGTTTTTCAAAGCAAAGGCAAACTGGACAGGTGGCAGGTAATTGTGGTTGATAATGCCTCCTCTGATGGGTCAGTGGAAGCGGTGAGAAAGAAATATAAGGGATATTACGATATTGAGATATTGGAGAATAAAACGAATCTGGGATTCGCAGCAGGCAATAATGTGGGAGTGAAAATTGCCAAGTCACCGGTGATTTTATTTTTAAACCCGGATACTGTTACTGAAGATCACGCCATTCAAAAGTCGCTGGAAGTTTTACTGTCAGATCCTGATATTGGAGCGCTGGGTTGCAAGGTAGAGTTGCCTGATGGGAGGTTGGATTATTCCTGCCACCGGGGTTTTCCGACTCCCTGGAATTCTCTTGCCTACTTCAGCGGTCTGGCCAAAAAATTTCCCCGTTCCCCGCTCTTTTCCGGATATACCGGCAGTTTCCTGGATATAAATAAATCCCATGAGGTAGATTGCATCAGCGGGACTTTTTTAATGGTGAGAAAAATTGCCGGGAAGCAAGTAGGCTTTTGGGATGAAGACTATTTTTTTAATGGTGAAGATATTGAATTTTGTTACTCATTGCGGGAGAAGGGTTGGAAAATTTATTTTTATCCGGATGTAAAGATAGTTCATTTTAAAGGTTCCTCATCCGGTCTTTGGCAAACATCCGCGCTGAAAGTGGAAAAAGGAACAAAGCTGGCTGCAGCTACTCACGCCGCCTCTGCCATGAGGATTTTTTATAAAAAACACTACTATAAAAAGTACCCTCCTCTTTTCCGGGATTTTGTGCTTTGGGGAATAAAAGCCCTGGAACATTACAGGAAATTTAAAATAATGACAGGACTCCGCTATGAATAATTTAGATCTTTCAGTAATCATTTTAAGTTTTAATACCAAGGATATTACCGGCAGGTGCCTGGATAATCTTAAAGTGGCTAAAGAATATTGCCAGAAGAAGTTGAAGAACAATATTTCAGTGATTGTCCTGGATAATGCCTCAAACGACGGGTCACCGGAATTGGTCAAATCAGATTATCCCTGGGTAAAACTTATTGCCTCAAAAGAAAATTTAGGGTTTTCCAAAGGCAATAATCTGGTTATAAAACAGGTTAAAAGCCCGTTTATTCTGCTTTTGAATTCTGATGTTTATCTGGAGGAAGAAAGTTTATACAAAGCCTTGGCATATTTCCGAGTAAATTTAAACTGTGACGTTTTAGGAGCCAAGTTAAAATATGCAAATGGTAAACTGCAACCAAGCTGCGGGAATTTGCCACATCCTTTGAACTTAATTCCCTGGATTTTAGGTTTAGGTAATCTGCCGATACTCCTTAATCTCATACCTCCCTTCCATCCCAAGGATAAAAAATATTTCTCCAAGGCTCATCGGGTTGGCTGGATTATGGGAGCTTTTTTTATGTTAAAGAGGGAGGTTTTTGAGCGAACCGGCGGATTTGATGAGAATTTATTTATGCATATGGAAGAGGTGGAATGGTGCAAAAGGATTATCAAGCGAGGATATAAAATCTGGTACGGGCCTTCTGTTGAAGCGGTGCATTTACACGGCGCCTCTACTAATTTTGATTTAAGTGCAAGTTTTCTAAACGAGCTAAAAGGTGTGAAGTATTTTTCCCTTAAGCATTACAAATCTTCCTATCAATTGGTGAAGTTATTTTTAAATTTGGGACTCGTTTTAAGGGTCATTGTTTTCTCTCTTTTAGGTAAGACTAAAAGGGCTAGAGTTTATCTGGAAGGATTGAAAGTGATTTAAGATTTATGATTTACGATTTATGAATAAAGTCGCAATAATCACACTGAATTATAATGGTAAGCAAGATACCCTAGAACTACTGGGATCTTTGTCCAAACTACCTGCCCGCAATGCTTCGCATAGCGATGCAGGCAGGCGAACTACGAACTACCAACTATTAACTATTGTGGTTGATAATGCCTCATCGGATGGAAGTGTTTCTGCCATACATAAATCATTTCCTGAGGTTGATATTTTACAAACCGGAGGCAATTTAGGATTTTCCGGAGGCGTAAACAGAGGTATAGATTATGCAAAAATTTGGGGAGCGGACTATTTTCTACTGATTAATAATGATACTTTAATAAAGAATCCGGACTTAGTTTCAGAACTCCTGAAAACAGCGCAGTCAGATCCTAAAATCGGTTTGGTTTCCCCCAAGATTTATTTTGCTCCCGGGTTTGAATTTCATAAAGATAGGTATGGTAGCAGTGATTTAGGTAAAGTGATCTGGTTTGCGGGAGGAAAATTTGACTGGGATAATATCGGCTCGATCCACCGCGGGATTGACGAGGTGGACGGCGGTCAATACGACAGTGAAGAGGAATCCGGGATTTTCTCTGGAGCCTGTGTGTTGATAAAGAAAGAGGTGTTGGAGAGATTGGGCGGACTGGATGAGCAATATTTTCTTTATTTTGAGGACAGTGACTTGGCAAAAAGGGCTATTGAGGCCGGGTTTAAAATCTATTACAACGGTAAGACCGCAATTTACCATAAAGTTTCCCGCTCAACCGGAATTGGATCAAGAATAACTGACTATTACCATACCAGAAATAGGTTAATTTTTGGCATGAAATATAGCAAACCCCGGACTAAATTTGCCCTTCTGCGGGAAGCCTTAAAACTGGCTGTTTTTGGTCGGCCGATGCAGCGGCGAGGTGTATTGGATTTTTATTTAGGGATAGTTGGGGGTATTAGGGATTTTGGGGGGGTTGAGGGAATTGAATATCAGTTTAAGTTGTCTATTGGTATTGTCAATTACAATACGGCAGATTTAACAAAGAAGCTTCTGGAAAGTATATTTAAAAAAGAATCCGGTTTTGACCCAGAAACTATGGAAGTAATTGTTTTGGATAACGGCCGTATTGATCCATGCAAGGAAAAGATTATGGAGTTTCTTCCCAAAATTAAGTACTTGGCAAACGAAAATAATGAGGGTTTTTCCAAGGGTTATAACAAGACTATCAAATACTCGCTTGGTAAATATTATCTGATGTTGAATTCCGATATAGAAGTTTTAGAGCAGGGACTTTCAGAATTAATCAAAGTTGAGGATGAGTTTAGAGGAGAGGCGGTTTTAGGTGGAAAGTTGGTATTTCCTGATGGGTCAAATCAAGACAGCGCTTTTCACCTCCCTACCATAACAGGAGCTTTTAAGGAATATTTTTTGGCTAGGAAGGGTTCTTATTTTATGTTTATGCCTTCCGGTGGAAAACCAGCGGCAGTAGAAGGCTTGGTAATGGCATGCCTTTTGATTCCAAGCAAAGTGCTAAATAAGGTAGGTCTTTTAGACGAGGGAACCTTTATTTTCTTTGAGGATATTGAATATGCCAGAAGACTTAAAAAATTTAAGATACCTGTTTATCTGGTCCCGACTGCCAAATTTATACACTTCCACGGAGGTTCCACTAAAAGAATTGGTCAGGAAAAAGCGTATGAACACTTGAAAAAAGCTTCGGAATATTATCACGGAATAATCTATTACCACCTGCTTAGTTTAGTGTTACGTTTAGGTCAAATTTTTGGAAGGGTTGAAACTCCTCAGACCCGCTGGACAGAAGATACTTGACAATAACTACTATTTGATCTACGTTAAAACTATGAGGCCACTGCTGTTGATATTTTTGTCTATCGGTTTACTTTGGCTTCGTAGCAGTTTCGGTAAATTTACCTCCGGCACTTTTGTAAATTCCCTGGGAGCAACTTTAACTAAAACAGCTGAGAAAAACCCTTATCCCTGGTTTAAAGATTTCTTAACTTCGGTGGCTATCCCCAATTCGCAGATTTTTGGACAAATGGTTTTATGGGGAGAATTTTTAAGCTCCGTTGCTATATCTGTTGGAGCGGTTTTGTTATTGATCAACCCTCATCCGAATAAATTCGTGAGTTTGGTATTGATTGCAGGACTTGCCGGTGGGGCACTACTAAATATAATTTTCTGGCTGGGATTTGGTTATACCAGCCCGTCTACAGAAAGCCTAAATTTGCTGATGGCTGTGGTGCAAATTATCGGTATAGTTGTTCTGTTAAAAAACCTCTAAGAATGCAATTCGGAAGTACGTTATGTAGGTTCTTTAGAGTTGAGTTCCTTCTCGGCGAGTTTTGCGAAATTCAGTAAATCCGAGACATCCTGTTCATTAAAGTTGTGGGGTTTGTTGTCCTTGATACAGAACACTCCAATAGGTTGGTTAGTCAAACTCTCATGTAAGGCAACGCCTGCATAAAAACGAATAAATGGAGGTCCGATAACATACGGATTATCGATAAACCGCGGATCTTTTGTGGTGTCTTCAATCACAAAAACTTCGGCCTCTTTTAATACGTGTGCGCAAAAAGAAATATCGCGGGGACCTTCTTTATTAATAGGAATCCCGCAATAAGATTTAAACCACTCCCGGTCTTTATCGACTAGAGTAATTGACGATAACATGACATTAAATCTTTTTACAGCTTCTTTTGTGATATGGTCAAAACGTTCTTCCGGAGGGGTATCCAATAACCCCATTCTTAAAAGTGCATCTAATCGGGCTTGTTCGTCTTGAGGTATAGGTGCTTTAATCATTTAATGCATACAGTGTAAATTATTTTTATTATTGACGCAAGAGATGAGATATCTTGCTTTTTTGAATACTTTCCGGATATGATAGTTATTCGCTATGGATGACCAAGAAGTACAAGTACAGCAAACAACGGTAAATAACAATGCGGTTTTGCTCGTTAAGATTGAGGAGATGATTAAAACCCATCTGGCTCAAATAGATGAGCTGCAGGAGGAAATTACTAAGCACCGGGATATGGTCAATGATATTTTTGCAAACGATGAAACTTTTCAGGAACATGATAAGTTAGCCAAAGAGGCGGCCAGGATCCGGACTAACACTAAAAAAGAGATTACAAAAAGGCCTGATGTGGCCGGTCTAGCCAATAAATTAAAAAGCCTAAAATCAGAACAAAAAGAATTAAAAGAAGGTTTATCGGATTACCTTCGTGAGTATCAAAGATTGTCCGGTTCTAATCAGATTGAAGGTGAAGACGGAGAAATGCGGGAGATTGTCTTTGTGGCTAAATTAGTTAAAAAAACCTCTAAGTTTGGTCCCCGTTGAAGCTATGAGTCTACACACTCTCTTGTTTTTTTAATATTTATAGCCTATAATATCAATATGACAATAGAAGCAACCGGGGAAACCTGGTATAAAGGACCTGAGGATAGCGAGGGAAAATTTACATCTGTAGATAGGATATTAGACGGGGAATTTGACCGGCGCGCTTCCGTAGATTTTTATCACATTTTTTGTCTAGATGGACGTAGAGCCACTATTGATATTAAAAATTGCAGCTATGGGTTAATTTGGAATACGTCGGGGACGGATGCCTATCGTATTAAGGTTATTGTTGATGGTAAGATTAATAAAGATGGCAGAGGTAAGCTTATAGGTGAAGGGCATATCCTTGAAGCTGAAATTTCAGGAAAAGGTCACGTTAGGATATCATGGACTGATCCTCAAAGAAAAAGAAGATAAATTTATTCCTCTTGTTTAGGTAGTCAAATTAATCAAAAGATCCGAAAAATCCGGCTTCCACTAAATACTTTTCTGGTCCGGAGGGGAGGGTAAGAAGCGTATTCTTACTACGTTCGAATAACGAACAGTCTTGTCCCTCGACTACGCTCGGGACGACGCAGTTCAAACTCTCTATCCTCAAAACTTTGATAATTTCGGTAAAAGCACCGAATTTATCAAAGTGTCCACCTGGTAAACGTTAGTAGGACTATCATACCAAATCTAGTGTTCGAGGAATTGCAAGTATACAGACAACTTAAGTTTGTTTAATTAAATTCCTATCGGGAAAATTTTATTTGTAAATACAATAACTAGAAAGCTGCTGTTGTATCAAATTGAATACCTGCATTTTTCAATTCTCTAGCTAATAGTAACTTCCAGTTTTCTGCTTCATCAAATGGAATATATACTATACCTAATAAATCTGTTGGTAGCTCCGTTCCTTCCTGATAAAGCAAACATACCCTTTTTCTTGTGAGCTTACCTACAAAAAATCCTAATTCCATAATGACATTCTGTCTTGCTCTTGGTTTTGCTGACTCTGGTTGTTCATTCTTTTCAAAACCTTTATCATCTGGGGTAGCTATCACTATAGAATATCCAACATCATCAGAGTAGTGTTCTAACTTTTCAATAAGTGTCCTTCCACCATTTGCCTGTTCATGAAGGATTATAGGATCCAACTGTATACTTTTAACATATTCTGCAACTAATGTTTTTGAAGCCTCATCATGGCCATGAACTATGAAAATTTTTTTGCTATTTGTAATTCCATTATTTGTTGAGGTGTTTTGAGCTGAAGATTGAGTTTGAGGGGATTCTGGAATTAATTCAAGTCGCCTAATTATAGATTCAAGTGAAGTTATTTTTGCAGCAATATCATGCTCAAAATTCGATATCCTATCATTTATATCCATGGCCATTACCATGACACCATAGGCTGATGTAAAACTTTTTTTTACTGAGTCATTATCAAAAACTCTTAAAAGATATTCTGCTACAAAATCCCTCCATTGTGATGTTTGACTTTCTAGCCTCTTTAGATCCTCTTCAGATAATATATTTGAGTTCCTAAGGGTTTTACCCTCTTCTAGGAGTGCTGTCAGTTTATCCTTAACTTCTTGTTTAGGTACAATAAGCAGAGGTGGATGAATTGCTTCAATTACTGTTCTTGGCATGGCCACATTATACTACGTCTTAAGATAGCTTTTTAGTTCTTTTAAAACTGCACTAGGAGGATTTAGATTGTTATAACAATATAATATCGAAGTCCTCTGGGTTGGATGACATTAGAACTTACTTTCTTCTCCAAAACTACTCCAATAAGACTCAGTTTATTGGTCTTTCTTGAAATCTCTGTTGAATGATGATTTGATTTGGTCTCAATAGTTGCAAAACTAACATTTGAGTTTTATTTCTATCATTATAGAAAATGGGTTTCTCTTCAGCTTCTTGAAAGAAGGGACGAGGAAAATCATTGACATTGGCTGTTAGCACCAATGAACCTGTTAATATGGCGGTTGAAGCAATGATCTTATCCTGCATAGAGATATCGTGTAAAGTTCTTCCTTCCAATTTACATTGGTGATGATAGAGAGTAGATAGTTGAGAAGCCGCCACTAGTACTCTTAGATCAACAACATATCTGGTGAAATTATTAAGAATACTTAATCCGTCTTCTTCTTGTTTTGTAGTTGTGCCTGATAATAATTCATAGTATGTGATTTCTGATATTGTTAAACCAAATCCTCTTTTAACTAGATCTGCTAAATAAGACAAAAGCTGTGCCAAGATTTTCTTATTATTTATATACTGCAGGATATTTGTATCTAGAATAACTACTTGTTGAGGGATAGGATTTTCTTCATTCATGAGCAATCATAAGCAGGTAACGGAAAAGGAGATTTTTTTGAAGCTTCCTTTAAACTCTTTAAAAGAGTTTTAGACGATGATCCAGGCTTGCTATAGACAGTTTGAGTACTAATAAATACCTTTTCTCCAGCTACCTTTACAGTACCAGATGGTTCTATAGGTTGAGCTACTTGAGCGGATTTGGTTTCAGATTGTTTAGGGGCTGAGCTTTTCATAAAAATATCGTACCACATCTAATTAAGAATTTGGTAAGTAAAATGATAAAATAAATGAAATGAGATCTCGAGTATGGTTAAAAAATTAACTTCAAGGCAAACACAGTTCATAAAAAAATATCTGGAGGTTGGAAACGGTACTCAAGCTGCTTTGGCAACTTATAATACTTCTGATCCTAATGTTGCTAAGGTAATAGCTTCAGAAAACCTAACTAAACCTAACATCAGAGAGGCTTTAGAGGAAGCTTTACGCACTAGTGGTTTATCCTTATCTGTCATTACAAATAATCTTGGAAGTTTAGCCAATTCTAAGCCTGAAAAGATTAGTGGAGATACAGTATTAAAAGCTAACACAGAAATTTTAAAGCTATTTGGAGCTTATCCAGATAAAAAATCATTTCAATTTAGTTATTCTGTAAAAGACAAAATAGAAAGTATGAGTTTCCAACAAATAAAGGAAGAGATAACAAAGCTAGATGCTGAACTTAAAGAATTTTTAGAAGAGGCTACCCCGGTACCCACCCAAAATAGTTTGGAATAATTTCGACTTGACCTTTTTTCTATGCGTAATATGTTTTTAGGAAAATCCCACAGAATAAATTTTTGGAAAAATTATCGAAAAGTGAATAGCTCTTAAGATACTATTTATTTGGAATATCTTTAGGTCGGGTATCTTCTTCTAAGAGACGCTTATCGGCTTCTTTAAGAATCTTCCTATAAACGGCTTCTTGAAGACGATTTCGTGAGTTTATTCTAATTTTTGCATTTAAAGCCTTTTTTCTCCCTTCACGATCATCTTTGGGTTTTGTGAAGTCATTAAGATCGTTTAAAGGTGCAAGTTCTCCCCAAGCTTCATGGGCTGCCTGATTATATACCTGTGCTGCTTGTTCAGCAGAATCGTAATATCCCAGGAAACGAGCGTGACCATTTACCCTGATTTTAGCTCCAAACCTTCCATTTCTATATCTATAAACACCTCTATAACCTGTGTTATTGTTTGACTGTAAGCCTCTTGTGAGATTTACCATCCCTTTAGTGCCAAGTATTAGATTTTCTCTCCTATTATCTAACCTATCTCCATTCCTATGTAAAACTATTCGTCCTTTTTTGGGTTTCATAATTTGCTCTTGCATAGAAACTGATTTTTGTTTTCCATTACGCCTTTTTAATGCTCTCCTTGCTTCGTCTCTTCCTAAATACCATTTATATTGGGTAAATACCTCGTAATCTTTATCATCTACAATAGCAAATTTACCTTGAGTGAGAGGGATTCTTTTCATAAGCACATTATACAAATTTTTGACTTTTGTTTTTGGAAGATTAAATTTAATAAATTTTTTTTTGGAAATTTATCTGAAGGTAAACAGTTCTTTAATATGTATCCTAAGAGACTCTGCTATCTTAAAGATTGCATAAACAGAGGTATCGGTTTCTCCTCTTTCAATATTACCTATTGTGGTAGTTTGAACTCCAATCATTTCAGCCAGCTTCATTTGGGATATATTTTTACTTTTCCTAACCCTTTGAATCTTCTCACCTAATTGTTTATTAATCTTGTAAGCCATATAGCCTACAAATTAAAGTAATTTTATCTTAAGCGATACTATGATAGATTGGAGATATAGGCATATGTTTGTACTTGAAATAATTGCTTAATTGATATATTTTGAGGTTGGTTAACATAAATATATGGAAGAACCAAATCGTGCGAGAGATCATAATAATCTGACTTCCAGCAAAGGAATAAAGCTTTCCACGATAATAGGGATTCTATTAGTTAGTTTTTCGATATTTTACTATTTAGTTGTCTTTTTACCGCAAAAGAACAACCAGCAAATTGAGCAAAAAACACAAACAGAAATATTAAAGACATATAGTCAGATAACAAATCAGCAAAAACTACAGGAGTGTTTAGATGATGTAAATAAAAGAGTCTCAGATCCTAAGTTCTCAGAAGCAATGAAAGGTGTAAAGGTGAACAGCAACGAGGCAAAAGTAGTGCTAGACTTAATAAAACAACTTAAAGATGAATGTTATAAAAAATATCCTCAATAAATTGCGGTCTCGTTACAAGATAATTGTCTCGTTACTGATACTAATTCTTATTTTGTTTGCTGGTTATATGTATAAATATCAGCAGGTAATTAATGAAGGTTCAGCTATTTTTGAGGAACGCTGTTTAACAATAGATCCATTGATTGAAAAGCATAAGAATCTTGGAGAGGAGTGGTTGAAAGCTCATCCGGCATCTGAAAGTGCGAAAAATATTCTTCCATACTCTGATGAATACAATAAATCTACAGAAGAACTTGTAGAAAAATCTAAGCTTTGGTTGGATAAAATTAAAAGGTTTTTAGTAGGATGGGATTTTCAATTTTTCACTCATTCAGTATTGAAGGATATATTTGCTGCTCAATATGATAAATATTATGCAGATTATCAAGGTAATGTTACTTATTTAGCTTATGCAAAGGATCCAACTAATCAGAAATTATATGATGGATATTTTGAAGCTGTAAAACATATGTTTGAGCAAGATCAGATGCTAACCAACAGAATAGAGGCAGCTAAGCAAGTTTTTGATATCAGGTCTTATTTTACTAAGGTTCCAAAAATAAGATGTAGTGAAGTAGATGATAATCCTGGTATGCCTAGCTATTAAAGGGCCAACGGGATAAGCTGTTATAATAGTATTGCTGGGGTAGCAGCACATACTTAAGTATTAAAAATAGCCTTGTGCTACCTCACAGGGCTATTTTTTATGGATAAGCCTGATAAAGAGAAAGAAATTAAAAAAAAGCTTCTGGAAATAGAAAGGGATAAAAAAATAGAGGAAGCTAGAAAAGACGTTAAAAATAGAGGCTTATCAAACTCTGGGGAATATTATAGCGTCTCAGGACCTTATATAGAAGAATATGAGTTGAAAAAGAATTTAGTCGATTTGGATGTGGAATCTGTTCCAATAAATCCTTCGCAAAACGAATCTCCAAAAGAGAGACCTATCCTCTTTGACAATCACAAATCAAGGTATCGTTATCATTCAAAATTAGAGAAGCTTTTTAGGGGAGTAATTTATGCCTCATATGTAGATATTGGATTATTTATAGGAATAATTAAGCAGAAGAGTCAGTATGGTAAGTCCACGAAAAATCAGATACTTGGAATTAAAGGGATCTTTAATAAAAAATCAATAAGTATATGGGGAGAAAAGTTAAAAGCAACTCGTAATAATACTGCTGATGGGTTGACTCTTGTGCCTATTAAATAAACTCCTTTTCAATCTAGAAAATCGAAGCTAATAACGCTTTTTCACTCAAAACTTCCTCGAAATTTAGCTTCATTTAGGGAGGTTAGTCTTTTGATTGAGATTAACCTTTCCCTTATAAGTAACGTATAAACGTACGTTTTAAATATTCTTAGAAATACGTACGTAGAAACGTATATGGATGATGTAAAAAATAAGATGCTTGCGGAAGAGTTAGTCAAAGAACTTGATGACGAGGATGATTATGGTTATTACCTAACTTTGGCTAAAAAATATAGTCATGACTTATTAAGAGAAGTTGCCCGATGGGTCAGCGATTACCCTAATCCCTCTCATAAAGGCAAGCTTTTTACTTGGAAGTTTAAAAGCGTAATAGCAGAAAGGTCAATTCATAGTGGGGAGATTAACGATCGGGATGGACTTGAGCGAATAAAAAATCTTAAGAGTAAATTCAAGATAGGCTTGGGAGGAAATAATGCTTAATCCTAAGTCTATAGAGGAATTTAAAAAGATCATTTTTCAGGAATACGAAATTGAGCTCACGAATGAACAGGCTTACCAGGATGCGACAGCTTTCCTAGAAGTTTTTAAAATATTAATTGTTGACACCCCTAGGGAGGAGAATGGTAATGTATCTTAATAAATTACTTAACGTACCAAAGCTTAATGTTTCTAACATGAAACAATATTACTTAATCTACTGTCGCAAAAGTACTGAGTCTGAAGAGAAGCAACTTCAAAGTATTGATGATCAAAGAAATATCTTAACAGTATTAGCTACTGAAAAAGAACTAAGTGTTCTCCAAATCTTTGAAGAGGAGAAATCAGCTAAAGCTCCCGGCAGAACAGTTTTTAATCAAATGATTGAATTAATAAAGTCCAGAGATGACATTAAGGGTATCTTGGCATGGAAGCTAAACAGATTATCTAGGAATCCTGTTGACTCGGGTACTCTTCAATGGTTAATTCAAAGCAGAGCAATAGAAGAAATTATTACGCCGCACAAAACTTATACAGATGAGGATTCAGATTTTATTATGAGTATTGAGGGAGCTCAGGCAAATAGATTTATCCGGGATTTAAGGGAAGATACAATTCGAGGAATTAATTCTAAAATAGAAAAAGGTTGGAAGCCGGGGGCTGCCCCTATTGGTTATAGGAATACAGTCGAAAAACCCAAGGGTTCAAGAGAAATAGTACCCCACCCTATTTATTTTCCTCTTGTAAGGCGAATATTTGAGTTAGCCTTAACTAAGCAATTTACCCTTGAGGGTTTAGGTTTAGAAGCTCAAAGATTAGGAATAATTAATTATCAGGGTAAGAAGACTCATAAAAGTAATATTTATAAGGTATTATCAAATCCTTTTTACGCCGGGAGATTTCTATACAAAGGTGTTCTTTATATTGGTAAACATGATCGAATGATCTCAGATGCTGAGTTTGATTTAGTTCAAAAATATATTTCCTCCAGAGCTAAGCCCAGAAATCATACCTACCCTATTTCAGGTTTTATTAAATGTGGTGCATGTGGATATATGATTACTGGAACAACCAGAAGGAAAATTTATAACTCAGGTAAAACTGCAAATTTTATCTATTATCGGTGTAGTCAAAAAAATATAAAATGTGATCAATCGCCTATTTCTTCCAAAGATTTAGAGAAACAAGTAACAGATTTTCTATCCACAATTAAGCTATCTCCTAAATTAATAAAATGGGCAATAAAAGAATTAAACAAAGGTTCTAAGGTTCAATTACAAACTAAACAGGCAAAAATCGAAGCATTAAACAAAAATTTGGAAACCAACAGAAGCAAATTACAAAATCTCTTCAATCTTAAGGTGGATCCAGAAAATATAAGTGGTTCTTTGATAAATGATGAGGAATATAAAGAGATGAGACAAAAATTGCTCATTGAACAGGAAGATTTGAGGCAAGAGTTAGCTAAAAAGGATCATCTTACCAATGATTGGATGGATGTTGCAGTCAGGGTATTTAACTTTGCCTCTAAGGCTCTAGAAAGGTGGAAAAATGGCACTATTGAGGAAAAAAGAATTATATTACATGCAATAGGAATTGATTTAGTTCTGAAAGATAAAATATTGGAAATTACCCCTAGATCAATGTTCAAAGAGATACAAAAAGCAAACTCTCTAGCCTCAAAAGGTTCGATTATTGAGGCATCTGTCCGGAGGGGAGGGTTCGAACCTCCGTAGGGTTACCCCGCCAGATTTACAGTCTGGAGCAATTGACCACTCTGCCACCTCCGGATAAGAATCAATTATACCAAGTTAAAGGTGCGGATGCCAGGAGTTTTAGATATAATTAGGCCTTTAACGTATGGTAAAAGAGTCAGCAATAGAAATTACTACATTATCCAGGCAGCAGATGAAGGCAGAACTTTTGGGTCTACCCAAAGGCGTAGCCGGTATGGTTTGGCATGTAGGTAGTGATCCGGATAAGAATTCCTTTAATTCAGTGATCGTACATGAGGCACAAAGATCGGGGTTTGTATCCTGGATTCAAGGTACTGGAATATTGGAAAGTATGAATATCCAGCCTTATTATTTTCCTCAGCTTGGATTAGACTATCAACAAAGCTCAGGTAAAATTGTCTTGAATCCGGCCCTGGTAAATGATTTGGAGGAGGCTTTATCCGCTGATAAAGGTATTGATTTTCATCCGGATAGTGCTCCTGGCTGGCAACAAGTTATTCAAAGAAAAGCCAATTTAGGAAGAATCCGGTTATTAAAAACACAACTAGTTTCTCCCAACTGCAGCCAGGGTGTTTTAAGTACAGAACTGCTTCCATATCAACCGTTTATCTATGGAGCCCTGGTTAAAGGACATTTAAATCAAGCCAAGATGTTATCACCAAGTATAGTCATCAGTATTGATGACCCTACTCCTTTTTCCGTAGAAACTTTCCGGGAAAGTTTATCAGTTATGTTGGGTGATAAGTTTGAAGCAGGAACTTTAGCCACAACAGAGCTTGAGACCCTAAGGGCAGTTCATTGCTGTGGTGATTATGATGTATTGGGGGTAATGGCTACGCGTGCAGTGGATGTAGTGCACTGGGATGCCTGGAAATATGGAGTTGCCCCTTTAATAGGTAGGGCAAAAATTTTAAGGGATTTTGTTGATGATAGCGGCTTATTTGTCTGGGGTGGGATCCCTCAGAATTTGCATTATTTACAGGATTTAGGGAAACAGATTGGCATAGCCGTAGAAATTGCCGGCCGGGATGATTATGAGAAATTGGCAGATGGCCTTATGAAAAATAAAGAGCAGGCACTGGATTTGGTTCTCGCAAATTACCTGCATTGGTCGAACCGAGTTTCACAGGAATTGAATGCAGACAAAAGTTTTATGGCCCGGCGGACTTTTATTAGTGCTACTTGTGGTTATGGCAGCAATAATATTGCCTCTTTAAGAAATTTTGCTTATGATCTGTCACGGCAAATATCTGATCGGAATAAGGAAATTGCCGGTTAATAGCAAAGCTGCTAGAGAGTTGATATAATCCTTTATATGACCCCGGGTTCATGGAAAGTCAGAAAAGACAGCAAAAAGGTTTGGAAATTTAAGGCGCTGTCCCATCTTTCTACCAGTTTACTTTTTATTGTGATAGGTTTTCTGCTGCTTACTTTTACAGTCATAATTTTTTTCGCAACTCAAATTCCCAGTGCTTCCAAATTAACAAACCGTGAGATCGCGCAAGCAACCAAGATTTTTGATAAAAACGGAGAGCTGCTTTATGACATTTACCAAAATCAAAACAGGACACCGATTAAACTCTCAGATATTCCTGATCACGTAAAACAGGCCACCATTTCTATTGAAGATAAGGATTTTTATAAACACGGCGGTTTTTCTGTGGTAGGTTATGCCCGGGTTATTTTTGATCTGGTTGTCTATCGCCGGGTTGAAGGAGGTTCAACTTTAACCCAACAATTGGTAAAAAATGCCCTGCTTTCCGGAGAGCGGACACTGACCAGAAAGCTTAAGGAATTTATCCTCGCCATTCAAGTTGAGCGCGCCTACACAAAAGATCAAATTCTGGAGATGTACTTAAATGAAATCCCATACGGCGGCACGGCTTATGGCATAGAAGCTGCAGCTAACCTTTATTTTGGAAAATCAGCCAAGGATCTGAATTTAGCCGAAGCCTCCCTTTTAGCAGGACTTCCCCAGCGACCCTCTGTTTATTCACCATACGGAACACGCCCTGAACTCTCAAAAGCAAGACAAAAAGAAGTGTTAAACAGAATGGTTGAGGATAAATATATCTCTTCCGTACAGGCAAAAGCTGCAGCCGAGGAGCAATTAACCTACAGGACCAGTCGGAGTGAACAAGGGTTTAAGGCCCCACATTTTGTCTTGTATGTTAAGGAGAAATTAATTGAGCAATTCGGGGATAAAATGGTGGAAAGCGGAGGCCTGCGGGTCACCACCACCTTGGATTATGATTTGCAAAAACAGGTTGAAGAAATAGTCAAAAAAGAAATAGAAAACTTAGCTACCGCTAAAGTCGGTAACGGCGCGGCCATAGTTTTAGATCCTAAAACAGGTCAGATTTTATCTATGCTTGGGAGTAAAGATTATTTTGGTGATTCCCTGCCTGAGGGTTGTTCTGAGGGGGTGAGTTGTACTTTTGAGCCAAATGTAAATGTATCCATCAGGCCCAGGCAACCGGGTTCTGCCACTAAACCAATTGCCTACTCCAAGGCTTTAGAAAAAGGTTATACGGCAGCCCAGGTCTATATGGATGTTAAAACCGAATTCCCCGGCGGTGATCAACCTACCTATATCCCGGTTAATTATGATGGCCAATTCCGTGGCCCTGTGCAAATGAGATATGCCTTGGGCAATTCTTACAATATTCCGGCTGTTAAAAATTTAGGTTTAGTGGGGGTAAAGGATGTGTTGGAACTGGGCTATAGAATGGGTATCACTACCTGGGAGCCATCAGAAGAGAATGTTAACTCGGTGGGTCTTTCTCTTGTTCTGGGTGGAAGAGAAGTCAGGTTATTAGATTTAGTCTCGGCCTATTCGGTCTTTGCAAACCAAGGACGCCAACTTGATCCGGTTTCTATTTTAAAGGTGACTGACAGTAAAGGTAAAAACCTTTTTGAATTTCGCCAAACTGAGGGTAGAAAAGTAATGGAACCAGGAATTGCTTTTATTATTTCCGATATTCTCGCAGATAACGGGGCCAGGACAGCCGCTTTCGGGTCAAATTCTATTTTAAATATACCAGGTAAAACTGTGGCAGTTAAAACAGGGACCACTGATCAAAAAAAGGATAACTGGGCTGTAGGTTACACACCTAGTGTGGTAGCAGGTGTTTGGGTGGGTAACAACAATAACAGTGATATGAGTCCGACTATCGCATCCGGAGTCACAGGTGCGTCCCCTATTTGGAATAAAATTATGGTAGCTGCTTTAAAGAATAAAACCAATGAGCCGTTTGAAAGGCCTGCAAATGTAGTCCAGTCCGAAGTGGATGGCCTAATGACAGGTAAGCCGCATGGTGGTTCGCCTACCAGGAGAGAATATTTTATAGCCGGAACAGAACCGAAAGGAGAATCCAGTGCTTACCAGAGACAGAAAGTTTGCAAGAGTAATCCTCACAGATTAGCTAATGATGGCGAGGATAGCGAAGAAAAGGATGTGGTGGTTTTGCAGGAGAATGATCCAACCGGCGCTAATAAATGGCAAGCAGGAATAGACCAATGGGTGCTGACAGCTCCTAATCCTCTTTTGGTTGGAGCCACCAGGGGTTGTTCGGGAATCCCCGGATTTACTGCCGGAACCGGCGGAATTATTGAAATTGTCAACGTCGGAAACGGCGCCAATGTCCCCCGGGTATTTGATGTTTTGGCCAGGGCCAACTCCCCTGCCGGAGTTAAAAAGATCACCTGGTTGATTGATGGAGCTCAAAAGTCTACTCAAACCTCAGAACCTTTTGCCCTGCATGTGGAGTTTCCGCAAGGTGACAGAGGTTCACATACAATCACAGTAACTTTAGAAGATAACAACGGCGGCATATTCTCCAGTTCAATTGGGGTAACAGTCAATCTCTAAAACAGCCACTCTTTTTTCTATCCCGAATTTATTGGCAATCCGCGGGTGAACCTCAGCGATAAACCCTATTTGTTTTCCGTCTTTTTCCAAACCGGCAAATCTGGTGGGGTGAAAGTATTTGTTTTCAGTCTCAGTTTCCTTGGTTTTGATATCTGGTATGACTGCCTTTAAAATATTGTGCAGCTCTTGTATCGGATTATCTGTTTCATTTACCAGCGCAATTGATAAATAATAATCCTCTTTAGGTAAGTCCCCTTTTTGTGGTAAGTAAGTCTTTCCCAGCTCAAAAATCGCAATTTCCTTGTGACCTGTTTTTAGGTTTTTATTTACCACTTCCAATAGATTTGGCCAAAGCATATCCCTCATGTATTCTGTTTCGGAAGAAATGGGATTTGCAATTCTGACCAGATTATTTTTATCCAATCCTAAATTTTCTAAAACATTGCTTGAATAAAAAGAGTAGGTTTGGACTTCTGTTAACCCCACATCAGATGAAATTTTTTTCAAATCATGTACCAAGTTAGGCAGGTTTTGATCTAGTGGCTGTGGCAGTTCCCCTTCAAGTGGTGTGGGAGGGATTTTTTCATAGCCGTACATCCTGGCTACCTCTTCTATCAAATCCTCTTCAAAATTAAGGTCCATTCTCCAATATGGGATGGTTACTTCCCAGGCTTGATCCTCTTTGACTAAAGTAAACCCTAGTTTCTTTAGAGATGACTCTACTTCTTCAGAAGGAATTTCTACTCCAATCAGAGAATTTATTTTCTCCTGAGTTAACTGAATGGTTTTGACTTCATCTTTTAAATTGCCTGTCAAAGTGATGGCTGTTAGTTTACCTCCTAAATTTTCATACATCTTGATTGCAGCAGATAAGGCCTCAAGTAAATTAGTTTTGCTTAGGCCGTGCTGGAATCTTTTGGAGGCTTCTGAATAAAGTCCAAGCCTGGTAGATGTTTTTCTATTTAAGACCGGATCAAAAATAGCAGCCTCAAGTAGTATGGATGTGGTTTCTTCCGAGACCTCGGAATCTTTGCCGCCCATAATTCCGGCAATTCCAATTGGGCCGTTATTATCCGTGATTAGTAGATCTTCGCCGGTTAGATTCCTGATTTTCCCATCCAGCGTAGTGATCTTCTCATCTTTTTCGGCAACTCTGACTTTTATGCTTCCCATTACTTTGCCGCCGTCAAATGCATGCATTGGTTGGCCGTACTCAAGCATTAATAGGTTGGTGACATCAGCTACATTATTAACGCTCCTTATGCCTGAATCTTTCAGCCTTTTCATCCATTCCTCAGAAGAGTTTTCCACTTTGAGTCCTTCAATTTTGGCCACACAATAAACCGGACATAAAGCCGTATTATCAACCTGGACTGGTACCTCAGATAAGCTGTTCCAAGGGTAATCATTGGGATTTTGAGCCGAAAAGAATAGCTTAGAGCCGACTACAGCAGCTATTTCTCTGGCTACCCCCCGTATGGATAACAGGTCTCCCCGGTTGTAGGTTAAGTCCAGTTCTAAGTAGTCTTCGGTTTGCTCTTTAACCCCAATAGAAGTTAGAGATAATTTATCGGCTAAATCTTTGGGAGACAGATTGTAATCAACTAATTCTTTTAACCAGCTTAAGGAAACTTTCATAATCTTAAAATTTTTGCAGGAAATTTAGGTCTCCTTCCGAAAATAATCTAATATCTTCAATACCGTGTTTGATCATTAACATCCGATCCGGTCCAAAACCCCAAGCCAGGCCGCTATATTTTTTGGGATCTAAGCCGGTAAACTTAAAAACATTGGGATGAATCATGCCGGCTCCGGCTATTTCAAACCAGCCGGTCCCCGAGCAAATCTTGCAGCCTTTGCCGTGACAAAAAATACAAAGACAATCAATACCAACTCCGGGTTCCACAAAGGGGTAATATTTGGGTCTGAACCGAGATTTTGCCTCTTTGCCTAAGATTCCCTGAAGCAAATAGTCAGATAAAAATTTAAAGTTTGCCATGGAAATCTTTTCCCCTACCACTGCCACCTCAAATTGGTTAAAAGTATGGGCATGTCTGGCATCTACAGCTTCATATCTAAAGCAGCGGTCAAAACTCATGGCCCGAAATGGGGATTTACTTTTTTCCATCAGCCGGGGCCAAAAATTGGAAGTGTGAGTCCGAAGCAGCATTTGGCCGGGCTGGACTTCCAATTTTGAGGTATCTACATACAAGGTGTCCCACATATCCCTGGAGGGGTGGTCTTTGGGGATATTTAAATATTCAAAATTGTATTTGTCCCACTCCACGTGTGGGGCATCAAACTCCGAAAAACCTAATTTTTTAAATAAATCAGTAGTCTCTTTTTTTAATTGAGTGGCAAGATGCAGGTGGCCTTGTCTTTTTTTAGCTTGCAACTTCGGGAGTTGCAGGCTATGCAGGCTAAACTTTTCGGTTTCCAGTTTTTTGTAGGAGTCTTCCCGGACTTCAATTCTTCTTTCTTCAATGGCTTTTTCCAATTCAGTCTTGGTCTGGTTAAAAATCGGGCCGATGGTTTTTTTCTCATCAGGAGAAAGTTTGGAAAATTCTTTGGGAAGCAAAGTTATTTGCCCGTTTTTACCAAAAAGCTCCAAAAAAATCTCATCAAGCTCTTTTAAACTCTGTGCTTCTTGGATCTTTTCTAAATATTGTTTTTGTATTTGGGAAATTTTTTCTTCCACAAGCTTGATTTTAGCACAATGGGAACTTGGGAGCTATACTTTTGCTCTGTTTATCGCTCAATAATTTTTAATTCACTTATAGGATGGTAATTAGGGTCTTGTGAAACGTCCTTTGAGATGGTACCAATAACTTCTCTTTCAAGTTTTTCACCTGTTAGATAACTTAGGTATGCACGGTGATTTCCATTAGCAAGGGCATGGTGACCCGCAGTATCCCGGTAGACGGTGATAGGAACAGAAAGATTGACTTTGCTTAGTCCTGATTGGAAGATTACCACTTCCGGTGTATAAAGTTCTGGGAATTTAGCCATTAAATTATTCTACTATAGGTTTCTTAAAAGTGCAAACTAGGTCGGTTTACGAAGGGTGATTCGGATAAAGCCTTCGGCATAAGCTACTTTTGGTTTAGCTTTTTGGCCTGCTTTTTTATTCATTTCCCTGATCATCTCAGTGAATTTTTTAATATCACTAAATTGGCTTTTGTGGCAAGCCAGCGCTTCCAGTTTTTTGTCTATGGTACTGGTAATATCCACAAAATAATTAGCCTTACTGAAATTCATGATTAAAAGTTCCTCCACCACGTGAGGTTCCAATCCCTCATCCAAAAGCTCAGGAAAAGTCCGGGCATTTCGGGCAAAAGGATAAACACAGTCAATAGTAGCTTCACCGGAAATCCGGTGGTCAGGATGATTTACAAACATTCGGCCTTCGTCATAATAAAGAGTGGGATCCCAACAAATGACAGTGGTGGGTTTGATTTGGCGGATAATTTTAACTATCTGTTTTCGAAGAGCCGGGGTATTTTCCAGTTCCCCATCCACAAAATCCAGGAAGAAAACCTGTTTCACTCCCAAAAGATCAGCGGCTTTTCGTTGTTCTGTTTGTCTTACTTTGATAAGTTCCTGGTTAGGCATCTTAGGATCTTCAGAGCCTTTGCTGCCATCTGTTAGTACTAAGTAAAAAACTTGTGCACCTTCTTTGACCCATTTAGCAATAGATCCGGAACAGCCAATGTCAATATCATCAGGATGAGCGCCAACGGCTAAAATTTTCTTTGGGGAATTATCCACGGATTTCTGAGACAATTTGTTTAAAGTCATCTATGTTGTTAACTGCCAGCTCAGCTAAGATCTTGCGATCTAGTTTAATGTTCTTAGTTCGTAGTTGGGCGATAAATTTAGAATAACTTAAACCTTCATTTCTGACAGCATTCCCCAGTTGTACAATCCAAAGCCTTCTCATATCACGTTTGCGCAGTTTCCTTCCGGCAAAAGCATACTCTCCGGCATGAAGCAAAGAAGACTTAGCTTCTTTGATATTCTTACTTCTGCCACCTCTGTGGCCTTTAGTTAGTTCTAAAACCTTTTTGTGTTTTCTGTGTGATGTCACACCTCTTTTTACTCTTGCCATATTAAAGTCCTATTATCTTTCTCAAATTTTTTGCTTCACCTTTAAAGTAAATACTGGTTTTCTTTTGTCGGTTCAGTGCCCCTTTGCTTTTGTTTCTTTTTAAATGACCTGATCCGAATTGATGCTTGCGCAACATTTTACCACTTGAGGTAATCTTAACTCTTTTTAATATTGATTTATTTGTTTTCTGTTTCGGCATTCTGTCCTCCTTTTCCCCTACCAACTATCATGGATAGTTTTCTTCCTTCCATTTTCGGATCCCGCTCAATGGCTACTTTATCTCCCAAAAAGCTTAAAGCTTCCTGCAGTACCTGATGGCCTATTTCCTGGTGGGCCATTTCCCTACCCTTAAACTTAACCGTTAACTTAACTTTATGCCCGTCTTTTAAAAACTCTTCAGTCCGGGCCAGTCTAACCTTAAGATCATGTTCGGCAATCCTGGGAGACAGCCACAATTCTTTTAATTCCCCGGCAGATGCGCCTTTCCTGGATGCTCTTTCCTTTTTATTCTCCTCGTACCTGAATTTCTGAAAGTCAGCTATTTTGGCAACAGGTGGATCAATATTAGGAGCAATTTCTATCAGATCTAATCCTAACTGCTTAGCTTTTTCCAATGCCTCAAGCCTGGTTAAAACTCCAATTTGCTCTCCTTTGGAGTCTATAATCCGGAGCTTAGGCGCTTGGATATGCTCGTTTAATCGATAGAACTTGGCCAGTTAACTTAATCCTCCTTTACGAGTTTGATCTCGTAATTTTAGAAATTCTAACATACTCACGACTTGGATTCAATCTCCTGGTTTATTTTGTCAATAAAGTCCTGCATTAGTAGGGCACCTAAGTTTTCACCTGCCCGGGTTCTGACCGCAATCGTATTTTCTTTTTCTTCCCGGTCGCCGACAATAATCATGTACGGAACTTTTTGAGTTTGGGCATCCCGGATTTTTGCCTGCATGGTTTCTGCTCTTCCGTCAACCTCAACACGAATACCTGAGCCTTTTAGTTGTTCGAGTACATTTTGTGCATATTTTTGGTGTCGATCGGCAATGGGTATAATTTGTACCTGAACAGGTGTAAGCCAGGTTGGAAAAGCTCCCTGAAAATGTTCTGTCAGGATGGCAATAAATCTTTCAAAGGAGCCAAAGATGGCCCGGTGAATCATAACCGGTCGTAGTTTATCACCTTTTTCGTTTGTGTATTCCAGCTTAAATGCTTCCGGTTGATGGAAATCTAGCTGAACTGTGGCGAGTTGCCATTCCCTGTTTTGGGAATCCTTGATATGCACATCTATCTTGGGGCCATAAAAAGCGCCATCTCCTTTTTTATCCCCTGCCTGAATACTTTTTTCTTTGAGAACTTTTTCTAGTGCTTGCTCGGCCTTATCCCAGTTTTCATCCGAACCGGCGCGGGTTTCCGGTCTGGTGGCCAGTCTGAATTCATAGTCGAATCCAAAACTTTTATAGAATGCTATCATCATATCTAGAATTTTTGATACCTCCTCGGATATCTGATCTTCCGTTGCATAGATATGAGCATCATCCATAGTAAGTTGCCGGACTCTTAATAATCCGTTAACCTCGCCTGATTTCTCTCTACGATGCAACCTGCCTATTTCGGATAACCTGAGAGGAAGTTCACGGTAGCTTCTAGGCCTGAATCTATAAAGGATGGTTGATTCCGGGCAATTCATTGGCTTTAGGGTATAACTTTCAGGTTTGGAGTTATTCTCCTCGTCACTAAGCTGCAGGTTATACATATTATTTTCCCCAAACTTTGTCCAGTGCCCGGAGTCTTTAAATAATTGGCTTTTGACCATGATGGGAGTTCCGGTTTCCAGATAGCCGGCATTTTCAGTCAGCTGCCTGATGTATTTTTCCAGCTCCTTAAAAATAACCATTCCTTTCGGCAGCCAAAAAGGGGCCCCCGGAGCAATATCATGTGAGAAAAAGAGCTCAAGTTCTTGGCCTAACTGTTTATGATCTTTTAATTGTTTGTTATCCATATCTATCTTCCTGGAAGTTGATTAATTATTTGGTCAAGGCCGGGGATAAAATTAAAAAATCTCAGTAAAGAAATTAATAGTGCTGCGATGAGTGTTGCTCCAATTACAGTTCCCAGTCCCCAAGCCAGGCCTCCTAAAAAATTGACAAATATAATATTTCTTTTCTTCATATTTGTACTAGCTTTTAAATGCCTTTCAATCTGAGGAGTCACTATTATCTTTATATTACTGAAGCTTGTCCGTTAAGTAAATAGGTGGTAATATTTAGGCTTAAAAGGGCGGTTTAGATAGTTATATTTTTTGGGCGGTTAGCTCAGTTGGTAGAGCGCGTTCTTGACGTGAACGATGTCAGGGGTTCAAGTCCCTTACCGCCCACCCTAGCCTACAGCCTGGTTAGAAAGGTTGGCTGTGCCGCTGCCTTGGTTTCCGCTTCTGCCCTCAAAAGCGCCTTCCATGGCACTGGGCTGTTTGGCCGGACTGGGGATTGAAGTTGCTTTTTCTTGTTTATCTGCTTTCTTGCTTTGCTCAATTAGTTTTTTTCGAAGTTCTGCCCGTTGGTATATGCTTTTATCCCGATAGCTGGCTTGGTAGTGCAGTAGTTCATTCTTCTGCTCTGTTGGTAAATTAGTGATGATATCGTTCATCTCTTCTTCAAAAACTCTGTCTTTTTCTTTTTGAACTTTGTCTGCATCTTCCTTTAAGGCTCGGAAAAAAGCTTTTTTTATGTCTACACCTGCTTGTTCTTTCAGCTGTTCAGCCTGTTGTTCCTGTTGTTTTTGAAGTTGTTCAGCCTGTGCTTGGTCTTTCTTGAAGTCTATGGAGCCTGAAGAAAATTTTTCGGTTTTAACTGTTTCCTGAACTAAACTGATACCAGCTTCAAATACTTCTCCTGCACCATGAGCCACAGCGGAAAAAATTGAAGTTTCTTTTTCAGAATCGTCTTCAAATGAGCCAAGAATACCGCCTAAGATTTTGCTGTTCATACAGATGTATATTTTACACCTTTTAAGCTATTTTTGCAGAGATTACTTAGCACCTATAGCATCTAGGACTGCATTGTTGTGAACCTCTAGAGGTTTCCTAGCTGCTGCTTCATTTATAGTTTGTTTTAGACCTGTTAAGCTATTTGCAGAGCCAGGAACAAAACCGTTCGATTCTTGGAAATTAGTTATTGACCCTCTTTTTGCAGGAGAACCTCCGTTTGCTGCTAAAGGTCTATCTTCAAAGCTATTATCAGCTTCTGGTCTTTTTGTTAATAAAGCCGGAGGAGTTGACATATTGAATGGTAATTCTACTACTTTATAGCTATATGTCAAATTAACTGGTAAAATAGCTTTCAGGCCGGGATGGTGAAATGGTATACACGCATGATTTAGGATCATGTACCGCAAGGTGTGGAGGTTCGACTCCTCTTCCCGGCACTAACCGAATTTTTTGATTGCCAATGCGTGGGCCTTAAGTTCTAGGGTGTCATCCAATGGTTCCAGTTTAATTTCTTTACCATATTTTACTTCCAGGGCTTTTTGCAAAAGCCAATCTGCCAGTTTGGGGTTTTTAGGAAGGAGTGAGCCATGCATATAACAGCCAACGGCATTTTTATAGATACAACCCTCTGTGCGGTCTTTCCCATTATTACCCCAACCTTTCCTGACCATCCCCAAAGCGGTTGCGCCCTTTTTTAGATGGGTTTTGCCGGAGTGATTTTCAAAACCAACTAATTGGCCAAACATTGATTCTATAACAATATTGCCGATCATCCTGTCGTGACTTGCTAAAGTATATGCCGGAAACAAATTGATACCAGGTAGTTTAGGTCCCTTATGTGGTTTGTAGTAATCTCCCAATAGTTGATAACCACCGCAAATGGATAAAAGCGGCACTCCCCTTTCAATCTCTTTTTTGATAACTTTTCCCTTACTGGATTTAATTAAATCTGCTGATACTAACTCCTGGGCTTGGTCCTGGCCGCCGCCAAAAAAGAAAATATCTGCCTCTTCTTTTTTTAGCTTATCTCCTACAGAAATGTTTATAATTTTAACCTCAATTCCCCGCCACTCGGCGCGTTTTTTCAGGGCAATAATATTGCCCGTATCTCCATAAATATTCATCAAGTCACCATAAAGATAGCCTACAATAATTTTAAATTTTAAATTTGAAATTTTAAATTTTTTCATATCTCCTTCCAGTAATGTTTCTTAACACCGGATTTAGTCAAGATGGACTGCAATTCCAGCATGGCTGTATAGGTAGGGAGGATAAATAAACGGCCTTTTTGACTCCTTCTTGCCTCTTTAAAGGCCTTTTGTAGGTCTGGCTCGATTGTGATTCTCTTAGGATCGAATTCGGCGTACTTGAGTCTTATGGCCAAGTCATGGGCTCTGGAACCGGAACAAATAGTTCGTAGTTCGTAGTTCGTAGTTCGTAGTTTTTCAAATTCACCGTCCCAGATCCAGGACACATCTGTCCCGTCTGCCAGGTTGTCATTTAAAGCTAGTAGCAAAGTATCATTTGGTTTAAGGTTTGGAGCTATAGTTTCAAAAACCTGGGTGGCTCCGGCCGGGTTCTTGATTAAGAATATGTAGCCCAAGCCTGCCTTGCCCGACGCAAGTCGAGGCAGGTCTAGCTTTTCTACCCTGCCAAAAGCAGGGGTATAGTGAGTCAGTGAATTAGTGAATTGGTTAATTGGTAAGCCCAGATTGTGGGCACAGGCAAAAGCAGCCAAAGTATCATAAATGTGGTAAATGCCTGGTAAAGGTAGGATAGTTCGTAATTCGTAGTTCGTAGTTCGTAGAACAAAGCTGGAGCCGTTTAAGCCATTTAATTTGACATTTTTAGCTTCGAAATCGAGGTTCTCCTGCTCTTTCTTGTGGAAAATACTCTCCCCTATAATTTTAAAGTCTTTAACTCCAAATTTTTGGACTTTGCCTTTAAATGCAGAACTTAGCTTCAAAATATTGACATCATCACCATTAACTAAAACTTTAGTATCAGAGGGAAGCTTTTTTAGTGTTTCCTGCCAGTTTTTGAGTACGGTGTTAATTTCGCCATATCTGTCCAGTTGGTCCCGGAAAATATTTAAGAAAACTACAATATCAGGATTTAATTTAGGAGCAACACTATTAAAAGCAGCCTCATCCAGTTCCCAAATCCCCAGGTCAAATGATTGATGATTTATGATTGATGATTTATGAATAAGAGCAGAAGCAATGCCGCGTTCCAGGTTTGAGCCGGTATGGTTTCTGATTACTTTTAAGCCGCTTTCTTTGGCAAAATGAGCCAACATTCTAGCTGTGGTAGTTTTGCCGTTGGTGCCTGTAATGACTATATTTCTGGGGATTTTTAACGCTAATTTTTTCACTAGATTTGGTTCTATGGAAAGGGCATATAAGCCGGGAGCAGCCGACCCCCCACCGATCTTGAGAAGTTTGGTGAGAAAAGCAACTGTTTTGCCTAATAAAATAGCAGCAATTAATCTCATATAGGCCATTATATCTTAATTAGTTTATTTTAAGCGCTAACTGGCCTGAGGTAGCAGCGATATTCGGGGCAGAACCCACTTCAGCAGTTTTTTGTTCTTCTGCTTCAAGTTGACTGGCAAATTTTTCCAAATCCTGCATAAAGAAGCTCACTTTTCCTCCCCAGTGCGGTGAGGCGGCATAAACCCGGTTTATGGAATACGGGTCGGTTAACCCTTTATTTAAGTAACCTTCCCGCAGTCCTTTGGCAATGGTAAAAATTCCATCCCTCCAGGAATCAAAATAAATAGCTTGAGTGCCATAAACGCCCCATCCCCAGGCATTATAGCCTCCAGGAATAAACTTGCCAAAAGTAGATTCTACCCCGGCAATAGCCGGTACCATTTTCCAATCCAGCTGATAAGTTTCAGCAGCATCAATAAAGTCCTGGGCATGGTATTGCAGGGGTGAATTAAACCTAGCCAAATACTGAGCTAAGATAGTGGCTTTTTTATCCAGCTTTTTTCCTGAAATCACCTCAAGTTGAGGATCAGGATTCTCCACTTTTCTGTCCACAATAACTTTTCTATTTAGGAAAAGAAGGATAAGAATTAATAAAAGGAAAACAAATACTTTTTTATTCATAGTATAAAAAAACCTGTACCGCAAAAGGTACAGGTTTGAAGCCGATAGTATACCAGAGATAGGATAGAAAGTCAAGTTAAAAGGGTTAGCGCAGCTCTTCCATGAAGCTCGAAACGCCTTTTGCCCAGGCTCCCTCTTTGGCTAAGGACGGAGGGGTATATTTGGCCATAATTTGCTGGGGAGTTTTTAAGCCTTGATTAAGATAATCTTCTCTCAAAGCCCTGCCAACTCTTTCTATTGCTTCATCCCATGAAGGAAATTTCAAAGCCATTTTACCGTAAATTCCATACCCAAAAGGGTTGTAGGAATTGGCAATTACCTTTTTTCCTCCACTGGATTCTTGCATGGAAATTGCCGGCAAGAGTTTATAATCTAGCTTATATTTATCCGCAACTTGGATAAAAGTATTGCTGTGAGCAGACAAGGGTGATTTATAAGTTTTAAAAAAGTCCTCAATTATTTTTGCCCTGCCGTCTTCTGAGTTTATTTCATCGGTAATAGCTGCTTCGGATTTAGGCAAGGCAGCGTAGAGTTGAAAGTTTTGAACCTTAGGTTTTACTAATTTGGTGTTCCCCAAATAAAATGTAAATACGAAGGAGAATATTAAGGTGGTTGCGGCCGTAGCGAACCAGGCAGCAACAAACCATATACTGGCTTGTTTGGTTACAGTGTCCATCTGCTTGAAAAAACCTGCACTGACAGTACCATTAAAAATCAGATTTTGTCAACTACGTTCATGAAAACTGAACGTAGTCAACCCTCCGGAGGCTAACTTAGTTCTAAAATGGCTGTGGCCAGTTCTTTGGGCTCATGGCGGAAGAGGTGTTCCCGAGGGTGATAAACAGCCAGGTGTTTTTTAATTATTTTTATGCCCGGTGATAATTTCTTACACTCATCTTCATCTATTTTGACCGGGGTTTGTTTATCTTTTTTGTATACTTTTAGAACTTCAGAGTCCAGGCCATTGGAATTGGCAACCATTACATCTATCCCTTTTTTGTCCCCCAGGTAATATGTAAAGTTTTTCAAATAGTCTGAGGCTTTAAAATTATCAGTCTCCCCTACTTTGGTCATTAAATTTAGGATTAATACTACTTTAGCTTTTGAGCTTTCAATTGCTTCTTTGATTCCTGCAACCAGGAGGTGGGGTAAAACACTGGTGTATAAATCACCTGCGGAAAAAACGATCAGGTCTGCATCCGTAATAGCCTGGATAGCTTCGGGGTTGGGGTCGGCATTTGTTTCAAAGTAGATCTTGTTAATCTTTTTCTTTTTGTCATAGTCTGCCTGTTTTCCTCTTAAGTCTATATTTGTTTCGCCGTCTAGCTCTTCTCCGCCTTCCAGCTTTGCCATCAGATTTAGTTCTGAGATACTGACAGGTAAAACCCTGGCCCTGATTCTAAAAAGTAAACGTTCCGCCTCCACACTTCTGTCAGCGCCTTTGTAAATATGTTCCAGTCTGGCTGAAATTAAATTGCCTAAGCTGTGGCCTTTTAATGGCCCATCAATATCAGCCAACCGGTCATCAAAAAGTTTTTGGGCAACTTGGCGCTGTTTGGGATCTTCCATTAGAGCCAGTAAGCATTGACGAATATCTCCCGGTGGCAGTACTCCGAGTTCGGTTCTTAGTCTTCCGGAAGAGCCGCCTGAATCCCAGGTGCCGACAACTGCGCTGATCAGCTCCGGTTGGTTGAGTTCTACTAAGCCCCGAAGGAGTGAGAAATGGCCGGTGCCGCCGCCAAAAGTGACAATCTTCTGTTGGTATTGATATTTCTTGCCGTTTGCCATTTAGTGGATATTATACAACACTGGTATAATTGACATGCGCCGAAGTGGCCCGCCTCGCCTCGGCAAGCCTCGGCGAAGTCGAGGCGGGTGGAATGGCGAGCCTTGCCTCAGTAAGCGGGGCGAAGTCTAGCCAGGCAGACATGAGTTATATAACTTATATTTTGTTAAGTAAAGTTGCTAAGAAAACTTATGTAGGTCATACAGATAATTTAGTTCGGAGACTAAATGAGCATAACGGCGGGAAGAGCATCTTTTCCAAAAGATATAAGCCATGGATAGTCTTGTATAATGAAAGCCATCCTTCAGAAATGGATGCTATAAAACGAGAAAGATACTTTAAATCAGCAGCGGGTAGAAGATGGATGCGGAAAATTTATTTTAGCCGAAGTGGTGGAATGGTAGACACGCAGCGTTCAGAGCGCTGTCCCAGCAATGGGGTGGAGGTTCAACTCCTCTCTTCGGCACATTTTGTGTATAATTTAGCAGATAAGCGAAGTTGCGAGCGATCGCATCTAAGCTAGGAGAAATGGGCGGGTGGTGGAATGGTATACACGTATGCTTGAGGTGCATATGGCCGCAAGGCTGTGCAGGTTCAACTCCTGTCCCGCCCACACAATTTTTTATTGAGGTAGTTGTATTCCGTAAGAAGTAAGTAACTGAGAAACTGCTGCAACCGTCGCAAGGACCCTTTCTCCTAAAGGATGCCTTAAGTCGCTACAAGACACCCCGCCATTTTTGTCTAAGACCCATTGTGGACGATGAGATATCTCACCAATGAGACTTGCTTTTACTGCAATACAAGAATAGCCTACATTTGTAAGTGCACTATCCGAGCGATTTGGACAATTTTTACATTCTTCCTCCTGTCCGGGGTCACCAACAGGATATCCCTCTCGCCTTTCCTCCATTAATTTACATTATGAAAAAGCTCACCCCAAGTCAATATTTCGATTACACTCAGGAATCAAGTAATTCCTTTGTAACGCCCGGTTGCCTTCTTTCTTATCAGTTCATCTGCCGGTCCTTCTTCTGTTTTGCTTTCCTGTGAACCTACATAGTACTGTCTTGTCCTGGATAAACTTCCTAACTTTTTACTTAGTGTTTTCCCCAATCCCCGTAAGATTTCTACCATAAGCTAATTTTAAGAAAAATTTTATTTGAATTCAAGAAGAGGGATCATCTTCGGTAATGGCTGTCTATATGCTCCATAATTTCCCAGGCAAATGGTCTTTGTCCCATTCCTTCCATCTTCAAAAGAAGCTTCTTAAATTCCTCATCAAAATTGATGTATAATAATTTCTTATGAGTCTAAAAATGCCGGAAAGAAGATTATTTTTGAGAATTGCAGGATCAGCCGGAGTAGGAGCATGCATTGCCGCCGCAATTCCTAAACCAGCAAAAGCTTACCTGGAATCTTTAGACAATTCCACCCTTTTTTCGTCATTTCTAATGTATCATGAAATGTCTTATCCTTCTTTCAAAAGAGATCTTATGAATCTAATCAGATCCGGTCAGCAACCCATCTCTCCTGATACAGCAGTTAATGTATTAAACGGCCAACAATCCATACCGGACAACCTGCAAACATTTATGCCTACCTGTGATGATTCCCTGTTTTCTCAATATGACAGCATTATGAAAGCTACCGAAGAAGTGGCAAATGAAACCGGATTTTTTGTCCCTGTGACTTTTTGCGCCATTATGAAATTGGATAATCCTACCGGTCCGGTCACTGAATTATCTGACAATACCCCCATGTATAATGACCGTGTCCACCGGTATCTGACACTGCGCCAAGTTATTAATCTAATTCAAGCCGGCCACATATTAGCCAATCATACGGTCAATCATGCTTTGCTACCTTATCTTTCGGAAAACGCCAGAAACGCTGAAGTAGAAATAGCCGAACAAAGAATTGATGCTATCTATCAAATGGCAGACGTCACAAGGCCGGTTAAAATTCTTGCTTACCCGGAAGGAAGGTATTTGGGACAATTGGATTATACTGAGCAGTTGGGATTTGATTTAGCCCTAAGTACTATTTCAACTACATTTCATACTCAGGAAACCAGATTTTATGCCGGACGGATTAAAAAGAGCTAAAATAATTCCAGGTGGAAAATGGGATTATCCAGCAACTCCCGAAGTTGCTGGATCAGAAGTCATTTTGTAGGTTAGGGCCTATATAGATTAATTAGCGGGGTAAGGATAATTGGATAGCTCTAAGGAATACAGGGATTTTTTGCGGCAAAGTCTTTATAAGAGTCGCTAAGTTTGGCCTGTAGCTATTACAATCAGTTAAAATGCCATCTTCAACATTAATTTTTGGTTGGAGCGGATAACCTTCCGGTGCCCAGGTTGCCCTGCAAGGATAACCTTGCGGAAAGGGCCCATCTTTTAACTGTTTCCTGCAATCGTCACACTTTTTATAGAGTCCTGGATTTAATCTTGGTCTTTCGATATCCATAGGTGTTAAATCTAGAATATATTTATTAAGAAGTCAAGAAACGGAGGACTATTTTGAATTTTCTATTATAAATGCAGGTTCCACAATTGCAATTTCTATAATTCTCCTTGAAAAGCTTGATGCAAGACTGATTGTTTTAAGGCTTCTAGATCTTGTAATTGTTCCTTCTGCAATTTTTGTAAAACCTGCACTTTTTCACTCAAACCATCCAAATACGCCACAATTTTTTCCTGTTCTTTTAGGTCAGGGAAATAGATCTCTTGCGAGTAAATTTTGTTTTGAGAAATAACAGGTTGCGCTGCTTCATTTGCGAATTTTCTTAAATTCAGTGATTGTAAAACCCAATATAGATAATCAAGGTTAGTCTCTTTAGATAATTCTTTTATATAAAGTGCATTATCTGTAATCCAGGATTGAGGGTTAGTTTGGAATACACATCCGCATCGAGCTCCTACGCGTCCAATACCAATGCTGGATTCATTAATTAGATACTTGTCATATTGACCTACATATCCACCGCCTCCATAAACAGAATAAGGACCATTATTTAACTTATCTTTATTTAATAGCTCTCCACTGGAAAGTTTGACTAATTCTCCTAAAGATTTTTTCTTTTTGTTTGAAAAGAAAATGTTACTAATAGCTGAATTAATAATATTTTTCGTTTCTTCATTCGATTGTCGTCGGCAGGAACAGGCTTCTTCAATTTTTGCCAGGATTTTTTCAAGTTTTTTTACAATTCTTTTCTGCTCCTCAATCGGCGGCACAGGAATTTCTATTTTCCTTGCATCACCTTGGTTTAGCTTTGCTCTAGTTGCACCCTTAATAAATCTAGCAACATCTGCAAACATGAGATTAAATAATAACCAATTGATATCCATACCATCTTTTGGACGAAGTACATGAGCATGATTGTTTACCCAAGTTTTCCCAGAAATCTTGTAAGCAATAGGTTTTGTTTTCGAACCAAAATTGCCCCCATCCTCAGCAAGTAAAATCAAGTCTTCATTAAAAATATAGTTATTAATCCACCCCACCTGCCCATTTGCACCATAATAAGGATACGGGCCAATAATCCTCTGCGATTCAGTAATAGGTTTTCTTAAATTATCTAAAAAATCTGTGACTTCTCCTAATTTTTTTGTTGGCCAATTAGTTTTCATTATATTAATTCATTAGGCTAAGTTAATTGCAGTATCGTTAAATACAAATAAACTGAAGCTAATTTTATCTTCTTTTAATTGAGGTTGACTATAGCAGAATTCTTGAACTATTACGTATCTTTTTGTCCCTTTAACATTAATTTTGTAGCTCCCTATTAAACCTACTCGTTCATCATCATTAATAAGCTTAATATTCACATCTTCCAATAAATATAAATTTATTATTCTACCAAAATCGTTTAATGGCAATTCTAAAATCAAATCTTTTTCTGTAATCTGTTTTTTATAAATATTAAACCTACCTAAATCATGAATAACAAACCTAATAAAATTTAAAAATCTGTTTTCTTGCAATTTAGGTAAATTTTTCATTTGATGCAAATATTGTCCATGACTATTTTTGAAATGTGCTACACCACTTTCGTAGTGATAAGTATATTCATGAAATTCTTCAGCCCCTAAATTGATTACATTACCAAGTAATTTTTCCAAATCAGGAGGCTTTATGTATGTAGAAGTTTTACGAGTAATTATTTGTTTACCAATTAGATCTGGAACCATTACTTTAAAATAATTCTCACCATACTTATCTCTCTCGTGAGATATTTTAAAAATTCTGTAGAGGTTTTCTTTTTCATCTTTAAGAATAACATTTACTACTTGCGGGTTTTTCATTAGAGTTTTTTCTCTAAAAGTATTGGTATAATCTTTATAAATAATTCCCTACTAAAATTTAGTACCCAAATTAAGATACCTTTAATCTTGTCCCAGTTTTTATCAGACTTCTCTAATTCATCTTTTAGCTCTTTAAGTTTATTTTTACTTTCTTCCTCTGTTTCTTCGTTAATTAGATCATTAATCGTGTAATTAATCTCAAGTGAAATTTCATTTTGATTTTTGTTAAAAATTACAATTCCTGGATTCACAGATGATTGGGAATTTTGTCCAAACCCGTACTCACTTTCCAATCTACTAATAATTCTGCCTAACTGAGCTCTTACAATATTAGTCGGAAAGCTGTCTGGCCAATCAGCGTACCTCTGATTTTCAGGTATTTTATATGTAGAAAAATCTGAATTTGTAACTTCTGTTAAATTATCTACTGATTGATTGATTTGAGAAACAATAAATTGGCTCACTAAAGAAGTTGTTTCTGCGAGTGGAATTTGGCTTAATAACCCTTTAAGGTCACCATATATAGATTTAATTTTTGTCAATTGAATTTCAGCCATTTCCTAAATTTCTTTTGCAATCTCTTGCACTAATTTATTAATTTGTACTTCTTTCATTTGAATAGATTTAAGTATTAACTCTGGTGTTTTATGCTCGATATCACCCTTTCCTTTTGGATTTTTGGCGGATAAATCATAGTTTTTAGCTACAATTTCTTCTACTGAAACCATCCAACTATTTTCTGAAATTTCTTTTCTCTGCCATTTTTCAAAAGCCTCTTTGGTGTGTTCGTCTAAAATTGGTGATTTTTTGGTGTATTTAACACCTACTGGCGGAGTTAATTCGTAATACCAAACTTCTTTTGTTGGCTTTCCTTTTTCAAAAAATAGAAGATTAGTTTTCGGACCTTGGCCGGAAGGAGCAACATTTGCGAATACACCAGAAGGCAAACTAATTATTGTAAACAAATTAAAATTTTCTAGGAGTTCTTTTTTGATATTAGTATACGCCCCACCTGTTCTGAATAGAACTCCTTCAGGAAGAACAATACCTGCCTTTGCGCCATTTTTAAGTTTCCTCATTACGTAATAGAGCGCTAGCAATTCAGTGTCTGAGGACTTTACAGGAAAATTTTTTAATAATTCCTTACCGACAACTCCTCCAAAAGGCGGATTGGTGAAAATAATGTCATATTTTTCGCTCTCAGGAGTCGAAGTTAAATCCTCAGCGAATGTATTAGTCTTAAAAAGATGAGGCGATTGTAAACCATGCAAAAGCAAATTCATTATTCCCAGTAAATAAGGCAGAGATTTAACCTCATTTCCAAAAAAAGTTTCATTTTGAAGAATTGCATATTCTTTCGCTGTTATTTTTGAGTTTTTCCCCTCTAAATATTTAAATGACTCAGCAAGAAAACCTCCAGATCCGGCAAAAGGGTCAAAAATACGTTCGCCAGTTTGAGGATCTATAATTTTGATCATTAATCTAATTATCGCTCTTGGAGTATAAAATTCTCCAGAAGCTCCACTTTCCTGTCCCATCCTCAACAATAAATCTTCATAAACTTGAGAAATTATGTGTGTATCCTGCGGTTTTGAAAAATCCAAGCTATCGAGTAAATTAACTACATCCTTAAAATCAAATGGTGAATGCATATAGTTCCTGATGTCGTCAAACACAAACGAGATAATATTTTTTAAAGAGGTGCCTCCTAAGTTTTTAAGGTAAGGGAAAAGTTCATTATTAACAAATTCCAGCTGTTCTTTTGCTGCTAAATTATTCCACGATGACCACTGATATTTATCTTCAATTACGGGCTGATATTTTTCTCCGAATACCTGGGATCCTAATTTGCTTTTATTTTCTATTTGCTCAAACAACTTTAGGAAAAGCATCCAGGAAACTTGTTCTACATATTGTAAAATGTGAAGATTGTCTCGGCGCATGATATCACATGCAGACCAGATTTTATTTGATAAGGTTTGTCTATCCATTTATCCTCCCTGATAAAGAAAAGCTTGAAGTTTTTCTATTGCTGACCGAGCTTTTTCCGGTCCACCAAAACTTTCTATAATCTTTTCTATACCAACTTCCTGAAATTTAGGTAAATTAAAAACTTCTTTTTTGGAAATATCATCTATTCCGCCCACTCTGTATTGATCCAAAAGTGCCAGAAGAATTGGCTGGGCTTCTTGACCTAAAGATGAAAGAAATTCCTGTTTTCTTACCTCAATAGCCTGAGCGCGCTCATCTCGACTAATGATCGGTGCATCAAAAGCAACGTGAGCTAAGATATCGAAAAAGTCTGCATCTTCCCGGTCTAAAAGTTTGGCCAAAGCATCGGGTGAAACGCTATGCTTTTTAAGTTCTTCTAAAAATTCTTTTCTTCTCTGCTCGTCTATCCAAATATTTTTAAGATCATCAAGATTAAGGCCAAGCTTTTCAACTTCTTTTTTAGAGTATTCTTTATAATCGGCGGCCTTTAGATGATTACCTCCAACATCAAAGGTAAGATCGGCAGTTGAGTGAATATAGACATCAACCCCACCGAGTGTAATTTTAGTGGGAGTCTTTTTCTCGATCTTCAATTCATATATTTCCGGCTGAGGCTCGGGAGTAGGTGTCTTTCTGAGTTCCCTTCGGACATATCCATTAGCTGAAATTTGTAACGTAACTTTACTTTCCGGTAATTTTTCAAAAGAGAACATCCCGTGCTCGTTCGTTGCTGTCTGCCACTGCTCACGGTTTCTGGAAACAATCGTTACTTTGGCTCCCACAATAGGAGTATCTGCGCCAGCCTTGACAACCTTTCCTTCCAGGAAAAACTCATAAGGACCTTCTGACTCCTCTTCCTCCAATCCTTCAGTTAGTGGAGTAAGTTGTGAGAAAAGACGAGTGGCATTAACATAATCAATAATCCTGAAAAAATATTTACCAGTTGATTCATCAATTCTGGTGCCCCGACCTATTATCTGGTTAAAAAGTACAACCGAGGAGAGTGGTTTTATTAAAACTACATTTTTCACAGAGGGCATATCAATGCCGGTAGAGAGAAGGTCCACAGTTGTGGCAATTACTGGAGTTTTCTTTTCCGAATCCTTAAAGGCATTCGCAAGATCACGCGCCCCGGTTTCCTCTGAAACTATTGTCACGGCATAATCGCTTTTACCTTCAGCTGAAAAGTGATTTTGCAGAAGTTTTGTCATTTCCCGAGCATGGTCATTGTTAACACAAAAAACAATTGTTTTTTCGAAGTTGCCAAATTTTTTTAGTAACCCGGCTAAGTGTTCAGCTATTTTTTTGGTTAGGTTTGGGATGATAATTTTTCTTTCAAACTCTCCGGTTGAATAAAAGGTTTTTATCTCATCCTCAAATTCTTCTGGATAGAATACTTCAGCTCCCTGCATCCTTTGCTCTTCAATATCAACACCGCCTTCCTTCTGAAGATTAGTAAGAATCCGTTGTATTAAGTAATTTGCAAGGAAGCCATCTTTGATTCCCTGCTCTAGTTTATATTCAAAAACTGGTCTCCCAAAATATTTATACGTATCAACGTTATCATCACTTTTTGGGGTTGCGGTCATTCCTAAATGGATCGCACTGGAAAAATGATTGAGGACTTTAAACCAATCTTTCCAACCTGATCGGTGACATTCATCGATAATTACTAAATCAAAGAAATCCTTGGGATAACTTTCAAATAATTTTCTACCATTTCTTTCTGAATAGAGAGTCTGATAAGTTGCAAAATAAATATCTCGGACTTGGTCTGCTTTACCTTCCTCGATTTTGTACCGAGCATCCTTGAAAGGTTCAAACTCTAATGTGTGAGCTTGATCCCGAAGTAGTGTACGGTCGGCAATAAAAAGAATTCTTTTTAGAAAACCGGACTGGTAAAGTTTCCAGGCAATTTGAAAAGCTACTTTGGTTTTCCCTGAACCAGTGGCCATAGTGACTAAAACTCTTTTGTCGCCTTTAACTATTGCCTCAAGCGCTTTTTGGATTGCTTTTAACTGATAGTAACGCGGATTTTTGCCAATCGGTGAATGGTAGAGTGGATATTCGAGCGGATTTTTCTCAAGGTTGGATGCTAGAGTTTGATTATGACTAATTAAACGGGAGTATAGCTCTTCTGGCGTTGGAAATTTCTCAATTGTTTTTTGGGTCTTGTTAGTAAAGTCAAATTCTTCAATTTTGTGGCCATTTGTTGAGTAAGCAAAAAGAACTTCAAGTTTTTCAGAATACTCCTTTGCCTGCTGCATACCTTTTAGATGAGAAGCTGCTTCTTCCTTTGCCTCAACAATTGCAATCGGGAAGGCTCCTTTGTACATTAAGAGATAGTCAGCGAATTCTCTGTTATCTCGTACTATTTGGTCACCAAAGATATTTACTTTCCCGGCAGTTATTGTATACTCCCGCAAAATATCCTGATCTCCCCAGGTAGAAGATTTTAGTTGTGGGTCTATTAATTTAACTCTTGTATCTGCTTCATTCAATCCCATATTTCTTGCCTCATTGTAACTCTCAAAATCAGAAAAAGCTATAGATTTTAGATAAAGAGATTTATGAACAATGATTTAGGATTTATGAGTAAAAAGCAGAAATATAGCTAATTACTTAATCCTGTGGGAATGGGTTGTATAATTTTGAAAGATTACACTATACGTGAGGGCATCTTCTGCCAATTTTTGTTTATCTTTTTGACTGAGCATTTCAGGCAAAGAATTAATAAATTTCTTAAGATATGGTTTAACTTCAGACATTTTAATCTCTTCTTTTCTTTTTATTGCTTCCTCGGTAAATCTTCTGGCCATGTTTTCCGAACCGCGGTAATATCCTAAAGCCACCCTCTTTAGATCCATGGACAGTGATCCGATTATGATTGCATTATTAGTCATATTACCTCCTTAAAAAAGTATTCTGTCAATTTTTTATATACATCTCTGGTATTTTCATTTTGAATTTCATTGCTGGTATTGTTGTCATTTGGCCTGATGTTTATAAAAGAATTATAATCTATTACTTTAGTTTCCAAATCAATCCCTCCTCCCCATAAATCCTTCTGCTCTGAGCCATCTTTTAGAAGAATTTCCTCCGATTCATAGTGCCTGTCAGAACCTGCTGAACAGATTCTTCTTTTTACATCAATTACTGTTTTTATGTACGCATCAAATTGCTCTTTTAATTTTACTATTTCTTCTTTTGTAAATGGTGTTGATTTTGTAATAATCATGCAAGTTAATATTAAACCATAATAGTTGCTTAATGTTGCTAAGTTATGATTCAGGAGGCTCGGGAGGGAGGAATTCTTCGCCGGAGGAGGATACAGGCACTTCTCCGGGTTTTAGCCATCTGATATACGCACAGCCTGTGGCCAGTTTATTGGCAGCATCCCAGCCTGCAGTTGAACACTTTTCCATTTTCTTTCCGGCATTGGTGGTAAAGAGAACCAATTTTTCCCCGCAGGTCGGGCAATCCGCCTCCAAAGGTTCTTTTGTCCCGGTTAACCACTGCACATAGTCACAACCGGTAGCTTTTTTGGCTTCTTTATCCCAGCCGCCTTTGGAACACTTTTTCATTTTTTTGCCAAAACGGGTTACCTGCATAATTAAAATACTGTCACACTTCGGGCATTTCTCATCCAGCTCTACTGGTGGGATAGTCAACCATTTAACATACTCACACCCTTCTGATTTGCGCAGTTCCTTATTCCAAAAACCGGTGCTGCACCGCTGCAGTTTTTTACCTGTCGGGGTTTCTATTATATCCCCTAAAGGGGAACTACACTTGGGGCAAACATCCTGAACATCCATGTTTTTTAGATTAACACAGAAATTAGTTTGAGAAAAGATACAAATTTCCTTTTCCCGAACCTCTTTTTGCTCCTGTAGTTGACATTTTGTAATGGTATGCTAAGATTCTTAAAATAAATTTATGTCACTACCCGAATACGAATCAGGTTGTCGTCTCAGTGAAGCTCCCAAAGAGAGGTCCTCGAATGCAAGAGACCTGGACAGAAGAGAACTACAATTAGGCAGAAATTCAGGAGCTGGTTTGGTTGCTTCTGCTCTGAGACTACCCAGGTGTGCTCTTCTGGCAGATTTAGGTTATAAGGGTCCACAATCAGCATGTGTTATGCCGGAAGAAAGATGGAGTGAGTGTGCCGTATACAGATACTTCCGGGGTAAAATGGATTTGCAAGAAGCTAATGATCAATTAAGTCGTCTTGGTGTTAAGTTAGTTCTTCAGCCATTTGAACATTATATAAATAACGGACTTATTAAATAAGTTTTCTCCCCAACTACAATTTCTGAGATGGATAGAATATAATAAGCAGGTGCGGACTCGTAGCTCAGCTGGTTAGAGCGCTTCATTTACACTGAAGAGGTCAGGGGTTCGATCCCTCTCGAGTCCACTAGATGTCGGGGGTTCTTGTGGGTGTCATTTAGACACCCGTTCGCACTTCGTGCAGAACCCCTCACTGCCCACACCGCTTTCCACCGTGATATAATCCTATGATATGTGTGGGATATTTGGTTACTCTGGTTCTAAAAATGCGCCTGAAATTATCCTGGAAGGCTTAAAAAGATTGGAATACCGGGGTTATGACTCCTGGGGAATTGCCGTGGTAGCAGACCAAATTAAACTCGAGAAAAAGATTGGGGCGATTGGTGACTTAGATACTTTAAACTCCGAACTTAAAACTCTTAACTCCCGTACCGGTATCGGCCACACCCGCTGGGCTACTCACGGGGGTATTTCCGAAACCAATGCCCATCCGCATTTTTCTACTGATAAAAGTTTTGCCCTGGCTCAAAACGGCATTGTGGAAAATTACCAGAAGCTGAAAGCCGGTTTATTGAAAAAAGGTTACAAATTCCAGACTGAAACTGATACGGAAGTAATAGTCAGGTTAATCGAAGAGAAGTTAAAGTCGTCAGACAAAATTAGAGAAGCAGTCAGACTGGCTTTTTTAGAGTTGGAAGGTCGGAACACCATTATAGTTTTAACTAAAGACGGCCAAATTATAGCTGCCAGGAATGGTTCACCCTTAGTGGTGGGAATCAATGGCAATGAAGTTTTTCTGTCTTCAGATACGTTGTCTTTTGCTCCCTATGTTAAGGAAGTAGTAGTTTTGGATAACGGCCAAATGGTCAATTTCGATGGGAAGCTTAATCTTATGGATATTAAATCCAACAAGCAGCTACCATACAAACCGGAAAAAATAGATTTTCAAAGCAGCAAAGTGGATAAGGAAGGTTATAATCACTTTATGTTAAAAGAGATCCATGAAAGCCCCTATGTGATTAACCAGATAATAAACCATGACGGAAAACTATACGGGGAGTTTGTTGAGGATCTTAAAAAAGCCAAGAATATTTACACCATCGGCTCCGGTACAGCCGGCATTGCCGCTTCCCAGATTGCCTTTTATCTGCGGGTTTTCGGCAAACTGCGGGCCCAAAGCGTGATCGGTGCAGATATTTATGAATATTTTGACCTGCTGACTAAAGATGACATCATGATTGCCCCTTCCCAATCCGGCGAAACTGCTGATGTGTTGGAGGTTTTGGAAATTGCCGGGAAAAAAGGCGTCAAAATAGCTTCATATGTTAATATGCCGGGTTCTACAATGAGCCGGATTTCTGATTTTAGCTTTCCGGCTTTTGCCGGACCGGAGATTTGTGTCATGTCTACCAAAGTTTTCACTTCGCAAATTGCCTGGGGGTATCTTTTATCAAAGATTGTCCAGGGCAAGAAAGAAGAGGGAGAAGAAAACTTAAAAGTTTTGGCAGATCAGATTGAGGTTTATCTTAATACCGGTGAAAATCATGAAACTTTAAAAAAACTAGCCAAAGTTATGGCTAAACAAAAAAATATCTTCCTCCTCGGCAAGTACCAGAATTTTAATATTGTTAAAGAAGGGATGGTAAAAATCATAGAAGGATCATATATCCATGCTCACGGTATTCCGGCCGGAGACCTAAAGCATTATGCTATTACTTTGATGGAAAAAGGTGTGCCGGTGATTGTGGTAATTTCAGAAGATATAGCCAAGGATGATGTGATAAATGCGGTGAACCAGGTTAAGGCTAGGGGTGCCACAGTGATTGGTGTCTCCCCTGCCCCGTTTGCCGGTTTTGATCACTATATTCCGGTGCCGGATACCGGTGAAACTTCTGCCATAATGAATGTCATACCTCTCCAGCTTTTAGCCTATTATATGGCGGTGGAGCTAAAAAATAATGTGGACAAGCCGAGAAATATTGCCAAAAGTGTAACAGTTAAATAGATGGAAGACATTGGAAAAATATTTTCACTTTTAGGAATGATATTTTTAGTGCTGGGGCTACTTTTTAATATGATGCCCCGTTTGCCGAGAATTCCCGGTGATATTGATATTGACAAGCCTGGCTTAAAAATTTATATTCCTTTTACTTCAGCCATTGTTCTTTCCGTAATACTTACTTTAATTCTTAATTTTTTTAGGAAATAATTTGTGAGAAAGGTTTAAATTGTTAATTACTCTCGTTCCGGAGAGGGCCTCCAGATTGCTTCAATAAAATTTTTCCCTTTATGAACTTGTAAAAGCCGGCAATGAAATGTTGTGGTTCGTTTGTTTAACAGTCCTCTAGGTTCAGCATCTATTGTAATATTAAGATCTCGGGTATCTTCTTTTGATGCTGCAAAAATTAAACAACTTAACTCCTTTTCGCCGTCTGCAACAATAATGCTAATTCCCGTGGTTAAGGCGTAAGTTCCCATTACCCTGCTTCTATTAGATTCTCTGGAAAGAGTTTCATCGATTTCCGTATCCACCATACTTATGACTCTTAAACAGTTTGTGTTTTGTCTTAAATCTGAAACTAATCCTTTAACTTTGGTTACCATTCTGCGAATAATATCATTCCGGAAATTAGAAGTCAAATCTATAGGTTTAAAAGGTTTTATTTAACTTCAGCCATTAACATTTTTTGAGGAAGTGACATAAAATATCATCTCGTGGTAAAATCTACCTTGGTTTGCCGCAGTTGCCAACGTGGTCAAGGCGTCCGCCTGAAGAGCGGATTATCTCAGTCCGATTCTGGGCTGCGGCACACGAATCAGAATGTATTATGTATATGTTTTGCAAAGCCTGAAGAATAGAAGGTTCTACACCGGGTCAACGAATAACCTAGAAAGAAGGTTGTTTGAACATAATAGTGGCCAGTCAAAATATACTAAATCAACTGCACCATTTGTGCTGATTTATAAAGAGGAATACTTAACAAGAAGAGAGGCTTACGAAAAGGAGATGTACTTTAAGACTGGTAAAGGTAGAAAATATATTAAAAATGTCTTAATGCGGCGGTAGTTCAGTGGTAGAATGTCTCGTTGCCAACGAGAAGGTCGCCGGTTCAAATCCGGTCCGCCGCTCCAAAAAATGGTAGAGTGGTCGCCACGGCGACAGGTCGCGGGTTCAAATCCCGTCTCCCGCTCCAATTAACAGTTATTTATAGAAACGGCAAGAAAATTACGAAAACGTTATTGTAAAAGAATGAAAATAGATTTTAAGATCTTATTATTTGCATTAGTTTTTGCCATCGGATGGGGTTATTTTAGTGACTTAAGAGGTGGGGATATTGCTGGATTTATAGGGAGGTTAATATTTGTTACCCTTTTAACACTCATAATTCAATTTGTCTCACAAAAATTCCAGAATAAATAAGTTCGAACCGATTACGCTTCCCAGCTCCACAAAAAATCCGGCCCGTTAAGAGAGCCGGATTTTAAAATAATTACCCTCAGACTTCGGTACCCCTTGTCAAAAATTGTCATTTAGACAATTTTTGCAAGCGATCTCCCTCGCAAAAAACAATTCTTTATTATTTTAATTGTTTTTTGCTTCAGTCCGATTATTTTTTCTTCCCTCCAAGCATGGCATAAGCCATATAAGCTCCAGCCAAACCGACTAAGATGTAGACAATTTTTGTCAGCATTGAACCTACTCCAAAAATCATCTCAACTACGTTTAAGTTCAAAAGGCCTACCAATCCCCAATTAATAGCACCAACAACCACAACCCAACCTACTAAAGATTTTATATCCATTTTTAAATCACCCCCTTCTGATAAGACTCTACTTCCATTGTTGGCATACTTTTTGGTAAGTGTCAATACCTCGACTATTTAAGGTATAATATCTGGGTAATACGGACTGGAGGTGAGGATTTTGGATAAACCAATAGGTAAAGTAGTGCATTTTTATGATAAGTTAGGTGTGGCTATAGTGGATCTTTCCCTGGGTGGAATAAAGGTGGGACAGGAGATTAAGTTTAAAAGAGGCGAAGATGAGTTCACACAAAAAGTTGAAAGTTTGCAGGTAGATCACGAAAGCGTGGATTCGGTCAAAAAGGGAGACTCATTCGGATTAAAGGTCGATCAACCCACTAAACCGGGTACGGAAGTATATTTGGTTTAATGAATAATATTTCTTGCTGCCGGGTCGTCTAATGGTAGGACAACTGCCTTTGGAGCAGTGAATTCTAGGTTCGAGTCCTAGCCCGGCAACACGACCAAAGGGAGTATTAACGGGCCAAACTTGTTTAGCCCGGCAACTCTGCTTTTATGAGAGCTAGTCCTGAGAAACAAAGTAAATATGTGATTACAGGAGGGCCTAATGCTGGCAAAACCTCCGTAATAGATCTGCTTTCCAGAGAAGGATATCCCGTACTTTCGGAAACCTCACGGATTGTTATCGAAGTTAAGGGGATTATGCCTTGGGATAACCAAGAGCTATTTTGCGAGGAATTCCGGAAAATGCAAATAGCCAGAGAAAAAAAGCTGATGGGTAAAGTTTCATTTTTAGACCGGTCTTTAGTTGATCCTGTTGCCTATGCAGAACTTGACGGATGCAGGATAAACCCGTTGATCTATGAAAATATTGAACAAGCCGGATATGAACGCGATGTATTCCTTTTTGAAATGCTGCCAGAATATCAAACAGACAGCCAGCGCATGGAATCACTTCAGTTGGCGCTCGCAGTACATCAAAGAATGCGGGAAGTCTATGATAGATTGGGTTTTAGGGTGATTGATGTGCCGCTTTTTTCCCCACATGAAAATGAGTCAAAAAAAATGCGCCTGGGGTTTATCTTGTCAATAGTAGCTTCTCGGGAGAGCCACTAATGAAAGCTATGATGATGTCTTTAGAGAAATCAGGAGAATCACCACAAACTCAGAAAATTTCTTAGGAAATATAATGTAATAGGTTACACCAGATCTTTATATCTAACGGCTAGATATACGCACGAGATGTTTAGTGATGAGAGAAACTATTATCTTGATGCATATGGATCCAACATTACCAGAACTGAAGAAGTTCAATCAATAAGAATCATTGAAGATGAATTTAGAAATTTACCTGATAATGCTGTAGTAAAAGTTGGAGTATTAAAGGATGCTATTTGTAATACTTGCCCTGTTGGTAAACATTGTACTGCTGATAACTATAATTCTCATGGGATGAAAAAGGTCAACATCTATGGTCCAATAGTCAACCACCGATACCAAAGGTTATAGAATATGAAGCATTATTAGTAAAAAAAGGCGTACTGAGAAAAGTAATATAGAAAGAATCGGGATTATCCATGTCCCGCAACTAGGTAACCTATAGTTGAACGAATCTTCTACTTCTGGTATACTCTCTAAGGTAAGTAAAAATATATGTCCGAGAAAGCTAATTGGTTCACAAAACATCCGATTACAGTCACAGAAATGCAAAGAGAGTATGCTGCAAAAATTTCAGCAAATCGGGCAGCAGGTTTAAAGAAGTTTGAGTCCGGAAAGTACACTCCCTTTACAGGTTTTCCTGTTAAAAAATTCAGCAAAATTTGTGATTTTACTCTTGAACTTGACCCACAGTCGCAGTTACAGATTGCCGAACGGGTGGTAAATCCCTTGCAGGAACTTGCTAAAAAATATGAAATTTCTGCTATTTTCCCAAACAAGGGAGACCAGCCTGTGCACGTAGCTTTTGAAAATGGCCTTTTTCCGGCTAATATTCCTGAGGAGCAGATTAAATTTGTCATCCAATGGCTTGAGTCCAGTAAGTCACACATAGGACGGATTTCGAAAATTTTAACAAAACTAACATTTAAGCATGATACTTTAGTAATGGCAGCACCTACTTCTTATATTTGTGCAGGAGAATTTGGTAACGAACAGGGATCAATATACCGAGCCAGAATGGCCATTGAAACTATTATGGGTAAAGCAGCTGGTAAATTAGAGAATGAGTTTGGTGAAGGAGCTGTCAGTGGTATAGTTGGTGATAAAAGATATCATGATATATTCCATACTTCAGTGATGAGGATAACGAGAGAAGTGCCAGCTTCCCAGCTGATTCCTTTTGCTCAGGAGGCATATGCTACAATCGGTGAGGATTTGAAAAGGGAGCCCCTGCAAATTACAGTTAGCAGTGTTTATGTAGGCAGGGCATCAGATTTTCATAAAACAAACGCCCCTTGGTTAGTAGTACCCTAAGACCCCATACTTGACAAATTATTAAAAAATGCATATCGTAGAAATTGTCCGGCCGATGCATAGGTTTGGGACTTAATGACAAGGATTCTGGTTTCTAGAGGCCAGTCTTTGAAAGGATAGTAGTGTTTGGTTAGCAGAAGTGCAGATGGTAAAAACATAAGTACTTCAACAAAAAGATCTGTCCACAAGACAGATTTTTTTGTTTAATGCAGAGGAGTCATTTCTAAGGCTGCCACTCGGATACTTTGTTTGCTTCTTTCTATTCTTATCGTTTTATCTTCATTAAGATCCAAGACTTCCCCATCATTATTTGCTTTTTTTATCTCTTCACTGAAGTTAAAAATCCGGTCGGATTGAATATCTAAAAGAGGAGGTTTTCCTCCGATTAGGGCACAGAAAAATATGAATCCTAATTTAGCTACAGATTGAATTCTGGTTTTGGCAGATTTAATGGAGATCAGTGAAAGGGTATCAGAAAAAAGATCCTGCTCGGGCAGTATTTTCAGTGCAGCCGCATAAGGGTTAGTGGCTGCTAATCTAACCAGGTAATCAGATTCCTCTTTAAGAGTTAAACCTCTGGCAATTGTTAAAGCGCTCGCTGCATATGTTCTATAGTTTCTGGGAAACTGATGCGCTCTTAATCTATGGTTGAATTCTGATTGTATTAGGGCTAGTTCCCCCACTGCGCTTTGATGGTTAAATAGCCGTCCATTGATAATCCCCGGCCTAAAAGATGGGATCTTCTCAATAGATTGCTGTGTTAACTGGTCAGATGTAATTACTGTCCGGGTATCCAGTAAGGCTCGGTAAAATCCATTCTGTGAGCCTCCGGGAGCAACCAATAATATGGGGTTCTCCTTACCTATTAAAGCCTCAGAGACTCTTCTTACAGACCCATCCCCTCCTACAACCACCACGATATTTGTGTCTTTCTCGATTTCAGAAAGCGGAAATCGCAGCTCTTTAATATAGCTGTTTTCAGTTGATTCAGCTAAATCAACTGTTTTTCTTTTGATATTCTCCCGGGCAGTTTTATGAATCAGGAAGCCTATTCTTTCTGGCATAAGAAATAAAGTAAATTCAGGCAGAGGAAGATTATACCAGTAAATCCGGATAAGGATTCACCTTGTATTCTATAAACTAATATCTGTATACTGGCATAGTGGTTTTGCAGATACTTCTTTTATCTTTTAGCCTGGCTCTGGATGCTTTTAGTGTCAGCATTGCCGGTGGGATTAATGCTCAAAAGGCCAAAGTCATGCATGCTTTTAAAATTGCAGCTTTTTTCGGAACTTTTCAGGCAGTTATGCCGCTTTTAGGTTGGTTTGTCGGTGAATCCATGAAAGCCTATATCGGCGGTATTGATCACTGGATAGCATTCGGACTCTTGGTGATTATCGGTATTAAAATGATCCGTGAATCCTTAAGTGACAGCGGAGAGAAAAAGAGTATATTAGACACAAAAATTCTTCTGATTTTATCCGTTGCCACCAGCATTGATGCCTTAGTGGTAGGAGTTACATTAAACCTTGTGGAAATCCCCTTTTTCTTATCCATAGTTTTCATTGGTGTTGTGACATTTATTCTTTGCTTTTTAGGTTTTTTATTCGGTAAAAAAATAGGGGCTTATTTTGGTAAGAAAATAGAAATTTTGGGTGGATTGGCTTTGATTGGAATCGGCATAAAAATCCTTATTGAACAGTTGTGACTGTCCGCCACATAGTTAACACTCCTCACACAAGTTAAGGCATTTACTCCTTACCTGCAATGTTATTTTATGCAGCTGTTGCTTTTTTGGTTGCTCACTACTTCAGATTAAAAAACCGATTGATCCGAAAGAAGCAGAGAATAAAGCCGAAGATACTATTCCATAAGATCGATTAAAATTATTAATGCAAAATAAAGGTTTTATGAACTTAAGATAATTCCTAGGCATTTCTCCGAATAAATCTCATTAAAAATACCGCTATCGCTATGACCAGTAGTATATGAATAAAATTTCCGGCGATATTCATACTGAATCCTCCCAGCCAGGCAATTAACAAAATTAAAGCAATTATTTCCAGTAAACTCATATTTTAAGTCACCCCCTATTCTTTTTCTTCACCCTCTTCAGTAGTTTCTTCCTTGGTTGAATGGGCGGTTATCATGTGCTGACTTAGTGACCCTTCATCTCCAAAAGTCTGCCCGCACACAGAACAGGTATATTCTACGATTGCCATTTTTCTCCTTTCTTAGATTACTCCGCGCAACAGATAAACTGTAATGCCGATAATTATTGCAATTATTAGTAAACTGGATAAACCGGCAAAGGCGAAAATACCCAGAGTTGACAGAATCCAAAGCAGAAGCAAAACCGTAGCAATTTCCCGAAAGGGGCTCGGTAAAAGTCCTATTAACCAGGAAACTACAATCAGAATTAAAATGGACCAAAGAGTAATGGGCCGGCTGTTAATGTTAAATAAAACAATGTCCGGAAGAACCGCCGGAATACCAATATAGCCAAAAAACCAAAGTATTATTAAGATAACCAGTAACGCTCCGAGCATATAAACAGTATAGAGCAACTATATAAGAATAAAATTAGATTAAGGTAAGAAATTCATACGAGGCAGGAATAAGTTAAAAATCGGTTGCACCTCCCTGAGACATTCTGGTTATTTATTCTATGGGATTTGTGTAGGTATCAAAATGCTCCCAAGGTAAGGCAGTGCATAAATAAAGGTGACATACCCCAGGATCATTACAATAATTAGTCCCAGTAAAGATACTAATCCGCTATCCCCTTCGGATTCACCGGCCTTATTGATTATGATGGCCATATATTTTCACCTCCTTCCGGTGTTGGAGTTGGCGTTGGCGAGGACGACTGAGTTGGCGTTGGCGTCGGTGCAGGACTAATAGTAGTTTCGCCCGGTCCTGCCCCTACTCCCGGTTCTATCCTTTGGCTGCTTTCTGGATTATTAACCGGACCAAGATATAAAAACACAGCCAATATTCCCAGTACCGCAGTTACTGAAAACATGGACCACCAGAAATCCTTATTCATAAGTGTCATTATATGGGTTACTTTTTAGAAATCATTTAACAATTTGATAGAGTAATGTAAGAAAAGAGATTAGGAAAATTTAAGTCTTAAATAATTCTTGTGTGGTAGCGTAAATACTGCTGTCAGGAAACCAAACAAAAATCCTCCAATATGAGGCAAAAAGGCGATTCCTCCGGAGGCTTGGCTTAAGGAGATTGCGGCTACACCGCTAAACAGTTGAGTTATAAACCAGTAGAAAAGTAGGATGTAAGCCGGAATGTCGATAATCGTGACATAGATGAAAATAAAAAGTAGGGTTTTTATTTTATTATTGGGAAAAAGGGCCATATAGGCTCCTAATATACCTGCTACTGCCCCGGAAGCTCCTAACATGGGGGTAGCATCTGTCGGCATAAAAAAGTATTGGGTCAGGCCTGCTATAGTGCCGGCTAGAAGAAAAAAGATCGGAAAAGACAAATGACCAAAAGCCGCCTCGACATTTCTCCCGAATACCCAAAGGAAAAGCATATTAGAAATAATATGCAAGAAGCCGCCGTGCAGGAATTGGCTGCTCAAAAATGGGAAAAGTGTATCTAGCTTTAAGAAATTAACTGAATTTGGCACCAGCGCAAATTGAGAAATAAAATCATCAGGGTTCGGGGCAGTTAGCTCTAAATAAAAAACAAAAGAATTAACCAAAATTAGAGCTATCGTCCAAAAGGCAAATTTTGAAACGACATTGTTATCCTTTAAGGGAAACATGATGTTTTGATTATATTTTTAAAGATTAATGGAAGGTTTAGAATTAGGTAAGAGTTGTGTATTGACAAGTTCTTACATGTTTGTTACAATCCGCGCTTCGTAAGTTAAATCAGTAATCCTGATGATAAATTTACTGCCATTCTCCAATTCTGAGGTCCGACGGCCTATCTCCCAACTTTTCCAAAAGGTCAAGGAGTTTCTGATATTAAAAAAGGTTAAATTCCTGCTTGCAATTATTATAGATCTTATTCTAATTGCCGCTGTTGTTATAAGCGGAAAGCAACCTGCAAAAAGCCTGATCTCCCCAATTGTTTCATCCTTTGATTCTGTATACTCTGAAACTAAAAGAAAAATCACCCGTGAGACTTTTGCTTTTGTCCCTAATTTATCCAGCAAAAAATTCCCTAAGATAGATTTGCAGGGACTAACCCATCTAGCTTTTTTTGATGTGCCCTTAACAGAAGACGGGGGAATTAATCACTCTTCGAAGGGCTATAAATCCTTTACCTCAAGTGAGGCCCTGTTGCTATTTGATAGGGCACGTTTTCAAAAAACAAAAATCCTCTTAACTTTATCGGCGATGGATGAACGGATCATTAAAAAGTTATTAGATAACTCCGGGGCACAAGAAAAACTGGCTGATGGGGTCATAGAGGAGATCATTAGTTCAAGTATAAATGGCATTACTATTGATTTTGAATTCCCAAATGGTGGAGGAAAAAATTACCAGGAAAGGTTTACTAATTTTATTAGTTTTATAACAAGTCGTATCCACAAAAGTTTACCGGAGGCAGAAGTAACCGTAGCTGTGCCCAGTTCACGGGTTGATAACCAATCCTTGTATAACGTCGAAGCTCTATCAAAAAAAGCCGATAAGCTATTTTTGATAGCCTCGGATTTTATCGTCCCGGAGACAAAACAGGAAATCCCCACGAACCCGGTTTATGGATTTTCTGAGAATGAATATTTTACAAGCATTTCAAATTTATTAAATAATTTACAAAAAAGGACTCCTGTTGATAAATTGGTATTGGAGCGGGCGTGGTATGGGAACGGACAAAACTACCCACTTTATGTCCCCGATAAAAATTTACAGGAAGAGCGAGGTCGCAAACCCAGCCCTATTTCAATTGACGAGAAAACTGTGGAGAAGCTAATAGCCGGAGTACCTAAAAAAGGAAAAAATGCGGCCAGAACGAGTATCCCTTTAATTGCGAAGGCTTTGGATGGTGAGGGTATCCTGGATTCCAATGTGTTGGCCTATGCCTTGGCAACAATTGAACATGAAACCGATAAAACTTTTGAACCTATTGCCGAAATTCAAGGTAATATTAGCGCAAGGAGACGGGGTTATGAAGGCGGATCAAATTATTTTGGCAGAGGGTTTATTCAAATCACCCACCTTCGAAATTATAGGGAGATTGGTAAAAGGATTGGTCTGGGAGAAGATTTAGTCAAAAACCCCGAGCTTGCTTCAAATCCTGAAATAGCCGCCAAAATTTTGGCAGCTTTTTTTAAAGATAACAATGTGGCAAACCTAGCTAGCAAGGGTAAGTTTGTAGCTGCCAGAGCGCCTATTAATCCTGATTACAACGGTTATTCAGTGGCATTATTAGCTAATAAATACGATATTTACTGATGACTATTAAAAGATTTATCAGCATAGCTTCGCTGTGTGCTATTATTGTGATCCTGGTGGTGAGCTTCCCCCACTCTAGGTCTCAGCAAACCCTTGTGTCGCCTGCACCCAAAACAGAGGATACACTCGCAAAGATTATTCCTAAGCTTGAGAAACATCAAAACCTTTTTCAACTTAAAAAGCAATTCATTCCGCCTGTTTCTGCTGGAGCTGAATTTGATCGGGCGTCAGCCTACTCTGTTGTTGATACTGACAGCGGACAAGTAATCGCCTCAAAAAATTTATCCCTCCGATTACCGATTGCTTCACTTACTAAAATTATGACAGCTGTGGTGGCGCTGGATTTAGCCACGCCTGAGGAAGAGTTTAGTGTTTCAGAAAAAGCTGCTGCCCAGATTCCTACTAAAGTTATGCTAAGGCCCGGAGAAAAGTTTAGCCTAGGTCGTTTGCTTTCGTATATGTTAATTTCTTCAGCCAATGATAGCGCTAAAGTCATCCAGGAAGGGATAGATCAAAAATTTGGCCAGGAAATATTTATCAAAGCAATGAACCGGAAGGCCCAGGTGCTAGGTTTAAAAAATACCAGTTTTACTAATGCTGCAGGTCTTGATTCCTCCTCCCATTTCAGCAGTGTGGAAGACTTAAGTTTACTTTCCGTTTATGCTTTGAAGCAGTATCCGGCAGTTGCTTCAATTGTATCTAAGGAATTTGAGGATTTAACGAGCGGCGGACAAGACCGGCGTTTTTATCTGAATAACTGGAATGGGTTGCTTGGGGTCTATCCTGGTGTTTCTGGTGTTAAAACAGGTAATACCGGAAAAGCCGGCAACTGTACAATTGTAGTTTCGGAAAGAGAAGGAAGGAAACTCTTGGTAATTGTCCTTGGTGCTCCGACTGTTTTGGAAAGAGACCTGTGGACCGGCGAACTTTTAGATTTGGGATTTAAGCAACTCGTCGGACTCGCACCAGTTAATGTGACTGAGAGTCAGTTAAGACAAAAATACTCTTCCTGGAAATATTTTCAGTAAATTCTTTAGGGCGATTAGCCCGCAAGAGATCCTTTAGGATCTCTTACATTCTCCTACAATTATTCACACCTGTTTTCCATATATACAAACTATGCTTAAATAGTGAAAAGATTGGGCTTTGCCATTTTAGTAGAATCGCTTGCCGTAGCTGCCTTTCTGTCACTTATAGCAGTATATACTTATATACAATTTGCTTCTGATTTATCCTCCAGAGAAGCCTTAGTAAGCCATAACGACACCGGAATTAAATTACTGGATTCCAGCGGTAACTTATACTTCACTTTTTATGATGCCAAATATAGGCGGCATGTTCCCCTATCCGAAATTCCCCAGCTCACCCAGCAGGCAATAATTGCCATTGAGGATAGAAATTTTTATTCTCATAGCGGGGTTTCCAGCAGGGCGATTTTACGGTCTGCCCTGGAAAATATTAAAGCCGGAGAATTTGCCTACGGGGGTTCTACCATTACCCAGCAGTTGGTAAAAAATACCCTGCTTAAGCCCCGGAAGTATTTCCTAAGAAAATTTCAGGAAATGGTTTTAGCCTGGTTAATTGAAGCAAGATATTCTAAAGAGCAAATTCTGGAAATGTACCTAAATACAATCTATTTTGGAGAAAATTCTTTCGGGATAGAAGACGGCGCCTACACTTATTTTAATAAGCCGGCAAAAGATTTAAATTTGGCTCAAAGTTCGGTTCTCGCAGCTATTTTACCAACGCCTTCTAAACTGTCTTTATTTAACGGGGATCTGAGTGATGCCAAACTCAGACAGGAGCTTGTCCTTCAAAAAATGGTGGAACAGGGTTTCATAACAAGCCAGCAAAAAAAGGAAGCCTTGCAGGAAGATCTGGGGTTGACTCAGAGCATAAGCGATATCAATACGGTTGCCCCTCACTTTGCTTTAATGGTCAGAGATAAACTAATAGAGCAATACGGGGAAGATTATATCGCAAAGTCCGGTTTTAGGGTCAAAACCACACTTAATTTAGATTGGCAAAAATATGCTGAGAAAGCCGTGGCAGCCCAGGTAGCAAAGCTGAGGGTTAATAAGGCTACCAACGGCGCTGTGGTGGTGATAGATCCTAAGAGTGGAGAAGTAAAAGCCCTTGTAGGTAGTATAGATTGGGAAAATACCCGGTTTGGGAGGGTAAATATGGCAATTTCACCCCGCCCCCCCGGCTCTGCTTTTAAGCCCATTGTGTATGTCAGGGCTTTTGAAAAAGGTTTAATTACCCCCGTAACTCTGCTTCGGGATGAGCCTACCGCTTTCCGAAATTTTGATGAGGAAAAATTTTTTGCCTCATACCCAAACAGGTCTGCGGCAGAGTCGGCCCTAGCCCGTGACCCAAATGCTTTTTACAGCCCAAAAGACTATGATAGGCAATACAGGGGGGCGGTAACGGTAAGACGCGCTTTGGCTAACTCTTTGAATATTCCGGCTGTGGCGGTTTTAAAAAAAGTAGGGATAGAGGAAGCCCTGGATTCCGCAAAGAATCTTGGTATAACTAATCTTAAAGAGCCCGTGAATTATGGCCTATCTTTGGTTTTAGGAGCGGCTGAGGTTCAACTTCTTGAGCTAACTAATGCTTATGGTGTTTTTGCCGCTGGTGGTTACAGAACTGATCCGGCTATAATTTTAGAGATTACCGATAAGAGAGGCAATATAATCTATCAAAATAAACCACAAAGTAAACAAGTAATAGACAGTAAGTATGCTTTCTTGATATCTTCAATTTTATCTGACAATAACACAAGGGCGGAAATTTTTGGAAATACTTTAAATATCTCCAGGCCGGCCGCGGTTAAAACCGGCACTACTCAGGATTACAAAGATGCTTTAACGATTGGATATACGCCCAGTTTAGTGATCGGGGCTTGGGTGGGAAATAACTATAATCAAAAAATGGATGGTGTGGCAGGATCCTTGGGCGCGGCGCCTATTTGGAAGGATTTGATGGAAACTTTTTTGGCCGGCACTCCGGTTGAGCAATTTGAGCCTCCTGCCGATATAGTCAAACTAACAACTTGCGGTTTGGATCTTTCTTTCAGGATCTCTACGAGTTCAGCCTTTACTGATTATTTTGATGCGAATACAGAATTTCCTAAATCATGTGTTTACAAAGATCAATGAATTCATCTGCGATATTTTTCCAACTCAAATCCTGGACCTTTTTCGACACCTCAATGCTCATTTTTTTATGTTCATCAGAATTTGTTAAGAGGTGACTAATTTTCCTGGCTAACATGATGGGATTACTGGCAGATGTGAGCAGCGACGAGTGTTTTTTATCCAAAAGATTGGAAACGCCAGTGACATCTGTGGTGATAACAGGTACTCCACAAGCCATTGCCTCAAGGGCTGTAATTCCGAATGATTCATATTGCGAAGGTAAAACCAATATCTCAGCGCCGTTATAATAATCCGGGAGTTTTTGATTATCTATTTGGCCCACAAATTTTACAAAAGTTTCTATTTTCAGAATTTTTCTTAAAAGATTCAACCGTCTTGTTTCCTTGGATTCCTCGCCTATAATCCAAAGGCAAATAGTCAGATCGGGGTTTTTCTTAACTAAAATCTTTATGGCGTATAAGAGTACATCGATACTTTTTAAAGGTACAATTCTGCCTACAAACAGAATAAGTTTATGGTTTAGATTTGCTCCAATTGATTTCTTGGCCAAGTTTTTTTCGGTAGGTTTAAAAACCGTTAAGTCAATCCCAGGAGTAAGTATGGATATTTTTTTTAATGGGCTGTCGTAGAGTGTGTGTATATATTCCAGATCTACCTCGCTGGTGGCAATAATTTTATCTGAATTTTTCACCAGTAGTGATTCAAATTCGATTCTTTGGTCGTCTTCTTTTCTTTCCGCCAGGTTTTTCATTAAGGCCAGAGTATGGAAAGTCATCAGCATGGGTAGGTGTAAATTCTTTTTTAATTTAAGGCCGATTAAGCCCGAAAGGTAATAGTGAGCGCTGATTAAATCATAGTAGGAGCTTTCCGTATTTGTGAATTTATAAAAACTACTTAAAAATTGAGAAATATACGGAATTAATTTCTCTTTGGGGATTTTAGTAGGTGGTCCGGCAATTAAATGGATAATGCGAAGATTGGGGTTTAGATTAACAACAGCCGGGCTGTTTTTGTCTATACATCGTGTATAAATATCAATAACAACCCCTTTTTGCGAAAGAGCTCTGGAGAGTTCCAAAACATATGTATTCATACCACCTACTTCCGCATTTTTCTCATCAGAAAGCGGACAGGTATGGTAGGAGATGACTGCTATCCTCTTTAATTTCATTAAGGGGTATTATATCGCGTAGCGATACAAGAAGCGACGCGATGAAATCATAGAGCGATTATACAGTTTTATCTTAAATGTGGTCTTCGGTGTCTTCCAGCGCTTCCTGTTTAGTTTTGTGGATAGTTTTGTCCCGATGGTGAGCCGGACTGTAGATGGTATAGAGCTTCAGTTTCTGATCCGAAGAAGTATTGATAATATTGTGTTCTACTCCGGCCGGAATAACAATTGCAAAATCCTCTTCTATATCATGCTCTTCTCCATCTAAAATAGCTTTACCCTTACCCTCTTCAAGTCTGATAAATTGGTCCACATTTTCATGGATCTCCATGCCTATTTCTTCATTCGGCAGAAGGGTCATTACTACCAGCTGGCTGTGTGGGCCGGTAAACAAAACCTCTCGGAAGTTTTCATTTTGCTCGGTTTTATCTTCAATATTGGTTATATAGCCTGTCAATCTCTTCACCTCCCAAAAGTAATCTTAACACTTCAATGTAAGAATTATATAGGAGTTTAGGTTTAATTTTGATCGGAATTGGAACCAGAGCGGTCTTCTCCCTCCTTCTTTTGCTCATCTTTTTCCTGGCGGCCCTCTCTGGAGGTCTCAATAGCTTCCTGGATATATTCATTGGAGGATTTGCCTTGGCTTTGATGAAACTCTGCCTCGTTTTGTTCCAGCTCTTTTTCCAATTCTTCTTTGTTTCGTCCCGAGCTAGTAGCCGCAGTAACAGCTTTCCTATACTCCTCTACCGCTTTTTGCAGTTTATCACGATCTTCTTCTGAAAGCTTGATAATTTCCCTGGCCCGATTGTCAACTTTGACTAAGCTGCTGCCAGTGGTCACCGTTACCACCTCCTCGGAGAGCCTTTTTAAAGGATAAAGCGGCTCACCCGGTAAGGAATTGCCGGATGCCCCTACCAAGCCGGCAAAACTTCCCAAAAGGAATATAAGCATTACCGCGAAAACCACCGGACGGGAGTAAAAAGTGTAAAGACGCGGCCGGGTCTGTTCCGAATGCGCCATTTTTACCTGCAAATCCTGCCATCCGTTTTCTAGAAACTTCCCTGACGGCTCTGTTTCCAGATATGCTTTTTGAAATTTTTTCAATTTCTGTTCAATATCCATATTTATCTTTTACCCTTTCTTTAAGTTTTTGCAAAATCCGGTGCAGTCTTACCCTGATTGCCCCTTCTTTTTTATGTAAAATATGGGCAATTTCGCCGAAGTGAAGTTCTTCAAAATAGCGAAATATTACCAGTTGCTTTTCTTCTGCGTCCAGTTCGTTGAGCAAAGTTTGAACCATTTTTACGTTTTCCTCCTTAACTAACTTATCTTCAAAGTTAACTTCATAACTAGGTTCGGCCACATCTTCCAAGGAAACCTCCTTCTTTCGTCTTTGATAGTCAATAACCAAATTCCTGGCAATTGCGTAAAGATAGGACTGTAATGTTCCCTTCCTCGTAGAAAAATGGGGTATTGCCAGCCATGCCTTAAGAAAAGTAAGCTGAGTAAGGTCCTCAGCCAGGTTTCTATCATAAATAAGGTAATAAGTATAGCGGAAGATCTGGTTCCTAAATAGTAAGTAAAGTTTTCCAAAGGCATCCTTATCCCCTCCTTTTGCTTTCTGTATTACTCTTTCCAGCTTGTCTTCCATACCACATATTATATCTTTTCCATAAATAAAACGTTCGAAACCAGGATTTGTAACAACGTTGCCGCTTTTTCGTTATATTTATTGCAAGAAAGCTTAGGAGGTGAGAAAAAATGAAAAAGATACTGGTAGTTTTAGCAGTAGCATTTTTAGGTTTAGCAACTTCGGTAGGTTTAACCTTGGCTCATGGTGGCAGTAGCGGATCTGGCGGAGACGGAGACGACCGGGTTAGGATCGAGGTAAGAGCCGGGGACGATGAGCCGGATGAAAATCGGGTACGCGTTGAAGTCAGAGGCGATGGTAGTGTTGAAGATGCCGTGAGCGTATTGAATGGTTTGGCTATTCCTGAAGATGTCAACCGCGTCCGATTTGAAACGCGCAGTGACGGAGACCGGGTCCGGATTGAAATAAGAGGAGCTGAAGAAGCGGAAGATGAATTTCCTGAGTTTGAAATTGAAGGCAACATCTTCGAGGTTACCGGAACTGTTACAGCCTTTACCGGTGGGACAGTAACTATTGATGGCCATACTATTACCATCAACCCCGGTGCCGTAGCTAACTTTGAGCAGGAAGGAACTATTGAGGTGGGTGAAGTGATCAAGGTTGAAGGAGTAGTGGCAGCAGACGGGACTCTCTTGGCAAGGGAAATAAAAGCCAATGGAGTTGAGATAGAGGCCGATGTGGCAGGTAGTTCTGTGAGTAGTCTGCTTAGCCAAATCATAGCTTTTCTGCAAAGCTTGATGTAAGGGTTAAGAGGCAAGCAAGGTTAGTCAAGGATACAGCCAGTGAAAGCTGGTTGTATCTTTAAAAGCTCTATCGCGTGTAGCCTAAATCACAGAAATAATCTTCCCCAAATAGTATAAATAAATTATGGAATTAGCTACTCTGGCAGGAGGTTGTTTTTGGTGTACGGAAGCTATTTTTAAAAGGCTTACAGGGGTAGCTTCTGTGGTTTCCGGGTATGCCGGAGGAGATATGGATCCGTTATATGAGGATGTGTCCAGCGGAAGAAGCGGTCATGCCGAAGCTGTTCAAATTGAATTTGACCCGAAAGTTGTTTCGTTTAAGCGACTTCTGGATATTTTTTGGGTTATCCATGACCCGACAACACTTAATCGGCAAGGATCTGATGTAGGAACTCAATACAGGTCAGTAATTTTCTACCACAGCGCGGAGCAAAGACAAATTGCGGAAGATTCGAAGAAAAAAGCAAATGATTCTCTCCTGGAGGGTGGTCGTATTGTGACTGAGATTAAACCTTTCACCAAATTTTATCCTGCTGAGGACTATCACCAGAATTATTATGAAAGAAACCAGGGTGTAAATCCATATTGTTCAATTGTAATTGACCCGAAAATTCAAAAACTCCTGGATAAGTTTAGTGGAGATGTGAAGGAGAAATATTTTGAAAAACATTAATGATCTAAAAAAGAAATTAACACCGGAGCAGTATAAGCAGAGCTTGAAAACTGACGTTTATAATATTTGTTTTTTGAAAGGGACTGAGCCGCCTTTTTCCGGCAAATATACCAGTAATCATGAGCCCGGGATGTACAATTGTGCAGTTTGCGGCACTCCCCTTTTTTCCTCCGTTGCTAAGTTTGACTCTTCCACAGGTTGGCCTTCTTTTGACAAGCCATCAAAGAATGAAAATATAGCCCTTGAAAATGATGATTCTATGGGGGTAAGACGCATTGAGGTGTTGTGTAAAACCTGCGGCGCTCATCTGGGCCATGTGTTTGACGACGGCCCCACAAAAACCGGCAAACGTTTTTGTATCAACTCCCTAGCCTTGGATTTTATTCCCAAAGATAAATAATATTACTCTCTTTCGCTACCATTACTTTTTTTTAACAGATATTTAATGAAAATTAACTATCATATTGTATGTATGCAAAAATATGAAAAGAATTATCCTTTTGGTACTTATAATGGTGGAGGGGATAATATTTTTGTTCTCCACACCTTTTGTCTTAGCCCAGGAAGTTGTTTTAAGAAGAGTTGAGGTAGACCTTTCCAGCCAACGACTATATGCTTTTGACGGACAAAGTAAGGTTTTCGATTTTACTGTTTCCACCGGCAAGCCCTGGTGGCCGACCCCAACCGGTACCTTCTACCCCTGGATTAAACTTCGTTTCACCAGAATGGAAGGTGGAAGCTTGACATATGGCACATACTATAACTTGCCCAAAGTGCCATATGTGATTTACTTTGGCAACTCTGAGGTGCCCAACTGGCGTGGTTTTGGCCTGCACGGCACTTACTGGCACAATAACTTCGGGATTCCCATGAGTCATGGTTGTGTCAATTTAAGAACAGCTGATATGGAAATACTTTATAACTGGATGGAGCTGTCTACCCCGATCGTAATTTACGGCCAAACGCCCGGAGTCTGATATAATGGCGGCCTTATGTTTTGGCTGATTCTGTGCAGCATTATAATAAGTTTACTGACAGGATTTTTTTACTTGTCAGCTACCAAGCCGCCGCTACTTTCTCCCAAAGCCACCATTACTCAGCCTGATCTTTCCCCAAAACCCGCTTCCTCCCCAGTAATTTCTCTTGCCAAGCCTCCTGCCGTCAAAATTATCCCCCAAAAACTTCAGGTTTTCCAAACCTTTAACAACTGCGGTCCGGCAGCGTTATCTATGGCCCTGTCTTACTTTGGGATAGATGAAACTCAGGGAAAGCTAGGTCAGGACCTTCGGCCTTATCAAAATCCTCAGGGGGACAATGATGATAAATCAGTAACACTGGAGGAGTTGGCCAAAAAAGCGCAGGAATATGGGTTGTTAGCTTATCATAGACCAGGTGGCAATATCGAACAAATAAAACTCTTTATTAGCTACGATATACCGGTTATTACCAGAACATGGTTAAAACAGAATGATGATATCGGTCACTACCGTCTTGTCCGGGGATTCGATGATACGGCAGGGCAAATTGTCCAGGATGATTCTTTGCAGGGAGCAAATTTAAAATATTCCTATAATGATTTTTTAACTCTTTGGCAAAGGTTTAATTATGAGTACTTAGTTCTTGTTCCTAAGGAAAAACAGGATATCGCAGAAGCAATTTTAGGAGAGAGCTTTGATCCGCAGGTTGCCTGGGAAAAAGCTTTGCAAATAGCTCAGGAAGAACTTAGGCAGGATTCCGGAAATGTTTTTACCCAATTTAACATTTCCGTTGCCTACTATCATTTAGGTAATTACCAAAAAGCCGTGGAAGCTTTTGAAGCAGTGGAAGCGCAACTGCCCTTTAGGACTCTTTGGTACCAAATTGAACCTATTCAGGCTTATCAAAGATTAAAGAATTATGAAAGGGTTTTTCAGCTGACGGATAACATTCTAAATAATTACAACCGGGCATTCTCAGAACTTTACCAGATCAGAGGTGAAATCTACCAGGAACAGGGCAAAGAAGACCTAGCTCAAGCCGAATTTGAAAAAGCCCGGTTTTACAAATCTATTTAAGATATTTATCAAAAAATTCCACAGACCGATTTAAGGCTAAAGATAAATTCCTGGAAAGGTTATGATCGTCTCCTTCGTAGGTATAAAACTCCACTTCCTTGCCGGCAGATTTCATAGCTTCATTAAGCCTTTCACTAAAAAGGACAGGGACTTCGGAATCAGAAGTTCCGTGCTGAAGTTGTAATGGCCCTGAAATATCCCGGACATAAAAGATTGGTGAAATGGATTGCCAGAAAACCGGATTTTTATCAGTATCCCCATATTTATCTATTAGGGCTTGTCTTCCCGGTCTTCTGGTTGCCCGTTCCCTTTCTGATAACATAAAAGGTGTTGCCCTTCTCCAGTTTTTGATCATGTCTTCGTAAGATGCGACAACACCTGCCCAAATTACCCCGACTTTAATATCTTTAGTCACCACCATCGACCGCAAAGTTATACTACCCCCCATAGAATGACCCCACATGCCTATTTTATTAGGATTCACTCCCGGGTATTTTTTGATTGAGGAAACTGCATTTAGAACATCAGTCGTATAAGCCGTAGAATAATAAGCTCCTTCGGGGTTGCCTTCAGAATCACCGTGGCCACGGTAATCAGGTTTAAAAACAATATAACCGTTTCGGGAAAAAGCATCTGTGTAGGCAACGTAGCGGCCGGTGGTTGTATACTCTGCTGGAGGAATATAACCATGGTTAAATATAATCACCGGCCAGCCGCCGATTGGTGGATCTCCCTGAGGCACAGTCAAAAGCGTATATATTTTTAACCCTTCGGATCTGTAAGAAGCAAGATACTGTCTGTAGTTACTGCCGGATCCAAGATCGTTTTCAATGGTAATTTCACTACCGGGATAATCCTTTTTTCTCATTTCGGCAATTTGCAAAGGATGGAAGTCCTCCTTTGGCTGGTTGACTTTTACAAATGTTGCTGGTGTAGGCGATTTGTCCTGATTTATCTGAAGGAATATCACTAATCCCAAAATAGCCAGTAATGCACTAATAAATAAAAAGCGGTTCATAATTTTAGAGGATCGATTCTGATTATTTTATCATCATTTTCCCGAACGATTCCCCTGCCGTCTTTGTTACTGGTGGTAATGTAGAGGAAATTATCCGGGGCTAAAATAACTTCCCTGATTCTACCGAATTCATTTTTAAAGTGCTCCTTTAGTTGATTTTGGGCTGTCTTTTCAAATAAAGCAGAGCCGCGCAGGCCTCCGAAAAATACCGAGCCTTGGTATAAAACTGCCCCTGACGGAGCCCAAGTATCGGATCCGGAGTTTAGAATTGGTTTCTCCACTGCCGGTTTTCCCTCGTCTCCTTCAGTTTCCGGCCAGCCATAATTTTTACCGATTTCAATTAAGTTTACCTCATCTTTAGTGGAAGGCCCATGTTCAGTGGCCCAAAGCCTATTCCCCTCCCACGCTAGCCCTTGTGGGTTCCGGTGGCCGTATGAATAAACAAGATTATTAAAAGGGTTGCCCGGAGCCGCTTCACCCTCGTCAGTTACCCTTAAGATTTTTCCTGCCAAGGAATTTCTGTCCTGGGCTTGTGAGGGATTTTGGGCATCCCCGGTAGTTATATAAAGAAAGTTGTCAGGGCCAAACTTAACCCTGCCCCCGTTATGGTTTGATGCGCCCGGGATATTATCTACAATAATTTCTTCTCCGATTAACTTGCTGCTTTCCAGCTGATACCTGACTACCCTGTTTAACGTATTGTTGCCGTTACCTGCATAAGTGTAATAAAGATAGACATATTGGTTTTCTGCAAAATCAGGATGCAAGGCAATACCTAAAAGTCCGCCCTCTCCAATATGTTTGACAGATGGGATAGTAGCTACAAGTGTCAGGTTTTTTTCCCGGTCAACCATTCTGACTCTGCCTGGTCGTTCTGTTACCAATATCCTGCCGTCAGGCAAAAAAGCTAAGGCCCATGGTATTTCCAGATTTTGAGCAATAATTGTAACTGGAGCTGATTGGGTCTCATCAGGACACGGGGCAAATTCACAATTTGGCGCTAATCTTCCTACTGCTGATCCGTCCGGACAAATTTTAGCATCTTGGGTACAAGCTATTTCATCTTTAGGCGGGCTGCTTTGAGGATTTAACCTTACGAAGAAAAAAGCAGCTCCGGTTAAAATAATTATTCCCAAAGAAATTGCGACCACCTTCAGAAACATATGCGCAAATTATATCTCCTTTTTGACTGCCTCAACAAGAGCAGGGTTATTAAAATACGAAAGAAGTTGGGAAGCCCAGTTTAGATCCGTGATTTTAATATCCGGGTCAACCCCCCGCCCTTCAATCGGTAAATTATCATCCCGGAGCGTTATGGAATGAACCAAGAATATGGAATATTTCTCCTTTTGGCTGATTTGGTTATGCAGGGGAAAAATTCGCTCCACAGTCCCCCAACCTTTTGTGGGAACTCCAACTATCACACCGACATGGTATTTTTTTAGAGAAGCTGCCATCATCTCTGCAGAAGATTGGGAATTTTGATCTACTAATATAACTATCTGCTTATATTTGGAAATACTAGCCAATTTATCTGTGGCAGTCTTGAACGGCAAATATTCCCCTTTGTGATAAAAATCAAAAGCATATTGGCCTTTTCCTAAGAAGTACCCAAGGAAATAGGCCGTTGAGTCTATTGCCCCTCCAACATTTCCCCTCAGGTCAAAAATTAACGAATTTAAGGCTGGATCATTCTTGTAAGTTTCAAAGGCCTTTTGAAATTCTTCCAATGAGGTGGGTGAGAATTTTTTAAATTGTACATATAAAATCCCCGGCGCAGTAATCTTAGTGAAGAAAGTCGGTTCAACTTGAGTTGTATCATACCTTTGTTTGGTATCCTTTTGTGTCAGGGTGTCTTTGGCATAGATAATTTTCTTAAGTTTTTCTGCGGCCTCGGGAGATTTATCTTTGGCTAAATCGGCTGCCTGTTTATCATAGGCTTGTTGTACCGCTGCCTCTGACGCGCCTTTGGCAAGTCCCAGATCCTTGTATAAATCCTTCTCCGGATTAACATTGGAGACAGTATTTTTTAGCTGTTGTTCCTGTTTTTCGGTGTATAGCCCTGATCTGCCGGCAGGAGCCAGTGATCTTAAAACTGAGCTTACCACGGCGGCGAGGAATTCGTCTCTTTGATCTTCATTCAGACCGGCTGTCGTTTTATTAATAGCTTCCAAAAGTTTCTCCTTGTTTTCAAATTTAGCAACAGTGATATTACCGCCAGCTTGGCTTATGGAAATATTGAATAAATCCAGGAGTTCAGCATCTGAAATATTATTCCAATAGTTTTCCTTAATTTTATCGTAAACTTCCGAGACAAACGCTTGGTAGGTACTTTTTTCAGTTTGTTGTGTAACCTGATTCTTAGTGAAATATTCCCGGCCAAGACCTAAGCCGATGGTAAAAACTATTACTAGAATAAGCAGCTTACCGAATAATTTTTTAATCTGAATTTTAGGCATGTTGTCTTGCGGTGAAATTTGTACTAAGCTATTGTAACTGGCTATGGATATTTTATCAATCATTTTAGTTGTCGGCGGGTTGGTTCTCTTTGAGACTGTTTCTTCAATTGATAATGCTGTTATCAATGCCGAAGTTCTCTCCACAATGAGTAAGAAAGCCAGGAAATGGTTTCTGCTGTGGGGACTTTTGATTGCGGTTTTTCTGCTTCGGGGAGCACTGCCTTGGGCTATTGTCTGGGCTGTAAATCCGGCATTAGGCCCGATTGGCTCATTTACGGCTGCTTTAAGTTCTGACCCGGCTGTGGCAGAGGCTATTGAGGGTTCCAAGCATATTCTGCTTTCAGGAGGAGGTATATTTTTAGTATTTCTATTTTTCCACTGGCTTTTTTTAGAAACCAAAAACTTTGGACTGCTGGGTGAGCGGTTTTTTCAAAGACAGGGAGTCTGGTTTTATGCTGTTGTTTCGCTGATTTTGGCCGGGGTAGTTTGGTTTGCCATAAATAAAGATCCTTACATGGCTTTCGGGGCTGTTGTAGGATCCACTGCTTTTTTTATTACTCACGGATTTAAGGAAAATGCCAAGCAGGCTGAGGAGCAGATGCTTCACAAAAAAGATACAGGATTGTCTGATATGAGCAAGATTTTTTACCTGGAGGTAATTGATGCCACTTTTTCTATTGACGGTGTAGTGGGAGCTTTTGCTTTTACCCTTTCGGTACCCTTGATTTTGCTGGGGAATGGTATAGGAGCTTTGGTAGTCAGGCAACTGACTATTTCCAATATAGACAGAATCAAGAAATATATTTATTTAAAAAATGGAGCCATGTATTCCATTTTCTTCTTAGGATCAATTATGCTCGCAGAAAGCTTTGGTGTGCATATTCCGGCCTGGCTGTCTCCGGTGGTGACTGCTGCAGTAATCCTTTATTTCTTCTTAAAATCCAAAAAGGCCATAGCCAGTTAGTTTTCACCACCAGAAATTATTTTTAACTTCAATTCCAAAAAGCGCATTACCCAGCGGGCTTTGCGGGAAAAGGGCTAAGCCGGTTCTGGCAAACTTTTCAGCAGCTTGGGTATTTCCCGTCTGTCCCAGGAAAAGTGCCAGCCTCAGGTAATGCAGGTAAAAATCAAAAGTATAATCATCAGGATTTATATTTACCAAATTAAGAGCCGGTAAAGATACGGTGTTTTCTTTGACCAGAATAATTATAAAATGATCCAGGTAGATGGTTTTCCACTCCGGATTTTTAACAATGGAAGTTAGAAAAGCCTTTCCCCAGGGAGTCTGGTCTGTAATGGAAAAGATAATCGTCTTAAAGCCGATTTTTTCGTCAAGCTGTTTAAATTTTTCCGGTTCATATTGAGCCGGAATATAAACTTCCTGGAAAAACTTCTCAGGATACTCCCCTGGTCTGCCGTCCACAAATATCCGATACTTTGGCCCGACTTGCAACGAGGCAGGCCAACCCCGGTAAGTAATATAGCTTCCGATATCAAAGTTATTAAAAATCGGCTGGGGTAAGTTATTTTTTAACACAAAATCCAAGGCTTGCTTGCCGTTTTCTTCGAATTTTAGTACCGGTCTGGTAGTACTGTTGGTATATTTATAGTAGTCGCCGTTTAGATAAAAAAAGCTTTCCAAGAGCAGCAAGGGAATACTGATCCAGATCAATAATTTAATTAGTGTGTTTGTTTTATAGGTACCAAAATTTTCAAGCACTGCCGGCAGTGAAATAAAAGCCAAATAAGGAAAGCTCCTGACATTCATTAAAGCCAGCACCATACCCAAGCCGGCCAGACCTAGATTTTTTATAGATAATCTTTTTTTAAAGAAAGCTGCGATTACCGAAAGTATGATGACGGCAAAACTAATTTTAACAAACAAGAAATTAGGATCCCGGAAGTTAATACTTTCGAGAAAAAACATGGTTTGGTTTTCCACAATTGTGTAACCGTAATTTTGATTAAAGGTCAAAGGGTTTAGAAAACCCTTAATGCCACTGGGATTGATTAAGCTGGCAAGGACTGATAGTAAAAAGATTACAGATAACAATTTCAGCTTCCCACTTAAGATGTGGGAACGTAAAGATTGGTAACCTAGGTGAGCTAGATAAATAGCCTGGAGAAATAAACCCAGCATGAAATAGATATGGCTGTTGACCCAGATTAGCTGGATAACCGGCAGGAAGAAGATAAATTTGCTTTTTACCTGATCAAATTTACTTAAAATATAAACAGTCAGCCCGGTAAAGAGAAAACTTAATATTTCCGGTCTAAGGTCCGGTCGCTCCCTTAAGGTGTGAAAAAAAATAAAGCCTAAGGGTAAAAGCAGATATTGGTTTTTAGGTATTGTTTTTAAGACTAACCAGACAGCCAGTAAAATAATGATTACTTTCAGAACCAATAAAGATTCCAGGCCGATTGTCTGTTGACCTAAATAGGTTAAAACTTCAAACAGCCAGTGGCTGTTTATAAAAGGAAAATCCGGGTAAGTATAGGAAAAAAGGTTGGTTAAAGGGATATTTTTAGTCTGGAGAATTATTTCCCCTAATTTTAAGTGCCGGCCTAAGTCCTGATCAAAAGATTGGTCGGTTTTAAAAAGGAAGGAAAAAACAAAAAATAGAAGTAGAATTTTTACCCACATTTTAAGATTGTATCATGCGCGATAGATTGCGTGATTATTGCGCGACCAGCCTCGACTAGACGTCGAGTCTAGGCGGGTTTATGGTATAATGTATAATGAATTTATGTTAGATCCGAAGTACCTGATTACCCCGCAAACGCTTTCCAATATGACTGAAATTGCCGAGATTAAGGCGGTAATTGAACGGTCCCGGGTACTGCCTCTTAACGAGGCGCAACTCCGGCGCCAGGCAATACTGCGTATGGCCCATACTTCTACTTCAATTGAAGGAAATAAGTTGGCCCAATTTGAAGTTGGTAAAGTTATTGAAGGAAAATCTGTCAGGGCTCCGCAAAAAGATATTTTGGAAGTAGAAAATTATTACCAAGCCTTAAAAATGCTGGATGAGCTGGCAAAATCCAAGGCTCCTATTACCTTAGATGAAGTTTTTAAGTTGCACCAAAAAGTTACTGAGGGGTTGGTTGAGAAAGAAAAAGTCGGAAAATTTCGACCAGCTGATGTTTATGTATTGGATGACCTCGGTGACGGACGGGAGATGCTTCGTTTTAAAGCCCCGCCTGCTCCCCAGGTTAAAAAACTTGTGGAAGAATTGCTGGAGTGGCTCAAGGATTCAAAAAAACAAAGCATCCACCCGATTATCCGGGCCGGTATATTGCATTTGCAGTTTGTTAGTATCCATCCTTTTACAGACGGTAACGGCCGGGTGGCCAGGCTTTTGACCCAGCTTCAACTTTACCGGGACGCCTGGGATTTCAGAAAGATTTTAGTGCTGGAAGATTATTACAACAGGGACAGAATGTCTTATTATAATGCAGAAAATAAAGAACAGGGTAAAAGCTATCAAAAAGATATGGATTACACTACCTGGCTGGAATATTTCACAACCGGATTTTTGGTAGAGGCAAGAAAAGCACTGGAGCAGATTCAATCAATCGGGTTTGGTAAAGTCAGCAAGAAAAACGAACAGATCTTTCTGGATCGTGATGAGATCCAAATTATGGATTTTTTAACAACTACCGGTGCAGTTACATCAGATGATGTGGTGGACATTTTAGGGGTGGCAAAAAGAACCGCACAGCTGAAAATAAAGGGATTATCAGATAAAGGATTGCTTAAATTAAATGGTAAAGGTCCAAGTTCTTATTATTCTCTTACGCGATAACTTGCGCGATTATTGCGCGATCCCTACGCGATACATCTTACTTGCTATTTGGTAACCAATATGGGACAATTTAGAGGTGAGTAGAGTGTATTTAGTGTTTTTACAGTAATTCACCTTCACAAAACTTTAAAAGAATGGAGGTGAATTTTTTTGAATAACAGAAAATTGTTCGTAGGTTCTTTACCTTGGGCTATTGACGATGCCGGGCTTGCTCAGCTTTTTGCTCAAGCAGGAAACGTTGTTTCAGCACAAGTTGTCAAAGATCGAGAAACTGGAAGATCCAGAGGATTTGGTTTCGTTGAGATGTCTTCTGATGAAGAGGCTCAAAACGCAGTCAAAAACTTAAACGGCACAGATGTTGAAGGTCGTAAGATCGTTGTTAACATTGCTCGCCCTCGAGAAGACCGCTAAAATCCCTTTAACGTAAGTTAAATTAAGGCCTATGCTTTTTAGTAATAAAAGGTATAGGTTTTAGTGGGATTTTGAATTATTAAATTACATAAGGATCACAGTTCCTTTAGATTTAAATTTTTGTTACAATGTTCGAATGTTTAAATGATATTTGAACGGGTTAACCGCATTTACCGCTGGAGGCGGAGTATAATTATGAAGTTAACCCACTTAGATAAGCCGCGGTGGTGGAATGGTATACACGTTGGACTTAAAATCCAATGGCCGTAAGGTCGTGTGGGTTCGACTCCCACTCGCGGCACCACGGGGTGTAGGTCATCGGGTTCTGCACGCAGTGCGAACGGGAGTCTGAACGACTCCCAGGAAGAACGCGACGGGGACTAGTTCATCGGTAGAACGCTCGCTTTGGGAGCGAGAAGCACAGGGTTCAATTCCCTGGTCCCCGACCATCTTTTTTATGGTAATATAAACCTGGATGAAATTTATTGCTACTCTTCTTGCCCCAATACTCGCTTTTTTCCTTTTACTATTTCTTTATACAAAAATTGCCGGGCCGATCCCCTTTTCCGTTAGTAGTATCACCACCACTAAATCCGATACTTTTAATGTGACAGGAGAGGGTACAGTAGTAGCTAAGCCGGATATAGCCACCCTGAGTGTAGGTATTTCAGCCCAGGCTTCTACCGTAAAGTCAGCCCAGGATCAAATTAATTCTGCCATTAACAGGGTCTCAGAAGCCATTAAAAAGCTCGGGGTAGAGCAAAAGGATATTCAGACACAAAATTATCAAATCAACCCTAATTATGATTTCCAGGGGTCTACTCAGCGGATAACCGGCTATTCTGCCTCAACAGATCTTTCTATTAAGATGCGAAATATAGATTTGGTAAACCAAGTTATTGATGAGGCAACGGCTAACGGAGCTAATCAGGTAGGCAGTATCAGTTTTGATGTGGATGATAGGACAAAATTAGAAAATGAAGCCAGGCAAAAAGCAGTGGCTGCTGCAAAGAAAAAAGCTCAGGATGCAGCCGGGATTGCCGGGTTCAGGCTGGGAAAAATAGTTAATTATTCCGAAGGCTTTGACGGTGGACCACAACCTATTCCACTTCGGACAATTGCGGCACCTGGTGGTGGCGAAAAACTCGATACAGCAGTGGAACCAGGCTCCTCTGAAATTAGGATAGTAGTTACCCTAAGCTACGAAATTTTCTGATTTAAGAGTCAGCACCAATAGCCTCTGAGATATTTTTGTATCCGTCTCTTTTCAAAAGTCTGACTAGTCCCCGATTGGTTTCGCCAATTAACTGTGGGCCTTCAAAAATCATACCGGTAATCAGTTGCACCAACGAAGCCCCCAATTTAATCTTTTTGTAAGCATCCTCCGCGGAAAATATGCCGCCGCAACCAATAATGATATATTTCCTCTTTGTTTTTTGGTAGATTTTTTGAATCAGGCTGTTAGCCAGCTCTTCAACTACCTTACCGCTGATACCGCCCTGCTCCGGCACTTCTTCCTCGATTATTTTTTTATTTTTTCTATCTTTAGTTAAATTAGTACAAATAAACCCTGCAATTTTGTGCTTTTCTACAACCCTAAGAATTCCATCAAGCTGGTTTTCTGCTAAATCAGGAGGCATTTTGATAAAAACAGGTTTTTTTGTAGGTATCTTATCTATTTCCAGTAGGAGCTTATCTAATTTTTCCGGATCGGAAAAAGGTTGTCCTCCAAAAGCATTGGGGCAGGAGATATTGATATCAAAAATATCGCCGATATCAACAAAACTCCGGTATGACTTTACATAATCAGAAATGCCTGTTTTTGTTTCAGAAGTGTCTTGGTTGTTGGTTTTTCCTATGCTGGTTATAATAGGAATGGTAAATTTTTGTTCTCTTAATCTATTTGAAATTTTCTCACAACCATCATTTTTCAGGCCATAATACACTACCAAGCCTTTTGATTTCTTAAGTCTCCAAAGGCGTGGCTTAGGATTGCCTTCACACCTTTCACCGGTAACCGTACCTATTTCTGCAAACCCAAATCCGACTGAGGGTAAAATATTTGTAAGCCGTGCATTTTTATCAAACCCTGCTGAAAGTCCAACAGGATTGGCAAATTTAATTCCCAGGATTTCTTGTTCTAAAGCCGGGTTTGAATAAGAAAAAAATAATGCAGTTATTTTTCTGGTTAAAGGGTTACTTCCGAGCAGACGGCCGGTTAAACTTATGTGGTCGTGGACAACCTCCGGATCAATCAGAAAAAAGATAGGTTTAAGTAAATTTTTATATAGGAATCGGATAATCATTTCGATAATATATTACATCTTCTTGAAATACCTATCCAGTTTTGAGTAAAATGTACTTCGTGCTTTGAATTAAAGCGGGCCTGCCCGCCGAAGTTACAAAGTAACGCAGGCGGGATTAGTTCACCGGTAGAACGACTGCTTTCCAAGCAGTATGTAAGGGGTTCAATTCCCCTATCCCGCTCCGAGCGAAGTGAGGAGAGGGTCAAGCTGTGCTTATCCCGCTCCCATGATATGGAGTTATTATTTAGGTTCTTTAGAATTTCTGCGGGCTATGGGAAAATGAATAAGAAATAGAACAAGACCTACTAAACTGAAGGTGATTGAATTTTTAAGATCATCCAATTTCTGTTTTTTCCGCTGAGTGTCTACCTGTTTCTGACACAACTGCTTTTGTCTTTCCGTCTCCTGGGAGCTTTGGGTTGCAATGACCGGATAGCTTTGTTCTGCCGGAACCGGGGGCGCTACTTTCATCGGAACCGGATATATACTACTGCAGTCTTCATTTTGATACCGCAGCGGATAATCCTTATATTGAGTTATATTGATTACAAAATTGACCGAATTAAAAATTCCAATGATCATTAGGCCTAACGCCGCAGCCGAAACAATGTAAAAGTAGATTAAACCAATTTGTTTCCCTGACATAAGTTCTTATTATAACATCTTAAGCTGAGTTGCCGGCAACGAAGCCGGTGGTCCAGCAAAGCTGCAGGGAATATCCGCCGGATGGCTTATTAATATGCAGCAAATCTCCTGTTATGTAAAGATTATCAACCAATTTTGATCTCATTGTTCTGGTATCAACCTCAGAAAGCTCTACTCCCCCGTCTGCAGAAACTGCCATATCCAGCCCCATCAATCCGGTAATCCTTACCGGAAGAGCTTTCAGAGTGTTTACAATTTTTTTTCTTTCATCCCGTGTTACGCTGTGGACTTTTTTGCTAAAATCAATTTGCGAAAGAATTGCTTGTAGCGCTTTTGCAGTTCCTTCAGGCGCTAATTCCTTAAAAGCTGTTTTTAGATCACTGTTTTTCATCAGGTTAAAAAGATTCACAACTTTTTTATCCATATCACCAAGATTTGTGTTAGGATAAGCATCGATTGCCGCGGTTACTTGTCCATCCTCGAGTAGCTCACCAACATCTCCTGCCAAGTTCAAAATTAAAGGGCCTGACAAACCGAAGTGCGTAAAAAGCACTTTCCCTACCTTTGAAAACTGTTTTTTGCCATCAAGATAAAAAGTTATTTTCATAAAAGATAGCGATACGCCGGAAAGCGCCTTTACCCAATCGTCGCTAACAGAGAGCGGCACGATGGTTGGCGTCGGGTCCTTAACCGTGTGTCCCAGCTCCCGCAGCCACCTAAAGCCGTCTCCGGTCGAGCCTGTTTCCGGGTGAGAAACTCCGCCTGTTGAGAGGATAAAGGATTTTGCGCGGAATATTCCCTGATTAGTCTCTACGCTCGAAATTTTCCCGCCATCCTGGTTAATTTTCTTTACAATAAAGTTTGTTTTAATGACTACGCCATTTTTTTGCAAGTTCTCGGTTAGCGCATTACAAACGTCAATTGCCCGCTCTGTTTTAGGAAAAACCCGGTTTCTTGCCTGAGCGACCAGCGGAATTCCTAATGATTCAAAGAACACAAAAGTGTTTAATACTCCGAACTCCGAAAAGGGAGAGTATAAAAAATCGCTGGAATCGCCGTAGTGGCTCAGGAAAGCCCGGATATCATACTCTTCATTGGTAATATTGCATCTGCCGCCGCCGGTTATTCTAAGCTTTTCTCCCAGCCTTTTATTTTTTTCCAAAAGAAGCACCTTTTTTCCCCGTTGTGTCGCTTGCCCGGCTGCCATCATGCCGGAGGCTCCGCCGCCAATAACAATTACATCATAAATATTACCGTTTACCATTTCCAGAGAATATCATATTTTGCCTGTGCATTTAAAATGAATAGGTGGTACAATGAACGCCATGGGAAATTTTAATCGTGGTGATCGCGGCGGTAGACCCGGTGGATCTGCCCGCTATGCTTCGCGAAGCGATGCAGGCGGGGGCAGAGGCTTCGAAAGAAGAGGCTTCAGTGACCGAGGCTCAAGAGGGCCTGTGGAGATGCATCAGGCAGTTTGTGACAGCTGCAGAAAAAACTGTGAAGTGCCTTTTAGGCCAACCAGCGGTAAACCTATTTTTTGCAGTGATTGCTTTCAAAGCAACCGTGGTTCTGATTCAAGAAGATCAACTAATTCCGACGATCGACAAATGTTTGAAGCGGTTTGTGATGAGTGTGGAAACAGTTGTAGGGTCCCTTTTCAGCCAAGCAGTGGGAAACCAGTATATTGCAGCAACTGTTTTGGGGAGAAAAAGGGAGCCGGAGATAGAAATAAGGATCAATCCCAGTCTCAATATACCGCTCAGTTAGCTGAATTAAATAACAAACTTGATAAAATATTAATATTGCTGGCTCCTAATGCTTTTGCCAAACAAGCTCCGGTTATTACTGAGGAAATAGTGATTGATGAATTATCAGATCAGCCAATTGAAGACCAGGTTGTTGAAGAAAAAGTAAAAGTAGCTAAGAAAAAATCCTCAAAGAAGAAATAATATAATTTAAGTTACTCTGCCCGATTAGAAATGTTGAAGAATAAAACCAATCCTGCTATAGTCACAACCTATGAGAATTGAAGATTTAGTTAAGCCACTTTCACAAATTTATGGGCCTAGTGCTATTTATGTTGAACAGATTGAAAAACTTGGTGAAAAAAATGGAATCAAGAGCGCAAAATGTTTTTATACTGTTTCTTCTATCCATGCCAATCGCCCGGGTGATCTGCCTGCTTTAGACAGATTCGAACTGGATACAAACGGAAAACCTGTGGGAATCCTAAATGTTACCCGTGAACATGCAGTTGATCATTTTAAACAAACCTCGGTGTTTCCCGGGCACAAAGGAATAAGAGCAGCTGTAGCTTATGTTGATCATCTCGTAAATCCCTCCGTGCCATATGAGGATCATTCTAATCAGGTACGTTTGGCCTTCTTTGATAGTGTAACTTTCAAAGGTTTCGTACTTCCGGGTACTCAATTAAAAGTGTTTGAATCAGAAGATAATTTAAGACGTCGAGCGCTTAATCTTGAAATTAAAAAAGGTGATGATGTTTTAACCGAAATTAATGGATTAAGAGTTTTTTTCCATCCTACTGAAAGACCACTTCTAGCTGCACTTTTGGCAGACCAGCTTATCGAAGCTATGATTCAAGCGGCTGCCGCAACAGCGCTTAATTTAAAGCAAAAATTAGGTGGAGTGCCTTTGTTTCAGAGCATAGGCAGGACAAGTTTCTCCTTTGATCAAGCACTAAAAGATCAAACAGTAGAAATGGTAACTGAAACAGTTGCTGACAAAAGGGGCTTCAGGGGGGATGTGGAGGCTTTTGTTGGAGGGAAGAGGATTGCTAAAAGTGAAAATATGAAAGCTATGATCATTCCGAAAAGAATTGCCGAAAGAATGATGGGAATCAAGCTAGAGGATTAGAGTTGTTGCAGGTCCTGGTCTATTGAGGCAAAATCAGCCTCTGCATCTTCAATATTAAGACTACTTAAGTCTTTTTCCAAAGCATCCATTGTATCCGGCGGAGTCACTTGGACAACTGCCTGTTCAGCAGCTTGTTGTGTACTATTTTTTGCTTGTTGCTGATTTAGGAAGAAGTAAATACCCCCTACTAACAGAACAATGACAACTAATCCTATTACCAGCCAGAGGATCATCTTTTTTGAATCACCCGGAGGGGTATCAGATACCGGTACTTGTGGTACCGCCGGCTGTGGCGGCAGCGGGGTTTGTGGTGTATTTACTTCTGGTGTCTGCATTGTTGGATTACTCGCGTTCACTGTTTGTTCCTTCCTTTCTAGGCTCAAATTCAGGCGTTACCCTGCCGGATTTGGCCACACTAATGGCATTGCCAACTGATTGTCTTGCAGCTATAACCATTCGCCTCAAGGCTGTAAGATCTTTATGCATTTTATCTCTTTGGATTTTTGCATCTACCCCAATTCTACTCTCAGTTGTCACAATAATTGTATAGTCTTTTAGTGCCTGAGCTGAAACAGAGGCGGAAGCTGTAGAAATACTTAATTTGGCAACTGTTATGGCAATTCTTGCTGCGGCAGGATCTTTTATATCCGGTTTAGCTTGGTTTACCCTTGTTTCCAGCTTGTCCAAGATCTCTGACATTTTGTCCAGGTGTTTTTGCATCTGACTAGTTCGATTCTGGTTTATCCTATTTAGGTTCGTATTGACTCTTTCTGTGATCTCTGATTTTTTCTTGTCTCTAAATGTTTGTAGCTTTAAGCGCAAAGCTGCCTCCTTAGATGCGATTTTTTCTCTCAGTGACGCTATTTTACTTTCTATATTTTCTCGTTTAGCTTCTATTCTTTCCTGAACAAGTTGATTTTTCCGAATAACAGGCCGTACCGCCGAACTGCTTCCGTCTTCGGCAAGAACCGGATAGATAGTTACAGCAAACATTGAAATTCCAATCAAAATCGCGGAGGTTTTAGTGATAGCGGATTTGGACATTAACTCCTACCTTATCAAAGGTTAACTATTTTGTCAACTTTTACAAAGCAAAGTGATATAATCTGAACCTATGCTTAGTGACCTTAAAATTGCCCAAGCAGCAAAGCTTAAACCAATCACTGAAATTGCCACCGAAATAGGCTTACTTGAAGAGGAAATTGAAACCTACGGTAAGTACAAAGCAAAAGTTTCTTTAAACACCTTAAAAAGATTAAAAAACAGACCCAATGGTAAATATATTGATGTAACAGCTATTACCCCGACTCCATTGGGTGAAGGTAAAACCACCACCACAGTTGGTTTAGGCCAAGCCCTAAATAAAATAGGAAAAAAAGCCATAATTTGTATCCGTCAACCCTCGCTTGGCCCGGTTTTCGGTATCAAAGGAGGTGCGGCTGGCGGTGGTTATTCCCAAATCATCCCGATGGAGGATTTTAATCTGCATTTAACAGGCGATGTTCACGCCATTGGACTTGCCCACAATCTGCTGGCTGCTTTTATTGATAACCATATTTTTCATGGCAACAAATTAAATATTGACCCTCAGGCAATTAGCTTCCGCCGGGTAGTTGATGTTTCTGACAGAGCCCTTCGCAATATTATCATCGGCTTAAATAAAGAAGGTACTGTCCGCGAGACCGGCTATGATATTACCGTTGCCTCAGAAGTTATGGCTATTTTGGCCTTGACTACTGGATTGGCAGATCTGCAAAAACGCTTAGGAAAAATCGTAATTGGTACCACCAAGGGGGGTAAGCCTGTAACTGCTAAAGATTTAAAGGTAGATGGGGCAATGACAGTATTATTAAAAGATGCGCTCAAACCAAACCTGATGCAGACTCTGGAAAATACACCGGCTTTTGTCCATTGCGGCCCTTTTGCCAACATTGCCCACGGTAACAGCTCAATTCTGGCCGATGCCATTGGTCTAAAACTGGCAGATTACGTAGTAACGGAGAGCGGATTTGGCGCAGATTTGGGCGCGGAAAAATTCATGAATATAAAATGCCGTGCCAGTGGTTTAATACCTAATGCAGTGGTAATTGTGGCCACTATCCGGGCCCTGAAAATGCACAGCGGCCGTTTCAAAGTTATTGCCGGAAAACCGCTTGATCCGGGTCTGACAGAAGAAAATTTGGAGGCCGTAAGAAAAGGCACTGAGAATCTGGAAAAGCAAATTGAAAATATGCGCTATTTTGGTATCCCGGTGGTTGTAGCAATTAACCGTTTTGCTACAGATACAGATAGAGAAATAGAGCTTGTTAGGAAAGTTTCACGCAAAGCCGGCGCCTTTGCTTCTTGTATTAGTGATATACACGCAAGGGGCGGGGATGGTGGAAAAGAAATGGCTGAAGCTGTAGTGGCTGCCTGTGAACAGCCCGCGGATTTTAAGTTTCTGTATCCGCTTGAAGCCAGTATTAAAGAGAAGATTGAAACTATTGCCAAAAAGATTTACGGGGCAGACGGAGTTACATATATGCCTACTGCTGAAAAGGCAATTAAGATGTATACGGAAATGGGTTATGCCAATTTGCCCATTTGTATGGCAAAGACTCACGAGTCGCTTTCTCATGAAAAGCATCTCAAGGGAAGGCCGCGGGGATTTACAGTTTCTGTCCGCGATGTCCGGTTATCAGCAGGCGCAGGTTTCTTGTATCCCCTTTTAGGTGAAATGAGAACTATGCCTGGTCTTCCCTCCTCTCCCGCTGGAGAAAGAATTAATATTGATTCAAAAGGACGCATTGTGGGATTATTTTAGTTTCCCCCCTTATCTTTTACGTAATATTGATCACTGAAAATTTTTTCCTAAAGGATTATCGTTGAAACGAACTGGGGGTGAGAAAATATGTATCTATTAACCGGTTTTTTGGGAATAATTGCAATAGTATCCCCATATTTGTTTGGATATAATGATGATGCTATTGCACTTTGGACCAGTCTAATCATTGGGGTAGTTTTGATGGCGGCTTCTATTTTTGAAGGAATTGCGGCGGATCGGGAGAAATGGGAGTATTGGGTAGTGGGTGTAGCCGGGTTAATGGCGATACTTTCGCCGTTTGTTTTGGGCTTTAGTACGTTGACACCCGCTTTATGGACCTTGGTAATAATAGGAGGAGTTACAATACTAGCAGCCTGGATGAAACTTTTTCCGGAAAGACCACGATACAGGTAAACTTTATCAGCGCGCCCGGAGGGATAATACACCCCCCGACTAAAGTCGGGGCCGAACCCCGCTTCGCTAGAGGGTTGCTCATCTCCTCGAGATCTACAAAAAAATTGGACTTAAGTCCAACCTTTTTGTAGAGCGCGCCCGGAGGGATTCGAACCCCCGACCTTGACGTTAGAACCGTCCTGCTCTATCCACTGAGCTACGGGCGCAAATTAAGCGTTTAAGCGAAGTGGACAAGGTTTCCTTATCCACTGAGCTACGGGCGTAACTTTTACATTTTATCAATTCTGGACTGATTTGGAAAGCTATACAGAGGATTGCTTAATATTTTGTAGATGTATAATTAATTTCTTTAATCCGTCTTCCAGCTTTACCTTTGGTTCCCAACCTAACTTTTCCCGGGCTTTTTGGATGTCAGGACAGCGCCGCAGCGGGTCGTCAGTTGGCAATTTTTCCACAAATTCTATTTCAGAGCTGGCACCTGTTATTTTTTTTACCAGGCCGGCCAGTTCCAAAAGTGTAAATTCATTGGGGTTTCCTAAATTGTATATTTCCCCTTTTTCACCTTTATCCATTGCATCAATAATTCCGTCTATTAAGTCGGAAACAAACATAAAAGACCTGGTTTGCTGACCGTCACCGAAAACCGGAAAAGGTTTATTCTGCAAAGCTGCATTAACAAACTCAATGATTACCCTGCCGTCGGAGGCCATCCTGGGTCCGTAAGTATTAAAAATCCGGATAATCCTACCGTCTAACTTATTATAGCGGACAAAGGCAGCGGTAATAGTTTCACCAAACCTTTTTGATTCATCATATACAGATCTGGGACCGGTTGTTGAAACATTGCCTTTGTAAGTTTCTTTTTGCGGATGCTCCAGTGGATCTCCGTAAGCTTCAGAGGTAGAAGCAAACAAAAACTTGGCTCCCCGCGACAACGCTTCTCCACACAAACTCCATGTCCCTATGGAATTAACCTGCATTGTTTCAAAAGGCAGGGCAATGTAACTTTGCGGATTATTTTTATTAGGAGAGGCAGGAGAAGCTAAGTGGTAAATCTGATCAAAATCCAAGTCTTCAGGAAAGCTATCACTGGCATCAGCTTCGATAAACTGGAAGTCGGGGCTGTTTTGCAGATGAGCTATATTGCCTATAGAGCCTGTTAACAGATTATCTATACAAAGGACTTGATTGCCTAGCTCGATCAATTTATCGCATAAATGGGATCCTAAAAACCCGGCTCCGCCGGCAACAATTATTCTCATTCATTAAATATACTACTTAATGATAAAATATGCATCCTCGTTTCTAAATCATTGGGAATATGGCAGGGAGCTTAATTTGTCCCTGAGATGAAACTGGACAAGTTGGTTTTTCTTTGGTATTATCGCCACCCATATGGCTTATAACGAGAAGGAGAGAGAACCACTTAGGATACCTGAACCGGTAGCTGAAAAAGCGAGACTCCATAAAGGCATAATTGGCCAAGAAGAGGCTGTTGATGCCTTTGCCCGTTTAGTGGTTAAAATTCGCTCCGGCATAAGACCGCTCTCCTCTGCTCCTATTGATGCAAAATTTTTAGCTGGTCCCTCAGGAGTAGGAAAAACAGCCCTGGTTTACCAACTAGCAGAAGTTCTGGCTGAAACTAACCCTGTTGATGCAAAAACTAGGGTTTTAAGAATAGATGGTGCAAATTATCAAACTGATTATCAAATAGCTAAAATATTAGGTTCACCACCCGGCTATATTGGCTCGAAAGATCCCAGAGACCCCGATAAATGCATTGATCCGTTATTATCCCGGGCCAATCTTGATAAACACAGCTTATTTTATAAAGATAATAAAGGACAACAAAAAAAATTAACTCTTATCTTAGTTGATGAGGTTGAAAAAGCCCACACGGTTTTAGAAAAAGCTTTTTTAGCTGTCCTCCAAGAGGGACAACTGCAACTAGGTGATAATAGTGTTACCAGCTTCAAAGATACAGTGATCTTTTTTACTTCAAATATCGGTAGCTGGGGGGTTGAAAAATTACAGAGTGAACCTATCAGACCCCAAGATAAGTTCCCTAAACCTTTTGTAGAAACAGCAGCGGAGGCGCTTATGAGAGATGATTCTCGGGAAATTTATGCCGAAGCCTTCCATAGAAGATTTATGCCGGAGTTTCGCGGCAGGATTAATGAGCTTATTATTTTCCATCATTTAAGCAGAGAAGAGCTAGAACAAATTGCTGTCATCAAACTCAAAGCTATGGAGCAGGAATTCAGAGCAAGTGGTATAGATATCAGATTAAAGACTCTTCCCCGAGCAGTTTCCTGGTTGGCAGAACACGGTTATAATCTTTCAGAAGGAGTCAGGGCTTTAGGAAAAGTCATAGATGAATCTATCAGAAATCCCTTAATTGCCGCGAGTCCATCAATTCATAAACAGGTAGTGGAAATAGGAATTGATGAGATTAGTCGGAAACCGAATTTTTTTCTCTTATCAGATTCACGCGAGGTTGGTATACTGGAGCAAGATATTGTGGCTATGTCGGCTGCCAGTAATCCGGAAAAGCCGGATGTGCTTCAGATTTCTGATAAAATCAAAGAAAGACTATTGCAACAATTAAAGGAGTGTGGACTAATTGGCTATTACAGATGTAGAGATAGTTATGTTCAAAGAGGCAAATTAACAGCTGAAGCTGCAAATGCATTACCTGAAGTCCGGAAATTATTAGCGTTGCAACTGATCACGATAGGCCGGCATGACGGAGAAGACGGATTTAGAAGATACAGGGATGCAATAGTGTATAATGGTATCGGTACAACTGAGGATTGGGATGCTTTACTTCAAGTTATTTAATTTAGAATCTAAACCTTCTGTCTGACAAGAAGGGATTGGGTTTGCGGTGGATCTTGGCTGAAGTTAATAAAACCCCCCGCTGCAGGGTAAATTCACCGTATTTATCATTAATTTTATCCAAGGCCCGGGTGATAATTTCTTTTCTTTTCACCTCCGGCAGAAAGCTTAAATTTTGGGGAGTTTGGGATATTAAGTTAGAGATAGATATGCCAACCATCCTGATTTTTTCACCACTCCATATAGTTTGAAAAATCTTCCACGCTGCTTTAAAAACTTCCAATCCGTCATTGGTTAAAACAGTGGTAGTTTGCATGCCGAATCCCTGAAAGCCGGCTTCCCGATACCAACAATGGATAGTTTTGCCCACCAGCTGCTTAGCTCTCAATCTCCTGGCCACCATTTCTGAAAGCTTCAGCAGGATTTGTTTTATTTCCTCCGGATCAGCAGTATCGTGGCTAATAGTATGCCGATGGCCGATGCTTTTAACTTCTTCTTTTTCATAAAAAGGCACAATAGGTGAATGATCAATCCCCCTGGCCATATTATAGAGAGTTTGCCCATAACTTTTAAAAGAAGCCAGTAAACTTTTTAAGGGTGTTTGCCTTAACTGTTGGAAATTAGAAATTCCCATATTATTTAACCTCTTTTTAATTCTGGGACCAATTCCGCAAATTTCATCTAACTCAATCTTATCTAAAACTTTTATAGCTTCTTCCTGGTTTGGTATAACCACTAAACCATCAGGTTTCTTTAGAGAACCAGCCAGTTTAGCCATTAATTTATTATAGGAAATACCAATAGAACATGTAACATAAGGGCCAATTTTCGATCGGATTCTTTGTTTGATATCTGAAGCAATGCTGATACACCGATCCACTGATACACCGACACACCGAAGGAATGCTTCATCTATTGAAAAAACCTCCAAATACGGGCTGTAATCTTTAAGGATGTTTAGAAACCGTTTGGTAGTTTCCAGGTATTTATCAGAATCCCCCGGGACCAAAATAATTTGAGGACAGAGTTTTTTAGCTTCCCAAATTTGCATCCCGGTTTTAACACCAAATTTTTTAGCCTCTACGGAAGCTGCACCTAAGACTGTTCTTTTCATCCGGTCTCCGCCGGTGACCCCGACTGGTTTGCTCCGCAGTCTGGGGTTAGCCTGTTGTTCGACTGAAGCAAAGTATGAGTTGAAATCGATATGCAAAATAGTTCTCATTTTTCAGTTGTCAGTTCTCAACAAATTTTCAATTGAAAACTGAAAATTAGTTATTCCTCCTCAACTGCTTCCAATATCCATTCCAACTTCCCTGTATCAAATCTTAATCTGTAAAAATTCCCTCCCGACATTACGGAAAAGTGGTAAAATAGCGCATAACCATTTTTAGAAGTATGGACTAGGTTGATTTTATCTATTTTGATTTCTCTACCGCGCCAGGAAAATAAATGAGGTTGTATGAAGCTATTTTTAAAAAATACCCAAACATTAATAGGTTCTTCTATTTCTAACATGATATCCATTATTACCCGAAACAAACCCAAAGGTCAATGGTCAGTTACAAGTTCGAAGTTATTAGTTCGTAGTTTAATCGCATTTTTATTACTTTTCTTACTACCAACTACGAACTCTCAACTCACGACTATACATGCCATTACCGACCCTCTCTCTGTCCCTAACAATCGCTTTGGTATCCATATTATTCAGGCAACTCCTGATGAATCATCTCCGGCTGCATCACTCGTTAATGCCAATGGGGACTGGGGTTATGTCACTGTTTTAGTTGAAAGCAAAGACAGAAATCACGATAAATGGCAGGAATTTTTTAATGACCTGCGCCGCCGGCACTTAATTCCCATTGTTAGATTAGCCACAGAGCCGGGAGGTAACTTTTGGAAAAGGCCTTATGACGGAGAAGAGGAAGCTTGGGCAGACTTTTTGGATGCCTTAAACTGGCCGACTAAAAACCGTTATGTTACTATCTACAACGAGCCTAACCACGGCACCGAGTGGGGAAATAAAGTTGACGCTCCCTCTTATGCAAAAGTCCTAGATAAAACTATTACAGCGCTAAAAAATAAAAATCAGGATTTTTTTGTACTCAACGGTGGATTTGATGCTTCAACGCCATCCCAACCTCCCAGGTATGAGGATCAACTATTCTTCATGAAGCAGATGAATGCGGCTATCCCCGGAATTTTTGAAAAATTGGATGGTTGGGTATCTCACTCTTATCCTAACCCGGCATTTGCCGGATCACCGAATGATGTTGGCCGGGGCACTGTTAGAACTTATCTGTGGGAGCTGCAGCAACTGCGAAGCTTAGGTGTTACTAAAAACTTACCGGTATTTATTACGGAGACCGGTTGGAAACACGCAGAAGGTTTAAAATACGATCCTCAGTTGCCGGAAGAGGCCGCTGTAACTAAATATTACCTGAATGCTTTTGAAAATGCCTGGAATATTAACAGGCTAGTTGCCGTTACCCCTTTTCTATTAAACTATCAAGAGGCACCATTTGACCATTTTTCATTCAAAAGGATAACCGGTGAGAGACAAATTGAAAAATTTCCCGCCACCCGGGTTTTAGGCACGAGGTACCCTGAGTATTATTCAATGTACCAAGAAATAAGAAACCTCCCGAAAGTCACCGGTCAACCTATTCAGGAGACAAAGGCACTTCTTACAAAAGGCGAGATTTACAGTTCCATTGTTGCCGGAGAGTCTTATGTCATTTCACTAACATTTAAAAATATTGGCCAGTCAATTTGGAATGATGGTGATCGTGTAAAATTACAACCTATTTCAGGTGGAAACCTAGAAATCCCAATCATTGAGTTGCCCGGGGATAAAAAAGTTGAGCCCGGACAGGAATATACCTTTAACCTGAGCTTTAAAGCGCCTGAAAGCGGAACTTATAATGTGGCTCTTAATTTATTTGCAGGAAATCGTCAGTTTGATACCGCACCTGTTAAATTTACTACCGAAGTTAAATCTCCGGTTATTTTGAAAATCATTAGTAAGCTGGAGTGGAAAAAGGATTTTGCAGGGGCTTATATTCTAAGGGTCAAGGGGGCCAGCGGAGAAAGCGCTCAAACTATTGTTCTAAATACTGACGGAGAATCTGTCACAATAGAAGCAAGATATCTGTTGCCTGATTATGCTTTTGAATTTACTTTGGAGAAGCCTTATTATAAACCTAAAATCATAAATCAAAAAGTTTCTACCGGAGTTAATACACTGGATTTTGGTGTCCTGCAGCCTGATCTGTTACCTGCCATCCTGCACCCTACAAAATTCTGGAACCTATTACCCTTCTCAAATTAATTTTGGTATATTTTGATTCATTTTGTCATAGTTGACGGATGTATAATTTAGATGTAAAGTGATTAGACCTGTTAAAAACTTCCGTCGTAAGACAAAAAGTTTGCATCAGTCGCAAGACCGGTATTGACAGGTTCTCTAAGGAAGCCCCGCAAGGGGCTTTTTTAGTGCGAAGCGCGAACTTTGTTCAGTGGCGTAGCCGTCCCCTGTGCTTTAAGATCAAAAATCTGATAAAATAAAGAATACGGTGGCTGTAGCTCAGCGGTAAGGAAACCTTGCCACTTTGCTACATTTCCACTTCGTGGTGGCTGTAGCTCAGCGGTAGAGCGTCTGTTTGTGGAACAGAATGTGGGGGGTTCAACTCCCCTCAGCCACCCAGTATTTTTTAGACGAAGTCGTAAGCTCTGCTTCGCCTCATTTTTGATACTCCTGATGAGATGTTTAAACATATGCAATAGCTTCTTACCTAACTGAACCCCTATTATCACCTCTTTAACTTAAATAAAAGCTATCATGTAAACATGATTATAAAGAACAATTTAGAAATTAATTATTTGGCAATTCAAAAATGGTATAAAAAATGGGCAGTATTCCGGAAAAAATAAACTAGAATCCTTATTGAAAATCTATTTAAAATATGTTATAAGGTAAATGAAATTAGCGTATGAAACAGGATAGAAAATACGTTAGTACAGAGAGAGAATTACCTGCAACACTTAAGGAGGCAGTCCAGGGTAGGGACCAATCCTCTAATAATTCTGTCCTTGGTATTGATATTAATCATTTTAAACGTACCCTTGATTTATTTAAGTATTCCTTAGATTATGCTGAAGCAATCGTAAATACAGTCCGCGAACCTTTGGTTATCCTCAATAAGGATCTACAAGTTATGACTGCAAACAGAGCTTTTTATCAAACCTTTAATTTCTTACCGGAAAAGCTGGAGAACCGCCCGTTTTATGAGCTCGGAGAAGGCGAACTGAATATTCCCAAATTTAGAAAATTATTACAGAAAGTTTTAAAAAAAGGTACGAGTTTTGATAACTTTGAGATTGAATATCATGTTCCAAAAAAAGGCAAAAGAGTGTTGCTCTTAAATGCCAGAAGGTTTTACCGTCAAATTAATTCTACTCAAACTATTTTGCTTGCCATAGAGGATATTACTAAAGCCAAAAATTACGATAAACAAAAAGATGAATTTGTCTCAATTATCATGCACGAACTTAAGACTCCGGTGTCTACAATCAATGGCTATCTGCATCTTTTACAGGGTCATTTATCTAAACGGGGAGATAAAAAACTATTAAATTATACTGACAATATGAGTGAACAAATAGTTAGATTGACCAGTTTAATCAATGGCTTACTAAACTCATCTAAAATTAGGGCCGTGGGATTTAATTATCAAGAAAGGATTTTTGATATCAATGAGTTAATAACAGAAACAATAGAAGATATTCAGAAAACCTGTGAAACTCATCGCATTACCCAAGAGGGTAAGATTGTAAGATATGTTAAAGGTGATCGGGAACGCATAGCTCAAGTTTTAATAAACCTTTTAATAAATGCCATCAGATATTCCCCTAATGCGGATAAAGTTGTAGTCAGGACCCGGGTTAAAGATAATAAAGTCATTATTAGTGTAGAGGATTTTGGGATTGGAATTTCCAAGGTAAACCAGAAAAAAGTTTTTGAACGATTTTTTAGGCTCAACGGTTCGAACAAAGAAACTTTTTACGGATTGGGTTTAGGTTTAGACATATCATCTCAAATAGTACACTACCATAAAGGCAAAATCTGGGTAGCTAGCACCCAGGGGAAGGGTTCCTCATTTAATTTTTCGTTACCAACACATCAAACTTAACTAATTGCAGTTGGATACGAAGTAAATCTATCTTTGAATTGCTAATTGATCAGAAGGGTGAATTTCAGCTGATCTTCAACAGTTGTTAATCTTTCATCAAGTCTTTCAATATTACCTTTATTAATTTTATAGCTATCAGCATAGGATTTAACAGTAACTTCTACTTCAGTTACAGAAGGTAATAATCTATTTTCCTGGACATCTTTCAATTCTTTTATATCCTGTCTAAGTGGTACTATGGCTTCATCTAGCAATTTCTTAAAATGGTTCTCGTCCATAAATTAATCATAATACTAACCCAGAAAAAACAAGATTACTCATCTATATCAGTAATCTTTCACTTACTCCAGCTATTTAGATGAATAGTCTGGAATAATATAAAGATGTTTAAATTCCTTAATCTGGGTACAAAGTAAGTCTGTCACCCACTATAGGTTGATACTTAGCCTCATATTTGATATACTTCCACTCTATGACAGAAAGAGCCTTAAGTCTTGATCCTGCAAAAGTAATTATTGTAACTACTACTTTCTATCGTAAATGGGTTCCAGGACAATTAAATTGGCGGGCGGGCGAACCAGTTACTTCTGAGATTATAGATAAAGTGCGCGGAGATTTGGCTATTCAAACAATTAATGCCGGAGTTGAAAAAGGAACAAGAGTAATTGTTGTAGATGCAGTCAATAATCGACCATTCAGACAAGCCTTAGAAAGAAATAATGCTTTTGTTTATGATGAAACTGACAAAGGTATGAGTCCAAGCAGACAGCAAGCATATAGGATCGCTCAAGCAATGTCTGAGGCAATAGCTATTCTCTGGACTGAACCTGAGAAGGTATCAATCGCTGAAGATTGTCTAGATCCTTTAATGGCTCCTATACTTAGAGGAGAGGCTGATATAGCGATCCCTTTACGCGATGCTGATTCTTTCTCAACCTATCCTGATTTTCAAGCCGACATTGAGCAAGAATGCAATAGGCTTTGGAACGATTTGCTTATAGCTGAGGGCATCATACCTTCTGAGCATCCTGGATTTGATAACTCGTTTGGTCCTCGAGGCTGGGATAAAGATATAACAGGATTATTTTTAAGGAAGTATAGATCTATAGATCCTGATGCTAAGCTAGTAAAACCGGAAGAATATGGTAATGCACTGCACTTCCCCGTTATTGCTGCCTTATTAGAGGGTAAAAGGGTGGTAAGCGTGCGAGTCCCGTTTAGATACCCAGAAATACAAAAAGCTATTGAACAATATAGTCCAGAATTTGTAAGGAAGAGGCAGTATCAACAAGCAAGTATTTTAGAAACTACCAAAGAGTACCTCGCACTGCGCCGCAGGGAATCCAGTAGACTGGCTTTAGTAGCATAATCAATGTGTAGTTTCAGGAAAGGATTCTAATTTTTTGGCCTCAGTATCCCGCCATTTGGCACTAATTACCCTTTCCCCGACTATCACATCCTGTTTGGAATGCGCAGCAAAGGAAAGCTTAGATATTTCATGAAAGGCCACCCACGAGCAGGTATCTTCTTTAAAGCGGCTAAATTCCTTAGGACTTTTTACTACTCCGTAAAAAACAAAATTAGTTTTTTCCCATCCGTCATGGAAATAATCATAAATCGGGTGAATATTTTTTGCTTTGAGGTTTAAATCTAATAACTCATTTACAATCCGCTGAAAAGCTGCCTCTGCCTCTTCTCCCTCACTGCTTTCCCCGCCAAGAGTAGACCATAAAATATCCGCACTATCTGTCTGTTGAGGCTTTAGCAAAAGAATTTGATGAGTTTTCTGGCTGTAAAGAAATCCGCTTGCGTAAAAGGAGGTTTGCACTGCCCTAGTATACCACTTTTAGTTGACAAATGTAAGGGCAAAACCGGTCTTTCCTGCCCTGCCTGTTCTCCCGATCCTGTGAATATAATCCTCATAAGTTTGTGGCAGGTCATAGTTAATAACATGAGTTACATTATCTATATCCAGGCCTCTGGAAGCTACATCTGTAGCTAAAAGGATTTGTATTTCATTTTGTTTAAAACTTGACAGTACCCGCTGTCTTTGGCTTTGTCTTTTATTACCATGGATTGCTCCCACCTTAAAACCGCGAAATTCCAGTTCCTTATTAAGTTTTTCAATGCCGTGCTTGGTCCTGCCGAATATCAGCACTTTGTCAAAGCCGTCTTTGATAAGTAAATCATGCAACTGGTCAATTTTTTTATCAGAGCTTGCTACCCGGATAACGTCTTGGTCTACATTTTCGGAGGTATCCTGTTTTTTAACGGACACAGTTACCGGGTCAGTTACAAAAGAGCGGAGGATGTCCTGTATTTTAGCTGAAATTGTGGCAGAGAAGAAAAGGGATTGTCTTACTTTTGGCATTAGAGAAACGAAGAATTTTACATCGTTAACAAACCCTATATCGACCATTAAATCCACCTCATCTAAAACAATATGTGAATAATCTTCTAAATATATGTTTTTCCGTTCAATCAGGTCTTTTAAACGTCCCGGAGTGGCAATTACCAAATGTGGGTTTCTTCGAAGGTCCTGAATTTGTCTGTACATATTGGTGCCGCCGATTATAAATGCTGAATAAAGATTCATATTCCGGCTTAAATTTCTAAATTCCTCGTTAATCTGCAAAGCAAGTTCCCTGGTTGGGACAATAATCAAGGCTTTTTGGTTTCTGTCAGAGAAGATTTTTTGAATCAGGGGAATTAAAAAAGCAGCGGTTTTACCGGTGCCGGTAGAAGCCAGGCCGATAACATCCCTACCTTCTAAAATAGGTCCAATTGACTGTGATTGAACAGGGGTAGGCGTAGTGTAACCAAGCATTGAAATATTTCGTTTTAAGGTTTCATGCAGGATAAAGCCATCAAAGTTTTGCAATCCTTCGTGGACTTCTTCCGGAGCAGCTTCAACAGTCTTCCTGATAAACATATTTATATCAGCGCCTTCCAGTTGGCTTCTTCTTTGTCCACCTCTGTTGCCTGAAAAACCCCTGGGTTTATTAAATCCACCTCTTTGAGGGGATCTTCCGTATCCACTATTGAAACCGCTTCCGCGGATCGATGTTCTTGTGTATCTTTTACCGTTGTACATATTGCTAAAATTGGATCTTCTTCATCACATCTAAAAATAGAGGATGAAGAAGAACACTTTATATATTGAAAAAGAAAAAACTAATATTTGTAAATTAGTAGGGAGCTACTTTAAGAAGATCTAATCTTGAAGAAAAAATATCTGATAGCTCAAATTCTAAATCAACTAATACGCAGTATACCATAACCTACTCCGGAAAGCAAATCGCTATGGGTTGCGGTATAATTTACCCTCATGAATTTCTGGCAAAAGCTCAAAATGCCTTTTTTTATTTTAGCCCCTATGGATGGGGTAACTGATACGGTTTTCCGGCAGATTGTAGCTTCTACTGGTAAACCACATGTATTTTTTACTGAATTTGTGCCGGTAGATGCCCTACTTTCCAAAGGACAAGAGAGAGCTTTGCAATCCTTAAAGTTTACAGAGGCCGAGCGGCCGATTGTGGCCCAAATTTGGGGGTCTGACCCTGAGAAATTTTACAAAGTAGCTCAACTACTCAGAGTGATGAAATTTGACGGTATAGACATCAATATGGGTTGTCCGGATAAAGCTGCTATTAAGAAAGGAGCCTGTGCTGCCTTAATTAAAACTCCTCAACTGGCCAAAGAAATTATTGAGGCAACCATAAAAGGAGCTGGTGGTCTACCTGTCAGTGTAAAAACAAGAATCGGGTTTCATAAAATTGAAACCACGGATTGGATTAAAACCCTGCTGCAAACCCCTATTTCAGCTTTAATTATGCATCTTCGGACAGTTAAAGAAATGTCCAAACCTCCAGCCCATTGGGATGAAATCAGTAAAGCCGTAAAAGTCAGGAAAAAGCTGGGATCCAAAGCCTTAATTATAGGTAATGGAGATGTTAAAAGTTTGGAGGAAGCTAGGGAAAAGTGCAGAAAATACGGAATTGACGGAGTAATGATCGGCCGGGGAATTTTTGATAATGTTGGGCTATTTAATGAAAATATTGAAAGCGCTTCACCGCAGCAAAATGTTGATTTACTGATTAACCATCTGAATCTTTTTAAGCAAACCTGGGGAGACAATAAACACTTTGCCCTGATGAAAAAGTTTGTAAAATGTTACGTAAATAATTTCCGCGATGCAGCGGAACACCGGGAGAAATTAATGCAAACCAGATCCTTAGATGAATTAATCAGGAAAACAAATTTATTATGGAAAAGTTAAACTTCGAACACTCGTCAAGAAGAAAGAAGTCTATTATAGTTGCATCTTTGGGAGGCTGCACAGTAGGAGGTCTAACGTATATGTCTCGAAAAGAAAACCAACCCATACAACTGGGACTGATATGGGTAAGGGGCGTTTATCAGGAAGAGGGTATCGGGAAACAATTAATTACTGAGTTTGTAAAGACAATAGGTCCCGGACGGCTCGTACATACGAAAATCACTCACGATGAAAGCTTACATACATTAGAAGCACTGGAACTAAAAAGTGAAAATAATAGAGGGTCAAGATTAATCCTGACCCAACCATCGTTGTTGGCAACTCTGCCTTTGGTAAGAATATTGGAATCAGGAAATTTGGAAGTAGTATCCTTAAGCATTAAATACGATCCCCGAAATACTTCTGAAAATCACCTACTCTCAATCCAAGAAACTAGACTAGAAGCAATAACAAAACCTCTAAACCCGGAATTTTCAGTGTGGGAAATAAGCAAATCCTCATATTTTAAGCAGCCTTTTTAGACTCTTTTCTGCCTATTTCTTTTTCCTGCTGATAGATCCAAGCACCTGTCACCCCAACTGTTAAAACAGTTCCTAGCCAAACAAGACCCAGCCATCCTTTTCTATAGCTTGCATCGTCTTTAATTTTATCGAGCTCTTCAACTGCCTCGTCATACTTAGAATCATTAACGCTTGGTAATTCTATTGGTTGGCCACCTTTAGATCTATCCCGAGCAGTCTTAACACTAGAAATAAAGTAAAGAGTATCAGCAGCATCTTGGTAATAAACCGTTGTTCCCCCAATTCTTTTGCCTAAATTACCCCAAGTGGTGGCCGAATTTGTCAGAAAATTTCCACCCAACTGTGTTCCCAGGAAACCCAGAATGTCTACATTTTTGAAGCCATTTCCGTTTTCACCAAACTTCTCCCCCCGTTTCTCCCCCGCTGCACGAAAGTAAGCTGAGCCGGGAGCTGCTATAGTTGCTAATCCCGCAATCGCTACACCATACCAATCTCTTCTTCTGTAAGCAGTAACCATACGGGAAATACCTCCCACCAAACGGCACAATTTATCACAAGAGGCATCCAAGGCACCACCTTTTTTTCTATCGTGGCTACCCGGTTTAATTTGGTTTTTCCTCTCTGCAGCCGCCCCATCGAACCAATCAAGAAACATGGATTTTGCAAACTTCCCTACTATTGGTAAAGAATCACGGAAATGAAATTTACCGTCCGCATTTAACCAAGCAGCATCCTCAGAAGCTTCCCAAGCTTCTGCAAGACTCTTCCGGGTTAAATCATTCGGATCAAGCTCAGGATCTACCCATAATGCCACTTTAGCAGCAGTTTGTGGAATAATTGAAAACCTTCTATACCAGGAGTTTCTGGTTACTGTAGTGCCTGGAATTTTTTCAGCTTTTGACATCTCGGAATAATACCAGGAATTGAAGAAAATATCAAACTATGAGACCTAATTTTAAATCTGGCTTACTTTTTCTTGCTGTTTAGTTTTTTTATTTCTTCTTTAGCTTCCTCTGCGCCTTTTCCTACTGCATCCTTCATTTCCATTGCCCTTTTAGTTATCTCCTTGAGGACGCTGTTTCCTTGTTTCTGCAAAGTTTCCAAAACTTTTTCAGCTTTTTTCCTATTTTTCTCATCTGACAGCGCAATGGCAGCAGCTGCAGCTGCAGCTCCTATCATTGCCCCAGCCACGCCGGTTGCCAAAGGATTCAACCCTTTTTTATCATTAGCCATAAAATCACCTCCCTCTTTTTAGTATTCTGCCAATTAATGCCACTACTAAGGCAGGAATAATGGTTAATACTTTCATTTGGATCTTCTCCTTAATATTCTGAGTTGTTTCCCCCAGAGAGTCTGTGAGGTTTATCACAGATTTTAATGTCTTTACTAAATAGTAGGTAATAAAAATAAAACAGATGGAAATAACTAGAAATCCTGCAACCACTAAAGCAGTCAGAGTTTCCTGAATATTCATGTTTATATTATACCACCTCATTTGCTTTTGTAGGATGGTTTTAATAGAATAATTATATATTCTTATTTTATGGAATACTTATCATTCATACCGGCTACAGCTTTGGGATATCTTACTTTTAGAATCACGACTCATCCCACAGCCCGTATCAGGAAGAAACTGCCTAATATCAAAACCGGAAGGTTCCAGGTTTTCCCGGTGCTGCGGTTTAGGATCTTTAACCGGGTGATCCATTTGCACCACTGGCTTTCATTTTCCATCATCCTAATATTATCCTTTTTTATCTCTATGGGTATAGTTGATTATATTGTCACCAAAGGCCTGCTTTTAGGCGGGATTATTCACGGTTTAACCGTACCCAGTTCCCACCGCCAGATTATTTATAAAAACTACTCGATGGAAAAAATGATTGCCCTGGATAAAAATATTACCCGTGAGTAATCCCCTAGTCGTTTTAACCGGTAAAACTGCCTCAGGTAAAGATACAGTTATTTCACAGCTATTATCAAGGCTACCCGGATTTAAGAAAGTGTTGACTTCTACCTCAAGGCCTCCCAGGCAGGGAGAACAAACGCAAGTTGATTACCTTTTTCTGTCAAAGGAGCAGTTCCGGCAAAAAATTGACCAGGGTGAATTTCTTGAATATGTCGAATACGGCGGCAATTTATACGGCACAGAAAAAAACCAACTGAGCAATCACCAGGGTCTTATCTGGAGAATAGATCCTTCCCGGGCCGGTAAGGTCAGGGACCTGATTAGTGAACCTCTTGTGGTTATTTATCTGACTGTTTCCGATGATGTGGTTTTGGAAAGGCTCCGGAGAAGAGGCTTAAGTAAGGAGGAAATTGAGAAAAGGATGAAGGAAGATAAACTCTTCTGGGAAGAATATAAAAATAGCTATGACTTCGTGGTGGAAAATATACCTGGGCAATTAAATCAAACAGTTGACAAAATTGTAAAAATCATAGAAAATCACATTTCTTAAACTGCATCTGCCGATGAAATTTTTAAACCAAAGAGGAATCGCACCCATTGCCATAATCATAATATTGGCAGTTCTCTCTTCAGCAATATTTTTTGAATCTACTAATCAGAGAAAAGTAAATAAAAGTTCACTAGCACCCATTTCCCCTCAAATAGCTTCTTCCAGCGCTATACCGATACCTACACCGACTCTTTCTCCAACTCCATCCCCTACTCCAACGCCTACTCCCACTCCGACACCCAAACCAACCCCTGTACCGAAACCATCCGTAGCACCTGCCCCGGTTAGTACGAATAATAGCCCTCCCGGGTCAGGGTTTTCAAAACAAGTTGTCAGCGCTGACGGACAAAATTACACTGTGTCCATAGTAGCGGCAGATTTAAATTCCACCAGAGTAATCGTGGATACGGCTTCTGAATCAGACTGCGGTAGTAGCTGTCCGGTTTTATCCCTGGCAGATTATGTCTCCCGAAACGGGGCCTATGCCGGCATTAACGGCTCATACTTTTGTCCTGCAGATTACTCCAGTTGCGCCGGAAAAACAAATTCTTTTGATACGCTTTTGATGAATAAAAATAAGCGCTACTTTAATTCCGATAATAATGTTTATTCCACTGTTCCGGCAGCTATTTTTTCTGCCGGCTCTGCCAGATTTGTTAGCAGATCATTGGAATGGGGTCGGGATACCGGAGTCGACAGCGTCATTGCCAATTACCCGCTTTTGATCGCCGGCAACAACATTAATTTCACAGAAGCTCCTAATGAACCAAAATTTGGCGGGAAAGCTGCCAGAACCTTTATTGCTGCCAAAGGTAATATGGTCTACATCGGTATTGTCCACGGCGCCTCTATGGGTGAGTCTGCTAAAGTATTAAAAGCACTCGGAATGGATGGGGCCCTAAATTTAGACCAGGGCGGCTCCACTGCCCTCTGGCACGGCGGCTACAAAGCCGGGCCTGGTAGGAGTATTCCAAATGCTATTCTTTTTGTAAACCGTTAACTCCAGCCTTTCTTTCCTGAGCCTAAAGTAGTAAAATACGCAGACTATGGGTGTTTCCAAGTATCTGAGGCTGTCCAAGAAAAAACTGATTATTCTGGCAGTTATTATCATCATTGCTTCAGCAGGCTTCTATTTCTACAGCCGGCCAAAGCAGGATTCTTTGCAATTTGCTGAAGTCAAAAGACAGGAGATAAAATCAATTGTGTCCTCTTCCGGAAACCTAACCGGTAAAAACAACGCAGACCTAAAGTTTATGTTACCCGGAAAATTGACCTTTATTAATGTAAAAGCCGGAGACACTGTTTTTGCCGGCCAGGTGCTTGCCGGTCTGGATACCCAGCAGCTTGGTATTGAACTGCAACAGGCCCAAAATACACTCCGCGATAAACAAGCTACCACGGATAAAGTTATAGATGATATCCACCTTTTTCAATACGGTAACGGCGGGTTTGCTAATGTGGGTAGTCAAAATGAAACCATGACCCAAAGGCAGCTTCGGACAACTGCCGAAGTAGCCCGGGATAATGCCTTTGATTCCATAAAACTGGTACAGCGGGGCTTTCAGGATACAGTGATTATCTCCCCTCTTAACGGGTTAGTTACCCAGGCTCTGGAGGTTCCCAATCAACCAGTTTCTGCTGCGGATTCAATTGTCCAGGTGGTAGATACTACGGCAATTTATTTTGACACAGATATTGATGAGGCAGATATCAGTAAAGTTAAGGAGGGGCAGCCGGCTGAAGTTATCCTGGATGCTTATCCGGAAGATATTTTAAATGGCACGGTCGAGCAGATCCTGTTGCAGAGTAAAACTACCTCCCAGGGGGCAAAAGTAGTTACAGTCAGGATCAGGATAAATAATCCGCCGGCAGATTTTATCAATGGCTTGACCGGACAGGCTGACATTATTATTGAATCAGTTGCCGCTTCTTTGACCATTCCGATAGAAACGCTTCGTGATGATAATACGGTCCTGGTCCGGGAAGGAGAAAAATTAGTTCCCCGTAAAGTAACCCCCGGGATTATTTCTGAAACTGATGTGGAAATTAAATCCGGATTAAAGGAAGGCGAAAAAGTGCAGCTTAATCCGCCCTCACCATGAACAGCTTAGTTAAAATTATAAGGGTAAATAAAATCTATCAAAGTGGTGAAGTTTCCTTTCAGGCTCTTAAAAATATCAACCTGATGGTTAAAAAAAAGGAATTTGTGGCTATTATCGGCGCTTCCGGTTCCGGTAAGTCAACTTTAATGAATATCATCGGTTTACTGGATAAACCCACCACCGGTACCTATGAGCTGGAAGGAATAAATACCTCAAAGCTGGAAGAAAATGAGCTGGCCGGTATCCGGAATAAAAAAATCGGGTTTATTTTTCAGTCGTTTAATTTATTACCCAGAACCACGGCTTTGAATAATGTGGCCATGCCGTTAATTTACGGCGGGGTATCTAAAGAAAAAAGACTGCAAAGAGCAGAACTGGCCCTAAAACAAGTGGGATTGCAAGATAAACTCAGCTCACATCCTAATCAGCTCTCCGGTGGCCAGCAGCAGCGGGTAGCCATCGCCAGGGCCCTGGTTAATGATCCGGAAATCATCCTGGCAGATGAACCGACCGGAAACCTGGACTCCAAAAGCGGGAAAGAGATTATGGATATCTTTAAAAGGCTAAACAGAGAAGGTAAGACCATTATCATGATTACCCATGAGACAGACATAGCCAGGAATGCCAAAAAGATAATCAGGATAAAAGACGGAGAGATAAAATAATGGATATTTTTGAAACCATAAGATCAGCCTTAAATGCTATTTTAGCCAACAGAATGCGCTCTTTTTTAACTATGCTTGGCATAGTGATTGGTGTCACTTCAGTAATTTTACTGATTGCCGTGGTCTCCGGCTTACAGACTTTTATCACCGGCCAGATCCAGGGATTGGGATCCAATCTAATGTTTGTCATGCCGGGCCGGATTGGTGGTGCCAGGTCTCCGGGTGGCATCCAGGCCAACCGCCTGGTTTACACTGATGCCGTTACTTTAAGAAACGGATTAAAAACTGAAGCAGAGGTATCTGCAGCCATTCAGAGAAACGCTACCTTAAAATTCGGCAATAAACTGGATAAAGATGTCTCAATCTTTGGAGTAGAAGCCAATTACCCGAAAATTATCACCCTTGAAATTACCAAAGGCAGGTTTTTCCGGGAATCTGAACAAAGAGCCGCCAGAAGGGTGGCTGTCATCGGCCGGACAGTAGAGACTAACCTGTTTGGTGAAAGAGAAGTGCTGGGTAAAACCATTGATGTGGCGGGATTAAAGTATATAGTGATCGGTATTCTGGCTCAAAGAGGTTCCATATTCGGAGTAGACCTGGATAATTCCATCTATGTGCCCTTTTCCACTGCAGAAAGGCAATTTGGGCTGGACCGGTTAAATACTATTTATATTACTGCCAACAGGTCAGATGGTGTTAAAACTGTCCAAAAAAAGGCTACTGATATCCTAAAGAAAAGATTATCAGAAGATGAATTTTCCGTCCAAACCCAGGAACAAACCCTATCTACCATCTCCCAAATTACCGGGGTATTAACCGCTGCTTTAGGCGGTATTGCAGCCATCTCCTTAATTGTCGGCGGCATCGGCATTATGAATATCATGTTAGTATCAGTAACTGAGCGAACCAGGGAGATCGGGCTTCGCAAAGCTGTCGGAGCCAGACCTGCTGATATCAGAAACCAGTTTCTGATTGAAGCAGTGATTCTCTCGGGACTGGGAGGAATTATTGGTATTATCTTAGGGGTTGGTTTTGCTTTGATAATCGGCAGGTTTTTCACTACCACTATCCCCTGGTGGTCAATAATGCTGTCTTTTGGTTTTTCCATGCTGGTAGGAGTGATCTTTGGAGTAGCCCCGGCTATCAGAGCAGCCAAACTAAATCCCATCCAGGCTCTAAGATATGAATGAGTTTAGCCTTACACTCCGGGTGTGTCAACGTAAAGTATAAGAAAAGATTTGACAACATTAAACCGCTGTGCGAAACTTTCTAAAATGGGAAGAATAAGTCCGGAAGACCTAAGACAAACAGTAGATCCTAACAAAGAATTATTTCATAAAGAGTATCCTAATTGGGAATTAACTAGAGGTGGATCAACCCTCAGAGATCTTGCCGACGAATTCGATACTTTTGTTCAGGAATTGAAGGCATTACCCCGGAATTCTATCCAGAGAACACAATGCATGGAGAGAGCTCGAAGCAGATTTAAATCAAAATTCCTTAGGATTTTGTAACTTTTGGGCATATTCTTCCGGGGTTAACCACTCTGCTTCAGGAACCACATTATATGTAGGGTTTTTGACCAAAGTCGGTTTACCATTTTCTTCTACAACATAGTACGCAAAGCCCCGCATTTTTTTAACCGCCGTATAGTCAGCATGGCCAGGTAAAGATACAGGGTCCACCTCTTCAAAATTAACCGGACTATCGTCATATGTCACCATCCAGGCTTTACCTGTATTTACTACCAAGTGGCCAGTTCCGGAAGGAATAAATACACTATCTCCGGGTTTCACTGGAATAGCATAAAAAGTTTCTATCTCATCATCAATTGGGCTTCCGTTTAAATCTTCTTTTCTTTTTTGTAGTAATACTATTCCCTCACCGGCGGCCAGATGATAAGTCTCATTGAGCTGTCCCACATGATAGTGTCCATAGGTTTTTATATATTCCCCACCCACTGTACCTGTTTCCCAAACAGTAATATTAGTTTTATCTTTACCTCCCCTAATCATGTAATAGTGAATCTCGGGACCGGGTGCATCGGGATACATCAACACTTCCTGCATCATTTTATGTTCTCTAACGGCAAATGGTTTTAACATAAATTAAATTTCTCCTCGTTCTTTTTTTCTTTGTTCCGGTGTTTCATCAGGCCGGCTGTAGTCATCTTCCAGCCTTTCGGTGGTTCCCATCTCCGGAGTGGAGACTTCTATAATATCACAGTCAGTAATGCCGGCCAGCCGGTGCTTCTGGCCAATTTCTAAGCTATAACCTTGTCCCGGCTCCATAATTGTTTCAATCAATTCCCCTGCTGAATTTTCCCAGATAATTTTAGCTTGCCCGCTCATTAAAAACCAGCTTTCCTGCTTTTTATCATGTAGTTGCAAGGATATCCTGGCCCCGGCATTAAGATGTTCAATCTTCCCCATATATGGCTTATCCTCCGGTACCCAATGCAATTCATAACCCCAGGGTTTTTCTACTTTTTTTATATACGGCAGGTTAGTAAACTTGGATTTATCAAACCTTGAGGAATCAGACACGTTTACCATACTACCATAGACTAAAAACAAAAAAAATGGTATCTTTTAGGACAATGGATTCCTTCGCCCTGGTAATTTTTGGCATCACCAGTAACTTAGCCCAAATTAAATTGATTCCGGCCCTCTATGACATGGAGGAAAAGGGGCTGTTACCGGAAAAGGTGAGTATTATCGGAATTGCCAGAAAAGAGATGTCTGACGGGGATCTTAGAGCCTACGTTCATTCAGTGCTGCACTTAACAAATATCCACCATCAACATGAAATTAAGGAAGCAGTCTTTCAGAAGCTTTGCAAAAGACTAAAGTATCTAAGCGGCGAGATTGAGGATCAAGCACTCTACAAAAAGCTGGGCCAGTTTTTGGACCACAAGAACAGGATTTTTTACTTGGCAACCTATCCTGATTTATATCAACATGTTTTTGAGAATCTACAGAAAAATAAGTTAAACGAACAAACAAACGGCTGGGTTAGGCTAATGATTGAAAAGCCAATCGGCCATGATCTTTCTTCGGCCAAGGCCTTAAATAAACTGCTCCTGGAATACTTTACTGAAGATCAAATTTTTCGGCTGGACCATTATTTAGGAAAAGAAACATTGCAAAATATTCTCACCTTCAGGTTTGCCAATGATATTTTTGAACCACTCATAGATAAAAACCATATCGACCATATCCAAATTACTGCTTCTGAGGATTTTGGTATTGGTAGGCGGGGTGGATATTACGATCAGGTTGGTGCCTTAAAGGATGTCGGTCAAAATCACCAACTGCAAATGTTGGCATTTGCTACAATGGACGCACCTGGAAAATTTAGCAGCAACTCAGTAACAAAACAGCGGCTAAAAATCCTGCAAAATTTAATGCCCCTGACAGACCGGATAATTTATGGCCAATACGAGGGTTACCAACAGGAAGAAAATGTTTCTAAGGGTTCAACAACCGATACTTTTTACGCCTTAAAGACTTATATTAATAATGAGCGCTTTAAGGATGTCCCGGTTTATATCAGGGCAGGTAAGAGCTTAAAACAAACTGTTACTGAAATATCCATTGTTTTTAAAAATCCCCCCAATAGACTGCTCGGCAGCTTAGATTGCGGTGACGAGCCAAATGTCCTGATCTACCGGATTCAACCTAATGAGGGAATAGTCCTAAAAATCTTAACCAAGATACCTGGGCATAAAATAGAACTGCAGCCGGAATACATGCAGTATTGCTACCGGATAGACCCTCACAGCCATTATATTCCGGACCCATACGAAAGATTGTTAGTTGATACCATCCGGGGTGACCAGACATTTTTTAATGATGCGGAAGAGGTAGAAGCCCAATGGGCCTTCATTGATCCTCTTGCCAAGCTTCAGGGAAAACCGCATATATATAAGAAGGGCTCCTGGGGGCCAAAAGAGGCTGATAAGTTACTGGAAAAGGATGGCAGGGCCTGGCTTGAACCATCAATGGAGTTTTGTAGAATATAATTATGGATACATTAATTGAAAAAATTATTCAAAATCCCCTATTCCTAAGGCTTAAAAGTGTGGTAGAAAATAATGCCTGGCATGATCATGAAGACGTCTATACCCACTCGGTAAAAACTAAAAATACCGCTCAAGAAAGAATTACCGGAGATTTTATAACTAATCCGGAGGCAAAAAAACTTTTTCAGCAATTTACCAATGAGGATTTCCATGGGATGAAAAGGGCGGATCTGATGATTTTAATTGCGTTAACCCATGATATTGGTAAAATACTCAGCGTTAAGGAGGAAAATGAGATCAAACCCTTAGAAGTAACTGATACTGAGGGATTAACTTATCCGCCCGGGCATGAATATTGGGGATCTACTGTTGTAAATAAAATCCTTGAGGAACTCTCTCTAAGTGATGAAATTATTTCCTATATTACCAAAGGAGTTAGAGTCCATGACAGCTTTCAGGGAGATTATTTACCCTCCAGAAAAGACTGGCCAATGGAAAAATTGATAAATGATGTTAAAAGTAGAGCCGAAGGCTTATTTATAGAATCTATGTTTAATAATTTTTGCGATGTATTCACAGCAGTTCCTTTTCAACCATACAAAGAGTTAGTTATTAAAATATTTAACGATCCTGCTCTATATATAAAACGAGAATATGTCATACCCTGAGTCTAAAATTCCACTTTTTGATATTGACTGGACCCTGCTCAAGGGCGAAGAAATCAATAAAAAGGTTCACCGAGATGCCAATGATTTTGCACTACACACAGTCTATCACCAAAAAAACGCTTCATGGCGTGATGTTTTCGCCGAAGGCAGCATAGATACAAAAATTCTGATAGATATTCTTAAAATACATAAAGTACCTGAAGAAGAAGCTAAGAGTAAAATGCCAGAGGCTATAGAGGTAATGACTCAATATTTTCTTGAGCATGCAGATGAAGGTGCTTTTGAACCTATGCCAGGAGCCATTGATCTGTTATCTGAATTAAAAGAAAGAAATATCCCCATGGGACTTTTAACGGGCAATATGGAAAAAATAGGATGGGAAAAATTAAGAAGAGCCGGCATCAAGGATTATTTCTCATTCGGAGCATTTGGGTCTATGGCATTCAAAAGAGTTGATTTAATTGAGATAGCGGCACAGCAAGCGAGTAAAGTTTTAGGCAAAGATGTACAAATTAATAACCTCGTGATAATTGGAGATTCACCTTTGGATATTGCCTGTGCCAGAGACGGCGGAATTCCGGTAATTGCTATTGGTGCCGGACATTTCAAATCCCATGAGCTAGCCCATGCAGATTTAACGCTAGAATCCCTAGAAGAAAAAGACAAAATAATGAAGTTCTTAAGCGTAGATTAGCTTTTTTTGACAGGATGCCGGCCGAATTGCCAACGCATGGCGGCTACCACCTTATTTCTAAAACCATTGGGAGAATCCTCAGCGTCTTGATCAGAATTATCCCGAACTCTCACAGAATTCTCAATCACCGGCACATCTATACCCATTTCATGGGCTAACTCCACTGTCCAGTGGCCCTCTCCTTTATTCTTACCTGCTCCACCAGCAGAACCAATCACTGAGGAAATATCGGCAAGTTCAGGGTCATTTTTTAACTCAGCTAAAGTCCAACCAACCAGCCTGGATTCAATAATTGATCCGGTATTGTAGATCCTAAAAACTTCCCTGAGGTCGTATTCAAACTGGGAATTTTTTAACATGGCTGCTCCCTCACCAATGGCTTCCATCATGCCATATTCAATACCGTTATGAATGGTTTTGGCAAAGTGACCCGCTCCCACCGGACCGAGATAGGCAAAAGCACCGGGCATAGCTGCTGCTTTTAAAACCGGCTCTATTTTCTCAAAATCCTCCTCTGCTCCCCCTACCATAATACAGGCCCCGGTCCTGGCCCCTTCAATTCCTCCGGAAGTTCCGGCATCCATAAAGTGAATGCCTTTTTTAGAAAGCATCTCATTTCGTCTTATGGTGTCTTTGTAAAAGGAATTGCCGCCGTCAATTATTAAATCACCTTTGTCTAATTTGTCGGCAAGTTGGGCGAGCAGTTCATCAATGGCCGGGCCAGCAGTAACCATCAGCCAAATCGTTCTCGGCTTGTCGAGTTTTTTCACTAAGTCATCAAGGGATTCTGCAATCGTTAGAGAATTTTTAATTTTAAATTTTAAATTTGAATTCAAATTAGAAATTTCAAATTTCAAATTTTCAATTGGCTCCGGTGACCTGTTCCAGGCCACTACCTCAATTCCCTGCTCCAATAAACGTAAAACCATATTCTTTCCCATCCGACCCAGGCCAATATACCCAATTTTCATATAAGCTTACTCTACTAAATTAGGTATAATATGACAATGATTAAACTGATTATATTAGATGTAGACGGAGTTATTGTCGGACACAAGGACGGAGTAAATTTCCCCAACCCCAGTAAAAAAGTCATTGCAGCTTTAAAAAAAATAAGGCAAAAAGGCATTCCGATTGTTCTTTGTTCAGGTAAATCCAGTTGGGCAATAGAACCAATTATTTTAAGTGCTTCTCTTAATAACTCTCACATCTCAGATGGCGGAGGATTGATTTTCAATTCATTAGCTAAGAAAATTATTCAAGCTGTTGCTATTGAAAAAGAACTTGTTTCAGGTTTCATCAATACCTGTATTGAAAATAGAGTTTATATTGAGGCGTTTTCAATCGATGACTACTTCATCCCAAAGAATAGCCCTAAGGAAATATCCAGCCGACGATCCTTAATACTGCAGAAAGAACCGAATATGGTTGAATCCTTAGCAGAGGAAGCAATTAAGCACAAAATCATCCGGCTGCAGGCAATAGTATTTAAGCAAGAGGATAAAAGGAGATTAGAAAATCTCCTGAAACCTTATCAAGGCAAAATTACCTCCATTTGGACCACACATCCTACTACCCCACCCTGGGCATATTTCCTGGCAACAGCTATTAATGCTTCAAAGGCTTATGCAGCTAGGACTGTCGCAGAAGAACTAGGCGTTTCTTTTGAAGATACCTTAGGAGTCGGCGATACTCTGGGAGATTGGGAATTTATGAAGCTCTGTTCATATGCTGCTGCTATGGCAGACGGCAGTATTGAGCTTAAAAAGTTAGTAGAATCCAAAGGGGAAGGAAAATATTTGATAGCACCCTCTGTCAACGATGATGGTATCCTCAAAACCCTTGATTACTTCCTTAAGTAGTTTAGCTTTTTCTATACCTGGCTATATTCAGAAAATATTCAGGCACAATATTTGTTAAACACCTGATACTGCCTTTTCTTTTACTGGGAATATGTACCAGAGGAATACTCGTGGTATTAACAAGCTTTTCACCTAGAATTTCTTTAAGAATATTTTCTAAGGAGGCCGCTCCTCCGGTCATGGCAATAGAGTGATCACTAAATTGCAGTAAGTTGAAGGCCAGAGGCGGAAGATTATAGTCATCAATAACAATTTTTCGGCATTCAATAGCTGCAGATGCTTCGTCAATCTGGTAAGTAGCTCCGCGGTCCTGCTCATAGTAACGTTTAGCCACCAAAAGCACAGGCTGACCATCTTTATCTTCGATAAGAGTTGAATATCCGTCAATATGACCGGGAACAACTCCTGCTAGAGATAAATAAGGGGAAGGAAGAATACCAACTTTGTAGGTCGAATGACAAAAGAAGCTAATCTCTTCTTCTGCAAGTTCTCTTAAGGCACCACTAACCAGGATTGTTTGCCGCGTCGATAGTACAGCACCTCCTTCCCCCAGCATCCAAGGCTTTCTCCAACCTGAGGGACTCTTCCATGCTTCAGAATTACACAGCAGCATACCAGGGAGATAGGTATGTGCGTCCCTTGGCCACGCTTTAAAATCTCTTTGCAGGTTCCCAACTGCAGTTAACGGAACTTTTTCTTTATATCCTCGTATTTCATCATAATTATTAATCACCAGTAATCTATCTTTACCCACAAGACCACTCAGCAGATCATAGATGGCCAGGTATTCCAACCTCATCATTGCGGTAGGATCATTCCTGTCGCCTCTACTGATAATATGTTCCGGCCCTGCCAGAATTAATTTATGGCCTTGCTCTAGTTTCTCAGTGCAGTTCATAAAACGCAATTATATCACTATAAGATAGTAAATTAAACAATGAAGATATAAATTAGTTTTTAAGCTGTGTGTAGACTACTAATCTTTCCGAAAATTTTTGGTTCCCACATCCCGGGTACCGACACAGGTGATCAGGTTTGGGTAAAAGATATGTTAAAATCTTAATATATGCTACTTTTGTTTGATATCGGCGGGACAAATATGCGAATTGGTGTTTCAAGCGATGGATCGACCATCGCTAAGTCTAAGATTATTCCTACCCCCCAGGATTTTAACCAAGGCATTTTGGCTTTTAAACAAACTGCTGATGAACTTTCAGGAGGAGAAAAAATTACAGATGTAGCCGGAGGAGCAGCCATAATTTTAGATTCAGACAAGACTATGGCAGTTAGAAGCACCCACCTTAAAGGTTGGATCAATAAACCCCTTAAAACCGAGTTGGAGAAAATCTTTGAAGCTCCAACCCATATTGAAAATGATTCACACATAGCAGGACTTGGTGAAGCAACCAGTGGAGCCGGAAAAGGTGAAAATATTGTGGCGTTTATTAATATTGGCACTGGTATCGGTGGAATCAGAGTGGTTAACGGAAAAATGGATCAAGGGTACGTAAATTTTGAACCCGGGCATCAAATTATTGTTGCTGATGGAGAACCCTGTGATTGCGGTGGATTTGGCCATTTTGAAAGCTATGTTGGTGGTTCAGGCATAGAAAAGATATATCATCAGAAGGGAGAAAGCATAACTGACCCGGCAATTTGGGATAAGATATCCCGGTATTTGGCAATGGGTCTAAACAACACAATTGTCCATTGGGCACCGGATATAGTTGTTTTAGGAGGATCTGTGGTAAAAAGCATACCGCTTGATAGCACCAAAAAACATCTTTCCACCTTGTTAAAAGCCCTACCTAAGATACCGAATATTGTTCCAGCAAAGCTAAGTGGTGACGGCGGCCTATATGGGGCATTAGAACTCCTGAAGTGATAAGGATTTGAAACTCTTCAAAGATTTCGAGTACAATAGGTTTATGCGAATATGTACTAAATGCAAAGAAGAAAAACCTCTCACTGAGTTTAATTTCAAAATTAAAAATAAGGGAATTAAACAATACCATTGTAGAAATTGCACCAGATTATACGTTCAAAACCATTATAGAAATAACAGAGCATACTATTTAATAAAAGCAAAATTGCGGAACAAACGATTAAGAAAAATGATGAAGACTTATATTTGGAGATATTTAAGTGATCACAAGTGCATTGATTGTGGCGAAAAAGATCCAATTGTACTAGAATTTGATCACATAAGAGATAAAACATTTACTATTTCTTCTATTGGAAGAGACCGAACTCTTGGTGAAGTAAAAAAAGAAATAGAAAAATGTGAAGTAAGATGTGCTAACTGCCATCGTCGTAAAACTGCAAGGCAATTTGGGTAGCATAAATCTTTTATGCCCCTGTAGCTCAATTGGATAGAGCGCTTCGCTTCGGACGAAGAGGTTTTTGGGGGTTCGAGTCCCTCCAGGGGCGCCAATTCTATAGCTTGACTTATAGTTAAGTTTATGCTAACCTCCCTACTTATGTCTACGAGACCAGAAGGTTGCCCTTTATTTACAGGAGGGCTTTGTAGATTTCCCTTTAGTCTAAAAGCGCCTGAAAGAAGACCAAGTCATGCAATTACTAACCCAAAATTAGGCAGAAACCCAGATGCTATACCATTAAAATGTCGTGCTACACTACAGATTGGAGCTGCAGCTCAGTCAGATCAACCAGATGTGGCACGCCAAGCCACTTGTAAAATTCCTGAACGCCGAAGATAATCTCCTTTCCCTCCAGGCGCGCACCAACCCCTATCCATACCCCTGAAACCCTATTCTACATAGACATAGCCTGAGCCTGATTTAACCCGATTGCTGCCATGACATCATCCGCAGATTTATATGTTCCTTCCGGAAGTGTTTTCAAAAACCACTCTTTATCTTCTTCCGAAAAATCCGACAATCCACTACACTCCTTTACCAACTCTTCCTTGGTAGCAGGATATGATTGATGTGTTTTAAGATGATCAATAGCGCCTTTTATATTTTGCAAGGTTCTCACCCCCTTTCCATAACACCAAACTATCTATTTTGAATTATAGTTGGGGAATATGAGATTAGTGTATAGAATTAATGAGAAATCAGTCAGAGAAGAGAACGATTATAAAAGGTTAAATGCCTAGCGGTTTAGATCAATTTTCCTAATTCTAATGTTTTTGGGGGTGACTTCCACCAGTTCAGTATCATCAATATACTCTATGGCATTTTCCAGGCTCATTATTTTTGGGGTATTAAAGTGTTCTGCAGTACCTTCTCCGGAGGATCTATGATTAGTTTGCTGTTTTTCTTTGCAAACATTAATACTGATGTCATCTCCTCGGGAATTGCTGCCAACGACCTGGCCTTTATAAACATTTAAGCCGGGTCCGACAAAAAGCGTCCCCCTGTCCTGAGCACCAATTAAAGCATAGAGCTTAGTATTTCCTGATTCGTGGACCACCAAAGACCCCTGGGCTCTTTCAAACCTCTGACCAGAGTCTTGCCGGTATTCAAAAAACGAGCTGCTGATAATACCTAAACCTTTAGTATCTGTAATAAACTGGCTCCTGTAGCCGAAAAATTCTTTTGTAGCGATTATAAACTCTAAAAGAACTATCCCGTTTTCCGTATTCATATCCAAAAGCTCAGCGTGACGCAGTCCCATTTTTTGCATTACTGTACCGGATAACTCTTCGGGCACTTCAATAGCCACTTTTTCAAAAGGAGTCATCAGTTTTCCATTTTCTAATTTTTCTATAACCTGGGGTCTGCCTACCTGAAATTCATAGCCTTCACGGCGAAGTCTTTCAATTAAAATAGCCAAATGCAACTCTCCCCTGCCACTCACGATCAGATCACCTGAGGGACCATCTTCCACTTTCAAAGCCACATCAGCTTCAGCTGCTTTGTATAACCTTTCCCGAATCTGTCTGGCTGTTTTAAACTCACCCTCAAGCCCGGCAAAAGGGGAAGTATTTACCCCGAAACGCATCCTGACAGTTGATTCCTCTATATCCAAAACCGGCAAAGCCACGGGGTTAACCGAGTCGGCAATTGTCTCACCAATGGTAATATCGGGGATTCCGGAAAGGGCAATAATGTCTCCGGCGTGAGCTTCCGTAATATCAACCCGCTCTAATCCTTCAAAACCCAAAAGAGATGTCAATCTGAATTTCTTTACCACACCATCCCGGTTTATGTGGGCAATTTCCTGGCCTGCTTTTATAGTGCCGCTGTGGACCCGGCCGGTTGCTATCCTACCTTTGAAATTATCATAAATAGTATTAGTGATTAAAACCTGCAAAGGTTTGTCCGAGTAAGCTTCCGGGGCTGGTATGTGTTCCAAAATAGCATCAAAAACCGGAGCAATATCATCCATCTTGGACAAATCAGATTCCAGGCCTGCTTTGCCGTGCTTCCCTGAGGAATATATAGTTGGGAAGTAAGCGGCATTTTCATCCGCACCGAGTTCCATGAACAGATCAAAAGTTTTATTAATTACATAGGTGATCCGAGCGTCTGGCTTGTCTATTTTGTTTATTACCACAATAACTTTATGGCCCATTTCTAAGGCTTTTTTTAAAACAAATCTGGTTTGCGGCATTGGGCCTTCTTTGGCATCAATTAAAAGTAAAACACCGTCGGCCATCTTTAGAACCCGTTCCACTTCCCCACCAAAGTCGGCATGCCCCGGAGTATCAATAATATTGATCTTGGTGCCATTCCAATTTACCGAAGCATTTTTGGAGAAAATAGTAATCCCCCGTTCTTTTTCCAGGTCGTTGGAATCCATAATAAGCTCGGAGGTATCTGTAAATTGTTTCCCCAGCTTGGTTTTGGATTGGCGAAGCAGGGCATCCACCAAAGTAGTTTTGCCGTGGTCAACGTGAGCAATGATAGCAACATTTCGAATGTCTGTCATAATAGTTCCCCATTTAAAAAACCGCCCATTATGGCGGTCCATAAGCAGATTGGCTTATTATACTCTTTTAAGCTCAGAATGACAACTGTATCCAAACTTGCTAGAATATGCAGTGATGGGCCGGTAGCTCAGCGGTAAGCGGAGCTTGCGATTTGTGATCCTTATTTGGTCCGGTAGCTCAACTGGTAGAGCAGTGCCCTCTTAAGGCATTGGTTCTGGGTTCGAGTCCCAGCCGGATCACAAATCTTAGAGCAAGGACTCTTGCCCCGCCTTTGGCGGGGGGTGTATTATCCATTGGCCGTGGGTTCGAATCCCACCCGGCTCACAAAAAACTTATAGTGTTGACTTTTTTATTCTGTGATGCTAAGGTATCTCCCTATGGGGGCTGAATTTGAACTAAGAACTCTTAACGCAAGTGAGGTTATAGACCTTAAGCTAAATCAACTTAGATTATTAGTTGATCCTTCACTTGACAGAGAAATTACCTGGATAGAAGAAGCTGCTGTAAAAACTCCTTTTTTAGACGGGTACACATATAAAACTACTACCGTTGAATACCTGGCTGGTCCACAGCTAATAGCTAAGATAAGAGGTCATGCAATCGTAGTATTGATAAATGATTTAAACAGGCTAGGATGTATTGATAGGGCCAGAGAAATAATCCATGACTCAAAAATACCTCAACCTGAAAAAGCTTTCTAGTTAAATACTACTTCTAGATTCCTATTTGGATTCCCCTAAAAAAGGTAGTAGTGTAACACGGGTCGGATCAGCTTGTAATAATTTGTGCATCTTGAAGGACGTTCGTTCTTGAAGCTTTATTCTTTCCTTTTCATCTACTGATTCTGGAATTGGAACCGGAACAACAAATGGGATGCGGGTACCTGACCATACTTTTTCATCTTTTGAACGAAGCTGCTCATGTAGAATAGCTGCCATTTTGTCTCTAACAGGTAGAGCGTTATTGGCACCCTCTTCACCTCTGCAATCCACGACCAAATAGTCTCTTCCGTTTTCTTCAAAGCCTCTCTTATCATCTTGAAAGGATCCTAGTACAGCACCTGATACTCTCCCAAAATCGGCTTCCTCCAGCTTCTTAACCCCGCTCATTGTGTATATTGAAGTAAGGATAAAAGCTATTTGATAAGTTTCAATACACTGCAATAACGCTTCTTTACGAGCCTCTAACTGCCCAGCTCTTGATTCTTCTGCTCCTGGAGGTATATCTATCATATAAGGAGCATAAGATACTCTATTTGAAATAAAAAATCAATAACAAACACTGTAAGGCTTTTGAAGTTAAAAATGTGATACTGCTGGTGAATGGGATCTTCCGGAATGACTGCTGCCGGAAAGCTTAATACTGTTTGCCTTTTTTAAGGTATCCAGGTCCACTTGAAGGGATTTAATCTGATGCCCGGCATAAATAAGTTCTCTTCGCATTCTTGCAAGACTCTCTCCATCCTCCCTTACATCCTGTATTTCCTGCTGCATTTCTTTAAAATTACCCACTGTTTTATTTAATTTAATTTTCATAAAAAAGGCAATATAAATTGCCTCAATAGAAACTAGACCGGTAAGAAGAAGTGTCAACGGTTCACCAATAACCCCCAGAAACTTAAGTGCAAAAACCGAAGCTAAAATAATTGGGTGTGCAACGAGAAATAAAAATAGTCTAAACTTCTTAAGGTTTTTAATCATAAGAGTATCCTTCGCACTAAAAAAATCCCTAACCTGCTCTTTTGTTCAGTTTTAAGCGAAGCTTGAAACCTTCGCAATGCTCGGTTATAGAGATTCTAAGATTAATTGTCCACCCATTTTGATGACCTGTCAACCCCCCAAAACACCCTCAAAACCAGCCTTTTTTCCTAAAAAGCATAAACATCAAAAAAGCTGGCACCACCGCGATTATAATAATTAGTATAAAGGTAGTATATTGTCCCAGAAATGTTGGTGAGCCACTGTCTAAACCACCCGGGAGGAGAATATTCATTCCATAGAATGATCCAATAACTGTAGCAGGGATTGATAACGTGAAGATTAAAGTCAGAACAGCCAGGATCCTGTTTGTTTTTTCGGTACTGGCTATAAAATCAGCATCCTTATAAATATCGACTGTTTCCCTAGCCTCTTCCAAAGTCTCCCAGGCCTTATCAACCCGATGGGTAATATCAACAAAATAAACAGTTAAATTACTATTGGCAAATTTATTTATCCTGTCTTCTATATCTTCCAAAAGTATCCGTAGCGGCCCGATAATTCTCCGCAAACTAATTATCTTTCTTCTAAGCTGCCCAACTTTGAAAACTGCGGAAACTTTATCATCAAACACCACATCCTCTGTTTCATCAACTTCTTTTAGGATATTTTGCAATATAGGGGACAAATCGTCTGTTAATTTCTCAAGGATGGTATAAAAAAGATGGGAAGACGAACTATTGAGATACGCCTCACGCTGCTGCATATTCTCCTTACAATCTGCAAATAAAGCAGAAATAGTATCACCGCTATTTTCGTGAATCGTAACAAGATAATTACTCCCCAGGAAAAAACAGATTTGGCTAATGGAAATACTGCCTTCACGGGGATGGAATCGGGGAAGGCGAAATAATAAAAATAAATACTTATCCTCAATACTTTGCTCAATCTTGGGAAATTGGCCTTTAGAAACACAATCCTCCAAATGAAGAGGATGAAATGGGAATTTTTCTGCTAGCTGGCTGATTTCCCGCCGATTCGGGTCTTTGACATCTACCCAGGTAATCTTACCGCGGCGAATTGTCTGTATCTTCTCTCCGCTTTTGAGAGGTTCAGATTGCTTTACTCCGTTCTCCGGTGTATTTAGAAAATTTAAATAGCCTTTAAACGCTCCTGCAAGTTTCTTATGGGGCTTGCCAAGTAAAATCTGGATTTCCTTTAGAGTTTCTTTTACGGTTTTGGTCATCTACCTCACCTTCTTTCTTTAACATAAAAAAATCTCTTCAGACCATCTGTGTAGGTTTTAGAGATTTCAAGCTAATTGTTCCACCGCAGCAGTTTTAAGTCAACCCCCCAAAAATACTTTATTTAGTAGTGTTTCCACCTTCTTAAGGTAGACAATGTTATATTTAGGGAAGTATAGGAAGATTGCCGGGGCATCTTCCAGCAGAATTTTTTGAAAATCAAAATATTTTTCTTTTCTTTCTTCTTCAGTAATAATCTTTCTACCATCCTCTAAATCCTTATCAACTCTTTTGGAATCATACTTTGTTAAATTAGTTTTTGTCTGAGTTGCATGCCAAAGAAAATATTGGTCCGGATCGGTGGGAATGCTTTGCGTGATTAAAAGCGCCTGAAAGTTCTGGGGGATACCTGACTCCACCCGCAACTTAGCATCAAATCCCAATTTTTTCCAGGACCCAACAATCGCTTTTCCTACCTCCTCTAAATTTGGGGTGGCTGTTAAAATTATTTCCGAATCTAGCTGGTCATCCGATATTGAGGACTTAGCCCGATCAAGCGCTTCCTCTGCTTCTTTTGGGTTGGATAAATACTTTTTGGAAAGCTTATTGTAAGCCCAAGAGTTTGGAGGATAAGGGTTATTAGCGCTTTCCTCCCCCATAACTTCTGGAGCTTGGTATGATAAAGCCTGGCGCAGTGACCGATTCCTAAGGAGCGGGTCTGTTGTTTGAAAAAGCACAGTCACAATTTTTGAGTGATCGATTTCTTTCTTGATACCGACTAAGAAGTTCGTCGGAATAGCTTTCGGGTTTGCAACACCTAAAAGCGCCTGAACCTCACCTAAATTAAACCCTGTAACAGCCACTTTTTCGTTGGGGTAAAACCGGATATTTACAACAGGAAGTTCCGGATCTTCTGCTTCCAAAGTAATTTTTGTAATAAAAATCCTGCTTTTTTCGATTCTTTCAATCCGATATGGACCTGTACCGATTAAGGTGCCTTTCTTAAAAATGGGTTTTGTTAAAAGTGATGGTAAAGGAGAGTAGGATTCCTTGAGATTAAACTGTATTGTTTTATCATCAGGAAAACTAGTTTGAGTATTAGGGATATTTAACTCCAGATCAGACGACTTTAAGTTAGTTCCATCAGCCCATTTAAGGTTATCCTTTAATTTAAACTTGAAACTGGTAGCATCGTTGTTTACTTCCCAACCACTGACCAAACTCGGTAAAATTTTTTCATTTTCACCTGCTTTTACCAGTCCCGAAGAAATTAGTTTTGTTACTTCTTCAGGAAGATCGTGTTCCTGATAGGTTCCGATTGCCCCTATCCGTAAGGCGCTGTGTGAATAAAGAAAGCTTAATTTTGTTAGGAAGACTACCAACAATATGAGTGAAGCCACCCCAGTTGCAAACCATATTTTATTTCTCTTTACATATCCAATAATGATAAGCAAAGAAAGCTTAGCAGATTTTAGGTTCATAAACTTAGACCAAGAGTCCAATTAAGGAGAAAAGTATAAAGGCTAGCGAAATCCCGATAGTACCATAGAAAAGAAACTTCTCCGCGCCTCTTTTGGTACGATAGAAAGACATATCCGCCCCGCCCCCAAAAGAGGATCCCAGGCCTGAGCCTTTTTGTTGAATTATAATGATTAGAACAAGTAAAATTCCTAAAATAATTTGTATTAGGGAAATAATCGTTTTCATATTCTAAGAATTATACCACCAAATCTAGTGAGTAAGCCACTGTAGAAAATGGGTTATCAAGCCGATTAGAAAAGAGACTACTACTGCAACCAAAAAGGGTGACAACTCATAAGCAGGTAGAATGAAACCGTTTAAGTTCGCACCTGCAAAGCTATAAGGCACCAATTTAAAATCGGAAACCACAGAAGTTAGGGCATAAAGCGCCAAAACATTGGTAATCCAGGCAAACACTCCTAAAGTTAAAAGATTAAGCGGCAAAAGCAAGATCTTAAGAAGAGGCACCAAAACCAGGTTAATAACCATAAATGCTACCCCTCCCACAATTAAGCTTTTTGCCCCGCCCGAATAAGTTAAACCGGGAATAATTAAAGTTGCGACCCAAAGCGATGCCACATTTATAAGAAAATAGCGAAGTATTCTTTTCATGTACCCAGTAACATTTTACCATGTAATTTCTTATGATAACTTATGGCAAATCTGTGAGCCTCGTCACGAAGTTTCTGAAGTAGCTTTAAAGACATACTTTTCCTTGGTAGTTTCAGAATCTCACCTTCCGGCTGATACAACAACTCCTGTCTTTTGGCCAAACCAAAAAGAGGAAATTCGTAGTTCGTAGTTTGTAGTTCGTAGTTCACTGCACGCACCTGCCCCCTCCCTCCGTCAACTAAAATCAGGTCAGGAGTAGACCATTCTGGATGCTGAAAACGCCTTCTGATCATCTCCCGCATCATCCCTACGTCATTTGGTTTCCCGGTGATCCTGATCTTAAATTTCCTATACTGGCTCTTGTCAATTTCACCATTTGTTAAAACCACCATTGATCCGGTGGCCTCCTTGCCGGAGATATTTGAGATATCATACCCTTCTATTCTTTCCGGAAGCTTTTCTAGCTTCAGATCTTTTTTCAACTCCGCTAAGGCAAGTTGTCTTTCGTCTTCCAGAAAATTGGGGTTTTCTAAATAAAGTTTTACCCGGTTAGATTGTGTCAGATAGGTGACCCCGTCTAAGATTTTTTTAATCCGGGAGGCAGCTTCAAAATTCTGTTTATCAGATGCTTCCTTTATTTCCTTCTGCAATCTTAAAACCAATTCATCTTTTCTCCCGTCCATGAATTTAGAAAATCCGTCAATTATATCCTGATATTCCTTCTTGCCTATGACTCCAATGCATGCTCCCGGACATTGTCCCAGATGATAGTAAAAACAAGGTCTATTAATTTTTTTTGATGCCACCGTACACCAGGGAAAAACCCGCCTTAAGGATTTTAATGTTTCTTTTACAGTCCTGCTGGAAGGGAAAGGCCCCCAATATTTTTTAGTTCCTTTCAAGTCTTTTTTTCTGGCAGTTAGTATTTTTGGGAAATCTTCTTTTGTTATAACTATATATAAATAATCCTTGTCATCTGTAAGCCTAATATTAAATTGAGGAAGATACTGTTTAATTAAATTGGCTTCCAGAATCAATGCTTCCAACTCCGATTCAACTATAATCGTCTCCACCCGGCCAATTTCACTTACCAGAGCCTCTGTTTTAGAATCCTTATCTCTGGAATGGAAATATGACGATACCCGGCTGCTTAAATCAATCGCCTTACCAACATAGATAACCTTCCCACTGTTATTTTTATAAATATAAACACCGGGCTTGTGGGGAATTTTTGAACGGTCAATGGAGGCAGGAATCATACCTTCTTTTTGTTTTTCTTCTTAATTTCGAGTCCTCGAGAAACCAATCTCCACTTAATTCTCTTTTGATAAAAATGGCCACCCAATACCACAAAATATATAATAATCATAAGCGCCACAACTCCTCCTATTATCAAAGGTACTGTCTGGAAAAGAAAAAAAGGTTTGACCGTAACGTCTTTTGTAAACTTCTGCCCTCCCACTAATACGGAAATTTGATCCTGATAAGAATCTAGAAGTGAGCCGGTCCTTGTATTAAAGGTAAACTCGGCACTGCCAAAAGCAGGTATAGGTCCTGATTTCTGACCTGTTGAATTAAGCAATAAAATCTTATTCGCGCTTAACCCTAAAGATGTCGAGGGATAAAAAGAATTACCTGTATTGGTAAGCCTTACTTTAAGCTTGCCGGGAAAGCCCGCAAATATTGGATCAGGTGTTTCAATCTGAATATTTATCTGTGCCTTACCCAAAAAATCAGTTTCAGACAGAGACACTTTAACATCCCGTGAATCCTGACCAATAATTTTGTACGAGCCGGCAGGGATAGGTTCCGTAGAGGATGCTCCTTTAACAACGAAAGTAAAATGGTTTAAATCCAGCTTACTGAAATAATCCATGCCACCGGTGGTATCCTCCCAAGTCGGATCCACCATCACCCAACCACGCCGCGCGTCCCAGTACTCGGGCCAAGCATGCAGAATATCTTTCGTTAAAGAAAGTGGCCGCAAAGTGGTATTGGAAGTATATGCGAAACCATTAAGCTCTCGGGCAGGAATGCCGGCGGCCCGGGAAAGTGCTATAAAAAGATCCGTAAATTCCATACAAACAGCCGAATCAGGATTATTTAAAGCTGTCAGCGCGCCCAGTCTTTCTATTGAATCCTCCAGCCGCCGGGAATCATATTTCAAATGATCTACTACAAATTGAAATACAAGTTTGGCTTTTTCTTCGCTGCTTTCGGGAGGATTATCACCTAAAATCTCCCGAATCCTAGTTGTTATCTGGGGATTATCCTTTTCCCAATATTTTTGAGACTGCGTATATCTCTTTCTTGAGGCCTCATCTAAAGAAGAGTTTCGCACTTTCGAGTTTGTATAGAGTTTTGCCGAACCAAAAACTGCTACATCCAACTTTTGGCCCCGGTTAATCCGGAACCATGCAAGATAATTGCCATCATTATCCATAGTTACATTAAGAGGTTTAGGATCTATTCTTTGATAGATAACATCCTGATAAGGTGTATCCGGCGGCAAGGCAATCTGAGTTAAAACCGGCATTAAATTATTATTCTCAAGGTGATAGATAAGATTAAAATCAAAAAGTTGATTTGTTCCGAAGTTAGCGGAAATTCCCTGGCTTTGCAGACTTTCCCTGTCAAAGGTTAAGAATATTTTTCCGGAAGAAGAAGTTTGACTTTTAGGAGTCGGGCTAATCAAAGAAGGTGTGCCAAAACTTTGAGGCACTGACAAAGTTAGGTTATATGATTCCAGGTTTGAGGAGGAGGAAACCCTGGGAACCCTAACCTCCCAAACTTTACCTAATTTCTCGGCAAAGTCTTTTGACTTAAAAGTAATGGTCCAAGGAAGGGTTTTTCCTAAACCGGCTACTTGCTGATTAAATCTAACTCCTATTGTAGTTAAACTATCTTTTTGTTCCTGACTCACTTCCAGTAGCCCACCCGGATCTGAGGCAACAATATCGGAGATTTTTGTTGCGCCGATAGATAATTTGAACTGGTTGGCAAAATATTCTGAAGTTAGATTCCTGAGGGTGATTTTTTCCGTAACTGTAGTTATTCCGGACTCATCCACGTCATAAAGAACATCATAGGATGTAGCAAATTCCCCTGCAGCAAAAACCCTAGATGGCAGAAAAATCGTAAAAAACAAAAGACCAATCAATATCTTCTGTATAAATCTCATTGTTATATTGTAGCAAATTTATTATTTTGTTATATTTAACTTTCATCTATCATGCAGATTAATTTTAAAAAGTATTTTCTCTATCTAATCCGTTGGCAACTGTCTACTCCGATTCTAGCCATAGCCTTAATCTGGCTTAACCCTTTTGGACAGTGGCCGGCTACGATTGTAGCTAACTTTATCGGTGGTTTAATCTTTTTTTGGGTTGATAAATTTATATTTACTTCTCGTATATTGGAAGCTCAATGGGAAGTTAAAGAAAATATCAGCTGTTTTGACTGCAACAAATTAACCAGGGGTTACAGGTTGGTCAAAACCGGAAATTATGATATGACCGCGGATAATAATCCAAAATTCCGCTGTGAAGACTGCTCCCAGAAAAAAACCAATAGGCTGCGAATACAAGGGATCGGTGTTTAGTGAAGGACAATTGGGATGATTTGCCCGATATCATCCACCCAAAAATCAGGCTTAGATTCTAAAAGCTTTTCTCCGTGAAAGCCATACAGGGCAGCAATGGTTTTTACCCCGGCTGCCTTTCCGGCTTTGATATCAGCCGGGCTGTCTCCGATAAACACTGACCTTTCAGGTTTAACCCTTAGGATTTCCAAGGCCTTAAAGATCGATTCAGGATCAGGCTTTGGTTTTTCAACATCAATTGGTGTCACAATAACTTTAAAATATTTATCAATTCCGGTAATTTTTAAATTCCTTATCAGTAACTCCCCGGTATGACTGGTTACGGCAGCAATAGCAACTCCGGCTTTTTTTAGTTCCCTGAGGGTTTTTAAGGAGTTTTCATAAGCTGTAACTGAATGTGAATTTTGAATTTGATATTGGTGATGGCATTCCATCAAGTAATCTACTTCCTTTAAATTGGTCAGGATACGATAACACTCTTTAAAAGGCAAACCTAAAACCGGGACTACTTCTTCCCAGGTAATTTTCCGCTTAAAGTGCAAAGCAAATGTATATTTGTATGCCTGGAAAATATATTCGCCGGTATCTAGAATTGTTCCATCAATGTCAAATAAGGCTGCATCAAATTTGCGCTTTTTCATATCATCTTGGCCAGGTATTGGCCGGTATATGAGCCTTTAGCTTTAGCCAGTTGGACAGGAGTGCCCTCTGCTACTACTTGCCCGCCTTTATCTCCGCCTTCCGGCCCCAAATCTATAATCCAGTCCGTATTCTTAATAACATCTAAATTATGCTCAATTATTACTACGGTATTTCCAAAGTTTACTAATTTTCGAAGTATGGTCAGCAGTCTTTCGATATCGGCAAAATGCAGCCCGGTGGTGGGTTCGTCAAGAATATACATAGTCTGCCCGGTGGAACGCTTGGACAGCTCAGAAGAAAGCTTGATCCTTTGGGCCTCGCCCCCGGATAAAGTTGGCGCCGGCTGGCCTAACCTAATATATCCTAACCCAACATCAAATAAAACCTGCAGTTTATTTTTAATCTGGGGAATATTTTCAAAAAACTTTAAGGATTCCTCTACCGTCATATCCAAAACCTCGGCAATATTTTTATCTTTAAAATGAATTTCCAGGGCTTCGCGATTATATCTTGCCCCGTTGCATGATTCACAAGTCACATAAACATCCGGCAAAAACTGCATTTCAATCTTCAAAGTTCCTTCCCCTTCACAAACTTCACACCTGCCGCCTTTAACATTGAAGGAGAACCTACCTGGACCATAACCCCTAATTTTAGCCTCAGGGGCACTTGCAAATAAATCCCTTATGAAAGTAAAAACTCCGGTATAAGTGGCAGGATTAGACCGGGGAGTTCTGCCGATTGGTGATTGGTCTACTAAAACTACTTTATCTATATATTCCGCTCCCTCCATCCCCTTATTTAATCCAGCTTTTTCTCTTGAGCGGTAAATCTTTTGTGCTAGTGCCTTGTATAAAATATCATGGATTAAAGTTGACTTTCCTGAACCGGAAACACCTGTTACCGCAACAAATTTGCCCAAGGGAAAAGAAATATTGATATTTTTTAAATTATGTTCAGCCGCTCCTAAAACTTTCAGATAACCCAGACTAACCGGCTCCCGTTGTAGCTCACTGTTTGCTTTTACCTTTTTCTTACCTGAAAGATACTGGCCTGTTAAAGAAACTGTACTTTTCTTCATCTGCTCCGGAGTGCCCATAAACACAACTTCACCGCCATGTTCACCTGCCCCCGGACCAATTTCTATTAGTAAGTCCGCTGCCTCCATAGTTTCAGCGTCATGTTCATTAACAATTACGGTATTACCTAAATTTCTTAGCTTTTTTAAGGTTTCAATCAGCCGGGAATTATCCCGCTGGTGAAGCCCTATAGACGGCTCATCTAAAACATACAACACTCCCGATAAACCGGAGCCGATCTGGGAAGCAAGCCTTATTCTCTGTGATTCTCCCCCAGCCAAGGTCATAGCAGCCCGATCCAAAGTCAGATAATCCAAACCAACATCAATTAAAAACTGTAATCGGGCTTTAATTTCTTTTAAAATCGGTGTGGCTATTTGGTTTTCCCTTTCAGAAAGCTTCAGACCTTTTGTCCATTCCAGTGTTTGAACTATAGATTGACCTGTCACCTCCGCAATATTAGATCCTTCTATAGTGATGGACAGTGCTTCATCCTTCAGCCGGGCACCCCTACATTTTGGACAGATTTCTTTAAACATATACTTTTCAATTTCAGCTTTGACAAAATCTGATTCAGTGCTGGCATACCTTTCCTTAAGATATGCAACTAACCCTTGAAAACTTGAGTAAAAATGAGTCCATCTGCCCTGTCTGTTTCTGCCTTCTACCTTAAACTCGTTGTCACCGCTTCCAAAAAGCAAAACTTTCCTGGCCTCAGGCACTAAATTTCCCAACCTGGTACTTACATCAAATCCGTACTCTTTTCCAACCGCTTCAATCAGCCTGGTAAACCAAGTATCGCTGGTGGCAAGTTTACTCCAGGGCAGAATTCCTCCTTCGGCAATTGAAAGAATCGGGTTTAAAATTGCTGTTTCATCAATTTCCAGCAGGGTTCCTAAGCCGGAACAGGTTGGGCAGGCCCCGTGAGGGGAATTGAAAGATAATAATCTGGGTTCAATTTCCGGTAGGGAAATATTATCCACCGGGCAAGCAAATCTTTCAGAATAAAGTTGATCTTTCATTTTCTTAGGATTCTGTGGGAATTCCAAAGAAGCATCTAAAACTTCCGATACAATTATAGATCCATCGCCTAATTTTAGCGCTGTCTCAATACTTTGGGATAATCTTGAGGTAAAAGATTGTTCATGAATACTTTTATTATCCAAAACTAATCGATCTACTACTACATCAATCGTGTGTTTATTGGTTTTAATTAGAACCAAATCTTCTGACAAATCCCTAACTTGCCCATCCACTCTAACTTTAGAGAATCCCTTTTTCCTGAAATCCTCAAAAAGCTGGGAATATTCCCCTTTCCTGTCTTTCACCACCGGAGCCAAAATCATTATCCTGATTCCTTTTTTGCTGACGACTGACGACTGTGGGCCCCCGAAGGGGAAGACGACTTTCTCAACGATTTGTTCTCCACTCATCTTTGAAATTTCCCGACCGCAGATATGGCAGTGAGGGTGGCCAACCCTGGCAAAAAGTAACCTTAAATAATCATATATTTCCGTAGTTGTGCCAACTGTGGAACGCGGATTGTGAGAGACCCCTTTTTGATCAATGGAAATAGCCGGAGAAAGCCCTTCAATTAAATCCACATCAGGTTTATCCATCACCCCTAAAAACTGCCTGGCATAGGAAGATAAGGATTCAACATACCGCCTTTGGCCTTCTGCATAAAGGGTATCAAAAGCAAGGGAAGATTTTCCCGAACCGGAAATGCCTGTTAAAACTACCAATTGATTCTTGGGAATTTCCAGATCAATATTCTTTAAATTATGTTCCCTGGCACCTTTTATAATTATTTTATTTGCAGAAAAGCTCTGCTTATCAATAGCCATATGTTTACTTCACTCTAATGTTTTGAGGATTATGAAGGTTCATAAGAACTAATTTATAATCTACCGAATCTGCAAATCGTTTAATCCGTCTGCCTTCCTCCACATCTGCAGTTAACACAATACTGTGCTCATCTAAAAGGCAGCAAATAATTTGTAGATTCAATAATTCTTCAGGATCAATATTTCCTCTTTCAGCCTTATCTATCTTATCTATCTCGTCTATTAAACTGGCTGCAATAACAGGAATTTTTCCCTGTATCTCAGGAACATGTCCTTCTAAAGCATGAAGCGCCAATTTAGAACAAAGAGCCTTCTTCAAATCAAATCCTACTTTCATATCATTTTGAGTACAGACAGGTATTAGATCAACATCGCTGTCTGGACGGGCAGCATGCGGATGCCATTCCGGCCGTGCCCTACTACCGAAAAGTACTACTCCTATAACCCGTGGGTCTCTCTGTTTAACCTCAGTTACAGTTTCCGTAAGTTCTGCTATTAGGACCTCTTTATTTATTGTTGGCATAGACGAAGTTTTCCCGAAATTAAGCATCTATTGTAACTCAATTTGCAAGATTTGAAAAGGGGTATAAACAGGAAATAATACAATAGATATCCAAGTTAGTAACGGTGAATACGACCCGAGGCAACCCTAACCACCCGTGGATTATATTGATCACTTTGACGACCAACATTTCCTACGAATCTGCTTTGTGTTTCTCTAACTGTATCTCTACTACCAACAATTTCTCCGCACTCTATCCCACTAAAGGTCCGTGAACATAAGATTCCGCTTCTCAAAATAATTTCTCTCGAACCGTTCATATTAAAGATTGAAACATATTCTGCACCAATTTTCAATAGGTACTCAATTCCTTAATCTGATCACGGAGTTTGGCCGCCCTAAAAGGGCGAGCCTCGCCTTCAATTACTCAGTTCCTTTATTTGGTCTCTAAGACGGGCAGCTTCTTCAAAGTCCCACAGCTCTGCTGCTTGTTTCATTTGGGCCTCCAGGTTTTTAACCATCTTTTCCCGCTCGGAAGCAGGAATATCCTCAATTCTCAAATCTTTCTTGCCTAAAACCTCTTCCAGCTCCTCTACTTTTTCAATCAATCTTTCCCTGAGGGCTTTCTCAATACTTCTGGGGGTAATATTATGCTTTTTATTATAATCAGCCTGATATTTTCTTCTTCTGTCCACCTCATCAATGGCTGCTTTCATCGAACGTGTCATATTGTCCGCATACATAATAACCTGACCCTTAATATGTCTGGCAGCCCTTCCCATGGTTTGAACCAGGGAAGTTCGCGAACGCAAAAACCCCTCCTTATCAGCATCCAAAATTGCCACTAATGACACTTCCGGTAAATCCAGACCCTCCCGAAGAAGATTAATTCCCACGATTACGTCATATTCCCCCATCCTCAAGGACTGCAGGATATCACTCCGCTCCAAAGTTTTAACATCAGAATGCAGATAATGCACCTTGATCCCCTTGTCATGCAGATACTCGGCCAGATCTTCTGCCATTCTTTTGGTTAAGGTTGTCACTAAAACACGTTCATGGTTGACCACCCGTTGTTTAATTTCCTTCATCAGATCCTCAATTTGTCCCTTAATCGGCCGAACGGAAATCACCGGATCCAAAATACCAGTGGGTCTAATTAACTGCTCAGCTATCCCATCTTTCCCCGCTAAACTAATCTCGTATTCATCAGGAGTAGCAGAAGTATAGATAGCCTGGTTTACATTCCTCATAAACTCATCAAACCGCAGCGGGCGGTTATCCAAAGCTGACGGCAACCTGAATCCGAAATCTATTAAAGTTTCTTTTCGGGAGCGGTCCCCGTTATACATACCCCGAATTTGCGGGATAGTAATGTGTGACTCATCAATGATTACCAGATAATCTTTTGGGAAGTAGTTGAGCAGGGAATAAGGCGGCTCTCCGGGCTCTCTACCGTCAAAATAACGGGAGTAATTCTCAATTCCGTTACAATAGCCGAACTGACGGATCATCTCCAAATCATAATTAGTCCGCTGCTCCAATCTTTGAGCTTCTACCAATTTACCGGCAGACCTTAACTCTTTTAACCTGGATGCCAAATCAGATTCTATCTGCTTCATTCCCGGAACCACTCTTTGTTCCGGGGTAATATAGTGCTTAGCCGGATAAATTACCTGTGATCCCAACATATCTTCAGTATTACCTGTCACAACCTCTAATTTACCAACTTTTTCCAAGGTATCACCTAAAAACTGCAGTCGAAATCCAGAGTCCATATAGGATGGAAAAATATCAATCGTATCCCCGCGTACCCGGTAAGTTCCCCTCTTAAAATCTATGTCATTTCGCTCGTAATACATTTTCTGCAGGATTTTCATAATCTGCTGCATTCCTGCCTTCATGCCCCGGCCAAATTCCAAAATCGCCTGACCGTATTCAACGGGAGAACCTAAGTTGTAAATACAGGAAACTGAGGCCACCACCACCACATCACGCCTTGTTAAAAGAGAAGCCGTGGTTGCCAACCGGAGTTTTTCAATTTCTTCATTGATGGAGGCATCTTTTTCTATGTAGGTGTCAGACTGCGGGATATAAGCTTCAGGTTGATAATAGTCATAGTAGGACACAAAATATTCCACGGCATTTTTGGGGAAAATAGAACGAAATTCCTGGGCCAACTGCCCGGCCAGAGTTTTATTGTGGGAGATAATCAGGGTTGGCCGCTGCACAGCCTGGATAACATTAGCCATGCTGAAAGTCTTACCGCTGCCTGTAACTCCCAGTAAAACCTGGTGTTCTAATCCTTGCCTGAGGCCTGCCACAAGCTTGTCAACAGCTTGTGGTTGGTCTCCGGTAGGTTTAAAATCAGAAACAATCTTGAATTTTGCCATAAGCAAAGCTTGCCTTTTGCTTCGCAAAAGGTGACGCTACATTTTACCACGAAAAATACCCGAAGGGAATACTAGGGAATTTAGAAATTTTATGGGGACAACAGGTCTAAAATCCTGGACAAAAGCGACTGCCTCTCCTCTATGAATGCTCCTGTTTGAGCCGAAACAATCCCTGTCAAATCTGTGGTGACAGGTATAAATCCGAGCAATTTTAAGTGTTTTTTAGCAGGAATTTTATAAACAACTTGTGCATTTTCTTCGTCCAGGGAAATCTGATCTTCCAGGATAGTTATATCAGCGGATTCAGAGGCAATCGGCTCCCCTTCCGGAGTAGCTGATGGTGTGGCAGAAGCGGAGGGTGTACCCACAGGCGTTGCTGAAGGAGTACCCACCGGAGTGGCAGAAACCGTAGCCTGGAAGAACTTAGGTCCTAATCCTTTTTTAAGATGAGCCCGTAACATATTCTGTACTGCCTTTGCAGGTAAAACAGTCAATACACGCTCCACTCCATTTTTAGTCATAATCAACTCATTCGTAGACGTATCAATCCTTAGGGGAAACTTAGAAATGGACCGCAGTTCGGCAATCCCTGCACCCTCGTCATCACCGTCCTCAACCTCATCTTCGTCTTCATCAGCCGATTCAGAAGACTCATCTTCCGGCTCCTCATCTTCAACCTTTGCTTCTACTTTTGAATTTATTTTGGTTTCTTTTTGCTCAACATTTTTATTTGTGTTGGCCCGGGGAGAATCTGTTTTAGTTTTTTCTTCAAAAGTTTTTGGTTGCTGCTCAGACTTAGCCACCTCTGGGGAACCTGGCTTATTCTCACCTGAGGGTCCCTTATTTTCAGAAGATCCGCGTCCGGCATTGCTGTTTTCATTTTTGGCAATTACTCCCTGCACCGCCGAATCATCAAATTTAGTTGATGTTTGTATGTTACCGGCAGCAAATATGGAAACAGCAACTAAAATAATCAACGGAAGAGCTAAATGAACAACACCTTCTTGATTCAGAAGCAGACTTTTATCACGGAATATTCGGGGCATTAGTCTATTATGTATACAGCTTGATAACATTGTCAAGTAAAATTACTTACAAATTCCTTACCCTACTTTCACTATGAATTCATCTGAAAACAGTATCCTTTAAGGATATGGCTGATAAGAGTGAAGTATCAGTATTGCCTCAATATTTAAACCAGGCTCAATTGAGCTTTATTACCCAAAGAACTCCCCGGGCACATATTAAAACCAGACCCGGACCCGGAGGGATTCCTTTAAGCTATGTTGAGATAGGCTACGTTATTAACATGTTGAACCAGGTTTTTGGCTGGGATTGGGATTTTAGAATTTTGGATCAGCAGATAGGTAAAAAACAGGTTTGGGTTCGGGGAGAACTCTCAGTCCGGGCAAGAGGACACACTATTGTTAAAGGTCAATTCGGCGGGGCAGACATTAAATTCAACCGGACAAGCGGGGAACCCATTTCCGTTGCTGATGACTTAAAAGCTGCAGCTTCGGATTGTTTAAAGAAATGTGCTTCCATGTTGGGAATAGCCGGAGATGTTTATTGGAAGGAACTGGAACTCCAGGCTCCTGAAAGTGAAGAAAAAGAGCGATTTTCGGCATATTCACACAAGATCCGCTAGGAAGAATATAAATTATGGTGCCAAAGCGCGGGAAACATTAATCCTACCCTTACCCAAATATCCCCGCGAGTACAACCTGCCACTGATGAAATCAGCAGTTGTTTCAATCCTATTTCTGATTTGAGTAGCGGACCAACCAGGATTCTGTGAATAAAGAAGCCCTGCCAAACCTGCCACATGCGGAGTTGCCATACTGGTACCACTTCCCAAGTAATACCCATCTGCAATCCCATCTTTAGTATCTTTTGACAACGGAATCGTGCTGAGGATGCTAACCCCCGGAGCCCCGATATCAACCCAGGTTCCGTAACTGGAAAAAGAGGCTTTGCCGTCCTGCTGGTCTGAGGCCCAAACAGCCATCGCATTAGTGTATGCTCCGGGATAAGTTTTGGAAGAATTATTGCTGTTGCCGGCTGCTGCTACTACCACAGCTCCTTTATTCCAGGCATAATTGATCGCATTTTCCAAAGTTGCGGATTTTAAATTTCCCCCCAAACTTAAATTAATCACTTTTGCGCCGTGATCCGCAGCATATGTGATACCGGATGCTATCCAGGAATAATAACCGCTGCCGCTCTGGTTTAGCACCTTAACCGGCAAAATCTTGGCAGTGTTTATTGAAACTCCCCCGATACCGGTACTATTGTTAGTAGCTGCTGCTGCAATGCCGGCTACGTGAGTTCCGTGCAGGTTATCATCCATGGCATCATTATCATTATTAACAAAATCCCAATCCTCTCCTGTATCAACCCTGCCTGCTAAATCAGGATGGGTATAATCCACTCCCGTATCAATCACGGCAATTTTCGCTGAAGGTGTAGCTGGGTTAAATGCGCTCGAGGTAGCATCCAATTTGTCCCAGGAAATTTTTGGCAGCGCCCATTGGTTGGAATACAGCGTGTCATCGCTTAAAGCCGTGGCAACCCCGTCAATCTCCACATAATCTATTCTTTCACCGATCAAACTTTTAATGGCCTGTGCCGTATTTTTTACCTCTAAAACAAACGTGTCGATTCCGGAAATCTCCGAGACTTCCCTGGCACCCAGTTTGGCTAAAATAGCAGCTTTATCAGGCTTGGAGGAAAACTTCACCAGGATTCTTTTTGAGGTATCCGGAGCTTGAGGGGGCTGCGGTATATCCAAAGACAACGCAGATGCATTAGTAATAGGAAGAAAGAAAATTACCAGTAAAACAGGGACTAAAACGAATTTGAAAACCCGAAGTATCATCAATTTAAGAATACTCTAGAATCATAAACCCTGTCAATGGTATAATTGTGTTTACGCCGATTATTAACCAACCAGAAAACGGGCACGCTCCGAGTATATAGGGAAAACACTGCTCCTGATTTGTCTAAGCCGACCCGGTTGCTCTAAGATCGATTTCAATCCAACCGGTAAACTTTTCCTTCCTTCATCAAAGAAAATCAAAAGCGTTTTGTCCCGAGAGGCACAGGAAGAGAGAAAAAGTTGTTGCTCTCTCGTCAGTCTTTCAACGTCCTTCCCTTTCGTACCAATTTCCGGAAACATACCACGAAAGGGCGTACCGCTGATGGCCATATTATAACGGTCACACCATTGGCGTATATCAAATTCGCCCTCACAGAGTATATCCTCAATATTAACTACGGAAATTCCAAATACCACTGCCGCATGATGACGATTAAGAGCATCTCTGGTTTCCGGATCTATGCTGCTAAGTGATTCTGAATCAAAACGCATGGCAACTTCGGAGTGACTAAATCTTCTGGTTAGCTCCCGCATACCCTCCCCTCCTGCTTGAGCTATATCCAGGGCCAAAAGGCCAATCAAGGATCTGCATGAATGTCCATCCCTTGCTTTTTTGTCTTCCATGATTCCCCTAAGTTCGGCAGAAGCAGGGTGGGTTTGGCAGAACTTTTCCAGACTCATAATCTGCCAATTATACCACTAAAAAAACAACCCACCGACACAAACCATTACCATATCCTTACCTAATTCTGCCTACTCCATTATCTTTCTGCATTATGCTAAATATATGTTAACTTTAATAGTTATTGTCTTATTCGGGTTAGGCTTTGCCTTTCTGGCTACACAAAACACAGCGAACGCAACATTTAATGTTTTAGGCTACACTTGGACGCTGCCAATGTACTTGATAGCCTTCGGCGCATTGTTAATTGGGTTTTTCATCTCCTGGATAGTCAGCAGCATCAGTGCGCTGGGCACTTGGTTCAATCTTCACGGCAAAGACAGCAAAATCCGTGAAAGCCAACATACTGTGGAGCAACTTGAAGGCAAAATCAGGGAATTGGAACTGGAAAATGCTAAACTAGAGGGCCGCGATAAAACTCCGCATTTTCTCGACCGCTTCAAGAGAAAACCTGCTTATTAATTCCTTTGAGGTTGACAAAACTTTCAACAATGTGTTAAATTTTTAATAATGTCTAATTTAACTGATGATTTAAAAAATGCCCTTTCATCTGTTGTTTCCGGTGCAGGTGATGTTGCCTCAACTGTACAAAGTGTAGCCCGGAAAAATGTTGTTAATCTCCTACAGGGAGCAGGAGATGTAGCTACTGCAGGGCTTCAGACAATTGACCAGGTTGTAAGCGAAGGTTTGGAAACTATAACCGGAACAGGGGCTTCTTTAACTGACGGAGCTGCGGGTTTAGTAAGGGGTGTAGTTGACGGGGCAAAAGATACCGGAGTCAGTGCCACAGAAGCAGCAGAGGCAGCAGCTTCACAAGCTGTCAAAACCGCCTCCAAAGTGGGCAGCGACGTTGGTGCAGTAGCCATATCTTCTGTTGAGGGAGCAATCCAGGCAGCAGGTGATATTGGTGAGGATTCAGGAGCACTGGCAAAAAGCGCTGCAATGGGAACTCTTAAGGCAGCAGATGAGATCGGATCAGAAACAGGCGGGATTATCAGAAAAGCTCTCCTTAATGCAGCAGCCCTACCACATGATATTATTGATGCACTCATAACCGGCAAGACCGAGTAGTATTATTGGTTCGTGAACAATTCAGGCATGAAATTAATTGTTATAATCGTACTTCTTATAATTGCTTTTTGGGCAGGTTATTTTTTCCGGTCGCAAAGTTGTATATCTTCCAATACCACTGCAATAGCAACACCTACGCCTATCCAAGCAGCAGCCAATCAACAGCCGCAATCTCCAACCCCCAGCGCCACAGCTCAACCTGAAACAGAGTTGGTGTTTAGCAATTATAATTCCGCCGGGGTCGCAAACAACCCTTCAGGTCCAACTGTCTTTACTTTAACCGGCGCCCGGAAGATTTACCTAATCCAGGATTATCATTGGAACAGCGCTAAAGGAAAAACACCCGGAACAATCTCCTTAAAATCAGAAAACGGCAAAATTTATGGCCCCTGGCAAGCTCAAGGAGCCCCGGGTCAGGGCGGTGTCCCCAACGCCTACTGGACTGTATATCCTGACACAGAGATTCCGGCAGGAACGTATACAATTGTTGATTCTGACCCGGCAAGCTGGGCACAAAATTCCGGCTCCAAAGGAATCGGCATGAGCCAGGTTTACGCCGTTAAATAACTCCGAAGCCTGCATTTAAGGTTTTTGGGATCAATAATAAACTTATAGTTTACATATTTATCAATATAGGATATAATGCAGGGATGGCTATTCCTGAATTAGCTATGGCGCAAAACTTACCGGAATCTTTGTCTCAGACCAGTCGGCTTCTGAGGATGCAGGATGAAACAACGAGCAGCTTATTTTCAGCTTTTTTTCAAACACCTCAGTCAAAAGATATTTTAGCAGCAACAACCGCATGCATGGAATTTGTCCCGCAGGAAAATACTTACAGCTTAGGGAATTATTTAGCCGGAAGAATTTTTGAAGAATTATCGACAATTTACTTACAACGTTTAGCCGGACCCCAGTTTAGATTTTTGACATCCGATGAGTTTGTTAAACTTTACCGGGAGCTTAATCCCAACGCAAAAATCAACAGTATCTGTTGGGGAATCTCACATGGGATTATCGGAAGAACTTTCCCGGATATCATAAAGCTTCGCAATGCCGGCAAAACCTGGCAAGCAACCGAAATGTATGAATGCAAACTGCAATTACCGGATTTCTGCTCTCCGCAACTACAAATCTATAAAAGACCCGCGTGGTTACTGAGTACATTGCTGCATATTAGTGATAAATACCCTCAAACAAGCCAAAGGGTGGGGCAGACATTAAACTCCGTGTTTCCTGATCTGGAAAACAAACCACTTGAGATAAGCCCGAAATTGAAATTTAAGTTGATTGTGCCCAACAACACCCCTGTCAATGGCAAATATAATCCAATCTTCACACCCATTAACAGCCTCTCTTTCAGCCATATGATTAATACCATAATGAGAGACTGTAGAGCATCCATGCATCCGGTTGCACCTCGTCCAATTAACTCAAGTTAAACAATAAAACAACCCACAGACCTGAAAATCTAAAGAGGTTTTGCTATAATCACTAATCTTTTCTCATCATTTTCTCCTATACAAGTGTAGAGGGTCAAAATCTCTTCGCCTGTTGGGGCCACCGCGCTTATTTGATCAGGGGTTACTTCTTTGATTTGAGTGATCTGATATCTATATTTTCCATTTTTTGTTGAAACTGAGATCTCGTTGCCAACCTGGGCAAATTTGAGATTACCGAATAAATTCCATTTTGCATGGGCAAAAATAACCACATTTGAACCTTCTCCAGGGTTAGCGCTTCCCACTCCGTGAGACGCAACCGTATCAAAATTCTGCCAAAAACCATTCTCCGCTGTAGCCTCAGCTACCGGCAAATCAATACCTAAAGCAGGAATAGCAATATTGGAAGGGCTACTGAGTACCTCAATCGGGCTCAAAAGACTGTTAGGATCAATCTGGATTTTAACGCCCGTGAGGCTTAAATCAACAGAAGCATTTACTCCTTCATCCTGCGAGCCGGTAAAAGATAAACCTAAAACCTCCGGCCTGGTAGACGCGCCCAAAACCTGTCCCTGTAAAACAGCCACTGCATTGCCGCTGCAGTCATGGCTTGCGCAACCTAAGCCGTCTGACCTTCCGTCTCCGCCATCACCGCCTCCATTTGAAGAGCCCCCCGTTCCACCGCGGGGAGTTTCAGTCGGGTTTGGTGTAGGAGAGGGTGTAGGAGTAGGAGTAGGAACAGGTGTGGGTGTGGGGCTGGGGCTGGGAGTTGGTGTCGGTACATGAGAGGGTGAAGGATTCGGAGTTGGCGATGGAGTCGGGGTTACCGTAGGCGTGGGACTGGGAATTGGAGTATGGGTTGGTGTAGGAGAGGGTGACGGTGTAAGTGATGGAGTGGGCTTGGGAGTATGAGATGGATATGGAGTCATGGTTGGACTAGGGCTTGGACTGGGGCAAGCATACTTACAATAATCTCCTGTGGCCCAAATGTCTGAGGAAGAACTTATTAGGCCATAGCAAATAACTAAAAAAGTCAGTGCCAATAATTTATTAAAGATAAATTTCATTGAATATCTAAACTTAGACCTTTACATTGTGATTTTACTTTTTATATCCAATAATTAGATAAAAATAAGGTAAGAAGTAAGTCAGAATAAATAAAAAACAACCCACCGAGACGGACCCGGTGGGTTGTTTAATTTAAGACAATATTGAAAAATTAGTTATCTTTTCTATTGCCTTCTGCGTTTTCGTTACTCTGAACGTAACTCACACAATCTCCCTGATTCTTGAATTCAGGATTATTGAACGTTTCCCAACCTCCGTTTTTACATTCGTTTTTATCTGCTGGTGGGCCAATAAATGGCTCATCCACGATAAAGGTACGAGTTTCCCGGACATTATTCTGTCCTGGATCATCTGTAGGATTAAACACAAAACAGTAAGAATCACCGTACACTAATCCTGTTGTGTCTATTGAAGCTGAAAACGAACTACCATCCCAAGTAGACGGATCTGAGTGTCCGTCAACATTCCCAAATTCCGTATTGGTAGCAGCTGCACATGTTCCATGTCTGACAGCCCATTGGACTGCATCATCATTAACTGCATCACCATCATCATAAGTAGCGGTTAGATTCACAATTCCGCTCACATGATCACCATTAGCTGCCGGATTTGTGATTAGCCCGGAAGTAGGATATTGACTACTTAAAAGACTAAGATTGTCGATTAAGTAACCATTCCCTGCTGTTCCTGGAGCTGCTCCGCCACCGGTTCTAAATATAGCTGATTTAACTATTCGAGGACTCTGTTCGGCTGATGCCTCAGAGTCATACCTATAATAGTTTTCCCAGCTAGTCCCTGTATGTACTAGTGTTCCATCGATGTAAACTTTAACCACATCGTTGGATGGACCATCCACAACATCCATAACAAGTTTTATGGTATGCGGAGTCCTGCTATATGTACCAAGATCAGTTAAAACAAAGCTCGCTGGGTTTGAAGTTCCTTGTACGTCATAGAAAATTATATCTATTCCTCCAGCTACATCATCAAATCCAACATAACTCATCCTGGAACCATCCCCTCTATCAGGGGAAACAGACATGAACAGCCCTGGCTGTTGTGCGCCTGGTACTGCTGAAGCGATATCAAACTGCATTTCGAAATGAGTTTGTTTTGTTCCTGCAGAAAACGTTCCTGCTGTTGCATCTGCTTCTCCCACTGAGTTTATTAATGGCTTTGTAAAAGTCATATCTCCAAAACAACCACTTGTTACGGCGTTTGAGATCCGTAGACTTTGCAAACCAAATCCAGTTGTACTTAGACTGTTATCAACTTCGTGATCATAAACAGCACATCCTGATCCGGCTGCTCCCAAACTGCTCCAGCCATCTTGGCCATTAATTACTCCAAGAGTATAAGGCGGATTCTCGAAATCAACCGAAACTGAATCTGCTAAAGCTGGGATTGCTGTACTTACCATAAGGATGGCACTTGCAGAAAACCCAACTAAAAATTTCTTTATATTCATTATTTTCACCCCCTTTCATTTAAAAATTTAGAAGAATTCAGATTTAATTTTTGTAAAGAAGTTATCATCGCTATTTTGGGGACGTAACCAGGTTATAGTATTTCCTATACCTCTGTCAAGATACAACCTCTCTACATTAAATCAAGTATAAAGATCCTCCAATTTACTATATCGGGTACTTTTAAGTAACAATAGAAGGATTGAGTACAAATTTGACAAACTATGGGTTTTTATGTTAAACTATGGGCTTCTAGCAATATACTATTATGCAAACTTTAGAAAACCGCGAAATAGCACATTATCATCTAACTGACAATTACATGCCTGAATCTATTCAAAGGATACTTCCTATTGAGGTAGCCAATAAATTAAACCCTGATGAACAAAGGGCTTATGTTCTAAGAGTCATGGGATTAGACTTTCCTCAAATAGGTTGGTTTTTAGGTCGGGATCCGGAAGAAACAGCTGATATAAAAGCCAAAATTGAAAATATATTTACTGATAATGAACAAGCAGTTGTAGCGTTATCTTTCAGAAGTCTTTTAGATTCAATAAGTCCCGTACGAATCGGGGGCAAATCCGTAGACTTTACAAACAGGGAAAAAGAAGTATTCAGCTTATTCGCTGCAGGTTTTAATAGTTTTGAAATAGGAGACAGACTTTATATCAGCCCCAAAACAGCAGCTAATCATAGATGTTCAGTCCTTGAAAGTTTAGGCGCAAAAAATAAAGTGGAAGCTATTTTTTTGGTTTTTTCAACTGTCCCTCCTGATGAAAGGGAAAGATTTTTTCCTTTATTGAAAAAACTTACGTTGCCAGAAAAATTATCAAGCCGAGAAGAACAAATTCTTTTTTACATTACGCGAGGTAAGACAAGTGCTGAGATAGGTAATCAATTAAATATTTCGCAGAAAACAGCTGATAATCACAGATCTCGAATTTTAGGAAAAATCGGAAGAGGCAGCTTGCCTCTAACAACTACAATAACACTGGCACAAAACTTCGTTTCGACTCAAGGTTAATCTTTTGAGAGTTTTCCCACAATCAGTAAACGCTTGTATGTGGTTCCTGCCGGCCAACAAGTCATTAAAGTTACAGTTTTATCCGATTCAGACCCTTTTAAATATTTTATATCCGTAGCATTAACAATCTTTTTTTCAGTTACAATATATTTAAATTTTGAATTTAAATAATAAAGGTCTATTTCATCTCCTGCTGTTAATTTATCCAAAAGATAAAAGATGGAATTGTAGCGGTTAGCCTCTAAAAAATTAACAGAAGAGTGGGAAAATAAAAAAACATTACCTGCCTCCCCCGGCAAAGCTGTGCCTTTAGCATGCGCCACACCGCGGGTCAGGGCTAATTGGTAATCTTTTGCGCTGAAAGGATCCACATTAGATACAATCCCGGCATTGGCGGAAATCTTTGGAACAACTATCCCAAAATCCCTATCAAGCGGGGTTAACTCTTTTACTCCTAACTGCCCCTGGCTTATTTGATACCCGACCTCAACTTGAATCACCGAATAAAAAATGTATATAAAAATAATGATGGCTAGAACAATACTGATAGAACCAAAAGCTATCAGGACAGATGATGCTTGTTTCATGAAACTTTACTTGCGGTTGCGGGACCGTCTATAGAGGAAATATACCACCAATGCTCCCAGGAGGATATAGACCAAATTTCTTAAAGTTAAAAGTTTGCTGAAGAATCCGGGTTGGGACTCCGGGGAAGGTGAAGCTTGTACCTCGGCACCGGGAGTGGCCTCCTCACCCAAAACTTCTTCTTCACCACCGGTTTCTGCACCCAGGATAGAACCCTCTGTAACTTGAGAACCACTGACAGGTATTGCCCCTTGGCCGGAAGTTGTGGTGGTTGTGGAAGTAGTGGTAGTTGTGCCGCTTGTTACCACTGTTGTAAAGCTGTCACTAACTGTCCCTGAACCATTGCCGGAGGTGCTAAAAGCCCTCAGGGCAAAATAATATGTTTTGTTGCAATCAGGCACTGAGTTGGTATATTCACCTTCTGTATTTGAACCAATTGTAATGGTTACTATTTCTGTACCGGCATCAGCTGTAAAACTGGTCTGGTCTGAGCGGTAAATTACCACTTTGGAAGTTTTTCCTCCGTCATCAGCGGTTTTGAATTTAATTTTATAATCACAGGAAGAAATTTTCTCTTTGCTGTAATTGCCTGGAGTGCCCGGTGTATCATTGTTAAAGTTTACTGTAACTGTAGAACTGTCAATACTGTCTGAACCGGCAGTAGCCGTAACATAGAAATTATAAACTCCTACTGCAGATAAAATTGACGAGGTGACACTGCAGTTATCGGTATTGCCCCCGGCAGTTAAGTTAATATCAGAACCGAATTGGGAAAAGGATGAATCTGAAGGCCCTTTTTTGAAGCATTTTACCGTTACAGGTCGGTTTGAGATATCCAAAGCCACAAAATTAATATCAAAACTATTTAAGTTACTGGGGCTTTTGGGCTGTTCAATTTGGACAGATAAATTTGCAGCACTGACAGTGCCTACTAAAAACAGGTACATTCCAAAAATTGTAGCTAGTTTTAGTAAATACTTAGTCATATTTTCTCCTCATTTTCATACCATAAGCTAAGGATGCTGTTCCGCTGACAAACAAAAGCGCTCCCAAAATCAACCAGATTGTTTTAATCCCGGTTTCCGGCAAAGCAATAGAGGCTCCCAAAACTTCGCCTTCCCTTTTCTCTATATTTTCCACATTAACTCCGCTACTGACACCCTGGCCTTTAACTACATTTACTTTAGTCCCTACAAAATTGGTATCCACAAACCCTTGTGGCTGGGCCAAAGCCAAAACAGTACTACCTCCGGCAGCTTCCCCTTTTGCCCAGGCCAAATCTTTATAAAGTCCGGATTGCTGGGAACCGTCAATGTCGGCTGTATAAGTTAGGGTCAAAGTTTCTCCCTCAGCCATATTTCCCAAAGTCCAAGTACCCGGAGAGTTGTAAGTAGGAGCTGTCAGTTCGCTTGTGATGTCCCCGCTTACTCCTCTTTCAGTGTTGCTTGAAACCACTTTCCATGAACCTCCCCTGAATACGAATCCCTTGGGTAGAAGATCAGTTACGGAAACATCCAAAGCTGCGCTTTGGGTAGCCTCAACAGTCAGAGTGTATAGAACATTTCCACCCGGAGCCAAATCCAGGCCGGTTTTATCATTAGATTTAGTTATGGTCAGGATAGGATCGCGCAGCTGATTAGTAAATGTACAACTAATTCGGGAATCCTGAGACACACTGATTGATATTGAATTACTGGTTCCTTCTTGCTCATCTGAACAAGACCAGGACAACAATCCATAACCGGCTTGTTCGTTTTCAGAGATGGTGTAATCTCCGCTGGGTAATGTTTTAGATCCTCCGGTTGGAATATCCTGGTCACCACCTGCAATATCATAAGTCCAACCTTGAGCGTTTCTAACATCTCCCTCATCTTCAGTGTCCCCATCCCCATTGTTATCAATATTTTTAACTATAGTAACTTCACCTGTATCCCGTGTATTGGTAAATGTACAAACCAAATCCTGGCCCGGTTCAACCGAAACTTCAATGCTTTCTGAAGAATCATATTCTTGCTCGTTACACAAAACAGAAGTTACTTGATAATCGGGTTTTTGGTCTTCTGAAATGGTATAGGAACCTGCTACAACCTGCTGGCTATTATCACCTGTAGCATAATCTCCCTGTCCGTCTATATCCCAAGTCCAATCAGTGGCATTGGTTTCATCTATTTCACCATCTCCATTGTTATCAACATTCTTGTGAACCGTAATTGTGCTTTGCCCCTGGTTGCCAAAATCGATATCTTCCACATGCTCATCTGAAGAAACAATTACAGAGTGACAGTTGTTAAGCTCCGGATCATTGGGGAAAGTTTGGCTCCAGCCACTTTGCGATTCCTCACAAATCCGGTAGGTACCGGCATTCAAATCGCTAAAAGTATACTCTCCATCTTCATCAGTCAGTTCAAATTCCTCACCCTCGTCCAGCACCCCGTTATTATTTAAATCAAGAAAAATAGTCCATTCTGCCAAGCCAAGTTCACAAAGCTCCTCCGAATCATACTCGCAATCCTGCTCTCTATTGCCGTCTTTGTCATTCCACTTAGTTCCGCTGATTGAACCCGGCTGGTCGTCATTGGTAATAATACAGGTTTTACTCTCGCCGTTTTCGATTGTTCCGGAACAATCCTCGCCTAAAGTTTTCTCATACCCAGAGACTTCATCTTCATCAACAGAATAGGAACCGGCTCCCAAAATCACGACCGTCCCGTCCTCAGAACCCGGGAAAGATGAAGGGTCAGGCTGGTTACCTGTCACATTAAGAGTAAAGTTAATGGCATCCAGGGTCCCGCCGTTATCATTTACGACATGCTTTTTCACCACCAACATGGCTGCAGCATCATCATTTGTAATAGTACAAGTTTTTGTCTCCCCTGGCAGAAGAGTCACATTTCCATTCTCGTCGCAGTCCTGACCCCAAGCAGATGGTGTATAGCCTGCAAGCGTACTTTCGTTAACTGTGTGGGACCCAGCATCAACTTCGTTGTCACCCCAGAACGCTTCTTGCTCGTCAATTGAAACATCGAAATCATCCTGGGTGGCGGTGCCGCCGTTATCGTTTGGTAGATTCTTAACCAGAATGAGATGAGCCGGTTGGTCATCATTGGTAATCTCACAAGTCTTGTTATCGCCAGGTAATAAGCTGATATCACCATCCTCGTCACAATCACCACTCCACGCTGAAGGTTCATAACCGGGTAGGGTATCTTCACTAACAGTCAGATCACCGGCGTCAACTGTATTTTGTCCCCAGACTGCAGACTCGTCGTCTATATAAACATTAAAGTCATCTTCCGTAGCTGTCCCCCCATTATTGTTAGGAATATTTTTTATCAAAGTCAGGGTTGGTTCCACATCATCATTTGTAATAGTACAAATCTTGTTGTCTCCGGGGTTAAGAGTAATTGTCCCATCAACATCACAGTCTGTACCCCAAGCAGAAGGCGCATAGCCAATCAGGGTATCTTCACTTACAGTATATTGACCTGCGCTGAGGGTGTGTTGGCTCCAACTTGAGAGTTGCCCGTTAATATAGACTTTAAAATCATCCTCAGTAGCCGTTCCGCCATCATCATTGGGTAAATATTTAATTAAAGTCAAAGATGGCGCAATATCGTCATTGGTGATTGTACAAGTCTTGGTCTGACCTAAAACAATGGTGCCGGAGCAGTCACTGGAAAGAGTTTTTGCATAACCATCATGCGCACCTTCATCAACACTGTATGAACCAACTGAGGTCAAAATATTATCGACACCTGGAGATTCAACACCAGAAGCTGTCGGGGTTGCAGTAGTCACGCCGCTGATCGTTGTAGTAAAGTCACCCGCTGCCTGACTACCACCATTGTTGTTGATTACATGCTTGATAACAATAAGGTGAGCTGCTTTGTCATTATTGGTTACTGTACAGGTTTTGGTTTCACCGAGAGTAATTGTGCCGGTACAATCCGTAGAATAAGTCGTATCATAGTCAGCATCAGTGTTTTCGGTAACGCTGTACCTACCTACAGAAGTCAGTGTTTTATCTACACCGGGGGAAACAGTACCTGTCCAGTTTTGACCACCTGAAATTGTAACACCGGTAACACTACCCGAGAAATCTCCTGCTGCTTTAGTCCCACCATTATCATTAGTTACCTGTTTGATAATAATCAGATGAGCTGCTTGGTCATCATTTGTGATTGTACAAGTAGCCGAACCTCCGTTTGGAATAACTACATTACTGCAGTTATCATAAGAAGTTGCGTAACCGGTGACTGTCGGTTCAACTATATTGTAAGTTCCGGCAGTTACAATTAAGTTATTTTGGCCGTCTGACTCAAACGGTTGAGCTTGACCGCCATTCACTTCAAAAGAAAAATCTTCAGGATCCAAAGATCCACCATTATCATTGACCACAACTTTTTTAACAATTAAAGTAGCTGCTTGGTCATCATTAGTTATGGTGCATGATTTAACATCGCCAACAGCTAAAGTTATATTGCCATTTGAAGCACAATCACCTGAAATTGTTGAACTATAACCACTTTGATTGACTTCTGAAACAGTATATGACCCTGCATTAAATCCATTTTGCACTCCACTGGTTACTGATGTCGTATTAACAAATAACGGAAAATCTGAAACTACCTTTGCCCCGCCATTGTCATTAACCACTACTTTGGTAACTGTCAGTTTTGGCTGAATGTCATCATTGGTGATGGTGCAGGTCTTCTCAACACCCGTCTCAACTATTATGTTGCCGCTGCTATCGCAATCACCGGAAAACCCAGTTTGATTATAGCCAGTTGGAGGGGTATTTTCGCTGACAGTATATGAACCTGTATTCAATGTATAAACCGTTCCTATTGCTGAACCCGCGGCTGGACTCCCTGTAACATCTGTTGAGCCCTGTTTAACATGCAGGGTAAAATCAGAAGCTGATTTAGTCCCACCATTATTATTAGTTACATTTTTAATTACTCTCAGCGTTCCAGTATCTCTTGTATTAGTAAATGTACAGGTTACATTTTGTCCTGCTGACAAAGCTATAGTTCCTGTGCCGCTGCCGCTGGGTGAACCTACTGCTTGTTGGTTGCTATTATCTACACAACCGATGCCTGCAAGAGTCCAATTTGACGTGGCTGTTTCTGTAATAGAATAATTTCCTGAGCTAAGACTTGTGAAAGTTTTTGTATTAGAAAGAGTAGAATCACTGTCATCATCAAGACTAAAACTTGATAATCCGGATCCGGTTGTTGTAAAGGCAAAATCCTGGGCGTCATTAGGCTGCGCATCTTTAATTATGGTAATTGAACCATTGTTGATTCTGGTATTTGTAATGGTACAAACAATATCCTGCTCATCCAGCACCGGAACTGTTAAAGTGCCGGAATTACTTGAACTGGCAACAGTGGAACCTGTCCCGTTTAAGTCTTTACAAACAATGGAGGAGGTATAGTTTCCTAAACTCGTTCCCGTGCCTGCTGTTTCACCAACAGTATGGTCTACTGGATTGTTTGTTCCTGCTGAAACTATTTTTTCACCGGTTGTCCCACCATCTCCCACATTTGCAGCTGCAGTTTGCCCATCTACCTGAAGGTTAAACAAACCAGTATCAGTATCCGGAATCAAGTCCTTTACAACTTCAAGTTTGCCGGTCCTATCTCGCAGCAATATACAGTCGGAAGGATCGGAATTCGGTTGTCCGGAAGGATAAGAACACACATCAATTAGAATAGCTGCACTCCCTCCAACGTCGCTCATATTCACATTACAGTTTGCCTCAGTATCGTTGGGATAGAAATCTCCTGCGGAAAACGGATCAGTACCCTGAATAGATGTTGAACATGTTGATGTAGGAGCGGGAATCAGAAGCGTTGGTTGATCGCATCTATCAGACCTGCCGTCTCCACAAGAATACAGCTTGGTATAACTCCAAGATGCAGGGTTTCCTGTTACGCCGACACACAGGGAATAATTTGCCAATCCGTCCCCATTCGTATCGTAAAGGCTACAGGCATCTCCGGTGTTTTCGCCACTAAAACCTGTATCGTCCCAATTCCAGGAAACATTTATACTTGTTGGTAAACCTGAATAATTCACACACATTTTGCTTAAATCTTTTTGATTTGGTTGGTCGTTTGCTCCGGCTGAATCATTGGTGCATCCGGAAACTGGTGCGTCTGTAAAAGTGGTTGAAGCAACAATATTTCCTACCTCATCTTTTAATTCAACAGAATAATTTGGCCGGTAATTGCCGTCTAATTGATAACTGTAAATAAAGCTACCCTGTTCATTTGTGGTAACTTCTGCAGAAAAGTTTACTGCCGGAGGGTCTGTTGAGGATAAATATAATATGTAGCTGTGCTCAGGCAAAAGATCAGATCCGGTAATTATAACCGTATCTGTCGGGGCATAATCACCCTTATCAGTAGTTAAACTGGCGCTGGTAACATTTGTAGGGTCAAGATCCAACTGCAGAGAGGAAGCATCTGTGTTCTCGATTATGGCAGCTTCAAGATGACCCTGCAGAACAGGGGCCGGAGTAACCTCCGGAGTTACCTCAGGGGTAGCAGACGGAGATTCAGAGGGAGTTGCATTAGATTGATTGGTATTCTCATCAGGTGAGGAAACCGGGGTACTTTCTGGTTGAGTACTTGGTATAGTTTCTACTATTGGCTCAGATGAAACCTCAGGGCTTGGACTTATAATAGGCTCTGGTGTTGGATCAAGTGACGGATCCGGAACAGGAATAGTCGTTGGTTCTATAGTCGGATCAGAAGACGGAACAGGAGTTTCAGAAACAGACGGACTTGGACTGGCTATAGTTGCACTGGCGGTAGAATCTTCCGCGTAAACAGCGCCTACTGAAAAAATAGGAAACAGGGAGTTAAAAAGCAAAGAAAACGCACAAATAATTGATAAAAACTTTTCCCTCATTTATATTTATTAAACAAGCAATAAACTTGCTAATTTTAATTCCTTTGTAACCTTATATCATATTTTATAAGATATTTCAAGAGGGAAAATAGATAATTATTTAAGGAGATTTTTAATCAAAATAGAAATCCCGTATACGCTTTGAAGAAGAAGGTCGGCGCAATTTACGAAGTGCAAATTCCTGAATTTTTATAATCTCCGCCGAAGGCAAACCCAGGCTTTGAGCTAAATTTTTACCTCCGATGTGGATTACAAAGCCAAAATTATGCTGGATAATTTGTTTTGCTCTTGGGTTTAAGGAATTTAAAACAGACTTTACCTCCTGCTGCAATTCAGCAATTTCAATCTCCCGAACAGGATCCATTTGTATGGAAGGTGGCGCTGAATCCATGCGTCTTTGATAGGCGGCTTCCAGATCTTTTTTTTTGATTTGACTCACAGACAGCTCTCGAGAATAATTTCCGTTTGACTGCGATCGAATAAAAAGTTCCAAATAAGGAGGGAATATTTCTTCTTCCTTGACTATCTGCTCCTGCGTGATATCGGGATTTAACTCCCTTGTTCTCTCTGCAAACACTGCAACAATTTTTCCGGCTAATTCAGGTTCAGGCAAGTACCGAAGCGTTTCAAATAAACTAATAGAAAAAGGTGGAATATCAACCAGTTGAGCCAGCTGTATCTGTGTCAAACCTAATCCCTCTCTGTGTTCCCGTAAGGCGGCATTTATCGGGCCCTCTGGAGTAAATTCAATGACACCCGCCCTTTTTATTCCTGCCTTTGTATATTCTCCAAAGAATGCTTCCCGCGATTGATTTGACATATTAAAGAGTATATTTCGGGGTGATTATAACAAGCTGTAATCATTCTTGCAAATCATCTGGGTAAAATTTAGCCACTTTTTTATCTTTGGGAAACCCTGCGGCCGTATAGAATATTGGAGCAAAACAATACAACTAGAACAACAAGTATTCCCAGTAATGATCCTTGGGTTTGCATAAAAGCAAGAAATGACTGATTTGCTCCACCTGCTTGATTGACACCGCCAATTCCTACATTACCGACTTCATCACCTAAAGCCTCAGGGCTTGGGGAAGGAGATCCTTCAATAATAGGGCCTCCGGTACCAGTACCAAAATCCCCTGTCTGGATTCCCAAAACTCCCTGTTCAAGTCCGCCGGAAGTTCCAGACGCTTGTCCCTGCGAGGCGCTGGGAGAAGGAGAAGGGTGAATACTGCAATCGTGGCTTGCGCAACCTAAGCCGTCTGACCTTCCGTCTCCGCCGCCACCGCCTCCACCGCCACCAGCAGAGGCTGGAGCCGGAGCAGGAGTTGGGGTAGGAGCAGACTCCTCAGTATGAGTTGCCGCGTAAATTGAGGCCAGGGTGGCCTGGAAGGAACAGAAACCATCCGCCACAGTGCAAGTTGTCGGAGCCACAATTCCCTCGCTGGTCCAACCGGTGGTTCCACTGACTGATCTCTGGATGTTTAAAGTTTGTCCGTTAAAGCTATCACCGACAAAGAAATTAATAGTAATCGGCTGGCTAAAGGTCAAGCCTGAAGCCGGCAGGCCAAACTGCAAGGCTCCGTCAGCTACCACACCCGCGGCAAATCCCGAGAGTAGGCCTTCATCGGCATCGGCGGCAACCAAAAGATTTGGATCAAAATCACTTCCATCCGTGCGAGAAATAACAGTCCCGGCCGGGATAATAATGGAAGTGATACCGCCATTGGTGGGAGTTTCCACAGTTACGTCCTCCAAAGCCACTGCTTGCGAGGTGGAGTTTTCATCATCACCGGCGATGGCAAATGTGCCTCCGAGGATTTCGGTGACAATGACATTGCCGAAATTCTGGTTAATAAAGCTGTTGTTAGCTACCGCCAAGGTATATTTTCCGCCCACCGGAGCAGTCTGTAACCAACCGTCCTGTAGAACCTCCCGAACAATGTTAGTGCCACCGGGTACATCGATAAACTGATAGAGTCCGTTTCCATCAGTCACCACCGAGGTTTCTCCGCCGTCCAGGATCGCATTGTCATTTTCATCCAGGAAGATGGTCCAGCCAAGGAGTCCTGCCTCACCCGCTTCTTTTATACCGTTTCCGTTTAGATCCCTGAATTTCATCCCGGAAATAGAATTGCGCAGGGAATTGGTAAAAGTACAGGTGATATTTTCCCCTGAGTCAAGATCTACTGAGGCGCTTCTGGCATTTAAATCAACTGTTGTTCCGCTGTCAGGATCTACACAAGTAAGCTCAGTCAAGACCCAATTACCCACCCCGTCCTCCTGCAAATCGTATACACCGGGGGCCAGGTCGGCAAACAGGATATTATTGGATAATTCATTGACATTGTTGCCGTCATCATCCAGGGAGAAGTTTTGATCAAACGCGCCGTTTCTAATACGGAAGGCGAAATCCTGGACATCATCCGGCACAGCGTCTTTAATAACGGTGATGGTACCGGTGGTAGCAGGAGGAGGAATAACTGTAGTGGTATTGATGACAATATCACTGGTATCAGCAATATTTGAGGCCGGCAGGACTGTTGAAGTTTGCAAGTTACTGGCCGCATCCGTTGCATTCATGAAGGTGATGGCAGCCACAGTCAAATCCGGGGAATCCTGTCCGCTGCCCAAAGGCCCGACCGTATAAGTCCCCACCAAAGTAGTGCTTGCTAAACTCAACTGTACCAGCTCGATTGGCACAGTGTTATCCAAATTAACAATGGCGGTACTGCCGGCTGCCAGGGGTTCACTGAAGTTGGCAGTGATGTTAATTTCCGCTCCCGGGCCATAGATGCCGTCTGCTGTGGTTGAACTAAAGCTTGTGAGTGTAGGAGCAGTTACGTCCGGTCCAGGTGGCACGGCCTCAAGCAGTTTGCCGGAAACCGTAAAAAGATCAGTTTGGAGTCCTCCAGCCGGCAGTCCAGGGCCTTCTATTCTAAAGAAATTCTGGTTCAGCGGAGATCCGGTAACCGCCCCAAACGTGGCTCCGTCACCTAAATAGCCAACCGGCGCGCCGGTAACCGAGCGCAGGAACCCACCAAAAACCCGGCTGCTTAATGCTTCAACAAAATTACAAGGTCCGACCTGACAACCAACATCTTCAGTTCCTAAAACCGAAGTTATATTACCGTTTTCATCAGTGCTGTAGACATCAACTCCATATGCGTGAGTAACGGTATAGGCCTGATTCTGACTAGGTAACAGTCCTGTAGCACGTACCCTGATCCGGCCAAAAACCATCTGGTCTCCCGGTACTGGTGCCCCGCCCAGAAATGCTCCTTCAACAGCATACCTAATATCAACATCTCCACCACCCGGCGTGGCTAGCGGATTTGATTCTGCTATCCAATAGAAAAATTCCGATGGGAAATTACCGGCTAATAAATTAGAGGGTTGTGCCGGATCAAATCCCGGTTCCTCACCGGCCGCCGGAAGGACACAAATGGGGTCGGCTCCGTCGATACAAGGCACTACCGAAGCTCCTAAATCATCCCGGTACCAATTCGGAAATCCATTAGGGTCATTTGGCAGCGGCGAAACAGCCTTGTTAGCCGTGGAGGCGGTGGTGGTAAAGGTTCTAACCACTGAATCGGTATTTAAAGCTGTATTGGAAGCCCTGACTTTCCAAGAATAAGAAGTATTCGGCAGCAGGTTTAGAACGGTAAAGCCGGTTTGGGTGCCAAGCACTGTTCCTCTTGAGGTGATCGGATCAGCCACCACTCCCTCGTCTAAGAATATTTCAAACTGGTTCCGGCCGCCCAGACAATTGGTGCCAAAGCTTCCCAAAGCATTCCAGGTTACGAGCGGATTGGTGGAAACTTCAGTAGCTGCGTTGGCAGGTGAAACAAGTTGCGGTTGGTCAGGAGCAATATCTACGCACCCTTGTGGAGGTGGCGGAGGAGCCAACAGGACTTTACCGGAAACCGTAAATAAAGGTGTTTCCAATCCACCCTCAGGCAGTCCAGGACCTTCAATCCTGAAGAAGTTGTTACCTGTTGGCGCGCCAACCACAGGGTTCAAACTAATAGCGTCGCCTAAATACCCTTCCGGAGCATTATTGTGGCGCAGGAATGATCCAAAAACCCGGCTAGGAAGAGCGAGTGAAAAGTCACAGAGTGAGGCAACGCAACCAATATCTTCTGTCCCTTCGCCTCTTGTAACAATTCCCAAATCATTTGTCTGATAAGTATCCACCCCATAAGGATGGGTAACAGTATAGGTAGAATTAGGTTGCAGTTCATTCGCGGTCACTCTGATCCTTCCAAAAACCATCTGATCACCGGGAGCCGGCAGTTCATTTAAGAAAGCGCCTTCAACTGCAAAGCGGATGCCTGCTTTACCGTTATTGCCGTCACCATCAAGATCATCAGGATCAGTGGTCAGAAAGTCGGATTCAGCTATCCAGTAGAAAAACTCTGATGGAAAGTTGAATGCAGTGTCACCCGGAGCATCAGGAAAGTCGGTCGGAAGAGCAGGATTCCAAATTTCCGGTTCCTCACCGGCTCCAGGCAAAACACATCTTGGATCAGTTCCATCAAGACAAGGCACAATCATAATACCGTTATCATCACGGTACCACGTCGGGTAACTGTTATCGGCGTCAAAGTTAGGTGAAACTACCCGACTCCCTACTGCGGCTGTAGTAGTAAATGTTTGGACTGCCGACTCTGTAAACAGAGCACCATTTTTTGCCCTCACTTTCCAGGAAAAGGTAGTGTTGGACGCAAGTCCTATGACCAGCTTGGACAAAGTGGCCTCAGAGACTGAACCGAATGAAGTAGTCGGGTTGACACTTCCGGAATCAAGGAAAATTTCAAACTGATTGGTATTACCCAAACAATTGGTACCAAAATTGGTTATGGTGTTCCAGCTCAGAGTAGGGCTAACTGCCACACCGCTGGCCCCATCCGACGGCGAGGCTAAAGCGGGTACGTCAGGGGCAGTGTCAATACAACCTGGAGGGGGAGTCACCGGATCAGTGAAAATTTTACCCAAAACTATGAAGCTGCTGGTTTGGATACCACCATCAGGCAACCCAGGCCCTTCAATTCTGAAGAAATTATTGCCGGTGGGACTGCCGGTCACAGCATGCTCCGTAATTCCATCACCCAAGTATCCAGCGGGCGCGCCCGAGTCCCAACTCAAGAAAGACTGAAATACCGGGCTAGCCAAAGCTGCCGCAAAATCGCAAGGAGCTCCGGCGCAACCAATATCATCATTGTCATTTCTAGCTTCACCTCTATCGTCTGTTTGCAAAACTTCAACTCCATAGGGGTGGGTAATCGTATAGGTAGAATTAGGGCTTAAGCCAGCCAGGTCAATTCTCAATCGCCCGAAGGTTATTTGGTTACCTTCCGCTACTATATCAGGATTAAATGCTGCTTCCGCCGCCATTGTCAACCGGCTACCATTTAGCAATGCTTCCGCGCTCCAGTAAAAAAATTCATTTGGAAAACTACCTGACGATAAAGCAGGCAAAGTTGGATCCTGAGCTACTCTCACCCCATTGTCATCCCCGTACCAAGTCGGATAGCCGTTTGCTTCAATAGTTGTGGCAACTGCTTTAGCAGAAGGAGCGGCCAAAACATTAGTTGTCCCTTTGGTAGGAGAAGTAAAGAGTATCCACTGTGCGTTACCATCCGAACTCCGCCCGACAGACTCACCCACGCCGGGATAACGGTTAACCGCAAAACCCGGAGAGGTCAACGATATTGTTACTGTATCTATTGCCGTACCGGTTTCGTTGGAAACGGTTACAGTTTCCGGAGCAGTGTTGGAAAGCCACCCGGCTGGAGCTTCAAATACTGCTAAGCCTCCGGCAGAAATAGTTCCCAGCGCGCTCAAGTTTTGTGGGGCACCGGTGGCGCTGTCAATTGTCCAGCCTGTTCCCGCCGCAAGATCAATAGCTGCCAAAGAATTATTATAAAGTTCTATCCATTCCGCACCAACGGATGGATTCGGCAAAACTTCATTTATAAGAATTGGCTGGGTATTATCAGGGCTTGGTGTTGTAATAATAAAGACCGTAAAGTGATTTAAACCATGAATTGTGATAGTATCGGCAGTTTTTTCTTCCGGTTCAGAAACTTTTTGGGCAGTTCCGGCATCCTCTATTGTTTCAGATGACTTAACATCAATCTCCTTATTTTGGGCTTCCGGCGGAATCGGTAAAGTCAGGTCATAAAAGAAAGTGCCGTCTGCCATTGTGGAGGTAATTTCATATGCAGTATCAGACAAAGCACCGGTTTGTTTTACCTGATCAGCAGTTAGTTTGACTTCCTTTATGGAAAGCTTACCAGGAGCATCAGATAATTGAGTAAATTTAATACTCACTCTATCATTACCCGGGTAAATATATTCCTCATTTATAACAACTGCGTGACTGGTTTCCGACCCGCCCCCGTCAATGTTCTGCCAAATTGGAGCAGGTGTTGGCGATGGAGTAGCAGAAGAAACCGGATCTACCCCATTCTCCAAAGGTAGCGGAGATACTTCAGGTGTTATTGCCGGAGTCAGGTCAGGTATTATAGTGGCGGGAGGAGTTGGGTCAGGAGAAGGAGAAACTAGCGGCACGGGAGAATCAGATGGAACCACAGAAACTGGCGCTTCAGAGACGACAGGGGCTTCACTTGGACTTGGGCTGGAAGGAGCTACTTCGACTGGTGCAACAGTTGGATCAGGAACAGGGGTGGAAATCTCCTGAATTTGGACTGGTTCAGGGGTTACTTCCTGGGCGTAAGTCAGCTGCCCTGTTAAAAGCGGCAGCATTAAATTTAATAAAACAGTAAAAATACTGGTGGCAGAAAAGAATTTTTTAAATAAGCTATTTTTAATCATTTAATAACCTTTGATTCTTTAAATCTTCTTGATTTTATAAGCTTAAACCTATAATTTTCTGTGACCTCTGTCACAATACTGATTAAAATCTTCTCGCCGCGAATAATACTCACCAAAAAAACTTTTGTCAACTCCTAAGTTGTTACGGGCATTTTCCCAGTATCGTGTAAAAAATAAATAGTAATTTTGTAAGAAACCGGTATGTAAATATGCTACAATACTGGTCGCAGATTGCAAAAGTTTGTAAGAAAAGGTTTAATAGCTTTTTAATATTTATGGATAATTACCTGGCAAAAGTCTATAAAGCAGGCCTTAAATTTCTAGTCCCCCTGACACTGGAGGAAACATACAAAACCATTGTTGGAGTGGCGATTAAATTGGTAAATGCAAAATTCGGATCCATCCTTCTTATGCAAAACGGGTCACTGCAAAGGACGTATGCTTCTTCCTCAGTTCTCTACAAAATAAAACCACGAAAGAGAGGATATGTATACTCTGTTTTTCAGACCCGCAAACCAAGAATTTTAACTGAAAATCAGATAGTCAGAATTCATCCAGAGTATCAACAGCTTCAAACACATTCAGATATTATTATTCCGCTAACCTACAAAAATAAATCAATAGGCGTATTAACAGTACAATCCGAGAGAAAAGAAAATTTTACTAAGAAAGAATTCGATATTCTTAAACTCTTCGGTCATTTTGCCAGTCTAGCTATACGTAAAGCTCAACTCTATGACGATACAAAAAAAGCAGTCGAAGTTAGAGATCTTTTTATCGCTATGGCAGCACATGAACTCAGAACACCACTTACTACCTTAAACGGATACATCCAGCTTTTAAGCAATAAATTCTCCAAAAAAAAATCCCCGGAAACTTCCTGGATCAAAGAATTGTCTCATGAAAGTATTAGATTAACCAATCTTGTACAAGAACTCTTAGAAATCAATCGTATGCAATCAGGTACTTTTAGCTATATTCTAAAAGAAACCAATCTGAGAAAAATCATCAAAAGATCAATGATTGATTTCTCCTTTTCTTTCCCCGAAAGAAAATTGATCCTAAAAGATAAATTGAGCCAAGGACACTCTATAATAGGCGATTCTGAAAAATTAATTCAGGTATTTAGCAATATACTAAATAATGCTGCGAAATTTTCGTCTCCGCAAAAACCCATCACATTAAAATTAACTTCAAACGCATCAAATTATATTATCAAAATTAAGGATTACGGTAGCGGAATCTCTAAAGAGGAGCAAAGTAAAATTTTTAAGCTTTTTCACAAAGGATCTAATCATACTCAAGAAGGTTTAGGTGTTGGACTATTTTTGGCAAAAACGATCATTGGACAACATCACGGCTCAATCACTATTAAATCGCAACTACATAAAGGTTCAACTATTGAAATTAAACTACCTAAACTAAAAAAATGAACCAGGAGTCGGAACAATACAGGTACATGGCAGTTTTGCCATGGGTAAGAAATGTTAAAGACAAACAAGCTAAACCATTTGGTTTAGAATTTGCAGATTTATTCTTGGATGATCCGAGAAAAAGAAGATTGGTAGTTGCCGGTCCGGCAGGATCAAGTAAGACTTCTCTTTTTGAAGATCTAACATATTACCTGCATGTGTCCAATGGATTAATAATGACTTCATCTGTAACTTACGAAGAAGTAATAGCTGAATGTGAAAATGAATTTGGGCTAAGTGAAATAGGGACAAAACAAAAATGGGGTAAAAAGATTTGGCAGGAACTTAATAATAAACTTATACAAAAGGCGCGTTTAGAACCGGTTTCCGAAGATGCTAGAAAAATTATAGGCGTGGAGCTGGTTGGAGTAGGAAAGACAAAACGAGACAGAGGAGTAACAGCGCTTAGGAAAATTGCTGAAGAGGAAAAAGAAGAAGGTAAACAAGGTAGTACAATTTATGGAATACTTATCCCACACCTTCGCACACAACGCTGGGCTGCGCATTTGCGAGCAGATATATTAAATTTACCAGACTCGGAAGTCAAAAGAGCGTTAGAGTTGGATTACAGAACTTTTGTTTTAGGACGGATGGTTACGGAACAACCTAACGATGTAGTAGGAAGAAAAATTAAGGAAAGAATTGAACGTAGTGCCACCGCACACCAGATTGCAAAAATTAATAGAGAAATAATTAGCTCCGGTAGACACTTAATAAAAGAAGGGGGGATAAACAACACAGCTGAATTCTTCTCATCACCTGAGTGGAATAGGTTATTATCTCTCGGCCATCGCGATATGTGTTTGATGGAGGAAATAACTTTAAATCTTAGTAGAGTAGCAGATGATATAGCTAATATTTCCGGATCCCCAGATAATGTATATTTATTAGTAAGTCCATTTACAGATAAGGGTTATTTTTATTGGACCTTGGATTAATTTAGGTATCGATTTTTGCGAAATCCTACTGCTAAATTACGTACTGAGCAAAAACTTTTTCCACAGAACCGGCTAAACCAACATCCATTGCAAAGTACCATAGCTGTGGATACTTTCTGAGATTTGGAGTGTCAGAAACCTTCTCCTTGCCCAACCCAACAATAAAAGCTACTTTCATACCAGCCTTTTCAAAAGCTTGTGCTATCAAAGGATCATTTTCTATCATATGGGTGACACCGGCTTTCTGGGCATTTCGCAGTTTTGCCTCCAATGCAGTTTCTTTAGATTTGGCATCCCTTAAAAGCTTAGAATCGATATGGCCTGAAATACCCCATTTTTTAAAAAACTGTTCCATGGGCTCCTCCTGATATGTCCATCTGCCGCTAATCATATGCATCTGGTGGCAAAATTTTCGAAGTAGCGGCACAGCAGCTAAAGCCCCCGGGCAAAAGGACAGATCAGAGATATACCGGCTATCCCTAAGAAAATCTTGCCTGTGACCTAAAAACTCAGGGTGTAGTAGCAGGCTGGGAAGACTTTGAATGTCTATTGAGTCATACCTCTCCGGAAACTTCTCCTTAAGAACCTTCATCATTAAAAGGATATCTTCAACTATCACCCCATCAAAATCTATTCCCAGAATACACTTTTTTTTCACGAAATTTGACGATACAAGCCTTATTACAAAATTCAATAAATATTAGGTAATAAAAGTGTAATGAAGATTACAAAAAATAGTTCTAACATATTTCTTACGCTTTTGTCGCAAATATCTTTTATTGAAAGTTTAATATGCAGAAGACTCAGGTTTGGGGGTAGGAAAAGCTTGATGGGATGAGCTATCAGGTATTACTGGGAATAACAGAAAGATCTAAATATAAAACACATCTATCTATAAATTCCCGGCCCTACCCCTCATCTGGGTAAAAATATGGACAGAATTCGCAAACTAAACATTGATACAAAAGGGGTTTTGAAACAGTCAATATTTGGAGCATTCTATACTCTTTGGACTGCCCCAATTGACAACCGAAAACTCACTCTACCCTCCAAAAAGGAAACTAAGGAAAATTTACTAAGCGGACTGCTGGATAACTTAATCATTGGCCACACTCCGATTAAATTTTGACTTCTTGACATCTTCGGGTTTTATTGGTAAATTGATTGCATGCCAATCACTCTTTATCGTCGTCAAAAACAAATCCTGGATTTCATCAGACAATACATTGATAAATATAGTTATTCCCCAACTTTAGGGGAGATCGCCGAAGCAATCGGGGTTTCATCTCTGGCTACTGTCCATGAACACCTGCAGGCGTTAGCGCACAAAGGTGTTATAAAACGGTTTGAAGGGGCAGTTCGGGGAATCGAAGTTTTGGACCAAAAAATATCTTCTACTCTAAAAGGCATTGAACTGCCGGTTCTAGGATTTATTGCCGCCGGACAACCCATTATGACTTATACTGATCCTGATGCCACTATTAAAGTTGCTCCGAATATGATCTCGGGTAAAAAACGCTCATATGTTTTGCAGGTCAAAGGTGATTCCATGATAGAAGAGGGTATTTTAGACGGAGACTATGTCATTATAGAGGAACAAAATACAGCAGCAGATGGCGATATTGTAGTTGCTTTACTGGAAAACGGCCTAGCCACACTCAAGCGTTTTTTCAAAGAAGCTGACCGCATCAGACTAGAACCTGCCAACTCTTCCATGTCCCCTATTTATGCGACTGATGTAAAAATTCAAGGAAAATGCGTCGGAGTAATCCGCAGGTTTCCTTGACAAAGTACCAACCGAGATCTAGAATCCCCTGGTGAGATTTAGTCACAAAGAAGTAGCAATGAATCTGACACTAGCAACAGCCATAATGGTGGCCAGTGCATTTGCACCAAAGCCGGCATTAAGCCAAATTAGAACCTCCGTAATACCGGGACAGTCAACTACCACATCTGAAAAACCCACACCAACAGCTGCTTCATGAGCACTGCCAGAGATAATATCAGACCCACCCCCAAAAAAACCTTTTCTAGATATTATCCCACTTTTAGTAGTCAGTAATCTCCGGTCAAGTTCTTTTTTTCAACGTTTCAGAGGCAGTCTACCGGAAGATACTATAGCTTCAATTACCTATTTTGGCCCACACGGGTATGCGGGTCTTGTCGTACCTGAAGAAGGAGTAAAAATTAGGGCTCTTCCTAATGTTAATTCTGAACCTATTAGAGAGGTAAAATGGTTAGACTGGGGAGAAAAGGTAGACTTTCAATTTATAGTGACATTTAGGGGAAAAGACCAACAACTTCTGGAAAATTGGGTGCTAATTGACGAGAAAGAACGTCCGGGAACCAGGTGGAAATGCCCGAAAGGATGGCACCGTGGCCAAGGCCACTGTTTTGCTGCCATGCAAATAAAAGATGAAATCCTAATAGATTTTAGTAATATTACTCCGCCTCCTGCTGATGAAATTAAATTTTACCCGTGGCCTTCCCCTAAATAACTATTTTTTAACCTTGTGGTAAACATAAAATAGGACACTTCCGATTATTAATATCACTATCACCGCATCAGCCTTATGGAAATAAGGACCTAAGGAATCCCAATTCTCGCCCATGACAAAACCAATCCAGGCCAAAAAGTATGACCAGATCAGTGACCCTATGAAAGTTAAAACAATAAACCTGCCCAAAGGCAGCTTGGCAAACCCGCAGGGTAAGGATATTACTGTTCTAATTCCGGGCACTACCCTGCTGCCTAAAACCACTAAATCATTAAACCTGCGAAGCAATTTTTCAGTTTCATCCAGCTCTTTCTCTGAAATTAAAATCCACTTACCGAACTTTCGGATAAACCTTCTGACCAGCTTCTCGTGCCCCCAGTAACCTATGGCATAAGCTACCAACGACCCGATTACATTTCCTACAGCTCCGGCTAAAGCTACTAAATTTAAGTCAAACTTCCCTGTAGATACCAAATAACCTGAGAAGGGCATAATAATTTCTGAAGGAAGAGGAATCAAGGCTGATTCTATTGCCATGGTAAAAATAATCCCGGGATAACCGGCGGTTGAAATGACAGAAATAACCCAATGTGCTACACTTTCCAGCATATTTGTCATTGTACCAAAATGGATTTATTTTTAAAACAGTTATCAAAAATTAAAGTTCGGGATTTTATAAAAGTCCTCAGAATTGTACCGGAACCAATTATCGTTACTGACACCACCCCTTTTATTGTTTATGTCAATCCTGCTCTAGAGAAATTAACAGGTTATTCTTTGTCAGAACTTAAAGGCAAAAACCCCCGAATACTGCAAAGTGGCCAGACCCCCCCGAGAGTTTATCAAAATCTCTACCAGGCGCTAACAAATGGTAAATCTTTTACCACCAGAGAGGTAATCAATAAACGAAAAGACGGTTCCTTATATCAAATTGATGCCAGTTATGTCCCAATCTATGCGGGAGATAAACCAGTTTTCTATGTCCAAATCCAACACGATATTACAGCACACAAAGCTGCAGAAGCAAAATTGGCAAAACACGCTCTTCAACTGGAAAATCTAAACCGGGCCAAAGATGAATTTGTTTCTTCCGCTTCGCATTCCCTTAGAACTCCTTTGTCAACTATAGCTTGGTCAATAGAACAATTGCTTGAAGATAAAAAAGGATATTCAACTGCACAAAATAAGGGCCTGGACCGCATCTATGATCAAACTCAAAGGTTAATCCAACTGACAAACGACCTTTTAAATGCGACGAAGATTGAGTTGGGAGTTTTCCCTTTTAAGTATGAGGAGGTAAATCCTCTGGATATCGCCTCAAATGTGATTATAGATTTAAACGACCAAATTATTATCAAGAAAATAAAATTTCAAACAGACTTCGACAGAAACATTAGCGCATATAAAACATATTCCAATGCTATCTATTTAATTTTGCATAACTTGTTATCTAACGCAGTTAAATTTACTCCCCTAAACGGTAAGGTTAGTTTAAAAATTTCCAGAGCAAAAAAACAGATAATTTTTCAGGTCTCTGATTCCGGCTTGGGTATTCCAAAATCAGCTCAAAAGAAAATTTTCCAAAAAATGTTCCGGGCTGATAATGCCAAGGGTAAAATTGAAGGGAATGGACTTGGACTCTATATTACTAAGACAATTATTAACCACTTAAATGGTATAATTACTTTTACATCAGCGCAAAATAGGGGCACTACATTTAAAGTTTCGCTGCCTTTAAATTAGTATGTTAGATATTTTTTTTAAACAATTTAAGCCCTTGCTTTTCAGAAGAAAAGAAACTATCACGGGTTCTGATAATCTAAATCGTATATTCTATTTAAACCAAGGCTATATCAGATTATATACAATATCTAGGGCAGGTACGGAGTTAACCCTGCACATATTTCCTCCCTCTTCGGTTTTCCCTATTTTGTGGAACGCGCAAATTAATGAATATTATTTCGAATCCCTAACTCCGGTTGAAATCTATCCTTGCGAGATTAATAAGCTTCAACAATTGATTAGTGAGAAACCCGCTACTAATTCGGAACTATTTACCCAACTCTCTTTATTCTCTCAAAAAGCTATCAGAAAATTAGAATTTAAAATTTTCGGTGATGCCTATCAACAAGTTGCGGCTACCATTTTAGACCTGGTGGAATGTTTTGGAAAAAAAAGCAAGGCTGGTACGGTTATCAGCTACTGGTTCACGCATCAGGATATTGCGAGCCTCGCAGGCCTATCACGCGAACGAGTAACCATAGAAATGAATAATTTACTTAAGCAAAAACTAATTTCTTACGATAGCCACTTCATTACCATACCGAATCTTGAATCCTTAAAATCGGAGTTAACCTAAATGGAAGAAAAATCTAATTTACGTGAAACAGGCCTGGATGTAATCGGTACAGTTCCGTGGGGAACACACTTTTGCCAGTTTTACGAAACAAAACAGGATCTACTGGATGTATTAGTCCCCTATTTTAAAGAGGGCTTAGAAAACAACGAACTGTGTGTCTGGGTCACTTCTGAATTTTTAAACACCAAAGAAGCAACAGCTGCCATGAAAGCGGCCATACCCAGTTTTTCAAAATATTTAAAAAAAGGACAAATTGAAATTTTTCCCCATACTGCTTGGTATTTAAAGGGCGGCCGGTTTGAAATGAAACGCGTGCTTGCCGACTGGGTTCAAAAACATGATCAGGCTTTGACAAAAGGTTTCAGCGGAACCAGGGTCAGCGGCAACCCGTTTTGGATTGACAACAAAAAGGATTGGAATGATTTCGCCACATATGAGGCTGCAATTAATAGAGTCATTGATCAATATAAGCTAGTGGTACTTTGTACTTATTCCTCAAAAAAATGCGGCTTCAGTGAAATCATCGATGTGGTGCAAAATCACGAATTCGCGCTGATTAAACAAAGAGGCAAATGGGCAAACATTGAAAGCGCGGGGCACAACAAGATGGAGGCAGCACTGCGCCACAGCGAGGAGCGGTTTAGGTCTTATATTGAAATGACTGAGCAGTTGGTATGGACGACTAACGCCAGAGGCGAGGTTAAAGAAGACCTCCCTACCTGGAGAAAATATACCGGCCAAAGCTTCAGACAGCTAAAGGACTCCGGGTGGTCAAAAGCTCTTCATCCCGGCGATGTTAAACGAGTTGTTAAAGTTTGGAAAAATGCGGTTTCAAGAAAAATCCCCTACGAAGTTGAATACCGTATCAGACGATACGATGGACTTTACCGCTACTTCCTGGTCCGTGGAGTACCTGTATTTAGTACGGACGGAAATATCCACGAATGGGTAGGCACTTGCATTGATATCTCCGACCGAAAGAAAGCGGAGGAAGAACTGGTAAAACGCGCCGAGCAAATGGAAGATTTAAACAGGTTTTTGAAAGAAGAATCTGTAAAGAAAGAGGCCCTGCTTGAAAGTATCGGGGATGCAATAATCGCATTGGATGAAAAAAAGAAAATTATGGCCTTAAACAAAAATACGGAACCTATATTTGGGTGGAAAACAAAGGATGTGTTAGGAAAACCATTATTCTCTCTATTTAAACTGGCAGACGAAACAGGTAAGATTTTACCGCCAAACCTTCGCCCGCCGCAGCTTGCGCTGGCCACTAACCAAGTAATTCGAGGAATCTATTTATTAATCAAAGGTAAGCAGAATAATCTACCGCTGCAAATCACCTCGGCGCCGGTAATTCTTGAAAAGAAAACAATAGGGGTAATCACCGTCTACAAGGACATCAGTCAACAGATCGCAATTGATCGCGCTAAAGATGAATTTGTTTCAATTGCCTCTCATGAGCTCAGAACACCTCTGTCAACTATCGCCTGGTCAATCGAGCAACTAGTCGAAGATGAGAGAAAACTGTCCAATCCACAAATAAAGAGTCTGAACCGGATTTACAGTCAAACCCAAAGAATTATCAAGCTGACTAATGACCTTCTGGATGCCACAAAAATGGAGCTCGGGGTTTTCCCTTATAAATTAGAAGAAATAAACCCGCTGGATATCGCCTCAGATGCTATCATCGATTTAAGCAGTCAAATTGAACTTAAGAAAATAAAATTTAAAACTCACTTTGGCAAAGGAATCAACGCCTACAAAACATACTCTAATGCGCTCTATATGATCTTGCATAACCTGTTATCCAATGCGATTAAATTCACACCAAAAGGAGGAAAAATTAGCTTGTCCATTACTAAAGAGGAAAAAGAGATAATTTTTCAAGTTTCAGACTCCGGATTAGGTATTCCAAAGACTGCTCAGGATAAAATATTTCAGAAGGCGTACAGGGCCGGTAACGTCAAAGGCAAGTTTGAAGGTAGCGGGTTTGGACTGTATATCACTAAAGCAACGATAGACCGTCTAGGTGGCAGTATCACGGTCAAATCAGTGAAAAACAAAGAAACAGTTTTTACTGTTATACTACCGTTAACCCAGAATAACGAAGAATCTAGACTGAGAAGTTCAACATTTGATATGATAGGACAGGTTAATCATTTATGAGAACCGGAGAAAACAACAAAAGCAAAATATTAATTATTGAAGACGAGACAGCTCTTTTGGAGCTTTTATCAGACAAATTCACGGACTCCGGTTTTAGAGTTTTTTCCTCGGAAACCGGCGAAGAGGGGATGCGACTAGCTCTATCTAAACATCCGGATATAATTTTATTAGATATCATTTTACCCAAAATGGACGGGCTGACTATGTTGAAAAAACTGCGCTTGGATAAATGGGGCAAGGAAGTGCCTGTTATTATCCTGTCTAACTTAAATGACCAGGAAAAGGTATCAGAGGCAATGAGAATCGGGGTTTATGATTTTCTGGTCAAAAGTAATGTTAAACTTACCGATATGGTTGAAGAAGTCAGGGAAGCCCTAAGTTAAATCTCCTAAATAAGTAAATCTTGTAATTTAAATAACAGAATCTTTTTTTATTTCGTGATAAATTCAATTTATTCAGGCTGGGGGCAGGAAATTAACTTTTTGTTAAATCTTTAAGAATAAGAATTAAGACTAAATTTTAAATTAATGTCCTTAATATAATTCTTAATCCTGCCCTTCAGCTGAAATATATAATGAAAATAAAAGAATTTTTAAAAAAGACACTACTAAACGATTTTGTGATTCTTTGGAACTCGCCTATTGATCAACCGGCTATTAAATCAATTAAAGAAGAATCTGCAAAAGTAGGCTTTGAAAAGGATTTCACAAGTTATATTTTTGGCAATATCATCCTCGGCAGAAAAGGTTAATTTATCTTACAGTCGTGATATACTCTCGTAATGTTATACATTGTTCCTACGCCTATTGGGAATCTAAAAGATATCACTTTAAGAGCGCTGGAGGTACTGCAATCGGTTACCGGGATAATTTGTGAGGATACCAGAAGAACCGGTTTACTCCTAAACCATTACCAGATCAAAAAAACCCTGATTGTTTTAAATGACTACAATGAAGCCAAAGAGGTCCCCCGGATTATTTCCCAACTAAACAGCGGTCGAACCCTGGCTTTGGTTTCCGATGCCGGCACACCCTTGGTGGCAGACCCGGGATACAAACTTGTCAGGGAATGCATCAGCCAAAATATTCCTGTTGATTCCCTCCCCGGCCCATCCTCCATTCTGCCGGCATTAACTTTATCAGGTTTACCTCCTGACAAATTCATGTTCTTAGGCTATCCTCCGGAAAAAGCAGGACATAGGCTCAAACTCTTCCAAAACATACTCGATCGGGAAATTAATGGGAATTTTAAAGCCACTTACATTATGTTTATCTCTCCGCATAAGCTTAAGAGAACTTTAGAGGACATTAAAGATATTTTCGGAGACATAGGGGTCTGTTTGGCCCATGAGCTAACAAAAATCCACCAAAGCGTTGAAACAAAATCAGTCTCTAAATGGCTGGAAACCCTCAAAAATCCAAAAGGGGAATACATTTTATTGTTTAGACTTAATCCTTAGGCAGTTTTTCTAAGAATCATCCTTTTCTCTACCTGATTAAGCAAATCTTTTGCCGAGTGGGCTTCGAACCTTTCCACCACCAGTCCGTATACCCCCTTTTCCACCAAAAACTCCAATACTTTTTGATTTATACAAATACTGCCGGAGGCAATAAAGGGTATTTTGGATTTATGCAGCAATCTTATTCCGTCTTCCAGAAATTTAATCAGGCCCTCTACCTCATTTTTATATCCGGATAGCTCTGCCTCTGCCGGGTCAAAACCATTCAAATGGGCAATCAACTCATCCAGGTTTAAAACTATCCCGTCAATCCCGACCAGCAGGTAATCTTCCAAATTAATAATGTTTTCCGGGATAGCTGCTTCCATCCAGTATTGCAAAGAAGCTTTTCTCATCAGCTTTTTCGCAGCCAGCTCCCTTTTAATTTGCAAAAGCTCACTGACCCCCCTTACAAAAGGAATCACAATATGGACATTATTTAACCCCTTTTTGTGACGGGCAAAATCCAGGGCTTCCACCAATGGACTCAGCAGGCTTTGTTGATGCAGCAACCTGAGGCTTCCCCTTACTTTACCCATACCTTCTGACATATCTGCCAGTTTCAGTAAAACCGGAGCATCAGGAAAACTGATGGCTGATTCCACTAACTGAAAGACCAGTTTATCAAAAGATTCATGGGGTCTGTTTAAATCAAAGATCTTCTCGGAGGCAATATAAACCCCATCAAGTTGCTTTTCTACGGTTAAACCGATGGATAGATCAAAGAAGATCTTAACAGCGCTCTTGCTTTTGTCACTTGTTACATCCTTCTCTGTTTTCAGGATAACAGAAGAAAAATTCATGACGGCGGGAGACGAAGTATACGGCTTTATACCCACCAACTTTACCCCTCTGTCTACTACCCATTCATATTCATTGGGAATAAATAATTTTTTATTAGCCAACTCTGTCAGCTCTACTATTTTTTTAAGATCTGCCGGATGGATTTTACCTAATTTGTTACTCACCACCACATCGTCCTGAAAACTATCTTCATATGAGATGCTAAATGATTCCAGTTTTTTTAGAAAAGTTACAACCTGTGGATCTAAATTATCTGTAATACCGGGGTAAAACCCACTGCTCCAAAGTCGCTCTTTAATCTGATCTAACCAAACATTCAAGAGGACTAACCACAAAGCCTTTACTCCTTTGGCTTTTGAATTATTTAGAAAAAATAACTTCTGTTTACCCGCTTCCCGCATCAGAACCTCCGGCACAGGAATATTACTGATTTCTTTACTGACCAAGGTTAGTGATTGCTGGAACACCTCTTTTGAACCAAAATCAAAATTCTCCAAAGTTGTTTTAAGTTTTAAGTTGGGTGGAGTCAAAGCAATACCCGGCGCCACAGGAAAACCTAATCTTTCTAGCTTACCCAGAGCTACATTTAAAGACCCAAAAATCAGTGTATCTTGATCTGTTAATAACCGAATGGGCAGTACTTCAATCATATCCCTTCAATCTTATCCCCAACTTGAATATTTAAACTCTCTGCAACTCCCCCATTAATTTCCAAAACCGCATCAACTTCTTCTATTGATTGGTAAATCGGTAGTGATTCATCAGTTTGCCCCTGAGCAGGTGGTTGAACGTTGCGCAGGAGATCTACAATCTTTTCTTCTCTGATCCAAATAAAATCCAGTGGAAATGTAAGCCCCTTCATCCAAAAAGGATACTTGTCCCGTTTCGGAAAAATAAATAGCATCCCTTCATCCGATGCCAGTTTTTCTTTACCCCCCAAGCCCCTGCTTCTTTTTTCCTGGGTATCAGCTACCTCAACTCGAAATCTATTACCCTTTATATCAAGTTCCTTAAATACAGGCTGCTTCGGCACAAACGGGAGATTTGAAAGATCCGGGCTTTGTTGCAGGAAAAAAAATGAGCCGGCGATAACTAAAATCAGTAATATAAATTGAATTATAAATTTTTTCATACAATTTTAGTTTATCACACTACTTACACTTTCCCCATAATCCCCTGCCGATCTCTCTAGCTTCCCTTTCGGCTTGCCTAAATTGTTCATTGTATTTAACGTCAGGGGGAAAGGTTAAAACTTTTGCAAATCCTTCCCTAACCATATAATCATTCACAAAAAGGATTTGGCCATCCGGTAGCGGCAAAAAAATATATCTGAGAAGTCGGCGGTATTTATCTGTCTCGGATACATCCTTTTGTAGGATGACTTCCTTCCCGGAAAGCAGGCTTTTAAGCTTATTGCTGGCTTCTTTGCCAAAACAACCCACCGGACGACGTGGATCAACAGTTTCCGGAGTATCTATTCCGATAAAACGCACTGTTATTTTATCATTTACCACTATCGTATCCCCATCTACTACTTTTGTCACTAAAACCTTCTCCCCTACTATGCTTGTTGTTGCTGAATTACTTGCTTGTAGTGCACTTTCAATGATCGTAGGAGAAGAAGGCAAGGGTTGCACCAAGGCTTCAGGTTTTAATCCTAGCCACAAAAATCCCAAGCCAGTAACAATTATTAATAGACTCGCAATAACCAGTAGTTTTGTATTTGACCACATTCTAGATAATTTTTGAGCACTAATTAGAAAATACTTGGGTAAACATCCTGCCATATACCCCGCCGTCCATCACCCCTATTCCGATTTTGCCGTAATCTTTGGATAAAATATTAGCCCGGTGTCCCTCTGAATTCATCAACCCTTTGTGGGCTAATTCCAGACTCGGCGCATAGGCCAAATTTTCTCCGATCACCAGAAAATCAATTTCCGCTTTCGCTGCTCTATCAGCTACAGTTTTACCTTCCGGGGAATAATGTGAGAAGTAACCTCTTTTAAACATGTCTTCGCTGTGTGTTCTTGCTATAGCACGAAGTTTTTCATCAAATACCAAGACCGACAATCCACTGCTGATTCTTTCTTTGTTAACCAGGTCTATCATCATACCTTCTGAAGCAATATCTAAGGATATCAGGTTAGTTTGAAACCCTAAGTCCACCCGTTCATTCGTTTTTGGTTTAATCGTAAGGAATGTTAAAGATTCATTAGCTACTCCCCCAAAAACTTGTTTAACAGGCTGCTCCAGTGTATAAGCATTCCTTAAAATTACACTGCCTATCTTTGAATCCAAAACTTCTCTCTTAATTGCAGGCGCAATAGGGAAAGTAGCCACCATCACTAAAATGACGGCAATAAACACCAACCCCCGAAGTAACGCCGGTATTGTGGATAAAATCCTGGATCCGGGGATTCTAATTCGAAGGATCCTTGGCAAAAACAGCCTGACTAAAAGAAAAAAGATCGCTTCCGATAAAAACCAGACAGTCATAAAACCTAAAACTAAGGTCAATCCGTGCGGAATTTTAAATTGGGTTTCGAAAAATCCGGCCGGAAGGTTGTAATAACGGAAAGATAACAGGCCAGCCAACAAGAAACTCACAAAATCCACCAGTTCTAAAAAAAGCGGCCGCCCCATTGCCTCTATTGCAAAGACTAGGAGTATCCCAAAAATTGCTAAATCAACCCAATTCATGTGAGCCGGCAGGGGATCGAACCCTGGACCAAGAGCTTAAAAGGCTCCTGCTCTACCGCTGAGCTACCGGCCCATTCTAACTATCCTGGATATTATACAAAAAACGAGCGCATCTTTAAACTCACCATCTTATTGCCAACTCATCTACACTATAAGCCTTGACATACAGCACAAATGCTGGTATAATAGGTAACTTATGTTTAGCCCGGAAACCGCAGCCGAATTAACAGAAGCCCAAGTAACCCCAAGACCGGATAAATCTTATCCGGATTCTACTGCTGAATTTGACAGAGGATTAATTGATCTGGAAACCGAGCGTCTCCGTAAGGCTTTTAATATTTTGCAGATTCCGATTGCAATTTTCGGGCACAACCGAGACTCATTTGAATACGGTAACCCAGCTTTTAGTCCCTTAAGGCCTCATATAGGATCTATAGCCAATATTTTAAGAGTTCCTTTATTTGAGACGGAAAAAGGGATTCTGAGTGCATTCCAAGCAGTTCAAACTCAAACAAACGCGCGTCCAATCAAGATGCATATCACAGAGGGACGCTCATATGAACTTAGTGTATCCCCCTCCCCTGTTCCAGGACTGGACGGAGAAACAAATGTTGTAGTAATGGCTAAAGATATTACAACAGAAAGAGATCTATCGACACGCAATGAAGGCTTGGAGAAAGAAAATACGCACCTGAGAGCAAAATTTCAAGAAATAAGCGCGGCTATTGGAGGAATTGTGCATGACATTAGAAATCCTTTAACTATCATATCGGGATACGCACAAGCGCTGCTACGAGGATGGGAAACATATACTCCCGACAAAATAAATGAAATAATTGGAATAGTAATTACTGCTACAAAAAAAGCTAATTTAGAAGTTACTAATGCCCTTGAAGGTATCGATGACTTTAAAGAACCAGAGCCTGAACTAATACAGGTTAACGATTTAATTGAATCTGTAGTTGAAAAAAATGGCGATCTTACAAAAAGCAATAATACAGAAATTACTACCTTTCTTTCTGATAAATCTCAAATGATTGAAGCTGATCCGAAAAAATTAAGAAGCGCTTTTAATACTTTAATATTAAATTCCACTCAATCCGGGGCCAATAAAGTGCGTATATGGGATAGAAAAGAAGAGGGCTTTGTAACTATTTATGTAGGAGACAACGGATCAGGGATGACGCCGGAAATCCTTACTACATGCCTTAAAGATGGAGTTACTACAAAGAAAAGCACTGGAAAGGGATTAGCAATTGCCAAACAAAATGTGGAAAGTTGTGGAGGAAAAATGTTACCTCCTATGAGTAAAATTGGCATAGGCTCAATTTTTGCCGTTTCTTTTCCATTAGCTCAACAAACAAGCTAATCGGCTTTTGATTTGGTATACTTTCCCAATGCAGCTTCTTAACTCCTTAGGCGGAAAAATTAAGAAATTTAAACCATTAAATAGCAAAAAGGTCACCATTTATGTCTGTGGTATCACTCCTTATGATACCACCCACCTAGGCCATGCTTTTACTTACATCAGCTTTGACACCCTAATCAGGTACTTAAAATTTAAAGGGTTTGAAGTTTTCTACGCTCAAAACGTCACTGATATCAATGACCGGGACCACGATATCTTAGATCGGGCCAGGGAGCTGCATGTCTCTTGGAAAAATTTAGCGCAGTATTGGACTGAGAAATTCCTTGCAGATATGCATGCATTAAACTGGATTCATCCCAACCACTATGTCAATGCCTCCCGGCATATCCATCACATGATTGACTTAATCCAAGAACTTTTGGAAAAAGAGCTGGCATATCGGAGGAATGGCAGTGTTTATTTAAATACGGCGAAATTTCCCGACTACGGCAAGTTATCAAGATTTAGTAAGGCTAAAATGATGAAGGTATCACTCGACTTTGAGGAGGACCTGGAGTGTCCGGAAAAGAAAAACCCGCTGGATATTACACTTTGGCGGGCCTCGACCCCTGAGCAACCTCCGCATACACCTGCTTTTCATTCCCCCTTCGGCAATGGCCGGCCGGGTTGGCATATAGAATGCTCTGCCATGAGCATGGAATATTTAGGGGAACAAATAGACATTCACGGCGGCGGAACTGATTTAAAATTTCCGCATCACGAGGCGGAAATTGCCCAGTCTGAGGGATCAACCGGCAAAGTCCCTTTTACCAAATATTGGCTGCATACAGGCACTGTCTACTATCAAGGCGCAAAAATGAGTAAATCCAAGCGTAATTTAGTAATGGTTTCTGACTTATTAAAAAAATACTCACCTAATGCCATCCGCTGGCTGCTACTGTCTCATCATTGGAGCAAGCCTTGGGAATACGAAGAAAAAGATCTAATCCAGGCTCAAAAAAATGTAGATACCATAGAGAATGTCATTCTGGGGACAATTCGGCACTCGCCAGAGAGGACGCCAGAATCTAACCCAAATACCCAACAATTCACTGCCATCCTGGACGATAATTTAAATACCCCTAAAGCCCTGCAATTCTTACTGGATTTAGCAAAACAGAAAGAAAAAGAATTTAAAAGTCTCTATGAAGCGCTTGGATTTAAAATCTGATTGAATTGGGACAAATATTCCAAGTTGGAAATGTAAGTTCAGTTAAGATATAATCTTTTAGGTTCGCCGCGTTCGCCTTAGAGAGCAGAGCGCTACAAGACAACGATCTTTGTAGTAGTGGAGATCTCGCAGACGACGCAAGCAAAGCGCCGCGTTCGTCTAGTGGCCTAGGACGCTGGGTTTTCATCCCAGAAATCACGGGTTCGACTCCCGTACGCGGTACTAGTTTCAGAATTTATACCCTAAGCTTCTAATGCCTCAAAATTGAGGCTATTTTGGCTGCAATAGATATTTCATGTATAATCTTCTCATATGAATAAGATAGTAGTAATTACAGGTGCTTCAAGTGGGCTTGGGAAAGAACTAGCAAAGATTTATTTGGAGAAAGGTTACAAATTAGTGCTAAACGGTGCGCATGAACAAGGCTTTCAGGAGTTTGAAGGTAAAGAAAATGTTGAGATTGTGGTAGGGGATTTAACGGAACAAGAGACTATTGATAAGCTAGCAGATGTAGTTAAGAGTAAATTTGGCCAAGTTGATATTTTAATAAATAACGCTGGAATTATTTATATTCAACCCTTTGAAAAGAATACCCCAGAACAGCTAAACCAGTTATTAGCTATTGACTTAGTAGCTCCTATGTTATTAACGCAGAAATTTTATCCTCTTATGGTGGAAAAGAAACAAGGAGTAATTATTAATATCAATTCAACTTCTGGTAAAGAGCCCAAAGCAAACCATACTATGTATAACGCTGCTAAGTTTGGATTAACTGGTTTTACTCAAAGTCTTCGTTTGGAAGTAAAACAACACGGTATCAGAGTTTTAAGTATCCATCCAGGAGGAATTAATACTCCACTTTATAAGTCACTAGAAATCCCACCTGATACTTCTACTTATATGGAACCTAAAAAGGTTGCTGAGATAATTGTCTATCTTTCCGAAACTGAAGGACTTTCTCCCGATGAAATCGTAATTAATAGACTCTCTAAATAATTCCAATCCCTAATGGTAGTTAGGTATCAAAGCTGGCTTGAAACTATCCTCCAATTTGAGATTATTAAAATACTATCTTTGGATGATAAATTCAGGAGGAGGAATAACACCAGCTTTATCTTCAAGCTGAATAACTCTATCCTCTAATCTCTCAATGTTAGCCTTATTTGTTTTATACGCATCAGCATAACCCTTAATTGTGGTTTCTGTAGTAATTACTGATGGTAATACCCGATTTTCTTGAGTATCTTTGACCTCCTGAAGATCTTTTCTCAGCTCCTCCTGTCCCTCTTTAAGTGGTTTTAATGCTTCGTTCAATAATGTTCTGAAATCATCTGTGGTCATGTATTTATATTAATAATTCACCTAATAAATTACAAGATAGATTATCTCATTCAAAATGAATCAAATTTTCTTAATACGAAACAATAAACTTGTTATTCTGAAATTTTTGGAAAATATTAGAAGCCAATTTCAATCAACCAGTCATTTCATAAAAAGTGAGTCTTCTCTTATCAAAGGACAGAGTATCTTCTTGTACAGACAATAAAATGACTGATTAATGTATAAAATACTATACCTTTTTCTCTTCTACTTTAGCTTCTGTAGTCGAAACTGTAGATGCTGCTTCAGTTTTAACTGGAGCTTCTGCTGTTTTATTTGCATCTGCTGCTGCAGCTTGTACGTTTGAATTTGTATCTGTCATTTTTCTCACCTCCCTTAATCCTATATCTAGGATACTAACAGTACGCTTATTAACTCCAAATAGATATAGGCAATAATTTCGTAATTATATGCTAGATTATGCTAGCAAAACCTGAAACTGGGTACTTTAAGGTAATTTATCTTTATTCTTGAGGTTTAAGCTTTTTATTTTCCCTGATTAAAGCAAAGACTTCCGGTACTGCATGTAAACCGCCACCTAAGCCACCATCTACTACTAGAGTTTGTCCGGTGATAAATCCTGCCAGCCTGTCATTTGCTAAAAAGATTACTGCATTGGCTACATCCTGAACCAACCCGATTCTACCTAGGGGAGTCAGCCGCTTAATGGCAGCTAGAGTTTCTTCCCGGTATTCCGGCCTGACTGCCTGAGTCATTTCAGTATCAATGAAACCCGGAGCTACAGCATTAACCCTAATGCCTCTTCTGCCGATATTACGCGTAAGGGATTTAGTTAGTGCAATCAAACCCCCTTTAGAAGCAGCATAGTTTTCCTGACCGCTATTGCCTTCAATTCCGGCAATACTAGCTATATTAGTAACACTTCCGCCTTGGTCTTTGGGAAATAGTCTAAAGGCTGCCTGGGTCAATAAGAATGCGGCGCGCAAGTTTACATCCATAACAGTATCCCAATCTTCAACTTTCATCCGAAGTAAATCATTATCGCTAGTGATACCAGCCACATTTACTAACGCATTAATACGACCGAATTTCTCTTTAGTAGGGGTTATGACCAGTTGGCCGGAAGTAGCACATGATAAATCAACATTCAGCACCAGAACCCGGGATCCATTTTGTTCTACCTCGTGCGCCACTTCTTCTATACGCTCCTTATTTGAGCCTGTGGATACCATAACTATTGCTTCAGCTCCTTGCCGGGAAAACTCCCGGGCTACTTCAGCCCCGATCCCTCTTGAGGCTCCTGTAACAACAACAACTTTTTCGGCAAATTCCGGGGTTCTGTCTATGCTTACCATATTATTTCCAGCTGATTGTATTCAAGTAAGTATAGAATGTCAAATATTATTTTTCCTTTATAAAAAAGCCCCAATGGTGTGACATTGATAGCTTAATTACTCACACCATTGAGGCAGCAAAATTTTAATTGATCACTTTTCTATTCAAGTCCGTCGTTATCTTAAATACTACCTTCAAAATTAGACAAATCTGCAATAAGAACGTAAGAAGTCAGTTAGAAGATGTCCGAAAAGGACTTATTTTTGTGTAAGAATATTGTAAGAAAGACACAATAGGTGTAGAATTATCTTTACAATCGGTCTATAATTTACACCGATCATCAAGATTTATGGTTAAAAAAATACTGGTAGTAGAAGACGACACCGGACTACAAAAATATTTAAAGGAACTTCTGGTCAGCAATGATTATTCGGTACAAGCTGTTTCTGACGGAATCTCTGCTTTAAACACTATTAGCTCTATGCCGCCTAATTTGGTTATCCTTGATTTGGGACTACCTAATATGAGTGGTGAAGAAGTCTGTAAAGAGATTCGGAAAAAATACCCGGATTTACCTGTTTTAATTTTAACTGCTAAAGATTCTGTTTCAGATATTGTACAAGGTTTGAATATAGGAGCAGACGATTATGTGACCAAGCCTTTCGCGCCCGATGTGCTACTAGCCAGAATTAAGGCCCGGCTACGACATAACGGAATAGATGACAGTAAACTAAAAGTGGATAATTTAGTGTTAGATAGCAAAAGCCTAGAGGTTAAAAGAGACAATAAACCTATACACCTCACCCGCCAGGAGTATAAATTATTAGAATATTTAATGAACAATAAAGGCAGGGTTCTAACCCGTGAAATGATTTTAAATAGGGTTTGGCTATACTCCCAGGATATAGAAACAAGAGCAGTCGATGTCTACATCGGCTATCTAAGGAAAAAAATAGATACAGGCCATAAGAAAAAATTGATCCAATCGATTCGGGGCTTTGGATACGTAATTAAAGAATGAAATCTACCTAATAATTTTTTGGGATTTCTATATAGAAAATAGAACCCTTGGTCCCATTACTCTTAACTCCTAATTTCCCACGATGATGCTTAATAATTTGAGATGAGATAAAAAGTCCCAAACCTAAACCCTCAGCTTTTCCTCGCTCTGCTCCTCTGGATCTATAAAACCGGTTAAATACAGCTCTATGCTCAGATTTAGGTATCCCAATTCCGTAATCCCTAACAGTTAAAACCACTCCATTTTTTTTACTTTTAACGTAAATCCTAAGCGGACTTCCCGCCGGCGAATACTTTATTGCGTTGGTGATTAAGTTAGTAATAACTTGTCCGATTCTGTAACTGTCACCCTTTATAATTCTTTTGGAACTTCCGGATAAAATTATCTCTCTTTCTTTATGAATTATTTTTTGATTTATAACTATTTTGCTAACCAAACCATCAAAGTCAAATAGTTCATCCTGGTATAAAAAACTACCCACCTCTATTTTAGTTGCATCCAATAAATCATTTACCAGTTCCAATAATTTATCGGATTGAAATTCAATCTCTTTTGTAAATTGAGAAACCTTACTGTTCCCGTTTTGAAACTTTAGATGTAGTAACCCGGCAAACCCCTTAATGGTGCTAAGCGGGTTCTTTATTTCGTGCGCTACTAAGGCTACAAACTCATCCTTTTGAAGCTCGACTTCATATCTTGCTTCACTGATAACGCTAATAAAAAATCCCACTATTATATAAACGAAAGTAATCAATAAATCATTTGTTTCAGGATAAATAGGCAAATCTCCTCTCAAAAGGAAGTAATTAATAATGCTGATAGAAACAGTAGCGATAATTCCGGGTCCTAACCCACCGTACCAGGAACTGGCACCCACAACCAAAATAAACACCAAAAGAATAACAGCTTGACTGTTAATGAGAAAAAGACCCGCATTTAAGAAAAATATATTCAGGAGTAGTACTAACGTAATTAAAATTATGGAGAAACCATATCTTCTAGCCCTACTTCTTTTTTGAAGATAAGCTAGTTTCACCAAACGGAACTTAAATTTAAACCATACCTTCTCTACTAAATCCCTTATCCGATCTATCACAAGGGGATTCTATCAGACTGAAAGGTTTTTTAAAACCAAGTTCTTAAAAAAATTAAATTTACTTAAAAACTTTAGTGATATATTAAAGCTGATTAGTTTAAATACCGGCATAGGACTTACAAATAAAAAGTTACTATTCATGATATGCGAATCTTAACTTAAGATATTAAGAAGAAAATGCAAATAAAGTAAGAGATTTGTAGGAACCTTAAGATTTAGAACATATTATCTAATTGATATACCCATTTTTCTTTAACCAGGGAAAAATTGTCCGCTGAGCTATTGTGGAAAGATGCTTTTTATCTGAATTAGTATCAAAGTAGCCTATCTCTACCACTTCTGAAGATGGCTTTGGCTCCCCCATTAGTTTACCCTCATACATTTTAATATTTAACATAGTCTCTTCTTTACCATGGGCAATATCTTCAAACTCCGTTAAAAATTTTATGGAATTCTCATCTATCTCACAGCCGATTTCTTCTCTCACTTCCCTTTTTAAGCAGTCTGCCTCTGATTCCTCTTCTTCAATCTTTCCTCCTAAAGTATAGTAAACATCCGGCTGTTTATTAGTCCTGACCTGCAGGATTTTTCCGTCTTTAAATACTGCCAGAGCTACTTTTTTGATTGTGTTCATGAGTGGCTATATGCTATACTTTTTTGGATGAGTACACAAGCAGAACCCACCGGCCTAATCACTCCGGCCAAACTCGGAATCATCGGCTACGGCATAGTTGGCCAGGCCTTAGCTTATGGTTTTTCCCAACCGGATATTAAAAATAAATACGAAATAAAATATTACGATAAGTATAAAGAAACCGACAGTCTGGAATCCGTAGTTTCGGGAAGCGAATTCATTTTCATCTGCCTGCCTACTCCAATGAAAGCAAATGAATCCGGCATTGATCTTTCAATTATTGAGGATAGTATTGCGCAAATTTCCAAATTCACCAACGGAACCGATAAAATTATTGTGATCAAATCTACTGTTGTCCCGGGAACAACCGCCTCGCTTGAGAAAAAGTATCCCAAAACTAATTTCGCCTTTAACCCGGAATTTTTAACTGAAGCCAATTATCTGGAAGATTTCGTAAATGCCGATCGAAATGTCATTGGCGCAAATAACGATTTAACCTCAAGAAGAGTCGTGGCCCTATACCGCCAGAGGTTCCCCCATACCAAGATTTTCCAAACAGATTCCACTACTGCCGAGATGGTTAAATACATGGCTAATGCCTTTTTAGCTACCAAGGTTATTTTTGCCAATGAGATGTTTACACTGTGCCAGGCTTTAGGAATTAAATATGAAGAAGTCAAAAGTATGGTGGTAGCAGATCATCGGATTATTGATTCACACTTGGATGTTACAACAGCTAAAGGATTTGGAGGAAAATGCTTCCCCAAAGATGTAGTGGCGTTGATCGGCCGGGCCAAAGAGTTAAAAGTAGAAACTAAACTTCTGGAAACAGTCTGGTCTATTAATAAAAGGATCCGAAATGTTGCCGATTGGGAAGAAATCCCTTTTGCAGTTGAAGGCAATCACACTAAGAAGTAATATTTTTAATAACCTCAATCTTAGGATTTTCTTTTGACTCAGCAAAGTCTACTGACACAAAATCCAGTCTGTATTCTTTATCACCCCAATTATTTTTCTGAATATAAAACTTAGCAGTTTTTAGGAGCGCCTTAATTTTCCAGGGTGTTATTGATTCAACAGGCAACCCAAACTCATGCGACCACCTTGTTTTAACTTCCACAAATACCAACGTGCCATTATCTTTGGCAACTATATCTATCTCCCCGCCCCTAATTCGGTAATTCCTTTCCACAATTTTATATCCCTGCTTCTGCAAGTATTGACATGCCAAACTCTCACCGTAATCTCCGGCTATCTTTTTTGTCATATATAACTAAAGAAATTTTTGTAAATTAAATGATTTTCTGTGAATCCTAGTTAACCCATGCTTTCTGATTGCCGCCTGATGCAGCTTTGTCCCATATCCTTTATGTTTTGCGAAACCATAACAGGGGTATTTCTTGTGTAGCTTTTTCATGGATTTATCCCTGTAGACTTTAGCAATTATTGATGCAGCAGAAATAGAGGCACAAATTTTATCCCCATTCTGAATTGGTTTTTGTATTTTCCTGTTTAAGTGTTTAACGCAGAAGGCGTCTACTAAAACAAAATCAGCTTGTACTGGAAGTAATCGAAGCGCTTTTCTAAAAGCTACTTGGGTAGCTTTACCGATCCCTATTTTATTGATAGTAGGTACTCCTACCTCTGCAATAGACCAGGCCAAAGCTTGATTCTTGATGCTTAGTTCGAGCTTCTCTCGTTGTCTGGGTTTTAAAAGTTTTGAATCAGCAATGCCATCCGGCAACTGAATATCTGAAGGAAAGATCACAGCTCCAACCACTACCGACCCGGCAAATGAGCCCCTGCCTACTTCATCCAGACCTGCTATGTAGTAATATCCAGAATTCCAAAGTTTTTTCTCAATCTGAAGAGTCGGGGTAATCACCTTACACTCTAACTGCACTTTTACCGATCAAGTCCCTTAAATAATAAAGTTTACTTCTCCTGATTCTGCCTGCCTTTTTCTTAATTTCAAATTTAACTATAGAATTAGTATTTAGCGGCCAGGTCCTCTCAATTCCCACTCCGCCTGCGCCTATTTTACGAACAGTAAAAGTTTTATTCTCACCTCTACCCCGCAGGCTGATTAAAATCCCCTCAAAAACCTGGATACGGGTCTTTTCTCCTTCCACAACCTTAGAATGAACTCTTATAGTATCCCCTATATGTAGATTGTTTTCACCAACTTGCGCTGAAACCATGAAGGGATATTAACACAATTTAGAATAATTTAAAAGCCCCATCACCCAGGATTTCTTTAATCTTTTCTTTCAAACCAGAATTGGGGTTTATGGAAAATGGCAAATTCATTCTCTTTAACTCTCCACCGCTATGCAAAAGGAGGGTTACCGGTGTTGACCCCGGAAATTCGCGCAGCGTCTTATTGATACTTTGTAACACCGAGACATCTGAATCCTTTGGAATCGCAATTTGCACCATTGGGGCAGCTTTCAGGTAATCCTCCACAATATCCGAAGTATTTTCCGCAATAGCATTCGGGTCAAATATACTAATTTTCTCAACAATTAAAGAAAGCTCTTCTTCTCTTTTTTCTGCGCGTCCCAGGATAAAAACTACCTCATCTGCCACCAAAAAATCTTTGCTGGTTTCAAACGTTTTTGGAAATACAACTACCTCGACGCTGGAAACACCGTCTGATATCTTAATAAAAGCCATCTCTTTTGCCGACTTCTTGGTTATCACTTTTTTTACAGCAGTTATCACCCCCCCTAATTTCAAAGTTGTCCCGATATGTTCATCCCCCAAATCAGATAGTTTCACCGAAACAAACTTTGACAAAAGCTGCAACAAGGCAAGATACGGCGGCTCATGTAAGTAAAAACCCAAAAGCTCTTTCTCGAAAATTAATAATTGCGGGAGAGACAACTCCGAAACATCCGGCAACTTTATAGCTAAATCCCCTCTATCTTCATCAGTTTCAAACAAGGAAACCTGTCCTGACAACCTGCTTTTATTTAATTTATGGGATTCCTCAATACATTGATCCAGAACCAAAAGCTGGGCGGCGCGACTCCCCAGATGATCCAATGCTCCGGCTTTTATTAAACTCTCCAAAGTTTTTCTGTTAACTAACCTATTATCAACCCGGAAACAAAGATTCATCAAGGATGTAAACTCACCGTCTTCTCTGGCAACAAGTACAGATTCAATGGCAGAGATTCCCACATTTTTAATGGCGGATAACCCAAATCTAATGCCCTGTTTAACCTCAGATTCACCCACAGATAAACTTCGCTCTAAATCCGCCTGAGATAAACTCCTGAGCTTTTCTAATGAAAAACCGATTCCTGATTTATTAACATCCGGCGGCAGGACCACTATCCCCAACCTTTTACATTCTTCAATCGCAGCTGCAATTTTGTCGCTGTCTCCGGACTCAGCTGTCATTACGGCAGCCATAAACTCAACCGGAAAATTAGCCTTCATGTAAGCAGTCTGATAAGAAACCATAGCATAACTTGCAGCATGGGCTTTGTTAAAACCATACGCAGCAAAAGGCGCAATTATAGCAAACAACTCCTCAGCCCTTGCTCTTCTCATCCCATTAGCTACACATCCTTCAATAAACTTACCCTTTTGTTTGGCCATTTCCGAGGGGATTTTCTTTCCCATGGCCTTTCTGAATTTATCTGCCTCCTCAAAAGAATACCCGGCTATATTAATAGCAGTCAAAAGCACATCTTCTTGGTAGACCAAAAGACCCAATGATTGCTCCATGTATTCTTTCATCCGGGGATCAAAAAACTTCACCTTCCTGGGATCGTGTTTTCTGGCAATATATTCCGGAATCACGCTCATTGGGCCGGGGCGGTACAACGCTACCATGGCTTGGATATCTAAAATGCTGGTGGGCCGCAGTTCTGTGACATACCTGGTCATCCCCGAACTTTCAAGCTGAAATATCCCCATGGTTTCACCTTGCGCCAAAAGCTCAAATGCTTTTTTATTATCAAGTGGAATTTTATTTAAATCAACACTGGTACCCCTATTCTCTTTGACAAACTCTACCGCCTTACCCAAAATAGATAAATTCCTAATTCCTAAGAGATCCATTTTAACTAGCCCTATTCCGCCGTATTCATCCACCAAAGAAAACATGTCATATTGGGAAACTAATTTATCTCCTTTGGATTCTTTTTGCAGGGGTGTAAAGTTGGTAATTTCTTCCGGGGCAATCACCACACCAGCAGCATGAACTGAGGCGTGTCGGACTGTGCCTTCTATTTTAACCGCCAGGTCCAATAGCTTTTTAATCTGGGGATTACTTTTATAAAGATCTGCTATCTCCGGCACTTCTTTTATTACGTCTGAGAGTGGCTTATGAAATCCCTGATGAGGAGGCGGGACTAATTTGGCAATCCTATCCACTTCACCATAAGATAACCCCAAAACTCTTCCCACATCCCGGATTGCAGCCCTACCCATCATGGTTCCAAAAGTGACGATCTGTGCCACTCTGTCTTCCCCGTACTTTTTTGTTACATACTCAATTACCTCATCACGTCTGTCATCAGCAATATCAGCGTCTATGTCCGGTAAAGTTGGCCTATCTACTGTCAAAAACCGCTCAAATGGCAGAAGATAATCAAGCGGGTTTAAATTAGTTACCCCCAGGCAAAAAAGCACCATTGATGCTGCTGCAGAACCTCGGGTGTTGGTAATTATCCCCCGCTGATGCGCCCAATCCATAAAATCCGCCACCACCAAAAAGTAATCTGCATATTTTTTCTTTTCAATTACCCCTAACTCATATTCCAACCTTTCTTTGGTTTTTGCTGTCATCTCAAATTTGCCCTTAGCCTTTTCATAAGTCTGCTCTCTTAAATAATCCATGGAAGTTTTACCCTCAGGGGTGTCAAAAACCGGGAAACGGGCTACCCCCAAGGGGATCTCCAACTCTACTTTTTCCGCAATTCTTAGCGTATTTTCCAAAGCTTCTGGTAGGTCTCTAAAATTTTCCGCCATCTCTTCCGGGGATTTTACAAAATAATCAGGTGTGTCAATCATCCGTAGTCTTTTAACTTCCGATAAAAACTTGCCTGTTTGTACACAAAGCAGCGCATCCTGGGCCTCGGCATCATCTTGTTTTACATAATGGAAATCATTGGTTGCCACCAGCGGTATGCCTATTTTTTGGGATAGTTCCTTGGCGGCTTTGATAGTGTGGTTTTGGATATCCAGTATTTCCTCCAGGTCTTTTTTAACCAGCTCATCAGTGGCTAAATCCCGAGCCTCTTGGTATGGATGCCTTTGAACCTCCAGATAATAATTCTCCTCACCAAAAATATCCTGGTAAGTTTTTAAAACCTCTTCTGCCTTTTTTTCATCTTTCATTAAAGTCCGGATAAACTCGCCTGAAGGGCAGCCGGAAAGGGCAATTAACCCTTCATGGAATTCCTTAAGTAAAGTTTTATCCACCCGGGGCCGGTAATAGTAACCCTCCGTATGGGCAAGAGTGACCAGTTTCATTAAATTAAGATACCCTTGGTAATTTTTAGCTAAAACTGTCAGATGGTATGGCTCACTGTCAACTTTTCCTTCCTTATCCTTGTATGACCTTTTGGCTACATACATTTCTACTCCTACAATTGGCTTTATCCCAAACTCCATACAAGCTTTATAAAACTCGATCACTCCATACATCACTCCATGGTCTGTTATAGCAATGGAGTCCATACCCATATCTTTAGCACTACTTACCATCTGTTTCATTTTGGATAAACCATCAAGGAGCGAATATTGGGTGTGACCGTGAAGATGAACAAATTTAGCCATAGTAATACCAATGTTTTACGGAGGGCGAGCCTTACCGCGCTTTCATTGATCGCAAGATATTTTACTACGCCTCTTGAATACTATTTCAAGAGGCAATTTCTATAAATTTGCATTTATGGATTTTTTTTCTTAATATAAAAGTGTGGCTAATAAAGAACGGTGCGGAGCTTGTCTGTTTAAAGATTCTGATAGCGGAAGATGCAGAAAAGAATATATTACAGGAGCAAGAGAGATAACTGCTTTCTCTACTTGCTCTCAGGCTGTAGCTCGGGGTAAATTTTTCCCTCAGGGTGAACCCATATCACTATATGAAGTTCGTCATCGAATTGGCTTTGTGCCTGAATCTAATATACAGACTCCCCTTCCCCCTCTTGCTTCCTAAGCTAAAATCCAGACAGCTATTTATCCAAACGCTTCTCTAGGATACCCTTAATTTCCGCTGCATTTACTTTACCTTTAGTTTTTTTCATTACAGTACCAATTATGGCTTGGATTACTGTTATTTTTCCCTTTTTGTAAGCCTCAACCATTACCGGATTTTCCGTAATGGCCTCCTCTGCCAACTTTTCCAATTCTTCAGCATCACTAATCATTCCGGCATCCTTAACCTTAATCTGCTCAGCTACTCTGATATTGGTATCGGGCTTTTTATTGATTATATAATTGGCAATCTCCCTTGGTTCTACTCCCAGTTTTTTTCCCTCTTTTACTTCAAATTCAAAATAATCAGCCATTTCCCCTGTTTCAGCTAAAATCTCTGCATCTGCTTCTTTAACCTCATACTCTTCCTTAAACCTCTTACTCTTGTCCCAGGGTAACTCTGGCAAGCTTTCTCTGATTTTTCCGATTTCTTCTGATCTTATCTGAATCTCCGGTAGGTCCGGTTCGGGGAAATAGCGGTAATCATGAGCCTCTTCTTTACTCCTTTGCAGATATGTAGACTTTTTGTCCTCATTCCATCCCCTGGTCTCTTGAGAGAGTCTTTCTCCCTTTTCCAATGCGGCAATTTGACGTTTTATTTCATATTCTATGGCTGCCACCATAAACCTGAAGCTGTTAATATTCTTTAGCTCCACCCGATAATTTGGCAACTCTTTTTGGCCGATAGGACGAACAGAAATGTTTGCCTCCAACCTCATGTCTCCCCGTTCCATGTCTGCATTGGAAACTCCTAAGTACCGAAAAAGTTGTTGCAACTTTTTGGCATAATTTCTAACCTCTGCTGTATTTTTAAAATCCGGTTCTGTCACTATCTCCACCAACGGCACACCGGACCGGTTAAAATCAATCAATGTTTCATTCCCAACGTGAGTTAACTTCCCTGTATCCTCCTCTTGATGAGCCCTATTGATTCTGATCGTGACTTTCTGACCACTGTCGCTTGTAACCTGTAACCTGCCACCTACACACAACGGCCAGCGGTATTGGGAAATCTGGTAGCCCTTAGCTAAATCCGGGTAAAAATAGTTTTTCCTTTCAAAACGGGAGACTTCGGCAATTGTACAGTTAAGCGCCAAACCGATTTTAATGCAATCTTTTATTGCAGCTTTATTTATGTAGGGTAAGGCTCCTGGTAAACCTAAACAGACCGGGCAGGTGTGGGTATTCGGGGCTTTCCCAAAATAATCAGCAGAGCACCTGCAGAACATTTTGGATTTTGTATTTAGTTCTACATGTACTTCTAAACCAATTACAGGTTCGTAATTACGCATACATTCCCCCTTTTAAAGTGGCGAAGTTACAAAGTAACAAAAAATGTTGAGGATTTTGTGCTGACTTACTTAATGACTTTGTATTTAGGTATTCCACAAAATTCTCACAAGCGAGCAAGTCTCTACAGTGCGAGCGTTTTTTTGTACTGTGACGAGCCACTCTCATATCTTTGGTTTTTCCTTTCTCCATTCTGTTGCCTGCTCGTAAGCTTCACCGGCATTTAGCACAGTCTCTTCATCCCATTGCTTGCCTAAAATCTGTAAACCAACGGGAAGGCCTTCCGCGAAACCACAGGGGACTGATAATCCGGTTATACCGGCAATGTTAGCCGGCACTGTGTAAACATCAGCCAGGTACATGGCTAAAGGATCATCAGTTTTAGCTCCAAAATCCCAGGCCACGGTGGGGGAGACCGGACCTACTATCACATCACATTTTTCAAAGGCTTTTTCAAAGTCCTGCTTAATTAAAGTTCTGACTTTAGCGGCCTTGGCATAATAATCATCGTAGTAACCGGAAGATAGACTATATGTGCCCAGCATGATTCTTCTTTTCACTTCCTGACCAAAATTTTCCCTTGTTCCGCCAAACCTGATTCCGTCAAACCTGGCATAATTTGAGGATATCTCAGAAGGAACTAAAATATAGTAGGCTGCTATAGCATATTCGCTGTTTGGCAAGCTAACCTCTACAATTTCTGCCCCCAGCTCTTCCAACTTTTTTATAGCTTCTTTAATAACCTTTTCCACTCCGGAATCCAATCCTTTCCCAAAATACTCCTTTGGTATTCCTATTTTTAATCCTTTTATCCCTGTTTCTAATCCACCGGATTTACCTGTGAATTTTTCTTTTCTGCAGTTTGCATCATATTTATCCCCACCGCTAATCCATTCCAGAACCAGCCTGGCATCAGCCACTGATTTTGTCATTGGCCCAATCTGATCAAAAGAGGAAGCCATGGCAATGGTGCCGTAACGGGAAACCCGGCCATAACTGGGCTTAAGTCCGACTATTCCGCACAGAGATGCCGGCTGCCTGATTGATCCGCCGGTATCTGTACCTAAAGCAAAGGCGCAAAGATCTGCGGCTACTGCGGCAGCAGAACCGCTGGATGAACCACCAGGTACTTTATTTAAATTCCAGGGATTTTTGGTAGGACCAAAGGCGGAGTTTTCGCCGGATGAACCCATGGTAAATTCGTCACAATTAGTTTTTCCGATTACACTAACCCCCTGTTGCAAAAGTTTTTCAATGACTGTAGCACTATATGGGGGTAAAAAGTTACTCAATATTTTTGAACCGGCTGTTGTCTTTATTCCTTTGGTTAAAATGGCGTCCTTAATTGCCGCAGGTATACCGCGAGAATTTTTCTGAATTTCTAAAAAAGAATTTATTTTCGGGTTTAATTTTGATATTTTATTTAAGTAGGCCAAATTTAATTCTTCTTCCGAGAATTTTTTTGAATTTATAGCCTCAATTGTCTCAGTTAAAGTAAGTAATGTTAAATCGTTCATAAATTTATTCCTCAAATACCCCTTTTGTTTCAAACATATTATTTTTAACTTTAGGAGCATTAAGTAATGCGTCTTCTTGGGTTAAGCACTCACCGGTTTCATCTTCACTCATTACATTACTTTCCCCGGTAACATTAAAAGTAGGCTCTACATCAGACGTGGGCTCATCGCCCAACGAGGTATCAACTTTATTTAGCTGTTCTATATAGCTTAAAACCTTGGAAAGTTGTTCTGAATACTTTTCTTCCTCTTCCGGCGTCAGCGGTAAATTAGCCAACTTTGAAACTTTCTTTACTTGTTCAGATGTTAACTTCATGATCCGATTATACTTTATTAATGTAGCTCTGTTAATAGAGGCAGTTTATAGCTTCAGAAATTTTTCCAAGTCTTTTAGACTATCCCAATCATGGATTGAAACCGGGATTACTTTTTTCTTAAATTTCTGTAGCTGGGTTATTTTTTGTTTTATTTGTTTTTGATCTACTAAATCAGTCTTAGTTAAAATTATTATTTCCGGCTTTTCAATAAGTTCCGGATTGTATTTTTCCAGCTCTTTCCTGACCACCTGGTAATCTTCTACAATATTTTCCGAATCTGCCGGGACGGCGTGAAGCAATAGCTTAACCTTTTCAATATGTTTTAAAAACCTGATCCCCAAGCCTTTTCCTTCTGCAGCTCCTTCTATCAAACCCGGGATATCGGCAATAACTCTACCATTCCAGACACCTAAATTAGGTTCTAAAGTTGTAAAAGGATAATCGGCAATTTTAGCATTGGCCGCAGTCAGCTCATTTAATAAACTGCTTTTGCCGGCATTTGGCAAGCCAATCAACCCAAAATCAGCAATAAATTTTAGCTCTACTTTTAAATTTCGCTCCTGCCCGGGTAGTCCCCTTTGAGCATATTCAGGAGAGGTATTTCTGGAGGATTTTAATTCAAAATTCCCCCTACCACCTAACCCACCCTTACAAATTAATAGCCGGGAATTTAAATCATCCAAGACAAATTTTTCATTTGTTTGCAAATCCGTAAGCTCTGTCCCGAGCGGCATTTCCAGTTCCAAATCCTTTCCATCCCTACCTGATTTTTGAAAATTAGCTCCCATCTCCCCGTTTTCTGCCTCTTTTAGTTTAGTTTTGGAAAACTGATTTAAGGCCCGAAGATCCGAAGTAACACTTAAATAAATGTCCCCACCTCTCCCCCCGTTCCCCCCATTTGGGCCTGCTTTTTGACCGGGGTTAAAAGAAACCTTTCCTGCTCCTCCGTGCCCGGCTGTTAATATTATCTCTACCTCATCAATTAACATGAAATTTTGGAGTTAAACTTTTCCTTCCATCTCACGAAGAGCTTTAACCCGAACTTCAATAGGAGGATGGGTATTAAAAAGATTAGCTAACCATGCCTTTGCCTCCTGACCCTTTAGGGGATTTGTTATATACAGATGTGCGGTACCTCTGTTTGCCACCTCCAGCGGTTCTTTATCAGAGGATATCTTAAGTAGCGCACTTGCCAGTCCTTCCGGATAACGTGTCAACAAAACTCCGGAGGCATCAGCCAAAAGCTCTCTGCGCCTTGAAACTGCCAGCTGAATCAAGGTTGCCACAATCGGAGCCAAAATAGCTGCCACAATGGCTACAACCAACATTATTGTATTCCCCCTACCTTCCCTATCACGCCCCCCATACCACATAGATCTCATAAAAAAATCCGATAAAAGGGCAATGGTACCCACTAAAACCGAAACTACACTCATAAGCAAAGTATCACGGTTGCCGACATGAGATAACTCATGAGCGGCTACCCCTTCCAGCTCTTGTTTGTTTAATTTTTGTAAAATACCGGAAGTAAAAGCGATAGCGGCATGTTTCGGATCACGACCGGTGGCAAAAGCATTGGTGGCCGTATCATCAATAATGTAAATCTTCGGCAGAGGCAAACCGGCAGCTATACATAAGTTTTCAACTAAACGATAAATCTCTGGGTTATCTTTTTTCTGGATTAGCTTTGCGCCGGAAATACCTAAAACAATTTTATCGGACCAAAAATAGGAAACAAAATTCATGATTCCAGCCATAATTAACGCCATGCCTGTTAACCCTAAACCTCCTATCTCCCCATATCCGAACCCCTGGGCAATCACATAAATTACCCCGATTGTAAAAACTGAGAAGAGAAACATGATTATCCATGTCTTGAATAAATTTTGTGAAACATGATCCCACGCTGTGTTTATTTGTGCCATACCAGGCTAATTTTACCACTTACTAGTAATCATTGCATGTAGGTAATAAAATCTTACTGGGTGGTGCCGGCGAAGTCACAAGTCACCAAAGCAATCGGAACATTTTGTGTACAGATACCAACCGCAAAATGTTCAAATAGTGAGACTAGAAAATTACTCCATGTTACAGGTAATACTGGTCGAACCGTGCTTTGTGACGCGACGAGCCAGGCGACAGGATCCAAGTGGTGTACGAACGAGCTTTCGAGGAAATTAAAACCCAACTTTTACATCAGCTTTTTCTTCTTCAGTAGCTTTGAAGAACTCTTCTTTTTTAAAACCAAACATCTGACCTACCCAGGCCGAAGGAATAGTCTCTAAATTATTATTCAAATCCAGAACATTAGTGTTATAAAATTGTCTGGAGGCTGCTACTTTTGTTTCCGTATCAGACAGTTCATCCTGTAAAGCTTTAAAATTCTCTGAAGCCCTAAGTTGTGGATAGCTCTCAGCTACTGCAAACAGGCTTTTTAACGCCCCTGTAAGCATATTGTTTGCATCTGCCGCTTCATGCGGATCTTTAGCGCTCATTAATGCAGTTCTGGCTTTAGTAACTTCTGTCAATACACCTTTTTCATGCTTGACATAACCCTCTACAGCTTCAACCAGATTAGGAATTAAAGACGAACGTCTTTTTAACTGAACATCAATCTGCGACCAGGCCTCTCTGACACGATTCCGAAGAGTAACCAAACCATTGTATGTAGCCAACAACCATAAAACTATTAAAACTGCTGCTCCGATAATGATATAGGTAATCATTTTCTCATTTAAGTTTAAACCATTCTGCAAATTTTGTCCAGTCCCAGGCATTAATAATATCTTCTTTTCCTGCCCAGCCTCTACGGGCAACAGAAACCCCAAACCTCATATTATCCATTTGGGAAACTTCATGAGCATCAGTGTTAATAATAAACTTCACCCCAAACTTTAAAGCTTCTCTGACTAAATCATCCCTTAAATCTAACCTATTTGGATAAGCATCAATCTCTAAAACTTTGTTATTTTTCGCTGCAACTCTAAAAATTTCTTCCCAATCAGCATCCGATGATTCCCGTTCGTTAAGTAATCTATTTGTAGGATGGGAAATTATATCTACATGGGGATTTTCCAAAGCCTTCATTAACCTGGCTGTAATTTCTTCCTTTGTTCCTCTTTGTCCGGAATGAATACCTACAATACAGTAATCGAGAGTAGCCAAAGCTTCGTCAGGCACTGACAAAGATCCGTTCCCGAGAATATCTACTTCGAGTCCATTAAGTACTCGAATACTTTTTGTATTCTTTCTCAGAGATTGAATAAATTTTGTCCTCTTTTGGATTGCTTCTACCATTTTTGCTTCCGAAAGCGCGGTAAAGCCTGGCGGATGATCTGCAATCCCTATAAAATCATACTTTAAGCTCTTTGCCTTCTCGACTAATTCCTTTATGGGATTTGCACCAGGGCCATGGGATGGATGCGGGAAAGGAAAACTTGAATGGGTATGCAAATCACCTTTAATATCTTTTAATTCTATCAGCTCCGGAAGCTTGTGTTCCAAAGCAGCTTCGATTTCACCCGTATCCTCTCTTATCTCCGGTGGGGGAGTCTCCATTCCTAGTAACTTATACAATTCTTCCTCTGTCTCTATTTTTACTAAATCACCATTAGCCTTCTTGGCCCCATATTCAGATATGGACAACCTATTCTTATTAGCCAAAGTCCTGAGTTTAATATTGTGGGCCTTAGAACCTGTGAAATGCTGTAGCAACGCTCCGTAACTTTCCGGCTCTCCAACTAATAAATCTGCCTGAAAACCGCCTCTGAGAACCACTGTAGCCTTGTTTTTACCCTGATCAACCACCCGGGTTACTCCCGGCAGTTTACAGAAGTACTGAACTACCGTTTTTGGGTTTTGACTGCTGGCAGAAAAATCCAGATCCCCTACTGTGGCTACCATTCGGCGTAAGGATCCCAACGGATGTGCCTGTAATACATCTGAGCTCTTTTTTAAATATTCTAAAATCCTATCTGCCTGTACCGCTGCATACGGTAGCAGCATCCTACCCTGCCTACTTGATAGCTCTAAAACTCCATCCATAATCTTTCTTGCAATTTTAGCTGAAAAGCCTTTTTCAACTAGTATGCCTGATTTAATCCCACGCTTTAGGTCATCTATGTCCTGTACGCCTAATTTTGCTAGTTTCATGGCTGTTTGAGGCCCTACTCCGGGTATGTCTAAAAGCTCAAATACAACCGAAGGAATATCTTTTTGCATGTCTTCAAAGTGCGCAACTTTCCCATTAGTAAATAGTTCATTCAAATAGCTTTGGATTTTTTCTCCTAGTGCCGGGATTTCTGACAGTCTATCCTCCTGCCAAAGATCAAAAACTTCAGCAGTTGAGTGTTCAATGCTATCAGCCGCATTCTGATAAGCACGAATTTGGAAGATATTGCCGTCATTTTTTAAGGTATAAACAGCAGCTACATTTCTGAGGATTTTAGCCACCTGTTGATTGGAGATTTCCATAATGTTAATATATCACAGTTTGGGGCCGTAGCTCAGTTGGTTAGAGCGCCTCCCTGTCACGGAGGAGGTCGCGGGTTCGAGTCCCGTCGGTCCCGCTTGATCTGATAGTTTTATTGAACACCGTTTATAAAAGGGTGCTGAGAAACAGATAACCCCAGCCTAGTTCTGAATCTGGTAATTGCTTCTAAATACCCTTTTAATTCATTTCTCCTTTTTTCCCACTCCGCAGGCGAGTCATATAATCTTGTTTTCCAAGCCTCAAATCCCTCTTCCTGAATTTCTTTTTGATATCTATCAGGGTCTTCCCACTCTAACCCCTCTAAACTGGCGTATCTAAACGGTAAACCGGCAAGTACAATATCGGCAGGCATTTCAACTAAGCATTCCCAATTCTTTAAAGGAGTTTTTTCTTTAAGCAAGTCTACACTTGGCCTGTCTGCTGCAAATACTCCAGGAGCAATATCAATATCTGGCAAACCTAAAAGTCCCGCCATTCCTTTGTTAGCTACAGCCTCATTTGCTATCCAAGAAGGCGGACAAGTATTAAAAGCTCTTTCAGTACGACCAAATAGTATAAAACCACTCGGTGAAAGACGAGAGATTACCTCTAATTCTTCTGGAAAGAGATTTTGTATATGTAATAATCTATCTAGGGCGATTGAGAAAACTGGTCGGCTTGAGGCTTTTAATAAAGCTAATTGTGTTTCATGAGGATTTACACTGCCTGGGATAACTTTTACCCCTAATGCCGTTAGTCTATCTTTTGTTTCAGGAACAGAAACTGGGGTAATACTCGCGATTGCACCATCAAAGAGCTGCATTGTCTGTGTCAAAATAGGAATCTGATTACTCATCCTGCCTTCAGGATCATGTGCTCCAATAAGTATTTCCATCAGCGAATTATACTCTAATTATAGGTCTACTTCAAGATCAGCAATTGTTGCAAAGTTTTATATTGATAAATTAAACTTTGGAATAAGTATTCAAGATTTTCACCTTTGAGCCCCAAATTTACCCTCTTGACAAATAATCTGATTTGGATTAAAAAGTACCTAGTAATAACTGTCCTCTAACCTGCTCCAAAAAAATGGCAAAAAAAACTTCTGGGAATTATTTAGAAAAGCTTGAAGGCGATATCCAATCAAACCAATCAAAGGTTAGTTTGGTATTAGGCGCCTTAATTGTTTTGGTGGTAGGAATTCTAGTCTTTAACTACTTCAACAGGAATAAAACTGATTTAGGCCCAGCCCAACAAACGGAAAAGGCAGACCAACAAGATGTCTCAAAAGAAAACCTTCCGGGTAAGTATACCGTAAAGGAGGGTGATACATTATTTACAATCGCAGAAAAATATTATTCCGATGGTTACCAGTATTCGGAGATTGCAAAGGCCAACAATTTAACAAACCCTGATCTGCTAGAATCCGGAAAAACTCTTGATATTCCAAAACTGGAACTCCAGGCAGCTGCTCAACCCACCCCTTCTGCACCATCCGAAGAAGCTCTGGGTACAGGCGGTGGTGATACTACTATCTGGGGTCCAAAAATCGATGGCAACACTTACACCGTAGTCGAGGGTGATTGGCTTTCTACAATAGCCGCCAGGGCTTATGGCGACATCATGGCTTTTGATCGAATAGTGAAGGCAAATAATATCTCCAATCCGGACCAAATCGAACCGGGTATAGTCTTAAAATTACCCCGCTAATCTTGTATACTTATTTTCGTGATTAAAAAACACTGGCCCGCCTTCTTACTGCTTTTTATCCTAATACTAATTACCTATGTTAATTCCTTTAATAATGTCTTTTTATCAGATGATCTGGCCGAAATAGTCCAAAAACCGGAAATTGCCCAACTAAGTAACCTACTGACCAGGCCTCTTGGCTCCATTCGCTTGTTTCTATACTGGCTGGCTATCAATATCGGTGGTTTAAACCCTTTTATTTTCCGGATGATTAATATCTTTTTCCATACAGGCTCAGTCTTCTTAGTTTACCTGATCTTAAATAATTTATATTCCAAAAGGCTGGCAATAATTGTAGCGGCTGTTTTTGCAGTCCACCCGGCTATCTCAGAAGCCGTAGTTTGGATTTCCGGTGGCAGCTATCCGCAATATGCCTTTTTCTTTTTACTTTCATTTTTGTTATATATTCTTTCTCAAAATCATAGAAAATATTTTATTCTGGCCATTATCAGTTTTTTATTTGCTTTTATGTCTCATCCGCAAATGCCCCTGTCACTTTTTTTAATCTTTCCCCTTTATGAGTTCTCATTTGGAAATTTAAAAGTTAATTGGCCTAAAACCATTCCATTTGTACTACTAACAACTGCGTATATTTTTGTGTCCTTAAATGGTTTACCGGAACGTACTACTACTTTACAATCCATGCATTACCAACAAGGAGGCGTAGATAACCCGATTTTCCTGATCCCTGTCGCCATAACTTCTTATTTTGAGCTAATCTTTTTTCCACAAACACTAACGCTTTATCACTCAGAATTAAACTTTGGCCAAATCCAATTTTTAGCCAGGCTTCTAATTACACTTTGCTTTCTAGGCTTGGCTCTAATTAGTTTCAAAAAAAGCAAATCTTTTCTTTTCTGGTCCTCATTTTTCCTGATTGCCCTTGCCCCAACACTTACACCTTTTAGGCTAAATTGGATTGTGGCTGAAAGGTATTTATACCTTCCCATCATAGGAATTCTGGTTCTGATAGGACTCGGGTTTGAAAAAATTACCAATTCTCCTAAATATAAACAACTAAGTTTTATCGTGCTTTTCCTAATAGTTATTTTACTTTCTACTCGAACCATTATCAGGAATATTGATTGGAAGAACGAAGATAATTTATGGATAGCAACAGGCAAAACTTCCCCCTCTTCTCCTAATACCCACAACAACTTAGGGGATGTCTACGGAAGGCGTGGTGATAAACAGACAGCTCTCAGAGAATTTCAAATAGCAATCCAGTTAAAACCTAATTACGGCGATGCTTATCACAATTTAGCCAATACTTATATGGAGTTAAATCAACCGGACAAAGCCCTGGAAGGCTACCAAAATGCCTTAAAGTTTAATCCCAACCTTTGGCAATCTTATCAAAATATTGCCGCCATCTATTTTGGGCAGAAAAAATACGATTTAGCTGTAGAGAACCTACAAAAAGCCATCCAGGTTAATCCCCGAAGTCTTAATTTAAGACTTAACCTGGGGATTGTTTACCTAATGGCAGGACAAAAAGACAAAGCCAAAGAAATCTTTAATCTGATTCTAGGCATTGACCCTAATAATCAAATAGCAAACCAGGGTCTAATCGAAGCTAGCAAATAAAATATTACACACCCTAAGATTTTGGAGCCGGTGGACGGGATCGAACCGTCGCTCCCCACTTTACGAAAGTGGTGCTTTACCACTAAGCTACACCGGCACTGAGCTCCTGACGAACTGTTACACAGACTACCAGAGTTTATCAGAGAATTTTAGCTCCTCGTCTAATACAAGTCCTCGAGTATCAAGCTATGCTTATTTTACCAGATTTTTTGTATGAATTAGAGCCTAATTTGGCCTCAAAAATCACAGAACTACAAAAGTAGAAAATTATTAGCGAAATGAGTAGAACTTACCCAAAAAATTTTGACCAGAAACTCTTGCGTGGTGGTTGTGCTCCTAAGATAGTACCAGAAGTTTGTTGATTAACTTCACCACATCCCATTCTCCAAGGTTCTTTATGCCAACTTGCTCTCCATATGCAGCTTCTTGCTAATACTTCTACTAATATATCACTTGCCCGAGGATGATCAGCATCGAGTATCACTATCTGAGGTGGATAAGCATCTCCAAGATCCTTTCTTAAACCCTTGGGCATCAGATCTTCAAATGTGTTTGCAGGAGCTATAGGGTGTAAACGTGCATCTTGTTCGTGAACATATAGGCCATAACCACCATGATAATATCGCCCATCTGCGTATTTTTGATAATTTTTTTCACTTACCCCAATCGTTATGAATGTTTTAAATGTACCCAATCTAGTTTCTCTCACATTATCAACCTCATCGTAATAACCGTAAGATTTTCGATATGTAGAAGATAAAGTCCAGGCAATTCCATCTACTACATGAGGCTCTCTCTCAACCACACCCAACCCTCGCCATACATCTTGACTATTGTTGACTTGAGCTAATAATTCCTCCGGGTGAAATTGTTCAAGTATTGCCGTAAGCTCTGCCATCACCCTGGCTCTTTCGTTCACGAATTGGATTCTTTCTCTTTCCTTTTCTTCTGCCAATTTTTGAAACTCAACTCTTCTGACTTCATGTTCCTGTAGAATTTGAGCTAATCGATCAGCAGATAAGTCCTGCTGTATTTGAATTCCAGCTTGAATTATATCACCCAAATTATGTACATCAGCCTCGGGTCTATTCATTTTTATTCACTGACTGATTATACCACCTCTGACCAACTTAACCTATAGGAGAGTCATCTATTCATCTTTGGAAAAGTTCGACTCCCATTAGGGTACAAAGTTATAAACCTAAATTTTAACGATTTTTAGTAATTTTCTGAGGCTGAAAATTGCCAGTTCGATAAAAATCGTCTGGAGCGGGATACCAGAATAAGCCTACTCTTCACTTCGTTCAGAGATCTTGTTCTGGTCTCCTCTCCTCACTTCGTTCGGAGCGGGATACCAGAATCGGACTGGCGGCTCTACCTTGGGAAGGTAGCGTATTACCACTATACAAATCCCGCAAACTCACCATATTTTACCAGATTTTGGTATACTTTAGACTGATATGCCATCTAAGTATCATTCCAGAAGAGCGGTCAGAAGATTAGCACGCAAAAGCAAGCGAAACTTTTTTATCACTCTGACCATTGTTTCCCTAATCAGCTACTTTAGTTTAACTTGGATCCTACCTAATTTTATTGGCGGCCTTGGCTTTGTTACCAATATTGTTAAACCATCACAAAAAACAGTAACTCAAGCATCAGAAAATGCCAACCTTGCTCCCCCTGTTTTAAATATTTCTTATGAGGCAACTAATACCACAGAGATTTCCATCGCCGGTTTCGGAACTCCCAATTCCAAGGTTAAACTATATATAGATGATGAAACTAAACAAACTATTGATGTTTCAAGTGACGGCAGCTTTACCTTTGAAAATGTCACCTTAGGCCTGGGAACTAATAATATCTATGCAAAAACTTTGGATGAAGACGGTAAAGAAAGCTTGCCTTCTAAAACCATAAGGATTCTCTATGATAATGAAAAACCCACCCTTAATATTAATGAACCGGAGGATAACAAGGTAGTGCAGGGGGGCGATAAAAAGGTAATAGTTTCTGGTAAAACCGAGCCCGGAGTAAAAATATTTATTAACGATAGCCAGACTATCGTAGATGCGGAAGGTAACTTCAGTACCGAACAACCCCTAAACGAAGGTGACAACACAATTTCCGTAAAAGCCGTAGATATTGCCGGGAATATCACAGAGATTCAAAGAAGCGTCAAATATAACCCTTAAAAGGACGTTAAGACACCCAATACCCGACGGCAAATGTAGCGGCAAGAACTCCCAATAATGCTAAAGAAAACATCTGAAAACAAAGCTGGAGATAAGGATTTTTTATCAGTGCCACTAAAATAAACAGGGGAAAGACCGGCAGCAAAAATCTTGGCATAGAAGAAAGCGTCGGGGTAAAAAGTGGGATTACGACTGATAACAAACTATAAATTACAAAAGAGGCTGGTAAAAATCTAAAAGACCGAATGGCAAACCCTACCCCGAAGATGGCAAAAATTAAATCAAGAAAAACATTAAAATTTAAAGCCGTTATTCCTCCGTTAATAATATCTTTTAATGCTTCCCAAAATCCGACTCCCGGAGTTGTTAGTGTTCGTTGCCAATGACCCTCAGCAGTTATAAAGTAAAAAGGATCTCCTGTTTGGTTGTATAAAAAAATACAGTAGGCAATAAACCCTAAAGGAGCAAATAAAATATACCAATTTTTTCTATTTAAACCCTGCCTTGTTAAAACATCAATCCAAAGAGCAGCTACAACAGCTAAGCCAACCAATCTGGTGGCAGAAACCAAAACAGTAATAACAGTCGCCCAAAATAATTTATTCTGCCTTAAAAAATAAAATGCTAAAACTGTCAGGAAAAAAAATATCCCCTCCGAATAAGCTGTTAACAAAAAGAAAGAAACAGGAAAAAACAAGATCGCTAATATTGTCTTTTCTGCAATTTGCTTCTTAAAATCCACCGCCACTAATTTATATAGAATATGCATCCCTAAAAAAGTTGACATTAAACTTACTAAAACCCCTGCTGCCAAATAATTCTGGGTTAGTTGGTTTAATACCCTAATTGCTAGGGGGTAAAGCGGGAAAAAAGCATATTGGAATTTCTCGCTATAGCCCTCCCTGGCAATCCCTAAAAAATGCCCCCCGTCCCAATTAGACAAACTCCCAAAAAAATTATTATCAAATTTTCCGGAATGTGGTAAAGTGGAAAAGCCAAGATAAAAACTAAACAGCACTGTCAAAAGCCAGATTAAAAAAATATAATTTACATTGGAATAAAATTTCATAATGATTAGTCTTTTGATTTCGATTCTAGCATTTGCCGTTGCAGCCGGTCAATTAATCAGGATACCTTTGGGCCAGGGCGGCATTAGTATTTTGGATATTACTGTATTTATATTTTCTTTGGCTGCTTTAATTAATTTAAAATTTAAAATCAAAAGACCTCCCCAACATATCCTGGCTGCTTTTATCTTTATAGCCGTCATGATTTTATCTTTGATCTTTAGGCCCCTGGACCTAAACTCGTCTGAGTATTTAACCAGCTCCTTTTATACATTGCGATTTTTAATGTATATCATTTTCGGCTGGCTGATTTATCTAAATGCTTTCAATTTGAAAAAAGAAGGTTTGAGAATTTTGCTTATTTCCGGAGTTTCTTTTGCAGTTTTGGGATTACTGCAGTTTATATTTTTTCCTAATCTTAATTTTTTGCAGATTATCGGCTGGGATCCGCATTATTTCAGGACTGTATCAACTTTTTTAGACCCTAATTTCACCGGTGGCTTTTTAGTCCTCACCCTTATTATCATATTAAGCCTCAGGAATGAACCAATAATGACACCAAGGGTTTTTGGCATACTTTTTTTCATTGTCTACCTTGCCCTGTTAACCACCTTTTCCCGTTCCGGCTATTTAATGTTTTTAGTAAGCGGCATGACACTATCTTTCTTTAAAAGATCCAAAATATATTTTGCCTCCACTCTTGTACTTTTTATAACACTTCTATTAGGTTTTCAGGTTTACACCCAACTGATAACCACACCACGTAATATTGACCGGACCCAGTCTGCAACTTCCCGCTTAGATACCTGGCAGCAGGGGCTGGCCCTTTTTCAAAAGTCTCCCTTTTTGGGAGTGGGTTTTAATGCTTACAGGTATGCACTAAGAGAGTATAAATTGGGGGATGAGCAGTTTTTGGCAAGTCACGGCTCTTCCGGCAATGACTCCTCGCTGCTTTTTGTCTTATCCACCACCGGCATTGTCGGACTACTTGCGTACCTATATTTTCTCTGGTCGCTGAGCAAATCTTCCGGTATGAAAAATGTTACCTTAATTGCAGCTCTGATCGGACTATTCGTCCATTCCTTTTTCGCCAATAGCCTTTTTTATCCACCCATACTGGCTTGGATATTATTCATCTCCGCAGTCCCCAAAAAATAATTTTCTTTTTCGTAAGGAAACTTTCAATATAATCATCAGATACTTTTCTAGTTGATTGGATCCTTTTTCTTTCACGGAGAAGCTGGGGAAAATGAAATAAAATCCAAAGGTCTGCCAAAAATGGCGGCCACCAAAATCCGTTTTTTAATTGATAAAAAATAGTATTAAAATGGACCAGAATTATTTTTAGAAAGCGCCAATTTTTAAATAAAATTCCGGAGGGAAAATCCTTAATAATTGTCTGCGTCATATTTCTAAATTGCCAATACTCAATAAATGCAGGAAGCTTTTTAGATGTAGCTTTGTGTTTATGGTAAACAATTGCCTTGGGGCAAAAAATTGATCTATATCCTAAAAACTGCGCCCTAAAACTAAAATCAACTTCCTCCGAATACATAAAATATTTTTCATCAAAAAGACCTACTTTAATAAAGTCTTTTCTCCGAAAAAGTGATGCCCCACCGGTTGCCCCAAAAATATACTCCTCTTTATCATATTGCCCCTTGTCTTTTTCCTGCCAGCCGATTGACCTGGCCTGCCCCACTTCATTGATTAAAATCCCCACCCCATCGATAATTTTATTATCATAAAAATTTAACAATTTGGAATTTACAGAAATCACTTCGGGGTGTGAATCAACACAGGCAATTAAACTTTTCAGCCAATTTTTATCAACACTTGTATCATTATTTAAAAAAACGACATACTTTGCGCGGGATACCTTTACCCCCACATTTATTGCTTTGGCAAAACCAAAGTTTTTTTTTAGAATTACTATTCTTACCTCTGGAAAATTATTTTTTACATACTCCAGCGAATTGTCTATAGAACCATTGTCAACTAAAATGACTTCAAAATCCTTAAACGTTTGTTTACGCAGCGATTTTAAGCAATCTTCCAATAATTTACTTCCATTCCAGTTAGGAATAATTACAGATGCGCTAGCTTTCCCATTCATAATCATTTCCGAACTGCCACTATAATAAAATGGGAGATAATAAGATTGGGGAAAAACTTTATCAGCTTATCACTCACTACTCTATCTATTAATTGACCAGGGTACCCGAACTTCAAAACCCTAAAACGTAAAGGATAAGATATTTCAGTTGGTATGATATCTACTATCTTTAAACCGATTTGTTCAACTAAAGCTTGGGCTGTATTATAAGTATAAAATCTCAAATGAGTTCGATCTAAGATACCGGTCTCCTGATAATTAAATTTCCCTCTAAAAAATAAATCTTCCCTAATCGCCCAACAGGCAATATTGGGAAGGGCAATTAAAATCTTTCCATCTTTTCTTAACTTTTCTTTAATCAGATGCAAAGTTTCATCCGGATTTTTGAGGTGTTCCAAAATATTGGAAGCCACGATAACATCATATGTATCACCTATTCTGTCAATAGTATTAATATCTTCCAGCGACCCTACATAAGCTTTTCTGGCAAAACGCTTGGCTGCTCTCGCGTCTTCTTCATCAACCTCTACTATATCCACCTGGCAATTATTTTCAACCATCTGTTTAGTCAGATATCCGACAGATGAACCTAATTCTAAGACTTCTTTATCATTTCCCACCATTTCTATTATCTTAAAATGGGTTAGGGATAAACCTTCCTCATTAAAAATTCTGCCATAGACTTGTGACATAGCTAAAGGTAATTGTAGCATCTTTTGGTTATGGTAGAATCACTGCCGATAAATTAAACTAATAGCTATGAACCTAAAGGACCAAATTTATCAGTTATTTAACTCAATTGGTCATATTTATGCTAAACTGGCCCAAAAATATTATTTTGAAGATTACGTCAGGGTTTATCCGCAAGGAATAATTTTTAACCGCTATGGCATTAAAAAGAAGGCCGCAGATTCGGATATTAAAAACTTTAAAAATCACAGCAAATTCTATAGTTTTGCTGCTCAGTTTGTCAAAGGTAAATCTGTAGTTGATATTGGTTGCGGTAGTGGATACGGTTGTCAAATCCTTAAAAGAGCGGGGGCTAAATCAGTTTACGGAACTGATGCCTCTTCCTCTGCTATCCAATTCGCAAAAAACCACTTTGGCAAATACGCACACTTTTCAATCCAATCCATAACCGATATGAGGAAATATTCAAGTCATACTTTTGATATAACAATCTCCAGTGAAGTATTAGAACACATCAAAGAATACAGCATGGAACATCAAGCAATAAAAGAGCTGCAAAGGATTACTAAACTCAATGGTTTAATTATTATTGGTACTCCTAATAACGAAATGATTGCCGATCACGGCTTTTCTTATACGGAAATCTACAGATTAATGAAAAATAATTTTACGGACTTTATTATTTTTGAGAATGCCTTGGTTCCGTTTGGCCGCTTTAAAGTTCGTTGGGAAAAAAGGCTGGCAAAGGGTAAAATCGGTGTTGTTATTTCAGAAAAAATCAATTTGAATGAAACTGTGCTTCCGGGCGGCGTTATCCCACAAATTAAGACAGGCTTAAAACCAGGGCGATATAAATTTAAATCCTATTCCGTAAATACCACACTACTTCATAATACCCACTCATGGGTAATAATCGGCATCAATAATCACCCTGCATCTAATACTTTCCTCTTAACCAACAAATAAAAGATTGCAAAGGACAATATTTCCGATGCAGTAGTAACCCAGGCTGCTGCCATAAAACCGAATCGGGGGATAAAAATTAGATTGGTTATAATATTAAAACCAAGCGTTATAAAAGATAGCAAAATAACCGGCTTTAAAAACCTATCTGTTGATAAGAGTACCGAAACCGCAGGTATGTGAATAAACATAAATGGAATAGACAAAGAAAGAATCTTAATTGCCGTAATTGACGATAAATAATTTGGCAAAACTACTTTAATAACTTCCGGTAAAATTAAGACATATCCTAAAACAACTGCTAAACTAATTACCAGCATTATCTTAAATGATTTAAAGTAAAGTCTTTTAACGTCCTTCAAAGATACATCATGCGCCCTAGACAATACCGGGAATAATGCCAATGAAAATGCTGTGGGGATAAAAATTACCGCCTCCAAAAACCTGTAAGCTGCCCCATAAATGCCGGTTTCAAAACTTCCCTTCATATATGAAAGTAAAATAGCATCTATCCTAAAATAAAGTAAGCCTAAAACAGCCAGTAAACCATAAGGCAAGGACCCGACCACTACCTCTTTAATAACCGCTAAGCGTACCTTTGACAAAATCAACCTTTGGTGTTTAAACAAAAATATAATCAACACCGCAGCATATACTACCTGACCGGCAATAAGAGCATTCACTGCTCCCCAAGGGCCAAAGCCTCTACTGACCAAGTATAAACCCACCAAGGCAGTAGATAAAGCAGAAACAAAAAGTGAAATAGCAGAAAACTGCAATTTCTGAATGCCTACAAAAACTGCATCAAATGTAAAAGCAATTGCCTGCGGTAAAATCGCCAGACTGGCCAAAAGAATAAGGCTTACTCTCATCTTATCAGGATCTAATAAATAAAGGATGACAGAAAAAATCGCAAAAAAGACTGTAGTTAAGGTTACTCTCAACATAACAATGTTCCAAAGTAATTCCAGCGCTCTTGACTTATCTTTAGCTACTTCCCGAATGAGGAATCTGTTAAATCCAAAATCAGCAACTGAAGACAATATAGAAAAATAAGCTAGAGCAACTGTATATAAACCAAAATCAGAAACACCTAAAATTCTGGCTATGTAAATAATATAGAAAAAACTAATCCCACGATTTAAAAGCTGGGCAAAGAATAACCAGGATGTTTGTTTAAGAATTGCTTTCATACCGGTAATTAATTCTAACAAATGCTGCCATTATTATTACATAAATCTTACCACTATCTGAGTTCAACATTATACAAGCTTTTTAAAATTAAAAAACTTACAAAAGGAGGTGAGAAAATATGGTTAAATGTCCAATTTGCGGTATGGAGTTTGATACACAGGAGGAACATGACAAGCATCATGAAGAAGTTCATGGCGGCCAACCGGGAGGAGGCCAGGGCGAAGGAGAACAGCAAGAAGGCATGGGAGGCGAACAGCCATAAACCGAAATATTTAATTTTTTTTGTGGACGGAGAGGGATTTGAACCCCCGGCATCTGCAATGTGAATGCAGCGCTCTACCGCTGAGCTATCCGTCCATTGACATAATTTTAGCATCCTACCTCTTGCTTCACAACCAAAGCCTTGAGATAATCAACAACATGGATCCGAATACTTATTACAACGATGCTCCTCAAAAAACCTTTTTTGGACGTCTGGGTGGATATTTAGTTGAGTTTTTTGAAACATTAGTAATATTCGGAGCAATATTTGCCGCGATTTACTTATTTGTTGCCCAATTTCATAAAGTTCAAGGCAATTCAATGGTCCCTACTTTTCACACCGGGGACTATCTTGTTACAGAAAAAGTTAGCTATAGATTCAGAAACCCCAAAGACGGGGAGATTATCGTACTTAAAGACCCCAGAAATGAATCTCAGGATTTCATCAAAAGAATTATTGCAGTACCCGGGGACACAATAAAAATCCAAAATAATAAAGTTTTTGTAAACGACAAACCTCTGGAGGAAAAGTATCTGCCTGCCGGGACATTAACTAAATCTGGCGCTTTTTTAACAGAAGGCGATACTTTAAAAGTTGCTGACAATCAATATTTTGTCTTAGGAGATAATAGAGCGCATTCTTCAGATTCCCGTGAATGGGGGCCGGTCACCAGAAAAGAAATAATTGGTAGGGCAATCTTTCGCTACTTCCCGCCGCAAGTCATGGGATTACTTACTGATAAATAATTTAGGATTTTAATTTGAAGTATCCGACAATAGCCTGATTTAGATCTTCCAAAATGGGCATAGTTTTAGACGGATCTCCGTCTATCAAAAGCTCTAGCCTTGCCCTTTTCCCGGTTAACTGACACTTAACATGCGGCTTCTCAGTCCTATGTGATAAAACATTACTTATTTCATCTTGAATTTTATCAACATCCTCAGACATAATACGCATACCATCCACATCAGCTTTATTCTTTGGCCCAATGCCAATATTTGTCCTAAGGCGGCGAACTAACTCCTCTGTACCTCTGACCGAAAGGTTTCTTTTAAGAACCTCTTTATAGGCATTTATAATAATGTGCGGATCTTCTAGTGCGGCTAGCGCTCTGGCATGGCCTTCTGTCGTGGCTCCGGACATTAAAGCATCTTTTAGCGCATCCGGCAGAATTAAGAGTCTAAGTGTGTTGGAAATATAAGACGGACTTTTTGACACACGCTCCGAGATTTCCTGATTCGTCAAATTAAACTCATCCATCAGTCTTCTGTATGCTTGAGCCCGTTCCAGCGGATTTAAATCCATTCTTTGTACATTTTCTACTATTGCCATCTCCAGCATCCCCTGGGGACTTGTTTCTCTAATAATTACCGGAACCTTAGGTAAACCAATCGATTTAGAAGCTCTCCACCTGCGTTCGCCGGCTATAATTTGGTATCCTGCAGGAGTTTTTGCAACTACCAGAGGTTCCAAAATTCCATGAGATCTAATTGACTGTGCAAGCTCTGATAAGGATTCAGGGGTAATCAAACCTCTCGGTTGGAGCGGGTTTGGTTGCAAAAGATCTATTTCTAACTCGTATATCTGCTCGTCCATTAAATAATACTTACTACTTTTTTTCCTGTTTGCTTTTTGAATTCCACCTTACCCGGGGTAACTGCAAAAATTGTGTAATCTTTTCCTTGTTTCGTGCCTAATCCGGGGTAAAATTTATTTCCTTTTTGGCGTACTATAATATTTCCGGATTCAACCTTTTCCCCACCATAAAGTTTAATACCCAATCGCTTGGACACTGAATCTCTATTTTTTCTGGTACTTCCTCCACCTGTTTTATGTGCCATGGTATTTTGTCAGATTTTATCAGCTTTTTTTAGCTAATACAACTTTCGTAATTTTAGACCTATAACCAGTTGTACGGCGGTAATTTGCCTTTGCATGAAACTTACTAACCCGGATTTTTTCTCCTTTTAAATCTTCAATACGTTTCAAAGTTAGTTTCTCTTTTAAATAAGGATTGCCGATTTTTAACTTATTATCCTCCGATAAAAGTAAAACATTAACTTCTATATTCTGATCAGATTCTTTCTGTAAACCAACTTCTAAAACTTGCCCGGGTATTACCTTGTATTGCTTCCCGGAAATTTCACAAATCGCATAATTTAACATGAGGTTGATTTTACCTCTTTCTTGCAGAAGATGCAACCATCCCAAGGGATAACAGAGTAGCTACTGCAGAACTACCTCCATAGGAGATCAGGGGCAATGTGATACCAGTTATCGGCAACAGTCCCACATTCATCCCCATATTCACGAAGGCCTGAAACAAAATCATTGACACCACGCCTATCACCACAAAAAGACAAAATGAATTATTTGTCCTTCTAGCTACTCTTAAACAGTAAATTAATAAAAATAAATACAGTGATAAAATCAAGATCGCACCGACAAATCCCATCTCTTCACTGATTGATGCAAATATAAAATCCGTCCTAAATTCCGGTAAGAATTGTAATCTTGACTGAGTACCACTTCCTAATCCTCTTCCCAAAAATTCCCCTGATCCTACAGCGATAGTTGATTGTATGACATTATAACCCCTACCTAAAGGGTCAGATTCCGGCGCTATAAAGCTTAAAACCCGTGCCCTCTGATAATCATGTAGAAATGACCAACTTGAGGGAATGATAATAAGAGCAATTGCTCCAAGTATCAACATTTTCTTTACTGAAATATGCGACACAAACAACATTCCCAACCAGATTGCAAACAAAGTAAGCGCCGAACCTAAATCCGGCTGTTTAAAAACTAAAATAAAAAATGGTGTAACCCAGAGTAAACTTTTAAAAATATTCATCCAATTTGCTGAATTTTCCGACCAAAATTTTGCGAGCACCAATATTAAAACCGGCTTGGCAAACTCGGATGGTTGAATATTAAAAATCCCCAAAGGAATCCAGCGAAGTGAACCTCTTGTTTCAAACCCTAAGATTAATACAGCGACTAACATAACCAAGATAAATATATACAATGGTTTAATTAAGCTTTTAATCGATTGAAGCTCTATTTGAGAAATCAGAAAGAAAAATATTATCCCCACACTGGTAAATATAAGTTGTTGAATTGCAAGCTCTTTCGAGGAAGAAAAAATTACCAATATGCCAATAGATATCAGTAAAAAGCTGATCAAACTTATGGGTAAGTTAATATTCCCTAGAATTTTCATTCTTTTTGTAAGTTTAAGTCTTTGAAACCTTAAGTTCGGAGCCTTCTTCAATAGAAATAGAGGCTGTACCCGCAAGTAGTTGTTTTTCAAAAGCTTTTGGCCAAGACACCGCTATAATTTTTGTTTTATCACTCAGTGTTAAGCCTAGTTCTTTTCTAAGTTGTTGAATTTGCCTGATTAAATCTCTTACTTCTCCCTCTTCTTTAAGTATTTGAGTAATTTCAGTGTCCAGAGTAACTGCTGATTCTGTAGTTGAGGATTTATCATACTCAACCTTTTTAACATTAATTTCTTCAGCCAGGATTTTTTCTAATTCCTCATCAAGTCTTTCCGGTAACTTATATACAACAGAAGCTAAAGGCTGCCTTAATTTAATCCCGGCTTCTTTTCTTTTGGCATGAGCAACCTCAGCAATTTTCCGCACCTTTAACATTTCTTCAATAAGACTCTTATCCAATAAAGCACTACTTTCTGCAGGGAAACTCTCCAAATGCACTGATTCTTTACCGGTTAAATTCTTAAATATCTCCTCAGATACAAAAGGCGTAAAAGGCGCCAATAGTTTGCTAACAGTAATTAATACCTCATACATGACCGAAAGAGCGCTATTTCGATTCACCTCATCAGCTTCAACTCCTACCCGGTCTCTTGACCTTCTGATATACCAAGTTGAAAAATCACCCACTATAAATTCTTCAAGAGCCTTAGTAGCACTTGCTGCATCATATTCGCCTAGTTTCTTATTCACTAACGAAGTTACTTCTGTTAGTCTAGTCAAAATCCATTTGTCTAAAACAGAAAGATTCTCCCTTACCATCCGAGGATTCCAATCAGAGAGAAGAGCATAATCTACAAAAAATTTATAACTATTCCAGAGAATTAAATAAAATCTTCTTCTTATCTCATCCGCAATTGCATAACCGAAATTAACGTTATGCTCTGGGTTAGTTCTTAAATATAACCATCTCATTACATCCACACCGATTTTATCGGCAGCTTCATTAAATTCAATAGCATTGCCTTTGGATTTGTGCATTTCTTCACCCTTTTCATCCATTACAGAGGCATGCCCGAGTAAATTTTTAAACGGGTTTGTTCTTTTTAAAGCCGTACTCATCGCAATCATCGAGTAAAACCAGTTTTTAAATTGTCCGGGAAAAGCTTCTGTTACAAAATCAGCCGGAAACCAATCCTCCGGCATTGTAGAAAATGGAACTATACCAGCATCCAACCAAGGGTTTCCCACATCCGGGATTCGGGAAGAAATTTGCCCGCATTTTGAACACTTAATTTTAATCTGGTCAATCCAAGGCCGATGGGGAGAATGTCCTTCAAAATCGCTCCATCCTTCTATAGCTTTTTCTTTAAGTTCTTCTTTACTTCCAATTACATCAAAATTACCACATTTTTGGCATTCCCATATTGGCAAACTCAACCCCCAATACCTTTTTTTGGAAATCAACCAGTCATGCATATTTTTTAACCAATCCAATTCTCTATCCAGTCCCCATTTAGGTATCCAGTCAATTTTTCTCGCTACCTCAATCATTTGCTCCCGGTATGTTTGACCTAAATCATCGTCACGGTCCATGGCAATATACCACTCATCAACCACTCTCCAAACTAATTCTGTTTTACACCGCCAACACATCGGGTACCTATGTTTTATTCTTTCAATTGTAAGTATAAATTTGCCTTTTTCTTTATTTTTTAAAAAATCAATTATTAATTCAGGATGCTTTTTGGCATTTTTTCCTGAAAAATCCTCCATTTCATCTAAATAACTCGCCTCCTCATCAATCACCTCAATTACAGGAAGACCCAATTTTGCTCCTAACTTAAAATCCTCACTGCCTGCTCCCGGAGCCACATGTACCAAACCCGTTCCTTCGTCTATACTAATAGGTAGAATCATTTCATCAGTCCCTACCACCCGATGAACATACTCACCTAAAGACCGATTTACCCGAGAAAGATGATCAAACGGCGCTTCATATTCCCAACCTACCATTTCAGCTCCTTTAATTTTTTCAGGCTGTCTAGTCAACATATCAGGAATTACCCCATCTTTTTGCAATCGACCTGAAGTTTTTTCCATAATCCAAACAACTTCATCATTAATTGGATAGGAAATGTAGTCTTCTTTGCTATTAACTGCCACAGCCACATTTGCCGGAATGGTCCAGGGAGTAGTAGTCCAAACAAGCAGATACTCGTTTTCTCTACTCTTAATCGGCAATTTAAAATAAACTGATTCATGAATAACCTCGTTATAATTCTCAGTTAGAATTTCATGCTGTGAGATGGCAGTTCCGCACCTCGGACACCAAGGGACACTATCATGACCTTTATACAACCAGCCTTTTTCATTAACTACTTTTAAAAAATTCCAAATGGCATAATTATTTTCATCAGAAGAAGTGTGGTAAGAATGGTCCCAATCCATAAAATAACCAAGCCTTTTTGATTGTTCGGTTTGGATGGCGGAGTATTTCTTAACTCTTTCCTTACACAAGTTGATAAACTTTTCTAAACTTTTAAATTGATCTCCCTGAATTAAATCCTCAATATCTTTTTTATTATGCAAACCTAACTCTTTTTCAACCTCCACCTCCACCCAAAGTCCCTGTTCATCAAACCCGTTTTGGAACCTTTGTTTATATCCTTGCATGTTAAAAAATCTTTGCCACAGGTCTTTATATGTCCTGCCCCAAGCATGATGAACTCCCATAGGGTTATTAGCTGTTATCGGTCCGTCTAAAAAAGAAAACTTTTTATCTGCAGATGCATTTCTTTTGAGATATTTTTCTACAATACTTTCCTTATGCCAATAATCTAACAATTCTCTCTCAAGAGCCGGAAAATCAACTTGCGAGGATACGGGTTTAAACTTCGTTGCCATAAGGCTAATTGTAATTTTTTTAGCCCGGTAAAACAAGGCTTTCTAAGCTACTTACCTTTCATTTGATTTTTCAGAAGATAGTATTTATACCCATCGATAATAGCATTTTCGCCGGCTATTTGTTGGTCAGTCCCCTTAGCTATTGATGTCCAACGTTGCCCGTCAGCTCCCAATGTTGTATGAATAATTACTTCTGCATCAGTTCCCGGCCTTTGAATATCCGGCATACTATAATGAAGTAATCTCACTTCACCGACCTGAGGATATTTTCTCTCTAAGGCTTTTCTCAAAGCTATATCAAAACCATTTATCTGCCCATTACCTTCTGCCTGTTGAGTCAATATATCTCCGTTTACACGAACTACTAAATTAGCAAAAGCGTCTCCATTACGTCGACTGGTTGATAAGCTTTCAGGTAAAACATCAAAAGGTTCTGGATCTTTCCGAAGAACTCTATTCAGTAACAAAAACTCCTGGGCATCACCTAACACCTGTAATTCTTTCATTCTTCTCACTAATTCATGATGATCAGGTGTTCCTGACTCAATAAAGAAACCTTGTCTCTCTGCCATCGCCAAAACATTTGCTCCACCTCCCTGATCAGAATGCTCAAACGACATCTCGCCTCCCACCAAAGAAGGATCAAGATGGGAATAGGCTTGAGGATGCCTTCTTACCGCCGAAACATGCACACCAGCTTTATGAGTATACACATTCCTTCCAACATAAGAAGCATTGGCCGGCATTAAAAATCCACTCTCCATCTCAACAAACCTTGACAGATTAATCAATTCTCTTAAGTCTATTTTTCCGATATCCATGTTATATTTAAACACAGCGTTGGGTAAAAACTGGCAAAGATCTAAATTCCCTGCTCTTTCTCCGAGACCATTAATAGTTCCTTGTACCTGAGTTGCTCCGGCACGAACAGCAGCAAAAGTATTAGCTAAAGCAAAACCGGTATCATTATGTACGTGAATACCCAACGGCATACTATCCCCTAGTCTGGTTCTTGCTGTACTAGTTGCTTCAAAGACCAACTCAGGAGTAGAACCACCATTGGTATCACAAAGAATGATTACTTCTGCACCGCCATCCTGGGCAGCTTCCAGCGTTTTTAGGGCGTAACGAGGATTATCCTCAAAACCCTGAAAAAAATGTTCTGCATCATAAAAAACTCTTCTTCGCTTAGCTAAGAAATCAATTGTTTGATTAATGATTCTCAAGTTCTCCTTACCGGTAGTCCCTAAAGCATGCCTAACATGCAACATCCAACTTTTTCCAAAAACTGTAACAAATTCTGTCTCGCTTTGAAGCAACGCCCGCAATGTATCACTATTTTCCGGCAATACTCCCACTTTAGTAGTCATGCCAAAAGCTACTAACTTACTATTTTTTAGTTCCAGCTTCTTAGCTTGTTCAAAAAACTTAATATCAGTCGGATTAGCATCAGGCCAACCTCCTTCAATAAAGTGAATCCCCATTTCATCAAGTCTTCTAGTGATATGCAATTTATTTTCTACACTAAGAGCCACATCCGGAGTCTGACCTCCATCACGAGAGGTAGTATCATAAATAATTGCTTTCCTTCCTTCTAATTTATTCATATTTTTCTCATTAAAAAACCCCGCTTTGGCGGGGCTCAACTTGTTCCTTAATTTTTAAATTAAGTTACGCGAAGATCCCCCCTTTCTTGGGGATAATAATTTCAATAATAATTCTTGTTATTGCTTGTGCGTTCATATTAACAAAAGTGATCTTACCAACAATTTCCTCTTTTGTCAAAAATTATCTGTTCGACCTTAAAAATGCTGGGATTTCTAGATCCTCTTCATCTTCTTCTACTTTTTGTTCTTCTGTCTCTTCTTGTGGCTCTGATGTTGCTTGTGAAACCTGAGAATCGTTTGCTTGAGGATTAGTATCCCTCCAGCTTACCGGCTGAGACTGCATTGAAGAGGATCCTATGCCGCTTCCAATATATTCCCGTAACCTCCGCCTGGTTTCATCAAATCCCGTGGCTATAACCGAAATCTTTATCTGATCTAATTGGTCTTCCTTAATGGTTGCACCAAAGATAATATTAGCATCAGGATCTGCTGCCTGGGCGATAATCTGGGCTGCTTCGTTAACTTCTGTCATAGACAGATCAGAACCTCCTACAATATTGAACAATACTCCTTTAGCTCCTTCTATTGAAACTTCCAGTAGAGGAGAAGCTATTGCCATCCTTGCCGCAGCCGCAGCTCTATTCTCACCACCGGCCACACCTATTCCCATCAGAGCTGACCCGGCACTGGACATAATAGTTTTAACATCTGCAAAGTCTACATTAATAAGCCCTGGCATTGTAATTAAATCCGAAATTCCCTGAACACCCTGACCTAAAACCGAATCTGCTAATTTAAACGCCTCCTGCAGAGTCATGTTTTTATCAACGGTTTCCAGAAGTCTTTGATTAGGAATAATAATTAAAGCATCTACCTGACCTTTAAGCTTTTCAAGTCCTTCTTCTGCCACCACCATCCGCCTTGTCCCTTCAAAAGCAAAAGGCTTAGTAACCACAGCCACAGTTAATGCACCCACGGTTTTGGCAACGGAAGCCACAACCGGAATAGAACCTGTTCCCGTTCCTCCCCCCATTCCTGCTGTCAAAAATACCATATCAGCATCCGCCAGGACATCTTGCAGTTTCTGGGTGCTCTCTTCGGCAGCTTGCTTCCCCACTTCCGGATCTCCACCTGAACCTAAACCACGGGTCAAAGTTTCTCCAATCTGAACTTTAGTTGGGGATTGATTATTCATTAAGGCCTGGGCGTCGGTGTTAACAGCTACAAACTCTACTCCTTGAATTTGCTGCAGGGAAATCATTGAATTGAGCGAATTAGAACCACCACCACCAAGCCCCATTACCTTAATCTTTGCGAATCTCTGGACGTCTGGTTTTATAAGCATAAATTTTACTCCGTTAAATTTAAGCTTGAAAACTTCGTTTTAAAGCGATGCTTTCAAACTTCGTTTATAAGCATATAGTCACTATTTGGGCAGAATATAACAGATTTACACTGACAATTGCAAGCCCTTAGGGCAAGAAGGATTTTACTAAATCAATCCCTTTTTGTATCATTCCCTTAATTGGCAAACTTCCTGAAAGAACCGGAATATGCAAGTGACCCTGAGGACCCTGTGTTGCACCGTAAAGAATCAAACCTGATGCGGTTGCAAAAAGCGGTGAGTCTATTTCTTCTACAAGTCCTGATAGTCCTTCAATGACGCCTACCCTTGCCGGAAATCCTAATACATATTTCGCTTGCTCTAAAGCTCCAACAGTCAAAGCTCCACCTCCGCAGAGTACCAAACCAGATGGAACCTGAGTACCAAAACCACTTTTTTTAATCTCTTTACCCACATATTTAAATATCTCTTGCAATCTTGGTTTAATAATCCCATCCACTACAGCCTTCCGGGAAATCTTTTGGATATCCTCCTGTATACCTAATGTCTTAATATCTATTCCTTCTTCCTCCTTTTTCTTATGGTTTAGAGTCGCCTTATTACTTTCTTCTAACGCATCCGAAAGTGCTGGGGTTTTTGGAAGCTTCCCGAGTGACAACTTAATTTTTTCTGCAGATTCCAAAGAAACACGAAGCCCTACTGCCATATCAGAAGTAATATGACGCGCGCCAATAGGAATAACCGATGAATAAGCAACAGACCCATCTATAAAAATTACTGCATCTGTTGTCTCCCCACCAATATCCACCAACACTACACCCAGTTCTTTCTCAGTATCTGATAAGACTGCAAGCGCAGAAGAAATACCGGAAAAAACTAACTCCGTAACATCTATACCAACCTGAGAAACACACTTAACAAGATTTCTCATAGAAGTAGTCGAGCCGGTAATAATATGCGTTTCCGTTTCCAGTCTTACACCAGTCATCCCGATCGGATCCTTAATGCCTTCCTGGCCGTCAACTGTAAAAGTACGAGGGATTACATGCAGGATTTCTCGCGAAGATGGCAGTGGGATTGCCCGAGCTGCGTCATTTACTCGGCGTATATCAGATTCTTTGATTTCCCCCTCAGGTTCAGAAACAGCCACCACCGCATGCTGATTAACGCTCTCAATTTGAGGACCACCCAATGAAACAAAAGCCTGGGAAATGGAGTATCCGGCCATCCTCTCTGCCGCCTCAACAGATTCGGTTATTGCCCCAACTGCTTCTTCAATATCCACCACTTGAGTTTTCTTAACCCCTTTTGATTGTGTAGAAGAAACACCGATTAAATTTATCTTTCCATTTTCATCAACTGAAGCAATAAGGGTAGCTATTTTGGATGAGCCAACATCTATTCCACAAATAACTCGATCTTTAGCCATATACTTTTTATTTTTTGGGGGCAAATTTTACAATAGGTTTATCAAATCTTAGATCGATAAACTCCAATTCTTTTAAATCTATTTTAGCTTCTGTAAGGATTAATTGTAAAGATGCAAGTTGCATATCTATTTTATCATCCAGTCTAAATACCACTCGAGGGTAAGAAAATAAGAGAAAAAAATTATCAAAGATGGCAGCCATTTTTACATCTAAACCTAGTTTTCTTACTCCAGACAAAATTTTTAAACTGTTTCCTAAGTTATTACCTATGGTTTTTTTACCCAAAGAAATATTTGAATATTTAATAAAAATTTCCGGAATATTAAACCCTCCCACATCTTTAGAGAAGATTAAACCTTCGTCATCTACCAGGTAAGCCTCCGAAAATTCAGCACTGGGAGTAGCAATAGTTTCTAGAAAAGAAGAAGAGGTCGCCTCCGGTGTCTTCAGTGGCATTATAATTGCAGCAGGTTGCCTACCCTTTGTCTCTATTTTTACCTTATTTGGAAAAACTAAAGACAAATTAATATCTCCGATACATATAAATTTTGTTTTCAGATTCTTCTTAATATTTTCAAAATTAACAAGGAAAGAATTTTGTCCGGAAAGGTTTGCTGTATCCTTAATCTGAGTTTCATTAACACAACTTAATTGATTACTACTTATTTCAACTTGAGTTATAGTTAGAAATCCTGATTTAAAAAAAATAAATACTAAGGAAATTACGAAAAAAGCCGGAATCACCCAATAAATATAGCTTGAAAATCTCTTCCTGGATTTTCTTTTTCTCCACATACTTACATTATAGTCTTACATTGAATCAAATCTCTACCCTTTTGCCCAATAGTAATGTCTCTAAAGCTAACTTTTTGGCTGCATAGGGAATAATAGCTTTTTTGGTTTCTTTTGCCCTTTCTTTTAAACGATCTAAACTCTTTAACATAATCATTACATTTTCCAGCAAGGCTTCTGATGATAGTTTAGTCTGAGGTAAAACTCGCGCTAAGCCTAGCTCTTCAAAATACCTAGCATTTCTATTTTGTTCGGCGTTCGGGATAGGAATCACGAGTGCCGGTTTTCCAAGAAGGCTCAGTTCTGTCAAAGTGTTGATGCCGGCCCGGGAAATCACCAAATCGCATTTTCCTAAAACTTTCCCCCAGTTGCTGTTAATGAATCTAAACACTTTATAATTATCATTTTCCAGCTTACTTAATCTTTCATAATCCCGATATTTAGAATCGCCTGTTTGATGATAAATCATAGTTTTCTTAGTAAGCTCTCTCAAACAACCTTCCAAAGCTAAGTTAATAATATGCGAACCCTGGTTCCCACCTACTACCAAAATAGTCGGCAGCCCCGAGTTTTTTCCAGATGTACTATTTATTGTTTTTATAATACTTCGCCTGATCGGCAACCCGGTTAAAACAACTTTCTCTCCCTTAAAGTCAGTTTCTTTAAAAGAAACTGCAATTTTATCTGCAAATATTGCGCTTATTCTATTAGCCAAACCTGAAACCAAAGTTTGCTCATGGATAATTATAGGAATCGAAAAAAGCCATGCAGCTATTACAACAGGAACTGCCACATAGCCGCCAAAAGATAAAATTACCTCTGGCCGCTCCCGTAAAACTATAAAAAGGGCCTGTAAAAACCCTATTGGAATTTTCAAAAGTGAGAAAAAAGTAAAAATGGTCAAAGATCTTTGCAATCTTCCAGTTATTATCGGAATAAACTTTACCCCCATTTCGGGAAGCACATTTGACTCTATCGATTGGGTTCTATCACCTTCCTGTGTGGTTTTTCTTCCCACATAAACCACTTCAACTTTATCCATTTTATTCAACTGCTCTATTGTCGCCACTGCCGGTGTAAAATGCGCTCCTGTAACTAATATTTTCATGTTGTCTCTTTTGAAATATTAAGTAAAATTCCTACTGCCGTGAGATTTGCCACCAGTGCCGAACCTCCATATGAGATAAAAGGAAGTGGCACCCCTGTGAGCGGAAGTAAAGCTGTCATAGATGAAAGATTAACAATAGCTTGAATTCCCAACCATGAAGTTAAACCTATGGCAAGAATTTTACCAAAATTATCCTGACAGTTGGTAGCAATTTTAAATCCTCTTATTAAAAAAAATGCAAATAGTCCTATTACCAAACCTCCCCCCACAAACCCCAATTCTTCTCCAACGATTCCAAAGATAGAATCCGTACTAACCTCCGGTATGTATTCAAACTTCTGTCTGGAGTGTCCTAATCCCAAACCAAATAATCCGCCTGATCCAAGTGCTATCAAAACCTGAGAAATGTGATAAGTATAACCCTGCGGATCGGAAAATGGATCAAGAAGCGCCAGAACTCTTTTACTTCTATAACCGGATGTCAAAACTAAAATCAGAGAAGCTAGTGCACCAATAGGTAATCCTATTATAAAATACACAAGCGAACCTCCTGCCGAAAGATATAAAACAACAGCCGTTGCTACAAATACCGCTGTTGATCCCAAATCCTTCTGCAGGACTGCTGTAATAAAGGTAATCCCCATAATAAGAATCAAAAAAGGAATAAGTTTCACCCTTTTTTCAAAAAGCACAGCAAGATATAAAACCCCTGTCAGTTTAATAATTTCGGCAGGTTGAATTGTAATCATTCCAAGCCGAAGCCATCTATGCGCTCCCCCACCGGAAACTCCTAGTCCGGGAATAAAAACCGCAAGCAGTAGTAACAAAGAAAGCAGAAAAAAGGGAACTGCAAGAATTTTAAATTTTTTATAGTTAAAACTGGCAAAGAAGAGCATGGAGGCTACCCCAACTGCGACCCAAACAAGCTGTTGCCTGATGTAATACAAGCTATCCTTAAAATCCCTTAGTCCTTGAATAGCTGAGGAATCATAAACCATGAGTAGACCAAAAACTACCAAAATTGCTACTGTCAAAAGAATTGGTAGATCTAGCCTTTTTTTTTGGGACTCTAGATTCATATCACCTCGAAAGTAAAGCTATCCATAAACCTAAAATAGCAAATACACCTCCTGCCAGCCAAAACCTACTTACAATTTTGGGTTCTTCCCAACCGATATATTTAAAGTACATATGAATGGGCGCAACCGGAAGAATCTTTTTCTTAAAGATTTTTTTAGAAAGTATCTGAAGCGCCGAAGAGAAGATAATAATAAAAAACATCCCACCAATAATTGCCAAGGCCAAAATTTTACCTGTCAAGAGACCAACAACTGCCAGGGTGGCCCCAAAAGCAAAAGCACCCGCATCTCCCAAAAAAATTCTAGCTGGCCACACATTGAAATAAAGATATGCAAAAAGTAACCCAATCCATATCCCGATAAAAGATGCCAAAGTTAAGTCTAAACTTTGGGAAGTAAGCGCCAAAAAGGCCAATAAACAAATCAGTAGTAATCCGGCGGCTAAACCATCTAATCCATCTGATATATTATATGCATTTGCAAAAGCTACAATGACAAAAGCAGCTAAAGGTATATACCACCAAGATAGAATAAAGTTTCCTAACCCCAAAATGTAAAAATTATTTAATCCCCCTAAGAAATAAAGCATCCCGGACACCCCAAGCGCCAAGACTATTTGAATTAGCAACATCACTCCCCTACCTAATCCTAAAAATTTTCCTCTTCTTCTTGTAATAATAAACTTAATGTCATCCGCAAGCCCTAAAGATCCAAATGCAACAACAGTAAAAAGTAAAATCTTTAGGCTGACTTCATCCACAAGCGGACTAAAAAAGAAAATTCCCAAACTCAAAGTTATTAAAATCAAAATTAACAATATCCCTCCACCTGAAGGAGTACCCTCATCTCCTTTCATCAACTGATCATGTATAGGAGTCTCAGACCTTTTTCCCTCTCCTTGAATCTTTTCAAAACGCCTCTTTAGGTAAAAAAGTAGATCAATAAACGGCACCATGAAAATAGAAGTTATAATAAATGATAAGAAAACTAATCCAAGCAATTGTGTCATTGTTTTTTCGCTATTCTTTTCACAACTTCATCAAGTCTTACTACCCTGGATCCTTTGATTAAACAAACATCTCCTTTACCTAAAGTCTTCAGTAATCTTGAGACAAGCTCTGAGTTTCGCAAATTATATTCCATCCTCTCCTCCCAAAAACCCAGACTGCGCAGTTCGTCAGCTATGATTTGCGCTTCTCCTTGGCCTAAAAATATAAAATCCATTTTTTCTTTATAAATTCTTTGTGCCACCAATCTGTGAAACTTTTCGGAATATTGCCCCAACCCCCTCATCTCACCTAAAACTAAGATTCTTCTTCTCGCCGGCACCGCAAGCAAAGTATCGATAGCCGCCTCAAGCGCAGTTGGTGAGCTATTATAAGTATCATCCAAAAGGATCGAACCATTCGGCCCTAAAACAGCTTGCATACGATGCTCTGACTGCGGGATCGTTTCTAATCCTAACTTTATTTTTGTTAAAGGAATATTGTGAACCACCCCCAAAAGAGCTGCTGCTAAAGCCGCGTAAACTTGATGTAGGCCTAGGAGTTGAAAGTTTACTTTAACCCGTTCAACTCCCAAGTTTAATTCAAATGTTGTTGCGAAATTTTCTATTTTGATATTACCTGCCCAGACTGTACAATTTTTAGGATCAAGTCCAAAATAAACAACCGTACCTTTACAGTTCTCGGCCAATTTTCTGCTATTTGGATCGTCCCAATTTAGTATTGCCACACCATTCTGATCTAAACTTTCAACCAACTTACCTTTTTCCTGCAAAATTTCATTAATACTACCCAAGGTTTCGCTATGCGCATAAGCAATCTTAGTTAATATTACGGTCCTTGGCCGAATTAATGAGAGATAAAAATCCATTTCTCCTTTGTACTCAATACCCATTTCCAAAAGCACTTTCTTAACAGTGGGATTTAGTTCAAGAATAGTTGAGGGAATATTTAAAACTGGGTCAAGATTAGGTTTAGTCGAAATAGTCTTGTACTTTTGCGAAAGAATTGCTTTACAGGCAGCAACAGTTGTAGTCTTTCCAACAGAGCCTGTGATACCTATAAACATCTCAGCAGGATATAATTTGACATATTGTTTGGCTAAATATATTCGGAGAAGATGAAATGGTTTCTTATAAATAGAAATTTTAGTGTTCTGAGGAGTCATTTGGTTCCAGATGGGATGATTTACAATATCCATGAATTAATCAATCTTCAATTCTTTCAATATCCGCCCCTAAATTTCGGAGTTTTAAGGCAACGTCCGCATAACCTCTTTCAATTAATTCAGCTTGATTAATTGTGCTTTTGCCCCTTGCCACGAGAGCCGCTACAACCAAAGCCATACCTGCTCTAATATCAGGGGTATCTAGAACTCTACCATGTAATTTACTTGGTCCCGATACAATAACTCTATGCGGATCAGCCAAGGTAATTTTTGCACCCATGGTAATCAATTTATCTATAAAAAACATCCTTCCTTCATACATCCAATCATGACATAAACTTACACCCTTAGATTGAGTTGCCAAAACTATTGCCACACTCATAAAATCTGTAGGAAACCCCGGCCAAATATTCGTAACAAGTTTCGCAATAGCTCTAAGTTTCGATGGATAAATCTTAATCGCCGTTTCAGATGTCTCTATTTTTACCCCAAAACTTTTCAGTGGTAGCAGTATTGGCTCCAAAAAAGCTCCCTCTACCCCATTGATTTCAACTTCTCCGCCTGTTATCGCAGCTGCTACAACATAAGTACCAACCTCAATATAATCTGCTCCGATTCTAAACCTGGTTCCGCTTAGGGACTTTACGCCTGTAATTTTTAGAGCATCTGTTCCAATACCCTCTATTTTAGCACCCATCTTAAGTAACATTTGGCAAAGATCACTGATGTGTGGTTCTTTGGCGCAGTTTCTTAAAATTATTTGTCGATCTCCTAAAACCGAAGTCAAAATGAGATTTTCAGTCGCTGTAACAGATGCTTCCTGCAAAAAAATATCTACCTGTTTAAGAGTTGGGTCTTTAACAAAAGATAGACTAAACTTTAAGTCGCTTTTTTTAAGATTAATCCCTAACTCCTTAAATCCCTCAAGGTGCGTCTCTATACTTCTTCTCCCGATAATATCTCCCCCGGGATGGTAAAAATTTACCTTACCTAGTCTTCCCAAAATTGCTCCTACTAAAACAATCGATCCCCGTAATTTTACCATCAGATCTTCGGGTAAACTGAAGCGGGTAATCTTTGCTGCTTTGATTATAATTTCGGAATGGTTCCTTTTTACGCTGACTCCTAATCTTTTTAGGATTTGTATCAACACCTCGACATCTGACAAACTCGAAATATTTTCTAGGACCACTTCCTCTTGTGTTAACAAGGCTGCGCCAATACATGGAAAGATCGAATTTTTATTGCCGGAAACACGCACTTTTCCTGAGAGCTTCCGGTCACCTTTGATTATGTATTTCATTATTTTTTCGCTTTTATCTTAAATACAGCTGATATTATTATATGCCTTTTTAGGCTTAAATTCTCAATACTAATTCTTCTCACTTCCGACTGCAGATCTAATACTTTAATACTTTTAGTGTGATTTTGCAAAAATCTATTTAAGAACAGGTTGCCTCCGATGCTACCCGGGATATTTTTAAAACCCAAGACTTCAAGTCCTTGAGAATCTAAATATTCTACCCACCTTTTTATACTGACTCCGGATTCTACCTCTACCACCGCTTCTTCAACCCCTATCCCGAATTTTGTCACCTTACCTTTAACGGAAACTGTCTGCATGTTTTTTGTGCGATTTTTAATAACTAACCCATTAAATCCTAAATCCGATATCATAATCTTACTGCCTGTACCGAATAAAAAAAACGGCACTTTCAATTGTCTACTAATATCAACAATATTAATTAAATCCCGCTCGGTAAAAGCAATATAAAATAATTTAGCAGATCCACCCACACCAGAAGCAGTATAATCTTTTAAGGATTCATTAAATTTAAATCTGTCTTTCCCAAGAGAATCAACTATTAGTTTGTATTTAGAATCCATAAATCTTTTTTAAAGATGTAGTCGCCGCCGTTTTTTACTACCGTGACGAACTGGCTAAGACATTTTCTACAACCGCTTTATCTGACCAGGGAATTTCTCTTTTTCCATCTAAATTCATAGAGGTCTCATGGCCTTTCCCAAAAATCCCCACAGTATCTCCCTTCCTAGAAAGCTTATTTACGGCAAAATTAATCGCCTCTTCCCTATCATTAATTATAAAAAGATTTCTGTCCTGAACCGCTCCCGCCTTTTTAGCTCCTGCCACAATTTGTCCATTAATAATCTCTAACTGTCCTCTCGGATCAACAGCGGTTACGACCACATAGTTAGATAATCTTTGTGCGATTTCGCCCATCATGGCTCTTTTACCAATATCCCTATCCCCTTCCGCACCTATAACCGCTATTAATCTCCCAGAATTATCAGGACGTAAAGTCTTTAAGGCTTGCTCTAAACCATTAGGTGTATGAGCAAAATCTATAACAACTTTAATACTTTTATGATTACGGATTACTTCCATCCTACCTATGATGCCTTCAAATTCTTCAAGAGTCTTTTGGGCTATACTTTTCTTGACATCCAACACATATGCAACAGCCATAGCAGCCAGTGCATTTTCAATATTATAATCCCCGGGTATCTTCAACTTTAGCTTTAATTCTTTTTGATTAAAATCCCCCAGTTCTGACCCAAAAGTAATTGTCCTACCTCCGAAATTCCAAAAATCCCTAAATTCTTTAACTTTCTTATTCACAACTGCAACTTTAACATTATGCAAAAACTTTAACTTAGTCCTAAAGTAATTCTCAAAAGTTTTATGGTAATCTAAATGCTCATGTGTAATATTAGTAATCAGTCCCACCATAAATTTTATTCCCCAAAACCTGTACTGATCAATCGCGTGAGACGTAACTTCCAATACTAGATATTCGTCTCCGTTATCAACAGATCTACGGGCAAGTTTTTGGACAGCAAATGGATCCGGACTAGTAACATGAAATCCTGTATCCAGAGCTTTTCCGGCTACTACCGCATTGATAGTGGAAACCATAGAAACTTTTTTACCGGCGGATTTTAGAATTTGGTAAATCATATTAACTGTGGTAGTTTTCCCATCAGTCCCGGTTACTCCAATCACTGTCAGTCCCCTGGAGGGAAAACCATAAATTAAATTAGCCAGGATAGCTTTTGGCAAATGATAAAAATTGTTGATTACTTGCTGAGACAGGATATCTTTTATGATTTTTTTCATTATGGCATATTATATAACAGCATCCTTTACTCAGTAGGTGCAATTTTGTAGTAGAGGAAAAGCTGCTTAGCTATGTTAAAAAAGGTGGGAGCAGCTGTTTCCGAGCCAAAAATAGAAGAAGATGGTTCATCATAGCGCACTAACATTACAAACTTTGGGTTATCTGCCGGAGCAAAACCTACAAAAGAGGCAATAGTTTTAGTTGAATCATAATGGCCGGCAACCGGAATCTGAGCTGTTCCTGTTTTACCGGCAATCCTAAATCCTTTAGGACTAAACACTTTTGCTTCTCCTTCCTCAACAGCTGCTACCATCATTTCTTTTACAACCTGCGCCGCAGATTCCTTTATAACTTGTCTTATTACTTTAGGCTTAACTACAAAACTGGACTTTTCATCTTTAATCTCTTTTACCACATGAGGCTCCATTAAGTTTCCTCCATTTGCTATCGCAGCAACCGCCCTGACCATTTGAATTGGCGTCACTGCAATGCCTTGACCAAATGAGGCTGTAGCTAAATCAATTTCTTTCCAGCTACTTTTTGACCTGATCTCCGGAGACGATTCATCTTGTAAATCAACACCTGTCGGCTCTCCAAAGCCAAAGTTTTGAATATATGAATAAAATTTTTCTAAACCTAATTTTCTTGCCGTAAACACCATCCCTGTATTATCTGAATGTACAATAACATCTTTCATAGTACTATCAGGGCGGTATTTATTATCCCAGGTCCTTATGGTAAACCCACCCAAAGAAATAGGTCCCGAACAAATATCACAATAAGTATCAGGTTTAACTAAATCTTCATTTAATGCAGAAGCCATTACCAATACCTTAAAGGTTGATCCTGGTTCGTACTGATCAGCTACCACAGAATTTTTATAATACTGCTTCGGGAAATCAAAATATTTAGCAGGGTCATAATTAGGGAAAGACGCAAGAGCCAGGATACCACCGGTTCTAGGATCCATCACCACAGCTGAGGCAGCCTTAGCCCCGTATTTTTCCATCCCTGCTCTTAAGCTCTTCTCAATAATAAATTGAACAGAACGATCAATATTTAAAATAAGATCCTTTCCGTTTCTGGCCTCTTGTGTAAAGAAATTACCAATTAATATCGGAAACCCTAAAGCATCTATTTCGTGCTTAATTAATCCGGAAATACCTTTGAGTTCACCATCATAGTAACCTTCTAATCCAAAATAACCTTTGCTTGATCCCTTGGCATCGGAGCCTAAAAAACCCAAAAGATGCGCTGAAGAGGATCCTTCCGGGAAAAACCTGCTACTATCTTGTTGAAAGCCGAGACCTTGTAAATCTAATTCCTCAATTTGTTTTTTCTGCGAAGTTGTGACATTCTTTTTAAGTTGCACCCAATAGAGATCTTGTGATAACTTATCAATTAAATTTTTTGCGATAACATCTACATCGTTCGTATCCCCCGTCAATACCTTAGAAAGACTGTAGGCTATTTTCACCTTCTGACCTGGATCCATGGTTTTAGGCAAACCATAGAGAGAAAATATCGGGCTGGAAGAAACGAGAATCGATCCGTCTGAAAAGAGAATATTTCCTCGGGTAGCTTCTACTTTTGTATTTGTAAAATGTTGATTTTCAGCTTGAGATTGAAGAAATTGTGCTTGCAGTATCTGCCAATAAAATAGTCTAATCGCAATCGCAAAAAGGAATAATAAAAAAATTGTTTTTATCCAAAATATTCGCCTCATTCTTATCGGGAGTTAACGAATATATTGTATACTTTGCGGCTCTAAAAAACCAAGTTCTGCGGATTTAGATGCAATATTATTAAGAGACTTAAACTTAGCTATCTCATTTTCCAGAATTTGATTTTCTAAGCTTAAGGTTTTACTGATAGTTGACAACTTTTCAAATTTCTCACCGTACGTCACTACATTATTACTTACCCAAATCTCAACCAACATGAGCATAAAAAGACAAGCTACTACTAAACTTAAATATTTTTTTGAGAATCCTTTTTTGGAATCTATTGGCTCAAATTTTTTGATAATAGTCATATTTTAAAAACCCTCAACTTGGCTGAGCGGGATCTGGGATTTATCGTTACCTCAGTCTCGCTTGCCGCGACAGGCTTCTTAGTTAAAATCTCTCCAGAGCCTTCACTCTCCCACTGTTTAAAAGTATTTTTAACGATCCTGTCTTCCAATGAATGAAAACTAATAACCACAATGCGACCATCTTTTTCAATAATCTCCTTTATCTCAAAAAGTCCCTCCTGCAAAGCACCCAGCTCATCATTTACAACAATCCTGAGTGCCTGAAACACTCTGGTAGCCGGATGCACTTTCGAATCTCCGATCCCCAGTCTTCTGTATACCTTCTTCACCACCTCTGCCAAATCTTTTGTAGTCCTTATTCCTGTCCCCTGTCCTACCTCACGGGTGCGCACCAAAGCATCAGCCAAGCGCCAAGAATATTTTTCTTCACCCAATGTAGAAAATAATTCATAAAGTTCCTTTCTTGTTAACGTATTTATAAGATCCAAGGCTAAAACCTGCAAACTCGGATCCATCCTCATATCTAAAGGTCCCATCTTTGCAAAAGAAAAACCCCGCTCAGGGGTTTCAAGTTGTAGACTGGAAACCCCGAGATCAAAAATTGCACCGGCAAATTTTGACTCTACAGTGTCCGCCTGCAAAGATATTAAATTTTTTAAATCCCTAAAATTACCCCGAACTAATTTATATTTATCTTCTTCAATCCCTAAATCTTTAAACCTATTACGTGCTCTCTCTAGAGCCTCAGGATCTACATCTATCCCGACTACTTTCCCACCCCGGTTTAAAATCTCTAAAGTGTGGCCCCCATCACCCAAAGTTAAGTCCAGATACCAAGCATCCCTGCCCGCCGTAACCAAGCCATCCTGGTGGAGACGGGCTGGAATCAGTGCATCCACAGCCTCCTTAAGAAGGACACTACTATGATATCCTTCCATCTTCTTCCTTAAACTTTTCTTGCTGTTTTCTCCAAAGATTTAAATCCCAAACTTCAAAATGGTCACCAGCTCCAATAATAAATACCTCTTCTTTAAAATTTAGATTCTCCATAAACTCTTGAGGTAGGATAAATCTCCCTTGGCTATCTAAAACACATTCTTCTGCCTTAGGAAACAGCTTAAGCCTTCTTAACCTACCCTCTTCCGATGAGAGCGGAAATCTTATAATACCTTCTGCCAGTTTAGACCAATTTATTGGATCAAATCCCCAAATCTCTCCATTTTCCCCCAAAAGTATAAAAAACTTATCTTCATTACCTAACTCTCTCCTAAATCTCTTAGGCAAAACCAACCTATTTTTCCCACTGAAGTAAGTTCTAAAGCTACCCAAAAACATATGTTCTGGGCAGTTTCACCATCTATTCTCATTTTCCGCCATTTTAGATAAGCTTGTCAAGTCCCAATTTATTGGGGCGAGACCCTGAGCATAGTCGAAGGGTCAAGAGGGAATTTAACATATTATGCAAAATCTTGAATTGATTTCAAGTAAAGTTAAAGAAGAATTATTTTGAAGTTAAAACTGCAAAGATTCCGGCGCCTTCTGCTTTGGCAGATAACTTACTACCTTCTACTTTTGTATCTAATTCCTGCCATTCACTCTTACTTTGGTTATACCTAAAAAGCTTTGCTCCTGCGGAAGGATTATCTGCCAATTCCAGGCTAACTAACCCACCAGTTAACTCTTTAGCGATAGGGACATTCAGTGAATAAACCTTGCCAAGAACCATTTTCCCGGATGGAAGCTTAGGTACGCCCGTTAGATCATTTGTTATCGTAAACCCAATATTAGATAAGGCCTGTCTATCTCCGTCTACTTTATAAATTAAATGTCCATCACCTGAAATCAAATTACCCAAAGCTATATCCGGCTTCTGCAGATGCCACTGAGTAATCATCCTATATCCTTTATTACCCTTTCTTATATGCAAAGTCAAAGTCCCGTTTTCTACCCCCTTATCATATTTACAAACATTTTTACTGCAAGATCCAAATAAAATTTCCTGCTCATACTCACCCTTTTTATCTTCTGTGTTAATATCCCCCATAACCCCTCTATCTATCGACCCCGAAACTCCTCCTTCTCCGTCTTCGGAAATTTTGCTGCCTGCAACTACCTTCTCATCAGGTGTACTGGTATAAGCCAACTCATAAGAAATGCCGTCATAGGACCCGGTCCTTTTAAGGTTTAATACTAAGGCATTCCCATCTCTCCTTGGAAAAAGCAGGGCATACGGGCCTTCTGCATCAAAAGGAAGATCAACCTCCTCCACCGGCCCTGAGGACTGGGCAGTAATTTTTTGGAAAGCTATAAATCCACCAATACCTATAAGAATTAAAACAATACCCAAGATTACCGTGACTTTATGCAGAAAAAACCAACTTTTTAATTTGTCCATTAAATATTAGATTCTCTCGGTTAAATATTTTTTTAAATCGTTAATTTTAACCCTGTCCTGTTTTGCGCTATCCCTATCTCTCACAGTTACCATCTCATCTTCCAAGCTCTGGAAATCAACTGTTACACAAAAAGGTGTACCAATCTCATCCTGGGAAGCATACCTTTTACCAATATTGCCCCTATCATCCCAGGCTACCATGAAGTTCTGCTTTAGGTCAATATAAATCTTACGGGCAATCTTGATTAGCTCAGGCTTATTAGCTAAAAGCGGAAACACTGCTGCTTTATATGGGGCCAGTTTTGGTTTCAACTTTAAAACAACTCTACTATCTGTCTCACTGTAAGCATCAATTAACGTAACCAATACTGACCTGTCTACTCCCCAGGTTGGCTCTATAACATGCGGTATAAACTCTTCACCTGTTTCCGGATCCCTGTACTTTAAATTCTGCCCTGAATACTTTTCGTGGTTTTTTAAGTCAAAATCAGTTCTGTATGCTAACCCGTACAACTCGCTCCTTCCAAACGGAAAATCATATTCAAAATCAATTGTGCGTTTTGAATAATGGGCCCGCTCCGCCGTCTCTATTTCATGCTCGTGCACCTTACTTAAATCCACTCCCAAGTCATCCTTGATCCAACTTAACATCTCTTTTCTCCAAGTTTCAAAAAATCCCTGCCAGTCACTGTCGTTTTTAGGAGGAGAAATAAAATATTCGATTTCCATCTGTTCAAACTCCCGGGTCCTAAAGATAAAATTGCCGGGGGTAATTTCATTTCTGAAAGCTTTACCGATCTGGGCAATCCCGAAAGGCAATCTCGTCCGCGTCGTATCCAGGACATTCTTGAAATCTACAAACATAGCCTGGGCAGTTTCCGGCCTGAAATAGGCAGTATTGGTAGATTCCTCAGCCGGACCGATAAATGTTTTAAACATCAAATTAAACATTCGCTCTTCTGTAAAAGAATCCTTAGCTTTGCAACTGGGACATACTCCGTCTTTTATGTGGTCTGCCCTAAACCGCTCGTGACATTTTTTACATTCTTTCAGCGGATCCTGAAAATTTGCCACGTGTCCGGAGGCTTCCCAGACTTTGGGGTTCATTATTAGGGCTGCGTCAATCCCCACTATATCTTCCCGCAACTGGACAAATCTTTTCCACCAAGTCTGCTTAATATTATTTTTAAGTTCCACCCCTAAAGGGCCATAATCCCAAGAGTTAGAAAGTCCCCCGTAGATCTCAGATCCCGGAAATATAAATCCCCTTCTTTTACACAAAGCTACAATTTTATCCATTAAATTATTGTCCATATATCTTCCCCAACATCTGCCTGCTTTTTAATCTCCCTTCAATCACTCTTTCTACATGATACCGCAGTACACGCTCCAGTTCCAGAGCCTGTTTTTCTTCTATTTTTAACTTTTCAATTTCATCCCAGGGTAAAACTTCCAGTTTCCTTAAAACTTCTCCGATGTTTCCTTTTGTTCCTTCTCCCAAAAAACTTATAAAACCTAAGTTACTTAAGATTTTTGCCTCAAAGGCTCTCACAAAAATTTGCCGGGGATTACCGGATAATTTCTGCAGCACCCTGACCAGATCTTCATACAAAATCCGGTTTTCCTGATTCTCGGCAGTCAGCTTATCAGCCAGTTCTATAATATGGAAAGCATAGGTAGATAAAGTCAGGTCTTCTTTTAATCTTTGATATGTATCCAGGCTGCTGGCTTCAGTTAAAATAAGAAAAGTTTTAGCCTGGTGTAAATACAGTAAAACCCGGTTTAAAAGCTCGACATTACCGGCCCTTCTGGAATGGATTCTCCTGACACCTTTTGCCAGGACGGAAATCTTGCCTTTTTGGTGCGTAAAAACAGTTAAAATCCGGTCAGCCTCCCCCAAATTCCGCCTTTTCAGAATAATCCCCTCAACCTTAATCCCCTGCATGCATGAAGTTTACCACTATTTAACAGCTCATTTAACTATTAATGATCCTCTACCGTCACCAATCATCATTACAGAGCTTGGTTTCACTAACTCATCTGCTGCCAGCAATGGTGAAATTTTCTTCTTAAAATATGACCTTACCTCCTGATCCTGTTCCCAACCCCCAGTCCCCTGTAAATCACTGGTAAAGAAACTTGGTGAACCAAAAAGTAGTGGAAGCGAAATTAAAGAGAAACCATTAACTGCCACTGTAATCATTCTGCCTGATCGTCTGGGCATTTCACCAATCAACTCATAAACATCTTCCGGCGTTTGTAAGCCGCTATCAAAAACCCGTTTTCTTCTCACATCCTCAAGAAATCGACCGGAAAACCCAAGAGATCTAATTTGTTCTGCAGCAAATGCTTCTGAGTCTGGAAACGCCGGATTATGGGTAGTTCCTAAATTAGCCCTTAATCTGCTTTCTGTAGTCTCTTTTAAAAGATATGAGCTATCTTGTTTATAGTCAAAGTTAAAAGCTACTTTACCTAGAAAGGGGTCTTGCGAAAGATCTGCTACGCTAGCTGCCGTAACAACACTGGCCGCTGAGACCTCCCCTGTATCCCGGTATCCTAATTGCACATCAACAATTTCAACTGCTTCCCTAAAACGCAGGAATCTCTCCGGTCTTTTCATACTGACAGCAGCGATTACACTCCGCCAAATTTGATAATTGTGAATTTCGTGAAATCCTTCTAAAGCACCCTGAAGTTTAAAGTGTCTTTCTCTTTCGCTTACCTCTGCTCTTTCTTGAAGCGTTGCCATCATTACCTTATAGCACTTCTATTTTTATAAGTCAAACTTAAACTCTTTATCCTGATCTAACTCAAAATCTGCCACACCACGGCCTTTTAATTTAACCTTATAATGGAAATCCTTGGCTCCCGGTTGCTTTTGTACAGTTAGCTTATATTCTCCCTCTGGTTTGTAAGGAACCGTGTATTCAATCTCCAGTTTTCTGGTATTTTGGGGCCGGACCTGGATAAAAGCCTCAAAGACGGTTTTACCTAAATCTTCTATGGTAGTGACTGTTGCCTCAGAACCTTTGGAAGATAATAATTTACTGCCCTTCGGCACATAAAACCTGACATAATCACGGTTAATCCCATTCAACCAAATCCCAAAAGGCTGGTCATTTTTATATTCAATGGTAATTTTCTTTTTGACTGTACCATCTTTTTGTATATTTATTTCCTGAGTAACAGTTTGCTTAACATATAAATTGGATTTCCCGCCGGCAAAATTTGAATCATTAATATGTAAATAATCTCCGTCCACGTTTTTAATTTCCCCTGTCCAGTTAAGGGCTGACAAAGCCTGTTGGGTTACGCCGTCATGCATATAAAACATTATGTGTTTGTGGTTTGCCAATCTGGCAATTGTCTCAACCAGCTGCGGGAGCTTCTCAACATCTGCTCCGACAGATCTTGCTAAAATTTGCTGCATCAGCACTCCCAAAACAGCCTTTCTGTCCTTTTCTCCTTTTGCCGCAATCTCTGCATATGATTCTAACTCAAAAATTACATTCGGACAGTTACATCGTTTATCAATTTCTGACGAATATTTTGTCCCATACACATCAATCGGCCCGGTCACTTCAATCAGTTCCTCAACTACCTGTGAATCAATATAAATAATTCCATCAAAAGGTAATCCTTCACCTAACATCTGGTACATCCTTTCAAATTCATTGGCAGCAGTCGGCACATCCGGTGAGAGGTTTGAATCCCTCATGCTCCAAGCCGACCTTGGCTTACCTGTCACTTCAGGTAAATATTTGACAATCGGAGCCGGGGGAGCCAGAGGGCAAATTTTGGTCAAACAAACATTAAGCAGTTTTTCATCCAGTCTATATATATCATCAGAAGTACTAGCATTCACTTGACCGTTGTTAATTGAGAGTGTTGCATATGCCGTTAAAAAACCACCGGTTGGCCGAATTTCTTTATCGTTTTGGAAGAGCAGGAAATAGTTTTTAGATTTACCTACCCCCAAAAGTTCGGGAGCTGCTGTCAAAGCCTGTTTACCTTCTTTGATGGCAACAGAGGAGCCTAAAATAAAATTCTTGACTACTTCAACATTTTTTCTAACTGTTTTGCCCCCAATCTTTTCAGGATATTTATCCGTATCAATATTTTTAACACTGTCTCCGGCTTTAACTAAATTACTTTGCACCTTGTCTAAAAAAGGAAGTGATTTATTTAAAATATTAACGGCCTGGGTAACTCTTTCCGGCCCGCTTTTCGGATGACCGTCAAACCGGAGTTCTTCTTTTGAGCTTTCCAGGTTTGATAAAATTTTATCCAGCGCTGTTAATTCCTCCACTCCGGCATTTACTAACCCCTTTGCATCAGAGTAATAACCACCCAGAAATGGAAAAAACCTAAGCCAAAACAGAAATCCCAAAGAGATATTTGTTGTTTGCAAACCATTCTTTGTTGCTGCTACTTCTGTTTTCAGGCTGTCAAATTGCTGGCTCTTATATGCTGCAATTGTTTTCTTTGAATGAGAAACAGTTGTTTTTAATCCAAAAAAAGCAAAAATAGAAGGTACTATAAGAGCCACTGCCAAGATAGCCAAAACTACAAACAATCTTCTTCTTCTTTTATTTGGACCTTTGCTTAAATACTTTTTATTGGAAGGACTTAATCTTTTATTCAAATTTACAAACATTAAACTGCTCCTCTTCCTGAAATTACCGCAGGAATAGTCCTAAGTATTATCCAGAGATCATAAAAAATAGACCTTCTTTTAACATATTCCGCATCCATCATCACTCTTTTATCAAAATTAATTTCCGATCTTCCGGTAACTTGCCAAACTCCTGTTGCTCCCGGTTTACCGGATAAAATAACTTTAACATATTTTCTTGAATCAGGGTAATTCTTTTGCTGCTCCTCAAGCTCAAAAGGATAATATGCCCTTGGACCAACTAAACTCATCTCCCCTTTCAGGATGTTAAAAAATTGGGGAAATTCATCAATTGAGTATTTTCTGATAAATCTACCTACCCTAGTAATCCGTGGATCATTAAATATTTTATAACTGTTTTTTTTATATTGCCGCAATAACTTAGGATCTTTCTCCAACATTTCATGGGCATTTTGTATCATTGACCGAAACTTATAGATTCTAAAAAGCTTACCGTCTTTACCAGCTCTCATCGGAGTATCCGCCATAACCGGGCCGGGAGAATCCATTTTAATTGCCAAAGCTACCAAAAATAGAAGCGGAGAAAGAAGAATTAATCCCACTGTTGACCCTATTATATCCATTAATCGCTTCAATAAATCAAACATCATAAATTTAAGTGTACAACAAAGAGGCAAGTGTCTGCTTAAAAATGTTCAGAAACTTTTCCTTGCTAAAAATTTCAGCCTGTCTCACACAATCTTCTGGATTAATCTTAATGGAACTTAATTTAAGTAAAGCTTCTTTTAATGAAGCAACTGTTTGTTCTGCAAAAAAAACCCCTGTTTTGTCAGGAATTACAGTTTCCAAAGCGCCTCCTTCAGCAAATGCCACTACCGGTTTCCCCAAAGCTTGGGCCTCCAAGCTGACCAGCCCAAAATCCTCAATGCCGGGAACGATTAAAGCTTTACACCCGGCAAGAATCTGTATCACTAACTCGTCTTCCAATCTTCCATCTATTATTTTGAGGGGAACTCCCAATGCGCTGCAGGCTTCCTCTGCTAAATTAAATTTTTTATACTTTCTGGACCTTCCCACTACAACAAAATACCCTCCGTCAAAACTTTCCACACCTTTAAATCTTTCAAGATCTACAAAAGGATAGATTACTTTGGAGTCTACTCTATAAACTTTTTTTATTCTTCTTTTCGCATTTTCTGAACCGGCCAAAAAGAAGTCTACTCTGCGCGCTGATATTTGATCAAAGACCCTAAGTTTTGTAAACAGAAGCTCCCCTCCGCCATAATTTTTTTCTCCTGAGAAATGCCATAAAAATCTTGGGGGAGTATGACAAAAACAAACATGTTTCGTCTCCGGTTTGGTAATTATACTTTTTGCAAAACGGGTGGTGTGGGAAATTACTAAATCAAACTCTGAGAAATCAAACTGCTCAAAGGCAATCGGATAAAGCGGCAAAAGTATTTTATAAAGCGGCTTCCACCCCGGAATCTTCTGAAGAAATGATGTAATTATTTTCTTAGTACCAAAATTTTGAAGTATTGTAATATTGGTACTATCGTAAACGGATGTATATATCGGAGCATCGGGATAAATCTCTGAAAGTCCCAATAAAACCCTTTCCGCTCCTCCCCATTGCACCAGGTCATCATGAACGATTGCTACCCGCATTGAGAATATGCCTCCAGAGTTTTTACTGCCAGTTCACGCCAGCTAAATTGTTTATATCTTTTTAACCCTTTTTCGATTAATTTCTGTCGTAATTTTTTATCATCCAAAACTCTCGAAATCTTATCTGCCATATCTTCCGGCTGAGCCGGATCAAAATACAAAGCTGCTTCTCCTCCAACTTCCGGTAAAGAGCCTGCATTCGATGTAACAGTTGGACAAGAACAAGCCATAGCCTCTAAAATAGGTATCCCGAAACCCTCTTCGAAACTGGGCAATACAAATGCTTCAGCTCCTTTATATAATGCGACCAAATCCTCGTCTGTAATGAATCCGGTATAAATAATGCCTTCATACGGATTTTCTTTTTTTAATCTCTGCCAAAAAAAGTGATCGTATCCTGATAATACTAATGATAAATTTTTGTACTTACCTTTCAACTGCCTAAATATCTTAATTAACCCCTCCACATTTTTATGGGGATGCGCATTGCCAACGTAGAATATAAAAGGTTTTTTAATTTTTAGCCTGTTCAAAACCCTCTCGGAGTTTTTCTTACCAATTTTCTCCACTACCTCCAATATGCTATCATCCACCCCCTCAGGCGTAACAACTATTTTTTCCTTATCTACACCCCATTCACTGATTAAAAGCTGTTGTACTGATTTCGAAGGAACAAAAATCCTCTGCGATTTGCTTGCTGCTGCTTTAAATACTTTTCTGTAACCTATTTGTTTAATCTTAAATGTAAAAGGATTTAACATTGTGGCCCTCTCCAGTTGGCGATGTTGATGAATTAAGTCATGAATCGTCACTACAAATCTACCTGTGTAAAAAATCGGCACATTAAAGTGAGGAAAATGTATCAAATCTAAGTTTAGCTGCTTGAGTAATTTTGGTAATTTAAATTGCTCGGCAAATCCGTACCATTTAAAATCTGCTAACACTCTCTTAAAATTTTTTGTTTCTCTAAATTCGTTATAATCTTTCTTCAAAAGCAGAATAAAATATTGATTTTTTTTGTCCAAAGTTTGAAGATTCTTAATTAAATTCCTTAAATACCTTCCTACTCCTGATTCGTTAAAAAACCTTGCGTCTATTCCAATTTTCATCTCAAACCCTCCCTAGCTGCTCATAGATCCGGCTTAAATTCCTAGCTATTGGATCCCAGTCAAATTTATTTTTAACTAATTTCCTCGCATTATCTGCAATTTTAGCTGCTAGTTTAGAATCCTCAAGAAGGTCAACTGCTGCCTGAGCAATGTCTTCCGGCTGATCTCTAACAACCACCTCTACGCCATCTTTAGCATTAATTCCTCCTATACCAATCGGTGTTGTAACAACCGGAAGCCCAGATGCAAAAGCCTCAAAGTTTTTGTAGCGAGTCCCTCCACCTCCATAAATCGGAGCAACTAAAACCGAAGCTCCTTGGTAAACTAGTCTTACATCATCGACCTCCTCAACTCTAATATCATCTGTTGATAAATCGGGAAAAAATTTTTGGGCATCCTTTCCAATAATCCAAAGTTTTGCAGAAGGGATCTGCGATTTTATCCTGGGCCACACCTTAGCTACTAAAACTTCAACCGCTTCCCTATTTTGAAGCCAAGTAAAATTTCCTAAGTAGAGTACAATCGGCGTCTTTGATCTTTTGGTAACTGATTCACCAAAGAAATCACTATCTACCCCGTTAGGAACAATGTCCACATCCAAATTAGGTAGTTGTGAAAGCATTATTTGCTTATCTTCCAGAGACATGGCCGCAACTTTATTTGCCTGCCCCCAGAACCTTTTCTCCCAATATTTCATTTTTAATACATCAAAATATAAAAAGGGTTTTAAAAATGAATTACGGTGACTATCTGCATAGTGCCTATAGACTAAGTACTCAATAGTTTGCTCCACTAAAAGTATCGGAACGCTTGTATGGGGAATATGCGGCATGACATAAAAAGTCTCTGCATGAATAAGATCAAATTTTTCTTTTTTTAATTTTTCCGCAATTGCTCTTTTTTCTCCACCGGCCCAATTTCTAATAACTAAGAAGGGGTAAAAAGAAAATCCCGTCCTAAAGATATTCCCCAGTGTCCATGGCTTTTCAGATCTATTAAAAACTTTAACTTCCTTACAGAATCGTTCCAACTCTCCAACATATCTTCTTTCATTATTGCTTTTAACTAAACTAAATAAGGTAATTTCATGCCCTAAAACCGACAGCCTTTTAATTAAATTAAATGACCTAGTCTGACCACCGGTCAGAAGCGGGTATGGCAGATACGGAGTTAACATGAGTATTTTCACGGCTCTGGATCACCTTCTAGAGACTTTGTAAGTTTTGTCAGATCGGCAATGATAAATCTAGGGTTATCTTCTAAAATCTGGAAATGTCTCAATACCCAATTGGTTTTATCATCCCTAGTTGTGGAAATATAGTAACCTACTCCATAATCTGAGACTAACTCCACCAGAGGCAACGCTTCTGCAGCAAATCCGGAGCGATTTGTCTGGTATAAAAAAGCGCTGTCACCATTATAAGGAGCTAAAACAATTGCAGCTTTTGGTAGTATTTGATCTGCTTTTTTACCGGCCTCTACTATAACAGGGTTATTTATTTTATAAAACTCTTTAACTACTTTAAACCCAAAATAAAATGAAAGCGGGAATAAAATTAATGCCACAATTATTGTCCATATTCTTGGGATAAATGAATTACTTCCTCTGAAAAGAGTAACAAAACCTAACGAAAAAAATATCGAAGCAACAGGCACAAGAAGTGTTTGGTAATAATTATGCCTGACATTACCTGTTGCGAAAATTACCGTAAATAAAAACGCTGACAACACCCAAAAATGTAAAAAGTAGTTTCCGTTTTTAGGTTTACTGAGAAGTCCAATAAAAAATAACACTATTCCTGTTGCGGACAAAATTTCTCCTCCTAATCTTTCAGAAATTATCCACCACCAAAATGCCGGCCGGAAACGGATTCCGTCTCCGTTAAGTAGCCAACTAGAAGCAGGTATTCCCTCCGGTTGTTGAAGCATCCATAGCCGCCATAAAATGAAGGGCAACAGTGCCAGCAAAGAAAACAAGATGAATTTCGCCCACAACCTTCTGTCTCCTTTAAGATACATTGAGTAAAGTATGGGTAAAAAGAAAAATATTGCCCAGGGTTTAATTAAAAAAGCCAATGCCGTAAAAATAAACCCTAAGACCCCTAAAAGCAATCCGCGTTCCCAGATCCACCTGTCTAGAAAATAAACCATGCCCAATGCGAAAAAAATAAAAGTCGGCTCCGGTAAGGTTGTCCTACTGAAAAAAACATTAAAAGGCAAAAAAGCAAAAGTGAAAGCAGAAATTAAGGCGGTTACACTACTGGCATATCTTTTGACTATGAAAAAAATTAAGGCTATCGCTCCCAGTGAAAAAATAACAGAAACTAAACGATGGTAAATATCCGCTACCCCAAACAAAAGATATAATGGATAAACTGCAATATTGTAAATGGGGAATTCAACAAACCGAAATGCAGCGGGATTAATAATAGGATTTTCCGAAACTCCCAACATGTCGTCATATTTTGGAAAAAAAGGATTAAAACCAGTTTTTATAAAATTTCTGGTAACTGCAGCAGTATCTGCCTGCCTCCATGAATGCCAATCTGCAATAGGGGAATCAATCTTATATAGCCTTACTAATAAGCCAAAAAATATTATCAGCACTAACCAAAAATATTGATTAGCAAATATTTTAAATATTTTCATTTTTAAACCTTACCGCAGCTAGATTAAGCCCCAGCACCATCCAAAAAAGTGATGCTATTTTTGACGCTTCAAATACATCAATAAATAAACCATTTATTAAAAATAAAATTGTCACGGATAATGTTCCTGCGGAAAAATATCTAACAAGTTTGTCTTCATTTTTTATCCCCTTATATATCTTTTTCCATACAGAAATAAAAACTAAACAGAATGCTAAAGTTCCGAGTATACCTACTTCACCTAAAGACCGTAAATGATCATTATCAGTTGCTATACCTAGCGATGAATAACCTGTGCCCAAAAACGGATTTTTAAGAAACGCCCTGTAGGCTCTGGGCCATTCTATATTAAATCTTATTTGGAATGATCTATAAACGGCAAGATCAACCGCATCGATCGGCTCTCCCGGAGTAATATCTACAGGAATACCGGCAGCTGCACTAGCGAAAGGCGACGCCAGTGCGGAACGACTGGCCATTTTGTAGGGTAGTGTGGGTATATTTAATTTACTTTCCAGCTGCTGGTTCAAATTCCTTCCTTCATACCTCTGTCCCATATTAAACAAATTTATTGTTATAGTAGAAATAAATCGGTCCCGAAGTTGTGATGGGTAGACTAAAACTAATCCTAAAAGAATAAAAATCAATAAAAGATATTTTTTCTTTTTAGAAAAAATTAAGGCAGATATTACTCCCGCAAAAGTCGCCACAAACGAAACCCTAGCGGCTGTCAGAACTAAAATAAACAAGGAAAAGCCGCTGAGTAGAATTATCAGAATTTTCCATCGTCTCTTAACGATAAAAAACGCAACTGATAAAAATACAATCGCTGCTGCCAAAAATACAGCTAAATCATAATGTCCGGCAAATGAAGAATTTACCCTTGCGCCGGGAGTTAATCTTAAAACTAAACCCTTTGCAAATTCTGAATTTGTAGTAGATATAAGCGGCCAATCCAGATATTGCTGCCCAAGGGCGTAGATATTCACAACAAAAAGTGTTAAAAATAAAACAATCAGCGCACTAGTTAACCGTTTCTTAGTTGTGAAAACTGTTGCTACCACAGGCAATAGCAACATTAACTCCACTCTTCTGAAAAAATGTAATACTCCCAGGTGCGCTGTGACAGTTGAAGTAAGAAAAATTGCAGAAATAAGTGATAAAATTCCGATGAAGAAAAAAAGCAGAAACGCTTTTCCTGTATTATCTTTTGTAAAAAAATCCCAATCTTTACGGATATACCTACCTATTACCCAAAACGCAATTACCAAGGCTATTAATAAATCTTCCAGTCTTACCGCAACATATGTACCCGTAATGTTTAAAAGAGGAAATTTCGGATATAAAGGAATAAAAGCAAATAAAAATAAAGTTAGAATAAAGCTTGTTTTTTCTAGAACATTGAAAATTTTTAAATTCATTCTTTCACAATCCTCCCTCCAAGTCTAAAAATCATCATCATCGATACAATAATTCCTGCCCAAACAATAATCCGAATCCCGATATTAGATGTATAGAATCTTAACGTATGTTTAGTCGGCCACTCTCTCCCCGCCTCCTCTAGTTTAGGAACACTATAAAATATAGCACTTCCGTCAGGACGGAATATTTCATATCCGTTTACATAAAGAGAATCCCGAAGTGGGTATACTAACTCTTCTAAATATGTTGTCTCTGTATGTTTTTTGATAACTTCCCAAGAATATTCAGGAGGGTGATTTAATCTAATCGGAGGAAAAGGTAAATGAGTATTTTGTTGGTAATTTTCTAAGTAAAAAGGCACGACAAAATCCCTGAATTTATCGGAAAAATAGCCGGCTACGTTGGGGATTTGAATTGTATCACCTTCCAAAGTTGATTTTGCGGAGGAGGGGAGAGGATTAAAATCGGAAATTTTGCCTGGTCCCGGCCATATCATATAAGTTAATAAAAGGCCGGAAAATATTATAAAAGCTTTTTTTATCATTGGAATAATCTTGCTCGACCTAAACGGTAATGAAGATCCTTTATCTTCCTTTCCCCTATCACCTCAGCCGGGACTCCGCCAACTATCATATATTCCGGCACATCCTTCGTAACCACTGCCCCGGCTGCCACCACTGCCCCTTTACCAATTTTAACACCCGGTAAAATTACGACTCTTGGCCCGATAAATACATAGTCTCCTATCTCAACAGGCGCAGAAATAGCATGGAAATCTTCGGAATTAATATCATGTTCAGAGTTATAAATCATAACACCAGATGCAATATCAACATGATTTCCAATTATTAACTTCTCTCTACCGTCTAGAAAAATGTTGTCTCCGATAATCGTACCTTCACCAATTTTTATATTGGCTGGATAAAAAAACCTGGCACCAATATGAATCCTGGAACCTTTACCAATTTTCACTCCTGCCAGTGCATAGAAAAAGAGACGAAAGAAATGACAAGGAACCAAACCAGCCCAAGTCACAAACAGCAGTTCTAAATCCAGAATCCAATTGAATGCCCTATTCACAGCTTTTTTAGAAGCTTCAGTTGTACTTAAGGGCCTCCCCATCCTGTCTTGAAAAAGGACCATATAGAAGTAATTATATGGGGAAAGCAAAGTATTAGCAAACACTGACTATATCAGGTATAACGCATGATATACTCCATATATGAGTGATCAAAACATCATTTCATATTGTAATGAGCTAACCAAACTTGGTATAGAGAATAGAATTCTTGAACATCCAACGCTCAAAGCGAAAATTGATGTCTTAAACTATTTACAATTAGATGCTTCTGATTGCGTACCAACATTAATCATGAAAGCTGACAACAAATTCATTGCAGTAGTAATACGCGGTGACTGTAAAATAGATTTTAAAAAAGTTAAGAAAGAATTCGGTATAGAAAATTTAAGAATGGCAACGCCTGATGAATTTACCAATTTGACACATCTTCCCATAGGAGCTGCAAGAATATATACGCCTGAGGTTAACATGACTATTATTGACAACAAAGTTTTTGAAAAAGATTTTCTTGCAGGCGGGTCAGGTAGTTTTACTTATAGCATCAACTACAAGACTTCAGATTTAAGAAAATTACCTAAAAGCGTCACTGCTGACATCTCCCAATTAGTCAGCTAAACTCTATAGTATTTCTTGAGTAAAGCTATTGCTAAAATTTCAACAGGATTATAAACAGGTAAAGTGTATTTTTCCGGAAAAACTAAAGGTAACTCTGTACAACCTAAAATTATCCCCTGCGCCCCTTTTACTCTTAACGAACTTACTATGGACAACAGGTCGTTCCGGTTTTTTTCTGTCATCTTTTCTTTAGTAATATCCCTGATGATTTTTTCTAAAATTATTATTTGGCGCTTGGTCGGCACAATAGTCCCTATCCCTTTTTTCTCGAGACTTTTTTGATAGATTGATGATTCTATTATTAAAGGCAAGGCCAATAATCCAATTTTTTTAATGGATGAGTCAATTTTCTGCACAGTCTCGTCAATCATTGAAAGAAATTGGGCTCCTGAAACACTCTGTAATTTATCTAATAGCAAATGCGTAGTATTACAAGCAATCCCGATATGAGAAATAGGCAATTTGTTAATGAGTCTAACTTTTTCTTTGAGCAGATTTAAAATTACTAATCTTTTATCTGTACGTAAAATAAAATCAGGAGCTGGGACTGAATAAATAATTATCTCCGGATAATCTTCACCATTTTTAGCATCAAAATCCCTCGCTGATAAATCAATCAACAATTTGTACATATATACAGAAGCTTGTGGACCCATGCCTCCTATAATACAAATAGCTCTTTTATTTTTCATATTATTAACTGCGAAAGATTAGTTTTTCTGCTTCTCCCAGCGCTAAGCCAGGTCTGGTACCGGGACCGCACTTAATTACACCTTCTTGTCTTAAAGGATCCAACGGGCAGTCGTTACACAAATCCTGCACATCATCAATAGTTTTTTTCTCCTCATTAAAAACACAATTTAGCTGACAAAGGCGATAACAGCCCGTTGTCACTAAACCTGTCCACCAACAACCTGAACCTTGACAAGGATCTTCACAACTCTGAACTCTAAAGTCAGGTTTTAAAAACGCCTGCCTTAACTGACTTTGTTCTACTTTCTCAAAAGACTCAGATAAAATGTTACCAAATTTGGTAGGATTTGTACTGCCTCTGTTCATATTAGTACAAGGCATACACTCACCATCATTAGTTATCTGCCCTCCCTCTTTTAACATAGTACAAGAAGTATTGTAAGCTTGCGGTGAAACCGCATCTTTATAAGAAGGGATTGCTACACCTAGTTGTTCATCTATTTTCCTGAATCTCTCCATCTGTGCAACAATCCTTGGAGTCAATTGAGGGTACGTTGCCAACCATTCAAGTTGCCTGTCATGGCTTACATGGCTTGGTGATACATACTCCATAATCGGTAATGTCCCTAGATTTTCTCTCGCCGACATAAATACTCTATCTAAATTACCATTGCTCATTACTGCATCTGTTAAACAACATTGCATCATTAATTTATCATTATCGCCTTTTTCTTTAAAAATCCTTTCTACGTTTCTCCATGCTGCATGAGCTTGTTCAAGTGTCCCAGATTTGCCTACACTTGCTTCTTGAATTTTTTGGGCCAAAACATCACTCTCTAAAGTAAATCTATGCATTAATAAACTTACACCGGGAACAAGAATTTTTCTCGCATAAGATTCATCAGCAAATCGTAAGCCATGGCTTATTAGCAATACAAATTTAAAGTCTAACTCTACTGCCTCCTGAAGGATCTGCGGTAGATCAGGATTTAGAGTTGGCTCTGCCCCCAGAAAATATACTTCTGAAACCCCTGCTTGTTTTAATCCACGCATTGTTTTAGAAGCAATTTCCTGTAACATATAACCACTTTGTCCTGTTCCACAAGGTCGGTAGCAATGCGGACAATTTAAATCACATGATTCTGATGTATCAAGACCAGCACCAATAATCTTTACCTGTCCATCTTGTACACCAGTAAAAGCTCTAAATTCGTTTTGTTGTTCTAATTCTCCTATCGGCATAAATTTTCCTTTCTTATTCAACTAAAAAAGCCCTTGTCGGACCACGAAAAATCATGATCTAACAAGGGCCTTTTAGGCGGTGCCACCTTGCACTGTACTTATTCTTGACATGCTCCGTTGCCGACACATGCTGCTGTCTTTAACGGTTTCGCCTCCGTAGCATATTCACCCGCCATAGCCTTGGCGAAGGCGGGCTTGCTGCTCTGCGTGCCCCGCGAAGCTCTGCTCTGCAGAGCGCAGTGGGACGACCCGGTTCCAACCTTCCGGATCAATGCATTTTCTAATATTTAATTTACTACCTTAAACCTGCCTTTCTGCAGTTCTCTTGAACCTCTGGTCACTGTTGCAACTCCTACCCCTAAATCTTCAGCAATCTCATGCTGGGGAATACCAGCTCTTAAAAGCTTCACAATCTTCAACCTCATTGGAAGTTCTTCTCTCTCTTTAGGAGTCAAAATGCCCAAAAGAAAATCTTCCATTTCCTCTTCGGACTTAATCTTAAATAATTGATCAATCAATTCTTTAAGTGATTTATTTCTTATCATTATACTAGTATACTAGTACATTATCTTTTTGTCAATAGGAAACTCAGTTGCTTACAATCTTTTCAAATGCTTTTAAAACTTCTCTTGCCATCTTATCCCAGAAGAATTTTTCGGCTTGAAGAGTCCCCTCTTTTGAATATTTTTGCTGCAGTTTTTTATCAGAGACAATTGTCCTGATTGCCTGTTCTATTTGATCTACTGAATAAGGGTCTACCAAAAGTCCAAATTTTCCTACAACCTCTGGCAAAGACGAAACATTAGAGACAATTACAGGGGTGCCCGTAGCCATAGCCTCTACTACCGGAATTCCAAACCCCTCCCATAGAGAAGGCTGCACAAAAGCCAACGCCCCTGACAAAAGTAAACCTAAATCTTCTGTCTGTACAAACCCTAAAAATTTTACTTTTTCTTCAATTCCAAGACTCTTGGGGGTCTGCAAAATATCTTCATACATCCAACCCTCTCGACCTTCACCTTTTGTCTTTCCCACAATCACCAGTTCCAGTCCACTTATTTCTTTTGCTACCCTGGCAAATGCTTCTATTAGCCTAACCAAGTTTTTTCTGGGCTGAATAGTCCCTATATATATAAGGTAGTTATCCCCTATTTTAAATTTTTTTAATATTTTCCTAATCTTTGCCTGATCGTTAACCGGATGAAAAACATCCATATTAAAGCCAGGGTAAGCAACAGTAATTTTTTCCTCAGTCAACTTGTACTGTTTAACGATGTCGCTTTTGGAAAATTTAGAAATTGTGATCACGTGATCGGCATTTTCCACCGAAAATTTAGTCCAGTTTTTAAGCTGCCACAGGTCTTTCTTAGTAAACAACTCGGGAAAATGCAGAAAGGATAAATCAAATATCGTCACTACTCTTTTTACCTTTCTTGGTGCAAACCTGGGGATATAATGTGTAGGAGAAAAAATTAGGTCCGGTTTTATCTTTGCAGTATAAAGAGCAAGCGGTAGCGCAATCTTTGTCCAAAGCCTCTTAGGTCTTAGGATTTTATATTTCCACCCAGCTCTTTCTTTTGGAAAATCATTAAGCGGGGGAGTTGGCAAGACAACAGTGTAATCGTTTTCCTTATCTAGCTTTTCCAAGCTTCTTAAAAGCTCAAAAGCCACTTGAGATGAACCCAATCTCTGTAAAACATTTGCCTCATACCCATCAATCCAGATTTTCATCCTTTTAATCTCCGGTAGACTTCTGCAGTTTCCCTAGCTGCTTTTTCCCAGGAAAAAAGTTTCACTCTTTCAAAACCTTTCTTTATCATATCTTCTCTTAAGCTTTTATCACCCATAACCATATCTAATTTATTTTTGATATCTTCTGTTTTAAGTGGATCAACATATAAGGCAGCCTCACCACCAACTTCGGGCATAGCGGAAACATTTGAGCTAATTACCGGAAGACCACAAGCAAAACTATCCAGTATTGGCAACCCAAATCCCTCATAAAGCGAAGGATAAAGCAAAGCTGTTGCACAGTTATAAAGTAACTCTAGTTCATCTATTCCCAACCAGGGGAGTGATTGACCGGCAATAACTAAAGAATAATCCTTAGCTGCCTCTTTTACCCTGCTTAGATTTCTCCTCTCTCCTATCCCACCGATTGCCAGGACAAACTTATCCGGCAAATTATACTTTTCTCTAAACTTCCTAATTTTGTCTTCAGGCTGTGGTTTAAAATCACCGCTCGGTGCCTCATAAATAACAGTAATTTTCTCTTCCGGTATATTTGAAATTTCCATTAAATCCTTTTTTGTAGCCTCCGATACTGCAATTACAAAGTCTATCTCTTTTTCCACCCACCATAGTCTTCTTTTGTGAACAGCCACAATTTTAGGGTGTGACCAGCCGGGATATTTTAAAGGAACAATGTCGTGATAAGTTGTCACCTTTTTTGCTTTACTTGGCGGCTCTGTCCAATCTGATGAATGAAAAATATCAACCGGCCCGATAAATTTTTCAATACTGACATTCCTCCATCTATTAAAAAGCATTTCAAAAAAAGTAGGCGGCAATCTATATTTCTTTACATTTTTCAACTTGCCCCTGTACGGTTTTCTCAGTGAAGAATAAAAATAAACCATTTCTAAGTCTTTAAGTTGCTGTAATTGCTCTGCTAAATTTTGAGTGTAATTCGCAACTCCCCCAACATGAGCTATTTGAGAAATGTCAAATCCAACCTTCATTAACATTATTTTAGCAGATTCCAGTCCGGGAACTTAAGGCTTTGTGAGTTTATATACAGTATACTGTTTATCAATCGCTTTCAAAATATCCAAACTGAACGGGCGGAAAGAGTCTATTTCCCAGGTTTTTGAGGCAATAATATCATAATCGGATTTTGTCAAAACATAGAGCGTTTCTGATTCAGGATATTCTTCGATACCCATAGGGTTTAAACCATACCTATATTTAAGCAAATATCTTAATGGATGAGCCCTGCTATCAAAATCAAGTAAAGCCGCAACATTAAATTTTTCCGGCTTATCACCTGCAATTACTTTTGCAGTAGCCTCAACTGTTGGATATTTCAAATCTTTACTCATTCCTATTGCCTCATTAAAGGAAATCCTTGGTGAAATTAAATTTAAGCTTATATATAAGGCTATCAGGAAAAGCGCAAGAAACTTATTCTTTTTGTAGATAAAGCTAATTACTAAACCTCCAAACAAAGCAAAAAGAGGCCAAAAATGCAGAAAATGATAGTAAGAAATTAAGCTTTGCACGGGATTGCCGATTGTATCAAGAAAATATTGCCACAATACCCTTAAATGATAATAATCGTGTTTGAAATCAAAAAGCAGCATTGGAAAATTACCTAAGGCTGCACCGATGAGAAAAAATAATGTAATGCTTATTCTTTTTTTACTAATCCAGAGCAAAATTCCAAATACTAACACTGCAGTAAAAAGATAAATATATTCCAGACCAAAAGAAATACCCACCAACAAGCCAATTAAAAATACATAAAAGGTTTTTTCTTTTTCTTTATGCTTATAGAGCAAGTATACTATTCCTATATTCAAAATTGGCAAATAGTTTACAATCCATATGAATAGGGAGTGGTTAATCATAAAGTCATTAAACAAAAATAGTACCGTAGAGAAAAAAGCTATTTTCAGATTAAAAATTTTCAGTGCTGCAAAAAATAATGCCAATCCGGTTAAGATATTTAAAACAGCAAAATAACCGGTTATGGGAAGCGGATCAAAATTAAAAATCAGTTGCAGGGGAACTAAAGTATAAGTAAATAGCGCTCCGGAAAAGATAACGTGTCCTTGTGATGTTACTCTTTGCAAATTCCTAATCCCCAATAAGGAGAATTTTTCTTGAATATATTCTCCGGAGGTGATTAAAGATATTGCTTGCTCCGGTCCAAAATTAATCCGGTTATTAAAATTATAAAATCTTACCCCCAAGGCAAATATTATAATTAAGGCTAGTAATAAAAATGTTTTCATAGAACAATTCTTGGATCGGCTCCAAATAAATTTATTAAATACAAAGTAAATAAGATTACCATAACTATAGTAATAACTTTTTTAAGTAATGGGGTTAATTTAGAAAAAATGTAAACTAATATAAGTCCAAATAAAATGTGCACTAACGGATAGATTATTATTGCCAACCAGAGGTTTTCCCAAATTTTATTAAAATCCAATCTAAGTAAAGCCTCCGTCTGATAAGCAGGTAGATCCTGATTAACAAACTCAATACCAGAAAAATTTGAAAAACTAACTCCGGCAAATCTTAACTCATCTAATGCAAATCCAAAATAATATTTACCGGATAAGTATGTAAACCTTAATATCTCTACAAGAAAATCTAATCCGAATACCAAACAAATAAGGTAAATACTGTAAGGATTTTTATCAAAGTATTTCTTTCCGATAAAATAAACCAAAAAAATCAATAAAAAAGATATTAGTAACAAAATAGGATTAGCAATATTTAAATCTGAAAGAACTGGTCCGTAATAAACTACCCATCCATATTGATACCCTGACCTTAGAACAAGCCCAAAAACGGCTAACCAAAAAAGCAATCCCGCAAATAATAAATTAAACTTTATTCTTTTTAAAAGTTTTGTAAAAAATATTAAAGGTAGGGCCGGCAGAATCATCAGCCACCAATACCCTTCCTCCTCGTTTATATCAATCTTACTAATCGGCAAATATCTTAAAAGTAAGTCTGAGCGGTCAGGTATGAAGTAGTCATTAAAGGCAACACCAGGATTATATACAATTGTTTCTTTAAATTTTTTATTTAAACGGCTGTTTGTTGTTAACTCCCATGTCGAATCCTGAAATTGAATTTGATTATTCCTAGGAAAATCTTTATACGTGTTGGCAAAAATGGCGGCAAATTTACTTAGAGTCACAAATTTTAAAACCTTTAACTCATTTAAATATGTCAACTGTTCACGGTATTGTTCTGTAAATTTCTCCCCTTCCATCCCGGTTTCCAGGCCGATTGTGATTTGCCCCAACGGATTTGTACAATTAAAGTAAATGTTAACTAACTCTTTAAAAAAATTTATGTCCTGCCCCAATAGGGTATAATCATTTGCCTGTAGAGAATAGGAAGATTTAAAACCCTCTCCAAAAGCTAAAAGTGGATGCCTTTGAGCCCACTGAGTAATCACTACATCAAGTTTATTATCTAAACTACCTGCAGGAGTTAAAATATTTGCCTTTGAAGGGTAGTAAGGCACTCCCCACCACTGTCCCCACACTCCATAATTATCGGTCGTTTTTTGATCTGCCACAATCATAGCTGCTTTGATGTCGTACTTATCCTTCATATAATTTAATGAGTACGAATCAATCCACCATGCTCCCACCGATTTTGGATGAGACCCGAACTCTATTTTATAATCCGCAAATAGTTTATCAATTAGCCTACGCCTTTCGGATTGAGAATAAGCCGAGAGGAATACAGCTTTCGGGCTGAACCAGGGAACCGAGTGGGGATAAATTACTCTGGCCGCCTGTGCAAAATCTTGTGAAACTTCCAAAAAGATACCAATTTCCTGAGATGAATCAAACTTTTTTATTTCATCTAGTACTCCTTTATCTTTCAGGATATCATATTGCAAAAGCCAGGTAACCGGAACGTGATATTGATTAGCTATCTCATATTGTTTTTTTAACGGGTTAGTTGATTTATCAACCCATAAATCTCTGCTGCGGACCGGGTTAACCAGGGTAACATAGCGATTATCACATGCAGTATTTTCTGAAGCGATCAGATTTCCCGGCTGAATAAGAAAAATAAATGCTAAAAAAATAAGGATATAGATTTTTTTCATCTAAAAAATATATCCTTAATAAGGAAAGGGTTAGGTTCTACTTTTATCTCAGCATCAGAAAGTCTGTATTTTTCTATAACAAAACCGTTTTCAAATGTAATTTTTGACTCGGGTTCTTTGGTAATCCTAATGTCGTTACTAGTCCATAATCTACTGTTAGTATTTTTTTGGAACCAGATACTGTTAGGATCTTTCCCGTAAGCCGGCGGTGGAGCAATAATTAAATAGGTAACTGCCTTTTTTTGGTAAGGGTATACATTAGTATCCTTATTTCTTTTTTGATAAAAGTTTAACGCAAAGCGCGGAGAGTACCCATATAAATCAGGAGTAAATATAAAATAACCAAATTCACTCTCCAAGCCATTAAAAACTTTTTCTGCTACTAACTTATTAAACTGCCAGGTACTCACATCCTGTTTTAATGGATTTGATTTATAAGAATTAATATCCTTTATGGCAGTTTGCAGATTTACGGCATAGATTAAAATAAAAAGCAGGTAAAAGAAAATTTTATTAAGGCGAATACCCAATGCAACAAAGAATAAAATTAGTAAAGGAATAAAGGGAAGATAATAATAATTCCAGACCGGGCCATTAAAAAGTATTGTAGATCCCCAAAAACCTAAATAGAAAAATACACCAATCAGAAAAAGCGGTAAAAGTTTATCTTTTTTCTTAAATGCTGTGTATACTCCGGCACTAAGTACAATAAGCAGTAAAACCGTCAGGTAAGCATTATTCTGCGTCACTATTCCCAACCCGTCAGTTGTCATCTCTTTTACTCTCGTTGCTGCCAACTGGAAAAAAGTTATATTTAGCTTACCGTGAGACTGCGCTCCTAACAGATAATTTTTTATGGAATTAAACTGGATAAAACCATTCCTTAATTCAAAAACTAAAAAAGTGGATAAAGGAATAGTTAAAATTAAAGAGGAAAAAAGATGAAATAGTTTTCCTTTCTTAAACAAAAAGTAGATTAAATAAATAGTAGTTAAAATTAAAATAGGCACCCCGAAAGCCATCTGAAACTGGATAATAAGTCCCAGGATGAAAAAGGTTAAAATTAAGTTAATAATCTTATGATTTCTTGTGTAGTTGACAAGAAAATAAAAAAACAAAGGAAATAAAACTAATGCACCATAAGGATTAAATAATGACCGGACATTTAAAATAGTAACTGAGGATAATAATAATGCCGCCAATTGCCCTTCTTCTTCGCCGAATAATCTTTTCCCGACATAGTAAGTAATGCCTATGCTCAAAATATAAAGCAAAACCCAAAACCAACCCACAAATACCGGATCTCCCCCGCCCAAAAGAAATGCCGGTAGGTTTAGATAAAGCCACAGTGGTCCGTGAAATAAACCCGGGATGGCTCCTGACCTGGGACCTATTAGAGTTGGATGTCTATTATCAATGATGTCCTCTATTAAAAGAAAATCCCGGGCGATATCCGTATGAAAAAGAATATTGCCTTCCATTATCCACCTGGATGCTAAAAAAATATTAAAAATAATAAGTAACAAAACAAGGTATTTTAATCGAAAATATTTTTTCATCTTGGCTGCTGTATTAGTACCTTTAAACCACCTATCCTTTTTTCACCTATTACAGTTGTATAATTTTCTTCACCGGATAAAAATTCTTTTGCTAGATAGTCAGGAATCCCCTCTTGCGGTTCAATTATCAGAAAGCGCCTTGAAGGCAGTTTGCTTCTTGCTGTTTCCACCTTTATATTTCCCGGGAACCCTGCCGCCGCATTCCCTCCCCAAACTGGAACATATCCATATTTTTCTTTTCCATACCATTCAAATAGATAACTCCAGGTAGTATTGACATTATATGGCATAGTTAAGGCATTTACAGCAAACGCCTCTCCGCCGGCTTCCTGATAAATAGAATCAATAACCATTTTCTCGTCTTTTAATAAAAGCCCTACCTGAGGATTAATTTTTGTATTCGGACCTAATGGATTATTTTTTTCTATTAAATAAAGGTTTGAAAATAAAATTAAAAAAAGAGGAGGAATAACGAGCAAATAATTCTTCAGATAAAGCTTTGACAATAGAAAAGCGGCAAAAATAAGAAGGGCTATCGAAGTACCTGTATTATAAAAATAGGCGGTGTCAGAAGTTACAAAATATACTAGAAGCCCACCAAAAAACCACAATGATAAAAAGATAAGTTGTCTTCTATAAATATTTTTGGCTATTAATAAACTTAAAGCAATTAACATCAGCAAACCTATTAATAAAGCTCCTGTAGGAGCTACTAATAAATTATCACTAATATGGCGGTTAATAAAAAATGAAAATCTTGATAAATCTGGGACTAAAGATATGCTTGAAGTGCCGCCGGAGATTAATCCCGGCATCTGTTTAGTAATAGTAAAATTATTCTTTAACTCGGAGATAATATAAGAAGAAACAGGTAGCAAAAAAGAAATTGCGGCAAGAGCTAAATTTTTTAAACGTACCTTAGGAAGAGTTTTTCTAAATAAAATAACAGATAGTAGGAAAACTGCTACTAGTTGGGCCTCAACAAATTCAAACTGAATAGATAACCCTAAACCAAAAAGTGCCACATATAACCCCCAAACCTTTTTTTTAAAAAAAAGATTGGCTAACCCAAGGTAAAAAGTCAGAACTGATAGTACCGCCAGAGAGGGATGGTTTAAAAAAAGCGCAAATTGAGTCTGCTCATAGGAAACGGCGAAAAGAAAGCTCGCAAGAAGTGCTGCTATCCCCCCAAAAAGAGGCAGAACCAGCGGATATAAAATAAATACCCCGGCCGCATTAACAATCCGCAGAAATGCAGAAACAGCCACCGGATCTCCACTTGAAAGAAAATAAAATGGAGCAAAAACATAGTAGTATAAAACTCCATGACGGAATATTCCGTTAGCAGTTGGCGGTCCGGTGACCTTAAAATCACCACCCAGAATTTCTTTTACTGCATAAGCATCCCTGGCCTGATCAAAACCAAAATAAGTGTTTTGTGGAAAATACAGAAAACGAAGGCACAAGCCAAAAATGAAAATTATAAATAACAATATGAAATTCTTATTCTTTAAAAAATTCATGTCAGAATTTGGTATAGAGTTTTACGAAACCAACTCCCTGGAAATCATACACTTTAGTTTCTGTAAAGCCTACTCTTTTTATCCGATCTTCAAGCTTTCTTTCCGGATCATATACATCTACTAAATACTCAAAAAGGAATATCCGTCTTTTATTTATAAGAGTCTCTTCCAAATCCGGCAAAAGACCGGCTTTGAAATTTGATAAATTACTAGCATAGTACCTGGCCGGAGCAGGAATTTCATTATTTTCAAAAACTACTACACTTTCTTTATTTAAGTTTTTTGATATAAAATTTATAGCCCCTCTCCAGTCTTCTCTTTGAAAAACCGGATTTAAATAATATGCCTCGAGGGATAATATGGAAATTAAACAAATTATTAAAAAAGAAGGTATTGCAAGCTTTTTAGGAAAATTGTCAATCCCTTTTGCCAAAAACAGATAAACTGCCGGCAGGATAAAAATCATCCTGAAATAAGATAAGACCGGCACGAAAAAAGAAATTAAAAAAGCACTGATGACGGGAATCCCAATCCAGACTATTAGAAGCTTCGTTGACTGGTCAACTTTTCTGACTCCACTGATAAGAATGATTGCATATATAAACGCTACAAGAACAGATATTATAGCGTATAGATTTTTATCCTGTAAACTAACCCTGCCGAAAAAAGTTTTAATAGGAATAAGCATCAATTCATTAAAGGTCCCCCCTACTACATTTGACCAGCCCGGTAGATTAAAGGCAGTATTTACACCGGTTTTTAACTGGGTGGGAAAAATAAATAACCAGGGTAAAATTGTTAAAAATGGAACAAGAAAAAAAGATAAAGTTTTTCTGGTAATTTTCTTCTGTAAAATTAAATAGACAAACTGGGCAGGAATAACCAAATATGCCAGGTAATCCGAATAAAGAATTAATCCAATACTTATCATAAATCCTATACCTGCCCACTTTTTTTTAAAGATTAATCTGTTTAGGAAATAAAAAGATAAAGTCACGGAGAAAGCTGCCAAAGCATACATCCTGGCTTCTTGTGAATAATAAACATGCAATGGGGCTACTGCCAGAAGCAAAGCCGCAAAAAGTCCCACTTTTCTATTAAATAATTCTTTACCTAATAGATAAGTTATCCACACCGTAGCTACACCTAAAAATACGGATGGTAGCCGGACTGCAATTTCCGAGGAACCAAAAACATATTCCCATACCCAAAGCAATGCAAACCAGCCGGGCGGATGAAAATCACCGATTGGATACTTAGTTATAAACCACCAAAAATCAGACGACTGCGCATAGATAACATTAATTGCTTCATCCAACCACAAGCTTTGGTTGAGATTTACAATTCGCAAAAATAACGCCGAAAGCAGTATCAAAAATATCATAATTTTCAGTTCATGCTACGAAATATCCCCTTGAAAACATGATCAGCAATATAAAAAGAATAATCGGTGAGATAATGAAATAGGAAAACTTGAAAATTTTATTCTCTATTAAAGCCATGGCCATAAAAATAGGAAATATTGTCAATATATATCTCGGTAATCCGGAAAAAGTTCCTGTTGATGTAATAATTGCGAAATTAACTGTCGCATATATTAAGTAACTGGTCCTGATTTTTTTCTTCCAGGCAATAATAAGAAAAATTAACGTAAATAAAAATACCACCAATTCCAACAAAGCAATCGACCAGTCATAAGATTTTATAGGAACGGTCATAAAAATTTTGATATAACGAAAAATTGTTTGAGGAAATAGTATTACAGAACTAACAGTCCTGTTATTACCTAACTCTCCTTGCGCTTGAATAAAATATAAAAAATTATCCCATTTATAGAAATTAAATAGGGCATATGTTACCAGCCCTAAAGGAGCAAGTAAAAAAAGCGGTAGTTTTTTCATCTCGACCTTCCCGCTTTTTAAAAATTCATATAATAAAGCCGGCAGAATCGCAATTCCCACAAACCTGGTTGACATAAGCAGCATTGCACAAATAATAGACAGAGACCACATCCTTTTTCTTGCAAAATAGAATGCAGATAATGTCAGTAACAAAAAAAGACCTTCAGAATAAATACTGACAAAGAAAAATGAGGTTGGAAAAAGTAAAAGATAAACTAAGCCTCTCGTTGCTATTTGAACTGGAAAATCCAAATCAATTAGTTTTTTAAAAAGTAATGCTGCAAGAAAAAAAATAATAGTGACCAATACAATACTTGCCATTAAAGAACCAGATATGGCTTTAATAATTAACGGAAATAGCGGAAAAAACCTTGCCTGATTTGTATAACCAAACTCCGCGATATTTAAATAATGAATACCGTCAAAGTTAGCCCAGGGAAATAAAAAAACCGAATTTAAAGATAAACCCTGATTAATATAATGATATATATAAGCAACCGGCGAAGACGGATTATATGGAAGTAAATACGCTCCAGCGATTAAAGGAATAAACAAGGCTAATCGCCAAGCAATAAAAAAAATTCCCAAATTAAACCTCTTCAGAGCGCTACTGGCCATTTTTTTCTTTTAACTGTACGCTATATATATTGCACTGATCGTAGCAACCTGAAAAGACTATCTTTGTATCAAATGCAGCTACTATGGTATCGAAGTCATGATTTGTATATCCCTCATTGCCTAAGCCGGCCCTTGATACATATACATCCAATCCTTCATTTAAATACTTTGTATATAATTTAATGAAATCGGAATAATCATTCGGCCCCCAAACTGCCTCTTTAAAACTTCTGAATTCCTGCTGGTAGGCCAAAGGCAGCAGTGTATAGTTACCATTTGAAAAATAATCTACCAAATAGGGAGGTAGTGCAGAGATCAGAACCGGTTTTTTGCCGTTGATTTTTTTTACCGGGGAGAAATATTCATTTGTCTTTAAAATAGCAATATAATTCCAAGGTGTTTCCGCATACCGCAAATTTAAACTGATCTGGCTTTTTATCCTGGTGAAACTGGTGATTAAGTAAACAGTAATAGCAATCAGGATTAGTGAGCTTACCATGACCTTTTTAATTGGACTGATTCTTTCAGTAATAAAGCTTAGAAACAACCCAAATCCAAACAGTAGAGTGGGAATGGCTATATAAATATATCTTGCATCAAATGAATAAAAAGTTAACATAAAGACAATTAAGGCTGAAAGCGGCAATAATAAAGATAGAGCAGGTAATCTTGTTTTTTTCCGGATTATCCCTACCAATATTCCTATTAAACCGAAAGTGCCTACAAGCTTCGGAATAAGCGGAGTTTGATCCCATAGAAACCTGTTCGGATTACCAATTAAAGAATTTATATATAAAGGCAGGTTATTTTCCATATATTCAATTCCAAACCAGGAAGACCGGGCACTTACCTGCGGTTCTGAAATAGTTTGCGGAACACTTTGAAAGATTAAAGAAAGATTCCCAAGAATAGGGGCCAGTAGATTATTCCCACGCACAAACCATTCAAAAGCTGCCAGTAACAGAAAGTATCCTGTTAAAGCTGCCAAAAAGACTAGTCCTGTGTACACTTTCCTGCCGACAGATTCAAGAAATAGGATCTTAATAAGATAAACTGCTGCTACTGCTATGCTTATTGGAATATTGGCATATTTAGTTGCATAAATCGCTATGGCAAAAAATGCAGTTGCTGCTAAATTAATCTTTGATACCCCGGAAAGAAGGAAAAATAAAACAGCCAGAAAAAGCGTCAACGTCAGGTTCTCCGCCATAATCAGCGTCGGCACCCAATAAATAAAATAGTTTGTCGTATATAATAAAAGAAGCAGATAGATTATTAATTTATTTGTAAACAATTTGTTTAATATTGCCCAGAATAAGAAAAGGGAGGCAAAAGCTAAGATAACGTTTACATAATATGCCATCCGGGGATCCTGTCGGGTTAGAAATATCGGGATCAGGGTTAATGAATACAAAGGAGGCACATTCGGTTTCAAAACCCTTCCTTCTCTGACTATATGCATTCCGTCACCTTTTATTAATGAAAGGGCCGGGTTTATATAAAAGAAAGTGTCAGGATACGGTTCAAAGTTTGGTATTAGCGTCCTCTCTGAAAAAGGGTCTTTGTAAATTAATAATCCAAACAGTACTACAAAGACAAAATTTAACGAAAAGAGCTTTCTTTTCCAACTACTTAAGGACATATTCAAATGATAACAGTTAACTTAATATTTTAAAACACAAGCATTTATGCTATAACTTCTAAAGAATACATGAAAACTTTATCTATCATTATCCCTGTCTACAACGAAGAGAGATTTATAGAAAGAACACTACTTGCAGTCTGTAATGCAGATTCTTTGACCCTGAAAAAAGAAATTATCGTTGTTGATGACGGATCTGGGGATAATACCAAGGGATCTATAGAAAAGAGTATTCGTTCTTTAAAACTTAAACATAAAAATATTTTATTCAAAACAATATTCAAAAAGCTAAACGAAGGCAAAGGGGCTGCCGTAAGAGACGGTTTTAAAATCTCCACCGCAGATATCGTTTTAGTGCAGGATGCTGACCTGGAATACAATCCAGAGGATTACCCTCTTTTACTTGAGCCCTTTATTAAAAATGATGCTGATGTAGTCTATGGCTCCAGATTTATTTCCAACCGGCCGCATCGGGTTTTATACTTTTGGCATTCTGTTATCAATATATTTTTAACGGTCTTCTCTAACATGTTAACTGATCTGAATTTAACCGATATGGAGACGGGCTCCAAAGCCTTTAAGGGAGAACTCATTCGGAACATTGCAACTAAATTAGAAAGCAAAAGATTTGGATTTGAACCGGAAATCACCGCACGGATAGCAAAAATCAAGGGTCTAAAATTATTTGAAGTTGGGATTTCATATTCAGGCCGAACATATCAGGAAGGTAAAAAAATAGGCTGGAAAGACGGCATCAAAGCCATTTGGGAAATCTTTAAATTTAATGTATTAAGATCCTAAAATAAATTTAGAGTCAAGCACTTTTTCTCGCTATCACCAACAAAGAAGTACCAATTAAAGGCTCCATTAGATCCTCAAACCTTAATGAAAGCGGTGCAAATAAATTAAATATCTTAATTTTATTTCTCGTTACATAAGCATTTTTAAGTACTTTTCCTGCTATAAACCACCCAATAGCACCTAAAAAATTTAATCTTCTCGTACTTAGAACCCTAAAACCTATTCTATTTAATTTTTTTAATAAGTTTTTCTTTTCGTATCTTCTGTAATGACCAAGCTTTTTATCAATTTCACCATAAAGAAACTTATGTGTGGGAATTAGTAATATTAATACTCCATTACTATTTAATAAACTTTTTATGTTCTTTAGAGCCCTCTCGTCATCTTTAATATGCTCTAATACGTTTAAGCAGACAATACAGTCAAAAGTTTTCTTATTAAAGAAATATTTACCACTTTCTATATCCCCATAACCGATTCTGGCCACTTCTGATGATCTATTCTTTTTACCTACATATTCTTTATTGATATCAATTGCATAAACCTCCCCAAAGTCACTTAGTTTCCTGGTAAAGTTTCCGATCCCGCATCCCACCTCTAAAATCTTACCTCCTAAGTATTTCTGGAATTTAGAAACAGACCATTGGTTGTACCAATCCGCCTGGTTCATTGATTCTAAGGTTTGCAATCCTGAAGTATCACTCATATAATTTAGTAAATCTGCTTACTTACTCTTAAAATGAAAAAATTTCTAACCTCCATTTTGCTCTTCCTCATCCTATTCTCAATAGTTTTTAGAGACCTTCTACTAAATATTACCAGCAATTTAATGGATTGGTTAGATTATCCTTTCATAGTATGGATGATACATCAGGATATTACAAAGATCCTTAGTCTTAATTTTAATAATTTTTTCGATACAAACATATACTATCCTCATCCCTATACCCTGCTATTTACTGATACTTTTCTACCGCAGTCCATTTTAAGTCTGATACCTTTTGTTTTCACACAGAACCTTATTTTAAGCTTTAATATTGGCTTTATTCTGGTCTTTATTTTAAATTTCACTTCCCTATATTTGTTTTGGAACCAGATATTTAAAAAAAGCTTAGTTGCATTCTTCGGCAGCCTATTTTTCATTTTTTCCCCCATCCTGCATTTGTCCTTGGATCACTTTCAGATGATTAACTACTGGCCTTTTTTCTTCGGCCTGTATTTTCTGTTTAGGGGAGAGGAAAATAATAAAAAAAGATTCTTTATCTTAACCGGGTTATTTTTAACTATTCAATTCCTGGCCAGTGTTTACCTGTCAGTTTATATGATATTTTCAATTTTTGCCTTTTACTTTGTAAAAATTATCGCAACTAAAAAAATACGCCCTATATTCTTAAATTTTCTTATTCTCTTTCTTGTTTTTTCTCTAACAAGCGGCATATTTATAAAAGGATATCTGGATATGAGAAACTTATACGGAATTAAACGCGATGTTAAAGAATATATCAATTACTCTGCCCACTTAAGTGACTACCTTTTCACTTCACCGATAAATTCACTGGTTCATCAATCTTCCCTTTTAAAGTTATGGAATAAATCAGATAAAAACCTGGGTCCGCATAGCTCTTTTCCCGGTTTCCTAATATTTACTCTTGCAATTTTAGCAATATTTAAAATATCCAAACAAAATAGATCGATTTTCGTTAATTTAGAAATAGATAGAGAGAAGGCTCACTTTTTCATATTTATCATTGCAGGCTTATTATTATCTCTAGGTCCGAAGTTATACTTTAATGGCAGTGATTCTTATATTCACCTTCCATATGAAACAATTCTAAAACATGTGCCTTTAATAGAGGCTGTTAGAGCCCCAGCTCGATGGAGCTTCGTCTTTTTCCTGGGAATAACCTATTTTGCCCTCATTACTCTTAGTAAAATAGCCAGCAGAAAATATTATCAAGTAATTATTGTACTAATATTTGTAATCTTTGTTTTGGAATATATTCCTCTTAAATTACAAAGCGCCGGAGAGTCTTATATTAATAGCGACTACCAGAACTTACAGTCCTTCTGCTCTAACAGGAAAATGCTCCTCTTAGAGCTACCTCTTACCCATCTCAACGTCTATCCCAACATACTGGAGGGACTAAAATACATTACAACAGTTGAGCTTTCGTCTACATATCACAGATGTAACTTAATAAACGGCTATAGCGGCTATGATCTTCCTGATAATTTTGTGTTAGCAAATACGCTAAATAGCTTAATAATGAATCAGCAAGCAAATGAATTTATAACAATATTACGGGAAAGAAAAGCAGATCGGGTTAAATTTAACCCACAATATTTTTCTCAAGAGAGTAGAGTACCCTTAGAGCTTTTTATGCAGAAGATAGCAACTCAAAGCGGAGTTGAAAAAGTCAGTCAGAACTTATATCGTTTAAACTATTGAAAAAATATGCACTTACTAAAAAATACTTTCTTTCACTTTGTAGCCTTCCTTTTAATAACGGCTGTTGTTTTCAGGGATTTACTGCTTAACCTTAAAACCAATCTGCCTGATTGGCGGGATTATCCGTTTTATATCTGGCAAATGTACCAAAATGTTTCCCATATCAATAAACTGGATTTTATAAATTTCTTTGAAACAAATGCTTTCTACCCTCATAAATTAACACTCCTTTTTCTGGATACCATGCTGCCTCAATCACTTATATTTTTACCTTTACTTTCCCTGACGCAGAATTTAATAATGAGTCTTAATTTAACGTTGATACTTATTTTTATCTTAAATCTTATCTCTGTTTATATTTTCTTTAAGTATATTTTTAAAAATGGGTTAATTGCTTTTTTTGGCAGTCTCTTTTTTAACTTCTCACCTTATTTTCACCTGGAGGTATCTCATCTTCCTGTCCTGACCTACTGGCCTTTTTTCTTATGTCTGTATTTTTTGTTTAGGGGTGAGGCGGAGGAAAAAAGGAAATATTTTTATGTAGTTGGATTGCTGTTAGTTATTCAGTTTCTGGCCAGTGTATATTTATCGATATTTTTGGCGTTTTCCATATTAATCTTTTTTGCAGTTTCTTTTTTCTTCAATCCCACTTATGCGGAATTTAAGAAAACATTTTTGAAAACCTTAATTATCTTCTCTATCTTTCTTGCAACCAGCGGAATCTTTATTAAGGGCTATCTGGATATGAAGAATTTGTACAGCGCAAAACGTGATATCAGAGAATTCATCGGGTATTCAGCTCACTTAAGTGATTATCTTTTCACCACAAAAATAAATACCATCGTTCATCAATCCCCTCTTATGAAGCGCTGGAACGAAGCGGATAAGAATTTATATTCATTTAGTGCCTTTCCCGGTTTTCTGGTATCGATTCTTGCAGCCTTGGCTATATTTAAAATTTCAAAGACTAAGAAAAACCTCATCATAGACCTAAACCTTAACAAGGAAAAAGCTTATTTTTTTACCCTGATGGTTCTTGGATTTTTGTTTTCACTGGGTCCATACTTAAACTTTAACGGCTCTTTTGCATATATTCCCCTGCCATATAATTTGGTAATGAAATTCGTGCCTATGATTGAAGTAATGAGGACGCTGATGCGTTGGAGCTTCTTTTTCTTTTTAGGGTTTGTTTATTTTGCGTTAATTAGTCTTAATGTCTTAGAAAAAAGGCGTCACTATAAATTCATTTTTTTATTGATCTTTATCATTTTTCTGCTTGAGTATCTTCCTTTTAATTTAGAAACGAGTAAAGAAAACTACTTAAGTAGCGATCATTCAGTCTTAAAAAATATCTGTTCAAAAGAAAAGAAAGTTTTATTAGAACTTCCCGTTACGCATCTACATGCCTACCCTGATATTCGAGAGGGACTAAAATATATAACTACCACGGTACAGCTTTCATCTATTTACCATGGATGTTTCCTGGTAAACGGTTACAGTGGTTATGACTTACCTGCTAATTTTATATTAGCAGATACGCTAAATAAGCATATTCAAAATCAAAATACTGAAGCATTTATTCAGGAACTTGGAAAAAGGGATATAGATTTAGTTAAATTTAATCAAAAGTATTTTGCAGAGGAATTCAAACCTTCTTTGAATACATTCATTCAAAAACTTGAAAGTCAAAAAGGTATAGAGAAAATAACCCAAGATATATTCCGCTTAAATTCTAAAACAAATTAGATGATCAAGATAAATAACCCCATTAGTCATTTTGTAGTTTTTCTGTTAACGCTCTCTTTTATATTTAGGGATCTACTACTTAATATCAGAACTAATTTAATTGACTGGAGGGATTATCCCTTAATGGTATGGATAATGTCTCAGCATACCTTGAAAATTCTGCACCTAAATTTTACTAATTACTTTGATACCAATGCTTTTTTCCCTCATAAATACTCACTTTTATTCTCTGACTTGTTACTTCCCCAAGCAATAATCTCCTTACCGTTTCTACTATTTTCAAATAACATTATTTTAGTCTTTAATATAGTGTTTTTATTAACATTTATTTTAAACTTTATCTCTCTCTATCTATTCTGGAAACTACTGTTTAAAGATAATTTAATTGCATTTTTGGGAAGCATTTTTATTTTATTTTCACCATTTTTCCATCTTTCTATCAGTCACTTTCAGATGCTTAGTTTTTGGCCTTTCTTTTTTAGTTTATATTTTCTTTTTTCGGCAGAAAAAAGATTAACCTACCTTTTCCTAAGCGGATTATTTTTGACAATTCAATTTCTTGCCAGTGTATATCTAGCAGTATTTTTGATCTTTTCAATATTTACTTACCTGATATTAGATTTTTTCTTTTTGAAAAATATCAAGTCAGTTTTTAGATCCTGTTTAGCTATTTTTCTGACTTTCTTAATCTTAGGAGGTATATTTATCCAAAGTTATATCAGTGTACAAAAATATTATCAGATAGAAAGGCAGGTAAGTGAATACATAAACTATTCTGCAAGCCTTACTGATTATTTTTTTACTTCCAAGATAAATTCCTTTCTGCATCAATCTGCAATTATGAAATCATGGAATGCTCCGGACAAAAACTTCTCGATGGGTAAAGCTTCATCTCCGGGTATCCTCCTAAGTCTACTAGCTATAATCTCCCTGATTGGTTTTACAAAGAGGCAAAACAAAATAATACTGGGGCTGCAATTAAATCGTCTTAATGCCTTTTTTATAACTCTGATAGTTTTAGGGATGATTTTCTCTCTCGGACCAAGATTAAATTTTAACGGAAATTATGCACACATTCCTCTTCCGTATAATCTGCTATTAAAAATGGGGCCATTGATCGAACCTATACGTAGCCCTTCTCGATGGAGCTTTATTTTTTATATTGGAATAATCTATTTTGCCTTAATAACTATAAAAAAAATAAAAGAAAAAGGAACATATAAATACTTAATTCTCTTTATTTTCATATTATTCATACTTGAATATATACCCCTAAATTTACATAGCGAAAAAGGAAATTACTTAAACCCTGAATATCATAAACTTAAAGCAACTTGCGAGAAAAACAAAAATGTTCTCTTGGAAATTCCTATCACTCATCGAGATGCCACAAATGATGTCGCTGCTGGTTTGACATACATTAATAAGATTCAACTGGCATCTTTATTTCATCAGTGTAATTTAGTAAATGGCTATAGCGGCTATGACCTGCCTGATAACCTAGCATTAGCAAAGACAATTGATGACTATATTCTAAATCAACAAACAACGGAATTTATCACAGAACTAAAGACAAGAAGGATAAATCTGGTCAAGCTCAATGTCGATTCCTTTAGAAAAGAAGCAACATCGTCTGCTATAAATTTATTTAATGATCTTAAAAATCAACCTGGTATTACCAGAATCGGACAAAGCACTTTTTATCTAACTCCAGAACAGTAGCTAATAATTGACTAATCAAAAAGATGTAATTATACTGCCAAGTATATTATATCCAGGAAGATATTTATGCCAAGAAAAAACCGTAAGCTTCTTTTACCGGATAGCATTGTTTCTATAATTATTATCACTCAAAACGATGAGCGCATCATTGAGGATGCATTACGGAATATTAATGAAGTTTTATCAAAAACTTATCATAATTATGAAATTTTAGTTATAGATAACTGTTCAGATGATAATACTGCCGAAGAGATCAGGAAAAATCACAAAAAAAATCTGCACGTTAGAATCATCAGATTATCAAAACAATACAATATTGAGCTCGCTTTAACTGCGGGGTTGGATAGTTGTATAGGTGATTACGCAGTACTGTTTAATATTTATACTGATCCACCTGTCATCATACCGGTTTTAATAAACCATCTGTTATCGTCTTACGACATTGTTATTGCCAGATATAAGGATAGCTTAATTCGGAGAGATTTTTTAAGTTCATGCTTTTTATTCCTGGTAAAGAAATTATCCAGTCATGAATCATATTACGACTCAAACTACCTGACAGGACTAAATAGAAACATTATTAATTCTATAACCAGAATCCGAAGGAAGAGCAGGAATTTAAACTACATTAATAGTCTAGTAGGTTTTAGAAAACTAATTATAGAATATAAGCCTTTAAAAAATAATCTTAGAAGATTAAAAAGCGAAAATTTCTTTGTATTGGTTTGGAGAATCATCGATATCATGATCTCCAATTCTTTCAAACCGATAAGAATACTTGTGGCACTGGGTATGGCTGTCAGTCTGGTTTTCTTATTCTATGTATTCATCCTGGCACTACTTACTATCATACTGAAAAAAAGCTTTGCTCCTCAAGGCTGGATTAGTATCTCCACTATTTTAGGCAGTATGTTTTTTCTATTATTTTCATTGCTTACTTTAATATCAGAATACATTATCAGAATATTGAATGAGACTAGAAATGAACCCCTCTATTTCATTGCTGACGAAATGGATAAATCAGTAATTTCGGTAAAAAAGAATAAATTAAATATAGTTTAGCGCAATTAATTCTGTAAACCTAATCCTCAAGTTTTCTTAAAAATCTTTTCCATCCTGAGTAAAATATCATAGATATTATCGATTTTCCCCCCCATCACAACATAGAAATTATCCATTCGATAATCTTTTTTGAAAAGAATCGGCCTGGCATCACTTAATTCATTAATCATCAGTACTGTTTTTATCTCATATAATGACCCCTTATACTTCACATCCTCTAATAACGGAACATACCTTTGAGCGTCTTTGATCATATAAATTACATCCGTCTGCTTAGAAGCCTTCATATTAAAGCTTTCTATGCTGGAAATCAGCGGCGTGTATCGGACGTGATGTAGGGTATGAAGTTTTTTGTCAGGAAAAGGCATGATTGAAAAAAATGGCCCATCCATTATAGTTATGCCTATTCTTTCAAGCTCTTTTGGAACTTCAAAAAGAGGCATCTGTGTTAATTCATATTTAAAAGGTAGCTTTGGAAGGTTAGAATTCCCCAGTATATTATTTATTCCCGAATATGAACAATTAAATACCCGGGTACCGAGAATCTTTTCACCATTACCCAAATAAACCAGTATACCCTTCTCTTGCGAAACTACTTTCAACACCTCAGTTGAATATCTTATTTTCACCTTCGCTAATTTAAGTTTTTCCTTTAATATATTTCTTAATTTAGCAGCATTAAAAACTGTCTCTTTAACTGAAAACGCATCCTCAATCAATTGATTATTAAATAATTTTTTAATCTTTGCTGGAGCGGGTATTATAGGTGATCCAATTTGCCGGCAGAATTTTAAAAATTGAGAAGTAGTTGTCTTTGAGTTATTCGAAGCTATGGCATATATCATTTGAAAATTATCATCTATGCAGTCACTAAAATCCGAGATAAATCTGCCGTAATTAACATGTGATCTTAAAGCCGTAATGAAACTTCTGGGGTAATGGTAGCCATTATGAATTCTTGCCTGGTTATTATAGGAAGCCTTAAGTAGTAGCTCTGTCTCTTTTTCCAATAAAATTACATCTTTAAATATTTTTTTAAAATGAAGTGCCAGCATGCAACCGTAGAAACCTCCCCCAATTATGACTACATCAAATTTTTTAAGCTTACCTGGCATCAATTACTTCACCACCTCTTTTAATTGATTGTTCAGCCAAACTAAGTAATTTGGTAACTTTAACTCCAAAATCCAGACCTGATCTTTTGATATCTTGATTACCTGAAATTGCATTAATAAATTCTTCTAATTCTAACTCAAGCGGAAGTCTGTGATTGTATGAAGGATACTTTATTTTTTGCATCCTTTCCAAGCCGATACCCTCATAAAAAGCAAGTCTGTTTTTCTCTAAGTCATTATATATAAAGGTACTTTTCGTACCTACAACAGTTAATTCTCTTCTTTTTACCAATGAAGTCCGGCTTAAATTCACAAAAGCTGTAATGTTATCCGAAAATTTAATTTTCATATGAATAACATCAGAGTTTCCTCTGGCACTTATACTTCTAGGATTTTTTTGAAGCAGGTCCAAAAAAAGAGCAACTGGATGCGGACCAAAATCCCAAAGAACCGACATATCAGAACGAAACGGACCATGATTCTCAGCTGTATAAGAAAGACTCTTAAGGGAACCTACTTGCTTAAAAAGCTTTTTCATTTGGACAAATGCCGGATCAAATAAGTAAATGTGTCCTACCAAAACTTTCGCAGCTACTTTATTGTTCAGGGTTTTTAGACTTAGTGCTGATTTATAATCCATTGCGAGAGGTTTTTCAATTAATAAATTAAAACCATTCTTAAGAAATTCTTCAGCAATCCGGAAATGAGTTAAACCAGGTGTAGCTATGATGACCCCGTCTATATCGCGATACTTAAATAATTCCTTGAAATTTGTAGTCTTTATATAACCATTATCGTAATTACTAAATCCTTTAAGTGTTTGTGAACAGATATATTTGATACGACAATCAGGAAAAGCTTTAATTGTAGAAAGGTAGTTTTTACCCCACTGCCCAAGACCAATTAAAGCAAGATTTATCATGTCTGTGGAGAAATTACTTCCAGTAGTCTCTCTTTAAACGCCTGAACGGAGAAATTTTTTATGAGTAAACTAAATATTTTTTGCCAATCCATAGTATTACTCTCCTTAGCAAAGAAAACTGTATTTTTAACCAGCTGATCAATTGTTGAAAATAGATGTTTATCTTCATTTATTGAAATTTTCTTTATTATCTCCGGAAGACCACCCCCGTTATAAAGAATTGGGATACATCCTGCACTTATTGCCTCAACAGGGGCAATTCCGAAGTGTTCAAACAATATCGGCTTCCTGTCAGGATCTTCGGCAAAACCCGTAGCATGCCAGTATATTTTCGAACTTCGGTAAAGTGTTTCCAGTTCGGTCTTTGAAATATTCAAATAAAAATATATGGGATAACCAGTTGATAATTTTTTTAATTTATTCAGGTAGTCAATCGTACTGGGGTCATTTGCAAGCCCGCCGGCCAGGTGCAGCTCCCAATTCTTATTTCCTAAGTCGTAGAATCTTTTAAAAGCTTCTATTAAAACCTCTTGCTTTTTACCATGACCTAAAGTAAAAAACCTTCCGACTGAACATATCCAGTTATTTTTTTTATTGAAATTAATTTCCTTTTTTTGAAAAATTAGATCAACGGGCGGATAACAAATAACCGGTTTGATACCCCAATATTTATTTATCCATAAACCGGTAAATTCTGAATTACTTAGAACCGTTGAATACGTTTTCAGTCTTTGAAGGATATTTACAAACAAACCGGCCCGGAGACGCGTAGCAATCCGTTGCCTTATTATTTTATAGATGTTTTCAATTACGATATTATCAGTAATTTCTAAGATGGAAACTTTGGGGAATATTAAAAACAGCCGATCCGGAGAGAGAAAATGCAGATTTAACTTCTTATGACTGATATTAAGATAGCTTGTCTCAGAAAGTGCCTTGATTTTATATGTAAACTTTATCTCATTTCTGTGGTGATCTACATATATATTAACATCAAGAACTTCTGCATTTTCAAAAGAAACCTTAAAAGTTTCTAGTAATGATTTATAGAAATTCTCAAAAAATACTTTAAAAACAATATTGTATGTTTTATTCCTCTCAAGTAAAAATAATGCAATCTTTGTACTGCGTCCTAAAATATACGCTGGCCGACCATTATAAATTGAATCAGCCTGAATATCATCAATTAACTCAATCGGCTTAAATATCTTCGCGGCGATCGGTAAAAGAAGATTATTAAACAGTAATCCTCTAATGTCATCATAAGCTGAGGTTGGAAAGTGAGTATAATAAATATTCTTCTTAGCATAACCAAAGGAATAATCCATATAGGATGTATTAAAAAATAAATCACAGCCTGCAATAAGCTGCTTTAGTTTAAATTCATCATTCCAATTTAGTATGAGCTTTATCCCTTTAAGACTTATCCCGAGCTTATTCTTTACCAAATCACGGGTCACTTTTTTTCCGGTTATCAAAGTTACTTCATAGCCCAAATCACGCAGGATCACAGCAATAGTGCAGGAAACCATTTCTCCCCCCCCAAGAGAAGGTAGCCATTTACTATAAACCACAGCTTTTTTAATCTCTCTCAAAATACCACCTTCCTGAGGCAATCTCACTTAAGTTTTCAAGCAGTTTCTTTTTTAGAATCCCGGAGCGCTTCCGGCTGGCAGTATATATAAGCATTGGGAAACTTATCAAAAAATATTGTGATAGCTTAAGATATTGAAAATTAAAAGCATGGTCATTTTTCATCTTAGAACCTACCATAAATCTGGCTATTCCGTTAGTAAGTAACCTAAAAAATCCAATTACAAAAAGGTAAATTGGATAAGGAAAGTAATATAGTAGATGCAGATACCTACCTTTCTCTACATGGAAAATAAAAAAAGGAGACCATTCCTTACTTGAAAGGGCATGTAGGTGACGAGCAATAGCTTTTGGAGCATAATAATTTTTGTATCCGTGTAGTCTTGCCCTTTCGCTAATCTCCACATCTTCATAATACATAAAGAAATTTTCATCAAGATAGCCTATCTTATCTAAAACTTCTTTCCTGTATAAGCTTGCCACTGCACAAACTGCATAGACCTCCCTTTCATGATTAAATTGACCCTTATCAAATTCATAATACTGCTTTTTGTATCTTACAATTGCTCCTATATCTCTCCCTGAACCCTCCTGGAATACTAAGATGCCGGCATTCTGTATTTTTTCATATTTATTCCTCTCCGGTATCAGCCTCATATCTATTTTTAGTATTGCTTTATAAACATCATTGTTTCTGGAATAAGAAATCTCTATTGCCCCAGTGTTAGGACTTACCAGCTTTATCGGCTGGTTTTTTGTCAAAGAGGAATCACTGGTTAATAAATTTATCTGACAAGTAATTAGGTTATCGAATTTTTTATCAAAAGGAACTTCCAAAATAAATGTTCTATTGCTTGGATTATCCGGCCAGATGGCCTCTAGAGAAATCTGTTTGCTATCCGTATATCTTAATAAATTAGAAGCAGTCAGATAAGCATTCTTTACCACAAAATTGCTATTTACTTTTATCCTAGGATATATGTATGTTGAATAAAGTAAAACTTTAGGATTAACTGCAAAAATCTTCTTATCCTTCTCTGCCACCAAAACTAATTCTCTCAACCAAACCTGATCAACCAGGCAATCATTATTTAAAAGCAATATATATTTGCCTTTTGCTGCCTTAATGCCTGTGTTATTCCCTTTTGAAAATCCCGCATTTTCCTTTAGGAAAATTGTTTTGATCCTCTTGTCAAGCTTTGCAAGGCTTAAAATAATATTTTTACTTTTGTCTTTTGAATTATTATCTACAATAATAATTTCAAATCTGTTCTTCGGATAATCTAACTCAAGTAATGAGTCAATTACATTTTTAATAACACTCTCACCGTTATAGTTTAAAACTATAACTGAACAAAAAGGTAAAATCATATTCTATTATCTATTTCTCCTTATCCAAATTGATCCCCCTCTATGCGAAGAAGATTTCGGAAAAACAGACTTAATTTGTTTAGGATATTTATGCCCCAGGTAGTTATTGGCAAAGATTATGGAAAAATCCTGGTTAAACATTAAGAAGGCTTGGAGTAAATATTGTTCAGCCCAAAACCGATGTTCTTTAACTACCCATCCCTCCGGATAGTCAAACGGGAAAAATATATCGTGAATATGCACCAAAACACCCTTTTTAAGTCTTGGCAGAACTTCCAAAAAAAGATAATTTACATCACCTCCTGTTTTAACTGTATGAGAGGAATCAATGAATAAAATGTCACAATTTTCCAGTTTTGAAAAAACACTTAAAGGCAAATCCTCTACGTCATCGACATAAAGCTTAGTTAGTCCTGGAAAGCCTTTTTTCATAAATTCTTGAGGAAATGGTTCAATACAGGTTAACTGAGTAGAACCATTTCTAATTGCTGCCTGTGCCGCAAGTTTACTAGACCAACCAGAACCAACTTCAATAATATTTTTCGGCTTAAAATGCCTGATGATACAGTAATACACTAACGCATCAAGCCAGTCAAAAGCGATGTTATTAAAAGAAAATTCATAATCTTTTTCACTCGGATGATCCGGAATTAAATTATATTCTTCTCTGTATTCTAAAAAGTTATATAATAACTTTAGCTGTTTCTCGTCATTAAAGCTGATACCTATCAGCTCTGACTTCTTTTTAAATATACCCTTATTCAATCTTTCGATATCAGGTATCGGCTGATAAAAATGATTGGGTATAACATAAAAACCATTTTTAACCCATAAATCAAAAAAATCGTAATGAACAAAATCTCCGTTTCCTAGCTTCAAACTCTTAATAATTTTAGCAGCTAATTTTGCTTTTATTGATCTGGCTTTTTTATCTATTTTATTGCTGATATTTTTAATCATTTTATGGAAAACCTTTGAAGAATTGTATCTCTAATACGACAGTACGATTGCCACATTTTATAAAACTTAGCAGACTGAATTTTTTTCAGATCTTCTTTCAATTTTACAACCTCATTTTCTAAAATGAAGTTGCTTTCTGCAGCCTTTTTTAACTTCATAGGATCAAAAAGGCTCTTATAACCTTTTCTCTCCCACATTTTAGAAACTTCCAGTAACCTGTAAAAATTCATAAATTTCGCCAGAATAAAGCCATGCATGCCATCTAGATACCCTTTATGCTCAAAATATCTCCACTTAAACTCGCATTCAATATACGCCACAAAGTCGTCAGCAGTCGGATTCTTTTTGGACTTAAAGCTAGTTTCCACAGAGCTATATCTGTCAACCATCTCTAGCAGTTCCTTAATATCTGCGATATTGTAATGCACAACAGCATTTTCTTCTTTTGGAGACAAATTAAAAACTGTCCCTTCAAATTTCTGTTCTTTGTGGATTTGAACGGGCCAATTTGTTCGTCCTGTCTTAAAAAGTCTTAAGCGGAAATCAGGCCACCACATGCTGTGTTTAATCCATTTGCCCAGTAGTATATTTTTAATGGGTAATTTATAACCATCGTATTTATTACTCTGAACTAACTTTTTGATCTTGTTTCTAAGAACTTCCGTGAGCCTCTCGTCGGCATCCAAAAGCAGGGTCCAAGGCATAGTGACTTTACTCAATGCAAAATTACGGGCCGGTTCTACATAGTGATAGTCATCAACTTTATAAACCTTTGCTCCCAATTTTTCAGCAAGTTCAGTAGTCTTGTCTGTACTCTCCATATCCACGACAATAATTTCATCAACTACTGATTTTGCAGAACGGATGCAGTCCGTAATATTTTTTTCTTCGTTTTTAGTATTTATTACTAAACTTATTTCGTTACCTTTATTCATTTGACACCCATTTTAATTAAACACTGTATTTTGTTCAATAAGCGGGCTTCATTGCCTCAACTACAAAACTCTCCAGCTTATTAAATTCTTCACCTATTGACTTACCGTGAGACTCTAAACCCCTTAAGTGCTTATCGCTACTTTGTCCGGGAGTAAATCTTTTAACATTAATAAAACCCACTTTTTCAAGTAAGAATTTAAGGGTTTTAAAGTCATAGATAAATTGATGTCCCCAAGCTCTCACAAAGTTATTAATGATAAAGGTATCAGTTGCTTGTCCACCTTCCCTCAGAAATTCTTCGCTTGCCCAGCTAATATATTTTTGCTGCAGAAGCGATTTGTCATTTCCATATAAATCAATTAAGAATTTTAAATCCGGAGTTGCTAATCTAACTTTACCTTTAGGTTTAAGGACCCGATAAATTTCTTTTAACATTGCCTCTCCTTGTTTGAATGTAAAATGCTCGATCGTATGCTCACAAAAAACGTAATGGAAAGAGTTATCTTTAATAGGAAAATGTTTAGTTAAATCAATGGGGATAACCTCCCCGGCAGCATGAAGATCGGAATTAAGCCACGAGTCAAAAGGGAAAGGCCAACAACCTAATTGAAGTTTTTTTACTTTATGCGTATTTAAATATTCTTCGATAATCCTATTACGATTAAAATAAATTTTATACTGATACGAGTGCCATTTCAATTTCTCTATCAGTTTTTTAGATCTTGTCAAAATGCCAAACATGACCTTGATTATATGCGACTTTCATATACAATAAAAGTGTCTTTTATGAAAAAACAACTTTTTACATATTTTTTCTTTCTCTTTTTTCTATTCTCTTTTTTTGTCTCAGGTGTGATTGATTCACAGGATGGCTTCCTGTATCTTTCTGTTGCCAGAAGCATATATTACAACAGGGATATTACTGCCCCGGTTGACGAATATGATACTAAAACACAGACCGGGAAAAATATCCTTTTAGGAACATACGTAGGCAAAAACGGCAAAACTTACAGCCGTACCGGAATCGGTTATTCCATTGCACTGCTGCCAGCTGTTGCTTTAACGGACCTTGTATATAAAGTTTATAATATTAATCCTCCGGAACACTTTCCATTGGAAAGCGACTGGCTTATTTTATTTATGGCTAGCTTTACTAATGCCTTTTTTGGAAGCGCTTTAGGAGTAATATTATTTCTCTATCTTCATTCAATTGGCCTATCAATAAAACAATCATCACTTCTTAGTTTGGGAGCAATTATGGCAACTAATCTTTGGGTTTACACCAAACATTCCCTGGCTCATATGATGTTTATTACTTTTTTAACGCTTAGTTTTTTTCTTGTTAAGAAATACTCTCAGACAAAAAAACCGCTTCTTTTGATTTTATCAGGCCTAAGTTTTGGAATATTAACAATTACTTATAACCAAACCTTTATACTGGCAGTGCCCGCTTTGGTCATATATTATCTCTTATTGCCAAAAAGAGACACTACCCTAAGCACTTTTGTTAAAACGGCTATCAGAGATTTATTGCTGTTTTCTTTGATGGTTTCCCCTTTTCTTATTACCCTTTCATGGATAGAAACAATCAGAGCCAGTCAGATAAATTACGGTAATCCGTTAGCCCTAACCGCTTTTACACTTAAGCTTTTCAGGGATTTACCGGTTGGAGTTATATTTGAGGGAATTTTTGGACAATTATTTAGTCCTGGCAGAAGTTTCTTTCTGTACTCTCCTATATTACTAATTCCTATCTTCTTTTGGCATAAAATTAAATCAAATATTAAACCGGAACTTAGTGTATTTATTTTACTTGGCTTGCTTTACATAGTGTTTATGACTACCCAATATGATATTGGAAAAGAGGGACAAGGATATGTGACTTATTGGCATGGAGAATCCAGTTGGGGTCCGAGGTACTTAACACCCCTTATTCCTTTTGGGATATTGATCGTAGGAAGTATTTACCAGTTTCTAAGTAAAAAACAAAAATACTTTATCTTTATTCCTCTGTTAATAATAGGTTTTTACATAAACTTTTTAGGAATTATCATGCCCTATCAAATAAAATTTCATAACTTGGATAAAGAATTTTACGTAAACGCGCAACAGTACACTAATTCTTCATATATTAACCTACTTCCGAGGTATACCCCGATAATTAGTATGTCCAATAATCTGGTGAAGCTTGTACAGACCTTCCCTAAAACCATAGATCACGGCATATATAATGTCCGTTTCTTTGACGGCATAGATTTTCCTTTTAATGTTGGTCCGGAGAGATGGAGAGTGATAGAAAACAAAGGTTATATCTCCTTTGATGAAAATGCAAAAGATCCGGTCAAAGAGTTAACATTCGGGGTCATCAATCATCCTCTTGCAGAAGCCAGTAGATCCGCAGCTATTTTAAACTTTAATTTAAACGGAGAAAACTTAGATGCCAAAACTTCACTCGTTGCAAAAGAGAGATCCATTATCAAGGTGCCAATAAAATCCACATCTTTAAGAAAAAATGGTAATGAACTTATCATTGATGTCAAATACGATGATCCGACTGTTTTTCCCCAGAAAAAACAATTACTGGGACTAATTTCTATGTCTATCAATAATACAACCATTAATTTGGAGAGCTTAAACTTTCCTTTTGTTTCAAGCTTGGGGCCTGTGATGGGTTTTGAATATAAAAACTATGGTAATATAATTTCTACACCCTGGAAAGGATGGGATATTCACACTCAAATCTTCGAAAGAACACCGGATCTGTGGTGGATAAAACCATTCTATTATTGGGATTTACCTAAAAATTTATTTTTAGGCTTGTTTATTCTAAATATTGCCGGTTTGGTATTTTTTACAGCTAAAATCTTTCGTCAGATAAAAAGATAGATGAATTGGCAATTATATAATCCAAAATTTAAGTACAAGCAAATGTATAACGACCTAGGTGGCCCTTGGGCAGGCCATAAATACTTTGGTTATGATTTAGTCAGAAATCTAAAGCCTAAAAAGATTGTAGAGCTGGGCACACATTTAGGCTGTTCATTATTTTCATTAGCCCAGGCTGTTCATGACAGTAAGAGTAAAACCCAACTGGATGCCATAGACACCTGGCAGGGAGATAAATATTCATCCTTTTATGATGAAGATATTTTTTTAAAAGTGATGGAGATTAAAAGAGTCTGTTATCCTAGGGTAAAAATTAACTTAATAAGGAAAACTTTTGATCAGGCAAGTAAGGAGTATCCTAACAATTCCATAGATTTACTTCACATAGATGGATTCCATACCTACAACGATGTTAAGCATGATTATATTACCTGGTTTCAAAAAGTTAGAAATAATGGAATAATAATCCTTCATGACACAGCAGTAAAAAAATGGGGATTTGGTGTTTATAGAGTTTTTAGTGAAGCTAAGAAAAAATTTAAAACTATTGAATTCACTCATTCTTTTGGTTTAGGAGTAATTTTTAAAAACCCAAAAGTGTATCTGAAATTAAAAAAAATTATTCCCTTTCTTCAAATTTACTATGCTTTAAAAGCTGAGAAGATGCAACTTAATTGGGATGTCACAAAACAAGCACAATTAATTTTGAATTACAAAAAAAGACTCAGCGCCTATAATAAACAACTCGGGGAATACAAAGACCAGCTCACGACCTCTAATGAACAACTGGACAAGATATTATCTGCCAAAACATATAAAGTCTGGCAATTTTACAATCATTTTTTAAAACGTAGAATATTGAAAACGGTGTTCAATAAAAGATAATTACCTCTTTTTAGATGAATAAACAAAAACGAAATTTTTATATAAAGGAGACATATCAAATTCAATCAAATCCTGATTACTTTCTGGATGAAGATAATGGTGTCACATGGCAGGAGAAAATATATGATTTGGCATATTTTCTGGGAAAAAGATTTGGTAAAAAATATATAATTGATATCGGAGCCGGTAATGGCCAGAAGTTACGGCCATTTGTAAATGACTTTAAAATCACTGCCATTGATTTTGGTGCAAACTTAGATCTGCTTAGGGAAAGTATTCCCAATCAGGAAATTATCCGTTTTGATTTAGAAAAAGGCCTACCAGAATTTGATCAGAAAATATTAAAAAATGCCATCATTATCTGCGCAGATGTTCTGGAACATATCAAAGATCCCCATAAATTGCTCAAGCAATTGGCTAAGTTATCCCATACCTGTGCATTTTTATTAATCTCTACACCTGATAGAGATAAGTACCGGGGCAAAGACCATAATGGTCCTTCGCCAAATCCCGCTCATATCAGAGAATGGTCATTTAATGAATTTAATAAATTACTTAATGAGTATCATTTTAATAGCTTTCTGCTAGGTTATAGTCTGAATTGTGATTTGCTAAATCAAAAATACGCTATTTTTTCCTTAAGCGGCAAACTTATCACCTCCCAGCTGCCTCATGATATCTTTTCTGCTTTAGATTTATCGGAGATAGACATTGTGGCATCCAATATACGAAAGATTTTAAGAAGGGCCACAAACAGAACTCAGTTAATCCTAAACTACGAGAAAGAGCTTGAAGAATACAGAAACCAGCTTAGCAGGATATGGTCAGCCAAAACATATAAGATTTGGCAGTTTTACAACCGTTTCTTAAAACGCAGGCTCCTGAAAAGCAAGGTGTAAAAAAATAAGTTAGTGATATACTATTAAGAATGAATTGTACAATATGTTTAACAAACTAATTCTTCCCTTTATCGCTTACAAGTATCTCCTTTATCAAGTCACCACAAGAGAGATTAAAGCCAGATACAAACAATCTATTGTCGGTTATGCATGGATCCTGTTTAACCCCCTGGCTCAGCTTTTGGTTTATTCCTTTGTTTTTTCTATTATTTTTAAATTTCCAACAGGCGGCATTCCTTATCCAATCTTCCTTTTTGTTGGCCTGCTACCGTGGACCTACTTACAAAGCTCACTTGCCACTTCTACTTTAGTTTTAGTCGACAATGCCAACCTGCTGAAAAAAGTCAATTTTCCCCGGGAGGTTTTACCTTATTCTGTAATCCTGGCCAAAAGTATTGACTTGTTTTTTTCCTTAATTCTACTTGTTGCTTTTATGATATTTTTTCAGATCCCTTTTTATCCGACCGCCCTGCTATTTTTTCCCTTGCTTTTAATCCAAATAATCCTTATGACAGGACTATCTTTATTCCTTTCAGCTGCTAACCTTTTTTATAGGGATATTCAGTATCTGACAAATTTGGCTTTGCTGATGTGGTTATATTTAACGCCGGTAGTATATCCTTTGTCGCTGGTGCCGGAAAGATATGTTTGGCTATATAAGCTTAATCCTATGGTTGGTATTACCGAAGGGTACAGATCAGCATTACTTAATTATCCTTTTGATTGGGGTACAATTATCTGGTCCGTAATCTCCTCAGTAGTAATATTTATTTTTGGTTATTGGACATTTAAGAAAGGCGAGAAGGTATTCTCAGATATTGTTTAAATATGAGTAATCCCGTTATTACCCTAAAAAATGTTACCAAAATGTTTTCCCAACAGGAAGATAAAACTTTTAAAGAATTTCTGCCTAAGTTGCTGATTGGTAAATCCTGGGCAAAACAATTGCTGGCTTTAGATAACATCTCTTTTGAGGTGGAAAAGGGTGAAACATTAGGTATCGTGGGCAAAAATGGTTCAGGTAAATCTACCCTTCTTAAATTAATTGCCGGTGTTACAACTCCCACCAAAGGAGAGATTACTGTCACTGAAAAAGTAGCCCCTCTAATAGAAATCGGTACAGGTTTTCATCATGAGTTGACCGGCCTGGAGAATATATACCTTAATGCGGCAGTTTTGGGAATGCATAAAAAAGAAATTGAGCAAGTCTTAGATAAGATAATTGAATTCAGCGAACTCCAGGAATTTATTAATGTACCTGTCAAACGTTATTCATCAGGAATGTATATGCGTCTTGGTTTTTCAGTAGCTATATATGTAGATGCTCCTATACTACTAATTGATGAAGTACTTGCTGTAGGTGATGCCTCTTTCCAAAAAAAGTGCCTAAATTATCTTAAATCAGCCAAAGAAAACGGCGATAAAACCCTTGTTTTTGTCAGTCATTCTGAAGAAGCGGTAAAGAAATTATGCGACAGAGTGATACTCATTTCCGAAGGTAAATTAATCGCTGATGGTGATCCAAAAGAAGCTTTTGATATATACCATAAGATTAGTTAACTCTTTATTTTAAATGCTTTTTTAGTTTGTACCCAAAAAATAGCAGCAGTAATAAGTTAACCGTAAACGGGATCAGTATCCATTGTTTGGGGATATCCCAATAATATAAATTCCTCAGCCACCAGAAATCCGGTAATCGTTCAAAAGCCTGGGTATGAATTTGCCATGTTTTCCATGGGTCCTGATTTGTTCCACCCCAATTCTGATACTCAAATCCTGTTAGAGCAGGACCGAGCGAAGAAACATAAGGAACATCTATGCTTTCTAAGTTTTGCCTTTTCCCGTTTATATCAAAAGACATTATCCCTAATATTTGCTTCCTGCCCTCAATCAGCTTATCGTTAACCTCAGATATGATCTCCATCGGCACAGGATAACTTACATCGATAAGAAGATTGTTTCCAACCGGCTTTAATATCTTTTCAGGCACTTGAAGCTTAATTAACTCTCTTTGAGTAACAGAAATAACTGCAGGTTTTTCTAAAAGAGGGGTATCGTTTAAAATAAACTGCAACTTTGCTGATTCGCTTGACTGCAATATCGGATGATTAATGACCCCGAATGTTAACTCTTTGACCGGATCTTTTACATTTTTATCAAAAGAGATATAACCTTTGTTTTCTATTACTCTCCATCTCTCCGGACCGACATTAAAAGGAAAGTCAATTCCGTCATAAAACTTTACATTATACATGCCGTGATTATAAGTATTAGGGAAGCTTTGTATTAATGCGACTAAATTTTTGGACATATTCAGAATAGGAGTATACCTGGGAAGCAAATTTGAATAAGTATGCACAGTATATTCTGTATGGTTAACAATAAATTTCGACTGCAAGTTAAAATATTTAGTTTGGTAGGGCATCAAAATACCCAATAATCCAACATATATGCCGATTATTATAAGTGGATAGAAAATAAAAAATCTTAATTTTTTGGAAAATTCCTTATAAATTCCTGCAACTAAAAACATTCCTAATGGTATCAATGGTGTCAGATATCTTGGTCCCCAGCTGTTTTCACCATGCCAAAAGGCACCTAAACCCTGATCTCCAGTACCGACTGTATATTGCAAGGAGTAAAAAACTATATATATTGCCGAAAGCAGAAAGACAGCAAAAAGTTCAGGATGAAAGCTTTTTCTAATCTTTGTCCAAAACAAAATGGGTATTAGAAGAAGAGGCGAATAAATAAATATACTTCTTCCCGGAGATAAAAGCTGACCATATAATCCTTCAATAAATATCGTTACAGGAAAACCTGATAAGTATTGAGAATAAGCATTATAATAAGCGGGAGTTGCTAAATCCATACCCGAATAAGCTCTCAAATTCTCAAACCACTTAAAGATCAGTAAAAAGGGAATTAGTCCTATCAGAGCAAATAGTACATCTTTTCCCAAGCTTTTAAGGGAGCTTATTTTTATCTTAGGTTTAATTAAAAGCAAATAGTATAAAACTAGCGGCAAGGAGGAAAGTACAAAGGTCGGATTATAAATTAAACTAAAAATGCCATAAGAAATACCCGAAAAAAGCAGAAGATATCTTTTTTTCTGTATTGAATAAAGTTTGATAAAGAGGAAGGAAAGCATCATAAAAACTATAAACATCATATGAGCATTAATGTGCTTAGTATAGGCAAATAAATTAGTAGCAACTATCGATACCAGACTCATCCAGAATGCCTCTTTTCTGTTTAACCCTAATAGGATGAAATATTTCAGCAAAATTACCCCGAGTATTGCACCAAAGAAAGCATTAGTAAAAGATGCTGTCAAAAGGATTAACCAATCATTCTCTAAAGGAAAATGCACGGGAGGGGAAATATTATAAATTCTATAAACAATATCTGTTAAAGCAACTGCGGGTACTAAGGCTAAGGAAAAACCTAAACCAGTATAGCCATAATATTGGCCACCCTTACCCATTTTAATAGGCATATGAATATTTTTCCTTTCATTATATTCATAAGGAGGAGCTGTAGGTTTTCCTTTGTAATAAATATTTCTGGCGACTGCCAGGTATTGAAAACCGTCCTGAGAGTCTACTATGCCCGAAGCAAATATTGATAAGAAGGAAAATAAGAAAAGAAAGTAGTATACAAAGAACCTTTTCATCCTGTTATTGTAGCATTGGCATAAACTTAGGCTAACTATATTGACGATTCATAAATTCCTGTAGTTGAACCGTGTCTGAAAATATGAGGGTCAGCATGATAGCAGTAATAATTATTCTTTGATTCCGTCATAATAAATAATTTATTTATTAACCAATCGCCTGCTAGTAACCTAAGCCAGGGATATTTTAACAAATTCTGTAAAAAAATCTTTGCTGTTTTTCGGTTAATCAAATAACAACATACAGTATTCGAAACGGGTTTGCTGTAAAATTTTCGGAATTTATCACTTCTGGTTTCTAATTTATCAAGCTTAAGTTCTTCCCAACTGCATCCGCCTGCAAAGTCTAAATAAATATGCTTATTATTGTATTTTTTAATCCCTTTCAAAAACCTCTTGAGATTAGGGATGCTGGTAGAGGTAAAAACTGCATCATCCTCAAAACAGATCAAAAAATTACCTTTTCTTTCCAGTAACTCATTCCATACTCTGATATGCTTATCAGCAATAAATGTATATATAATATTTTTTTTATTCTCTTTAGTTCTATGAATTAAAATTAGAATTAATCGTCCGATTAAAACAACTATATCCAAAAAAATATTCCTCGGTTTTAAAAGCTTATACTTTATCCATTCTCTATTTATCTTCCAGTATAATCCCCTTATAAACATTGTCATCAACATATTATGAACAACTATCTCCGGTTGATCAGCAATTTCAAATATTTCAACATCCCAATCAGAGGATAGCTCCTCTTTCAGTTTATCCAGCGCCGGCCTTATCCGTCTGTATCTTTTTGCATCGTGATTATGGATAAGCCCCAGACATAATTTCATTTTCATAATTAATGTTTATTTACTTGCTTAGATTACGATTAATCGCCAAAAAATTTGAAACAAGAAATATTTCTTGTTTCTCATCACAGTTTTTAATTTCCCGAAGCCCATCCTGAAGAATTCTGTAAATTTTATAAGTCGGATTAAGAAATAAATAGATATCCCGAAAAAAAGTTCGCGAATCAATCATAGTCCCTGCAAATTCAAACTGAATGAAACTTACTTTATTTTCCTCCAACATTTTTTTTGCGCCTAAAAGCACCTTCAATTCATGCCCCTCAGTATCAATCTTTAGTAAATCAATATGTGTAATTTTATTCTGTCTGCAGAACAAATCAATAGCGGTTAAATTTATCCTCTCCCTGTTCGTTAAGGAAACAGGCAAACCCATACTGCCTGCTCTTCGTTGGTACAGACTGGCTAGCACTGATGCGCTTTCATCAAAATATATAATACTTTTACCAAACTTATTACTGAACCCCAAATTAAAGATTTTTACCTGTTTGTTTTTAGTAAATTTCCTTCTTAAAACCGAGCAGGCCGCTCTTAGCGGCTCAAATACATAAACCTTTGGCTTTTTACCCATAATTTCCAGAATCTCTTCTGTGTACTCCCCTTTATTTGCGCCAATATCAAAAATCGTTATCTTAGATCTTAATTTGGAGTTAATATAGTTCAGAACAAATCTCTCTCCGCTATTACTTGGTGAACCCCATCCATAATTCATACCTGCTAAGCTAAACAGGAACATTTTTTCAAAGAAATACTGAAATAATTTCTTACCCAGGACAGGAGATAAGACAAAATATAAAAATTTGGTGACATTTCTATTCATAATAATCTCATCAATATACCAAATCTTCCTTAAATTTAAAACTAATGTTAATATATCAGGAATATGGACATGGAAGAACTGCTAAAAAAGATCCTTGATTTAAAATGGATAAACAGAGATGATAAAATTCTCATTGTTTGCGGTAATCAGGATGATGACAAAGTTTTAAAAAAACTTAATTTTACCAATTATCTAATTACCTCTATCTATAAAAAACTGCCCATTGTAAAAAATTATCAGCAGGCAGATGCTCAACAACTCCCCTTTAAGGATCAGTCCTTTAAGGTTGTCATGGTCAACGCCGGATTACATCACTGTGATTCCCCTCATCAGGCCCTTAATGAAATATACCGGGTGGCAAAAGATACCTTGATCGTACATGAGGCCCAGGATACATTTTTAGTCCGTCTGATGGTTAAACTAGGAATAGCGCTGGATTATGAAACCGGAGCAGTCGCATGTAAAGGCGGCGGACTTAACAACACTAATATCCCAAATTACGTTTACCGTTGGACAAAAAGGGAAGTTGTTAAAACTCTCAATAGCTACGACCCTACCAGAATCCACCAAATTCACTTTTTTAGCAATTTTCGTTACTACTTGGATTACTTTGAACCCAACGAATATCTGGGAAAAAATCCTTTAGTGAAATTGTTTGGCAAAAACTTAGTTAAAATTTTTGTTGAGTTTATTGTTTTAGTACTTAATTCAGCGGCAAAAGATCAGGGTAATGATTTTGCTTTTGTTGTACAAAAGCGACTCTCACCTTTCCAAACCTGGATAACTCCTAAACAAAAAACTGGAGCTTTATTAGGGAGACTCAAATCTTAACTCTCCTTCCGAACCAACATAAGCATTAACTTGTTATCATATATCTTTAACAAATATCCTAATCCGGCGTAAATAATGGTATATATCATTCCGTAGCTTATAAATTGAAACCATCCACTAGGACTTATTTTAAATACCCTGGCTAAGATAAATAGTCCAATGGAAAAAAGACTAATTTTAATATAGAAAAGGTAAGGTACTTTTATACTTAAGTCTCTTTTAATCATCCTTAAGAATAAGAAATTCAGGACTAAAGAAATCAGCGTCGTCGTTATAACTGCTCCCATAATTCCAAAATACCAGATAAATAGCGCGTTAAGAGGAACTCCGGTAACCGCAACAATTATAGCAATTTTTAGTCTCTCTTTGGCTTTACCAAGACCCAATACAATTACGCCTAATATCCCCAACATCAGCAGCGAAATGGTACCCAAAGATAAAATAGCCAATGGGTCTTCAACCCTACCTAACCACTTTTCTCCAAAGATCAAGCCCACCGAAGCGGAAGGAAACATCACTATAAACAGGGCAAAATAAGCTCCTATATATGGGATTATGCTTAGGATCTTTTCAGTTAAATATCTTAATTTATCTCTCTCCCCTTCTGATAAGTGAGAAACCAAAGGAAGCAAAAGAGTATTAAGCGGACTTAGTAAAACAGTCGGGATTGAAGCCAGTGGTAAAATAATATTATATAAGCCAACATCTGTAACTCCTTTAAAGTAAGTCAGAAAAAAAGTTACTGTCATTAAAAAAACCGAGGATATAAAGGTTTCAGCGATAGAAGGAATCGCCAAAGAAAACATTTGCTTAAAGGTATCCTTCTCCCAGGAAATTCTGTTAGCAGTTAAAAACGAGTGCCTGAAAAAAAGCATGAAAATAAAAATCAATCCGGTCAACAAATGTCCGGCTGACCAGGCAATTGCAAAAAAAACAATATTTGAAAATCCGGATAAAAGAAATATAAGGGAAATAATAAAGGTCAACAACCACCTAAAAAGTGTTATTGAGGAATAATATTTTTCCTTCTGTAGACCGCTATAAACTTGTATCATTCCATTTATAATGCTGAATGAAATCAAGAAGATACAAAATATGTATATTAAAATTTCAGAACCCGGCACCTTTAAATATTCTTTTGCCAAAAACGGGGCAGATAAACTTAGTATTATCGAAATAATCACTGACATGATAAGCGACGTTGCTTGTCCGTAGACAAAAATATTCCAAGCTTTGGCAAAATCTTTTATCTTAAGATACTTCGGAAGAAGATAAACAGAGGAATATCCAAACCCTAAATCCAAATAAGTTGTAAACATTAAAAATATGCTTAAAACAGCATAAAATAAGCCATAATCGTCAATGCTTAATGTTCGGGAATAAAGTACTCTGGTAAGATATGCAAATATTGAACCTAATAACGATATTACCAGGGTTATAATACTGCCTCTGACAATTTTCTCCTGTAAACTTTGTTTCCCGGACATTTTATTAGTATCAACAAGTATACCTAATAAATTGCCTATTATCTATATAAAAGTACTAAATTATTGGGGAGGTAATTCTGTTAATTCCTTCTTTGCCACCTCATGCATCAGTGGATCTATTACTACAACCTGATCACCTTCTTGTCTTTGAGAAGCTTTCATTGTTTTGTCATACCAGTCAATAGCCAGCTTAATATCTCCTTTATCCCTATATATTCTTGCCAAACTCAATGCAGCATTTACTATCCCCCTTACATCACCAAGTTGGTTATAAACTTTCAACGCTTCATTCTCTGTAGCTATAGCATCATCATATTGACCTAAAGCGTGTTGAGCATTACCTTTAAGGGTAAGTATCCGGGTCAATCGATTACGGAAAGATGAATCGTCTGGATGACCCGTAAGCAAAAGGTTAATTTCTTCCTCTGCCTTCTCATATGTCTGCACAGCTTGTTTATCATTACTTAATTCATGTTCCAATAAGCCAAATTGGATGTAAGCATTTACTTTACCAATAGTTGCGTCTGCCGGCATTGTGGATAAAACCTTCTCTGCCTCTGTGCGCCAGACCTGCGCTTGCGCCATATCTTTACCTCTTACATATTTTTTAGCCCATTCCCCGGTTCTGGCTAAATCAATCAGACCTGTTATAGCCACAAGCTCACCTTCTGAATCCTCTGTTGACTGTGCTATTTGCCTTGCCTGAATGAAATCTGCCTCAGCAGCATCATAGTCACCAAGCATACGATAGGCAAACCCTCGCTCATTTAGCACAGCTACTTCCCCCATATGTAGTTCTCCTAAAAGAGTTGTAAAATAAGTTGCAGCCTGATCCCAGCCGGCTTTAACCTGTAAATCTCTTCCCTCTGAAATTGCATCACTAATGGCGCTCATTCTCTCTATATGTTCATGTGTCATGAAACGCATTTTACTGTTTTTCTGTGTGCCCGTCAAATTCTCAAAAGATTGTAATGCATCCATCAATTCAGGTATATTATCTTCATGTCAAAAATCTGTATTATTGGAGCAGGCAATATTGGCAGCAGACACTTACAGGCATTAGTAAAAAATACCGAAGATCTGCTAATTCAGGTCATAGATCCTTCCGCTGATTCTTTATCAACTGCTAAAACAAGATATGAAGAAATAGATAACGGTAACTCCAAAAATCAAGTAATTTACCTGCAGGATCTAAATAAGATTGAAGGACCGGTAGACATAGCCATTATTGCCACAACCTCTAATATAAGGTATGCCGTTACCAAGCAATTATTAGATAAAATGCCGGTCAAATATATTATTTTTGAAAAAATACTTTTTGATCAATCGGAACAATATGAGAAGATAGTAGAACTGCTGGCTCAAAAAAAATGTCAGGCCTGGGTGAATTGTCCCAGAAGAATGATGCCTTTTTACAAAAGTCTGAAAGATTCCGTAAGAAAGACAAAAATTCAATATAGTGTATCCGGAAGCCAATGGGGACTTGCCTGCAATACCATTCACTATATTGACCATTTGGCATATTTAACGGATTGTTATGACTTTGAAGTGGGCACTGATTATCTTGATACTGCTATTATTGAAAGTAAGCGAAAAGGGTTTTTAGAATTAACCGGCACATTATTTGTATATTTTAAAGATGGCAGTTTTAGCTCTTTTGCCTGCTACCCCACCGGCAATGCCCCTTCAGTTATACAAATATCCTCAGATAGCTACCGCTCTCTGACATTAGAAACAGAGGGAAAATCATACATTTCCGCCCCTGCTTCAAACTGGCAATGGGAGCTGAAAGAAACCCCGATATTGTATCAAAGCAGCATGACTAACCTAGTCGTGTCAGCGCTTTTAAAAGACGGCTCCTCTGACCTGACGCCATTTGAGCTATCAGCTAAGCTGCATCTGCAGCTCCTGAAACCGCTACTTGAATTTGTTAACATGCATTCGAAAACAAAATACAAAAATTTCCCTTTCACATAAAATGAAAAAATCAAAAATTTTATTATTCGGGACAGGACAGATGGCTTATGAATATTCCAGGGTATTAAAAGATCAGGGACATGATTTTATTGTAGTTGGAAGAGGGGAGAATTCCGCAAAAGACTTTCAGGATAAAACCGGAATTATCCCGGTTACTGGCGGCGCAGATAAATTCCTTACCCAAAATAATTACAGCAACTGGAAAGCAATTATTGCAGTTAACGGGGACCAGCTTGGCAAAGTGACTAGAGCAGCTATCAAACACGACATTAAGTCTATTTTAGTAGAGAAACCAGCCGGGCTGGACAAAGATGAAATTACAGCAGTAGGTAAAATTGCTGCAAATTATTTAGCAAAAGTTTATGTTGCCTATAACCGCCGGTTTTATGCCTCCGTTAAGAAAGCCAGGGAGATAATTAAAAAAGACGGCGGGATTTTATCATTTCATTTTGAATTTAACGAACTGGCCGATATGATTGCCTCTTTGGATCATCCCGCTGAAATTAAAAAGCAGTGGCTGCTGCATAATTCCACCCATGTCATTGACCTGGCTTTCTTTTTAGGCGGCAGTCCTAAATCTTTATTTGCAAGCACTTCCGGTTCTCTATCTTGGCATCCGAAAGGTGCAATTTTTACAGGCTGTGGAATCACTACAGATAATACTCCTTTTACTTATCACTCAAATTGGCAAGCCCCCGGCAGATGGAGCCTTGAAGTAACGACCAAAAATCATCGTCTGATACTTAGGCCAATGGAAAAACTACAGGCACAACAAAAAGGCAGCTTTAATATCATCGATATTACCTTAGATAACGAATTAGATACTAAGTTTAAACCGGGCCTTTATGAAGAAGTTAAATCCTTCCTGACTGACCAGGATTCCTTATGCAGAGTAGAGGAACAAATCAAAAATCTTCATTGGTACAATAAAATTTTAGAAGGTAAATAAGACTTGTGATACCAAAAAAAGTTTTCAAAAACGCACTTTATCTATTTAATAGAAACCCCCTTAGCCGGCTTGCCTATAATCGGGAAATTGCCAGAAGGGCCAAATTACCCCTAACTGATATCAAAGCTCTTGCTCATGATATCAGCATGTTCTCGCCTTTTACTCCAGAGATCCATCCTCCTAATGACTGGTACGGCCATGCTTATTTTTTTAAACAATACCTTGGCCTTCCGCAAAATTATAAATTTAAGTTCATTATTGAACATGGGGTTTATCTTACAGATCAGGTTTCAGATGCTGAACTGGAGACAAATTTTCCAACCGTTTTAACCTCAAGTGATTATAGAATCAAGGTATACCAGAAATATCATAAAAAAGCTTTTAATATCGGACCATTTATTCATTATGCACCTCATTTTTATTCAGCAGAAAAGATAACCTCAGAAAAAAAACGCCTTGGAAAAAATATATTAGTATTTCCCGGCCATTCACTCAAAGACCTGGTAGGGAAGTATGATAACAAATGGTTTATCAATAACATCAAGAGGATATCAAAAGGCTTTGATAGTATACGATTTTGCCTCTACTGGATAGATATTCAAAAAGGGTTCCATAAATTTTATCAAGATCTGGGTTTTGAATGTGTTAGTGCAGGCCACATTTTAGATCCTAATTTTGTCCCTCGCCTGAAAAGCCTGATAGAAATTTCTGATTTAACTATCTCAAATGATGCCAGCACTCATGTTGGATATTGTGTATATATGAATAGGCCGCATATTATTTTCCATAAATTCCCTAAGCTGGAAACAAATGACAAGTGGCGGAAGCTCACATTGGATTTTTGGTCTTCAAAACCTTACAAAGAAACTCTAGAGACTTTTTCCGTTGTTAACTTTAAAATTACTCCAAAACAACGGCAAGTAATCCGGAGTTATTTTGGAAGTAAAGCTGAGGTCAAAACTAAAGAAGAATTTAAAAATCTGATCAAACTGACGGAGAAAATCTACCGGCAGAATTAACTTTTATAATTGTTCAAGAAAACCATGAGTTTACTCATGGATGAATTGAACGATTAGAACTCGCCGAAGGCGTAGCCTGAGGATACCACGGCTAAAGCCGTGTAGTTCATTTTTAGAATGAAGATAAGATATCTGCTTGGGTAGTAAATTTGGGGCTTTCACTAATTTTATAAAGGGACTTACGTTTCAGAAACTCTTCCTCATTGGGTTGAATGATATTAAAGACTCCTGCATCAATCATTAAAGCTCCTTCTTCATCCGTAAACAATCTTTCATCTATCTTTTCTTTTTCCCTGATACCAACGATTTCTATGTCTATTTTCTTACCGTTACTGTATCGCTTGATGATCTCTACTGCTAAATCATGAATTTTATATTTAGGCATCTTTAAAACAAATATTTCACTCCCCAGCATCATTTGTGTAGCCATAAAGACTAACTTCACGGCGTCTGAAGTAGTCATAAAATATCTCTCCATCCTTTTATCTGTCACTGTCACTGGTCCTCCTCGTTTTATTTGATCAACCCAAAGCGGTATGACTGAACCTCTGGAGTTTATAACGTTGCCAAAACGCACAACCGCAAATTTAATATCAGGGGCGCCCGCATAATTGGTAGCCGAAACTACCATTCTCTCCATCATCAATTTTGTAATACCCAAAATCGTTTGGGGATAAACCGCCTTATCTGAAGATATGGCAATCACTCTCTCCACGTGATGATCAATTGCCAAATCTAAAATGTTCTGAGTTCCGTTTATATTAGTTTTAATTGCCTCAAACGGATTATATTCACAAAAAGAAACATGTTTTAGAGCAGCAGCATGGAATACAATATCAATATCTTTAAAAGCCCTATCTAATCTGTCTTTATCCCGGATATCACCTATTAAAAACCTCAGGACATCGTTATTTTTCTTTGTCATACCAAAAGATTGTTGAAGATCAAACTGTTTTGAATCATCTCTGGAGAAAATCCGAATCTGTTCGGGCTCGTAGTTTAATAGTTGTTTAACTATTTCACTCCCTATAGAACCGGTTCCACCGGTAACCAAAATCTTTTTACCTTTAAAGATTTTCTTAAAGCCGTTCATTTATACCCCATTATACCAGATGAATTGGAGTTCTTCTTAATCATAAAAGTTTAAATAATTTCTACAGGTTTTTTCCAGTCCCTTTACTAAATCAAACTTAAATTGATAATTTGATAATTTCCGGATTTTACTATTATCACAAATAATTCTTTTCTCTCCTACTACAGGATTGCCTTCTGTAAAAACAATTTTCTTGTTTAGAATACGTTCTATTTGACTAATGACTTCTCCCAAATTAGCATTTATACCTGAGCAGATATTGTATACCTCTCTTTGGCCCTGTTGACTATAAAAAATCAGGAAATCCATTAGATTAACTGCGTCTTCTATAAATATAAAATCTCTTGTTTTGGTTAAACTATCTCCGTAGATGGTTAAATTATCATTTTTTCCCAGGGCAGAAAGTATCAGACGATTAACAATTCCGGCATTTTTTACATCTCCGTAAACATTCCCCAAGCGAACTATACTTAGTTTACAGTCCTTATTTTTTATTGCTTCTGAAAGCCGTAATTCTTCCTGAAATTTATCTGTTTCATACTTTGAGACAGGAGCCGGTAAAACTTCCTCACTGCATTTATTAACAGAATCCGGATATAAAAGAAATGTAGAAAGATATAAAACTTTTTTTAAAGTAATTGTTGTATTGATAAAAGAAACCACACCCTTCATTATATTTTCGTCCGGCTGAGTTAATATTACTAATACTTCAGTATTTTTATATAAATTGTTCTCCATGGAATCATTACGTCCCGCTACTGAAACCTGACAATCTTTTCTTTTATTTAAATTTTTAGTTAAATACTCACCGATAAAACCCGTTCCCCCAAGAAGCAGGATATTCATTTTGTTATTAGGTAGTTTCCCAAAACCAAGGCGTCCAGTCCACAGGAAAAGAATGTTCTTAAAGCATCCGTAGGCGTACAAACAATTGCCTCTCCTTTAAGGTTAAAGGATGTATTAAGCACAATCGGGATACCGGATAATTTTCCAAACTCTGAAATTAATTTATAATACCGGGGATTAATTTCTTCATTGACGGTTTGCAGTCTACCGGAGCCGTCAATATGAGTAACTGCCGGGATTAACTTTTGTTTTTCCGCTCTAATCATAAATACCTTTTCCATAAAAGGTACGCGGTCCCCTTTATCGCATTCAAAGTATTCTGCCACCCGTTCTTCTAAAATAGACGGTGCAAACGGCCGGAATGCTTCCCGGTATTTCACGGCACTGTTAACTTTATCCTTCATTTTTGGGTCACGTGGATCAGCCAGTATTGAACGGTTTCCCAGAGCCCGCTGGCCAAATTCCATTCTCCCCTGGAACCAACCGACTATACTACCCTTATCAATCAGCTGTGCAGTTTGATTTTCTATATCTTCAACATAGGAATACGGAATTTTATATTTTTCCAGGGTTTTTTTAATCTCTTCATCACTAAACTGCGGTCCGTAATAATTATGCACCTGCTCCTGCCTTTTTCTATTTCCATAGATATGGTTATAAACATATAGAGCAGCTCCTAAAGAGGTGCCGCTGTCATCAGGACAGGAAGAGATGAAAACCTTTTTGAACTTAGTTTTTTCCAATATCTTACCGTTAAACACTGAATTCATAAAAAAGCCCCCGCTCACCACAATGTTTTCCATTTTCGTCTCTTTATGGAGCCAATTCAGCATGTGAACTACTGCCTCCTCCGATACCAACTGCAGAGCTTCTGCCAACTCATAATGATCGTCAGTCAGCTCATCCTCGTCCCCTCTTGGTTGGCCAAATAATTCTACAAATTTATTTGAATACCAATGATCTCGGTCTCCTAAATAATAACTGAAGTAACGAAGGTCAAGCTCAAAAGTACCATCAGGAAGCAAAGTAATTAGTTTTTTAACTTTTTCATAATATTTATTTTTTTCAAAGTGTCTTGCAGCCAGGGCCATTACCTTCCATTCATCTGAATGTGGCGTAAACCCTAAAAAATCCGTGAAAGTTCCATAAAATAGTCCTAAAGAGTGGGGGAGTTTAACCAATTTTAATTCTTCAATTTTATTATCACGTCCTACAAAAAAACCGGCAGTATCTTCTTCTCCCCTACCGTCAATCGTCAAAATAGCACTGTCTTTAAAAGGAGAGATATAGAAAGCATTTGCTGCATGCGACTGGTGATGTGTTACATATATTATTTTTATCTCTTTTCCGTTTTGCTTTAAGGTTTGATCCACAAAATCTACATCATTAGTTTTTGACAAAGATAATAAGGCATGTGGGATGGAATGCAATAGTTCTCCCCGCCAGCGCACAACAGAGCCAAAACGTAAACTGGAAGACTTAAGGTGCAAACCGGGATTCCAACCTAAGGCTATACAGTCTATATCTTCCAAGCTGCACCCTGCTTCTTTTAAACAGAATCTGACAGCTTTCATCGGAAAACCCCGATACATTTTTTGCCTTAATAACCGCTCCTCTGCAACCCCTGCAACAACCTTACCGTCATCAATCAAGACCGCTGAGGTAATAAAAATATCAGAACAGATGCCTAAAATTTTCATAATTTAAATGCAGAGCTTACTATACTAGTAAGTTATTTGTTTTGTCAAAAGCTTTGGCCCGATCTCCAGGCTTTCCAAAACTTTGACTACCTTCTCTGCTGCCCTACCATCTCCCCAGAGATTAGAGATATTCGACACTCTCAGCCGGTAATCTTCATCATATAAAGATTTTTTAATTGCTTCTTTTATTTCCCCTTTTTTATAATCAACATCAATGACATTTCCGCTTTGCGGCCTTCCTTTTTGCCTATCTCCAATATTGACAACCGGTGTTTTAAATGATGCCGATTCAATAATCCCAGAGCTACTGTTGCCAATCCATACTGCTGCTTCTTTCTCAACCCCTAAAAACATCTCATACTTAATACTGGAAAATAGATTGAATTGGGGATTATCTTTTTCTTTTTCTATTTCCTGGATAATTTGTTGACCACCAGGATCAGCATTAGGATAAACAACTACAACAGGTAAATCAAAATCTTTAACTGCTTCAATTGTTTCTCTTATTTGATTCTGAGCTTGACCCAAAATATTAGAAGTAGAATGTTGTAGTACTAATATAAATTTTTGATTAGGATCTAATTTTAAAAAAGAATAGACCTCCTCTTTGGAAGGAACTTTTTTACTTAAAGTATTATCCAGTGAGGGCGCACCTACAATATGTATTCTCCAGTCTTCTTCCCCTAATTTCTTAATTCTTTCTGCCGAATCTTTTGTTGCCACAAAATGTAAGTGCGATAACTTGGTAATTGCATGCCTGGCAACCTCATCTACTGTCATAGTCTTATCTCCACCGTGAACATGAGCAATAGGCAAGCCTAAATATGCGGCTATTAATGCTGCACTGATCATCTCTACTCTGTCCCCCAAAACCAAAATTAAATCAATTTGATCGTGCTTCAGCTGATCCAAAAATTTCGAAGTAAAATCTGCGACAAATTGTGCCATCCCCAACTTACTATTCCCCCTAAAAACAACATCAATTTTTCTTACATCCGGATATAATTCTTCAACCTGCTTTATTGTCAAACCATACTCAGGCATCAGATGCATTCCAGTTGCATAAACAATTAATTCTAATCCTGGATTTGAATTTATTGATCTTAAAACTGAGGACATTACTCCAAAATCTGCTCTGGTACCGGTAATATATGCAATTTTTCTTTTCATTGGCTGAACATATCCTCTGTCAGGAGGGTATCTTGAGGGATATCACGAGTTGCCTTTCTACCTAAAATCTTTGGCCATTGTTTTGGTAGTATTCCATCCCCAGGTCTTTTTATTGCCAGGTTTTCTATACTTAATACTTCCCCTCGATGAATAACTTTTTTTGCAACTATACTTTTCCTGGCAACTGCTATGTATTGGCGCTCTGTTTCTTGAGGCTCCTTTTTTCCGGATCCCAGGATGATCGGAATCTGCTTTAACTTTTCTACCATTTCCTTAAATTCTTTTGGTTCAGTAGAGGCTACATGATCCGGCCCTTCCATAGTTCTATCTAAAGTAAAATGTTTTTCAATCATACAAGCACCGAGTGTAACGGCCATAATTGGCACTTGATCCCCTACGGTATGATCTGAGTATCCTACTAAAACATCTAATTCATCTCTCATAGTCTGCATTGCCCGCAAGTTTACATCCCTTAAATCTAAAGGATAATCAGTGGTGCATTGGAAAACTAAGATCTGGTCATTACCTGTTTTTCTTACTACCCCGACCGCCTCCCTAACTTCTTCCATTTGAGACATGCCCGTTGAAATTAGCATTGGCTTATCCAATCTGGCTGCATACTCAAGAAGCGGTAAATTAGTAATATCACCTGAAGGAATTTTATAAGCTGGGAAATTATATTCTTTCATTAAATCAACTGCCTCAAAACCACCGTGCGGGGCAGAAAGCAGAATAATACCTTTTTCTTCAGCACGTTTCATTAGAACAGGATACCAATTCTCATTAAGCTCTAATTTTTTCAACATTTCAAACTGAGACTCATCTTTACCTGTATTTCTTTTCTGATAATCAGCCATCTTACCGGCTTTGGTTACCAACTGTTCTGCCCGCCATGTTTGAAATTTAATAGCATCTGCTCCTGCTTCAGCTGCAGCATCAATTAACTTAAGCGCCAAATCTAATTTACCGTTATGATTAACTCCCCCTTCAGCAATGATAAAAACCGGATCATCATCTCCAATGCTCCTGCTACCAATCTTAATTTCCTTACGCATGAAGCTATTATACATTTTTCAGGATGATTGTTAAACTCATTGTAGAACTGACCATCTATTCCGCCACGATATTTGTTATATCTTTAAAATGAGAAAGGTTATCTTTTTCTTCTTTTACGTAGGTTTTATCTTCCAGTATTTTAAAGTCTGTTCCAAAATAATAATTAAAGATAATTCGAAAAGTATTGACCGGAGTCAACGAATCATTCAACCCAATCTTCGCATAGTCAATCTTTTGATCCGAAGACTTAGGGGACATATATATAAAATTAATTATTGGTGCATGAATTTGATATTTTTCATTACTTTTATATTTTAGAGCTTTATCAGCAGCCCCCTCATCTGACTGAATAATAATAACGTAGGGTCTTTGTGCATTTTGTGAAATCTTATCCACTAATGTTTTGATTGTCTTATTGGCACATTCCAATTGATCAAGATAACCTTTATCCTCTGTTGTCGGAGGAGTGTAAAAACCAACAAAAGCACAATCTTTAGTCAAAATATTTGGCGGATGGGGGAGAATAAAATGAGCAAATAAAAATATCGGCTTCTTACTAAAAGACTCTTCTGTAATACTATCTATCCTGTAATTTAAGTTTGCTACTTTCGAATCTATGAAATAAGCATATGAACTAAATTTTTTTGATAGGAATTTCTCCACCAAAACATTCGCCAATGAATTTTCATAAATAAAGTACAGTATACCATTGTAACTTTCGAATTTATTATAATTCCTGTCAGCGACTGCACTGTATTTTGTTCCGGTATAGGAGCTACCAACAAATACGTTCTCATAACCCTTATCTTTGAGAAATCTCTCAACCGAATTTTCCTGTATTAATTTTGAATACAATACAATTCTGGGAACCGTTTTATTATTTGTTATCTTCTCTAAATAGTTTAAATAACTCATATTTAACGAGGAACTTAGAGACAAATAGGTTTCCGGATAATTTGCACGGCTATCTTTAATGTTGTAGAAATTTCTTTGTTCAAGAAATTTTAAAAGATTACTATTGTCGTAATTAAAATATTTACTAAGCACTTGCTGGCTGGAATATCTATCGAAAATAAAGTAATAAATATTTGGGTACACCTCTGAATTATTATTTTTAGCAATCTGTATTTCCTCATTTTCTAAAACATAGTTCTCCACCTTCTCAAGACTGATAAATTTGCTTACTTCATAAGGAATAATACTTATTAAGTTATAGGAAACAAGGATAATAGCGATAAAATTAAATAATTTTGTTGGAGTTAAAACTTCCTTTCTTCTGAAAATAAACACGAAAAAAGCTCCCAGTATTAAAAAGTTTATTGCCAAGAGGATTGAATGGGGACCGGCCGGATAAAATTTATAGATACTTTTTTCAAGGAATAAGCGGGAAAAAGAACTATGAAAATGCCCGTAAGAGAAAAATATAATTATCCATAGGGATGATACTAAACTTGCTTTTTTTCGATCTCTGAAAATGATTAAAAAAATTAACCAACTTACAATTAAAAACAATAGCGAAAGAGCTAAGGGTAGAAATGTAAAATCAATCCATGTTTCATTCATGTTGTATTGATACATAATCAAGGTTGGAAGGGAAGCAAAAAAGACGGGGTGAATATAGGGGTTTAATAACAGAGCATCAAAAAACCTTCCTAAAAAAATTTTATATTTTTCCATAATTCCTCATTACTACAAAAGCTACTGTTATCACCCCTTAGCACATAAATTTTATTCTAGCATACTAAAATTTGGAATCAAACTAATCATAGATCTGTTGAAATCTATTTACTATAAGAATATAATACCCGAATTATGGCAGAGGTATTTAATGAAAGTTTTGCTTTACAATATGATGCATTTTCCGGCGGGATACCCCGGACTTTCGAATTTGCAGCCGGAAACCTGGCTAAAATTTGCCCTGATATCAAACCAGGCGAGAAGGGACTGGAAGTTGGCAGTGGCACAGGAAACTCCGCTATTGTTTTAAAAGAAAAACTTCCTCAATTAGAACAATTGACTGGTATTGAACCATCAAAGGAAATGTTGCAATTAGCCCTCTATAAATTCGGTAAGATTGCTTTATCTTTCCCTGAACAGTCACAACTGCCTCCTGATATGTATCAAGATGCATTAGATTACATAAAGGAGCAGCAGGAAAGAGCCAGACCCTTCCGGGATAAAGTGAGCTTTATTGAAGCAAGTGGCCATTCCATCCCAATCGCTACCAGGAGCATCGACCGTGTCTATTATACTGAATCGTTCCACTGGCTTGCCATTAATAAATCTAATCAGGTAGATTTCAATCTACTTTCAGAAGCTATTGCAGAAATAAGGAGGATACTCAAACCGGGCGGCAAACTTCTTTTTGACTCAAATGGCCATCTTTTTAAATTTGGTAATGAAGAAATGGAAGGTAGAAAAATAGATGATATTCATTTTACCAAGCATCCCTTCCGGGCCAGATTTAATGAAGCTTTTTCTCGAATTGCATCTGATGCTGGGTTTGACGTGCCTGTGAGCAATCAGGAAGTATCACCCTTACACTATATGTTTGACCAGCAAAAAATCTGCTCTGCTTTAGAACAAAACGGATTCCGATTAATGCCTGCCTCTGAAGGAAAAGATTATGTTTTTAAACCGCTCCCTTTCACGTTATCAGATTTAACCAGAGCCTCAGTAACTAGTGCCAAGATGGGACATTTTAGAAAACCGGAATTAGCCGAACTACCTGAGGCAGAGAAAAACAGATGGATAACAGAATCCATTCAAAATGCTCTTAGGAAAACTCCTGAGGATTCCGGTAGTTACTACGAAACCTTTGTTTTCTTTGCTGCTCAGAAGATATAAGTTTTATTTGAAGCGTTAACTGTAAATATAAAGCAGAATTAACCCGGCCAGTATTCCCAACACTCCCAGGATTTTTTTCTTATTTAATTCATCCTTAAAAAAATAGGCTGCAAAGAAAGTGGTAGGGACAATCGCGGCTGCCAGAAAAGCATTTACAAACCCCGGGTTAGGAGCAAACTCAAAAGCAAGCTGGGCAAAAACATTAAAAATAAATGTTGAAATACCCAGTATAAAAAGTGAAGCAAAGTCTGCTTTTTTAATATCAATTTTAGTCTTGCTAATAAATAAATCTGCTGTTTGCATAATACTCATCGCCAAAAAAGCATAAAACATCCGGGTGACTAGAGGAATGTTTTCATTAATAAAAAATTTTGAACTTAAGGCATAACCGCTGGTTAAAACACCTGCACCCACCGCATACCAAATCCATAAATTGTTATTTTTCCTGATTTCTTTTTTTCGTAAATCAACAAACAGAAAAGATGCTGCAGTTATGATTAATATTGCTATAAAAGTTAACGGACTCAAATAAGAACCAAACAGCAATACAGATGCCAGTGTAGTAATTAAGGCATTAATTCTGGTAATGGCTGTCGGATAACCGGGATTTGCGGCTAATGTAATCGATTTATTTGCTAAAAGCGTGCCGATTTGCGTAAAAACCACTGCAAAAATTATTACTAAAAAAAGATGGAATAAATTTATTCTAAATAAACTCGGCTGCACTAAAGCCCAAATCAGAAAGCCCAGGAAAGGAATAATAAACTGTGCACAGTTTTGCACCCTCAAGGGAATGCTGTTTAAGTGTATTTTTCTAATCAATAAATTAACTAATAAGGTAGCGGCAAATGCAATCAAACTGAAAATTAACCAATAAGGAATCATAAGTCAGCTATTACTCAATATTACTTTAAGCGCCTATTAAATTAAAAGAACTGTTATAATAAAATCATGGGCAGCTATCTTGATAAATTTTCATTAAAGGAAAAAATCGCTTTTGTAACAGGCGGAGTTGGTTTAATCGGAACACAGGTTACCAAAGCTTTAGCTGATGCCGGAGCCAAAGTTGTTATCCTGGATATCGATCAAAAAAAAGCAGAATTACTGCAGCAAAAATTAACCGACGAGAACAGAGATATTGCAGTAGAAACATTTGATGTAACGGATTTATCCAATATAGACAAAGCAATTGATGAATTAAAGAGCAAATACGGCCGTATTGATGTTTGGGTAAATACTGCCTACCCCAGAACCCCTGATTGGGGTAATAAAGTTGAAGATCTCACAATTGAGTCCTGGCAGAAAAATGTCGAAATGCACCTTAATAGTTACAGTTGGATCAGTCGGAAAGTTTGTCTGATTATGAAGGGTCAACAAAGCGGCAGCTTAATTAATTTCGGTTCAATTTATGGAGTAGTCGGCAATAACTTTAATATATATGAAGGTACCAATATGAATCCTCCGATGGCTTATTCGGCAATTAAGGGAGGAATTATTAATTTAACCCGGTATCTTGCCTCATATTTTGGTAAATATAGTGTCAGAGTAAATACCATTTGTCCCGGTGGTATTTTTGATAACCAGGATCCGACTTTTGTTAAAAATTATTCTGAAAATACTCCGCTTAAAAGAATGGGAAAGCCTGAGGATATTGCTTTGGCCGTTTTGTTTCTGGCATCTGATGCCAGCTCATATATTACCGGAACTACGTTGATGGTTGACGGCGGCTGGACTGCTATCTAAGTAAGTCTTTTAAAATCCGAGTAAGCAATATCTCCTTTAAGAAGCTTTCTGACATTGCCGGCGTCGATGGCTTTTCTTAAAATGGCAAATGTTTGGTCTACCAGCTCCAGGTATTTATCAATAATAGTCTCATTGTGTGCCAGTGACAGATAAACAGCTTTTGTTACTAAATAACCTTTCTCTAACATTTCCTGGTTAAATAAAGTATGGAGTGCCTGGCTGTCGTCTCCGTACTTTAGGGAAAAAGACGTCAAAGGTGCAATCCCGTGAGTTTCAAGTTTTAACCCGTGTTTAGCTGCAGCTTTCTCCCAACCCTTGGTAATCCTCTCCCCCATTTTCACCAAATGGCTGGCCACACTTTCTTTTTGGAACTTTTTTATGGTAGCTAATGCTGCAGCCGGTCCAATTCTTTCAGTCCAAAAAGTACTACTGATAAAAGTTTCCTGGGCTGCATCCATCACTTCCCTTTTACCCACCACTGCCGATATCGGGTAACCGTTCCCCATTGCCTTACCATAGATGACAATATCGGGAATAACTTTATATTTTTGGAATGCTCCGCCGGTTTTAATCCTGAAACCGGAAGTTATCTCATCAAAAATCAGTACTGCATTTATTTTATCGGCAATTTCCCTCACTTTTTTAAGAAAATCATTTTCTGGTTCATGTTCCCTCACAGCTTCCATAATAATTACCCCGATGTCGTTTTCTTTAACTATTTTCTGAAGTTCTTCAATTTTATTGTAATTAAAAGGTATGGCCGTACCCACTAAACCTCGGGGGACACCTTTTGGTTTTAAACCCGGCAGAAGTTGTCCGTCTAAATTTTTATCATCTGCCAAATTTGCGGCCAGATACCAATCATGCCAACCATGATAGCCGCAAAAAGCTACTTTATCTTTACCGGTGTAAGCCCTGGCAATTCGGATAGCAATAGCACAAGCCTCTCCCCCTGATCTGCCTAACCTGACCATTCCTGCCCAGGGATCCATTTTAAGAAGCAGTTCGACCAGTTCAATATCTTCCGGGGAATTCAAAGTGGACATGGAACCGGCATCAATAACCTTTTTTACAGCCCGGTTAACATCCGGATCAGCATACCCTAAAACACAAGCCCCAATTCCCATATAGGACATATCTGTGTATTTCTTGTTATCCAGATCCCATACATAAACACCCTTTGCTTTCTTAAAGTATGCCGGCCAAAGACCCGGCAGAAATCTCTCCGATCTTTTAGACAGAAGTTGGGTTCCGCCCGGAATAATCTTTTTGGCCTTATTCCATAAATTTACCCCTGAATTTATTTTCATAAACAAGTTTGCAAGCTTCGCTTATAATCGCAACTATACCACCTTTTCCTTATCTTTCATAACAGCTTCCACACATACCCAGTCAATATAATCATCTATCTCAAATTCCTGCCAGCGTTCAACAAAATATGGTATTGTCCGCTCTCCCAGAAAAGCTTTTGTTTGACGATATATATCAATTTTGGCAATATAGATCCCGCCATAGATTCCGTATGCTTTAGGTAGTTGCTGCCTCTGATAAAAACTCATACCGTCTTTGATAAAAGCTTTTATATATCCGTCTTCTACGGCTTTTGCTCCGATTGGGTGTTCGGTATCAGAGTGTATTTCTCCTAAACATAACAGGGAATCTGCTTTTTCATAATTGTCTATGAATAATTTAATAGCATCATCTATATCCGTTTTTTTTCTGAGGGGGGATGTGGGCTCCAAAAGCACTAAGACATCAAATGCCCTGCCTTTTTCTTCATACCAATCAAGGGCGTGAATAACAGCATCTGCCGAGGGTGAATCATCTCTTGCCAGCTCAGCCGGCCTCATAAAAGGAGTCTCCAGTCCAAACTGGTTGGCCACTTTTGCAATATTTTGATCGTCTGTAGATAAAACTATCTCATCCAGAAGTTTGGAAGCTTTTGCCTGCTCAATGGTATAACCTAAAAGAGGTTTATCCAACATTGGCTTAATATTTTTATTCGGCAAACCCTTAGATCCGCCTCTGGCCAAAATAGTTGCGATAATCTTTTTATCTTTATACATAAGTTATTTTGCTGCCATAATAAAATACCAATTCATCAAAAGCGGACCGGAAATCTGCAGCCTTGTCCCTTCTGCTGTTTTCACCGTATGAGTGCCCATTCTACCATCCTTTTTTCTTTTAATATCTATATCAATCTCAAAAGGAATATACTTAAATTTCTTATAGCCTTTTTTTCTGAATAAATCTTTAACTAATTTTAATGAGTATACATTATAAAACACCTCTGTATGTTTATTAAGGCTGCTATAATCCCTTACCTTAATTTCGCACTCTATGAAACCGTCATAGAAAAGGGAGGACATTGCTATCCAATCAGGCCTTAGCTTTACCATTTCTTCAATGGGCTGCTGGTACGAAGGTAACCAGGAAAGGGTTTGCAGGCTGATAATTCCATCAATATTTCCTCGATATTTTGCCTCAAGATCATAAAGATCTCCTATTTCCAACTTGCAGTTTTTGAATTTCAACTTTTTAAACATAGCGTTCCCCTTTTTAACCAGGGTTTTATTTAAATCAATGCCTGTAAAAGTAGAATTCGGGAATTTCGTGGCCAAATAGCTAATATTAGCCCCTTCTCCGCAACCAATATCCAGAATATTTTTAGAATCCTTAGCTGAAAGCAGCTTTAAGTGCTCAATCCATCCGGCGAAAGAGACCGTGCTACGGTAAGGGTTTTGGAACTGCTTTTCATGATAGCTGACAAGCGCTTTTTCAGAAAGTTTAAGCCAATGCGACTTATCCTGTTTCATCTTCATCAAAGATTATACTATATAAGATTTTATTTAAGATATAATAGAGATACTCAAAAATGGAGCTTAAAACAAAAAAGCTGGATAGTATGCAGATGGTAAGGGCAATTGCCATGCTGATGGTTTTATTTATCCATCTTGACGCCTTTAGCACCAGGATATTTAATTACCCTGTTTTCTCGGGTTTTTTTATGCCGGGTGGAGATGCCGGCGTTAACATATTTTTTGTCTTGAGCGGTTTTATTATTTTTTATGTCCATAAGGGTGATATTGGTAAAAAAGTAAAATTCTTTCCTTACTTAATTAAACGGTTCTCCAGGATATATCCTACCTACTGGGCTGCTAATCTCTTAATCATCCCCTTGCATTTTTTGCTTCCTCAATTTGGCTTGGGGGATGAAAGAGAGGCACGTACTATTATCTACTCTCTTCTTCTTTTACCGCAATATCATGCACCTATTATTCATGCTGCCTGGAGTCTGTCAAATGAGGTCTTCTTCTATTTAATGTTTAGTTTGGCGATTATTCTGAAATTCAAAAGGATCCTTCCTCTTGTGTTCCTCGTATTGATGGGGACTATTTTTAATATCTTCTATTCTTTTCAAGGCATCACGGTTTTTCAAAATCCCTTCCTTAACTTAATATTTAGCTATCATAATTTTGAATTTTTGTTAGGCTGCCTTAGCGCTTACTTAATTGTGAAATATAATATCCGTCTTAAGAAAATGTTACTTTTTATTGGATCAATATTAATATTTTCTATGATTGTAATTGAAAGGTTTTATGGAGACCTGGGGGCCTTAAGATTGCTTGGTTACGGTATCCCGGCTTTTTTCGTATTAACATCATTAGGCGCCTATGAAATCAGGGAGAAATTAAGAGTCCCGGGGTTTTTGTTGCCTAAGGTTCTTTTGCTATTAGGTGATGCATCCTTCTCTATATACATTACGCACCAATTATTTATCTCCGGAATAGGCAGAGTATTAAAATCTCTTGGTTTAGTTGATCTAATTGGGCCTTTCGCGGTAGTAATTATCATTGGAATATTTACTGTCCTGGCAGGTTTAATATTCCATCTGAAAATAGAAAAACCTCTTCTATATTTTTCAAGAATAAAATTATTATCACTCTATAATATCTCAAACAGATTTGTTGCAAAATCTTTTAGCAAAACTGTTTAAAATCTTTTTTTATATAGCTTGACGGTTTCCTATCCCGAATGTATTATAGACAAACTTCATGATTATTGTGAGAGCTCCGCTAAGAATAAGTTTTGTAGGAGGAGGCACTGACCTGCCAGGCTTCTATAGACAATACCCGGGTAAAGTTATCTCTGCTGCTATTGATAAATATGTCTACGTGGCTATCAATCCTGCTCCCTTAGTTAAAGGCATTACTGCCCGTTATTCGATAACAGAAACAGTCAATGAAGTCTCTTTACTTAAAAATAACCGTATCAGAGAAGTAATGCTTGATTTGCAGATTTCCGATAATATGGAGATCGGTGTTTTTTCTCAATTACCGGTGGGGACAGGCTTAGGGGGTTCTTCCGCATTTACAGCAGCACTGTTTAAAGGTCTCTCAACTACAATCGGAAAAAGACTTGATAAAAAAGAAATCGCAGAAAACGCCTGCCGGGTAGAAATTGATCTGCTGAAAGAACCTATCGGCAAACAGGATCAATACGCCTCAGCTTTCGGCGGCTTTAATATTTTTCAATTTAATCCAGATGAGACTGTTGAAGTTGAACCTGTACTTCTGGACTACAAAAGGCGGATGGATTTAGAAAAACATATGTTACTTTTTTTCACCGGAATCACAAGACAAGCTTCTTCTGTACTAAGCGAACAAAAAACTAATATATCCAATAAATTTGAAACTCTTAAATCAATGACATTATTAGTGGATACATTTAAAAAAGAACTTCTAAAGGGTAACTTTGAAGCTTTAGGGGAATTACTTCACAAAAACTGGCTGAAAAAGAAACAGCTAGCCTCTAAAGTCTCCAATCAGGTAATCGATAAACTATATGAAGCCGGGATCAGAAATGGCGCCTGGGGAGGTAAAATATTGGGTGCAGGCGGCGGGGGGTGTATTCTCTTTTTAGCACCCTTCAATAAAAAAGAAAGTATCAGAACTGCAATGAAGAGAGTCTCTGTCAAATACCAGCTGGAAAACTTCAATGAAGTTCCGGTTAAATTTGTACAATCCGGGGTTGAAGTTATTTCCAATAGTCTACTTAAATAAAACCATATGGAAAATTATATTAATAACTATATTAAAAAAAGTCTAAAGCTACTTCAAAACCTACCGGGGAAAGAAATTGCTAAGGCCATCAATATTTTACAGGCAACTTATGAAAGAGATGGAAAAATATATGTATTCGGCAATGGCGGATCACTTTCCATGGCAACTCATTGGGTTGCAGATTTTAATAAAACTGTTTTTTCTCATCATCTGGATAAAAATGTAAGAAGGTTTCAGGCTATCCGTCTACCCACTACTGAAGCAGAAATAACTGCCTGGGCAAACGATGTCGGATTTGAGATGATTTTTGCCGGACCACTTCGCAACTATATCAAAGAAGGAGATACCCTAATTGCCATCTCATCTTCAGGCAATTCCCCTAATATTATAAAAGCTGTGGAACTTGCCAAAGAATATAGAATCCCTATCATTGGCGTATCCGGTTTTGACGGTGGAAAACTTAATGAAATGGCTGACGCTAAAATCTGTGTTAAGACTGATAGAGGCGAATACGAACTGGTTGAGGGAATTCATTCTGTTATTTTGCATCTTATAACTAAGTATTTTAAAAATTATTTTGATTATCTGGAGGAAAATTTAGAGAAATCATGACAATATTAGTTACAGGTAACTTAGGCTATATCGGTAGTGTTTTGACCGATATTTTAATTAAGAAAGGGTATCAGGTTGTTGGACTCGATACAGACTTCTATGAACCACTTAGCTCTCTACCATCTACTGCTTCAAAAATTAGACAAATAAAAAAAGATATCAGAAACGTCAATGCAGCTGACTTAGAAGGAATTCATTCAGTAATACATCTGGCAGCTTTATCTAATGATCCCCTGGGAGAACTTAACCCCCACCTAACTAGAAAAATAAATCTTGAAGCTACAGTGAAACTAGCTCAACTTGCAAAAAATGGCGGTATCAAAAGATTTATATATTCTTCTTCCCAAAGCATGTATGGGATAGCTGAAACAAATCAGGAATTAGATGAAGATAATAGTGAAAAAAACCCTGTCACTGAATATGCCAAAACAAAATGGGAAGCAGAATGTCGACTAAAAGAAATCGGGGATCATAATTTTATAGTAGTGTGCATGAGACCCTCAACTGTTTTCGGAGTCAGTGCGAAACTACGGTGCGATATTGTCTTTAATAACTTAGTAGCCTGTGCCTATACCACCGGTAAAATTGAAATTAAAAGTGACGGGACCCCCTGGCGGCCGGTAATACATGTTCAAGATGTTTGCTCAGCTTTTTTAGCAGGACTGGAAGCACCGGAAAATTTAGTCAGCAGTGAATCTTTTAATGTCGGTATTAAAGATGGAAACTACACTGTTAGAGACCTTGCCGAAGCAGCTCAGAAAGCTGTCCCCGGAAGCACACTTTCTTTTACCGGGGAACACGGCAGCGATTCCAGAACTTATAAAGTTTCCTTCAAGAAAATTCTGACTGTGTTGAAAGATTATTACAAACCGAAATGGGATCTGATTAGCGGAGGCAAAGAGCTGGTTGATTTTTTCCGGAAAATAAATTTTACGGAGGAAGATTTCCGTGGTAGAAAGTGCATCCGCTTATCTCAACTAAAATATCTTCAGGAGAAAGGCAAATTAGATGATAGTCTCTTCTGGAAATAAATCATGCAAAAAATTACTCAAGCAGTAATACTGGCAGGCGGAAAAGGGGAAAGACTTAAACCTTTCACTATAAAAAACCCCAAACTCCTTTTACCTGTTAACGGCAAACCTTTCATCGATCATCTGGTTCAGCTGCTTGAAGAAAATGGTATAAAAGAAATTATTATTTTATCTGGTTACCGCTCAGATAAAGTAGAAAAGCACATTGGTAATGGATCTCAATATAAAGCTAAAATTAAACTATCCTATACCCCTTTTCTAGATGAAAATGGTAAGGAAAACGAAAGCGGCCTTCGGTTAAAAAATGCCGAGAAACTGCTTAAAGATTATTTTCTACTATTATATTGTGATAACTACTGGCCATTAAATCTTAAAGCCTTAAGTGACTTTTTTGAAAAACACCCATCCGATGTATTAGTAACCGTATATTCTAATCTCGATAAATCAACAAGAAATAATATCTTTATTGAGTCAGGTTTCGTGTCAAAGTATGATCCTACCCGAACGGATAAGGATCTAAATAGTGTCGATATAGGCTTTTTTATTATCAACAAAAAAGTCTTAGGATTACTTCCAAAGACTAATTCCAAATTTGAGTCAGTGGTATTACCAAAGCTTATTAAAAAAAGAAGGCTTGCCGGATTTTTGACAAACCAAAACTATTATTCAATCGGTGACTTAGAAAGAGCCAAAATTACCGGTAGATTTCTTTTACCTAAACAGGTGATTTTTTTAGATAGGGATGGTGTTATCAATAAAAGACCCCCTCAGGCAGATTATGTAAAAACCTGGGAGGAATTTGAATTCTTACCGGGGTCAATTGAAGCAATCAGGAAATTAAACAATAACGGATATAAAGTTTATATAATCTCAAACCAACCCGGTATCGCCAGGGGCGCGCTATCAACAAAAAGGTTAAATAGTATTCATGAAAATATGCTAAAGGAGCTTAAAAAACATGCAGCAAAAATAGACGGAATCTATTTTTGTCCACATGGCTGGGATGAGGGTTGCCTTTGCAGGAAACCCCAACCAGGCATGCTCTTACAGGCAAGCAAGGATCATCTAATAAATCTGACAAAAACACTTTTTATCGGAGATGACGAAAGAGACCAGCAGGCAGGCAAAGCAGCTGGCTGTAAGACTATTTTAGTTAATCAGAAAAGCCTTCTACAAATTGTAAATTCCCTGACATAATGATATATTTTTGAATATAAATGAAAATCTTCGTTACAGGCGGAACCGGTTTTATTGGCAAGGCAGTCGTTAATCAGCTATTAAAAGAAAATCACTCCTTACTTTTACTTTCCCGGAATATTAAAGATACAAAAAAATCTAATATAGAAATAGTCAGGGGGGATTTAAGCAATATCTCAAACTGGCAAAAAAAACTGGAAAAATTTAAACCGGATGCTGCTATTCATTTAGCCTGGGAAGGACTCCCTGAGCATAATGCCGCACTTAGCAGATTAAACCTTGAATACAGTCTAAATTTGACCGAGCTGCTATCTAAAATTAGCTGCAAGCGTCTAATCATAACGGGATCCTGCTGGGAATACGGACCCCAAGCGGGTAAACTGTCTGAAGATACTCCGCCGAAACCTTTTGATGCTTTTACCGCTGCTAAACTTTCCTTGCTTTGGCTTGGGCAGGAAATTGCCAAAGAAAAAAATGTGGAATTTATTTGGACCAGGCCATTTTATGTTTATGGTCCCGGACAACATTCTAAGTCTCTAATTCCTTACCTAATCAGCTGCGCTCAAGCAGGCAAAAAGCCGGAGATACGAAATCCGGATGCTCAAAATGATTTTATCTTTGTTGAAGATGTTGCAGATGCTTTATCCCAAATATTAACAAGCACCCTTAAAAATAATATTTATAATATCGGTTCGGGGAAACTAACCAGCGTATCCTATATAATAAAATGCATCTTTGACCATTTCGGAATAGAAAGTGATTATGATAAAGCCTCAGCACAGCATAAGGATGAACTTAAACAATTTTTTGCGGATTCTTCCAGAATTAGAAAAGAAATTGGCTGGAGCCCATCAACTGATATTGAAGAAGGCTTAGTAAAAACTATTAATTATTATAAAAGTTTTCAATAACACCCTCTAGACTTTTACAATTAAACATTGGGATCCGGAAAGCTCAATAATCGGCTCTTTTTTATCTCTAAAAAATCTTTCAAAGGCTTTTCTAACTCCTATTGCATTAATATAATCATGCGAGATTATAATACCCCCTTTGCTCATCCGAGGGTAAAAAAACTTTAAGCAACTCAGCGTAGATTCATAAATATCCACATCAAGGTTAACAAATGAGAATTTTTTGTCTTTGATCGGTTTAGCAGTTGACGGAAAAAAACCTTTATAAAAATAAACATTGCTATACTTTTTTAAATAAGATTTAACCTCTTCTAATTTAACTTCGTCAAATTCTCCCTTACTGAAGTAGCCCTGTTCATCTTCTTTAGATAACTCTGGAAGTCCTTCAAAAGTATCGAAAAGATGCAGCGGCCTTCCTTTTTTTGCTTCGCAGATGAGTTTGGATGAACCTCCCTGGAATACGCCGACTTCAGCAATATCGCCATTAACTTTCTGCGTCCTCTTAACCGCCATAAATAGTTGATATGCCTCGTTAATTTCCATATGCATTTTAACTTCGTTCTTTACCTTTATAATAAGCTTTACCACATCAGATCTGTCCTTGTCGGAATAGTCAACTATAATAGCGCTTTTACTTAAAATAGCCCTATTGATTACTACAAAAATTTTCTGGGATGGAGTTAGAGAGCTAGTCATCACTAACCATTTGGCAACATGCATAAAACTAATAATCTTCTTAAGTGTTTTCATAAATCTTAAATCAAAGATTACCATATGTTAACCAAAAGCCTTAAAAAAATCCAGCTATTGTGTTTGGATGCCCCTAATGATATCTTTGCTAATATAGCAATCTTAAGGCATGAAATTTCTTAAACAGAAGATCAATGGCGTTTACCTGATAGAACCAGAACCTTTTCAAGATCACCGGGGTATATATAGAAGGCATTTTTGCCAAAGGGAACTCAAAGATCATTCTATAAATTTTCAAGTGGCTCAAGCAAATATTGTAGAAAATAAGCACCGCTATACCCTACGAGGATTTCATTTCCAGAAGCCGCCTTTTGAAGAAGGAAAACTGCTGTCGTGCCTAAAGGGTTCTGCATATGATATTGTTTTGGATATCGATCCTAAATCAAAAACCTATCTTAAATGGAAAGGATTTAATCTGAGTGACAAAAACAGAGCCAGTCTCTATATCCCTCCTGGCTGCACCCATGCGATCTTGACACTTGAAGACGATACAATAATCCACTATTATAGCTCCGCATTTTATAATCCAAAATCAGAAAGCGGAATTCGATATAATGATCCTTACTTTAAATTCAAATGGCCACATTCTCCAGCAGTAATTTCAGATAAAGATACAAATCATCCTGATTTCATCCCCGGAAAATAATTATGAAAAGCCAAGTTGATTTGGTAATTCCTACCTATAATAGACCTCATTTGCTTCAGAGAATTTTAGAGTACTATCATCAAAACGGGAAAAATTTTAATTTGATTATTGCAGATTCAAGCAATTCTATAAACAAAGCGCAAAACAAAAACATTGTAAAATCATATCCTGATTTAAATATTTTATATATTGATAAATTTCCTCAGACAATGAAACAACATTATAAATTTATAAAAATGGTAAATTATATTAAAAGCAAATACTGCGTTTTCTGTGCTGATGATGATTTTATTATTCCAAGAGCAATTAATGAGGCAGTAAAATTTCTTGAGAAAAATCCCGATTATTCGGCAGCTCACGGTACCCACATCGGTTATGCTCTTTTCAAAAATTTTATGTTAAATAAATTTTTTTGGTTATTTCGACAAACACCTTACTCAATTTCTTCTTCCGACCCGGTTGAAAGAGTTTCCCAGCATCTATCTAACTACTCTCCTGTTATCTGGGCAGTTCGCAGAACAGATGTAGTAAAAACCTGCTACCAAGAATTTGGGAAAATTAAATTCGATCCATATGTCCTCCCTGTTTTCGGAGAGTTATTGCCTGATATGTTAACTGTTGTTTATGGTAAAGTTAAAAACCTAAATACTTTCTATGCAGTCAGACAATACTTTGGATCAATCCTCAGTTTCTATCCCAGTCTCATAGATGCAAAAAAAGTTGGTAAATATGATACTGAATATAGCAAGTTTAAAAACTCATTAGTAAATAATTTATCCGGGCAAAAAGGTGTTTCAAGAGATAGAGCCTCTAAAATGCTTGACCGGGCAATAGAAAGATACATAAAGTTCTCTTATCAGGGACACCTTATGGGAAATCTCAATCTTATCCTGAACAAATTACCAAAGTTCATTTCAGTAGGACTGAGAGGACTTAATGCTGTATATTTATTCTCTAAACCTAAAAAGGAAAAAGTCGGTTTAATTGACAATAAATCTTCAAAATATTTTGAAGATTATAATAAAATAAAACAACTTGTATTAAAGTACAATGAATAATAAAACAAAAAAGGTCGCGGTTGTAATTCCTTGCTACAAAACAATCCTCTCAAGTGATGAAAAAATTTCTTTAAAGCATCTTAATAAATTCCTGGGTAGATATGATAAGTTTTTTATTTCACCAAATTCAGTCGGCAAATTATCTTTTGATGCTGCCAAAATAAAAACTATATACTTCGCGGACGAATATTTTACCTCTGTTCAGAAGTATTCCAAACTTCTGACAACAAAATCATTTTATGAAAAGTTTTTAGGTTACGAATATATACTAATTTACCAGTTTGATGCCTTGGTTTTCTCAGATCAGCTGCTGTCTTGGTGTAATAAAGGATATGATTACATCGGCGCTCCTTTGTACAACTCAGTAATTGGTAATTTATCGCAAAAAAAAGGTTCACCGGCTTCGGGCGGCAATGGAGGTTTTTCATTAAGAAAAGTGGAAAGCTTTATTAAAACTATTGATCTGGCAGAATCAGTAGCTAGAAGAACTTTGGCTAACCGAAAAATCGGGCAATTTTGGTTTTTGTTAGCTGCTCTGACTAATAGATCCCACGGCATCTGGTTAAATTGCCCTCCTCAAAATTATCCATTTAATGAGGATGGTTTCTGGTCTTTCGAAGCCGTCAAATATTATCCTAAATTCAAGGTTGCCCCCTTTCGGGAAGCGTTAGAATTTTCCTTCGAGAAGTCTCCGGAGAAATGCTTCAGACTCAATAACAAAAAACTACCCTTCGGCTGCCATGCCTGGGCCAGATATAACAGAATCTTCTGGGATAAGTATCTTATATCTTAATTTGATTTTTCCGGAAGCAATAAACAAGCATAACCATATTTTATTTCTGTTTTAATGCATTCAGTAGAATATCCCTCCATAGAAAATGGACTTTCAGCAGTAGAGATAATGATTGTTTCCCTGGTCTTTTTAGAATAAGGTATAACTTTTAAGGGAAGTTCATATTTTCTTAAGAAATACCACAGTGGATATTCAAACTCATCCATCAGCTTAAAAGTAACCGTACTGGCTGTTTTTCCCCTTATTTTTTCTGTGATCTCCTTGTAAGGCATATGCCAATAATACCTGGCATTAAAATACTGCTCCTCCCTTTTCTTTGTGAAAATAGACTCCGGTGCAACAGATAGACGGGGTGCTAAGCCTTTGACAGAAACATAAAAAAAGTTATATGAGATAAATGGTTTTGATACATTAAAAACAATCAGAACAAAAGATAAACCGACTGAAGCCATAAGAGCTAAATTTAATAAAACCTTTAACCGTTTAAATTGCATTAAAATAACTATTGAGGTAATAGAGCCGACAATAAAAAAAGGCATTAATAAACGGGAATGAAAAGGCTGCCATTTTAAAACTGCTGAAAATAAGAAAAGTGAGGCTAGCGATAGAATATACAAGTTAACTACTGAAGGCAAATTTTTTAGTCTGCTTTTTTTAAGAATTAACAATATCCCGCCTAAAATTATTATAAGTAAATGAATCGGATTACCGGCCTTATCCTCTTGCGGAAAAATAATAGGATTTACTGAAAATTTTGAATCAAAGAAATTAATTCTCGGATCATCTACATTAATTCCAATTTGATTATGAATATTAATTATCCCCTGCTCGATTAATTCTCCACCTATTGGAAACGGTAGTTGCACAGTCAAATTTCTGACTATGTTAGAAAAAATTATCTGAGGAGTAATTAATTCATTCATATAGACACTTTTACCCCTCTCTCCTGAAATAGACCCAAATAATCTTAAGTTCTGTTCTATAAATCTTGCTTGAACTGAGCCTATGATAACCGCCATCAGCAACAGGGGTAATATTAAATTCTTCAATCTCCTTAAAACCAGTGGAAAAAGTATCCCTACCGGAAATATTATATATATAAGAAAAGTTGCCTTTGTCAGTATTCCTAAACCAATTGCAAAACCCAACCACAAAGCATTTCGCATGTTTGGTTTCTCTTTAAAAATTAAAGCAAAGTACATAGAAAATAGAACCAATACGGTAGTTACCATATCCATTTGTACACTTGTTGCCTGAAGTACTGCAATAGGAATAGTGGCGACTAGCAGACTGATATACGACGCCATCTTTTTTGATTTTGATAAGTTGCGGGCAATCAAAAAACTTAATAATATCACTACTAAAAAAGCTGCCCATTGGGAAAAAAACAGCAACCGGTCACCATCAAAAATTAAATACAGATGCAGGAAGATATATTCTGCAAAAGGGCCCATGAAATCATGACCGTTTCTGATAACATCCTGAAAAAGAGTATGTTCCTGTACCCAATACATCATAATAGGCAAACGTCTCACCATACTGTCTGTGGTGTTGGGAGCACTTAGAAATCCTTGGAGAAATGTTAGACTTAAAATAGCAAAAATTATATAAAAATAGATACTTCTTTCCCGTAAAAAACTTTTAAAAATCTTTCTAAACTTTTTACCATAAAAAAATAAAATTACTACAAAAAACATACTATTAACTAAAAGTATCGAGGAGCGGTTTATGAAATTAAAATAAGATAAAGTTTCTGTGGAGATAAAAATTGCTATATACCAAAAAAATAATATTCTTGTGATGATAGAAATATCAGTTTCTTCTTCCATTAGGAGGATAAGTTATAAATCTCCTGCATGAAAATACCAGTCAATAGTCTTTTTTAATCCCTCTTCAAAAGATACCTTTGACTCGAAATCAAATTCTTTTTTTGCTTTTGATGTATCTAATTTTCTTCTGGGCTGACCATCAGGTTTTGTTTTATCCCAGACAATCTCACCTTTAAATCCCGTCAATTTTTTTATTAAATTTACCAAGTCTTTGATGGACATCTCAAATGAGGCACCCAAATTAACAGGGGCTGGTTTATTATATTTTTCCGCAGCTAATACAATTGCCCTGGCAGCGTCCTCAACATATAAAAATTCTCTGGTAGGTTTACCTGTTCCCCAAACAATCACAAATTCATCTCCTCTTTTTTTTGCATCAACAAATTTTTTAATTAATGCAGGTATAACGTGTGATTGTTTAGGATCGAAATTATCACCGGGGCCGTATAAGTTAACCGGCATTAAATGAATAGCATCAAATCCATACTGCTTTCTGTAGGACTGAGCCAGAACTAAAAGCATCTTTTTTGCTAAACCATAGGGAGCATTTGTTTCTTCTGGGTAACCGTTCCACAAATCCTCCTCTTTAAAGGGCACCGGGGTATACTTTGGATATTGGCAAATAGTACCCAAGCCGACAAACTTCTGTACGCCTGCCCGCCTTGCCTCTTCTATAATATGAGCACCCATCACCAGATTGTCATAACAGAGCGTCCCCGGGTTCTCCCGGTTATAGCCAATACCGCCTCCGTTTACAGCCAGGTGTATAACCAAATCCATGCCTTGAACTACCTTTTCACAATCTTTCTGATTTCTTAAATCATACTCTCTGGATCTTGGCACTAAAACTTTCTTTGGGTGTTTTTTCATAATCATCTCTACTACATGTTTACCCAAAAACCCAGCCCCGCCGGTCACTAAGATATTTTTATCTTTTAATGGAAAAATTATTTTATTCATACTATTTTAAATCTTTGCCATCTGTTTATAATTATTACCCAAGAAAGAGTGCATGAATTTTAAAACAGAATAGATAAAAATGATAATCACGATATGTAATTGATGAAGAAAAAGAATAATACTGGAATTAGTATGCTTCCGTGCAGCTATTAATTCATCTTTGAATTGTTTTACAAATCCTGTGGAGCTTTTAGTGGTATTGACTATTCTAAAACTCGCCAGATATTTATTGATCACTCCGGCATTATCGTATTCTCCTAATCGAAGCCAATAATCATAATCCATAACATAATGCTGGCTGGTATCAAATTCCCCTACCTTTTTGGCTGCTT